>Ga0268359_13178_pt1 | contig 1267084 bp, 1178 predicted proteins | sample BioMet11_FD_194416 | JGI IMG/M metagenome (GOLD analysis project Ga0268359, IMG submission 194416) | Sewage microbial communities from Oakland, California, United States - Biofuel 11 (PacBio Assembly) | ecosystem: Engineered > Wastewater > Sewage > Unclassified | place: USA: California... | reverse complement strand
AAATGCAAAGACAGATGGAGACACTTCAAATTGCTGTAGAACGCAAAAATGGAGGACTTCTTCCGGTTGCAATTTTTACTTTGCTGACATCTGCAGCTGCTGTGGTGCTGATCGTACTGCAGATTATGGAAATTCTGTGATTGCAAAAACAGCTGAAAGAGGATGATAATGGATAAACAAATTTGGCAGCCGGGAATATGTTGTATCCCATTCCGGCGGTGATGGTAAGCTGTACGCGGCCGGAAGAAAAACCCAACATTATAACAGTTGCATGGGCCGGCAATGTTTGCAGTTCACCGGCCATGCTGTCGATATCTCTCAGACCGGAAACGCTATTCTTATGACATTATCAAAGAAACCGGAGAGTTTGTTGTAAATCTGACAAACAGGAAACTGGCATATGCGGCAGACTGGTGTGGTGTCAGATCCGGACGTGATCATGACAAGTTCAGTGCAATGCATCTGACCCCGGTTTCGTCTGTGAAAATCAGGGCACCCGGTATTCTGGAAAGTCCGGTCAGTATTGAATGCCATGTAACACAGTGCATAAAACTTGGCAGTCATGATATGTTTATTGCTGAGGTGTTGTGTGTAGATGTTGATGCGCATTATCTGGATGAAAAAGGGCGTTTTGATATGAAGAAGGCTGATCTTTTGGCATATTCCCATGGAGAGTATTTTACACTGGGAGAAAAAATCGGTAAATTTGGATATTCCGTAGCAGGGAAAAAAAGAAAAGTAATGTGAAATGAGGAAATTATGGTATTCAGTTCAATGGTTTTTTATGGATTTTTTTGCCGGTGGTAATCGTCCTGAGTCTTTTGACCAGAAATATTAAAGCACAAAATATAATGCTTCTGGTGGCAAGCCTTATTTTCTATGCATGGGGGGAACCGACTTACATTTTTTTGCTTCTGGCCTCGGTTATAATGAACTGGACTCTTGGCATGGGGATAGAGCGGTTTGTAAAATACAAAAAACAGCTTCTTGTATTGGATATTATTGGAAATCTTTTGGTTCTTGGTTATTTTAAATATTGCAATTTTGCGATTAATACACTGGATCACATGCTTCCTGTATTACATCTTTCCAGAACCAATATTGCACTTCCGATCGGCATATCATTTTTTACATTTCGCGCAATGAGTTATGTGATCGATTTATATCGCGGGCATTACAAGGCAGAGAAAAATATATTGAATCTTGGTCTGTATATATCCTTCTTCCCTCAGCTGCTTGCAGGACCGATCGTAAAATATCGTGACATCAATGAGCAGATTACGGTACGTACCGTGAACAGGGAAAAAATGGTTTCAGGTTTCCCGCAGGTTCATATATGGTCTGGGCAAAAAAGTCATTATTTCCAACCTTCTGTCGGTTGCTGTTGATAAGATTTTCGCATTGGATATGTCGCAAATGACCAGTCTTATGGCATGGTGTGGAGCAATATTTTATACGATTCAGATATATTATGATTTCTCGGGATATTCTGATATGGCGATTGGTCTGAGCAAAATGTTCGGTTTTGATGTTGCCGAGAATTTTAACTATCCCTACATTTCATCATCTGTTCGTGAATTTTGGAGAAGGTGGCATATATCGTTGTCATCCTGGTTTAAGGAATATCTGTACATTCCGCTTGGCGGAAATCGAAATGGAACCTTTCGTACATATTTGAATCTGGTTATTGTTTTTGCCGTAACCGGACTGTGGCATGGAGCAAGTTGGAATTTTGTCGGTTGGGGACTTTATCATGGTGCATTCCTTGTTTTGAACGGATGGGATTTGGGAAAATTCTGGATAAATCCAAGGTATTCAGCAGAATTTACTGTATGATTGTTGTAATGGTTGGATGGATTTTTTTCCGGGTGGACAGCGTCAGTATGGGACTTCAGGTGATTGTCAGGATGGTTATGCCATGGAAATACAATACCTCTGCAGTTGCAATCGGAACACTTATATCTACTCCCGCGCTGATTGCCGGGATAATCGGAATTTTAGGATGTGGTATGCTTCAGAAAATTTTTGGCTGTAAGAAATTTGCCGGTTTTGCTGCAAAATGGAAGAACAGTTTTCCGGAAGCAATTTATTGCTGTCTTATATTTTTATATTGTATTTTGTTACTTGCCAATAACACATATAATCCATTCATTTATTTCAGATTCTGAGAGGTATCGTTTTGAAAAAGTCAGTGCAATATTTTTATATCGCAATATTTTTTATTCTGGTCATGCTTCCGGTACTGCTTTATTCACTTATCGGTAAAAGCTTGATACGACCAGTTATGAGAATCGCAAACTCGCAACGATGCCTGTTCTTTCGGTAAAGACGATTTCAACATTCCCGTCTTCTTTTGAAAATTATTTTAACGATAATCTGCCATTTAAAAATCAGCTTGTCTTTTTGAATGGACTTTTTGATTATAATATATTCAAAACATCATCTTCTGAGTCTGTTATTGTTGGAAAAAGGGGATGGCTCTTTTATAAAGGGGCACAAGTAAATGATGAAGATCCGGTATCGGATTATAACGGAAGTAACCTTTTTACGGATGATCAGCTCAAGACAATCGGTAAAAACATGTTGGCAGCCAGAGATGAACTGGCTTCCAGAAATAGTGATTTTGTTATAATGATCGCACCCAATAAGGAGCGGGTATACAGTGAATACATGCCCGCAGCATACGGAAAGCCGGCGGCATGGGGACGTATGGCTCAGGTGGTTGATTATCTCAGAAACAATACGGATTTGAAAGTAGTATGTCCATATGATGAGATAGCTGCCTATAAAGAGAAACATCCTCAGGATCAGTTGTATTATAAGTATGATACGCATTGGAATAATCTGGGAGCCTATATTGGCGGAGGCCTTTTGGATAAAACACTGGGTTATGATATGCCGCAATTGAATACACTGACGAAAACGGCAGGAAATGTACCAAGATATGATCTGGCGACTCTGCTTCACCTGGGCAATATACTGGAGGATGATCCGGCATACGTTTTAGACGGTTACTCCTCACATAACGCAACCATACAGAAAAATGACAGTGCGACAGAATTTCGCGGAACGATTTCAGATGGATCCGGTGATGACAGAAAACTGTTTATCATAGGCGATTCCTTTTCAACAATGATGTTTCAATATGTTGCATGCAATTTGATAATTCCTATCTGAATTTCTATTATAATTACAATCTTCAAATGCTTGAGAAGGAAGAACCGGATGTTGTTGTCTATGAAACAGTGGAACGTTACCTGAATAATATGCTTCATTTTTCAATCAAAGATGGTATTGAAGCAGATGCGGAATAGTAAGAGATGAAAGATGTGACCCGATACAGCAGAAAAATGCGGGTATGGTTTATCCAGTCAGTCATATATATATGTGTTCTGTGGATATTTTTCATGCCGAATTTTCAAAAAGTGAATACAGGAACAGATGACAGATATGTTGTTGAACTGGATGGCGTTAAAGTAGGAGTGGTTTCAGAGCCGGATATGGCAAAGGAATGCTTACGCGCGGCGCGCAGAAATATTGCGGCAGGAAATGATGAACTTGTGCTTGCAAATGCTGAAATCAAGGTCACCGGTGAAAAGGTACTGTTTGGAAGAGTCAGCAGTATGGAAGACGTAACCTCTGCGATGAATCAGGTACTGCAAGAAAATCTGCATAGTACACTGAATCGTTCCTATACAGTCAAGATCAAAGACTTTTCCGTAAATCTTTCCAGCAAAGATGAAGTGCTCTCACTTTTGAAAGCTTCCATCCGGAAATATGACCCGGAAAGTCAGTATGATGTCAATTTGATTATGGATCCTTCCCGTGAGGTAAATGCACTCACGACATCTGTTGTGTCGCAGGAGGAAGAGGCCCGTAAAAGAAACGTCAGACTGCGCTTCCGGAAGCGGGAATTGAATCTTTGATTTCGGATGTTATGGCTGAAGTGGAACCATTGACAACAGAGAAACAGTTTTCAGATTTTGAACTGGGACTACAGTCATTGTCTTTTGGCAATAAAGTTGAGATCGTAGAATCCTATTTGCCACAGGATGAATTGACGGATTTAAACACTGCAATAGATGAAGTGACCAAAGACAAGGAAACAAATCAGATATACGAGGTAAAATCAGGGGATACCCTGTCAACCATTGCACAGGAATACGGACTTTCAGTGGATGATCTGGTAGCAATGAATCCGACACTTGATAATGAGAATTCAATTATCAGAATAGGAGATGAACTGACGGTAACCGTTCCGGAACCTGAATTAACCGTCCTTCATACGGAACAAAAGTATTATGAAGAAGATTATGAAGCGGATGTACAGTACGTCGATAATGATAGCTGGTATTCGACCAAAAGCGTAGTTCTGCAGGAGCCTTCTGCAGGACATCGTAAGGTTGTCGCACTTGTAAGTTACAGTAATGACAGTGAAATTGCAGCTGACATACAGAAAGAGGAGATTACCTATCAGGCAGTTCCCAAAATTGTGGAAAGAGGAACCATTGTACCACCTACCTATATTAAACCGATTTCGGGAGGAAGAATCAGTTCCGGATTTGGACGAAGGACAGCACCAACGAGAGGAGCAAGCACTTTCCATAAGGGAATTGACTGGTCGACCCCTGTTGGAACTGCGGTAATGGCTTCTTCAACAGGAACTGTAATCCGGGCAGGATGGGGAAGCGGTTATGGTTACTGTGTATATATTGCACATACGGATGGCAGAGAAACCAGATATGGTCATTTGAGCAGAATTCTTGTGAAAGTAGGTCAAAAGGTTGATCAGGGACAGAAGATTGCGCTTAGCGGTAATACAGGAGTCAGCACAGGAGCACATTTGCATTTTGAGATTCTGATTGGTGGTTCGCAGGTGAATCCATTAAAATATCTGAACTAAAAAATGTTTTACAAATAATGATATCATTGCTATAATAATTTTTTGTTTGTAGATAATAATATTGCTATAATACAGTTACACTGTTTGTATAGATGCGTTCATGTAGGACACAGCAACGGTGCTGCAGCATGAAAGGGCGAAATGGAAAGATACGTTATAAAAGGTGGTAATCCGCTGGTTGGTGAAGTGGAAATCGGAGGGGCAAAGAATGCAGCGCTTGCTATTCTTGCAGCTTCGGCCATGACAGATGATACTGTTCTGATTGACAATATGCCGGATGTAAGAGATACAAATGTTTTATTACAGGCAATGGAAAGTGTTGGTGTTATCATTGACCGTGTAAGCAGACATTCGGTAAGAATCAATGCTTCACAGGTTCGTAATCATACAATTGAAAATGAGTATATCAAGAAGATTCGTGCATCCTATTATCTGATTGGTGCACTTCTCGGAAAATATCGGCATGCACAGGTAGTGCTTCCAGGTGGATGTGATATCGGTTTAAGACCGATTGATCAGCATATTAAAGGATTCACGGCACTTGGTGCAAATGTTACCATTGAACATGGCATCATCAATGCCTATGCAGAGAAACTGATCGGCAATCATATTTATCTGGATGTTGTTTCTGTAGGGGCAACGATCAATATTATGATGGCTGCTGTTATGGCTGACGGTCAGACCATTATTGAAAATGCTGCGAAAGAACCACATGTGGTTGATTTGGCAAATTTTCTGAATAGTATGGGTGCAAATGTAAAGGGTGCAGGTACGGATGTTATCCGTATAAAAGGGGTCGAAAGTCTGCATGGCTCGGAGTATACTATAATACCTGATCAGATTGAAGCAGGTACCTTTATGATGGCAGCTGCAGCTACGCATGGAGATGTTACAGTTAAAAATGTCATTCCCAAACATTTGGAATCAATTACCGCTAAACTTGATGAAATGGGATGCCAGATACATGAGTCTGACGATGCCATTCGTGTGGTTGCTTCCAAGAGGTTGACTGCAACACATGTTAAAACGCTTCCTTATCCTGGATTTCCGACTGATATGCAGCCACAGATTACAGTTGCGCTTGGCCTTGCAAGCGGAATCAGTATTGTCACAGAGAGCATTTTTGAAAATCGTTTCCGATATGTTGATGCGATGATTCGAATGGGCGCAAGTATTAAAGTAGAAGGTAGTACAGCGATTGTAGACGGCGTAGAAAAGTATAGCGGAGCTGAAATTTCGGCACCGGATCTGCGTGCAGGAGCGGCACTTGTAATTGCAGGACTGATTGCAGATGGCTTTACGACGATTGATGATATCAGATACATAGAGCGGGGATATGAAGACTTTCACATCAAACTGAGTGGACTTGGAGCGCAGATTGAACGGATTGAAACGGATAGAGAGATTCAGAAGTTCAGATTAAAATTTGCATAAAAATGAATATAAAAAGATCTTCAGGAGCAGTTTCACACTGTTTCTGAAGATCTTTTTTGATTATTTTATAGAGCAGGTTAGTATATAAAAAATTTTGCAGTACATTTTAGTCTTTAGCAGCAGAAGAAGAAATAATACCGATACTCCAGGGAAAGAATTTTTCCTGCAGGATACCGAAGAGCAGACAAAGAAAAAGTGTAATAAAGGAAGGCAGAATTGCAATTCCAAAAGCCTGTGGGGTATCGGTCAGTTTCAAAACAGAACCTGTAATCGGAATAATGGTTTGAAAGACCAGTATTGGAAATTTATTCCACATCAGAACCGGAAGTGTATGCCTTCCGATAAATTCAGGAAACCTGGCATGTCCGATACAAATGCTTAACAGCAGGGTCCCGCTTATGTATGAAAATGCTGATAAAATGAAAAAGGGGTATCTGGCATATTCATCGGTTCGAACACTTACTCTCCCATTTTGCAGGGAAAAGAACAGACCAAGTATAAAAAGCAGGATGGATAAAAGTAAAAAAGTTTTTCGGATGTTGCGTTTACCTGAAAAAAGATATGTGGTAAAAAATATTTCTGATAAATAATACCGCATTCTGTAAAAAGAAACATATTAAAAGCAGTTTCCATTTGCCAGGGCAGCATAACGGGAACCGGGCTATGAATAAGAAACTGCCCAAGAATCAAAACGGAAATTATTCCGGTAATCCTGATGAAAAGCGAATGTTTCCGGTTATGTCCTGTTATAAATGTTTCCAGAAGATCAACAGGAATAAAGATACAGAAAAGGCAGGGTACAAACCAGAGCGAGTTATTCCATTTCATATATTGTGTTTTGGAATTGGCATATAAAAGACCCAGAAAGTTAGGAATGATATCAGTAGAACGAATTGCAACCCCAAGTTTTTTACCTGCAAACGAGCCCAGGATGCAAAATATTAATATACTGACCATTCCTGCAAAAAAATAGGGAATCAAAAGTGATAAAATTTTTTTTTTCCAAAAAAGAATTTTTTGATTCGAATAATGATAGGTAACACCGGAAAGGAAAAAGAACAGCGGGACACCTGCTGTTGCAAGATATGAAAAAACAGTGCCACGGCGCAGCATATGTCCCAGAACAATCAAATAAATTCCAATACATTTGGCAATATCAATATATGCAATCCTTACAGAAGCTTTTTCGTTCATATGATTTCTTTAATATACAGATTCGAAGAAATACTCAGATCTATATATCGGTCTCCAATCCGCACGGTCGGCTTTGCAAGATGATCGCGGTTGATAAAAACAATATCTCCTTCCATGCCGTTACTGAGACGTACACGATTCAGAAGGTAAGTATTTACTATATTAAAAAGAAAAGTCATAACTGCATTTGCATCATATTTCTGAAGTCCTTCGTTTTCAAAAAGTGAAATCGCAACAAAAGGACATAACGGTCCGCGGTAGACGCGAGCAGAAGTCATGGCATCATATACATCGGCGATTGCAACAATTTTGGCAAAAGGATCAATCTGGGTACTCGTTAAATGGAAAGGATATCCGGAACCGTCACATCTTTCATGGTGCATTAACGCAACATTTTTGACATGCAGATCAATGTCCAGATCTTTTAAGATCTTATATCCTTCCTTGGGATGCGTCTGTACAAGAGAATATTCATTCTCTGTCAGTTTTTCCGGTTTTGCGATAATGTTGCCGGGGATCAGAATCTTTCCGATATCATGAAAAAGCCCCGCCTGAGTCAAACGTTCAATATCCCGATCAGACATTTTCATCCAATGCCCCAGAATATTACTGATCAGAGCGACATTAATACAATGCACATATGTGACATCATCATATTGGCGAAGACTGTGCAGCATATCAAAAATATTAGAAGGCCCGTGACCGGATTCAATAAGTGAATAGATTGGTGCAACAATACTGTTTATGTCGAGCGGTTTATTATTTTTTACGACATCATTAATGGCGTTTTCAAAGTCGCTCGAAGCATTCTCAAAATCAGATTTGAATTTCAGAAATTCTTTTGTCTGGCGAAGCCTCTGTGCATAGGAAAGGGCAGTCTCGTCAGAACTTGTCAGCTCTGCATCCGCAGCAAGCTCATCCTCCACAAGCACATTAATCGTTGAATAAAACTCCAGTTTGGCAATTGATTTATCTGTCAGTGTGAAACCTTTGGGAAGTACCAGCTGATCATTGTTATAGGTATATACATTTTCTGCCAGAATCATGCCGGGCAAAAGCTCAGAAGTCATAATACGTTTCATGAAGAGACCTTTCTCATATATGTCAGCTGTGTATGAAAAATATTTCGCTACTTAAAAAATAGTACATCTTGATTTGATTATAAAATTCGTATACTGAAAAGTCAATCGACTGCGAGGAATGCAGATTTGAAATATGATCATATATAAGAATATAAACAAACGGATAAGTAAATAAGGATGAAGCAGAAAGATATGGGCATAGTGTATCAGCCCATTATTAATAAAAAAGAAAGCGATTTATGATTTATTCAGTATTTGAACATTCTTTGCACACAATTTGAACATATTTTCATCAAACAGCTACGATAAAGTTAATTCAATGGCAGCATATTTTTTTGCCAAAGAAATGAGGTATACGAAATGGAAAAAGGGTTCTATGCTTTCGGGACAATGAACTATATCCGAATTGATTCGGCAATGCCGGTGAAAACACAGGATCTGCTCTTACAGAACATGCAGGAAAAATGTGAGAAACTGGATGATCTCCTGTCGGCATTTAAATCTGAGAGCGATATAGGAAAGATCAATGCAAATGCCGGAAAAGTTATGGTATCTGTAGATGCAGTGACATTCCGGCTTTTGAAATATGCAATTTCATATGCGGAAGCATCAAATGGTGCATTTGATCCGACAATACGACCAGCCGTAGAATTATGGAAAATAGGTAAAAAAGAAGAACGGGTACCTGAAAAAAACGAATGTCAGAGAATCAGAAAACTGGTGAATTACAAAGCAGTCAGATTTGATGCCGTGAGTCAAAGCGTTTTGCTGGAACATCCTGGTCAGGCACTTGATCTTGGAGGGATTGCCAAGGGATATGCAGGCGATGTGATCAGAAATGAACTGATTGATAATGGTGTTACAAGTGGAATTCTGAATTTTGGCGGAACAATTCTCACCATAGGCAAAAAGACAGATGGAGCAGACTGGAAAATCGGAATTCAAAATCCACTGCAGGAGAGAGGTGCAATTATTGGCAGTGTAGTACTGAATCAGGATGCACTGGTAACTTCAGGGGTAAACGAGAGATTTTTTGTCAAAAACGGTATACGTTATCATCATCTGATTGATCCCTATACCTGTGAACCGGCACGCACAGGGGTTTTAAGCGTTACCGCTGCAGGTGATTGTGCAATGGGCCTGGATGCCATTACAACTGCGTTGTTCATTTTGGGAGTAGAGAAAGGAATCAGATTTGCTCGAGAAATGGGGGTAGAAGCTTTATATCTGTGCGAAGATGGAAATATACTTGCAACAAAAGAATTTGCAAAGGGCAAATATCAGATTGAAATGAAAAAAAAAATACAACAATGAAGAGCGAGGATGAATATGGCAGAACAGAAAATACAGAAAATGGTGAATAAAGTATATATACCGCTTATTCGGAGAGGAATACAAATCTTGTGCTTTATTTTTATTCCCTCACTTTTTATTCAGATATTCAACAGCATCAAAGCTGTTATTTTACTATTAATACACCAGCAGGGGACGTTTTCAGCAGTTCTTCCGGATATTGTTCTTTTGGCGGCAGTTACAGTTGTTACACTTATTGCAGGAAGATTTTTCTGCGGATGGATGTGTGCCTTTGGCAGTATGGGTGATTTTTTATATCGATTTCCCCGTTTTATACTTGGTAAAAAGAACACACGAAACAGGATTCCCGGAACGGTAGATGTTATTCTGAAAGGCGTCAAATATATCCTGTTTGCGCTTTTTGTGATTCTGATCTGGGGACTTCAAATTGTCAGTATTCCACAGGGAACCGATCCCTGGGCGGTTTTTGGCATGCTGGTTTCATTTGGAAACTGGCCGTCTCTTGCAACACTTGTGCAGGGTTGGATGATTGCATTTTTCATTCTGATGGGAATTATGATTGCCTCCATTTTTTCAGAACGTTTTTTCTGCAGGTATCTGTGCCCGCTTGGTGCATATTTTGCAATGATAAGCAGACTTCGTCCGGTAACCATTCGAAAAGATCGGAAGAATTGCGGGAAATGCAGACTTTGTACAGTCAAATGTAGTATGGGGATACCACTTGATCAGATGGATCAGGTAACGACGGGAGAATGTATCAACTGCATGGAATGTGTCAGAGTATGTCCTTCTTCCAATGCGCATCTGGACATGGACGAAAAGAAAAAGAACGTGATTGTTGCGGGAACATTATCCTGTGCACTGATTTCGGGAGCCTATTATCTTGGTAACCTGTATGATACGATGCAGCAGACAGAAGAGACTGCGACTGCAGCGCAAACAACAAACAGTTCTTATGCTTATCTTTCGGATGGAACCTATACGGGCAGCGGGATGGGATTCAGAGGGGAAACAACAGTAGAAGTTACATTGGAAAGTGGGGTTATAACAAATATAGATATTACAGCTGCTTCTGATGATGCGGAATATCTGAATAAAGCCTCCGGAACCATTATTTCAGAAATAATAGCAGGGCAGAATACAGATGTTGATACAGTCAGTGGAGCAACATACAGCAGTAATGGTATTATAACCGCAGTCAAAAATGCACTTGCTGCACAAACACAGGCAAATAACACGCAGGATTCCGCACAGACAGCGCGGAGCCAGGATACTGATATACAAAATGATCAGACGGGAATACAGTCGGATACAGCTTCACAGTCAGAGAGTGTTTCGTCAGAAGCAGGGACATCAAATGTACAATTGCAGGATGGAACCTACACCGGAAGCGGGACAGGATTCCGAGGAGAAACAAATGTTACGGTTACCGTTGCAGGAGGGAAGATTTCAGATATCACCATCGACTCTTATCAGGATGATGAACAGTTTTTCGGACGGGCAGAAGGTACGATCATACAGGAAATAATTGCCAATCAGTCTGTAAATGTGGATGCGGTCAGCGGCGCAACCTATAGCAGCAATGGAATAAAAGAAGCGGTGGCAAATGCACTGAGCCTGGATTATACGCCAAGTACGGTTCAAAATGAAGGGCGTGGAGGATTCAGACACTGATCATTAATACAAATGCAAAAAACTGTCACGGAAGTTTTCTTCTGCGGCAGTTTTTTGTATTCTCAGCATTGTTTCATAGAAAGAAAAGGCTTTAGTGTTTCTTTGACTTTGGAGCAGCTTCGTCAGCGGCAACTGTATGATCAGCCACGTTTACTTTTGGAGCTGCCTTCTTTTTTTTCAACGGATGCTTCGGATTCTTATCTCCCATTGCAATACACTCCCTTTCTGATTAACATTTTATAGGTAACAAAACAAATATAGATTGTTTACTAGAAAGAATAGCACTTTCAAATTGTTTGTCAAATCATATTGAAACAGATTATTGATATATATTAATTAAAAATGCTGATAAATATCAGAAATAAAAAGAGATTAAGAAATAAAATCAGACAAAATAATTAAAAAAAAGAAGCAAAAAAAAGAGTTCTTGTCTAAAATGATTCTATATGATAATATTTCGAAAGTCTGCCACAAATTTTTTTTATCGGGAGAACGAAAATGAGTATATTGAATGTTGAACATCTGACGCATGGATTCGGCGACAGAGCTATTTTTGAAGATGTATCTTTCAGACTGCTGAAAGGTGAACACGTAGGACTGATCGGAGCAAATGGCGAAGGAAAGTCTACGTTTATGAATATTATCACAGATAAACTGATGCCGGATGAAGGCAAGGTGGAGTGGGCCAGGAACGTTCGGGTAGGATATCTGGATCAGCATACTGCACTTGAAAAGGGAATGACTGTGAAAGATGTTCTTTCTTCCGCATTTGATTTCCTGCATGAGATGGATGCAAGAATGACACAGATATGTGATGCCCTTTCTGATCCTGAAACTGACGCAAAACAGATGGATGCTTATATGGAAGAGCTTGGCACGATACAGGATCTTTTGTCCGCGCATGATTATTATATGATCGATGCCAGGGTGGAAGAGGTTGCAAGAGCACTCGGACTGCTGGATATCGGAATAGAAAAAGATGTTACCGAACTCAGCGGCGGACAGAGAACAAAGGTACTGCTCGGGAAACTGCTTCTGGAAAAACCGGACATTCTGCTTCTGGATGAGCCGACCAATTATCTGGATCAGGAACATATCGAGTGGCTCAAAAGATATTTAAATGAATATGAGAATGCGTTTATATTGATTTCCCACGACATTCCGTTTCTGAATAGTGTAGTCAATATTATTTATCATATGGACAATCGGAAACTGGACAGATATCCGGGAGATTACGACAAATTTCTGGCAGTATACGAGATGAAAAAAAATCAGGTGGAAGCTGCGTATAATAAGCAGCAGAAGGAAATTGCAGATCTGAAAGATTTTGTAGCCAGAAATAAAGCGAGGGTAGCAACCAGAAACATGGCAATGTCCAGACAGAAAAAACTGGATAAGATGGATGTAATTGAACTGGAAGCCGAAAAACCCAAACCGGAATTTCTGTTCAGAGAGGCAAGGACACCCGGAAAATATATTTTTCAGACAAAAAATATGGTGATCGGTTATGATAAACCACTTTCCACACCACTCAACCTGAGTATGGAGAGAGGATTTAAAATCGTTCTGACAGGTACCAATGGAATTGGGAAAACAACGCTGCTGAAAAGTATTCTGGGAATAATCAAACCACTGGAAGGTTATGTGGAAAGAGGAGAATATCTCAGTGTCGGATATTTTGAACAGGAAATGGATCAGAAGATCCAGACGACCTGCCTGGAAGAAATCTGGCAGGAGTTTCCGGCTTATTCTCAGTATGAGGTCAGAAGTGCACTTGCAAAGTGCGGATTGACAACCAAGCATATTGAGAGCCTGGTGAGAGTCTTAAGTGGTGGCGAACAGGTAAAAGTAAGATTATGCAAATTAATCAACCGGGAAACAAATGTATTACTTCTGGATGAGCCGACAAACCATCTGGATGTAGATGCCAAAGAGGAACTGAAGCGTGCGTTGAAAGCGTATCACGGAAGTATTCTAATGGTATGCCATGAACCGGAGTTTTATGAAGATATTGCAACGCAGGTCTGGGATTGTACCAAATGGTCTACGCTTACAGTATGACAGGGAGGGTAAAAAACTGAAATATTCAGTCAGTGATTATATAAAGAGATATGTGGTTCTCATAACAGGACTTTTCATTATGGCATTTGGAGTTGCCCTTTCGACCAGAGCAGATTTCGGAACTTCTCCAATCTCCTGCCCGCCATATGTGCTGAGTTTTGTTATACCGTTTACAATGGGTGATATTACAATTGCAATGCATGTTTTATTCATTCTGGTCCAGATACTGCTGCTGCGCGGAAATTATGATCCGGTGCAGCTGTTGCAGCTTGCGGCAGCCTTTGTATTCGGTTATTTTACGGATCTGACACTTGCTTTGACGGACAAAATTACGGCAGCAGGTTATCTGCAGCAATGGGGGTTGTGCCTGATCAGTTGTTTACTGGTAGCAATCGGTGTGGAATTGGAAGTAAAAGCAAACGTTATCATGCTTGCGGGAGAGGGAACCATGACTGCAATTGCAAGCGTATTTCATGTCGCATTTGCAAAGGTTAAGATTGCATTTGATTCTTCCATGGTAATCATTGCCTGCATCATCTCACTGGCGATGCTGGGAAATATAAAAGGTGTACGGGAAGGGACTGTTGCAGCAGCTATTCTGGTCGGACTCCTTGTAAAGCTTCTGGACAAAATGCTTGCAGGATTTTTTCATAGAATCGGATTGGATGAACCTGCAGAATCGGGGAAAAAGAAAGTTGCATAAAAGATTTATTTTATTAACTCAACTTTCCCACCAGCATAACTGTGGAAAACGCTTGATTTTTCAAGTAAAACAACTTCATAAATCGGTGCCTTGACATTAAAATAGCACCAAATCTTTGGTATAATAAGTTCACCACAAACATTACCATACAAAGAAAGGTGCTGAACTTATGATATACCAAAATACCCAAAATGAAAATCCTCAAAATCAGTTTTCTTATGCTCTAAAGGAACTTCAAATCGGAAAACTACTACGAAAATCCAACATTACAAAATCTTGTGGTATTTCTGCGTATGAGGTATTTCAATTTTTACTACTTTTAGCTTTTCAGGGAAAGAACCTGTTTCGTTTCCTGAATTCGAAACATAAAGAGCTGGCAGTTTCAAAGAATACTTATTATCGTTTTCTCAATGAAACTTCCTATAACTGGAGCAGGTTTCTTTTGCTCCTTGCAGTTAAAGTCACTACTGCATTTGATTCGCTTACCCGACCAGAGCGGGTAAAAGTCCTGGTTTTAGATGATTCTGTTATCAAACGTAATCGCAGCAAAACGGTAGAACTGCTTGCACGTGTCTTTGACCATGTGGAGCACAAATATCAGAAAGGTTTTACACTCCTTACACTTGGCTGGTCTGACGGATATAGTTTTATTCCAACTGGATTCAACATGCTTTCTTCCGCGGAAAAAAGCAACCGTTACAACGAAGTATCTTCTGACATGGATCATCGTACAAATGGCTATAGATTTCGTAAGGAAAGTATGATGCATAAAACGGATGCTGCAATTCTTTTGATAAATAATGCACTGAATGCTGGTATAAAAGCGGATTATGTCCTTATGGACACCTGGTTCACCACAGAGCCAATGATCAAAGAGATCCTAAAAGCAGGCATGGATGCCATCGGTATGGTCAAGCAGTTAAAACAGCGTTATACCTATCAGGGCAAGCAATACACCCTCTCAGAATTAAAGAGATTTGTAAGTTTTGCAGGTGCTAGAAACATCTTTGGTTCATTGGTGGTCACAACCAAAGCCGGGATACCAGTTAAGATTGTATTTGTACGAAATCGAAACAAGAAAAGCGAATGCTTATATATCCTAAGCACAGATGCTTCGCTGGAAGATGCAGAAATCGTACGTATTTATGGAAATAGATGGTCAATCGAATGCTTCTTTAAATCATCTAAATCTTTCTTGAAGTTAGGCACTGAATTTCAGAGCCATAATTATGGGGCAATGGTAAGCCATACAGCCATTGTATTCACAAGATACACCATTCTAGAATGGATTCGCCGGAACCGAAACGATGAGAAAACGTATGGCGAATTATTTTTCATGTTCTGTGAAGATATCCAGGACATAGATTTAACCAATGCACTTCAAAGCCTGATGGCTTTGTTTGTGGAACACATAGGGGTATTATCAGCAGATATCACATCCTTCATCAAAAGTAAAGTCACTGAATGGATGATGTCTCAAGCCTCATTTATACAGGCTTTATTTGGAAATGTTTGCTGGGAAAGTTGAGTTATTAAAAAAAGATAAAATACTTGATATCTGATCAATGCAGTACTATATTAAATACCAGAAAGAATATATTTCTTCGGGGTTGGGTGTAATTCCCTACCGGCGGTAAAGTCCGCGACCCGTGCAAGCGGTTGACCTGGTGAAATTCCAGGACCGACAGTAAAGTCTGGATGAAAGAAGAATGAATAGGAATATTGGAATATCTGTTTGACGGATATATCCGATATGTTGTGTATGCATTCAACCCCGAACCATTTTGGTTCGGGGTTTTTTATGTATTCACGGATTTCATTCCTCGAAGCAGCAGAAAAATTTCTGTTTGTTTGAGCGCAAAAAGCGCAGAAGGAGAAAATCATGAATAATGGATTATTGCAAAGTGTAATGACAAACGTGGTATTTGTAACAGAATTTCTGGTGATTATTGTTGCCTCTTTTTTGATCGCATGGATTTTTGAAAAGGCTGCCAAACACAAAAACCATGATACACAGCGTATTCTTACGACGCGGAAGCTTGTCGTAATCGGAGTGTTTTCTGCTATTTCGGCAATTTTATATATTCTGGATTTTCCGGTTTTCTTTGCGCCCGGCTTCTATCGTATGGATTTCAGTGAACTTCCGGCACTCATAGGAGCATTTGCTTTCGGACCTGTGACAGGCGTTATGATTGAATTTATCAAAATTCTTGTAAAGATTGTGATGCAGGGAACGACGACAGCGTTTGTAGGTGATCTTGCTAATTTTGTGATCGGCTGCAGTTTTGTTCTGCCTGCTTCCATCATTTATAATTTCAAAAAGAACAGAAAATCAGCGCTGATTGCCTGTATTACTGCAACTGCAGTGATTACGGTCGTTGGGGCAGTATTCAACGCGGTATATCTGCTTCCGACATTTTCTGCCCTGTACGGAATGCCGATGGATTCTCTGATCGCAGCGGGAACAGCAGTGAACGGCAACATAAAGGATCTTTACAGTTTTGTGATTCTGGCAGTTGCTCCTATGAATCTGTTTAAAGGAGCATTGGATTCACTGATTACCTTTTTGATTTATAAAAAACTCAGTCCGGTTTTAAAATTCGGATATGAACATACAACTGCATCAGACAAAATAAATACGGCGCAGGATTAATTTTTTCTGCAGAAACGCTATATTTGGGAGCACAGTTTTCTTTTTTGAAAATTGTGCTTTTTTTTATTGACAAATAAAGATTATGATGTATTATTGTATTAAGTAACTAATACAGCAATACAATGAATTGGAAAAAGAAATCGAGGTATGATATGGCATGGAGTCTTAATGGTAGTAAGCCAATCTATTTACAACTGGTAGAAGAGATAAGGCGAAGAGTAATTACGGGAGATTATCTTCCGGGAAGTCATGTTCCGTCGGTAAGAGACCTGGCTGGAGAAGCTGCAGTAAATCCCAATACGATGCAGCGGGCCCTTACAGAACTGGAGCGGGAAGGACTGCTGGAAAATCAGCGGACAAATGGAAGAACAGTGACGGAGGATACGGAAATGATAGCACAGCAGAAACGAAACATGGCAGAAACAGAAATAAGGGAATGCCTGGAGCGTATGCAGAAACTTGGAATATCTGCAGAAGAGATGATCTCCATGATTCAGAAGATTGAACAGAGTGAGCAGAAACCAAACGAACAGTAAAAAAGAATAAAATCCTATTATGAACAGGAATGGAGATAAAGATGGAAGCTATTTTACAGTGCAATAATCTTGGAAAAAATTACGGATCCCTGCATGCGGTTGACGGAATCAGTTTTCAGGTAGCGCCGGGGAGAATCATAGGACTTCTTGGACCAAACGGGAGCGGAAAAACAACACTGATCAAAATGATCAACGGGCTGCTTCGGCCGACAAGCGGAGAAGTATTGATTGACGGAAAACGTCCCGGGGTGGAAACAAAGAAAATCATTTCTTACCTTCCGGATTGCGGTTATCTGGATTCTGATATGAATTTCAAGAGCAGCGTAGCTCTTTTTAAAGATTTTTATGCGGACTTTGATGATAAAAAAGCATACGATATGTTGTCCAGACTGAATGTGGATCCGGCTGCCAGATTTAAGACACTTTCAAAGGGAAATAAGGAAAAAGTACAGTTGATTCTGACTATGAGCAGACAGTCCAAATTGTATGTGCTGGATGAACCGATCGCAGGGGTTGACCCGGCAACAAGGGATTACATTTTGCAGACGATCATTGCCAATTATAACCCACAGGCATCTGTGATCATATCCACACACCTGATTGCAGATGTGGAAAAAGTTCTGGATGATGTAGTGTTTTTGAAAAACGGGCAGATTGTTTTATATAACAGTGCAGATGAAGTACGCAGTAAAAATGGAAAATCAGTGGATGAAGTGTTCAGGGAGGTATTTGCATGTTCGGCAAATTGATAAAAAATGAATTTAAAAATACTTGGAAATACATACTGGTTATGAGTCTGACAGTAATTGCACTTTCAATTATAGGCGGGCTTCAGATGCATATGATCAATCATGAATCAGGAGCTTTGATATACAGATTCTCACAATTGTACATGGGTCTTTATGTGATTGCCATGATTGTGTTCCAGTTTATTGTTGCGTTTTTTTCTGATGGGACGATTCTATAAGAAAATGTTTACGACAGAAGGATATCTGATGCATACACTTCCGGTAACGGTAGATGAGCATATCGGTTCACTTCTGATTACAGGAACAATCTGGTCATATTTCTTTGTTCTGGTAACACTTCTGAGCGTGTACTTCTGTTTCGTGAACGGAGCCGACAGGGCATCTTTTGAACAGGCGATACATGAAATGATGAAGTATTATCATGTGACAGGAGATACGGCGCTGATGATCGTTGCACTCATTCTGGGACCTTTTGTATCGCTTTTGAGTGCTTATTGTGCAATGGCGCTCGGGCAGCTTTTCAAGACACATCGGATTCTTGGTTCAGTCATTATGTATATTATCTTAATGGTAGCAGTATCAACCATCAGTAATTACTGCATGACAGGATATGTGAATCAGATGACTGTCAGAATTGATAATTATACTTATCAGGACACTGTGGAAGGTGCTGTAAATCTGATCAACGATGTATTTGGAACGCTTGGATTGTTCAGCCTTATTGCAGAACTGGTTCAGGGCTGCGTATACTGGATCATTACCAGACTGATGATTACACGCAAGTTGGACCTGCAGTAAAATATTATTACATACAGCCATGCTCGAATAGTTTGGGCATGGCTGTATATGCTGAAATTGTCAATCAGATCCCTATAAAGTGGATTGATTTTGCAATTTCATTCAATCATTATAGAAAATTAAGAATTTAACAGTAGAATATCAGATAATTATACCGTATCATGCATATGTGTGTGTCATCGGTATAATATAAATGCATATACGTATGAAATTATCACAGGGATAAAGAGAGGCATCATGGGAGAACTTGTAGAAGTGCGGGATGTAAGTAAGATTTACAACCCCGGAGAAAATGAGGTCAGAGCGTTGGATCATGTTAGTCTGTCAATCGGAACAAATGAATTTGTTGCGATTATCGGACAATCCGGATCCGGAAAATCAACACTGATGAACATGCTGGGATGTCTGGATACACCTACAAACGGAACATACACCCTGCATGGACAGGATGTTTCGCACATGACAGACGATGAACAGTCAGACGTCCGGAATAAGGAAATTGGATTTATTTTTCAGGGATTTAATCTGATTGCAGGACTTACGGCGCTGGAAAACGTTGAATTGCCGCTTATTTACAGGGGAATCGGAAGGAAGGAAAGGCTTGAACTTTCTGAAGAAGCGCTGGCAAGAGTTGGGCTTGAGAAACGTATGACACATAAGCCTTCGGAGATGTCAGGAGGGCAGCAGCAGAGAGTTGCGATTGCAAGAGCAATTGCACAGGCTCCGCCTATTATTCTGGCAGATGAACCGACCGGAAATCTGGATTCTGCTTCCAGCAAAGAAATCATGGGGATACTGAAAGACCTTCACAGAGAAGGCAGAACCGTCATCCTGATCACGCATGATAATACAATTGCAATGCAGGCTCCGCGCATTGTAAAAATCATGGACGGACATATCGTATCTGATACGGAAAATCAGGAAGCATAAGTCAGAAATACTTGCATACAGGGAAAAGGGAATGAAAAAGATGGCAGAAGAAATTACAACAAATGCAGTAACAGAAGAAAAAAAGAAAAAAGAAAAGAAAATTCTCACACCGGAACAGAAAAAGAAAAAACGCAGAAGAATTCGCTGGAGCATTATTCTTTTATTGATTGCAGCGGTGGTTGCATATTCTGTTGTGAGCCGTGTGAAAGCACAAAATGCACCGACCTATGTTGAAACGGCATCTGTTCGCAAAGGTACGATCGAACAGACGGTGAAGACAAGCGGAACGGTTGAAACAGAAAATAAAACGACTTATTTTGCAGATATTGCGGCTCCAATCGGTAAGTTGAATGTCAAGGTAGGAGATGTTGTGTCAAAAGGAGATGTTTTACTAAGCTATGATACCGATAAACTGACACTCTCCAAAAAGCAGGCAGAACTTTCAGCAAAACAGGCAGACGGAAATTACAGCGATTCCATGCAAAAATCGGCTGACAGTGAACAGAAGCTTGCGCAGGCCAATACAGATCTTCCGACACTGAATACACAGATTGATACGCTGAAAGCACAGATTGATCTGATTCAACCGCAGATAGATGTGCTGCAGAATAAAATTGATGATAAGAAACGTCGTATGGCACAGACCGCGACAGATTTACAGAAGACGTTACTGGATCTTGATCAGGACGGAAAAGAAGACGGGACAAACGACCCAAATTACAACAGCACAGATTCCAACGGAACAGAGAAACATCTGCAGCTGGAACAGGCAATTAAAGATAATGAATATGCACAGAGTAATGATTCTGAGATTGTAGGCTGGAACAGACAGATTACTTCCTTAAATGAACAGAAGACAGATATGAATGATCAGTTGACTGATCTGAAAGAAAAGAAAAGTAAAGCTGAATCGGATCAGACATCAGGGGAAGCAGGTAAGGCGACCGCAGGATCCAAGAGTGCATTGTCTGCGACCAAAGAAAGTGCAAATCTGACTTCCCATGATACCATTGCAACTGTAGATAAAGCGTCAGGCGGTATTACAGCCGGCTTTAACGGTGTTGTGGCAGATGTCAAGGCAGTACAGGGTGCAACTACAACAGTCGGAATGGAATTGTTTACAATAGATGATGCAGATAATGTAAAAGTTACGATCAATGTGACCAAATACGATCTTGCAAAGATCAAAGAAGGTCAGAAGGCTGACATTACGATTGCAGGAAACAAATATGAAGGTGAAGTAAGCGAAATCAGTAAAGTTGCTACCAAAAATGCAAATGGTGCATCTGTTGTCAGTGCTGGAATCAAAATCAAGAATCCGGACAGTAACATCATTCTTGGCACCGAAGCAGATGTGGTAATTCATACCGCAAAGTCTGAGAATGCACTGATTCTTCCGATCGAAGCGGTTAATACTGACAGAAACGGTTCCTTTGTCTATGCAATAGAAAATGGTGTGATCGTCAGAAAGAATGTTAAGAGCGGAATTACTTCCGATACAGAAGAAGAAATTAAGGAAGGTATTTCTGAAAAAGATCAGGTACTTACGGATGTAACAGGAGGCATTACAGAGGGAATGAAAGCAGCCTCTCTACCATCTGAAAGTGGAGATACTTCTTCCGCAGCTGCGGATTCGGCAACAGAAGCATCGGCAGATACTGCATCGACAGCAGTGTCCAAGTGAAGCGGCTGTGATGTCAGTGATATGATAAAATCTGACAGGATCTGAAAGGAAGAAACTTATGTCTCAGATTTGGGAATATATTAAAATTGCCATTATGAATATCAAGAATAATAAGGGAAGATCTGTTCTTACCATGCTTGGTATCATAATCGGTATTGCTTCCGTTATCATGGTTATATCCATCGGTACGGGAGTCAGAAGTGAGATAAACAGTGAACTTGACAGTTTTGGAGGCGGCATGGTAGATGTCTATGCTGATTCTTCACAAAAAGACAATACAGTCACCTTCAATCAAAGCGATTTTGATTATCTCCAGCAGAAAGTAAAACATGTAAAGGGAATTACTCCTATTTTATCGGCTTATGGATCAGGAGAAGGTTCAAAAGGGAATTCGGATGCAAATGTTACAGCCGGAAATGTTGCGCTGCAGTATTACAGCTCTGATCCGATGGTAAAGGGCAAATACTTCACAGACGAGGATGTAGAATCTGCGGCACATGTCTGTGTCTTGAATGAAAGCAGCGCAATTGCACTTTTTGGAACAACAGATGTAGTCGGGATGTCTTTTGAACTGACTTTGTGGAATATTTCACAGGATATAACAATTGTAGGGGTGCGCCAGAACAACGCATCCAAACTGATTTCCATGATGGATGGATCGAGTACAAGATTATCGGTAGAAATGCCGATTTCCACTCTGATGAGTGCTTATGGCTATGGCAATGAGGATTATAGTGAATTTATGCTATTTGCAGATGCATCGCAGAATGCAAGTTATGTTGCCAAAAAAACGGTTTCGCTTCTGGAAGCTCGCAAAGGTGTGCGTGGAGACGGTAAAATACAGGTACAGAGTTTTACGGATTACACAAAGCAGTTTGATACAATTCTGGGTTATATCACAATATTTGTATCTTTTGTGGCGGCCATTTCCCTGCTGGTAGGCGGTATCGGTGTAATGAACATTATGCTGGTGTCGGTAACAGAAAGAACAAGAGAGATTGGAATCAGAAAGTCGCTTGGTGCAAGAACCGGATCTATTTTATTACAGTTTCTTGCAGAAGCAGCTATTATTACTCTTCTTGGAGGAATTATCGGAATTGCGATTGGTGTTGCAGGTGCATTTGCAATATGCGGCGTGATCGGGTTCAGTGCGAAGGTGGAAGTTCCTACGGTAATCATAGCTACAATTTTCTCATCTGCTGTTGGTATCTTTTTTGGAATATATCCTGCCAAGAAAGCTGCGAAACTCAGTCCGATTGAAGCACTTCGTCATGAATAATCTATAAGACAAAAATATAAAAAGATGTTGTAATTCGGAAACAGGCCTGTGACGGAAAGATTGCCACAGGCCTGTACTATGGTCAAATATGCTGTTTTGTGATATGATTCTATGCGAAAATAGATGCGGGGAGAATCTGATGGAGTTATATTCAATTACATTTATTTTTTTGGTCATCATTACGCTTGCGGCGTATTATACTGTTTTACGTAAATATCAGTGGGTCTGTCTTCTGGCTGCCAATGTATTGTTTTACTGTGCAGCGGGACCATTTCATATTCTTTTTATTCTGACAACATCGCTGAGTATATGGAGCGGTGCTCTTTTTATGGAACACATGGATATGAAATACAGGGAAGCAAAAAAAAATGATCTGCTTGCAAAAGAAGACAGAAAGAAGCTGAAGCAATCGAATCAGGATAAGAAAAGAATCATTCTGCTATTGATTTTGCTGCTTAATTTGGGATTCTTGCGTGGATCAAATACTGGAACGTGCTTGGACACACCAGAATGAGAGGACTGCTTCTTCCGCTGGGCATCTCATTTTATACATTTCTGTCAGTGGCCTATTTGATTGATGTTTATAATGGAAAATATCAGGCAGAAAGAAATTTTTTACACTTTTTTCTGTTTGTTTCCTATTTCCCGCAATTATTGCAGGGACCGATCAATCGGTATGACAAAATGAAAGACCAGTTTTTCGGACAACACAACTGGAATACAGAACAGAGCAAACGTGCACTTTTGTTGATTGGTTTTGGGCTGATGAAAAAGTTTGCGATTGCGGATATGCTTGCGGGAAGTGTTTCTGATGTATTTGACGGATCCGTGCAGGGGATTCCGGGTTCTCTGATCGTTTTCGCAATCTTTTTATATGCGATACAACAATATGCAGACTTCTCGGGAGGAATTGATATTGTTCTTGGGGTATCAGAGTTATTTGGCATAAAAATGATGCCGAATTTCAGACAACCCTATTTTTCTGTTTCGCTCGGAGATTTCTGGAGAAGATGGCACATTTCACTTGGTGCATGGATGCGGGATTATGTCTTTTATCCGTTTGCACTGACGAAAACCATGCAGCGGTTCGGAAAATGGTGCAGTCAAAAACTCGGCAAACATTTCGGGCGTGTCCTGCCGGCAGGAATTGCCAATCTTCTGGTTTTTTTTCTGGTCGGAATCTGGCATGGGGCGCAACTGCACTATGTTTTATGGGGACTTTATAATGGCATTATCATTGCGGTAAGTGATCTGCTTGAGCCTTGTTTTACAGCAATATCGGATAAAATGCATCTTCCGGTCAATTCAAGGGGATTCCATGTGTTTCGGGTGGTTCGAACATTTATAATTGTCAATATTGGATGGTACTTTGATCGAATATACGATTTTCAGAAATGCATGACCTGTTTTGCGAATACGGTTTTCCATTTTAATTTATCAGGTTTTGGAACAGCAATGCGCCAGGAAATACTGAATCCGGATCTTGCACAGCCGGTTTACATTATGGGAGGTTATGTGGTTGCTGCCGTGGCGCTTGTCATTGTAGTGACAGACAGCGTTATGAAAGAACAAAAAAAAGATGTTTATGCTTTTTTACAGAGCAGAAGAATTCTGACACGGTGGACAGTCTGCTATCTGATTATTTTTCTGACACTTGGATCCTTTATCTTCACCAGAGGGATCGGAGGATTTATGTATGCGAATTTCTAAATCTGTTTTTAAAACGGTACTGTTTATTCTGGTGTTTGTTTTGATCAATGCTTTGCTGGGATTTTTTCTGGAACCATTTCGGGGTTCCAGCATGGAAATGTGGCAAAATTACAGACAACGGAAAAATATCGATATGATATATGTGGGTTCATCACAATGTGTCTGCGCAATGAAACCCGATATTTTAGACAAAACATTGGGAACAAAGTCATATAACATGGGAACCAACATGCAGTCCTTTCATAATTCATATCTGGTAGTAAGATCCGCGGTGAAGGAAAAAAAAGTAAAGCGTGTTATTCTTGTAATTGATTACGAAATGCTTGATTGCAGAAGAGGCAGAAATTTTCGTGCGGAGGCCAGTTTTCAGCGTGCAATGAACAGGGGGCAGGGAATCGGAAAAAAGGTACGGAATGATGTTGCATTTGTTTCTGACCCTGATTTCAGAGGAAGGGCAGCATCTGTTAATTATTTTTTCCCATGGATTTATGACAGGGATATGAATATTTCTCAAAATGTAAGGGAAAAAATGGCAGGAAAGGTCCTGGACAGCAAGGAACATCGTGATAAAAACGGGTTCTTACCGTCGGAGAAAGTACTTGATTCAGGGGTTGACTATATTACGCTTGCGAATGTATCAGCCTGGCAGAAAGAAGCTACTACACTCATCAATCTCAGAATGACAGATGAAAGCCGAAAGGATCTTGAAAAAATCTGCCTTTTTTGTAGAGATAATCAGATCGAGTTGGATGCTATTACGGTACCTTATCCGAATTTTATTACGATTTATTCGGAAAAAAGTTATATTCAGGTTGCTGGTGAACTGAAGGATCTGTTTCGCAATTTTGGCTTTTATTATTATGATTTTAATCTTGCAAAACCATCTCTTTATCAGAGTGATCTGTCCTGCTACAGTGATAACGGCCATATGAATACAAAGGGAGCAAGCAGATTTTCACTTATGTATGCAAATTTTTTAAAGTCAACAACAGAACGTGAAGCTCTTTTTGATACGATGGAATGATGAGGCGGAAAATGAATCGAAATATATTAGTGTGGCTGGAAAGTTCTGCGGAGAAATATCCAACCAATATAGCATTTGGAGATGTGAAGGAAGAAGTTACTTATACGGATTTAAAGAATCGTGCACGTATAATCGGAAGCTTTCTTGCAGAACGGGTTAAACCATGCAGTCCGGTTGCATTTTATCTGGAAAAAAGCTGCCTTGCAATGTGTGGGATGCTGGGAGCTGTTTATGTGCGCGGATTTTATAGTGTACTGGATATCAGACAACCGCATACACGTACCGAAAAAACATTGGATGTTCTGAAACCGGCAGTCATACTGACAGACCGTACAAATTTTGAAAATGCGCTTACATTCGCTGAGAAAGCCCCGGTTTTTTGTCTGGAGGACATCCTGCAGCAGGGAGTCGTCTGTGAGGATAAACTGCAAAACATACGCAGAACAGCAATGGATACAGATCCTCTTTATGTCAATTTTACAAGTGGAAGTACCGGTACACCCAAAGGTGTTACGGTATGTCATCGTTCCGTGATTGATTTTATTGAATGCTTTGTTTCTACATTTCAGATTCGGGAAAGTGATGTCATTGGAAACCAGGCACCGTTTGATTTTGATGTTTCAGTAAAGGATATATACAGTGCGATGATGACAGGTGCCAGGGTACAGATCATTCCAAGAGAATTCTTCAGCGCGCCGATTTCTCTTATGGATTATCTTTTTGCACATCAGGTTACCGTGCTGATCTGGGCTGTCAGCGCCATGTGTTTTGTTTCAATCATGAACGGACTGTCCTATAAGGTGCCGGAAAAGGTACGCATGATCATGTTCAGTGGGGAGGTCATGCCCATAAAGCATTTGAAAGTGTGGCAGAAGTATCTTCCGGATGCTTTGTATGTTAACCTTTACGGACCGACCGAGATTACCTGCAACTGCACCTATCATATACTGGAACGTGTATATGAAGATACGGAAACCATTCCGGCCGGAGTACCTTTTGAAAATGAAAAAGTTTTTTTGCTGGACGAACACGACAGAGAAGTAATACAATCCGGGACTGAGGGAGAAATATGTGTTTCGGGGACCTGTCTGGCACTTGGATACTATAATGATCCGGAACGGACAGCACAGGCATTTATGCAGAATCCGCTGAATCCCTTTTATCACGAAAGAATGTATCGAACAGGAGATATCGGAAAATACGATGCTGCGGGGAAATTGGTATATGTATCAAGAAAAGATTTTCAGATCAAACATCTCGGACATCGGATTGAACTTGGTGAAATTGAAATGGCGGCGATGTCAGGAAATGGTGTCACAAGAGCCTGTTGTATCTATGATACCGTGAAAAAGCGAATTATACTGTTTTGTACAGGAATTTGCGATGGCAAGGAACTTTTGAAGGAACTCAGAGAGAGCCTTTCACCGTTTATGCTGCCTAACAGTGTGCATATGCTGGATGAGATGCCGCTGAATAAAAACGGTAAAATTGACAGAAAACAGCTGATGGATATCTATCTGGACGGTAAGAAGTAAAAGAGGCAGGCGAAATGACAGACGAAGAATTGCAGAAAATCGCAGAAACATATGGAACGCCCGTTTATGTATTTGATATAAAGGCGTTCAGAACAAGAATAAATGAAATCAAAAAAATAGTAGGGGATAAAGTTCACCTTTGCTATTCCATCAAAGCAAATCCGTTTCTGATTACAGAAATGCCATGTGAAATTGAACATTTGGAAGTATGCTCACCCGGAGAACTGGATATATGCAGGAAGCTTCATGTTCAGGGACGGAAAATCGTCTATTCCGGCGTGTATAAGGGAGCAGGGGATATTGCGGATGCGGTGGAAATGCAGGCAGGTATTTATACTGCGGAGTCCATACATCAGGCAGAACTTTTGCAGATGGAAGCAGCAAAACGTGATACTGTGCTTCCGGTATTACTGCGTCTGAACGCCGGCAGTCAATTTGGCATGTCCAGAGAAGATCTGTATTACATTTTTTCCAACATGGATCAGTTCCGGAATCTGCAGATTGAAGGTATTCATTTTTTTGCGGGAACACAGCGTAAGAAAATCGCACAGCAGGAAAAGGAATTACAGATGCTGAAGGAACTGTTCGAACAGATTCACATACAGTATGGATTTGTCCTGAAAAAGCTGGAATATGGACCGGGACTTCCGGTTCCGTATTTTATGGGAGAGGATTTTTCTGATACACTTCGCCCCCTCAGAGAACTTGCGGAAGCACTTAAGGATGCTGCGACGTGGTCAGAGCTGACTGTTGAAATGGGACGCTTTTTCAGCGCTGCGTGCGGATATTATCTGACAAAAGTGGTTGATCAGAAAAGAAATGAAGGAATTTCATACAGTATTCTGGATGGCGGAATGAACCATGTGACGTATCTTGGACAGGTAATGGGTATGAAGAACCCTGTTATCAGGCATTTGAAACCTGTGCAGAAAACAATGGAAGATGACAGACAGGAAAACTGGGCATTGTGTGGAAGCCTTTGTACAACGGCAGATGTTCTGACAAGGCAGACTCCCTTTTCCAATCTTGCATGTGGAGATATTCTTGCATTTTGTAATATGGGAGCATATTCTGTAACTGAGGGGATTTATCTGTTTCTGAGCAGAAGCATGCCGGAAATTCTGCTGTACAACAAGGATGAAAGTGGTCAAAACAAAGTATCAGTTGCACGTAAGGCACTGGAAACAAGTGTTTTAAATATGATAGATAAGTCTCCGGAAAACTGAAAAAGGAAGGATAAACAACAATGGATCGACTGATTGAATTATTACAGGAAATAAAGGAAGATATAGATTTTGAGAATACGACAGATTTAATCGATGGAGGACTTCTGGATTCCTTTGATATTCTGCAGATTATCAGTTCTTTGAATGACGAGTTTGATATTTCCATTCCGGCACATGAAATTGTACCGCAGAACTTTAACAGTGCAAAGGCGCTCTGGAAAATGGTTCAGAGACTTCAGGATGAAGCATGAGAGAATCAACAAGAATAGAATCCGGCAGCAGGGAAGATACCTATGAGCTGGGTAAGAGAATAGGAGAACAGGCAAAGCCCGGCATGGTTTATACACTTGTCGGAGATCTTGGCGTGGGGAAAACGGTTCTGACCCAGGGGGTTGCAGCAGGAATTGGAATACAGGGAATTGTAAACAGTCCGACATTTACTATTCTACAGGTTTATGAGGATGGCAGACTGCCTTTTTATCACTTTGATGTTTACCGGATCGGTGATGTGAGCGAGATGGATGAGATCGGTTATGAGGATTATTTTTACGGAAATGGGATCTGCTTTATTGAATGGGCAGACTTGATCGAAGATATTCTTCCGGAACATTATACGGAAATCCGGATTGAAAAAAATCTTGCAAAAGGGACAGATTATCGACTGATTACCATGACAAGATACTAGGAAACGATATGAGAAAGGTTGATGCTTTTTTATGAAAATACTGGCACTGGATACATCAGGACTGGTTGCAAGCGTTGCTGTTTCAGAAGATGGCAGACTGATTGCACAGTTCTCAATTCAATATAAAACAACGCATTCACAGACGCTGATGCCAATGATGCAGACCATATGTCAGATGATTGAACTTGATCTGCAATCGATTGATGCGATAGCACTTGCAGCGGGGCCGGGTTCTTTTACAGGATTACGGATCGGATCTGCGACGGCAAAAGGCCTGGGACTTGCATTGAACAAGCCGATTATACCGGTTCCTACCGTAGACGGGCTGGCTTACAATCTATATGGCTGTGAGCGGGTAATATGCCCAATGATGGATGCAAGACGCGGACAGATATACACAGGGGCATATACTTTTGTTCCGCAAAAAGTAAACGAAGCAGGTATGGAACAGATATCTGATATGCAGATTTTACAGGAACAGTGCGTTATTTCGATAGAGGAAATGGCTGAATATCTGAATCATATGGGTGCCCCGGTGGCCTTTCTGGGAGATGCAATACCGGTTTACCGTGACAGACTGGAACATCTGATCAAGGTACCATATACCATAGCACAGATTCATCAGGATCGTCAGAATGCGGCAGCAGTTGCTGCTCTTGCGGAACACTACTACCAGAATGGCAAAATTGTGCGTGCACTGGATTTTGCACCGGAATATTTAAGAGCATCTCAGGCGGAACGATCTGCAATCCGTAATTATGGAACGGATGTGGCAGAAGAGAAAAAAATGCCGGACAGGATATTTGTCCGTGAAATGCGGGTGGAAGATGTACCTGATGCAGCATTACTGGAACAGAAATATCTTGGTAAAGAGGCATGGACAGAAAAGCAGATTCTGGATGCGCAGGCACAGGACGATACCATTTATCTGATTGCAGAAAAAGCAGGACGTATCATCGGATTATGCGGAGTGCAGAATATTTCGGGAGAAGGTGAAATCACCAACGTGTCAGTCAGTGCGGACAGCAGAAGAGAAGGTGCTGCAGGCAAAATGCTCCATCAGCTTCTGGAGCGCGGAAAAGGGATTGGAATAGCAGCTTATACGCTGGAAGTACGTGCAGGAAATCTTCCCGCAAGAGCATTATACGAGCGTGCGGGATTTCAATCAGAAGGGATTCGGCCGGGATTTTATGACAGTCCAAAAGAAGATGCGGTTATATACTGGCTGCGGTATCAACAATAATAATGGCAGATAGGATAAAGTTGAGATGATAGATGTTTGTTTACTTGGAACCGGTGGTATGATGCCACTTCCGCAACGTTTTCTGACTTCGCTGATGATTCGTTATAACGGAAAGAGTATTTTGATCGATTGCGGTGAGGCCACGCAAATCGCCATGCGAAAGACAGGGTGGAGTCCCAAACCGATTGATATTATCTGTTTTACACATTATCATGCAGATCATATCAGCGGATTACCCGGAATGCTTCTTACAATGGGAAATGCTGAGCGAACAGAACCACTGCTTCTGATCGGACCGAAGGGACTCGAAAGAGTTGTAAATGCGCTTCGCGTAATTGCACCGGAATTACCATTCCAGATTCTGTTTCATGAACTGGAAGATGCGGAAGAGACAATTCAACCGCAGGACATGCCTGATTTTGCCATTAAGGCCTTCAAAGTGAATCACAATGTACTTTGCTATGGATACAGTATCATTTTGTCCAGAACAGGCAAATTCAGCGTCGAGGAAGCTGCGAAGAGGGGAATAGACAGACAGTACTGGAACAGACTCCAAAAAGGAGAGACAATCGCTTCTTCTGATGGGAGTGTATATACTCCGGACATGGTGCTGGGAGAACCCAGAAAAGGCATCCACTTAACTTATACGACAGATACCAGACCGACAGAAAGCATTGTTCGAAATGCGGAAGGTGCAGATCTTTTTATTTGTGAGGGAATGTATGGAGAGCCGGACAAAAAAGCCAAAGCAAAGGAATACAGACATATGACTTTTTATGAAGCCGCGGAACTTGCAAGAAAAGCACATGTTACGCAGCTTTGGCTGACGCATTACAGCCCGTCTCTGGTTAATCCAAATGAATTCATGACTGATACAAAGAAAATTTTTCCGGATACGATAGCAGCGCGGGACGGACGTATGATTACTTTGAATTTCCAGGAAAGCTGAGGCGGATATGGCAAATAAGAAAAGTAATACAGGAGAAGTAACGAAAACAGTTCTGATGGTCGTATTGGGAGCAGTCGTGGTTTTGGGAATTTATATGGCATTGATTGGCAGAGACGGAAAAAAGCAATCCAATGAAGAAACCTCCCTTCTGACAGAAGTGCAGCAGATTACTACAATGAACCTGGATGAAAGTTATCCGAATTCGGATCGGGATGTGATCAGTCTTTTCGGAAGAATTACAAAAGCGCTGTATGGTGAAACTTATACCGATGCGGAATTCTCACAGATGGCATCACAGTTGGAAAAACTGTATGATCCTGAGCTGATCGCCAAACAGGATGATTATGAAAAGAAACTGAAAAATGAAGTGCAGCAAAAGAAAAATGACTTTTACACCGTACAGAATTATGTTGTGGATGATAAATCAAATATCACATATAAAAAGGTTGACGGACGCGAATGTGCAAGTGTCAACTGTCTTTTTGCAATGAGACAGAATACAGAAATGACAACGATCAATTATGTATTTATATTACGCAAAGATGAAGATGGCAGATGGAAAATTCTTGGATGGACAGTTAAACCCAGGGATGGAATGTCAGCAGCAGCTTCTTCTGATGACGCATGAATAATACGAAATACTGATAATGATTGCTGATATGCAATTTTGTGATGAATCAAATGAGATGGAAAATATAATGATAAATATTGATCAAAAAACAGATGATGACGGTGTCATTTTTATGTCGGTGCACACGGAAGAAAGCAGCAAAACAGATGAAGACGGTAATGTGCAGAAAAATGTGGAAATTCTTGCGATAGAAAGCTCCTGTGACGAAACAGCTGCTGCAGTTGTAAGAAACGGAAGAGAAGTCCTTTCGAATGTCATATCCTCACAAATTGCACTTCATACATTATATGGCGGAGTTGTTCCTGAAATTGCATCACGCAAACATATTGAAAAAATAAATTACTGTATTGAGGCTGCACTTCATGAAGCAGGCAGAAAATTGCAGGATATGGACGCAATTGCGGTAACATACGGGCCAGGATTGGTGGGCGCTCTTCTGGTAGGTGTTTCAGAAGCAAAGGCACTCAGCTTTGCAACAGGAATACCGCTTATTGGAGTACACCATATCGAGGGGCATATCAGTGCGAATTACATTGAAAATAAGGATCTGAAACCGCCATTTGTATGCCTGGTGGTTTCGGGGGGACATTCGCATCTGGTAGTAGTGAAAAATTACGGACAGTACGAAATTATTGGACAGACCCGTGATGATGCCGCGGGGGAAGCTTTTGACAAAGTGGCAAGAGCAATCGGACTGGGTTACCCCGGAGGACCGAAAATAGATCTTGCAGCCAGAGAAGGAAATGCGGATGCAATTCAGTTTCCACGTGTCAAAATTGAAGATGCAGCTTATGATTTCAGCTTCAGCGGATTAAAGTCTGCAGTCCTGAATTATATTAATCAGAGTAAAATGCAGGGACAGGAAATTAATAAACCTGATCTTGCAGCATCTTTTCAGAAAGCAGTAGTGGATGTTCTTGTAGAACATTCCATGCGTGCGGTAAAAGAATTCGGATACAATAAGCTTGCGATTGCAGGAGGGGTGGCATCCAATTCTGCACTTCGCACAGCCATGCAGCGTGCGTGTGAAAAGGCAGGAGTGGAATTTTACCGGCCATCGCCTGTGCTGTGTACAGACAATGCGGCAATGATCGGTACGGCAGGCTACTATGAATATTTGAATGGGGTACGCAGCGGAATGGATTTGAATGCAGTCCCCAACCTTCCGCTTGGGGACAGAGAAAGACGGTTTCATGCAAATCAGTCCTAAAAAAGCACATTGTATTGATTTTTCAGTATAAAAAGGAGTTTACATGAAAACAGCAGCAGTGATTCTGGCAGCAGGCAAAGGCAGCCGGATGCAGTCAGATATTCCCAAACAGTATCTGACTGTTAGTGGCAGACCGCTTATTTATTATGCATTGCGAACATTTCAGAACAGCTTCATTGATGAAATTATTCTGGTAGTGTCTCCTGGTGATATCGCATATTGTCGTGGAGAAATTGTTGAAAAATACGGGTTTGATAAAGTGGTACAGATTGTTGAAGGTGGCGATCAGCGTTATCATTCCGTCTGCAATGGTCTGCATGCTGTGAATCCTGAAACAGAATATGTTTTCATTCATGATGGTGCCAGACCATGTGTCTCTGACGATATATTACAGAGGGTATATGAAGAAGTTATACATTACAAGGCCTGCGTGGTAGGTATGCCGGTAAAGGATACAATAAAAATAGCAGATGCAGAAGGCTTTGCCGTACAGACCCCTGATCGGAGCAGTGTATGGATGATACAGACACCACAGGTATTCCAATATGCCATGATCAGAGAACTGTATGATCGTCTGATTTTACAGGAAAATTCTCTGCTCCGGCAGGGTATAAATATTACAGATGATGCAATGGTTGTAGAAACTTTTTCGGATATCAGAATCAGATTGGTGGAAGGCTCCTACACCAATATCAAAGTTACCACCCCGGAAGATATTGCTATGGCTGAAAACTTTTTATCTCAGGAATCCACATGCAGAGCGGATTTGAAAGAAAAAAGATAAATTTTTAAAAAAAAATCAATTTCGTTCTTGACATCAATGGGGTGGTTTGATATTATAGTTCTTGCGCTGCGCAAGACAAATAAAACGAACGAGAGCAAAGCGTGCTTGGAAGTAATCTGAGAAACAGACTCGGAGAGATATCGAAGCGGTCATAACGAGGCGGTCTTGAAAACCGTTTGCCCGCAAGGGCGCAAGGGTTCGAATCCCTTTCTCTCCGCTGTAATTATGGGAACCGCTGTTAACATACTACAAGTTGTGTCACAGCATGAAAAGATTGATACTAAGTTCTTTTTAGAATATGTATCATGAATCAACTATTTTGGAGAAGTACTCAAGTGGTTGAAGAGACACCCCTGGAAAGGGTGCAGGTCGTTAATAGCGGCGCGAGGGTTCAAATCCCTCCTTCTCCGTTCTTCATATTTTTTATGAAGACATAATTACAAAATTCGGAATACAGTTCCGAATGAAGTACCTTGACAAATAAACAGTAATGCAACCCTGAAAAATTCCAAAAAGCAGATAAGATCTGCAGAGAATAATTCAGAACAACCAGCTTTCATACAACCAAGCCGGGCGTATGAGAGAAAAAGTAAAAAAACGGACAGAGTCAGCAAATGATTCTGGCCGGATCGAATAATAAACTGAGAGTTCGATCCTGGCTCAGGATGAACGCTGGCGGCGTGCCTAACACATGCAAGTCGAACGGAGTTATTGAATTGAGACCTTCGGGTGGATATATAATAACTTAGTGGCGGACGGGTGAGTAACGCGTGGGTAACCTGCCCTATACCGGGGGATAGCAGTTGGAAACGACTGATAATACCGCATAAGCGCACAGTATCGCATGATACAGTGTGAAAATTTCCGGAGGTATAGGATGGACCCGCGTCAGATTAGCCAGTTGGCAGGGTAACGGCCTACCAAAGCAACGATCTGTAGCCGGCCTGAGAGGGCGGACGGCCACATTGGGACTGAGACACGGCCCAAACTCCTACGGGAGGCAGCAGTGGGGGATATTGCACAATGGGGGAAACCCTGATGCAGCGACGCCGCGTGAGTGAAGAAGTATTTCGGTATGTAAAGCTCTATCAGCAGGGAAGAAAGACCCGCAAGGGGGATGACGGTACCTGAGTAAGAAGCCCCGGCTAACTACGTGCCAGCAGCCGCGGTAATACGTAGGGGGCAAGCGTTATCCGGATTTACTGGGTGTAAAGGGAGCGCAGACGGTTATGCAAGTCTGGAGTGAAACCCCACAGCTCAACTGTGGGCTTGCTTTGGAAACTGTGTAACTAGAGTACTGGAGAGGTAAGCGGAATTCCTAGTGTAGCGGTGAAATGCGTAGATATTAGGAGGAACACCGGTGGCGAAGGCGGCTTACTGGACAGCAACTGACGTTGAGGCTCGAAGGCGTGGGGAGCAAACAGGATTAGATACCCTGGTAGTCCACGCGGTAAACGATGAATACTAGGTGTTGGGGGACATAGTCCTTCAGTGCCGCAGCAAACGCAATAAGTATTCCACCTGGGGAGTACGTTCGCAAGAATGAAACTCAAAGGAATTGACGGGGACCCGCACAAGCGGTGGAGCATGTGGTTTAATTCGAAGCAACGCGAAGAACCTTACCAGATCTTGAGATCCAGATGAATGACGGGCAATGCCGTCAGCCCTTCGGGGCATCTGAGACAGGTGGTGCATGGTTGTCGTCAGCTCGTGTCGTGAGATGTTGGGTTAAGTCCCGCAACGAGCGCAACCCTTGTCCATAGTAGCCAGCAGTAAGATGGGCACTCTATGGAGACTGCCAGGGATAACCTGGAGGAAGGTGGGGATGACGTCAAATCATCATGCCCCTTATGATCTGGGCCACACACGTGCTACAATGTCGTAAACAAAGGGACGCAACCCCGCGAGGGCAAGCAAATCCCAAAAATAACGACCCAGTTCGGACTGCAGGCTGCAACCCGCCTGCACGAAGCTGGAATCGCTAGTAATCGCAGATCAGAATGCTGCGGTGAATACGTTCCCGGGTCTTGTACACACCGCCCGTCACACCATGGGAGTCGGAAATGCCCGAAGTCAGTGACCCAACCGTAAGGAGGGAGCTGCCGAAGGCAGGTCAGATAACTGGGGTGAAGTCGTAACAAGGTAGCCGTATCAGAAGGTGCGGCTGGATCACCTCCTTTCTAAGGAAAGAAACGAAAGCGGAATGAAGTAGGGGATTGCATTACTGTTTAGATGTCAAAGAGGCATCAGAAAGATTCTGGTGGCGATGCGCTTCGGGGAGACACCCGTTCCCATCCCGAACACGACGGTTAAGACCGGAGCGGCCGAAAGTACTATACTGGTAACGGTATGGGAGGATAGGTGGCCGCCAGATTAAAAAAAAGAAAATGGGCTTATAGCTCAGCTGGTTAGAGCGCACGCCTGATAAGCGTGAGGTCGGTGGTTCGAGTCCACTTAAGCCCATTCAGTTCGCATGAACTGAAATACAAGTCTTTGACTTGCAAATATTCTGATTCGCAGAATATGTTCGTACCTTGAAAACCGAATACTGACTAGATTTATATCAGATAACTACGATATAAGACATCGAAAATATCCAGAAACAAACTTCTTAATAGAAGAGAAATAAAAGATTTTATCGATTGATCGCTCAAAAGATAGAATCAAACGAGACCTGTGAGAACAGGGATCAAGAGAACTGAGGTTATAGACCAGTTCCTATATAGAAGATAGATCAATGACTGAAGGCGTGTACCGAGACCGTTTACGGGCTCGTATATCAATTACCGGAGGGAATTGATATTGGTCAAGCTATATAGGGCGCAGGGCGGATGCCTTGGCACTAAGAGCCGATGAAAGACGTGATAAGCTGCGAAAAGCTGCGGGGAGTGGCAAATACACAATGATCCGCGGATATCTGAATGGGGCAACCCACCTGGAAAGACTCCAGGTACTGCATACTGAATAAATAGGTATGCAGAGGGAACCCGGTGAACTGAAACATCTAAGTAGCCGGAGGAAGAGAAAACAAAAGTGATTCCGCCAGTAGCGGCGAGCGAACGCGGAAGAGCCCAAACCATTGTGCTTGCATGATGGGGTTCGGACTGTATAATCGATCTTAATAGGGTAATAGAAAGGTCCTGGAAAGACCTGCCAGAGAGGGTGAAAGCCCCGTATATGAAACCCGAAGAAGCGAGACAGGATCCAGAGTACCACGAGACACGAGAAACCTTGTGGGAATGCGCGGGGACCACCCCGTAAGGCTAAATACTACTTAGTGACCGATAGCGAATAGTACCGTGAGGGAAAGGTGAAAAGGACCCCGGGAGGGGAGTGAAAGAGAACCTGAAACCCTGTGCCTGCAAGCTGCGAAAGCACCATATGAGTGTAATCGCGTACTTTTTGTAGAACGGTCCGGCGAGTTATGTATGCGGGCAAGGTTAAGTATCAAAGATACGGCAGCCGCAGGGAAACCGAGTGTGAATAGTGCGACAGTCGGCATACATAGACCCGAAACCGGGTGATCTACCCATGGACAGAATGAAGCGGCCGTAAAAGGCTGTGGAGGTTCGAACACACATCCGTTGAAAAGGGTGGTGATGAGCTGTGGGTAGGGGAGAAATTCCAATCGAACCCGGAGATAGCTGGTTCTCCCCGAAATAGCTTTAGGGCTAGCCCTGTAGCATACCAGATGGAGGTAGAGCACTGAACATCCGAGGGGGCTTCACCGCTTACCAAAGATCATCAAACTTCGAATGCCATACTGGAAGAGCGCAGGAGTCAGACTGCACGAGATAAGTTGGGTAGTCAAAAGGGAAAGAGCCCAGATCCACAGCTAAGGTCCCAAAGTGCGTGTTAAGTGGAAAAGGATGTGGGATTTCATAGACAGCTAGGATGTTGGCTCAGAAGCAGCCACACATTCAAAGAGTGCGTAATAGCTCACTAGCCGAGAGGTCCTGCGCCGAAAATTACCGGGGCTGAAACACGACACCGAAGCTTGGGAATGTGTCATATCTACGGGTATGACAGATTGGTAGGGGAGCATTTTCACCAGCGTAGAAACTGTACCGATAAGGAGCAGCGGAGCGGTGAAAAGAGAGAATGCCGGAATGAGTAGCGAGAATGAGGTGAGAATCCTCATGGCCGAATATCCAAGGATTCCAGGGTAAAGCTGATCTGCCCTGGGGAAGTCGGGACCTAAGACGAGGCCTAACGGCGTAGTCGATGGACAGCAGGTTGATATTCCTGCACTGGATATGGACAGAACATGTGGGGACACAGGAAATAAGGGTGTGCCAGGAGAGAAGCCTGGTAGAAGCATGGCGCGTGATACGGGAGAAATGCCCGTAAAGGAGCGTGCTGTGTGACAAGGAGCGAAATTAAAGTAGCGAAGTACTCAGAGGGCCTGTCGAGAAAAGCCACTATATTAGAAGATCCATATCTACCCGTACCGTAAACCGACACAGGTGGATGGGGAGAGAATCCCAAGGCCGACGGGAGAAGCATTGTTAAGGAACTCGGCAAAATGTCCCCGTAACTTCGGGATAAGGGGAGCCTGCATCGAAGGATGCAGGCCGCAGAGAAGAGGTTCAAGCAACTGTTTAGCAAAAACACAGGTCTATGCGAAACCGAAAGGTGAGGTATATGGGCTGACGCCTGCCCGGTGCTGGAAGGTCAAGGGGAGTGCTCAGGAGCAATCCGAAGGTGCGAACTCAAGCCCCAGTAAACGGCGGCCGTAACTATAACGGTCCTAAGGTAGCGAAATTCCTTGTCGGGTAAGTTCCGACCCGCACGAAAGGCGTAATGATTTGAATACTGTCTCGGCAATGCACCCGGTGAAATTGAAGTACCAGTGAAGATGCTGGTTACCCGCGCCAGGACGGAAAGACCCCATGGAGCTTTACTCCAGCTTGATACTGGGATCCGGTATTGTATGTACAGGATAGGTGGGAGGCTAAGAGAATAGGACGTCAGTCTTATTGGAGCCGCTGTTGGGATACCACCCTTACCGTACTGGATTTCTAACCATGGATCGTGAAACCGGTCCGGGGACAATGTCTGGCGGGGAGTTTGACTGGGGCGGGTCGCCTCCGAAAGAGTATCGGAGGCGCTCAAAGGTTCCTTCAGGATGGACGGAAACCATCCGGAGAGTGCAAAGGCATAAGGGAGCCTGACTGTGACACCGACAGGTGGAACAGGTACGAAAGTAGGACTTAGTGATCCGGTGGTATGAAAGTGGGATTGCCATCGCTCAACGGATAAAAGCTACCCTGGGGATAACAGGCTTATCACTCCCAAGAGTTCACATCGACGGAGTGGTTTGGCACCTCGATGTCGGCTCATCGCATCCTGGGGCTGTAGCAGGTCCCAAGGGTTGGGCTGTTCGCCCATTAAAGCGGTACGCGAGCTGGGTTCAGAACGTCGTGAGACAGTTCGGTCCCTATCCGGCGCGGGCGTAGGATATCTGAGAGGAGCTGTCCTTAGTACGAGAGGACCGGGATGGACAGACCGCTGGTGTATCTGCTGCACTGTCAAGTGCATAAGGCAGGGTAGCCACGTCTGGACGGGATAAACGCTGAAGGCATCTAAGCGTGAAGCCCCCCTCAAGATGAGATATCCCCTAGCAATAGGTAAGACCCCTTGGAGAGTACGAGGTTGATAGGCACAGTGTGTAAGTACCGTAAGGTATTCAGCTGATGTGTACTAATAGGGTCGAGGGCTTGACCAAAATGGATAAAGATGGTATAAATCTGAAAGTCAGTATTCGGTTTTGAAGGCACGAAGGAAGGCCTGCAAGGAACATTCCTCAATAGCTCAATGGTAGAGCGCACGGCTGTTAACCGTGATGTTGTAGGTTCGAGCCCTACTTGGGGAGCTTGAAGTAATCCTATGATTGTTACTGGTCACGTTGAACGGTACGATATTTGGCTCCGTGGTCAAGCGGTTAAGACATCGCCCTTTCACGGCGGTAACACGAGTTCGAACCTCGTCGGAGTCATTAAGTCATTTTTTGACTTGTTGTTTAAACAACATGCCGACGTGGCTCAATTGGCAGAGCAGCTGATCTGTAATCAGCAGGTTATCGGTTCAAGTCCGATCATCGGCTCTGCAGGTAGTTTCGAGGAGCTTTAGCTCAGTTGGTTAGAGCAACCGGCTCATAACCGGTCGGTCCCGGGTTCGAGTCCCTGAAGCTCCATTTATTTTCATATTTTTGTCAAACATGGGATCTTAGCTCAGCTGGGAGAGCATCTGCCTTACAAGCAGAGGGTCATAGGTTCGAGCCCTATAGGTCCCATTTTGTATATGCCGGCGTGGCGGAACTGGCAGACGCACAGGACTTAAAATCCTGCGGGACCAATCCTCCCGTACCGGTTCGATCCCGGTCGCCGGCATTAAATGAGGTACCTTAATTATTCAAAATAGTTAAGGTATTTTTTTATTTGTTGAATTTCTGTATTATGAATATGTTTTGAATTCAAAGGATACATTTTGGTAAGTTGCATAAATTAGTGATGTTGCTTATTATTTGGAAGGTAGGAAAGTTATCATAGAGTATACGGTGAATGTTGAAGGGGCACCTGGAAAGAAGGAGAAACATGAGCGTAGAGGATATTAAAGAGACGCATCCGCTCGGTAATAAAAAAGTAGAAGATTCGGTTACTGAATGGACAAAGGTACTGAGATATGATGATATAAACAGTGAGGATCGACTTTTTGGCGGACGTTTAATGGAGTGGATTGATGAGATTGCAGGAACAGCAGCCGTGAGACATTGTTCTGAAGCTGTAACGACAGCTGCAGTTGATAATTTGCAGTTTAAAAAAGGCGCTTATTTGAACGATATTATTGTAATTATTGCACGCATTACTTACGTAGGGCATACTTCAGTCGAAGTACGGGTAGATACATATGTCGAGGATAGAAAAACAGGAATGCGACATGTGATCAACAGGGCTTATCTTACAGAAGTGTGCGTAGACAAAAATGGTAATCCCATTACAGTGCCATATGGCTTAGAAGTCATTTCAGAAAGTGAAAAGGCAGAATGGACAGGTGCATTGAAACGAATTGCGATGCGTAAGTTACGGCGCCGTGAAGGATATTAAAACATTTTATAAGACATTGCCATATAGAAAATAGGACATTTTTCATATAAATTGATTTTTATGAATTTGCGTGTTATTATTTTAACAAGCGTGTGTTTATATTATATATTGCGAATATGATATTTTATCATATTATTTTATATTATTTTAGGAGGAAGATTCATGAGTAAGAGTTTCGATGAAATTCTGGCAAAACTTAAGACTGCCAGCACAAAAAAACTGGCAGTTGCTGTAGCGCAGGATACGCCGGTTCTGGAAGCAATAAAGGCAGCAAAAGATAAGGGAATAGCTGATGCTATTCTGGTGGGAGATCAGAAGAAGATTGAAGAAATTGCAAAAGAAATAAACATGGATCTTTCCGGTTTTGAGATCATCGATGTGGAAGATATGGAAGAAGCTGCCACAAGAGCTGTTAAATTAGTTCATGATGGAGATGCTGATATTTACATGAAAGGAGCACTTGATTCCAAAACTTTTTTGCGCAGTGTGCTGAATAAGGAGGTGGGACTTCGGACAGGTCGTCCGCTTTCTCATGTATGTGTGTTTGAAATTCCAGGAATTGACCGCCTTTTATTTTTGACTGATGTTGCGTTTATGCCTTATCCGACATTGGAAGATAAGAAAGTTATCATAGAGTACACGGTGAACGTTGCACGAGCATGCGGAGTTGATATGCCAAAGGTAGCGCCGCTTGCTGCAGTTGAAGTGGTGAATGCAAAGATGCCGGTTACAGTAGAGGCTGCAGAATTAACACGTTTAAATGAAATTGGTGAGATCAAAAACTGTATTGTTGATGGTCCTTTATCCATGGATCTTGCGATTGATCCGGAAGCTGCCAAGCATAAGGAAGGCGCAGCTGACCGTAAAATTGTCGGAGATGCTGATATTCTTTTATTTCCGGATATTCATGCAGGGAATCTTGTGTATAAGACAATTGTACGTCTTGCAACAGTTAAAAATGGTAATATTCTGACCGGAACGAAATCACCTGTCATTCTTACATCCAGATCTGACAGTGTTGAAGTGAAGCTGAATTCCATTGCGCTTGCAGCGGTAGTAGCCGAAGATATTAAAAAAGGTACACTTTGACCACAGGGAGTGCGGGTGTAGTAATTTACTAGCAGAAATTTACTGATGAAAAAAATGTAACTGTACATTAGCGTGTAGCAAAGGAGAAAAACAATGGCAATAAAAAGTCTGATTATTAATCCAGGTTCTACATCTACAAAACTTGGAATTTTTGAAGATGAAACGCTCATAATGGACGAAACACTTCGGCATAGTACGGAAGAAATTGCGCAGTATGCAACCATTATTGATCAAAAGGATTTCAGAAAAAATATTATCCTTGCTTTTTTAAAGGAAAAGAATATTGATGTTAACTCTTTTCAGGTAATTGTAGGTCGCGGAGGGCTTTTGAAGCCAATTCCAGGTGGTACATATCCTGTAACTGAAAAACTGATTGCAGATCTCAAAGCAGGCGTGCAAGGGGAACATGCTTCAAACCTGGGTGGTATTCTGGCAAAGGAAATAGCGGACCATATAGGTGTTCCTGCGTATATTGTTGATCCCGTTGTAGTTGATGAATTGATTCCGATTGCAAGATATTCCGGTATGCCCGAAATATCACGCAGCTCTATTTTCCATGCATTGAATCAGAAAGCTGTCGCAAGACGTTACGCGAAAGAGTCAGGAAAGAAATATGAAGATCTGAATTTGATTGTCATTCATATGGGTGGTGGTGTTTCAGTCGGTGCACATGAAAAAGGCCGCGTAATAGATGTTTTTAATGCGTTGGATGGAGACGGAGCATTTTCCCCTGAACGTGCAGGAGGTGTTCCGACAGGTGGACTGATCCGGCTGTGCTTTTCTGGAAAATATTCGGAAAAGGAAATTATGAAAATGGCGGTCGGAAATGGCGGATTCAATGCATATCTTGGGACAAATGATGCAAGAGATGTCATAAAGAAAATTGATGCAGGTGATGTAAAGGCGAAGGAAGTAATGGATGCATTTATCTTTCAGGTTTCCAAGAATGTCGGCGCAATGGCAACCGTTCTGAAAGGAAAGGTAGATCAGATCATTATTACCGGTGGAATAGCCTACAATGAACGCGTTACAACCGCTATTAAAGAGCGTGTTGGATTTATCGCTCCTGTAACATTATACCCAGGTGAAGATGAGCTGCTTGCACTTGCACAGGGCGCGCTTCGTGTTATGAATGGAGAAGAGAAACCACAAGAATATTGAACTGAGGGATATTAGGGTAGCAGAAGATCTGTTTTCAAAACAGCAGATCTTCTGTTTTTATTTAAAAAGAATTGCATAAAATAATCTGTATGGCGTTTTTTGTTTGTTATGCAGAGGATAAACAGCAGAAGAACGCAGGTAAGTGAGTTATATTTGCTGCAAGCTTTTTTTTCAGGGAATAAAATGTAAATAAAAACTGCGACAGTTGAATACTTTGGCGTAATTTGATATAATATCTCCCGTACTTTGGTCTTTCAATTTGTAAATCAGCATTGGAGAAAATATGAGTTTAGTTGATAAAATTATAGGTACACATAGTGAAAGAGAATTAAAGAGAATCAGAGGACAGGTAGATGAAATAGAAGCTTTTCGTCCACAGATGCAGGCACTGACGGATGAAGAGCTGCGCGCGAAGACGGATGAATTTAAAAAGAGATTGTCAGACGGTCAGACAATAGATAAGATCCTGCCTGAGGCTTATGCAGTTGTTCGGGAAGCTGCCAAGAGAGTTCTTGGAATGGAGCATTTCAGAGTACAGCTGATTGGTGGTGTGATCCTGCATCAGGGAAGAATTGCAGAAATGAAGACTGGTGAAGGAAAAACTCTTGTAGCAACGCTTCCATCTTATCTGGATGCTTTGGCTGGAAAAGGTGTTCATGTTGTTACGGTAAATGATTATCTTGCAAAACGTGATTCTGAATGGATGGGAAAAGTGCATGAATTTCTCGGGCTGAAGGTCGGTGTTGTATTGAACAGCATGACTCCGGACGAACGGCGTGAGGCATATAAATGTGACATTACTTATGTTACCAACAATGAACTTGGATTTGATTATCTGCGTGATAACATGGCAATCTACAAAGAACAGTTGGTACTGAGGGGACTTAATTATGCAATCATAGATGAAATTGATTCTATTCTGATTGATGAGGCCCGTACACCCCTGATCATTTCCGGACAGAGTGATAAGTCCACGAAATTGTATGAGGCCTGTGATATACTCGCAAAACAGATGACTCGTGGCGAAGATATGGAAGATTTTTCCAAAATGGATGCCATTATGGGAATTGAGCGGGAAGAATCAGGAGATTTTATTGTCAATGAGAAAGATAAACTCGTCAATCTGACCGCACAGGGAGTTTCGAAGGTGGAACGCTATTTCCATCTGGAAAATCTTGCAGATCCTGAAAATCTGGAAATTCAGCATAATATTATTCTGGCGCTTCGCGCTAATAATCTGATGACAAGGGATCACGATTATATTGTAAAAGATGATGAGGTTCTGATTGTCGATGAATTTACCGGTCGTGTAATGCCGGGACGTCGTTATTCGGATGGTCTGCATCAGGCAATTGAAGCAAAGGAACATGTAAAGGTTAAGAGAGAGAGTAAAACACTTGCAACAATTACATTCCAGAACTTTTTCAATAAATTTGAGAAAAAGTGCGGTATGACAGGTACGGCGTTAACAGAAGAACAGGAATTCCGTGATATTTACGGTATGGATGTTGTTGAAATCCCTACAAACGAGGCAGTTGCACGTATGGATCTGCAGGATGCCGTATATAAGACCAAAAAAGAGAAGTTTAATGCGGTTGTAGAGTCAGTTAAGGAAGCACATGCAAAAGGACAGCCGGTTCTGGTAGGTACAATTACGATTGAAACATCGGAACTTCTCAGCAAAAAGCTTGAGAAGGAAGGAATTCCGCATAATGTACTGAATGCAAAATTTAATGAGTTGGAAGCACAGATTGTTGCTGATGCCGGAAAACATGGTGCGGTAACAATTGCAACAAATATGGCTGGTCGTGGTACGGATATTAAGCTGGACGATGAGGCCAGAGCTGCAGGCGGATTAAAGATTATCGGAACAGAGAGACATGAATCCAGACGTATTGACAATCAGCTGCGTGGACGTTCAGGACGTCAGGGAGATCCTGGAGAATCCAAGTTCTATATCTCATTGGAAGATGATTTGATGAGACTGTTTGGGTCAGAGCGACTGATCAGCATGTTCAATACGCTTGGAATTCCGGAAGGACAGGAGATTGAGCATAAAGCTCTTTCCAAGGCAATTGAATCTGCACAGAAAAAGATAGAAGAAAATAACTTTGGTATCAGAAAAAATCTGTTGGAATATGATCAGGTAAATAATGAGCAGCGTGAAATAATATATGAAGAGCGTCGTCATGTACTGGATGGTGAAAGCATGCGCGATACGGTATATAAAATGATTACGGATCTTGTTGAGAACAGTGTGGATACGGTAATTGGTGAAGCCGGTGATTCTAATGAGTGGGATTTGAAGGAACTTAATGAACTGTTGATTCCGACCGTTCCGATTAAGGCAATTACAAGAGGTCGTATTACAAAGCTGACAAGGGAAGGGCTGAAGCAGCAACTCAAAGAGGAAGCGGTAAAGCTTTATGAGGACAAAGAAGCGGAATTCCCTGAGCCTGAAGCTATTCGTGAAATCGAACGTGTCATTCTCTTAAAGGTAATCGATCGAAAATGGATGGATCATATTGACGATATGGATCAGTTGCGCCAGGGTATCGGACTGCAGGCATATGGGCAGAGAGATCCGCTTGTAGAGTACAAGATGTCCGGATATGAAATGTTTGATGAAATGACTAAGGGCATCAAAGAAGATACGGTAAGATTGTTGTTCCATGTTCATATTGAAGAAAAGGTTGAGCGTGAGCAGGTAGCAAAAGTTACAGGGACCAACAAGGATGATTCAGCAAAGAAGGAACCTGTTAGGAATGAAACGAAAAAGATTCGTCCCAATGACCCGTGCCCGTGTGGAAGCGGGAAAAAATATAAAAACTGTCATGGAAGAGCCGGTAGCTTTACAGAGTGATGAAGCAGAGCAGACTGGTAAAGTAGCAGAAGAATAATTGGCTGAAGGCGGCAAGGTTGGAATGAGGTAAAAATGGTAGTTTTAGATCAGATGAAGGTAGAACTTCAGAATTTGCAGGGAACGCTTAAGGAAGTTACGGCATCCCTGGATCTGGAGAATAAAAGTAAGAAAATAGAAGAACTCAGCAGAGAGATGGAAGAACCTACTTTCTGGGATAATGCGGAAAAAGCAAATGCGAAAACGAAAGAGCTTAAAAATCTGCAGGATCTTGTGGAACAGATGAAGCATTTGAATCAGCAATATGGGGATATGCTTGATCTGATTGATATGAGCAATGAAGAGGGTACGGATGATAATGAAATGGCTGCAGAAATTCGCAGTGATCTGAATGAGTTTGAGACAACGCTTGAAGATATCAGAATCAGTAATCTGCTGAATGGGGAGTATGATCGATGTGGTGCCATACTGAAACTGAGTGCGGGCGCCGGTGGAACGGAAAGTTGTGACTGGTGCAGTATGCTGTATCGTATGTACACAAGATGGGCAGAACGAAAAGGTTTTACCGTTGACGTTCTGGATCTTTTAGATGGAGACGAAGCAGGAATCAAATCTGCAACATTTCAGATAAATGGACTCAATGCATATGGGTATTTAAAGTCCGAGAAGGGTGTACATCGGCTTGTTCGAATCAGTCCTTTTAATGCACAGGGAAAAAGACAGACTTCCTTTGTATCTCTGGATGTAATGCCGGATATTGAAGAAGATCTGGATGTGGCTGTTAATCCGGATGAAATCAGAGTAGATACCTATCGTTCCAGCGGTGCAGGCGGACAGCATATTAATAAAACTTCGTCTGCCATTCGAATTACGCATATACCAACCGGAATTGTCGTAACGTGCCAGAATGAACGTTCACAGTTTCAAAACAAGGATAAAGCGATGCAGATGCTCAAAGCGAAGCTGTTTATGTTAAAACAGGAAGAAAATGCTGCCAAGCTTGCTGGAATTCGTGGAGAAATCAAAGATATTGCCTGGGGAAGTCAGATCAGGTCTTATGTTTTACAGCCATACACAATGGTCAATGACACCAGAACAGGTGAGAAATCATCCAATGCAGATGGCGTATTGGATGGAGAACTGGATCCGTTTATCAATGCATATTTGAAGTGGCTTGCAACAGGCGGAAAACCTGTCGGAGATGATGCACTCAGCGATAGTGAGTAAAAAATATATATCAGTAAAATAAACAGTGCCATGGTAGAGCTAATACTATACCATGGCACTATTGCAATATATGCCATATCATTCGAAATATAGAATTTCAAATAGGGAATTGGTGCTTTCGCAAAAAATCAATAAAGAGAGAGAACATCCGAAAGTGTATTCTGATCAGAAATATGAAATTGCCAGATTGCATGATCCTGCAGTCTGTGCTCTGTCAGATAAAAGGTTCCATCTATACAGCCCAGATAGTATGGGGTTCCGCCACCAACAAAATATTTCTGATAAAGATCTGTATATTTTCCTGCAGAGAGGTCTGTAAGAGAATGCGTGCGGATAATGGTTGCTGCATCCTGACTTCCGGACAGATCGGTTGAGACGGTTATATAGAAATAATCCTGAATCGGCATCAAACTGGCCATTCCCGCAAGTGAATCCGGTACGGGATATTCTGCCAGAATCTGAAAAGTTGAAAGATCACAACATAAAATGGATGCCGTTTTGATCACGCTGCCATCAGTAGGGAGGCCGGAAACAAAATAGATTCTGTTTCCCGAGATAGTAAAAGAACGAACATAGCGATTGGCAAGCTGGTCAACTCTGCGAACTTCAGTCAGATACATGCGGGTATTGTCAGGCATATGTCTGAACAGATACATTTCACCGGAAAAAGAACTCCAACAGTAGAAGGTATCTGTAGCTTTATCATAAACAATATAATGTGGTTTGTTACCTATTTTATCAAAAGTCTGTGTGTGAATAAAAATATCAGATTTTTTTTCAAAAATCAGAACCCGGTTATTACCCGTGTCATCTGCAAGATAAATGGTTCCATCACTTGCCAGTGTATGCCCTGTTTTTATTTCAGAAGTCATAACCTGCCATTTTTGCAGCGGATCATGAAGATTATCATGGTAGATGATCTGATTATGATAACAGTCAACAATAAAATACAGGTCTCCGATTTTGGTAATATCAGTCGGAACATTCAGCGTGGCATATGGGTTAAGTATGCCGGAGGATGCTTTGCTTGCAGTATTCAGTGTTGATTCTGAAATATATTTTATTCCGTCATATGGCGCAGATTGCTTAGAAGCGGTAGAATCAGTTTGGGATGGTATTGCATAATTCGTATAACCGCATCCTGTTAATGTGAGGGCAAAAAGAAAAGGTAAAAAAATCAAATGCAGGCGTTTTAAAATTTTTTTAGTTTTTTTTCTCAGCATAATCATCCCTGCTGCGTCGGTATTATGGCTTTATGCCCACGAGTTTTGCGCAGTATAAACTCAATAATATATTAACATTGAAAGAGCAACAGTTCAATTTATGAAAAAGGCAGGAGGAAGAGCATGATCACAGTCAGTTTGTGTATGATTGTAAAAAATGAAGAGGAAAAGCTGGCGGGATGTCTGGAGAGCTTAAAGGATATTGCAGATGAAATACTGATTGCAGATACAGGTTCAACTGATCGCACTGTTGCAATTGCGCAGGAATATGGTGCGAAGATTTTTTCTTATGATTGGAAGGATGATTTTGCAGATGCACGCAATTTTATTTTTGCCAAGGCTTCCTGTGAATATATATATTCCGCGGATGCAGATGAAGAACTGGATGAGAAAAACAGAGAGGCATTTCAGGTTCTGAAAAAATGTATGGATCCACAGGTTGAAATTGTACAGATGTATTATTGCAATCAACTTGCTTCTCAAAGTGTTTACAATTTTGATAGAGAACTGCGACCAAAGCTTTTTAAAAGAGAAAGAGTTTTTACATGGCAGGATCCGATTCACGAGCAGGTAAGATTGGAACCGGTTGTTTTCGATAGTGATATAGAGATTCAACATCATCCGGGCGGTGTGCATGCGGGAAGGGATATCGCAGCATTTAACAGGGCAGTGGAGCGTGGTTATTTTTTCTCCGAACGTTTGGTGATGCTGTACGCGAGGGAATTGTTTTTAGCAGGAACTGAAAAAGATTTTATAGATGCCAAAGATTTTTTTATACAGATCACGATGGAGGATGGAAGAAGTGTTGATATAATCAGGCAGGCCTGCTGCGTTATAGTGCATGCAGCCAGGATAATGCAGGAGGATGCAGTGCTGATGAAGTTTTCACTGAAAGAAATCTCCTGTGAACCGTCCAGTGAGATGTGCTGTGAACTGGGTGCGTTTTATGCAGAAAAGGGAGATTATCAGGAAGCGGAGTTATGGTATTATAATGCAGCCTTTGAAACACAGAGTATTCTGGATATCAGGAGAAGCGGAAGCATAGCATTGTATGGTCTTGCACAGTGTTATGAAAAAATGGGAAATCAGGAACTGGCAGAAAAGTATCGGCAGGCTGCAGTGGAATGGAAAGTACCGTCAGAAGCAGAAAATTGAGGACAGTACATAGAATATTAAGCGTATTATGGCTGTTAAAATCTGCAAAAGGTATGTTATAATAACAAATACATTCGATTCCTGGGATGTTCTGCCAGAGGATGGCTCCGCAATCAAGGAAAACTGTTTTTAAAAACCAAGAATGGATGAATAAATGGTTGGAGAAAAAAACGTGAGTGACTGGGAAGAAAACATCAGAAAGGTTGTTCCGTATGTTCCGGGAGAGCAGCCAAAGGATAAAAAAGTAATTAAATTAAATACGAATGAGTGTCCATATGCTCCTTCGCCCGGAGTAGAAGAGCTGTTAAACAAATTTCATTATGAGGATCTGCGATTATATCCGGACCCGGAGGCAGAGTCATTGGTAAAGGCGCTGTCTGATTATTATCATGTTTCGGAAGATCAGATCTTTGTCGGAGTTGGATCAGATGATGTGCTTTCGATGGCATTTCTTACTTTTTTTAATTCCACGCTTCCGATTATTTTCCCTGATATAACATATTCTTTTTATGATGTATGGGCTGATCTGTATCATATCCCCTATCATAGGATTCCTTTGGATGATAATTTTGCAATGATCAAGGAGGATTATTTCTGTGATAATGGAGGAGTGATATTCCCTAATCCGAATGCACCGACCGGACTGTTGGAAGATATTACTGTAGTGGAAGAGATTATCAGAAAGAATCCCGGTGTTGTTGTGATTGTAGACGAGGCTTATATTGATTTTGGTGGAAAAAGTGCACTTTCTTTAGTTGATCGGTATGAGAATCTTCTGGTGGTACAGACATTTTCCAAGTCGAGAGCCATGGCAGGTATGCGGATTGGATTTGCAATTGGAAGTAAAAAACTGATTCACTATCTGAAGGATGCAAAATTTTCTTTTAATTCCTATACGATGAACAGACCTTCCATTGAATGTGGAACAGCTGCTGTTAAGGATGATGCTTATTTTCATGATATCTGTAATCGAATTATTCAGACAAGAGAAAGGGTCAAACCACAGTTGAAGAAACTTGGTTTCATTTTTCCGGATTCTTCCAGCAATTTCATTTTTGCAAAACATGAAAAAGTATCGGGGCAGGAATTATTTGATATGCTTAAGGAACATCATATCTTTGTCAGACATTGGAATGCACCCCGCATTTCGGATTATCTGCGGATTACGATAGGAACGGATGATCAGATGGATGAACTGATTGCTGTTTTACGAGATTATCTTGCAGAGCGGTAAGCGGGAAATGAATTGAATCAAACTGTTGCATTTATAGAAAAGGAGAGTTTCATGTTAAAAAAATATTTATGGGTTTTTTTTATTTCTATGCTTCCGGTAATTGAGTTAAGAGGTGCAATTCCTGTTTCGCAGGGGCTGGGACTTCCACTTTTGCAATCATATATTATTGCGGTTTTGGGAAATATGCTGCCGGTTCCATTTATTTATCTTTTTGCCAGAAAAATTCTGACATGGGGAGCAGACAAGCCGGTAATTGGAAAACCTTTTACCTGGTGCCTGCAAAAAGGAGAAAAAGGCGGGAAAGAGTTGGAAGCGAAGGCAGGGAATGGTCTTTTTATTGCACTGATGATATTTGTTGCAATTCCGCTTCCGGGAACAGGCGCATGGACAGGAACACTTGCCGCAAGTATTCTTGACATGAAATTCAAACAGAGCGTTATTGCTGTCATGTTTGGTGTTCTGATTGCAGGTGTGATCATGGGATTGATCAGTTTCGGCGCATTCAGTGCAATCGGAGTTATATCATAATGGATAGTTATACAGGATTTGCAGAAGTATATGATACATTTATGGATGAGACACCATATGGAGAATGGGCTGACTATATTAGTCAGCTTATTTTGCAGTATGGTATTTCTCAACCTTCAGAAACAGAAGGAAAAGCAAAAGCGTCAGATAAAGAACAGGAAGCATTATGTTCTGAAAGAAATCTGGTCGTAGAACTCGGATGCGGAACAGGAAATTTCACACAGAAAATGGCTGAAAAAGGGTATGATATGATCGGTATTGACAACTCATCTGAGATGTTGGATATCGCATTGAAGAAAAAAGAAAAATCAAATCAGAATATGATGTACCTTGAACAGGATATGAGAGAAATTGACCTGTATTCTACAGCCGGAACATTTATCAGTGTATGTGATTCCATTAATTATCTTCTGGAAGATGATGATGTACGGCGGACCTTTGCCCTGGTAAATAACTATCTTTATCCGGGTGGAATTTTTATATTTGATTTTAATACGATTCACAAATACCGTGATGTGATCGGAGATACTACCATTGCGGAAGACAGAGATAATTGCAGCTTTATCTGGGATAATTACTATCATGCGGATGAAGCAATCAATGAATATGATCTGACGATTTTTGTTGCAGAAGAATACACAAATAAAGACAGGGTGCAGATATCAGATGGCGGATTATTCAGAAAATTTATGGAAACACATTATCAGAGAGGCTATACGCTGGATGAGATGAAACACTTTGTGGAAGAGGCTGGAATGCAGTTTGTAACTGCAATAGATGCTGAAAAGCACAGCGAAGTGACAGAGAAAAGTGAACGTGTGTATGTGATTGCGCGTGAACAAATGAAAAAGAATTTTATAAATGCAGCAGAAGAAAAATAAAGTAATATTTGTATTTTTTTAAATATTACGATTACGGAGTATTGAGAGGAATAGAAGAATATGCAAAGTAATAATCAGGACTATCTGGTTCGTGCAACTGCAGCAGATGCACAGATACGCGCCTTTGCGGTAACGACCAGGAATCTCGTTGAAACTGCCAGAGTGGCACATAATACCAGCCCGATTGTAACAGCAGCACTTGGCAGATTGATGAGCGGTGCACTTATGATGGGTGATATGCTGAAGAATGATAAGGATCTTCTGACAATCCGAATCGATGGAGACGGACCGGTAAAGGGATTACTTGTAACGGCAGATAATGCGGGAAATGTAAAAGGATATGCGAAAAATCCGAGTGTTATTCTGCCACCGAACGCGCAGGGGCATTTGAATGTAGGGGAAGGTATTGGAAGCGGAAGCCTTACGGTAATCCGTGATCTTGGACTGAAGGAACCATATACGGGGCAGATTACACTTCATTCCGGTGAGATAGCAGATGATCTGACTTATTATTTTGCTGAATCAGAACAGATCCCATCATCAGTCGGGCTGGGGGTGCTGATGAATCATGATAATACGGTCAGGGAGGCAGGCGGTTTCATTATTCAGTTGATGCCTTATGCTGAAGAAAAGATCATCAGCCATTTGGAACAGAATCTTCAGAAGGCAGCTTCTGTGACAGAAATTCTGAAAGCAGGGAATACACCGGAAGATATGCTGAAAATTGTTCTGGAAGGGTTCGATGTGGTCTTTAATGGAACAATGCCGGTACAGTTTCACTGTAACTGCGACAGAGACCATGTGGAAGGGGCATTGATCCTGCTTGGTAAGAATGAACTGGACAGTATGATTGCAGATGGGAAAGAGATTGAACTGAAATGCCAGTTTTGCGGGAAAGCATATCAGTTCAGCGTTGATGATCTCGAAGGATTGAAAGAACAGGCGAAATAGGAACGGAGGCAATCGTGAAAGACGGATTTATTAAGGTTGCTGCGGCAACACCGCAGATTCGTGTAGCAGATCCTGAATATAATGCAAATCAGATAATGGCAATGATCGACCATGCAGAGACTGCGGAGGCCAAGATTGTTGTTTTTCCTGAACTTTGTCTTACAGGATATACCTGCGGGGATCTTTTTCTGCAGGATTGTTTACTGAAAGAGGCAAGAGAACAACTGCTGAGAATCGCCAGATATACCGGGAAGAAAAGTGAAGATACGTTATGTTTTATCGGACTTCCGATTGAGAAAGACGGGAAACTTTTTAATGTGGCGGCAGCAGTTCAACGCGGAAAGATTCTGGCACTGATTCCCAAAAAGAATATTCCCACGTATGGAGAATTTTACGAGATGCGTCATTTCACCCCGGGAAATGAAAATGCAGTACCTTTTCAGATTGGGGAGGATAATGTTCTGTTTGGAATGAATATTCTGATTGATTTGAGTGAAGCGGTTGATGGACTCAAAATCGGATGTGAAATCTGTGAAGATGTATGGGTACCGGATGCACCGGATATCGCACACGCACTTCACGGAGCGACTCTTCTGGTCAACTTATCAGCATCAAATGAAACAGTAGGGAAAGACAGTTATCGTAAGCAGCTGATCGCATCAATCAGTGCAAGATTAGTTGCCGGATATATTTATTGTTCAGCTGGAGATGGCGAATCGACACAGGATATTGTTTTCGGAGGCCATAATATTATTGCTGAAAACGGAACCGTGTTAAGCGAACAAAAGCTTTTTGAGAACGGAATTACCTGTGCAGATCTTGATATTGAAAGAATACGACACGAACGTCGTAAAATGACAACTTTTCAAATGAAAGATGACGATAATGTCATATATACCAATATAAAAGGAAATATGAAATCCGTTCAGACCAATCTGACCAGGAAATTTGCCGCAAAGCCATTTGTACCATCCGATGCAAAAGAAAGAGCAAAGCGGTGTGAACAGATTTTATCGATTCAATCCTGCGGACTTAAAAAAAGATTTGCACATACAGGCTGTAAAAGTGCTGTAATCGGGGTTTCAGGAGGGCTTGATTCAACACTGGCTTTGCTGGTTACAGTTCGTGCATTTGACATGCTCGGGCTATCAAGACAGGGAATTATTGCGGTTACCATGCCATGCTTCGGAACAACCGACAGAACATATCATAATGCCTGTACACTGGCACAGAAGCTGGGAGCCACTTTGAAGGAAATCAATATCAGAACGGCGGTTACGGTACATTTCAATGATATTGAACAAGATATGGAAAAGCATGATGTGACCTACGAAAACGGGCAGGCGAGGGAACGTACGCAGGTACTTATGGATCTTGCAAACCAACAGGGCGGTATGGTCATCGGGACCGGAGATATGTCTGAGCTTGCGCTTGGATGGGCAACTTATAACGGAGATCACATGTCCATGTATGGCGTAAATGTGGGAGTTCCCAAAACACTGGTGCGTCATTTGGTGCAGTATTATGCCGACACCTGTAATGATCGGGAACTTGCGAAAGTCCTTTTGGATATACTGGATACACCGGTCAGTCCGGAACTGATTCCTCCTGTAGAAGGAAAAATATCACAGAAAACGGAAGATCTTGTGGGACCTTATGAACTGCACGATTTTTTCCTGTATTATATGCTGCGTTTCGGGTTCTCACCGGCAAAAATCTATCGAATTGCCGAACTTACATTTGCGGGAGTTTATGAAGCGGAAATCATAAAAAAATGGTTAAAGATCTTTATCAGAAGATTTTTTACACAGCAGTTTAAACGCTCCTGCCTGCCGGATGGACCAAAAGTCGGAAGCGTTGCAGTATCCCCCAGGGGGGATCTGCGGATGCCATCAGATGCAAGTGCAAGACTTTGGATGGAGGAAGCAGAGAAACTGTGAGGATCATCCACAGATTTCTCCTTCAAACACAGTGGTAGCGGGACCTGTCATGAAAACAGTATTCTGTTCCTGATTCCAGGAACAGATGATCTCGCCTCCAAGTACATGAACGGTTACGGTATGATCAGTCAATCCGTTCAGAATACATGCAACTGTTGTAGCACAGCAGCCGGTTCCACAGGCGAGTGTTTCTCCGGTTCCGCGTTCCCAGACGCGCATATGTACATTGGAGCGATCATCAATGTGCACAAATTCGGTGTTGGTACGGTTTGGAAAAAAAATATGATTTTCGAAGCAGGGACCAATGGCTGCAAGATTCATAGCAGCAAGATCTGTTGTTTCGGGAAGAAAAATAACGGCATGCGGATTTCCCATGGATACGCAGGTCATTTTCCATTCTGTTTCTGCGGTCTGAATCGGATAGTTAACAACAGCGGGAGCATTCATTCCTGAAATTTCCGGCAGGTTTACAGGTATATCAGCGGGCATAAGAACAGGGGCACCCATGTCAACACGCACTGTTGTAACGAGCTGATTTTCTACTGTCAAATCAAGAAACTTCTTTTTACCGCAGCTGACAATTGTAATCTGCCTTTGGTTTGTAAGATGATGATCATATACGTATTTCGCAACGCAGCGGATACCGTTGCCGCACATTTCTGCGCGACTTCCGTCAGCATTGTACATTTCCATCTCAAAGTCAGCACTGCCATCCGGGACAGCATTGATAAAGATTACGCCGTCTCCGCCGATACCAAAATGCCTGTCAGATAATTTTTTTACAAGTTCCGGTTTCTTTTCAGGAGCAATGGCTTCCAGTATACCATTTATATAAATATAATCGTTTCCGCAGCCGTGCATTTTTGTGAATTTCATTGGACTGATTCCTCATTTCCGTGTTTTGTGCCTGACTTTTTATAGTATGCCAGGATACTGTGCAGATATTGCACTGATAGTTTTCTGATGGATTTATTGTAGCGGAGAAGGGAAAAACCTGCAATCTGACATCCTGCGATTCATTTTGCATTTCCTGCCGGGAATGAAAGAAAAATCAATTAGGCAGTACACATGTATACATTTTCATAGTATACTGATAAAACAGATGCGCTACAGAAACAATATTGCTTTTGGATAGATTTCAGAGCGCAGCATGAATGAATATATATTAGAAAGGCGAAATTATGTATAAGCTGAATGATAATTATCTGAAACTTCCGGGAAGCTATCTATTCTCCGGAATTGCTAAAAAGGTTGCCGCCTACCAGGCGGAACATCCTGATAAGCAGATCATAAGACTTGGAATCGGTGATGTGACACAGCCTCTTTGTCCAGCTGTAATTGAGGCACTTCACATTGCAGTTGATGAAATGGCTCAGGCGGATACCTTTCATGGGTATGCACCGGATCTGGGGTATGAGTTCCTGAGAAATGCAATGGCAAAGAATGATTATCAGGCGCGCGGATGTGATATTGCACCTGACGAAATATTTATTTCAGATGGAGCCAAAAGTGATTCAGCTAATATACAGGAGATTTTTGATTCTGCAAGCAAGATTGCGGTATGTGATCCGGTATATCCTGTGTATGTCGATTCCAATGTTATGGCAGGAAGAACCGGAATTTATCATGAACAAACCGGTATATGGAGCAATGTGATATACATGCCATGTACTGCCGCAAACGGATTTGCTCCGGAACTGCCGACGCAGGAACCGGATCTGATCTATTTATGTTTTCCCAATAATCCGACAGGGGCGGCAATTAAGAAGGATCAGTTGCAGGTATGGGTAGATTATGCAAATAAAGTAAATGCGGTAATCATTTTTGATGCAGCGTATGAAGCATATATTGCAGAAGAGGATATTCCACATAGTATATATGAGTGTGAGGGAGCAAGGAACTGTGCGATTGAACTGCGTTCTTTTTCAAAAAATGCAGGTTTTACCGGATTAAGACTTGGTGCGACAGTAATCCCGCATGATTTAAAATGCAAAGAGGCCTGTAACGGAGAAAAAGGGGTGGAATTGCATAGACTCTGGGCAAGAAGACATGGTACCAAATACAATGGTGCTCCATATATTGTACAGAGAGCGGGCGAAGCATGTTACAGTACTGCCGGGAAAATGCAGATTAAAGAGCAGGTCGGCAGATATATGAAAAACGCAGCATATATTCTGAATGGTCTTGCGCAGGCAGGATATACAGTATCCGGAGGGACCAATTCTCCATATGTATGGCTTAAAACACCCGATGAAATGACAAGCTGGGAATTTTTTGATTATTTACTTGATCATGCAAATGTGGTTGGTACACCGGGATCCGGATTTGGTCCAAGCGGAGAACATTATTTCAGATTGACTGCATTTGGAAGCTATGAGAACACCGTGGCAGCGATAGACAGAATCAAGGCACTATAAAATTATCGGGATGCATAAAAACGCAGTTACTGCTTTGACGGGTATTCCTGCAACTTTACTTTTTTATTTTGCAGATCAGTTTTTATATTTATGTGTTATAATTGTTGCGATATCGTTCACCGGATTGCCATATGGTTGGGGAACCGGTAAAGATGATGTAATGGCTGCAGTCCAAGGGAGGTATGAATTATATATATTTATATGGCAACATATAGGATGTAATGAGAAAAGGGCTGAGGAACATGCATGATTACAATCAGGTGGAACGCAAAAAGCAGCGGACAGGATATTTGTCCGCTGTTTTTTTGGAAAAAGAATATGCGGACAGATTTTTTTCTATTTCATGTGTATTTATGCAAAATGTTTGGATAAAATAATATTTAATGAAAAACTTTGGGGATTATTCTGGTTGCCTTTATTGGTTCAGCGTGCTAAAATTCTACCATTGGCGCACAAATGTCCGCGTAGAAAAAACATATTGATTAAAATGTATGTGAAGACATATGGAGAGCATATGAGTGAAAGTACAGGGTATTATGTTGTAAGAAAACAGGCGGTACCGGAAGTACTGCTGAAAGTGGTTGAAGCAAAGCGGCTTCTGGAATCCGGCAGAGTCAGGACAGTAAATGAAGCAGTAGAAAGTCTTGGAATCAGCCGGAGTTCTTTTTATAAATACAAGGATGATATATATGAGTTCCATGACAGTCTGCAGGGAACGACACTGACGCTTACGTTTCAGATGAATGATGAACTGGGACTGTTGTCAGATGTTCTGGGGATTATATCAAAATTCGGAGCGAATATTCTCACAATTCATCAATCCATTCCGCTTAACGGGGTTGCATCGTTATCTGTCAGTGTTCAGGTACTATCCACGACAGGAAATATCATGGAGATGATCGCTGCAATGGAACAGATGGATGGGGTTCATAAAGTTCAGATTGCAGGCAGAAGTGCTAATGTTTCATAGCAGAGATTTCAAAACAGCAATTCGGAAGACAGGAGAGTTTGGCCTGATTTCAGAAGATAGAACGTAAGATCAGAAAGCGGGGAGAAGCCGGTGGTAAAAGTAGCAATTCTTGGTTATGGTACAGTCGGAAGCGGAGTGGCAGAGGTGCTGGATACAAATTGCAGTGAAGTTGCCCAAAGTGCAGGAGAGGAAATTTCACTTAAATATATTCTGGATCTGAGAGAGTTTCCGGGAGATCCGCATGAAAAACAGGTAGTTCATGATGTGGATGTGATTTTGAATGATCCTGAAATTCAGGTAATTTGTGAAACAATGGGTGGTATCGAACCGGCACTTACATTTGAAAAAAAAGCACTGATGAGAGGGAAAAGCATCTGTACATCCAACAAGGAACTGGTAGCGGCATATGGGCCGGAGCTGGTTGCGCTTGCCAGAGAAAACAATTGCAGTTATCTTTTGAAGCAAGTGTAGGAGGCGGAATTCCGATTCTCCGCACGCTACATACTTCACTGAAGCATGAAAAAATGGATGCCATTACCGGCATATTGAATGGAACAACAAATTATATTCTGACCAGAATGGATAAAGATGGTGCAGATTTTGGAGCTGTTCTGAAAGAAGCACAGACAAAGGGGTATGCCGAACGTAAACCGGAAGCAGATGTAGAAGGATATGATGCATGTCGTAAAACAGCAATTCTTGCTTCTCTTATGAGCGGACAATATGTAAGTTATGAGCAGATTGAAACACAGGGAATAACGGACATCACGCAGGAAGATTTTGCTTATGCCAGATCTTTTGGAATGGCGATCAAACTGCTTGGCATGATCAGAAAAAATGAAAACGGTTTTTTTACAATTGTGGCACCGTTTCTGATTCCGCTGGAACATCCGCTTGCAAGTGTAAATGAAGTCTTCAATGCCATTGTAGTACATGGAAATATGCTGGGGAATACCATGTATTATGGAAAAGGTGCCGGAAAGGAAGCAACGGCCAGTGCTGTTGTGGGAGATTTGATTAACTGTGTGATTCATGCGGGCACGCATATTGCAGTCAATATGAATATGGAACCGGCAAAATTATCAGATAACGGCAGCTTTGTGCATCGTTTTTTTGTGCGTGTGCCAAAAGAAATGGAAGAAGAAGCGGCAGAAGCTTTTGGTGATGAGATCGAAATCATCACATCGGAGAAAATCAATGGAGAGTTTGCTTTTGTAACGGATCTGATTTCTGAAAAGCATTTTTATGAAGCATACAGGAAAATAACAAAAACAAAAGGATATCTGAGACTGTTGTAAAATCTCAGACTGCCTTATATCAAGTAGAAAGAGAGAACAAAGCGGAATGAAAAAGGTTGTAAAATTCGGTGGAAGCTCACTGGCAAGTGCAGAACAGTTTCAGAAGGTCGGGGAGATTATCCACGGAGATCCGAATCGTGTTTACGTGGTTCCTTCGGCGCCGGGAAAAAGAAATTCGGGAGATAAAAAAGTTACAGATATGCTCTATGCCTGTTACGCACTTGCGGAAGAAGATCAGGATTTCAGTGTGATTCTGGCAGATATCAAAGCGAGATATGATGATATTATTGCAGGTCTGAAACTGAAGACAAATCTGAATGACGAGTTCAAAACGATTCATAAGAACTTCAAAATGAAGGCAGGAAAGGATTATGCAGCTTCCCGCGGTGAATATCTGAACGGCATTATCATGGCTGATTATCTTTCCTATACCTTTGTTGATGCGGCGACGGTTGTGAGCTTTGACAAAGCGGGAAATTTTGATGCGGAAAAAACCAATCAGCAGATGAGCAAAAAGCTGCTGAAAGTTGAAAAAGCAGTTATTCCGGGATTTTATGGTGCGATGCCGGATGGCAGTATTAAAACTTTTTCACGTGGAGGTTCTGATATTACAGGATCGATTGTTGCACGTGCAGTAAAAGCAGACGTATATGAAAACTGGACGGATGTATCAGGATTTCTGGTGGCTGATCCCAGAATTATCAGTCATCCTGCCAATATTGAAACGATCACCTACACAGAGCTTCGGGAACTTGCCTATATGGGTGCTTCTGTTTTGCATGAAGACTCCATATTTCCGGTCAGAAAGGAAGGAATCCCGATTAATATCCGTAATACCAACAGACCGGAGGATAATGGAACATGGATTGTGGAAAGTACAGCCAAAAAGTCGAAATACACCATTACGGGAATTACAGGTAAAAAAGGTTTCTGCTGTGTCAATATTTCCAAAGATATGATGAACTCAGAGGTTGGTTTTGTACGTAAGGTGCTGCAGGCATTTGAAGATCAGGAAATCTCAATTGAGCATGTTCCTTCCGGTATTGACACCATGACAGTATTTGTCCATCAGGATGAATTTATTGATAAGGAACAGAATGTTGTTTCTGAAATACACCGGATGGCGAAACCGGATCTCCTGGAAATTGAATCTGATCTGGCACTGATTGCGGTGGTAGGACGCGGAATGAAATCGACCAGAGGAACTGCAGGGCGTATCTTCTCTGCACTTGCACATGCAAATGTCAATGTGCGAATGATCGATCAGGGATCTTCCGAGTTGAACATCATCATTGGTGTTGAAAATCGTGATTTTGAAAAGGCAATCCGTGCAATTTATGATATTTTTGTAGTAACGCAGTTATGATAAAAAGGGAAAAAGAAATGCAGTATTGCTGGTTTATTCAGTAATACTGCATTTTTATGTAAGACAGGAAAAAGAATTTCCCGACTTTATGGCTGCGAAAAATTATTTTTGAAATAAATAATCAATAAACTTCAGCGCTTCTTCAATCCGGGCGGTGTTTTGTGTGATGCCGAGAACGGGAACCGTGCCGGTATAAATATCAGCATCTTTTAAAGCAGCAGCATCGGAAAGAATAATTCCGACAGGAACGGGGGTTGTCATAGTCGAGGGGTCAGGTTTTACAAACTGGTCAGCAGTTCCCACAGAAGAACTTGATGAGTTGTCTAACATATCCGCACCGGAAGATAAAGTGGAAGCAACGGAAGAGTCAGAAGCGGATTCAGAGGAAACGTCTTCGTTCTCTGCAGCGGTAATGACTGCATAATCAACGTAATATAAGTCATCAGAATATTTTGCAAGCTGATCTTTTGAAAGAACTTTGCGTAAATCTGTAAAAGTATCATTCATCGCATAGTGACTGAAAGAATTATAATCCGCAACCATGGTATCCAGATCACCCGCAGCAACAACTGCCATGATTTTCTGAATGGAAGCCATATCATACTGATTGGTACTGTTCAGGTTCAGTGTCGTAGCGGTGTCTATATAGCAGTCATATTTGGCTGTATCAATATCTGCATAAGTTGAAAAACTTTGTTCAAGATCGGTTTCCTGTGTACTCGGAGAAGCGTTGATCAGCATCGCATAAAAGCCATATGGCTTTGCGGTAGCAATATCGTGAATCAGAAAAGAAGCCAAAATAATGACCGCAGCGACAATAAAAAAGGGTATTCTGTAATATTCCCAGAAATAGGAAAATTTTTCCTTAAAACTCATTTCTTTGATTTTGCCGCGCTGTGCTTTGATTTCATCTGAAACTGCCATTGATATGCCTCCATATTATGCCTGTATGCTTTTTCCAAATACCTTACTATCTTAATCTGCGATTGAATCCCGGTCAATGAAATAAATATGAAAGATTTCATAAATTTTCTGCAAAAAGGGAACAGAGAGAAAACGGATTCGATTAAGCGCTTGCATTCACTTGCAAGTTTGTTTAAAGTATAATAAGATATCAGTCAAAAAAGAAAGGACAAGATTTGATGGATGACGTTGGATATGTAGAGTGGCTGGTTGCCAGAAAGCCTTCTACGGTAATGAATTTTCTTAAGATTTTGAGTATATTGCTTACAGTCTGCTTTTTTATACTGGGACTGATGAACCCGATTCTGCTGGTACTGGCACTGGCAATGGCAGCAGCAGCGTACTTTGTTTCGCTGAATACACAGGTTGAATATGAATATCTTTACTGTGAACGGGAACTTTCGATAGACAAGATCATGAACAAAAGTAAACGTAAGAATGCAGGTAAATTTGAGATTGAACGTATGGAGATACTTGCGCCTTACGGTTCCTACCATCTGGACGAATTCAAGAATAAAACATATAAAGAGCTTGATTTCAGTTCAGGAGTAGTGAATAAGCCGGAAAAAAGATATGTCCTGTATTACGATGGTAAAAACAAAGTAATAATTGAACCGAATGAAGGGATAATCAAGGCAATCAAGAGTATTGCACCGAGAAAGGTATTTACTGACTGATCATACAGATGCAATGGTATAAAGATATAAATATAGAAACGATGTATTTGCGTTAAATAGCTGCAGAGGAGAAGAAATGGGAAAAATTATAGGCGAAGGCATTACTTTTGACGATGTATTACTGGTACCTGCATATTCACAGGTTATTCCGAATCAGGTAGATGTAGGAACCTGGCTGACTAAAAAAATCCATCTGAATATTCCAATGATGAGTGCTGGAATGGACACCGTAACAGAGCACCTGATGGCAATCGCAATGGCAAGGCAGGGCGGAATCGGTATTATTCACAAGAATATGTCCATAGAAGCACAGGCTGAGGAAGTTGATAAGGTAAAACGTTCCGAAACGGTGTTATAACAGACCCATTCTCTTTATCGCCGGAGCATACACTGGCTGATGCAGATGCACTGATGTCCAAGTTCAGAATTTCCGGAGTTCCGATTACAGAAGGAAGAAAGCTTGTCGGGATCATTACAAACCGTGACCTGAAATTTGAGGAAGATTATACCAAGAAAATCAGAGAAGTAATGACCAGCGAAAATCTGATCACAGCAAAAGCCGGTATTACACTGAATGAAGCAAAACAGATTCTTGCAAGATCCAAGAAGGAAAAACTTCCGCTTGTTGACGATAACTATAATCTTGTGGGACTGATTACAATTAAAGATATAGAAAAAACAATTAAATATCCTTTGTCAGCCAAGGACTCTCAGGGTCGACTGCTTTGCGGAGCAGGAGTTGGTATTACTGCAAATGTTCTGGATCGTGTTTCTGCACTTGTTGATGCAAAGGTAGACTGTATTGTATTGGATTCTGCACATGGACATTCGGAAAATGTACTCAGATGCCTGCGAATGATCAAAGAAAAATTTCCGGATCTGCAGGTAATCGCAGGCAATATTGCAACAGGTGAGGCTACAAAGGCGTTGATTGAAGCAGGCGCAGATGCAGTCAAAGTTGGAATCGGTCCCGGCTCTATCTGTACGACACGAATTGTTGCGGGGATAGGTGTTCCGCAGGTGACAGCTGTTATGGACTGTTATGCGGTTGCCAAAGAGTATGGCATTCCGATTATTGCAGATGGCGGAATCAAATATTCCGGAGATATTACAAAGGCTCTTGCAGCAGGCGGAAATGTTGTGATGATGGGATCGATTTTTGCAGGATGTGATGAGGCACCGGGCGAATTTGAACTTTATCAGGGCAGAAAATATAAAGTATATCGTGGAATGGGATCCATTTCAGCGATGGAGAACGGGAGCAAGGACCGTTATTTTCAGGAGGGTGCCAAGAAACTGGTTCCGGAAGGTGTCGAAGGACGTGTCGCATACAAGGGAACAGTAGAAGATACCGTCTTCCAGCTGATGGGAGGTCTCAGATCTGGTATGGGATATTGCGGATGCAATACCGTCGAAGAACTGAAAAAAACGGGCAGATTTATTAAGATTACATCTGCGGCGCTTCGGGAAAGTCATCCACATGATATTCATATTACCAAGGAAGCACCGAATTACAGTGTAGACGATAACTGATAGATTTGAATGAATCAGGAGGAATCAGATCTGTCCAAATGGAGGCATGAACGTGCAGAAGTTAGAGAAAGGGACAAAGGCAGTTTATCAAAAAGAAAATGTCTTTGCTGAACTGAATTTCGATATATTGCAGAAATGGCAGAATCTTTTCTGCGAAGCTTCAAAGGTTTATGCCTGCTGTCTGGATGGAAACGGCAGGGCGGTGACTGCTTTTTCAGGTAAGAAGGATGAAGTAGCGCAAATCAGAGAAAATGTCACGGATGACAGGATTCAGGGAATATTTGATCGGGTAGTGGAGAGCAATCTGGAGGATCAGGCTGTGGAAGAAACTGCAATTCCCAATCTCAAACTTGCGGCAGTTGCAGTCAGACGGGGTACAAATTTTGTTTTTGTATGGATTATCTGTGCAGTGCTTGAAGATGCCGATTTGCAGGATAATATGTATCACCTTCCACCGATTGATCAGTTCAGATATGCCATTAAGGAAGATACTTTTTATCATGTACTGGATCTGATGCGCGAATCAATGGGCGTCCTGTGTGATGTGCTTGCTTCCCGTGATGCTGCTATGGAACAAAGTGAGAACAGTAGGCAGCTTGAGCTGCAGATGAGCAATCAGTTCCGCAGAGCGGCTGTGATGACGGAGATTGTTTCGCAGCTTGACAGCGATGATACCATTGAAAAGATTATGGAAACGGTATTAAGACAGATTGGAGAATATCTGCATATCAGTCATGGCTTTCTTTGTAAGGTGCACAGAGAGGATGACTTGATGGATATTGCTGCACAATGGAATGCAAAGGGTGCTGTTGCCAGTTTTGACAGTATACGGAATCTGGAAAGATTCTGGTTTCTGCATTCAGACAAAACGCTTATGCTTTCTTCCGATACGCTGATCAGTGCAGGAAAAAGAGAACAGCTGGATATCCTGGGAATAAAAGCAATTGCATCCTTTCCAATCAAGGTAAGTGATGAGATCAGCTTTTATGGATGCTTTGCTGAAAAACGGGAAGATAGAACCTGGAACCTGGACGAAGTAAAATTTATGAGTGATGCAGTCAGAATTCTGCAGAGCATCATAACAAAAAGAATCCAGAAAAATTCACTTGCAAGTTCATTTGCATCGCTGGAAGCAATTCTGGACAATGTCGGAAGTGCAATTTATGTCAGGGATATTAAGACCAATTGCATGCTTTTTGCAAACAGAAGTTTACGGAGTCATTTTTCAAAAGAACTCAGGGAAGGAACCCTGGAAGAACTTTTTGAAGAAAATGTACCTGCAAGAAGTCATAGTGGAAATTATGAGATCTACCATGAGGAACGAGGCAGATGGTATGACCTTTATTATACACACATTGCATGGGTGGATGGCAGGCAGGTATCACTTTGTGCAATTTATGACAGTACAGAAAAAAAATTATATCAGAAGAAAATTGAACAGCAGGCCTACACAGATTTCCTGACAGGACTCTACAATCGTATGTGCTGTGAACGTGATCTTGCAAGATACATTGATGAAGCGCAGCAGACAGGACAAAAGGGTGCGGTATTTTATCTGGATCTGGATGATTTTAAGCATATCAATGATGGATTGGGACACCAGTACGGAGATCTTCTTCTGAAAACAATTTCCAGAAGTCTGCAGGCTATTCCTGGAATACATAATACCTGTTACCGGATGGGCGGTGATGAATTTGTCATTATCATACCGGCAGAAAGTTTTTCACTGGTGGAAGATATCATCAAAAAAATTCAGGATATTTTTTCCAGATCCTGGTATTTAAAGGATGCAGACTATTACTGTACCATGAGTATGGGAACAGTCGAGTTCCCGACAGAAGGAAGCAATGTTGCAGAGTTGATCAAAAAAGCGGATATTGCCATGTATGAAGCAAAAAAGTCCGGGAAAAACAGAATCGCAAGGTACTCTGATAACATAGACTCCACTTCAAGCAGACGCCTTGATATGGAAAAGAATATGCGCGATGCCATGGTAAAAAATTATGAGGAATTCGAAATTTATTATCAGGCGATTGTGGACAATCAGGCGCAGGGAACCCCATGTGTTGGTGCGGAAGCGCTTGTACGCTGGAATTCCAAAATGGGATTCATTTCTCCGGGAGAATTTATACCGCTTGCAGAATATCTGGGCCTCATTAATCCCATTGGAAACCATGTTCTGGAAGAGGCCTGCAAGGCTTGCAGACTGTGGAATATTTCAGGGCATCCGGAGTATCGGATCAATGTAAATCTTTCAGTTGTGCAACTGCTGCAGCCTGATATTATCGACATTATCCAGAATGCAATTGATTTTTCGCAGATCGATCCGCAGAATCTTGTACTTGAGATTACGGAAAGTCTGGCAATTAATGACCTGGACAGAACCAAAAGTATCCTGATGAAAATTAAGAGACTGGGTGTTCGCGTGGCATTGGATGATTTTGGCACGGGATATTCTTCGCTGAACAATATACGTGCACTTCCGTTTGATATTATTAAAGTAGACCAGAATTTTGTAAAAGATCTGGCAGAGGATAATTATTCACAGTCTTTCATCAGAATGATCGCAGAACTTGGAGAGGCAATCGGAGCAGATATCTGTGTGGAAGGGATTGAAACAAAGGGACAGTATCAGGCACTGGAGGATATGAAGGTTCATTATATTCAGGGTTACTATTTTGATAGACCGATCACGCGTGAGGAATTTGAGGGGAAATATGTGACCGGAAAGGAAAGTGGGACTGCAAAAAAGAAGCGTATGGCCAGAAGCATGGATATTTAGGCTTTTCTTGCCGAAATCAATATGCTATCATATTGGTATACAATAAATGGAAAGTCAGGAAACAGAAATGGGAGATTTAATCAATAATCCAGGGGAAGATAAGAATAATACTCCTTCCAGAAATTTTATCGAGCAGGAAATAGATAAAGACCTCAGAGATGGGGTTTATACGGAAGTACATACAAGATTTCCGCCTGAGCCGAACGGCTTTTTACATATCGGGCATGCAAAAAGCATATTACTGAATTCCGGAATCGCAAAAGCTTATGGTGGAAAATTCAACATGCGCTTTGATGATACGAATCCGACAAAAGAGAAATCTGAATATATGGATTCCATTATTCGTGATGTACAGTGGCTTGGAGCAGATTATGAAGACAGACTTTTCCATGCATCGGATTATTTTGAGCAGATGTATGAAAATGCAGTTAAGCTGATCAAAAAAGGCAAAGCATATGTGTCAACGCTGACTGCAGATCAAATGCGCGAATACAGGGGAACGCTGACAGAAACAGGTAAGAATGATCCGGACAGAGACAGGACAGTAGAAGATAATCTGCGTATGTTTGAGGAAATGAAGAGTGGAACCGTACCGGATGGAGGGATGACCCTTCGTGCAAAGATTGATATGCAATCCCCCAATATTAATATGCGTGATCCGATTATTTATCGTGTTGCACATATGACACATGCACGAACAGGCGATAAATGGTGCATTTATCCCATGTATGATTTTGCACATCCGATTGAGGATGCAATAGAGCATATCACACATTCTCTCTGTACACTGGAATTTGAAGATCACAGACCTCTCTATGACTGGGTTGTCAGAGAATGTGAATATCAGAATCCGCCCAGACAGATTGAATTTGCCAAGATGTATCTGACCAATGTGGTGACCGGGAAAAGATATATCAAAAAACTGGTGGAACAGGGAATTGTTGACGGCTGGGATGATCCCCGCCTTGTTACAATCGCAGCACTTCGTCGACGTGGTTTTACACCGCAGTCATTGCGGATGTTTGTAGAAATGTGTGGTATTTCGAAGAGTCAGTCTTCTGCTGAGTATGCAATGCTGGAATATTGTATCCGTGAAGATCTGAAGCTTAAAGTAAAAAGAATGATGGCGGTACTTGATCCGATCAGGCTGGTTATTGATAACTATCCGGAGAATCAGATTGAAATGCTGGAAATTGAGAACAATAAAGAAGTTCCGGAAATGGGAATGCGTCAGATTCCATTTGGAAAGGAACTTTATATTGAGCGGGAAGATTTCATGGAGGAACCTCCCAAAAAGTATTTCCGTCTGTTTCCGGGGAATGAAGTTCGTCTTATGAACGCGTATTTTGTTAAATGTACAGGTTGCATAAAAGATGCAGACGGCAATGTAACGGAAGTGCATTGCACCTATGATCCGGAAACCAAGAGTGGAAGCGGGTTCGAAGGGCGCAAGGTCAAAGGAACCATACATTGGGTTGCTGCTGCAAAGGCTGTAAATGCTGAAGTCAGACTGTATGAAAATATCATTGACGAGGAAAAAGGTGTATATAATGAAGATGGTTCACTGAATTTGAATCCGGATTCAATAAAGATAATTCCGAATGCAAAACTTGAACCTGAGCTTGCGGCAGCAAAAGCGGAAGATAAGTTCCAGTTTGTACGAAACGGATATTTTTGTGCAGACAGTAAAGATACATCAGAACAAAAGCCGGTATTTAACAGAATTGTCTCACTCAAAAGTTCTTTTGTATTACCCAAAAAAGACTGACAGTCAGACAATACAATAATTGAAGAAACAGGGGAAGAACATGTCGATACTTTCTGGATTAGGTAAATTTGGACTTGGAGATCTTGAAGGACAAAAACTGTATGACGATAAAACCAGTACAGGTAAAAAGAATAAAGAGGCTGCAGAGACCCTGACAAAAGCGCCGGAAGAAGCGGATTTTCTGTATGAAAAGAAATATACCTGTCCTGTCTGCGGAGAGGAATTTACAGCGCTTACAATTCGAACAGGGAAGGTTCATGTCAAAAAAGTGGATATGGATCTCAAACCCAATTATGAACAGGTTGATGAAATCAAATATGATATTATAGCATGCCCTGATTGCGGGTATGCTGCTTTGGGAAGATATTTCAATGGACTTACGGCAAGGCAGGTTGATGAAGTCAGAAATAAAATCTGCATGCATTTTAAAGCGCAGAAGGAAAAGAAAAGTATCTATACCTATAAGGATGCAAGAGAACGCTATCAGCTTGCGCTTGCAAATGCGATTGTAAAAAATGCAAAAGACAGCGAAAAAGCGTACTTGTGTCTTAAAACGGCATGGCTGATACGTGGGGAAACAGCTTCCTTCGTTCAGGGACAGACACCGGATTATGAGGTCAGGAAAGCCCAAAATGATGAAGAAGAAATGGAACTTCTGAAAAATGCACTGGACGGGCTTGTTCTTGCAAGGCAGAAGGAGGATTTTCCGATTGCAGGAATGAATACAATGACACTGGACTATCTTCTGGCGGCTTTATATCTGGAAACGGATCAGTATGATTATGCATCTAAAATGATCGGGGAGATCCTGGTATCCAGAACGGCAAACAGTCATATGAAGGATCGTGCCAGAGATTTAAAGGATCAGCTGGATCAGAAAAAGGCAGCAGCAAAAAAATGACTGAGTTAAATATTATCTTACAGGGTAGCGGGCACCTGTATGAGCAGATTTATGAATATATCAGGAATGAAATCAGAAAAGGGAAGCTTCTCTGCGGAGAGAAGCTTCCCTCTACTCGTTCTCTGGCAGATTTTCTTACGATATCGCGAACGACTGTTGAAATGGCATATGATCAGCTTCTTTCGGAAGGATATATTGAATCAAAACCGCACAGAGGATATTATGTATGTGAAACGGGAGATCTTTTTGAAATGAATTACCCACGGGTTACAAACAGGGAAATGGGTAATCAGGAAGCTGTGACAGAAACAGGATTTTGGGAGAAAGAAAACCCGGAGATTGATTTTTCGCCCAGAACAATTGATATGAGCAGATTTCCATATGCGACCTGGAAGAAAATAAACAGAGGGATACTGGTAGATGCCAAAAGCAGCATGTTTTCAGCAGGAGCGCCGCAAGGAGACAGAACCTTTCGTGAAACAATAGCGAGATATCTGCAATTGGCAAGAGGAGTGAACTGCAATGCAGATCAAATTATAATTGGAGCGGGAAATGATTATCTGTTAATGCTGTTGGAGCAGATAATTGGTTATCGTAAGGTAGCGATGGAACAGGTGACATATACCCGCGCGGCAGATATATTCCGACATTTCGGGTATGCAATCCGTGTGATTGGAATGGATGAAAACGGAATGCTGGCTTCAGAACTGGATGAGACGGATGCAGATCTTGCCTATGTGATGCCATCTCACCAGTACCCTGCAGGAACTGTGATGTCTATTGCAAGACGCATGGAATTACTGCAATGGGCAGCCAAAGGGGAGAACAGGTATCTGATTGAAGATGATTATGATTCGGAATTCAGATATCGTGGAAGACCGGTTCCTTCATTGCAGGCATCTGACCATCTTGGAAAAGTCATCTATATCGGAACTTTTTCCAAATCAATTGCCCCTGCAATCAGAGTCAGTTATATGGTGCTCCCGCAGCAACTGATTGATGTATATCATAAACCTGCAGCTTCTTTTCATCGACAGTATCAAGAATCAGTCAGGAAATTATCAATGAATTCATACGGGATGGATATTTTGAGCGCTATATGAATAAAATGAGAAGAATATACAGAATGAAGCATGATTATATGCTTCGGGAGCTGGATGATTTTGCGTGCGCATTTGATATATCAGGTGCAGATGCGGGTCTTCACCTGCTGTTGTCCTGTAAAGACGGCAGGACAGAACAGGATCTTCTGATGTCAGCTGCAAAACAAAAAGTCAGGGTCTATGCACTTACCGATTATGCACTGGAAGATGGTATCATGCATGCAATGCCCCCGGTGTTGAGAAGACCAACTGTTATTTTGGGATATGCTTCTCTGACAGTCGCAGAACTGGAGAAAGGTATCAGGATACTCAGAACTGCATGGCTTTCCTGAAATCCGATACATCATAAAAGAAAAAAGAGCTGTGCAACATTACCGATTCGGTATAGAACCAGATATGTTGCAACAGCTCAATTTTCATTTATCCGCAGATTCGTCATCATCATCAAAAAACTCTTCAGTTTCGTCGGGCGTTTCATCTGCTTTTGCATCAGATTCATCTTCCGTGGATTCATCCGGTTTGTCATCAGAATGATTTGCTTCCTTGGATCCGTGACCTATATTTACATATCCACGTCCATGCTCATCGGATGCACTGTCCGCGTCATCATCAAAGTCGTCGAAATCATCGAAATCGTCATCTTCGGAATCCTCATTCAGTTTTCCGTCCTTTTTATTGAGGTAATAATATACTCCTGCAGCAGCTGCACCTGCAGCAGCACAGAACAGAACAAACTTGCCCAGTCCCTTAGACATATTATGCCACCCTTCCTGCGTTATATGCGCAATCCATATTTCCAAAAATCGGGATGTATATATTTTAATACAATTTCGGATATATGAAAAGAGGAAAAAGCGCTGAAACATTGAAAAATATAAAACATTTGTGCTATAGTAGAACTGGACCGATGCAGTCAACAGAGAAGTGTTTGCACGGAGGTGCAGGTACATGAATGAAAAATTTTTTGACCTGAAAAAAGAGAAGCAGGATCGGATGATCAATGCTGCACTCAGGATATTTGCGATCGAAGGCTATCAGCATGGAAGTACAGACGATATAGTCAGGGACGCGGGTGTCAGTAAGGGATTATTGTTTCACTATTTTACAAGTAAGTTGGGGCTTTATTCTTTTTGTATGATTACAGTGTCAGATTTTTCATGCTGGAAGTGGATTCTGAGATTGACAGAAACGAAAGCAATTTTTATATTCTGTATTCCCAGTTTGTCGAGGCACAGGCCAATTCGATGCGTCAATATCCATATCTGCAGCTGTTTTGCACAGTGCCGAAACGGAGACGGATCAGGAAGCTGCCGTTGCAATTATGGAAAGAAAAGCAGTACTGCATAATATGTATGCCGGGATTATGAAAAAAGGTGATATTTCAAGATTTGTCGAAGGAGCAGATTATGAGAAGATCGGGCATCTGCTGGATTATATGATATGGGGAATGCTCAGTGATAAAAAGGCAGAAAAGGAAGTGCTGTCAAACTGTTTTCCCGTAGAAGCAATGCGGTATATAGAGATGATGAGAAAACTGACATACAAAGATTAGACGAAAAAATGTGGTTAAAGCAAAAAGAAACAGAATATGCTGTTTTGAGGGAAATGAAAACGTTTCCGTCAAAACGGCATATTTTTATGGAAACTATTGCCAGATAAAGGACAAAGTGCTAAAGTTAAGTAGTACCGGTAACGTTACCGGAGCAAAAATGTTCAAACCGAATTAAAAGGGGTATGGAAAATGGCAAAAAAAACTGAAAATAAAAGAAAATGCGGCGTATTGCTGCCTGTATCGAGTCTTCCGTCTGATTATGGAATCGGAACATTTTCAAAAGAAGCATATGAGTTTATTGATTTTTTGGCCAGGGCCGGACAGACATACTGGCAGATTTTACCACTTGGTCCCACAAGCTATGGAGACTCCCCCTATCAGTCTTTCTCTACTTTTGCTGGAAATCCCTACTTTATTGATCCGGAAGAAATGATCAGAGAAGGGTGGATCAGTCATAAAGATGTGAAAGCCTGTGATTTTGGAGATAATTCGGAATATGTGGATTATGAAAAGATGTATCAGGCAAGATTTGGACTGTTAAAAAAGGCATATGAAAAATCCGGACTGTCACATAAAGGTGCATCCGGAGCAGATCCTGCGCTTGCAAAAGATTTTGGCGCTTTTTGCACGGAAAATGCAGCATGGCTGGATGATTATGCTCTGTATATGACACTGAAGAATATATACAGCGGATTGGGGTGGAATGAGTGGCCGGGTGAAATCAGGATGAGAAATCAGCTGACCATTGAAAAACTTCAGATGCAGTATGCTGATGAGACAGGATTTTACCGATTTCAGCAATATCTTTTTGACAGACAGTGGAAAGCATTGAAGGCATATGCGAATGCAAAGGGAATCAGGATTATTGGTGATATTCCGATCTATGTGGCATTTGACAGTGCAGATACATGGGCTAATCCGGAGCTGTTTCAATTGGATGAAGAGAATGTTCCGATTGCGGTTGCCGGATGTCCACCGGATGCGTTCAGTGCAACAGGACAATTATGGGGTAACCCGCTGTACAGATGGGATTATCACAGGAAAACAGACTTTGCATGGTGGATGAAGCGGATCCATCACTGTTTTGATCTGTATGATGTTGTCAGAATAGATCACTTCAGAGGTTTTGATGAGTATTATTCTATTCCGTACGGAAATCCTACTGCTGAGCATGGAGAATGGAAGAAAGGGCCGGGGTATGAACTGTTCCGGACTTTGAAAGAGCAGCTTGGGGACAGGAGAGTAATCGCTGAGGATCTTGGATTTTTAACACCCTCAGTGATACGTCTGGTAAAGAAAACCGGATATCCGGGCATGAAAATTTTGCAGTTTGCGTTTGATTCAAGGGAAGAAAGCGATTATCTGCCCCATAATTATGACCATAATTGTGTTGTATATACGGGAACACACGATAATGACACAATGCGGGGATGGTATAAAACAACAAATGCAAAGGATCGGAATTTTGCGAAACGCTATCTGAACATACATACCACACGGGATATCGCGTGGGAATTTATTCGCAGTGCTTTGTCAAGTGTTGCCAACACAGCAATCATTCCCATGCAGGATTATCTTGACCTGGGATCAGAGGCGCGGATCAATACGCCTTCCACACTTGGAAATAACTGGAAGTGGAGAATGAAAAGGGATGCCTGTACAGATGCACTTGCAAAAAGAATGTATGATTTTGCAAAACTCTATGGTAGACTGTAAAGGATTTATTTGAGAGCATGATATAGATAATTTGAAATTGCGGACAGGGGTGTTACTATGGCGGAAATTACCATTGTAGAAATCGCCAAAAAGTGCGGCGTGGGAGTCAGCACTGTTTCAAGGGCATTGAATAATCATTCGGATATTAATCCGGAGACCAAGAAACGAATTCTGGATATGATCAAAGAAACCGGCTATATTCCGAATAACAGTGCCAGAAATCTGAAACGTACGGATGCGAAATGTATAGCGGTTCTGATTAAAGGAATTACAAATCCGTTTTTCAGTCCTATGATTGAAATCATTGAACAGCAGACCGAGAAAAAGAAATATGCACTGGTGCTGCGACATGTGGAAGCATATGAAGATGAAGTTGATGTGGCACTGCAGCTGGAAAAAGAGAAAAGGCTGCGTGGTATTGTGTTTTTGGGAGGCGGATTCAGACACTCTGCTGACAAACTGAAACAGCTGAACGTACCGGTTATTTTTGCTACGATCGGATCTCCTTTTTCGGATGAGATAAGCAGGGCGACTTATTCCACTGTGGCAGTGGATGATCAGCTGGAAAGTAAAAGAATGACGGAATATCTTTTACGGCTCGGACACCGGAGAATCGCAATTATTACAGAAGGTTCGGAAGAACCTTCTGTAGGTCAGCTCAGACTGCAGGGGTATATTGATGCATTGCAGGCTAATAACATTCCGGTTGATAAGGAACTGATCCGTTTTGTGGATAAAAATCTGGAACACTATTCCATGCGTAACGGATACGAGACAGCAATGCGTCTTCTGGATGAAAAAGTTCCGTTTACTGCACTTTTCTGCATTTCAGACAGACTTGCACTTGGGGCCTGCAGGGCGTTTACGGAAAGAGGTCTGCATATTCCCGATGACATAAGCGTTGCGGGATATGATGGACTTGAGATGGGAAGGTATTATAATCCGATGCTGACAACAATTTCGCAACCGCTTGATATGATCGCAAGAGAGACAATTCGTCTTCTGTTTGACATTATCGCTGGCGAAAGCAGCCACCAGCATATTATTTTTCCGGCGGAACTGGTTGAAGGCGAGTCTACGAAAGGCAGAGGGGGGAAGACGGAATGAGTAAAACAGCAATTTTTATCGCGGAAGGATTTGAGGAAATTGAGGCACTGACTGTAGTGGATCTGCTCCGCAGAGCGAAGATTGATATCCGGATGATTTCTGTTTCAGATAGTCTTTCTGTAACAGGATCACACGGGATTACGGTGCAATGCGATGCTTTTTTTGATTCAGTTGATTTTGCAGAACTGGAAATGATCATTTTGCCGGGCGGACTTCCGGGGACGACAAATCTGGAAGCATTCGGGCCTTTGATGGAACAGATCAGAGAATTTGACCGGACAGGAAAATATATCAGCGCGATTTGCGCAGCTCCCGGAATACTTGGGAGAATGGGAATTCTGAAGGGGCGCAGAGCATGCTCCTATCCTACAACGGAGGATCAGCTTTTTGGTGCCGAGGTACAGCATACACAGACGGTGCTGTCGGATCACATACTTACCAGCAGGGGGATGGGGACGGCAATTGCATTTGGTCTTGCGATTGTTGCACGCCTGCAGGGACAGGAAAGCGCAGACAGGCTTGGTGCGGCGATTGTGTATAATCAGTGAAAAATGGTTTTTTTGAAGACAAAAAACTGCATAGGGTGTATAATACAAAACAGTGACTGAGCCGGGGAAGAGTATTCTTTTACCCGGCTTGTGTTTGCCTTTGGAAGTTGTAATCAGATCAGAAAAAATGAAGGAGTTCAACCGGTTATTATGAATATACTTTTTTTCCTGACACCCAAAGAAGATGTGGCATATCTGTATGGCGACGACACCCTGCGTCAGGCTCTGGAAAAAATGGAGCATCATCGCTATACGGCAATCCCGATTATTGACAGAAAAAACGGTCATTATATTGGTACAATCACAGAAGGGGATTTTCTTTGGTATACCAAGAAATGCTATAGTCTGACACTCAGAGATGCGGAGGATATTCCATTGTTATCGGTGCCCCGTAACAGAGACAACGAACCTGTTTGTGCCGGAGCGGACATGGAAGATCTGATTCATTATATTACCAGACAGAATTTTGTACCGGTAATTGATGATCAGAAATGCTTTATCGGGATCATTACAAGGAAAGATGTGATTTCCTATCTTGCAGATCATCAGAAGGTTGTAAAAGTGCAGCATAAAGGGGTGTAAATGGGAATTGAAATTGAAAAAAAATATACAATAAAGGTGCTTCCGGAAGATTTATTATCTTTCCCGTTTCATGAAATTGAGCAGGGATACCTCAACACAGATCCTGCCATTCGTGTCAGGAAAGAGGATGCAGCTTATTATATGACCTATAAAGGGCAGGGAGTCATGAAACATACAGAATATAATCTTCCATTGGATGAAATATCATACAGGCATTTGCTGAAAAAAGCAGATGGAAATATCATCAGGAAAAAAAGATATCTGATTCCATTAAACGCAGACGCATATACAGCACAGTATTTGCAGAATAACCCTCTTCTGGCAGAAAAAATCCGAAATCGTGAAATGGTGATTGAACTGGATGTTTTTCAGGATCCCTTTGAACAGATTGTTATTGCTGAGGTGGAGTTTCCGACAGAAGAGGCAGCAGTGCAATACCAACCTGCAGATTGGTTTCTGAAGGATGTGACGTTGAATAGAACATACAGCAATTCTTATCTGAGCAGCCTGAAACAAAAATAATAATCTTTTGTGGAAATCTGCATGCAGATATGCTATAATTCACAAATGGCTGTGTTTATGGTTAGATTATAAAGGTAATAATACCGTCTACGAGTGCACGGTTTGATGAGTATATTTTTAAGGAGGATTTTTTCAGAATGAGCGTACAGGTCGAAAAGTTAGAGAAGAGCATGGCTAAACTGACCATAGAGGTTTCCGCCGATGATCTTGAGAAAGCAATTGAGAGCGCATACCAGAAGAACAGAGGAAAGATCAGTATCCCTGGATTTCGTAAAGGCAAGGCTCCGCGTAAATTGATCGAGCAGATGTATGGTAAGGGCGTATTCTATGAGGATGCTGCCAACGAACTGATTAACAGTGAATATCCGAAGGCTGCGGAAGAGAGTGGTGAGGATATCGTTTCCAATCCGAAGATTGATATTTCACAGGTTGAGTCCGGAAAACCGTTTATTTTTACGGCAGAAGTTGCTTTAAAGCCACCGGTAAGCCTTGGAAAATATAAAGGTGTTAAGGTAGAAAAAGCTGATCTCGATGTTACAGATGCCGATGTAGATGCTGAAATCGATAAGCAGAGAAATACAAATGCAAGAACAGTTGAAATCGCAGACAGAGCAGTACAAAAAGACGATATGATCACACTTGATTTCGAAGGATTTGTAGACGGAGAAGCGTTCAAGGGCGGTAAAGGTGAAGATTATCCGCTGACAATCGGATCAGGTGCGTTTATTCCGGGATTTGAAGAACAGCTCATTGGCGTTGAAATCGGGAAAGAGACAGAAGTAAAGGTTAAATTCCCTGCAGATTATCAGGCCGCTGAGCTTGCGGATAAGGACGCTGTCTTTAAGTGTACAGTAAAAGCAATTAAAGAGAAACAGCTTCCGGAACTGAATGATGAATTCGCAAGCGATGTATCTGAATTTGAGACATTGCAGGAATACAGAGAAGATGCCAAGAAGAAGCTGGTTGAGCGTAAGGCTGCGGAAGCAAAAGCAAAGAAGGAAGACGAAGCGGTAAAGGCTGTTATTGAAGATTCGGAGATGGAACTTCCGGAAGCAATGATCGAAACACAGCAGAGACAGATCGTAAATGATTTTGCACAGAGACTTCAGATGCAGGGGCTTAGCATGGAACAGTATCTGCAGTATACGGGAAGTTCTGTTGAGAAGATGATGGAACAGGTTAAACCGCAGGCAGAAGAGAGAATTAAGAGCAGACTGGTTCTGGAAGCTGTTGCGGCTGCAGAAAAGCTGGAAGCGACAGATGAGGAATTTGAAGCTGAACTGAAAAAAATGGCTGATCAGTACAAGATGGAAGTTGAGAAGATCAAAGGAATGATGAGTGAGAAAGAGCAGAAACAGATCCGTGATGATCTTGCGGTTCAGAAAGCTGCTGATTTCGTAGTTGAGAATTCCAAGGAAGCAGCCAAGAAGGCATCCAAGGCTTCTGAAGATGAAGAAGAAAAGGATGTAAAGGCTAAGAAAGCATCCAAGAAAGAAGATTAATCTCAGGAGATTTTCTGCGAGAAGAAACTCCATATATGCTACAGAAATGATAAGAGCACAGGTCTGTATACACAGGTCTGTGCTCAAATCGCACATATACAATAAAAGATCAGGCTGATTTTACAGAAAGAATTTATAATTCTTTTACTATGAGGTTATTGATTCTGTGGGTTTCGTGCGATATTATGGTGGTGTTCTGATGATTTCGAACGAAATAACGACTGTCGAAAAGGGCATGTCGATCTGAAATGGAGGATTTTCAATGAGTTTAATACCTTATGTCATTGAACAGACAAGTCGTGGAGAAAGATCTTACGACATTTATTCAAGGCTTTTGGAAGACAGAATTATTTTTCTGGGTGAAGAAGTAAATGCTACTTCAGCAAGTGTAGTAGTTGCGCAGCTTCTATTTTTGGAAGCAGAAGATCCGAGTAAGGATATTCATTTGTATATTAACAGTCCTGGCGGAGAAATTACTTCCGGAATGGCAATTTATGATACAATGAAATATATAAAGTGTGATGTATCGACTATCTGTACCGGTATGGCAGCAAGTATGGGAGCATTTCTGCTTGCAGGAGGCACCAAGGGAAAGCGTCTTGCACTTCCGAATGCTGAGATTATGATTCATCAGCCTTCCGGTGGTTCACAGGGTCAGGCAACTGAAATTGAGATTGCTGCAAAACACATTTTGAAGGTAAAGGAGAATATGAACCGTATTCTTTCTGAAAATACCGGAAAACCTTTTGAACAGGTGGCAAAAGATACAGATCGTGACAACTGGATGTCTGCACAGGAAGCAGTAGAATATGGATTGATTGATTCTGTGGTTACAGCGCGTTCAGAGAGTGAAAAAAAAGAAGATAAGTAATTATCCATATGTCATTTAGAAGCGAATCATTTATGGTTCAGCTTCTAAATGATAATAAACAGCATGATATGATGCGGGAGTGAAGATGGCAGGAAAAAATTCCGGAGAGATTAGATGTTCATTTTGCAATAAGACACAGGATCAGGTAAAGAAGCTGATTGCCGGACCGGCGGGCGTTTATATCTGTGATGAATGCGTTGATATCTGCGCCGATATCATTGAAGAAGAGTTCGAGGATGAACCGGAGATATCGGAGGAAAAGAAAATCAATCTGCTTAAACCGGTTGAAATCAAAAGCTTTATGGATGGTTATGTAATTGGACAGGAAGAGGCCAAAAAAGTGCTCTCTGTGGCAGTTTATAATCATTATAAGAGAGTTATGGCACCAAAGACTACGACAGAAGATGTAGAGCTTCAGAAGAGCAATATTATTATGATCGGACCGACCGGATCAGGTAAAACGTATCTGGCACAGACGCTTGCAAAGATCATAAATGTACCGTTTGCGATTGCTGATGCGACAACACTTACTGAAGCAGGCTATGTTGGTGAAGATGTTGAAAATATACTGCTGAAGTTGATACAGTCAGCTGACTATGACATTGATCGCGCACAATACGGTATTATATATATCGATGAAATAGATAAAATCAGTAAAAAAGGTGAAAATGTTTCTATTACAAGAGATGTATCGGGAGAAGGTGTTCAGCAGGCACTTTTGAAGATCATTGAGGGTACAGTCGCAAGTGTTCCGCCTCAGGGTGGCAGAAAACATCCGCATCAGGAACTGATTCAGATTGATACCAGTAATATTCTTTTTATCTGCGGCGGCGCTTTTGACGGACTGGAAAAGATTGTAGAAGCCAGACTGGATCGTAAATCGATTGGTTTCAATGCGGAGATTGCAGATAAAACAGAACAGGATATCGGTAAAGTATTGGGAAATGTGACACCGCAGGATCTTGTGAAGTTTGGTCTGATTCCGGAATTTGTCGGACGTGTCCCGATTAATGTTACATTGGAAGGCCTCGACAAAGAAGCACTGATCCGTATTCTTAAGGAACCAAAGAACGCTTTGGTAAAACAGTATCAGAAGCTTTTTGATATTGATGATGTAAAACTGACCTTTGAAGATGATGCAATTGAGAGAATCGCAGAGATGGCTTATGAGCGTAAAACCGGTGCACGTGGACTTCGTTCTATAATGGAGAAAACGATGATGGATGTAATGTATCAGATTCCGTCAGATGACAGCATCAGTGAGTGTGTGATTACAGAAGCATCTGTTGCGGGAACCAGCCAGCCGCTCATTGTACATAAGGAACAGAAAAGATTGAAAACTGCAAAATGATCTGATAAAACAGATAGCAGGGATGCTTATCTGAAGTGGCAGAAAGGCAGGGACTTGCATAAGCCTCTGCCTTTTTGCGTGAATAAGCAGAGCCATGTGGCATCGCACAGACGCCGTGCTTGCACGGGCGGATGTGCGAGGACATATGGCGAGCAACACGACCGAGGAACCGAAGGTTCCGCAGGTGGTGTCTGCTTATTCAGAAAAGAAGAGCAGAGCCATGTGGCATCGCGCAGACGCCGTGCTTGCACGGGCGGATGTGCGAGGACATATGGCGAGCAACACGACCGAGGAACCGAAGGTTCCGCAGGTGGTGTCTGCTTATTCAGGAAAGCAGAGCCATGTGGCATCGCACAAACGCCGTGCTTGCACGGGCGGATGTGCGAGGACATAGTACGGAGGGAAAAATGGTTATTAAAGATGTGAATCTTGAAACAGTATGCGGAATTACCAGTGTAATACCCTTGAATTTGCAGCCGGAATTTGCATTTGCAGGGAAAAGTAATGTTGGGAAATCATCACTGATCAACGGCTTGATGAATCGCAAATCCTATGCCAGAATAAGTGCAGAACCGGGAAAAACGCAAACAATCAATTTTTATCATATTAATGATACTTTTTACCTGGTGGATTTACCAGGATATGGTTATGCGAACAGATCAAAGGACGAGGTCAGAAAATGGGGGACCATGGTGGAAAACTATCTGCACAGATCCAGAATGCTGCGCCTTGTTTTTCTGCTGATCGATATCAGACATGAGGCTTCAGAAAATGATCATATGATGTATGACTGGATTCTCCATCAGGGTTTTGAACCAATCATTATTGCAACGAAAGCAGATAAAATTAAAAAAACACAGTTGCAAAAACAGATAAGCCTTGTACGTAACAGTCTTGGAATATCGCCGGAAACAGTTTTAATACCATATTCAGCGGTAACCAAACAGGGAAGAGAAGAGATATACGCTGTTATTGAGCAAAATATGCAGGCTGAAATGACGAGCATTGATTAAAAGTACAGGAAGAATTATACTTGTATCTGTGATATATTTTGCAATACAGGAAAAGCGCTGTTTGGAATAAAGGATTGGGGGGATTAACCAAAAGCGTAAAAAAACAACATGGTGGGAACAACATGGAATTTGGCATCGAATGGAAAAAAGTAAAAAGAAAATTGAATTACAGAAAGCTTGATGATGTTGCTCTCGAAGGGATTGACCAGGGTAACATACAGTCAGGCTATACAGTTGCAAGACTTGTCAGTGTGATCGAGGTATCCATGCTGGTGTCATCTTTGCTTCTGGAACAAAAATGGGAGAGTGTTTCTACTCTTCGGGAATATCAGATTGCCTATCTACTGCTTTTTCTGGCAAGTCTCTTTTTTGCTTTTTTCTGCAAAGCATATCATAAAGCAGATCAGAAGGATCATCACAAAATACAGCGTGCTGTGATGTTATATGTATTATGCTGTACCTGTTTCGGGGTGTATGTGGCAGCGAAAGATTACAGCAGAGGATTCAGTCTTTTATCATTTCTTACAATTGAAATATTGATTTTCGGCTTTTTCCTTTTTAATCCGATTGTTTCTATACTGCTTATTACAGTATCTTTTGCAGTGTTTTATGAAATCATTAATACTATTTCAAGTGTGGCGCTTGGAGACAGCGTCAATCTGTTGTTTCTATGGATCGGTATCGCAGTGATGAATATGGTCCGATACAGTATCCACCTTCGCGTATTGGATGCCAAATCTGAAATGTTGGAGCTTAACAGTCAGCTGCAGCAGGCAAACGATAAACTTCTGTTATCTTCTTCCATGGATGTCCTGACGGGAATGAAAAACCGTTATGCACTGCGTCGGGATCAGGATCATTACCTTGGACTGGATATCATTTTAATGATGATAGATCTGGATGATATCAAATTCTATAACGATACATACGGGCATGATGTAGGTGATGTGATTTTATCTGAATTTGCTGAAATTACCAGGAAATACTTTGGCAAAGAGACTTGCTACCGATATGGTGGGGATGAGTATCTGATCATAGTAAAAAACAGTGCAGATGAAGTCTTTTCCGATACAATGAACGTATGGAAAGAAGAATTTTATCAGTGCATTTTTCCTCAATATGGGTTTCATCCTACCTGCAGTGGCGGATATATCTCCGGGAAAGTGAAAAGCGAAGAGGATTTTCATGCCATGATCAGAATGGCAGATATGAAGATGTATGAAGCGAAGGGTCGTGGCAAGAATCTGGTTATCGGGGCAGAATATGACGGGAATGAGGTCCCGGATGACAGAACAATTACGGATACCGGTATTCAGACAGAGGGTGTTGATACACTGACCGGACTCTTCAATATGATGTATTTCAGGAATAAAGCCAGAATACTGCTGGATACGATTAGAGTGGATACCCGTATTGAATTTGTTTATTTTAATATCAGCAATTTTAAAAAATACAATGAAGAATACGGATTTCATGAGGGTGATGTTTTTTTACGGGTCATTGCTGATATTTTAAGGGAAACTTTTCCGCAAAGATTGATCTGTCATCTTTCAGATGATCATTTTGCGGTAATGACTTATGCGGATTCGCTGGAAGAGAAGCTTTGCCGGATTCACGAAAAGGTTCTGGCCTATAGTTTGCGCCCTGTTATGGTAATAAGGGCAGGGATCTGTGGTTATGAAAACGGTTTGGATGATGTTGGTACAATTATAGATAAAGCAAGAATTGCATGTGATAACACAAATGACCGATATGATGTTTTTTACCGTTATTATGACGATGAACTGGAGAAGAAGAAAAACCGGCAGCAATACATCATCGATCATATAGATGAAGCAATTGAAAATGAATATATTCAGGCATATTACCAACCGATCGTCAGAACCATCACGGGAGAGATGTGCGGGGCAGAAGCACTTGCAAGATGGAATGATCCACAATATGGTTTGCTTCGTCCAAGTGATTTTACCGATGTTCTGGAAGATTTCCATTTGATTTACAAATTGGATTTTTATATGGTTGAGATGGTAGGCAGAGATTATGCAGAACGCAAAAGACGCGGGGAGAGCATGATTCCGGTATCTGTTAATCTTTCAAGACTTGATTTCCGGTTATTTGATGTTGTAGAAGTTCTCAGGGGAATTCTGAAAAAATATGATATGCCGGAAAAACTGTTGCATGTAGAAATTACGGAGAGTGCGCTGACAGAAGATTATGAAGAACTGATCGGCAAAATAGGTCAGCTTCGCAGTGCAGGTTTTGAAGTTTGGCTGGATGATTTCGGAAGCGGATATTCGTCATTGAATATATTGCAGGATTATTGTTTTGATGTGATTAAAATTGATATGCTGTTCCTGAAAAAATTTGATCAGAACCAGAATTCACATTTGATCATTGCATCTGTTGTGGATATGGCAAAGGAGTTGGGTATCACTACACTCACGGAAGGAATTGAAACTGCTCAGCAACTGGATTTTCTGAGAAAAATCGGATGCGAACGTGTACAGGGTTATTATTTCAGCAGACCGGTTCCGGCGATTTATTTTGGAAAGGCAGCAGATGGTCATTGCATGAAAGCAGAGGATGAATCACATTATGTATATTATAATGCCATCGGGCGTGTTAATCTCCTTAAACCGGTATTGAACGAAATGGCTTATCTGACGCACAGACAGATCGGCGTCATTCCAATGGCAGTGATACAGTACAACGGATCTGCATGCTCTTATCTGATGATGAATGAGGAATATACAAAGTTTGCAGGCAGAACATGTCAGGCGGGGGAAGCCGGAAATGAGAATCCATTGATTGCACTGGAAAGTGTAAACGGGATGAAATTTTCAGAGGCTGTGGATGCATGCATTGATAATGGAGAATGGAGAAACTTTGAATATCTGAATGGGAATAACCGCTGCTCCATGCACATGCGTTATATTGCAAGTGAAGAGAATACAGGGGTTGTGGCAATTCTGTTAATGGCAATAAATCTGAATAAAATAAAGGATGAAAAAAACACTGCATGGTAAACTGCAGGTTACTGGAAATACACTAAAAGAACGTGTATACTGAATACAATATGAAATTCTGTTATAACATTACCTAAAGGACAGGAGAGAGAAAATATGGGATTTCTGAAAAAACTCAGGATTAACTATGTTGCAGATGCTGTCATCTGTATGATTATCGGATTGGTATTACTGTTATGGCCGGGTGTTACAATGGCGTTACTTTGTAAGGCACTTGCAGTAATGCTTGCAGTTGCAGGAATTGGTATGATTATCAGCTTTTTTGTAAATAAAGATGCAGGAGTCGGATATTCGGCAACTTTTGCAATCGGTTTGATTATTACAGTTATCGGTGTCTGGATTTTCACAAGACCGGAAGCATTTATTTCACTGATTCCGATTATTGCGGGTGTGATTATTGTTGTAAATGGAATTACCAATCTGGCACAGGCGATTTCGCTTGCACAGGTTTCCTACCAGAAATGGTGGCTGGCACTTGTCTTTGCGGCCATTACCATTCTATTGGGTGCATATCTTGTATTTAAACCGGTAAATGCAGTGGAGCTGGCGGTGAGAATCATCGGAGTAATTCTGATATATGACGGAATATCCAATATATGGGTGGCTTCCAGAGTGCATAAGTTTGTAAAAAATGCAAAACAGGATGCAGAAGCAATTGATACACAGGGTAAAGAAATTAAGTGAGATGATACAGATAGGCTTCGGGCTTTGACAGACGAAGTCTTATTTTTATTTCACAGGAAATTGTGTCTTATGAAATAAACGCTTCGCTTTGAATTGCACTCCGGCGGAGAGTAAGATGTCGTTTGTACGACCTGGCGGAGGCGGAGCATCTCACAGACAGGATGCTTTCTGATGAAGAAAAATGGTGGAATCAGATGAAATGGAGAACACTTGAAGCAGGATTGAGTCAGCAGGAACTGGAAGAGGCAGGCAGACGATATCATTTTGACGTGAATAAAATGCCGGAGTTTATAACCAATTATAAAAAACTTCAGCCGATGATCCATGCAGTGGGTTGTTACCGTATAATAGATCAAAATGGAAAAAAACCTGATAAAGATTCTTTTTCTTTATGTGGAAATGAAAAGGGTATGGCGGCAGCAGTAATTACGCTTGGAAAAGCATTTGATGATTATCAGGATTCCTGTCTGCGGAAGCAGGATATCGATAAGGCTTATCAGATAGAATGCCTGGGAATGGAAATTCTGACAAAAGCATATTGTTCTTTTAATCTTTTTTTACACGAAGAATTAAATCTATGGCCGGGCGAATATCGATATCCGGGCAGCAATTTTGCATTGGAGCAGACCGCGCTTATTTTGAAAATTCTTTCTCAGAAACAGGTAAGCTATAACAGTGCGTATGTTATGAATCCCCGTAAAAGTGTGGCATTTGTTGTGCCTTTATATGAAGAGCGGATGCAAAATGCACAGACATGTGAAAAATGTGATAATGTAAACTGTTTATACAGAAAGAATACGGAAAGCGAGCAGGATTCCTGCCAAAATGGGCTTATCCATGTGTATACAGGTGAGGGTAAAGGCAAGACTACGGCAGCAGTGGGACTTGCCGTCAGAGCAGCAGGAGCAGGACAGAAGGTAGTATTTGCGCAGTTTATGAAGAGCAGTGATACATCCGAGCTGCATGCACTTTGCCTGATTCCGCAGATTCGGATCATACGAAGTGAGACGGATCTTGGATGGCTTGATTTGAAAGATGAAAAAAGGACGGCGGCTTTTGCGAAAGTACAGGGCCAAATACTGGAACAGGTCAGGCAGTGCGTTCTGAAAAGAGAATGTGATATCCTGATTCTGGATGAGATTACGTACCCCTACAGCTATGGGCTGATTGACAGGAACACGCTGAAGGAAATGATTCAAAATAAACCACGGAACATGGAACTTGTGCTGACAGGAAGAGATGCAGATCCGTTTTTCATGGAACAGGCTGATTATATCACAGAAATGAAATGTATCAGCCATCCTTATGAAAAGGGAATTGATGCGAGAAGAGGAATTGAATTTTGAGCAGAAGAAATAGCTATCGAAGACACCGCAGACCGCTTGTGGGGCTAATGATTCGCCTGGTAATCCTGGGCGTAGTGGCATGTGTTGCATATACTGTTTATCAGAACAGAGAAAGTTATCAGACGGGACCACTTAAAACGATGGGGGATATCGTACAGAAGGTAACGGATTTTGTGAAAGATAATGATTTAAAAAATAGTGACTTAAAAAAGATTACGGATGAAAAAAATATTTCAAATGCAGACATGAAAAACTATACCAATATTGTTCTTTTTGGCGTAGATTCCACGGAAGGGAATCTGGGAGAAAAAACAAGGACAGACTCCATTATTATCATGTCTATCAATAAGAAAAACGGACAGATTAAACTGGTATCCGTTTACCGGGATACCTATCTGAATGTCGGAAATGATCAATATACCAAGTGTAATGCTGCTTATGCATATGGCGGAGCGGAACAGGCAATCAGCATGCTGAATACCAATCTTGATATGAATATCAGTGATTATGTGACGATTGGATTTGGTGGTCTTGCTGACATCATTGATGATATCGGAGGGATATCCATTAATGTGGAGGAAGATGAGATTCAGCATCTGAACAACTATCAGTCTACGATGGCACAGGAACTGGGAATCAGTTATACGCCTGTTACGCAGACCGGTGAACAGATCCTGAATGGCTTGCAGGCAACGGCTTATTGCAGAATCAGATATACTGCAGGAAATGATTTCAAGCGGGCGCTGCGGCAAAGGACGGTACTGACAGAAACGATCAGCGGTATCCGGAAAGCGCCTGTGACGGCAATCCTGAATGTGGCACAGGATATGACCAAATGGACACATACTTCTTTTGGAATGACAGAACTGGTCAGTCTGATGACAGGATTTGGCAAATATAAAATGTCGGATACCAGCGGGTTTCCGTTTGCAGATGCGATTGCAACAGCAAATCTGGGAAAAAGCAAGGGAGACTGTGTAATTCCCGTGACACTTGAGGGAAACGTAAAGGAGCTGCATGCGTTCCTGTTCGGAGATACGGATTATCAGGTTTCAGATACGGTGCAGACTTATAGCGGACAGATTGCATCTGATGTGGCGCCTTATCTGAACGGAAAGTGAGAGAAATGCAAAAATGATCTGACGTCCGGTTTATTCGTTTTTTATGACTGTTTATGAATCCTTAATGATTTGGATATTGATTTTCCCAAAAACAATGTTACACTTGGTATAGAACAAACATAACAGATGTAGATTCTTAAGGAAAAAGGCAGAAAAGGGGATATCATGAATATACAGAAATTTACACAGAAATCGATTGAAGCAGTGAATGGCTGTGAGAAAATCGCATATGATTATGGTAACCAGGAAATTGCACAGGAACATCTGCTGTATAGTCTGTTGACCATAGAGGACAGTCTGATTCTGAAGCTGATCGAAAAGATGGGAATCGATAAACAGACCTTTACCAGCCGTGTAGAGCAGTCTCTTCAGAAAAGGACCAAAGTGCAGGGCGGACAGCCATATGTCGGCGCAGATCTGAACAAGGTGCTGGTAAGTGCAGAGGATGAGCTGAAGCCGCTTGGTGACGAATATGTTTCGGTTGAACATCTTTTTCTTGCAATGATCAAACATGCGGCAAAAGAAGTGAAAGACATTTTCAGTCAGTTCGGAATCAATCGGAACAGCTTCCTGCAGGTACTGCAGGAGGTAAGAGGAAACAGAACGGTTACAACAGATAACCCGGAAGCAACGTATGACACGCTTGCCAAATACGGAACAGAGCTTGTTGCAAAGGCGAAGGAACAGAAACTGGATCCGGTTATTGGCCGTGACGCTGAGATTAGAAGCGTAATACAGATTCTGTCGAGAAAAACCAAAAATAATCCGGTACTGATCGGTGAACCCGGAGTAGGTAAAACGGCAGTTGTGGAAGCGCTGGCGCAGAGAATCGCAGGCGGTGATGTGCCGCTTGGACTCAAAGACAAGAAAATATTTTCGTTGGATATGGGTTCACTTGTTGCAGGAGCCAAATATCGGGGCGAATTTGAAGAACGGCTGAAGGCAGTACTGGAAGATGTGAAAAAAAGTGATGGCGAGATCATCCTGTTTATCGATGAGCTGCATACCATTGTAGGAGCAGGCAAGACAGACGGATCACTGGATGCCGGCAATATGCTCAAACCGATGCTGGCGCGCGGTGAACTGCATTGTATCGGTGCGACTACATTAAATGAATACAGACAGTATATTGAGAAGGATGCTGCGCTTGAAAGACGTTTTCAACCTGTAATGGTAACAGAACCCACAGTTGAGGACACCATTGCCATTTTGAGAGGACTCAGAGAACGATATGAAGTTTTTCATGGTGTAAAAATCATGGACAATGCGCTTGTAAGTGCAGCGGTTCTGTCGAACAGGTACATATCGGACAGATTTCTGCCGGATAAGGCAATTGATCTTGTAGATGAGGCCTGCGCACTGATCAAAACGGAACTGGATTCTCAGCCGACCGAATTGGATGAACTCAACAGAAAAATCACACAGCTGAAAATAGAAGAAAGCTCCCTGAAAAAAGAAGATGATTCTTTGAGCAAAGAGCGACTGGTGACACTGCAGAAGGAAATGTCGGAGCTGCAGGCAGATTATGATAATCGCAGTGCAAAATGGCAGAACGAGAAGACTGCGGTCGAAAAACGTGCGAATATCCGTAAGGAGATCGATGCAATAAAATCGGAAATCGAAATAGAAAATCGTAACGGGAATTATGCAAAGTCCGGGGAACTGCAGTATGGAAAACTGCCGCAACTGGAAAAGGAACTTGCACAGGCTGAAAAGACGGAAGCAGAAAATGCGGATGAAGAAGAGGATTCGCTTGTCAGGGAACGTGTCAGTGAAGAAGAAATTGCAAGGATCATATCCAAATGGACGGGAATTCCGGTTTCAAGACTGACAGAGAGTGAACGTAATAAAACATTGCATCTTGGAGATGAGCTGCATAAACGTGTTGTCGGACAGGATGAAGCGGTTACGAAGGTTGCAGAGGCAATTATGCGTTCCAAAGCAGGTATTAAGGATCCGACCAAACCAATCGGTTCATTTCTGTTTCTGGGGCCTACCGGGGTAGGAAAGACCGAACTTGCAAAATCACTTGCAGCATCGCTTTTTGATGATGAAAATAATATTGTCAGAATCGATATGAGTGAATATATGGAGAAATACAGTGTGTCAAGACTGATTGGAGCGCCTCCGGGATATGTCGGATATGAAGAAGGGGGACAACTGACAGAGGCTGTCAGAAGAAAACCTTATGCGGTTGTTCTTTTCGATGAAATAGAGAAGGCACATCCGGATGTATTCAATATTCTGTTGCAGGTACTGGATGATGGACGTATCACAGATTCGCAGGGAAGAACGGTTGATTTTAAGAATACGATTCTGATCATGACCAGCAACATTGGAGCACAGTATCTGCTAGAGGGAATCGGTACAGATGGAAGTATCAGTGCGGAAGCACAGAACATGGCGATGGAGGAACTGCGGGCTCATTTCAGACCTGAATTTCTGAATCGTCTGGATGAAATTATTATGTTCCGCCCTTTGACGAGAGACAATATCAGTGGAATCATCCGATTGATCGTGGACGATTTGAACAGAAGACTTTCAGACAGAGAGATCAGCATCAGTCTGACGCCTTTGGCACAGGAATATGTGGCGGACCATGCCTATGATCCAACCTATGGGGCAAGGCCACTAAAAAGATATATTCAGAAGTATGTGGAGACGATGTCAGCCAAACTGATTCTGGAAGATCAGGTCAATCCGCATGATCGCATTGAGTTTGATGTAAAGGATAATGCGCTTGTTGCAGCTGCAATCCATCCTCCGGTAACCGGAACTGCACAGGAAAGGTGAGAAAATGGACAATATTTTACCACAGGATCCGATCATGCTTCTGAGTTTTCTGAATATGAAGCTCAGAGATCAGTACAGCAGTCTGACAGAACTTGCAGATGACCTTGCAATTGGGCAGGAAGAATTGAAAGGTATCTGTGAGAAACTGGCAGCGGTGGATTATCATTACGATGCAGGAAAAAATGCATTTGTCTGAATATAAGATGCAGAATATGAACGGGTATAACAGAATCTGCTGTTATACCCGCCTTTTTTGTGCATGCAACAGGAAGAATTTGTAGAAAAGGAGTTTATTATGATACAAATTCGATACAAATGCAGAGAAAAGAACAGGAAATGAGGCAGCGTAATGAAATTTATGGTACAATCAGAAAAGGTGATTTGATACCGAAATCTGATTGAAATCATGATATAAAGGAGTATTCTATGGGAAAATATTTTGGAACAGACGGTTTTCGCGGAGAGGCAAATGAAGGCCTTACTGCTGACCATGCGTATACGGTAGGAAGATTTCTTGGCTGGTACTATGGAGAATGCAAAAGGCAGGCGGGAGATACCTCCGCACCACGTATTGTGATCGGAAAAGATACACGTCGTTCAAGTTATATGTTCGAATACAGTCTGGTCGGTGGACTTGTGGCATCCGGTGCGGATGCTTATCTTTTACATGTTACGACGACCCCTTCGGTTGCATATGTTGCAAGAGTAGATGAATTTGACTGCGGCGTTATGATCACAGCAAGTCATAATCCATATTATGATAACGGTATCAAGCTGATCAACGGACACGGTGAAAAGATGGATGAACAGACGATTAATCTTGTCGAAGATTATATTGATGGACATCTGGAAGCATTTGGCAGGAAATGGACAGAACTTCCGTTTGCAAAAAGAGAACAGATCGGTTGTACCGTAGACTATGTTTCAGGAAGAAATCGCTATGTCGGATACCTGATTTCACTCGGACTGTATTCCTTTAAAGGTGTAAAGGTTGGTCTTGACTGTGCCAACGGTGCATCCTGGAATGTTGCAAAATCCGTATTTGATGCACTTGGAGCGCAGACCTATGTCATCAATGATGAGCCCAATGGTGTAAACATTAATAACAATGCAGGTTCAACACATATTGAAGGATTACAGAAATTTGTTGTGGAAAAGGGCCTGGATGTTGGGTTTGCCTATGACGGAGACGCAGACAGATGTCTGTGTGTAGACGAAAAGGGTAATGTTGTATCCGGCGATCATATTCTGTACATCTATGGAAAGTATATGAAGGATCGCGAGAAACTGACAAACAATACAGTAGTCACGACAATTATGTCCAATTTTGGTCTTTACAGAGCACTGGATGAGGCAGGAATCGGATATGCCAAGACACAGGTTGGCGATAAATATGTTTATGAATATATGACACAGAATAAATGTACCATCGGTGGTGAGCAGTCGGGGCATATTATCTTTTCAAAATACGCAACAACAGGAGATGGTATCCTCACCAGTATCAAGATGATGGAAGTTATGCTGGCGCGTAAGAAAAAAATGAGTGAACTGGCTTCTCCGCTTGTAATTTATCCGCAGGTACTGGAAAATGTACGTGTAACGGATAAGGCAGCTGCACAGGAAGATCCGGATGTACGCGCAAAAGTGGATCAGGTTACAAGTGAGCTTGGTAACACGGGACGTATTCTGGTAAGAGAGTCAGGGACAGAGCCTGTTGTACGTGTCATGGTAGAAGCAGAACAGAAAGATATCTGTCGCAGATATGTGGATGAAGTAATTGATGTGATTCGGGCAAAAGGATTTATCAAGCAGGCAGAATGATTTATGGATTTATTTGATTACGCAAGACAGAACAACATGAAAAAAGAATCTCCGCTGGCGGCACGAATGCGACCGCGGACGCTTGAAGAAGTAGTGGGGCAGAGACACATCATCGGCAGGGATAAACTGCTCTACCGTGCAATCAAAGCGGATAAAATCAGTTCGATTATTTTGTACGGACCGCCCGGAACAGGGAAAACGACACTTGCGAAAGTAATCGCGAATACGACCAAAGCTGAATTTACGCAGATCAATGCTACGGTTTCCGGTAAAAAGGATATGGAAGAAGTTGTAGAAAAGGCCAGAAATAACCGCGGAATGTATCAGAAAAAAACAATTTTGTTTATTGATGAGATTCACAGGTTTAATAAGGGGCAGCAGGATTATCTTCTTCCCTTTGTTGAAGACGGAACGGTTATATTAATCGGTGCAACAACAGAAAATCCATATTTTGAGGTAAATGGAGCGCTTTTATCCCGGTCCGTCATATTCGAGCTTAAGCCGCTTACCCCGGAGGATATCGGAGTACTGATCGATCGTGCGGTTAACGACGATGAAAAAGGAATGGGTTCTTACCATGCCGAGATTGATGCAGATGCAAGAGATTTTCTGGCAGATATTGCAGATGGAGATGCCAGGCATGCACTGAACGCCATAGAACTTGGAATTATGACGACTGAGCGCAGTTCTGACGGGAAAATTCATATTACCCGTCAGGTTGCGCAGGAATGTATTCAGAAGAAAATTGCCAGGTATGATAAGGACGGTGATAATCATTATGATACGATTTCAGCGTTTATAAAAAGCCTTCGCGGTTCAGATCCGGACGCTGCGGTGTATTATCTTGCACGGATGATCATTGCAGGAGAAGATCCCAAATTTATTACGAGGCGTATGATGGTCAGTGCTTCAGAAGATGTCGGAAATGCAGATCCACAGGCGATGCAGGTTGCAGTCAGTGCAGCACTTGCGGTAGAGCGCCTTGGGATGCCGGAAGCGAGAATTACGCTTGCGCAGGCAGCAGCCTATATTGCGTCAGCACCTAAGAGTAACAGTTCAATTGTGGCAATTGATGAAGCAACACAGACAGTCTATGATACAGGAAACCTTCCAATACCTGCTCATCTTCAGGATGCACATTACAAATCTGCATCCAGACTCGGGCATGGGATCGGATACAAATATTCACATGATTATCCGAATCATTATACAGAACAGCAATATCTTCCGGATGCACTTGTTGGAAAAGAATTCTATCATCCATCCGAAAACGGGTATGAAATAAAGATACGGGATCACATGAAATTCTTGAAGGACCATGCAGCATATGAAGGGGATGACGGAACACAGACGTAGGAAAAGAAAACGGGGCAGACATGGGCATGGCAGGAAGAATCAACGGCTCTTTCTACTGTTGATATGTATGTTTGCAGGCATTCTGATAGCAGGGATGGTTGCAGGTACTGTTTATGTTGTTCATAAATGGATGGCCGAACCTGAAACGGTTCAGAGTTCTATTGGTACATCTGTTGCACAGACGCAGGTAGGAACCGATATTACAGACAGTGCACATCTGCCTGTGGATGATATGCTTACAGGAGTGGTATCTTCCGGGAAAGCAGTTGCGGATGCACTTGCCAGACAGCCGGATAAAATAGCACTCACACAGGATAATTCTGCAGATTTTCTGAAGATCGAATCCTGTGAGATTAGTGCAAAAACAGGTAAAGTAGATATTTCTGTTACGGCGCCGGGGATTGCCATCAGTGATGATAAGTACTATTATCTTTTTAATGAAGCAACTTATGCAGACGGACTGACGGATGAACAGGAATCAATTGCAAGTATTTATAAGGATTCCAAAGTTTCTTTTTCTGTTGATCTGAATAATAAAAAAGCGGATTCAAGACTTTATGATAAATTTGTTGTAGCAGTAAAAAAAGACGGTGTATTTCTTCCGATCAGTCATGCCAGATATATCACAAATCCGGAGGCGGTTGCATCCTATCAGTACAGTGGCATGAAACAGGATTCCATAAAAGGGTTGCTTGTGGATCCGACCAAGGTTGCAGGTTCTGAACTGGAGGATCTGGGCGTAAACTATGCGACATATAATATTCCGCTTGCCAGAATCCTTGGGGGAACTTCGAGTGCTGCCTATCCTACCATAACATATTCTTATGATGGTATTACTTATCATTTCAACGGGGCAATTATTCATGAATATGACTATCTGTTTGAAACACTGAATGCAAAGGGGATTGATATTGCGGCAATTATTCTGGATAATGCATCGACTTCCGCCTATCCGGAAATTACTTATCCGACTGCCAGAAGCGGTTCATCCGCTCCCTACTATATGTTCAATGCGTCTGATGAAGCAGGTGTAAAAGCGCTTTCTGCAATTGCATCTTTCCTCGCAGGAAGATACTCGGGAGATGGTCATGGCAAAGTCAGCATGTGGATCATCGGAAATGAGGTAAACGCCAGAAAAGAATGGAATTATATGGCGGCTACTGACATTGAGACATATACGGCAGCATATACAAGGGCTTTTCGTGTGTTTTATAACGCGATTAAAAGTGTTAATGGAGGGGCAAAAATATATATGCCGCTGGATCAGCAGTGGGATCGCAACTGGAGTAAGAATCCGGATTATGATGGACGGGATATGATCGATCTGTTTGCATCTTCCCTGCGCAAGTATGGAGATATTGACTGGAATCTTTCTCAGCACCCTTACTCATATCCAAATGGAAATGCAGCATTTTGGAATGCATCCGCTTTGGTGACACAAAGTGCGGATACGTCCATGATTACAATGGATAACATCAATGTTCTGACCGATTATATGGCACAGGACTCGATGCTCAAAACAGATGGAAAAATGAGGTCCATTATTTTAAGCGAGATGGGCTATTCTTCTTCTTCTTCTGGGCAGGAACTGCAGGCTGCCGCTTTTGCCTATGCCTATAAGAAAATGGTGGCAAATGGCCATATTGATGCTATGATGTTGTCAAGGCAGACAGATGCTGCAGATGAAATTGCACAGTTCGGACTTGCGCTTGGACTTGATACGGTTGGCGGAAGCCACAAATATATATATAATGTATATAAATATATTGATACAGATCAGAGCGATACATATACAGCCTTTGCAAAGGCAATCGTGGGAAAAAATTTCTGATCGCAGGCAGGAGAATACAGTATGGCATCACAATATCTGACATTATACAAGATGATCGTGTTGTATATGCTGAATCGTTCTGATGTAACGCTCAGCAAATCGCAGATCTATGATTTTATTCTGGAAAATGAATATACAACGTTTCTGACACTGCAGGAGGTTTTCGGAGAAATGCGTGATCAGAAGCTTGTTGTGGAGAAAACTTCACGAAATCGGACCTATCTGGAACTTACGGATGAAGGTAGGGAGGCGTTGCGCTTTTTTATCACAGAGATCAATCCTGCAATTATCCAACAGGTGGATGATTTTCTTAAGAAGAATCGCATCCGGCTTAGAAATGAGTCCTCCATTCTTGCAGATTATCTCAAAAGAACAAGCGGAGAATATGAAGCACATCTGATGGCAAAAGAAAATGGAGAGGCAATTATTGATCTAAAGCTTGCGGTTCCGACAGAGGAGATGGCAGCTTTTGTATGTGACAGATGGCAGAAGGAAAGTCAGACAATCTATCAGTATCTGGTAGACAGGCTTTTGACGGACAGTACGGATCAGTCACAATGAAAATGTTTTATATTGATTATGCGTTGACAAAGGTTCCGGGGTTTGATACAATACAATTCGTGACTTGAGAAAGCCATAAGCTGCTATAGCACAGTAGGTAGTGCGTCGCATTGGTAGTGCGGAGGTCACCAGTTCGATTCTGGTTAGCAGCTTTTTATGAGATTGTGATGGGAGCCACTTCTATAGGGAAGTGGTTTTTTATTGTATAGATGGCAAAGTGAACCTTATGAAATATATGTTGCATTGCAGACGGATACATTAACAGGGATGGATATGAAAAAGAACAGAGAAGACGGGAATTTACAGATTTCGGGTAATGCAATTGTGAATGGGGTAATATGGCAACAATTGTTGCTGTATTTCTTTCCACTACTGTTTGGAACTTTTTTTCAGCAATTGTATAATACGGTAGATGCGGTTATCGTAGGCCGTTTTGTGAGTAAGCAGGCACTTGCAGCTGTAGGGGGATCTTCTGCAACAATTGTTAATTTATACGTGGGATTTTTTATCGGTGTTGCATCCGGGGCGACGGTTATCATTGCACAGTTTTATGGTGCAAGAAGGACAGAAGAGGTAGGCAGAGCAGTGCATACTGCAATTGCCATGGCGCTGATTGGCGGGGCAGTTTTCATGATCATTGGTTTTCTGACAGCACCATGGGCGATCACAGCGATGCGGACACCGGAAGATACCGTTGCGGGATCAGTATTGTATCTGAGAATATATTTCTGTGGGATGATTCCGAATCTGCTTTATAACATAGGTGCAGGAATTCTGCGTGCGGTAGGAGATGCAAAAAGACCGCTTTATGTTCTGATTCTCAGTTGTTTTGCAAATATCATTCTGGATACTTTTTTCGTGTTGCAGTTGCATATGGGAATAGCGGGAGTTGCAATTGCTACAATTATATGTCAGACACTCAGTGCAGTTCTGGTTCTGGTTATACTGATGCGTTCTCAAGAATGTTATGCAGTAATTCCTTCGAAAATACGAATTGATACCGATATGCTCGCGCGAATCATTCATATTGGACTTCCATCAGGCATTCAGTCCATGATGTACACAATCTCAAATTTGCTGATTCAGACGGCAATTAACGGGTTTAATACGGATGCAGTGTCTGCATGGGCAGCATATGGGAAAATAGATTGTGTTTTCTGGATGATTATCAGCTCACTTGGAATTGCAATTACTACTTTTGTAGGCCAGAATTATGGGGCAGGACAGTATAAGAGAGTAAGACGGAGTGTCAGAGAGTGTTTTGGGCTTTCCGCTTCTATTACGATCGGACTTTCTGCATTGTTACTGCTATTTGGACAGTATCTGTATGTTCTTTTTACGACGGATCCAAATGTGATGAAAATCGGGACAGATATGATGCGATATCTGGTACCTTTTTATATTACATATATCGGTATTGAAATGTTTTCGGGAGCACTCCGTGGAATGGGTGATTCGGTCATGCCGATGATCCTGACAATAGGAGGGGTATGTGTACTGCGTGTAACATGGGTTCTGGTAGCGGTTCCCATAGATCACAGAATCACAACAGTCATGGCGAGTTATCCGATTACATGGACAACCACCAGTATTTTGTTCTTTTTCTATTATGAATGGTATGTACGCAGGCACAAAATTGTGTAGGAGGCAAAGTGAATGCAGATTTTGGAAATGGCAGAGCAGGGAATACAGGCAGGGAAAAGAGCAGCAGAGAAAAAACTGCATATGCTGAAAGAAATGATAAAGATCAAAAATGAAATTGCTGTCTGCAGGGAGGTTGCAGAACGAAATTACATTGAGATCGGGAAAGCATATTATAAAGCACATAGGTGCGAAACAGAAGACCAGTATGGAAAGCAGATTTGTGCAATAACAAATGCTGAAAATGGAGTAGCTGATCTGGAGAAGAAAGAAAAGCTGCTGAAAGAAAAACTGATATGAAAATAAATCAAATGTGAACTGTGTAACAGAGATATCATATTGAAAAAGCCGATGGGAAAATCCATCGGCTTTTTCAATATATGTTTGGCAAAATATTATGGAGTCACAGAGGATGCGACAGCAGCATTGGGATCCGGTACGGTTGTCGGAACAGTTGATGCCGCAGTACCTGCAGCGGCCGCAGCCGCAGCTGCAGCTGCGGCATCACCGGTGGGAGCAGCAATTCCGGCAGCAGCATTCCGCTGCTGTAACTCTAACAGTTCCTGCTGTATAACGGCCTGTGCATTTGGCTGTGCAAAAAATGTAGCATCATGTGGACAGTGCTGTGCTACTGTTACGGTATTACCTGCAGCATCGGTCGTTGTTGAGGTGGTGGCATTTGAGGTAGTTCCTGAGCCGGATTGCAGTGCAGCAGGTTCAGGTGGGGTCAGTTCGAACACACCCTGAATCTTGAATGGACAGAGATCCGTTGCAGGGAGTCCGCTATACTGACAAAGTGCACCGGAATAATGTACATCACAGCTTTGAGTAGGAACGGTACCTTCTGCAAAATATTCCTGTTCCAGAGTAGCATCGCATAATCCGGCAATTGGAAGTTTTCCGGATTTGGAACATACAGTCGCAGTTACGATTCCATCCGGAACTTTAAAGTTCGTAGAAGGCAGATCGGAATGTATTTTTTCCATAGTCTTTCGCCATAAGGTTTTGGCCAGGTGCTGTTCAGTAGAAGTAGTAAGATCAACATTATTATCATAGCCTGCCCAGGTAGTGGCGGTATAATAGGTTGTGAATCCACTGAACCAGACATCGTTTTCATCAGAGGTTGTTCCGGTTTTACCTGCAATTGCTGTTCCGCCAAAATTACAGGCGGTACCAGTTCCTTTTTTAACAACATCTTCCATTGCGCTGGTAAGCAGAAAAGCAGTAGTAGCCTTGATTACCTGTTTGGACTGCGGAGCGGTATTATCGAGAACCACATTTCCTTCATGATCCACAACTTTGGTATAAAGCTTAGGTTTAATATAGGTGCCACCATTTGCAACAGCTGCAAAACCGGCATTCAGTTCGATATTTTTTACACCTTTGGTAATACCGCCCAGAGCAAGGGTCTGTGTGATATCAGAGTAAACTTTTCCCTTGATCTCTTCATTATCGACAAGGGTTGTAAAACCGAAATTTTTCAGGTAGTCAAATCCGAGCTGCGGTGTTATGAGTGTAAGCGTTTTGACTGCAATGATATTCATGGAATTCATGATACCGGTTCGAAGAGTGGTAAGCCCACGATATTTCTCACCGTACCAGTTCTTGACCGGCCTTCCGTTTGAATAACTGAACGGTGCGTCATTCAAGACGGTTGCAAGGGTCAATCCGCCGCTGTCAAGTGCAGGTGCATAAGTCGACAGAATCTTGAAAGTTGATCCCGGCTGACGTACGGTATCCGTCGCACGGTTCAGGGTACGGCTGGCATCTTTTGTACCACGGCCACCCTCCAGTGCTACTACGTATCCGGTGCTCTGATCTTCGATTGTCATGGATACCTGTGGCTGAGGAATCAAAGAGATCGTTTCATCATATACTTCATCTCCGTCTTTCATCACAGAAGCTTTATACTTATCAATAGCAGCCTGCGCATCATCAGAGGATGAGAACAGCATATTAAAGCTGGCTTTTTTTTGCTTAAAATAGGAAGCCATCATTTCGCTGCTGTAACTATCCAAATCTCCTGATGCAGTTTTGACTGTCAAAGCATAACTAAGCAAATACTTGGTAGCAGACGGATAATTTGCCTCATCCTGAAAAACAGAATCTGCAATACTCTGAATTTTAGGATCCTGTGTAGAGTAAATCTTTAAGCCACCGCTGTAAAGAAGGGTATAAGCCTGTGTCTGGTTATAACCGGTAGCAATCAGATCATCAAGTACTTCATTTGTAAGTGCATCCACAAAATAGGAATTGACGGTATCCTCCGTATTTTCCTGATCTACCGTCTGAATTCGGGAATATACATCATCTGCCATTGCCTGATCATATTCTGTCTGCGTGATATACCCCTGGTCAAGCATATTCCCCAGAACCTTCTCACGGCGCTTGGCATTTTCATCAGGATGTGTAATCGGATTATATTTGCTCGGGTTCTGTGTGATTCCGGCAATTACCGCACATTCGGATAAGGTCAGGTCACTGACTGATTTATTGAAATAACGCATGGAAGCAGCCTGTACACCAAGTGTGTTCTGACCCAGGTTAATACTGTTCATATAATTCAGCAGGATATCTTCTTTGCTCATCGTTTTTTCCAGTTGAACGGCAAGATACTGCTCCTGAATTTTTCGTTTCATCTTTGCAACAAAGGTATTCTCACTTGTCCAGCCTGTGAAAACATTATTTTTTAACAGCTGCTGTGTGATTGTACTGGCACCTTCCGAGAAGTTTCCTGTAGTGACACCTTTATACGCGGCACGGATAATTCCCTGTATATCTATTCCATGATGTTCATAAAAGCGCTCATCCTCAATTGCGACAAACGCATGCGCCATATTCTCGGGAATCATATCCATGGTAACAGGGATACGGTTGGAGTCGGTGGATACCAGTTTGGCAGTCTGATTTCCTTCTGTATCATAAACAAAGGTGCTGAAGCCGGAAGGGGTAACGCTTATATTGCTGATATCCGGAGCAGACGCTATGATACCCCGAAAAACACCGATTCCTGCACTGACACCGATAATCATAAGCGCCAGAAAAATGATCAGAATAAATTTAAAAGTAATAATTCCGAACTTTTTACCCCACCGTCCGGAACCATCCCGAAGCGACCGTTCCTGTTTACGGACGCCATCTTTTCCATAATTCATTTGAATTTTCCATGCCTTTCTCAAACTTATCTTTTATATACTTAAGATTAAACCAAATCATATTATAACAAATAAAGGAGTGCAAATAAAGAAATTCAGTAATTATTAAGGTTTTGGACACAGATGCAGCAGAGTCCGGCTTGCTTTTCATGCATGTTTCGTGGATACTGAGTAATGAAAAACAATATGTTAAGCAGAGAGGATAAAGCAATGCAGGAAGCATCGTCCTATAGAGTTGTCAGAGAAAACGGATCAGCCCGGATTGAGGAGAAAAAATCACGGTTTATTGCGGATGTCTTTGCTGTCACCACGCAACAGGAAGCCGAAGAGCAGATTAATCTGATTACAAAAAGGTATTGGGATGCAAGACATCATTGTTACGCATATGTTCTGGGCAGTCAAAGTGAGATTGCAAGATGCAGTGACAACGGTGAACCATCCGGAACGGCAGGAAAACCGATTCTGGAAGTGATCACAGGAGAACACCTGACTAACACGTTGATTGTTGTAACAAGATATTTTGGCGGAGTACTTCTGGGGACGGGCGGACTTGCGAGAGCCTATACACAGGCTGCGCAGGCGGGAATTTCAGCAGCGCAAAAAGGCTGGATGGCTTATGGGGAGGAATTGACTGTACAGGTCGAATATAATCAGGTTAATGCAATCCAGTATTATTTTAAGCAGGAAAAAATTACTGTAAAAGAGCAGCGGTATGCGGAAAAAGTGGAATATGACATAATTGTCATAATGGCACAGGTTGGGGATGTAAAAGAAAAAATTGCCCGGCTTACGGATGGCCGGGCAAAGACGCTTGAAAAGGAAGCAGGTTATTATGAAATGGATGAACGATTCATACAGTTGATATAGGCGCCAAGCATACCGGCATTGTTCAGATTACCTGCAAATCTAAGCCCGGTTGCAGAATAAACAGGTGCAATCAATGCTTCAGAAAGCTCTTTGTTTATGATTGGCATCAGATAATCCTTCTGATGTGCAATTCCGCCACCGATTACAACAACTTCAGGATTGAGTGTGTAGCAAAGGTTTGCAATTCCAAGTGAAAGATAGTGGCACATTCTTTGTATTTCTGAAATACAGATGGCATCCTGCTGATTTATTGCACGGTCAAAAATCCATATACCGTTTATTTCGGACTGATACTGCGGGTAATGCTGTGCAACTCTTTTGACAAGAACAGAAGTTGCAGCAAGCTCTTCATAAGAAATTCCATTTTCAATATGCATATATCCAACTTCACAGGCACTGAAAGAATGTCCGCTTAAAAGATTGCCGTTTAAGATAAAGGCTCCACCGATGCCGGTCCCTACCGTCAGGGTCAGGCTGCTTGCAGCACCCTTGGCAGCACCGTGATGGTATTCTGCAAGTGCTGCGCAGTTAACATCATTTTCCACATAGCAGGGCAGACCGGTTTTTTCTGTAACTGCTTCTGCAATATGAATTCCGGTGTAGGAAGGCATGAGTGCAGGATTGGCTTCCAGGATGATACCCTTTACAGGATCAATGATTCCGGTTGTCGAAATACATACAGAAACTGCCGTTGTCTTTTCCTGTAAGGCATGTACGATTTCAATAACATTCTCAACAACATGTTGTCCGCCCAGCATAGCCTGCGTGGGTCTCTGATCTTCATAGGAAAATTGCAAGGTGTCGTCAATAACACCGTATTTGATAGCGGTTCCGCCAATATCAATACAGATACGATTCATAAAAAACCCCATTTCGATTAATATAATATGATTAACGAATTACAAAATTAAGTATATATGCAAGCTTTCCGTTCGTAAAGAAATAAGCATGTTCTGAATCTATTTTCATAAAATACAGGACAAACAGTTTATTTTGTGATAGTACTTTCAGAATCACCCTGTTTCATTGTCTTCATATAAGTGCGTTGCTATAATCAAAATCAACAGACAATGGAATTTTATGAGGTGACAGCGATGATACGAATGGATAATGAAAGTAAGCAGATACATAGTATTTTTATGGAACTTCAGAAGGAGTTTACAGAAAAAGATACACTGGATATTCAGATCCGGTCTTATCAGGATTGTGCAGAAGGATACCGGATTGAAAAAAAAGGATCCGAGTGCACGATCCATTTTGCGGATAAGAGCTCTTTTTGCAGGGGACTTCTTCATGCACTTTCCATGAAAGAAAATGGCAACTGTGAAAGCAGATGTGCGTTTGATGCATTGGGATATATGTGTGACTGTTCCAGAAATGCAGTACCAAAACCTGAAACAATCAAGCACCTGATTCGTGTGCTGGCACTTCTGGGATATCATTACCTGGGCCTTTATACAGAGGATACCTTTAAAGCAATGGAAGAACCCTATTTCGGATATATGCGTGGTGCGTATACACAGGATGAAATCAGGGAACTTGCAGATTACGCGGAAATATTTGGTATGGAGCTCAGACCCTACATTCAGACGCTGGCTCATTTTAATGCACTGATGCGATATGAAGCATACAGCCGCCATATGGATGTAAATGATATCCTTTTGGCAGGTGATGACAGGACATATGAATTTCTGGATCATCTGATCCACACAATAGCAGATACCTATCATACAAAGCATATCAACATCGGAATGGATGAAGCACATATGGTTGGTCTTGGAAAGTATCTTGATCAGCATGGTTATGAAGACAGATTTCATATCATGGAACAGCATCTTGCAAAAGTACTTGAGATATGCCGCAGATATGGACTGAAAGCACAGATGTGGTCAGACATGTTTTTCCGTCTGGCGTGCGGCGGTGAATATTATATTGAAGATGAAACAAAGCTGAAGAAGATTGATATTCCGGATGATATTGAATTATGTTACTGGGATTATTATTCGACTGACAGAGACCGCTACGAGAAAATGCTCCGGACACATAAACTTATTTCGCCGCACATTGCCTTTGCGGGCGGTGCATGGAAATGGACCGGATTTACACCACATAATGCATACAGTATCGAAGCTTCACACGCAGCACTTGACGCATGTGTCAGCGAGAAAATAAGTGATGTTGTCATAACCGGATGGGGAGATGATGGCGGAGAGGCAAGCATATTCTCGACGCTTCCGTCACTTGCTTATGATGCTGACAAAGCATACGGAACTTCAATTGCAGAGGAAGCAATCAGAGAAATGACAGGGATGTCATTTAATGAATTCATGGAAATGGATATAGCCAATCCTTATCCGGAAGTACATGACAAACATAATAATGCCGGAAAATATTTTTTGTATAATGATCCGCTGATCGGCACATTTGATTCTGCAGTGAATGACGAAACCGCAGATTATTACAGACAGGCAGAGGATACACTTGGCAGATGCCTTGCCCGGCATCCTGCTGGACCATATACCTATGTGTTTGAAACTCAGGAAAAGCTCTGCAGGGTATTGCAGCAGAAAGCAGATCTGGGATGCAGAATCAGGCAGGAATACCGTAAAGCAAGCGGTAAAGAGGGAAAAGAGCAGATCAGTTCAGGTGTAATGGCGCTTGGTGGAATCTCTGAACTGGAGATTCCTGAGATTATTGAAAATGTAGCGCTTTTATATCAAACGCTTCAGAATCAGTGGCATACTGAAAACAAGGCATTTGGTTTTGAAGTACAGGCAGCACGGTTTGGCGGGCTGAAGCAGCGCCTTACAGATACAGAAGAAAGATTAAAGGCTTATCTGGCAGGAACACTTGAACAGATTGATGAACTGGAAGAAGAGTATCTACCGTTCCACTATTTTGATGAAGATGAACCACAGGGCCTTGAATACAATGTATGGTGTGATATTGTTTCACCGGGCAGAATGTATTGACGGGAGAGCGCAAAGTGGAAATGGAAAAAAAGAACACGGAAAATGGTCAGGATATGATGATACGTACGCTTCTTCCGGGAGATGCGGGGATGATTGCGGCAGACTGGAAGAAAAATTTTGACAGCTGTTTTCCAATGTCTGTTTCAAAAATACAGAAAAAAGTTTTCTGTGCCGCAGATTTCGAGCCAAAGGCAAGTTTTTGCCTGCAGGATGCTGCGGGTAAAATACAAGGCTGTATTGCAGTCAAGGTATCTCAGAATCAGAAACTTTATCCGGATACTGCATGGATTACTTTATTATATGTCAATCCGATGTTTCGTCAGAAAGGATTTGGAACAAGACTGATCAATATGTCCCGTGAATATCTGCTTGGCAAAAATATCCATATGATTTTTATCGGACAGGATTTTCTGAATCTTTTTTCCGGAATACCTGCACCGGATAAAGCAAAGGAAAAGTTTTTTGAAAAAGTGGGATTTGTTCTGGGAGAAGAAGAGCATTTTGATTTGGAAGCAGATATTATATGCAATGAAAAAATTGATAGATTTGATATCGCTCCTTTTGAGCCGGAATTTGAAACGGCCTGCCTTGAACGGTCAGAAGATCAGGAACTCTTATCATTTCTTCATATACAGAAGAGTCTTCCTGATCGCTGGGAGTTTGAAGCAGCAGAGTATCTGAAAAATGTTGGAGCACATGATCATATTGTAGTTCTGAAAAAGCGAAGCAGTAAAGAAATATGCGGGTTTTGCATGCTTCAGGTAGATCAGACCGGATATGGCGGACTTGGACCAATCGGAATAGCGGAAAGTGTAAGAGGAAAGCATGTCGGGGATTACATGCTCAGACAGTCACTTTGCCAGCTGAGGAAACTCGGAGCCGGAAGGACCTGCATAGACTGGACGATACTCAGAAAATTCTATGGTCAGTTTGATTTTGAGCCTATCCGGGCATTTAAAGCAGGATATATGGAATTATAATAAATTTTGTGGGGGATGAAAAAATGGACAGGATAATCAGTGGGTTTTCAGACAGGGGAAACTGGTACAGGGGAAATCTGCACAGTCATACAACTGTTTCGGATGGCGTGTTGACACCAAAGGAAGCGGTAAAAGCGTTTCGTGAACATGGATATTCATTTCTTTGCATCAGCGATCATAATACCTATACGGATTTCAGAAAAAAGTTTAATGATGAAAAATTCATTATTTTACCGGGAATGGAAGCATCTGCTGTATTATACGATCAGCGTGATATCTGTATCAAGGTTCATCATATCAATGGAATTCTTGGAACACAGGAAATGCAGGCGAATGCCTCCAAACCGCTTTTTAATCATATGGAAGCATATGGACCTTTTGTTTACCATGATAAATGGGATGGGCTTAAAGTGGCACAGGAAATGATTGATGATCTGCATGCACACGGCTGCCTTGTAACTTATAATCATCCGGTATGGTCAAGGGTGGAAAGAGAAGAATTTATAGATCTGCAGCATATCGACATGTTGGAAATATTTAATTACAATACCCAGAATGAAAGTGGTACCGGATTCGATACAAACTGTTGGGACAGTATGCTGCGAAAAGGTAGGGTTCAAAATGCAGATGCAGCAGATGACAATCATAACGGAGGCGTTTTTGATGATGCTTTCGGCGGATATATTATGGTAAAAGCAGAGGAACTGACACAGGATGCCATTGTTTCGGCCATCATGAATGGCAGTTACTATTCTTCTTCCGGCCCTGAAATATATGATTGGGAAATCAATGAAGATCAGGTGAATGTCAGATGCAGTGATGTGGAACGGATCAATCTGATTGCGGACGGATTCGTCGGCGCGGGGATTACCGTGATAGCAGAAAAAGGGAAAATGATAAATACTTGTTCTATCCCGATTCAGGGAACAGAACATTATATTCGTTTGGAATGTATTGATGAAAAAGGTCGGACGGCATGGACAAATCCGATCTTTACAGGAAGATGATCAAACAGGCTGTAAAGATTATGAATATATATGCAGCATGAAAGGATAAAAATGGAAAAAGAAAAAGTTTTTGATCAGATCAGAGGGGGGCTTATTGTTTCCTGCCAGGCACTTGAAAGTGAACCGCTATATGGCTCTGAAATGATGGGTCGTATGGCTTTTGCAGCCAAAGAAGGAGGTGCCAGCGGAATTCGTGCCAATACGCCGCAGGATATTCTGGCAATCCGGAAAATGGTTGATCTTCCTGTTATTGGAATTATCAAAGCGGTATATCCGGATTCGGAGGTTTATATTACCCCGACTCAAAAGGAAGTTGAAAAACTGATACAGGTAGAACCGGAGATTATCGCACTGGATGCAACAGACAGGATTCGTCCGGGAAAGGAAACACTGGAGCATCTTTTTACAAATATACGCAGACAATATCCGAAGCAGCTCTTTATGGCAGATTGTTCCTGTTATGAAGATGGTATGCGTGCGCAGGAGCTGGGATTTGATATTGTCGGGACAACACTTTGCAGTTATACCGAACAGACAAAGGGAACACCCATTCCAAGTTATTCCTTGATTCGCAGACTGACAACAGATCTTCGGATTCCGGTTATTGCAGAGGGCGGAATATGGGAAGTCGGACAGCTCAAGCAGGTATATCAGGAAAAAGTTCTGTCTGTAGTAATCGGAACTGCAATCACAAGACCAAGAGATATTACCAGAAGATTTGTAAATGCAATCAGCAAATAAGATATAGCATCTGAAGGGAAGGACCAAGACATATGATCAGAATTTATAAAGCGAAGGATTACAATGACTTAAGCAGAAAGGCTGCCAATATTATATCTGCACAGATAATTATGAAGCCGAACTGTGTACTCGGACTTGCAACAGGATCCAGTCCGATCGGAACCTATAAACAACTGGTGGATTGGTATAAAAAGGGAGATCTTGATTTCAGAGAAGTTCATACCGTGAATCTGGATGAATATAAAGGACTTGGAGGAGATAATAAGGAAAGTTACCGGTTCTTTATGAATTCCAATTTATTTGATCAGGTCAACATAGACAAACAGAATACAAATGTACCAAATGGTCTTGCAACTGATGCAGAAGCGGAATGTGACAGATATAACAAACTGATCAGGCAGCTTGGCGGGATAGATCTGCAGCTTCTTGGAATCGGTCATAATGGACATATCGGCTTTAATGAGCCGGAAGAGGCTTTTGAAAAAGAGACACACCTTGTAACACTCACAGAGAGTACGATCGAAGCAAATGCGAGACTGTTTGATAAACAGGAAGAAGTTCCCAGATATGCTTTTACAATGGGAATCAAGTCCATCATGCAGGCAAAAAAGATTCTGATCATAGCCAGCGGAGAAGATAAGGCGCAGATCATGAGGGATGCATTTTTTGGACCTGTCACACCCCAAATTCCGGCATCTATTCTGCAGATCCATAACGATCTTACCATTGTTGCAGATGAAGCAGCCTTATCCCTTACGAATCTGAAGGGAAACCAGATGGTGATCGGTTAAGGAAAAGAGGGTAAAATGATTATAAAGAATGGTTTGGTATTTGGCGAAGACTGTAAATTTGCATCGGGTGAAGTGAATATTTCAGGAGAATTTTTTACAGGAAAAGCAGAATCCACTGATTCACAGGAAGTGATCGATGCGCAGGGATGTTATGTTATTCCGGGACTAACGGATATCCATGTGCACGGGTGCCATAATAAAGATTTTTGTGATGCAGATGTTGATGCAATCGGAGATTTTGCTTCCTATGAGGCATCAAAGGGTATTACTGCAATTTGTCCGACGACCATGACGATTCCACAGGAGAGACTGCTCCACATCGCAGAGGTTGCAGGAGAATACTGTGATCTGACGCAGCATCATAAGCGGAATGCGGATACTGAGGCAATTTTTGCAGGAATCAATATGGAAGGTCCTTTTATTTCGGCAAAGAAAAAAGGTTCTCAGGAAGCTTCCGATATCAGAAAACCTGATATTGATTTCATTCGCAGTATGCAGGAAAAATCGGGGAACAGAGTTGTACTGGTGGACATAGCACCGGAAATTGAAGGAACAGAAGAACTGATTCAGACACTGAAAAATGAAATTGTAATTTCCATTGCACATACCAATGCTGACTATGATACAACACTTCGTGCCATGCGACTTGGCGCACATCATGTAACGCATCTGTATAATGCCATGAGCCCTTATGATCACAGGGCACCGGGTGTTGTCGGGGCAGCAAGTGATGACCAAGAGAGTATGGTGGAACTGATCTGTGACGGTATCCATAACCATCCGGCGGTAGTTCGCAATACGTTCAAAATCTTTGGAACGGACAGAGTGGTTCTGGTCAGTGACAGTATGCGTGCAACCGGAATGCAGGATGGAACATACGAACTGGGTGGACATAAGGTTCAGGTGAATGGGAGACGCGCGCTTCTGGAAGACGGAACCATAGCGGCAAGTGTCACCAATCTGATGGATTGTATGCTTACCTGCGTCAGAGAAATGGACATACCACTTGAAACAGCAGTTAAATGTGCAGCAGTTAATCCGGCGGTATCAATCGGAAAGTTTCAGCAGTGGGGAAGCATTTCTGAAGGAAAATATGCGAATGCAGTTTTGCTTGATCAGAAAACACTTACAGTTAAAAAAGTTATTTTAAAAGGGAAGCTGATATAATCAGCTTCCTCTTTTGTTTAGAAAGGCTTTTACATAATCCATCATGCCTTCCTTGTTTTGAATGCGTGCGATGGCATAGAACATTTCCGGTGCAGGAATTTTGGTACCCGGAAACCAGGCGTAATATCCAGGGAGCCAATCAGTGGGACTGTAGCTTTCTTTGGCGTGGTAAAGGTTCTTAAATCCATAACAGGAATTCAGGTGTTCATATACGAAATGCAACAGCTTTTCGGTACTTCCGGCAGGTTCGCCTTCCTGAATGATATTAGCCAGAGGTGCAAGGCCCATACTGACGGTTTTAATACCTTCTGATTTGAAGGTCTGCATGGCTTCATACATGATCTTCTCTGTAATACCGGATGGGGCATCATAGGATCTTCTGGTTATATCTGCCATATAACCGGTCATTCCGTTGTATGGACAATAAACATTATATCCGTAAATATGCCCGGAAGCGTCACTGGCATAAAAATAGCGTTTATCCAATGGACGATCCAGACCGGTTGTACCAAGTGTAAAGGTCAGAAGGCTGCTCTTTTTGTCATGAATCCATTCATCTGTAATGCGGTTCATGGCATTTTCAATTTCGGGGTCACGTTTTTCAAGCGGTTTGTATTCATGAACCGTTAATCCGGCATTGGTTGCATGATTGATATTCATACGCATTTTTGCACCTTTTTTACCTGCAATGGTATAATTCTGGATATCAAAACATGCTTCTTCTCCGCATTTTGCTGTTTCAAATCCCTGCTTGCGGTATTCTTCCAGATATTCTCCGGTAATACTAAGGAAAATAAGCTTATGATTGTTCTTTTGGCAAAAAGTTCTGAATTCATCCAGAAATGCCGGGAAATCAGCGGGTGCACATATCGGATCCCCATTTACAACGACTGTGCTGTGCACAACACCATAGGGAAGTACACCTTCTGTACATTTGGGAAAATAAAGCAGTTTGTCATCTTCCAGTGTCAGATAGGAAGCAGGATTCTGTCCATATTTCAGAACGAGTGCCCTTGCACGCTGCATATTCTTTTCTGTCCAGAGAAAACGCTCGATCCATGGCTGCAAAGAATATAAAAGTGCGAAAAGAATGCATCCCCAGCTGAACCAGAACATGAAATTCTCGAAGTATATATTGGGAAATCCCGGAGCATCATTATTGGTTGTACCAAATAAAATGCCGAATGATTCCTGTATACTGTCCCAGAAAATGACCTTTTTTGGCATATGAGATAATTGCAGCTTCAGAAAATGATAACTGACAATTGCGTTCAGGAATATACAGGAAACAGCAGAAAGCAGGAAAAAAAGCGCATGTCTGAGCGAGCGGTGCTCTGAAGCACATTGAAAATCTGTCCGGAATAACAGCAGTACAATCAGGCAAAGCGCATAGAAAACCCCAAGCGCGACAAGGGCAGGTATATGAGGCGGAATGAAGCAGTGGACAAGTTCTAAAGCTAAAATGAAAACGGTAATATACCAGGCCATTTTTTTTCGGGCATAAAGATTAAACATGACAGTTAACAGAACGATCGACATAATGCGGGCCGTCATCTTCTTCATTGCAAAGAAGTGTACAAAATGATCGAAAAAAAATGTTGAAGGGAAAAAACTCAAAACCAGAATAATGATTGCAAGCGTGCCAAGCAGGCAAATCATGATATTTTCAAATAAAATTCTTTTCCTGTAAACATTCTTCATAAATACCTTGGCTCCTTTTGGGAAGATATGAATATATACCTATATCGTACCTCATTTGCGCAAAATAATCCATTTATTACATGGGCTTGCATGAAGTATGAAGTGCAGCTATGATAAAAAGTATTTCCGGAAGAAAAGCCTGAAAAAACTCCGGTATGAAAGGAAAAAATGATAACACATCCGTTTCCACCTCTATTTGATGAAAATTCGCAGATACTGATTCTGGGGAGTTTCCCATCGGTGAAATCCCGGGAACAGAATTTCTATTATGGACATCCGCAAAACAGGTTCTGGAGAGTGATGAGCATTATTCTGCAGGAACCGCTTCCGGAGACAATTGCGGCAAAAAAGGAAATGCTGTACAGGCATCATATAGCGCTGTTTGATGTAATCAGATCCTGTGATATTGCAGGTTCTTCTGACAGCACCATTCGTAATGTTGTTGTAAATGACCTGTCTGAAATTCTTGGCAACAGCAAAATAGGAGAACACATCTATGTAAACGGGAACAAGGCACGCGATCTGTATATGAAATATACGTATCCGCAGACCGGAATAGCATGTACGACACTTCCATCCACAAGTCCTGCAAATGCTGCCTGCTCGCAGGAAAAACTAGTCAGTATCTGGTCTGAAAAAATACAGATTTCATAATATGAAAATAGCTTCCGGCTGCAATGATATGTTTATCTTTTTGGGAATCATATCACGTAGCAACCGGAAGCCATTATATATTATTGCATTTACAGATATTCAGTTAACAGAATAAAACATATCAGTTCTGCGCTTTCTGTTTAGCCGAAAAACCGGCCCTCTTACGCATGGTAGGATCCAGAATTCTCTTGCGGATACGGAGTGAAACTGGTGTAACTTCAAGCAGCTCATCTGTATCAATAAACTCAATTGCCTGTTCCAGACTCATGATCTTAGGCGGAACAAGACGAAGTGATTCATCAGCGGAAGAGGTTCTGGTATTGGTCAGATGCTTTGTTTTGCATACATTTACCTCAATATCCTCGCCACGGCCGTTAGCACCGATAACCATACCGGAATATACTTTATCTCCGGCATTTACGAACAAAGTACCACGTTCCTGTGCGTTGAACAGTCCGTAAGTAACGGCTTCGCCGGTTTCAAATGAAATAATGGAACCCTGTTTACGATAGGTTATTTCTCCCTTGAACGGAGCATATCCATCAAACATGGTGTTCATAATTCCGTTTCCTTTTGTATCCGTCATAAAGTCGCCGCGATAACCGATCAGACCACGGGAAGGAATGGAGAATTCAAGCCTGCTGTAGCCGCCGTTTGCAGAGCCCATATTAACCAGCTCACCTTTACGTTCACTCAGTCTCTGAATAACCGTACCGGAAAATTCTTCCGGAACATCCACGTAGCATCTTTCCATAGGTTCAAGGCGCTTGCCGTTTTCATCTGTTTTATAGATAACTTCAGCTTTGCTGACGGCAAACTCATAGCCCTCACGACGCATATTTTCAATCAGAACGGACAGATGCAGTTCACCACGACCGGATACTTTCAGTGTATCCGGAGAATCTGTCTCTTCCACACGAAGAGATACGTCAGTATTCAGCTCACGGAACAGTCTCTCACGGATGTGACGGCTGGTAACAAACTTACCTTCCTGACCGGCAAGAGGGGAATCATTAATAACGAAATTCATGGAAATGGTAGGTTCTGAAATCTTCTGGAAAGGAATTGCCTTTGGATCCTCAGGAGAGCAGAGTGTATCACCGATCTTCAGATTATCAATTCCGGAAAGAGCAACGATAGAACCCATTTTTGCTTCCTGTACTTCAATTTTGTTCAAACCGATGAATTCATACAGTTTTGTAATTTTGGTCTTGATTCTACGGGTTTCATCATGATGATTGACAATTACAACATCCTGATTGACTTTTACAGAACCGTTATCAATCTTGCCGACACCGATACGGCCTACATATTCATTGTAATCAATAGTGCTGATCAGCATTTGTGTGCCTGCATCCGGATCTCCTACGGGAGCAGGAATATAATTGATAATCGTATCAAGCAGAGGCTTCATGTCTGTGCCTGTCTCATCCATATCAAGAGAAGAGATACCGGCTTTTGCAGAAGCAAATACAAACGGGCAGTCAAGCTGCTTGTCGTCCGCACCCAGATCCATCAGCAGTTCCAGAACTTCGTCGATTACTTCCTTTGGTCTTGCTTCAGGACGGTCAATTTTGTTAATGCATACCACAACAGGAAGTTTTAATTCCATTGCCTTACGCAGAACAAATTTGGTCTGGGGCATGGGACCTTCAAAAGCATCAACAACTAAAATAACACCGTTTACCATCTTCAGTACTCGTTCAACTTCACCGCCGAAATCAGCATGACCTGGGGTATCAATGATATTGATTTTGATATCTTTATAGATAATAGCAGTATTTTTGGACATGATTGTGATACCACGCTCTCTTTCAATTGCGTTGGAATCCATAACACGTTCAATAACTTCCTGATTATCCCGGAATATACCGCTCTGTCTCAAAAGCCCGTCAACCAGTGTGGTTTTGCCATGGTCAACGTGGGCGATAATTGCAACATTTCTTACATCATTTCTAGTCTGTTTCATATAAGATAACTCCTTAAGTATACGCGGGCTCCGAATCATCCCGGGTGCAAAATATGACGCTTTACAAACTTAACCAGTATAGCACGCTGACTTTTATCTTGCAATGCAAAATATGATGAAAAAACGGCATAAAATAAGTAGAAAAACAAAAAGATGTCACAGATAACATAGAAACATAATGAGCTTTGTTCAAAGGCAAGATCATTATGCCATGCCGGAATACACAGGGAAATAGGCATATGTGCCTATACTTTTGCATTTTGTGCGGTATGGTTGACAGTATACTTTCCCTGGTGCTATGATGTAGCTGTTCAGAGGTAGAGGTTGCGAGTTTCAGGAGTAAACTTTTTGATGTGCCAGACACAGCAGACAAAAGTGGAAAGGGAAATCCGCCGAAAGGTTCGATCATCTGGTGATCGGATTCTTGGGCATACAGCAAATAACTGTATGACTGTCATCGTTCAAGATGGGGCGCTATCCGAAGGTTAATCATGTTCAGCATGAAGAGAACTTTTCAGGAGCCGGCTCATTTTGAGTCCGGTTCTTTTTTTTCGGAGAGCACAGGTTTGTGTCTTTTGTGCAGCAGTACAAAGACAGTATGCGCTGTTGTAAAGCGCAGGAGAAAGGAAAGGTATTATGGCAATTTTTACAGGCGCAGGGGTTGCAATTGCGACACCATTTAAGCAAAACGGAGAGGTGAATTTTGATGAATTCGGCAGACTGATAGAATTCCAGATCGCCAACGGAACAGATGCAATCATTGTATGCGGAACGACTGGTGAAGCTGCTACCATGAGTGAGCGTGAGCATATGCAGGTCGTGAAATACTGCATTGATAAAGTGGCAAAGAGAATTCCGGTTATCGCCGGAACAGGGTCCAATTGTACCGCAACTGCGATTGCACTTTCCCAGGAAGCAGAATCATACGGGGCAGATGGCGTATTGTGTGTGACTCCCTATTATAACAAAGCAACGCAGCAGGGTCTGATCGCACATTTTACCGCAATTGCCGATGCGATACATATTCCGATGATTATGTACAATGTTCCGAGCCGTACCGGATGCAATATTTTACCGGAAACAGCAGTAAAACTTGCACGTGAAGTGGAAAATATTGTCGGTATTAAGGATGCAACCGGAAATATTGCCCAGACAACCACAATGATGCAGCTGGCACAGGGATGCATTGATCTGTACTCGGGAGAAGATGATGAAGTAGTACCGCTCATGGCACTTGGCGGACTGGGTGTAATTTCGGTTGTATCAAATGTTGCACCGAAACAGACGCATGATTTGTGTATGAAATGTCTGGAAGGAGATTATGCCGGAGCAAGACAGATGCAGTTTAAGGCGTTGCAACTCATTCATGCACTTTTTTCTGAAGTCAATCCGATTCCGGTCAAAAAGGCACTTACCTTAATTGGCATCGAAGCAGGACCACTTCGTCTTCCGCTTACGGAAATGGAGCCGGAAAATGCCCGGGAACTGGAACATGCAATGAGAGAATTTGGCCTGCTCGGCTGATATTAGCTGCGCAGAACGGGATTCCTGATCATAAAAATGATAGAAGGGAAGTAAAATTATGACAAAAATAATCATGCACGGCTGCAATGGCCGTATGGGACATGTAATTGCAGATCTTGCCCTGGAAGACCGGAATGTTCAGATTGTTGCAGGAGTCGATGCAAACGGGGAGAGCAATTATTCCTTCCCGGTATATCCGACACTGCAGGCCTGCAAGACGGAGGGAGATGTTATAATTGATTTCTCAAATGCAGCAGCAGTGGACCAGCTTCTTGCATTCTGCAAGGATAAGCGTATTCCCTGTGTCTTGTGTACAACGGGACTTTCAGAGGAACAGCTTCTTCTGGCGGAGAAAACGGCAGAAAATGTTGCAATTCTGCGATCGGCAAATATGTCAATGGGGATCAATGTGTTGCTGAAAGTATTGCGGGATGCAGCACCGGTGCTGGCTGCAGCAGGATTTGACATGGAAATTGTGGAAAAACATCATAATCAGAAACTGGATGCACCAAGCGGTACGGCGCTTGCACTTGCTGATGAAATAAATGAAGCGGCAGGCGGAGATTACACCTATGTATATGACCGCTCTGACAGAAGAGCGAAGAGACCGGAAAAAGAAATCGGGATAGCTTCTGTACGAGGGGGCACAATTGTAGGAGACCACGATGTGATCTTTGCAGGCAGGGATGAAGTGATTACTTTTTCTCATACAGCTTATTCCAGAGCAATTTTTGCCAAAGGCGCAATCGAAGCTGCCAAATTTCTGGCAGGTAAACAAAGCGGAATGTATGATATGAGTGATGTGATAGGCAAAAACTGATTTGAAAGGATTGCATGAGACTCAGACCCTGTATTGATATTCATAACGGTAAGGTAAAACAAATTGTAGGCAGTAGTCTGCAGGATGCGGATGATAAGGCAACTGCCAATTTTATAGCGGAGCAGGATGCCAAATTCTTTGCAGATCTGTATCATGATGCCGGCCTGACAGGCGGACATGTGATACTGCTGAATGCACAGGAAAGCAGCTATTACCAGGATACCAAAAAACAGGCGCTTGAAGCGCTGAAAGCCTGGCCGGGAGAACTGCAGATCGGAGGTGGAATAACACCGCAGAATGCAAAGGATTTTCTTGCTGCCGGCGCGTCGCATGTAATAGTGACATCTTATGTTTTCCGAAACGGAACAATGGATATGGAACATCTCGCTGAACTTGTAAAGGCAGTTGGGATGAAAAGACTTGTACTGGATTTGAGCTGTGCAAGAATCGGGGACAGCTATCATATTGTTACTGACAGATGGCAGAAAATAACAGATACGGTTCTGAATGAGCAGACAATGGAACAGCTTGCCGGTTATTGTGATGAATTCCTGATTCATGCAGCGGATGTGGAAGGCCGACAGAACGGAATTGAAGAAAATGTCGCGGCACTTATGGGAAAATGGGGGAAAAAGCCGATGACCTATGCCGGCGGGGTACATTCGCTGCAGGATATTCGTAAGCTGAAAGTGGCAGGACGTGGGAAACTGGATGTAACAGTGGGAAGTGCATTAAAGATCTTCGGGGGAAGCATGGAATTGCGTGATATCATCGCCACATGCGAAGAAAAAGACTGATCCTTTCAAACATCATATACTAATACAAAAAGTGCTTATCCATACATGAAATATTTATGGATAAGCACTTTTTGCAGTTTTTTTGCAACCGGATAATTGGCGCAAAAAATCCGGTGTGACCTAAAAGCCACGCCGGACTCTTGATTAATCATTATTACAGATTGCGAATTCTAAAATAAATTCATCATTTATGTCAAGAAAGGCACATATGTAGTCTGATTAATAGGCTTTGGATTTTCTCAAATCAAAGCTTGCTTACGTTTACGGCCTGAGGACCTTTTTCGCCCTGGATTACATCATACTCTACTGCAGCGCCTTCTTCAAGAGACTTGAAACCGTCCATGTTAAGTCCTGAGTAATGTACGAATACATCATTGCCTGCTTCGTCAGAAATGAAGCCGTAACCTTTTTGGTTGTTGAACCACTTTACTGTACCTTTGTTCATTTGTAAATACCTCCACTAAATAATGAAAAAGTAATCGATGTACCGTCTGTCGACGATATGTTGCCTATTTGACAACAAAATTACAATATCATAAAAAAGTATAAAAGTAAAGAAATTATTTGCTTTTTTTCAAAAAAACATTACAATTCATGTGTGTCGAAGATCAGTCTTTACTTTAAAACTTTAGTATGCTAAAATATTTAAGCAATAAAGCGAAATAGACGTATTATCGATTATCATAGAATATTGGAGGAACAGAATGAACAAAAAAATCAGAACAGACGCGGTGGATCATTTGTTTGACGCGGTGTTGTCTCTGCAGAATAAGGAAGAATGCTACAGCTTTTTTGAAGATCTGTGTACGGTAAATGAATTACTGTCTTTATCACAGCGGTTTGAAGTCGCTTCCATGCTACGTCAGCATAAGACATATCTGGAGATAGCAGAGAAAACCGGTGCATCAACGGCAACCATCAGCAGGGTGAACCGATCATTGAACTACGGAGATGACGGATATGAGCTGGTATTTGACCGCTTGCAGGAATGAATTGAACGACTGGTTTCATATGTGGATTTTATGGCAAATAAATCCCATGTGTATAAAAAAGGATTCTCCGCAGGGGAATCCTTTTTTATGCATAGAATGTTATAAAACAATCAGTCTGATTCTTTTGGTGTTACAGCACGTTCTTTTGCAAACAGGGCAGAAGCTTTGTCTGCTGTCATAGAACAGTTCCCCTGAAAAACAGCATTTTCATCAATGACAATGCTGTGGGTTGTAATATCTCCAATAATTTTTCCGGTATCGCTGATCTCAACCTTACCTGCTCCGGCATCAATATTTCCGGTGACTTCCCCTGCCAGAAATACATTCTGTGCCTTGATATTTCCGGAGATCTTACCGGTCTGTCCTATGATCAGACTGCCATCAATCCGCACAGCACCGTTGATTGTGCCATCCACACGGGTTGAGTCTTTTGAACTGAAAGGTCCGTCACAGACGGCACCGGTACCGATTAAGGTAACAACCTTTTCAGCTTCCGAATCATAAGTTATAACTTTTTTGTTATTGAACATTTATATGGCCTCCTTGCATCAACCATTGATCTCGATCATACTTTCCGGATCAATATATGTGTCATTATATTGAATCTGATACCCCAGGGTTTTATTGCTCTTTCCGATAACGATAAGAGGATCACCCCTTTTTACAGTATCTTTTGCCTTTACAAGAGAATCACCTTTATTGCGGTAGACGGATATATAACCGTTTCCGTGATCGATCGTGATACAGTTCCCGTATTTGGGATCTGCGGTAACAGTGATCACTGTGCCGTCACCGGAAGCAACGACCTGCGAACCTGCGCTTGCGGTAAAGATCAGAATCGGATTTCCGGTTGTATTACCGGAAGAGGAACTGTCAGCAGCATCTGCGTTTGGATCATCATACCTGTTTTTATAAGAAGCGGAACTTGACAGCGGAAAACCTTTGGGAAGACTTGCCTGTGCTGCTTTTTCCTGTACGCTTGCTTCTTCTTCCACCTTCTGGTTCAGTGCCAGACTCAGCTGCGTGACCTCTGCTTCCAGTTCATCATTGGATGCATAGAGAGATGAATTTTCGGAAGACAGAATATTGATCTGATCCGTCTGCTGTCCCTGCAGAATAGTTGTATTTTTGATGTATATGGATGAATATATCACATAACAGACGATCACAACCAGAATAAGAAAAAGGGAAAATGCAAGGATCTGTGTCTTGACATGTCCCAGATGGATTCGCTTGTTCTGACCGTCTGAATCACCGGATATAATCAGAATCGTATAATTCCTTTTATGCCGGTGCTTCCTTGGACTGCTGTCTCTTGCCATGGTAGCCTCCGTGAACTGCATTGTGAAAAAAAGTTTCCTAACGAATCTATATTCTATCACAGTCAAAATGCAATGACAACGAAATTTTGCTATTTACGTAACAATTTAACAAAAACTTAACATTTATTTTGTGCAGTTTTATACAGAAGTCCTGCAATACATGATTATTTACATTCTGCAGGAAATAATATAAAATAGTATCTGTTTAAAATCACAAATATCAATTGAGAAAGCAGGATAAAATTATGGCATTATTGCAACAGTGGCGTGATATGGCATATTCCGAGACCGCCAACAAAAATGAACTTCAGAAGCTGTGGACACAGTATTTTCAGATAGAACGCAATATATATGAAAAACTTCTGAGCAATCCGGATGAGGAAGTAAGGGGCACAGTCAGGGAACTTGCAGAAAAGTATGATGTTGATATCATGACAATGACAGGTTTTCTGGATGGAATCGATGAAAGCCTGAAACTGCGTAATCCGATCGAGACCATGGATGAAGATACAGAAGTGAATCTGGTTTTTGACAGGGAAATTCTATATAAGAACATGGTGGCAGCAGGTGCAGACTGGCTGTACGGCCTTGAACAGTGGAAGAGTATCTTTTCGACAGACAAGATCAAGGAACTTTACAGAGAACAGAAAAATTCCAAGACGATCAAAAACACGGTCAAGATTTATCCGAATGATCCATGTCCGTGCGGAAGCGGCAAGAAATATAAAAAGTGCCATGGCAGAACGGGAATCCAGCAGGCCGAATAAGATTTTGTATGTTATAGCAGGCAGGCACTTTACAAAACGGGCCGGCTGATTTACAATTGCATTCATAAATCGTTGATGAGAAGAGTAAGCAGGGAAGATTCTCAGAGAAAGACACCGGATAAATTCTGTTCCGTGCTGCAAGTGTCTGTTTCCGAACTGACTGAAAACTGCCTCGGAGAGACCCCAATCAGGTCCGGTGATTCCGTTATCATCTTAATTGAGAGGTCAGTGGATGAACATCCATGTGACAAGCAGGGTGGAACCGCGTGCATAACGTCCCTTGCATTACATTTAACATGTGATGCAGGGGACTTTTTATATGGAAAATCCCCTACATACGTAAAAATCAGGAGGAAAAGACATGACAAAGAAGAATATCTGGAAGTGTATCGCCATTCGCTCTCCCACATTCTGGCAAAAGCTGTGATTGAGCTCTTTGGAAAAGAAAATGTACAATATGCGATCGGACCGCAGATAGCAGATGGTTTTTATTATGATTTCGTGCTTCCGAGAACCTTGAATAAGGAGGATTTTGACGGCATTGAGAACAAAATGCGTGAGATCTTAAAAAGAAAGGAATCCTGGACAAGAAAGGAAGTATCCAGACAGGAAGCCCTGGATATTTTCAGGGATCAGAAATTCAAGACAGAACTGATTCAGGATCTGCCGGAAGATGAAAAAATCACAATCTATTACACAGGGGAAGACTATGTGGATCTGTGTAGAGGACCTCACGTAGAGAATTCTGTGGAACTGATGAATGCTGCTTTTAAGATCAAATCTGTTTCCGGATCCTATTGGAGAGGCGATGAACATCGCGATCAGCTGCAGAGAATTTATGTATATGCATTCCCATCCAAGGATGAGCTGAAAGAGCATATCCGTCTGGTACAGGAAGCAATGGAACGTGACCATAAGAAACTCGGACCGCAGCTGGATCTGTTCATGTTCGATGAAACAGCACCTGGAATGCCTTACTGGCTGCCAAGAGGCTGGAAACTGTTCAATGCACTTCTGGAATTCTGGAGAGGTATCCATGAAGAGCATGATTATCAGGAAATTTCAGCACCTGTCATTAACAATAAGACACTCTGGGAGACCAGCGGACACTGGGCACATTATCAGGATAACATGTTTATCATTCCGGGAAATGGTGAAGAAGGAGATGACAGCGATGTATATGCTGCCAAGCCGATGAACTGCCCGAATGCAATCATGGTATACAAGAGAAAGCCAAGATCCTACAAGGATCTGCCGCTTCGTTTCAGTGAAACGGATGTGATTCACAGAAAAGAAAAGTCCGGAGAACTGAACGGGTTGTTCCGTGTACAGATGTTCCGTCAGGACGATGACCATACCCTTCTTGCAGAAGAACAGATTGAAGATGAAATCGGAGATATCATGGATATTGCCGGTCAGATTTACGGAACATTCGGACTCTCCTATATTGCAGAATTGTCTACCAGACCGGATGATTTCATGGGAGATATTGCATCCTGGGATCGTGCGGAAGCTTCTCTGAAGAATATTCTGAATAAAAAGTATGGTGAAGGAAACTATGAGATCAATGAAGGAGACGGAGCATTCTATGGCCCCAAGATCGATCTGAAAATGAAAGATGCGCTTGGAAGAGAATGGCAGATGGGTACCATTCAGCTGGATTTCCAGCTGCCTCTGAACTTTGATCTGAAATATGTGGCAAGTGATGGTTCCTTAAAACAGCCGGTTATGATTCACAGAGCAATTTTCGGATCAATGGAGCGTTTTATCGGTATTCTGATTGAGAACTTTAAAGGTTCATTCCCGTTCTGGCTCTCTCCCTATCAGGTAGGAGTTGTCCCGATTCGGCTTGAACATAATGAATATGCGAAAAAAGTAGTCGATCTGCTGCGCAGGAACAGAATTCGCGTAGAAGCAGATTATACCGACAGCAACATGAAAGAGAAAATCAAAAAATATAAGAATTATAAAGATCCGTATATTATTGTTTTAGGAGATAAAGAAGCGGAGGAAAATACCGTTTCCATTAATGTAAGAGGGTCAAACAAGCAGATTCAGAATGTTTCCCTGGAGCAGTTTGTTGCGATGTGTAATAAAATGAATGAAGAGCATAGTCTTGATCTGATCGATTCAGCCCAGTAAGCTGTATGGAACAGAAGAAAAAAGCGTTGACTGTCCTGGCCGGCGCTTTTTTCATTGCAGAAATTGTATGCATATAGATGGAACGGCTTAACTGTTTTGTTTTTACAGTGCAGTTCATTGTTGAAGGAGCTGTACAAAACAGGTTATAATGACAGCAAATCTATTATGTAAGAAGGAAGTAGTATTGTGATCATGGATAAAAAAAAGGTAAAGTTTCCGATGCGTATTCAGAAAGAACATATTCCCGATTATATCGGTATGGGTACGTTTATTCTGGCTATATTGTTTCTGATCCGGTGCATTATGCTCTGTACCGGAAGAGATATCTGGTATGATGAACTTTTTACAATGGAGTTTGCCTCCAGACCTGTTTCGGAGTTGATCAGACTGACTGCTGCAGATGTTCATCCGCCACTTTACTACATTCTGGTCAGAATGGCGATTCTGACAGGTACACAGATCGCACCGGGAGTTGATCCGATTGCCATTGCAAAGATTACTTCCGTCATTCCGTTTCTGCTTCTGATGCTTGTTTCATTCCTGTCTGTCAGGAAAAATTTCGGATGGCTGAGTGCGGGATTTTTTTCCTTCTGTATCGTATGCATGCCGCAGATGCCGGATTATATCGTAGAAGTCAGGATGTACGGGTGGGCAATGCTGTTTGTAACCGCCGCGGCATTACATGCATATGAAATCATGAAGAGCTGCATCAGACCGAGCAGGAGATGGAATCTGGCAGACAGCGCGGGAATCCTCATATGTGGAATAGCAGCCTGTTATACACATTATTATGCCTGTATTGCGATTGCCTGTCTTTATCTGCTGCTGCTGATCTGGATGATCCGGCAGATGTTTTCCGTGAATCAGATGCAGGAAGGTCAGAAGGCGGGAAGGGATTTCAGGGGACTTGCTGCCGTTTTTATCTGCATGAATCTGACAGCGGCGGCTTTCATCCCATGGATAGGAGCAGTACTGGCACAGGTAAGTACAGTCAAATCCGGATATTGGATACAACCTCTGACCTGGAGAACACTTGGCGGCTGCGTAAAATTCTTATTTAAACCGGCATTTGGCAATTCGGTTATTGCAACTGGGATGGCTGTCCTTCTATTTCTGTTTTTTGCAGCAACCGTTCTGTACGGACTGCAAAAAATGCATCAGGTAAATGATTTGGAAGAGAAAACAAAGCTGCAGTTTGCAGGAATCTGCATTCTGATCATGGCAGGACTGGTTGCGGCAGGCTTCATTGCATCTGCACTGATCCGTCCGGTATTCGTATATCGGTATATGCTCCCTGCCTCGGGGGTCTTATGGCTGAGTTTTGCAGTTTATGCGGGAGATGCTGCAAAGAATGGGGTTTTCGAAAAAGAAAATCAGAAATACGGATTCTGCCTGTTGATTTTGTTATCGATCGTTCTGATTACAGGAATCAGAGATTTCAGTTCGTTTAAAGGGAATGAATTATATAAAAAGATACAGATGCAGCATACCCAGGCGGTACTTTCGGAAATTCAGCCGGGGACTAAAATCATCTGTAATTTCGGACAGCTGCAGGCACTTGCGGCATATATGCTGGGAACAGGCAGCGGCTGTGAGATAGTTCTGTATGGGGCAGAACCTGAAGCTTTGATTCGGAAAATGCTGCCGAATGTCCAGACAATTACCAGTCCGGAACAGATTACCACATGGCTGTCAGAAGGCAATAAAGTCCTGTTTTTTGGAAGTTTTACTGCAAGAGATGGGATCATAAAGGACTGGCAGGAGCAGTATGGTATACATGCAGAGGATGCAGACAGCTGTATGTTGGAAAGATACTGGTTTGATATTTACGAACTTTCAGCAGAGGTACACTGAAAAAGTGTAGAATGGAGAATCACATATGGGATATATACTGGATGGAGACAGAATCATTCTGGGCGTATGCTATTATCCTGAGCAGTGGCCACAAGAATTGTGGGAAAATGATTTGCGCAGAATGAAAGAAACCGGAATTGATGTAATCCGGATCGCAGAGTTTGCATGGAATAAATTTGAACCGTGTGAAGGACAGTATGTATTTGATTTCTACGATTCCTTTCTGGAATTTTGCAGACAAAAAGATATGGAAGTCATATTTTGTACCCCTACCGCCACACCTCCTGCATGGCTGACAGAGAAATACCCGGAGGTCCTGAATGCCAGAAAGGATGGTGTTCTGATCCGGCATGGGGAACGACGCCATTATAATTATAATTCTCAGATCTATTGTCAAAAGACAGCTGCACTTGTAGAAAAAATGGCACAGCATTATGCATCACATCCCTGCATTATCGGTTGGCAGATCGATAATGAGATCAACTGCGAAACAGATGAATTCTACTCGGAAAGTGATGATACGGCATTCCGGCAGTTCATCATACAGAAATATCAGACACTGGATGCACTGAATCAGGCCTGGGGAACAGTGTTCTGGAATCAGACCTATACGGACTGGCAGGAAGTGCATGTACCGCGTGTGACCAATCACGATGCAACGAATCCGCATGAAGTTCTGGATTACAGAAGATTTGTATCAGACAGCGCATGCAGATGGACCGGAATGCAAAGCGATATTCTGCGCAGATATCTGAAGCCGGAAGACTTTATTACCACAAACGGGATCTTTAATCTGGACAATCACAGGCTTTGCAGTGAAAGTCTTGATTTCATGTCATATGATTCCTATCCCAATTTTGCTTATATGACAGATCTGTATGAGGGATGGAAGGACGGACTGCTGGATCGTGCATGGAGTAGAAATCTCTCCGAGGTAAGATCCATATCGCACAGATTTGGCATTATGGAGCAGCAATCAGGTGCAAACGGATGGACGACCCGTATGGAGGCACCAACCCCAAGACCGGGACAGATCAGGCTGTGGACCATGCAAAGCATTGCGCATGGAGCGGACTTTGTCAGCTACTTCAGATGGAGAACAGCTACGATGGGAACGGAAATATACTGGCATGGTATATTGGATTATTCCGGCAGGGAGAACCGCAGGATTGCAGAAATACGCCGGATATATGCTGATATTTCCCGTATGCAAATGCTTGCCGGCAGTACCTATCAGGCACGCGTTGCAGTACTTAGGACATATGATAATGAGTGGGATGCACAGATCGATCACTGGCATCAGAAGCTTGAAAAATGCAGTCAGGATGGCATATTTGCTGCTGCAACGCACATGCACACACCGCTGGATTACTTATATCTCCAGAGCGGGACGCAGGTAGAAGATCTGCAGCAATATGAACTGCTGATTTTCCCGCATGCAGTCGTGATCACATCGCAGCAGGCAGGTCTTCTGGAAGAATATGTCAGACGGGGAGGAAAGCTGATTCTGGGATGCCGTGCAGGACTCAAGGATGAAACCGGGAAATGCACCATGCAGGATTTGCCGGGTGTTCTGCATACGCTTTCAGGAACGGTTGTTACAGAATTCAGCCCGATTGCACCGGATGACGGGATGATTTACGTAAAATGGGACAATGGCGGAGAAAAGCCGCTCCGAATACCCGCAGATGTATTCAATGATCTGCTGCAGCCGGATTCACCTGACAGTAAGGTACTGGGGACATATAATGACAGCTATTATGCAGGTACGCCTGCCCTCATCAGACATACACATGGAAAGGGATTTGTTTATTCCTATGGGAGTACCTTTACGGAACAGACAGCGACCGCGTTTCTGAACGTGCTTGGGTTTGCGGAACCGTTTCAGGAGATTTTTGAACTTCCGCAGCAGTGTGAGATTGCCTGCAGACAAAAAGATCGGAAACGGTATTTCTTTATTCTCAATTATGATAAACACAGTGCGGAAATTCTGGTAAAGACAAAATTAAAGGATGTTCTTGCAAATGAGAATGTAACAGGTGAAATGACGATACCGGGTTATGGGGTTATGATATTCGAGCAGGGAGGCTGAACAATATATGAACAGGAAAAAAATAATCAGCAGAGCAGTAATTCTGCTGATGGTGCTGTGTCTGACACCGGTTCTGACCGGAACAGCAAAGACACAAACGCTGAAAGAAGCTTCTTTTTGTACGGTAGTTATCCCACAGGGGTATCGCAGCGGATCAGAACCCGGACTATTCATCAGTGAGCATAATCCGCTGGATGCATCCAATATTACCTATACGGTAACGGAAGTGCAGGATGAAACGCAGGAAATGACAAATGCGGAAAAGGTAGCGGGACAATCAGAAAAAAAAGCAGATACGCAAAGCAGTCAGATTCTGACAAAAGATACATTTCAGAGGCAGATGAAGGAATCCAGTAAGAATGCATACGGAGAAGATGCCGCGTATAAGGTAACAGCTTTTACGGATATCACGATAGATTCCTATCCCGGATATCGCATCGAGGGGATATGCCAGATCGGATCACAAGAGATACAGCAGACCGTGTATCTGATCATGGCTTCCAATAAGACTTTTACAATTACCTATTCCCAGGCACCGGATGACGGACATGAAGAAGACTTTGCACAAAGTCAGGCATCCATAGCGGTACATTCCTGAAGGCATTGACAAAAGAAATACGTTAGTGTATGCTAACATTATAAATGATAATGAATATCAAAAACGTCCGCCATTGAAACAGGAAATGTAAGAAAGGGTGATAACGGTATGTTTGCAACAGTGATTGTAGCGCTTATTTTGTCAGTATTTGTCCTGTGGGACATCAGTTACCTGATCCGGCTGAAGAAGTCCGGAAAAAGTATTGGCTGTGCAGGGTGCAGCGGAAACTGTTCATCCTGTGCTGCGGCAGCTGCGCAGAGAAAAAGGATAAAAAATGCCGGCAGCAAAATCTGATAATAAAAAATCTTCCGATCGATACCTGCCCGGGTAAAATCGGAAGATTTTTTTTATTGTATGGAAAATGAAAAAAGAATTATTTTGGCTTTTCAATCTGCCTGATAATGCGGTCCGTAAATACATTTGCTTTGAGAAGATCCTGCCTGTCAGGATGCTGCTGTGCTTTGTCAAAATTATGGATCATCTGGTCAATCTGTTCATCATCACACCGGCCTCTGCACTGTTCATATTTCTGCCGGACCTGAATCGGCATTTTTCCCTGACAGAAGTATGCGCCGAGGAAGTTATTGTCAGGAGACATCCAGGCGGCAGCAGTGTGCGCAATCTGGCGATAATACTGATCACTGTCAGACATGCCGCAGGTGCCGAACAATATGATATTTTTATGGTGAAGAGAGGATAACAGATCAATGATTTCCAATGAACAACTGCCTCTGTTGGCCCAGAAACCGATAAAGTAATTCTCGGCCTCATGTGTACCATTCCATTGACGGATGTTGATCATTTCTTTGGAACGGCTCTTTATGGCATCATAGATCTCATTGGCGATCATTTGTGTATTTCCGGTCTCACTTGCATATACGACAAGATATTTCAGCATCAGTTACACCTCACAGTACAAGTAAAAAATGGTCAGCAGCCACCATAATAATAATGATTGCCACCGCAGCATAACCCTCCTCCACCACAGCAAAGATTGCACATGAACCAGGAAACACAAATTCTGGTACACATCTCATTTCCGTTCACAAAAGGTGTTCCATACGGTGTTCGCTGCTGGGCATACCATGTTCCGCCGGATTGCAGCTGCTGCAGAAGTTCCAGATAATTTGCATTATGAGGTTCCATATTTGCCGCTGTACGGGCATGATCCAATGCAATTACGTTGTTGCCGATTCCGGAATTGGCAATTGCACTGTAGTAATACCACATGGCAGGTCGGGAAGAAATGCTGCCGAGGACGTTAAGGGCTTCTCTGAAATGTCCTCCCTGAATATAGTTGGCAGCAGCCCGCAGATGAATGGTTTCTTCATCTTCACCGGAAGTCTGGCTCGACTGGGAATCAAAATCACCAAAGCCGCCAAAACCACCAAAACCTCCGAAACTACCGGACCCGGATGCAGTTCCGGTAGAACGTTCTTTCATAATCTGTTCATAGGCCTGTTGTACCAGCTTGAACATTTCTTCAGCCTGCTCTTTGTGCGGATTATTGATATTGGCATCCGGATGATATTTTCTGCTCATTGCGCGATAGGCTTTTTTAACCTCATCATCTGAGGCATTACGTGATATTCCGAGTACTTTATAGGGATCAGACATTTTGCGTTTCGTCCTTCTGTTGTGTCATTCGATTATGTCGAACTATTTCATAGCGTGTCCAGACACCGGAATAAAGAATATTTCGGAGAATGGAAATATTTTCCAGAATTGGAAGTGTTTCAAAGGCTCTTGAACATTCGGAAATCATCATGGTAAGAATCTGATTGCAATATTCATCAAAATGTTCCGGATCATTTTCCCATTTCGGACGGAAAGGATTATAATTGCCGGTTTTGATATCTTTTTCAATATCATCATACGCATCCAACAGATAAATGAATTTGCCAAGATAGAAACCGATCTGACGAAGCGTAACCGCCCATTCATCTTCCCTGCAACAGAAAATTTCAGCCATGATCTGCCCGAAATATCCGGCAACCTTGTCTACATCGGTATCACCGGCTTTTTCACAGGTATGGATCTGTTCCAGACCATTAAAGATAATCTTAGCTTTATCCGGGTATTTTGCAACCGCTTTTTGGTAATCACCCGAAAGAATTCTGGAAAAAATAAATTTACTGCTTTTATGCTCATCTGTCCAGTCATCCAGACTCTTGTAATAAGCCAGCATAATATTCATATCAGCAGCATATTCCGAATACGCATTGATACGGGTAACATGCTTTTCAAGCGGATGCGCAGCGCAGCGTGTCGCAGAAATCTGATCCTTGGGCTCGTACAGACCCGTCAGCAGCATAATCAGAAAGGTCAGATCATAGCTGAGCGTAGCCTGCCCGGGAATTCCGTATTTATGTTTGAGTTCGCGACAGAATCCACAGTAATAAGATCGGTAGACATCGAATTCCCGGAATTTAATTTCAGGTTTATTGATTACAATATATCCAAACATACAGATTCTCCTGTTTCAGGAATGCTTGATAAAATCATTACCACACTTGGGACAGTGAACCATGATCTTGCCTTTTCCACGCGGGATACGAATTTTCTGGCTGCATTTGGGGCAGCGGTAAATGTGATAAGTCCTGCGCTGAGACAGATTGTAACGGAAATTCTTGAAAAATCCGATAAATTTAGCACGATATCTCATATACACTTCATTCTCATGGTATCTTTTGGGAATGTTCCTGGAAAAAAGTCTGAAATAGCTGTAAATCAACAAAATAATCGGTAAAAATGGACAATGTACGCATCGGACCGAAACTGGTCAGTACGATGAGAATCAGAGTGATGATCAGTAAAAATTTTGTAAGCCGGTCAGTTCCATAGGCGCCATAGCGTCCCTGCATGAATCGAATAAATCTATCTTTCATATTGGTCTCTCCTGTATATCAGCAATTCTATAGGTGTGACGGGCTAAATGCAATGAAATGGGGATAAATAAATCTAAAAAAATCATAAAATGGTGCAAGGTTGCAAAAAAAGAGCAGTGAGGCTAAGATGGATAGATACAAATATTTATGAAGGGCAGTTCATAAAATAACGAAAAGAAGCGGAGTATTGAGGGGAAATGCATATTATCATTGTAGGATGCGGTAATGTCGGAAGTACGCTGGCAGAACAACTCAGTAAAGAAGGACACGAAATCAGTGTAATTGATGAGCGCAGTGACATTCTGCAGAATGTGGTCAATAACTGTGATGCGATGGGAGTTGTCGGAAACGGTGCAAGCTATTCGACCATGACAGATGCAGGGATTGAATCCGCAGATCTGATGATCGCAGTAACAGATTCGGATGAGCGGAATCTGCTGTGCTGTCTGATTGCCAGAAAGGCGGGTAACTGCCGCACCATAGCAAGAGTACGTAACCCGATCTATAAAAGAGAAATCGGGTTTATCAAGGAGGAACTTGGACTATCCATGGTCATAAATCCGGAGGAAGCTGCAGCAAATGAAGCAGCCAGACTGCTGAAATTCCCATCGGCGAATACCATTGAAACATTTGCCCGTGGGCGTGCAGAGCTGATCAAGCTGACAATTGAGGAACATTCCATATTATGTGGCAAGTCACTGAGAGAAATCCAGACAGAACTCAGGAACCGTGTATTGATCGGCATTGTAACAAGAGGAGAAAAAGTCTTTATTCCGGATGGAAATTCGATTCTATGTGCAGGAGATGAAATTGCGGTCATCGGGTCTATAAAGGCAATGATTTCCTTCTTTAAAAGAATGAAGCGCCCGACGGCAGGGGTGCATTCCTGCATGATTGTCGGAGGAGGCGAGACGGCCTATTATCTGGCAGGTCAACTTCTGTCTGTCGGCGTGGAAGTGAAAATCTTTGAACGTAACAGAGAACGCTGCAAGGAACTCGTAATGCTGCTGCCGGAGGCAATGATCATACATGCGGATGGAACAGAAAAAAACAGACTGATGGAAGAAGGACTTGCAACAGTCGAGTCATTTGTCGCATTAACGGATCTGGATGAAGAGAACATCATGCTGTCCATGTTCGTGCACAGCCTTTCTCCGAAAGCAAAGCGTATTACAAAAGTACACCGCGCCGGCTATGAAGAAATTCTGGGCTCTCTTGATGTGGGGAGTGCACTTTATCCCAGAAATATAACTGCAGAACGTATTGTTCAATATGTTCGCGGAATGACCAATTCATTTGAAAGCAATATTGAGACCCTGTATCGGATGAATGACGGGAAAGTAGAAGTGTTGGAATTCCTGATCCGTACAGATTCGCCGGTAACCGGGATCCCGCTTCATCAGATAAAGCTCAAAAAAGGCATTCTCATTGCCTGTATCAATCATCGCGGAGAAATCGCGATTCCGGGAGGACAGAGCAGGATTACAGCCGGCGATACTGTGATTGTCATTACAACTGCTACCGGATTTCATGATATTTCAGATATTCTGGCGTGAAAAAGATCGGGAATGTATACAGGAGAATGAAAAAAACAGGATTGGATTGTAAAAATGAATGTTTCAATGATCAGATATGTTTTATTTAAGGTAGTAGAGCTGACAGGGATTCTGATGACTCTGCCGATGCTGGTTGCCGCGATATATGGAGAACAGAGTGATGTAAAAATGTTTGCAGTTCTGATACTGATCTGTTTTCTGACAGGTTATCTGGGAGGTCGTTTCTGCAAACCCGTGAGCAAAGTGTTTTTTGCAAAAGAAGGCTTTGTCGTTACTGCGCTCAGCTGGATTCTGATCAGTATGATCGGGGCACTGCCGTTTACGCTTTCCGGAACCATACCATCTTATGTGGATGCACTTTTTGAAACGGTATCCGGTTTTACAACGACCGGAGCAAGCATACTCGCGGATGCCGGAAAAGTAAGGTACGGAATTCAGTTCTGGAGATGTTTTACCCACTGGATCGGCGGGATGGGTGTTCTGGTATTCATGCTGGCGATTCTGCCTATGACGGACGGATACAGCATGCATCTGATGCGTGCGGAGAGTCCGGGACCTGCGGTAGGAAAGTTCGTTCCACGTGTAAAAAATACCGCAAAGATCCTGTATCTGATCTATATCGGGATTACTGCAGTTGAAATTGTACTTTTAAAACTTGCGGGGCTTAATCTGTTTGAATCTGCAACACTTACGTTTTCAACAGTCGGTACCGGTGGTTTCTCAATTGCAGCAAGTGGCTGTAAGGACTATCCGCTTGCAGCACAGACCATTATGACAGTATTTATGGCACTTTGCGGAATCAACTTCAGTGTATTCTATTTACTGCTGACAAAACGTTTCCGGGAAGCCTGGCACTGCGAAGAGATGCGGTGGTATCTGGCTATCATGCTGGGATCGGGAATACTGATCGCAATCAATGTGTACAGAGCGGGAATCGTGACATCTCCCTATCTGGCGTTTCATCATGCGATGTTTACAGTTTCTTCCATCATGACTACAACGGGTTTTGCAACGCTGGATTATAATGTATGGCCCCAGTTCAGCCGGACTCTTTTATTCATATTGATGCTTCTGGGCGCCTGTGCAGGGTCGACCGGAGGCGGACTGAAGATATCAAGGCTCATTATTCTGCTGCGAAATGCCAGAAATGAATTAATTTTTACGACGCATCCCCAAAGTGTGAGAAGAGTCAGTATGGATGGTCACTGTGTGGAAGGTACGACGGTAAAGTCCATATCTGCATACCTTGCATGGTATGCATTCATTTTTCTGACTTCTTTTCTGGTCATATCCACAGACGGTTTTGATTTTGAAACGAATATATCTGCCATTGCCGCGACCTTCAACAATGTGGGACCCGGTCTGAATATGGTAGGGCCGATCGGAAATTACAGTGCTTTTTCCGATCTGTCCAAAATAGTCATGATATTTGATATGCTGGCGGGAAGACTTGAAATCATGCCGATCCTGACGCTTTTCTACTTCCGGACCTGGAAGAAATGATTCCGTAAAAGAGATTACAAAATAGCTGCGCGGATCAGATACAGCAGGAATAAATGAACCGGATAGAAAGCATAAAAGAAATATTTGAATTTTTTCCCAAGGAATCCTCTTTGCCCGTTATACAGAAGCATCAGAATAAATCCCGGGAACGCCCACTGTTCGGAATAGACGAAAAGTGCAAAAAAGGCATATCCTGCAAGCAGAGCAAGCGGACGCCGGTTATACAGCAGGTAAAAAATCGTGATCAGTGTAATGCCGTAATAGCTGTAATCCGTATGCAGGAATTCTGCGAGTGCGCATCCTGCGGCATAGCTGGCAAAACAGAGAATAAGAGAAAGAATCCGATGCAGGGCAGATACTTGCGTGCCGCTTCTGTTCATGCGGTGCCAGATCTCATCGATCGCCCAGATAACACCAAGGCCGATTGCGAGTGTGAAAAAGACATTCTGATCGGTCATATCCAGACTGAAATTGGATCGCAGGATCTGCAGGATATCAAAGGAACCGGCATGATCTCTGACAACAAGCGCGAGGTCAAAAGGAATCTCAGATACAAATGCAAAAATGGTCAGGTTGCGCAGATATCGGATCCTGCTGTGTGTATAGTGGAAGCCTTCCACGATCATGAAACAGAAAATGGGGAAAGCGGTACGTCCGACGGCGCGCAGAAATTCATACAGAACAGCACTTTGCTGTGCGTTCATTCCATGCGGAAGTTTGCCGGCATAGAGACAGTACAGATACACGCCTGCAGTAGCATGGTCGATCAGCATGGTTAGGATTGCGACCAGTTTAAGCGCACTTCCGCTGAAGATCCGGAAACGCTGCATTGGAAGAGCTGTTGTTTTGTTCATAAATTGACCTTTCTGAGTTAATAGCTGATAGATGTAAATTGCATAAGAACTTTCCGTGTCTGATTATACTCTTTTTTCAGATGAAAAAAACGGGATAAAATGATTTACTTCTTATGATATGTTTAAGATATGTTTAATATGTTTTTCGTCAGAACAGGAGCTGGAAGATGAAAAAAAGATATGGCAAATATGCGGCTTGTCTGGGTATTATGTTCATGACAGGGCTTATCTGCGTGGGATGCGCAGCAAAACAAACCCGGAAAGTGGAGGCAAAGGAAATGCAGGTAACATCAAAGGATCTGGTAAATGGTGTCTGGAACTCCGATATCACCAAAACGAAGCATGGAAGCAACCGGTCACCGGAACTGTCATGGGAAGCGGTGGATGGTGCATCGGAGTATGCAGTCTATATGGTTGATGAGAAGGCATATAACTGGCTGCACTGGAAAGCAAGCGGGATTACCGGTACAGAACTGGCAGCAGGAGCCAGATTATCTGAAAGTGATTATGTCGGTCCCTATCCGCCATCCGGAACCCACACCTATGTTGTATATGTATACGCACTCCGCAAACATGCGGATCACTATGCAGGCAAATTTGACAGTATGAATAAGCGTATGGATCAGATGGAGCAGGAAATGGATATTGCAGAGGGCAAAAGCGGGAATATAATTGCACGTGGAATTCTGTCCGGAACCTATACTGCGGGGAGATGAGAGATTGGTAGTTGACAAACAAAATTGATTACGGTAAACTTTTAAAGTCAGCTGAAAACAGCTGACGAAATGCGATAGTAGCTTAGCTGGTAAAGCGCCACCTTGCCAAGGTGGAGACCGCGGGTTCGAATCCCGTCTATCGCTTTTATAATGAAAGCCAGTATTTTAGCGGAATCCGCTTTGATACTGGCTTTTTTCGTGGGTTCTATGTGGATAAAAGTATAAAAACATGTACTAAAATACCATGATTTAGAGTGGTAGTTGCCACGCGAGTTGACACGCCTACATGACCGATTCAAATATGCGATTGCTTTATCGGACAGTAATATATCTCTATTTTCTGATTTTCATAATTACAGCAGATGATATATCGATATACCGGTCATATTGTGTTGCTTTTGGTGCTTTAAGTTTATTATGACCATTTAAGTCATTCAATAGATATTGCCATAAAATGTATTGACAAAACAATACAATGCAATACAATTATATTACAGAATACTACAATATAATGTTCCAAAAAATAGTGATGAGGAGGTTATCATGGCACAGTCAACATTAAGCATAAGAATAGATAGTGATGATAAAAAGGAGTTCGAAGAATTCTGCGATGAAGCAGGATTAAACGTTTCCGTAGCGATCAATATGTATGTTAAAAATGTGATCAGGAAACGGAAACTGCCATTTGAAGTGGAAGCGGATCCATTTTACAGCAAACAAAATATGAACAGATTGGTCAACGCGGTTGCTGATGCTAAGGCAGGTAAGAACATGACAGAGCATGAGCTGATTGAGGTGGACTGATGCATAAGATATGGCATGATACAGCATGGGAAGACTACCTTTACTGGCAAACACAGGACAAAAAGACTTTAAAGCGGATTAATAAGTTGCTTACCGACATAGACAGAAATGGATATAAGTGTATTGGAAAACCAGAGCTGCTGTCTGGTAATTTGGCTGGATTCTGGAGCGTAAGGATTGATGATAAAAACAGAATTGTGTTCAGAATTATTGATGAGAAGATAGAAATAATTCAGTGCGGATCTCATTATATGGATTCCTAACAAATTTCAGGGAACAGTTTTATTTGTGATGCAGGATTATAAATACTTTATCCAATATGAATATAAGAGGAAATATGAATATTGATCTGAATCAGTATTTTGAAAAGCAAAAGAAATTTAGTGGAAATGTACTCTTGGTCCGGAATAATAAAATCATATGGAATGAATCATATGGGTATGCAGATAAGGAAAAGCGAATCAGAAATTCACCGCAGACCAAATTTCTGATTGGTTCTATGACAAAGCCGATTACTGCGATATGTATCATGCAGCTATCAGAGAGAGGAATGCTTTCGGTACAGCAGAATTTGGATGTTTTTTTCCCGGATCTATATAAGGGGCAGGAAATCACCATTCATCACCTACTGACACATACTTCAGGAATACCGGATTTTTTATCATTAAGAAAGCAGATAAAGTGGGAAGAACATCATACGCCGCAGGAAATTCTGCAAATTGTCAAAGGCACCAAATTGAGGTTTCCTGCCGGTGCAAAATGGTCATACTCGAATACAAATTATCTGATTCTGGGGCTGATCATTGAGATGGTTTCAGGGATGCGTTATCATCAATATGTCAGAGAGAATATTTTTGTACCTGCCGGAATGGAGCATTCAGGATTTGCTGATGAGAATCAGGAAAATACGGCGCGCAATTATATAGGCGGTGCGAGAGGATTTTATATCGATCCATCCCTCTGCTTTGCATGTGGGGATATGGTAACAACTGCATATGATTACTATTTGCTGGACAAAGCCCTTGCGGAGGGTAAGCTGTTACAGCTTCAATCAATTCAGGAAATGCGCAAGCCTCATTATAATGGAAAAAATGTAAAATATGGCTATGGATTTATTATTAAGAGGGATTTTGACTGTATCAGCGTATGTCATAGTGGTTCGCTGCCAAATGGATATACTTCTCATTATGAAAAATATATTGCCGATGATATTACCATTATTGTGTTAAGCAATGCTTTTGTGAATTATCCATTTTTGTTATTGGCGGGAGCCGGTGGCACATATATCAGCAGAGAGATTGCTTCAATGATTTATGGAAGAAAAATAGGCATATTAAAAAAGATATTTTAATGATAGAGGACGTTTCAGGGAAAGACTGGAGCAGGTCAAAATATATGCTTCGCGGTAAATATAATATAAGAATCGCAGGTGCATTTGAATGAAAAGGAGTGAGAAGCAGAAAAGTAAGATTTCCGAAGATTAACACAATCGATTATGGTGGGAAGTGGATTATGACCGGCATCCTGACAGGGTAATAATACCGGCAGCAGTCTGGTTTGTTTTCCATATTTTCGGATGGGAAATGTGCTTGCTTGGTGGCGGTATGATAGCAGCGTTTATCATTTTATTCATAATCGAGATGCGACAGGATAATGGGCGAATACCCTATTGAGAAAAAATTGAAAGAAAACGTTCCGTTTTAAAAAGAGTACTAAGGCTACGCATCTTTTGCAGACTATTTTATTGAAAAAAGAATGTGATACGTGCAGCAGATAAAATGGTATGATTAAATTGTAAAAAAGCAATAATCGTGGCATGATATAACGTTATAAATGTAAGTAATCAAACAAGTAATATAAGAGAATAAGCCGAACAGAAAGGTTTCCAGAGTAATTACCAAAATGTACATGAGGTACTCAATAATATGTGAAGGAGTAAAATGTTATGAGTAAAAACAGGGCCTGACTTATATACATTTTATCGTTTGTCACTGATAGGTATCTTGATCAGTACAATTGCCATTGCAGTAGTTCCCAGGTATGGTTGTATGCTTTTCTTCAGAGCGGTATTGGGTATGGGATTTGGGGTATATATGGTTTCGGCATTCAGTGTTGTAGCAAAGCTCTCTGAAAAGGATGAACTTGCACGAGCAACAGCCAATTTGGCAATCGGCAACGGGCTTGCGCTTGTCGTGGGGGTTCCGGCTGCAAGACTTATTACGGCATCAGCTGATTGGAAATTGATTTTCTGGGGAATCGGTGCAATGCTTTTTTCTGCTATCATTGTGCTTTTTATGGCATTGCCGCATCTTGCCGCAGAAAATGAAACTTCAATAACAGAACAAGTACGACAACTGAAAAATCTGAAAATATTAAGTTCTTTTTGTGTAACTTTATTCATGTTTATAGGTTATTCATCGGTGAGTACCTATCTGGCACCATATTTATCTACGGTTTGGGAGATGTCAGTTGAAAAAATCAGTTTCGTTTTAATGCTTTTGGGAATTGCAAGTGTTGCAGGAGCGAAGATAGGAGGGCAGCTGTCGGACCGATTTACGCCTGCCAAAACCCTGTTCATCAGTATGTTTATTCAAACGGCAATACTTGTTCTGGTTCAAATCGTTCCGCATATAGCATTTTGGGCTATCATATTGCTATGTCTCTGGGTATTGACAGTCTGGATATGTGGTCCGATCTTAGGTGTGAATCTGGTTGTACTTGCACCTTCTGCAGCAGGGGTCATGTTGAGTTTCAACAGTTCCTTTGTTCAATTTGGTTTTGCCGGTGGTGCAGCAATAGGCGGGTATATACTGGATCGATTTTCTGTCGCTGCGGTCATTCCAATCGGTATAATTGCAGCAGCAACAGCGGCTTTGATTGGGATATATTCCTTTAAAACGCCGAGCAAAGAGTTTGGGAAGAAATAACATATATGACATCTTGATTACGACATTACAATTATGTGAGGTTATTATGGGAAAAGTAAAATTGACGATTATCTGCGCGAACTGCAGATGCGGGTACCATCATGCAGGAGAGCGTTTTATGGTAGAAGATCTGTGTCCGCCGTTATGCCACGAACTGTGGAACAGTATCTATCCTTCTGTTTATACACTTTTAAATGGCGGAATGCTGGACTGCGGGGAAGGCAAAGAGAATTACTTTGATGCAAAATGTCCGGATGGCGGACGTGTCGTGATCCATGGTGAAACGGTATAAAAGAGCATTGATCCGGCTGTTTGCCGGGAAGGAGGAACTGTTATGATTTTCTATTTTTCGGGAACCGGTAATTCATTGTATGCTGCAAAAGCAGTTGCAGAGGCGCAAAAGGACAGTCTGATCTCCATTGCACAGGAAATGGAGAAGAAACCCGGTGAGCGGATCTATCAATTGGAAAAGGGAGAACTGCTTGGATTTGTTTATCCGGTATATGCGTGGGGACCGCCGGAAATCGTTTTGGAATTTATTCGTTCCATGCAGATAACAGGAAGCGGAGTGTATGCTTTTTCATTAAGCACCTGCGGGAGCGAAGAGGGGAATGCAGCACGAATGCTGGAGAAAGAGCTGTTGTCAAAGAATATCCCGCTTGCGGCTGCATTTTCGATTAAAATGCCGAGTAATTATATTGTGGGTGCGGATATCGAATCAGAGGAGGAACAGCAGGATAAATTTCACATGGCAGAGCAGCGGCTTGTGCAGATCAACAAAATAATAGAATGCAGGCAGAGCGGAGTATTTGAACAGTTAAAAGGAAGTATGCCCGCATTTAAAACGACAGTGATCAATCCGCTTTTCAATGCTTTTGCAAGAAATACAAAAGCGTTTTCTGTGACAGATGCCTGTGTGCATTGCAGATTATGTGAAGAGATATGTCCGGTTCACAGCATTACACTCAAAGACAAACCGGTATGGGGGAAAGCCTGCACGCAGTGCCTTGGATGTATCAACCGTTGTCCGGTGCATGCCATTCAATACGGAACTGCAACATTAAAAAGAGGACGTTATGTGCACCCGGATCTGATGAAATAGCGGACCAGTCAGCATTGACAAAAGAATGTGTTTGAGATATTATTCAAATAGGTAATATATTACCTATTTGAAAGGGAAGAGATATGAGCAAACTGGATAAGTTAGCGGATAAACAGTATTTTTTTGGAGCCCTGTTTGTGACTGCAAACCGACTGGATACGATTATGGAAAGAAATTTTGCAGAATTCGGGGTAACCACAAAACAGTGGTTTTTATCCATTGTCGTTGACAGACTGTTCGAAGATCCGCCGACGATGAAGCAGGCTGCATACGCGATGGGCAGCTCACATCAGAATATCAAGCAGCTGGCGCTGAAATTACATAAAAAGGGATTGCTCAGAATAGACAGGGATGCGCAGGATGCCCGCTTAACGAGACTGAGTCTGACGCCGGAGGGACAGCAGATCTGGCAGACGGTCAGATTGCAGCGGGATCCTTTTCAGGAAAGACTTTTTGAAGGAATCAGTCCGGAAGAATTAAAGACAGTCAGGAGCGTTATGGAAAGATTGCTCCACAATATTGATGAAATGGATTGCAAAAATAAATAAGCGGATGGAGCAATGTTACAATATAACCAATGGAGAAGGGCATATATGGAAACGATGAAAAAATCCGTACAAAAACAAAAATTTTTTCTGTATTTTACGGTACCAATCGTATTTCTGATGTTATTGTGCAGCGGAACAGGATTGCTGCAGCCGGGTATTTACAGCAGAGAAACGCCGGACTGGCTTGCACAGTGTATGGGACAGGATATTTCGAATATTTTTGCAGTGATGCCGATACTGCTTATCAGCGCCATTTTTTCTGCAAAAGGCAGCAGAGCATCCCAGGTTATATGGGCAGGGACGATGATTACAAATATCTATTCCTTTATGCTTTACTGTTTTGCGGTGCATTTTAACGGATTGTTTCATTTTTACTGTATCATTCTGGGATTGTCGGTTTATGCAATGATTTATTTCAGTGCAAAGTATTACGGCAGCGATTTTGGCGCCTGGTACAAGTCTGAGCCCTTCGGAAAGGCGACCGGTATCTTTTTGCTTGTTACGGCAGGCATGTTTTATTTTCTGTGGTTGTCGCAGTCACTGCCGGCAGCATTGAGCGGGAGTTTACCGGAGGCGGTTGCAGCAGATGCACTGCTGACGAATCCTGTGCATGTATTGGATTATTCCTTTTATCTGCCGCTGATTGTGATCAGTGGCGTAATGCTGCTGAGAAGGAACCGGATCGGTTACTTCCTCGCACCAATGATGCTGGTCTTCGAGCTGTTGACCGATGTGAACATTATCAGTCTGAGCGTTGTAACGATGGTAAGATTGGGAACAGATTCGCTTGTGCTTGTCTGCGGATTTACTGCGTTTGCAGTGATTACACTCTGCATTCTGATCCGGTTCATGAAACGGATCAAAACAGAATAATGTATTTCTCCATAAAAAAAGCCTTTACAGAAGAAGATTGCTGTAAAGGCTTTCTTGCGATATGAATTTGGAAAAATCTCAAAGTGTTATTTTTTGGCCTTCAATGCTGCAATCGCATTTGCCATTGCTGTGGCATTTGGGAATCTTCCTTCTGTAATACCATACTGTATATAATGATTGTAAAGAACCTGTGCATCAGAAGATTTCAGCCCCAGAACCACATCCGGATAGGTCGTTGCATAAAAGGCAGCATCAAACCACGAAGGAATGGAACTGGTGGCAGTTGTTGTCTTAGCGGCAGTAGTCGTTTTGGCAGATGCAGTTGTTTTGTCAGAAGCAGACGGAGCGGCTGTGGTTGTTGTCTTGGCTGCGGTCAGTGCAGGCGGATTGCATATACTGCATGCCGTATAGCCCTGATCGACTGCGTCCTGTAGAGAGATTGAGAAGCAGCTTCGCTTTAGATAACGGCAGCCCTCATTATGATATTTGGAGCCTGTGGCGGTGACATAAACGGTTGTATCACCGGATGCTGCGTAGCAGGTGATAGGCGCCGCCATACTGAAGAACATGGTAAAGATCAGAGCCAGAGTTGCAATTTTCCGATAAATCTGTTTCATTGATAAACCCCCTTCAAAAGATGTGAGCTAATTGTTTGTCAGCTCCTGTTCATAAGTAAACGCTTATATTATATCACTTTTTGACATATTGTATCAGTAATTCGGAAAATTATACCGATAAACTGTTTTCTTATTCATAACAAACTGGCATTAATAAATATCTGCAAAATGGATATTTAAATAATACCAGTTTGCTTTATGATAAATTTGTACAATGCAAAATAATTTACAGCGTTTTGCCGGCCGGCACCGCAGGAAAAGGGTGTCTATGATGAACAATAACAGGAACAGAACAGTTTCGCCTGGCGTAACACAGAAAAGAACCTGGTCCGGGCAGTTGGGGATGCTGACACTGACTGGGATTTTTACAGCTCTGATCATTATTTTTACTGCTTTTATCGGACATATTCCCTATGGCGTAAACGGTGGTTATGTGCATTTCGGAGATGCAGTGATTTATCTTGCAGCGGCAGTACTGCCGCGCCCCTATGCGATGCTCGCTGCTGCAGTCGGAGGGGGCATGTCGGATCTGATGACAGCGCCGCAGTGGATGATTGCAACGATACTGATCAAGCCGCTTCTGGTAATCCCGTTTTCCAGTCGCAGTGAACGGATCATAAGTCGCGGTAATATTCTGGCTACCGTGGTGGCATTTCTGATATCGAGTCTTGGCTATTACATTGCAGGACTTGTGATTTTCGGGAATGCAGGAGGATTTCTGCTGGCACTTCCCGGAGATTTGCTGCAATCAGGCGGCAGTGCGGCAGCATTTATTGCAATTGGCAGGGCACTTGACGGATATGGAATCAGGAAGAGGATCAAATGAAAACATCAATTCTTTATACGCTTGGAAATGAAGTATATGCAAATATCACAAACCATTGCGACTGTAATTGTACGTTCTGCATCAGACACAACGGAAACGGGGTTGGAGATGCCGGGAATCTCTGGTATGAGAAGGAACCGTCCTTAGAAGATATCTTAAAGGAGATGGATGCTTTTGATTTCACCCCCTATCAGGAACTGGTTTATTGCGGTTATGGAGAACCGACCTGCGCGCTGGACAAACTGATCGAATCGGCAGCACATGTCAGAAAAAGGGGAATAAAGATCAGGCTGAACACAAATGGCACAGGGAATCTTTATAACGGGAAAGATATCGTACCGCTTCTGGCGCAGGTAGTGGACAGCGTTTCCATCAGCCTGAACGCACCGGATGAGGCTTCCTATAATGAGGTGACCAAACCACAGTTCCCGGATTCCTTTGCGGCAATGTGTCAGTTTGCGGTTTCCTGCAGGGAGCATGGCATCGCAACCAGATTTACGGTGGTGGATGTGATCGGACCGGAGCAGATCCGCAGGAGTCAGGAACTGGCAGACAGACTGGAAATACCGCTGCATGTCAGAAAATATGAAAGCGCCTGAAAACGCGTAAAATGAAAATAGAATACGGAAAAGAAGAGCGGAATGCAGATAACCCCGGTCAGTCGTTTTTTTAGCCGACTGACCGGGGTTATCTTTTGTTCTGATATATTTATTTCGAATTCGGGTATCAGGCTGTATTGCGGGAGAATTTATTTTGCTGCGGAAGTTTCCGATGTTGTCGTTTCCGTGGCATTACCGGCTCCTGCAGAATTTACACACCAGATTCCGATGCATACAAGCGGAAGTGCTGCAAAGATCTGCCAGCCAAGTGCATTTTCATGCAGGAAAACAGCAGACAGCAGTACGCCGAAAACGGGATTGGTAAAACCATATACGGATACTTTTGAAACCGGATGATATTTGAGCAGGATGCCCCAGAGGGAGTAGGCAACTGAGGAAATAAGTGCCAGATACAGGAGCAGAAGCCATGCCGTACCGGATGTTACCGTGAGACGGCCACCTGTCAGGAAACCGTACAGAGCCATGACCAGTCCGCCGATAAAGAATTGCCAGCCGGAGAGCAGCACCGGATTTTCGGTACGTGAAAAGAACTTGATCAGGACAGTTGAACAGGCACAGGAAATGGTGGAAAGAAGTATAAAACCTTCTCCGTTCCACTGAAAACCCATACTTACAGATTGACCGCCAAGGTTTACCAGAACAACACCTGCAAAACCCAACAGGCAGCCGAGAATTTTCCTGTTGGTAAAGCGTTCCATACGAAAGAAGAAGGAAGAGATCAGAATAGCCATGAAAACGCTGGTTGCTTCAATAATGGACGATTTTACACCACTGGTATGTGCAAGACCGATATAGAAAAAAAGGTATTGCAATATCGTTTGAAACAAAGCGAGTATCAGAATTTTTGGAAAATTGATTTTCGTGGGCAAAAGCTTTTTACCGGATAATAAGGAACCGATGAGGATAACCAGAATTCCTGCAAGTGTAAACCTGGTTCCTGCAAACAGAATCTGTGAAGCGGAATCATTTGCACTGACCTGGAACAGATGATAACCGATCTTGATACAGGGGAAAGCACTCCCCCAGAGGAAGTTACAGAAAATGGCTGTCAGGATCATACCGGGCGCTGATTTCAGAAAACTGATTTTGTTATGCATTGTGATACCTCATAATGATAAATTTGTGTATAGAAGACACATGCTGTTAATCATAAACTTTTTTGGGCAGGAAAGCAAAAATCTGTTTTTTTCATTTGGTTCAAATCTTTTGATATTGGATTTCTTTCATCTGAAAATATGATAGTATAGAAACGTAACAGGTCAAAAAGGTAATATAGGAGATTGTATGGAATACTGGGATATTTATGACATTGACAGAAACAGGACAGGAAGAACAGTGGCGCGGGGGCCCTATTTGGAACCGGGTGATTATCACATAGTTGTTCATGTCTGTCTCTTTAATGCGGACGGCGGGATGCTGATCCAGCAAAGACAGCCCTTTAAGCAGGGCTGGCCGAATCTGTGGGATTTTACACTCGGCGGCAGTGCAGTGCAGGGAGAGGACAGCAGAACGGCAGCGCACAGAGAATTACTGGAAGAACTGGGTCTGGACAGGGATTTTTCGGAGAAAAGAGCGCATTTCACCTTTAATTTTGAAAGGGGATTTGATGACTTCTATTTTCTGGAAGAAGATGTACAGATTGAAATGATAAAATTGCAGCAGGAAGAGGTACAGGCAGTAAAATGGGCTTCCAGAGAAGAAATTCTTGAAATGATTGACGCAGGAACATTTATACCCTACTACCCGAGTCTTGTGAATCTGATTTTTGAATCAAGACATCAGAGAGGATGTCATACACGGGAGAAGAGGAAGGAAGAACAGTGAAGGCAGCAGGAAGTTCCAATTTTACAGAAGGCAGGATATATGGTCCGCTTGTCCGGTTCGCACTTCCGGTGTTGTTTGCGGTACTGTTGCAATCCTTATATGGAGCAGTGGATCTGCTGGTAGTCGGACAGTTTTCTGATAAGGCAAATGTTTCTGCAGTTGCAACCGCATCACAGATCGTGCAGACGATTACCTTTGTGATTACTGATATTGCAATGGGGACGACGATTCTCCTCGGACAGATGATCGGAGAGGGAAAAAAGGATAAGGCGGGTGAGATCGTCGGGGTCAGTATTGCGATGTTTGCAGTGATCGGATTGTCAGTTGCCATTATCATGCAGTTTCTGGCAGGAAGCATAGCGCAGGCAATGAATGCGCCGCAGGAAGCTTTTTCACAGACCGTTTCCTATATCAGGATATGCTGCGGCGGTGCAATTTTTATTGTCGCCTATAATGTTCTGGGCAGTATTTTCAGAGGAATGGGGAATTCCAAAGTTCCGCTTGTGGCGGTTGCCATTGCAGCGGTATTTAATGTATTCGGAGATCTGCTATTTGTCGCGGTATTTCATATGGGTGCTGCAGGCGCCGCCTATGCTACGGTGATTTCACAGGCACTCAGCGTTGTGTTGTCTTTTTTCATCATTCGCAAAATGGGATTGCCGTTTGCCTTTCATTTCAAAATGGTACGATTGGATAAAAAAATTACCGGAAAGATCATTTCGCTGGGACTGCCCATTGCACTGCAGGATCTGCTGGTCAGCATCAGCTTTCTGATTATCATGTCCATTGTCAATGGTATAGGAGTAGTGGCATCTGCCGGAGTCGGGGTAGCGGAGCGGTTATGCGGATTTATCATGCTGGTACCGTCTGCATTCATGCAGTCCATGTCCGCTTTCGTCGCACAGAACTATGGTGCAGGCAAACTGCATCGTGCTGTCAGGGCACTTTTTGAGGGAATTGCAACTTCACTGGTATGCGGAATCATTTTGGGATATCTGGCATTCTTCCATGGAACTGCGCTGAGTGCAATCTTTTCGAAGGACGTGCAGGTTATCGCAGCATCAGCGGATTATCTGAAGGCATATGCCATTGACTGCCTGTTTACTGCATTTTTATTCTGCTTTATCGGATTCTTCAATGGAATCGGCAAGACCAGATTTGTTATGATACAGGGAATTGTGGGTGCATTTGCAGTTCGTGTTCCGGTGTCCTTTATGATGAGCAGGATTGTTCCGGTCTCACTTTTTCGGATCGGTCTTGCAACGCCGTGTTCGACTTTTTTGCAGATCATTATCTGTTTTTGTTATCTTTTCTTTTTGCATAAACAGGGTATTTTCCAGGTAAAACAGGAACAGACAATGCAAACGGGTGCGCAATAAGAAAGATACGGATAGCCTTTTATGGCAGTCCGGTTTGATTGATGAAAGGAGATATCAGAATGAAAGTTTTACTGATCAATGGAAGTCCGAATGAAAAAGGCTGTACCTATACGGCACTGTCAGAAGTTGCCCGCACACTGGAGCAAAATGGTGTCGGTACGGAAATTTTCTGGATTGGAAAGAAACCAGTATCAGGCTGCATTGCCTGTGGCAAATGCAGAGAGAACGGTAAGTGTATTATGGATGATAATGTGAATGAGATTGCTGCAAAAATGAATGAGATAGACGGGCTGGTGGTTGGCTCTCCGGTGTATTATGCAGCGGCATCCGGACAGATTACGTCCTTTCTGGACAGATTGTTTTACTGTGCAGGCGGGCATATGGCCGGCAAACCGGGTGCGGCAGTGGTATCCTGCAGAAGAGGGGGTGCAACAGCGGCATTTGATCAGCTCAATAAATATTTCTCCATTTGTAATATGCCGATCGCTACTTCGCAGTACTGGAATCAGGTACACGGCAATTCTCCGGATGAAGTCAGACAGGATCTGGAGGGTATGCAGACGATGCGTACACTGGGTATGAATATGGCATGGCTGCTCAAATGTATTGAAGCAGGTAAAAATGCAGGAATCAGCGCGCCGCAATATGAGCAGAAGGTTGGAACGAATTTTATCAGATAAATAAATATAGCGAAATACAGCAAAACAGGCGTGTTCTTACACGCCTGTTTTGCTGTATTCCTGGGGTGTTTTCCCTGTACAGGCTTTAAACTGTCTTGAAAAATAGGAGATATTCTGAAATCCGCAGGCAATGGCAATGTCCCGGATACTCATATTCCCTTTTGCCAGCAGTTTTTCTGCTTTCTGGATCCGCTTATCAGTAATATAACCGGTAAGCGATTTTCCGGTTTTTTCATGAAAAATGTGAGAAAGATAATCCGGACTCAGAAAGACAGCCTGTGCAATATCATTGCGGCTGAGATCTTCCTGCAAATGGGATTTGATATATTCTTTTACCGCAGCAATAACCGGTTCCGCATTCTCAGGACGATGCAGGTCAGATGCATTCAGTTCATGAAGGGAACTCTGTGCACCGATATCCTCCTGCATGTAATCGGAAAGGAGCCTGTATCTTCCGGCAACAGATTCTGCATCACAGCACTGTGCGTCAATATAGAAGCGAAACTGTCCGGGCATGATATGACAGCACGCTTTATAAGCCTTCAGGACATTATGATGCGCTTTGGCCTTTTCATTTTCAGGACATGGAATCAGAACGAAGTATTCATTGTGACTGACGGTAATAATTGTCGGGGCTTTGTCACAATACATCAGGACTTCATCCAGTATATTTTTCAGCGCATATTCGAAAAGCTCGGGCTTCCACACGGGCAACCGGCTGTCCTGTTTGCAGGAGAGCAAAACAGAAAGATAATGTTCATTGATCGGATTTCCGGAAAGGTGCATATCATGGGAAGCGGCCGTCAGATCATCATGCTCTGACAGAATATTTCCGTGTATGACATTGAGCCAGAACTGGGCAGCACGAAGTGATTCGCTTTTCTGCCAGTATCTGGCATGCAGCTCATTTACCTGCTCTGCTTCTTTTTGCTGAATGCGTATCAGGACATGAGAAAGAGACTGAATCAGTGCTTCTTTTTCAACCGGTTTGAGCAGATAATCGGAACTGCCGAGTTTGAGGGCAGCGGAAGCGTAATCAAAGCGGGCGTAGCAGGTCAGAAAGATGCATTCCGCGTCGAAGTTTTGTTCGCGTACCCATCGGAGCAGTTCGAGACCGCTTCCGTGGGGCATTTCCACATCACATATCATCACATCAATTCTGTTTTTCTCAAAGAGATCCTGTGCCTGCATCATGGAATAGGCACAAAGAACATTGGAAAAGCCGAAATCAGACCAGTCCAGTTTGTTTTTCAGATTTTCAACACAATAATATTCATCATCGACGATTAAGAGTGTCATGCGATCCTCATTTCTGTGCTTTTGTGATATGGTTTCTCATGGGACAGGTATGGTGATTTCAACCTCAGCTCCGGCGTCTTTCCGGTTGGCAAAGCGAAAGGTGCACTGCTCTCCCAGAATAAGGCGTGCTCTGGAATAAACGTTGCCGATACCGATGTGCTCATCATTTTCCTGTATGTAATGTTCCATATTCTGGAGTTTCCCGAGCATTTCATCAGAATATCCCAATCCTGTATCATAGATATCAATGTAAAAGGTATGGTCAGCATTCACTTTGGAAGAGATGTATATATCAGTTACCTTTCCGATTTCGATCTCATGTTTAATAATATTTTCAACGAAACTCAGCAGCAGAAGAGGGATGACACGGATGGAATTTCCTGCTTCATCATAATCCGTGGTCAGTCGGATACTTCCGGGATAACGGATAGAGGACAGTTCGATGTAATTGGCGGTTAATGCAGCTTCCTCTTTAAATGAAACCGTTGTTCCGCAACTGAGCAGATAACGAAGGTGCTTTGTCAGATCGCGGGTCATTTGCATGGAGAGATCAGGGTGCCCTGCCTCAGTCAGCTCATATACGGTATTGAGGCAGTTGACAAGAAAGTGCGGGGTAAGCTGGAGTTTCAGAAATTCGATTTCAATCTGCTTTTTATGCAGCTGTTCTTCATATACCGAAATCTGAAGATTTCTGATTTCATCCATCATTTCGTTGAAGGCATTGCTCATATCAATAAATTCATCGCAGCGAAAGGCGGGACGAATGCGGGCATCCGGCTGACCGCTTCGTATTTTTATAATGGTTGCAGACATGGAACTGATCGGTCGTAAAATGATTCTGTCTCCAAACCAGAAGGACAGGAACAAAAGTATCATACACAGAAAAATCATGATTGCAGCAACCGTTTCAAAAATAGAAATGGATGAACTGACGGAACGATCCGGAACAAGTGCGATCAGTTTAACAGATGAAGATTTGGTCAGCGGATAACTCATAAAAAGTTCCGGCTGGCCGTTTATTTTTATTACATCGTTTTCTGATTCTGAGATTTTCCTGTAATCGTCTATTTTCGGTGTGATTGGTGAGGTGCTTAAAAGGGTTCCGTTGGAAAGTGCAAAGTCAATGTACAGATCCTCACTGTCCAGACTAAAAGTACGGATGGCAGAATTAATACTCAGATAGGCACCGATATACCCGTTTCGCAGCTTTAAGACACGAATCAGATAATACTTGTTATCTGAGTAGATCACATTCCATTTTCCGGCATTGCGTTTATTGAAATATAAACCGGAATCCGAGGCTGCCCGGATCCTTTTCCGGAGGCTTGCAGAGACTGGATTGGAACCGGTGACAAAAAGATCTGCATCCGGAGAATAGTAAAAAAAGTTGTCTGCCAGCTGCACTTTTAATGCAGATGAAAAGGTTTCCTGAAGGTGATAAATTGACTTCATCCATTCCAGACTGTTCCAGTTTGCGGTACCAAGGTCTGCAACATCCGCGTCATTGTATACGAAACCGGATAAATAAATTTCTGTCTTGTGCAGATTGGTATTCAGCTGCGCAACCTGTGTTCGCATACCGATATCGATGGAATGGTATGCTTCCTTTCGGATGATATGAACGGCATACAGGCTGGTAAAAATTACCATGAGCAGCATGCATGCAAAAAGAAAACCGATGTAGAGAACAAAATATTTTTTGATTGTAAAATGAATCTGGTTAAAAAATTTTCTCATAGTCTTTTTCACACCGGTCAGAAACAACAGCATCAATATGACAACTGCATTATAGCATGAAAAGTTATATTTGAGCCTGAAAAGCATAAAAGTGAAAAAAGACAGCAGTGAAGTGAAAGTAGGGTAAGACGGACAATGTTACACTGAGAAAAAAACAATCAATATCGGGAGGCTGCAGGTGAAAAAAGAAATTCGTGTAGAACTGAAAAATGAAACGTACTGTATGATCAGCGGGATAACCTTTGCACAGGTACCATACTGGTTTCCCTTTTACAATTACCATGATCTCAAAATGAATATGATCAGACCATTTGAACCGGGGGGCCGGAAGCGTCCGTTGGTATTATGGATCTGCGGCGGGGCATGGATCACCATGGACCGGAATGCGCATACACCTTATCTGATGGAATATGTCAGACATGGCTATATTGTAGCAAGTATTGAATATCGTCTGTCAAACAGTGCCTGTTATCCGGCGCAGCTGCAGGATGTCAAAAGTGCGATCCGATATCTGCGGGCACATGCGGATGCGTATGGAATTGATGCAGAACGAGTTGCTGTTATGGGTGAATCAGCGGGTGGCTATCTTGCGTCTATGGCAGGTGTAACATCAGACCGGACGGAATTTGATGTGGGAGAAAATCTGACAGAGTCAAGCAGTGTGCAGGCAGTTGTTGATTTTTATGGTCCATCGCATTTTGCAGAGGAAGGCAGGAGCAATCCGGAAGGGAAGCCATTCCCTGATCAGATGCTGTTGGGATACAGTTCATGGCTGGTGCCGGAAAGAGCAAAAGAAACAGATGTGACTTCCTATATCAATGAAAAAACACCACCGTTCTTTATTGTGCACGGGATGGCTGATCCGGTGGTTTCAATTGAACACAGCGAGTATCTTTATGATGCGCTTGACGCAAAAAATATTCGTGTGGAGCTGCTGAAAGTGAGGGACGCATGGCATGCTGCACCGGCAATCTATCAGGAGGAGATCAGCGCGCAGATCATGCAGTTTCTGGACAGTATTTTAAAATCATGACAGCAGAATTGTACCAAAAGGGAGCAGAAAATTTGTTTTGTAAATTAAATGGAAATAATAGAATAAAGGAAAGATAAGAGAAAGCGTGATCAGATTCTGCAGGAACAGCAGAAAATCTGACAGGGGTATTTCAAAGGAGGAAAATATGAGAATGAAGAGGTTACTGGCAATTGGTATGGCAGCCGGAATGATGATCAGCACGGCAGCATGTGGAAGCAGTGCGGCAGGAACAACAGGGACGGCAGCAGGAACAACAGGAGCGACGGAATCCGCTACTACGGGTACATCTGCAACAACAGCAGCTTCAGATGGGAAGATCACACATCTGGTAATGGCATTTCCGACCTTCACCGGTGCACCGGCAGATACAGCTAAGGTGCAGGATGCCATGAATGAAATATTGAGAAAGAAAATCGGCGTGGAAGTTGAACTTCAGATTTCAGATCTGGCTTCCTACAAACAGAATATGACGCTTGCACTCAGCAGCGGAGAGCAGATTGATATCATGAACACGATCATGCAGGATTACGCGACACTGATCGCGCAGGGCAGTCTGACTGATCTGGAAGCAGATAATCTGATGCAGACGGATGGCCCCGGCATCGTATCAACAATCGGACAGGATTATGTGGATGCATGTCGTGTGGATGGGAAATTGTATGCACTTCCCGGTATGAGAGACTACGCACAGGGAAAAGGCTGTATCGCAGTTGGAACAGAATATCTGGATGCAATCGGGTACAAAGAACCGGAGGGAAGTGGAGAGATTGTCAAAATCACAGAAGATGAGTTGAATGATATTCTTGCAAAACTTCATACACAATTCCCTGATATGGAAGTGATGCGTCCGGCTACCAGCGGGGTATCGCAGTATACAAATCTTGATTTTCTGGGTGGCAATATTTTCGGTGTTCTGGAAAATTATGGACAGGATCTGAAAGTGGTAGATGCTTTTCAGACTGATGAATATAAGAATTTCTGTAAACTGATGTATAGCTGGAATCAGAATGGCTATATCAGTAAAGATGCAACAACAGATACGACATCTGTAGGAACGTTAGAGGCAGCAGGAACCTTGATTGCCTATCAGACAGGTGGAAAGCCGGGAAGCAAGGCGCAGGAGTCAAGTGGCGGTAATCGTGACATGACTATTTTCCAGACAAAAGATGATTATATGTCGTCCAGTTCGGTAGCCTCCTTCATGTGGACAATTCCTTCGACTACGGTAGATGCAACAGCGGCAATGAAGCTGATGAATGAACTTTATACAGATCCTGGAATTGAGAATCTGCTGATCTATGGTATAAAGGATACAAATTATACGGTTAAGGACGGCCTTGCAGAAACAATTAAGGATGAAAGCGGAACAGCAGCATATAGTACGCTTGGATGGATGGCACCAAATCAGTTCCTGTCTTATGTAGGTTCAGGCAACAGCGCAGATCTGTGGGATCAGATAAAAAGCTTTAATGATAATGCAAAGAAGTCCAGTGCGCTGGGTTTCAGCTTTGACGGAACAGGTGTAACAACAGAACTTGCCGCAGTGCAGGCCGTATATGATGAATATCAGAAGAGTCTGGAATATGGTTTTGCTGATCCGGATACAACAATTGCAGAAATGGACAAAAAGATGATGGATGCAGGACTGCAGAAAATCATTGATGCAAAACAGGAGCAGCTCGATGCATGGGCAGCAGCAAAACAGTCCAACTGACCTTGAATAACAGAGTATGTACCTAACAGAAACAGGGGAATGTGGATGAATACTATGATGAAAAAGGCAGGTGCTGTTACAGCACCTGCTCACAAAATGAACGGTAAGAGGATCAGAAGATTCATTCCGGTATATCTGATCATGCTGCCGGGGCTTATCTATCTTTTTATCAATAATTATATGCCAATGCCGGGGTTGATAGTGGCATTCAAGCAATACAATATCAAAAAGGGAATATATGGGAGCGACTGGATTGGGTTTAAGAACTTTGAATATCTGTTCAAGACCAGTGACGCATTTGTTATTACCAGAAATACAATTTTATATAATGTGGCATTTATCATTGTTAATACGTTTATGGCCATTATGGTTGCAATTATATTGAGTGAATTGTACGGCAAAGCCAAAAATTTTTATCAGAGTGCAATTCTGCTTCCCAATCTGATATCTACTGTTATTATTGGTTACCTGGTTTTTGCTTTTTTCAGTGTTGAGAACGGATTTATAAATAATACGATACTTCCTCTTTTAATAAAGATTCAGTTGACTGGTACAGCAAATCACAATATTGGCCGTTTATTATTATTTTTGTCAGTGCATGGAAGAGTGTTGGATATAACTGTATCATATACTTGTCTTCCATTATGGGCATAGACAGGTCAATATACGAGTCAGCCAGTATTGATGGTGCATCCAAAATGCAACAGATTCGTTATCTGACACTTCCGTTATTAAAGCCTACAATTATCATGCTGACATTGATGGCGATCGGAAGAATTTTCTATTCTGACTTTGGACTGTTCTATCAGGTGCCAATGAATCAGGGCGCACTTTATGCAACGACAAATACCATTGACACCTATGTATACAGAGGGCTGATTCAGATTGGTAACATCTCCATGTCAGCTGCAGCAGGTGTATATCAGTCAGTGGTGGGATTTGTACTTGTTCTGCTGGCAAATCTTGCAGTCAGAAAGTTTGATAAAGAAAATGCTTTGATCTAAGCATATAAATGATATGAATTGTCACGGAGGAAACGATGAGAACGAAGGAAGATCGAATATTTCAAACCATAGGAAGCACGATTATGATCATCATGACACTTCTGGCACTGGTTCCTATTGCTTTGATGATGATATCTTCATTGACAGACAATGCTACTTTGCTGAAGAACGGATATTCCTTTTTTCCAGGAAAATGGAGTCTGTATGCGTATACCTGGATATTTCAATCAAATGGAGCGACGGTAATAAAGGCATATGGAATGTCATTCATTATTACAATTATGGGAACGATATGCAGTCTGTTTCTGACAACAACACTGGCCTATGGATTGTCACGTAAAGGATTACCGCTCAGGGGTATATTGACTTTTCTTGTTTTTTTTACCATGCTGTTCAATGGCGGTTTGGTGCCGACCTATATAAATTACACAACCATATTTCATGTGAAGGATACAATTTGGGGGTTACTGGTCCCAGGACTTATGATGAATGCGTTCAATGTGCTGTTAATGAAGAGTTATTTTACTGCAAGTGTGCCGGATGAAATTCTGGAAGCAGCTTACATAGATGGCGCAGGTGAAGTAAGGACAATGTGCAGTGTGGCGCTTCCTATGGCAAAACCGATTATAGCAACGATAGCCATGTTCGCAGGGCTTGGATACTGGAACGACTGGAATAACGGATATATTTATATTGTAAAACATACAGAACTGTTTACGATCCAGAATCTGTTGAACAGACTGATGCAGAATATTCAGGCTTTGGCACAAAATTCATCTAATCTCAGCAGTGCACAGCAGGGACTTGCACAGATTCCATCAACAACCGTACGTATGGCAATGGCAACACTTGGAATTTTGCCTGTAATAGCAGTATATCCGTTTATTCAGAAAAATTTCGTAAAAGGGATCACTCTGGGAGGCGTAAAAGGCTGATTTGTATTAGAATGGTAGCAGAAGAAGTATTTTAAGTAATAGGACGCAGTTTCCTGTTACATATAAAAGGCAGTATGCTGCCATGATGCAGAGAAGGAGTATTTTATTATGAAACAGATAGAACAATGGGGTGTGTTGGAACTGAAATTTTCGGGACGAAAAGATGGGAATCCTTTTACAGATTATACCATTCAGGCTGTCTTTACAGGAGAAAACGGAAAAACTATAAAGACAGATGGATTTTATGACGGGGAAGGTATTTATATCATTCGCTTCATGCCGGAAGAGACAGGGCACTTCAGTTATGAAGTTTCCGGCAGTTTTCAGGATGCATCGACACAAAACAGCGAGTCAGATCTGGCAGGCGGGTTTGCGGTAATTGCAGCATGCAGTCCCCGGAATCACGGACCGGTCAGAGTATATGCGGAGCGTTATCTGGCATATGCTGACGGAACACCATATTATTCTATCGGAACGACCTGCTACGCATGGGCGAATCAGACAGATGACTTGCAGGAGCAGACGCTTCAAACACTTGCAAAAAGCAGTTTTAATAAAATACGGTTTTGTTTTTTTCCGAAATTTTACAGATATAACACGGAGGAACCGGTTTCCTATCCTTATCTGAGAGGGGTAAAAAGGGGGCAGGATCAGGAACGTGCTGCAAAGGCAATGCACATCGGTTTCCATACGGACAAACCGGTAGCAGATATTACCGATTTTGACTGCTATCAGTTTAATACAGAGCATTTCAGAAGATTTGATAAGCGGATCTCTCAGCTGCGTGATATGGGGATAGAGGCAGATATGATTCTGCTGCATCCTTATGATAAATGGGGATTTTCTACGATGCAGCGGGAATGTGATGAATTGTATCTTCGCTATATTGTTGCAAGATATGGTTGTTACAGGAATATCTGGTGGTCGATGGCAAACGAATATGATCTGATGACAAAGACGACGGCAGAGTGGAAAGCATACGGAGAACTTGTGAAGGCCTGTGACCCGTACAACCATCTGCGTTCGATTCACAATTGTCTGAAATTTTATGATCATCATGAGGACTGGATTACACATTGCAGTTTGCAGAGAATTGATCTGTATCGCCATGTGGAAGAAACGGATCATCTGCTGGAAGAATACCAGAAACCTGTTGTATGGGATGAAATTGCATATGAAGGGAATATTATGATGGGCTGGGGCAACATTACCGGACAGGAAATGGTGCGTCGTTTCTGGGAAGCTTTTCTGCGGGGCGGACATGCCGGACACGGAGAGACTTATCTGGATCCCGATGATATTTTGTGGTGGTCCAAAGGCGGTGTCCTGCATGGAACAAGTGAACCAAGACTTGCTTTTTTGCATCAGATCATGCAGCAAACACCGGGCGGATTCATGAAGTACGGAGAATGCGGATTTGATGAGGTAGTCGGGATACCCTATACCGAAAATCGGAAGACGAGCTGGACAGAACCTGCAGAATTTGCGGATTATGAAATTCATTATTACGGATTTGAACAGCCGGCTGTTATTGAGTTCGATCTGCCGGAGGAAAAGAAGTTTCGGGCAGAGGTGATCGATACCTGGAATATGACAATTACGGATATGGGCATACACTCCGGTTATACCGCAATTCAGATGCCGGGCAGACAGTATATGGCAATCCGTCTGATCAGAGAAGTATAAAGGCAGGAAAAACGGGAGGAAACGGGAATGGGTCTTGGATATTATACAAATGTCAGAGTAACGGATTACGGACCATATGTGACGAAAATTATTCTGCCGCTTACAGATGTGATCTCGGCAGAAGTCAGCGCTGATATGTTTAATGTATATGTGGAACGAAAGGATACGAAAGGTAACATTCTGGAATTGCCAAAAAGCTGGATGGCTTTGGATGACAGAGAACCCAGTAAGGGTTATTGCCCGGTCGATAATGCGTATCTGTCTGATGAAACGGGAGAAAGTGTTGAAGAGGGCAGTTATATTACGCTTGCGATGAAATACGGTCCGATCTACAAACTGACAGCGGAGATTTCTGCACCGGAAGGATTTAACGTTCACATCGTGAGCGATTACCGGATCACACAGATAAAAGAGATTCCTTCAAGGAATGGGGTGTTATCGGGCCTGGTATATGATAAAAAACTTGGAACCAGATGTAAGGATACAGAACGTTTTCTGACAGATATATCAGGAGATCAGAAAAGACCGCTTCGTTATGGCTATTTTGTACCGCAGGGACAGGCAGAAAAGAAGCCGCTTATCATATGGCTGCACGGTGCAGGAGAAGGCGGACAGGATACGAGCATTGCCTATTCCGGTAACAAAGTGACCAATCTGGCATCGGACACGATTCAGAAGAAATTCGGAGGCGCCTATATTCTTGCACCGCAGTGTCCTACCATGTGGATGGATGACGGGAGCGGTGAATATACAAAGGGCGGAAAGAGTATGTATGTCAGTGCTCTGAAATATCTGATTGATGAATTTGTGGAAAATCATCCTGAAATTGACAGAAAGAGAGTCTATATCGGTGGAGATTCCAACGGCGGATTTATGACCATGCGCATGTGTATTGATTATCCTGATTTTTTTGCGGCAGCATTTCCGGTCTGTGAAGCGCTCTACGATGATACGATTTCGGATACACAAATCAGAAAACTTGCCGGACTGCCAATCTGGTTCACGCATGCCAAGAATGATCCGGTCGTCAAACCGTCTGAGACCGTTCTGGCAACCTATCTTCGATTAAAGGCAGCAGGTGCAGAAAATCTGCATTTCAGTTTCTGGGATAAAATTGAAGATATGCACGAAGGATTTTGCGATGAAAACGGAAAGCCTTATGAATATATCGGTCACTTTTCATGGATTCCCATGCTCAATGATGACTGCAACTTTGACGATGCGCCGGAACAGGAAGCAGACGGTAGATTTCCGTGTCACAGAGAAAGCGTCACAGTTAATATGAAAAAAGTAACATTATTGGACTGGCTCGCTTTACAGAAGAGATAAGCGCAGATTCTCGGTTTGAAATATGCTAATTTTTTCAATTTATCATCCGATATATCCTGTATAGGATCACTATGTGTACAGGGAAGTCACAAGTTGAAGGCAGTGTGATACAAATAACTCTGCCGTTTCGCCAGGGAAGGTGGGATAACAGGATGATAAACGGAATCAATGAAGCAGCTTATCTGCAGCAGATCAGTACAAAGTTGACAGGGAAGGAAGCAGTACAGAAAAAAGAAACACAGAAATCCGCGGATCAGGCAGCAGACAAGGCGGTAGACAAAACAGCGGATAATAAGACGGAAAAAACGACGGTAACCGGAACTGCTACATTTGGGGATGCCAGACTTTCACAGGGAGGACTTGCTTATTACAATATGTTGAAAGCAAAATTCTCCGGCATGAATTTCGTACTGGTTGCATCTGACAGCAGGCAACAGGCAGAGGCAATGAAGGGAAGTTTTGCTTCTGCAGGTGCAATGACAGTTCTGATTGATACGGATAAGATTGAAAAGATGGCATCCGACGAGCAGTATCGTAAGAAAATAGAAGCAACCATTTCTTCAGCTGCAAGCGGTTTGACAGGTCTATCCAAAAAAATCAGTGCTTCCTATACTTCTGCGGGAAGTTCTGCAGGGGCAGTGACAGCTTTTGGAATGACGGTCAAAGATGGCGGAAATGCAATGTTTTTTGCTGTGCTGAAGAAAGCGAATACTGCACAGAAAGAGCATAATGCAAAGGCCGCAAAGGAAAGAAAAGAAGAAAAAGAAGCAGAAAAGGACAAACGGCAGGAACAGATCAGTGAAGCAGCCAGGGACAAAGCAGACAAGGCGGCAGAAACCCAGGGAAATACCGGAAAAGCAGATGCTGAAACAGATACGGTAACAGTTACGGCGGGATCGATTGAAGAACTGATCCGTAAAATACAGGAGTATCAGTATCAGGCACTTTCTGACAGCATTATGACAGAAAAGGAAAAAGCGGTTGGCGCATCCATTGATTGCAAAGCATAATGTCAATATCTGCATAATATTATAAAACGATCAAAGCTCTCAAAGTGTGAAGCAGTGCACTTTGAGAGCTTTACTGTTATAATTGGGTGTATGGATTGAAATATTTAGCGGCTCTTGTAAATTAAAAAATACAATGTTATGATAAAAAATATTTATACTGTTGTATAAATTAGAAAATAAGATCTGATCAGTGGGGAGTAAAAAGATTGAGCAAAATAGGACTTGTAGTAGAAGGCGGCGGAATGAAATGCGCCTACGGCGCCGGTGTGCTGGATGCTTTCCTGGATGATGGGATATGCTTTGATTATTGTATCGGAGTTTCTGCGGGAAGTGCAAACACAGCTTCTTTTCTTGCAGGACAACGTGGAAGAAATCTGCGTTTTTATACGGATCATATTAAAGAACCCGGGTATTTCGGCTTTAAGAGTTTTTTGGAGACAGGAGATTTATTCGGACTGAAATATATTTATGCGACATTGAGCAATTCGAATGGAGAAGATGCGCTGGATTATCAGAAAATACTGGATAATCCGGCAGAATTCGTTATTGTTGCAACCAATGCCCGAACAGGAAAACCTGCCTATTTTCGCAAGCATGATATGAAACAGGATGATTATCGCGCGATTATGGCATCCTGTGCACTTCCGGCTGCCTGCAGACCGATTCGGATCGATGGAGAAAAGTATTATGACGGCGGGGTTTCAGATTCCATTCCGGTACAGAAAGCACTGGATGACGGCTGTGATAAAGTAGTTGTGATCACATCCAAACCGCGGGATTTTGTAAAAAAGCCGGAACAGCACAGACTTTTATATACTTTTTTCTGCCAGCTTTATCCAAGGATTGTCCATTGTCTGAATCGCAGGCATATCATGTATGCACAGTGCCAGAACAGAATGTTTGAACTGGAAAAAGAGGGAAAAGCAGTTATCTTCGCACCAAGTGAACATCTTCCGATGAGTACCTATGCAATGAATGCACAGGCCAACAGGGAACTGTATGAGCTTGGTATGAAAGATTACTATGATGTCAGAGAGCAATTCAAAGCTTTTATGAAAAATGAGGAAGATGGAGCTGTATCAGGACTTTAAGCCTGATACAGCTTTTTTATGACTCTGGCTTTATTAGATGTTATAATGAGTACAGATATAGCAGCTGTGCTGGAAAAACAGACAATCGGATATCGGAATCAGCTGCAGAGTGTCATGGCAGAATGAAAGGGGTTTGGTATGAAACTGATATTTATCGGAGCAGATCATGAAGTTACAGGAAGTTGTCATTACCTGCAGGCATGCGGTAAGAATATTCTCATCGATTACGGAATGGAACAGGGAAAAGATTATTTTGAAAATGTTCCGCTTCCCGTGAATGAAGCTAAAATCGATTATGTTCTCCTGACGCATGCGCATGTAGACCATTCAGGACTGTTACCGCTTTTATTTGCAAGGGGTTTCCGGGGTCAGATAATGGCAACAGAGGCAACAACGGATTTGTGCAGCATCATGCTGCGAGACTGTGCACATATTCAACAGCAGGAAAATGAATGGCGCAAACGAAAAGGGAAACGAAGTGCAGATATCAAACAGCAGGAGCCGCTTTATACCATGGAAGATGCTGACGGTGTTATCAAGTGTTTTGTTCCCTGCAGATATGGACAGACTCTTGATTTATGTGAGGGCATCAAAATTCGCTTTACAGATATCGGCCATCTGCTCGGATCAGCAAGTATTGAAGTCTGGATTGATGAAAAAAATAACAGAAAGAAGCTGGTGTTCTCTGGAGATATCGGCAATACGAGACAACCACTGATCAGGGATCCACAGAAAACCAAAGATGCTGATTATGTGATCATGGAATCGACGTACGGGGATCGTCTGCATACCACAGAGCGCCCGGATTATGTGAAAGCACTCGCTGCGGTTCTGGAACGGACTTTTGCGCGGGGCGGAAATGTTGTGGTACCTTCTTTTGCAGTTGGCAGGACGCAGGAGATGCTATATTTTATCCGTAAGATCAAAGAAGAAAATCTGGTAAAAACAGAGCCTGATTTTCCGGTTTATGTGGACAGTCCGCTGGCAGTAGAAGCAACGCAGATATTCAGAGAACATGAATATGAATGCTATGATGATGAGGCAATGGAACTCATACACAATGGCATCAACCCGCTTACTTTCCCCGGGCTGCATCTTGCAATCACTTCACAGGAATCACAGGAGATCAATTTTGAAACAACGCCAAAGGTAATTATTTCTGCATCCGGTATGTGCGATGCAGGGAGAATCAAACATCATCTCAAACACAATCTCTGGAGAGAGGAAAGCACGATTCTCTTTGTGGGATATCAGTCAGTCGGAACCCTTGGGAGATCCATCATGGACGGCGCAGAGCAGGTTAAATTATTCGGTGAACCGATTGATGTACATGCAGAAATTGCCAAAATGGAAGGGCTCAGCGGGCATGCAGATAAAAACGGGCTGATTGACTGGATCAACGGATTTGAACAAAAACCCGCAAAGGTTTTTGTTGTTCATGGTGAGAATACGGTGGCAGCTTCCTTTGCCCAGTGCCTGAAGGATGATTATGGGTTTGATACCTATGCTCCATACAGCGGAACGGAATTTGACCTGGGAACCGGCATGCTGCTAAAGGAGGCCGCTCCGGTTCCGATTGTCAGGAAAGCATCCATTATATCGGATGTATACAGCAGGTTGAAGGCGGCAGGAGAAAGACTTCTTGCAGTAATTGAACAGAGCAGAGGAATGAGTAATAAGGATATGGCAAAATTTGCAGATCAGATTAATTCTTTATGTGATAAATGGTTAAAATAACAGTAAAGCGGCAGGGAGCAGAGAATGAGCAAGGCAGATGAGATTTTTATTGGTATGTGCCGGGATATCCTGGACAATGGAACCTCTACAGAGGGAGAGAAGGTAAGACCGCATTGGGAAGATGGAACGCCGGCATACACGATCAAGAAATTCGGTGTGGTCAACAGATATGATCTGGCGGAGGAATTTCCGGTCATGACACTTCGCAAAACGGCATTGAAAAGTGCAACAGATGAGATACTCTGGATCTGGCAGCAGAAGTCCAACAATGTGCATGACCTGCACAGTCATATCTGGGATGAGTGGGCAGATCCGGACGGTTCTATCGGAAAGGCCTACGGGTATCAGCTGGGAATCAGGCACAGCTATAAAGAGGGGATGTTTGACCAGGTAGATCGTGTGATCTATGATCTCAAAAACAACCCGTTCAGCAGAAGAATCATGACGAATATTTATGTGCATCAGGACCTGCATGAAATGAACCTGTATCCCTGCGCCTACAGTATGACCTTTAACGTAACACAGAGGAAAGGGCAGGAAAAACTGACATTGAATGCTATTTTGAATCAGCGCTCGCAGGATGTTCTGGCGGCGAACAATTGGAATGTGGTTCAGTATGCGGTTCTGATCCACATGATCGCACAGGTGTGTGACATGAATGTCGGAGAATTTGTTCATGTGATTGCAGATGCGCATATTTATGACAGACATATACCGCTGGTCAGGGAACTGATCAGTCGTACACCACAGCCGGCGCCTCAGTTTCATTTGAATCCGGACATTCATGATTTCTATCAGTTTACCCGTAATGATGTGAGTCTGGAAAATTATGCAGTTGCGGGCGAGCAGTTAAAAGATATTCCGATCGCAATCTGACGGCTGTAAATGATTTAAAAGAATTCGTGTTAAGAGGAAAGAAGCAAAAATGTACATCTGATGTACAGAAATGAGGCTTATATTGAAAATTATCGTAGCAGTAGACGCAAATTGGGCAATTGGTCTGAAAGGGAAGCTTCTGATCAGCATTCCCAATGATCATAAGATATTTCGTAAGGAAACAATGGGTAAGACCGTCGTGCTTGGCAGAAAAACCCTTGCAACCTTTCCGCAGGGGCTTCCACTTGACGGAAGAAATAATATTATTCTGTCTTCTCAAAGTGACTATACTGTCAGAAATGCTCAGGTAGCGCACAGCACGGATGAACTTCTGAAAATGGTCAAAAAATATGACACAGATGACGTTTACGTTATCGGCGGGGCAAGTGTATATCAGGAGCTGCTTCCTTATTGTGATACCTGTATTGTGACCAGAATTGACCGTGTTTATGATGCTGATTGCCATTTCCCGAATCTGGATGAAATGCCGGAATGGGAAATGACAGAAGAAAGTGAAGAACAGGTATATTTTGATACAACCTATACTTTTCAAACATACAGCAGAAAAAGATAACCTTTCAGGATTTCTGATCAGAGATAATCTTCCAGGGCTTCCTGCGAGGCAATGCGGATTTCACGACCTTTTACATGAATCAGTCCATCGTGTTGCATATGCATCAGTTCACGTGAAAGAGAAGGTCTTGTAACATTGAGATAGTCGGCAAGTTCTTCCCGTGTCATGTCAACAATGACGCGGCCGTCTGCTGTTTCATTATCCAGAATATAGTGAACCAGGCATTCACGCAAAGAACCGGCAGAAATCATGCGCAGTTTGGCATTCATGGTAAAGGCCTTGTTGGCAAATAGTGTGATCAGGTTACCGATTACCACCTGATTTTTCTGATTTGTAAAATCAAAAGCCGGGAATTCCAGAACATCACAGTGCGATGTGGCAATTGCGTCAACATCATATTTTCGAAGTTTCTTATAGAGATATACTTCACCAAATATATCGCCTGGTTCCCGTATTTTTGTGATCAGGACGCGGCGTCCTGAGAGCGTATCTCTGCATACAGTCACCTCTCCTGAAATCAGCACGAATATTCTGGTTGGTTTTCCGGAAATGGTAAAGAGCGCCTCTTCCGGATTGTAGTGGTGTATTTTTGCATAATTGGCATGAATAAAATCTGCGATTTCAAGTTCCGTCATGCCATCGCACAGAATACAGTTTTGCAGAATATGAATCAGGGAATCTTCTTTTATCATGACACGTATCCTTTCTGATTACAGATCGAATCGTTCTTTTCTTTATCGTATCATTTTTTTTCTTTTCATGCGAATATATTATCACTTTCAAAAACAATATGGTATAATAGGATAAGCAAATGGAGTAATCCATTTAAGAGACATCAATGTTACAGTGCTGAAAGGAGATCAAAGCAGTATGAAGTACGTATGTGGTATATGTGGATATGTGTATGATGAAGCTACCGGAGATCCTGATAATGGAGTAGCACCGGGAACAAAGTGGGATGCGCTTCCGGCGGATTGGGTATGCCCGCTCTGCGGCGTTAGCAAGGATGAATTTTCACAGGAATAATAATAAAAAAGAGGCAGGTGGTCATCCATCTGTCTCTTTTTTATTGAATAATGATGAAAAGTTCATTGCAGCATTTTCAGCTGAGGATCAGTCTGTCATTTACGGCATCACTGCTGCCGGCTTCTTCAAATTTACGCAGAAGATCTGCAACCTGTAAATTCTTTTTTTCTTCTCCGGAAACGTCATAAATGATTTTTCCTTCACTCATCATGATCAACCTGTTACCATGTGCAATGGCATCACGCATATTGTGTGTGACCATCAGTGCGGTCAGGTGATTTTCCTGAATGATCTGATCGGAAAGCTCCAGAACCTTCTTGGCGGTCTTAGGGTCAAGTGCAGCTGTGTGTTCATCCAGAAGCAGAAGATCAGGTTTTTTCAGGGAAGCCATCAGGAGTGTAATTGCCTGTCTCTGACCACCGGACAGCAGGCCGACCTTTGAGGTAAGCCTGCCTTCGAGCCCAAGATCCAGAGATTTCAGAAGTGCAACATAATGTTTATGTTCTTTACCGGTTATACCGGGACGCAGAAATCTGCGCAGACCGCGTCTTGCAGCAAGTGCCAGATTTTCATCGATCTGCATGGTAGCTGCAGTTCCCATCATGGGATCCTGAAATACGCGTCCGATGTAGCGTGCACGGCTGTGTTCCGGAAGCCATGTGATATCATGACCGTTTAGTACGATGGAACCGGAATCGACCGGCCAGACACCGGCAACCGCATTCAGAATCGTTGATTTTCCGGCGCCGTTTCCGCCAATGACCGTACAGAAATCACCATCATGCAATGTCAGATTCACACCTGTCAGAGCAGCTTTTTCATTGATTGTTCCCTTATTAAAAGTTTTGGTAAGATTTTTTATTTCCAGCATCAGCTTTTTCTCCGTAAAATACGTTTTCCATTTTGCCAGTAGCCCTGAATAGCAGGCAGTGCCATGAATATGGCAACAATAATGGCACTGAACAGTTTCAGATAATCCGGTTTCAGACCAAGCGTCAATACGATCTGAATAACAATATAATAAATAATTGCACCAAAAACTGAGGTCGCCAGTTTAAATGCGAAATTGTGCCTGGATCCGAATATGACTTCACCGATAATAACAGCAGCGAGTCCGATTACAATTGCACCGCGCCCGGAATTGACATCTGCATTGCCCTGATACTGTGCAATCAGACCGCCTGCCAGGCCGACCAGACCGTTTCCAAGTACCAGTCCCAGCCGGATACATCTTCCGGTGTTAATTCCCTGTGCACGTGACATGTTCTGATTACAGCCGGTTGCACGGATGGCAGAGCCGATTTCGGTTCCAAAAAAAACATATAGAAGAATAATTACTGCTGCAATGAAAATCAGTGAAATGACAATGGATTCACTGACAAAACGAATGCTGACAATCAGTGCATACTTATCAACGCTGACGGCCTGATTGGATTTGCCCATGATCCGCATATTTACAGAATACAGACCCAGTTGTGTCAGAATACCCGATAAGATTGCGGGAATCTTGAATATGGTATGCAGCAGACCGGTGATGTATCCGGCGGCCATGCCGGCAAGAACCCCTGCCAGCAGAGCAACGGATACATCAAAACCACCAAGGATCATCATGACCGTGGTAGCACCTCCCAGCGCAAAACTTCCATCAACAGTCATATCCGCAAAATCAAGTACCTTAAATGTAATATATACGCCAATTGCCAGAATTCCCCAGATGAGACCCTGCGCAATGACGCCGGGCATGGCATTCAGAAATGCGATCATATTGTAAAAACCCCTTTCCGGTAAAAAACGTTCTGTTATTATTTGGATGTATCAAGTGCGGTCATATCTTTGAAGACATCCATATTCCAGCCGATGGCTTTCGCAATATCAGGATTGTATTCGGGTGTAATATTGTTCGATACGTACTGAATCGGCATTGTTGCGGGCTTTTTACCATTGACCAGAATATCGTATGCCATTTCACCTGCGGCATAACCCATATCATAGTAGCTGATACTGAGTGTTGCCAGACCGCCTGTCTTACACATGTTTTCTTCACCGCAGATGACCGGGATCTTGGCAGGAACAGTAATGTTTTTGACGATTTCCATATTGTTGGCCATGGTATTGTCTGTCGGAATATAGACACAGTTACATTCTGCAATGGCATTCGTAACAACGGCCTGTATTTCATTGGAATCTGCTGCGGTATATTCTTTCCATTTAATGCCTGCCTGATCCAGGTATTTCTCTGCAAGCTTCGCCTGGAAAAGAGAATTGGGTTCTGCACTGCAATAGAGAATCGCAACCTGTGAAGCATCCGGAACAACCTTTTGCAACAAAGCAATCTGCTGATCAACAGGAGCCAGATCGGAAGCACCGGTTACATTTTTGCCGGGCGCTTCATTGGAGTCAATTACGCCTGCGGTAACATAGTCTGTAATGGAAGTGCCGACAATCGGAATATCACCGGTTGCCTGTGCTGCAGCGATCAGTGCGGAAGTTGCATTTGCCATGATCAGATCATCACCTGCACTTACAAAGTTATTGGCGATCAGGGTACAATTGGACTGTTCACCCTGTGCATTTTCGAGATCAAATTCTACTGTTGATCCGGTTCCTTTGAATTTATCATTCAGAGCGGCTTCAAAGCCTTCCGTAGCTTTGTCCAGAGCGGGATGTTCCAGCTGCTGGATGATTCCGATATGATAGGTCTTACCGGAAGCAGATGCGGTTGCGGTATCGGAAGCGGATGTTTCTGCGGCAGTGGAACTTTCGGATACAGCAGCCTTTGTGGCAGATGTACCGGCAGAACCGGAAGCAGTGTGTCCGCATGCGGTTGCCATACATACCATGGCACTACTGAGCAGTACAGCGATCAGTTTCTTTTTCATAATGTCTCCTCCTGTAAAGGGCTCTTGCGTACTTTGGTGCGTTACGCTTTAAACTGTTAAAGCAATTAACCTATAATATATTACAAAACATATAAAAAATCAATTATATTAATAATGTAATTTACAAAATAAAAACAGCGGAAATTCTGCATGAAAACAGAAAATCCGCTGTCTGAATGATAGAGCCTGTTATAGCTGTGCAAACATTCTGGTGCTGTCACCAAGTTGTTCTGTAACCCTGGTATTCTGATCCAGTGCATCACCGATCCCCTGAATGTCGCTGACGATCTGAGAAGAATTATTGGCAGACATATTGATTGCCTGTGAACTCTCCTGTACAGAGTGTGCGATAGAGGAGATAGAAGAAGACATCTCATCCATAATGGATTTCAGATTTTCAGCCTTTGCGGTAAATTTATCAAGCATTTTGTTAATCAGAACTGCGGTATCTTCATACTGTTTTCCTGTTTCAACAAAAGAATCATAATCAGCAATTACGGTAGTGTTGATGAAGTTAAGCACTTCGGTTGCATTTCCGGAAAGGGTTGTAACAGCCTGTGTGACTTCCTGGCTGATCTTCTGAATATTTCCGGCAGTGTGTCTGCTGTTTTCTGCAAGAGAACTGATCTCTTCTGCAACAACGGCAAAGCCTTTACCTGCTGCACCGGCTCTTGCAGCTTCAATGGAAGCATTAAGTGCCAGCAGATTTGTCTGGGAAGCAATATCCAGAATGACATTGGTCAGTTCATTGATCTTGCCGACATTTTCACTTTCTCTGACTGACTGTGTGAGGACAGCACTCAGTTCTTCCATCCGGGCGCCTGTGTTTGCTTTTTTCTGGGAAGCTGTCCGTTTGATCACATCAGCTTCTGATTTGATATTACTTGCGGTTACTGTCCCGTTTTCTGCTTCGGCAGTAATTTCATCAGCAGCAGCCTTTACATTCCGGAGTTTATCGCTGATCAGGGAGGTGGTGGAAGAGACATTTTCCATGCTGGCTGAGAGTTCTTCCAGAGCTGCGGAAGTATTGGTGACATTATCGGTAGCCATCTGAATTCTGGAATGTACGATAGAAGAGGAATCGGTAAGAACAACGGTTCCGGATTTCACATCTTTCATAACACGCTGCAGTGTCTGAATGAAAAGATTTATGCCGTTTTTGATATAAACAAGTTCGGAAGAGGTTTTGGTCTGGATTCTTACGGTCAGATCACCGTTGTTTTTTTCTATTTTATCAATCATATGATTTACTTCATTTGATATGGATGTGATCTTTTTGATGATGCCAAAATAGCATAACAGGAAATTGATGACAATACAGATCAGAAAAACAGCAAGTCCGGTAAAGGAAATGCCCATTCCGTTATTTTTCATTGTCTCCATTTCACCTGTGCAGGAAGCGGAATATGCTGCGAGGCCTTTATCAACACTGGTGAGATCTGTGGCAAGTGCCTGATCGGCAGTAGCCAGATCACCCTGTATGACGCCAAGTGCCATCAGAATGCCACCTTGCGTTCCGCGGTTTGCGTAGTCAAATATCTGCGTGATCATATCAGGATAACCTGCAAGTACTTTTTTCATATCCGCAAGTGCGGCTACAGAATCTTTATCGCCCTGCGCTGACAGAATGGCCGATAATTCATCAATGTTTTTGAGTGCGGAATCCTGTTCGGCCTGAATATCGGTTTGAATGCTGTCCCTGTCGGTTGAAGAAAGACAGTACAGCAGTATATCTTTCTGAATCATACTGACATTATTTTTAATGGTATTTTCATAGGAATCAAGCTGTGATACGTAATCAAACATATTTCGGGAAGTGGAAACGGTTGAACTGAAAGAATTTAGGACAGTAAACATAACCAGAGTGAATACAACCAGCATAACGAGATTGATGAGTAAGACCTGAAAAAGTATGGTCTGATGTATTTTTGGCTTTTTGATAGAGATAGAATCGGTAGTTCCTTTTTTCTTTTTTTTCATAGTTCGGCATCCTCCTTTTGGCATATAAAAAATATCCGTTGTAACAATAATACTATTTTTCACAAAAAATATCATATAAATTGGTATTATCTATAGTAAAAAAGTATTATTCTGATATTTTTTTATATAAATCATACAAAACAGAAAGGATGAATTCATCAAAATGTATCAGAAACGCATATATAGTGCAAGAATCAGAAGCATGAAAAGTTCTGTGAGGCACAGGAACCATCCTTCGGTATCACCTGTGATACCACCAAACTGCCGCATGCTCATGTGATGATAAAACAATGTGAACAGAATGGCAAAAAGAAGCAGAAGTGCACCTGCTGCGTGATCTGCAGTTAATATAAATACAAAAAGGACCGCGGCATATAATAAAAGAACCGTGCGGACAATCTTTTTGTGAGAAGCAGAAGCAAAGGTAAATAATAATCCGTCTTTTTTGGCAGCAGGAAAGCAGACAAGTGCCAAACCGGATAATGTTCGTGATATGACATATATTGCAGGGATGAGCAGAGCAGTTGCAGCAGTCATGTGACCTGCCAGTTCCATCAGAGAGAAGATCCAGAGGAGTGAGGGCGCAAGGAGTGCGATAACGGAAAAAGCCCCAATGTGCGGATCTTTCATAATCGCAAGTTTCCGTTCAGAAGGAGCATAGGAATGCAGTGCATCAGCGGTATCCATGAAACCGTCCAGATGGATGCCTCCTGTTATCAGAAGTGGCAGCAGCATGGAAAGCAGAACAAATTCCCAGTCATATAAGATATGGCCAAGAAGAAGACAGTTCAGCAGATATTGAAATAATCCGATTATTATACCAATAAATGGAAAAAAGCAGATTGTGTAACGCATATCTTTATCTTTCCATGCAAACTGCGGAACGGGAATGCGGGAATACATGGAGATTGCAATAAAAAAAGCTCTGAACACAGACATAAATGACCACCTTTCAACAAATGACAGACTCATCAGATTATTATATGACGGATTGGGTAAATTGTGTGTAATAATAATGCTATAATATGCAGTAAGAGGCAGGAAAACCGGTAAAGAGGAAGCAGCAGAAAGGTATATATAATGAGTAATTATGTTGTGTTGGCAAGATTCGGCAATCAGAAAGACAAAGAAGTAATGAAGTTGAACACAGCCTTATCAGGTGCAGGGTATATCATTTCTGAGTGGCCGTTTCATATTACAATGGCGGCATATGAAAATCTGGATATTAATCTTCTGTGCGAGTGGACTTCGGAATTTGCACTGATGCATAAAAAGCAGAAAATATCATTTTCATCTGTCAGTATTCTTCCGCCGGGAGGCGAACATACAGAAACAGCAGTTCTGTGTCTGAATCCTGCACATTCAAAGAAATTTGTGGATTTTTACTATGATTTTCATGAAAAATATGAAGAATACTGTACCGGTATAGGGAGTTTGAATTCCATTGCGGAAGATCGACCGATTATGCATGCGACAATTGCAACGGTAGGGATAAAGGAAATGCAAAAGGCTCTGGAACTTATTTTTTCTGAAAATGTTTTTGGAGAAGCAGAAATGAATGCTTTGGAAATATATACGTATCCTATGAAAATGGTAAAAAGGTTCGAGTTAATGTAAATTGTCTGACATTGGATTTTATGTCAGTTTGACACTGCCTTTCAGGTATGTTACATTCTGAAAGGTACATGGGTGCAGCCGGAACGGTCCGTTCAGGGGTTGCCTAACAGGGAATGAAGTGTGAATCTTCAGCAGTGCCGCTACTGTGAGAAATGCCGGATGTAAGGGAAAGACGGTCAGGACAGCCGTACTTTTTTACATCGTCTGATGGTAATTTCAAAGCCAGATACCTGCCCGTATACAGGCACAAGTTCTTCTTCGTGAGCAGAGAAGGTGCTGAGGCCGGTCAGGGATATCTGTGACTTTTTTCTGCAGCCGGCAATATCAGTATTACGAAAAAGAATCCGTGCCGCATATGCAATCTGCATATGCGGCTTTCTGTGTTATGCAGATTTATGATCCTGTATATCACACGAATCGAACCAGGAAAGAACTGGTATCAGAACAGGAAAGGGACAAAAAATGAAAAAAAGATTAATGAGTCTGGTCATGGTACTGTCATTATCAGCAGCACTTCTTGCAGGATGCGGGAGTACCCGGGCAGTATCAGGTCAGGCACAGACAACTGCTTCTATAGAAGCGGCTTCAGAATCCATAGAGGCGGCTTCTGAAACAACAGAGAGTACTGCACAGGAGTGTGCGGTTCCGACAATGGATCGCAGCGGCAATCCCATTACCATACCGGCACAGGTTAACAGCATCATCTCTATGGCACCTGCGACTACACAGCTGCTGATCGATCTCGGACTGGCGGACAAGATCATTGCGTGTGATTCCAATTCTGCTTCCGATTATGCGGCTTCTCTTAAAAAGGATATTCCGCAGTTCGATATGATGGCACCGGATCAGGAACAGATTGTAACATTAAAGCCTGATCTGGTATTTACTTCCGGCATGAGTGCAAGTGGTGGTACGGATGTATTTGCATCCGTGCGTGAAGCAGGAATCTGCATTGCAGATATCCCCAGCAGCAGTTCCATTGCAGAGATTGAAGAAGACATCCGGTTTACCGGCAACTGTGTCGGAGCAGGTGCAGCGGCAGCAGATATTGCAGCACAGATGCAGAAAAGTGTGGATGAACTCAAAAAAATCGGGGCAGGCATTGCAGACAGTGACCGTAAACAGGTATTGTATGAGATGTCGACACCGTCTTCTGATGCACCCGTTATTTATTCCTGTGGGAAAGATACCTATATTGATGAAATGATCACAAACGATCGGAGCAGTCAATGCAGCAGAGGGACAGGACGGACAGTGGCCGGCAATCACGGAAGAAGCAGCTGTTGGAATGAATCCGGATGTGATTCTGACAACAGACAACTATACGCCGGATGTAATCAATACACTTTTAAAACTTTCCGGCTGGGAAAATGTTACCGCAGTGAAGCAAAAGGCAGTCTATCTCATAGATGCCAATACGATGAGTCAGCCCAATCAGCATATAGTTAGTGCCATGATCGCAATGGCAAAGGATATCTATCCGGAACAGTATGCAGAAGTAACAGATCCCTATGCAGTGGCAGGAACTTCAACAACTGCTGCTTCAGGGAATTGATACAATATCTATAGGTTAGAAAGAAATCAGGAGAGATTATGGAGAAAAGAAATAACCGCATCAGGATGGCAGCAGCGGTACTGCTCAGTATAGGTATATTACTGATCTGCATGGGAATCGGAAGTGTGGAGATTCCGGCAGGGGATGCACTGACTATCGTGCTCCGTAAGCTCAACGGTCATCCGATGCCGGAAGATCTTGATCCATCCATGATCTCCGTTCTGTGGAGCATCCGCATGCCACGCGCACTGACGGCCTTCTTCGTTGGCGGCGCGCTGGCAGTCAGCGGTGCCGTGATGCAGGCGGTGCTTCAAAACCCGCTTGCATCTTCTTATACACTGGGTGTTTCCTCCGGGGCTTCGCTCGGCGTAGCACTCGTGATCGTCAGTGAAATTTCCATTCCGGTACTGAGCGCATTTTCTGCTTCCGACTGCCGGATTTGCATTCGGACTTGTAACGGTATTACTGGTAGTATTTCTTTCTGCCAGAATCGATCATAACGTACAAAGTCATACGATCATATTACTTGGTATGGTGGTATCGCTTTTTGTAAATGCACTTCTGACACTTGTCAGTTCTTTTGCAGGCGAACATTCGCAGCAGCTGTTGTTGTGGCAGATGGGGTCCTTTTCGGGACGCAGGTGGTATCATGTGCTGGTACTGATGCCTGTCTGTATATTGGGAACCATTATACTGATGCGTTTTCACAGAGAACTGGATATTATGACTTTTGGAGATGAACAGTCGTTAGCGGTAGGAGTGGATACCGCCAAAGTAAAAAAATACTGCTTGTTCTGGCGGCATTTCTGACAGGTGTTTCTGTCTGCTTTTCGGGGACAATCGGATTTGTGGACTTAATTATTCCACATGTTGTAAGAAGAATATTCGGCGCATCCCACAGATATGTATTGCCGATGTCCATGCTGCTGGGCGGTGCATTTATGGCACTTTGCGATATGCTCTCCAGAACGCTTCTTTCACCCAGAGAGATTCCGGTTGGCGCAGTCACGGCACTGATCGGTGCACCGTTTTTTATTATCATCTATTTCAGAACGCCGAAGAGAGGGAATGCAGGATGAATATTCTGGAAATCAGTCAGGTGACAGCAGGATACGGGCCGAAAAATATTCGTGCAGAGTCGCACGGGATTGCCGATGTTGATATAGATGCACTGCAGGTCCTTAAGGATATCTCTTTTTCTGTACCGGAAGGGAGAAATGTCTGTATTCTCGGTGCCAACGGGTCAGGTAAAACGACGATTCTGCGTGTGCTTGCAGGGATATTGCCTTATATGGGAAGTGTCAGGATCAGCGGGAAGGATATACGGCGGATGAAACGGCGGGAGATAGCGGGGCAGCTGGCACTGATGCCGCAGTTCTCGGAAATCTATTTTTCTTATTCTGTACGGGAAACGGTCATGCTGGGCAGATATCTCCATATGAAAAGTTTTTTCGGAACACCGGGAACAGCAGACAAAGAAGCGGTGGAAGAGGCGATGGAAGCAACCGGACTGCAGGATCTGGCAGAGCATCAGATCGGGGAACTGTCAGGCGGGCAAAGGCAGAGAGTATTTCTGGCACGAACTTTTGCGCAGCAGACACCGGTTATTCTGCTGGACGAACCGACGAATCATCTGGATCTTCGCTACCAGGCAGAACTGATGGAATATCTTGCGGACTGGTCTGTGAAGAAGACAACACTGGCAGATGGAAGCGTTCGACAGAATACCGTTGTGGGCGTATTTCATGATATCAATCTTGGCATGCGCATTGCGCAGGACGTGGTTTTCCTGAAAAATGGAAGAATCATCGCAAAAGGGGACAAGGAAGAAATTATCAGGCCCGCGCTTTTGCAGGAGGTTTATGATATGGATGTGGTAAATTACATGAAACAGCAGCTTGCAGGATGGAATGAGATTGGATCGGAAATGTATGAAAAATAAAGCAGAAGAGAAAAAAATATATCTGCCGGATGATTTATGTGAATCTGCGATGGAAGAAAGCCGCAGACAATGGGGCGCAGTTGCAAAGCCGCTGAACAGCCTGGGCAGATTTGAGAAGATCGTCACACAGATGGCGGGAATATACGGAACAGCTTTGGTACAGATCGGTCATCGCATGGTGGTGGTTATGTGTGCAGATAATGGCATTGTTGCAGAGAAAGTGACGCAGACGGATCAGAGTGTGACCGCTGTGGTTGCCCGAAATATTGCAGGCGGCAGGGGAAACATCAACCATATGGCGCAGCAGGTGCAGGCAGATGTAAATGCGGTTGATATCGGAATTGCATCCGATCCGGATGCGGATCAGTGTGCAGGTCTGATCAACCGGAAAGTGGCGTACGGAACCGCTGACTTTGCCCTGCAGCCTGCAATGACGAGCGCGCAGGCAGAGCAGGCGGTTCAGACTGGAATCGAACTGGTAAAAGAGTATAAAGACAAAGGGTACACGATTCTGGTAACAGGAGAGATGGGAATCGGCAATACGACTACCGGAACGGCAGTTGCAGCAGCGCTTCTGGGAGCAGACAGCGATCAGCTGACCGGCAGAGGAGCAGGACTTGACCGTGCGGGACTGGCACGTAAGAAAAAAGTGATCAGAGAGGCGATTGCCCGGTATGAACTGCAGGGTGCTGATCCGATGCGCATTTTGTCCTGTGTAGGCGGATTTGATATTTGCGGAATGGCAGGACTTTTTATCGGCGGTGCAAGGTATCATATTCCGGTTATTATAGACGGATGCATTTCAGCAACAGCGGCACTTGCGGCAGAGAGGCTTGTACCGGGGTGCAGGAATTATATGATCGCATCTCATTGCAGCAGGGAACAGACAGAAACACAGGTGCTCAGAGAACTGGGGCTTCTGCCGGTTATCGATGCAGATATGGCACTTGGAGAGGGAACAGGAGGCGTGATGCTGCTCCCGCTTCTGGATATGGCACTTTCTGTTTATTACAGCAGTACGACTTTTGCAGCAGCAAAAATTGAAACCTATCAATCTTTTGAGGACTGAGTATGATATTGATCTCTGGCGGAAGCGGCAGCGGAAAATCTTTTTATGCAGAAAAAGAAGCGGTAAGGATTGCAGGAAATGAGGCACGATATTATTTTGCTGCCATGAAACCGTACGGCGAGGAAGCGCAGAAACGCATTCAGAGACACAGAGCACTGCGAAATGAAAAGGGCTTTATTACCTGCGAAACATACACACAGATTGATCTGACAGCGCGCAGAATTCTGCCACAGAAGGCAGTCGTTTTACTGGAATGTGTGCCGAATCTTCTGGCAAATGAAATGTTTGATGAAGCATTCCATGCGCTTCCGGTTGCAGAGGTGACAGCGTGTGTGATTAATGAAATCTGCGAAACAGATAAAATGGCAGAAGAACTGCTGGTCGTCACAAATGACATTTTCAGTGACGGCGTGCAATATGAACAGGTGACAGAGCAGTACAGGGAGGCATTGGCACAGATCAATGCAGCTCTGGCTGAACGGGCAGAACTGGTTGCAGAGGTGCAAAGCGGAATTCCGGTTGCAGTGAAAGGGAAAATGTTAACGGACGAAACAGTGGCTAAATCAGAAAAGAGGACAGAAATGGAACTCTATATCGGAGGATGCGGGCAGGGAAAACTGTCTTTCGTGATGCACAGGCATCCGGAACTGAGCGTGCAGGGACGTGTATAACTGTGCGGATGGAATGCATTTTGGTGGATATCCCTATCCGGTGCTGTACAATCTGCAGGAACTGTTTCGGATGCAGAGTCTGAAGATGGACACTGCACAGGCATATGAACATTTGACACAAAATATACTGGATTATCTGACAGCGCATCCGCAGACGATTGTGATTGCGGATGAAGTAGGTGCGGGTGTGATTCCGGCAGAACCTTCTGAAATTCATTTCAGGGAGGCTTCCGGCCGTGCACTGTGCCGGATTGCAGAGCGGGCATCCTGTGTGACGAGACTGGTATGCGGAATACCGCAGCAGTTGAAAGGATAAAAGGGATAGAAATGCAGATAGAACAAAGAAAAAACGGACCGCAGATGCGGAAACGGATCCTTTTCATCAGACATGGTCAGACACAGGGAAATTCTGAAAAACGTTATATTGGCGGACGAACGGATGAAGAATTGTGCGAAGCCGGAATTGCAGATATCCGGAGAAGAATTGCCGGCGGAATCTATCCGGCGGCGGATGAACTGTATTTAAGTCCCATGCTGCGCTGCAGGCAGACTGCGCAGCTGATTTATCCGCAGTTGACAGGGGAAGCTGTAAGCGTGGAAGATTTTCGGGAGTGTGATTTCGGACTTTTTGAAGGAAAAAATTATCAGGAAATGGAGCATCTGCCAGCTTACCAGGAATGGGTAGACTCCATGGGGAAAAAGGGATTTCCGGAAGGCGAAACACCTGCTGCATTTCGTGCAAGATGTCTGCAGGCTTTTTATCATACCATGCAGAATAGCGTGTACAAAAACGGAGACGCTGTTTCGGACAGCGTCTCCGCGTATATCGTTCATGGCGGTACAATTATGGCAATTCTGTCGGGAATTGCCGGCGTACAGGATAAGAATTTCTACAGCTATCAATGTGATAATGCAACCGGATTTATCTGTGAAATGACTGCTCCGGTATTTCAGACTGTTGATTGGCAGTCTGCTTTGCGTATTCTTTCCGTAACACGGATTATCTGACTCAGTTTCCATTTGCAAAGGGCATTACGAAATCAGCCTGTGAATTGTCACCTGACTGTGCAGTGGTTCCGGACTGCTGCGAAGATCCGGAACTGTCTGAATCTGTTGCTGCAGCTTTCTGCAGTGTTACGCTCAGCTCCTTGGTCTCATAGCCGCTGTCTCCTCTGCGAAGGACAGTGATGGTGACTTTTGTGCCTGCGGTATAATAAGTCAGCGCATTTGCAAGATCTTCTCTGGAGGTTACCTGTGTGTCATCAATCTTTGTAATCAGGTCACCTTCCTCTATGCCGCCGGTTGCTGCAGCACTGCCATCTTCAACAGCTGCAACATAGGCACCTTCTACGCCGGATGGCGTCATGACCGATACACCGAGTGCACCGCGTTCATCCGTGGCAGCCTTTGTCTTGGTCGTCTCATTCATCAGTTTATCAATGATCGGTTCTGCATCAGAAATCGGGATGGCATAACCCATACCTTCAATTGTAGTACCACCGATTTTGTTGGAATTGATTCCGATCACTTCACCCTTACTGTTAATCAGTGCACCGCCGGAATTGCCGGGATTAATGGCTGCATCTGTCTGAATAAAGCTGCCCTTTGATCCGTTTTCCAGTTCAATTTCACGGTTCAGGGCACTGATCACACCGGTTGTCACTGACTGTCCGTAGCCAAGTGCATTACCGATGGCAATTGCGGGTTCGCCGACGCTTAAGGCTGCGGAATCACCAAGTGTTGCCACACTGATCTGATTTAAAGTATCACTGCTCAAATCGCTTAATTTGACTGCGATTACAGCCAGATCTTTGGTAGCATCCGTACCCTTTATATCTGCAGAAGCGGTTTTATTATCAATGAACTGCACTTTGAGGGAATCTGCATTTTCCACAACATGATTGTTGGTTGCAATCAGCAGCTCTGTATCACTTTTACCGACAATAATACCCGAACCGGAAGCAGTTGCCGATTCTTCACCGGTCTGTCCGAATATGGACTGGACCGTTTCGGTATAATTGTTATTGATGGCAACAATGGAAGGCATGACCTTCTGAACGACCTGGGTCACATCTGTTGTTACGGTTGAGGTGTCTGTTGTAGAGGTGGTTGTTACTTTCTTCTGTGTATCAGCATCTGCCACGGCAGCGGATGCAGTGGTTTGTGCTGTGCTGGTTTGCTGGGTGGAAACAGCAGCAGAAGCACTCGGGGATAACTGCTGCACGGTCCATATGCCTGCTCCGCTGCAGACACCAAAGGTAAGACCCAGAACGGCACAGAGTGCAGCCTTTTTAATGAACCCTTTTCTGCTTTTCTTTTTGGGGGCAGGATCTTCCGGGGAGGGCGTTCCACGGTACATGCCATCGTTTCCGGTACCTGCCGTATTTCCTGCATTACTGTAGTTGTAATAGTTACCAGTGTTCTGACCCATTTCTGCTGTGCTATTTTCACTGCGTGACATATCATCTGTATCTTTGAAAATCATGATGTACACCGCCTTTCTTTTTGTTATGATAGCTATAGTTTAAAATGTGTCTGTGAAAAATCGGTGTTTCAATTTTTATAAAATTGTGTTCGATTTATAATAAAAAAATAAACGGGCAGAGTTGTGCCGTTTTGATAAAAAATGTATCGGAAAAGGAAATGCGTGTTATGCTGTATCAGTGGGAAAAAGTAGAAATAAACGGGCAGGAAGCAGCAGAAATTAAGGGAATGAATGCACAGGGCGACAAGGAGACCGTTCCGGAGCGGCTGATGATTCCGGAACAGATAGACGAATTTCCGGTGTGCAGCATTGGAAATCATGCCTTTGCTTCCAGAAAAGAGCTGAAGGAAGTTTTTTTGCCAAAGCATATTAATGTGCTCGGCGGATTCGCATTTCATAATTGTCCGAATCTGGCTGCAATTCATTTATATGATTCGGTCACAGATTATTATGACGGGGTGATCAGACAGTGTGAAGGCCTGCGACTGATCGAGATTACCTGCAGGCAGGATAGTTATACAATTATGCGGGCCATGCTGGCGGACAGTGACAGGGAATTGTCTTTCCGGTTACATCTGCAGGATGGGGGAGAAGCACTGTTGATTTTCCCGGCTTTTGTATATGATTTTGTAGAAAATACGATGGCAAGAACGATTCAGTTTGCCATAGACGGATCGGGCTATCGCTACCGGGAATGCGTTTCAGATGAACAAATTAACTACAGAGAGTATGACAGCCTGTTTGAAAAAGCGGTCTCTGACGATAGAAAGGCAGCCGCTGCAGTTGCACTTGGCAGGCTGCGGTTTCCTTATAATCTGGAAGTACAGGGGCGGGAGCGATATGAAAAATATGTGAGAGAACATGCGGGAGAGATTCTGCCGGAACTGATCAAACAGGATCAGACAGCAGATATAGAATTTCTTTCGCAGCAGAGACTGTTGGATCAGAACACTTTGCGTGATGGCATCCGCCTCGCTTCTGCGGGCAGGAAAACGGAGCTGTGTGCCATATTGATGAATTATCAGAAAGAGCTGTCTGCGGATATGGCACAGACGGAGACTTTTTCACTGGGGGATTTATGAAGACCAGACAGGAAATGGAAGAACTTGGCAGGAAAATATTGAATGCATCCCGAACAGAACTGTATCTGGACATGCGATTCATGGGGAGTGCACTGAACAGTCTGGACTATCGGATGAATCTGTCTACCACGACAGTCGGGACAGATGCGGTCAGTATCCTGTTCAATCCGCAGTATCTCTTTCAGTTATATATGGAGCAGCCGGATCAGCTGAATCGTACTTACATGCATATTCTGATGCATTGTCTGTTCAGGCATATGTTTTCAGCAAAGCAGCATGAAGATGCCGAATTGTGGGATATGAGTGTGGATATTGCAGCAGAGTCGGTGGTGGATTCGATGGAATATCCCTGTATCCGCAGAATATCTTCAGATTTCCGGGACGCGTGGTATGCAAGACTCACGCAGGAAATTCATGTCCTGACTGCTGAAAAAATATATCGCTTTTTTCTGGAACAGAAAAGAGATTATGATACAGAAGCGCACCTTGCGCGCGAATTTCATATGGATGACCACAGCTTCTGGGAACGTATGGAACCGGGGCAAAAGCAGGCGGACAAGACTGATCCCGATCAGCCTCCTGTTCCGGATCAGCAGGCACCCGGCGCGGATAACCCAAAACAGAATAAGGAAAAAACACCTGCAAAACGGATGTCTTCCGGAAAAATGCATTTGAAAGAATCCGAATGGGAAAAAAATGCAAAACGTGTCAAAATGGAACTGGAAATGCTCTCCAGTGAAGCTTCTGCAGAGGCGGGAAGCCTTGACCGGGTTCTGCAGGCGGTTTACAGAAGAAAAAACGGATATTGGGATTATCTGAAGCAGTTCGCTGTAGTCAGGGAAGAAACCGTGATCGATCCGGATTCATTCGATTACGGGCTGTATCAATACGGAATGAACTTCTATGGCAATATGCCGCTCATTGAAGAGAATGAATACAGAGAAGTAAAGCGCGTGGAAGAACTGGTAATTGTCATTGATACCAGTGCATCCTGTCAGGATACACTGGTGCAGCGTTTTCTGAACGAAACGGCAGCCATTCTGGCCAGGCAGGAAAATTTTTTCCATAAAGTGAATATCCACATTCTGGAATGTGACAACAGGGTGCAGCAGGACATTACGATCAGGGATGTGAATGAAATGAAGAGGTACGCAAGTCAGTTTCATATAAAAGGCGGCTACGGTACCGATTTCAGACCGGCATTTGCCTATGTGGAAGAAATGCAGAGACGCGGGCAATTGAAGACACTGCGGGGACTTCTATATTTTACGGATGGATTCGGAGATTATCCGGTGAAACCGACCAAATATGATACTGCATTTGTCTTTTATAAAGACAGTGATATAAATGATGAAAAAGTGCCTGCATGGGCATTGAAATTATATCTGGAGGATGAAACATGAATATCAAACAGGCAAAACAGGAAATATCCAATACCATAAAAGCATATCTCAAAAAAGATGAGACCGGAGAATATGAGATTCCGATCGAAAGACAAAGACCGGTACTTCTGATGGGACCGCCCGGAATCGGCAAGACTGCAATCATGGAGCAGGTGGCGCAGGAAAACGGTATCAATCTCGTATCCTATACCATTACGCATCATACAAGGCAGAGCGCGATCGGCCTGCCGTTTATTTCCAGGAAAAATTATGACGGCAAAGAGTATTCCGTAACAGAATATACAATGAGCGAGATCATTGCTTCCATATATGATCAGATCGAGAAGTCAGGTGTGCAGGAAGGAATTCTGTTCCTGGACGAGATCAACTGTGTATCTGAAACCCTTGCACCTACCATGCTGCAGTTCCTGCAGTACAAAACGTTTGGGACACATAAGGTACCGGATGGATTTCTGATCGTTACCGCCGGCAATCCGCCGCAATACAATAAGTCAGTACGGGATTTTGATATTGTGACACTGGATCGCGTAAAGCGGATTGATATCGAAGCAGATTATGATGTATGGAAGGAATATGCCTATCAGACAGGGATACATGGTGCGATTATGGCATATCTGGAAATTCATAAGGAACACTTCTATTCAATCAGAACCGAAACGGAAGGCAGATATTTCGTAACGGCAAGAGGCTGGGAAGACCTGTCCAGAATTCTGGAAGTATATGAGGAACTGCAGCTGCAGGTGGATAGCGGGCTGGTGGTGCAGTACCTGCAGGATCATGAAATTGCCGGGAGTTTTGCAACCTATTATGAACTTTATCGTAAATACAGAGATATATACAGAGTACCGGAGATTCTGGAAGGTCGGTTTACAGAGAATGCAGCATTACAGCTTGCACCGTTTGATGAAAAACTCAGCATGATCGGACTTCTGATCGACAGTCTGAACCAGGAATTTCGACAGTATGCGCTTGATCTGGGAATACAAAAGGAATTGTATGCACAGATGAAAACCGTAAAGGAACAGATCGGAAACAAAGAGGGAAGCGGAAAAGATGTTATTTCCATTCTGACTGCGCAGAAGAAACAGCTGGAAGAAGAGCTGCGCCGCAGTCTTCTGTCAGGACTGATGGACAGACAGCAGGAAAAGGTTCACAGAAAAGTGATTACAGCTGTTACGCAGCTGATTCAGAAACTGGTCGTTCTGGATACACATGATACAGAGACGGATTATACACAGCTGCGGGAATGGTTTACAGCGCGTGAACAAAAACGCCTCAGGGAAATCACACAGGCGGGACAGCATCTGACGAACAGCTTTGCTTTTCTGTCACATACTTTCGGAGAGGGACAGGAACTGGTTATTTTCCTGTCAGAACTGGCGGCAGGGTATTACAGTCTGAAATTCGTCAGTGAATGCGGAAATGAGGCATATTATAAATACAACAGCATGCTGTTGCTGAAAGACCGCAGACAGGAACTGCAGGAATCTATCCGCGAAACGGCTGCCGGAATCGGCGGATTTATGCTGAACTGACAAAAAATAATTTCTGATTTGCACTGATTTATATTATACTGATATACAGCAGGATGCAGTCGTCTCTTTATTTGAACCTGTCATGCTGCACAGAATAAGGAAATGAAAGGATGGATGCATGAAGTTCAAACAGAATCTGGATCCCAAATATACAAGAGTATCGTTTTATGTTGTTATTACGTTTATGATGATATACCTGCTGATGAAGATTGCAGATAATATCGGAGGAATCTTCTCTGCGATAGGAAGCGGTCTTAACTGGCTGAATGTACTGATGAAACCGCTTGGATGGGGGTTTGTGATATCCTATCTGCTTTTCCCGGTTACGGAGTTCTGGGAAAAACGGTTGCAGCATCTGAAGATATTTGAAAAAAAGGGCAAATCAGCAAGGGGACTTTCGGTTGCCATTACTTCCATCATCGCACTTGTTGCAATTGTCATATTGCTCTCGGTTATCATATCAACGATTACCAGCAGTATTCAGGTGATCAGGATCAGTGATCTGGAAGATATGATTGCATCGCTTGCTGCTACCATGAACAGTTTCTATGAAACAGTGAGCAGACAGCTTTCTCAGCTGAATATTTCCTCTGATCAGGTAAACGCATATCTGAAGAATATCGGGGATTTTATTGCAGAATGGTTCAAGAATACCGGGAGTGGCCTGCAGAACAGCATTTATCATCTGAAGGACTTTTTCACAAGCGCATTATTTGCGATTATTTTCGGTATCTATTTTATGCTGGATGGCAAGAGTCTGATGCGATACTGGAACCGGGCACTGAAGGCATTTTCCTCCAAGAGATTTGATCGGATTTTTCATATGCTGGTATCGGATGCGGATGCTGTTTTTTCAGGATATGTAAGGGGACAGCTCATCGATGCGCTTTTCATGATGGTATCTGTCAGTGTTTCCTTATCACTTGTGGGAGTGAAATTCTCTGTTATCATCGGTATTCTGACAGGAATCGGCAACCTGATTCCATATGTCGGTCCTTTTGTAGCTTATATTTCAACGATCCTCGTCTGTATTCTGAACGGAGACTGGAAAAGACTTGTAGTCGCGTTGATTGTTCTGCTGATCCTGCAGGCAATTGATGGAAATGTGATCAATCCGAAATTATTAAGTGCCAGTATCAGTATCCATCCGATGCTGGTAATCGCATCTCTTATTATCGGAAGTGCGATTGGCGGAATCATCGGGATGCTGCTGGCAGTGCCGGTAGGGGCATTTCTCAAGATTCAGTTCGAACGTCTGGTGAATTACCTGATGAAAAATCGTCATATAGAAGAGGAAGAAACGGCAGGAGCGGACCAGAGTCCTGAGACTGCGGCGCAAAAACCGGAGCATTCAGAGATGCACTAAATCGCTTGGAAATGGAGCATGCAATGAGTGAAGATCAGTACCGGAAGGCCAATGCAAGGGCTTTTCTGGTCAATAACATTATTCTTGCAAGTATTTTTTTGCTGGTGCTGACAGGTGGCATCAGTGGCGGATTTACGGTTGTTACGATCATTGAAATGGCGGGTTGCATAGCAGGCTACAGTCTTGCTCTGTTTGGCAGAGTCAGGGCGGGTGGTAAAAAGGCCGGTGCAATCATGATCATGGGCGGGTCATCCATTGTCTTTTTCCTGGTTATGATACTGCAGAACAACATGGCATATATTTTATTCGGACTTACGGTACTTTTTTCCAGTATGGTGTATCTGAATCTGAGAATTGTATATTCGGGTGAAGCTGTTATTGTAACGGCGTATGTGATTTCTATCATTCGAATTCTGATGGAAAGAAAATTTACGGGAACAGATTATATCTATACGATTGTTCTGGTACTCTCCGGGATTGCTGCAGCAGAGAGTGTAAAGCTCCTGATCCGGTTCAATGCGGAGAACAACGCGGTCATACAGGATAATTATGCGAAACAGAATCTGACCGGAATCAAAATGACAGAGGTTGCAGGAGAGATATCTTCCCTTTTTGAAAAAGCCAAAGAGAATATCGAAAATCTGAGGGGGGTCATAGAATCCAATCATTCCGGTATGCAGAATATTGCGACCAGTATGGAAAGTACTGCACAGGAGATTACGGATCAGGCAACGAAATGTCAGGAAATACAGGAGCATGCACAGGCCACCGAAGAGAAACGTGTGCAGATGGTGCAGGCTTCTCAGAATGCGAGAAATACAGTTGCGGAAGGTAAACAGACAATTCTGCGGCTGAAGGAACAGGCAGCAGGGGTGGAAGCAGACAGTCAGGTGACGGTAGAATCAACCAGAGCGGTGCTGGACAAAGTCAGAGAGGTTCAGAATATTGTGGGATCAATTCTGTCTATTTCCAAACAGACGAATCTGCTTGCATTGAATGCATCGATCGAAGCAGCACGTGCAGGCGCTGCAGGAGCCGGATTTGCAGTTGTTGCCGAAGAAATCAGACAACTCTCGGAACAGACCAATACCGCATCCGGTGAAATCAGCAGGATTATCGGAGAGCTGACAACAGATGCAGATCATGCGATGGAAAGCATAGACAGAACGGTTGTTTCCGTCAGGGAACAGAACGGCATGATCAGTACTGCGCAGGATAATTTCGTGGAAATCCATGATAATGTGTCGGAACTGATTGAACGGTTCAGTGAAATCGGAGAAGGCATGAAAGCAATTGTTGCTTCTACAGCAGTAATCAATGACAGCATATCCAGTCTGTCGGCTACGAGCGAGGAAGTAGCTGCACTTTCCAGTGAAGGACTGACTTCTTCCAATAAGGCGGTTATGCAGTTTGCAGATTTTGATCAGACACTTGCAGGAATATATGAACAGGCGGAAAAACTCAGAATGATGCAGAATGACTGATCTGACAAAGAGTTGGAGAGACGAATGAATCTAACGGCAATTTATACTGCAAATGCATTGGGTGTATCTGCACTTGTTACCGCACTGATCTGTAACAGAGCCATTATGAAGAGCAGCAGACACGACTTCCGTATTTTGAAGATCATACTGTTCGTGACAACGATCGCTTGCATTCTGGATCCGATTGTATTTACGGTGGATGGACATGCGGGTCCGTTTATGCGTTTTATCAATATATTTGGGAATACCTACGAATATCTGGGAAATATCTGGGTCAGCATGTTATGGATTGATTTCCTCAAATATCATTTGTATGGGGATGTAATCAGAATGCGTAAGAAGGTCAGATATGAAGCAATCCCTACTGGAATCCTTACTGTGTCGTTGTTGGTGAATGTTTTTTATCCGTTTGCCTTTTATCTGGATGATTCCAATAGCTACCACAGATTACCGGGGGCATGGGTGTTTGTGACGTTCATGGTGCTCTCGCTGCTATACAGTGTGCTGATATATGAAAATTATAAGAAAGTAAACGGGCATCTGAGGTTTTTTCCAATTGGTATGTTTCTGATTCCCATTCTGATCGGGTTTCTGGCACAGGAATTTCATTACGGAATATCAACTTCCTGGCCTGCCGTTGCAATCGCACTTTGCGGACTGCTGATGAGTCTGCAGAATGAAATGGCATATGTGGATAATCTGACGGGGATACTGAATCGTTCCTATCTCTATAATACGAAGGTTTACGAAGATATGGCCGGTGCGATCATGATCGATGTCAATCACTTTAAAGATATTAATGATCAGTTCGGACATGATTCGGGGGATAAAGTATTGCAGGAAATTGCATCCATATTACAGCGTGTTTCGATTGACTATGGCTTTGCTGTGCGTTATGCAGGGGATGAGTTCCTGGTATTCAGCAGAGATGGCAGCAACAGGACGCTCAGGGAGATCCGGGATAAGATCAATGCAGAGCTGAGAGAACTGAGGCAGGAGGAAAACAGGTCATATGAAATATCGCTGTCTTTCGGACTGGGTACATTTATTCCGCAAAGAGATAATATTGATGATTTCATTCGGATACTGGATGAAAATATGTATGCGGATAAGAAAGAATATTACAGAAAACATGCGGAACGCAATCGCAGGAAACTGGACAGATAAGAAGAAAATCGTTGTACATAAAAGCTGCTGCATACTTCCTTTTGGGTTGTATGCAGCAGCTTTTTTATGAAAATTAAATCTTATATTTCTTCAGGTCGTTCTGGAAATTATGAATCATTCCTTCAAACACACTCATCTGTGTGGTCAGTTCCTGAATGTGATCGACATAAATTGCCACATTGGAATTGGCTTCCTGCGTGGAAGCAGAATTTTCTTCTGCAATTGCTGCAAGAGACTGCAGACTGTCAAACAGAGAAGAAATATGGGTTGCCTCAGCCTTGAGTGATTCAGAAGTATGAACCAGCAGCAGGGATACCGCATTCAGATTTTCATTTGAAAGTGCGGAGGTTTCCACGGACTGTTTCAAATTACCGTTTTCACGTTCCAGAACATCATACTGTGAATTGATACCGTCAACAACACCACCGATATTTGCAACAAAGCTGGTCAGATTGTTATTGATATCCGATACAGCCTGATTGGTGTCAGTTGAAAGCTTACGAATCTCTTCTGCAACAACAGAAAAACCTTTTCCGGCTTCTCCGGCGCGGGCAGCTTCAATGGAAGCATTCAGCGCAAGCAGATTGATGTGGTTGGCAATGGAAGATACAATTGTTACGATCTGCGTGATTCCTTCTGCCTTTTCACGCAGGACATAGGCACTGTCTTTAATATCACCGAATTTCTTGAGTATCAATCCAATTTCGGATGCAGTATGGGTAACACTGGAGAAGCTGTTATCGATATCATTTACGGCAGCCTCGATCTTGTCCTTATTGTCTTCACTTTCTGTTGCAATTCCATTCAGACTGGCAATGCTGTCGGTAATGACTGAAACAGACTTCTCGGTATCTTCAGCCTGTGTGGTTGCAGCGGTGGAAAGCATATTCAGAATATCTGTAATATCCGAAGAAGCAGAACTCATTGTGGAAGCGATGGTAGTAACAGAAGAGTTGAATGTGGACATTTCATCCACCATGGAATTGAAATTGATAAAATCCTTCTGTGTATTGCGTTTGATTTTGTTCAGCGCGTGCATCAGATCTTCGTACAAATCAGCGGTTCTGAGATGAACAGATTCTACATAATCACCTTCGCCAAGCCGATTTATTTCATCCACAATTGTTTTTTCGGGCATACGGAAAAGTTTCTCCGTGATACTGACAAGCAGAAATGTAACAACAGCAACAGTCAGTGACAAAATCGGATTATGAAGTATGGGAAGTGTAACAAGTCCCAGAATAACACCGTTTAAAAGTCCCATTTTAATGCTGATCGAGTGGATAAAACCAAGAGAAACAATCTGATTGAACGGATAAGATTTTATTGTCTGGATCTCTTTTTCAAAAGTCAGATCAAAATCAATATGATCCTTTTGTGCATTGACAACTTCAATTCCGATATTCTCATGGAAACGATCCGCAACACCGTGCAACAGTCCGTTCAGATAATCACCCATTCCTCTGGGGGAACGATAGGTAAATCTTGCTTTATGAGAGCTGAGCGGAGTCATATCCAGGACCGGCGGAGTTGCTCCCTTGAAGTGCTTCATGACGATGGCATGTACGTCATTCATGGATTTCAGAAACTGATAGGCAGATTCATGTCTGAAAAATCCGGGATAATTCTTGTTAAATGTCTTAATATTCTCCTGTCCCATGATTTCCCATATTTCTTTATGGTCTTTGCCAATTTTTTTGCCGACTGTATCGACAATACCGGTTGCAACAGAATCAGGAACATCTTCCAGTGGTGAAAAAATACGATTGACCGGGACATTGTGTGCCTCCATGGCTTCGTTGACTGCCTGATCACCGAAAAGCCTGCGGCATGACTCTATCCAGGATGAAACTACTGTACCCTTCATAGTATAATCTCCATTTATACTGTTCCTATAACTTCAGAAATTTTCTGAAAAAACAGTCCTTTGTTTTGTGTTCAGTATAGCATAATCACAATTGAAATTGTCAGAAATAATCTGAAAATTTTCTCTGAAAAAAATCGAAAATTTTGTGGAAAAATGCATGCTGAAGATAAAGGATAAAGTCATATAAATTTTTCTTATTTCGCTGCATCTTTTTGTGTATCTATCTCTTGACATAAAAAAGAAAATTGTGTTAACATGCTGTCAATCGAGTAGCCAAAAAACGCGTAAATCCAGAGAATGGGTTTGCGCGTTTTTTGTGCAAAGAATATGAAAATGGTGTCATAAAGTATTTTATATTCAGGGCTATGATCAAATTAAAAGATGGGAGAAATATTGTAATGAGCAGTGAAAATGATATGAGAAAAGAACCAAAGTTGTGGACCGGAAATTTTGTATTGATCATCCTGATTAACTTCCTGGTTTTTGTAAGTCACATGATGGTTTTGTCAACATTTCCCTTTTATATCAGGAGCAGGGGAGGTTCTGTTGCAGGGGCGGGTTTTGCAGCAGTCCTGTTTTCACTGGTTGCAGTTATCTGCAGACCGTTTATCGGATGGATGCTGAATAACGGCAGAAGAAAAGTGATATTACTGATCGGGATAGCAGGGATGGCACTGATGCCTTTGGGATATATGTTCGTACCTGCTTTTTCGCTGATTTTTTTTGCCAGAATGATACATGGTGCAGCACTGGCATGTTCGAATACAACCAGCAGTACAATTGCGACAGACATCATTCCCCGGGAAAGATTTGCAGAAGGAATGGGAATGTTCGGTGTCAGTACGGCGCTTGCGACGGCATGTGCACCGGCACTGGGAATATGGGTCATGAACCGGTTAGGATTCGAGGCACTTTTTTTGTTTGCGACAGGCAGTATGATTCTGGTTTTCTTTCTGCTTCAGTTTCTGAAGCTTCCGGCTATTTCGGTGAAAAAAACAGCATTTCATTTCAAAGGACTGATCGATAGGGATGCGCTTCCGGCGTCTGCGGTCATGCTGGTATTTCTGTTTACATTCGGTGCATTGGAGAATTTCATGGCGCTTTTTGCAAGTGAAAGAAATCTTCCCGGTGGCGGGATCTTTTTTACAATTATGGCAGGAATGCTCTTTGTGACAAGAGCAACCGTTGGAAAAGTGGCAGACCAAAAGGGAGAAGGCATTTTCGTCTATACCTGCAATGCGTCCATGTTTGCTGCATTTATGCTGATGGCTTTTGTACCGGATACCATAACATTTCTGATTGCAGCGGTTCTGGCAGGATATGGATTTGGCGGTTTGGAGCCGGCACTGCAGTCCATGGCGGTACATATCGCACCCCTCCAGAGGCGCGGTTCTGCCAATTCCACCTTTCTCTGTGCCTATGATATCGGAATCGGTCTGGGAGGGGGAATGGCAGGGTTTCTGATAGCAGGTGTCGGTTTTAAATGGATGTTTGCCATTCTTTCACTTGCCAACATTCTATCTGTCAGCTTATATCTTCTGTGGGGCCGAAATCATCCATCCTCATTCTCTTATGTAAATAAAAAGTAGATGCTATGTAGGGATAGATATTTTTGTGAATGACAGCGGAGCAAAAAAACAGGAAACGAGAATCCCGGAGACAGATCCTCATTTCCTGTGTAAAGTGTAAATTTATTCAATACTTCCGGTTTCAGCCAGTTCGGTAAAAACATCCACCCATTCCGGATCAAACTGCGTGCCTGCATTTTTCTGTATTTCTTCCAGGCAGTCTTCAAATGGAATCGAATTCCGGTAGGGGCGACAGGAGTGCATGGCATCATAGGTATCCGCAATTGCGATAATACGGGAACCGCGGTCGGAATGTCTGTTTTGGAAAGGCCATCGGGATAACCTTTGCCGTCAAAACGCTCATGATGATGACGGATGGATGGTGCAACACGATTTCCGTAATCCAGTTTTCGGACCATGGCATCGGCAATGATGCAGTGCTTTTTCACAACGGTATATTCTTCTTCGCTCAGCTTGCCGGGTTTGCTGATGATCTGATCCGGGATACAGATTTTTCCAATATCATGCAGTTTGGCTGCCCATTGGATATCAAGATAGTCTTGTGTTATCCCATTGCGCAGTTCATACATTTTGGAGGAAATATCCGCAACTCTTTTGGAATGACCATCGGCATATTTGTCTTTTGATTCAATGATATTTGACAGCATTTCCATAGAATCCAGATGCAGATTGTAAAACTGGGTTTTCAGATTCTCAAGCGCCATTGTCTGTGAGCGTTGAAAGTTGGCTGCGGATTCTTCTGCTTTTCGCTCTTCGGTACGATCCTTTGTTATGACGGCGATTCCGCTCAGAATATCCTGATCATTAAAGATTGCGGTATAGGTATTTTCATATACTTTATGATTTTCGTGATCAACGACCATTCTATGATAGGATTTATCTCTGTGCGCAGTCAGAAAATTCATGGCACGCATGACTTTTTCCCGGGAAGAATCCTTATGGCATTTCAGGATGTGCTGCCCGATCATATCCGCAGCTTTGATATTACGAATCTGTTCTGCAGAATGATTCACGAAAGTAATATACCCTTCCGGATCGGTTATGATAATGCCATCTGCCAAACCCTGCAGCAACAGATAATAGGAATCGTTTAATTTTATATCACTCATTCTGCGCCTCCCGGCCATGCCATATAGATCATCAGACATTTTGTACAGGTTTGCATGCAAAACAGTAATTTCATCGCTCTATTTTTAACGCAATTACAAAAGCATCAATTCGGATAAAAGTATTATATCAGATATGCAGTTATATTTACAGAATTATCATCCCGCATTTAAAATTCGAATTCGAATTCGAAAAAAGGCGGGATGATAATTTAAGACAGAGACAGAATCAGCAAATGTCAGGCTGGAAGTACACCGCAAGTCAGAGGGCCGGATCTGAAAGAGCAGGTTCAATGTAATTTCGGATAAATGCTATACGATCTTTGCATTTGCGGGCAGAAAGAGAAGCAATGGAAACAACAACTCCGGTGGCTGAATTGAAATAGATTACATTCCCGGCATCTCCCATAGCGGCACAGGCGTGTTCTTTTTCATCAATAATCCACCACAGGTATCCATATAAAAGACCCTGCTTTTTCCAACAGCTATGCATCTGTGTAGTGTCAGCAATCCATCTGGCGGATATGATCTGTTTGCCATTCCACATTCCCTTATTTAGGTATAACTGTCCGATCCGGGCCATATCTACAGGAGAGAGTGTAAGTCCCCAACCGCCAGTATTGATTCCGGAGGCATCAGTTACCCATCCGCTCATAGTTGTTGATCTGTTGAAGGCTTGCTGTTCTCTGGCATTGTGGAAAAAAATTGATTCGGAAACGGTAATTCCCAAAGGTGTAAACAGATTTTCTCCTGCAAAATCCAGTACCGATTGTCCGGTTACCTGTACAAGAATACCGGACAAAATATCAGGCCCTATCAGTGGGGTGTATCGAAAGTCTTCTGTTTGCCGCTTTCCACCCAACTGGTTCAGTGTGAATGTAAGCAGGTCATTGCTCATGAAATAGCGGATATATGCATATGGCGCAAAATGATATTTGTAAGGTGCAGTCATAGTCAGGAGATTCCGGATTGTAATATTCTGTATTACCTTTTCTCCCTTTTTGACAGGATAGGAAGGAAAAAAATCCAATACTTTCTGATCAATATTTTTGATATAACCTTTGTCGAGTGCGATTCCGATTAAAATGGACAGGATACTTTTGGTTACGGAATAAACATGAAACCTGTTTGAGGCATCACATGCATGAAAATAATGCTCATATACTGTTTTTCCATTTTGCAGGATGACCATTCCTGCAAGGTTATCATAGTCACTGGCTATTTGTTTCTCTAATGAGGCAATCTGTTTTTGATTCATTTTTTTCTCCTTTTTTTGTTTAAAAGGATATCCTTACAAAGAAGCATAAATTCATTAAAAATTGATTGCAAGAACTTTTTTGTGCTATATTTTGTATAAGAAAGCAGAATGTATGGGAACGTCAAAGGAGAAATGTAATATGGCAATATCGAATACAAAAGCAGTATTTCAGTCTCGGGTCAGTAAAGTTTGGGAAACAGTGACTTCACTTGATCATTATGCGTGGAGGAGTGATCTGAGCAGGATAGAAGTCGTGAGTGACAGGCAGTTTGTTGAATATACAAAAGAGGGATATGCCACAACATTTACGATTACGGTTACAGAACCATACAAACGATGGGAATTTGATATGGAGAATGACAATATGAGTGGCCATTGGACAGGAATTTTTGTGCAGAGAGGTGAACAGACAGAAATCAGTTTTACAGAGGAAGTTACTGCCAAAAAAATTTTCATGAAACCTTTTGTGAAGATGTATTTGAAAAAACAGCAGAAGTGTTATATTCAGGATCTGACAAACGAGTTGCAGAAGGAATGAAGCTGAACATAGAAAGCAATATAAAATGACCCTCAGTTGGCGGATAAAAAGGATAGGCAGCTTATTTTATTGAACGGGCTTCATTTTCTTCAGCAGGCTGAATGCAATCAGGCAGAGTAAAATTGCGGTGATAATGCCGGTTTCGCCGACATAATAATGGCTCAGATGATTATTGGTCAGTGGTGCAAATATGACCTGATCGAAATAATTGTGACTGGCATGCAGAATAATGGCAGGCCATACACTTTTGGAACGAAGCCTTAAAACAGCCAGAATGGCAGTGATTGCAAAAATTTCAATGGTAAAAACAGGCAGTTGGTACCAGAGCGGGGTGCCGGCCTGATACAAACCGGCTATGATAAGCGGGTAGTGCCAGACAGCCCATATGAGGCCCGAGAAGAAGATTGCAATTTTCAGGTTCCAGGTTTCTGTCATTTTGGGTAACAGAAATCCACGCCAGCCGATTTCTTCTCCTGCTGCGGTTATCAGAGAAGAAGGAATCAGTAAGAGTAATATCCCAATGGAATTGCTGTATAGTTGACCGGACAGAGAGCCTTTTGACAAAAGCCAGTATATTCCATAGGAAAGTCCCAGATACAAAAAAGGTATGATCACTGCTGCGGCAGCATATTGCAGGCGGCAGCTGTTAATGCCCAGAATTTTTTCTCCACGAAAATATATAGCACGAACGATCAGTGCAGAAATGGTAGGACAGAACATCAGGATGGCTGTCATTCCTGCAGCTTTTTCACCTCCTGCGATTCGGACATAATAACATAAACTGCTTAAGATCGATGTGATAATCAAAAATAATATGATAGCTTTCTTATTTTTCATGCCAACCTCTTCCTTATGGATGAAATATGTATATATGTAATATATTCTAATAGTAGCATATAAAAAAGGCAGTTTCCAGCAGTTGAACCCTGTATTTACAGGGAGAGCGGGAGAGAAAGGAAAACAGGGAAAATGATCAGAATAGGCGAAATATGTCTGCTGACAAATGATGTAATACGGTTATCAGATTTCTATAAGAAACTGCTGGAAGTGGACAATCACAGTGAAGATGCCACGCATCAGTTCATTTTGGAAGGTGAGATATCTTTTACCATATATAATGATGGTACAGTCAAAAGCAATGACAATCAGAATATTTGTATGGCGTTTACAGTAGATGATATGGAAAAGGCCTACCAAAAGGTGGTTCTGCTTGGCGCAGAAATTTTGGAGCCTCCGACAAAGCGTCCCTGGGGTGCTACAAATATGAGCTTTTATGATCCGGATCATAATGTGGTTTATCTCAGAAGCATGGAAAAATCAGGAGAGCAATAGATGAAGATACATCAAAAAAAACAGGCGCATTGAAACGCCTGTTTTTTGATGAAAAGAATCTTATCTGTTGCAAAACCCTGTTCCTGTAATTTACAGATCAGTTGTCCTGTACACCGCACCGCATATAAAACCTGCGTGCAAGGAAGCAGAGCAGAATTGTCCAGATTACGATCCAGCTTTCTGTGAGCCAGACATTCAGTGTGACTTTTTGCGAAAGTGCGGGGATCAGATCCAGCATCATATGCAGGAAAACCGCCAGAAGCAGATATTTTTTATTCTGTTTCTGAATGCTGTAAAAAACAACAACTGTCAGAGAAATATGGGCAAACATGCATAAGACCCGTTCCAGAACGGTGGATGCTGCGGCAGAAATACCAAAGGCGGCAGCAGTCTGAACAGCGGGCAAAGCAGCTGCGGCACTCTTTTCTGTAATATGCAGCAGTGTCATAGCCTGCTGTGCAGGATATTCGGAAAAAATGACAGCAATGACAAGATAGGTTACCAGAGACAGCAGGGAAATTACCCAGACCTCAATGCCGCCATGACCGATACCGTACATAACTGCATTTTCTCTTGTATTCTCTTTTTTGATCAGGTAGCGCAGTATGATATATCTGCCGCATTCTTCAAAAACACCGGCCATGACGATACCATAGAGAACATAAACAGCAACGTGTCCGTTTATAAAACGGGAAACCGGATTGTCGGAAACAATGCAGAACATATGAATGCTCAGTTCCAGAACTCTGGCGGATATCAGAAAACCCAGGGCACCGATGAACAGCGCTTTGTATCTTGCCTTTTTCCCACATTTTCTTTTCCAGAAAATAATAAAAAGCAGTGGAAGAATCAGAAGCAGGATACAGCTCAGGATAAGCCAGAACAGATTACTGCCCGTTATTACAATTTTTTCATATTCAGACATAAGCTGCACACTCCTTTGCAAGATTTTCTTTCATATCCTGCAGAACTTCTTTTCCCAGAAACTGCAGGGAAGGGTGATCGTAAGCTTCCAGAACGGTAGCCAGAACTTCTTTTTGCTGCGTACGGAAATCTCGCCTAATGCACTTTCCGAAAACCACTCGGTAATGCAGCTAAAATATTCATCTCCGTGAATTTTCAGATCATTCCGGAATAAGATCATAACTGCGTGGCGATAGTTCTGCAAAAGAGAAACGACCCGTTCTCCGGTAAAACCGGCAGCAGCTTTTTGCGAAGTAAGCAGTGCAGCGATTGTCACGGCAGCCTGGTAGTAGTAAGCAGCAGCGGTATTGGGATGCAGATGAATCAGGTCATACGCCTGCATCAGAGCCTCCATTCGCGTCAGGGTCATTTCCAGACGGGCAGGATCATTTGCAGAAAGGGTCAGAAGATGCATACTGTGCTGAACGAGCAAAAGCAGCTGCTTATAGATACTGATCTGCGCAGCGCGTTCTGCTTCCGGCAGTTCTCCTTTGGCCATATGTGCCATGATCAGGAGAGACGTCTGATCATCAATCCGGTCAGGAAGGGTCAGATCAGAGAGCTCATCGATCACTTCCTGATATGATCCGGACTGCAGACTGACCATCATTCGAATTGTATGTGCACTTTCGCAAAGGTTACGGTCCTCACTTTTTTGTTCCACTTCCAGGCATAATGATATGATTGCAGCGCGAACTTCACTGATGCGCTCTCCAAGGCGCGGATCACAGTGGTTTAACAAAAGGACTGCCATCTGAAACAGAAATGGGCAGCATGCGAAGTATTGCCGGATCTGAATCTGAATGTCCGGATATACTGCGTCAAATGGTTCGGCAGCAAAACGCTCGGAAAATTGCCGGTAGACTTCCTGAATCTGTTCCCTGCTCAATTGTGGTTCATAACCCATCAGTTCATCCAGTGTTACATTGTAAAAAGAAGCAATCAGAGGAAGAAGCGCCACATCAGGCATTGTCTGTCCGGTTTCCCATTTTGATACAGAAGCCTTTGTTACACCGATATGGTCGGCAACATCTGACTGTGTCAGTTTATGGGCTTTTCTGAAGCTTACAAGATTTTCTGATAAACGAATCATATGTAATTACCTCCTTTTTGATTGATTTCAGTGTAGTGGAATCGAGGAGCGATTACAATGAGGCAGCACGACACTTTGGGAAATATAATATCGCATCGCGATACCAGATAGGAAAACCGTCAGAAAATGGCAGCAGAATATGCAGCAATAGTCAGTCAGATGAAGGAAAAGCTATCTCCCGCTGTAGTTGTGAGCGGTATTCACCCGGCGTCAGACCGGTTACACTGCGAAATATTCTGGCAAAATAGGAAGCATTTTCATAACCGCACAGGGAGGCAATTTCAGATACTGACAGAGAATAATCTGTCAGTATTTTTTTGGAAATATCTTCATGTAATATGGGACCGATGCAGAAATAGGGTTTTCCGTCAGAAGAAAGAGCAGGAACAAACGCTGCCTGCATCCTGCATAAAAACAGAATTACGAAACAGAATGAGATAACGATTAGGAAGATCCTATAATAGGAAACAGCCGCTTGTATAAATACAGGCGGCTGTTTCTGTCAGAGAAGCATCAGGAGAGCATCAGAAGTTTCTTACAGATTCAGGAAAGTATGTGCATTTCGATAACTGATATCTTCTGTCATCTGTCCCAGATATTGCAGATCTGCAGGATACTCACCGCTTTCAACAATAGAACCGATGCGGTCACAGAGGATGCGCCGGAAGTATTCATGTCTTGGATAGGACAGCAGACTTCTGGAATCGGTCAGCATACCGATAAAGGTTGAGAGCATACCGACATCGGACAGCGCATCCATTTGTCGCATCATGCCGTCTTTGTGATCGCAGAACCACCAGGCAGCGCCAAGCTGAACTTTACCGCGGATACCTTCTTCATTGCTCTGGAAGTTACCCGCCATAGCTGCCAGCATATCAGCATCTTTGGGATTGAGATAATATAAAATGGTTTTCGGCAGTTCATCGGAGGCATCCATAGCGCTCAGCAGTGCAGACAACTGCGGTGCATAAGTGAAATCATGCACCGAATCAAATCCGGTGTTGGCACCCAGCAGATGCATCATGCGCTTAGAAGTGTTGCGCAAAGCGCCGATGTGAAGCTGCATCACAAGATGACGCTTTGCATAGGCGCGTCCGAGTGCGGTCAGCAGGTAGCCGCGGTATGCAGCACATTCTTCTTCGATGAGTGCCGATCCGGAAAGCTTTTTCTGATAAATCATTTCCACCTGTTGCAGGGTGGCAGGAATGTAAAAGGCACATTCCAGACTGTGATCGGTGATCCGGCAGCCGTTTTCCACAAAATAGTCAAGGCGTTTCTCCAGAGCGCTCAGCAGGGCAGTTATGCCTGTCAGCTCCATTTTCGCTGCATCGCCGAGTTTGCTGATATATGCTGCGAAGTCCTCTTTTTCGATACCAAGTGCCCGCTCCGGACGGAAGGTCGGCAGTACCTGAATTTCGAAACCATCCTGCTTCAGGAGGCGATGCCATTTGAGATCATCCGCAGGATCATCGGTGGTGCAAAGTGTTTCCACATGCTGCATACGCAGGAGATTGCGGACAGAGTATTCCTGTGTATGTAAAAGCGCATTACAGGCAGCATAGATTTCATCAGCCGTTTCAGGGCAGAGCGTCTGTGTGATGCCAAAATATCTGGCAAGTTCCAGATGCGTCCAGTGGTATAAAGGATTTCCGAAGGCATGCTGAACGGCAGCAGCCCATGCGCGGAATTTGCTTTCCGGATCCGCATTTCCTGTAATCAGATTTTCAGAAAATCCATCTGCACGCATGATCCGCCATTTATAATGGTCGCCGCCAAGCCAGAGCTGTGTCAGATTATCATAGCAGTGATCTTCATAGATTTCCTGCGGGTCCAGATGATTATGGAAATCGATAATAGGCATTTTTTCAGCATGTTCGTGGAAAAGTGTTTTTGCAGTCTGGGTCTTTAACAGAAAATCAGGATTGATGATGTTATTCATGAATCGTTACCTCCTTAAGGGCATTTTCAAGGGTCAGCCTTACAGCTCCCGGACCTTTGCACATATCAGCAAAATCACGGCAGACAATCGGAGCCAGTCCGTTTTCAAGCAGATCGACACCGAATATCTGATCATTTTTCAGAATGGGTGTTAACTGTTTCATAACGGAAGACGGATCGGTGAAGGTGATTCCGGATACGATTGGGCACAGTGTGTCCAGAAGCGGGTCAGGGCTGCATGTAAAAGCGTTGCCGTTATCATCCGTACCTGTCAGATAGCGCAGCCAGCCGGCAAATACAAGCGGAATGAAACGCAGATCGGATAAATGCAGGGAAGAAGAGTGCGCATAGGCTTTTATGGTTTCCCCATAGCGGATGGACAGCTTTTGTGAGGTATCCGTTGCAATCCGCTGCGGCGTATCAGGCATGAACGGATTGGGGATTCTTACAGTAAGTACTGTGTCCAGAAACTGTTTCGGATCCAGAATACCGGGATCGGTAACGACAGGGAGTCCTTCACGGTAGCCTATTTCATAGACAAGTTTTCGCAGTGTTTCATCCTTCATTTCTGCGGCAATCAGATTGTAGCCCAACAGGCATCCGAAGACGGCCAGCGCTGTATGGAGGGGATTCAGACAGGTGCAGACCTTCATTTTCTCAACTTTGTCAACGGTTTCACGATCTGTGAAAATCAATCCGCCTTTTTCCAGAGCGGGACGACCGTTTGGAAAAGCGTCCTCAATAACCAGATATTCACATTCTTCGGAATTTACGAATGGAGCCACATAGGTCTTTTTGTCTGTAATGACAGGTGACAGATCTTCCACATCATCCCGAAGCAGAATATCTGCAACGGCAGGATCAGGCCTTGGTGTAATCTTATCGATCATAGTCCAGGGAAAAGAGACCTTCCCGGAATCGTGTATATAATTACCAAAACCGGGTTCAGCCAGTCCGTTTCGTACCCAGGCATCAGCGAAGGCAAAAACAGCGCTTCCAAGTTTGTCACCGTTATGGGAGCAGTTATCCATGCTGACCATTGCGATGGTTTTTTGACCGGACAGAAAACGTGTATACAAAAGAGAAACAATCTTTCCGATATAGCTGACTGGTTTTTCCGGTCCGCTTTGCATATCGGCAGATACGGCAGGAAGCATTTCTCCTTTTGCATCTGTCAGCGCATATCCTTTTTCTGTGATGGTAAAGCTGGCAATTTGCAGACTGTCCCTGCAAAAAATCTCCTGCATGCGGGAAAATTCAGCCGCATCCTCTGCGTCAAGCAGAACGGATTCCGCAATGCTGCAGACAACTGTTTTGGTAACAGAGCCGTTTGCCTTCAGTGTGACCAGGATGCTGTCATTGTCATGGGGACGATACATTTTGCGGATGATTTCGTAGTCAAAACCTTCGGCTACGATCAGACCGCGGTCCAGAATTCCATTATTTAAAAGGTTCTGAACCACATTTGCCTGGAAGGCGCGGAAGATATTGCCGGCTCCGAAGTGAATCCAGAAAGGGTTTTTCCTGGTCTTTTCACACATGGCTGCATGATCAAAGGTAGGTAGCTGATAGCCTTTTTCTTCCCACATTTTACGATTTTGTAATCCTGATTCATTTAATTTCATGTTGATCCCTTCTCGTTTGATTTTCTTTTTGTCTTATATTAGCGGAATTGAATCGAAATAATTGATCGGAACGTATCACTTTGGAATGTATGATTGTCAGGAATTACCGGCGGGTCTCTGATTTGGAAATGGCTTCCCAGAGGCCGTTCAGGTATGCAGCACCAAGTGCACGGTCATACAGACCGTAACCGGGCATGGCGACTTCTCCCCAGATCATGCGTCCGTGATCCGGGCGGATCGGTCCGTCAAAGCCTGTTTCATAAAGTGCGCGCATGATTTCATACATATCAAAGCTTCCGTCTGCAGACAGATGCGCAGCCTCTTCAAAGTCAGTCGGTGAATTAAATTTCAGGTTGCGGACATGCGCAAAATGAATACGCCCCTTCAAAGAACGGATCATATCAGGCAGGTCATTTTCCAGATTGGTGCCATAGGATCCGGAGCAGAAAGTCACACCGTTATGGGGGTTATCCACCAGCTGCATCATACGCAGAATATTTTTCTTGTTGATGATAATACGGGGCAGACCGAAGACGCTCCAGGCGGGGTCATCGGGATGAATCGCCATATTGATATCATATTTGTCGCAGACAGGCATGATGGCTTCCAGAAAGTACTTCAGATTGGCAAAAAGCTTTTCATCATCGATGTCTTCATACAAAGCGAAAAGATCTTTGATCCGTGCCATACGTTCCGGTTCCCATCCGGGCATGACCGCGCCATTGCTGTCCTTTGCAATGGAAGCAAACATATCTTCCGGTCTGAGTGCATCGACTGCCTTTTGCGTATAGGCAAGGACAGTTGAACCATCCGGCCGTTTCCTGGCAAGTTCGGTTCTGGTCCAGTCAAAAACGGGCATGAAATTGTAGCAGACCATATGAATATCTTCCTGCCCCAAATGAGTAAGTGTGTTGATATAGCTTTGAATATATTTGTCTCTGTCGGAACTGCCGGTCTTGATCGCATCGTGTACATTCACACTTTCAATTCCGGAAATGTGCATCCCCTGTGCAGATACCTCTGCTTTGAGTGCTTTGATCCGTTCCCGGCTCCATTCTTCACCGGGAGCGGTATCGTACAGGGTTGTGATTACGCCTGTTACCCCGGGAATCTGACGAATCTGCTGCAGTGTTACCGTATCAAATTCTGTGCCGTACCATCTGAGTGTCATTTCCATATCTTTTCCTCCTGCCTGTTATATCCTGCATTTTCAAAAATGCTGAAAGGAATAAAGCATTTCTGTGAACAATTTTTCCGTTAATATCTGCACCTTGAAATTATTATAGAATCCGGCAGATGAGAAAAGAATTGAAAGAGTTGTTGTGTACATTGCAAAAGTTGTTGCGAAAGAGTTGATGATTAATAAAAAAATGCTGCAGTCAGACTGATTTTTGATTCAGTCCGGCTACAGCAGTATAAGAACACATGCAAACGGGGAATATATTATTGCATGGATTCTACAATGGCATTTGCCAGTGTTTCAAGCTCCGGTTCTTTTTCAGCATGGAAAGAAGATGCCATGCTGATACGCTCATTCAGAACGGTCATATTCTTCATTTCATCATTCAGAAACTGCTGCATCAGATCACCTGATTTAACAGCCCAGGATCCGTTTTCAATCAGTGCAACGGTCCGGTTCTGCACATTCAGGGCTTTCATATCCAGCAGATAGTTGTGCATGGCAGGATAGATACCAAGGTTGTATGTTACAGAAGCCAGAACGAGATGACTGAAGCGGAACGTCTCGGAAATCAGCTGGGATACATCCGTAGAAGATACATCATATACCGCAACCTTTGTCATACCTTTTTCGCATAGCTTGGCTGCAAGGGCCTGTGCAGCAGATTCTGTATTGCCGTACATGGAAGCATAAACGATCAAAACACCTTTTTCCTCCGGCAGATACTTGCTCCAGGTGTCATATTTCCCGATGAAGTACATCAGATCCTGTCTCCAGACCGGTCCGTGCAGCGGGCAGATAAAACGGATCTGGTCGAGAATGGTTCCCGCTTTCTGCAGTATATTCTGGATGTGCGGTCCATATTTTCCAACGATATTTGTAAGATAACGCCTTGCATCATCCAGCCAGTCCCGGTCAAAGTTCACTTCATCTGCAAACAGTTTGCCGTCCAGTGCACCGAAAGTTCCAAATGCATCAGCGGAGAACAGAACGCCGTTTGTAGTATCAAAGGTTACCATGACTTCAGGCCAGTGTACCATGGGAGCAAAAACAAAAGTTACAATGTGGGTACCAAAACTGAATGTATCACCTTCTTTGACTTCGATTTTTCATGTGCATCAATCTGGAAACCGAACTGGTTCATCAGCATAAAGGCTTTTTCATTACTGATAATCGTCACACCCGGCCAGCGGATGAGGATTTCTTCAATTGATGCGGCATGATCCGGTTCCAGATGATTGATCACAAGATAATCAAGCGGGCGTCCGGCGAGTAGATATTCCATGTTCTCCAGAAGCTGACGGCAGGCAGACCAGTCTACGGTGTCGAACAGAACGGTCTTCTGATCCATCAGAAGATAAGCATTATAGGATACGCCACGCGGGATGGGGTAAGCATTTTCAAACAGGGCAAGACGATGGTCATTTGCACCGACCCAATAGAGATCCTCAGTTACATTTCTTACGCAATACATATATGAATTCCTCCTTTGTTTTATGCCTGAATAAACTGATCTTTGGCTTCGGCACATTCCGGACAGGTCCAGTCTGACGGTAGATCTTTGAACTGGGTTCCTGCAGGGATGTCATTTTCAGGATCACCGTTTTCCGGAACATATTCATAACCACAGCCGTTACAGATGAAGCGCGGACCGATCGGCTCAGCTTTTGGCATCTGCGGGCGCTTGATTTTGATCATAGGCGGGGCAGGCTTTTTATCGCCGGAATCAAGTGCGGCGGACAAAAGCGGGAGGATTTCCATGACATCTCCGACGATACCGTAATCACAGTTTTTGAATATGGGGGCATTTGCATTTTTATTGATTGCGACGATGATACCGGCATCTTTGATACCTTTGAGATGTTGGTTGGCACCTGAAATTCCGCAGGCAATATAGAGGTTACCTGTGAATTTCTGACCGGACATGCCGACATAGCGGTTAAGCGGGAGATATTTCAGCGTTTCCGCAACCGGCCTGGAGGAACCGATGGCTGCGCCTGCTGCTTTTGCAAGTGTTTCGATCAGTTTCATATTCTTTTTTTCACCGATGCCTTTTCCGGCAGAGACAACACGTTCAGCCTGAACGATCGGTGTATCCAACGGGATACCGACAGTGAAATCAAATCCGTCTTTTTTCAGTGCTTCGGCAAGTGCTTCCACCTGTTGTTTGGCAGAGCCGTCACGGAAGATCTGTTTTTTGCGAAGACCGGTGATCGGTGCCGGCTTCTGATATCTGGTAGAAGAGGCAGACTCTTCTTTGGGAGCCTTCCCGAGAATGTGTGATGCGATGACAACACGCTGGATTTCATTTGTTCCTTCATAGATGGTCGTAATCTTTGCATCGCGATACATCCGTTCCACTTCCATGCCTTTGAGATAACCGGTTCCGCCGAAGATCTGCAGTGCATCATTGGTGACTTCCAGGGCAATATCGGAAGCATATTGCTTGGCCATAGCGGATTCCATACCGTAGGGCTCATGATTCTCCTTTAATTCGGCGGCAGAGTATACAAGGAACCTGGCATTGCGCAGTTTGGTAGCCATGTCGGCAATCTTGAAAGAAATGGCCTGCTGGAATCCGATGGGTTTCCCGAATTGAACACGTTCTTTGGAATAAGAAACAGCCTGCTCAAAGGCGCCCTGTGCAATGCCGAGTGCCTGGGAAGCAATGCCGATACGGCCGCCGTCAAGAGTTGCCATGGCAATTTTGAAACCCTGTCCTTCTTTCCCGAGTAAATTTTCCTTTGGAACTTTTACATCATTGAAAATCAGTTCGGCGGTAGAAGAGGAGCGGATACCCATCTTGTCGTAATGATCACCGAATTCAAACCCTTTCCAGCCTTTTTCAACAATAAAGGCTGAGATTCCGCGCGTGCCGATTCCGGGTGTGGTTACGGCAAAGACAACATAAATGTCTGCTTTTGGAGCGTTCGTAATGAATATTTTGCCTCCGTTTAAGAGGTAATGGTCACCCTTGTCGATGGCAGTCGTTTCTGTTCCGCCGGCATCGGATCCTGCATTGGTCTCAGTCAGACCGAAAGCACCCAGCTTTTTGCCGCTGCAAAGGGCAGGCAGATATTTCTTTTTCTGTGCTTCATTTCCAAAAGCATAAATCGGCCAGGTGCCAAGTGATGTGTGTGCAGATACGATAACACCTGAGCCGCCGTCAACTCTGGACAGTTCCTCTACGGCAACAGCATAGCTGACCACATCAAGACCGGCTCCGCCATATTCCTTTGGGTAAGGGATACCCATCAGACCCATTTCTCCGAGTTTCTGTACGACCTCAGTGGGAAAATCATTCTGCTGATCCAGCATAAATGCGATCGGCTTGATCTCCTCTTCTGCAAAGGCACGAACTTTGGTCCGCAGCGCTTCCTGATCCTGCGTAATTGTGAATAACATACCGCTTCCTCCTTTTATTATCATAAATATATGAATGAAACTGATTGATATACAAAAATGAAACTCTGTTATGTTAAAAAATAAAGTTGATAAAAATACTCCACTTTAAAACAAAAAAAATAACAAAGCAATGCAGGATTCCATTCGGAAAATTATGGTCCGAATAAAATCTCCTGTAACGGATAGGCATCCAGTTCTTCATTCAGTTTCTGTTGGATGGCGGTCAGATGAATATGAGCGCGACAGACAGCATCATTGTGAGATTTGCACCATTGACACTCATAGCCGGGCTTCATGCAGGAACTGACAGCAGAGTCTTCATCCATAGCCTGCATCAGACGAAACAGCGTGATCTGATCCAGACCGGTCTGCAGGTGGCAACCGCCTTCTGCGCCTCTTTGGATGCTGACCAGATCACTTTTCTGAAGCTTTTTGAGAATCTTATAGGCGAACTGTTTCGGGATCTGCTCCTGCTCAGACAGCTGCGCGGTGGTAAGCTGCTTCCCACCTGCAAGTGCCCGCAATATTCGAAGTGCATAATCGGTTTCCTTTGTGATGATCAAGCAGTTGTTCTCCTCTGTCTCAAATCCATATTCTATACTATATTATGTGAATATGGATAAAAAATGTCAAGTATACAAATGTTGTTTTGGGTGTTTTATTTTAATATGGTAAAATAGCAACGGAGGGATACAGATAATGGAAAAGACATTGATCGCTTTTTTTTCTGCAACGGGCATAACTGCTAGAAAAGCATTGGAAATTGCAAAAATCACGGGTGGAGATCTATTTGAAATCATTCCAAAAGAAAAATACAGTACCGCAGATCTGGATTGGATGAAGACAGGAAATCGCAGTACGCTTGAAATGAAAGATCTGTCCTGTCGTCCTGAGATGAAAGATGAAGTGCCGGATTGCAGTAAATACAGCAGAATCCTGCTTGGCTTTCCGATTTGGTGGTATACAGCGCCGCGAATCATCAATACGTTTCTGGAAAGCGGAGATTTTGCAGTAAAAGAGATATATATTTTTGCCACTTCAGGAGGCATCGGTGTAAGTAAGTGCATGGCTGATCTGCAACAGGCATATCCTTTACTTCATTTTGTGAAAGGCGTTCTGCTGAACAGGGATGTGGAAGTGGCAGATATGAACGAATGGCTGGGAAAGTAAAGGCTTTTGTTTTTATTCAGGAAAATGCAGATTTATGAGCCAATTGCCTATGGGATGGTTACAAGGCAATATCCGGCAGAAGGAGCGGGATGGAAACACTGGAAGCAATCTATAAAAGAAGAAGTATCCGGGAATATACAGAAGAAGCAGTGTCCAGAGCGGATCTGGAGATTCTGCTCAGAGCGGCATTCTCTGCGCCGACAGCTGCAAACGGGCAGCCCTGGGAATTTGTTGTAATCGATGAAAAAGATATTCTGGATAAGGTACGTCGAAATTTTGTCTTTGCGAGATATGAGGCACCTGCGGCAATTGTGGTATGCGATAATTCCAAACTGGGGCTGAAAGGACAGGATAAGGAGATCTGGGTATGTGATTGCAGCGCGGCGATCGAGAACATGTTACTGGCGGCAACCGACATTGGCCTTGCATCTGTCTGGATCGGAATCTTCCCGATCGAAAGCAGAATGCAGAAAATGCGCGAGATCATGAACATGCCGGAATATATTAATCCGCTTGGTATGGTCTATGTGGGACATGGGGCTTATGAAGCACAGGGACGGTGCCGCTATAATGAAAAGGCGGTTTACTGGCAGCAGTATGATCCGGAGAGAAAGCACAAGAAAAAGGACAAACCGGTAGTGGGCCATTATGCAGATTGAGGAAAAAAATGAGTGTATGGAATCCGTGGCGCGGCTGCCACAAATACAGTGAAGGCTGTAAGTTCTGCTATATCCATAAGGGAGATGCCAAACGCGGTGTTGATACCGGCCACATTGAGAAAACCAGACAGTTCACCGCACCTGTTGAAAAATATGTCAGAGGTGCGAAAGCAGATCAATACAAAATGCAGCCAGGAGGAGTCGTTTATCTGGGCTTTGCCACAGACTTTCTGTTGCAGGAAGGGGATCAGTGGAGAGCGGAATGCTGGAGGATGATCAGGGAAAGAAGTGATCTGCATTTTCTGTTTCTGACCAAAAGAATCGAACGTTTCATGGACTGCATCCCACAGGACTGGGGAGACGGCTATGACAATGTGACAGTCGGCTGCACGATTGAAAATCAGGAAATGGCGGATTATCGATTATCTATATTTGAAAATCTGCCAATCAAACATAAGAATATCATCTGCCAGCCGCTGATAGAAAAAATTGATATCGGACAGTATCTGAACGGAATCGAACTGGTGGTAGTGGGCGGAGAATCGGATGCACATGCAAGGCCACTGGATTACGACTGGGTTCTGTCCATTCGTGAGCAGTGTATCCGCAAACACATGCATTTTGACTTTCGGCAGTGCGGCAGTAACTTTCTCAAAGACGGGACGCTGTACAGGTTGAATGTCAGACAGTTGTTCTCACAGGCAAGAAAAGCGGGGATTAATGTTTGAAAGGGTTGGCAGGGGTAGATCATGATCAGGAGTTTACAGAATATTGATATAGATCAGGTTGCAGAAATCTGGCTGCATACAAATATCGAAGCACATGATTTTATTCCGAAACAATACTGGTGTGGCAATTATGACGCTGTAAAAGGAATGTTTCTGCAGGCGGAAATATATGTCCAGAAAAATGAAAAATGCGGTGAAATACAGGGATTTATCGGATTGAATGGGAATCATATTGAAGGACTCTTTGTATCCGGCAAAGCGCAGTCCTGTGGAATCGGGAAACAGCTCCTGAATTACGCCAAAAAGATCAAAAATGAACTGAGTTTATGCGTATATGAAAAGAATGTCCGAGCGCTGAAATTTTATCAAAGAGAGAATTTTATGATTTGCAGCGAAGATACAGATGAAACTACCGGTGAAAAAGAATATGCGATGATATGGAAGAAAGACGGAGAAAAATGATGACACCTTTGGAAGCAGAAAAAGAACTAAAGGCAGCAGGGAGGTTGACACCCGGTCCATGGGAACAGCACAGTGTGTCGGTTGGAAACAATGCAAGACTGATTGCAGAGAAAGTGAAAAACATGGATGCCGACAAAGCATATGTTATGGAACATCTGCGTCCATAAGCGACTGAGCTTCCATAGGAATGTCGTAAATGGGCCGTCATAGATGGCCCTGTTTATTTTTCAGGACATTCACTTTTTACCATTTACGACTATAGCGCTTTAGTTGATGTAAAAATAAATTAGCATATCGGCAATATTTAATAAATACTGCCGATATGCTATTGAAATATGTTTTAATTGTATTATAATAAAGCTATCAAAACGGCAGTAAATGAAGTATATTGCCGAAAAACCAATGCTTTAATTGAAAGGATGTGAGAGCAATGGATACATCATATCTTAAAACATTGCAGAAGAAAACTTGTTTTAATAGAGATGACTTATTTTCTGCAATAAAGGAAAACGGGATTGTGGTATCAGCTTCCATGTTTAAAGTATTGTTGAAAAAACTCCTGGATACTGGAAAGATTGTAAGAGTGGGAAGAAATTCATACTGTGTTGTTGATGAACAAGTGAAGAAATATCACTACAATTATTCTGAATTGGCAAATGAAGTGGCAGGGATAATAATAAAAGAATTTCCATATTTGCAGTTTACGATTTTCGAGCTCGTTCAGCTTAATGCATTTGTAAACCATCAGATTGCACATAATGTTGTTTTTGTATCGGTGGAGGCAGACCTGCGTGATTTTGTTTTCGATAAGTTGAAAGAAAAATATCCAGGAAAAGTATTGATCAATCCGACAACCGAAATTTATAACCAGTATTGGAGTGATAATATGATTGTACTGGAAAAACTTGTGTCAGAGGCACCTTTGGGAACCGATGAAAAGTGGCATACCCGAATTGAAAAACTGTTAGTAGATGTATATGCAGATCCAATTCAGAAAGAAACATTTAGTGTATCAGAATTACCGATTATCTATAATGATGCGTTTGAATGTTATGTAATTGATGAGAGTTGTATGTTTCGATATGCGAAGAGACGTGGAATAGAGAAGGAACTTAAAAAATATATTTTACAGCACACGCATGTTACATTCAGAAAAGGATAAAACATGATTGCAAAAGAAAACTATACAGATGAACATATCAGGCAACTTCAAAAAGACAGTAAGAGAGATCCAATATTATTGGAAAGAACAGTATATGCATTTGGCTTATTGGAAGCTATCACAAGGGTGGGATTACCATTTGTATTTAAGGGTGGAACCTGTTTGATGCTATTGATGGAGCATCCGAAAAGATTATCAACAGATATAGATATTATTGTTGCGCCTGGCACAGATGTAATGCATTATATTGACGAAGCGGCAAAGATATTTCCGTTTTTAAGTGTAGAAGAACAAAAAAGAGTTGGAAAGAACAGTATAGAAAAAAGACATTTCAAATTCTTCTATGATTCCAATATTGGTGGTGGAGAATTATATATTTTATTAGATATTCTTTTTGAAGAACACCACTATACGAAATTGGAAGAACACGTAATTGAAAACGATTTACTGATTACGGAACCAGAATACTTAAAAGTAAAAATTCCCAGTGCTTCTTGTATACTGGGAGATAAGTTTACAGCTTTTGCACCGCATACAACAGGAATTTTGTTGGATCATAATAAAAATATGGAAATCATGAAACAGTTTTATGATGTCAGTAACTGTCAGACGGCACATTGTGGGAGGTGTGAACAGCACTTTATTGTAGGTGCTTTCACATCCCCGACTGTGCGGTTTGGTAGGTAACTGCAAACTCTCAGAGGAATCACCGCACACTGTCGTAGTCTTATCTGAGGAGCAGTTTTTCTGCTTTTCAGATAAGGCCATGACCACGGTTGTGATCACAGCCTTGAACATTGAAAACTAAAGATTTCATCAATAAAGTCCCTGATTCTCAACAGCATCGTGGATGACATCAGCATTGATTACTGCTTTTTCTAACTGAGAACCAATCATAAGTGCGTCGGTCATGAGATTATCAATCAGACGAGGATTTCCCTGGGTATAACTATGAACTGCTGATAGTGCAGCGGTATCAATAATCGAATCAGCGGCACCGGCCAGATGGAGTTTATGAAGAACATATTTTCCAACTTCATCATCAGAGAGACCATTATAGTTGTAATGAACAGTGATTCGTTGACGAAGTGCCTCATGGACTGGTTTGCGAAGAGTATCATTCAGGTGCGATTCTCCACAGAGAATCATAGTGAAGTAGTTTACAGAATCATAACCGTAATTCATCAGCATCTTTATGTCATTGAGAATGCCGGTATTCAGGTATTGTGCTTCATCAATTGCAAGCAGTAATGGCTGTCGCTTCTCTTTATAAAGATATGTGATCTGCTCACGTATGGCTGCAAACATCGCAGGCTTTCCCCCTTTTTCACTGACTCCAAGTATGGAACAGAGCTGTTTGTAAAAATCAGCAACACTAATGGTGGAAAGGCACATGTATTCCATGTGATATAAGCTTGGGTTCAGGCTGGATGCAAAGCACCGGAGTGCGTAAGATTTACCCATACCCGGTCTGGCAGTGAATACGCCAATTCCACGGATTTCTTTTAGGTAATTCAGACGATGGATCATTTCGGTGAAGTCGTTTGAAACAAAGTGATCTTTTTCATGGATCTGCTGTTTATCAAAGGGATTGTAAGATAGCCCATAAAAAGAGTTGAACATTAGCGGGTCCCTCCGATCTTAGAGTAGTCGATAGCTGGCTTTGTATTATTACGTTTGGTGTGGGCATTTTCATTGCGGTTCGTTGTTCGTATTGGAAATTTTGTATTATCCATCAGGATATATGCGGCATCCATGTCATCAGGAAGAAAACGGATATCCACCTTGGCAGAGATGAACTGCATTGGAACATCGTAGCAGACGTTGTCAATGGTAATCGTAGAATCCTTGCGGACTTTACGAGTAATGCGGTTATAGAAACAATCATCAAGCCATTCGCGAGATTGCGGACACTGAGGATGATCCTTTGAATTGTGGAAGCGTTCCATAGGAGTTGCATCAATTCCGCGGTGAAATGTCGTGTTGTAAGAGCGCATGTAGTCCTTCAACATCTCATTGAACTGGGCAAGAGAAGTGATCTTGCTGATATCAAGGGTATATAACCATCTTTCTTTTAACGTTCTGAAATGGCGTTCTACCTTGCCTTTACTGGCCCCATCTCTTATTTTAGTGTGTAAAAGCAAAACGCCTAAGGATACACAGATCATGGAAAGCTGCTCATTACTGTAACTACAGCCGTTATCGACATAAAGTTTATCTGGAATTCCGTAGGTGGAAACGGCCTGTTTTAGGACTTTCTGAAAGTTGTAGGCATTATCGTTGTAGAAAAGTTCACCGCCAACTAAGAGGCGGGAATGATCATCGATAATCATGATGCAGTATACGCGTCTTGTTTTGCCATCTTCTGTAATGTATGGAAGATAGCAGGTATCAGCCTGCCAGATCTTACCGAATTCGTCTTCTTCATAGGCTTTACGGTCTCTAAGGTTGGGATCTCTTGCAGATTTCAGATCATTGTTCTTAACGAATCGCTGGACGGAGTCAACACTGACGGATGCAGAAAGAAATGATTCACGAATCAGGTAATCATGGATTTGAGTTGCGTTCATACGAGGATGTTCCTGTTTGACACGATAGATTTCGTTAATAGCCTCATCATTTAAGGCACGCGAAATACCTTTATCAGATCTGGTTGTTGGTATCAGTGCATCAAGTCCACCGCGAAGATACAGAGACTTCCATTTTTCAAGAGTCTTGTAACTGTATTGGACGACGGTTCCATTAGGAAGAGTCAGCGGATGTTCGGTTACACGCTTATAGTAAGCCGTTGCAGAGACGTCAGGAAAAAGCCCCTGAATCACAGGAGCTATCATGGCGAAGCGGAACTGAGCTACCAGCGCATCATTTTTTGTTGTTTCGGTTTCTTTACTCATAAAACAGAGCCCTCCTTAAGTGTTTTCTACATGATAAGGGGGAAAAGTGCATTGCACCATTCATCAGTCGTGTGGTCACCAGATATCGTAATCAGGAGAAAAGGCGTGCTGATGGTATCGTGCGTTTGCAGGTCTCTTTAAGATAGGATTCCGATGCGACTGAAGAAATGTATGTGACATATGGAGAGTAAATTCCTGAGAAAATGAGGAGAACTTATCCTTGCTACATAGGCGTTTCAGCAAGGCAAGGTCAGAGGTTTCAGAATCATTTAAAAGCCCAAGCCATTGCTCTTTATGCAGCTTCCAAAGAGAGATCCATTTGCGGAGCTGGTTTTCAGATATATTATATCGTTCACAGATCTGTTCAACTGTATGAAGATGGGCGAAGAACTCAGCAAGGACGCGAAGAACGAAGAACAGGCCATAGCTGGAATAAGGAATGATAATGTCTGGCAGAACAGCATGTGCATGCTCGCAGTTGTCACAGAATACACGCATGATGCAGAGGTTATCCTTGACCAGGTGACCATAGCGAAAGTCGATGATATTTCTGCCGTAGTAGTCATGGATATGGCAAGTACCCTTCGCTTCACAGACCGGACAGGGTTCAAGTTGAGGTATGAATTGATCCATGAATGCATTAAAAATGGACTTTGATGAAATTTTTATACGAATTAACTTGCAAAAAAGTGAGTTTTTTCTTATCATAACAGTGGTTGCGCATGACGCCTTACTAGTGGGACTTGATCCCGGACTTGGCACAGCGACTTTGTTGAGAGAAGGAACGAACTTTGGTCGGGGCTGTTCTTTCTCTTTTTTTATTGCTACGAAAAGAATATACAGAAATCAATGAGAATGGTCAATATCAGCAACGAAAAAAGCATGCAGTCATACACGGCACGCTGTAGTAGATATAAAAATAAATATACGAATTTAGTTTGCGGCAAAACTGCAGTAGGTAGGAACTATAATTTGCCGCGTGACAAGTAACTTGCTTGATGAAACAGATGATTTTGAGAATGTGCGAAGGACTTACTTTGAAGTGGCAACATCTGAAATCGGGTATCGTGGAATAGATGCAACTGAAATGGATTGTCTTCGAGATACGTACGAAGCGGCTTTGTGTATAGCTTCCAGAGGAAAAACATCTTCATCTGATTATCCTGCTTATGTGAAAGCAATTCATGATCTGCGAGGACATATATATGCTGAGAATTTTAGCCCGGAAGTTGCAGTGCTAAACGCTGCAAAGATTATTTATGCCAGCTGTTGTTTGATGAAAAATGTGGATTATAAGAAAGTATCGGACTACATGGCATATACATCCAAGAAGATTCAAAATGAGGAGATGATGTGTTTGAAGTATTTGAAAAAAGCAAATGTTGAGGCATATTCATATATAATAAAAGCAGATGAAATAATGAAGTAAATGAAATTGAGATTTTTACATTAATGCGAGCAGTATGAATGTCAATAGGTCTGGATTGGGAAACATGATAGAGATTTCATGATTTTTAAAGAATCTACCTGCCATTTTGTCTTTTTTTCACATCTAAGCTATGCAAACCTATGCTACAATATACTCAGAAACGATAAAAAAGAATAGGCAAGAACTGGATAAATACAAGGCTTCGCCACGATATGAAAGGATATACCAACCATGATCAAAATACTATTCGTTTGCCACGGCAACATATTATTTAAAACGCTGTAATGCCCTATTTTTCTATCATTTCAAGCCTGTAAAGACAAATTTACTAATGATTTACTAATTTTAAAATGAGCCAAAACACGATTTGATTTAAATACTAAAATAAGCCATTACCAAGATATAAATAGGTGAGGGCTTATTTTATTGTTTAAACTCTTGTATTCCCCTTTCTACAGAACTACTATAGAACTGTAGATATTCAAAAGACCTTAGAATAAAATCTAGGGTCTTTTTTATTGTGCGTAGTAAAGAGAATTTGGAATAAAAGCCTCAATCTCGCAATCCCTTATCCAGTCAGTGTTTCCAGACTTTTGATTTTTCTGTATATTATGGAAGGGGATATAAAATTAAATTCCTACCAAAATTAAAATTATGGACGGTAGCAATACAATCAAAATCCACTAAAACTATTAAATGTGTCGACTGTGGTAAAGAATTTGAAGTAAAAGTATTAGACAATCAGACGACAAGATGTAAAGAATGTTATGAAAAATATAGAAAAAGATACAAGGCAATTAAGGAAAAAGAACGAAAAAATAAAAAAATGGACAGCACGGAATATTGATTGTTTTCATCAAATCCAGTATTCATGCGGGTTTGCAGAGTTTTTGAATTAAGAAAAGTGACTACTTATGGGGGAACACATATTTATGAGTGAAACCTCTGTTTTTTGTTACATTCAGCACATTTTAGGTATTATAAATGCCCTATTTATGCGGGTTTACAAATACATGAATTGTGGGTAAATGATAGAGGGCAGAAAACGGAGAAATCCGTATATATATTTTTTTACAAAATGTAGGCAAAACAATAGTACTTTTAAAATAGTACAGAAAGGAAAACAGAGAACTATGTATAAAGAAAATCAGCTTAAAACAGGTGTATTTGCAAAGTTATGTGGTGTATCAGTATGTACGGTTCAGAGATGGGATGATGATAACATAGTTCCTGCACACCGGACTGATACGGATAGAAGATATTACACATTGGAAGATGTCGAACTTGTAAAACAGTTAAGAGAAAAAATCGTCCATATCAGATAATAAATGGTATATGCGTGGCAACACGTTTATATATATTGCGGCTACCTGTCACAGGGTGTCGAGTGGACAGACGAGTAAAAGTTAAAGCCCACATTTTCATTATTACATATGAAAAGCCAAAAAGTAGGTTTCCTAGTTGGATAAGTTGACTCCTTCAACTGAAAGGTTGTGCAAATCAACCTGTGCCTATTTTGCAATGGTTTCAGCCACCAATTGCAAACTTCATTTTCTTCTTTCTAAATTATATAAATGGATAATGTGCAACAGGTGTACTTTATAGGTTCAACTCCTAATTATCCTTTAAGGGCGTGGGTATATCCTACGCTCTATTATTATGCCTTTTTATAGGCTGACAGTAATAAACAATATTTTTATGGGGCAATCTAAATAACTTGCAAAAGGGGCTAGGAAAGCAACAGAAAGGGGTTTTACAATGAAATTTAACGAATTTAAAGAATTACACAAAGAGATGGATGAGAACACAATGGCTGATATTGAAAAGGTTGTACAGGGCGAAACTGATGCAATTAGAACAGAATACAGCGGGAAACTGAAAGACCTTGAACAGTATAAGCCACACGAGAAAACAGAAACAGAAATAAAACTAGAAGAAGCTAATTCAAAACTTGCACAATATGAGTTCGGCTCAAAGCTGAAACAGCAAGGGTTAAATAGTGATTTTGGTCAATTTCTGAAATCTGATGTGGACTTAGAAGCATTCAAAACGCTTATTGGTTCAAATCAGTCAGCAGAATACATTCCATCCAATCACCAGACAGATGTAGGACTAACGAAAGAACAGTTTAAGGCTATGTCATATACAGAAAAAAGCAAGCTTTACACTGAAAATCCTACGTTATATCAACAGATTACAACAAACAATTAAATAAAACTAAAATTAGAGGAGATTTAAATTATGAGTATTATTATTCCCGAAGTATTTGCAGAATGCGTAAACGAAAAACTTCATACAGGTTTCAAAATGGCACAACTTGCATATGATGCAACAGCAGACGTGGCAGACATCACCACATGCGGTAACAAGGTAGCTTTTCCTACATTCGACAGAGTTGCAAAAGTAGGCGTGGTTACAAAAGGTACAGCATTAACACCCGCAGAACTTGCTATGACAAACAATGAAGCAGACATCAAGCAGTGTGGTGGCTCTGTAAGGATATATGACAAGGATGCAAGACAAATCAAAGGTGCTGTGCAAGATAACATGGCACAACAGCTTGCCGATGCTATGGTTCAAGACCTAGATGCTTCTCTTGCATCAACTGTTTTATCAGAAGGCACACATAAAGTTGCGCTTGCATCTGCTACAGCAATCACATATGCAGAAATCCTAGAAGTCCTTGCTACTTTTGGCGATAATGTGGATTATGAATCCTTTGCCGGTATTGCAATTCACAGCAATTTACTTCCTTCATTCTTACAGATGGATGCATTCACAAGCAGAGAAAAGACAATCGTAAAAGAAGGAAATGGACTTATTTCTAATTCTATCATTGGCTATTTTATGGGAATCCCTGTAATCATGTCAAATACAGCATGCTATGATGCGACAGCGAAAGAAGCTAATCTGTATGCAATCAAGAAGGGTGCGCTCGGTTACGTAATGCAACAGACACCTACCATTGAATTACAGAGACCATCTTTACTGTTTGCAACAGATATTATTGCAAGTGACATGTATGCTACAAAAGTACTGGATAAAGAAGGAATTGTTATCGCAAAGAAAACTATCGCTTGATAGTTAATTATATAAGAGTGTGGTGCTGTACTATACGGCGGCATCATACTCTTTTTAATAAAAATGTGGTCATAGAATTATACATATTATGAAAGGAAAATTATGAATAAAGTAGATAGACTCAAACAATATATCGCACTAATGGGTGTTACTTATGAAAACATACTAGACAACGGATATCCACACAGCAAGGCATATTTATCACAGCTATTAAACGAAAATAGAACAATGTCGGACGATGAGGAAAAACTAATATACAACGCTATTGCAGTGGCTAGGATGAATAAGAGGTCAAAGAATGAGTTTACGGAATGATATCAATATGGTGTTTTCACCTACAGAAGAAGAACAACAGATTATTGACCAAATTACAGAACAATGTAGCAATAATTTCAGCGTACAGTGGGCAATAATGAATCTGTTTCATGAAAATATCTTTGAAAGAGTTGAAAAACTTTATTGTACCAATAAGAAATTCAACAAATATATCAAAGAATTAGCACAGAAGTGAAAAGGGTGCAGATAGTGTCTGCATCTTGCAATTACAAAAATGTTTTGGGAAGATGAGTTTATACAGGATTATATACATTATATAGTTAATCGGAAGAATGGTTTCTATGCAATCTGGTAGATGAGTTAGAATCAAAAGAAAACAATTAAATTAGAATATAACTGGGGTAGCGCTATGCGACCTCAGATATTAAAAGGAGAAGATAAAATGGCACAGGCTGAACATGATTTAAAAGAAACAATTAGAATCAAAAAAATAATGAGAGAAATTGAAAAAGAACATGAAGCAGAAGAACTTGAACAGTTAGAAAAAATAGAAAGTCTGAAAAAGAAAAATAATACATTCAACTTTTGGTTTTGATAGTAAAATAAATTATGATAAGAGGTTAATTATATGGAAGAGGTTAAGATAATTAATTATAAGCAAGCGTGTATGTATGTCAAAAATGGTTTGCAACCGCTCAGAGTTGAATACACCGATAGAATGGTTTATATATTTGACAGATTAAAATCATATAAACTATACGAAAAATGGTGCAAACATGAATTAAATTAAGACTATTTATGACTATACGGTAGTTGGATTAAGCTACATTTTTTGTACCTAAATCCAACGCACGGTAGTTGGAAATAGCTACATTTTTTGTACCTAAATCCAACATATAAGATATATTGAATGCCAAATTTGAAAGGTGATTGAATATATATTAAATGCCAAACCAAACATTGTGTGTTGACACACACAAGTTGTTAATACAATACATAATGATAAGGGAGATTACTAAACATGAAACAAAGAGTTAATTGTGTAAAAATGAAAATGTGTTTCTTTAGAAAACTTGAAGGAATAAATTATCCTAAACTATATGAAAGTGATTATGCAACATATGTCTATGTAGCACTTAGAAAAATGTGTAAATCAAATGGTAGTATAGCTGTCACGCCACAAATGATATTTTTATCCTTAACTGATAAAAACCCAAACAGAGAAAACATCAAAGGAATAAAAGACGGTTTAGCTGTTTTAGCAGAATGTGGACTTATTTCATACAAAAAGATAGGCTGCACGTACAATATTAAGACAACAGGACTGGAAATACCGGATGATAAATATAAATTTTTCTTTATTCCTATAGAATTTTTGAATAAGGTAATGGAGCAAAGAAACAATATTGCGTTATTCCACCATTATGTTTTATTGTGTTCTACTATTAATATTGTTTCAAATATAGGAGAACACTCCAGAAACAGTTTTGCAACAAAGCTGAATTTAAATGAAAGTACTATTTCACAGCATCACCAATTATTTATAGATTTAGGGTTGATATGCTTTTCTGAAAAAAAGTCATCGGTAACTGAAACTGGTGATTTTGCAAATTATCCTAAAATGTATGTGATGCCAGAATATGGCTATCTTATAGGAAGTGATACCGAAGAAGAAATCATTAAAAAGAAAGTCAAAAAAGTAGAAAAGGAAAACAAAAAGAAAGCAAAAGTTGTAGCGCAGGAATTAAAGCAAAAAATTATTGAACATGATACAGCAGAACAGAAAAAAAATAGAATTAATCCTTTTGAATCAGTACGAACGAGTAATTCAAATTCATGTTTAGATAAATTTTTAAGAGGAGAATAAGATAAATGGAAAACAATACATTAGATGTTTTACTAAAACAAAATACAGAGGCATATAATAAGCTGTCGCAGACGATAGATAACATCAATCAGACAATGAAAGAACTGAAATCAGAGATTGTTGAACAGCAAAGTATCACACAACAATTAGTAAAGAATGTTGCGGAACTGGATAACAGAATGAGCAAACTGGAAGATCTTAATGCTAAAAAGCACAAGGGTCTTTTTTATTGGCTGAAAAGAGGTGTTTAAATTGGCAAAATCAATACAGAAAGCTAAAGCAGAATTAAAGGATAATCTGCAAAAAGAGCATGACAATAAGCTGATACAACTGTATGAAGCATACTTTCAGAAGGCATTAACAGACCCAAACGCATTCAAAGCATTCAACGATTGTGCAAAGGAATTATTTAAAGGTGCGAACGAAAATGACTTGCTTACTATACTGAAAAATACAGCGGCATTCGATAATGTGGGTGAAGATAATGGAGAGTAAGCCACGATACAGCAGAGACAGATTGAATCCACAACAAAAGCTGATTGCCTGTATCAATAATCCTGTTCTGTTTATTCAAACATTCATGTATGCGCTGAATAAAAGTGGCAACAAAGTACATTTTGTGCTGAATCCAGAGCAGTTAATTCTATTAAATGGTCTAAAAAATAATAAATATAACATTGTGTCAAAAAGCAGACAGCTTGGAATCAGCTACGTTATGTGTGCATACAGTCTCTGGCTTGCGATAACTAAACCGGAATCCACATGTTTTCTTATTGCACATACAGAGAAAGCGACAAGAGAAGTGTTCCACAAGCTGAAACAGCTATACAATGATTTACCGGACTGTATAAAACCGGAATATGTTGCCAACAATAGAGCAGAATTAGCACTGGCGAATGGTAGCAGAATATCTTGTTATACAATGTCAAACAGTGAAATAGGTAGAGGTAGCACAATCGACTTTGTACACTTTTCGGAAGTTGCTTTCATGAAGCCAGATGCACTTGAAAAGAATCTGCTTGCAATAGAACAGGCATTAGCACCTCAAGCACGAATTGTACTGGAATCCACTTCTAATGGGATTAATAAATTCAGTGAAATATATAATAAGGCAGAGCAAAAAGACAGCTTGTATCATAACTATTTCTTTCCATGGTATAAAGATAAGGTTATGTTTAAGTTAGAAGTGAACCAGTTTACAAAGGCTTACAATAATATCTCTGACCATCCATTATGCGAAAAGGATTTAGATGATGATGAAAGAGAATTATGTAAACTAGGTGCAGACCTTAGTCAATTATCTTGGCGTAGAATGAAGATAAAGAATATTGGACTGGAAAAGTTTAGGCAGGAGTTTCCATCTTCATTTCAAGAAAGCATTATTGTAACAGGTAATTCAGTTTTTAATACAGAACATGTAATAAAGGCATATAACAATGTCAAAGCAAATGTGAAAGAATGTGCATTCAATTGTCCCAAAGATTTAATTGTATACAGAAATTACATGAAGATATGGGAATCCCCACAAAAAGGCGATAAATATTACATGGGAATAGACTGTGGAGAAGGTGTTGGACAGGATTATCACGTTATTACCATTTTGAATCAAGACCTTAAAGAATGTTTTCAGCTGAGAAGTAATAAAATAGCGCCATATGAAGTAGCAAAATGTGCCTATATGCTAGGAAAGATATACAATAACGCTCTGATAGTAGTAGAAAAAGCAAGTGGGGGCAATGTTGTATTAGATAAATTGGTTCATGAGTACACATATCGCAATTTATATAAGCATAAAGAATTCGACCAAAAAGGTAAGATGATTAAAAAAGTAGGTTGGGTTACATCTGCTAAGTCAAAACCTTTGCTCATAGGCGATTTTGTCGAACTATTTGATAATAATGATGTATATATATGTAGTCTCGATTTACTTAATGAAATGAAAACATATCAGTATGAGGATAATGGGGCTATGAACGGTAAAACAGGTTTTCATGACGATACAGTTATATCAATTTGTTTAGCATATCAAGGCATTAAATCAAACGTAATGTATTATTAAAGGATGATGTTGTTTTGTGACACATCCTTTTTTTATTGAAAGGAATAATATGATTATAGAAAATCAATTAGCAAACTCACAGATGGCAAAGGTTCAATCTGTTAATAACTATCTGAATGGTGCGCATAAAGTTTTATCAAGAAAAGACTTTAAATTCAATGATGGAACATTTTCAACTGCTAAGATTGTATTGCAGTCAATTGGTTCTGTTGTGGACTTTCATGCAGGACTATTGTGTGGCACACCTGTTTCCATTACTGGAGATACCGACAAAATTAAGTTAATTCAGACAATTTACAAAAGTGGATTCTTTAGTGTTAGAGATTTACAGATTGCTAGAAATTTATATAAGTTTGGAAACGCATATGAATATATCTACAGACAGAATGGAAAGATTATGTCAAAGGTAATCAATAATAGTGATGCTTACCCGATTTATGATGATAACGGAAATTATGTTCAGTTTGAGGAACGTTGGATAAATAAATTAAATAGTGTTGAACATGAAATAATCTATACAGATGCAGATGTAAAAACATATGTGAATGGTGTTCTGACTGATACATATATGAATACAACAGGGTTGCCAATTCATTACACAAATATAGATTATGATGATACAAATCTGTTCGGTGTAAGTCTTGTTAAAAAGCTTATGCCTATAATGGATGAAATAGAAGAACTGTTAAGCAAAGCAATGGACAGCGTTACAGCTTTATCACTCAATCCACTAGGCGTATCAATTGGAGACAGAGTACAGGGCAGTGTGGACACAGATAATGTGGGTGCAATCTTGAACATTGAAAGTGGTGGTGATTATAAGTGTAAACGGCAAGTACTTTCCGGCAAAAATGGAAATTATTTTCCAGCAGTTTCTGGCAAATAAAATCCAGCACTTTTTGGTATAGCACCCGCGGAATAATCCGCGGGATTTTTTATTGAAATGGCAATCCTTCGTCTGATGAAAGTGCTACTTGATATAAGATGGCACCATCTGGCTGCTGAACTGGTTCATCATCAGACCATCCGTAATAATCCATTGCAAATTTACGTGTTTCTTCCGGGCTCATTCCTTTGGTATGCTGGCGGATATATTCTTCATCTCGATACACGGTCAGGAATTCCACCGGAACCTGTCCATCCGCCCAGGCATCACATGTATTCTCATACACGCTATGTCCGTCCTTTACCCATTCACGCAGGGCACGCATTTCCTTCTTTGTCATAACAGTTTCTTTTATGTATTTCTCATACTGAGTGGTAAGTAATTCTTCCACCTCAGGAGATAAGTGCTTATTAAATTTCATCACCTGTCTGTCCTTTCTCTAAAAATGATTTTCGGTTTTCCAACCGATAGCTTTTTCCTGACATCTGTATCCGATCACATCGGTATGACAGCCGGTCGAGGATTGCCGTAGCTAATGCTGCGTCATCCAGGAATTCAGCCCATTCCTCAAATCCTTTGTTCGTAGTTATGATGATTGAAGTTTGTTCCTGCAGTTCTGATATGAGCTGGAAGAACAGGTTGCCTTCTGTAGAAGTGATTGGAAGATATCCAACTTCATCTATAACCAGAAGATTTGACTTATGTATCCGGTTCATTTTCGCTTTGCTTCGACGATCAATCTCACAGGTACGCAGACACTGCATTAATGACTGCATTGTTGTATAACTGGCTTTATATCCTTCCTCACAGGCATGATAGGCAAGTGCGATTGCCATATGGGTCTTGCCTACTCCGGGCGGACCGGAAAGTATGAGATTATAAAGGCCGTCAATCCATGTCAGTTCTGACAGCTGGTTCAGCTGCTTCTTTGTAATCGACTGACAAAAGCTGAGATCAAAATCCTTCAGATACTTTGGATATGGAAATCCAGCTTCTTTAATTCTTTTTTCTTTTGCTTTATCCTGTCGGTAACGTATTTCACTGCCAAGCACATCTTGTAAGAAGGTCACATAGCTCGATTCCCCTGTTTCTGCTGTATGAATCAAGGTTTCTAACCCATTCTTTGTGTGTATCAGCCCCAGCGATGATGCATAGGTCCTGATTTCCTGTAGATTATCCATTTACAACACTCCTTTCCATTGCCTGCTCATACACTCCTAAATTGCGGATCTCCGGTGTATTTCCCCGATACTTGGACGGAAGTGCTGTTAAATTTTCTTTCTTCTTTGGTGCTGTTTTCAACTGATCCAGATAGATAATACTGGATTTTAACTCCCCGGCAGAATACAGTTCTTTTTCTGAGCAGTAGTGAAGCCCCTGAATTAACAGTTCCACATCCCATTCTTCAAAGAGTTTTCTGATCACGCCAAGCTGATCCCTGTAATAGCGGGGCTTTGCCTGATGGATATGTTCCAAAAATGGAGAAACCAGTTCGTCTTTCTGAAACAACTGCTGAATAAGACATTCCTGTTCCTGCAATGACTTGCTTTTATCCCGGTCATCCCGTTTCTGACCAATCAGTTTTCCCTTTTCATGACACAGCGGATGGGTTGCATATATTTCTCCCGTCAGGGTGTCTGTGATGGAGACTGTTTCATCTGAAACGACCATGAATACACGTTTTCCGGGACTGTATGTTCCTTTAGGAACCCGATAACGATTCCCTTTGTATAAAACGATGTTGTCTTTTCTCACCTGATAATCTATACTGTCATTAGCAGCCACAACGAAGCTGTATTCAGATACTGGTATCAGGTGTTCCTTTTCGAGAGTAAACACCTCTGCCGGTATCTTTTTTGTTGTCCCATGCTCTTTTTTATTCCCTGTTCTCTTAAGCCAGGCGATACAGTCTGCATTGAAGCTGCCGATATCCCTGAAAATGCGGTGCTCTGCGAATCCATGCTTGGCATACTTCACGACATTTTCAATCAGTCCCTTGGATTCGGGATCTGCCCCATGACATAAAAAAATATCAAACTTCACCTCATTTACATAGTTCTGGAATCCTTCTGTATAGATGATGTCACCATTATTCTCACTGACTGCAAGGATCTTATCCTGATCATAGACCATTTCCCGTGGACGTCCACCGAAAAAAGCAAAGGCTTTGATATGCGCCTGTACAAAGGTATCTGTTGTAAATGGTCTTTCCTGCCACAGAATAAACTTGTAACGGGAATGTGTCATGACCATTCCAAAGCAGTAGACCTTTTTATGCCGGCCGCTTAATGTTTCCAGACTTATTTCTCCCATATCGACCTGGGCCTGTTGCCCTGATGGCAGTTCATCCATTGCTTCATACTGTCTTGATGTTTCCGGCTTCTTGATATCGTATTCCTCCCGGATAGATTTCACATAGTCTCTGAAACATCGTTCCTGAAAATCGAGTGTTTCCAGACAGGTACGTTCCTTGATCCAGTCATAAAGCTGTGCTGCCGACATGTCTGGATATTTCAGCAGACATTCTAATACAAAGTCCTTATGGGGATCCGCTTTCTTTTCTCTGGTCTTGGCAGATTCGACTCGTGCAGCGTAGGCTTCTGGAGTCATATCCCAGTAAACACCAACCGTTTCCCGGTTGATTCCCAGCTTTCTGGCAGTCTGGCTCTTATTAAATTTCTTTCTTTTGTATTCTTGGATCTTATAGTAATCCATCCATTTAACCATCCTTTCTTCACCTCCGAATGACAGTATATCATTCGATGATGCTCAGTAATAGTTGCTGGATTTTATTTGCCTAAATCTGCTGGTTATAGTTTACCACTTACAATAAGTGGGCGACAGCCGTATTAGACGTTGAATCACTTAAATTATTACTGGATAACCTGTTAAATCAATTCTATGCTGTTGCATGTGTACCATCTACAGTTATGGGGCAAGCTAATATTGCTAATGTATCAGAGACAAGTATTTCAATTATTTATAATCAAGCTATGGCAATGGCTAGACGTGTATCAATGGGTATGCAATTAGGACTTGCAAAAAGACTGGAATATATAGGGAAGCTTGCACATGATAATTTTGATGATGTTAATATCAGCTTTAATATGAGCAGACCTGTAGACAATAGTAGTCTGATGAATGACCTAAAGACACAGTGGGATATGGGTGCTATCAGCAGAGAGACAATTATAAAATGTAGTCCATACACAACGGACACTGACCGAGAATTAATGCTGATAAAAAATGACAACAGTGTCATAAATAGTAAACATGTTAACTATAATGAAGATAATACAGCTGAAAAGGTCGAATAATGGTTCACATAATGCAATATTGATAATGATTATCAATTAGAATTATCACACGATTACCCTAATCATAACCACTATATGTAGTGCGTAATTCCTACCATACCACTAGGGATAGTTATACATTTTTTATGCACATATATCTAGTGGTATATCATCTATATTTAGTGGGTTCGTCCAAAATGGAATAACCCTTATATTTGCCAATTCTAGACGGCTACATATTTTATTGAACATTTATACTATCAATACAATATAATGCCTAGAATCGCCAAATACAGAGTCATAACACTATTCTAGTATGTCCAGTCTATATTATTAAACTGTACACATCGTATTTGACCATTTAAACCATTTATTATATTGAATGAACATTTATACTACTTTGATATAAAAATGTCTAGAATCGGCTTATACGATGCTACAGAGGCATCGTAGTATTGGTATCAGATGCAAATATCATTATGACTTCGTATTTTGACCATACAGACACTTTTATATATTATATGGACATTTATACTATTTTGATATTATAGTGCCTTAAATGACCTTATACGATGTTATAAGGGTATATTACATATTAGAACACGTCTGACACCGCCTAATTTGACCATACAGCAATGATATATATGATAATGGTTAGTTGTGCCATAATATATTAAAGTGTCTTAAATCGACTTATACGCTGTCATATGACTATGCCACCTATTTGACCTTTTAAGACCTCTTATTATATTTATTGAACACTTTAACACTGTATAATACTAAAGTGGCTAGAATCGTCAAATACGAAGTCACAAGGGTATTACAAATAATATTAAGGGGACGTTGATATGTCGCTACCTTTTATCAATTGATAATATAGTCTGGATAATCTTAATTATATGGATTAAACATTATCATTCTGGATACTCTATACACCACTTTATACTGTTCAATAAAACAATTCTTAAACTGAACACTTTTAAATTGACCACTTATAATACTGTTAACCGTGATAAACAGTGGATTCTTAAATATAGAATGTGTTCATTTTAATATTGCATATTTTATTGAACAGTATTACAATTGAATTTGAAAGGTGGTGTTTGATTATGGTATATGGATATGCTAGGTGTAGTACAAACGAATCTAAACAGGATATAACAAGGCAGACCAAAGAATTAAAAGATATGGGTGTATCTGCTAAGAATATCTTTTGGGAATATGAATCCGGTAGCAGGACAGACAGACCACAATTAAATGCTATGATTACAAAGGTCAAACAGGGTGATACGATATGCGTTACAGAGGTGTCCAGACTATCACGTTCAACGAAACAATTATGTGAGATTATTGACAAATGTAAGGATAATCATATCAAACTTGTAATAGGTTCTATTGCAGTTGATTGTACGAAGGATAATATAGAGCCTATGACACTGGGTATGTTACAGATGATGAGTGTATTCAGTGAATTAGAAAAGAATATGATAAGTCAACGTGTGAAAAGTGGTATTGCTAATGCAAGAGACAAAGGTGCTAAGATTGGCAGACCTGTTGTAACTGTTGATAGAATACCATCTACCTTTATGAAAAATTATAAATTGTATGCAGACCATAAGATAAATGTATCAGACCTTGCAAGATTATGCAATATAAGCCGTACAACTGTGTATAAATACATTGATATGATGAATAAGTAATGTATAAAGTGTATGAATGTGCATAAAAGGTTGACTCCCAAAAATTTTTTTGATGCGTTGGCTGATGCAAATTTTACCCTCATAAAAATTTCCAAAGTGGTATAATTGTTATTGTAATTTCATTCATCAATTAAAGGGGGGTAATTTTTATGAGGGTAAGAATATTATCATTGTTTCTGTGTGGTGTTTTATTAACTGGTTGTGGTTCAACAGCAGTTACCGCTTCAACAGCCTCAACATCTGCTTCAACAACAGAACAATCAAATATTGCAACAACTGATGAGACTGTTGAAAGTTCTGCAATTGCTACTACAGAAGCAACAGTTGAAGAACGTAAAGATACTGATTTTAGGAATACTTGTTGGGGAGATAGCCTAGAAGATGTAAAAAAATATGAAACGGCTGATTTTTATGCAGAACAGGATTCATCGCTTATTTACACTGATTCATTAAGTGGTCATGATGTAAACGTGGTTTATACATTTAAAAATGATAAATTGATTAATGCCGGATATCTTTTAGCAGAAGATTGCACAACTGGTGGTCAATATATCAATATCTTAAATTCATGGTACGATTCATTAGTTAAGAAATATGGAAAGCAGAACTCAGATAACAATGGAATAGATGGGATATACTATACTGTTGATAAAGACCAAGCAAATTCTGTTGATAAAGGAACTGCACTGGAATATGGATATACTGGGTATATCTATACATGGAAATTAAATAAAACTTTGATAAGACTTGTGGCAACAAGTGAGGAATATAAGGTTCATATAGTATTGATGTATCAAGATTTGAATAATCTATCATCAGGTGAAGATGATAGCAAGTTTTAAATGATAGATTTTATTCAAAAGCGCTTACAAAAATGTAGGTGCTTTTTTTATGTCAAAAAAACCCTAGCTAGCATGGGGGTAAGCCATATTATTTTCATTGTGGCACAATTTACCATTAAATATATTTAAACGCTTTACCCTATTGCTAGCTAGGGGGTAAACGACAAGGAAGGGTATGTAAAAATGAAACTAACACCAATTAAGGCAATAAGAAAGAAATGTATAGATTGTGCTTGTGGAGATTATGAAGAAATAAGATTATGTGCTTGCACAGATTGTCCTTTATATAATTACAGAATGGGTCACAGACCGGATGAAAGTGAGGATACAGAAGAATGACAATATTAGAACGAATGAAACTTGAATTAAATAATAAAGTTTATTATACCGATGCAGAATACACGCAATTTCTTGTAGAGGCGGGTATATATAATGTTGAAGGTGGTCAGATGGTTTCGGATGAATACAATAATACAAGTGATAGACGGTCATTGCTGAAAGCTGTAAAAGCTGTGTTTGAATCATTAGCAAATAATATCGACTATTTTCGTACTGTAACAACAGAATTTGCAACCACTACACAGGCAATGAATTATATTAATGACCGAATTAATTCATATGATAAACAAATAGCAGAACTGGATTCGCTTAATAATAATAGTGGCACAGTCGATAGCTTTTCATATATTTTTAGAAATTGAGGTGCAAATGGACACTTTAGCAAATGTATTTCAAGAATCAATCAATAGAGAAGGCAAAGAAATTGTTATAAATGGAATCAACCATACTGTATTATTTAGACGCACAACAAAGGGTGAAACTACCCCTTATACCCTTGTATTTGCTCCATATAGCGATAGTATCAAACAGGGTGCATCATTCACAATCAATGGCGATACTTACCTTATAATAAAGGAAAACACCGTTGAAAATACCGTATATCGCAAATATGAAGCAATCAAATGCACACAAATAATAAAGATGATATATGGTGTTGGAGATATTGTTTCATATCCTGTGTATATGCAGGATTTATCAGATGCTATCAGCAATGGAAAGATTGTCACTGTTGCAAGTACAGCAGAGTTTCTTTTTACACTAAATGACAACAGTAAACGGCTATATGTCAATCAGCGTTTCTTCTGTGGCTACAATGGTCTTGCATGGAAGATAACGGATATAAATTATAAAGATGGTATTGCCTATGTTTATGCTGAACGCAATGCAACACTTGAAACGGATGACAAAATAAATGGAATAGCGGATAGATGGAGTTATGAGACTAAACCCGCAACATATAAGGTTGTTATATCAGAAGATAATGTTAATTTGGATGTTGCAAAGACACAGACGCTTACTGTATCAGTGTTAAAAGATGGTACAACGATGGAAACAACACCTACTATAACATGGACGGTTGCAGATGGTTCTATTGCAAGTATTGACAGCACAAACACGATTACAGCGTTAAAACAGGGTACAACTAAGATAACAGGCTCATACCATGTGACAGATGATGATACAGTTATAACGGATAGTGTTAATGTAACGGTAACACAGCCTGTTGTTATAGGAAATATTGTAATTACGCCTAAATATAACAGTTCCACTTATTACAGCACGTTATATGGTCAGGCAATAACGTTTACGGCATCAATCAGTGGGATTACATCTCCGGTGTGGACAATTACTCTGAATACAAATGGCGTAGCATCTACAGCATATACCAGTGTTATAACGAATAGTGCAGGAACATTTAAAGTGACGAATAAAGCGCAGGCAAGCAATTATCTGATATATACGATTGCAGAAGCAGTCAGCGGAAAAAGTACAACGTATAGTGTCAAATTAGGTGGAGTATTATAATATAGAAGCAAATTCAAGGGTCATTTTGCCAAGCGCAGAATGGCTCTTTTATTATGCATATTTTTAGGAAAGGGAAAACGTACATATGAATACACAAGAAAATAGTATTCCAGTATGGGAAAAATTTGCTCTGACAATAAATGAAGCAAGTGAATACTTTAATATTGGTGAAAAAAAATTAAGAAAAATGATTGATGAAAACGGTGATATATTTTCAATGCTAAATGGGTCAAAAATACTTATTAAGCGTTGCAAATTCGAGGATTTTCTAAATAAAACCAGTACACTGTAATGTTGAAAAAGAGCCAAAAACATGGTAATATACAAACAGAATCGTGTTGAGGCTCTTTTCCAATGGGAAAGGAGAAAAATGAGCGTAAAAAGACGTGACAATAAAAATCGTGTTTTACGGAGCGGAGAGAGCCAAAGAAATGACGGTAGATATACATATGTTTATGTTGATGGAAATGGAAAACAAAATTTTCTTTATAGTTGGAAGTTGGAAGCAGAAGATAAACTTCCGCAAGGCAAAAGAAATTGCATAGCACTTAGAGATAAAGAAAAGAAAGTCTCACAGAATTTGAATGATGGCATTGCAAATAATGTGAAACTAACAGTTTTAACGCTAGTACAAAAGTACATAGAGCAAAAAACAGGTGTAAGACATAATACAAAAGCCAATTATAATTTTGTTATCAACATAATCAAAAAAGAGGATTTTGGTACCAAACTAATTGAAAAAGTTAAGTTGTCAGATGCTAAAGCATGGCTGATAAAATTACAGCGAGATGGGCGTGGATATTCAACAATTCACAGTGTACGTGGTGTAATAAGACCCGCTTTTCAAATGGCAGTAGATGATGACTTAATACGTAAAAATCCTTTTGAGTTCCAACTTGCAACAGTAGTTGTAAATGATAGTGTGACAAGAGATGCTATTTCAAGAAAAGAAGAGCGATTATTCCTAGAATTTGCTAAAACAAATAAGTGCTACAGTAAGTATTATGATGGGTTCTTTATTCTATTTAAAACAGGATTACGTGTATCCGAATTTTGCGGATTGACAAAATCTGATATTGATTTCAAAGAGAATAAAATAAAAATTGACCATCAACTGCAAAGAACAAGAGATATGCAATACATTATTGAACCTACAAAGACGCCTAGTATAACGTCCGATAATTAACTGGACTGTTCGAGTAGCAACGTATCAGTTCCAATTTCTTCGGTAATATCAACATCGTCAAGTTTGTATTTCCAGTGATATACAACAGGGTGTTCATTTACCTCATCAAAATATCTGTGTATTCTGGAAATAAGTTCTTCCTTTGTTTTAACACGTATTCCCCGAAGCATTTGACGGGTCATTTTACTGAAGAATCCTTCTACAAGATTGAGCCAGGATCCGTGCTTTGGGGTGAACACAAACTCGAATCGCCCAGGTAGTGTTGCAAGAAAGCGCCGGGTTTCAACGGATGTATGTACTTTTAAATTATCAAGGACGATGCGGATTTTATCCCCGGCAGGATACTTGTCATCAAGTATCCTGAGGAATTTTATGTAATCCTTGCTGTTATGTGTTTCACTAACCAATGGTATTGCTTCTCCTGTCTGCAGATCTATCGCTGTTAAAAGAGAAACTGTACCAAGACGCTTGTATTCATAATCACGTTGTATTGCACCGTTACTGCCATTCGGAAGGAGGTCATCTGATGTCGTAGAGATTGCCTGAACGCCAGGTTTTTCATCATAAGAAAGAACGTGCACAGCCTCATCATCTTCAAACGGAACCAACTGTCCATTTTTATCGAACTGCATTGAAAGCTGCTTATATACAAGCAATACATTGTGCATCTTACGATCAAAATCAGGATCGCGCTGTTCACAATAATAGTTAATGCGGAATGGCTTGATTTCAGCATCATCCAATATTTTATGTACGGTACTCTTATTAACGGTAGATAGTCTTGTGTAACCGGATGCTTCAGCAGTGAGGTTCACGTGTGCGGTTAATTTTGCATATGTCCAGGTTTCTGCGGCATACCCGAAGTCAGTTGGTTTTTTACATGCAATGTTTATAATCCAAGTCTTTTCATCATCCGTGATCTCAGCATTCCGTCCGCGACCAGGTGCATCGAACAGAGCATTTTCAACACCACCCTCTTTATATTTTTTAAGGCAGAGCATAACGCTTTTCCGGTTCATACCGATCAATGCAGCTATGTCATCAATTGGTTTTCCATCTGCTTTGAGGATTAAGATTCTTGCACGTTCTGCTGTTTGTGCCTGAATGGTGCGCGCGCGCATTTGAGATTCAAGATATTTGCGGTCCTCTATTGATAATTCTATTGATGATGCTGTTCTGCCCATGATAAACCTCCAGGAATATGTTCTTGAAGGTATTATATCATAGTTGGGATATATGGTCCATTTATTTAAAGGACGATATACTAGCGGTGTAAGATATGTTCCTATGACTCCACAAGTTAAAGAATGTTTTGAAAATGTAATTGCAAACAGACGTCATCCCAAAATTGAACCGTTGATTGATGGGAAAAGTGGTTTTTTGTTTTTAGATAAAGATGGAAAACCAGAAGTTGCATTACATTGGGAACATCATATGAGTTGGGCACTACATAAATATAATGCAATATATAAGACTCAACTTCCCACGATAACGCCACATGTGTGCAGACATACTTTCTGTAGTAATATGGCTAAATCGGGGATGAATCCTAAAACACTTCAATACATAATGGGTCACAGTGATATAGGCGTTACACTTAATGTATATACGCATATAGGTTTTGATGATGCAGAACAAGAGATGCTCAAAATTTGCAATGAATAGGAATTTACTAATTTTGAAATTGGAAAATTAGTAAGAAAAAAACGTATATTTTGATAAAATGCAGTAAAATCAAGCGTTTGAACGATTAGTAAAATGGAAAAATAAGGGTCAATTTACTAATCATTTTACTAATTTTGAAGGCTAAGATATACCAATTTATACCAAAATATGCTATGAAATGTAATGAATCGTTCTATCACAAAAGCTTGAAGAATGGCTTAAAATAAGGGAAAGCAAGGGATTTAAAGGGATGATCAAAATACTATTCGTTTGCCACGGCAACATCTGCCGAAGCCCGATGGCGGAATTTGTAATGAAAGATAAAATCGCAAAGGCCGGGTTCTCGGATCAGGTCGAGATCGCATCCGCAGCTACCAGCACCGAAGAAATCGGCAATCCGGTTTATCCGCCTGCACGGAAAAAACTCGAGGAACACGGAATTCCCTGCGAAGGCAAAAAGGCAGTACAGCTGACAGGGGGAGATTATTGGACTTACAACATGATCATCGGCATGGATGAGGAAAACATGCGTAATATTGAGAAGATCTGTGGAAAAGATATCAGTCATAAATGTTCCATGCTGATGGACTACACGGATCGTCCCGGGAGTGTTGCAGATCCCTGGTACACAAGAGATTTTGATGCAACATGGAGAGATGTGGAAGAGGGGTGCAGTGGCCTTCTGGAGAATCTGCGGAAAAATCTTAAAAAATAACAGCAACATATCAAACGCCGCCTGATTGGAATTGTGTCCGGATCAGGCGGCGTTTATGCGACTACAGACAGGTCAATTGACATTTTGTATTGTTTAAGATATATGTTTTATGCATGCGTAAATTAAATGGCAAACAAATTCGAAGGAGAAAGAATCCGATGCACATTGAAACAGATGAACTGGTAATCCGGGATTTTCAGCGCAAAGATGCAGAGGCTTTATATCGTATTGTACGTGAAAAAGAGATCGTGCGTTTTATGAAGGACTGGTCAGAACATGCAGAGAAGCCGGAAGACTATTATGCATATATTGACTGGCTGCAGACAAAGGCAGAATCGACGGATGTGCGTGAGAACAAGCGATATGCTGTTGCGCTGAAAGCTACGGATGAACTGATCGGCATGGTCGGGATGGGACTGGAAGATACGGTAAATGAAGTTGAGGTCGCCTATTTCATGAGTGAGAAATATCAGCGCAGAGGATATACCAAAGCTGCTGTTACCGCACTTACCAGATGGTGCTTTCAGGTTTCCGATATACCATATCTGATCCTGACAATTGACTGCGCCAATGAACCTTCCTGCAAACTGGCAGAGAAATGCGGCTTTACATTATTTGAGAAGCGGACGCCGATGGGGCATGTGCAGCCCAACATGGAAAGTGACAGCTATTATTATTTCCGTTTGTACAGATAACAGACAGGATGCGGATTGGTATCCTTGCAGAGAATGGAGATAAGAATGAACAGCAGAATATTATTGGTAGATGATGAAAAAGATATCGTTGATCTGATACAGGAAGTATTGCAGAAAGACGGGTTCCAGGATATTCGGAGAGCCGGCACCGGAATGGATGCACTGCAGATCTGCAGAGAATTTCAACCGGAGGTTGTTGTGCTGGATATTATGCTGCCGGATATGGATGGGATAGAAGTATGCAGGAAAATCAGAGAATTTTCTCATTGTTCCATTCTGTTTCTTTCTTCCAGAAATGATGATATTGATAAGATACTCGGCCTTTCCAGCGGAGGAGATGATTATATCACCAAGCCTTTCAGCCCTAGGGAAGTTGTTTTTCGGATTAAGGCGCAGCTGCGCCGCCAGGCTTATCAGGTCACGCCGGATTCCGATACTGCGGATATTCTCAGAGTCGGTCCGCTTTCCCTGCATCAGGAAAGCAGCAGGATTTATAAGGCAGACCGGGAAATCAGTCTGACCGGGCGTGAATTTCTGTTATTGTCTTATCTGATGGAGAATGCGGAAAAAATCATCAGTAAAGAACGTTTATATGAACAGGTGTGGGGTGAATACAGCAGCATCTGTGACAATACCATAATGGTTCATATTCGTCACATCAGAGAGAAAATCGAGGATATTCCATCAAATCCGGCACAGCTCATTACGGTGAAGGGGTTGGGATATAAGCTGAAAAAGAGGATCGAGTAGATGAAGAAATCCGGGTATCGCACGATTTATCATATTTATCTGATTTTTTTCTTATCGATGCTTGGCGCACTGATTGCAGCAATTGTGATCTTCTGCCTGCTGATTACCGTTCGGACACCGGATGGAGCAGCAATGCGCAGTGACTGGCCGAAAATCTTTACGGAAAACTTCGGGACACAGATTTTTTTCAATGGGGATCAGGTGCAGGTTGGGCAAAAAGGAATCGAACAGTTGCAGGAATATGGTATCGGTCTGCAGATTTTAAACGGTTCCGGACAGGAAATATTCAGCTACCACAAACCGGAACAGGCAGCTGCGGTTTATTCCGATGCGGCGCTTTTGCAGCTGGGACAGACAGGTGGATACAAGTGAAGATATGAAAGATATTTTGACAATCAATCAGTTATGCAAACAGGTAAATGGGAAGACCCTGATATCCGATTTGAATATGCATGTGGCAAAAGGACAGATATATGGGTTTCTCGGACCAAATGGTGCAGGTAAAACAACAACGATGAAAATGATTACCAACCTGTGGAAACCGACTTCCGGAGAAATTGTACTATTTGGAGAGAAACTGCTTCCGGATTCCTATTCCTTTTTGAAAAGGATGGGGAGTATGATTGAATTTCCTGTGTTTTACGATAGCCTGACAGCACAGGAAAATCTTCAACTGCATTGTGAGTATATGGGGTACTACAGTCCAAACAGTGTGGAACATGCATTGGATATTCTGATGCTGTCTGGTGCAAAAGATAAAAAAGTAAAGGAATTTTCACTTGGCATGAAACAAAGACTTGGAATTGCCAGAGCAGTGCTGACCAAACCGGAACTTCTGGTTGTGGACGAACCGACAAATGGACTTGATCCGGCAGGGATGAAACAGATGAGAGATCTTTTTACAATGCTCTGCAGGGAATACGAAATGACAATTCTGGTTTTCAGTCATTTATTATCGGAGATAGAAAGCATTGCCAATACAGTCGGAATCATTCAGAAGGGAAAGCTGATTCGGGAGATTGCAATGGAAGAAATCACGGACAGGGGACTTTCCTATGTAGAAATCAGAACATCGCAGGAGACGAAGGCGTCGTATGTTCTTTGTGATAAACTGCATATTACGAATCTCAAAGTACTGAATGAAGGATACATCCGTGTATATGGAAATGAAGCTGACCCGCAGGATATTATGAGAGCGTTAACGGACAACGGAATAGATATTCAGGCATTTAATGTGCAGTCTGAATCGCTGGAAGAATATTTTCTGAAAGTAACGGGAGGTGAGAACAAATGTGGAAACTGATACGATTGGAATGGAAAAAAAATAATATAAAGAAGTATCTAATGAGCGCAGCAATCCTGATCGCGCTGCTTGCTTTTTTCATGTTTGCACAATGCTATCTCGTAATTGCCAATGATGCGGACACAGGCGTTCCGGATTCTGCTCCCGGGATGGGGAATATGGCGGTACAGATCGAACTCTTTACCAACCTTTCGTTTCTGGTCTTTACGGCAGTAATGCTTTCATCTTTCATAATCGCGGCATTTCATGACAAAACGGAGAATCTGATGTTCAGCTATCCGATCCGCAGGCAGAAAATACTGATTTCACAGATGCTTGCAGTCTGGATTTTCTGCCTGGTCATGCTGATATGCGCAAAACTCGCAATATACACGTTTCTCATTGCGTCGGCAGGGAGAAAAGCAGATTTTCCACTTGGATATGATATGGGACAGGTATCATTTTATATTCAGCTTATTCTGAAATCCGTACTTACCGTTACACTTGGATTTATTCCCCTGTACATCGGACGGATCATGAATTCCTCCAAAGCAGCGATCATTTCTTCATTTTTGCTGTTCACGATCATGAATGGTACAGTGGGAGATTTTTCATTGAGGAGTAACACTGTTTTACCGCTTGCTTTATTTACAATTTCTCTGCTTTGTGCGTTTCTTACGGTCTGCAGGATTGAAAAAAAAGATATAAACTGATGAATATACGGTAAAAAGTGAATATACAGTAAAAAGGCTGACCGGATGATAAATGGTCAGCCTTTTTTCACTGGAAACCGTGTCCGATAAAAAACGTATTTCGGAGGAAAGAAATATGTCATTTAAACAATTTTCCAGAGGGGATTCTCATCAGGTCGTTTCCTTTTGACGGACAGGAAACCATAATTCAATATAACCATAGTCTATGGTACCACCGTAAATTTCGAAATTTGCACCGGGTAATCGTTCATAATTGGCGGTCGGGAGCCATTCAGAATAAAATCTTTTTTGGAGATTATACAGAACTGTTCCGAATTCCGCATCCCATTTGAATCTTTCGGATGGGAAAACGGCATAGGTCTGTGCCGGAATATGCTGTATGATATAGCCATCTGTGCGGGAGTTCTCTGAAACAAAGGCGCATAACATGTAGGGGAAGGTATTTCCTCCTGTCTGCCTGTAATTTTCGACTCCGTGAATTTTGCACAGATCCTGTGCAATAAAATCGGGTAAATCTCCTGCAGCCTGTAACAAACGTTCATACGCGCCGTTTTGATGGGATTGCTGCCATAATTCAGCAGGGCTGACATACTTTTTTTCCCCTGACAGCGAAGCAACCGTTTCAATTCCAAAAACATCAAAAGCCTCTTTTGTTTCGATTCTGTAATCCATTCCTTTTTCTCCTTTGATTGAAATCTGGAAGGAGATTCTGGAATAGGCTTTTAGCTGTGTTCCGGGTTGCCTGGCTTCACTTGGGGCAATCCCATGCAGATTGGTAAAGGCTCTTGAAAATGAAACCGGTGAATCATATCCGTATTTCAGTGCAAGGTCAATGATACGGATATTTGTGTTCTGCAGTTCCAGAGCAGCCTGTGTCAGACGCCTTCTGCGGATATATTCAGCAAGTGAAACATCTGTGATAAAAGAAAACATGCGCTGAAAGTTGTAGGAAGAGCAGCATGCTTTTTGGGATACAACAGCAAGATCAATACTTTCGGTCAAATTATTTTCAATATAGTCAATCGCGGCATTCATTTTATCTAACCAGTCCATACGATCTCCTCCTTTCAGGACAAGTATATTTCGGAGCAGGAATTTGTGCGCAACGATTTATGCACAGATTTGCAGGATATTTTGAATCGGTTCTTAACTTCTGTTATCTGATTATACAGGAGTCTGTATTTCTATGCTGTCTTTATGATATCCTGCAATACAGAATATTAATAAAGATCAATAAAAATGATTAAATAATATACTGGTATAATAATTCGACGGTGCTATGATAATATCAATCAAGAAAATTGTTGTAAAAATTAAGAGGAGCATTGTGATGGAAAATTATCAGAAGTATCAGAGACAGTATTTCATGCCGCCCAAAGTTACGTATGACTGGGTGAAAAAAGACCATATTGATAAGCCACCGATCTGGTGCAGTGTAGACTTAAGGGATGGCAATCAGGCACTGATCGAACCAATGAGTCTGGAAGAAAAACTGGAATTTTTCACATTACTCGTAAAACTTGGCTTTAAAGAAATCGAAATCGGGTTTCCTGCAGCTTCCGAAACCGAATTTGAATTTGCCAGAACCCTGATCGAAAAGAAGATGGTTCCGGATGATGTAACACTTCAGGTGCTGACGCAGGCAAGGGAGCATATTATCCGCAGAACATTTGAAGCGGTCAAGGGAGCGCCGCATGCCATCATTCATTTATATAATTCCACTTCTGTAGCACAGCGTGAACAGGTTTTCAAAAAGGATAAGGATGAAATACAAAAAATCGCGGTAGACGGAGCGGTACTTTTGAAAAAGCTTGCAGATGAGACATCTGGAGATTTCTCATTTGAGTATTCACCGGAAAGTTTTCCGGGGACAGAAGTAGATTATGCGGTAGAAGTCTGCAATGCGGTATTGGATGTATGGAAACCGGATGCAAGGCATAAAGCGGTCATTAATATTCCGACAACAGTGGAAATAGCAATGCCGCATGTTTTTGCCACGCAGGTGGAATATATTCACAAAAATCTTAAATATCGTGATGCGGTAGTACTTTCTCTTCATCCGCACAATGACAGAGGCAGCGGAGTCAGTGATGCTGAACTGGGAATACTTGCCGGAGCAGACCGTATTGAGGGTACTATGTTCGGAAACGGAGAGCGTACCGGAAATGTGGATATTGTGACACTTGCACTGAACATGTTCTCACATGGAGTCGATCCGAAACTGGATTTCAGTCATATCACGGAACTGGGTGAGACTTATGAGAGACTGACCAGAATGCATATCTATGAGAGACAGCCTTATGCAGGCGCACTTGTATTTACTGCCTTTTCCGGATCACACCAGGATGCCATTTCCAAGGGATTTGCATGGCATGAACAAAAGAAAGACAAAGGAATCTGGAGTGTTCCGTATCTCCCGATTGATCCCAAGGATCTTGGAAGAGAATATGATGGTGATGTTATCCGCATCAACAGCCAGTCAGGCAAGGGTGGTGTCAGCTATATTCTGAAGACCAATTATGGAATGATGGTACCAAAAGCCATGCAGGAGGATGTCAGCTATACGATCAAGGATATCTCGGATCGGGAACATGCAGAACTTTCACCGGAACGGATCTATCAGATTTTTGAAGATAAATATGTGCATAATGATGGCGCATTCCAGATTACGGATTGCCATTTCAAACAGGGAGACGGAATTTTTGCAGAAGTCACAATTCTGCATGCCGGCAGAGAGCATGTGGTTGCTGCAAACGGAAACGGGCGTCTGGATGCGGTCAGCAATGCGATCAAACAGTATTTTGATATCAGTTATGAGCTGACAACCTATGAAGAACATGCACTTGGAAGGGGATCTTCTTCCAAGGCAGTCACCTATGTGGGAGTTACCCAGGAGGGCAGGAATTTCTGGGGAGTCGGAACGGATGAGGATATCATCAAATCCTCTATCAATGCGCTTGCAGTAGCAGTCAACCAGATTGACAGTGTCAGAAACATCCGGGACAGCAAAGATGAACGGATTAATGCGATCGTTAATTATATTCAGGAAAATTACCTGACCGTTACGCTGGATGACCTTTCCAACAAATTTTATCTGTCAAAGCCATATCTGTCCAAATATATTAAGGAAAAATCGGGTGTGACCTTTGGCGAAAATGTTAAGAAGATTCGTCTGAAAAAGGCAAGTACGCTTCTCCGTAATGGGAACATGAAGGTGGAACGTGTTGCAGAAGCTGCCGGATATCAGAATGTAGAGCATTTTAACAGACTGTTCAAGAAAAAGTATGGGATGACACCTGTACAGTATCGCAGTTCAACCAGATAAAACTGTTTTTGATATTTTTTATATGTCCATAATAGAGATGAGAATGTGGCAGTTTGAGCGTTTTTTCAAACTGTCACATTTTTTTTGAAATTCTGAAGATTTTTGCCGGTATGATCCGTTATGATAAATGAGAGGTTTGAAAAAGGCAGATCAGGATATCAGAACCGGGCTGAAATACCAATGTCAAACCTGAAAAGCGAAGGAGGTGGATAAAATAAATGCAGAAAAATGGTTGGAAGAACTGATTGATCAATATCAAAATCTGATTTTCTCAGTCTGTTACCGTATGACAACAGATTATTTTGCAGCACAGGATCTGACGCAGGAGACTTTTTTATCCGCTTACCGCAGCAGAGAACAGTTTGATGGTACAAATGAGAAAGGCTGGTTATGCCGGATTGCAACGAATAAATGTATTGATTACGTAAGGGAAGCCGAAAGACGGATGGTTCCTACAGAAGATGAAACAATAGACGGATATGCGGCGAATGGCAGAGAACCTGAGAGAGAAGTCCTGGAGCGTGAAATACAGGATCATCTGGAAGAAAGCTGTAGGAGCCTGAAACCTCCATATGATGAAATTGCATATCTGTATTTCTGCAAAGAGCAGAAACCTGCAGATATTGCTGCTGCAAAAGGACAGAATCTGAAATCCATTCAGACACAGATTTACAGAGCCAGAGAGATACTGAAAGGAATCTACAGAGAGGAACTGCAGATCGGCAGCGTAAAGGAGAAACGGGCATGAGCAGAGAAAATCAGAACCGGGATCACGACGGGAATTATCTTTCAGAGGAAGAATTAGAAAAACTGATCGCAGAAGTGGAAACAAAAGCCATGCTCCATGCACCGCGGAATCTGAAGGCAGAGGTGCTTCAGTCGGCAGAACAGGAGCGGTCAGAGCGCAGTGCAGCAAAAGAAATAACGGGAAAGCGTTCTGCAGCATATCAGAAAAGCAGACGCAGAGCATTCTTTCTATATGTAATCGAGGTGGAAGCCGTATCGGCGGCGGCGATAGCAATGCTGTTTCTGACACCTGTCAGAAATGCGGACAGCTGGACGAGCCAGAGAGTCCAGGATCCGACATCTTCTGTCATGTATCAGATCAATGAGAAAAGCAATGCATTCTGCAGTCATCTGTACGATTTTTCAAATCGGATCATTATGACTGACAGTGAAAAATAGTACAGGAACGGTAGATACAATAAAATGAGAACACGCAGACAGGATAGAATCAGGAAAGGATTATGATAATTATGAGAAAAAGAAGAAGTGGATTTTGGACATTTATTTTTTCATGGATTCCGGGATGTGCAGAAATGTACTGGGGTTTTATGAAGCAGGGAATCAGTTTGCTCGGAGCGTTCTGTGCGGTGGCATTTGTCGCGACAATACTGAATATCGGACCGATGATGTTTTTGGATCTGATTGTATGGTGTTACGCTTTTTTCCATGCGATCAATATGGTGCATCTTTCAGATGAAGAACTGCAGAATATACAGGATGATTATCTGTATCATTTTGACAGTCTGAAGGGATTGCAGAAGAATAACATACGAAATAACAAGGTACTTGCAATTGTACTGATCGTAGGTGGTGCAATTCTGGTTCTGCGCGGATTTTATGAGATGCTGGCTCCTTACATGCCGGATGAAATCTGGAATATGATTGGAAGTATATTCGGATATGTACCGCAGATTCTGGTGGGCATTGCCATCGTTGCGGTGGGCATGATGATGATTCGGGGTAAAAAGCAGGAGCTTCTGGAGGAACATAAAGATGGACAAAATGAGTAGACAGCATCGTATCGGGAGTCTGACTTTCGGAGTTACCCTGGTTTTGCTGGGTGTTCTGTATCTGATCCACATTTTCTGGCAGACGTTATCGCTGCAGTTTATTTTTCACCTCTGGCCATGTGTGTTTATCCTGCTTGGGACGGAGATTCTGGTTGCCAGCCGCAGTGAAGAGCATTTTACCTATGATAAGGCGGCAATCATACTGACAATGATCATGATCTGTTTCGGAATGGGACTGGCCGGACTTGATTTTGCATGGGAGCATGCAATCACCAGGTTCTGTATCAGTTGACAGCGATTGGAGACAGATTACTATGTCGATATTCTGACAGGATAAAAGATATGTGTAAATGCAGCCTGCAAGGCATTTACACATATCTTTTTTGGTGCTTGTATCCGGCTGACTGACAGCCGGGAAAGAAGAAAAAGAGAATAAGTACCCCTCTGCACAACAGCAGATTTTCATGCTATAATCTATTGTTGTGGAATAAAACAGACAGGTAAATGATTCGGAAATAAGAAAGGCAATTTAATATTTATGGAAAAAAAATATGATGTAGTGATTATCGGAGCAGGCCCGGGCGGAATATTCTGTGCATATGAACTCAAAGAAAAGAAACCGGAGCTGAGCATCCTCATTGTAGAAAAAGGACGTTCTATTGAAAAAAGACAATGTCCCAAAAGGGTTACAGGCAGATGTGTCGGCTGTAAACCATGTTCCATTACAACGGGATTTGCGGGCGCAGGCGCTTTTTCAGACGGTAAACTGTCTCTTTCCCCGGATGTAGGCGGTAATCTGCCTGCTATCCTTGGATATGATACGGCGGCAAAGCTGATTCATGAGTCAGATGAGATTTATCTGAAGTTTGGTGCCGATACCAGTGTATATGGTGTCGACAGAGAAAATGAAATCAGGGAAATCCGCAGAAAAGCAATCGGAGCAAATCTGAAACTGATCGAGTGTCCGATTCGTCATCTTGGAACGGAAGAAGGATACAAAATATACGGAAAACTGCAAAAACATCTGGAAGAAGCAGGAGTTGAACTGCTGTTCAATACCATGGTTGAAGAGATCATTGTGGAAGATGGTGTTGCAAAGGGCATTCGCACGGATAAGGGTGATACCTTTTATGCAGATGAGGTAGTTTCTGCGGTAGGACGTGAGGGTGCAGACTGGTTCAAGGATAAGTGCGAGGAAATCGGGATTGAAACAACCCCCGGAACAGTAGATATCGGCGTTCGCGTAGAAGTACGTGATGAAGTCATGCAGTTTCTGAATGAGAATCTGTATGAAGCAAAACTGGTATATCATACACCTACATTTGATGATAAGGTACGTACTTTTTGCACCAATCCTTCCGGAGAGGTCGCAACGGAGTATTATGAGAATGGGCTTGCTGTTGTAAACGGGCATGCATATAAGGCGCAGGATTATAAGACCAGTAACACCAATTTTGCACTTCTGGTATCCAAGAACTTTACAAAACCGTTCAAGACGCCGATCGAGTATGGCAAGAAGATTGCAGAGCTGTCCAATATGCTGTGTGGCGGCAGAATTCTGGTACAGACATATGGAGATTTCAAAAGGGGAAGGCGTACCACAGAAGAACGACTTTGCAGAAACAACCTGATTCCGACACTCAAGGATGCCGTGCCGGGAGATCTTTCTCTTGTATTCCCGCACAGAATTATGGTTGATCTGGATGAGATGCTGCAGGCACTGGATAAGGTGACACCGGGTATTGCATCGGAAGAAACTTTATTGTACGGGGTAGAGGTAAAGTTCTATTCCAACAGAGTAATTGTTGACAATGATTTTGAAACAAGTGTCCGTGGTCTTCGTGCAATCGGGGATGGTGCAGGTGTAACCCGTGGCTTACAGCAGGCAAGCGCAAACGGGCTCAGTGTTGCGCGCAGTATTCTTGCCAGAATGGAAGAAAACGGCGGACCTGCTTCTATGGAGCAAAAATGAATCTGATCAGGAAAACAGGGTTATTTATGGCGATAGTCAGCTGTGTGACACTTCTGACAGGATGTGTGCCGCAGCTGTCTTCCGGAGAAAATTTGAAAGTGGTTCTGACGACCGGATTCAGGGAAAATGAAGTTTTCCGGATTGAGGATGCTTCCTGCAGTCTTTCCGAGATCATGGTGTATCTGATCAATACGCAGGATCAGTATGAAAGTACACTGGGAAGCGGTATCTGGAATGCGAAAGTAAAAGGACAGAATCTGGAAGACAGTGTAAAAGAATCATGTCTTGCCAAGATAGCACAGATTAAAACAATGAATCTTCTGGCGCAGCAGAATGGAATCATGCTCAGTGATGATGAGAAGACAAAGGCACAGAAGGCGGCGCAGGAGTATTACGGATCGCTCAATGATACCGAAAAAACTGCAATGGACAATGTTTCGCTGAATACAGTTACACAGATGTATGATGAATATGCGCTTGCAGACAAACTTTATCAGTACACGATCCGGGATATCAATCCGGAAGTCAGTGATGACGAAGCCAGAAAACTGACTGTTCAGCAGATTTTCTGCAAGACATATACACTGGATGCGACGGGACAGAAGGTGGCGGTATCGGATGCGCAGAAACAAAAGATTTATCAGAAAATGCAGCAGATCCAGAAACTGATTGCATCCGGCACTGCGTTTGAGACGCTTTCTGAAAAATATAATGAAGCGGATGATGTGACAATATCTTTTGGAAAAGGCGAGGTAGATGCTGCGCTGGAAACAGCAGCGTTTAATCTTGCAACAGATGAAGTAAGTGACATCATTGAAACAGCAGATGGATATGAGATCATGAAATGCGTGACGACCTTTAACAAAACGGAAACGGAAGCAAATAAGGTCAGAATCGTGGAAGAGCGCAAAAAGGAAGCATTTGGAAAGCAATATGATGATTTTGCGGATAATCTGACCAGAGAGCTTAATAACGAACTTTGGGATAAAATAAAGCTTGTGCATGACAGCAGGATCAAGACCAGCAGCTTTCGTGAAATATATGACAAATATTTTTCCACGCAGTCACAGTGAAATACATACGGAAGAGACTGTATAAAGAGCAGGAAGGATTCACGGTATGGGCGAAGCAATTGATCAGGGGCTGATTCTTATAGGATGCCTGCTTTTTTCTTTTACTGAAAAAAATGTCAGTATATCTGTTGTTTCACTTCTTATCGGAATTATTTTTGCAGCAGCCTGTATCAGATGGAAGGATAGGCGTGCGCATACTGCGCTGCTTATCCTTTTTTGTGTATTGCTGTATCCAATAAAAGGTCTGATTTTCTTTTTTCCGGTTGCAGGCTATGTTCTGACAAAAAATCAGATCATTTCAGGCAAAAAAATCTCCTTACTCTGGCTGACTGTTTTTGCTGCAATTTGGCCTGTGATAAGAATACAGCCGAACCCGGAAAAGGCAGTGACGGCATTTTTGCTTGTGGCAGCAGCTGCCAGAATGGCGGTTCAGAATGTTCAGAAACAGAATCTGATCCGCAGACTGAAGGAAATGCGTGACAGTGATATGGAACTCAATCTGGCACTGCGGGATAAAAACCGCATACTGATGGAAAGTCAGGAAAACGAAGTGCGCATGGCCACGCTTCAGGAGCGCAACCGTATTGCAAGAGAAATTCATGATCATGTAGGGCATATGCTGACAAGATCTATTCTGCAGATGGGTGCATTGCAGACGGTTTACCAGCAGGAACCTCTCCATGCACAACTTTCGGAAGTGAATATTACATTAAATCATGCCATGAACAGCATACGCGAGAGTGTACATGATCTGCATGATGATTCGGTTGATCTTCGCCTGAGCGTGGAGGAAGCACTTGAGCAGCTCCGGGACAGATGCCATGTAACACTTGATTATGATCTGGCACAGGAAGTTCCCAAAGAGGTACGTTTTTGCTTTATTGCAACCGTAAAGGAAGCGGTTTCCAATATCATCAGGCATTCTGACTGCAGTGAAGTGCATGTAATGCTGCGGGAACATCCGGCTTTGTATCAGCTGGTGGTGGAGGACAATGGGCAGAATACCCGAATCTGCGGACCGGACGGGATGGGACTTGGTAACATGCGGGACAGAGTAGAGGCTTTGCAGGGACATATCAGAATTGATACGGATCATGGATTTCGGATATTCATATCGGTTCCCAGAAAAAACAGAGAGGAATAAATATGCGGGTTGTAATTGCAGATGATGATGCACTGGTAAGTGTATCACTTAAGACAATTTTGGAGGCAAGCGGGGATATACAGGTACAGGCGATGGGAATTACCGCAGCACAGGCGGTACAGCTGTATGAAGAGAAACAACCGGATGTGCTTCTTCTGGATATCCAGATGGGAGAAGAGAGCGGTCTGGATGCAGCGCAGAAGGTTTTAAAAAGAAATCCGGATGCAAAAGTCCTTTTTCTGACTACTTTTTCGGATAATGAGTATATTGTGAAGGCATTGAACATGGGAGCCAGAGGTTATATTCTGAAACAGGATTTTGAAGGTCTGATACCGGCACTGCGTGCGGTGAATGAAGGGCAGTGTGTATTCGGAAGCGGAATAGCCAGTAAACTGCCTGCTCTTTTGCAGGAACAGGAAACGTTTGATTTTGCGGCACATGAGATCGGAGAAAAAGAACTGGACATCATTTCACTTGTTGCAGAAGGTCTTAGTAATAAAGAAATTGCGGACAGGCTCTTTTTAAGTGAAGGAACCGTCCGCAATTATATCAGTGATATTCTGGACAAGCTTGCACTTCGGGATCGGACACAGCTTGCGGTATTCTATCTCAGGAAAGCCGGAAAATGATCATCTTCTGCGCTTGTCTATGGCTGCGGCAACGGAAAGGTTTGCGAATATGAATAGAATTTCCACGCCCAGACAGAGGATAACCGTTTCCGGATTGTATTTTTCAGTGGAAAACCCTGCCAGCATACTATTGAGTCTGATGTACCAGTAAGCAGGCAGAAAATGTGCCACCATAAGAACTTTTGCACCCAACAGTTCCTGGGAAACGAAGATGCCGCACAGAAAGGACATACCCAGACTGACCACATTGGCAAACATCGTGATAGTACTGCTTACACCTGTCTTAACGCTGAGAGAGAGGCTGCTGGAAAGATAGGCGATGGACAGGCATACCAGACTGAACACCAGCGAATTGATGATGCCGAACAGCGGGCGGATGCCATTTATTCCTTTTGCATACAGGAGGGCTCCGATAGCGATAAAAAAGAGCCAGATACCAAGAGAAAAGACGATGCAGGCGCTGATCAGCTGGCGTTCATAGGAAAAGGAACTGATGGAGGAACAGTGAATACGGTTGCTGAAATCTTTCCTGCGAAAAATAGTCAGAACGATACCAACGCCCAGAACGATAACATTGAGCAGAATATACGGCAGATAACGCAAATAGTAATACAGACTGGTGTTTGCAGCCTGGGTGTTTACATCTTTTGCAGAGGCGATGATGTCTGTTTTGGGAAGTCTTCCCAACAGATCGTTTGTGGAGGATATGGCATCAGAAAGAGGCATTCCACCTGCGAGCTGCATCTGAATACTGAGAAGGTATTGTTTGATCTGTTCATCAATAAAACGGCTGTTCGCGCTTCCGGGGACAGTCTGAACAGAGAGCAGGCCTGCAGCATCACTTTTCTGCAGCCGGTCGGCAAAACCCTTTGGAATGGTGAGAACATAATCTACATAGCGGTAATAAAGATTGTCTTCAATGCCCTGTGTATTATTGTCAGGCAGTGTGATGATATGATGGCGGGAAGCAATATAGTCATACAGTGCGGCAGAAGCCTCACTGTTATCCTGATCTATGATACAGACATTGAGCTGACTCGCAGAAAACATGTTTTTTTCCGTTTGCCTGGCAGATCCGGTGATCCAGAAGGTCAGCAACAGAAAAATAAAGACATATATACCGATTGCGCCGGCATGCCGTGCAGCAATTTTAAAAAACATTCTGAAAATCACATTTTGGTTTTTATCAGAGACTTTCATACTGCTTTCCCCTTTCATTCAGTAATCCTAATATAAAAAAGACAAAGGCGACAAGTAACAGATCCCGAATATCCGCATAAAATCGTTTGTTACTGGAACAGACGACCATGGAAAAGAAGCAGTCGGAGATCAAAGCGGATGGATTGATCCGATTCAGAATCGGAACAGTATGTTCCACATATATTCTGGCATTGTTTGCAAAAAGTCCGGAAAGTCCGCTGCATACCATGATAAAACCCATTAAAAAGGCATTCTTTACCTGCATATTCATTTTGCCGATACTGCCGATGAAAAATCCCAGACAGACACCGGTCAGACATCCTGCAGCAACTGCAAGAAGTACATGGGGAATCTGTGAACCAAAGTCAATGTGCAAAACAAAAAAATCAAACAGCAGCGTGACGGAAATACAGATATACTGAACAAAAAAGCTTGCGGTAAGGTAGCCTGCCAGAACAATACTACGGGGAACCGGACTCAGTGCATTCCGCATTCCGACATCAGACAGGTTGGCCTGCGTGGACAGAACAGCTGAGAAACCGGTCATACAGGCGTACAGACAGAACATGGCAATCAGATTATAGAAATAGGATAGTGATTCATCCATGCTGCCGGTGTGATTGACATAGGTGATATAGTCAGGATTCTGATCAGACAGCTTCAGAACGGCTGCAACCTTTTCGGGATGAGACATTGCGGTCTTTACGATAACAGACTCCTGCATATTGTATTCTTCCGTGAAGGTATTCAGAATACTTTGCTGTAAAGTATCTCCGGAAGAAGAAACGCTCAGTTGCACAGAACTGTCTTTTGTAAAATCAGAATGCCGGAGACATCATTTTCCTGCAGCATTTTCTGTGCATCTGTCTCTGCGGTATAGGTTGGAGATAAAAACGGATCGGAACTGCTGCTGAGTGAATCGATCACTTTTCGGAAGGCGTTTGCAGAATCAGAGGGAATATTATCCTGTATGACGATTGCAACCGGAATTGCGTTGAAATTCTCACTGCGTGTCAGATTGCCAAATGCAAAATAAAACAGTGTGGATAATAATACCGGGAATGCCAGACACCAGAACAGCTGAGAGTGATCCCGTATACAGATCAGAAAATAATAACGGAAACAGTGTACAAATTTTTGAATATGGCAATTTTTCATTGATCGCGCAGCTCCTTTCCCGTGATTTCCAGAAATACATCATTTAATGTCGGCATCTGTGTGGAAACATGGCCAAAAGGAAGATCTCTCTCCTGCAGGTAGTTCAGAACCCGGATCAGGTTATGGTTTCCACCGCTGCAAAGTGCGGTCAGTTCATGATTTTGCCAGGTGGCCTCATAGATGTGCGGAAGCGCGCGTATGGCAGAAAGATCTTCGGGAAGAGGCTCAGGCATATCGATTCTGATTGTTTCGCTTTTACGGATCATTTTTTTCAGTTCATCGGAGGTGCCGAGGGCGACGTTTTTGCCGGCATCGATAATTGCAATTCGGGTACAGATTTGCTCCACTTCTTCCATATAGTGTGAAGTATATATAATGGTTGCACCATCATCCCGCAGCTTCTGAATTCCGGTCAGAATGTGATTGCGGCTCTGCGGGTCAACGGCAACGGTGGGCTCATCCATGATAACAAGACGCGGTTTATGTGCGATACCGCAGGCAATATTCAATCGGCGCAGAAGTCCTCCTGATAATTTGCGGGGGAGAAAGGTACGGAAGTCGGTAAGCCCTGTAAACGCAAGTGCTTCCTTCACATTTTGTCTGCGGGTGGCAGAATCGGAAATATACAGTCCACAGAAACTGTCGATGTTTTCGTATACGGTCAGTTCATCACAAACAGCAACATTTTGCATGACAACGCCGATCTGGCGCTTGAGATCATAACTGTCCGGAGTCATGGGTTCACCAAAAACTTCAACGGTACCTTTGTCATAGTGAAGAAGTGACAGGATACAGTTAATGGCAGTTGTCTTTCCGGATCCGTTCGGCCCCAGCAGGCCGAAGATTTCCCCTTCCGGAATATCAAGACTGAGATGATCAAGGGCAATCAGTTCTTTGTAGCGCTTGACCAGATTATCAACTTTTACAACTGAATGATTCATATTCTCCTCATTTCCATACACACAAAAGTGCGTATTCTGTTTTGCATTTCCATGTGGCAGATGTATTGCGGCACAGGAAATACATCTGATAGTCTCAGCATAGACAAAATACAGTGTGGAAAAAAGTGAATACTGTCAGAAAAAGAATATGACAAATGTCATGAATATATGGATTGGAAGAGAAAATGAATATTGAAAAAACAGAAAAATGAAGATAAACAGAAAAATATGGGATTTTTCCGCATTTCACAACGAATCTGCCTGTGCGATAGGAAGCAGGGGCAGGATTCATTGCAAGATACAGAAAAGTGAACAGAGAATATTATGTATTCAACGTTGCAAGCAGCTGCTTATGAAGATTTTCATCCTTTTCGCTATTACATACACGGCGCACCTGTGTTTTGAGATATTCGGAATCAATGGACATGGCAGCTTTTGCAGCAGCTACTTTAACCAAGCCGTCTGTACTGTCAAGATAGGAAGCAATGCAGTTGATTGCGTCTTCATCACTGATTTGAGCAAGTGCACCAAGTGCATCAATTACAACAGTTGAATTGGCTTTTTCCATTATTTTCATAATGGCTTTTGTTTTCTTTTTTTCTGCAAGTTTTGCAATTTTGTTTTCGTCTTTTTCATCTGACATGATAAAATACCCTTTCTGTGCAGCAGTTTACTGCACGGCAACCTCCGCGTACAGGATTTATGAGAAATCCTGTCATGAAGTAACCATAGTCTTTAAATATGTCAAAAGTGTTAGGCAATTATTAAAAAAGAATAAAATTGCATATACAATATATAATTTGTGACTATTAATGTGTGATTTCAGAATTCAGTTAATGGTAAAAACAGATAAAAAATCATTTTTTAATATATGTATCTGTGAGAGGATACGCACGGAAAAGATTGTAGTATATAATAAATGATAAGCCGATCGTGCATTTTCAGGGCCGGGGCGGGAGCGTTATGAAATTGATGAGATTGAAAGGGGAATCAGGGAATAATGAAAGTAGGAAAGAAACAGTTACTGGCTTTTCTGATCGGAAGTGTTCTGCTGTTGACTGCATGCGGGGGAAAGAAAGCAGATAATACATATCATGACGCCATTGCAGCGCTTCCTGAGAACACTTACAGTGCAACGGTGGATATCGGATTGGATAAACCGGTGCTGCTGGTAACGGATGGTGTTTATGATGACGGCAACGGTAATGAAGCAGCCATTTACTGTGATGTATATTATCCGGTTGGAAAAAAGATTCAAAAGATCGGATCGGTAGAAAGCATGGGAACGGCATATCCGATTGCCTACAGCAAAGATGGAATATACGCGGCTCTTGACAGGGGAGTTCAGAAGTATAATGTGGACACAGCAAGCGGCAAACTGGTCATGACGCAAATGTATATGTTTCCTATAATGCAGAGGGGACTGCATCGTACTTCAGTGAGGAGTCAGGTACCGCGAAGAGTGTATCGGTAAGCGAATATGATTCTGCCCAGGATGTATATGCGCACTGTGTAACGGTTGATTTCAAACAAAAAGATAAGTAAAAAGAATATTTTACAAAAGTTTTATAAATACAAAAAGACTGAATTTATGCATGTTCAGAACCTGTTGTTAGCACTCATACAAAATGAGTGCTAATTTTGTGTTGACTTTTTATTTTATGAGAATTAAACTTTTCCATAATGATTCATGCAGATTAATGTTGCAGCTATTTATGGTATGCAAAAGATACTGCGGCAGAAAATTATAAGGAGTGATGAGAAATGGCAGCAAAAAGAGGAAATCTTTCAATCAACAGTGAGAACATGTTTCCGATCATTAAAAAGTGGCTTTATTCGGATCATGACATTTTTTACAGAGAAGTAATTTCCAATGCATGTGATGCAATCACAAAGATCCGCAAAATGGACGCAATGGGAGATTACGCTCTTCCGGATGGCTTTAAGCCAAATGTAAAGGTCATACTGGATGATAAGGCGAAGACAATTACCATTACAGATAATGGTATTGGTATGACTGCAGAAGAGGTGGAGCAGTATATCAATCAGGTTGCTTTCTCCGGAGCAACTGATTTCATGGAGAGATACAAGGATAAGGCAAGCGGAGATCAGATCATCGGTCATTTCGGTCTTGGATTTTATTCTACCTTCATGGTATCAGATCAGGTAGAGATTGAAACCTTGTCCTGTCAGAAGGATGCAAAGCCGGTACACTGGGCATGTGACGGAAGTTCTGAATATGATATTGAAGAGGGCAGCAAAACGGATGTCGGAACGACGATTATCATGCATCTGTCGGAAGATTGTCTGGAATTCTGTAATGAATATAAGGCAAGAGAAGTAATCACGAAGTACTGTTCATTTATGCCGTATGATATTTATATGTCCAGAGCAAATGAGACAGATACGGAAACGATCAAAGCTTCCGAGAAGCGTGAAGATGATGTTGTAATTGAAGAAGTAAAACCGGAACCAAAGAAGGAAGAAGAAACAAAGGACGGGGAAGATAAAAAGGATGAACAGCCGGAAGAGCTGAAATATAAAATCCGTAAGAGACCTGAACTTTTGAATGATACACATCCGCTTTGGACAAAGAATCCCAAGGATTGTACAAAGGAAGAATATCTGGAATTTTACCGCAAAGTATTTCATGATTACAAGGAACCGCTGTTCTGGATTCATCTGAACATGGATTATCCGTTTAATCTGAAGGGAATATTGTATTTCCCGAAGATCAACATGGAATTCGAGTCGATCGAAGGAATGATCAAACTGTATAATAATCAGGTATTCATTGCAGATAATATCAAGGAAGTAATTCCGGAATATCTGATGCTGCTCAAAGGTGTCATTGATTGTCCGGATCTGCCGCTCAATGTTTCCAGAAGTGCACTGCAGAATGATGGCTTTGTGAAAAAAATTTCTGAATATATCAGTAAAAAAGTTGCAGAAAAGCTGGCAGGACTTTGCAAGACAGACAAGGAAAACTATGATAAATACTGGGATGATATCAGTCCTTTCATCAAGTATGGCTGTTTGAAAGATGATAAGTTCTGTGAGAAGATGAATGACTATATTCTGTTCAAAAACCTGGACGGAAAGTATCTGACACTGCCTGATGCGCTTCAGATCAATAAGGAAGCAGAAGCTGCTGCAATGGAAGAGGCTGTGGATGAGAACGGACAGAAGGTTGAAGCTGACATTGTAGATGCGGATGGTAAGCCGGTTACTGATGGGGCAACAGATGAGAAAGCTGCAGAAGATAAAAAAGCGGACACAGCAGAAGAAAGCAAAGAAAAGGAACCGCGCATCATTTATTATGTGACGGATGAACAGCAGCAGAGCCAGTATATCAATATGTTCAAGGCACAGAAGATGGATGCATTTATTCTGGGCAGTAACATTGATACGCCGTTTATGCAGCAATTGGAGTCCAAAAACGAGGGCATCCGTTTCCAGAGAATCGATGCGGATCTGACAGATACCTTTAAGAGCAAGACCTCCAAAAAAGCTGAGGAAGAGCTTGCGGAAGCTGAGAAAAAGCTTTCTGACAAAATCAAAAAGGCATTGAAAAATGATAAGCTGAGCGTAAAACTGCAGAAACTGAAGGATAAAAAAGTATCTTCCATGCTGACCGTTTCAGAAGAGAGCCGTCGTATGGCTGACATGATGAAGATGTATTCCATGAATGGTATGGGTGCAATGGGAGATTTCGGACAGGAAGGTCAGACACTGATCCTGAATGCAAATCATCCGCTTGTGAAATACGTTATGGAACATGAGGAAGGCGAAAATGTTGATATGATCTGTGAACAGTTGTTTGATCTTGCAAAACTGCAGAATTCCCCGCTGGATGCATCAGCAATGACCAAATTTGTTGCCAGAAGCAATGATATTATGATGTTACTTACAAAATAAAAAATAAATTTTTTGAAATTATTTTGACCGGAGAAGAGTAAAGCTGCTTTTCTCCGGTTTTTCAGGCTTTCCGGAGTTTACTCTTATAAAACGGAAACTTTGACCAGCAGTGTTGTTTGAGGTAAAATTATACTCGGGTGGAAACGCACCGGATAAAGAAAACTATTTGGGGTAATTGGGCTTGAAAAAAATCGTTGAAAGAATACTGAAGGAACAATTTGAATATGACAGAGGCTCTCTTGTATTTTCTACAGAGAGGGTGGAACTGTCTACGAAACCCGGCGAAGACGTGGAAGGTTCTTTTGGAGTCAAAGGACCAAGGAACCGTGTTGTTGAGGGGACGATTTCGGCAACAGAGCTGCGTATGGAAATTCTGACTCCCATGCTGGCTGGATCAGAGGATGAAATCGGGTATCGTTTTCATGCGGAAGGCCTTTCGGGGGGAGATGTCCTGCAGGGAAATTTCAGGATCATTTCAAATCAGGGAGAATATCTTCTTCCTTTTGTTGTGTCTGTAGAAATGGAACATATAGAGTCAAGTCTTGGGGACATCCGAAATCTGTTTCATTTTGCCAATCTGGCAAAGACCAACTGGCAGGAAGCTGTCAGATTGTTCTATTCAGCAGATTTTATACGTATTTTTACCGGGAATGATAAACAGTATGAAAGCCTGTACAGGGGGCTGTCTGCAATTCCGGGTTCGGAACAGAATGTTGAGGAATTTCTTCTTGCTGTCAGTAAAAAGCAGAAAATCGAATATATTCCCGATCAGACCGAGATTCATGTAGATAATTCTGTTGGTATAACGGAGCATACGATTACGATCATGCGAAACGGATGGGGATATTCTGCACTTTCTGTTTCTGTTGACGGAGATTTTCTGCGTGCAGACAAAACCAGTCTGACAGAAGCTGATTTTGACGGAAATGCCTGCTATTTCAAATTCAGCCTCGACAGTGACAGACTGCATGATGGGAATAACTTTGGGAGTATCTGTTTCAGCAATGCCTATACGACATTTCGCATTCCCGTTTATGCTACCGTAAACTGCGATTACTGGAGTGATATGCCGGCATATCGTGAAAAAAAGAGACTTGTTGCGGAACTGATGAAGCAGTATGTTTCATTTCGATCCAAAAAAATAAGTTCGCGGACCTGGCTTCTGGAAACAGGTAAGATTATTACCAAAATGAATGCACTCGATGGCGAAAGTCTGGAATTTCGTCTTTATCAGGCACAGTATCTGATCACTGCGGCGAGAGTTAACGAAGGAAAATGGATTCTGGAACAGATCCGGTCACAGATTGAAGACAGACATGAAGGCGGAGAGACATTATATTGCTATTATCTGTATCTGACAACCTTGTGCAGCCGCGAGGAAACCTACATTATCCAGGTATCCGAGATGATTGAAGATGTTTTTGACAGAAACCCTGATAACTGGAGGATTGCATGGCTGCTGCAATATCTGGCGGAAGAAAGTTCCGGCAGTAAGGCACATCGATGGATATTACTGGAGAATCAATATACACAGGGCTGCAGAAGCCCGATCCTCTATCTTGACAGTCTTCATTTACTTGCCCAGAATGTGACACTCCTGACGCATCTGGAAAGCTTTGAACTTTCGGTACTGGAATTTGCGGCACGCAGGAAGCTGCTGACAGCACCTATGATTGAGCAGATTGTGTATCTTTCTTCCAGAGAGAAACGGTATAACAAACATTTATATAAGATCCTGTCAATATGCTATGAGATACAGCAACAGGATGATATCCTGGAGGCTGTCTGCAGTCAGCTGATCAAAGATGAAAGAACGGATCGCGAAGCTTTTGGCTGGTATTGCAGGGGAGTAGACAGGCAATTGCGTATTACCAGGTTATATGAATACTATATGATGTCAGTCAGCACAGATGCTAACGGGAAACTTCTCTGTGAGATTCCCAGGATGGTTCTGATGTATTTTTCCTATCAGAGCAATCTGGAATACAGACAGAATGCAATTCTGTATAAATATATCTATGACAATCGGGAGTCGTACCCGGAGCTTTTTGAATCCTACAGATTACAGATTGATAAGTTTCTTCTTGATCAGATCGGAAAGGGACATGTTAATCGGGAACTTGGATTTTTATATCAGAATATGCTGAACAGACAAATGGTTGATGCATCCAATGCGATGCATGTACTTTCGATTCTCTACACCTGTGAGATAACAATTGAACAGGATGGAATCAGTGAAATAATTGTAGTATATGATAAATGCGAAAAGGAAATGTGGTATCCGGTTATTGACAGAAAGGCGTATGTGCCTTTGTATGGAAGTGAATATACACTTCTGCTTTCGGATCGTTATGACAATCGATTTGCAGGAAGTGTTCCTTTCGATATCTGTAAACTGATCGTACCGGGTCATCTTTCGCAGTTGGCAATACCATATATCCGCAGCGGAGAAGAAAATCTGGATCTTTTTTTGTGCGAACTCGGAAAAAGTGCTTATACAATCACAATGGAAAACGTGGAGCGATACAGAGACCTTGCGGCATCTGATCTGATTCGTGAAAACAGTCGGAGTGAGATTCGCGAAAATCTGATCCGCTTCTACTATGACAATGATTTTGTCAGACAACTTTCAGAATATCTCAAAGCACTTGATCCGGATATCCTGCCAGGTCGCGAACGCAGTGATATGCTGGAACTTATGGTGTTGACGGGACTTTATGACAAAGCATTGGAATGGCTCAGACGGTATGGAACATATGGAATTGACCCAAGGAGCATTGTCAGGTTATGCAGCAGAATGTCTGACAGGGATAATTATCTGGGAGATCCTGCTGTAGCGGAGATTGTTTATTATGCCTTTCGCAAGGGCAAATACGATGAAGAAATTCTGAACTTTCTGGTCAGAGCTTTCAGCGGTACGGTACGTGAAATGAGAGATCTGTGGAAGGCTGCAGAGTCTTTCCGTGTTGACACGTGGATTTTGTGTGAGAAAATCATTTTACAGATGCTGTACAGTGGGGCATATGTAGGAGAAAAAATGGATATTTTCCGCAGATATTGCCATGATGCTGCAGGAGCTGATCTGGAAAGGGCATTTATTGCTCAGAATGCGTATGAAAGCTTTGTGAAAGATCAGGTGACAGAAGGATTCATTTTTACAAGAATCGGAAAACTTGCAGAGGAAGGTGCTTCACTTCCGGATGTATGCGGGATGGCATATCTGAAGTATTATGCGGAACATGGAAACGAAGAAAAACCTTCTGCAGAAGTTGCTTCGGGATTTTTGAGACAGCTGCTGGATAAAAATATCTATTTTCCTTTTTATCGTGATTATATGAAAATCATGCCTGAGCTGAAGCGGTTTGCGGACAAAACCATGTTGGAATATAAAACACACCCCGGCTGCAAATGTGTAATTCACTACATGCTCAGCAGCGGTACGGAAGAATCAAAGGAGTATTGCCATGAAGAGATGCAGGAGATGTATGACGGCATATTTGTGAGTGCATTTATTCTGTTTTTTGGTGAGCAGCTGCAATATTATATTACAGAAGAAACAACGGATTCCGGTAATGGGGAAAATGAGCAGGCACCGGAACAACTGACGCAGAGTGGTACGGTTTCCAACAGTGATATCAATCAGAACAATGAAATGAGCAGATATGACCTGATCAATGATCTGATGATCGGGATGACGCTACAGGATTATAGTACGGTGGACAGACTTCTTATGGATTACAGCAGGCGCAGATTTATGGGCAGACATCTGTTTCAGCCGGAGCTTTGAGTCCGGTTCCTGCATAAGTGGTTATCGTTGTCGGAGGATGTGGGATACATGTTATTTGATGGAAAGAAAACAAAAAGTTTTGTGCTGGGATACGATCTGGGGGATGAAGTCTCACAGATCAGCTATCTGGCTTCAGATGCCGATATGCCGGAGACATTGTCTGTTCTGGCCGGATCAGAATTGTATAATATTCCCACTACGCTTTGCAGACGGCGAGATGTGAATCAATGGTTTTTCGGGAGAGAAGCTGAAAGGAAGATCCAGACGGAAGATGTCATTCCGGTACTACATCTGGTGGAAGCAGCAAGAAAAGGGGATAAACTGGAAATTGCAGGAATGGAGTATGATCCGGTTGCGCTTTTGACTCTTTTTGTAAAAAGGAGTCTTTCTCTTTTATCCATGGAAATGTCCATGGAACATATTGAAGCGGTCATGTTTACAACAGCAAGACTGGACAGTCGTATGGTCGAAGTTCTGTCGGCACTGACAGAAGGGCTTGATCTGAAAACGGAACAGGTTTTTTATCAGAGCCATGAAGAAAGTATGTATTATTACATGCTGTATCAGCCGGAAGAATTGTGGACCCATATGGTACTGGCATGTGATTATAATTATGGACCGCTTACGCTGTACAGTATGACGCTGAATCATAACACGAAGCCTGTTGTCGTGACAGTAGAGAAAAAAATATATGATGAACTGGATCTTGCAGAACGGAAACTGCCTGAAGATCCGGAAGAAAAAAGCCAAACGATGCAGCTTCTGGATGAAGCTTTTTTACAGATTATGACAGATAACTGTAACCAGAAGATTGTGACATCTGCATTTCTGCTGGGAGACGGGTTCAGAGAAAAGTGGATGAAGCATACACTGGAATATCTGTGTCGTACGCGCAGGGTATTTCAGGGAAATAACCTGTTCAGCAAGGGCGCAAGTATAGCTGCGCGGGAGAGGTGTGCACCAAGTAAGATTTTTGAACAGTATATTCTGCTGGGAGAAGATAAGCTGCGGGCAAATGTGGGAATTAATCTGGTCAGACAGGGCGTGGAATGTTACCATGCGCTTATGGATGCAGGCGTGAACTGGTATGAAGCCTCGGCGCAGGTGGAATTTATTCTGGAATCGGGGAATGAAATTCAGTTTCAGACGGTATCTCTTGGCGGCGGACAGCCTGAGATTGTTACGGTGGTACTGGACGGAATGGAAGAGCGCCCGGACAGAACATCCCGGGTCAAAATGACAACAGATATGGTATCAATCAGTCAGATCAGAGTACTGGTGGAAGATATGGGATTTGGAGATATTTATCCCGCATCCGGTAAGACGTGGACACAGACATTTGATATTCAGTAACGGGTCAATGAGCAGAGGACAGATGCAGAATGAGTAAACTGATACAATGTACAGGTACATATGCACATAAACCATATTATATTTCCAAAATCGGAATAAATGTTCATTCAGTGGAAGAACTTTGCTATAGCATTGTACAGTATGCATTTATACTGGATTCGGAGGATTTTGACAGTGAACTGACAAACTGGCTGTCTGAAGAATGTGGTTTAAAAAAGCTGGCAGAAGGACTGGAAGAACTTCTGCGCAGAAAAGGTTCTGCAGCAGGGTTTGCAGGGATGATACTGGAATACGTCCGATATAATACTGCCGAAGAAATCAATAAAACACAGGAAATCATGCGCGCAAATGCCGGTATGAATGTGTATGAAAAGAAAATGGCACGTGCCGATTACCTGATGAATAACGGAAAGTATGATCAGGCATTTCTGGCATATGAGGCACTTTTGAAAATTCTGCCTCAGATGGAACATGAAATGCATGCAAAAATTGCACATAACAGGGGTGTTATTCTTACCGGTCTGTTTGATTATGAAAATGCGGCAGTAATGTTCCGGAAGGAATATGAAGATCGTCCGACAGAAGAAGCATATCTGTGCTATCTTGCTGCATTGCGAATGAGTATGCCTGAAAAAAAATATATTGCATTTATCGGATCGGATAAAGAGGCTTATTCTTTTTCCATGAAGCTGGAGAAACGGATGAATGAAGCATCTGATCTGTATGATGCAAGTGAAGATAAGCATTTGCTGAATACACTTGCAGTATATAAGAATGAAGGAAAAACAAGCGAGTACTATGCTCAGGTTGGCAAAATTGCCGAAGAACTGAAAGAAGAGTACCGGAATCTGGTGACGGATGCCAGGGAAATACGGAGATAAGTGATGAGCTTTTGGGACAGGTTCAGGAAAAAGCCGCGGGAAATGCAGCAGGAGCAGGATCAGGAACAGGAAAGCACGCTTTCATCTGACTGGAGCCATATCGTTTATACCAGAAAAGATCTGAATATTCATGATGCCATGCAGCGCAGGGAATATATTCAAAATTGTCTGGTACAGATGGCGGAAGGAAACAGGGAACTTGACAACCTGCAGTTTGAATACAGAGCAGTTACTTCCTATCTGCATGATATGGAGGAAATAGATGCACTTACAGCTGAAAAGCATGAGCAGCTGGAAGCCTGTGCGCAGAAAATTGCAGATCATGAAGAACAAAGAGAGCAGTTTAAACGCCGCAAGAATCGAATGTCTGATCAGGAATATGAACGAATGGATCAAATGGGAGACAGCCAGATTCAGGAAAATATCTGTAAAATGGTTGATGCGGAAGATTATCAGAAAAAAATCCGTAACGATCTGAAGCGATTGGATGCAGAGCATCAGGCATATGACTACAGGGAAAAAGAGGCGGAAAAAATGCTGGATACCTGTCGGAGTATGTCTGTTATGTGCGGAATCATGCTGGTAATGGTACTGATCGTACTGTTTGTTCTGCATGAACTGTTACATCTGGAAGTGATATATGGATATATGGCAGCAATTCTGGTTGCCGCGATCGCAATTGTTCTGCTATACGTCAGAAGTTCCAATGCGCAGCTGGAGCAGAGAACGATCCGAAATACAATTACCAGACTGGTGCTGCTTCAGAATACGGTCAAAATACGTTATGTAAACAATCGGAATCTCTTGGATTATCTTTATCTGAAATGCGGCGTGCAAAGTGCAGATCAGCTCAGTGCAATGGCGCAGCGTTACATTGCAGAGAAAGAGGAAAGAGAGCGTTTTCAGGAAGCGGAGAAGTTTCTTGATTCCGATCAGCAGGATCTGCTGTTTTTGCTCAGGAATTTTCGAATCAAGACGCCTGATATCTGGCTGCATCAGACGGCAGCAATTCTGGATCCGAAAGAAGCGGTTGAAATTCGCCATAATCTGATTGTGCAGAGACAATCGCTCAGAAAACGGATTGATTACAACAGGGAAGTGGTTATCGGAAATGCCAAGGCGGAAGTGGAAGATCTGGCACACTCCTATCCGGAATATGCAGCGGAAATACTGGATCAGGTGAGCAGGTATCAGGCAGAGACCGGGATGGATTAAAAATGACGCATAATGCGGCTGAAATCTTTTCAGAATGGTTGATACTGCCACTTGTCAGCAGAGACCAACTAGTGATAAGATAAAGCCGCATTTGTTCGTTTCGTTGATACATAATCAGGAGCAGATCACCGCTGAATGAATCATTCGGTGATGAAGGAATGGGTAAACTATGGGAGAAATGTTACAGAATCAGTCAGACAAGCTTGGCGAAGAATGTGGTGTTTTCGGTATGTATGACTTTGACGCAGGAGATGTTGCCAGCTCTATTTACTATGGACTTCTGGCACTTCAGCATCGCGGACAGGAAAGCTGTGGTATTGCTGTCAGCGAAACAGGCGGACCCAAGGGAAAGGTTTCCAGTTATAAGGAGATGGGACTTGTTAATGAGACCTTTACACCGGAAATTCTTGAGAAAATGAAAGGCGATATTGGCGTTGGACATGTCAGGTATTCTACGGCAGGCAGCAGTACAAGAGAGAATGCGCAGCCGCTTGTACTGAATTATATCAAAGGTACACTGGCACTTGCACATAACGGCAATCTGGTCAATGCCCTGGAACTCAGAAAAGAACTGGAGTATACGGGAGCTATTTTTCAGACGACGATTGACTCGGAAGTAATTGCCTATCATATTGCAAGGGAACGACTTTGCAGCAAGAGTGTTGAAGAAGCGGTCGGAAGAGCCATGGTGAAGATCAGAGGTGCATACAGTCTTGTAATCATGTCTCCCAGAAAACTGATTGGGGCACGGGATCCATATGGGTTCAGACCGCTTGTCATCGGCAGGCGTGAACACTGCTATGTACTGGCAAGTGAGACGTGTGCACTGGATACAATTGGTGCGCAGTACATTCGTGATGTTGAGCCGGGTGAGATTGTTACGATTTCACCGGAAAAAGGAATTGAATCTGATAAAAGCAGATGCATAGACAGATCAAAGCATGCACACTGCATTTTCGAATATATCTATTTTGCAAGACCAGACAGTTATATTGACGGCGTAAGCGTATATGACGCGCGGGTTCAGGCCGGCAGATATCTGGCAATCGATTCACCGGTAGACGCCGATCTGGTCGTTGGTGTTCCGGAATCAGGAAACTGTGCTGCGCTGGGGTATTCTCTTCAGTCAGGCATCCCCTATGGACAGGCATTTGTTAAAAATTCATATATTGGACGTACTTTTATAAAACCCAAGCAGAAGAGCCGTGAGAGCAGTGTACAGGTGAAACTGAACGCTCTTCGGGAAGCCGTAAACGGGAAACGTATTATCATGATTGACGATTCTATTGTTCGCGGTACAACATCAGATCGCATTGTCCGTATGCTTCGGGATGCAGGCGCAAAAGAAGTACATATGAGAGTAAGCTCACCGCCATTTCTGTGGCCCTGCTATTTTGGAACAGACGTACCGGCGAGAGAACAGCTGATTGCATATAATCGCAGTATTGAAGAAATATGCAGGATTATCGGGGCAGATTCGCTTGGTTACCTGAAAATGGAGAGGCTGGAGGAAATGGTCGGAGGTAATCTTGGCATTTGCGCAGGATGCTTTAACGGGCATTATCCGCTTGACCCGCCCGATGAAGATATCCGCGGCGAGTATGATCATTGAGGCAGTATCTGTCAGAAGAAAATATTATATTCCGGTACAGTCCGGCAAGGCTGAAAAATAAGTTGAAAAGGAGATTAACATGGGTACAGATCGTTACAGCAGTCCTCTTTCAGAACGTTATGCAAGCAGGGAAATGCAATATATTTTTTCACAGGATATGAAGTTCAGGACATGGAGAAGACTATGGGTCGCACTTGCAGAAGTGGAGAAAGATCTTGGACTGAATATTACGAAAGAACAGATTGATGAACTGAAACAGCATCAGGATGATATTAATTATGATGTTGCACAGGCACGTGAAAAAGAAGTACGGCATGATGTTATGAGCCATGTATATGCATATGGCGTGCAGTGCCCCAAAGCAAAGGGAATCATTCATCTGGGAGCAACAAGCTGTTACGTTGGAGATAATACCGATATCATCATCATGACAGAGGCACTTCGTCTGGTGCGTAAAAAGCTGGTTAATGTGATTGCGGAGCTTTCCGGATTTGCAGAGAAATATAAGGAGCAGCCGACTCTTGGATTTACTCATTTTCAGCCTGCGCAGCCTACGACAGTAGGGAAAAGGGCAACCCTCTGGCTGCAGGATTTTGTGATCGATCTGGAAGATCTGGACTATGTGCTGGATAATATGAAACTGCTCGGCTCCAAGGGAACGACAGGTACGCAGGCATCTTTTCTGGAATTGTTCGATGGCGATCTGGAGAAGGTGGATCGTCTGGATCCGATGATTGCGGACAAAATGGGCTTCCGGAATTGCATGGCAGTTTCAGGACAGACATACAGCCGTAAAATTGATATGAAGGTTGCCAATGTTCTTGCAGGTATTGCTGCAACAGCAACCAAGATGGCACAGGATATCCGTTTGCTGCAGCATCTCAAAGAAATTGAAGAACCGTTTGAAAAGAGCCAGATCGGTTCATCTGCAATGGCTTATAAAAGGAACCCGATGCGCTCGGAGCGTATCTGTTCCCTTGCCAGATATGTGATCGTTGATACATTAAACCCTGCAATTACAGAAATTTCTCAGTGGTTTGAGCGAACGCTGGATGATTCTGCAAACAAGAGACTTTCCATTCCGGAAGGGTTTCTTGCAACAGATGGAATTCTGGATCTGTGCCTGAATGTGGTAGATGGCCTTGTAGTGTATCCCAAGGTTATTGAAAAGCATATGATGGCGGAACTTCCGTTTATGGCGACAGAAAATATCATGATGGATGCAGTAAAGGCAGGAGGAGACCGGCAGGAACTGCATGAGAAAATCCGTGAGCTTTCCATGGAAGCGGGCAGGACGGTCAAAGTGGAAGGCAAAGACAACAATCTTCTGGAACTGATTGCTGCGGATCCGGCTTTTCATATGACGTTGGATCAACTGCAGCAGTCTATGGATCCGAAGAAATATGTCGGATGCAGTGCACATCAGGTTGATAAATTTCTCGCAGAAGTTGTAAGACCAATTCTGGATGCCAACAGGGATCAGCTTGGAGTAACAGCGGAAATCAATGTCTGAAAAAGAGGAACATTGATATTGCATCAAAAAAATTACAGATAAAATGGTTTCATGCGTATCCGATCAGCCTGATGCAGGCGGTTGGATACGCTTTTTTGTACGAATAAAGTCGGATTGTTTGCAGTTATCTCCGTGCAGAGGGCGTAATTCCATACTGCCGTTTAAAAAGTTTCGAAAATTGAAATTCATCATAAAATCCAAGGCTCAGGGCGATATCCCGGAAACTCCGTCCCGGGCTGAAGGGAATCAGATCATATGCCATTTCCAGCTTCAGGTGGATCTGGTACTGATGAATTGAACTTCCTGTTTCCTTTTTGAAACGACTGCTCAGAGAACGCGGACTCAGTGCATACTCTTCAGCCAGTTCTTCGGAAGAATAGAAACGTTCCATGGAGGTGTAAAATCTGTGAATTACATCTTCAATCAGAACATCTGCAGGTTGCAGCAGATTATTTCTGGTGTCTGCCAATTCACACAGAATAAGCGTCAGGAGACTTTTTGTTCGGGAAGGCAGACAGCAACTTTTTCTGGATATACAGGTTTCCACCATTTCTTCAAACAAATGGCGGATTCGATAGTTTTCGGAACAGTCAGTCAGCTTACTGACCGGAATGCTTTCCGGAGTCATCTGATGGGGGATGACTTCAGAAGCAGTATGGGAATCATAATCCGAGACATTAAAATGAATATACATATTGCGCATTCCCGGCGTGCAGCATTCTTTACTGTAATGGTGTTTGCCCGGTTCCAATATCAAAACGTTGTCTTTTTGTACATGATAACAGATATTTTCTTCATAAATATCCCAGCTGCCTTCAGAAAGGTACAATAAATCAAATTCTTTCAGAATCCGGCTTGGATGCAGGATTCCCTCTTTGGAATAGTTGAAATTGCAGGCATTTATGCGCAGGTCAGAGAGATTCGCAAAGGATACGACAGATTCCATATTTTCTCCTTTTTTGTTTCACTTTTGCCTGATTATACATGGTTTTGAACAAAAAATCCATTCCCGGAAAATGGAATATTGCTATAATTGAAATCAGAACAGAGATATAGATGATTCGAATCATACAAATACAAAATGTGTCAAAAAATAAAGACATGTACTGAGGAACAGTGCAGGAAAGCGGTTAAAATGGAAAGAGAAGCGGATATCAAAAAAGTATGTGTAAAGGATGCGTTCTGGTCAGACAGACAGAAACTGATTGCAGATGTGGTCATTCCCTATCAGGAAAAGATTCTGAATGACGAAATAGATGGAGCAGAGAAAAGCCATGCATTTGCAAATTTCAGGATTGCAGCAGGGATGGAAGACGGAGAATTTTACGGAATGGTCTTTCAGGACAGCGATGTAGCAAAGTGGCTGGAAGGAGTTGCCTATTCACTTGCAGACAGACCGGACGATATTCTGGAGGCGCGTGCAGATGAGATAATCGCTACCATTGAGAAAGCCCAGCAGCCGGATGGATATCTCAATACATTTTTTACGGTAAAAGAACCGGAACACAAATGGCAGAATCTGCTGGAGTGTCATGAATTATACTGTGCAGGGCATATGATGGAAGCAGCTGCAGCATATTATGAAGCAACCGGCAAGGACAGGTTGCTGAAAGTCATGGAACGAATGGCCGAAAATATTGCGGCACATTTTGGAACAGAGGACGGAAAAGAGCGCGGAATCCCGGGACATGAAGAGGTGGAAGTTGGTCTGATGCGCTTGTATCATGTAACAGGTAAAAAACAATACATGGATTTGGCAAAGTATTTTATTGATGAGCGTGGACAAAATCCTGATTATTTCAGTGAAGAGGTTGACAAACGCGGATGGAAACACTGGGGTTCAGATGGAAAAGATCAGAAATACAATCAGACCTTTGCACCGGTCCGTGAGCAGAAAAAGGCAGAGGGACACAGTGTCAGAGCGGTCTATCTTTATACTGCAATGGCTGACCTTGCAGCACAGACAAAGGATCAGACACTTGTGGATGCCTGTGATGTACTTTGGGATAATATTACCCAAAAAAGAATGTATATAACGGCAGGTATCGGACAGACTGCAAAATGGGAAGGGTTTACAGAGGATTATGATTTGCCAAATGATACTGTATATGCAGAAACCTGTGCTTCGATCGGTCTGGTTTTCTTTGCACGCAAAATGTTAAATCTGCATACAGCAGGTAAATACGCCGATGTGATGGAACGGGCACTTTATAACGGCATTCTCAGTGGTATGCAGTTGGACGGAAAACGGTTCTTTTATGTAAACCCGCTTGAAGTGAATCCTGAGATATCGGGGAAAATGCCGGGATTTGAACATGTTCTGGTACAGAGACCAAAATGGTATGCATGTGCTTGCTGCCCTCCTAATGTGGTACGTCTCGTGATGTCTCTTGGCAGATATGCATGGGGAGAGGATAAGGAAAACCGGATTCTGTATTCCCATCTTTTCATGGGAGGAAGTGCAGAATTTGACACTGCAGTGATTGATACAGAGAGCGAATATCCCTGGAACGGAAATATTTCCTATCGCATTCATCCAAAAGATGCGAGTGCATTCACACTTGCGATTCATATTCCTTCCTGGGTAAAAAATCCGGTCATTACATTAAACGGATCAAAAGCTGAAAATATAACAGAAAAAGACGGTTATGTATATATCAGGCAGTGTTTTCAAAATGATGATATAATAGCTGTAACATTTGCACTTCCTGTCCGCAGAATATATGCCAATACAGCAGTGCGCGCGGATGAGGGCTGTACAGCATTGATGCGTGGACCGATTGTCTACTGTTTTGAAGGAATTGACAATGGGGAACGGTTACAGGAGCTCAGAATTCCGCTGGATGCGCAGTTTGAGGTGCAGGATGCAGGAGAGGATATTCTGAATGGAATGAAGAGCATTACTTTTACAGGAGCAAGGGTTCACTCGGAAAGTGAAGAACTGTATTCAGAAGAAAGACCGCAGTCAGAACCGGCTCAGATGAAAGCCATTCCATACTTCGCATGGGGTAATCGCGGAGAAAATCAGATGAAAATTTGGATGAATGAAAATTGATCGTGAAGAAGTAAAAAAGGAATTTGTGTCATATGTATCTGCGTATGACAGAACAGATATAAAAATACTGCTGAAGGAAGAACATACGGAACGTGTGGCAGGTTTGTGTGAACAAATTGCAGAGAGCCTCAGATTATCGACAGAAGATACAGATCTGGCATGGCTTCTTGGAATGCTGCATGATATCGGCAGATTCGAACAATTACGCAGGTTTGGGACATTTGCGGATGCAAAATCGGTCAATCATGCGGCACTTAGCGCTGATATTCTTTTTCAGGAAGGTATGATTCACAGATTTGTACAGCAGGAGTCTGAGGACATTGTCATGCAAAAGGCAATCCGATTGCATAATGTGTATGAACTTCCGCAGATGGAAAGCGTTCGTGAGAAAATGTTCTGTGATATTCTGCGTGATGCAGATAAAATTGATATTCTGAAAGTAAACTGTGATATACCGATGTCAGAAATTTATGATGAACCGGAAGAAGCATTCTATGAGGATGACATCTCAGAGGCAGTGCTAGCGGATGTACTTGCATGCAGAAATGTAAATCGGGCACATACACGGACTGCGATCGATCATCTGATCGGGCATATTTCATTGACCTTTGGACTGGTATATCCGGAAAGTCTGCGTATTATATCCCGGCAGGGATATCTGGATCAAATGCTTTCTTTTGAAAGCAGAAATCCCCATGCGCGGGATAAAATGAAGCTGATCCGGGAAACCGTAGATGATTATCTGCGTTCCAGAATGGCAGAATAGAGATTGCAAAGGATTTCGAAGTAATTTTGGTAAAATAAAGAACCATGTGAATTGCCATGTATCCTGTATTTTGGATATATGACAAATACACATGGTTCTTTTATGTCGGGTAAAATAATTTATCGTCTTTTTTTATAACAGCTGCAGAAAACAACAAAACCAAGCAGTGCAAAGGCAAAGGCCATCCAGCTGATAAGCAGTACCGGACCCATCGGGGCAAACTTATCATAATATCCCTTGAGATAGATTCCGATAATAATCAGCGGCAGAATACAGGTCATATACCCGCGAAGTCCTGCCGGGAAGCGAATGCCTTTTCCGGAATCTGCTTCTGCAATAAATTGTTTCCATCCCCAACCGTTTTTTCCGGTACAGAAAAAAACAAATCCAAGGCTTCCCAGTGGAAGAAAGTTATTCGATACAATGAAATCTTCCAGATCCATGATGGTGGAACCCGCGCCAAGAGGCTGTACACCTGATAAAATGTTAAAGCCCAGAACACACGGAATACTCAGTATTGTGATCAGAAATGCATTCAACAGAACACTTTTTCTGCGCGACCAGTGCAACAGATCCATCCAGAATGCAATGATATTTTCAAACACAGCGATGACAGTCGTCAAAGCAGCAAAACTCAGAAAAACGAAGAACAGAGCACCCCAGATACGCCCGCCCCGCATCTGTGCGAACAGATTGGGAATGGTTATAAAAATCAGACCCGGACCGGAGTCAGGCTCCACCCCATAGGCAAAACAGGCCGGAATGATTATAAAACCTGCCATCAGAGCTACAAATGTATCAAGCGCGGTAATATGAAGAGATTCTCCGGTCAGACTTCTGTCTTTTCCAAGGTAGCTTGCAAAAATCATCATAGCGCCGTTTCCAATTGAAAGTGTGAAAAAGGCCTGACTCATTGCGGCATAAATTACGTTTCCGATACCCTGCTGCATCATTCTGTTAAAATCAGGAACAAGATAGAACCGGATACCGGCTCCGGCTCCATCGAGAAAAACCGAATGTATGGCAAGAATGATCATCAATGTCAGAAGCGAGATCATCATAAATTTGGATATCCGCTCTATTCCGTTTTGAATTCCAAAATAGCAGATTCCAAAGCCGATCATACAGATCAGTACAGTCCAGAACAGCATAGTGGGAGCATGAGCCATCATTGTGGAAAAAGAAGCACTGATTTCCGATGGTGTGGCATCTACAAATTTTCCACTTATATTCAGATAGCAATAATATAACATCCATCCGCCAACGGTGGTGTAATACATCATTAGGATAACGGAACCGATGATGCTGATCCATTTCATAAAATGCCATATGGTTCCGGAAGGTGCAAGTTTCTCAAAACTTCTGGCAATACTCTGACGGCTGCTTCGGCCAATCGCAAATTCACAGATCAGTACCGGAATCCCCAGCAGTAATAGAAAAAGCAGATAAATCAGTATAAAAGCGGCACCCCCGTAAAGCCCGCACAGATAAGGGAACTTCCAGACATTTCCGATACCGACGGCGCATCCTGCCGAAACAAGAATAAATCCAAGGCGGGAACCGAAAGTTTCACGCGCACCTGGTTGATTTTCCTTTTTATTCAAGACAATAGTCTCCGTTTCTACGCATATAAGCGTATTACTTTATTCACTTTGCCACGTTGAACTCATGGAGCGGCAAACGCAGTTATCACTATAGCAGAATGTTATGTTAACTTCAACAGATATTTTTACATGATGTTTTTTACAGATAAAACTTGCATTCTATAAGTGAAACCAATATAATTTAGAAAAACATAAAATAGTTTATTTAAAGTAAAACAACAGAGCATCCGGGGAGGTCAGACAGATATGGAAAAAACAGTAGTTGAACAGCAGGGCAAATGCAGAGTGAAATATAATGAACCATGGATTTTGCAGCGCGCAGATCCATTTGTTCTGAAAGCAGAAGCCGGATTTTATTATTTTACGGCATCCGTTCCGTCCTATGATCGCATTATTCTCAGAAAGGCTTCTACACTGGCAGAGCTTGCAGATGCAGAAGAGGTAACAGTCTGGACCAAACATGAGAAGGGTATCATGGGGGATCATATCTGGGCACCTGAACTTCACTTCGTAATGGGAAAATGGTACATCTATTTCGGTGCAGGAGATGCGGAGAATAAGTGGAATCTTCGTCCTTATATTCTGGAATGTCAGGGAATGGATCCGATGCAGGATGCGTGGATCGAAAAAGGAACTCCGGTGCGTGCAGAGAATGATACATTCTCTTTTGAGGCATTTTCTCTTGATGCTACGGTATTTGAGAATCATGGAATATGGTATTACGTCTGGGCGGAGAAGGTTGGTGTAGGCAGAATGATATCCAATCTGTATATTGCCCGGATGAGCAGTCCGTGGGAACTGGAGACACCACAGGTACTTTTGACAACACCTGATTACGACTGGGAGAGAGTCGGATACTGGGTAAATGAAGGACCGGCTGTAATCCAAAAAAACGGCAGGATATTCCTGACATTTTCTGCAAGTGAGACCGGTACGGCCTATTGCATCGGGATGATGACAGCAGATGAAAATTCAGATCTGACAGATCCGCTGTCGTGGACAAAATCGAGGTACCCGGTTCTGGAATCAGCACCACAGCTGGGAGTTTACGGCCCCGGACATAATTCGTTCACAGTAGATGAAGACGGAAAAGATATCATGGTTTTTCATGCCAGAACAGAAAGTGAAATTGTGGGAGATCCGTTGTACAATCCGAACCGGCATGCCATGCTGATGCCGGTCAGATGGAAGGAAGACGGTACGCCTTATTTTACCTGGGAAGATGGGGAATAAAGAACGGAAACATTGGGAGGGTTTATGAATGAAAAAGAAAGTAAAGGTGGTACTTGCGCTGCTGTCAGCAGCAGGCATTTTGACTGTTGCCGGCATAAGTTACAGTAAATTTGCGCCGGAAAAAATAAACAGTGATTTTTCGGTCAGCTATGACGGGATTAAAATGGCACAGATAAAGGCGGGGCGCATCTGTGCATGATCCATCTATCATACAGGCAGACGGAAAATATTATATATTCGGATCACATATGACAGAAGCATATTCGGAGGATCTGAGATCCTGGACTTATTACGGGAATGGTTACAGTAAGACCAATCCGATATTCGCGGATCTGTTCGACAGCACTGCACATGTATTTGATTATGCAGGCAGCAAAAAAAGCATCATACCGACAGACGACCATAAATTCCATGTATGGGCTCCGGATGTAATATTTAATAAGGCACTGCAAAAATACTTTATGTACTTCTGTACATCATCTACATGGAATGCATCCAATTTATGCTATGCAACAAGTGATCAGGTACAGGGACCATACACCTGGCAGGGAGCACTGATCTGTTCCGGTTTTACGCAGGGCACGATAGACAGCACGGATGTACTGGATTATGTGAACAAAAGTGATGCTGAAAAAAAATACATTACAAAGTCCAATGAATATAATTTTAACGAATATCCGAATGCGATCGACCCGACCGCTTTTTATGATAAAGACGGTAAAATGTGGATGGTATACGGATCCTGGTCGGGCGGAATATTTCTTCTGCAGCTGGATGAAAAAACCGGAAAAGTAATTCATCCTGCAGCAGATGCAGATCATAATGTGGACGCCTATTTCGGTAAACGTCTGATCGGGGGAGGACACAAATCAATTGAAGGACCTTATATCCTGTATGATCCGGACAGTGATTATTATTATCTGTATGTGTCATATGGAAGTCTGACAAGAGAAGGCGGTTACCAGATCCGTGTCTTCAGATCCAAAACTGTAAATGGTGATTATACGGATATGAACGGGCAGAGTCCACAGCCTGGAAGCGGCGACCACAGCAGCTTCGGCTTGAAAATGTCCGGTAATTATTTCCTGCCTGGATTGGAAAAAACTTATATGGCTACGGGTCATAATTCAGCAATGATTGATGCAGATAATGATAAAAAGTACATCTGCTACCATACCAGATTCGACAACGGATCCGAAAATCATGAACCCAGAGTGAAGCAGTACTTTCTGAATCAGGAAGGCTGGCCCTGCATGCTTCCCTATGCGACTGCCGGTGAAACAATTGCAGATGCCGGATATGATCTGAGTGAAATTACCGGGGAGTATTATGTGATTAATCAGGGAACCGGAATCGATAAGACAATTGCCGAGCCGATCAAGCTGGTTCTGTCAAAACGGGGAAAGGTATATGGAAAGAATATAACCGGAACGTGGACGAAGACAAAGGGTTCTTATTATATGACACTGACTTATGATGCACATACCTACAGCGGTATCTTCTGTAAAATGCAGGATGAAGCCGGAACACCGGTCATGACGTTCTCCGCGGTCGGAGAAAACGAAAGCATATGGGGCGTTCGGTACTGAGAGCAGGAGACTGCAATTAATAGATATGAGCATAAAAAAGCAGAACCGGATGAAATAATGAATCCGGTTCTGCCAGAAAAAACAGATTTAATTATTCTCAGGTACAGACAATGGGCTATAGCTGATTCTGACATCAATATCCTGATTGTAGTTTCCAAAAGACTTGCCGTAAATTGTCAGGCCACCGACGTGTTCTGCTGAATCGGGAACGGCCATTTTGAATTTGACACTGCTTTTGGAGGTCAGATTGAATCGGTCAATTGAGACGCCCGAAATCTGCAGACCATCGATAAAGGTGCCATGATGATTGATAACCAGCATTTTCAGAAGACCATACTGATTCCAGTTCGGAAACCACCAGTCGGGGGTGAAAATGCCTTTTACATCACCAAAATCACCGGGAGAAGTCCAGATGCCCAGAAATACATCATTGAGATAAAAATAAATGTCGGAAGGCCATATGTTGTTAATGCCGGGAGCTTCTGAACTGAGCTCTGCAGAAATGCACAATTCGTCAATCTTCTGTGAAAAAGGAATGAAGTTGGGAATGACATATTCAACATATCCCTTTGTGAACCATAGAATGTCTGCATTATACCTGTCGGGATGAGAGAAATATCTTGTGTCATCCACTTCACCGATCAGCTGGCTGCCGGATGCAAGGCCGCAAGTCGGAAAAACATCGTAATCGGAGAAAAGACCGACTTTGATAGAGGTAGTGTATACATTCTCATTTTTTTGCTGATCCTGCAGTTCAATCAGAATTTTGTCGAGATGGACGGAACAGATTTTCTGGTTCCCATGTCCTGAGGTTTCGCCGGCTACCGTTACAACACCACATTCCTCCAGTTTCCTGATATGACTTGTCAGCGCGCCGTTTGTAATGTTCAGGCGGCTTGCAAGTTCATTCATGTTCATACCGTTGTTTTCAAGCAGAATTCTGACGATTTCTATCCGGACATCCGAACCGAGAGCCTTGAAAAGGTCAAGCCCTTCGGGAAGTGATTTGATATGCAGCATAAAACTCCTCCATACAATACTATAAAGTTTAAGTTGTCATAAAATAGTTCAACAACAATGATTTTACACCTAAAGTAAAGGCAAAGCAATAAAAGAAAGCGCACAATAACAGGCCACAATAACAGGCAGACAGCTGAGAAAATAAAATATAGTTTAGAAAAATGAAAAATAAATTAGAAAAATATAAAAATCATGTTGACAGGTAAACAAGCAGATTGTATATTTAATACATAAGAAAACTGATTTCTGAAATAATAATATACAAATTAACATAATCAACTGGCCATGGCAGATATGTGAATGTGTATATTAACGGAAAAAAGTTTTTAAACAACAGTACAACTTACACAAATAGACATGTACAAGTGGAAACAAGTATAAGGAGGAACAGTTATGAAGAAGAAGTTAATCAGCGCAGTTCTCTGTTGCATGATGACAGCTTCCATGCTCGCAGGCTGCGGAGATATTGAGACTGCAAGTGATCCGGCAAGCGACAGCGGTGATTCTGCAGTAGCAGGAGCAAGCGATGCAGGGAGTGCTTCATCTGACGAAGCAACAGCAACGGATGCTGCAGATTCTGCATCATCAGTGATTACACCTACTGCTGTTACAACAGAAGGTGATGCGAATGGTACACACATGGAGATGTGGTCTTTTGTAGAAGCACACAACAGCTTCTATGCAAAGATGCTGGATCAGTGGAATAAGGCAAATCCGGACAGGACACTGGAGATTACATTCACAACATACCCATATGCAGATATGCATCAGAAACTTTTGATGTCTTTACAGACAGGTGAAGGTGCACCGGATCTTTGTGATGTTGAACTTGGACAGGTTCCGAATATATATGAAGGACTTGACACATGGCTGTATCCATTGGATGATGCCATGGCTCCGTATAAAGATGATATGCTGGCATCCCGTCTGAGTGTTTATAAGGGCTCTGATGGAAAACAGTATGGTGCGCCGTTCCATGTAGGTGCAACCGTAATGTACTGGAATATGGCTGAACTGGAAAAGTACGGTATTTCCAAAGCTGATGTTGACGCTGTAACAACATGGGATGATTATACCGCACTTGGTGAGAAATACATTAAGGCACGCGGTGAAGACGGAAAGTTCTTTACATCAGTTGATACAGGCGGTACAGACTGGATGTGGCTTGCAATGGCAGAGTACGGTGATGACTGGACAGGCGGATTTGACGGTACAGCAAATGTTCAGCTTGACTCTGTTAAGAAAATGCTTAACATGCAGCAGGGATGGCTGAAGGATAAGGTTGCTGAAGTTTCCCCGGACGGACATGTCGATCTCGAAGCAGGCTACCAGAATATTCTGGATCACAATATTGTTTCCTTCCCGAAGGCAATGTGGTACATGAGCAGATTTATCAATTACATGCCGGAAGAAAAGGGCAACTGGTATATCACAAAGTGTCCTGTATTTGAAGCCGGACAGAAGTGCTCAGTAGGTATCGGCGGTACAGGAACAGTTGTTACACAGCAGTCCAAGGATGCAAAACTGGCAGCAGATTTCCTGTGCTTTGCAAAGATGTCTCCTGAAGGTGAAACGGCAATCTGGAATGATCTCGGATTTGATGTCTGCAATACATCACTCTGGACAGATGATGCATTTGCACATGACAAGAGTAACCAGTACAATTCTTTCTTCCAGAATTATCCGTATGATGTACTTGCAGGTATCAAGGATCAGATCGGTACAATCATGACTGTTAAGATCAGTCCTACAATCAATGAACAGATGTGCACAACAACACTGAATGAAGTACTTGAAGATGGTATGAGCGTGGATGATGCACTGAAGGAAGCACAGGATGCAGTTGAACTGGAACAATAATTTATAAAATACTTTTGCTTTAATTAAATAAGATTGTGAGAGGTGTCCTTTCTGCATCCAGCAATGGAAAATGCTTTTAAGGGCACCTTTCTCTGAAAAAAAGATGAGATAACCGTTTCATATTTCATCTGAAGAGAAATAGGGTGCGCTGTCCTTACGATAACACCTGAATTACTTCAGATTAAGGAGGGTGTGAATATTATGAAAGTCAAAAAATTCTTATATTCGCAAAAGACGGCACCATATGTTTTTGCGTTGCCTTTTATACTTAGTTTTATTATTTTCTGGGTTTATCCGCTGATATCTGCCTTTGTCATGAGCTTTCAGGATATCGGGGCAATTTCAGTTAAATTTGTAGGATTCAAAAATTATGGGAAACTTCTAAAGGATACTGTTTTCCATACTGCGATGCTGAACAGTTTTGAGTATATGCTTTTTACATGCTTATTACTGATTCCTTTTCCAATGCTGTTTGCAGTTCTGATGGATGGAAATCTGGTTAAGGCAAAGGGCTTATGGAAAGCGCTGCTGTACTTGCCTGCACTGACTTCGGTTGTAATTTCCGGTACATTATTCAGACTGATGTTTTCTGAATATAAAACAGGGCAGATGAATGTTCTGATGGTTATGCTGGGGCTGCCGGCAATTAAGTGGCTGAAATCAAAGGTTACAAGTGAGATTGCCCTATTAATGCTTTGCTGCTGGAGATGGACAGGCGTAAATACGCTGTATTTCATGTCCGGACTTAAGGCAATTGATAAATCACTTTATGAATCTGCAGAAATTGATGGGGCATCCGGGTGGCAGAGATTTAGATTTATCACAATTCCATTGATCAAACCGACTACGATTTATGTTTTGACGATTTCTGTATATGCCGGTCTCTCTATGTTTCTGGAGAGTTTTATGTTATGGGCAGGAAATGCTTCACCGAAAAACATTGGACTTACAATCGTAGGTTATCTGTATAAACGTGGTATTGAAAAGGATGATATGGGTTATGCATGCTGTGTTGGTGTAGTTCTTCTGATCATCGCTCTTATCATTAACTTTATACAGTTGCTTCTGAACGGTACGTTCAAAAAGGAGGAGGACTGATTATGAATAAAGCGGCTTCTTCTGAAAATATAAAGGCAGGAATGCGCATCAGACGTGGAATCGGGAGCTTTTTTGCAACCCTGTGGTTTGCATTTATCTGCTTTGTTATTATTTTCCCTGTCTTTTCCGGATTCATTGCATCCTTCCGTCCCGGAAGGGAACTGATCCGGAGAGGATTGAGCATTAATCTCGATATTAAGACCATGAGTTTAGACAACTATCGCTATCTGTTTACACCGAACGCAGATTCAGCAAAATACTGGATGTGGTTCAAAAACAGTATGGTATTGACTATTGTATCAGTAGTTCTGACGCTTCTGATCTGTTACTTTATTGCATATGGTCTTACCATGTATGATTTCAAGTTGAAAAATGTACTGTTTTTTCTGGTAATCGCAACAATGATGGTACCTTTCGAAATCCTTTTATTGCCTCTTTATAAGGAAATGACGCAGCTTAAACTGATGGATACACTGGCAGGTGTTATTCTTCCGGGACTTTGCGGTGCTTCAACCATATTCTTTTTTCATCAGTATATGCTTTCTCTTCCAAAAGAACTGCTGGATGCAGGAAGAATTGATGGCGCAAACGAATACTATATTTCTGTGCGCATCATGATGCCAATTGTAAAACCTGCATTTTCTGCAATGGCAATCTTATGTGCAATGGGTGCCTGGAATAACATGCTGTGGCCATTGATGGTATTTCGCAGTGCAAACAAGTTTACATTAACAATTGGACTGAATACGCTTCTGACTCCGTACGGAAACAATTATGATGTTCTGATTGCGGGATCCATGCTGGCTATTTTGCCGATATTTATTGTGTTTCTCCTGTTCCAGCGGTATATTATTGATGGTATGACTGCAGGAGCAGTAAAGGGCTGATCTGTTATGCAAAAAATCTGACAGGCCTGTGTCTGAGCATACATGGTAGTTTACGTATGCGATTGCACAGACCTGTTTTTATGGCATAATTGCAAAAAAGGAAGGTATAATATGGCACATATTATTGTTAACACTAATATTTCCAGAGGAATGATCAACAAAAATATTTACGGGCAGTTTTCAGAGCATTTGGGCAGATGCATTTATGAAGGCATTTTTGTCAGAGAAGATTCCGGCATTCCGAATGTAAATGGAATGCGTACGGATGTGGTGGAAGCACTCAGACGTATTAATATTCCGCTTCTGCGCTGGCCGGGCGGGTGTTTCGCAGATACCTACCACTGGAGAGATGGAATCGGACCTTCTGATATGCGCAAGACAATCGTAAATACCAACTGGGGAGGTGTGACAGAAGATAACTCTTTTGGTACGCATGAATTTATGGAACTTTGCAGACAGCTGGAATGTGAACAATATTTTTCGGGAAATGTGGGAAGCGGTACCGTACAGGAATTCAGTGACTGGATTGAGTATTGCAACATGGGTGGCATATCGCCTATGGCACAGGAACGCCGACAGAATGGTCAGGAAGAACCCTGGCATGTCAAGTATTGGGGAATCGGGAATGAGGCATGGGGATGCGGCGGTTCGATGAAAGCTGATTACTATGCAGATGAGTGCAGGAAATATGCAACCTATATGCGCAATTATGATCCGGCACATAAAATTTATAAAATTGCTTCAGGAGCAAATGCATCGGATTATCACTGGACAAAAACAGTAACTGAAAAAGCCGGTGATGTGATTGACGCGGTATCTCTGCATTATTATACGCTTCCGACAAATGACTGGGCAGGAAGCAAGGGTGCTGCGACCGGATTCGATCAGGCACAGTATTATGCTACACTCCATAACACATTATATATGGAAGAACTGGTTGAAAATCACAGTCGCATCATCAGACAGTGTAATAAGAACAAGAAGATCGGACTGGTGGTGGATGAGTGGGGAACCTGGTATGATGTGGAGCCTGGTACCAATCCGGGATTCCTTTATCAGCAGAATACGGTTCGTGATGCACTGGTTGCAGGAATCAACCTGAATATCTTTAACAATCACTGTGACACGGTTGTTATGACCAATATTGCACAGGTCATCAATGTTCTGCAGAGTATGATTCTGACAGAAGGTCCCAAAATGCTTCTGACACCGACCTATCATGTATTTGATCTGTATCAGGGGCATATGGGTGCAAGACAGGTGGAGAGTTATGCGGAAGCAAAACAGCTGAATCAGGAGGAAGACAAACAGGTACCTGATCTGCATGTATCTGCAAGTGAGAAGGACGGAAAGCTGCTGGTTACAGCTGTGAATCTGAGTATGACAGACAGCATTCCTGTCGACGTGATACTCTCAGGAGTCAGAGGCAGATCCATAGAAGGCAAAGCGGTATATGGCGGCGCAGAACGCTGCAATACATTTGAAAATCCGGTAAACGTAGGCAGCAGTGAACTTGCCTGCGAACTTACAGAAGAAGGGTTCCATGCAGTTCTGCCGGCCTGTGCGGTATGTGCATTTACAATTGTGGAGGACTAAAATCTGCTAATGGAAAGTTGATATATGGAATGTTGAACTTTCTGATTCAGAAAACATGGTTAAGATGGAAGATAACACGCAAAATAAAGATTGTAGGCTATGCCTCCTGCGAGATCTGGCAGACCGGGATGCACAGAATCTGTATCAATATGTGATCAAAGCACAGAATATGCTGACAGAATCAGAGAAAATTTCAAATACGGAATATGAGGAGCGGCTTTCTATCTGCCGCTCCTGTTCTGATTTACAGAATGCCACCTGTATGCAGTGCGGCTGTTATGTGGAAATTCGGGCACTGAAAAAGCAGGTGCATTGTCCGCATGGAAAGCAAAAGTGGTAAAAAGAAAAACAATATAACCACAGATTATCAGAAGTATAAATAATATTGATTTTACTTATGCCGCCTTATCGTGTATAGTATCTGTTGTCAGCCAAGGCTGATTTGTACATACACTTGAAAAGTTTTATACAATAAGGAGGCAATTATGGTTAAGGCAGTTGTAGGCGCTAACTGGGGTGACGAAGGTAAAGGCAAGATCACGGATATGATGGCAGATCAGGCCGATGTCGTAATCCGTTTTCAGGGTGGTGCCAATGCAGGTCATACGATTGTGAATGATTACGGTAAGTTTGCACTTCATACTTTACCGTCAGGTGTTTTTCATCAGAAAATCACAAATATTATCGGGAATGGTGTTGCGCTTAATATACCCGTACTGATGAAGGAACTGAAATCCATTACAGATAAGAATGTACCGATGCCGAATCTCATGATTTCCGACAGATGCCAGATTGTTATGCCATATCATATTCTGTTTGATCAGTATGAGGAAGAACGGCTTGCAGGAAAATCTTTCGGATCAACAAAGTCCGGTATTGCACCTTTTTATTCAGATAAATATGCTAAAATCGGTTTTCAGGTTAATGAGTTATTTGATGAAGATCTTCTGAAAGAGAAGATTGGAAGAGTACTTGTCATGAAGAATATTCTTCTGGAAAATCTTTATCACAAGCCGGTGATTGATCCGGCAGAACTTCTTGCAACCATGCAGGAATACCGGGATATGGTTCAGCCGTTTGTGGCAGATACCTCTCTTTTCCTGGATAAGGCGATCAAAGAAGGCAAGACCATTCTGTTGGAAGGACAGCTTGGAACCATGAAAGATCCGGATCACGGAATATATCCGATGGTTACCTCTTCTTCTACGCTGGCAGCATATGGTGCAATCGGTGCAGGAATTCCGCCGTATGAAATCAAACAGATTGTCGTTGTTAACAAAGCATATTCTTCAGCAGTTGGTGCGGGTGCGTTTACATCGGAGATATTTGGAGATGAAGCGGACGAACTCAGAAGACGCGGCGGTGACGGCGGTGAATATGGAGCGACTACAGGACGCCCCAGACGTATGGGCTGGTATGACTGTGTAGGAAGTAAATATGGCTGCAGACTGCAGGGAGCTACAGATGTTGCACTTACCGTACTGGATGTACTCGGCTATCTCGATGAGATACCGGTATGCGTAGGTTATGACATTGATGGAGAAGTTACGACGGATTTCCCTGTGACACATATTCTGGAAAAGGCAAAGCCTATCTATAAGACGCTTCCCGGCTGGAAATGTGATATTCGCGGTATTCATAAGTATGAAGATTTACCGGAGAACTGCCGCAATTATATTGAATTTATTGAAAAGGAGATCGGTTATCCGATTACAATGGTTTCCAACGGACCGAGCAGAAGCGATATTATTTATCGCAGGAGTCCGCTGGCTCGATAAGTTTTTTTGAGACAGATATTGGTTACACGATCCGCCGCAGGCGGAGTATCTTACTCGCAAGATGCTTTATTATAGGATTGACGCTGCAAAGAGACCCATGTAAGATAAAAAGCATGGATCTCTTTGCTTTTCTGTGCAGAGAGTGCAAAACGGACGATATGAAAAACTGCAGCTGCAGTTTTTTCATGATCCAAAATTCAGGAATGAGGATAAAAATGGAAAAAAAGAAAAAAAACAAAAAAAATCCCAGGCAGATAGCGGCCTTAATTGGTATCGCGCTTCTGATTCTTCTGTATGTGGGGCTTTTGATTCAGGCACTGACTTTTGGACCTGATGCAGGGCAGATATTTATGTCGGCACTGACAGGAACGGTCACGATTCCAATCGTGGTCTGGCTCTTTATATGGGTATACGGAGTATACGCCAGAAGACATACGATTGCATCTCTGGATGCAATGACAAGCAATCAGATGCATGATGCATATGGAAATGTGATTCAAAAAGAGCCTGACGGACAGATTAAAATATTATTTTTGATATCGGAAATGTTCTGGTTGATTTCAGCTGGAAAAAGCATTACGAAGATTGTGGATTTGATGATCAGATGGTAGAACGGCTTGCACGGGCTACGGTATACAGCAGCGACTGGAACGAGTACGACAGAGGCGTTCTGACAGATGAACAGATTATTGACAGTTTTGTTGAAAATGATCCGGAAATCGAAACAGAGATCAGAAAAACACAGGAAGATTTCAGTGGGATCATCCTGCATCGTGAAACTTCTATTCCATGGATTCAGGCATTGAAAGAACAGGGATATCAGGTTCTGGTATTATCCAATTTTTCTCACAGAGCATTGAAACAGTGCAGAGATGAGATGACATTTCTCGATTATGTGGATGGCGGCATTTTAAGCTATCGTGAAAATCTGATCAAACCCGATCCGGCGATCTATCAGTTGTTGATGGAAAGATATGATCTGAACCCGGAAGAGAGTATTTTCATTGATGATACACCGCAAAATGTGGAAGCGGCAAGAAAGCTTGGCATACATGGAATCGAATTTCATACCAGAGAGCAGGTGCTGCAGGAGATGGCAGAACTTGGTGTAAATATCTGATATCAGGCTTTTTTTACAATGAGCTCCAGTAACCGGCTGGCTGCAACCGATAATGGCTGACTGCTGCTTGTGACAATACAGAAACTTCGTTTTGGAATCATTTCATGGAACCGGAGTTCAAACAGAATGCCGGATTCGATGTATTCTTCTGCAAAATTGCGGACCACGGAGCCAATGCCGAGATTACGCAGAGCGAATTGTACGATCATATCACTTGTGGCAAGCTCAAATTCAGGATGGATCACGACCCCCTTTTTTCGCAGGAAGTGATCAATATAGGAGCGTGTACTGGTATTTCCTTCCAGTGAAATCATCGGCAGCTTTTCCAGATCCTGAAAATCAAGCATATGGTTTTTGTATTGTGTAAAGCGTCGCCCGGCTATAAAAGTATCAGAGATGTCCATTACTTCAATGGATTTGATTCCGGGACTGGTTTCAAACGGTGTGGATACAATACCGAAATCAATGCGGTCATTTTCCAGATAATGCAGCGTTTCAGGTGTGGGACCGTTTGTGACGGTGACTTTGATATTAGGGTATCGTTCATGAAAGGCTTCCAGATATGGCAGCAGGAAAAATCGCAGCGTCATGTCACTTGCACCGACCCTCACTTCACCGGCATCCAGGTGAAGCATTTGCTGAAGTCTGTGTTCTCCCAGTGCAATCTGTTCATAACCTTTTGCAACATAACTGTATAGCAGTTCTCCTTCGGCAGTCAGAGTCATTCCACGGGAAGTACGGCGAAAAAGACCTGCGCCGAGGACGGATTCAAGTTGCCGGATGGACTGACTTACAGCCGGCTGTGATATGGAAAGCTTTTCCGCAGCAGCGGTGATCCCGCCACACTTGGCGACATAATAAAAAACTTTATAGTATTCCAGATTTGATGTCATGATAACTCCTTTATAAAAGCATTTTGTATAAAGATGTGCGGTATGATATTTCATAAAAATGATTGACATGAATAGTGGTACATGATATATTAACAGATGTTTGATAACAAAGCAGAGTATCCACTCTCACCCTGTAGCAATGGCTGACAGGCGTTTATACGATTCAGATGAACTGCAGGAGATATTTGATGCGGTGATATGACTTGATTATAAAGTGGATACGATTGCGTGTCCACTTTCTTTTTAGGTGCGGAGGTATAAAACCATTAGCGATTTATTTATTAATGAGCAAATCAGGGACAAAGAGGTACGTGTCGTAGGACCCGATGGAGAGGCACTTGGAGTTATGTTACTTCAGGATGCAAGAAAGGCAGCAGAGGATGCAGGCGTTGATCTGGTAAAGATTGCACCGAATGCAAAACCGCCTGTATGCAAGATCGTAGATTATAGCAAGTACAAATATGATCAGCTTCAGAAAGCAAAGGAAGCCAAGAAAAAACAGAAAATTGTAGATATCAAGGAAATCCGGCTTTCCCCGAACATTGACACAAATGATTTGAATACAAAAGTCAATGCGGCCAAGAAGTTTCTTGCCAAAGGAAACCGAGTGAAGATTACACTTCGTTTTCGTGGACGTGAGATGGCCCACATGGGTGCCAGCGTTCATATTCTGACGGATTTTGCTGCAGCAGTTGCTGATGTTGCGGTTGTTGAGAAACAGCCCAAGGTCGAAGGCCGTAGTATGACGATGTTTTTAGCTGAAAAACACTGAAAAGAAGTACGTGTAAATCACAGAAATACAGGAGGATTTGATTATGCAGCACAAAATGAAGACCAACAGCTCTGCTGCCAAGCGTTTTAAGGTAACAGGAACAGGCAAGTTAATGAGAAATAAGGCATTCAAGCGTCATATCTTGACCAAGAAATCCACAAAGAGAAAGAGAAACTTAAGACAAGCCGGCTATGGTTGATCATACAATTCTACAGAACATGAAGAAGATATTACCGTACATGTAATGATGACCGGTAAGCTTATGATTAGGAGGATATAATAATGGCAAGAGTTAAAGGCGCAATGAATGCCAAGAAGAAACATAATAGAGTATTAAAGCTCGCTAAGGGTTATAGAGGAGCAAGATCCAAACAGTACAGAGTTGCAAAACAGTCCGTTATGAGAGCACTTACATCTGCATTTGCAGGCCGTAAGCAGAAAAAGAGAGATATGAGATCCCTTTGGATCGTTCGTATCAATGCAGCAGCAAGACTGAATGGCCTTTCTTACAGCAAACTGATGCATGGTCTTAAGCTGGCAGGTGTTGATATGAACAGAAAGATGCTGGCAGAACTTGCAGTTAATGATGCAGAAGGTTTTAAGACACTTGCAGAGCTTGCAAAGACAAAGATCGCATAATAAATCTGATCTGTCAGATTTGAATAAAGAGACAATGGGGCTCCGTAAGAGATTACGGAGCTTTTCTGTTTTTTCAGAAAGGGGATTTGTCATTATGGCAGTATTGGAACAGCTTGAACCGAAAGAAGTATTTCATTTTTTGAGGAGATATGCCGCATTCCGCATGGTTCAGATAACCTGCAGCAGATCAGTGATTATCTTGTGCAGTTTGCAAAAGACAGGAATCTGGAGGTTATACAGGATGATGCATTGAATGTAATTATCAGGAAGCCTGCGAGTAAGGGATATGAAGATCGCGATCCGATTATTCTGCAGGGACATATGGATATGGTCGCTGTCAGTGATCCGGATGCAGATATTGATATGAAGAAAGATTCATTGAGATTGCAGACGGATGGTCAATATGTCTGGGCGAAAGGTACGAGTCTGGGAGGCGATGATGGTATTGCAGTTGCATATAGCCTTGCACTTCTTGATTCCGACACCATACCACATCCGTTGCTTGAGGTAGTCATTACAACAAATGAAGAAACCGGGATGGACGGTGCAAGAGCAATTGATTTATCGGGATTAAAAGGCAGGCAGCTTCTGAATATGGATAATGAGGAAGAAGGCGTTTTGTTAACCAGCTGTGCAGGAGGCGGGGCGATTCCACAGTTATCTTCCTGTTAACCGGATTAAAAGATCCGGAACGGCGTATAATCTGGAGATCACAGGGCTTCTTGGCGGACATTCCGGAGAAATGATCATCAAAGGACGTGGAAATGCAAATTGCCTCATGGGGAGATTGCTGACAGAACTTCGCAAGAAAGTAGATTTTTCTATTGTGGATCTTTCCGGAGGGGTTGCTGACAATGCAATACCCCGCAGTGCGCAGGCAAAGATCATTTTACCGCAGGAAGTAAAAACAGATGATTTTCTGTGTGCGGTGAAACAGACAGAAACGGCGGTATGTGCCGAACTGGAATTGAAAGATCCGGGAGTGAAATTTAATTGTACAGCGCTTGAAAAGGGAACCTTTGAATGTCTGGATGAAACTTCTCTGAAAAAGGCATCCGAGCTGATCTGTTCTCTTCCGAATGGCGTACAGGCTATGAGCGCTGCAATCACGGGGCTTGTTGAAACTTCATTAAATCTTGGAATCATGAAGCTGGATAAAGAACTTCTGACACTTGAATTTTCTGTTCGAAGCAGTATAGAATCGGCCAAAAACAATCTTTTTCAAAAACTGATAATGATTACAGAAGCGTTTGGCGGCAGGTATGATATTACCGGAGCATATCCCGGTTGGGCATACAGGCAGGATTCAAAACTCAGGGCGCACATGATCTCTGTATATCAGAGGCTCTATGGAAAAGAACCTGAGGTAGTAGCGATTCACGCAGGTGTGGAATGCGGATTGTTCAGTGAGAAGATCAGCGGACTGGATTGTATATCAATCGGACCTGATATGCAGGATATTCATACAACAGGAGAAAAACTTTCTGTGGCCTCCACAAAGCGTACCTGGGAATACATCAAAGCGGTATTGGAATAGAAAGTAAAAATAGACAAATTGAAATAATACAATTTGTCTATTTTTTTGTGTTCCTATTTATCGGATCTGATGATAAAATGGAAACTGCACGAATTCATGAAGTTTCCAATTGGAAACTTTTTTACAAAACTTTTTGAGAGGAAAAGAGCTTTATGGATATGAACGAAACGCAAAATAGAATCATGGAAACTGTGATTGAGGAATTCAACAAAAAGGGACTAAAATTCACAATGGATGATGTTGCAAAAGATCTGCATATGAGCAAAAAGACGATTTACAAAGAATACGCAGATAAAGCGGAACTTTTTGATAATATGGTGGATTATTGTTTTTCATCCATTAAGAAAAGTGAAGCAGCTATTATGAATGATCCGAAACTGAGTACGGTAGATAAGATATCCGGGATTCTGATTGCACTTCCGGATAATTATAAAAATATTGATTTTCGCATGATGTACCAGTTAAAAGATAAATATCCGGATGTCTATACCAAAATAGAAAAAAAAACTTGAGACAGATTGGGATAATACGATTTGCCTGCTTGAACAGGGGATGGAAGAGGGTGTGATACGCAGAGTACCGGTTGCCGTAATCAAGGCAATGGTAGAGGCTGCCATTGAAAAATTCCTGAGTTCTGATGTGCTGATATCCGGAAATACCGGATATAATCAGGCATTGGAGACCATGGTAGATATTATCATGAATGGAATTTGTGCAAAGAATGTGGAACTGACAGCAGAAAAGTAAGTGAAAACTGGAATTTCGTGCGCTGAAAAAGCGCGGAAGTGGGGACAAAAGTGATTATCAGAAAAAACAATATTTTTTTACTTCAAACACCACAGACATCATGGATGTTTCATATCCTTCCATCAGGACACCCGGAGCATATCCATTATGGCGCTTCTCTTCTGGATCCTTCATTATATGAAACACTTGTCCATGACCCGGGCAGAGATGCGGGAGATATCCTGTTGCAGATGGAGACTGCAATGACAGAAAAGCATCAGTGTGGGGGCGGTAATATGATTGCATATGACCAACAGCATCTGAATTTATGTCTGGAGGATATGTGTCTGGAAATGTCTTCATTTGGGAAAGGTGATATCAGAGATCCTTTTGTAGAGATGATTCATCCGGATGGTGGCACGACCTGTGATTTCCTGTTTGAAAAGGCAGAAATTCACAGCAAAGTGGAGCCGCTTAAGACCTTTCCCTGTTCGTATGATGACAGCAGCATGCAGCAGGGAGATGGTGCGCAGCAGCTGATCATTACCATGTATGATCATGCATACGGAATTCATCTCCAGATGATTTATACGGTATATCCGGATTGCGATGTGATTACAAGGAGCGCAGCGCTTATCTATGATGGTGCGCAGCCCGAGAGCGTCATAACCATCAGAAGGCTGATGAGCACACAGATCGATTTTCAGGAAAGCGGTTATCGCTTCAGTTCCTTTCATGGAAGATGGGCAGACGAAATGCACCGTGCTGACGCACTTTGCACGGCAGGCAAAATTGTTAATGAAGAATTGGCGGCAGGGGAATCCGGCAGCAGATCCAATCCGTTTGTTATGATCAGCAGTCCTGATACAACACAGGACACCGGAATCTGTTATGGTATTAATCTGGTTTACAGCGGGAATCACTATGAAGCACTTTCTTCAGATGGAGATAAAAGCAGGTTTGTCTGCGGAATCGAACCGGTCGGGTTTTCCTGGAAACTGCATGCGGGAGAAAGATTTGAAGCACCGGAAGCGGTCATGACCTGGTCAGAAAGCGGTATGAACGGTATGAGCCATCATATGCATGATTTTGTCAGGAAGCATATTGTACGCGGATACTGGAGAGATAAACAGCGTCCGGTGCTGATTAACAGCTGGGAAGCTTCTTATTTTAAATTTACGCAGGCAAGTCTGTTGAATCTGGCAAAAGCAGCGCAGAATCTTGGAATTGAGCTGTTCGTTCTGGATGACGGGTGGTTTGGACAAAGAGATGATGACAGCAGATCACTGGGAGACTGGACAGAAAATCAGAAAAAGCTGCCGGAAGGATTAAAAGGATTATCTGAAAAAATTGAAGCACTTGGGATGTCTTTTGGAATCTGGGTTGAACCCGAAATGCTGAACGAAGACAGTGATCTGTTCCGTATGCACCCAGACTGGGCGGTACGGATTCCAGGCCATGCGCACAGCCTGGGAAGAAATCAGATGCTTCTGGATCTGACCAGGAAAGAGGTACAGCAATATGTAATTGACTCCATGAGCAAAGTCTTTTCATCCGGGAAGATATCCTATGTTAAATGGGATATGAACAGAATCTTTTCCGATTATTATTCGCAGAGTCTTGACGCTGACAGGCAGCAGGAGTTTTCATACCGCTATGTCTGTGGATTATATCATTGTATGAATGAACTGACGCACAGTTTTCCGCACATTCTGTTTGAAGGCTGTTCCTCCGGAGGAAACCGGTTTGATCTGGGGATATTATGCTATTTCCCACAGATATGGGGAAGCGATGATACAGATGCAATCTGCAGGGCAGATATCCAGAACGGATACAGTTACGGGTATCCGACATCTGTAATCGGAGCACATGTATCTGCAAGTCCCAATCATCAGACACTTAACAGAACACCGCTTGCCACCCGTTTTGAAATTGCATCCTGCGGGTGCCTTGGCTATGAGCTGGATCTTTGTGATCTGAGTGATTTTGAAAAGAAGGAAATTGCCGCGCAGATAGCTTTATATAAAAAATGGAGACATGTTCTGCAATTTGGAGAATATACCCGTCTTGAAAAAGATCGCTGGATGATGTCGGAAAAGGATCGGAGCCGTGCAGCTGCATTTATTCTCAAAAGGGAAAGCAGACCGAATCACAATTCCGTTACACTCAGAACAAGAGGACTTTCACAGGATGCGACGTATCATTTTACAAATCGCGTGGTAGATCTGGAATTAAAGGACTTTGGAAGTCTGATCAATACAATGAATCTGCCGGTACATGTCAAACAGGGCGGAATCATGCAGGATATTGCCAACCGGTTTATTACCATACATAATGAAGAAGAAAATCTGCAGGTTTCAGGCATGGTACTGAATAACTGCGGGGTACGTTTAAAGTCGGCATATGCAGGCTGCGGATTTGGAAATGACGGACAGATCAGGGTGCAGCGTTCCGGGGATACGAGAATGTATCTGATGGAAAAAATACAGAAATAAACGAGAGGGTGGTGTTTGAATTGAAACAGATTACACTTGGCAGTACAGGAATTACGGTGCCACAGAATGCATTTGGTGCACTTCCTGTTCAAAGAGATGATATGGAGCTTGCGGTAAAGCTTCTGCGCAGAGCTTATGAAGGCGGGATGACTTTTTTTGATACGGCAAGAGCCTACAGTGACAGTGAAGAGAAGCTTGGCAATGCATTTACAGGAATGCGCGACAAAATTTATATTGCCACCAAGACAGGAGCCAAAACGCCGGAAGGATTCTGGAAAGATCTGGAATGTTCACTCCGGAATCTGCAGACAGATCATGTGGATATTTATCAGTTTCACTGTGCAGATCAGGCATATCGGCCAAATGATGGTACGGGCATGTATGAATGCATGCTGGAAGCAAAAGCGCAGGGGAAGATCCGGCATATTGGGATTACGGCACATAAACTGCAGGTAGCAGTTGAAGCAGTTGCGACCGGTCTGTATGAAACACTGCAGTTTCCGTTCAGTTACCTTTCTTCGGATAAGGAAATTGATCTGGTGCATCAATGCGCAGCCGCCAACATGGGATTTATCGCCATGAAAGGACTGGCAGGAGGACTGATCAATCAATCAGAAGCTGCGATGGCGTTTATGACACAGTTTGACAATGTGCTTCCAATCTGGGGGGTTCAGAGAGAAAATGAGCTGGAAGAGTGGCTTGGATACATGAAGCAGACACCATCTATGACAGCAGAAATAGTATCTTTTATCACAAAAGAACAAACGGAGCTTGCGGGAGACTTTTGCAGAGGCTGCGGCTATTGCATGCCATGTCCTGCCGGCATACAGATCAATAATTGTGCACGGATGTCCCTGATGTTGCGGCGCGCACCCTCAGCACACTGGCTTTCTCCGGAGATGCAGGAACAGATGCAAAAGGTTGAAGGCTGTCTGAACTGTGGCAAATGTATCAGCAAATGTCCCTATGAACTGAATACACCGAAGCTGCTGCAAAAAAATTATGCGGATTATAAGAGAATTCTGGCGGGTGAAGTTACGATTTGAAAAAACTTTATTAAATTTTGCAGGGATCAGTTGCGGTATGCTAACAGTGTGTTGTAATATTCTGATATGAGGATGGAAGCGAGGTGGCATATGGGACTGAGAGAGATACTGTTTGGTAAAAATACAGATAACGAAGAAGTAAATGAGCAGGAAGAAATAAAAGAAGAAGTAAAAGATGAAGTGCAGGAAGAAATAAAGAAAGCAGAGGACATAAAAGTGGAAGAAAATACAAAAACAGATGTAAATACAGAAAAAAATGAAGAAGTGACAACAGATATGCTGGTGGGTGAGATTATAAGCAAACATCCTTCTGCTGCACAGTTTCTTATGGACTGCGGGATGGAATGCATTTTCTGTCCGGCTTCTCAGATGGAATCACTGGGAGAGGCATGTGCAGTACATGGAATTGATGCGGACGAAATCTGTGCGGCATTAAATGAAAAACTTTCAGCATATAAAGAATAAGTAACAGATTGTGATTGAATCAACAATTATGGTTCTGCTGTACACCCCTTTACCGGATGATACCGGAAAAGGGGATTTTTTTGTGAAGAGGCAGTGCAGCAGGTATTGCTGAAAGCAGAAATGGTTTTCATTCTTTATCTTTTTCTGCTATGGAAATATGGTTGTGAAGCGCTCTGGGCTGGTGCATCAAATCTTCCCGGATTTTCTGTTCCGTAGCAGAAACCTCTGACCAGAAATCACGTGCGGAAAGCCGCATTGCACCTTGGCCGTAGATGATTATCTGCTCAACGGCATCAGATGTTGCTACGGTTACCCGGTGTTTTCCGGAAAGGTCATGGACCGCTTTTTCTATGTATTGATCTGCGGTTTCTGCTTCTCTGGTGTATACAATATTCAGATTATGATATTGCAGAACACGTTCCTGACCGCCGGCTACTTTATAGGCATCAAAGATCAGAATCACCGTCTCACGCCGATATCCCTGAAAATTGGATAAAACATCCATCAGACGGTCACGCGCAGCTTTCAGATCCGTTTGCGCAAGATCCTGCAGTTCGCTGGAGGCATAAAGAATATTGTAGCCATCAACCAGAAGATATTCACGGATCGGTTCAGCATTCTTTTGCGCAGGCTGATACCTGGGATCTCCGCCTGCATTGCCGGATGTATCATCGGAATCTGCGGTGACGGTGTCAGAACCATATGCTCTTGTGCGTTCTGAAAGCGCATCATAACGCGGCCTGACAGGACCATAGGTGCGTTCGAAAATGGCTGTCAGTTCTTTTTCCGTTGACAGATGTGCACGTTCCCGATCCGCATAGGAACGGGAGTCGGCCTGATTAAGATTTTCAGGTATCGGTGCATCGGTATCGGGTGTCCATTCACTTTCTGCATGCATCATGCTGCGAACCTGATTCCAGGGAATGATCGTGCCGGCTCCATGCGAACAGAAAACAGAAGAAGACGGATTATCCATATCCAGATCAGGCACATAACCAGCAGCGGCAATAACCGCTTCTGCATTATGGCAGGGCTGATAACCACAGAAAGAAACGGACAGGGAACCCTCTCCGTGGGTATAGGCAGAAAGTTCCTGCGCATAATCACCCAGACAGGCAGCAGGAACAGTACCTGTCAGAACTGCCTTATCGTCAGTTATTTCAGAAGGATTTACAGTTGCATTCATTTTCTGCAGATCAGTAAGTGCATGTCCCAAAGCTTCCGGTGGGACTTCCAGTCTGAAGGTGAGAACCGGTTCCAGGAGAATATTCTGTGCCATCATAAGGCCCTGCCGGACAGCACGGTAGGTTGCCTGTCTGAAATCCCCGCCTTCGGTATGTTTCATACTGGCGCGGCCGTTTACAAGGGTGATCCTCATATCTGTCAGGTCAGATCCTGTCAGGATGCCTTTGTGGCGTTTTTCTTCCAGATGTGTGAGAACCAGATGCTGCCAGTTGCGATCCAGAAGGTCAGTTGAACAATGCGCATCAAAGGTCATTCCGCTTCCGGGTTCAGTTGGCTCCATCAGAAGATGAACTTCTGCATAATGACGAAGTGGTTCGAAGTGTCCGACTCCCTCTACAGGAGCAGCAATTGTCTCTTTGTAGACAATTGTTGCAGGACCGAAATTGATCTGCATACCGAATCGTTCCAGCATCAGATGTTGCAGAATTTCCATTTGTATCCGTCCCATGACCTGTGCATAGAGTTCCCCGTTATCATCATTTCTGGAAATGTGCAGCATTGGTTCTTCTTCTTCCAGAATACGAAGATTCTGATATGCCCGAAAGGGATCTGCATCATCCGTAAGCAGGATCCTGCAACGCAGAATGGGCTGTAGAAGCTCTTCCTCGGAAGATTGTTCAGTACCCAGACCATCACCGGAATGCGTGCAGGACAGACCGGTTACAGTACAGATGCTCCCCGCAGATACTTCTGGTACAGATTCATATCTGACACCGGAATACAGTCTGATCTGATCAATTTTTTCTGAAACAGATTGACCATTCGTATCGGATTGCAGAATCAAATCGCGTACTTTTAAAGTCCCGCCTGTGATTTTCAACCAGGTCAGACGCTTGCCGGTTTCATCGCGCGATATCTTAAAAACACGTGCGCCAAAAGAATCAGGGTAATCGGGAATGGAAATATACTGCGCAAGAGCGTGGAGAAATGTATCAATGCCATCCAGTTTAAGTGCGGAACCAAAAAAGCATGGGAACAGATTTCGTTTACGAATCAGGTGTGCAATGTCATGTACTGTAATATGGTGGCCTTCCAGATAGGAAGAAAGGAGATGTTCTTCACATACGGCAATATCTTCATACCATGCACTTGCAGGATCGGATGATGTCCCATTCTGGTTGGGATCCTTTGTAAAATCAACAATATGATCAGAAAGAGATCCCCGCAGTCCGGAATAAATTCTGTCGTGATCGGCTCCCGGTTGATCCATCTTATTAATAAACAGAAAAACAGGTACGTGATAATGCGTCAGAAGACGCCAGAGTACACGTACCTGTCCGTTTATACCATCTGCTGCGCTGATGACCAGGACGGCAGCATCCAGAACCTGCAGAGACCGTTCCATTTCGGGAGAAAAATCAGTATGTCCAGGCGTATCGAGAAGTGTAAATTTTTTGCCGTAAGCAGAAAAAAGAGCCTGCTTGGAAAATATCGTTATCCCACGGGATTTTTCAAGTGCATAAGTATCTAAAAATGCATCTTTATGATCGACACGGCCCTGCGATCTGACAACGCCTGAGAGATAAAGAATTGCTTCTGAAAGTGTGGTTTTTCCGGCATCAACATGAGCCAGTATGCCCACTGTAATATTGGGGTCATTCATGTGGATAATTCCTTTGCATCTGTTGCTGTCTTTGCTGACGCCTTTTCTGATTGTTGATGATCCATTCATCCAGGGTCTGCGGTACATAATCGGAGTAAGAGCAGAAACAGTTAATAATATGGTTTTTATAGAATCTGGTACCGCGGAAGTTTTTGACGTCTTCCTCCGCACGTTCGATCACACCCTGCGAATAGATGTCATCATGGATATGTCCGTAGAGCAGGTAGGAACCGCCATGTGAATCATGGTAGCAGATAGTCGGATAGTGAAACAGATTGACAGTACGGCTTTCGTCCTCGATTTCAGCATAATCCCTGATCCAGCCAAACAGAGAAGGATTGAAAGAAGGATCCATCAGAAAACGGTCATATTCACCTATGATCAGATATTTTTTTCCGGCAAGCTGTTTTAGAATCTGTGTTGTCTGTGCAGCAGTCCCGTCAGAAAAATCTCCGACGAGGAATACTTCATCGACCTGGCTGATTTTAGCATTCCATTGCCGAATCATATAGGCATTCATCTGATCAACATCCGAAAAACCGCGATATCTGAAAATGGGAAGAGTCGTATTTCTTTTTACGCGGGAGCAGAAAAAATGCGTGTCGGAAATATAATACTTCATGGCATTCCTCATTTCTGCGCATCAGATCAGCGCACAGCGTTTTATACGTTTCATGAGACGAAAGCAGAATCTGTATCAAAGTAATTCAAAAATATCAAATATATTATATCATAAAATAAATACAAAGTGCACAGACGCATACAGGCCGTTGTATCCAGATAGAATGCAGCGCATTTGACAAAAGAACACAGGAAGATCATTTTATGATCAACCTGTGTTCTTTTGTCATTCTCAATTGTATATCGGCAACTTCCTGTGCAAAAGAGGACTGATGCGTTGCAATAATAATCATTCTGTCCGGAGATTTCAGTTCTTTGATAAAGGAGGTAACCCATTCCTGTCCCTCTTCATCCAGACCACTGATCGGTTCATCCAGAATCAGAACCGGAGGCTCCATGGCCAGAACGGCAGCAAGGGCACAGCGTTTCTGCTCCCCTCCGCTTAGATTAAAGGGCGCACGCAGGCGGATGTCCTGCAGATGTAAAAGCGTGATGTAGTGCTCTACGCGATCATGTACTTCCGTATCACTTAAATCCAGTTGATGCAATCCAAATGCAATTTCATCTTCAACTGTTTTGCAGAAGAGCTGAATTTCAGAATGTTGAAAGACAAATCCGACCTGTCTGTGAAAAGCCTTTGCAAAGTCAGATTTTTTCATTGTTTTCTCTGTAATATCCTTTCCGTCAAAAAGAAACTTGCCGGAAGAAGGAAAACGCAAACCATTCAGAATACGAAACAAGGTAGATTTGCCGCAGCCGTTGGGACCCTGCAGACAATAACACTTTCCCATTTCGAAACGATAGGTTATATGGCTGAGTGCCGGTATATTCTGGTAACTGTATGATATATCCTGTAAGTCAATCATCATCATTCTCCATTTGTTGAAACTGCATATATTGGTAGTATTGGATATTTGAATATGCTACATGGCCTTCTGGGTATATACAAATAAAATAACGAGCAGCGGAATGAGCAGGGTATAGAGCATATCGGGGGTACCGATCTTGTGTTTGCGGTAGGAACGGTATTCTCCGTCAAAGCACCTGCAGGACATCGCTTCGGATGTTTCGATGGACATTTGCTGTGCGCGTAAAAAAGTTGTTCCGAGTATACCACCTGTTCCGGCGTTTTTCCAGTGGTCTGCACCCACACGTCGTAAGGTTACTGCTTCCAGGATTGCATTGCTGTAGCGGCCGAGGATGACCAGAAAGCGCATGGTCATATCCAGTGTAAAGACAAAAAGCTGCGGTGCATGAAGGGTCCGGAATGCATCAGTCATTTTTTTCCAGCTGATGGAGCTGCCAAGCTGCGATAAAATCAGAACGGATTCAAATACTTTCAGCGAAACAGTCATGAGCGTGCGGGGATGACCCATAAATACCGCGGGAAGCATAACAAACATACAAAAAAGGGAGGATAAGAGAACCGGTTTGAGTATGTTCCAGATAACAGCAGGCGGTTTAACACAAAGCCAGGCAAGTTCTGCAGCAATGATCATTACAACATAAATTGCATTACGGGACAGCGCACATAACAGAATAGTAAGAAAAGCCACGGATAGCCGGAGCGCCGGCAATATCCGTGACTTATCCTGTGCGGGATAATTTATATCAGTGATTGTGATGCGCCTGATCAGACGCATCAGTTCCAAATTCATTTTCAAGCAGTTGCATTCTCCTTTTTGGAGTTTCCGATCATACTGATCAGTTTAAAGACAATGATTAAAAGTGCTGCGCCTATTACAGCGGACAGGATATATCCAAGCCATGATGGCATGCCTGCAACCGAGTAGTCCGGCAGAAGAGCCTGGAAATTCAGACCGGATGTCATACCGGCAGGAGTAAAACCTGCACCGGTGGCAGCAATTTCATCTGCTCCCCACTCACCCCATGCAGTTCCTTCAGCAAGAAGACCCAAAGGAGTCAGGATGATCAATACACCCAGTAAAAGCTTCACCGGAAGCGGTGTTTTGGATACAGCGGTTTTTTCCTGCATTTCAGGTGCGGCTTTACGGATAAAGGCAAGTACTGCAGTCGTATAGACAACTTCGGCGATACCGAAAAGTGTCAGGTGTCCCAACATCATGGCAGGAATGGATACATTCAGACCATAAGGGCAATACAGCGCATTTCCGGCAGCATCGCGGAACAGCATCGGCTGAATACCAAATTCAATTGCGGCGCAGAATGCAGCAGCATTGATGCCGATATAGGAACCGATGGCAGAAGCGATCAGTTCAGCATTTTTTCCCTTCAGCTTTTTCCGCAGCAGCATTGTAACAGCATAGCCGACAAAAGGAAGTACAAACGCCATATTAAAGCAGTTGGCACCAAAACTTAAGATACCGCCGTCACCGAAGATCAGCGCCTGAATCAGAAGTGCCACCGAAACAGCGATACAGGCAGCATATGGACCGAGCAAAGATGCAATCATCGTTCCACCGACTGCATGCCCTGTTGTACCACCGGGAATCGGAATATTGAACATCATTCCCAGAAAGGAAAATGCAGCACCGACACCGAGCATGGGCAGTTTGACATTTGGAATTTCCGCTTTGACTTTTTTTATGGAGATAGTCCATACAGGAACCATGACTGCGGCCATAACCGCGCAGGTCTGCGGACTGAGATAGTTATCTGGAATATGCATGATTAGCCCCCAAAATTTATTTTATTTGTCATGACAGTTTAATTATACGAATGAAAAAGGCTTTTTGAAGCCGGGGTGGGGGTTATTTATACAATAAAATTTACTGTATGGTCGATTTTGTGCTGTCCGGTCAGAGAGAATCCGCATTGATACGGATGATTGAGCTTTGGATTATTGTGTGCTATGATGGCTCCTGTTGTAAAAAAAGGCAGTGCATGCTGCCGGTTAAAAAAGGACATGGTCATGGCGTTTATTTCCTGGAGTTTCTATGTGTTTCTGGCAGTTCTAGTTATTATTTATTACATTTTACCCAAACATTTGAGATGGTATGTACTTCTGACAGGAAGCATTCTGTTTTATGCAAAAATGGCAGATAAAAATTGGGGAATACTGATCCTTTTTCTGGGGACAGCAATATTCAGCTTCCTATTTGCAATTCTGATCCGCATGCTGGCAGGCTGCAAAAGAGAAGCCCGCATTCTGTTCGGGATGGCAGTTGTGATTGTGATATTGCCTTTACTGTTAAATAAAGAAGCAAATTTTATTCTGGTCAACTGGATGAAAGCGGAGCAGATGGAAATGATCGTGCCGCTTGGAATTGCTTTTTATACGCTGCAGACCATTTCCTATCTGGCAGACATATATCGTGGCAGGATCGATCCGCAGCGTAATTTTCTGAAGTATCTTTTGTTCATCAGCTTCTTTCCGCAAATTGTGCAGGGACCGATTCCAAGATATGCGGAATTGTCAGAGCAGCTTTATGAAGGACATGATTTTGATGAAACTGATTTTACGAAATCCTATATGCTGATTCTCTGGGGATTCTTCCTGAAGCTTGTTATTGCGGATAAGGCAGGCGTTGTCGTGGATACGCTTTTCAAAGATCCGCAGGCTTATCTTGGCGCATATGTATGGCTTGGCGGATTCCTTTACAGCATTCAGCTCTATACTGATTTTCTTGCCTGTGTGACGCTTGCACAGGGAGCGGCGGGATTATTTGGGGTGAGACTTACCGATAATTTCAACCACCCTTATTTCGCGGCATCCGTCAGAGAATTCTGGCGCAGATGGCATCTGTCCCTGAGTTTCTGGTTAAGAGATTATGTCTATATTCCATTTGGGGGGAACCGCAGAGGCAGAGTACGTAAATATCTCAATATTATCATTACCTTTGCAATCAGTGGAATCTGGCATGGCGGTGGATACAAGTATCTGGTGTGGGGATTGATGCATGCACTTTATCAGATTTTTGGGGAACTGCTCATGCCTGCCAAACAGATACTGGACAGGATATTGCGGTTAAAGAATGGCAGCAGAGTCAGAAGAACACTTCAGACGATCAGCACGTTCTTTTTTATAATGATTGCGTGGATCGTATTTCGTGCGGAAAGTCTTCGAACAGCAGTAACCATGATCAAATCGATGTTTACAGTATACAATCCCTGGATTCTGGTAAATGATTCGGTTTTCCGGCTGGGACTTAACTGGAGAGAATATACATTATTGATGTGTGCCATAGTTTGCCTGGCAGTTGTATCGGCACTCCAGGAAAAGGGTGTTATAATTCGCGACAGAATACTGCAGTACAGTATTTTCGTCAGATGGGCAATTTATATCGGCGTGATGATCTTTATTATGATATTTGGAACCTATGGATACGGATTCGATCCGCAGGCCTTTATATATGGAGGGCTCTGAGTGATGAAAAAAATGAAAGTATTTGTAAGATTTATTCTTTTTCTGATGGTAACATTGTTGTGCATCGGAGTCACAGAAAAACTTCTGACACCAAAGTATTACTATACCGATAAATGGCCGACAACAACGACCTACTCGGATTTTTACCGATTGAATAAAAACAGTGCTGATGTACTGTTTTTTGGCAGCAGTCATGCGGTAAGCGCATTTAATCCGCAGGAGCTGTATGACCGGTATGGAATTACTAGTATATCGTCCTTTAAATAAATGGACCATATATCCCAACTATGATATAATACCTTCAAGAACATATTCCTGGAGGTTTATCATGGGCAGAACAGCATCATCAATAGAATTATCAATAGAGGACCGCAAATATCTTGAATCTCAAATGCGCGCGCGCACCATTCAGGCACAAACAGCAGAACGTGCAAGAATCTTAATCCTCAAAGCAGATGGAAAACCAATTGATGACATAGCTGCATTGATCGGTATGAACCGGAAAAGCGTTATGCTCTGCCTTAAAAAATATAAAGAGGGTGGTGTTGAAAATGCTCTGTTCGATGCACCTGGTCGCGGACGGAATGCTGAGATCACGGATGATGAAAAGACTTGGATTATAAACATTGCATGTAAAAAACCAACTGACTTCGGGTATGCCGCAGAAACCTGGACATATGCAAAATTAACCGCACACGTGAACCTCACTGCTGAAGCATCCGGTTACACAAGACTATCTACCGTTAATAAGAGTACCGTACATAAAATATTGGATGATGCTGAAATCAAGCCATTCCGCATTAACTATTATTGTGAACAGCGCGATCCTGATTTTGATCGTAAGATGCACAATGTATTGCTTGTATATAAGCAGCTTTCAATGCAGTTCGATAAAAATGGACAGTTGGTTCCGTTTGAAGATGATGAGGCTGTGCACGTTCTTTCTTATGATGAAAAACCTGGCGTTCAGGCAATCTCTACGACATCAGATGACCTCCTTCCGAATGGCAGTAACGGTGCAATACAACGTGATTATGAATACAAGCGTCTTGGTACAGTTTCTCTTTTAACAGCGATAGATCTGCAGACAGGAGAAGCAATACCATTGGTTAGTGAAACACATAACAGCAAGGATTACATAAAATTCCTCAGGATACTTGATGACAAGTATCCTGCCGGGGATAAATCCGCATCGTCCTTGATAATTTAAAAGTACATACATCCGTTGAAACCCGGCGCTTTCTTGCAACACTACCTGGGCGATTCGAGTTTGTGTTCACCCCAAAGCACGGATCCTGGCTCAATCTTGTAGAAGGATTCTTCAGTAAAATGACCCGTCAAATGCTTCGGGGAATACGTGTTAAAACAAAGGAAGAACTTATTTCCAGAATACACAGATATTTTGATGAGGTAAATGAACACCCTGTTGTATATCACTGGAAATACAAACTTGACGATGTTGATATTACCGAAGAAATTGGAACTGATACGTTGCTACTCGAACAGTCCAGTTAATTATCGGACGTTATACTAGCTACAATATGGGGTGTGAACAGCAGAGTCTGCTGCTTACCTATTACTGGCTCAAAGAGGCACTGAAATATCAGACGCCCAAAGCTGTCGTGTTGGATACTTATATTCTGCATACCTATAAAGGGGCTGTCGGAAAACCGCTTAACTGTACGGAAGCAACGATTCGTAAAAGCATGGACAGTATGCACTGGAATGCGAATAAGATGAATGCAATCCAGGATATCTGCCATGCAGATCAGACACAGAGCAGTGTCAGCTTTTATCTGCCCAATGTCCGGTTTCATACCAGATGGTACGGGCTTGCGGAAAATGATTTTACGGCGGGAGAACTTTCAGAACACTCGGGTATATTCGGATTTTCAGCTCTTTCCAATATAGATGGCACAAAGTTCTCCCCGCTTTCGGAAGGCAGTTCTGAAAAAAAGGAGGAGATGGTTCCGCTGATGGAGTTCTATCTGAAGCAGATCACGACACTTTGTCAGAACAAAAAAATTCCGCTGATTCTTGTCAAAACGCCGTCACGTTATCAGACAATTGAACGGCACAATGCTACGAAAGAGTACGCACAGCAGAACAATCTGCCTTTTTATGATTTCAATATGTCAGATCTGTATGCGGCGGCAGGATTTGATGCGGCAGCCATGAATGAAAGCCATCTGAATATCTGGGGATCGATCAGTATCACAGATTATATGGGAAAGATTCTGCAGACAAAGTACAAAATCGCCGCGCATGCGGATAAGCAGTGGAAAAATGCCGAATATAATTATCGCGAGGTGGAAAAAGACTGTGATCTTGTGAAAATCATGGAAATTCATGACTATATGGGATATCTCAAGGATAAAAGGTATACTGTTTTTATCGTAACACAGGGGAATGTCAGGGATCTTGTGGATCAGGAACTGCAGCAGGAAATACAGACGCTTGGATTTACCGCTGATCTGATACAGATGACAGACAGAACATATTATTATGGAGCAGAGACACCGCTTGGCAAAAAAGAAGAAATGTCCGGCGAAGCGCTTCAGTATAAGGGGAGTATTCGGAAGGGAAAGAGTGTATACAGTGTTACTGCAGCCTCAAATGTTTCTTCAGTTCAGATTGACGGAAAAGAGTACGTATCTTCGGCAAGAGGAATACATATTGTTGTGTATGACAATGACAGGGAGCAGGTAGTTGATTCTGTGTGCTTTTCCAGAAACAGTGATGGTACAGCATCCGCTTCCAGATGAATCATTCCATTATAAATAATTCTGTTTAAATACGAAAAACATGGGATTATGTTAGCAATCGGACTTTTTTGCAAGAACATACTGCAGAAAATCATATATAATAACCGCATATGTTTTTGACAAAATATTCAGACATGCATGATCATGCAGAAATGAGGAAAAAAATGAGTTCACTTCTGATCGCAATTATTTATCTCGCATTTATCAGTCTGGGGCTGCCGGACTCACTGATCGGGTCGGCATGGCCTGTTATGCATACGCAGCTGAATGTACCGACTTCGTATGCAGGAATAGTGACGATGCTGATTGCAGGCGGAACAATTGTATCGAGCCTTTTTTCTGACAGACTGACCAGAAAATTCGGAGCAGGGATGGTAACATCCTGCAGTGTTTTATTGACAGCACTTGCACTTATGGGTTTTTCGGTAACACATTCCTTTGCACCGCTTTGCATCTGGGCGATTCCATATGGCCTTGGCGCAGGTGCGATAGATGCGGCACTCAATAATTATGTGGCACTGCATTTCAAGGCAAGGCATATGAGCTGGCTGCACTGTTTCTGGGGTGTCGGGGCGTCCATCAGTCCTTATATTATGAGCTATAGTCTTACCGGTGGAATGGGATGGGAGCATGGATACCGGATTGTCGGAATGATCCAGATCGGGTTGACTGCCGTCCTGTTTCTGAGCCTTCCGCTCTGGAAGAACAGAAAGAATGAAGCGGTTACGGGTACAGAAGCACCCAGAGCACTCCGGTTCGGGCAGGCATTACGAATAAAAGGTGTACCAATGATTCTGCTTACCTTTTTTGCTTACTGTGCACTGGAATCATCAGCGGGATTATGGGCAAGCAGCTATCTTGTGCAGGCACGGGGAGCAGATCCCATAGTGGCGGCCAAATTTGCGGCCCTGTTTTATATGGGAATCACTTTCGGCAGATTTCTGAGCGGTTTTATATCGGAAAAAATGGGTGATAAGAAACTGATCAGGACTGGGATATTGATCGTTGCGGCAGGATGTATCCTGGTTGTGATTCCGTTTTCGACAGATGTACCTGCGCTGATCGGACTGATCATTATCGGACTTGGCTGTGCACCCATCTATCCGTCCGTGATCCATGCGACACCATCCAATTTCGGGCGTGAGAATTCGCAGGCGATCATCGGGATACAGATGGCAAGTGCCTATGCGGGTTCAACATTTATGCCGCCGGTTTTCGGATGGATCGCATCTATTGCAGGCATTGTATTTTATCCGTTTTATTTACTCCTTTTTGTAATATTAATGTTCTTAATGTCAGAAAAATTAAATCGGATAATTGAATAAACAGAGAAGTATTCAGAAAATGGATTTTAGATTTCTATAAAAATCAAATTTATACCGATAGTATAATGACAAAATGATTTTCCTGTGATATTCTATCCTAAGAGTTAAAAAATAAGCGCAGATGAATCTCTGCAGAAAGGAAGGTACGGCAATGTTTATTAAGACAGTAGTCAGAAATGCGGCAGCGAACAAAGATAGAAACTATGAAACCAGGGTGAATCATAGACTTGTTATACAAAATACCTGTAAGATAGCGTATGCAGAGCAATCCGCATATTCGGGACGATCTGTCATGGAGACAATGCGATAAGTACTTTCCATGGAATAGATGAGAGCCGTTTACCTTACAAAGGTAAACGGCTCTCTTTGCGTGAACGCGAAAACAATAGGAAGATTATTTTGTTCATGTAAGACCAGGGAACGGAGCCATAAGGCTTTTAACATACAGTCCATGAATCCAATGGTTTTTTACACGGGGGAAAAAACAGGAGGAAATAAACCATGTGTTACACAGAAATGCATATACCGACAATCAATATGGTGAGAACAGGACAGAATATTATGAATCTGAGGCAGGAGAGAGGGCTGTCGGTCAGAGACATTCAGGAAGTGTTCGGATTTGTGACACCACAGGCCATATACAAATGGCAGCATGGTACGGCATTGCCGACCATAGACAATCTGGTAGTTCTGGCAGCGATCCTGCAGGTACAGATTGATGACATTCTTGTCACAGATGAGGACATAGCGGCGGAATCTGAAATGCTCGGAGCATAACCGATTCCACGAAACTTCATATTGCGGGTAAAAAAAGAGCAGTCGATCCGGAGATATAGATTTCCGGATCGGCTGTTCTATTTATATTTGGATTTAGAAAAACAAATTTTCAGGAAACATTTTCTTTCATTTCCTGATCAATGATATCAATCATAAGATCTGTAAGATGCGGATCAAACTGTGTACCGCGGCACTTTAGTATTTCCTCACGTGCCTGCGCTTTGGTAAGTGCCGGACGGTATACTCTGTCGGAAGTCATGGCATCATAAGCATCGGCAACGCAGATGATGCGTGCAATCAGTGGAATATCCTCACCTATAAGACCATCCGGATAACCGCCGCCCGAATATCTTTCGTGGTGCCACCTTGCACCCTGCGCAATTTCAGGCATGGCGGTAATACTTTTCAGGATATTATGTCCGATAAGAGGATGATCCTGTATAACACGGTATTCTTCAGCAGAAAGAACGCCTGATTTACGCAGAATGGCATCTGAAATACCAATCTTTCCGATGTCATGCAGAAGTCCGGTCTGATACAGAAGGTCGATCCGGTCCTGCGGCAGTTTCATACGTTCACCAAGTTCGCAGGCATAGGTTGCAACACGCTGGGAATGACCCTGCGTTTTATCATCTTTGGCATCAATAGCACTGGATAGGGCAGCCAGCATCTGATAAGTGAATTTCTCAAAGCGTTTCTGCTCACAGGCAAGATCCAGAAGACATTTATCAATTTTGTGTGTAAGATACTTGTTTACGATCGAAGAACGAAGTGCTTTATCAATTCGTTGAATCACGATGCTGCTGTCAAAAGGCTTGGTAATAAAATCAGTTGCACCGAGTTTAAAACATCTCGATTCCGTACTGCTTTCAGTATTTCCGGTAATAAATATAACAGGAATAGATTCCAGTTCAGCATCTCCCATGATCACATTCATTACTTCATAGCCGCTCATATCAGGCATAACGATGTCCAATAAGATCAGATCGGGACGAAGCCTGCCATTTAACAGGGTGAGGGCATTTGTACCGGATACAGCAGTAATGATTTCCCAACGATCTTTGATGATGCTCCGGATCACAGTGATGGAAAATTCATCATCATCAACAACAAGTATTAAGGGTTTATGCTCCGACATTATGATTACTCCTGAATCCACAAAATGCGTAAATATGGCATTACGCTAACATAAAGATTATTTCATGAAACAGGGACAAAATCAATGAAAATATGTATGAATTTGCGGGTGGAATATCATTGCGTATTCTGATTTGAATGAACATGATATAATAAACGGGAAGAAAGTAATAGGCAGAAGGAGACCAGCTATGAAAAATCAAGTATAAATTGAGGCAAAATTAAAATCTTTTCTGTGGCTTCAAAGGGTAACCTTAATAAGGCTCCCGTGAGGGTGCTTCAAAAATACGATGTAAACCGGGTCAGAACTTACCCGAGGTTAAATGCCACATCGTCAGAGAGCATCTTGTGGATGACCATGACAAGCTTGCCGGCGCAGTGCCCAAGGGCATTGTAGTGCGTCCGGCCTTCAGCAGTCTTTGTATCATAATAAGATTTAAAGGTTGCATTGTTCTTTACAACATTGTGTGCTGCATTTATCAGTGCATACCGAAGTGCAGTAGAACCGCGCTTGGACATTCTGGTATGGCTGGCATTGAAATTCCCCGACTGATAAACCGTGGGGTCAAGACCAGCAAATGCAAGCAGCTGCTTAGGGGCAGCAAACCGGTGAATATCACCGATCTCACCAAGGATCATCCCGCCATTAATGTAGCCGATACCGGGAATGGTCATGATTACGGAATCGAGACCGAGCATTATCTCAGTCATTTCAGATTCCACCTGTTTCACATGGCTATCCAATAACACGATCTGCTCAACGGACTGTGTTATCTGAATAGATAAAGCTTTGTCGCTGGAACCGACAGACTTCTGTGCAAGAACTCTTAATTCCTTAGCCTGCTCTTTAGTGAAGTGACCATGGGAGGCAACTTCAAGCAGATGCGTAAGATGGGTCAGATGCATGGAAGAGATAAGCTCCGGCGTAGGTGCCTCTGCAAGGAGGGCATAAACGCCCTTCTGATGAAGCCCGGCCTTGAAGAAATACTGAAGCTCAGGGAATACCCGGTCCACATATGCAGTCAACTGGATCTTAATGCGTGTGCGGTCCTTAACAAGCTTCTGCCGGAAACGGCCAAGGTTCTTTAAGTGCATCATGTCGATGTCCTCCAGAGTATAAAACCTGTGAGGCTGAGTCATGAGTGTTTTGGCAATAATGAAGGTATCAACCTTATCAGTCTTTGTTTTACGGATGTTGTTCTTACGCATCGTAGAAGTCTGAATGGGGTTGATGACGCAGACCTGGTAGCGTCTGGAGACGAGGAATTCGACCAGGTTGTCACCATAGTGTGCCGTCGATTCAAGACCAATGATGAGGCTGCCGCATTCGTATGGAGCGAGTGCAGAAAGCAGCTTACAGAAGCCATCATTGTCATTCGTGAACTTGAACGGCTTAATGAGTACCTCGCCATCTGAAGATATGACAGAGGCGAAGTGATTAAGTTTAGCGATGTCGATGCCAACGTAGTACATAAGGGTATATACCTCCCTTTCAAAGTTTTCTGATACTGCGGCAACCACCAACGGATATCATCGTAGACTTGATTGATATAAGTACTCAGGAGAAAAATCTCCGGCACATCCAGCTATAAACAATTCAGATAAAGGTAGCGGCAATACACTCCTATAAAGTAGTCAAAGCTACAGGAAAAAATCAAAAGTCCCGCAGTATCTGAATGTATTAAGCCACAGATCAAAGAGAAAGGAAAAGTGGTAATTTGCTTCTGGAATTATCATACAAGAAGAAATGAACAACAATATGACTGAAAATATACTGATCTGTAATACAACACAGGCACAGAGAGAAAAGATCGTACAGGACTCACTCGGAATAACAGATGGGTTATGTGATGGCTGTTCGGAAGGCCTGATTGATATGTATGATGATTATATATACGGAAAAAAAAGAATTGCGTGAAATTAATAATGCTTTTCAGGCAGCATATGTAACGGGCGACCAGGACAAGGCAGGAACACAGGGGAGTTGTCCGATGCAATGAAATGCTTCATTACAGTAAAAGATAAAATAACTGGTCGGAGTGAAAAATGTGAATGAAATATTACAGTATCTGATTTGGAGTATTGAATTAATTGTATTTGTTATGGCAGCAGGATATCTGATCGGTCTGTTTGACAGAATGATTGAAAAGGCATTGATGATAATAACAGGGGGGACATTTGGCTGCCTTTTTATTAACTATCTGACATTTCCAGGGGTAATTCTGCATGAGCTCAGTCATGCTTTACTTGCTTTTTTGACGGGAGCAGAGATTACGCACATTCGTTTCTTTTCTCCAGATGGAGATTCGCTCGGGTCGGTATCCATCCGTCCACGTGGAAATTTTCTGACCATGAGCATGCAGCGGGGCTTTTCTGCTATGGCACCGGCATTTTGCAGTCTGCTCTGGTTGTATTTTTTGAAAGAGTTTTTGTATCCCTATGCACTGAACCGTCCAATGATCATGGTTTTATTCGTATATTTGTGTATTGCAGTTGTTTTGCATGCGAGTCTGTCAGATGCGGACATTCGGGTGGGTTTAAAGGGATTTCCGGGGTGTCTGATCATTACATTTCTGGTTTTGTATGTTGGAAAAATTTATCCTGGTAATTTATGCATGAAGTATTTCGGCATGGATCCGTTTACAGTCATTACGGAAGTGATCGGACGAATTTGATCATACAGCTTCAGTTTATACTATCGGGAACTGTTTTATCACACTGTGAGATGTTATAGTTTTTTTGCAGCATTTCATATGGAGCAATCCATTTTTACACAGAAAGGAGAACAAAATAATGAGGACAATTGTAGAAGAGGTTATTGACAGATAACTGAATAGGCGGGCCGCAGAGAATAATATGTCTGTCGGCCCTGTTACAGAATCTCATGATGCTTAACCGGCGACACATCTGTCAACAGATGTGCAAATTTTGTGCTCTGGTGTGGACAAAATACCGCAGAAATGGTCATAGGGACTGCTTCTGCGGTATTTTTATAGCTTTTTTTGATACCCTGAGACGCAATACAATTTAGGGAAGGAAACAGAAATGAAGGGATTAATTACTGCGGTACACCGTGACCGTTATGAAGTAGAAGTAGAAAAGGAACAGATATATGCAAAACTGAAAACAGGAGTTTATTATTCGGACAAATATGCGGAAGCATTTCCGACAGTCGGAGATTATGTAGAACTGGAATACAATACCATGGGTGACAGCCTGATCACGGCGACGATGGAACGCAAGACCTGTTTTACCAGAAAAGATCCGGATGATGGGCAGGGGGAACAGACGATCGCGGCCAATTTTGATTATGTATTTATCATGATGTCGCTGAATCGTGATTTCAATTTAAAGAGACTGGAGCGATACCTGACCGTAGCATGGCAAAGCGGTGCACAGCCGGTCGTCGTGCTCACGAAAGCAGATCTGGCAGAGGATGTGGCGGAAAAGGTTCTTCTGGCACAGAGCAGCACAATAGGAGCAGATGTCTGCGCAGTCAGTGCGGTTACCGGACAGGGAATGGACGCTCTTTCAAAGTACCTGCAGGCGGGCAGGGTAATTGTTTTTCTGGGTTCGTCGGGTGTCGGCAAATCAACATTCACCAATTTTCTGGCAGGTGATGCGGTCATGCAGACAAATGGAATTCGTGAAGACGATTCCAGAGGACATCATACAACAACATACAGGCAGATGGTGACACTGCCATCCGGAGTCAGAATCATTGATACCCCGGGAATGCGGGAACTTGGCATGTGGACGGTAGACGATGGAATCGAACAAAGCTTTTCTGATATCGGGGAGCTGATTATGCGCTGCAGATTCAGTGACTGTTCGCATGGAAATGAACCGGGATGTGCGGTCAGAGAAGCCCTGGAAAACGGTACCCTGCAGGAGAGCAGGTGGTTAAATTATCTGAAGCTGCAGAAGGAGTCCGGATTTCAGAAAATGAAGGCGCATCAGAATGAGATCAGAATGAAAAAGCTGGAAGCCAGAAAAAAATGCGAAGAATCTGGAAAAGGAGCAGAGAAAAATCAGATATGAATAAACCCGAATTATTCATGATAATTCGTCCAGCAGTGGCTTACGCCGCATAGTTACAGTGTTTTTGATACTTTTTGCTTTCACCTAGCAGGTGAAGAAAAATTACATACAAAAAGGACTTCTAATTTGTTAAACTTAAGGTGTCGAAGCCTAAAAATATAACAAAAGGAGAAGCCCTTATGCCCATTTTAAAAGACACCACTTTAGAAAGCAATAAATATCTGAAAATAAATTTTGATGGAGGTGATTTATCCTCCGATGCAGGACTGCTTCTGATTAAAGAATTCGCCTGCAAACTTGGTTTTGTGAAACTTCTGAAATCAGAATTCAAAACCAATGATACCGCATCCTTCCGCTATCACAAGGATGACGAAAATCTCTGGCAAGTAATCTACCAAATACTTGGAGCATATTTTGAAGACGACTGCGCAGATGAACTAACTAAAGATCCAATCTTGACCGCTATTCTAGTTAAGAAGGCGCTTGCATCGCAACCGACTCTTTCAAGATTTTTCAATCGTATGGACGAGGATTCATTGAATCAGTTCTATACTCTGATGCGTCGTTTCAGAAAAGTTGTGTATTCTATTAAGAAACCTGAAATAATTCTGCTGGATCTGGATTCTACTCTTCTGAATACCTACGGACATCAGGAAGGGGAAGGATTTAACTTCCACTATCAGAATCATGGTTATCATCCTCTGGTCTGTTATGATGGCATTACAGGTGACCTCTTGAAAATAGAATTGCGTGATGGCACTGACTATTCATCAACCGGTGTAATGGATTTCCTACAGCCTCTTTTGGATGAATTCGGTGATGACTATCCAGATATTCCGTTACTTCTCAGAGGCGACAGTGGATTTACCAAACCAGAGCTCTATCATCAGTGCGAAACCAATGGAGTTTCTTATGCCATCCGATTAAAAGAGAATGGCATACTACGTAATTTAGCCTCTGATATTGAGGAACAGCTTACAGAACAGACCAAAAAGGACATGGTTTCTTATGCAGTCTGTTATGGTGAATTCATGTATCAGGCAGGCTCATGGGACTATCCTCGTCGTGTTGTATGCAAAATTGAAAAGCCTACAGAGCAGATTGTCCATATGTACACATTCATTGTAACAAACATGGACTCTGAACCGGAACAGGTAATCAGATTCTACTGCAAGCGTGGCACCATGGAGAACTTCATCAAAGAAAGTAAAAATGGTTTTGATTTTGCAGCGGTAAGCAGCTCTTCTAAGATCGTAAATGCAAACCGTCTTCAGATTCATGCACTAGCATACAACATATTTAACTGGTTTAAACGATTAGCATTATCTGCAAAAATGAGAAGACAGCAGATTGACACCATTCGTTTGAAACTGCTGAAGATTGCCGCTAAGGTAGTTCGTTCAGCAAGATATATAACATTCAAGCTTTGTAGCAGCTGCCCTTATAAAGATGAATTCTATGAAACCTTGGAAAACATACGAGGACTACAGCCCAAGCTGGAATAGCAACAACACTGGACATTGACAGCAGAACATGTAATTTTGAGTGAATACAGGGATTTTATACCCTTTTTTAGAAGAAAATACAATTACATGAGATGCTTAAAAGTTCAAAAAACAGAAACCTGAATTTTTAGGGAGAATTGCCCTCTCATGAATAATTTGGGATAAAGTATAAATATTGAATTAATTGTATAATTATGCAGAAACCGGACTGGAAAACATTTTTCACAGATGGTAGAATGAATAAGCTGTTACTAAATTTGCGGAGGAGCATATGAGATGAATATTGTCTGTTTGGATATGGAAGGGGTACTGGTACCGGAGATCTGGATCGCATTTGCACATGCAAGCGGAATTCCGGAACTGACACGTACAACACGCGATGAGCCTGATTATGATAAGCTTATGAACTGGAGACTCGGCATTCTGAAGGAACATGGTTTGGGACTGCGGGAGATTCAGGATACAATTGCAAAGATTGATCCCATTCCGGGAGCAAAAGAATTTCTGGATGAATTACGGACACTGACACAGGTGATTATTATAAGTGATACATTCCAGGAGTTTGCCAGCCCTTTGATGAAAAAACTGAACTGGCCGACAATCTTCTGTAATTCACTGGAAGTCTCTGCGCAGGGTGAAATCACAGGATTCAAGATGCGTGTGGCACAGTCCAAACTGGCAACAGTAAAGGCACTTCAGACAATCGGCTTTGAGACGATTGCAAGTGGGGACAGTTATAATGATCTTGGAATGATACAGGCAAGTAAGGCTGGATTTTTGTTTAAAAGCACAGATAAAATCAAGGCTGATTATCCGGATATCCCGGCATATGAGGAATTTGAAGAACTGTTGCACGCAATTAAGAAAGTACTGTAATTCCATTTCCATAGGTGCATATGGTATAATCAGATTCAGGAAGCAATCATCTGAATCTGATTTTTTTGAGTCCGTTTCTCGAAATCATAAAATGGATGATTTGAGGAAAATGCATATATGAAAATATTCCAGGATCTGGGTGTACGTGTCGATAATTGTGCGGAAGAGGTTGACAGGAGAAATCGCAAGAATTTTCTGATCATGTCAGATGGGGCACTTATTTTTGCTGCAATATCTTTTGCTGCCAGTCTGTTACTTCCTTTCTACCGGACGCTTGCTGTCCCGCATGGTATACTGTTTCTTTACAGCTGTTTCCTGTTCTGGGCGGCCAGGCTTTGTGAGAAGAAAAAGACCGGACATATCCGCACCATTATGTATCTGTGTTTTGCTCCGATTCTGGGCATGGCAATTTTGCTGGGGTCTTTTCTGGATCCGCAGAGATCTGCAATTACGATTATTATTCTGTTGTGCATTCTTCCGCTTTTTATAATAGATAAGCCGGGGAGAAATATTTTGTACCAGCTGCTTTTCGCAGGTCTTTTTGTAATATGCAGTTATCTCGCAAAGACAAAGAATATTTTTCAGGAGGATATGCGATATTTTCCAATTTATCTTGCATATGTGCTAGGAGGCAATTATTTTGCACTTGCCGATAAAATTGAAAGTGCAGAAAATTATGTGCTGGTCAGGAAAGAAGCGCAGCATGATGCACTTACAGAACTTTTAAATCGCAAATCCGGTGAAGAGCAGGTGAAGAGCCTTTTGGAACAGAATGTGCATGGCATATTTACGGTTTTGGATATTGATAATTTTAAGACTTTTAATGATAAATATGGGCATCAGGCGGGAGATGATGTTCTGTGCGAAGTTGCAAAGGTCATGCGTTCCGTTTTTCGGACAGTTGACGTGATCTGGAGACTGGGCGGGGATGAGTTTGCGGTATACGCTGTGAACATGAATGATGAAGAAACATATGTGAAACGTTTTGCAGAACTTCTGATGAAACTGGAAGCGGTAGAAATCTCTTCCTGTGAGCGGGTCAGGGTCAGTATCAGTGCCGGGTGTACGATATGCGCTGCAGAACAAACGGATTATGAGAAAGCATACCAGATCAGTGATCAGGCATTGTATATGGCCAAAAAATCCGGCAGAGGTAAGATTATTTTCATGTAATATATATGGATAAATGATTTGTGAAAGAAAATGAAACAGATTCAAATGTATATTTCGGAGGGGTAAGAGATGGTTATTCAAAATGTTCTGTACCCGGTTACGATGCAGCAGGAGAAAAATGCATTCCAAAGCAGTCAGAAAGTCCAGAATCAGGATCCGGCAAAAGAAGATCAGAATAATGGGCAGGGTGGAGTGATTTTGTCAATTTCTGCAGATGCTCTACAAATGATGCAACAGGAACAGGCAGGTACGGTATCTACTGTATCAGAACTGTACAGTGACGATAACGGCAGCAGTCAGGCATCACAGGAAAATGCTGATGCAGTGGGAAATCCGCTGGATGACATGTCGAAGGCAATGGAGATTGCAAGACGAATCATGGAAGGCGGAAAAGTTCCTTCCAAAGATGAATCCTTTCTGATGGAATATAATTATGAAATGTATGCTGCAGCTAAGAATATGGCGTTACTGAATCAGGAAGAGCAGAAGAAGTATGGGAGTGTACTGGATGATCAGGAAGATAGTTCCGGATCAGGCGATAAGTCCGTGCAGAATACAGATATTACCTGCACAAGCATAGATGCAAGTCAGGTTTTGCAGAAAATAGGATGATGGGTCAGGGAGCAGAATGTTAACGGATAAGCAGGGAAAAAGAATGGATGAATATGTTCCGGATTATGTTCTTTTTGATCTGGAGACGACAGGAATTTCGGTCACGATGGATGAAGTGATTGAGATTTCTGCTGTGAAGGTAGCAGGAAGAAAAGTGACAGAAGAGTTCACTTCTCTTGTAAATCCACAAAGAGCGATTCCTTATGCAGCAAGTATGGTAAACGGAATAACAGATGAAATGGTTACAGATGCGCGGTCGTTTGAACCTGTACTTTCTGATTTTCTGGACTTTGCAGGTGATCATATTCTGGTCGGGCATAATATATGCAGATTCGATATGGAGTTTATTTATCGCGACAGCAAACGATTTTTTCAACAGATACCGGGAAATGATCTTGTGGATACATTGATGATCGCAAAAGCATGTCTTCCCGGGCTTACCCATCACAGACTTACTGATCTTGCGTTGTATTATGGAATCAGTACGGATGGTGCGCACAGGGCATTAAACGATTGCAGAATGAATCAACAGGTGTTTGAGCATCTGGGGGACGAAATAATAAAGGGTACGGCAGCAATAAAAAAATGTCCCAGATGTGGAAGAATTCTGAAAATGCGAAACGGGAGATTCGGAACCTTTTACGGGTGCAGCGGATATCCGGAATGCAAATATACAGAGAACTGCTGAGAAACAATAAACTGGCAAGATACCGGAGAACGGTACAGAAAGAGGTATGAAATGGCAGATCTTTTTCACAGAGTAAGTATCAGGAAATATGAAGACAGAGAAGTTGAACCGGATAAGATCATTCAGATTCTGAAAGCTGCAATGGCAGCACCATCTGCTGCAGATCAGCAGCCGTGGGAATTCTATGTGGTTACGGACATTGAATTGATGCAGAAACTGGCAGTTGCAAGCCCTTATGCAGGACCGCTTAAAAATGCGCCTGCAGCGATTATTGCGGCATATCGCAAGAAATGCATTTTCCCGGATTTTGCACAGATTGATATGAGTATTGCAATGGAAAATATGTGGCTGGAAGCGGATGAACTCGGACTTGGCGGTGTATGGCTTGGAATCGCACCGATGAAGGATCGGATGGAGATGGTGGAGCAGATTCTCTCTATTCCCGAGGATCAAAGTGCGTTTGGCATTTTTGCATTTGGATATCCGGCAGAAGAAAAAATACAGGAAAACCGTTTTGACCCCAGCAGGGTTCATTATGTGACAGATACAGAGGAAGGATCGGAAGAATAGAATATATGAAGATATTTTTGCGGATAAGTGTTGCTCTGGACGGACACTATGAAGTGAGAAATGAGGATGGCGAAGACAGAACCATGCTGCTATTTCATGGAACTGCTGACGGAGATTTTTTTCATGGTGAGATTCTGCCCGGAGGGGTAGATACCCAGGTACAGAAAAAGGGAGAATTGCGAAGACTTTCTGCAAGATATATTTTATCAGGAGAAGATTTTAACGGGGACGCATGTCGGATTTTCATAGAGAATAACGGAGCTGTAACAACAGATGGGGAGATCAAAACCTGTCCACAGCTCTTTACAGACAGTAAAGCACTGCAGTTTCTGGAAAAAATGAAACTGACAGGTACGGTCAGGCAGGTACCGGGATGTCCGTTGGAAATCATTATAGGTACGGATTCAGAAAGCTGAGAAATAAAATTATTGTTGGAGGAAGGTAAGGCATGAAGAGCAAAATATCAGCAAGAAGAGTGGGGATGACCCTCTTTGGTGTGATTCTTGCGGCAATCAGTGTAGGATTTTTTAAAACGGCAAATTTTGGAGTGGATCCGTTCCAGTCTCTTGCGATGGGGTTATGGAGTAAAATCGGAATGTGGACAGGCTACGGAACTTTTTACCTGCTTTTGAATCTGTTGATTTTGCTTGTGGATTTTATTCTGGACAGACACTATATCGGGCTCGCAACTTTTATTAATATGTTTCTGGTGGGATATATCGTGGATGCATCGACGCAGGTATTGAAAATACTGACACCGCAACCTGGAATCATCACGAGAATCCTATTCATGGTAATCGGAATTGTCGCGATGTGTTTTGCATCGGCTTTCTATTATACTTCTGATCTGGGCGTTTCAACTTATGATGCGATTCCGCTTTTTTTAGCCAAAAAGGGGATTGGAAAATTCCGTTATATCAGAATCGTATCAGATATGATCTGTGTGGCAGTCGGGTTTGGATGTGGTGTTACGATCGGTATCGGAACCTTAGTTACTGCATTTTTCATGGGACCGTTGATCGATGTATTTAATGTACACTGCGCGCAGCCTTTTTTGAGAGCAGAAAAAAAGAGCAACAGTTAGAAGAACACCTGTGTAAAGGTACGCTGAAAGATAAAATCCGGTAATTGGATGAATATAAATATAGTAAACGGCATATCATTTGATTTGAAAATGATGTGCTGTTTTTTTGCATTAATAATGCATAAAAAAGCATAAAAAAATATTTTTTCAGATTATATTGAAAAAATAATTATGCACAGGTGTGTCATATCCCTGTTGAAATATAACAATTTTTGTACATCAAAAACAGAGTTTTGAAAAAATATTTCAGGCAAAATAATGAAAATGCACAAATTGTGCAAAATGACTATGACTCATGTGTGCACATACTCTATAATTGAAAATAATACACAAAAACCATATCATAATATCAGAAAGAGGTGAACACGTGGTCACAAGAGAAGATGTTGCAAATAAGGCAGGAGTATCGGTCAGCGCAGTGTCGAGAACGATGAACGGGAGAGGATATGTTGCAAAAGAAAAAAAGGAAGCCATTCTCAATGCTGTAAAAGAATTAGGTTATCGGCCCAACCCGCTCAGCAATTCACTTAAGATCAGACAGACATTTCAATTATGTTATTTCACGGTGAATATTCTCAATTCATTTTATATGGATTCTTTCAATTTCATGTCTGAACAGGCTGTAAAAAGAGGATATTCTATGTTTTTGCTCAACCATTTCAATGCGGATCAGATGAGACATCTGCTGATGGATGGGATGATTCTTTCCAATGAAGCGGATGCGCTGGAGTTTCAGGATGTTCTGGGAGAACAGTTTTATCTGCCGCTTGTAAGTACTTCGTTCGGATTACCTGTCATTAAAACGCGCAGGATACCTTATATAGACGTTGATACCTATAATGCGATGGAACTGGCACTTGATTACCTGTTTAAGATGGGACATCACAAAATTGCATACGGAACGCCTTACTCTGCTAAAAATCAGGTAACAGTTCAATCCAGGAATGTTGCATTTGAAAATATCATGAGACCGGTTTATGGAAAAAAGCTTTCTGATTATATTCTGTGTACGAACAGAGACACTGGTAAAAAAAACATGTACACGCAGGAATCCTTTTTTGAAGAGGGAATGAATACAGCAGATATTTTTATACAATCGGGCTGCGATGCAACCGGAATAGTCTGCTTCAATGATGAATTTGCGCTTGGGTTTATGAACAGGATGATCCGGATGGGATACCGGGTACCGGAAGATATTTCCATTGTCGGAATAGACGGTGTATCAAAGCGGAAATATACTTCACCGCTTCTGACATCGGTAGCACTGAATATCAAAGAACAGGCATATAAGGGAGTTGATACACTGATTGATATTATTGACGGAAAACGTGTCAGTAGTGTTACATCGATCAGCCCCTATCTGCTGGAAGGGGAATCTGTTAAAAAGCTTTAGAGAGCAATGGTGCTCTTTAAATATATGTTTTCAGGAGGAAAAAGGATGAGAAGGAAAGTTGGTAAAAGGCTTTTATCAGTAGCACTTACCGGTATTATGGCTTTGTCTGTTGCAGCATGTGGATCAGCAACGACATCGGAAACAGACGCAGCAGCGTCCGGAAATTCCGGAAATGCAACTGCGGCAGCATCCAAAGATCCTGCGGATATTAAGGGGACAATTACGGTTGGCGGATGGCCATCCGGAGACGATGGATTCAAAGCGGCACTGACAGGCTTTAATGAAAAGTATCCGAATATTAAGGTAGAGTTCAATTTCACGGATACAACAAGCCATCATCAGGCACTTGCAACTTCACTTGCGGCAGGGAGCGGTGCACCGGATGTTGCAATGGTGGAAGGCGCATACATTGCGCAGTACAGAGATTCTACCGCACTGGTAAATCTGAAAGACGCTCCCTATAACGCAGAGCAATATAAAGATCAGTTTTCTGCACTGAAATGGAATCAGGCATATTCCGTAGATGGAAGCAGAATGGTTGCGATTCCGTGGGATGTCGGACCTTGTACATATTTCTACAGAACAGATATTTTCAAGGAGTGCGGTTTACCGACCGATCCGGATGAAGTATCAAAGCTTATGAGTACATGGGATGGCGTCATGAAAGTTGCAAAGGCAGTGAATATTCCGGGAAAAAGATGGTTCATGCCAAGTTCCGTATATCTGTATCAGCTGATGTTCTGCAACAGAGATTACTATAATAAGGATATGACACTCAAACTTGACAGGGATGGCGATCTTGACTGCCTCAACACCGTTATCGAGATGCGTAAGGAAGGTCTTGATATGAATGTTGATATGTGGAGTACAGAGGCATATGCGGCATATAAGGACGGATCCTGTGCTTCCGTTGCAACAGGAAGCTGGTTCGGTGGATTCTTAAAGACAGATATTGATCCGGATGGTACCGGACACTGGGCAGTTGCAAAGCTCCCAGGCGGCTTACAGGACTGTAACTGGGGAGGTTCCTTCCTGGTAATTCCGGAGCAGAGTAGGAATAAGGAAGCGGCATGGGCATTTGTTCAGTATATGCTTTGTACGGCAACGGCACAGAACCAGATGCTTCAGGCAGTAGATTATTTCCCGGCGTATACACCGGCATATGAAGATGCGTCCATTTACGATGCAGCAGATGCGTACTTTGGTGGAGAAAAGACCAAGACGCTGTGGGCTTCCATAGCTAAAAATCTCCCGACTGTATTCAATACCATGATGGATGTAACAGCGGAAGGCTGTATTTACAGTACCGTAAATGCAGGACTTGATTCCGGGCTGGATGCACAGGGGATCAAGGATCAACTGGCCAAGGATATCGAAAGTGCAACTTCCGAGCTGAAGAATCAGCAGATTCAGGTATATAAAGATGCAGGCATGTGGGATGACAGTACCAATTCTGTAAAAGAATAATGTAATTTGACGGAGCCGGCTGTTAAGCCGGCTCTGTTCAGAAAGGATCAGTATGGCACAGACTTCGGTAAAGAAAAGTAATACACTGGCACATGCGATGTTCAAAAATCGGGTTGCATACGCGTACATCGCCCCTTTTTTCATTTTGTTCGCAGTATTCAGCCTGTTTCCGATTCTTGCGGGTTTTGGATTGAGTTTTTATCGCTGGGACGGAATGTCCAAAATGCATTTCATTGGAATAGAGAATTATATTAATCTGTTTAAGGATCCGTTATTCTGGAAGGCACTTGGCAATACATTATTAATAGGAATAATTGCCCATATCCCGATTCTGCTCGGGGGGTTGATTCTGGCATATATCCTGAATTCAAAACTGGTAAGAGGCGAAAATATTTTCAAGACAATTTATTTTATGCCCATGGTAACGAGTTCAGTTGCAATTTCAATTATTTTTCAGCAGTTATTCAGCAATAATTATGGAATCATCAATTTCTTTCTTGGATTTTTGGGAATAGATAAAGTGAACTGGCTGGGTGGAGACGGTTCTCTGATCAAAGTAGCGATCATCTGTATGTTTGCATGGAAATGGATCGGGTGGAATATGGTCATCTATCTGGCAGGTATGCAGGGAATCAGCAATGATATCTATGAAGCAGCCAGAATTGACGGGGCCAGGCATACACAGATGATTTTCAAAATCTCCATTCCGTTACTTAAGCCGATCATTCTGTTCACGTTGGTACAATCCACAATCGGTATGTTCAATCTCTTTACAGAACCGTTTATCCTGACGGGATCAAGCTGGACAGGCGGAATCAATAACGGCGGACTGACGCTGATGATGTATCTGCTGAATAAAGCACCGCAGGGAGGAACCGCATATGGATATGCATCTGCTGTTGCTTATGTGATCACAATGCTGATTATTATCATATCCATCATTTTCAACAGTCTTGCAAAAGAGAAAGAGGGGAAGAAAAAACATGCATAAATTCAGAAAAGCAGTTCTTTATATTATTCTCCTTTTAATTGCATTTATCATGCTGATGCCGTTTTATATGATGTTCGTCATGTCGACACTGTCAACAGATCAGATTTATTCTTTTCCGCCGCTCATGTGGTTTGGCAGCAATGCGGCGACAAATTTTGTAAATATGCTCGGGCAGATCAATATTCTGCGGGCATTTGGGAACAGCTGTATTGTTTCAATATCCTACACTTCTTTATGTCTGCTGTTCTGTTCGATGGGCGGCTATGCTTTTGCAACGTACGATTTTCCGGGCAGAGACAAATTATTTGGGCTTTTGCTTGCAACGATGATGATCCCTTTCACGGCAGGCATTATACCATGGTTTATGATGATGTCCAAAATGCACTGGCTCAATTCCTTTTGGGCACTGATTATTCCGGGATGTGCAAATGCATTCGGTATATTCTGGATGAGACAGTATTGTCAGAATAATGTTCCGGTCGGGTTGCGTGAGGCAGCCAGAATTGATGGCTGCAGTGAATGGACCATTTTCTTCAGAGTAATTATGCCGATTTTAAAGCCTGCCTATGCAGCACTTGGAATCATGCAGTTCGTAAATACATGGAATGATTTTATGCAGCCGCTGATGATCCTGCGTGATACAGCGATGCAGACGCTTCCGCTGGCACTGAAATCAATGGTATCCGACCGTGGGAATGATTACGGAGCGATCATGCTGGCAAGTACATTCGCTGTTTTACCTCTTTTGATTGCGTTTCTGAGTGCATCCAAATTTTTCATGTCAGGACTCACGGCAGGAGCAATCAAAGAATAAAGAAAAAATACGCGTAGAGCGCAGAAACGAGGAAAGATATGCAGATTCATTTTGGAGTAGATTATTATCCGGAGCACTGGCCGGAAACACGCTGGGAAACGGATGCGGTTCTGATGCAGAAAATGGGCATTCAGGTTGTCCGAATGGCAGAGTTCTCATGGCATAAACTGGAACCGGAAGAAGGAAAATATGATTTTACGTGGCTGGACAGAATCATAGCGCTTCTTGGCAGGTATAACATTCGTACAATCATGGGAACGCCTACCGCCGCACCGCCTGCATGGATGGTCAGAAAGAATCCCCGGATTCTGCCGATTGATCAGGAAGGGCGGGTCAGAGGATTTGGGGGAAGACACCATGATTGTCAGTCGAACGAGACCTATAGGGAATATTGCAGAAAAATAGTAACACAGATGGCCAGTCATTATGCAGATAATGAAAATGTGATCGGTTGGCAGCCGGATAACGAACTTGGTAACAGTCATCAGGATTTATGTACCTGTGACAGCTGCAGAGACCATTTTCAGACATGGCTGGAAAAAAAGTATCAGTCCATAGATGTTTTGAACAGGGCGTGGGGCAATGCATTCTGGAGTCAGGAATACAACAGTTTCCGGGAAATCGGTGCACCAAGGATTACGGTATGCGGCGAGAATCCTTCCATGATGCTGGACTGGAAAAGATTCTGTTCCGATCTGATCGTTGATTTTCTGAAAGAGCAGACGGATATTATCAGAAAGTATTGTCCGAATCACTTTATTACACACAATTATATGGGTTTTGCAGATACGGTCAACTATTATGATCTGAGTGAGCTTCTTGATTTTGTCAGTCATGATCAGTATCCGGGGCTTAATATGATACCGGATGAGAGAGCACTGGATCATGCACCCAATCATGTACTTGCTGCAACATTGGATATAGTAAGAAGCTATAAGAACAGAAATTTCTGGATTATGGAACAGCAGTCAGGTATAACCGGATGGCAGATTATGGGAAGATCACCGGAGCCGGGACAGCTCAGCTTGTGGACGGCGCAGTCAGTCGCACACGGGGCAGATGCAATTGTATATTTCAGATGGCGGGTCTGCGCTTTCGGAACAGAACAGTATTGGCATGGAATTCTTCCGCACAGCGGAATTCCGGGAAGAAGATATGAGGAGCTGTCAGATACAATCCATAAACTTGCACCGGTGATGGAACAAATGCAGGGTTCAATGCCTGAAAGTGAAGTGGCTATCGTGTTCTCTTTTGATCAGGATTATGCATTTGCGATTCAGCCCAACAATCCAAAGCTGCGTTATACGGGACAACTTCTCAAATACTATAAAGCATTGTATAACCGCCACATTCCGGTAGATTTTGTTCCGGACACAGGGGATTTTGAAAAATATAAACTCCTGATTGCACCATTGCAGTATCTGATGACACCGGAACTGGAAGAAAAGTATTTTACATATGTCAGGAATGGCGGACATCTGATTCTGACGATGCGATGCGGCGTAAAAGATCATAACAATATTAATATGACGGACAGGGAACTTCCGGGCAGACTGTCGGAACTGGCCGGCGTTGAAGTGATCGATTATGACAGCCTGTTTACCGGCATAGCGAAGGCACAGTATAAAGGGGAAGTATATGATATAGATGTCTGGAGCGACATTTTGCGTATAAAAGGTGAAAAAACAGAAGTTCTGGCAGAATATGCAAGTGAATATTATAAGGGAACTCCCTGTATAACTGCCAATCCATATGGGCAGGGTGCATGCATTTATGTCGGAACGGAACCCGAGGATGCTTTCATGCAGGCAATTATGGATTCTGTTACGCATGCGGCTGATATTACAGGCCTTGGAGAAGCAGATGAGGATGTGGAACTGATGGAGCGGCGGGATGAAAAGACAAAGTGGCTTTTTGTACTGAATCATTCCAATACAGAGAAAAAGTATGCTGTTGCAGGAAAATATGAACAGGTATACGGATGCAACCCGGGAATACTGCAGGGGTATGAAGTTCATATATATAAGGAAAACATGGAAGAAAAGGTATGACAGATTTTTTTGAAAAAGCATTACATGCGACAAATATAATCCTGTAAAGGGAGTAGGCCGTCTGATGGGGAATCAGGCGGCCTTTTAAAGTTATGAAAAAAAGATGTTTGCTGCATCAGCTGCTTGCTTCAACTGATATAGCTATCATAATATCTGTACCTAAAGCGAAGCTAAAAGACATGTGAAGAATTTGTGAACATAGATGTTCACATAATGAATAATTATGTAAAATTAAAAACTTTGTATATTGACAAATAAAAGCTATTGGATTAGTATACATGTATTCAATGAATGGTATACATAAATATGTGAATATTTAATCATATGCATTCTACAAGGGAGTAGAAATGAACCAAGGTTCATTTTTGCTCTTTTTTAGTAATTTTAAGGCGATAAAGAGGACAGCATAGGAAAGAAACGTCCGCAAAAAATGGCAGTACAGGATAGCAGAAAACACATCAAAGTGTTTTTGCAATATAAAACGGAGGACAAAGTATGAAAAGAAAAATGTTGGCTTTATTGATGGTTTCCATGATGACCATCGGGCTGATGGGTTGCGGCAGTGGCACTGCAGCAACCGCAACAAGTGCAGCATCGGGAGAAGCAGCACAGGCAGCAGGAAGTGATGCGTCAGGGAGTGCACAGGCAAGTGCTTCTGATCTGAATGTTATGCTGGAGACCCCGGTAGAATCATTGGATCCGCAGCAGGCAACAGATGGTACATCCTTTGAAGTGATCGCAGATTACACGGATGGACTGATGCAGATGGATGCAGATGGTAAATCAGTTCCGGCAATTGCAGAAAGTTATGATGTATCCACAGATGGTCTGACTTATACTTTCCATCTCAGAAAAGATGCAAAGTGGAGTAATGGAGATCCGGTTACAGCAGCAGACTTTGTATTTGGATGGCAGAGAGCAGTAGATCCTTCGGTTGCTTCCGAGTATGCTTATATGCTCAGTGATATCGGACAGGTCAAGAATGCAGCGGAAATCATTGCAGGCAAAAAAGATAAGGCAGAACTTGGTGTAAAGGCAGTAGATGATACGACACTGGAAGTAGATCTGGTTGCTCCGGTCAGCTATTTTGCTTCCCTGATGTATTTCCCGACATTCTATCCGGTTAATCAGAAATTCTTCGAGACCTGCGCAGATACCTACGGTACAAGTCCGGAGACAACACTTTCTGATGGTGCATTTGTTCTGGACAGTTATGAACCTGCAGCAACACAGTTCCATCTGACCAAAAATGCAGATTATTATGATGCACAGCGTGTTAAACTCGCTGGTCTGAATTATCAGGTCATTCAGGATTCACAGCAGGCACTGATGAGTTATCAGACAGGTACACTTGATATGACACTGGTAAACGGTGAACAGGTGGATCAGGTAAAAGATGATCCGGCATTCAAGGCAGTAGGAGCCGGTTATCTCTGGTATGTCAGCCCGAATATTGCGAAGGTTCCCGAACTTGCCAATCAGAATGTCCGTATGGCACTGACCATGGCAATTGACCGTGCATCGATTGCGACAGGTGTATTGAAGGATGGTTCTACACCAACCTTTACGGCAGTACCGCCGCAGTTCGCAACAGGCCCTGACGGATCTGATTTTTCAGCAGATCAGACAAAGTTCGCAGATGTATGCGCATTTGATGCTGCAAAGGCAGCGGATTATTGGAAGAAAGGCCTGCAGGAACTTGGCAAGACAAGTATTTCACTGGATATGACAGTTGACGCTGATGATGCACCGCAGAAGGTAGCGCAGGTTCTGAAAGAAGAATGGGAACAGGAACTTCCGGGACTGACTGTAAATCTGGTAATTGAACCAAAGAAACAAAGAGTACAGGATCTGCAGGATGGCAATTTCCAGTTGGGATTGACCAGATGGGGCCCTGATTATGCTGATCCGATGACATATCTTGGAATGTGGGTAACCAACAATTCCAATAACTATGGTCTGTGGAGCAACAAAGATTATGATGACATGATTGCAGAATGCACGACCGGAGATCTGGCAATGGATGCACAGGGACGCTGGACAAAGCTCTTTGATGCAGAAAAGCTGGTAATGGATAATGCGGTGATCTTCCCGATCTATACACAGTGCAATGCGGAAATGGTATCCACAAAAGTAACAGGAGTTGCGTTCCATCCGGTAGCACTCAACAGAGTATATAAGGATGCAGTGAAATCAAACTGATACAGTAATATAGGAAGGTATCACAGACAGAGCCGCACAGGGATTTATTTTTCTGCGCGGCTCTGCTCTTTTCTCAGGTTGAAAAATTCCATTTTTCAACCGGCAATTTGTGTACAGCACAAGCCTGCCAGATACTGGAAAGCGTTATTCTGATTAATTTGAGAGGTGGGGGAACCCATGAAAAAATATATTATTAAGAGAATCATTACTTCACTTTTTACATTATTGGCTATTTTGCTGATTCTTTTTATTTTGATGCAGTTGATGCCGGGATCGCCCTTTAATGATGAAAAACTGAACAATGACCAGCGGGCGGCGCTTTTTGCCAAATATGGTCTGGATCAGCCGGTTGTTATCCAGTTCTTCAAATATGTTCTGAATATGCTGAGAGGAGATTTTGGTGTCAGTTACAATATCTCCAAAAATACACCGATTGCGCAACTGATTCAGACAAGACTTCCGATTTCCATTGCAATCGGAGGTGCAGCGGTTGCCCTTGGCGCTCTGGTCGGACTGATTCTGGGACTTACGGCGGCTATCTGGCATGATACCATATGGGATACCATAGCTACGATTATTTCGGTAATTGGTGTTTCCGTTCCTTCTTATGTATTTGCTTTGGGGCTCAGTTATCAGTTTGGATTCCAGTGGAGAATTTTCCCTATGCTGTTCAGTGCGAAACAAATGGTATCCTCCAGTGTTTTGCCGAGTATCGCGTTGTCAATGTTCACAATGGCTTCCATAGCAAGATTTACACGAAGTGAGATGCTGGAAGTTCTGGGAAGTGATTATATGCTTCTGGCTGAAAGCAAGGGAATATCCGGACCTGCTCTGATTTTCAGGCATGCACTTCGCAACGCTTTGATACCGATTATTACGGTACTTGCTCCTTTGATCGTAGATCTGATGACCGGTTCGCTTGTTGTAGAAAAAATATTTGCGATTCCGGGAGTCGGAAGTCTTCTGGTCAATGCAATACAGTCAAATGACTATAATGTTGTAATCGCACTGAGCTTTATTTATTCGGCTATGTATATCGGCATCATGCTTGTAGTGGATATTCTGTATGGCGTGATTGACCCCAGAATACGTCTGGCAAAAAGTGAGGCATGAGAATCGGTATGAAAAAAATATCTATAAATACAGAAATGCCGGCTTATATTCCGGCAGACGCAGATTTTTGTCTGAAAAATAATGCAGGTGAGATTGCGATTGATAACAATTTTGCAGCACAAAGCTTCTGGAAAGAAGTAATTCTGAGATATCTCAGGAAGATCAGTGCTGTTGCGGGACTGATCCTGATCATTCTGATCACGATTATGGCTGTAGTTGGGCCGGGAATGAGCGGATACAGCTATTCAGAGCAGAATTTGCTGCAGAAGAATCTGGCTCCGAGAATACCGGGTTTTGATCAGACCGGATTTTTTGATGGCAGCGAAGAAATGCATACAACGACCGGAACGAAGAAGATCAATTACTATGTTGAAAATAAACTGGATCATGTCTATTACTGGTTCGGAAGTGATAATTTCGGACGTGATATCTGGACCAGAACCTGGAGTGGAGCCAGAGTTTCACTGATTATAGCTGTTGCGGCGGCTGTGATCGATATGGTAATCGGTATGAGTTATGGTCTGATATCGGGATATTTTGGCGGAAAAGTGGATATGATCATGCAGCGTATTCTGGAGATTGTAAACGGGATACCAAGACTGGTTATTGTAACCTTGCTGCTGCTGATTTTACAACCCGGGATGGTAACGATCGTAATTGCGCTGATGATCACAGAGTGGGTCGGAATGAGCAGGATTGCAAGAGCGGAGATGCTCAAACTCAAGGAGCAGGAGTTTGTGCTGGCATCCAGAACACTGGGAGCCGGCAGCTTCTTTATCATATTCAAAGAAGTTCTGCCCAATATTATCGGGCCGATCATTACACAGGTCATGTTCTCTATTCCGACGGCTATCTTCACGGAAGCATTTTTGAGTTTTGTGGGACTTGGCATACCGGTACCGCAATGTTCTCTGGGTTCTTTGATTTCGGAAGGATTTAACAGCTTTACAACACATCCCTATCAGATCGTTCCACCGATCATTGTCATGGCACTTTTGATGCTGAGTTTCAACCTTGCGGCAGACGGACTGCGTGAGGCACTAGATCCCAAACTGAAGGAGGTATGAGAAGCAGATGCAGCAGAATGATAAAATACTTGATATTCAAAATCTGGATATTTCTTTTCATACGACAGCCGGTGCAGTGCATGCAATCAGAGGAATTGATGTAGAACTGCATAAGGGGCAGACCGTTGCAATCGTTGGAGAATCCGGTTCAGGCAAATCAGTAACCATGAAAGCGGCAATGGGGATCCTGGCATCCAACGCTACCGTAAACAGCGGGAAAATTACGTTTCGCTATCATCATCAGGATGGAAGCGATGCGGAAATCAATATACTGGAAAAGGATAAACAGTGGATTCGCAGACACATCAACGGGAAAAGAATCTCCATGGTATTTCAGGATCCGATGACAAGTCTTGATCCGACCATGACGATCGGAAAGCAGATTACGGAAGGCATGATCTGGCACTATCATGTTTCAAAGCAGGAAGCATGGAAAAAAGCAGAAGATCTGCTCAGGGAAGTCGGAATCGAAGATGCAGCAAAACGCATGAAAAATTATCCACATCAGCTTTCAGGCGGAATGCGGCAGCGTGTGGTTATTGCCATTGCACTTTCCTGTGATCCGGATCTTCTGATCTGTGATGAACCGACAACTGCGCTGGATGTTACCATTCAGGCCAGAATTCTGGAACTGATCCGCAGAATTCAAAAAGAACGCGGTATTTCTGTTATCTATATTACGCATGATCTGGGAGTTGTTGCAAAAGTGGCAGATTATGTCAACGTCATGTATGCAGGAAAGATCGTTGAAAAAGGAACCATTAATGAAATCTTTTATGATCCGAGACATCCCTATACCTGGGGACTTTTGTCTGCAATGCCGGATCTTGATACAGAGGATGAAAGACTTTATACGATTCCGGGTTCTCCGCCCAATCTGCTGCATGAAAAAGAAGGGGATGCATTTTCACCAAGAAATGCTTTTGCGCTGGAAATTGATGATAAGGCGGAACCGCCGATGTTTCAGGTAACGGATACACACTATGCGGCAACCTGGCTGCTGGATCCCAGAGCACCCAGGGTGGACATGCCACCGGAACTAAAGAACAGGCTGGACAGAATGAAGCAGGAGGCGGGAATCAATGGCTGAAAAACAGATAATAAAGCCGCTTCTGGAAGTAAAGGGGCTGAAACAGTATTTTAAGGTCAGCGGAAGTTATACCGTTAAAGCGGTTGAAAATGTCAGTTTCAAGATTATGCCCGGGGAGACCTATGGTCTGGTGGGTGAATCAGGTTCCGGGAAGTCAACAATCGGCAGGAGTGTGATCAGACTGTATGATCCGACAGCAGGAAGCATTTCCTTTGATGGAATGGATATCGGCAACAGGCTGAACAAGAGTACTTCCAATGCGTTGCGTACACAGATGCAAATGATTTTTCAGGATCCGATGGCTTCTCTGAATCCGAGAAAAAAGGTAGGCGATATTATCGGAGAGGGACTGGATATTCATCACAGCTATCGAAATCATGCGGAACGGGAAGAAAAGATCCACAATATTCTGGAGAAGGTCGGGCTGGCACCGGAACATGCAGACCGGTATCCGCACCAGTTCTCCGGCGGGCAACGGCAGCGTGTCGGAATTGCACGGGCACTGATCATGAATCCGAAGCTCATTATTGCGGATGAATGCATTTCCGCACTGGATGTTTCGATTCAGGCACAGGTCGTAAATCTGATGAAGGATATACAGAAGGAGACCGGTACAGCTTATCTTTTCATCGCGCATGATCTTGCTATGGTCAAGTACATATCCGACAGAATCGGGGTGTTGCATTTGGGACATCTTCTGGAAACCGGTACAACGGAAGAAATATTCAGAAATCCGGTGCATCCGTATACCAGAAGCCTCTTATCTGCGATTCCTTCACCGAATCCGGTTGTGGAGAAGAACCGTAGAGCGGAAGTGTATGATTATAAAACATCAGGAATCAGTTATGACGCCGGAACAGAGCATTTGGTTGAAGGCATCCATTATGTGAGCTGTACAGATGAAGAATTCAAGAAATGGACGGTACGCTGATACAGATAGTTTCCTTTGATGTGAAGCAGAAATTTTCAATCAGATGAAATATTGAACTGAGATACTAAAACAATATATTGCAGGAAAGGCAGATTTCCAGGAATCTGTCTTTTATCCTAAAACGGATGCAGAGTAGTTTCTGCATTCGTTTTTCTTTTGCTGAATGATAATATTTTCAAAATATCGTGGAGCTATCTGTATCATTTTGTATATTTACAGTATATTGAATCCGGTTTCAGATATGATATGATAAAAAGGATTTGATTCAGAAAAAATGGGGGGATGCGGATGGGACCGTATTTTTATAAGCTCAAAACAGAGATTATCATTGGATTGACATATCGTTTTGAAGTGTTTGCAACGCTTCTGGCCAGGTACGTGCAGATTGTTGCGACCGTCTTTTTATGGATCTGTGTGTATCAGGACAGGAAAAGTATTCATGGAATGACCAGGGAACAGATGATTACCTGGATGATTCTCTCGGCGGGACTTTCCGGTTTGTATGTTCTGGATGTTCCATCCCGTATTTCGAGCGGGGTCAGGATGGGGAGTATTGCGGTGGAACTGATCAGACCATGCAGCCTGCCGGGACTGTTCTGTGCACAGGATATCGGACAGACAGTGGATAGTTTCTTTAGCAAATTTATACCGATTGTACTGTTGGGAGGAATCACTTTTGGACTTCTTCCGCCGGCAGGTGCGGTTTCTTTTATACTTGCGCTGATCAGTGTCGGCATTGGTTATTTTATTTTGTGGCTGATGTATGATCTGGTGGGGACCCTGTGTTTTCGAACGATGGTTTTGGGACAGTTTGATGCAGTACTGCGTACGGTAATTGCGATTTTTTCAGGCAGTATGATCCCGCTTGCCTTTTTTCCACAGCCGATGCAGCAGATCCTTGCCTGGATGCCTTTTCAGTATACTTTTCAGTTGCCGCTGGGGCTTTATATCGGTATGATTTCTGTTCGGGAAGGACTGCTGCAGATTGGGATACAGATCATCTGGCTGTGCATCCTGAATATGATGACGGTTATTGTGTGGAACAGAATCAGAAAATATATTCTGATACAGGGGGGCTGACGCGATGCTGGAACAGATAAAATATTATCTTGGTGTGATGTTTTACAATTTCAGGCTGGAAATACTTAAGGAGCTGGAATACGCCATATACAGCATAGCATGGCTGATCATGATTCCGTTGTCGGCTTTTTCAGGATACTATGTTTTATGGCTGATGACGCAGCAAAACGGAAACATTAATGGATGGACGATTGGAGAACTTGCTTTTCTATATGGACTTTCCATGTTCAGTCATGCATTTCAGGATATGTTTTTTATACAGACACGGTTTATAGACTATCAGATTCTGGAGGGAAGCTTTGACAGGGCGCTGCTTCGGCCCATGAATGTCTTTTTTCAGTTCTGCACAGAGAATCTGAATATATGCGGATTATATGATCTCATTCCGGCAATTGCGCTGTTTGCATATGGATGTCAGAAGGTACACTTTGTATGGAATATCGGGAATGTACTGGGCGTAGTATTTGGACAGCGTACGCAGTTGAACTGGGATCTGAGGCTGGGAGAGACTTTTGAACTGTTACGCAGAATATACAGGGTTCCGGAGAAAGAGTATTTGGAAAATGTCGCAGAACTGACGCAGGTGCTTGGTCTGACAGAGTTCATGGATAAACCGGTCAGACAGCTTTCTCTGGGACAACGAATGAGGGGGGAGATGGCGGCGGCAATGCTGCATTCACCGGAAATCCTGTTTCTGGATGAACCTACGATCGGGCTGGATATTGATGCCAAAAAAGCGGTTCGCGATTTCATACTGAAAATCAACAGAGAAAGAGGTGTAACAGTAATTCTGACCAGTCATGATCTGGAGGACGTTTCAAAACTGTGTGACCGTTTGATCGTAATCAATCATGGCGTTGTTGTGCGGGATGGAAAGATGGATCAGATCATACGGGATATGGCACCATATCGTATTTTAAAATGCGAAACCGCAGAACCGGTAGAAAAGATCAGAAGCAGTATGGTACAATTGATGTCACACGAAGGTAATCATATGATATGCAGATTTGACCATCATCAGCATACGGCTTCAGAAGTGATAGGGGAACTGGTCAAGGAGATATCAATTCTGGATCTGACAGTTGAGGAACCCAATATAGAAGATGCGGTGATGGAGTTATATCATGCATAATGAAGGACAAAGTCAATGAAAATTTTGCTTGTGGCAATCAATGCCAAATATATTCATTCCTGTCCCGCAGTGTATGCACTGCGGGCCTATTCAGGTGAATACAGTCAGTATGTGGAAATAGCGGAATATACCATCAATGACCGTTATGAAGATATTCTGAGCGGAATCATGGAAGCGGAAGCGGATGCCATAGGTTTTTCCTGTTACATCTGGAATGCGGATTATACCAGGCAGCTGATTCGGGATATCAGATCTATTTGCGATGGTACCCGGCCCCTGCTATTTGCAGGGGGACCGGAAGCAACCAACAGTCCGCAGGCGTTTCTGGACATGGGAGCAGACTTTATTATCAGAGGAGAAGGCGAACGACCATTTCGGGATCTGACAGAACTTCTGGCAAAAGGTGAGATTGTATGGAAAAACGTAGCAGGCCTTTCCTGGTATGAAAAGAAGGAAAACGGAAAAATCCTTTTATGCAGCCCCGATCCCAAACCGTTATCTATGGACAGTCTGCCATTTCTTTATGATAATCTTGTTCCTTTTGATAACCGCATTATTTATTATGAAAGCAGCAGAGGATGTCCGTTTCGGTGTTCCTATTGCCTGTCTTCTATTGAAAAGTCAGTACGGCTGCGCAATATGGATACGGTAAAAAAAGAACTGCAGTTTTTCCTGGATCACACGGTACGGCAGGTGAAATTTGTGGACCGGACCTTTAACTGTAACCATGCGCATGCCATGGAAATCTGGAGATATATCGGAGAGCATGATAATGGAATTACCAATTTTCATTTTGAAATCGGCGCGGATATTGTCAGTCAGGAAGAGATCAGTCTGCTGAATAATTTGCGTCCGGGACTGGTTCAGATGGAAATCGGTGTACAGTCAACGAATCAGGAGACGATCGGAGAAGTTAATCGTACCATGGATCTGGGACGTCTTACAGAAGTTGTGAACGGGATCCGCAGAGGCAATAATATTAATCTGCATCTGGATCTGATAGCAGGGCTTCCTTATGAAGCTTATGAGCGATTTGCAGAGTCTTTTAATGATGTATACGCCATGCGGGCAAACCAGTTTCAACTGGGATTTCTGAAAGTACTTCCCGGAACGGTCATGCATGATAAGGCAGAAAGCTATGGAATGGTCTGGTCTGAAAGAGCGCCATACGAAATCTATCGAACAAAATGGATAAGCTATCGTGAAATATGCAGATTGCACGAGATATGTGATATGCTTGATCTGTTTTACAATTCACAGCAGTTCATCAGAACGCTTCCTGTTTTGGAAAAACACTTTGCAGATCCATTCGAAATGTACGAACAGCTTTCCTGTTTTTTCAGAAGAAAGGGATACAGGAAAAATATTCCTGCGCAGAAACAAAGATATGAAGTTTTGAAGGAATTTGCGGCTGAACATACAGATGAAAAAGGGATGACAGAAATCCTGGAATATCTGAAATTTGATTTTGCACTTCATTATAACAAAAGTCGGCACATGGTATATTCGCAGGTTCTGGATTTGGGAGAGGGACCGGTAGAATATGTATTTGATTATCAAAAAAAGAATCCGCTGAATGCAGAAGCAGAGTATCATGTTGTGAAGTGAAATCAAAACTGAAAAAAGGAAGGCTGGAACATCTTTCAGGAAATTGGTTCCGGTTAAAAATGAAAGGACCGGTCAGATTGTATCTGACCGGTCCTTTATGTAAACAGATCTTATTACTTTGCTTTTGCAGCTTTCCAGGTATCATACTGTGTCTGGATTGTCTTTAAAACATCCTGGAATCCGGCATCATCAAGAGCTTTCTGGAATTCCTTAATCTTGCCATCCACCTGATCCGGTGTATAAGCGCCTTCTTCCATAACATAACCATACTGATCATATACGCTCTGGCATGCTGACCACTGCGCCTGAACAGATGAATAGTCAGGGCGGAAGCCGGAAGCTTCTGATTCTACAGAGTTTTTGTTGAAGTCTTCATACAACTGAACCGTGTTGGCAGGAGATCCTTTTTCGATTGAGATATCCTTAACAGAACCGGATTCCCATGAACTGTGGTTATACAGATCACCTTTTTTAACGATCATGCCGTCAGAGTCTTTATCATAGTCAGTTCCTTCAATACCATAGGTATAAAGATCTGCAAGCTTACTGTCTGTATAGAGAAGACCCAGGAAATCAACACATGCCTTTGCCTGTGCTTCTGTGCAGCTGGAAGAAACTGCAAAACAGGAACCCAGCGTACTGGTTGAGTTAGCCCAGTCCTTAGTCATATGAATGACATCACAGTCCTGACCATAAGTAGTGGTTGCAGCACCGTTTACAGGAACATCTGCCCATGCAGCAAAGCCCCAGTCAGTAGTCATAATGGCAGTATCAGGAATTGTCTTTGTAACTTCTTCATCACTGATATATCCCTTGGAAGCCCAGTCTGAAATGAGTGTAACAAAGTTCTTGTAATCATCAGTCTGCAGAGCATTAATGACTTCATTTGTGGAACGGTCGATGGCAATCATGGTATTGGCCATTGAGAAATCATACTTATCCATATAGTATTTACTGAAGAAAGGCATTTTCTGCATCAGGAGCGGATATTTAACACCATCAGCCTTCATCTGAGCCAGCATCGGTTCAATGTCCTTGAGTTCCTTTATGCTAGATATATCCCAGCCATACTTTTTCGCCTTATCGGTAGGATATACCAGATCATATCCTTCAGCGGATTCTTTGTAGCAGGGTACAAAATAATCTTTACTATTATATTGGGAAGCAGTCCATACAGATTCGGGCATGGACTTGTAAAGATCTGTTCCGGGCAGAATATCGGTCAGGTCATACACAGCATTCTGGGAAACAAGATTGTCGGTAGATACGGAACCTTCCCAACTTGCAGTCCAGAGCAGATTAACATCCCCGTTTGTCATGGAAAGGTTGAGCTTATCCGGGTACTCACCGGAAGAGATATCTGTCAGCTTGACTTTCACATGGATCTTGTCACCGATATAATCATTGATTGCGTCCTGAATCTTGGTAACCTCAGTCTGGTCCGAATTGGCAAGATTAAAGGTTGCACGGTAAATAGAGATTTCAGTCATACCATCTGCGCTTGCAGAATCACTTTGGGAATTGTTCTGCGCCGAGCTGGCTGATCCGGTACTGCCACATCCTGTGATAAGCGATGCAGTCATGGCTGTGATCAGTGCACATGACAAAAGTTGTTTCTTTTTCATAAACGATTTCCTCCTGTAAAGGTTGTTGCCATATTATGTTTTGGCAAAATGTGGTTCGATAAGTGTAGTATAGATGGCAGGGCCTGATAATTCAACCGGACGCAGGTCAACTGGTTTCGGTTTCATGAATTTATGCAAGATGCACAAAAAAAATAAAATTTTTAGGAAAAAAATAAAGTGATAATTACTTTATTTGTGAAAGTACTTGCAGTTATCTGAACGGATATTGTTTTTTTATTTTTATGCCCCATAATAAAGACAATTCACAATGCATAAGGAGGGCTCTTATTTATGAAGAGGCAGTTAAAGCTTTTATGGGCACATAAAGCGCATGTTGTTATGGCAATGCCTGCATTTCTGGTGTTTCTGATATTCAGTTATATACCGATGACAGGTCTTGTAATGGCTTTTAAGGATTTTGATTTTAAGATGGGGGTATGGAACAGTCCCTGGAACGGGCTTGATAATTTCAAGTTTTTGCTCGTTTCCAAATCAACGTTCGCACAGATTACATTTAATACGATAGCATACTATGTAATATTTACTGTTATAGGAATGTTTCTGGAAATTGTGTTGGCCATTGCGATGGATCAGCTTGTTTTCAAGAAATTTGGGAAGGTCATGCAGTGTGTACTGATCATACCGATCTTTATATCCTTTACAGCAGTACAGTTTATTGTATATGCATTTCTGAGCAGTGATACCGGAATGATCAACCATTTATTCGGTGTCAGCACACGCTGGTACATGGAAGCAAAGTATTGGCCGATCATATTGACAATCGTTAAGATATGGAACGGAACAGGATATGGTTCCGTATTATATATGTCGGTTCTGGCAGGCATTGACCCGCAGCTTTATGAAGCCGCGGATATTGACGGAGCCAATAAATGGCAGCAGATCAAGCATGTTACACTGCCATCTCTTATTCCGATGATTACAGTAATGCTTCTTCTTTCAGTAGGAAGTATTATGCATTCTGATACCGGATTGTTTTATCAGGTAACAAGGAACAGCGGAACATTATATTCCACAACGCAGGTAATCGATTCCTATATCCTGAATTCTATTTTCCATAATTCGAATTTCGGATTCACTGCAGCTGCAACATTCTTCCAGTCAATCGTAGGAACCGTACTGATTCTGGCATCCAATGCAGCGGTTAAGAAAGTTTCACCGGATAATGCATTGTTCTGATTGTGAGAGATGTAATAGACCAGGACTGTTTTACGGCTTTGCAGCCAGTGTGAAAACAGATTGTCACATGCGATTTTTGTGCCGAAAAAAGGCGCAGAAAAGGGGATTATAATATGACTAAACTTAAAACAAGAAAGCAAAAAAGAACAAAAATTGCACAGATTGTTCTTTTACTGATTCTGCTTTTTATAACAATTTTATTTGCAATGCCTGTGCTTTTGATTTTTATTTCAGCATTTACGGATGAAAAGGTTCTGACAGTGAGCGGATTCACTTTCTTTCCATCCAAATTGTCATTGAGCGGATTTAATGCAGTGCTTCGATATGGTAAGCAGTTATTCGTATCATATGGCATAACTATTCTGGTTACCGTATCAGGAACCTTGATTGGTCTGCTTGTAATGGCTATGTATGCACATTGCCTTACGATAAAAGATTTTCCGCTTCGTAAATTTCTGGTAATCTGGGCCACTATTCCCATGCTGTTTTCAGGTGGACAGTTATCAACCTATGTGATTTATACATCCGTATATCATTTGCAGGACAGTTTATGGTTATTGATTTTGCCCTTGTGTGTTTCAACAATGAATATTATTATTTTAAGGACATATATTCAAACCAGTATTCCCGGCGATCTGATGGATTCTGCAAGAATTGACGGAGCAGGGGAATACAGAACCTTTTTCCAGATTGTGCTTCCTTTAATGAAGCCGTCTCTTGCGGCAGTCGGATTTATGATGGCTACAACGTATTGGAATGACTGGCAGAATGCGCTCCTGTTTATTAAGAGCGATTCCAAAAAGCCTTTGCAGCTTCTTCTGATCAACATTCAGAAGAGTATTGAAACACTGTTGAGTGTACGAAATATTCCTTCCAGCGCACTGGCAGCCATGCAGGGAAGTATTCCGCAATATTCGGCAACAATGGCAACCGTTGTAGTTGTAATCGGACCTATTATTGTGGTTTACCCATTCTTCCAGAAGTATTTTATCAAGGGATTGACAATCGGTTCGGTAAAGGGCTGAGTTTTGACTTGAAAAGGATGATAGAAACTGAATGAATGAACTTTTGGATAACTATTTTGAAAATGAGACAAAAAAACAGATCAAGGCGGCAATACCGCTGATGACTCATGTGGAAAAGAGCATTGCACAGTTTTTTATCAATAATGAAACGAAGGGGAATTTTGCGCTGAAAGAGGTGGCAAGTCTGCTATACACCTCTGAAGCGACGCTGTCACGCTTTGCAAAGAAATGTGGCTATAAAGGATACAGGGAACTGATCTTTTCCTATGAAAGAGATCTGGATCAGGAAAAAGAAAATGGCGATCAGGAGAAAGATGTTGATCTCTTTACCAAGGTCGTCAGATCCAGTTATCAGAATCTGTTAAACGACAGTTTCTCTATTTTGGACAGGGAAAAAATCAGGAATTTTACAGCAAAGCTTAATTGCAGTATGCATGTGAAAGTATTCGGAATCGGTAATTCAGGCTTTGCTGCCAGGGAATTTCAATTGCGATTCATGAGAATCGGGCTTGATGTGGAAGCAGTCACAGATTCACAGATCATGCAGATGACAGCTGCACTGGCCAATAATGATACCTGTATTATCGGAATTTCTCTTTCGGGAAAAACAAAAGTCGTTATTGATGCACTTAAAAATGCAAAGAGCCGTGGGGTGTATACAGTCTTGTTTACTTCGGAGCGCGGAATTGATTTTTCAGCAGCATGTGATGAAGTGATTTATGTTGCATCACTGGAAAATCTGGATACAGGCTCAAAAGTTTCACCGCAGTTTCCTATTCTGGTAGTATTTGATGTAATTTATACTTACTATTTTGCAAATGATTTCTACTTTAAAGAGCAGAAGCTACGGGCGACACTTTCCGCAATTTCTGATGAACGGGGAAAATCAGGCGAAAACATTAGTGAATAAAAAATCTGACGAAAGGATGTCATGATAATATGAAAAAAATAGTTTTACTTCCTTTAGATGAACGGCCATGTAACAATGATTTTCCAAAGCGTTTGTTTAACCATGATGATATAGAGATAAAAAGGCCTGAAATTCTTGGACAATATAAAACACCTGCGGATTATGAGAAAATAAAAACATTTTTGCTGGAAAACACTGCAGATGCGGATGCAATGGTTATTTCCATGGATATGCTGATTTACGGAGGTTTGATCCCTTCCAGATTACATCATGAAAAGATAGAGACATTGCTTTCCAGAATGGAAGTTTTAAGAGAAATCAGAAAGAAAAATCCGAAATTACTGATTTATGCTTTTCAGTGTATCATGCGTTGTCCGGATTATTCGAGTTCGGATGAAGAACCGGATTATTATGCGAGTTGCGGACAGCAGATTCATGATCTTGGGACAGCAGTACATATGGCAAGACATGGAGAGGACAGAAGTCGCGAAATCAATGCACTCAGAAAAGAAATCGGGCTGGAAGCAATTGACGATTACATTTCCAGAAGGGACATGAATCGTAGAATCAATCTGGAGACGCTTAATTATCTGACGGATCACACGCTTGATTCTCTGGTCATTCCAAGAGATGATTCACAGAAATACGGCTATCCTGCTATGGATGAAGAGGTAGTAAGAGGCGTAATCACAGAGCTGGATCTGACAGAAAAGGTGTTAAGCTATCCCGGCGCAGATGAAGTCGAACTGACACTTATTTCCCGTGTAATTAACAAAATGGCCGGTATCAAACCGAAAGTCTATGTGAAGTACGCAAGCGAAAAAGCAAAAGATATTGTTCCCTTATATGAAGGCTGTGAACTTGCGACTACGATTCGTTATCATATTATGTCTGCAGGTTGTCAGATGACGGATGGATACGAGCAGGCGGATATTATTCTGGTTATTACCGCACCTTCTTCCAATATGCAGGAAGCTGTGATACAACCTGTCAGAACTGCTTCTTACAGTGTAGACAGATTAATGGTCGAACTGGTGGAATTTATAAAGGACAGGATTGCAGAAGGCAAGATTGTTACAATCGGTGATGATGCATATGCAAATGGTGCTGATCTGGAACTGCTTCATTTGCTCGATCACGCAGGGATACTGATGAAAGTTGACGGATATGCCGGCTGGAATACCAATGCAAATACGCTTGGGACAGCGATTGCAGAGGCTGTTGACAGTTTGCATTATGGTAAAACGAAAGGACATAAGGACTTCCTGCTTGAAAGATATCTCGAAGATGGTGGGTATTGTGCCAAAGTAAGAGAGGCTATATCTGAAAAGCTTCCGGAATGCGGGGCATTGCGTTTTACAGATAACAAGACTGAGACAGATACGGTCAATCAGATCAGGAAGGATTTGAAAGCTTTTTTGCGGGAAGCTCTCCCATCAATTGAAAAACAGGCAGAAATAACGCGGATTTCACTTCCCTGGCATAGAATGTTTGAAGTAGATCTGGAAGCAGAGTACAGCGCGGAATAGTATAAGTTGATTTATCAGATAACAAAAATATAACTGATTTTCTGAAAGTCGGGTTCAAAAACTGACTTTTGGGAAATCAGTTTTTTTATTTAATGGGAAACTGCGCCCTATGAAATTAAGGAAACGTTTCCTAATACAATCTTAATGTTGTGATTATGGATATTAATGCAATCTTTATGAGCACTTCTCCATAATTAAGATGATATAAAGAAACATTAGGATTGCAATGGCAGAATGGGGAGCGAAGTGTTATGAAATCAATTTTACTGATCGGTGCGGGAAGATTCGGGCGTCATGTGGCTGTAAAACTCAGAGAAATGAATCTTCAGGTACTTGCTGTTGATAAAAGAGAGGATCGTATTGAGGAAATTGTACCATATGTCACCAGTGCACAGATTGGAGACGGCATGAATCGTGAATTCCTGGAATCACTTGGAATCAGCAATTTTGATGTCTGTTTTGTAGCAATCGGGCATGATTTTCAGGGGTCACTGGAAACAACGGCTTATCTGAAAGAACTTGGAGCAAAACAGATTATTGCAAGAGCGGCCAGTGATAAGCAGGAGAAGTTTTTGCTGCGAAACGGGGCAGATGAAGTCGTGTATCCGGAAAAACAGATGGCGGAATGGGCAGCTATCCGATATGGGTCAGAACATATTTTTGATTACATCGAACTTGGAAAAGACTATTCCATATTTGAAATAGCGATTCCGAAAGAATGGATCGGTAAAACAATCGCTGAAATTGATATCAGGCAAAAATACAGAATCAATATTATGGCATTTAAGAAAAACGGACAGATCAATATGGATATTTCGTCGGCAATGAAACTGGAGGGGGACGAAACGATGCTCATATTGGGACATTACAGGGATATTCAGAAATGTTTTCATATTTGAGATGGGGTGTTGCAGCCGGAAGGAAGTGAGTATATGCTGATTCTAATAATGGTTGTGTGTGTGATGGGAATTTTGCTGTATGGTTTTTATCTGATGAAGCAGATTGATGATTTCTTCTCTTCTGATAAAAAGTACGATAGTGCTGTCCACATTGGAAAGAGGCATATATGGTTTCACAAAGACATAAAAGCTGCCTGAAAATCTTTTTTGGTTATGCAGAAGGCGCAGGAAAAACATATGCGATGCTGGAAGCAGCCAGAGAGGCCAGGAGAGGTGGAACGGATGTTGTAATCGGCTGTCTGGCTGAAAGGGAAAGCAGTCAGATATTGGATATGGCTGCGGAGATGGAACATATCCCCTGTAAAGAACAGCAGCAGAATGACAGGGTAGTATGTGAATTGAATCTGGATGCGATCGTCAGGAGAAAACCACAGCTTGTGGTAGTTGATGATCTGGCACATACCAATGCAAAAGGATCCAGACATCGCAGACGATTTCAGGATGTTGAAGAAATTCTGCGGGCTGGAATTGACGTATATACAACAGCGGATATACAGAATATTGAAAGCTTAAATGATCTGGTGGCTTCTATTACAGGGAAGGTCGTGAAGGATCGGATTCCGGATTCATTGTTTGATCATGCTGACCAGGTCGAACTGATTGATATTGAACCACAGGAAGTTCTTGCAAGGCTCAGTCAGAAGGCAGAGAATGAGGGAAGACAGGAAACAGGACAGAATATTCTGACTATCCCGATTTTGACTGCACTGCGTGAAATGGCACTGCGCAGATGCGCAGACAGGGTGAATCGTCTGAAAGAGCAGGACAGCGCTTTATATGGCAGTGAATACCGCGCGGATGAGCATATTCTGGTATGTTTGTCTCCGGCACCTTCCAATGCCAAGATTATTCGTACGGCTGCAAGGATGGCTGCGGCGTTTCGGGGAAGTTTTACAGCACTTTTTGTAGAAACTACTGATACGGATCGCATATCGGATGATGACAGAAAGAGATTGTGGAGCAATATGCATCTGGCGCAGCAGCTTGGTGCACAGATTGAAACCGTTTATGGGGAAGATGTTGCACTTCAGATTTTAGAATTTTCCAAAATTTCCGGTGTATCCAAAATTGTGATAGGGCGCAGCGCAGCAGGAAAAAAGCGCTGGAATCATCGTAATCTTACCGAAAAATTGTTGGAGAATACACCAGATTTTGATGTTTATATTATTCCTGACAGTGAAACAAGACAGCAATATAAATCAAAAAGGATTGGTTTTACAGGAATCACAGTTGCAATAAAAGACCTGCTACTATGCACACTTGTTTTGGTTCTGGTTACATTAATTGGATTTGCTTTTGCGGGTCTTGGGTTTACAGAAGCAAATATTATTACAGTTTACATTCTTGGTGTGCTTATCATATCTGTCATTACTACCAGAAGATCATACAGCCTTGTGGCATCTGTCATCAGTGTCCTGGTGTTCAACTTCTTTTTACCGTACCCAGATTTACGTTTCAGTCATATGATCAGGGATATCCGGTTACTTTTGCAGTGATGTTTCTGGCTGCGCTGATTATGGGATCCCTTGCAGCAAAACTGAAAAGTCATGCGAGAGAGTCTGCACAGGTGGCATATCGAACCAAAATTTTGTTTGATACGAACCAGTTATTGCAAAAAGCGGCAGGAAAAGAAGAGATTTTCTCCGCAACAGCAGGCCAGCTTGCAAAGCTGCTACACAAAAATATACTGCTATATCCCGCAGAGAACGGGAAATTGTCCAAACCGGTTTATTTCCCTTCCGGGGCAGGCGCAGAACCGGATACTTTGCAATGGGAAACAGAGCGTAATGTTGCAGAATGGGCATATCAGAATAACAAACATGCGGGTGCGACAACAGATACTTTTTCAAATGCAAGATATATGTATCTGGCAATTCGCCTTGGAATCAATGTATATGGAGTAGCCGGAATTGAAACCGGGGAAAATCCCCTTGAAGTTTCTGAGAACAGTATGCTGTTATCAATACTGGGAGAATGTGCACTTGCACTGGAAAATGAAAAAAATGCAGCGGAAAAGGAAGCAGCAGCCATTGCGGCTAAAAACGAACAGCTAAGGGCAAATCTTCTGCGTGCCATTTCCCATGATCTGCGGACACCTCTGACTTCCATTTCCGGAAATGCAAGTAATCTGTTATCAAACGGGATACAATTTGATGAAAATACCAGGAAACAAATTTATACAGATATATATGATGATTCCATGTGGCTGATCAATCTGGTGGAGAATCTGCTTGCTGTAACACGAATAGAAGAAGGTCGTATGAATCTGCGTATGGCATCGGAACTGATGGAAGAAGTCATTGCAGAAGCAATGCAGCATGTAAACCGGAAAAGCACTGCGCATCATATTTCCATCAGAAGCCAGGAGGATTTTATTCTTGCGCGAATGGATGCAAGGCTGATTGTGCAGACCGTAATCAATATTGTGGACAATGCGATTAAATATACACAGGCAGGATCTTCCATTGACATCTATACGGGCAGGGAAAATGGGTTTGTATTCGTCAGAATATCGGATGACGGTCCCGGAATTTCAAAAGAGGTACAGAAACATGTTTTTGATATGTTTTACAGCGGCAAGAATGAGATTGGCGACAGCAGGAGAAGTCTGGGACTTGGACTTGCTCTGTGCAAGTCAATTATCAATGCGCATGGCGGTGAGATTACAGTAACGGATAATTTACCGCATGGAGCTGTTTTTACATTTACATTACCGGAAGGGGAGGTAAAACTGCATGAATAAACCATTGGTGCTGGTAGTGGAGGATGATCTGCCAATCCAGAATCTGATTACAACGACACTCAGAGCACATGAATACCATTTCCTGACAGCAAATACAGGGGAAGAGGCAATTATGGAAACGGCCTCGCATAATCCGGAGATCGTGTTGTTGGATCTGGGACTTCCGGATCTGGATGGCGTAGAAGTAATCAGGAGAATTCGCACCTGGTCCAATCTGCCGATCATTGTGATCAGTGCACGAAGTGAAGATACGGATAAAATTGATGCACTGGATGCGGGAGCAGATGATTATCTGACCAAACCGTTTTCTGTGGAAGAACTGCTTGCGAGACTGCGTGTAACACAGCGCAGACTTTCAGTTATGATGAGTGAGACACTTGCGGGGGATGCTGTTTTTTCAAATGGAAAGCTCAAAATTGATTATGCGGCGGGATGTGCTTATCTGAAGGAAGAAGAACTGCATCTGACACCGATTGAATATAAATTACTGGTACTGCTGGCACAGAATGTCGGGAAAGTTCTGACACACAAATATATTACGCTTCATATATGGGGCAGCAGCTGGGATAATGATGTTTCTTCACTCCGGGTTTTCATGGCGACGCTTCGTAAAAAGCTTGAAAATGAACCGGATTCTCCGCAATATATTCAGACACATATCGGTGTGGGATATCGTATGATGAAAATAGAATAAAAAAACAGATAAAGAAAAATGCGAAAGCCTGCCTGATGGGTTATAATACCTTTTGGCAGGTTTTTTCATGGGAACCTGCCAGGCATAAAATCATGATATCTACGAACAGAGCAATAAGAGAAAAGCAGGAAAGAGGAGAAGCTGAAGATTGCACATCTTGAATCTTCGAAAAAGCTTCGGCATGGAGGAAAATTATGAAGTTTGCAGCAACAAGCAGTAAAGTCAGAATTTCAGGAAGGGTTCTGCGGGAAAAGAACATTGCCTATTTCGGATACTCTGGATCCTTTGTTGAATTTACATATACGGGAACCTTTGTAAAGGCACAGATTAACAGTAAGTCATACGTGTCCGGGGACAGTAATTTCGATACATGGGTGGCGGTTTTTGTCAATGGCGCAGATGAACCATATGCACGTTTCAGACTGGAGGAAGGAACGCAGGAATATGAGCTCTATCATGCAGAGAAGGAAGAGGAGACAACAGTCAGGCTGATGAAGATGTCTGAAGCCGCTTTTGGATCATTTGGGATTCTTTCTTTTGAAACGGACGATCCGCATGGTGCAAAGCCGTCCAGGGAACTGCAGCATCGAATTGAATTTATCGGAGACTCGATTACCTGTGGATATGGAAATGAGGGAGTCGCAAATGTTGACGTGTTCCGGACCGGACAGGAAAATCTGGTAAAAGGATATGCGATTCTGACAGCGAAAGCACTAAAGGCAGAATATCAGCTGATTTCATGGAGCGGTATCGGAATCATTTCAAATTGGGTTGAAGAAACCGTGAACGAGCCCAATGAAGAAATTCTGATGCCAACCTTATATTCCTATATAGATAAAAGAACTTCGGAAGCATGGAATTTCACGAAATGGAAATATGCAGGTGCATTTGAACCGGATCTGATCGTGATCAATATAGGAACCAATGATGCCAGTTATGTCAGAAATATACCGGAGCGTGAACAGGCTTTTGCAACGCAGTATTATGCCTTTCTGAAGCAGGTGCGGTCCTGTAATCCGGAAGCAGATATTCTGTGCATTCTGGGCGTGATGGATCAGAGACTGTGCGAACAGATCGAAGAGGCAGTAAACCGGTTTGCACAGGAACAGAATGATCAGAAGGTGTTTTTCCATATGCTGCGTCAGCAGCAGGCAGAAGATGGTCTTGGAACAGATGATCATCCGAGTGCGCTGACGCATATGAAATTATCACAGGAGCTGACAGATGTGATCAATCAGGGTAATTTCCTCAGGGGTAAAGAAAATATTGTGAATTGATTGAATATTATCCAGAATCTGTTCCGGACGCGAAGCACCGGCGAGAACACTTGTCACAATTCCGTCGTGCAGGATCCAGGCAAGTGACATTTCAGCCAGTGTCTGCCCTCGTTGTTTTGCAAGGTTATTCAGGTCATTGATCTGTGACAGACGTTCTTTGGTAAGTGCGTTTTCCTGCAGAAAACGACCATCCGTGCGGATGCGGCTGTCCTGTGGAATCCCGTTCAGATAGCGGTTTGTCAGCATACCCTGGGCAAGGGGAGAAAATGCAATAATTCCTTTGCCAAGTTGTGCTGCTGTTTCTTTTAAACCGTTTTCTTCAATTCCACGGTCAAAAATGGAGTAACGGTTCTGATTAATGATGAATGGGCAGTGCAGATGATTCAAAATTCCGGTTGCTCTTTGCAGGGTTTCACCATCATAGTTGGACAAACCGGCATAGAGTGCCTTTCCACCGGATACTGCCTGTGCAAGTGCACCCATTGTCTCTTCAAGCGGAGTATCCGGATCCATACGATGATGATAGAAGATGTCTACATATTCCAGACCCATGCGCTTTAGAGACTGATCAAGGCTGGCAAGCAGATATTTCCGGCTGCCCCAGTTTCCGTAAGGCCCTTCCCACATATCATATCCCGCCTTGGTGGAAATGATCATTTCATCACGATAAGGCGCAAAATGTTCTTTCAGGATATGACCGAAGTTGGTTTCTGCACTTCCGGCTTTTGGACCATAGTTATTGGCAAGATCAAAATGTGTGATTCCGTTGTCAAAAGCAGTAAAGCACATCTGCTCCATATTGGCATACACACCGGTATCACCGAAATTATGCCATAACCCCAGAGATACCATGGGGAGCATAAGACCGCTGTTTCCACAACGGTTATATTTCATTTTTTCATATCTTTTTTCAGATGCAATATACATGTTATTCCTCCGTTTTCTGATAAGATGATTTTTCTGTGCAGGTTCTTTACATAATTTATCACTTCAAGTACACTTGAAGGCAAGATGATTTTTGGAAAAGAGGATTACAATGACCTATTCGATCGGTGAAGTTTCCAGGATGTATCATATGCCGCCATCAACACTTCGTTTTTATGAACAGGAAGGAATACTGATCAATGTAACAAAAGATGAGCGGGGGCAGAGAGTATATACACAGGAACACCTGAATCGGCTGGGCACAATCTGCTGTTTTAAAGAAACAGGGATGACAATCGCACAGTTGAAGGCTTTTTTTATTTACGAAGAGGATGAAGAATCGCATATTGACGAAATGATTCAACTGTTACAGGAACGGAAGGAAAGTGTCAGCGAACAAATAGAAGTACTTTCCCGGGATTATGAACATGTTCTGCGAAAACTTTATTTTTACAGTGAAGTGCGCAGCAGTATTCAAAAAGGTGAAAAGCGCCCCGATTGGGATCAATACAGGGACAGAACTTTTCCGGAAAAAGATTTTCGTATATAGAGCAGAAATTTCGGATAATGGTTCCGGAAAGAAATGTGAATGCCCTTCTGGCATATAATTTTAAAATAACCGGTTAATATGGAAATATCCGGTGAAATAAAGATGAATTACTGTTAATTATATAATAGCATATTTTTTATGATGCAGATTATAAAAAAGTACTGTTACAATCCGAATTCACGGATATAATAAGAATTGTGCCGTATGGCATAAAAAAAGAGTCAGGATGGGAATGATCAGGCATGAGTTATCGGCATTTTGATAGAGACGAACAGGATCCGGAAGCGCGTCGTGTAAAACGGCTTGCAAAGATGAAAAGAGAGAAAAAAAGACAGGCACTGATGCGCAGTCTGGTTCATAATTATTCAGTACCGTTTGCAGTAGTAGTTGTATGTATAATCGTGGTAGTGTTTGGAATCAGGTTGATATACAGTGCACAGAATAAGCAGACAGGGGATCAGGTACCGCAGACAATTGCAGAACCCATCACCCAAAATGCAGGAAGTTCGGCGGCGGATACAGCCAGTACAGTGGTAAAACCTAAAATATATGCTGCAGATGCCGATGACAAAACGCAGCAGATCAGTGGTGATGTTGTCAGCAGCCATGCTGTACTGATCGATCTTTCAGAGAACAGAATCGCCGCGCAGAAAGGTGCAATGGAACGAATCAATCCGGCTTCCATGACAAAAGTTCTGACGGTGCTTGTAGCGGCAGAACATGTACAGAATCTGGATGACAAAGTTACAATTACACTGGATGATACGGATTTCAGTTATTCCAATGATTGCAGTGCAGTTGGATTTTCAAAAGATGAACAGGTTACAGTAAAAGATTTATTTTATGGTACAGTTCTTGCATCGGGTGCAGATGCAGCAGTTGCGCTTGCTACTTATGTTGGGGGTTCACAGGATAATTTTGTGACAATGATGAATGACAAACTGAAGGAACTGGGACTATCTAATTCGGCACATTTTACGAACTGTGTCGGTATATATGATGAAAATCACTATTGTACGGTATATGATATGGCAATGATACTGGAAGCTGCACTTGACAATGATCTGTGCAGGGAGGTGCTTTCCACACATACCTATACAACGTCAGCAACGCTGCAGCACCCGGAAGGCATTACAATTTCGAACTGGTTTCTGCGCAGAATTGAGGATAAGGACTGCGGCGGAACGGTAGAATGTGGTAAAACAGGTTATGTCGTACAGTCAGGCAACTGTGCAGCCAGTTATGCGCAGGATCCTTCCGGTAAAGGTTATATTTGTGTAACTGCAGGATCGACGAGTGCCTGGCGCTGCATTTTCGATCATATAGCGATCTATACGCCGTTTCTGTCCGGCAGCAGTGCGATGGGGAGTACTGACGAAAGTGCTGCAGCGGCGCAGGATTCAGCTATGGGAAACGTGCAGCCCTGTGACAATTGATTACCGGATATTTCAGGAAGCTCTTTCTCTTCTTTCAAGATCGCGTGAAATTTCTTTTTTTGCTTTCAGTTTTTCAAGATAGAGCTTTGTTTCGGATGCGGTAATGCCGCTTAGCGCAACAAGTGCGATCAGATTGGGAATTGCCATCAGACCGTTAAAGATATCGGCAATGGTCCATACTGCCGAGACTGTCATAAAAGGACCGATCAGAACAGCAAGCAGATATAACCAGCGAAATGTTCGTAGCGCATGTGTGTTACCGTTCGTGAGGTAATCAAGACATCTTTCACTGTAATAATTCCATCCCAGAATGGTTGTAAAGGCAAAAAAAACAAGACAAAGCATCAGACAGAAGGCAGCTACCTGTGACGGGAACGGAAGTCCCAGCTGAAAAGCTTTTGTCGAAACAGCAACGCCTTCCAGACCGATATTCCAGCTATCGGTTATGATAATGGAGAGGCCTGTCATGGTGCAGATAATTAAGGTATCAATTATGGTACCGAGCATGGAAACCAGACCCTGTTCGGCAGGCATATCGGCATGCGCAGCAGCAGCGGCAATCGGTGCGCTTCCCAGACCTGCCTCATTTGAGAAGATGCCGCGGGCAATCCCTTTTTGCATGGCAATCAGCATGGCACCCATTGCACCGCCTGAAACGGCACGCATTCCAAAAGCACTTTGTACAACAGTCACAAATGCACCGGGGATAGCAGAAGCATGTGTGATCAGTATAATAAGTGCCAGAATGATATACAGGACAGCCATAAAAGGTACAATAAATTCGGCAACTTTCGAAATCCGCTGCAGACCACCGATGATGACAAGTCCGGCGCAGACAGTGATGACTACCGCAGAGATTACAACTGACCAGGAATAACTGTGTCCGAACAGAGCGACGGTATATATGGATTCGGGATCAAAAAAGTTATGAACTGCGCTTGTGATACCGTTTGTCTGTGTGCTTGTTCCAATACCCATCAGTCCTGCAGCAGCTCCGAAAAATGCAAAGAGGCAGGCAAGCCATTTCCATTTTTTACCCATTCCGTTTTCAATATAACAAAAAGGACCGCCGACAATGTGGCCATCCGGAGCAATATTCCGGAATTTGACGGCCAGAAGACATTCAGAATACTTGGTGGCAGTTCCCAGAAATGCTGCGATCCACATCCAGAAAAGTGCACCGGGTCCGCCTGCAACAATTGCAGTTGCAACACCAACGATATTCCCGGTACCGATGGTGGCAGATAAAGCAGTGCAGAGAGCACCAAAGCTGGAGACCTCTCCGTTCTGTCCGTCCTTATTCTTGGCAGAGACATTTCGGATTGCCTGCGGCAGACAGGTGACCTGCAGTCCGTGCAATCGGATGGTCAGAAAAAAGCCGATTGCCAAAATCATGACGATCAAAGGCATTCCCCAGACCAGATTATCAATTTTTTCCAAAACCCCATTCATTTTTTTTCCTCCTGATAACTGAATATGTATCAGAATACCATAATGATGTATATTTATGCAATCATAGATCATTTATAACCTGGAAGCTGATTGATATAGTCAGAGATAATCCGGATGCTTTCCGCTTCATTCCATGTAAAATCGGATTCCGGAAGAAATTGCAGAAAGTCACGGAAGGAGTCTGCCACGCTGCTTTCCTGCAACTGATTATATGCAAAAGGCATATTCGGATATTTCCAGAGAAAAAGGGTTTTACCATAACAATAGGAAGTAATATTAAAATAGCGTGAAACGGTAAGCTTATTTTCATTGATGATGCGAATATGGAGCGGTTCCCTGTTGATCAAAGTCATAAAATTATGCACAATTTCAAGACGTTCTTCCATGGAAAAGGGAGTATGAAAACCATCAGGAAGTTCTTCGATAATCCCGGTGTTTATGAACCGCTGCAGACCACTCAGAGAAAAAATACTGATGATATGATCGGAATAGAAATTGTTTCGATGTATGAAATAGTTCTGTACTCCCGGTGTCTGCAGTACTTCAGACGGGAGATGGCGCATTGCTGTCTGCAATGGAATGGAAGGCATCAGACATGGATAACTGGAAAGTGAATAGGTTATCTGGTTCTGTGAAGAGAGGCAGGTAAGTGATTGGAGCATTTGTTCAATATAATTTTGGTTGTTACCGATCTGTTCCACCAGTGGAAGGCATTTCCCAAGCTGTTGCGAAAATGTGTGCTGAAGCATCAGGATGATTTCATGATCATTTATGAGCATAGCGTCATTTAAGGTCTCATTCAGAAGAAGCGCATAAGATGAAGTAAGTACAACATAGGGATAAAGCTGGATAATGGCTTCTTCACTGTAATAGTAGAAAGGTTTGTATCCGTTGTACATTGCAAGCGTATAAAGCGCATTGGATACGGAGAAGATGTTGGACAGATTGGATGAAGAGGAGGAAGATGGATAAAGGCGGATGATGTGTTCAACAGGAACAAGTTGATCAGAGGAATCCGCAGTATGAGAAAGTGCAACAAAAAAATCGGTCAGAAAATTATTTTCGGCAGGGAAAATCAGGCGCATGGTATCATGCATTTCCTGACAGTAATCGTACAGGTAGGAAAAAACAAGTTTAATTTCCTGAAGCGTGTGAAATGTCGATTGAAATTTAAAATCATAGGAAATAGATCTGCTGAGATAATGTTCTGAAATGTTTTCCAGATGGTTAAAGTGACTGATGGTTTTCAAACATGCAAGGTAGCAATGATATTTGTCACTTCCCATTTTTTCTATATGATAAGCCTGTAAAAGTTCATGGTATTTACGATCAGAAAGGCGAAGAGAATGAAACAGTGCAGTCATTATGTTCTCGTCTTCAGACAGGCGCTGTCCTGACTTCATTTTGGCAAGCAGGGAAGGAGAAATTCCGCACAGGGATGCCAGATACGGAATGGTAAGGCCGGATGCTTTAATTGATGCAGCCAGTAAATCTGAAAAAGTTGACATGGCAATAACCTTTCTATATGGGATAATAAAAATAAAAAACAATATTATATTACTGTATGGATAAATAATAGTCTATAGAGGATCTTTTGAAATGTAAAAAAGTCTGTCCAAATTTCTGTGTCGTATTGTTTTTCATCTATTATCTGTTGTTTAATAAAATTGTCAGAAAAAACAACCTGCATTGTTTTTTATGATGGGGGAGATCAGGGCTGTCATGCATATTGCGTGGCAGCTCTTTTTCTGTTTGTCTGGAATCAAAAAAATGCCATGCAGAACAAAATACGTATTATAATAATAGAAAAAAAAGTAAAAAGGGAAATGAGAAAAATGGTCTTACAGAAATATTCTTTGTCACAAATTGCAGATATGAAAGTATGGGGAAGAACGACAGCACAGAAAGATCCGCTTACCCTGTTTTGGACGGGATCCGGAATCGAGTTGAATATGCATGCTTCTGAACTGTGGGTGGAGATGGAATCAGATTATGACACCTACGAAATATGGATCGATATTGTGATCAATGGAACTCTGACGCAAAGATTGATGCTTCCAAAAGGCAGAAGCAATATATGTGTATATAGAATGATGAATCCACGGGAAGACAGAAATGTCCGTATTATCAGAGATACACAGGCAATGCCGGATGATCCCAGAACAAAGCTGCAGATCTGTTCCCTTTCTACTGACGGAACATTTGCTGAAATCCCGGAACACAGAATCAGACTGGAATTTATCGGGGACAGTATTACTTCGGGAGAAGGCTGTACAGGTGCGGTGTCAGAACAGGATTGGATATCGGGTTGCTTCAGTGCGGTGAATAATTATGCCTTTATGACAGCGCAGGCACTTGATGCACAGTATCACTGCATCAGTCAGAGCGGCTGGGGTGTGTGCTGCGGGTGGGACGGGAATACGGATCACGCAATTCCGCAGTATTATCGTAAAATATGTGGTGTTCTGCAGGGTGAGGAGAATCGCTCACTCGGAGCAGAACAGAACTGGGACTTTGCACAGTGGCAGCCGGATGCGGTCATTGTCAATCTGGGAACAAATGACTGTGGTTCATTTGATCAGCCGGACTGGATCAATCCGATAAACGGAGAGATTCATACGATGCGCAGGAATCCTGACGGTTCCATGTGTATGGAGGATCTGGAGAATTTTGAAGAGGCAGGGTATCTTTTCCTGAAAACGTTAAGAGAATGCAATCCCAAAAGCTATATTATCTGGTGCTATGGGATGCTGGGAAATGAGCTGATGCCTTCCATACGGAAAATGTGCGACCGGTTCATTACTGAGACAGGGGATACGAAAACAGCGGTTCTGGAACTGCCGAATACAGAAGCAGACGGATTTGGTGCAAGATCACATCCGGGATATCCTTCACATCTGAATACAGCCACCCTTTTGACAGACAGGATTCGCAGTTTTCTTGCCTTATAATAAAAGACATACGCGAAAGAAGTGATTCTGCAGAAGATTTCTGCATGTCCGAATACGATACATTTGTGAGGACATGAAGATACAGGGAAAATGCTTGCCCGGACTTCGCAATCGTAATAATATGTTAACAGATCAGGGAGGAAGTATAGAATGCGTAGAATGAAACAGGAAAAAAGAAAGAATATGGCATGGAAGGTGGTATTTGGCCTGTGTCTGGCGGCTATGGCTGCTGCATTTACAGGCTGTCAGAATCAGGAGGAACAGCAGGCAGCAGAAGGGGTATCCATAGTGCAGCCTATACAGGAGAAAATATCATCGGATGCAGGAGAGTCCGATTCACAGCCAGCTTTGGCAGCAACACAGACAACAGAGGCAACAACCATGCAGACAGCTGAAGCGGAGCAGGCAGAATCGTCAGATATTAATTTGCAGACAGAGTATCCACATGAGGGCGGTCTGTACTTTGTGACCGATTCCTATGATGCGCAGGCGCATACCGTGACAGGTAAACTGGAATCGCCCATTATCATAGCAAAGGCAGATTATGAAGGACTGACCTATGGAGATGGGATAACGGTAGAAGGAAAAGACTATATATTATTTAAACCCAGCTATGATAACGGAGCCATGTTCAGCTTGATCGACAAGGCAGATTATGCACAGTATGGTGCAGACAATGATGATATGTATGATATGAGCATGGCAGCATATGATGCAAATAAATGGATCAAAAATGCGGATGCAGATGCCGCAAAATTATATGCATCCGATCAGTATTAGGATGGATCACTGATTCTGCTCTACCCGGAATCGTCTGTCCCGCAGTGTAATGTTCTGGCAGATAATCTGACGCTTCAGTTCACACCGGATACATTTTTAACGATCCCCGCAGAAGGCGCCATGTTTCAGCAGATCAGTATGGAGGATATGTTTGCGGGGAAAATACAGAACTCATTTTTTGATGGAGCTGTAAAACCTGATGTCTATAATGCAAAGATTGAGACAAACGGTACCGTGCTAACATCCTATCAGATGATGTTCCAGCCGTAACGGATGACTTGAATTGATCATTCATAAATACATAAGGAGAATACTATAATGGCAGAACAGAAAGTTCAATGCGTCGCACATATTATGTTCAAAGACGGGTCTGCAATGAATGTGCCCGTATCATTTCAGGATAAGGATACAGCAGAAAAAGCAATATTGGAGTATTCCAATTATATGGGCAGTAAGCTGGCGCATGATGATCCCTTTTATCTCAGCTTTGGCAGTCTGATCATTCGGGGTTCTGAAATCAGAGCTTTTGAATATAATTATGCAACAGAAGATTCTGCAAAACTAAAACACAGGATCGATATCGGATTTGCTTCCAAAAAAGGGTGATATGTATTTTCTTTTGTATGAAAACTGCTTAATTATAAAACTGGTTTACTCAGGGATTCCTTATATTCAGTAGGCGTTACACCAACACTTTTCTTAAAGATACGGCTGAAATAATTCGGGTCCTGGTATCCCACGCTGCTGCAGACTTCACGAACCGTGCAGGTTTGATCCTGCAGCAGCTCCTTTGCTTTTTCCATACGCAGATTTGTCAGATATTCAATAAAGGTAATGCCGCAGCCCTCCTTGAACAGACGACTGAAATAGTAGGGGCTGACATTTACTTCTCTGGAAACATCATCAAGAGACACGTCATTCCGGTAATGTTCAGAGATCCATTTTGTTGCAGTATCCAGTAGGCAGCTGGTCTGTTTTTTGCTCTTGGATTCTACACTGCTGCAGGCATCGGAGATTTTCTGGATGAACCATTTTCGCATGATATGCAGATCTGTGATCCCGGAAATGATATCAAGATAATCATCTCTGGAATCAAAATGATAAAGACCCATTGCACCATTTTCATAGGCAATGTGCTCTGCCCACAGAATGAATTCGATGGATTTGATACGGATTCCCTGCAGATCGTTACCATGACTTTCTTCCATCCATCTGAAAAAATGATCGGAAGCTTCCAGGGTATTATTGATGTCTCCTTTGGCGATGCTGTCAAAAATCAGTTTTTCCAGTTCAATCGGATAATCCTGTTCATATGAACAGGCGACCGGCAGGTCGTCTGCGTGGGAAACGTTGTTATTTCCTTCTTTCAGGGAATTAAGTGCTTCCCGGTAAGAAGCTTTCATATCATTTAACGGTTTGACGGAGCCGATTCCGATCCGGAAAATGACATCGGTACCTGCTTCGAGCTGACCGATCAGATCACGTGCCTGATCGATGATGTGAATGCGGTCATTATAGGATAACATTGTTTCATCATAGGGGACGAAGACAATGATCTTATTGGACATGATCGGACCGATCACAGCTTTTTTGTGGAAACTCTTTTCACGGATACGGATATTCTGATAATAATTCTGAATCCGGAACCCTGTGCCAATCGTATTTTCGAGCGAAGCTTTGCCGGAATGCTCCGGCATTTCAGGCGCTTCCCCGCATTCAATCACCATCATATAGCCATGCGTCTGGGGAATATCCAGAAGGTTTTTATAATTGGCGATGTCAGTTTCAAAATTATCCTGAAACAGGATGGAGTAGATCATACCGCTTTCAATAACAGGAATGACTGTCTCCAGTTTTTCAAGTACTTTCAGATCATTGCTGCGCCGTTCCTTTATTTTGTCAATCTGTGTAAGTGCGGTCTGAAGTGCATCTGTGAATTTCTTTCTGTCAAGCGGCTTCGTCTGATAACTGATGACCCCAAGACTGATCGATTCCTTTGCATAGTCGAATTTATCATAGGCGGTCACAACAATAAAAAGAGTGGTCGGACACAGATCCTTTATTTTTTTCATGGCGTCAATTCCGTTAATGCCCGGCATCTGGATATCCATGACAGCGATATCGGGATGCCAGGTTTCTGCAAGTTCTATGACGCTTCTGCCGGTCTTGGCAGATCGCAGGTCGCACTTTCCCGGAAAATCCTTTTCAATGATATATGTCAGGGATTCAATTGCAATTCCCTCATCGTCAGCAAGCAAAATTTTATACATGGTGTTCTTTTCCTCCCTGGATCGGCAGATATAATATGATCTCGGTTCCTTTATTCAGATCTCCGCTGTTGATATCAAATACTTCTGTGCAATTATAGAAAATACGAAGCCTTTCCACTACATTCATCAGTCCGACCCCGTTTCCGTTTTCACCGGGATTGATTTCAGGATGACCGTTTAATAATTTTGTGACCTGCGCTGCAGAAATGCCGCGTCCATTGTCTTTGATACTGACACATACCTCCTGCCCGACCCGGTAAACAGACAGTAGAAGTTTCCGTTCCCAGGTAATGTCGCGAAGGCCGTGATTGATGGAATTTTCCACAAGCGGCTGTAATATCATACTTGGCACATATATCTCGGTCAGATCATCATCGATAATCTTATTATAATGTATTTCTCCTGCAAACCTGACATTGATGATATACATATAATTATCGACAAGGGCAATTTCTTCTTTCAGGGTAGATACCTGTTTGTCACGATTTATCTTGTAGCGGAAGAAAGAGGCAACATTTTGAATATAATCATAGGTTATATTGGCATCTTCCATCATAGCAAGCTGTGCACCTGCATTGAGTGTATTGAACAGAAAATGCGGATTGACCTGAGCCTGCAGATATTTCAGCTCGGCTTCCTTCAGACTGGAATCCATTCGGAGTTCTTTTTCACGCATCTGATTTTCATGTTCCATACTGCTTTTTATCCGGTCAATATATCCGCGGATACTGATGACCATCTGATTGAAGGCACTGCTTACAATACCGATTTCGTCTGTAGAAGCGACATTTAACATGGGTACGTCAAAATTTCCGGAGCTGATCTGATTGGCATTTTGTGCCAGCTGCCGGAGTGGATCGGTGATCGTACGTGTCAGGAAGGCAATCAGAACCAGATTGACCAGCGTAACCATGATCAGGATCAGAAAGGATACCAGTTCAAGTGTGTGAAAGGAATTGCGAAGCGTATTGTAATTGTCAGCGTTATATTTGAATTCTGTATTGTTCAGACTGTAAATATAGGTGTTAATGTAGCCGAAAATGCGCGTTGCTTCTGCATAGGACGACCGGTATTTTTCAATGTTACGTCCGCGTTTGGCCTGCATGGTGGCATCAGCAGTAGACAGATAGGTAGTGGAGAGGGAGCGGATATTTTTTTCCATCATATCCATATCATTATCATTTACGGTTTCATTCAGACTATCCAGCTGATTCTGATAAGACTGCTCATATCTGAAATAGTTTTCCAATGCCCCGGTGCTTCTGGTATCCAGAAAATCCCTGAGGCTTTCCTGTACGTGTGTAAGTGTATCGGATAAGGTATTGATCTGCACATTGCTCATATAGAGAGAATCTATTTTTCGAAGTGCCGAATTAAGGTTCAGGAAAAGAAAGAAATTGGTGATGGAAATAGTAACTGAGGTAAGCAAAAAAACCATGATCAGTTTTTTTTGGAGTGAAAAGCTGTTAATTGTTTTCATCAGATGCCTCACTTGTGGAAGGCAGATAGCTGCTGACATTATCTGCGGTGATCAGCTGCGGGCTGATGGGTGCAAACTGTGATACAAATCCGGAGGAAAGATATTCATTGAGACAGTTGATGCAGTCTTTTCCCATTTTCTGTGTGTCAACGGTAATGGAGCAGGTGAGAATGTTTTTGGAAATGGCATTGAGTATGGTGCTGTTGGAATAGTTCCCCAGAATACTGACATTGCCGACCTGATTATAGTCAACGACAGCCTGACAGGCGCAGGTCGTGTTGGTCTCATCAAGGCAGACCATGATATCAGGCATTTTGGAGCTGTTTTGTCCGGAAAAAATATCACTGATGGATTCTTCTGCGGAAAACATGGAACCATCACCGGTAGCCATAGAAGAAAGATGGAAGTTTCTTGCATTTCCGCTTTGTATGATTACATCCCGGATACCCGAAAAAATGAGGTTCTGGCCGGTGCCGATCGTATTCGGACTCATCAGAATCAGGACATCCTGTGGCGTGTTCCGTACCAGACGGATTACCTGCTGACCATATTCCTGCCCAAGTGAATAATAGGACAGACCGATATAACTTTTTCTGGCACTTCCGGTACAATCGGTACCGACTGTGACAACCGGAATTCCTTTATGCGTTGCAACATATATCTGTCTGGTGAGAGCTTCTGTTTCATCACCTTCAACGATAATTCCATCTGCTTTGGAATCAATGGCAATATCCATCAGCTGGTATTTGGTATAGGGGACATCCAGATTACGGCCCATAAATTCGACATAATCGCCGGTAGCGGCACCCTGTTTTTTTGCAACGGCGTAGATGGCCTCAGAATAGGGACTGTTATAGTCACTGGCAATATATACAAAATGATGTTGAAATGCGTGGCTGTTTTTTTGTGTTGCCTTCAGATCCCGGATCTGATACCTGAACTGCAGGAGTATGCAAACGGTAAAGATCAGTGCCAGAAGGATCACAATGAGGATTGCAAAAAAGGATAAACCGGGTCTATGATTAGACTGACTGTTTAATTTGTTTTTTTTCATCTTTTTTCCGCACTTTCACAGTTCTTATACCGGAAAGACCGATATGAATCATTATAATGCAGATAATGATTGAATGGGAAAAAATCTTCGTTATTCAGAACAAAGGGGTACAAATGAAAAAAATATTCAGTATAGTCGGAGTGATATGGATGACTGTTATAATGACGGCATGCGGGGCGGGGAATATTTCCCCTGAGATTTCTGCTGTAACCCAGACATCTGCGCGCCCGCAGATCGGGGTGGTTTTTGACTCATTTGTAATAGAAAGATGGCAAAGAGACAGAGACGTTTTTGTGGCAACTGCAGGTTCACTCGGAGCAGATGTCAATGTACAGTGTGCAAATGGGGATGAAAATGAACAGAAAAAAATAATGGAATATTTTATTCAGAAAAAAATGGATGCAATCGTCGTGGTAGCCGTAAATTGTTCTGCATTAAAGGGAGAGGTTGAAAAGGCACATAAAGCAGGCATACGGGTCATTGCCTATGACAGGATACTGATTGATTCCGGCGTGGATCTTTTCGTATCATTTGATAATGAGCGTGTAGGACAGCTGATGGCGCAGACAATTAATCAGAAACTTCCAGATGGCGGGAAGGTGATCAAGATAAACGGTCCCGAGGAAGATAATAATGTCAGGGTTGTCAACCAGGGATTTGATGAATCACTGGATTCCAATATACAGGTGATAGGAGAGACCAATTGCAGCGGATGGGTCGGTGAAGAAGCATTTCAATATTTAAATGACCATGTGGAAGAACTTGACCAGGCAGATGCGATTATGTGCGGAAATGATTCGCTTGCAGGACAGGCGGTGAAGGCACTTGCCGAGAGGCGCAGAGCAGGCAGAGTAGTGGTGGTGGGACAGGATGCGGATCTGGACGCCTGTCAGAGAATTGCGGATGGTACGCAGACGATGACGGTATACAAACCAATCGAACAGCTTGCCAAGCTGGCGGCGCAGGATACCATGTATCTGATCAGTGGACAGCAGATTCCAAATGTGCAGGGAATGAGTGATGGAACCTCCAGTATTCCTTATGTCAGTATCGAACCGGTCAGGGCAGAGAAGGATAATCTGGACAGCGTGATCATTGACAGCGGATTCCATCTGCGTGAGGATGTGTACAGAAAATAAAAAGGCAGTGTATTAATTTATGCATGAGAAAGCATACCGAAAAGGAGACAGGAGTATTTTAACTGTCTTCTTTTTATGATGCAAAAAAATGCTAACTATATTTTCTTGACTATAAATTTTATGGATAATGCATAAACACAAGCAAGCATTTCCTGTTTTTGATGTGCAATGTGTATGATATGCTTTTTTATGTAAGAATAATTAAAGCAGCAGAAAGCTGCTAAAACAATTACACAAAATGGGAGGGTAATATGAAGAAAAAATTTCTCAGTATCATTCTCGGCTGCACCATGATTTCTGCTATGGTTGCAGGATGTGGAAGCACTTCTTCAGGAAGCACAGCATCAAAGGAAACGACCGAAGCAGTAGCTGCAACATCAACGGCAGCACCTGCAGCATCAGCGGATGCAAAAAGTGGCAAGGTGGGTGTAGCAATGCCTACAAAAGACCTTCAGAGATGGAATCAGGATGGATCCAATATGAAGGAACAGCTCGAAGCAGCAGGATATACGGTTGATCTGCAATATGCCAATAACGATGTTTCAACGCAGGTTTCCCAGATTGAAAATATGATAGCAAATGGTGATCAGGTGCTCGTTATTGCATCCATTGACGGTTCTTCTCTTGGTACCGTGCTGGCTGAAGCAAAAGCACAGAATGTACCGGTAATTGCATATGACCGTCTGATTATGGATACCGATGCTGTAAATTACTATGCAACATTTGATAATTATATGGTTGGAACGAAACAGGGACAGTACATTATCGACAAGCTGGATCTTAAGAATGCGGCGGGACCGTTTAATCTTGAAGTGTTTACAGGTGATCCTGCAGATAACAATGCAACGTTCTTCTATAACGGAGCAATGGATCTGCTCAAACCATATATTGACTCCGGGAAACTGGTCGTAAAGTCAGGAGATGTTGATTTTGCAAAGGTTGCCACTGCAAACTGGTCTACAGAAACAGCGCAGTCCAGAATGGAGAACATTGTATCATCCTTCTATTCAGACGGAAGCAATATTGATGCAGTACTTTGTTCCAATGATTCAACTGCACTTGGTGTTGAGAATGCTCTGGGAAGTTCCTATAACGGCAAATGGCCAGTTATTACCGGGCAGGACTGTGATATTGCAAATGTTAAGAATATGATTGCCGGCAAGCAGTCGATGTCAATCTTCAAGGATACCCGTGAACTTGCACAGCAGGTAGTAAAGATGGTTGGAGAAATCATGAGCGGTTCGACGGTTGATGTAAACGACACCAAATCATATAACAACGGAAAGGGAATTGTTCCTACTTATCTGTGTGAACCTGAATTTGCGGATAAAGATAACTATAAGAAATTGCTGATTGATTCCGGCTATTATACTGAGGCAGATCTGCAGTAACAGAAACGGAAGTAGTGACAGGGCGGGAAGGACAATCCCGCCCCGTTCTTATGAAAACAGACTTGAAAAAGAAGGAGGGAATACAATTGGCAAAAAATCTGCTGGAAATGAAGCATATTACCAAAACATTCCCGGGAGTAAAGGCACTGGATGATGTCAATTTTGTTGTGAGCGAGGGAGAGATCCATGCACTTGTCGGTGAGAACGGAGCAGGCAAAAGTACACTGATGAATGTTTTAAGCGGGGTATATCCGTTTGGTTCCTATGAGGGGGACATCATTTATGATGGCCAGGAATGCAAATTTGCGGATATCAGAGATAGTGAGAAAAAAGGAATCGTAATTATTCATCAGGAACTCGCGCTGATCCCGTACATGACAATTGGTGAAAATATGTTTCTTGGTAATGAAAGAGGAAACAGTGCCGCAATTGACTGGGATGAGACCTATGGACTTGCCGATCAGTATTTGAAGCAGGTGGGATTAAAAGAATCCTCCAGAACGGTGGTAAAGGATATCGGGACCGGCAAACAGCAGATGGTGGAAATTGCCAAAGCACTTGCCAAAAAAGCAAAGCTGCTGATACTGGATGAGCCAACGTCGTCCCTGAATGAAGAGGATTCCAAAGCACTTCTGAATCTTCTGCTGCAGTTTAAAAAAGATGGAATGACATCTATCATTATTTCACACAAGATCAATGAAATATCCTATGTAGCAGATACCATAACGATTCTGCGTGACGGTGCAACGATTGAATCACTCTGTAAAGGAATAGATGACATTTCAGATGGACGGATTATCAGAGGAATGGTAGGGCGTGAACTGACAGACCGGTTCCCCGGACGAACAGAGAAAAAAATCGGGGATGTCAGTCTGGAAGTTAAAAACTGGACTTGTTATCATCCTGTTTATTCAGACAGAAAGGTGGTCGACAACGTCTCCTTTAAAGTGAGAAAAGGAGAGGTTGTTGGAATTGCAGGACTGATGGGAGCTGGACGTACGGAACTGATGATGAGCATTTTTGGGAAATCCTATGGAAGTAATATTTCCGGTGAGTTATATATAAACGGCAGTAAAGTGGAACTGAAAACGGTCAGTGAAGCAATTGCACATAAACTGGCATACGTGACCGAAGACAGGAAAGGGAATGGACTGATTCTCTCTAATCCGATTACAGTGAATACCACACTTGCCAATCTTACAGGAGTCAGTAACAGATTTAAGGTAATCGACCATAGTCTGGAAGAAAACGTTTCAAAACAATATGTGGATAAACTCAGAACAAAATGCCCGTCAGTCATGCAGAAAGTAGGAAATCTGTCCGGTGGAAATCAGCAGAAGATTCTCCTTGCAAAGTGGATGTTTGCCAATCCTGAAATACTGATACTGGATGAGCCGACAAGAGGAATTGATGTTGGTGCGAAATATGAAATTTACTGCATTATCAACAATCTGGTTGCAGAAGGGAAATCGGTAATCATGGTATCATCGGAATTACCGGAAGTACTGGGTATGAGTGATCGGATCTATATTATGAATGATGGACGAATGGTCGGAGAAGTGAGTGCCGAGGAAGCATCGCAGGAACTGATCATGTCCAGGATACTGCTGACAAAGAACAGTCAGAACCGGGATGAGGAAATGACACAGACAGCAGATACTCATGAAACGGAGGAGAGGTAAATATGAGTCTGAAAAGTTCACTTACAAAATATGTAATGGCTTTTGCTACTGTTGCTGTTATCATTTTCTTTACCATAGCAACAGGAGGAAAGCTTCTGTATGCGCAGAATGTCAATAATCTGATTGCACAAAATGCATATGTTTTTATTCTGGCAACCGGAATGCTGATGTGTATTCTGACAGGAGGAAATATTGATCTTTCAGTTGGATCCATTGTATGTCTTGTCGGTGCTGTCGGTGCAACGCTGATGGTGAATCAGAAAGTACCGATTCCGGTAGCAATCGTTGTAATGCTGCTGACAGGTTTGATTATTGGTGTCTGGCAGGGATTTCTGATTGCTTATCTGAAAGTACCGCCCTTTATTACAACACTTGCGGGTATGCTGACATGGAGAGGATTATCCAATGTTGTATTGCAGGGACTTACCATTGCTCCTATGCCGGATAAATTTCTCAATATGTTCAACAGTTATGTTCCTGATTTTTCCGGCAGCAGCAAAATCAATTATACCTGTATAATGGTAGGAATCCTTGTCTGTGTCGGAATCGCAGTTATGAAGATTCGAACCAGAATAATGAAGAAGCAGAAAGGATATGAAAATGATCCACTGATAGGTGATGTGGTGAAAACTTTAATCCTTTGCGCCATTGTTCTGTTTTTTATGATCAAACTGGCTTATTATAAGGGTCTTCCGGTTATCCTGATCTGGGTTGTGGTGATCGTCAGTATATATGCTTATCTGACATCCAAAACAACGATCGGAAGGCATTTGTATGCAGTCGGTGGAAATGAGAAAGCAACCAGACTGTCAGGAATCAACACCAAGAGAGTATATTTCTTTGCTTATGTTAATATGGCATTTCTTTCTGCGGTTACAGCGCTTGTTGTTATGGCAAGACTGAATTCTGCAAATCCGACAGCGGGAACCAATTATGAAATGGATGCAATCGGGTCCTGCTTTATTGGCGGCGCCTCCGCATATGGCGGAATTGGAACGGTTGGCGGTGTTATGATCGGAGCAGTCCTGATGGGTGTTCTGAACCTGGGAATGTCGATCATGGGAGTTGATGCCAACTGGCAGAAAGTTGTAAAGGGAAGTGTACTTCTTGCAGCAGTAATATTTGATGTATTATCCAAAAAGAAAGAAAACTGAACATAAAAAAATCATAAATAAGAGCATGTGATAAAATAATCTGTACCCTCTTTACCGGATAAACTGGCAGGGAGGGTATTTTTTATACACTGTTTAGATCAAATATATGAATCCAAAACAGCAAAAAATATGAAAAAAGACATATGATCAGATGCTACAATGGGTACATGGAGGTGAAAATGTGATGGATCGTAATGCAGAAAAAATTGCATTTATCATAGATTATATAGAAAATCATCTGGAGGAAGAAATCAGTCTTGATGAACTTGCCAATGCTGTGGGATACTCAAAATACCATCTGCATCGTATGTTTACCGGTCTGGTCGGATTCCCGGTAAACAATTATATAAAGAGGCGCAAAATTACCGAAGCAGCCAAAAAACTGCTGTTCACAGATGACACGATTATTGATATAGCTTTTGGGGCGGGATATAAATCGCAACAGGCTTTTACACTTGCATTTAAGGAATTATATAAAATGACGCCTCAAATTTTTCGAAAAAAGGGAGAACTGCATCCGGTTCAGTTGAAATTTGATTTGGGTGAGAATCCATCCGGGTTATGCGGCGGCAGAATTATAAATATTGAAATGGTAGAAAGCGAAGCGATTTGTCTTTTGGGTTATATGGGAAATACGCGGAAAGGATTTTTTGTCATTCCGGGGTTGTGGCACAAATTACACAGGATAAAAGATCGGCTTCCCAATAGAATATGTATGGATTATCTGGTAGGATTAAATGATTATTCAAAGAACTTCTCATTTGAAGAAAGACAGCCTTCATTTGATTATTATGCATCTGTTGAGGTTTCGGTGCTGAAACAGATACCGAACAGGATGCAGGCGATAACGCTTCCGGCAGGAAAATATGCAGTATTTACTTTTCGGGGGAAATCCCAGGACTCTTTACAGCCGGTAGTTGAGTACATTTATAAAGTATGGTTTCCGCAATCCACCTGCCAATTGAATGAGCAGGCACAATATGATTTTGCACGCTATGGTGAGCAGATGGATGAGAAAGGTCAAAGTAATATTGCGGTCTGGATTCCAATCATTTGAGTGCGGATATCAGAAAATCTGCTGCGCAATATATCGCAGTTCTTTTATGTAAGGAAAAAATGGGAGTATAAAACATATGAAAATAAGTGCATACACATTAAATTCCTTTGCAAAAACAAAGGAAGGCGGCAATCCGGCAGGCGTTGTTATAAATGCAGACGCATTATCGGAAGAAGAAATGAGAAAAATTGCAGCAGCTCTTGGATATAGTGAAACTGCATTTGTATTACAATCAGATGTTGCAGATTTTAAAGTGCGTTTTTTTACTCCGAATGATGAGGTGGATCTGTGCGGTCATGCTACAATAGCAACTTTTCATGCAATGTCAGAACTGAGATTATTAAAACCTGGTGCATATAAACAGGAAACGCGGGCAGGGATACTGGGCATCGAACTTCAGAATGATCACTTTGTTATGATGGATCAGGCACTGCCTGCTTTTTCAGAAATGCCAGATAAAACTGAACTGGCAGATTCTTTGCATATCAGCGCTTCACAGATGGAGGAAGACCTGACAGCACAGGTTGTGTCAACAGGACTTCGGGATATTATGGTTCCGGTCAAAAGCATTGAGATTCTCGATGCAATCAGACCGGACATGAAAAAAATTGAAGAAATCAGCCGGAAATACAATACGGTCGGATACCATGTTTTTTCACTGCAATCATTATATGGAGCTGTCGCTTACTGCAGAAATTTCGCACCTTTATATGGGATACCGGAGGAAGCCGGAACCGGAACATCAAGTGGTGCACTTGCCTGCTATTTGTACCACTATGGAATAATCAATGATGAACAGGCACAGCACCTTATCTTTGAACAGGGATATGCAATGAACAGGCCATCTGAAATACGGGCGTCATTAGCAGTAAAGGATAATTGTATCTGCGGCGTCAAAGTTGGCGGCAGCGCTATGGATTTGACTTTAGCGGAAGTTGAGATTTAGAAGACGGATAGATTTGTTTTTTTATTGAAAAGACAGTGGGTTTTCAGGATTGGCTTTCCGATAATCTGACGGGGTAGTGCCTTTCAGTTTTCTGAAGGTACGGTTAAAATTTCGAATGCTGTTGAATCCACATTCCAGGGCGATATCGGTTATCGGATCCATGGTATGGATGATCCGTTCTTCGGCATTTGAAACTCTGACATGATTTAAATAGGTCACAAAACTCATTCCGCACATATGCTTAAAGAGTTTTGAAAACTGTGATTTCTGCAGCTCGGCCTCAATAGCAGCTTCTGCAAGTGTAATATCTTCCATATAACTGGAATTAATAAAATCCAGTGCATTTTGTATTCGATTCATCATAGAATAACTTTTCGAATGAATGGTTTTGTTTGTCTCTTTGGGAAAGTTTCTTAATAGGAGTCCATGCAGTTCAAGAAGTTTACTGCGGACGATCACCTGGTAATATTCTCTTTTTTCTTCCATTTCATTATAGACATCAAGTAAAAGTGTTCCTATTCTGTGCGAAAGATCCGGATTTATGCCATACTTTTTCATAATCGTCTCATCAATAAAAGGCGTGATAAAATTGGCGTCCGGAGGCCATTGCATTTGTGTATCTACAATTTTGGCATCAAAAAATACCAGAATTGCATTACAATGCAAATCATCGCTTTCATAGGAATGAATATCCCCGCTGCAACAGATACAGGATTCTCCGGTAGAGAGAATTCTGGTCTGTGAATTTACCATCATTCGCAGTTTACCTTCATAAACATGAACGATTTCCACATCATTATGCCAGTGAGCCAGAAAATTAAAATGATCAAATTTTATGATATCCACAGGGAATCCGTTGGGATAAATGTTTTTTTCATGAAATGCTCTCATGGAATATCCTTCCGTATTGATATTAAAATAATTATATTTACTATCGGAAAATATGTCTACTGAAAAAAATAAACTGCGAGCGAACAGTTTAAAATAGTGCTATTGTCAGATTTATCAAAAAAAGTTGTACGGAAATTAAGTCCAGAATGAAAAAATGTTTACGGAAAAAGGAATCAGATAATGTCTCAGCAGAGAGGAAAAAGTATGGAAAATAAAGTGAAATAGTGAGTGGAACAGAACAGCGATGTGACAGGCAGATAAGATACCGGAAAAGACAGGTGCAGGAATGGAGAAAAAATGAAAATAGCTGAACTTTGTAATAGAATTGATATGCCGGAAGTGGTCCGGGAAAAGTTAATCAGATATGAAAATGAAATAGACGTTGCAGAAATAGAAGCTGAAATAACCGGGATGAACAATGTAGATACCTGGGAAGAAGAAAGGGAGAAGCTTACAGCGTTTCTGGCGCCTGACGAAAATGGTTTGAAAATGCTGACATGCCAGTTGCATGAAGTTTGCAATAGATATAAAACATATGGAGAAATGGGAATTTCAGATGATATATTCATTGATACGATGAAATTTTTTTCAAGATTTCTATATTCTCATAAAAAAATATTTGGTAAGTATCAGTATGTGTGGGCATGGTGGGCTGTCAGACAGATTACGATGCAGGAATTTCGAATTGGGGAACTGGAGTATGAAATGATGGTACAAAATGACAAAAAAGTCATTGGTATTCATATTCCATCAGATGCAAATATGGAAAGCGTTAATCTGAAAAAATCTTATCTGGATGCCCGGGATTTTTTTGGGAAATTTTATCCTGATTATGCTGATGCGGATATGATTTGCGGATCATGGATGCTTGCACCGGCATTAAAGAAGCTGTTGCCGGAAGATTCCAGGATTCTTCAGTTCCAGAAATCATTTGTGCTGACCAGCCAGGAGGCGGACAGCCCCGGAGTTCTCGATTGGGTTTATGGAAGAAGAGATATTCCTTTTGCGGATTTACCGGAAGACACTTCTCTGCAGCGCAGATTAAAAGAATATCTTTTATCTTGCGGAAAGGTGGAGTGGGCAAACGGAACATTAATTGCGGATCCGTTTGTTTAAATATCAACTTCCAGCGCAAAGTAACGCTCAATAAAAGTTGAAAAAGAAAATGCTTTAAAACGTTGAAAATACGCCGTTTTAAGACGGAAAAACTTGCAAAATTCTCTATATGTGGTATAATTATGAGTAGAAAGTAACACTCAAATATGCCGCGGAGGTGAAGCCCATGTACATGGATTGCGAGATTGAAATTCCGGATGTCCCGGGCAAAATAAACCAGGTAAAAAAAGGTAATACAATCTACATCAGATATGTTGTTGGCAGGACATATCATGCAGATAAAAAATATAACATTCCAGATCAGAGAATTATAGGAAAGAGATCGGACAGAAATCCTGATATGATGATCCCAAATGAAAACTTTCTAAAGTACTTTGGAGATGTGGAACTACCGGACAAAAAGCGAAATGCTAATCGAAGCAGCTGTCTTCGGATTGGAACATTCATTGTTATTAGAAAGATTATCGAGGATTATGAACTGTCTCAGATCCTTTCCAAATACTTTGGCATAAAGGATAGTGGATTATTACTTGACCTTGCAGCTTATTCTATAACAGCAGAGAATAACGCCGCACAGTATTATCCGGATTATGCCTTCAACCATCCGCTTTTTACAAAAGGAATGCATATATACAGTGATTCCAGGATATCTGATTTCTTCGCATCGGTGACAGATGACCAGCGTGTTGGATTCCTGAATGAGTGGAATGCAAACAGAGACCACAGGGAGAAGATATACATTTCCTATGATTCCACCAATAAGAACTGCCAGGCGGGAGAATTGGAACTTGTGGAGTTCGGACATCCGAAGGAAGACAAGGGACTTCCTGTATTTAATTATTCTATCGCATATGATACTGACAACAGGGAACCGCTCTTTTATGAGCAGTATCCCGGAAGTATTGTAGATATATCACAGCTACAGTTCATGCTCCAGAAAGTTCAGGGGTATGGATATAGGCAAGTGGGATTCATACTGGACAGAGGATATTTCTGTAAGGAAAATATTAAGTACATGGATCAGTGCGGATATGATTTTATTATCATGGTAAAAGGGATGAATTCCCTGGTGCGAGATTTAATCCTGGAAAACAAAGGTAAGTTTGAAAATATCAGAGAATACAGTATCAGACAGTATAAGTGTTCTGGTATGACTGTAAAAAGGCAACTGTACTCTTCTGATGAGGAGGAAAGATATTTCCACATATATTATTCAGACCAGAAGGCATGTGCAGAGCATGAGCAGGTGGAAGGCAAGATTTACAGGATGATGAAATACTTAAACAGCATCAAAGGACAGAAAGTAAATGTTGGTGATGGATTTAAAGAGTATTTTCATCTCGAAATCTATGAGCAGGATGGAACATTTCTTTATGCAAGAGAGAAAACTGAGGCAGTTCAAAGAGAGATTGACCTTGGCGGATACTTTGTGATTGTGACATCAAAAAAAATGTCAGCAAAGGAAGCTCTGGAGCTTTATAAGAGCAGGGATGTTTCGGAGAAACTATTCCGTGGTGACAAGTCTTATCTTGGAAATAGGAGCCTGCGAGTGCAATCAGATGAGGCAGCATCAGCAAAAATATTTATTGAATTCATTGCATTAATCGTTAGATGTAAGATGTACACATGCTTAAAAGATGAGATGGAAAAGCTTGATAAGAAACCTAACTTCATGACAGTCCCTGCAGCAATCCGGGAGCTGGATAAGCTGGAGATGATAAGGCAGACAGATGGCAGATACCGATTAGATCATGCAGTGACAGCAACGCAGAAAATGATATTGAAAGCGTTTGATATGGATGCAGATTTGATTAGGAAAAATGCTAATGAGCTTAGCAGTATGCTGATGGACTATGACAATGAACTTACCGGGGAGAATTAAAGATGGCAAGACCAGGAAAAGATGGAAATACAACTATTGAAGATCAGATTACAAGGCAGGAAGATGCAGTTGCAAAAGCCAAGGCAAAGTATGATGCAGAGGTAGTAAAACTGAAAGATTTGTATGCGAAGAAAGATGAGATCAAGAAGAAAGAATTGCTTAAGGCAGTAGAAAACAGCGAGAGAAGCTACGAGGAAATCATGGAATTTCTGGGAGGACAGGGGAAATGACACTATCAGAAGAAGATGGAAAGCTTTATTATGAACTCTGGCTGCCACTGATGGATTATGTGAATGATAAATACAAAGTAAGAAAAGAACTCGGCAAAATGAAAGGTGCAGATAGCTTAAATCCAGAGGATGTAAAAACAGTATCGGATAAGCTATGTGAAAATATAGCGGTCATTGATGAATATCTTCAGGAACATCAGGAACTGCCGGAAGAACATAAAAATATCATTGCTGGATGGAAGCGATTTAGAAGAGGCAGATTTATCATGGAGCGCCACCTGAAAGGCGGAACAATGATGATCTCGATGGAAGATGAAAATGTGTATCAAGTCGTTGGAATCATTACAAGTATAGAAGAAATGTTTTATTATGCACCAATGCCACTCATGGTTGAAGCAACGTTAATGCCGTATAAAAATGTTATTATTACAGATGGATTAATCATGCCGTACAATCTGATGATTGGTGGCAACATGACGAAGACATTTAGGGATGTTTACATGGATGCAAAACGGTCAGGTGCAATTAAAAAATCACTCTAATATGACCTTTGAGTGAGAAAAAGACAGGAAGTTAAGATTAAAATGAGAGAAGCAGGTAAACCTGTGTGCTATGTGAAGACTTTTTGTTTTGATGGTTCGTGCAGAGCCTGTTTGCTCTATTTAATATAAAACATAAACATAATATGAATATGTTTGCAAAATGGTAGACAAAATCAGAAAAAAGTATAATATAGTAAATATAGAAAGAAAGGACAGATGTTATGATTTGGAATTATGAGATTTCCGAGATTACAAAAGGATACAGTGAAACAGAAGAGCAGTTTTGCTGCGTAATGTGTAGTCAAAAATATGAAAAAGGGAAAATATACTCCGAAAACCAGTCAATGTATGACGCAGAAGGTGCAGTAAGACAGCATATCAGGAATGTGCATGGAAATGTTGCAGCCTATTTGCTGCAGCAGGAAGCAGCGCTGACAGGATTAAGTGATGTTCAGAACCGGCTTCTGACATGCCTGCTGCACGGAAAAACAGACAGAGAAATCGGCAGAGAACTTGGAATTGCACAATCTACGGTAAGAAATCATCGCTTTAAGCTCAGAGAAAAAGAAAAACAGGCAAAACTGTTTTTGGTATTAATGCATTCCATTTCCATGGAAACAAAATCTTCAATTGAGAAAAGTGATACCGGAAATATAGAAGAACTTCATGCAGCGGCAACCATGGTGGATGATCGGTATAATATTTCAGATCAGGAGAGACAGAAGACCATACGAACTTATATGGATGAAAATGGTGTGTTGAAACAATTTCCTTCCAGAGAGAAGAAAAAAATTATTGTATTGGGAGAAATTCTCCGTAATTTTGAAGCGGGAACGGATTATTCTGAAAAAAGAGTAAATGAAATTCTAAAACGCTTATACGAAGCAGATTATCCGACAATTCGTAGAGCACTGATTGAATATGGTTTTATGGAACGGACTTTGGACTGCATGGTCTACAGAATCAAATAGCATAAATGCAACAGGAGAAGTTATGGAATGGAATGATGAGAAATATGATAAAAAGATACGGAATTTTTATGATTCAGATGGAATATTAAAACAATATCCGGCCAAAAGACCATTACGTATACTTGTACTTGCTGAAATTGCAAAGCGTTTTGAGAATAACAGAATTTATTCGGAAAAACAGGTAAATGAAATAATCAGTAAGGCTATCGGATTTGAAGATATTGAAATGATCAGAAGAGAACTGTATGAAAGTAAAATGATAAATCGAAAAAGAGACGGTTCAGAATATTGGTTGGATGATGTAAGTGAGACTGGTATTGAAGTACAAAGAAATGGCAATTCCTGTTCCTGAAAAAAATCAGATAAAGATATTTCAGGATGAGCAGACCGGTTGAAACTGATAGAAACAAAACGGGTCATTCTGTCAAAAAAATGTCCTCCAAAAGCAATTTCCGGAGGACATTTTTGATGAAAAAAAGAAAAATATTTTATACCGTAAACTTTCCGACCGTATCCTTCAGTTTTTGCGCTTTATCCTGACTGTTTACAGAATGACTTTCAACCTCTTCTGCAATCTGTGCAATCTTGGTAACCTGAGATGCGACATCCTGCGTTCCGGTCGCTCCCTGCGTCATTGCCTGTGAAACATCTTCAATGGTACGCATAATGCCTTCAATGGTAGCAGTCAGTTCCTGTGAGGTAGCACTGATCTCACTGACCAGTTCATCCACAAAACTGGCATCTTTACCATATGCATCCCCTACATTGACAAAGCTGTTATAATCACCGATTACAGTCTTATCCATAAAATCAATCAGATTGGTCGTACCCTGCGAAAGATCTCTTACCGCATCAACTACATCTTTGGTAATCTTCTGAATCTCCGTTACGGTTGACTTTGAATTGTCAGCAAGACTGCCGATTTCACTGGCAACAACTGCAAAACCTTTCCCAGATTCTCCTGCCCTTGCAGCTTCAATGGAGGCATTCAGTGCAAGCAGATTGGTCTGATTCGATATTTCCATGATACTGTTGGACAAGTGATTGATTTCTTCAATTGCTTCGGATCGTTTGATTGCAAGTTCCAGTTTTTGCTTGGAGTCTTCATAGGTTCCGACTGCGACACTTCTGGAATTGGTAGCACTGTATTTGAGCTCGGAAGCTCTTTTATTGATGTCATTGACCATGTTGGCACCGGCTGCGGCTCTCTCAGCAAGAGAAGAAACAGCTTCCACAAGTTCTGTGGAAGAACTGCTGATCTGCTGTGCAGAAGCAGAAGTTTCCTCCATGCTGGCAGACAGTTCTTCTGTTGTTGCGGAGGAATCACTCAGGTCACCGCTCAGGGATGTCATCTGGTCTTTTACAAATACAGAGCTCTCCATTACGGCATCCGCATTCTGATTGACTTCAGAGATGATTTCTCTGAGGTTTTGTAGGAAAGTATTCAGAGCCTTAGCCATATCACCCATTTCGTCTTTGGAGGTTACATCAATTTTCTTGGTCAGATCGCCCCCGTTTGCAGCCAGAATTGTGAGCTCATCCTGAAATTTCTTTAACGGTTTCATAATTGCACGCAGGAGTACGCTGCCCATGAAGATTCCGATTCCAATCGCAATTGCGGAAGTAATGATCAGTATATATAAAGACTGCAGATACTGTATATCCCCCGCCTTACTTGCATTCTGAATATTCAGATTTTCACTGTCTACACGGTCCTGTGCATATTTTGCCAGAGAATCATAGAGTGGTTTCATATCTCCCATCATCAGCTTGATGGCACCATCGGAATCCATATTGCGGCTCAGCGTTATAAACTGAGCATGCAGTGTTTTGTAGTTTTCCCAGTTGGAGATTACTTCATCAATGCCGGGGTCTCCTTCGGATTTGATCGTTTGCAGTTTTTCATCGACCAGCTTCTGATATTTGTCCATCTGCGTTTCTGCATCTGTCATATCTTTGTCGGTTGTTAAAACAATGTGTTTGAATTCTGTACTTCTGTAACGAGCAACATCAAAATTCAGATCCTGTGCGTTATTCAGATCAGGAATCAGCTCTACTGCAATCACGGTAGACTGCTGATTTACCAGATTCAGCATAAATACAGAAAAAACGCTGATACCGATCATAATCAGAAAAAGAATCCCCAGCGTAGCCAATAATCTCTTTTTAATACTCATATTTTACCCTCCTAAGTTTACCATTACCTTTATCAGTTTTTATCCCCGAATCTTTTCATAAAAACGAAAAAAAACAGTGTTCACCGGATCCCTGCACAAATATTGTTAAATACACACAAAAATAACAATGGAACAGGAGCGATGAAACACTATTACATGTAGAGTATCATGCTTTCAGCGCTGCTTCAAGGAAAATATGCATTCTGAAAACAATATAATTGTATACTGTTTTTAATACCTTAAAAGACGAAAATAAGATAAAAGAGAAACAAAAGTCAAATCCTGATTTTGGTATGTTATAATAATTTTGATTCACTTTTTCTGATCAGGCAACTGTTTCGAGAGCTATGGTAACATGAAAAAAGAAAACGGAGGTATTGATTTGAAGGTCTGGAAGCATACAATGCAGACGAAAATGCGGGAAGCAGTGATTGCTGTAGTCCCTGTTCTTGGAATTGTCCTTTTTGTAAGTTTTGCCATCGTACCGATTTCTCCCGGTGTTTTACTGAGTTTTCTGGCAGGAGCACTTCTTGTTATGGCGGGAATGATGTTTTTTACACTTGGCGCAGAAATGTCCATGACCCCAATGGGGGAAAAGGTCGGTGCGCAGATGACACACAGTAAAAGTATTGCGGTCATGATTTTTCTTTCCTTTTTATTGGGAATGATCATTACAATATCAGAACCTGATCTGCAGGTTCTGGCGGAACTGATTCCTTCTATTCCAAATCGCATCCTGATTCTGACGGTGGCAGTGGGAGTGGGAATTTTTCTGATTATTGCCATGCTGCGTATGTTATTGGGAATTCCGCTGAATCGCCTTCTGATTGTTTTTTATGGTGTTGCCTTTATATTATTGTTTATGGTTCCGGGGAGTTTTCGCGCAATTGCGTTTGATTCAGGCGGCGTTACTACAGGTCCGATGACGGTTCCGTTTATTATGGCACTCGGAGTGGGTGTTGCATCTGTCAGGGATGATAAACATGTTGCAAATGACAGTTTTGGTCTGGTGGCATTATGTTCCATAGGTCCTATTCTGGCGGTGCTGTGTCTTGGTATGATTTATCATCCGTCGGAAAGCGGAGCCTTTATTCTGCAGAATCTGCAGGTACAGGATTCCGTTGCACTCCGGCAGATGTTTACAAACGCATTTCCTCTATATATGAAAGAAATTGCAGTATCTCTTTTTCCGATTATTTTATTCTTTGGTCTGTTTCAGATTATCTCGCTTCATCTTCCTGTAAAAAATCTGTTAAAAATACTGATGGGTCTTGCATACACCTATATTGGACTTGTATTTTTCCTGACAGGTGCAAATGTAGGATTTATGCCTGCCGGTACCTATCTTGGCAGCGCGATTGCCGCAGAAAAATATCGTTATCTTCTGATTCCCGTTGGAACGGTGATTGGCTTTTTTATTGTTAAGGCAGAACCTGCGGTCTACATTTTGAATCATCAGGTGGAGGAAATTACAGATGGAGCAATTTCAGCAAAAGTGATGGGAATCAGTCTTTCTGTCGGCGTCGCACTTTCTGTAGCACTTGCAATGATCAGAGTATTGACCGGAATATCAATCCTGTGGTTTCTGATTCCCGGATATACGATTGCGATCGGATTGTCCTTTTTTGTTCCGAAAATATTTACAGCAATCGCATTTGATTCAGGAGGGGTTGCATCCGGTCCCATGACGGCAACTTTTTTGCTGCCGCTTGCGCAGGGTGCCTGTGTTGCAGCAGGAGGGGATCCTGTCACAGATGCATTTGGTGTGGTGGCAATGGTAGCAATGACACCGCTGATCACCATTCAGATTCTGGGATTGGTTCATGTTCTGCAGAATCGCAGACGTACAGAAAAGGTATTTCTGCAGGGAATACCGGATGAAGACGCAATTATTGAGTTATAAAAAATATATAGAATGGTTGCAAACGATGCGCACGGAAGGAATGGAAAAAGCAGATGAATGAACTGTATATGCAGGTGACGATCACCAGCCGCGGTCTGACCGGAAAATTCATTTCTTTTTATGAAAAACAGGGTCTGGCAGTATCTTTTATTTCATATGGGCATGGCACTGCATCTGATGAGATTTTACGATATTTTGGTTTGGAAGAAGCAGAAAAAAGTATTTTATTCCATATTGTAACGGCACAGAAATGGAAAGAACAAAAGCATCGGCTGCGAATGGAGATGCAGATCGATATTCCGGGAATCGGAATCATTTTTCTGATTCCGCTCAGCAGCATTGGCGGCAGAAAAGCTTTATCCTATCTGACCTGTGGTCAGGAGTTTGTACAGAAGGAGGAATCAACGTTGAAGAATACAAAGCAGGAACTGCTGGTTGTGATCTCAAACCAGGGGTATACGGAACTGATTATGGATGCGGCAAGAAAGGTACATACGATCGGAGGAACGGTGATTCATGCGCGGGGGACAGGCAATCAGATGGCGGAGAAGTTTATGGGAGTCACACTGGTTCCCGAAAAAGATCTGTTGTTCATTGTTATTCAGACAGAACAGAAAAATGCTGTGATGCATTCCATTATGAAGGAAGCAGGTACAGGAACAAAGGCCGGGGCGGTTGTGTTCTCTCTTCCGGTAACGGATACTGCCGGGCTTCCGATCATCGAGGAACTGCAGGAAAACGAGGAAGAGATCTGAGACCTGGGGGAATCAGTATGGGGTATGATGCAATTATTGTAGGTGGCGGGTTATCCGGATTAACGGCAGCCAGTCTTCTGGCCAAAAGACATCTGAAAGTAGCAGTGATTGATAAAGGATATAACCCGGGAGGATCCTGTGGGATTTTCAGACGTGGCGAGATTACCTTTGATGTCGGTGCGGCCATGCTATATGGCTTTGGGGAAAAAGGCTTCAATGCGCACCGGTTTGTTTTTAACTGCCTGGAAGAACCGATCGATATGATTCAGCATGATTTACTGTACTGTGTAAATTATGAAGGAAAACGGATTCCATTCTGGAATAATGTAGATCAATTTGCGGATGAACTGGCAAAAGTTTTTCCGGCAGAAAAAAACAATATACATCGTTTTTACCGGGATATGCAGAAAATATATCAGCATGTTATGGTTGAAAACCCCAGCTACACAACTGCCGACGAGACAGATCAGAAGGCTGCGCTGAAAAGTATGTGCAGACATCCGGTCTCCTATGCATTATTTTTGCATTATCTGTTTATAAATGCAGAAACGCTGCTTCAAAAATATTTTAGAGATCCCGGGATCTTTCATTTTTTTGACAAGCTGACATCGACATATTGTTATGCAACGGTAAAAGAGGCACCTGCAATACTGGCTGCAGTGATGTTTGTGGATAACCATGTGGGAGGCAGTTACTATCCGGCAGGGTCTACACTCTTTCTGCCCGGTAAGCTTGAAAAAGTAATAGAAGAAAATGAGGGAGACATGCTTCTGGAACAGGAAGTAATTTCTCTGGTATATGAAAACAGAAAACCGGCAGGGGTACAGTTGCAGGATGGCAGTATCATAAAAGCGCCTTATATCATCTATTCCGGAACAGTATGGAATTTGTACGGTAAACTGATATCCCCGGCTTATACGACAGCTGCAAAAAGAGACTGGGCAGAGCAAATGAAACCGACTTATCCCAGCGTGATATTATATGCGGTTGTTGACCGGCATATCATTCCGGAAAATACGGCATCGATTGAAATGCTGGTCGGTAATCCGGATAGCCTGGATGAGAGCGAAGTGACAGCATATATCCTGAGTATGGATGACAGAACGTTATGTGGAGAAGATGAACATACACTGGTGGCCATAGGACCAACGTTTCAGGTATGGAATTCTGCAGACTCTCAAAAATATGAGGAAATGAAGAAAAAGGAGCAAAACAGACTGATTGCAGTTCTGGAAAAAAGGTTTCCGGGATTTGCACAGTCTATTCGTTATGCTGAAATGGCAACACCTGAAACGATAGAAAGATACACCATGAAAAATGGTGGGGCAGTGGCAGGACCGAAGCAGATGATGGGACAGCATATGTTTCACCGGCTTCATACCAGAACGGAATGGGACAATCTTTTTTGCTGTGGAGAATCCACGGTTATGGGAACAGGAACACCTACTGTAACGACATCAGGTCTTACAGCGGCAAATGTTTTGCTCAAAAAAATCGGCTTGCAACCATATATTTATCAAAGAAAAATGACCAACTATGTCAAAATTATTGATAAACCATTCACAAAGGATCAGTTATATGCTTCATATCCCGCTTCTGAGAAGCGGATCATGCAGCAGGCCATGCGCTGCCGTCTTTGTGAACATCCGGCCTGCACAGGCGGGAAAGGTGCAGATATCAGGGGGATACTGCGCCGCGTGGCAGTCGGGAATTTTGCAGGAGCCAGAAAATGCTGGCTGCGATATCCTGTTGATCAGAATATGATTGCAGAGTATGAGCAAAAGTGTATCTGCACCGTGGCGGAAAAAGATGTAATTCCGCTCAGAGAAATTGTTTTTTTTCTTATGGGGGATTCGTATGAAAACGGAATATGACGTGGTCGTCGCAGGAGGTGGAATTGCAGGTCTGACCTGTGCAGCCTACCTGTGTCGCAGCGGGATACATACACTTCTGGTAGAAAAGAATGAAAAGCCCGGCGGACTGGTAAATACATTCCGGTACGAAGGCTTTGCATTTGACGGCGGGATCCGTGCATTTGAGAATTCCGGAATACTGCTTCCCATGCTGAAAGATCTTGGGATTGATATTGCATTTCGGGATAATCCTGTGGCAATCGGAATAGCGGATAAAAGAATTCGTTTTGGATCTTTACAGAATCTTTCAGATTATGCAGCTGTGCTCACAGATCTTTTTCCGTCAAGTAAAGCGGAAATTACGCAGATTATTGAGGAAATAAAGCGGGTTCTTGGTTATATGGAAGTGTTATACGGCATTGACAATCCACTTTTTTTATCAGAAAAAGAAATGCATGATCCGGTATATCTGCGCAAAACGATCTTTCCGTGGCTGCTTCGATATCAGAAGACAATTGGAAGAATCGAACATCTGAATGAACCGGTAGATCAATATTTACGTCGTTTTACTGATAATACAGCACTGATTGATATGATTACACAGCATTTTTTTAAGAATACACCTGCATTTTTTGCACTCAGCTATTTTGGACTGTATCTGGATTATCTTTATCCGGTCGGTGGTACAGGAATACTGGCAGATAAGCTTGCTGATTACATCTGCGCAAGAGCAGGAGAGATTGTAACAGAGACAGCCGTTCTGAAAATATATCCGAAGGAAAGAGAGGTTGTTTTCTCGAATAACAGTATCATTTGCTATAAACAGCTGATCTGGGCAGCAGATCAGAAATGCTCTGTAAGGCGGTACAACCCCCGTATTCAAGAAGTTTTCGGAGAAAGTGCAGAATTACAGAGAAGGCGCGGGGGGCAGAATCCATTCTGACTATTTTTATCGGAAGCGATCTGGGAAGAGATTTTTTTAAAAATCATTGCGGCGCACATACTTTTTATACACCGTCAAAAGAAGGAATTTCAAATATGCCGGACTGGAAGCAGATCGCAGCGGATGGGAAAATGGAGGAACTTCTTTTATGGCTTGGTAATTATCTGGAAAGAACAACCTATGAGATTTCCTGCCCATCGCTGTGTGATCCGGCACTTGCGCCGGTTGGCAAAACAGGAGTGATCATCAGTACTTTGATGGATTATGCTCTGGTTAAAATGTTTTCTGATGCTGGAGAATATGAAAGATACAAAAACTACTGTAAGGATAAAATCATACAGATTCTGGAAAATACGATTTTTCCTGAATTTGCAAAAAGTGTAAGGTTTTCCATGTGTGCCACGCCGATGACACTTGCTGAAAAAATTGGAAATGATAACGGAACCATTACAGGCTGGTCATTTTCAAACAGCATAATACCTTCTGAAAAGCGTTTTCGCAAAATCCAGAATTCGGTAAGGACGCCTGTAAAAGATATGATGCAGTGTGGACAATGGACTTTCAGCCCCGGCGGTCTGCCCGTCTGTATCCTGACAGGCAGACTTGCTGCGAAAAGGGCGGAAAAGGCGCTGAAAACCCCCGGGAAATGGAAATGATTTGAATTCGTTTCCTATCTTTTGCGATACTCCCTCGGTGAACTTCCTGTAATTTCCTTGAAATGTTTGTTGAAGTTGGACAAATTGTTAAAACCGCAGTTATAGCAGATTGCCGATATATCATCCGTAGTTTCGGTCAGTGCCGTGCAGGCGGCTTTGATGCGCAGATGGGTCAGAAATTCAATTGCACTGCATCCGACTGCCTTTTTGAAAATGTTCATGAAGTGACTGGAACTGATCGCACATTCTGCGGCAAGCTCTTCAATTGTAATGGAATCCATATAGCGAAAAGTCATATGCTCCAGTGCAGGGCGGATCAGAGCGGAGTAACTGACATCACCTTTTGGAATGGAAGAGAGGTTATCATTTTTTTCAAAATACCAGTACAGCTGCAGCAGAAGGCTTTTTAATAAAAGGTCATCATAGGAATTGTTTTTTTGTGCGCAACTGATGATCTTCTCTGTAATAGAACGGATAATCAGATAATCCGGATGTCCGGTATGATATCTGGTGTTGACGTGCAGCTGCCCATTGATCAAAGGTCGAATACAATCATTACTGCTGCGATCATTGCTGGCAAATCCAAGCATATTGGCATGAAATACAAAGGCAATATAATACAGGCTGGTACCGGAGGAAGGGTAAGCAGCATGCAGCATATTTGGTGTCATCATAATGATGTCTCCGGTATGTACACTGAAATGGTCATCTCCGCAGATAAAATTCCCTTTTCCCCGGGTGACATAATCTATTTCAAATTCATTATGCCAGTGCATGGGAACACTGGGAAAAGAATCAGGGATATTGCATTCATAGATACTGTAAGGTATCAGGGAGGAACTGTGCTGGCGTTGTTCTTTATTGTCAATGGATGCAGTTATTTTTTCATTCATGGCAGGTCTCCGTTGTATTCCTTTTCCCCAAAATCATAGGATAACATCAAAAAAGTGTAGTATTATCAGAGAAAATAAAAGATATATAGAGTATTATATCATTATTCTAACCTGATATTATTGAAGAATTTTAATATTGAATCAATGATTTCAGCAAAAATTTCCGGATATGGTCTATGTTAGAACAATTTGTGGCTGATTGCTGCACTTTAAAGAAAGGAATGTGAACAAAAATGAGATTTTCAGAAGAAAATGGTGCACTGGTATTTTATCAGAACGGTGAGATGGGAAGGATCGAGGCATGGGGCAGAGATTCTTTTCGGGTACGCAGTACCATGTTGGGAAAATTCAGTGAGAACAATTGGGCATTGACTGAAGAAGTTGAAAAAACAACTGCGACCATTAAAATTGAAAAAGAGGATCATTGGTGCGGTGATGGAACAATTGATCAAAAAGAATATGCTTCCATTACAAACGGTCATATCAGAGCAGTTATAAATTTTGTAGGAATTATTTCTTTTTTCAAAGATGATAAACTGTTTTTACGTGAATATTTCAGGATGTATGACGGCACAATCTCCAAAGAAAGCCGTTGTCTGAAGGTAGTGAATCGTGAATGGAAAGGAATCATAGGCGGAACCGATTATTCTTTGAATCTGAAATTTGAAAGTAATAAGGATGAAAAGATTTTCGGTATGGGACAGTATCAGCAAAATGATATGGATTTGAAGGGATGTGTACTGGAACTGGCGCAGCGTAATTCTCAGATATCGGTTCCGTTTGCAGTTTCTTCATTGGGCTATGGCTTTTTGTGGAATAATCCGGCAGTCGGACGTGTGACTTTTGGTAAGAATTATACCGAGTGGATTGCGAGATCCACCAGAGAAATGGATTACTGGATAACAGCTGCAGATTCACCCAGGCAGATTTTAGCAAATTATACAGCGGTTACCGGACATGCAGATATGTTCCCGGAAGATCTGATGGGACTTTGGCAGTGCAAACTGCGTTACAGAACGCAGGATGAAGTTTTGAGTGTGGCCCGTCAGTATCAGAAGGAAGGTATTCGGATCGACCAGATCGTGATTGACTTTTTCCATTGGACGGTACAGGGTGACTGGAAATTTGATACAAAATACTGGCCGGATCCCAAAGCCATGGTAGAGGAGCTGCATGCAATGGGTATTAAGGTGATCGTATCCGTATGGCCTTCTGTAGATCGTAAGAGTGAGAATTTCTGGCCGATGATGGAAAAGGGACTTCTGATCAAGACAGAGCGTGGTGCTGCACAGACTTATGATTATCAGGGAGATTGTGTCGAGATCGATCCATTTAATCCTGAAACACGTAAGTATGTATGGGAAGTATGTAAGAAAAACTATTATGATCTTGGTATTGATGCATTCTGGCTGGATAACTCTGAACCGGATTATGGTGTATATGATTTCGAAAATTACAGATATTGTGACGGACCGGCACTGCGTCTCAGCAATCTGTATCCGCAGATGTACAGCCGTGTATTCTACGATGAAATGAGTAAGGAAAACAAACCGGTCGTAAATCTGCTGCGCTGCGCATGGGCCGGATCTCAGAAGTATGGTAATGTGGTCTGGTCAGGAGATGTTCCAAGTACTTTTGAAGCATTTGCCGATCAGTTGCAGTGTGGTCTGAATATGGGACTTGCGGGGATTCCGTGGTGGACAACTGATATTGGTGGTTTTATGACAGATGATGTCAATGATCCTGATTTCAGGCAGCTACTGATCCGCTGGTATCAGTTTGCTGTATTTTCTGCGGTACTTCGTATGCACGGTGACAGAGGACCCTATAATATTCCGGCATTGGATGACAGAGACTGGGGAGGCGGATATCTTCATACCGGTCAGCCGAATGAGCTTTGGAGCTATGGGGAAGATAATTATAAGATCATGAAGAAATATTATGATATCCGTATCAGTATGCATGATTATATCAAAAAGCTCTATGAAGAAGCACATACAAATGGTTCTCCGCTGATTCGTACCATGTTCTATGAGTTCCCGGAGGATAAAAACTGCTGGAATATTCAGGATCAATATATGTTTGGAGACAAATATCTGGTAGCACCGATCCTGCACTTGAATGAATTCAAAAGAGAAGTGTATCTTCCTGCTGGAAGCTGGAAGCTGACCTCTACAGGAGAAACGTATACTGGAAATACAACAGTATCAGTTGATGCACCGATTGAGTACATACCGGTATTTGAACGCATATAATAAAATTTCGGGCCTGCGGCGATAAGCTGCAGGCTTTTTTTTCATGTGAATTATTTGAAAATTTTCATAATAAAAACGGTTATTCAGAAATGAAACTGATTGCTTTCTGTTTCCAGGTCGGACATACTGGTATTTACCAGTACGATTTCCTTCACAATAGAAGAAGATTCCTGATTCATTTCAATCACTGCAGCTGTAATATTTTGAATTTCGGTGGCAGAATAATTATTTGCTTTTGCCATTTCGGTCATGGCATTTACCAGTGTTTGCACCGAGCCGGAAAGATTTTCAGACAGACTGCTGACATCATTGGCAAAGTCGCGGAAAGTTCCGGCATCTTTTTCAAAACCGGTTCCATATAATATAATGTTTTCATATTCGATCAGAACATTTTCTTTTAAAAATTTTAATAGTTTTTCCGCATTTATGGAAAGAGATCCGACAGACGCGGATATATTATTTACAACATCCTGTATCCGTAGAGCCATATTCTGAGATTGTTCGGCAAGTGACATGACCTCATTTGCAACCACAGAAAAACCGCGGCCGGCTTCTCCTGCGCGTGCTGCTTCTATGGAAGCATTCAGTGCGAGCAGATTCGTCTGTCTGGTAATTTTCATAATTGATTCGGAAAGAATATGAATCTGGTCGACGGCTTTTACCGATTCGAGGGAATGGGTCAGTTCTTCTTCAGAAGAGTAAAGAATCTTCTCGGTAGTTTCTCGTGTGACCTGCATATGAGATACGGTAGATTCAGCTCTTTGATGGATTTCTTCTGCAATATGAAGACATTCTTCTGCTTTACCCTGCATGCAGACAGTGGAGTGATTCAGTTCTTCTGAAGTATTTCTGATTCCTTCTGTTGAGGCGGACAGTTCCTCAGAACTTCCGGAAAGATTTTCGATTGTTTCAGAAATTTTCGAGATTTTCTGATCAAAGTCAATCATATTTTTTTCAACCTGATTGGTACTGTTTCGGACACGAAATGCTGTTTCAGTGATTTTTTGAAGCGTTTTTTTCAAATTCCCTGACATGTTGTTGAAACTGATGCCGATAGCACCAAGTTCATCTTTTGCATCAATGTGAAGCATCTCTGTCAGATTTTTTTCTGCGGTTTTTTCCAGTCCGTTTCTGATTGCCTTGATATTCAGAATAATTGAAAGCATAAATGCAGTATAAATATAGATTATGACCGGAACGGCAAGCAGCAGAATGCATATGAAATGCTCTTTTTCATTTTTGTATTGTGTGATTCTGAGACGGATCAGATTACTTAACTGTTTATCAACCTGATCATACATTCCGGAGCTGTCTTTCAGGACGTTGTCGATACTGCTGACAATTTTTCCGGTATCGGAACCTGATTGAAAGGCGTCGACTCTTGCGTTTAGTGCATTCATCTCTTTTTCCAGATCATTCATTTGCGGTGTAAGAGATGAAAGTGACTGAATCTGTTTGGTATTATTAAAAGAAAAGGCCGTTTTCATATCAACGGCTATGGTATCCGAGAGCGTGGCAAAACTGGTATTGAGTTTGATCAGGCTGCGCTGGGATTTGTTTCCGGAAGCCGACCCGTCCGCCGATTTGAATAATTCTTTCTGGTCATACAGATTCTGGTAGAGAGGAAGAGCCCGGAACATAACAAAATCCATGCAATAGTAGGAATCCAGATCAGGATCCAGAGTCAGGTTTGAATTATCTGAAATATCTGTATGTAAAGAGCTGATTGCATTAAAAAGCTGATTCAGATTCGCACCGGATGGGGACTTTTTAACACTGTTCCAAAGACCGACACAGCTTTCAATGTCTTTCGAAACCATTTTCCCGGAAGCCTGATTATCCAGTGCATGGTCATATTTGATATCTAACGTGCGCAGAGAATTCAGGGATTTTTCAATCTGTGTTTTTTCATCGGAAAGAGATGTTGTATTATCGGAAACCTTATCACGATAAATCAAGCTTTCCATCATGAGGTTTTTGGATTCGACAGCAAATTCTGATCCGATTTCTTCCTGTTTATTAAAGAAGATGGATTGATTGATCGATGCAAGGTATTGGTAAGAAGACAGAACCAGCAGGAAAACCAGAACCGAACTGAACAGCAGAAATTTAGTGAACAGATTGAAGTGATTAAACAGCCGAATGGCGGGACGGAAAATGATTTTCATGATGATTCTCCTTTTATGATAAAGCAGGTTATCAGGCAAAATAAGTAAAAAAAGAGCAGCACTATTGGTTTTCCAATAGAACCGCTTCTTTGCATCAGTTGTTATTATGACAATTGTCTGAATTGTTTTATTAATTATAATATGACAGAAAAATGAATCAATACTTTAAAAGTATGAACTTTATACTTCAATCCTACCTATTTTGGGATATGATAAAATCGGATAAAAAAATTGAAAATGATAGTTTAATCATTTCATATCCATATTACCGATAGATTACAAAAAGGACATCTGATGCGATTTCAGAAGATTCGCAATCGTTTGATTTTGTTCAAACAACCGGAATCGGTACCAATCGCACAATATGTCCTTTTATTGTTATAATACATTTTATGGAATATGGGAAAAATCATACTTTCATCAGTTCATCGGCCATAGTATCTGTTATTGTGATATCTTCAAATGGAACTGTGATTCGTTTATGTGTCAATGCAGACAGATAAATACCTTTGACAATTTCCAGCGTCTTTAATCCTTCATTGCCATCTACTTTGACGGGCAGATCGTTGAGTACTGAAAGATAGAAGTCTTTCAGCTGCATGACATGTGTTGTTCCCCAATAGTCTTTTCCGACACTTTCGGTCTGATTTACCTCAGGATATTCAGTGTAGTTTTTTCCGAACCAGGTATATCCCATATCCTGAATCATTCCAAATCTTGCTTTTTCGCAGCAGATTTCGATATTGATCGGAGAGTCAAAGCCATAATAGTTACAGGCATATAAATTGTAGATGCAGCCATTTTCAAATCCGATTGCAGCTTCAGCGGCATCTTCCACATGCCTTTGCGGATGACAGTGATTATGAATGGATCCTTCGATCCATTCATAATCACTTCCCAAAATATACCTTACCCGGTCAATACTGTGGATGGCCTGATCAATCAGTGTTCCGCCGCCTTCAAATGCCCAGGTACCTTTCCAGGGACTTCCTTCATAATAGGAATCGGGTCTGCTCCAGGAAAGATAGGATCTTGCCGCGATGACAGAACCATACATGCCTTCTTCATAATTTCTTTTTAAAGTCTGTACGCTTTCATTGTATCTTGTCTGAAAGATGCATCCGAGTTTTTTTCCGGTTTCTTTTGAAACAGCAATCATATCCTGTGCATCTTTTAATGAAAGCGCAATCGGTTTTTCTGTCAGTACATGCATACCGTGACGCATGGCGTCTATTGCAGCGCCGGCATGCAGATGATGCGGCAGACAGATATGAACAACATCAATTCCCTTATCATATATTTCCGAGATATCCGTTGCATATCTGCAGCCAAATGCGGCTGCAAAATCTTTGGCTTTTTGGGCATCTGCATCTACGGCGTAAGTAAGCTCCATCAGATCTGAAAGTTTCAAAAAAGCATCGGAGTAACATACAGAAATCCGTCCGCATCCGATAATAGCGACCTTGAGCTTTTTCATTTATAATCCTTTCTCAGCCAAGATAAAATCCGTTTGAATTTTCAGCTGTAAAATCATAGTAAGTATCAAAATAGTATAATGCAGCACCATAATAAGCCGCATCAGAAGATAAAGTGCTGAATGAAACAGTGACATTTTCAACCATATAGCGAAGTCCCATATGTTTCAGATTGTTTTTCACTCTGCGTAAGAATAAGTTTCCAAGCTCTATGCCTTTTCCACCGATAATGATTCTTTGCGGATGGACAAGTGTAATTAAATCAACGGCGGCAAGAGAAAAGCCATCAGCTACATTCTGAAGGGCTGAAACTGCATTTTCGTTTCCGGATTCAGCAAGTTTGCACAGTAAACTGTAGTTGAGTGAATTACCGGTTTCATTTCCTGCGGAATCCAGGATCTCTTTTCCCCATCGTAAAGGGAGCGCACTTTCTCCGATCATGGCTTCCAGACATCCTTTTGCACCGCAGTAGCAATCAAGCCCGTCAGGATCGATGCAACAGTGACCGAACTGCGTATTGGAACCGGTTGCTCCTCCCAGAATTCTTTCCTGCATATATAAAGCTGCACCAATACCGGTTGCAAAGTTGATATACGCAAAATCAGTATTTTTTAATCCTTTACTCTTGATTTCGGCATATGAAAGACAGGCGGTATCATTCAGAATACAAAGGTTTTCATACAAAAATCCGGATTTCAGCTGCTCGATCAATCTGCCGCCGACTTCCCAATCGATCTGCAGAGGAGTAGAGATGAGAGATTGGCGCTTTTGATCGATTAGACCGGGTAATATAATGCAGACACCGCTTATCCTGGTCTCTTTTGTCAGTGCTTTTATCAGCTGTTCATAACACAAAATTGTAAGGGAAGCATAACATTCGGTTGAGTCTGCATGCATCTTTGTTTTATCAAGTTCGTATCCGTCATTAATGTCTACAAGCCGCGTCTCTACCGATTGCTGTTTCCATTCGGCAACTGCAATGTAATGACAGTTATGCTTCGGATGCAGATAACAGGGATTTCTTCCCACGGAAGCATTACCGCTAAGCTGGCCGACATCTTCCAGAATCTCTCTGGCACTGAGAATGTCCCTTTTTTGATCCGGACCGGTCATTTCCCTCTCAATTGTGATATCACCCTGATAACCTATCTCCTTGAGTTTTTTTATGAAAGCGGGATAATGGACTTTTCCCTGTCCTAATGGTACCTCATTGCCGAGTTCATGTCCATTTGTCGGATACAATACATCTTTTCCATGGATACCGCGTTAACAATCACAACGATATTAGCATTTCTGCATGTATACCGGGAAATTTTTCTCCTGGTATACGTGTTATGTTTTTTACATACTGAATTTATTCGGAATCAGATGAATCAAAATAGTCCTGAAATCCCATCTTAACATCATCTTTGGACATTCCGTCACTGAGATAGGATTGTAACAGGGCTCCACAGGTATCGCCGTAGTCAGTCGGAACAATTGTGTGGATCCAGCCGGTTGTTTCACCGGCATTGATATATGTCTGGGTATCTTTTGGAAGATCACCTGAAGGAGACAGGTCTGTATTGCAGCATGGAACACCGCCAATGTCCTCGGTCATCCATTTTTGCGCTTCTTTTGATGTAAGAATGAATGTGGTATATTTTTTGGCCAGTTCAAGATTTTTGGAATCTTTGTTAACCAGGAATACCCAGCCGACGGAGCTCAGAAATGTAGCATCTGCTTTTCCGTTACCGATAGGGAAAGGAATAAATCCGAGGTTTGCACTTGCATTGAATTTTGTAAAGTTAGCCTGAGCCCAACCGCCCATATGGAGCATGGCAGCTTTTTCGGTAGCAACATCATTTTCGCTTGTTTCCCAGTCGGTCTCCAATACTTTGCTGCAATGAAGAAAGGCTGGATTCCTGAGGCTTTCAGTTTTGCACAGTCACCGGCAAGCTCATCCATTGTTGTGGAAAGGGTTGTGATTCCTGCTTTTGCAAAGCAGTCCTTATTATAGATCAGTCCCATATTTTCATAGGTCCAGGGCAGACCTTTTACTTTGCCATCGGTAGTATCCTTTCCAAGATTGGTTGTGCGGCTTTGAATAGATTCAGGACATCTGTGGAAGCAGCAGAAGTATCGGGGGATTGTTGGGCCATATCCTTACTGTTCGCAGTGCCGCATCTTTTTGAGACGATATTTCAGGAATGATCTTGTCTCCGTCAGCAGTGTAGATTGCTATTTTATCTTTAGCAGTGCTGTTGTATTGAACAGTGGCATAGTCAAAATCAACACAGTATTCAGTGCGGAAAGGTATGTTGGGTGCGATGTGCCATACACCTTCCACAGAAGCATTAACAGAGCCGAATTTGTAGTTGCTTACAATGTGGTTTACCATACCGGAATCAAATCTGGAAACATTGAACATCCACATAATCGGGTTCGCCAAGCATATAGCGCAGAAAATCGATGTCATGAATATGGAGATCGAGGATGACGGAGCCTGACCTTACCGGGTCATGAACCCAATCCTGATAGCCTCAGTTAACATTATTGCTGATTCTCTGCATAATCACGGATTTCAAATTTCCATATTTCTTTTCTTCGTACAGTTTCTTCAAAAATAAATATTCCGGTGTTATATCTTTTGTATCAGGCCATAGATTCAGTGTTTTTTCAAGTAATTCTTTACTGCAATCTGCAATTGTAGTAACTGTGATATGCATTTTTGCGGCAAGTACCCTTAAACATTCATTATGTGCTGTTCCCATTCCCCCAAATCCGATAAGACCGCTTTTCATATTGACATCGTTTCAATTGATTTGTTCAGTGGGCTAACTAATAAGGATATATATTATCACTCACAAAAAAGGACAATGATGTTTTGAACACCATTGTCCTGCGATTTCTTGAAATGAAATATAGTTTATCTATATTGAAATGTCAATACTTAAAAATGCGTAATTTTCAGACTTTGAATTTAACAGATTTTTTTAATATTTATTTTACAATGGAAGGCATATACAAAAAAAAGCTGCTGGACTATAATCTAATAAAACAACTTCATAAATTGTATAAAAATGGATCAGGCATATACGAAAAAAAATGTATAGAAAGCATACTTTATAAAAATGCTGCACAATATGGATTTTCTGATATTATCTTTTTCTGTTCCCAAATAGATAAATCGAGGAAAAATGAAAGAAGATGAGTTGAATGACTGAGAAGATGCCGGCAATTTTTGTAGGACATGGTTCTCCGATGAATGCGATAGAAAAAAATGCATATACAGATAACTGGATGCAGATTGCGAAGCAGAGCGGCAGACCCGGGGCAATTCTTTCCATTTCCGCACACTGGTATACACATGGGACGAAGATAAATGATTCGGTCAAACCCAAAATGATATATGATATGTATGGTTTTCCGGAGGCTCTGTATCAGTTTGTTTATGAGCCTTTGGGATCAGCACAGCTGGCACGTGAAACAGCAGGGCTGATCAATCGAAAGGTGAATTTCGATCAGACCTGGGGGATCGATCATGGTACATGGTCTGTGCTTTGTCATATGTATCCGGAAGCGGACATTCCGGTTTATCAGATGAGTGTTGATGCAGATATTGATGCACGGACACAGTTTGAGATCGGCAGAGAGATCGGCAGATTGCGCAGTAAGGGTGTAATGATCATGGGAAGCGGAAATGTTGTACATAATCTTTCAAGGGTTGACTGGGAGATGGAAGGGGGTTATCCCTGGGCGCAGGAGTTCGATTCCTATATTAGGAGAAATATCGAACAAAGAAACTTTATGGATGTTATAAATTATAAAAAAGCGGGACCGTCTTCTGAACTTGCATTTTTTTCTCCGGATCATTTTGCACCGCTCTTATATGTTCTTGGTGCATCAGAAGATGATGATCAACTGACTGTATTTAACGATTCCTGTACACTTGGCGGACTTTCCATGACGGGATATTTATTTGGGTAATATTTGTCCGGACGGTGGAATAATAAAACTGCCTGGAATAAAATATATTTAAGAATAAAGAATATTTGAAGGAGGATAAGCAATGAAGGTAAAGAAAATAGGTATTTTTGTAGGAAGTCTTCGCAGAAATTCATTCAGCAGGTCTATTGCGAAGGCAGTTGCTGCACTTGCACCGGAAGGTTTCGAGTTTCGATTCATTGATATTGGTAATCTTCCGTTATATAACCAGGATTATGATGATGAGGGACAGACACCTCAGCCCTACACTTTGTTCCGAAACGAAGTAGCAGAAATGGATGGACTTCTGTTTGTGACACCGGAATATAATCGTTCCATGCCTGCTGTATTAAAAAATGCTTTAGATGTGGGATCACGTCCATACGGACAAAGTATCTGGAATGGAAAGCCGGGAGCAGTCATCAGTGTATCACCGGGCGGATTCGGCGGATTCGGTGCCAATCAGCAGTTACGCCAACCGTTGGCTTTCCTGAATGTTTTGCTGCTTCAGCAGCCGGAGGTCTATATTGGCAATGTGGAAGCACTTCTGAATGAAAGAGGAGAACTTGTCAATGAATCGACACAGAAATTTTTGGGAGAATTCATGGATGCGTTTTCCAAATGGATCAATTTGATCGCTGACTCCAACTGAATAGGCAGGAGGAGTATTTGCGTATATTTTATTCAAATTCTGAATGGAAAGGAGATACAGGAAAATGTCGGAGGTGGTTTTTTTTCGTTGTGAGAAATGCGGAAATATAGTTGCACAAATCAGGAATGGCGGTGGAACACTCACCTGCTGCGGACAGGAAATGAAGAAACTGGAGGCGAATACAACAGAAGCAGCACAGGAAAAGCATGTACCGGTTGTTACAAAAGAATCTGGAAAGATAAAAGTTACGGTTGGATCAGTTCTGCACCCGATGCTGACAGAGCATTATATTGAATGGATCGCTTTGGTTTCCGGGGGAAAGATGGAACTGGCATATTTGAAACCGGGAGAGGAACCGCAGGCTTATTTTTCCGGTATGGGAACTGGTACCGCATATGCTTACTGCAATCTGCATGGTCTCTGGAAGGCTGATTTTGATTTTGAAGAAGAATATGTCAATTCAGAGGATGGAGCTTGTTCAGCGGAGTTTTCGGAGGGATGCATTTTCCCGGATTAAGTAAATATATATGAGAAGACATGGTTGTTAATGTTCGGTTATAATTGGTATAACCGCAAAAAAGGAGGATAAAAATGTCAAGTGCTGTTTTTTATCGTTGCGAGGAATGTAAGAATATTGTTGCGCTGATTAACAACGGAGGTGGAACACTGACCTGCTGCGGACACGCCATGACTGCATTGGTGGCAAATTCAACTGATGCTGCGAAAGAAAAGCATGTTCCGGTTGTAAACAGAGAAAACGGAGAACTTGTTGTAACGGTTGGCTCAACGCTGCATCCGATGCTTCCGGAGCATTATATTGAATGGATTGCGCTTGTTACAGAGGACAAAATCGATCTGAGGTACCTCAAACCGGGTGAAGAACCGCAGGTAAAGTTTGCAGAAGTGCAGGCAGGATCGGTTTATGCATATTGCAATTTACATGGTTTATGGAAAACTGAGTTTTAATATAAAAAAGAGATCCTGCTGTTGCAGGATCTCTTTTTCACAACAGGTATGAAAGGTGGACATCATGTATAATCTATTGATTGGTGGAGCAGCAGGACAGGGAGTTGATACTACCGTTGCAATTCTTGAAAAACTGCTGAAACGCTCCGGATACAATGTTTTTACAGCAAAGGATTTTATGTCCAGGGTGCGTGGAGGTCACAATTTCTACTTGATTCGCTTTGGAGTTGAACCGATTTATTCACACAGTAACCAGATTGATGGTATTGTTGCACTTGATGAAAGCACAGTAAAGATACATAGGGAACAACTGAAAGAAAACGGATTCATCCTGTGTGATCAGGATATAGCAAAGGATACTGATACAAGTTTTATCGTTGTGCATATGAATGAAATGGCAAAAGCTCTCGGTAATCCACGGGTTTCAGGAAGTATTGCAATCGGAGCGGTCCTGAAGCTGTTTGGAGAACCAATGGAAAATGCAGGAGCCGTTTTTGCTTCGTTTGTAAAACAACAGTTTCTGGACATTAACATGAAAGCATTGACAGAAGGTTATGAGTCTGTTGAAACACGTTTTATGCATCTGCAGGGAAATGCGGCGGAGCAGATGCTGATTTCAGGAAGTAATGCAGTTGCGCTTGGAGCGATTGCTGCAGGACTTCGATTCTATTCGGCATATCCCATGTCCCCTTCCACGGCTATCATGGAAACAATAGCGCAAAACGCTGATGAAGCGGGTATTGTTGTAGAACAGGCAGAAGATGAAATTGCTGCAATCAATATGGCGATTGGTGCTTCTTATGCCGGTGCGCGTGCAATGACAGGCACGTCCGGCGGTGGATTTTCATTGATGGTAGAAGCACTTGGCCTTTCCGGTATGGCAGAAATTCCACTTGTTGTGATCGATGTACAGCGTCCGGGGCCTGCCACAGGGCTTCCGACCAAGACAGAGCAAAGTGATCTGAAATTTGTCATATCAGCATCACAGGGAGAATTTCCGCGTATGGTGATAGCACTGCGAAATCCTTCCGATGCATTTTATCAGACAATGCGGGCTTTTAATATGGCAGAAAAATATCAGATTCCGGTAATCCTGTTAAGTGATCAGTATCTTGGTGATGCGACCTATACGACAAAAGCTTTTGATCCGGAAAAAATTCAGATGTCTGTGCCTGAATCGGATTATACCGGACATGGGGAATATCTTCGCTATCGGTACATGGAAAATGGAATATCTCCGCGTCTGATTCCGGGCAAAACAGAACAACTGGTATCGAGTGACAGCGATGAGCATGATGAGCATGGAAGAATTGTAGAATCAGCAGAAGTACGTACACGGATGATGGAAAAGCGTATGAAAAAACTGGAAATTCTGAAACAGGAACTGCAGGAACCGGAGTTCATTGGAGAAAAATCGTTCCAAACGCTTTTAATCGGTTGGGGATCTGTCTGGGGTGCTATGGAAGAGGCTGTCCGGTTATTAAATCAGGATAAAAATGGGAACGCTTATGCTGCACTTGTATTTGGTGATATTTATCCGCTTCCGACAAAACTGCTCAGAGAGAAAGCGGCAGAAGCCAGTCGCATTATTGATGTGGAGCAAAATGCAACGGGACAGCTTGCAGCGCTGATTCAGGAAGAAACCGGGATCATATGCGATGATAAAATCCTGCGATATGATGGACGTCAGATTTCCGGTGAAGAAATTGCCGAACAGGTTCGGAAGGAGGGAATCAGATGAAAGCAGAGAATTTTTGTACCTATGAAACGGCATGGTGCCCGGGATGCGGAAATTTTGTTATTCTGGAATGTCTGAAAACCGCACTGGAGCAGCTTGGGAAAAATCCTGCAGAGGTATTGGTTGCAGCAGGTATCGGGCAGGCTGCCAAAACACCGCAGTATATCAGTGCGAATACATTCTGCGGTCTTCACGGACGATCACTTCCGGCAGCAGTAGCCGCCAAAATTGCGAATGAAAATCTGACGGTGATCGTTGATACAGGAGATGGTGATTCATACGGAGAAGGCGGTAACCATTTTATTCATAATATTCGCCGAAATGTTGATATTACGCACTTTGTTCATGATAATCAGATATATGGTCTGACGAAAGGACAGGCGTCACCGACTTCCATGCTGGGATTGAAAACTGCGGTCCAGGTCGATGGAAACAACAATGAACCGCTTAATCCGGTCCTTCTTGCCATGGCATGCGGAGCAGGATTTGTTGCACGTGCTTTTACAGGCCATAAAGAGCATTTGATCGAGGTTATGAAACAGGCAATCGAATACAATGGTTATGCGCTGGTGGATATTCTGCAGCCATGTGTAAGCTTTAATAAAATCAATACTTTTGCATGGTATAATCAGCGGGTTTATGAACTGGATGATACATATGACTGTCATAATAAGATCGGTGCAATGCAGAAAGCAATGGAATTTGAGGAACAGATCCCGATCGGGGTGCTCTATCAGGAGAAGAAGGCTTCATTTCATCAGAAGAATGCTGTTTTAAAAGCGGGGTTACCTTTGCTTGACAGAAATACAAATACAAATTATGTCAACCAATTAATTCAGTCTTATATTTAAAAAGGAGGAATACAAAATGGCTGTAAAAAATGCAATGACATCTGAGTTTCTGCATGCTGCATACAGTGGAGAAAGCATGGCACATATGCGATATCTGATCTGGGGAGATGTGGCTGAAAAAGAAGGCTATCCCAATGTAGCAAGGTTATTCAGAGCAGTTTCGTATGCGGAACAGGTACATGCGACCAATCATTTTCGTGAAATTGATGGAAATACGGCAGATGCGTCGGTTACTGCAGGTGGTGTCTTCGGAATGGGCAAGACAGCAGATAATCTGCAGGGTGCAATTAATGGTGAACTGCATGAAGTAGAACAGATGTATCCGGTTTATATGAATGCAGCCGAATTTCAGGATGAGGCAGGTGCAAAACGTTCTTTCCATGGGGCATGGGAAGCAGAGAAACTGCATGCGGCTCTTTTCCAAATGGCGTTGGATGCAGTGAATGAGGGCAGAGATATTGAACTTAAGGCAATCTATGTATGCCCGGTCTGTGGGTACACTGTTCTGGATGAAAGTCCGGAGACATGTCCTGTATGCGGAGCAAAAAAAGAAGTTTTTCGTGCGTTTTAAATTTTGAGAGTGATTGATAAGCCGAATATGGTTACAAAGAATAAATTGTGTCGGTATTTTGAGACACAGAAAGGAGATAACGAAAATGTTGAATCAGAATCTTGTATCATTATTGAATAAACAGATCAATATGGAATGGTATTCCGCATATTTCTATCTGGATATATACAGCTATTATACGGATCGGAATCTTGATGGATTTGGCAACTGGTTTTATGTTCAAACGCAGGAAGAACGGGATCATGCAATGCTGTTCATTAAGTATTTATTAAATAACAGTGAAAAGGTCGTCTTACAAAATGTAGAGGCTGTGGACAAGCAGTATGAAGATTTCAGAGAACCCGCCAATGCAGCGTTTGAGCATGAAAAAAGGTAACGGCATCAATCAATAATATCTATTCTGTTGCTTATGAACAGAAAGATTTTCGTACGATGCAGTTTCTGGACTGGTTTGTGAAAGAGCAGGGAGAAGAGGAAAGAATACAGAAGATATTGTAAAGCGATATGATTTGTTTGGAAAAGATGCAAAAGGACTGTATTTACTTGATGCAGAGCTTGCTTCCCGTATGTATACACCTCCAACGCTTGTTTTGTAAGTCTTGAGATGTTACACTTTACATAACCGTTTGATGATTGTGAAATTACTGCAAAGGGTACCACAGAATAATTGTTTATCATTATTCTGCGATACCCTTTTATAAATGATTGACTGTTTTTGGTGCAGGAAATGCGTTATGCTTCCGATGGCATATAATGCAACTTAAAAGTGCGAAGCCTGTGGAAATGCAACCATAAATTGGTTGATATGATTTTTTCTTTCTATATAATGAATTCAGGGTGAACGAAATGAATTTTGGGACAAATATACAGTACTCAACTTTCCCACCAGAACAATTGACAGGATGCTTGGTTTCTCAGTCAAAACAGCTCCATAAATTGGTGCCTTGACATAAAAACAGCACCAGATCTTTGGTATAATAAATTCACCACAAAAATACAATCCCAAAGAAAAGGTGCTGAATTTATGATATCCCAAAATAGCAAAAATGAAAATCCTCAAAATCAATTTTCTATCGCCTTGAAGGAACTTGGCATTGGAAAACTGCTACGGAAATCAAATATTACAAAATCATGTGGTGTTTCCGCATATGAGGTATTTCAATTCTTACTGTTGTTAGTTTTTCAGGGGAAAAACCTGTTTCGTTTCCTGAATTCGAAATATAAGGATATGGCTGTTTCAAAAAATACGTATTATCGTTTCCTGAATGAAACTTCCTACAACTGGAGCAGATTCCTGTTGCTCCTTGCTGTCAGAGCCACAACTGCATTTAACTCTCTTACACGTCCGGAAAGAGTAAAGGTACTGATTCTGGATGATTCTGTCATAAAGCGTAACCGCAGTAAAACGGTTGAATTACTTGCCCGTGTTTACGACCATGTAGAGCACAGATGCCAGAAGGGATTTACACTTCTCACGCTTGGATGGTCTGATGGATACAGTTTTATTCCAACCGGATTCAACATGCTTTCTTCCACCGAAAAGATAAACCGTTACAATGAAGTGTGTTCTGATATTGACCATCGCACCAGTGGATTCAGATTCCGAAAGGAAAGCATGATGCATAACGGATGCCGCAGTTCTTCTGATAAAGAATGCATTGAACGCCGGTGTAGAAGCGGACTATGTCCTCATGGACACCTGGTTCACCACGGAGCCAATGATCAGCGAGATCCTTAAAGCAGGAATTGACGCAATCGGTATGGTCAAACAACTGAAGCAGCGTTACACCTGTCAGGGAAAGCAATACAGGCTTCCTGAATTAAAGAAATTCGTTCGGTTTGAAGGTGCAAAGAATATCTTTGGGTCCTTAGTGGTTACAACAAAAAACGGAATTCCAGTGAAGATTGTTTTCGTACGCAACCGCAATAAGAGAAGCGAATGTTTGTATATACTGAGCACGGATATTTCTCTGGAAGATGCTGAAATTGTTCGTATTTATGGAAACAGATGGTCAATCGAATGTTTCTTTAAGTCGTCTAAATCTTTTCTGAAATTAGGCACTGAATTTCAGAGCCATAACTATGGTGCCATGGTAAGCCATACTGCCATCGTATTCACAAGATACACCGTTCTGGAATGGATTCGTCGAAATCAGAATGACCAGAAAACGTATGGTGAATTATTTTTCATGTTCTGCGATGATATAAAGGACATGGATCTGACGAATGCACTGCAAGCCTCCTGGCTTTGTTCGTGGAACACATTTCAGCATTATCAGCAGATATAACATCATTTATAAAAAGTAAAGTGACTGAATGGATGATGTCTCAAGCCTCATTTATACAGGCTTTATTTGGAAATATTTGCTGGGAAAGTTGAGTACAGTATTTGAGAATGATGCATCAGAATATGACGCAGGAGGAACTGGCTGGCAGGTTGGGGGTTTCCAGACAGACGATATCCAAGTGGGAATTGTATCAGGGAAATCCGGAGATTGGAAAAATCAAAGAGATCTGTGCGTTGTTTAACTGTACTGCAGATGAACTTTTATTTGGAAATATCAGTATTGTCAATAGAGCCTATTCTGAAATTAAGATTGAGCCGCTGGAAGCTTTTTCCTATATCAAATATACCGTAATATCACAGGAACCGGAAGATGATGCAATAGATCACGTAAAGCATATGGCAGAAAAACTTAATATTTGTAAGCCCAGAGTGATCGGGTGGGATTTCCCGCATCTCTCGCAGGAGCAGATCAGTGTATATCATATGCATGGATATACTGCGGCATTGCTGTTACCTGACGGAATGGAAGAAAAAATAGAATTGTTTCCGGTGGAGAGACAGAACGCACAGAATTATGTAACGATCACGATTACAAATCCGATGGAGAATCCGTTTCACCTGATCTCAAACGCCTACAAATCAGCATTTCAATATATCAATGTAAACCGTTATGTTTATGATCATTTTGCTTTCGAAAGTCAATATCTGGAAAATAACAATGCGTATATGAAAATTTATGTTGCCATCAAGTAAAAGTAATGCAGCGCTGTTTTGTTTTTTTGCAAAAAACACCGGAAGCAGTGCTTAGTATGCTTTATATAAAAAAATGACAGGGAGAGTATTTAAAATGGGGAAGTTTGAAGAAGGAATGCAGATATTGAATGAAAAATTCGGCGGTGGAAAAGATAATGTTATTTCACTTGCAACAATTTCACTTGAAAAAGGGTGAAAATGGAGAATCAAGGCCTGCGGTCAGAGATGTGGATGCCTGCTATGAGGATGGTACATTTTATGTGGTTACCCATGCACAGTCCAACAAAATGAAAGAGATCCAGAATAACGCGGAAGTTGCTGTATCAGTTCATTTTGAGGATTTTTTCAGCAGCGGGATCGGAGAAAATCTGGGTTGGGTAATGGAACCGCATAATGCTGAACGCAGAACGAAACTGCGGGAAGTTTTTAAGGAATGGTATGATTTTGCAAATAATGAAAAGGATGAAAACTGTTGCTTTCTTGCCATCCATATGAAAAAAGGGACATTAAGGATTAATCATGGTGAGGCATTTTACCACTTTGATTTTGAGGCTAAAACGGCAGAGTAGGTTATGACAGATGATTTAAGAATTTAATCTATCATGTACTTTCAAAAACACGTTATTTTTCTGCAACGTGTTTTTTTATAGAAAAAAGTTGATGAGGCATTCCTTTTTTATATAAGATGGCGATATTATATAACTATGTTATGATACGGAGAAAGTATGCCACCCGGAAAACAGATCAGTAAAAAGCAGAAGTGTTGGGCATATGTTCTTTTTCAAATTAGAAAAGGCAGGAAAGAAAAATGGCAGACAGACAATATATACGAACGGAAAGAGCGCATCTGATGTGCCCGAATATGTATTTCGGAATATTGATTTCTGTAAAAGCAATCATCTGTGCCTGTCCTTTGTTTCGGAATCATATGAACAGACAGCCCGTATAATCGATTTATGTCATAAGAATAAAGTTTCAGTCAATGATTACTTGATTGCAAAACTGATGCTGGTTCTGGCATGTTATCTCCGAATGACACCGGAACTGATAGATGCAGTGGCTATAGCAACACTGGGAAATTATAAAAGTAAGGCAGGGTTGTTTGTGGGAAGTAAAATGTTTGGTTATCTGAATCGGTGCGGTTATAGTATCACAAATCTCGGGAAATACGAAAGTGAATCAATCACCGATGCGGTTTTTATTCCTCCGGCATCGCCGGCAAATAGAAAGACAGTCGGGGCTGTAACAGTCAATGGTATCCTGCATACATGTACGGCAAGGTATAAATGAAGCGGTTCTGTTTATTGAAAGCAGAATAAGTTGAAATATTACAGTTATTTTTTGTGATAAAATACTGCATTTACGACAGGGTTTGTGCAGAAGAATTTATATTATCAGTATCATTGTGTGAAACATGTGCCTATTTTATAATTGCATTGTAGCAATCAGATGTGACGATATGGAATGCGCGCAAAGAAAACCATAAGAATAAACGTCTGAAGAAATGATGAATGAAATATCCGGATGTTCTGTGCACTGGAAGAGAAGGATAAGTTCATTTCAGATAATATTCTAAACCTTGTGGGGCATATGCAATACGGAATGAAGGATATTTTGTATTACCGTTTGCGTGATACAGTAATGAGAATCCGGTCAGCTGTGATTTGATCGAAAGGATGTCTGGTAAAAAGGATGAAAATGAGCTGATCTGAAAAAGATAACTGTTTGTAGAGGTTTGGGATTGGAAAGTATCGGAAAAGGGTATAAAAAGATGATAAGAGCGATGGTGGCGTTTTTTGAAAGCTTCCATTCCAATCCGGCAGTGAATACAAAGGCAGAAAATCCCTGTGAATCTGAAAGAGTGTATGAAAAAAAGAAGTTCAAGGCACTGGGTTTTGGGGAAAATGGAGAGGTATGTGGAAGTCAAATTGTGGCATGGTATAACCTTGGAAAAGGCGGATTTTGAGAAAAACCTGAAAGTATTATGCTGAAGAAGAGAAGCATGTGAAAAGCATGCTTCTTTTTTTACGATTTTGATAATATGGGTTTATAGTTAAGAAAAAAATTTATGTTTTGTTTAATAACGCTATGTAATTGAAAAAGGTATCAGCAGGAAAAATAAGGAGAATATAAAAATGATAATTCAGGATGTTCCGTTTTGTACGATTGACTGGGATACAATCAAACCAACCATACATCCGGGTACAACAGGTGAAGCATATTGGCGTACTTTCGAAATGGGAAATATAAGAGTACGGATGGTGGAATATACACCTGGCTATTTTGCAGATCACTGGTGTAAACGTGGACATGTACTTCTGGTTCTGGAGGGAGAACTGATAACGGAACTGGAGGATGGCAGAGCGTTCAGATTAACACCGGGAATGAGTTATCAGGTTGCAGAAGAAAGTAATCCACACTGTTCCCATACAGAAAAAGGAGCGAAACTTTTCATTGTAGATTAGGCTGTTTGAATCCGGGAAATACGGGCATGCATAAACATATCATTTCGCTCACGTATGCTTACCTGGTGGATAAGGAAGGTAAAAAAGTGTTTTTTAACATATCATAATTAAGAGATTTCTGCATAGAAAAAATGGAAGGAATAATACGAATATGGAAAACAAAATCAGATGGGGGCTCATGGGAGCAGGAGATATCATTGAACGCTGGATCAAAGGTGCCAGACAACTGGACGATATGGAAATCCTGGCGGTGGCATCCAGAACGCCACAAAGCGCTTTGGCAGCTGCCGGGAAATATGGGATAAAAGATGTCCTCACATATGAAGAAATGGTTCAGCGTAAGGATATCGATGTTGTATATATTCCCGTACCGCACATGGCACATAAAGAGCTTGCGATTATGGCGATGGAACACGGTAAATCGGTGTTGGTAGAGAAGCCGGCTGCTGTAAATGCCCGGGATTGGCAGGAAATGACGGAGTGCGCAAAGAAAAACAATGTTTTCTTAATGGAGGCTGTCTGGACGCGCTTTTTCCCTCTGATCAGGAAAATAAAAAATCTGATAAATGAAGATGGTATTGGTGAAGTACGTGCAGTAAATGTAGCGTTCTCATTTCGTACACCGGACAGTATGCTGGAAGGAAGACTGCTGAATCCCAATCTGGCAGGCGGAGGACTGCTTGACACAGGTGTTTATAACCTGCATTTCTGTGACATGATTTTTGACAAAGAGCCTGTTTCTATAAAGGGATTTGCAGCAATTGATTCTGATCAGAATCACATTCAGGTGGATGAGCAGGCCATGTATATTGCCAAGTATGATAATGGTGAGTTGGCATCCATGGCAAGCGGCGTGCGCACGACCATGATCGATACCGCATATATCTATGGGACAAAAGGTTATATCGAAGTTCCGACATTCTGGAAACCGACGGTTATGAACGTAACAATAGACGGCGTAACAAATACCGTAAAAGAAGAAGTGGGATGCAGACATTCAGAGTATGAAGATGAAGGTTACCAGTATGAGATCATGCATGTAAATGAATGTCTGCGAAACGGATTAAAGTCCTCTCCGGTCATGACGTTTGAGAAGAGCAATCAGATATTGATGCAATGTGATGATTTAAGAAAGCAGTGGGGACTCAAATATCCGTTTGAATAAAAGCAGAGCACAAAAGTTTTTCACATTCAGAAAATGGATTTTTGCGCAAACTAAATAAAATAACATGAAAAGTGTGTAGAAGTGTACCAACTCTTGAAAGTTTTTTATAGCAGAATCTGATAAAAACGTTTTTTATATAAATGATATATTTTGTAAAATTCGATACTTGGCAGATGCAACACCGGTCTTATGACGGATTCGACGATAAAAGTCTATATCATTGGCAGATTCAAATATTTCAGCTATTTGTTCTTGTTGATAAAGCAGGATAGGGCTATGGGAAAAATGACAGATACACTCCAAAACTTTCGGAAAACCATCCTGATGATTTTGCAGTTATTGCAGCAGACTATACGATGGTAGTGGCTGATGATAACCCAAAACATAAATGAAATTATAGCTAATGATATCATTGCGATGGTGGAGAGAGGATGATTGCGGTGAATAAAGTGGCAGAGGGGCTGGTTACTGTTGCAAAAAAACAAAAAAATTTTTTGGAAAAAGGTGCGTACGCTGACGCCAAAGGCGAATTCATGGTACCACTCGGGAAAAAACAGGATGGCACATTCCTGATTAGGGACTTGAGTGCTATTCCGCATATCCTGATTTGCGGTTTTTCCGGGACAGGGAAAACGTCTTTTGTCCAAACTGTTTTAACATTGCTTATAAACAATAATGCAAATGTTAGGCTGATAATATATGACTCTAAAGGCATTGAATATAATGCATTTACTTCGTTAAAACAGTTTCAAAAACCTATATTTTCCTACGAAAACGGATTTCATGCATTAATAAATTATTTATCTGAAGAAACGAAAGTTAGGCTTAAAAAATTTGTTGAAGTTGGTAGTAGAGATGTTACTTCTTTTAATATTCAGTGTAAAAAGAATAACATGGTGGAATTACCTGGTATTTATGTAGTGATTGATGATTACGCTATGCTGCGAGCGAATAAAATTGATTTACAATTGCTTCTTGACCTTATAGAAAGGGGTAGAATATCAGGAATTCATTTTTGGATTGTTTCTTCAATGGTGTCTTCGAAGTGGCTTTCAAAAGAATTACGTTCTCTTGTTCCGTGTAAAATATCATTTTATTTAATCTCGAAAGCGGAGTCAAAACTCTTTATAGATCAGCCGGGTGCAGAAGAACTACATATTCCGGGAGAAATCATAGTAAAACTGCCTAATGAGATTACAAAGTGCCATTGTTCATATGCAACATATGAAAATATTCAGATGATGTTGCAAGATAATGCTGCTAAGCAAGCAAAAGATTTGGATATATTGGTTGATAAAACTGCAGAAGCATTTGTCGAAGATAATATAAATCAAGAGCAAGATGAATTTGATGAGTATGTCTATGAGGCAGGAAGCGTAATAATAGAAAGTGAAAGGGCTTCTATTGGTATCATACAGAGAAAATTTGGTATAGGATTTAATCGGGCTGCAAGGATTATGAGTCAGCTAGAGGACATTGGGTTAGTGGGACCGGAGATCGGAACACATCCACGCGAAATTCTTCTTACAGCAGAAGAATGGCTTTCGTTAGTGGAAGATTCTCAATCAGGGGGAAATCAGTTTGTTTTTAAGGAAAGAATCAAGGAAACAAAGACTAATTCACCAGAAAAAGACAAAAATAATATTCCTTCTGTAGTACAGGAAATTCAGATGCGGAGCTTTGCTGATTTTAAAGTTGGAGAATATATTTTCGGTATAAGTGAAAATCAAATCAAATTAGTTCAAAGTGTGATGACCTGTTTGGGACCTGGAACAACAACAGCAAAGTTTAGCGGTAATTCAGTAGAGAAGATTATATATAAGAAGCCGAGACTGTTTGTTAAGGGATATATTCAATTTCAAATAAAAAAAGATGTAAATCTGGTTAATGAAAACCCAAGACTACTTCATGTAGATAATGACAATATTTCCAGGTTTACAAAAATAGAATTCGGTTTTGACACATCTAAGATAATATATTTGTTTTTGAAGCAAATATCGGAAGATATAGCTGTTCCTATTATGGAAGTGTAGTATGAATAAAATATTTTTTTTATTGAGATTATAAAATGATGCAAGGCATTTGCCTCATAATGCTGTAATTCATCTGAGTGAAGTCATATACTTATTTTATATGATAAATTCTTTTATCAGAAAATATGAGATGCAGCTGTTATTTCATACCGAAAAGTATCATGATAATCTTCTGACATATAAAAAAATCATGGCTTTATTGATGAATTTGAACATAAAAAAGCAGCAGAAATAAAAAGCTATCAACAGCACTGTTGTACCTTAAGCAAGTTGATACAGGGAAAGAATATACCGAAAAAGAGATTCTGTATTTGAATGATTTATATATAAATGTTGAAATAACATATCATTTTAAACAGAAGAAAAGCCTGAGACACTGATTTAATCAATGCCTCAGGCTTTTCAAAGCAATCGGAGTGACGTGATTCGAACACGCGGCCTCTACCTCCCTAAGATAGCGCGCTAGCCAGCTGCGCTACACCCCGACGACATTTGCTATTATATTACACGGTTTCAAATCTGGCAACAGGTTTTTTGCAGAAAGTCCGATATCTGTTCAGAACAGGCGCTTTGGTGTATAATAACAGTAAGAAAAGATCACTATTTATCGATTTTTTATAGAATTTTTAGCACTCTTAACTGGACAGTGCTAATATCCGGATTATAATATGATTAAACAAAGAGCATGTGGGGTATCGGATTTCAAAGAGAGGAGCTGATCTATATGATTATCGTAAAAATGAACAATACTACAGTAGAATGTAATATAGCAGCATCTGAACTTCGGGAAATCGGGCTTACTCCGGAATCGGTTGTCAACGGCGAAATGCGCAGTGTGCCTTTTATGGCACAGCTTAACAGAGAAGTCGGAGAGCAGCTTGATTACAATCCGGAAAATGAAGTACTGATGATGTCCAAGAATATGATGGCTGACGGTAGTGTGAGAATCTTTGCCGTAAAAATGAATAATGACGATATCCAGAAAGCAGCAGATCGCATCAGATCAGCTGCAAACAGTATTCTGGAAGCAATGAAACAGGATAAAGTGGAAGAAGTAAAGGCCCAGAGCGGCAAAAACAAAGGAATTGCACTGAATGCAATGATCAGCGGGGTTTCCGATACAATAAATAAAATATATCTGCAGGATGAGGATGCGCAGGGAGAGCCGCAGGAAGCAACTTCGAGACCGGCAATGGATTATGCCAGATATATGGCGGAGTTTGATACGCTGGATGATTGTATTCGCTTCTGCCGCGTAATCAGGAAACTTCCGATTGAAGATTCTGCGCTCTATAAGCACAAGGGGTATTTCTATCTTTCAGCAGGTCTTCATACGACAGATGACAGAGAGGTGTTTTCTTTACGCAAGACAGGGCTTGAATATGCAGCATCGTTGGTTGTAAATTCTCCGGCAGAAATGCATCTGGCGGAAAGCGGAGACTGTGTGATTAAAGAACATGCGATCGAACATCTGGCGCAGATGGACGAAAAGGGCTGACAGAATGGATCGGAATGATGTGACAATATTTAACTTTTCAGGAATTTACGAAAGCGAGGATTTTTACCGTAAGGCTGAAAATCCCCGCTTTATTTCATGCAAAGATATTACAGGGACAAACTGTATCTGTGATGAATATGCACAGAACGCATTGCTGCAGCTGATGGAAGAAAGAAAATGTCCATCGGAAGGAATTCACTTTATTGATTCGGGCAATTACCATTATCTGTCAGAACTTCTGATCAGACGCCTGAAAGAACCGGTAACACTTCTCCTCTTTGATCACCATCCCGATATGCAGCCATCTGCATTTGGTGATATTCTATCATGCGGCAGTTGGGTAAAAAATGCTTTGGATACCGGGGAAAAGGTAAAACAGGTAATTGCCATTGGCGTGGATAAGGTGTTGGCAGCCAAAGTCGATCCGCAATACCATGACAGGGTTCGTTTTTATCAGATTGAGGATTGTATCAGGCAGGATGGGATAATGCGGCTGCCTCAGGAACCGTCTTTTCCCATTTATCTGTCGGTAGATAAGGATGTTATATCGGAAACAGAACTGTGCACAAATTGGGATCAGGGGGATATGCAGTCAAAAGAACTGTTTGCACTGCTGAGACATGTGATCAGACATTACAAAGTTACAGGAGCCGATATATGCGGAGAATGTGCCCCGGCTCAGGACAGCAATATGCGGGAAGATGCCATTTCCCGAAGCAGCCGATGGAACGAACAAATTCTTTCCATATTAATGAAATAATGTGATAATATTTACGAAGATATGGGAATATAATAGATAAAAGAAAATGTGTGGAATGAATGTGAGGGCGGATATGGAAATTGATATGGAGAAAAGACTCAGAGACTGTACACGGCATATGGAAAATCTGGACTATACTGCGCTTTCGCAGGAAGATATTAAAAAAGAAACAGAAGACATTCTGATCCAGATCGGTTTTCTGCAAAATGATCTGATTTTATGCAGAATTCGTTCCGGGGTTCTGATTATCTGTGCAGTTCTGGCTGTTATTGCAGTACTTGCAAGTCAGACACTACCGTTTTATATCTTTGGGATAATCATGCTGGCACTGATGGTCTGGTCACTTAATGTTTTTATAAAAAGAAACAAGGGTGTGAACCAATTATATCGACTGTATGATAAATTATCCAGATTATAAGAGCTGAAAGCAGCGCTGACAGCTAATTTTCGAATTGTTTGAAAAAATTTCAAAAAAAGGTTGACACAAAGAGGGGTTGTGGCTAAAATAGACTATGTTGCACGCGAGAAATGCAGGAGTGGCGGAATGGCAGACGCGCATGGTTCAGGTCCATGTGATAGCAATATCATGAGGGTTCAAGTCCCTTCTCCTGCACTACTTTAAAAAAGCATGCAGAACAGTTTCATAGTAAGAATGCGGAAATGTCGGAATTGGCAGACGAGCAAGACTAAGGATCTTGTGATAGCAATATCGTGAGGGTTCAAGTCCCTTTTTCCGCACTGAAGAGATCTATCGGTCGATAGATCTTTTTTTGTGCAAATATTTTGCAGTATTTGTCATTAAAAAATTGTACTTTTTATGCTAAAATAGCAATATGAATTGTTGCTGCGCACAATCGTGAATCTTAAAATGCAGTCGCGGCAGGGGGACGGATATGGAGGAAAATCAGGAGCGGATTTCGGAAACGGAGCTGCTTACGGAAATCCGTAATGAAACCAGAAAACAGGTAAAGTTTGCAAAAATTTCGGCGGCTTTTACCGGCGGTATTTTTGTAATAATACTCATAGCGGCAATCATCCTGGTGCCCAAAGTGATTGTTACGCTGCAGCATGCGGATCAGCTGATCGGAAATGCAAATCTGGCGCTTGCAGATATAACCCGGATGAGCAACAGCGTAGGGGATATGAGCAAAAAAGTGGATCAGTTAGTGGCGGATAATTCGGAGAAACTGACAGAGTCGGTAGAGAAACTTTCCAGTATTGATTTTGCAGGACTGAATAAGGCAATCAAGGATCTGCAGGATGCAGTGGGGCCTTTTGCAAATCTGATGAACAGGTGGAAATAAAGTATGTTTCTGCAGATGAAGATATCAGAGCGAATTTGTGCTATACTGAAAAAAGCAGTTTTTTTGTTTTGTAAGTGACATCACCTTTTTGGAAGGAGTGGTCAGATATGGGAGAAAAAAGCAATAAATGGAGCAGCGAAACGGTAAAGAAGCTTGCAAAGTCTGTGTCAGACGCAGCACAGCCTGTACTGGAAGAAGCAAGAATTAAAGCAGAACCTTTGATGAAGGATGTTAAGGCAGCTACAAAACCTTACATGGAAAAGGCAGAGCCTTATATTGAGAAGGTAATAGAAAAAACGGAACCGATCATTACGGAAGCAGTTGAAAAGGCAGGACCGGCAGTGCATAAGGCAATGAAAACAGCAGAGCCGATGCTGGAACAGGCGCGCGCCAAGGCAGAGCCGGTACTGGATGAACTGAGAACCAAAGCCGAACCGGTATTTGAAAGCGCAATGGAAAAGGCAGATCCTGTTCTGAAGAAGATGAAAAAAGAGGCCGAACCTGCAGCAAGGGCAGTAAAAGAGCAATCCGAAAAGGCAGCAAAAGTTGCAATGGCTGTCGGGAATGACCTGGCTGAAAAAGCGGCAGTAAAGAACAGCAAAAATGAGGTTTTTCTGCAGTATGGAGATCAGGAAATCAGGACGGAAGATATTCTGGATAAAGCCAGGGCTGATTACGCGGCACATGGACATAAGACAAAGGATATCAGAGAATTACAGGTGTATATCAAGCCTGCAGATAATGCTGCATATTATGTAATTAATCATCATGATACAGGAAAAATTGATTTCTGATCAGCTTATAGAAAAAGAATGGCCGGTATCGGGCGAAATGTCTGATACCGGCCTGTCTGTCTGGAAAAACAGGTACAGGAGAACGAAAAGTGGAAATCGAATTACATGATTTTTTTAATCTGACACATTATGAATACGGAGAAGCTTTTTTTGGAAGTCATAAAGGAATGCGCTACCGGCTTGCAAGAGAGCCGCTTGAAAATGTTCATTTTACTCCTCCGGAAAAACGGGAACCGGCAACACTCATGGCGACTGTATGGCCGGAACCATACGCATATGCGGCAACACCGGATGAATATAAGAGCAGCGAAAATTTTCCGGTTTCTCAGGAAGGACTTGAAGAAGCCGTCGCATGGATCAATGAGCAGTACAGGAGCAGAATCAGGGAATGGTCTCAGGAAAGAAGCATTCTGGATATGGGGAGTACAAGATTCAAAGATTAATAAGTATTAAAAAGAAAAAGGAATATGCAGAGAAGTACAGAATATTATAATTGTACAGTAAAATGAAAATGAAAAAACAGATAAACAGGAATATTTGAGGAAAAAGGAGCAGAAGATTGAAGATTCGCGAGGATCTTGAGAAAAGAGAGCAGGAAACACTCAGCCCTTATGCATGTTTAAGTATGCAGTCAAGAGGAAGACAAAAGCCTGAGGAACTTTGTGATATCAGACCGTGTTTTCAACGTGACAGGGACCGGATTCTGTATTCGAAGTCTTTTCGCAGACTAAAAGATAAGACGCAGGTGTTTCTGACTCCGGATGGGGATCATTACAGAACACGTATGACACATACGCTGGAAGTTGCACAGAATGCCAGAACCATAGCAAGGGCTCTTCGTCTGAACGAAGATCTTGCAGAAGCAATTGCGCTTGGGCACGATCTTGGTCATACACCGTTTGGACATGCGGGCGAAAGAGCGCTCGGTCAGGTCTGTCCTTATGGATTCAGGCACAATGAACAGAGCCTCCGTATTCTTGATATTCTGGAGAAAGACGGGCAGGGACTTAACCTGACCTGGGAAGTGCGTGACGGCGTGCTGAATCATGAAATGGAGACAGTTCCACATACACTTGAAGGTAAAATTGTACGTCTTTCGGACAAAATAGCATATATCCGGCACGATATGGAAGATGCAATTCGAGGCGGGATTTTAAGGGAAAGTGATCTTCCGCAGGATATCGGTGCGCGGATCGGTTATACCAATGGGGAATGGCTGAATACATTTATTCATGATATCGTTGAAAACAGCTATGGAAAAAATGATATCATAATGTCTGAATCGATTTATCGTGCAATGATGGATCTGCGGGAATTTATGTTCAGGCGCGTTTATACCAATCCCATTGCAAAGGGAGAGGAAGGCAAGGCAATCGATCTGATAAAAACATTGTATGCCTATTATCTGGAACACATCGATCTTTTGCCTGGATATCTTTTGGAACTGATGGATAAAGGTGAACCGCGGGGCCGTATTGTATGTGATTATATCAGTGCAATGACGGACCGGTTTGCAATTGCCCGTTATGAGAAAATATATATCCCAAAATCATGGAATGTTTACTGACAGGGTGCTAGCATGCAATATTCACAGGAAATAATTGAAGAAGTTCGATCAAGGAATGACATTGTGGATGTGATTGGGGAGTATGTCCATCTGCAGAAAAAGGGTTCCAGTTATATGGGACTGTGTCCTTTCCATAACGAAAAATCACCATCTTTTTCAGTGTCCGGATCCAAACAGATGTATCATTGTTTTGGCTGCGGGGCTGGTGGTGATGTATTTACTTTTTTGATGAAATATGACAATCTCACATTTGGGGAAGCAATTAAGGAGCTTGCACAGCGCGGCGGAATAATGCTTCCGGATGAGGATGATTCTCCGGCAGCCAGAAAAATGCGGGATAAACGTCAGATTTTACTGGATATCAACAAAGAAGCAGCCAAATACTACTATTTTCAGCTGCGATCTGAAAAAGGAAAAACCGGCTACGAATATTTCAAAAAAAGAGAACTGACGGATGAAACCATGCAGAAGTTTGGGCTTGGTTTCTCCAATATCAGCAGCAGTGATCTGGTACGGTATCTGAAAACAAAAGGCTACAGAGAGGAACAGATCATTGAAGCAGGATTGGCCACACATGATGAGAAATTCGGAACACATGATAAATTCTGGAACCGTGTGATGTTTCCGATTCAGGACGTTAATCAGAAAGTGGTTGGCTTTGGCGGACGGGTAATGGGAGATGGTAAACCCAAATACCTTAATTCTCCTGAAACAATGATTTTTGATAAAAGTCATAATCTGTACGGACTTAATTATGCCAAAAATGCCAGAGCGGGACATATGATCATCTGTGAAGGATATATGGATGTCATAGCAATGCATCAGGCCGGCTTTTCGGAAGCAGTCGCCTCACTCGGTACAGCGTTTACTTCGGGACAGGCACAGATTCTGAAAAGGTATACAGATGAAGTGATTTTGTCTTATGACAGTGATGGTGCTGGTATCAAGGCGGCAATGCGCGGAATCGGAATCCTGAAGGAAGCAGGACTTCATGGTAAAGTCCTGAATCTGGAACCATATAAGGATCCGGATGAATTTATCAAGGCAGAAGGTGGCGCAGCATTTGCGGAACGGCTCAAAAATGCAGAAAACACTTTTTTCTTTGAACTCCGTATATTGCAGCAGGAATATGATATGAATGATCCGGCTGCAAAAACAGCTTTTTACAGAGAAATTGCAAAAAAACTGTGTGAATTTGAAGAAGCTGTAGAGCGGGAAAATTATCTGCAGGCAGTGGCAATCCGATATAATATTGCACAGAATGATCTGAGAAGTCTGGTCGGAATGACGGCAATGGCTTCCGCAGGTGGAATCGTAAAGCCAAAACCTGTGGAAAGACCAAAATCGGGTATTCAGACCAGAAACAGTCCGGAAGACGCATCACTGAAGCCGCAGAGGGTATTACTGACCTGGATTGCGGATGAACCGCAGATTTACAGCCAGATCAGAAAATATATTTCGGTAGATGATTTTACAGATGAGTTATACAGACATGTTGCAGAGCGGATGTTTGCGGGGATGGATGCAGGAAGTTTTCTGCCGGCATCCATAGTGAGTATGTTTCCGGACGAAGAACAGCAACGTAAAGTAGCAGAAATATTTAATACGAATCTTGTTCAGATAGAAACGCGGGATGAGAAAGAAAAAGCACTTCATGATATTATCATGGATGTGAAAAGTGCAGGGTATACCAGACAGATGCAGGAAATGCCGCTGGATGATGCAAATGCACTCCGAAAAACGATTGCGGGGAAAAAGCTTCTTGAAGAGCTGGCACATACAAAAATATCACTGGGAGATTAAAGCCGGTTTGACACAAATTCCAAAGTATTACAGATGAGGAGAACACAGATGAATAAGAAAGCAACAGAAGTACAGGATGAAGAGATGAAAATGAAGAAGTCTGCCGTAAAACCTGCTGTCAGAGTAGCTGCAAAACCAAAGGCGGCGAAGGCATCCAAAGAAGATGAAGAGGATGGAGTATCTGAAAAAAATGTGAAGGAAGCAAAGACCAAAGCAGTCAGGGCGGCTGAGAAAATAAGAGAAAAGGAACATGAGGAAGCAGAAGACCGTGCAGAAGACGATGAACTGATAGAGGAAGTTTCAGAGAATGACGAGGAAGACGGCAGTCATGAAATGGATGAAGCAATAAGGGCAAAGTTCAAGCTTAAACTGAAGGAACTCCTTACCCGTGCCAAGAAAAAGAAAAATGTTCTGGAATACAATGAAATCAGTGATTTTTTTGCGGAGCTGAATCTGGACGAAGAGCAGCTGGACAAAATTCTGGAAGTGCTCGAGCAGTCCGGGGTAGATGTGCTTCGTATGTCGGATGATGTGGATGATATTCCGGATGATGATGAGATTCTGATTAATGAGGAAGAGGAAGTTGACATGGAAAGCATCGACCTGTCAGTTCCCGATGGAATCAGCATTGAAGATCCGGTCAGAATGTATCTGAAAGAAATTGGCAAAGTTCCGCTTTTAACAGCAGATCAGGAAATTGAACTGGCCAAACAGATGGAAGCAGGAATGCTTGCTGATAAAGTTATAAATGCGGGAGATATTTCGGAAGCAAAACTGAAAGATGAAGAAGTCGAGATTGTGAAAGACCTGACAAGTGAGCAGCTGAAGGAAATATCGGAGACAGGCAATGATGCTAAAAAGAGGCTTGCTGAAGCAAATCTAAGACTTGTTGTCAGCATTGCAAAGCGATACGTGGGAAGAGGAATGCTTTTTCTGGACCTTATTCAGGAAGGGAACCTGGGACTGATTAAGGCAGTTGAAAAGTTTGATTTCCGAAAGGAATTCAAATTCTCAACTTATGCAACATGGTGGATCCGGCAGGCAATTACAAGAGCAATTGCGGATCAGGCCAGGACCATCCGTATACCGGTTCATATGGTTGAGACGATCAATAAGCTTATTCGGATCAGTCGTCAGTTGCTGCAGGAGCTTGGACGTGAACCCACGCCGGAAGAGATTGCAGAGCAAATGGGTATGCCGGTAGAAAGAGTCCGCGAGATACTGAAAATATCACAGGAACCTGTTTCACTGGAAACACCTATTGGTGAAGAGGAAGACAGCCATTTGGGGGATTTCATTCAGGATGATAATGTTCCGGTACCTGCTGATGCTGCTGCTTTTACGCTTTTGAAAGAACAGCTGGTAGAAGTTCTTGGAACACTTACGGAGAGAGAGCAGAAGGTTCTGCGTCTGCGCTTTGGCCTGGATGATGGACGTGCCAGAACGCTGGAAGAAGTCGGCAAAGAGTTCAATGTAACAAGAGAGCGTATTCGTCAGATTGAAGCCAAAGCACTTCGCAAACTTCGTCATCCGAGTCGCAGTCGTAAACTGAAGGACTATCTGGACTGATTTTAACCGGTAGTACAAATCAGGATTTTTCAATCTGTATGTGCATTTTTACTTTATCCTGCAGATTTTTTAGGCAACCTGCTGAATCGGTGGTAATCTATTTCATTTCATATCTGCATATGGTAAAAATATACTTATAATTTACTTAATTATACGTAATTTTTACACAATAAGTATAATTATAACAAAAAACCGAATGCAGGGGGTTACTTATGAAACTGACGATAAAGATGAAGCTTATAGTTCTTACAGTGGTTATATTTGCAGTAACAATCAGTCTCAGTCTGATTGGTATTGTGGATATCAGACACAGCAATGACGTAGCCGCACAAACGCTGGAAACCAAAATGCGTGATGATTATGATCAGATGATCAAAAATCAGGTGGACAATGTGCTGTCCCTGACGAAAACTTATTACGATGCTTATCAGGCGGGTACTTATTCTCTGGAAGAAGCGGAAAAGCTTGCGGCAGATCAGATCAGACAGCTTCGGTATGGTGATAGCGGCTATTTCTGGGTAGATACTTATGACGGGGTAAATGTCGTTCTTCTGGGGAAAGATACCGAAGGTCAAAACCGTCTGGATATGAAGGACAGCAATGGTTTTGCCATGGTAAAGGCAATGATTGAGGGATCCAAGGCCAACCCGGATGCAGGATATTATGAAAATTATTACTTTACCAAAGAAGGCGAGACAGAGAACCAGCCCAAACGTTCTTATACAAAAGTTTTTGACGGGTTTAAGTGGGTAATCGGAACCGGAAATTATACGGATGATATTGATAAGCAACTGGCAACGCTCCAGTCGGCCCGTACGGCTTCCATGAACAGATCTATTGCGCTTTTGACGGGGTTTCTGTGATATCGATTATCATTGAAATCATCCTGATGTTGCTGATTTTAAAGACAATTGTTACATCGCTGAAATCCATGCAGACCTTTTTTGAAGAAATCAGTAAGGGGAATCTTGCCGTTCAGATGGAAAGCAAAGTTCTGAAAGGAAAAGATGAGTTTGCACGACTTGCAAAAGATGCTGTCGACATGAAAGACGCGTTGAAAAACCTGGTTGCGCAGACAATCAACAATTCGTCAGATATCAACGGCAGTGTCACCGAAGTGAACAGCAGCGTTTCGCGTCTGACCTCAGAGCTAGAAAGCATTTCTGCAACGACAGAGGAACTTGCGGCAAGCATGGAGGAAACCAGTGCATCGGCGCAGCTTGTACAGGAGTCTTCGGGACGGATTCGTAAATCCTGTGTTGATATGGTTGATAAGGCAGCAGATGGTTCCAAAGAATCGGAAGAAATCATCAGTCGTGTGAATGGAATCAAGGATCATCTGAACGATATTCTGAAGCATACAGAGAATGTAAAGGGTGAAATCAGCGGTAAAATAGAGCAGGCACTGAAAGATATTACGGTTGTTGAAAAAATAAAGGATCTGACATCTGCTATTATGGAGATTTCTTCGCAAACCAATCTGTTATCACTCAATGCGTCCATTGAGGCGGCAAGAGCAGGTGAGGCAGGACGAGGTTTTGCAGTTGTTGCAACAGAAATAGGGAGCCTTGCGAACCAGTCTCAACAGACTGTTGGAGAAATTCAGAAAATCACGGAAAGTGTAATGACTGCGGTACATAATCTTTCAGACAGTGCCAATGCAATTCTGGAATTTGTGCAGAAGGATGTGACAGAAGATCTGCAGTTGTTCAGCGAGACTACAAATGATTATATTAAGGATACCGGCTATTATAATAATATGATCGCGGAGGTCAAGGCTGTTGCGGATGAGCTGCTTGGTGCACTTGAGAACATTACAGAATCCATCAACGCAGTTTCGAAGGCGGCTGAGGAAGGTGCCGAGGGTACAACGGATATTGCCACCAGAAATACGCAGATTAATCAGTATTCACAGTCAGTTCTGGAAAAAGTTGATAAAACAAAAAATGTTGCGGATACGCTGAATCAGGAAGTCAGTGTCTTCAAAATCTGATATGGTACAAAATATGAGCCGGCCTGTCCTTTTGGACAGGCCGGTTTTGCTTTCATACAGGGATGGAAGCTCAGGTTTATAAAGAAAAGATGATCAGGGTTTTATATTTCTATATAAAAGAAAATGCCGATTGCAGAGAATATATGATAACATGAAAGAAACCGGTCAGAATATGTTGAATGATATGACTGAAGAAAACAATACAACAAATATTTGCGATAAAAACCGAAAGAGACATTTATATGCGAGAAAACAGGATGGAAACAAATTTGCCGCAGCTTTCAAAAAGGCTGAGTGCAGTAGCGAATCTCATAACAGAAGGCAGTAAAGTAGCAGATATCGGTACAGATCATGGATATGTTCCGGTATATCTGATGATGACAGGAAGAGCCTTATCCTGTATTGCGATGGATGTAAGAAAAGGACCTTTGATGCACGCACAGGAGCATATTGAAGCATCGGGACTTGGAGGTGTGATTCAGACCAGAATATCGGATGGCCTGGCAAATTTGCAGGATGGTGATGCAGATACCATTATTTGTGCAGGCATGGGTGGAAAACTGATGCAGAAACTTCTCAGAGATACCGATCCGGCGAAAAAGGGGATTAAAGAGATGATTTTGCAGCCGCAGTCAGAGTACAGAGAGTTTCGCCGGTTTCTTCGTCAATCCGGATACTGTTTTCTGATTGAAGATATGATACTGGAAGAAGGAAAATTCTATCCGATGATGAAGGTGTGCATACCGGAGAATTCTGCCGGAGAACCTTATAATGGTTTTGCGGAAGAACTGGCCTATGCAGCAGGGTGTGAGACAGAGGATGCGCTGCGTGTCTGTGATCGTTTCGGACCTTTTCTGATCAGGCAGTATAATAAGGTATTGTACCAATATCTGGTGCATGGAGATGAGGTCTGTGATACAATTTTAGCAAAGCTTTCCGAAGAAACGCATCCGGACAGGTATGCGGAAATTGTACTTGAAAAAGAAGACATTCAGACGGCTCTTATCTGGTATGGGACCAGAAATGCGCAATTGTCACGATAAAGTGGAAAGGGCGAGCATGAAATGCAGTGAGATCATGGAACATCTGGAACAGCTCTCACCTCCTTCTTTTGCTGAGGAGTGGGATAATGTGGGCCTCCTTGTGGGTCGAAGAAATAAAGAGGTTCAGCGTATCTATATTGCGCTGGATGCGACGGATGAAGTAGTGGAGGATGCAGTCAGATGCGGTGCGGATATGCTTCTGACGCATCATCCGCTTATTTTCCGTGCAATGAAAAGAATATCAGATGAAGACTTTATTGGAAAAAGAATCATAAAATTGATTCAGTCAGATATCAGCTATTATGCCATGCATACCAATTTTGATGTGATGGGAATGGCTGATGCCGCGGCGGATGAACTGAAACTTGAGAACCGGGACGTTCTGAATGTGACTTATGAAGATGAAATTTCGCATGAAGGAATTGGAAGAATCGGGAATTTACCAAGAAGCATGACGTTACTTGCCTGCGCGGAATATGTCAAGGGCGTGTTCAGAATTCCGGGAGTACGGATATATGGAGATGCAGATGCGGAGGTTCTTCGTGCAGCAATCTGCCCGGGATCAGGAAAGTCGGTAATTCAAGATGCAATACAGCAACAGGCAGATGTACTAATTACAGGAGATATTGATCATCATGAGGGAATCGATGCCATGGCACAGGGATTGTCCATTATTGATGCCAGTCATTACGGACTGGAAAAAATATTTATTCCCTATCTGCAGGATTATATCAGGAGAGAGCTTCCTTCCCTTCAGCTTTTTGCAGCGCATGAAAAATCTCCTTTTACAGATGTGTGATTTGGCAGATGAATATTTTTGATTCGGAAAGGAAATGCAGATTATGCCAACTATAATAATCAGAGGTGAAAAAAAAGAATATGTCAAAGGGACAACCTTTGAGAAGATTGCAGAAGAATATCAGGTCGCATATACAGACCGGATCGGCCTGGTCATTTTCAATGGGAAAATCAGAGAACTGATGAAGAAGGTTGAGAAAGATGGTGTCTTATCCTTTATCACCATGAAAGACGGTATCGGACATCAGAGTTATGCCAGAACAGCAATTATGATGATGATCAAGGCGGTACATGCCATTGCGGAAACAAAAGAACCGGTGCGGGTTAAAGTTGAATTTACGATCGGATATGGCTATTTTTGCAGAGTCAGCGGATTAGGGGAGCTTTCACAGGATTTTATAGACAGGCTGAATACAAGAATGCAGCAAATGATAACGGATAATATTCCGATTACCAAACATGTCTATCCGGTAGATGATGCCACGGAGATATTCAGAAGGCAGGGAATGCTGGATAAAGTTGACTTATTCCGTTACCGTCGCAGTTCTGAGGTAAATGTGTACAGACTGGATGGCTTTTGTGATTATTTTTACGGCTATATGCTTCCTTCTACAGGATATGTCTCTGTATGCAGGGTTGAAAAATATAAAGACGGTATGTTACTGGTTCTGCCCCCGCAGAGCAGACCTGCAGAACTGGTTTCTTTTGCAGAAAGAGATAAACTGTTCGAACAGCTGAGACTTTCAAATGAATGGGGGGAGAAAGTCGGAATTGATAATGTAGGAGAACTGAATGATGCCATCTGCGGAGGCGAGATCGGCGATATGATACTCGTACAGGAAGCTTTGCAGGAAAGGCGAATCGGACAAATTGCAGAGCGAATTTATGAAAGTAAGGATGTCAAATTTGTTATGATTGCAGGCCCCAGCTCTTCCGGCAAAACAACATTTTCACATCGTCTTTCAATACAGCTGCGTTCTTATGGACTGATGCCGCATCCGATCAGTCTGGATAATTATTTTAAGAACAGAGATCAGACACCCAGGGATGCTGAGGGAAATTACAATTTTGAATGCCTGGAAGCCATCGATGTTGAGCAGTTCAATCAGGATATGACAAATCTGCTCCGGGGAGAACGGGTTGAAATGCCAACCTTTAATTTCCTGACCGGAAAACGCGAGATGAAGGGAGATTTCCTGCAGCTTGGAAGAGAAGATGTACTGGTCATTGAAGGAATCCATGGACTGAATGATAAAATGTCATATACCTTGCCTTCAGCATCCAAATTCAAGATCTACATCAGTGCGCTTACAACACTGAATATTGATTCACACAACAGAATATCGACAACGGATGAGCGTCTGCTTCGCAGAATTGTCAGAGATGCACGGACAAGAGGAGCAACTGCAAAGCATACCATTGGGATGTGGGGATCGGTACGTGCAGGGGAGGAACAGAATATTTTTCCGTTTCAGGAAAGTGCGGATGAGATGTTTAATTCTGCACAGATCTATGAACTCTCTGTTTTAAAACAATATGCGGAACCGCTTTTATTCAGAATTGATAAGAATGAACCGGAGTATTATGAAGCAAAGAGACTGCTGAAGTTTCTGGATTATTTTATTGGAGTGGATTCTACACGTTTACCGCAGAATTCTATCTGCAGGGAATTTGTAGGCGGAAGCTGTTTTAATGTCTGAAACTTGACATTTGGAACAAAAACGTTTAAATTGGCATAGGTATGAGCAGGACAAATGATCGCGGCTGCAGGTTCCGAAAGGACGCAGGTGAGGAAAGTCCGGGCTTCACAGGGCAGAATGCCGGATAACGTCCGGCGGAGGCAACTCCCGGGATAGTGCAACAGAAATAAACCGCCATAGATTGCAACCTGGTTGCTTTCAGCAGCAAAATGCCTGGCATTTTACTGCAGCGGATTTGCAGTTTAGGCTGCAGCTCCGTTTGGTAAGGGTGGAAAGGCAGTGTAAGAGACTACCGTGCCGGTGGTAACACCGGTAGCCATGTAAACCCCATTCGAAGCAAGACCGAACAGAAAGCTATGAACCGGCCCGGTTCGCTTTCAGGTGGGTCGCTTGAGACTGCCGGCGACGACAGTTCTAGATAGATGATCATTCTCGACATAACCCGGCTTACAGCCCTGCTCATACTCTTAAAATATGAAAATGATAAAATCTGGAAATAAACAATTTCATAAATGCATGTCTCTGCCAAAAGTATGTGCAGGGATTCTGGTATCCCTGGCAGTTATTCTGGCAGGGATTTCTGTTTGCCCGGGATACAAAGCAGTTGCACCTGATCAGGCATATCGGTTTCAGTATATGCTGGACAAAGACCTCTTTGTGACACCGAAAGGGCAAAAGGAAGATACATCCGCGTCTTTTGAGAATATCCGTCCGGGAGTGGTACAAATCCATGTGGGAAATATATATGGAGGAGGTACAGTCTGGCAGATTACCGCAAATGGTATCATTATTGTATCCAATCGTCATGTTCTGGAAAATTTTGCGGCACAGGCCCGGCAGGACGTGAACAGCAATTATGTGACTTTTTTTGATGGAGAGGCTGCACGGGCAGAACTGATAGGCTTATCAGCAGAATATGATGTCGGCTTTGTCCGTGTCCCGCTTTCAGAATTGAGTGATGCCCAATTATGTACACTGCGAAGCGCCAGAATTGATACAGAAGCATATGCAGGGGTAAGATCCGGAACAACTATATTCTGCGTACATTCTCTGGATGAGATACGAAGAGGGCCGGATGACGATGCAGTCATAATGGATGGCAAAGGAACCGGAATCGCAGATCAGTCATATGCTGGTGTTGTGTCCGATCCTGACGCATATATTGAAGACCTTGGACAGAACATGATGTACAGTATGTGTTATGCGGAGCCGGGCATGTCAGGCAGTGGAATGTATGACGGGTATGGTAATCTGATCGGTATGGTCACGGGCGGAACAGAACAGAATGAAATGATCAGTGTGCCGCTCTCTGACATTTTAAAAGTCTGCAGAGAACTGGGGATTTCGACGTAACAGTCAGCAGATAGATAATATGACAGATGGATGGGGGAAATGATCGGATCCCCATATGATAAAAAAGCTTGACAAATATCCGACTTTTCGATATTCTTTTTCTGCGTTCGCATTCAGCGAATGCATTTGCGGAAATTCTTTCCGTAAAAAATTCCATTTTTATATCACAGGAACAGAATCACAAAAACTGAATATCGAAAGGCGGTAAGAATGAAAAAAAAGAATCAGACCATCTCTTTACGTGATCTGGTAAAGAAAATGAAACGTCACAGTACAAGGACAATTGTCTTGACGGCGACTGTAATGGCAATACTTTGCGGAGGACTGATCTATGCTTTTTTTCCGATACAGGATGTGGAAGCACAGGAAAAAGAAACACTCAATATGCAGCAGCCACAGTCCGAAATGCAAAAACAGCTGCGTGACATTCTGGCCTATCTGCAGGAACTTGACGGAAAAACGGAAAAAAATGAGAAAGCGCTGGAACAGATACAAAAAGATGCTGAAATCGACAGACAGAAAGAAAAAGACACTGCACTGAAAAATGAAGGTGCTGTCATGAACTCGGTCAGTGAGATGAAAACATCCATGAATACACTGCATGATCAGATCATTCAGACAGAACAGCAGATTACCGGATTGCAGGAACAGATGAATCAGGGAACCGTGCAAAACCAGCAGAACGTTGACCAGCATTTTACAAAGATCACAGAGTCTCTGGAGCAGATCAGTCAGAATTATGTACAGGCACAGTCTCAGATTGAGGAACTGCTGAAAAATATGAGTGATGAAGATAAGGAACATTATCAGAATCTGGTGGACAAACTGGCGGAGATACAGACGGATATGAAAAATGCCGATGTAAAAAATCTGATGGATATGACGCAGCGTCTGAAAGAAATGGAAACAGTTTATTTAAAGGAACTCAAAAATCTGCAGATACATATGGACGATCGTATTACTGACATGAATGCAGATATGAGTGAGCAGCTCAATACGATGAATACGGCCGTAATTGAACAATATCAATCAATTCAGCAGCAGTTTGGATCAGATAACCAGGAACTTCTCCGGTTACTTTCCGATACGAGAAAAGATGTAACAGAAAAATTCGATCAGGTTTTTCAGCGTGTGAGTGATGGTAAAAATCTTATGGCATCCGCATTACTCACGAAAGGTGTTGATATAAAGGCGGATGCCACATTTGCGGAATATGCAGAAGCAATCAGAAATATACCGCAGCAGTTACTGATCGGTGTGGATAAACTTCCGGGAACCATTTATTATGATTATCATCATCATATCTGCGGGGATGGCAGTGAGCCGGGAACAGAACAGGAAGAAGAGGCAGGCGGGTGTTATACGGTTCCGGTTTATCATGTGCATAAGGGAAGTCCGCTGGAAGCAGGCGGATGCTATACCATTCCCGTTTATCATTCCCATTCACAAAGTTGTTATACAACCTACTCCTATTCTGTTGTGACAGATACAATTATCGGAGAAGCGGGGGAGGAAAACGGACATGCAAGACATATTTATCATTGTGATGGGTGTAACGGTACTTTTTCCGGAACAAACGGATGGCATATACATAATGAAAGGGCATTGATCTGCGGGAAAAATACAAATCAGATTGACCGGTACACAGTATCCTGCAATATGACTCCGCAGACAATTGTTGGATATCGACCGGGGTGCGGCCTGAGTGAAGGGCAGATTACAGCAGCACACATCATATATGAGAATACGCAAAATCAGAATATCGGACAGATGAAGATCGCAGTTCCGGCAATGGATTATCCGGAATCCGGTATCCTGTCAGAGAGCAAAACAATACTTACAAATGATTTACTGCCTGTGGGAGTCAGCTTTGCCGGTAATGCACAGGAAGAACCCGGAACGGAGATACGACAGGAAGAATCTGAATCTGTGCAGGAAAAAACAGTGCCTGATGAATCTGTTGAAAGTAACGTGGGCCTTTCAGAAGCAGATGTGCAAGCATCTCAAACAGAAATGGCGGGAACCGCCGGAACGGAAGTACCTATTGTACAGGAAGTGGAAAATGACAGTTCCATTTCATCAAGTTTAGAAAAATTTCAGCAGTAAGAAGATGCACTTTCTTGACTTTACTGAAAGGGTGGCGATACAATAGATTTCGTTGTAGATGTTTTTTTGGTACAGATTGGAGACGAAATGACAAAAATTGATATTATCTCCGGCTTTTTGGGAGCCGGTAAAACTACTTTGATTAAGAAGCTTCTGAAAGAAGCGCTTAATGGAACAAGAGTTGTTCTGATTGAAAATGAATTTGGTGAGATAGGTATTGACGGAGGATTTCTGAAGGAATCGGGAATTGAGATTCGTGAAATGAATTCCGGATGTATCTGCTGTTCGCTGGTAGGAGATTTTGATACTTCTCTGCAGGAGGTAATGGATAAATATACACCTGAAAGAATATTGATTGAGCCATCCGGAGTGGGAAAACTTTCAGATGTAATGCGAGCTGTCCGGAATGTAACAGAGAAGAATTCGGAAATGCAGTTGAACAGCGCTGTTACCGTTGTGGATTGCACCAAAATGAAAATATACATCAAAAATTTTGGTGAATTTTTTACCAACCAGATTGCAAATGCAGGTACAATTATGCTGACCAGAACCGATCGTGCAGATGCACAAAAAGTTGAAAATGCAATTGCAATGATCCGCCAATATAATGCAAAGGCAACGATTATTACGACACCAATGAATGAACTGACAGGCCAGGAGATTCTGGATACTTTTGAAGGAAACAACGATCTGGAAGCGGAATTGTTAAAAGCTGTAATTGCGGATGAACATGAACATCATCACCACCATCATCATCATACAGAAGAGCATCATGAAGAGCATCATGAAGAGCATCATGATGAGCATCATGAAGAACATCATGAAGAACATCATGAAGAACATGATGAGGATGAAATGAATGAACATGCACATCATCACCATCATCATGAGGAGGATCATGATGAACCGGATGAAGAGGGTATTGTTGTTCATCATGTACATCATGATGATGATGAGGAAGAGCATGAAGAAGGGCATCTGGATGCAGATGATGTATTTTCCAGCTGGGGAATGGAGACCCCTGTCAGATATTCCATGGATGAAATTCGTACGATTCTTGGAAAACTTGAGGATGAAGAAAAATACGGGTTTATTCTTCGGGCTAAAGGTATGGTTCCCGCGCAGGATGGTTCCTGGATTGAATTTGATTATGTGCCGGGAGAAGCGGATGTCAGAAAAGGTGCACCTGATGTAACGGGAAAATTCTGTATCATCGGATCGGATCTCAACGAAGAGAATCTGGAAAGTTTGCTGCGCAGAAGGGATTAAATGATGAAACCTGTATATGTGATCAATGGTTTTCTTGACAGTGGGAAAACGGATTTCTTCCGTTATACACTTGCACAGCCTTACTTTAAGACAAAAGGAAAAACGCTTCTGATTGTCTGCGAAGAAGGTGAAAATGAATATGAAGAAGAACTGCTTCAGAGCACAAATACCATACTGGAACAGATAACAGATGAAACGGATTTTACGGTTTCCAAATTGACTGCATTGGATAACAAATATGATCCGGAACGTATTCTGATTGAATATAACGGCATGTGGAATTTTAAGAATATGCATTTGCCCAAGAAATGGGATATTGAGCAGCAGATATCCATAATTGATGCGTCAAATTTCAAATTGTATTTTACCAATATGAAATCACTTCTGGCAGAACAAATCAGAAGCTCGGATATGATTTTGTTCAATCGCTGTGATCAGATAGCGGATCTGGCTTCCTTTAAGAGAAATATCAAAGCAATCAATCAAAGAGCCGATATTATTTTTGAAGACGAAAATGGTGAAGTGGATGTGACACTGGATGAAGACCTTCCGTTTGATCTGCAGGCAGATCCGATTGAATTAAGTAATTATGGTTATGGAATGTTTTATCTCGATGCGTTGGATCACGTGGAACGATATAAAGGTAAAAAAGTCAGATTTACTGCAATGGTTATGAAACCGGATGATTTTCCGGAAAACTGTTTTGTTCCGGGACGCATGGTGATGGGATGCTGTGCAAATGATATGCAGTTTCTTGGCTATGCATGTGAATACGACGGCGTTTCTGACCTGAAGGAAAAAGAATGGGTTGTAGTGACAGCTGAAGTGGAAAAGAAGTTTATAAAGGAATATGACGGTGAGGGACCGTTTCTGAGAGCGTTAGAGGTTGAAAAAACAGTCGAACCGAAAGAACCGGTTATTGACTTCACGGCGCAACAGTAAAAAAATATATATGAGTGGAGAAGGAATGGTATGGAAAGCGCAGCGACATAAGACGAAAAATCCACAGGGGGATAACATATGCTTGAATATTCACAGGTACAATGGCTTTTTCTTTTTTATTGCTTCAGTCTGTTTGGATGGTGCTTCGAATCTACATATGTTTCTTTTTTGAAGCACAAATTTGTAAACAGAGGGTTTATGAGAGGCCCATTTCTACCTTTATATGGCTGCGGCGGTATTATGATGCTGGCGGTTTCGGGACCATTCTCCGGAAATATTCTGGTGGTATTTGTGGCAGGCTGTATTGGAGCAACGATATTGGAATATATTACAGGGGTTCTGATGGAGAAGCTTTTTAAAGTCAGATACTGGGATTACTCTGATCAGAAATTTAATTTCCAGGGACAGATTTGCTTATCATCTACACTGATGTGGGGAGTCCTTACTGTTTTTTTTACGATGCTGCTTCGGCAGTTCATAGCAGATTCAGTAACGGCTATTCCTGAGAATGTTATTCGGATAACAGATTATATATTGACAATATATGTCAGTATTGATTTTGCATTTGCATTTAAAGCTGCACTTGAACTGCGCGATATTCTTGTTTATATGGATAAAGTGAAAGATGATATGCGCAGAATGCAGAACCGGTTGGATGCTATTATTGCGTTCTCAAGTGATGGAATAGAGAAACGCAGGGATGCAGGGATGGAAAAGGTCGGGGTGGTTGTAGAGAGCCTTAGCCGAAAAGTGGGTTCTGTAAAAGACGGATTAACCGGCAGAGTGACAAGTGCGGGAAGCCAGATAGAAAATCATCTGGATGCACTCAGCAGCGGACTTGAAAGCAGATTCTCAGGATTGAAGGAAAATATGCAGCAAAAACCTGCATATTTTGAGAGTGTGAGGGATGAAATAACAGAACTGCGAACCAGATACCGTGTTATGCTGGAAGAACTTCCCAGACCGAGTTTAAAAGGTTTTAGTGAGGCATATAAGAGAGCAATCATTAAGGGGAATCCTGGAATGGTATCTGCAAAATTCAGAGAGAGTCTGGAAGAACTGAAAGAAAGAATGAAGTAGAGCGGTTTACTATAAATCATACTGCCAGGCTATTGAAAATATAAATTGGTTCAAATGCCGGATTTATTTTATGAAAATATTTTAGTACCTAAAAAAGACCCTGCATCGTGAGAGATGCAGGGTCTTATATTCATGATCTAATAAAAGTGTAAGGGTTATAATCAGTTAAGCTTGTTAACAGCCTGAGCCAGACGTGAAACTTTTCTGGATGCAGTAGCTTTTTTGATGATGCCCTTTGATTCAGCTTTGTCGATTGCAGCTGTTGCAGCAAGAAGAGCTTTTGCAGCTACATCCTTGTCACCACTTTCAACGGCAACTCTTACCTTCTTAACGGCTGTTTTAACGCCGGACTTAACACTTAAATTTCTTTCAGCCTTCTTTGCGCTGGTTAAAACTCTCTTCTTGGCAGATTTAATATTAGCCATGATTACCTCCATAATGATATCATAAACATAATTTAGTTTTTATTATGCAGTGCATCTTGGCCGGACACGGACAGTCGATGCCACATACGCTCTTATCTTAGAAGATATTCGCCAAACTGTCAATAGATTTTTGGATATTTCCATGCTATTATTAGACAGAAAGATTTTATACAGACATTGGAAAAGCTGATGCCCGATGAAAAAACAAATTATAGAGAATGGATTGGAAAAATATATGGATCAGAGTAAAATCAGAAATTTCTGCATTGTAGCACATATTGATCATGGTAAATCCACACTGGCGGATCGGATGATTGAAAAAAACCGGTGTACTGACAAGCAGGGAGATGCAGGCGCAGGTACTTGATAATATGGATATCGAGCGTGAACGGGGCATTACCATCAAATCGCAGGCGGTACGTCTGGTTTATAAAGCACAGGATGGAAATGAATATATTCTGAATATGATTGATACGCCTGGACATGTTGACTTTGGATATGAAAGTCAGCAGAAGCCTTGCTGCCTGTGATGGTGCAATTCTGGTTGTAGATGCTACACAGGGGGTGGAGGCGCAGACACTTGCAAATGTGTATATGGCGCTGGATCACGATCTGGACGTGTTTCCGGTCATCAACAAGATTGATCTGCCCAGTGCACAGCCGGAGGAAGCCATAAAAGAGATAGAAGATGTGATCGGGATTGAAGCGCAGAATGCTCCCCTTATTTCGGCGAAAATGGGAATCGGAATAGAAGATGTTCTGGAGGCGGTTGTGCATAGAATACCGGCGCCTGTCGGAGATCCGGCTGCACCGCTTAAATCACTGATTTTTGATTCGATTTACGATTCCTATCGTGGAGTAATTGTTTTTATCAGAGTCAGAGATGGTGTGATCCGAAGAGGTATGTCGGTGAAGTTTATGTCGACCGGAGCAGTGGAAGAAGTTGTGGAAGTTGGATATTTCGGACCGGGCAGATTTATTCCATGTGATGAACTTGCTGCAGGTATGGTCGGGTACTTTACCGCATCGATCAAGAATATTCAGGACAGTCGTGTGGGTGATACGGTTACAGATGCCCAGAATCCTTGTAAGGAAGCACTTCCGGGATACAAAAAAGTCATGCCGATGGTATACTGCGGATTATATCCTGCAGATACAGCCAGATATCCGGAACTGCGTGATGCTCTGGAAAAGCTGCAGCTTAATGATGCCTCGCTCTTTTATGAACCGGAAACTTCTCAGGCCCTTGGATTTGGATTCCGTTGTGGATTTCTGGGACTGCTGCACCTGGAAGTTGTTCAGGAAAGGCTTGAACGGGAATACAATTTAGATCTTGTTACAACAGCTCCAAGCGTTGTATATAAAGTACATAAAACGGATGGCACCATCTTCCAGCTGACCAATCCTGCAAATCTGCCGGATCCTTCTGAAATTGATTTTATGGAGGAACCGATCGTCAGCGGAGAAATCATGGTAACAACAGAATATGTAGGCCAGATCATGCAGTTATGCCAGGAACGCCGCGGAAAATATTTAAGTACCGATTATATTGAAAAGACAAGAGCAGTTTTGAAATATGAACTTCCGTTGAATGAAATTATATATGATTTTTTTGATGCACTGAAATCCCGATCCAGAGGTTTTGCATCTTTTGATTATGAATTAAAGGGCTATGAGCAATCAGAACTGGTAAAACTGGATATAATGATTAATCGTGAAAATGTGGATGCCCTGTCATTTATCGTGCATAAAGACGGTGCCTATGAGCGCGGTCGGAAGATGTGTGAGAAACTGAAAGACGAGATCCCAAGACATTTATTTGAAATTCCGATACAGGCTGCGATAGGTGGTAAGGTCATTGCAAGAGAGACTGTAAAGGCAATGCGTAAAGATGTTCTGGCAAAGTGCTATGGTGGTGATATATCCCGTAAGCGGAAACTTCTGGAGAAGCAGAAGGAAGGGAAAAAGAAAATGCGTCAGATTGGTAATGTTGAGATTCCACAGGCAGCATTTCTGAATGTACTTAAGCTGGATGATACGAAATGATGCCAATTTCTCTTTACATTCATATTCCTTTTTGCCTGAAAAAGTGTTTATATTGTGATTTTTTATCCGCTCCTGCAGAAAAAGACCTGCAGGAGCGTTATTTCCATGCTCTTTTATCTGAAATAGTCAGAACAGCAGAAGAATACAGAGACAGGGAAGTGATTACCGTTTTCATAGGCGGCGGGACACCATCCTTACCTGATGCGAAGTGGGTCATGCAAGTCATGGATGCACTGAAAGATAATTTCAGATTTGCTGAACATCCCGAAATCAGCATGGAAATGAATCCGGGAACTGAAACACTGGAAAAACTGACGCAGTACAGGAAAGCAGGGATCAATCGTCTCAGTATCGGTTGTCAGTCGCTTCAGGATGAGGAACTCCGGATTCTTGGAAGAATTCATAATGCTGCAGGTTTTTACCGTTGTTACGAAGATGCAAGGCAGGCAGGATTTGACAATATCAATATTGATCTGATGAGTGCGGTTCCTGGACAGACAAGAACCAGTTGGCTGGATACACTCTGCAAAATACTGGCACTTTCGCCGGAGCATATTTCTGCCTACAGTCTGATTATTGAAGAAGGAACACCGTTCTATGAAAAATACGGGGATGTCAGCAGAGGGGATCTGTATGATATAACGTTACAAAAGCAAGAAGCAAATGGGCAGCAGGTAAAATTGCCGGATGAAGAGACAGAACGTCTGATGTATGCCGATACATTACAGTATATGTGTGAAAACGGGTATCATCGTTATGAAATATCAAATTACGCCAGGAATGATGTTCATAATCGAAATCGTTATGAATGCCGTCATAATCGTGTTTACTGGGAACGGGGTGACTATCTGGGATTTGGTATTGGAGCAGCTTCTTTGATGGATAATATCAGATGGAGTAACTGCAGAGATATTGCGCGCTATATTTCAGAAACGGGAAATCCGGATAAGATCCGTGAACAGCGGGAAAAACTCAGTATTCATGCACAGATGGAAGAATTTATGTTTTTGGGATTAAGGCTGACGGAAGGAATACGGATATCAGAGTTTGAAACATATTTCGGCGTTCCGATTGCAGAAATATATGGAAACAGGATTCGTAAGTTTCAACAGGAAAAACTGCTGGAGCAAAAGGGGGATTTCATCAGGCTGACAGCAAAAGGAACAGATCTCAGTAATTATGTAATGGCAGAATTTTTATTTGATCATGCGGATCAGAAGAATGAGTAATGAGAGTGTTTCATCAAAAATGTCGGCTCAGACAGCGCAGCAGTCTTATATGCACAGATTGTAAAATCACAGCAGGATTGCTATAATTATAGTCAGTCGAAGAATGATCCGAAGCTGTTTCTGGATGGCAGAATGCCGGACAGAAAAGAGGACGGCACAGGGATGCTGACCATAGAAAAACATGTATTTTGGGGGGAGATTGTCATGCGCTTTATCAAAATTGAGGAACTTCGGCCGGGAATGCGGCTGGCAAGACCGATTTACAGTAAAAAAGGCGTACTTTTGTTTGAACGGGCTGCAGCCATAAAAGATGCACAGAGTATACAGAGTATTAAGAGTTTTGGACTGATTGGTCTTTTTGTTCTGGAACCTGCAGAACCGGTACCTCCCATGACAGAGCAGGATCTTGAATTTGAACGTTTTCAAACCATGATGACTTTTGAAATCAAGGATGAACTGGATACAATTTGCAAGACGCATAAAACGAAACATATTATGACAATTGTAGCAGCTATCATTAAAGCATACGGCAATACAAAAGGAAAAATCAACTTTCAGCAAAGCCTGCGCAGCAGAGAAGATTATGTTTATAAGCACAGTCTGAATACTGCAATTTTGTGTGTCATGATTGCGCATTCCATGAATTGCTCTCTTGCTGAACAGCAGGATGCGGTAACAGCAGCCATTGTGCATGATATCGGAAAAATCAGTATTGCACCGGAAATTCTATATATGCAGAATCATACGCCGGAACAGCAGCAGGCAATTTCGGAAGCAGAAACCGGTGCCTATGAACTGATTGATGAAGCACTTATCGCAAGACCAAATGTACGCAGGATCTGTGCGCAGGCGCAAAAAATGCTCAGTTCGATTTTACGGGAAGAAAATGTAACAAATACCAAAATGCTGTCAGCTGCCAGAATTCTGATGACTGCGGGTGCTTTTGATAAAGAAACGGCAGTACGCATGGATCAGTCACCAATGTCGGAGATACAGGTAGTTCGCGGAATGCTGCATAAACCGGAATTTTTTGATGAAAAAGTAGTACGTGCAATCATTGATTCAGTCAGTATGCTTTTTCCGGGAGTCAGTGTGGAACTCAATACAGGGGAAAAAGCACTTGTTCTCAGTGAGACAATGGATCCGCTCCGACCGATCATATTAAGTTTTACGGATAACAGCATCATCAATCTGATGGATCGCAGATCATATGCAGAGCTTGAGATTGTGGATATTATGAAAACGATGGATAACAGATATGTGATTGATATGAATGCGTTACAGAGATTTACTGCATCAGACTGCAGTTAAAATATGAAATGTTGGTGCTGTGCGCTGGACCGGGCGCAGGAAATGAGGAGTGATTATGGCAGAAATCAGGGATATTCTGATGGAGGCAACAAATGCGAATGCGTCTGATGTACATATTACAGTTGGTATTCCGCCCAAGATGCGCGTGAACGGGAAACTGATCTCCCTGGATCATTTTGGAAAAATGCTGCCGGTTGATACACTTGCAATTGCGAATTCAATTATGACAGACAAACAAAAGCAGAAGTTGGACGAACATGGACAACATGATATGTCATTCTCCATTCCGGCTGTAGGACGGTTCAGAGTCAATGTATTTAAACAAAGAGGCTCTGTTGCGCTTGCACTAAGGCTTGTAGCAACACAGGTTCCGGATGCAAGGACCCTTGGCATTCCGGAATCTGTGATAAATTTATACCAGCGTAAGCGTGGACTTGTTCTTGTGACAGGGCCGACCGGAAGCGGGAAATCTACAACACTGGCATCCATCATAGATATGATCAACAATAACAGGGAAGCACATGTCATTACGCTGGAGGATCCGATTGAATTCCTGTATCAGCATAAACGGGCAATCGTTAATCAAAGAGAAATCGGACTTGACAGCGACAGTTATGCAGATGCGCTTCGGGCAGCTCTCAGAGAGGACCCGGATGTGATCCTGGTGGGAGAAATGCGTGATCTTGAGACGATCAGTACGGCAATTACAGCAGCCGAAACGGGGCATCTGGTTCTTTCCACTCTGCATACAATTGGCGCATCCAGCACGGTAGACCGTATTATTGATGTTTTTCCGCCACATCAGCAGCAACAGGTCAGAATTCAGCTGGCAAACGTTCTGGAGGCTGTTATTTCCCAGCAGCTGATACCGACAGCAGATGGGAAGGCAAGGGTTGCGGCTTTTGAGGTTATGCATATGAACAGTGCAGTTCGCAATATGATCAGGGAGGGTAAGACACATCAGCTGATCACGGTTATGCAGACCAATCGAAAGACTGGAATGATCACGATGGATGAAGCAATTATTCAGCTTTATCAGAAATCGGTTATCACAAGAGAAATGGCACTTCAGTTTGCACAGGATCCGGATACAATGCAAATGAAACTGCTGCACTAGATTGAAACGGAGTGCCGGTCCTGCAAAAAAGCAGAACCGGCACTTGCTTTTTTATCTTTTTTCTGTATAATACATTCCATGTGTACACTCTGTACACTGATCTTTTTTCGGGATTTCCCCGTAATTCTCACATTTTGATAATGGGATACATATTTAATGCTAAGGAAGCAGTTTGTCTGTATCCTGCAGACAATTTATGTGTTCAGAAACAACACGAATCTATTTGGATAAGGAGAAATAAATATGTTCAGTACGGTTATTTCCGGCGCGATTCATGGGATTACCAGCTATCTGATGCACGTTGAGGTCGACGCTGCAGACGGGTTGCCAGCCTTTAATATGGTGGGACTTCCCTCGGCTGAAGTGCGTGAAGCCGGGGAGCGGGTAAAAGTTGCACTTAAGAATTCAGGGATTCGTATTCCGCCTATGCATATTACTGTGAATCTTTCACCTGCAGATATTCGGAAAGAGGGAGTTGCAGTTGATCTTCCGGTAGCACTTGGAATTCTTCTTTCAATGGGAGAAATTGCAGAAAATGCGCTTCTTGATACGATGGTGATTGGAGAGCTTGGATTGGATGGAGAGGTTAAGGGCGTAAAAGGGGTGCTTCCAATCGTACAGGAAGCCCAGCGAAAGGGTTGTAAAACCTGCATCCTTCCACTTGTAAATGCAAGAGAAGGTGCAGTAGTACAAAATATCCGAATTATTGGAGTAAAGTCGCTGCAGGAAGCAATTACCTTTTTACAGGCAAACAGTGTGGAACAGGATCAGATGATTGCTCCGACAAAGGTCAGCATATCCGATATTTTTTCAGAAGCGGTACAGGAATATACATTGGATTTTGCGGAGGTGAACGGGCAGGCAGCAGCAAAACGTGCGGTAGAAATAGCGGCGGCAGGTTTTCATCACGTGCTGATGATGGGGCCTCCCGGTTCAGGAAAAAGTATGATTGCAAAACGAATCCCAACCATTCTTCCGCCACTTACGTTATCCGAAAGTCTGGAAGTTTCAGCCATATACAGTGTGGCTGGGTTACTCAAATCGGATGAGGCGTTGATTACAAGAAGACCATTTATGAATCCGCATCATTCCATAACAGATACAGCACTTGTCGGAGGCGGAAGAATTCCACAGCCTGGAATCATCAGCCTTGCGCACAGGGGGGTACTGTTTTTGGATGAAATGGCGGAATTTCACAGACCGACACTGGATCTGATGCGGCAGCCACTGGAAGACAGAAGCGTGCATATTGCCAGAAATGGCGGTACTTTTTCCTATCCGGCGGAGTTTATGCTCGTTGGCGCGTTGAATCCGTGTCCGTGTGGTTATTATCCGGATAGAAACAGGTGCAGATGTACACCAAGAGAAATTGCAAAATATCTGGGACATATCTCAGGCCCCATACTGGACCGTATCGATTTGTGTGTAGAGGTGCCCGGAATAGCGGTAGAAGAATTGGGGATAACGCAAGCCAGAAATGAATCCAGCAGTCTGATCAGCACGCGGGTAAGGCAGGCAAGGGAAAAACAGAGAATCAGGTTTCAGGGAACCGGATTGCGTTTCAATTCAGATATGGGACCTCAGGATATACAGAAATATTGCAGACTGGGAATCCGGGAGAAAAGAATGCTGGAGCAGATTTTTCACAGTATGAATCTGAGCGCAAGAGCATATCACCGAATTATCAAAGTTGCCAGAACAATCGCGGATCTGGATGGAGCAGCACAGATATCGGAAATGCATCTGACGGAAGCTTCCTGCTATCGTTTAGCGGATACACAATATGGGAAAGAAAACCAGAGGAATGCGGGGGAAATTGTATGACACAAAATGATCAGATGATGGAAGAAGAGCAGATGTACGCATACTGGTTGATGAATGTCAGAGGAATCGGCAAAAACACTGCCAAAATGTTGACTGCCGGAGGAAGATCAGCGAAAGATGTATGGAATATGTCTCCGGAAAATCTGAAAAAAATATTAAAGCCCCAGCAATATGCATATGTTGCAGATTCCAGAAAATTCTGGAATCTAGAAAAAGAATATGCAATGCTGGAAAAGCGCAATGTAAGATTCATTTCTCAGGTGCATCCGGATTTTCCGGAAAAGCTTCATACAATACCGGACGCTCCTTTTGCGTTATATGTAAAGGGAAGTCTTCCAAATCCGGAACAGCCATCTGTTGCGATTATTGGAGCAAGAATGTGCAGTGAATATGGCAGATATCTTGCCAGAGAGTTTGGAATGGAACTTGCCAATGCGGGGATACAGATCATCAGCGGAATGGCAGACGGGGTAGATGGAATCAGTCAGAAGGCAGCAATGCTGGCAGGAGGAAAGTCGTATGCAGTAATGGGATGCGGGGTGAATTATTGTTATCCACCGGAAAACAGAGATGTATATGAGCTGTTAAACGAACATGGTGGAATTTTGTCGGAATATCCACCGGATACACAGCCCAGGGCAAACCTGTTTCCGCCAAGAAATCGGATAATCAGCGCACTTGCTGATCTGGTACTGGTAATTGAAGCAAGAAAGCACAGCGGAACGCTTATTACAGTTGACATGGCACTTGAGCAGGGACGCGAAGTATTCGCAATTCCGGGACGAATAACAGACCGGCTCAGTGATGGCTGCAATACGCTGATCAGGCAGGGAGCAGGAATTGCTTTATCCCCTGCGGATCTTCTGCAGGAATTTTATGGGATAGAGGCAGAAAATGCACAGAGCAGGGCAAAAATCCCGGGAATCAGGAAACTGGATCCTATGGAATCCGTTATCATGGATGTACTGGATATGAATCTGCAATCAATATCGCAACTGCAGGATAAAATGGAAAAAAAACATATTTCAGTATCAATGGCAGAATTAGCGCATTATCTTGTGCAGCTTGGCATCCGAAAGCTGATTATTCAGGAAGGAAATTATTTTCGCAGAATATATTGATTGCAGTACCGGAAAGCTCTATTGCAGAGAAATGGAAAGCAATTGTGAATATCGGATTAAGAAATAAATATTATGTCACAATATCGTACTATATTTTTCTGATTTGTAGTAAAATGGGAATATGTGTAACTGTTGACTTGTCTGCAAAGAGAAAATTATGGCTGATTACAATTTCTATTTTGATATCTGTGCACTTTGTATTCTGGCTATTATGGCATTTATGACGCTGTTTCGCAAAAAAGTGCCGACCTATCAGAACTGGGTTTTTTTAATGCTTTATTGCTGCATTTTTCTGACGGTACTCTCAGAATGGACAGAAACACTGCTGCAAATGCATCCACAGCAGAATCTGTTCTATTCTTATGCAGAAAAACTGGCAGGGAGCAGCTACTTTCTATTTCATATCCTGACAGCTGCGGGATATATGGTTTATGTACTTGCTGTATTGCATATTTCTGTGCGCTTTTCCAAAAATTATGTCAGCCTCTTTTTACCCCTTATTTTGGGAATTGCTTTGATTGTGATTAATTGGTTTACGCCGATCATGTTTTACTATGATTACAACGGACTTTACCACAGGGCCCCTGCAATGGTTCTGTTTTATCTGATTGGTGCACATTATATTCTGAGCGGACTGTTTTTGATTCATAAATACAGAAAAAATCTGTCCAGACGGGTCGCCGGAATTATGATTTCGTACATTCTCATTATTATATGCGGCATTATAATACAATTGTTTTTCCCAAAAATGCTTGTGGAAGGTTTTTGCTCAACAATCAGTCTGCTGCTGACATATATTACAATCCAGAGCCCCAGTGAAATGATTGATGAAGAAGCAGATATATTGAATCATAGGGCTTTTCTGATGAGTACTTCCATGCTGATAGAAAGCAGACAACCATTCATAACCGTATACGTTGGTGTCGATCATATCCTGGCATTGAGTCAGGCCCTTGGAAATGTTCAGCTGCAGAGTCTTATGCATATGATGGCGAATATTTTGAAAAGATACGGGAAAAAAATATTTTTATATCGTTATTCTGAAAGCTCTTTTGCAATGGTCCTGCGGAAATCCGATGAAGATAGGGCGCAGAAAATGATGCAGGAACTGATAGAACAGTTCAGCAAGCCATGGAAATTTCAAAATAACAGTATTCATGTGGATTATTATCTGTGGATGCTTTGTTATCCGCAGCAGTATGCAAATCTGGATGATCTTGTCAATCGCAATGACATTATCATGAGAACGGAAAACAGGCGTGGTCAGGTAATTGTACAGGTAGATCAGATTGACTTCATGCGAAACATCAATATGAAAAAATTTCTGATTCTTGTAATGAAAGCGTTGCATGAAAAAAAAGCACAGATGCGTCTGATTCCGGTGATTCTGCTCTCGGAAAACAGAGTGCGTGCGCTGGAAGCGGTCTGTTTTTTCCCATCCGAAAACGGGAACTGGATCAACGGACATGATCTTTTTGATGGTATGGAAAACAACAGAATTATTGCAGACGTAGATGAATATCTTCTGCGCGAGATATGCAGTTTCCTGGCGGATAATCGGCAGATGTTATCTGCATTGTACGGGATATCCATGAAAATATCCCATATTGCTTTTTTGCGCAGTGATTTCGAGGTACGTGTGGATGAAATACTGCTGGGATACGGAATTACGCCACAAAAATTATTTTTCAAATTATCAGAAACATCTTTCAGTCTGTTCAAACAGGAACATATGAATAAAATGTACAGAATGAAAGAAAAGGGATACCATTTTCTGATTGATGATGTCGGTATCGGATTTTCCTATTTACATCAGCTGATCAATGCAAAGGCAGTCAGCGTAAATCTGAATGCTTCAATGATCAGGGCTGCATCGGAAAGTATAAAAGCGGGAGCCATGATAAAAGATATGGTCAGAATGATACATGGTACACAGCAGCAAGTCGGTGTGGAAGGTGTCAATACAGCATGGCAGGCTGAAATATTAAGGTCTCTGGAATGTGATTTTGCGCAGGGAGACTTTTATGCCAAACCACTCACAAAAGAGAAAATTGGGGATTATTTGACAAAGCAGGAAAAAGAAAGGGAACGGGCAGAGGGAGAATAATATGCCATACGGTCTGTGGTTTAATTTGTGCGGGGTTATACTTGCAGCAGCGCTCATCGTAATTGCCGGGATAGGGCGCAGCATTCCTTCTTTTCAAAATAAAATATTTAAAAATATGACGATCATAACGCTTTTGATCAATCTTCTGGAAGTGGTCAGGCAGTTGATTATTTTTGGAAGCATGGAAGAAAATGCTGTGATGCGCATGACGGGAAATGTCATGGCTTTTTCAGCAGGCATTCTGATGCTTACGATACCTGCAATATCGGCGCTTTATGTTTGCGGAATATTTAATCTGCAGATGAACAGGCATCATAGATGTATGATTATGCTTATTCCGGTTCTGTTTGAACTGACCGTGTTCTGTCTTGGGATGGTCCTTCCCGGAATGTACGAAATTGGTGAAATGGGCATTGTTTATCACTTTCCGTTTGCAGGAATTCTGTTTTTACAGCTGGGGTATTATGCTTCATTTTCTGTTTATCAGGTTATAACAAAAGGAAAAATGCTGACGGGAGAAAAAAGAGCTTCACTCTGGGGATTCTATTTTCTGACGTTGACAGAAATACCGATCCAGTTGATATCGGGTTCATCCTCTTTTTATCAGTTTGAACTGGTTTTGTGCCTCTTGTTTTGTGAGTTCACATTGCAAAATCCAAGTGAGGATCTGGATACTGCTTCCGGATTCTGGAACAGAAATGCATACAAAAGTATGGTTGCAGCGGAATTTTTAGTGCAAAAGCCATTTATTCTGATTGGAATATCAATAGAAAATCTTTCAATTATCAGAAAAACGCTTGGATCCGGTAATATTGAAACTTTGATTTATCACGTGGGGGAATTTACAAAAGAGTTAAGCGGGCATGCAGTCCTGTTCAGAACAGATAATGATTCTCTTGTAATTATGATTCCGAATACAGATGACAGTGGGGAATTTGCAGAACAGATCAAAAAGAAATTTGCAGAGGCATGGAAGCTGGACGACCAGGAGATCATATTATATGCGCATATATGCCTTCTGGAATGTCCAAAGCATGCACAGGATGTTCCGGAAACACTGCGTCTGATCAGTCTGATGACGCAACAGGCCCGGAATCAGGGAAAAGACATAATCGCAATGGATGAAATGGATATTGCAAGCGGCGAGCGGATTCAGGAAGTGGACAGAATCGTCAAACATGCACTTGAAAACAGACTTCTGGAGGTTTATTATCAGCCGATTTATACACCGGACAGAAATGCATATCTGTCTGCAGAGGCGCTGCTGCGCCTACATGACCCGCAAAAAGGCTTTATTTCCCCCGCAGAATTCATACCAATTGCCGAACATAACGGGATGATTATCAGAATCGGGCAATTTGTATTAAATGAAGTATGCAAAATGCTTAAGGAAACGGAAACGCTCAATTATGGAATAGAGTATGTGGAAGTAAATCTTTCAATCGTGGAATGTATTCAGAGCGATCTTGCTGAAAATGTAATCAGGACACTGGAAAGACATCACATTCTTCCGAAAAGGATCAATCTTGAAATTACGGAGACGGCGGAATCTCTGTCCGGAATGATACATGCAAATATAGCAAGACTTTCTGAAGCGGGATTTTCTTTTTCACTGGATGATTTCGGAACCGGATATTCCAATCTGATGCGAACAATTGAAATGCCGATCAGTATTGTTAAACTGGATAAGTCACTGATTGCACCGGCAACAAAATCAGCAAGGGCTTACAATGCACTCAGCGATATTGTCAGGATGAATAAGGAAATGGGTTACGAATGCGTTGTCGAGGGTGTCGAAACGGCAGAAGAGTCCCTTATGGTGCAGCAGATGGGGTGTGAACATATTCAGGGATTCTTTTATGCAAAGCCGATGACCAAACGGGAATTCCTGCAGTTTCTGAATGAAAGGAACACGGCATATACAGATGGGAAAGGACGCTGATGCTTGCAAACAAAGGCACATCAGTGTAAGATAATGTCTCAGAAAAGACAAGCAGAAAGAGGAATAAATTCATGGCATTAATTAAAAAACCGGTAACCGGTATGAAAGATGTACTTCCGGCTGAAATGCAGCTCAGGGATTATGTCATCGGAATCATTAAGGAAACATACGGAAAATTCGGATTTACATCTATTGATACACCATGCGTGGAATCTCTTGCAAACCTGAACAGCAAACAGGGGGGAGATAATGAGAAGCTGATCTTCAAAATCATGAAGCGCGGGGAGAAACTGCAGCTTGATCATGCGAAGGATGAGAACGATCTGGCAGACAGTGGACTCAGATATGATCTGACAGTTCCGCTTGTGCGCTTTTTTTCAAATCATCAGAGTGAGCTGCCTGCGCCGTTCAAAGCACTCCAGATGGGATATGTATGGAGAGCGGACAGACCGCAAAAGGGCAGATATCGTCAATTTATGCAATGTGACATAGATATATTGGGTGAACCTTCCAATCTGGCAGAGATAGAACTGATTCTTGCGACTACAACAACACTTGGAAAGCTTGGATTCAGGGGATTCCAGATCAGAATTAATGAGAGAAGAATTCTAAAGGCAATGGCTGCCTACAGCGGTTTTTCTGAAGAAAATTATGATTCCGTATTTATAACACTGGATAAAATGGATAAAATCGGAATGGATGGCGTTGCAGCAGAACTTGCAGATAATGGATTTGCGCAGTTACAGATTGACAGATACCTTGCATTATTCAGGGAAATGGAGAATGTGCATGGACTGGACAGACTCAGATATCTTGCAGAACAGTTGGGAACGTTTCTGGAAGAAGAAGTCAGAAACAATCTGAAAGAAATTATCAGCAGTGTGGAAGACACCAAAACTGCAGATTTTGAAATGGTATTTGATCCGACGCTGGTACGTGGAATGTCCTATTATACCGGTACCATTTTCGAAGTTGCAATGCCACAGTATGGCGGGAGCTGCGGCGGAGGCGGACGATACGACAAAATGGTCGGAAAGTTTACAGGGCAGGATACGCCTGCATGCGGCTTTTCCATTGGTTTTGAACGCATTATCATGATTATGATGGATGAGGGGTTCGTTGTTCCCGGAACTTCTGAAAAAGTTGCCTATCTGATCGAAAAAGGGGTACACGGACAGGCACTCAGTGAAATCATTGCGCAGGCGCAGCGTGCCAGGGCAGATGGAGAGCAGGTTCTTGTGGCACGTATGAATAAGAATAAGAAATTTCAGAAGGAACAGCTTACGCAGCAGGGATATAATGATTTTAAAGAGTTTTATGAAAAACCGCTCCAGTAAAACGTAAAATATTGACAAAAAAGTCTGAAGAACCTGGAAGCTATACGGTTGCGTATAGTATTCACAATGTTTTCAGACTTTTTCTGAACAGGCCGGCATATTAATAAGGTCATCTTCTGACAGTTCATATACAGAAATGGAACCGGGAATAACACGAAAAGAGGTACAAAGAGAACAGGAATATCCGGGAAGCACCAGAGGTTCCTGCAGATAAGCAAGTGGTCTGGAATCGGAATCAGAACAAACGACGATTGCAGATTCCGGCAGGACACTGAATGTGTCAAAACCCTCAGAAAATCCTTTTCCGGTATATTTCATGTAAGCTTCCTTTGCAGACCAGATTCGAAAAAACATTTCAACAGATTCTGCCTGTTCTTTTTCTAGATCGGTATAGAAACGCGCACGGATTCTGTCCCTGTTCAGAGAACGATATTCCTGAATGTCTATTCCAACGGGAGCTGTATCCTCCGTAAATACACATACTGCGTATGAACCTGAGTGTGAGAGACTGAAATTGCAGGCAGGATAATCTTTGAAGGAAGGTTTTCCAAAAGGACCATAAGAAATTAAAAAATTTTTTTTGTCCGGAGATTTGTTACTTTTGCAAAATGCATGGTAAAGCAGAAGCTGTGATGCAAGACTTCGCAGCCTGTCCGTTTCTTTCCGGTAACGCAGAATTCTGGTCTGGACAGCCGGATCCAACAGAGACAGAAAAATCCGATATTGAATTTCAAAAGAAGCAGAAGGCAGGCAGAGCCTGTCTGCGGCTTGCATTAAGTTTTTAATATTGATATAGTATATCATCATCGGCTTTGTTTGTTCTCCTGAATGTATTCATTCTATATGTAAGTCCGGGATTGTGCAAGCCGGGAAGGCGGAATAAAGGTTTTGAAAAAATATTCAACAGTAATCTTTGATCTTGACGGGACACTTTTAAATACACTGGAAGATCTTTGGAACAGTGTGAATTATGCGCTTCGTTTAAATGAAATGCCGGAAAGAACACGGGAAGAAATACGCAGATTCGTAGGAAACGGAGTAGAGCGCCTGATGGAACTTGCCATACCACAGGGGAAAGGCAATTCACTTTTTTCTAAAACATTTTCAGATTTCAAAGCGCATTATTTACAGCACTGCAATGATACAACCGGACCATATCCGCATGTAATGGAAATGTTAAAAAAACTGAAGGAAAGTGATTGCAGACTTGCTATTGTATCAAATAAATATATGAATGCAACACAGGAACTGAACAGAATGTATTTCAGTCAGTATGTTGATGTGGCAATCGGAGAGAAAACCGGAATACGCAGGAAACCCGCACCGGATACTGTACAGGAAGCAATGCGTGAACTGGGGAGTCTGAAAGAGGAATGTGTGTATGTAGGAGATTCGGATGTGGATGTAGCAACGGCAAGGAATACCGGTATTCCCTGTATATCCGTCAGCTGGGGATTTCGAACACATGAAGAACTGCTGCAGGCAGGAGCGACTACTTTTGTGGATGATCCGATGGAGATCGTGCAACTGATTAATGCAGCAATATGAAAGTGAACCGTGTAAACGGTTGCGGCAAAGCCGCAGAAAGGTTTATTTTGCAAACGATAGTCATACAGATTGTGGTTTTATTGATTTTACTGATTTTTTCAGCATACTTTTCATCAGCGGAGACAGCACTGACGACTGTCAATAAAGTCAGGATCAAGAGCATGGCAGATGAGGGGAATAAAAGAGCCAAAGCAGTGCTGCAGATATCTGAAAAATATCAGAAAATGCTTTCAACCGTACTGGTGGGAAATAATGTTGTAAATCTGACTGCATCATCACTGTCGACGGTGATTGTTACAAAAGTCTGGGGCGGATTCATGGTGGGAGTCAGTACCGGAATACTGACATTTGTGGTTCTTCTTTTTGGAGAAATTGTTCCCAAAACCATGGCGTCCAATAAGGCGGAAAAAATAGCACTGAGTTATGCGGAAAGTTTGCTCTTTTTAATGAAAATCCTAACTCCGGCAGTATGGTTTGTGGATCTTTTTGCTGGATTCTTTTTGAAACTGCTTCATGTAGAGCGCGGAACCAAAGTGGCAATGACAGAAAATGAACTTAAGACATATGTGGATGTCAGTCATGAGGATGGCGTAATTGAGACAGGAGAAAAGGAAATCATATACAATGTATTTGATTTCAGCGATTCTGTTGCAAGAGATGTTATGATTCCCAGAATAGACATGTCCTGCGTCAGCGCAGATGCGGGGTTTGAGGAAGTGGCAAATTGTTTCAGACAGGATATGTATACAAGAATTCCGGTGTTTGAAGAAAATCAGGATAATATTATCGGCCTGATCAATATTAAAGATCTGTTCTTTGTTAAAGATCACAGCAGTTTCTGTGTAAAAGACTATCTGCGTAAGGCATATTATACTTATGAATACAAAAAAACATCGGATCTGATGATGGAGATGAGAGAACATACCTGGAGTGTTGCATTTGTGCTGAATGAGTATGGTGCGACTGTCGGAATGATAACATTGGAAGATTTGCTGGAAGAAATTGTCGGAGAGATCCGTGATGAATATGATATCGATGAAGAGGAAATGATCAGGGATCTGGGAGATTGCAGATATTTGATTGAAGGTAATATGAAACTGAATGATATCAATGATGCACTTCATATGTTTCTTGATTCGGAAGATTATGATTCTATAGGTGGTCTTATGATTGAACATCTTGACAGACTTCCTTACAATCGTGAGAAAATAACACTTGATAATGGAATTATTCTGGAAGCAAGGGGCGTCAAAAAGCATCGGGTTGAGAAAGTACTGATGACAGTACCGAAAGAAATGATTGAATCCGGACAGGAAAACAAGGCAGCTTTTTCAGACGGTCTGTCGGTTACAGAATCAGGCAGAGACAGCGGTTTACAGGAGTAAAAAAAAGCTTTTCCTTGTACATAAACTATGCTATACTAATGCAATGTATGAAAACGAAACATACATTTGGGTATGATGTAAGGAGGAATGAAGATGAAGCATATAAAAACACTTGCCACAAGAAACCTGAAGGAATCCATGAAAAAAGGCGGATGTGGAGAATGCCAGACATCCTGTCAGTCAGCATGCAAGACATCTTGCACCGTAGGAAATCAGAGCTGTGAGCAGTTAAGCAAGTAATCCAATCATAATTTGCAGACAGGCAGCGACACAATATCGCTGCCTGTTCTGTGCGTTTTAGGAAGCAGGTTTTATGGTACATACATATAAAAACAACGGATACAACATTGTACTGGATGTAAACAGTGGGTCTGTACATGTTGTGGATGATGTTGTTTATGATCTGATTCCGGTTGTAGAAGAGATTCTGAGCGGAAAATTCGGAACGGCAGCTGCACCGGAGAATGTGAGTGAACGGGAGCAGTTACAACTGCAGGAAGAACTGGCAGAACAGATTCTGAAAAATAGCAAATTAACCGGTTCTGAAGATATTCAGGAAGCAATTGAAGAAATTCTTGAGCTTAGAGCGGCAGGGCTTTTGTATACAGATGATATATACGAACAGTATGTAGAAGAGTTCAAAACCCGGGAGACAGTAGTAAAAGCACTGTGCCTGAATATTGCCCATGATTGCAATCTGCGTTGTAAATACTGTTTTGCCGATGAAGGAGAATATCACGGAAGAAGAGCACTGATGAGTCTGGAAGTCGGAAAGGCAGCGCTTGATTTCCTGGTCAGAAATTCCGGAAATCGCAGAAATCTGGAAGTCGATTTTTTTGGCGGAGAGCCGCTCATGAACTGGGATGTTGTAAAACAGACAGTTGCATATGGCAGAAGTATTGAGAAACAATATAATAAGAATTTCCGCTTTACCATAACGACAAACGGGACACTTCTGAATGACGAGATTCTGGATTACGTGAATCAGGAAATGGGGAATATTGTTCTGAGCATTGACGGGAGAAAAGAAGTCAATGATAAAATGCGTCCCAGAAAAGGCGGGCAGGGCTGCTATGATGAGATTGTCCCGAAGTTTCAGAAAGTTGCGGAAAGCAGGCATCAGTTAAGATATTTTGTACGGGGCACATTCACACATAATAATCTGGATTTTGCAGAGGATGTAAAGCATCTGGCAGATCTTGGATTTAAACAGATTTCCATGGAACCGGTCGTTGCAAAACCGCAGGACTGGTATGCTATCCAGGAGGAAGATATTCCAAAGCTTGCAGAGCAGTATGATGATCTTGCAAAGTTTTATCTGGAACGGCACAGACAGGGAAAAGGCTTCAATTTTTTTCATTTCAACATTGATCTGGATGGTGGACCATGCGTTGCAAAGAGATTGTCCGGATGCGGTTCAGGATGTGAGTACCTTGGGGTTACCCCATGGGGAGATCTGTATCCCTGTCATCAGTTTGTCGGCGATGAGAAATTCATTATGGGAAATGTTTATGAAGGGATTACCCGTCCCGATATTCAGCAGGAATTCAAGCAAAGTAATGTATATGCGCGGCCGGAATGCCAGAAATGCTTTGCAAGATATTACTGCAGTGGCGGTTGTTCTGCTAATGCATATAATTTTAACGGAAATATCAATACGGTCTATCGGCAGGGATGCGAGTTACAACGTAAACGCATCGAATGTGCGATCATGATAAAAGCGGCTTTGGCCGAAGAAGAGGGTTGATGGAGGTTAAGTTATGAAAAGGTTTAAAGCGATCATTCTGATGATCCTGATCCTTTTAGCACTCGGGGGACTGGGTTACATATCGTATTTCGGAGTACAGAATTCCGGATCGATACATGACATCAAGCTGGGACTTGATCTTGCAGGTGGTGTCAGCATTACTTATGAAGTAAGCAGTGATGGGAAACCAAGCCAGGAAGATATGGATGATACCATTTATAAGCTTCAGAAACGTGTAGAACAATACAGCACGGAGGCACAGGTATATCAGGAAGGCAGTGACCGGATTGATATTGAAATTCCTGGAGCCAAAGATGCAAATGCGATATTGGAAGAACTTGGACAGCCGGGTAATCTCTATTTCATTAAAGAGAAGGACAGCAGCGGAAAAGAAAATTATACCTTCGGAACCAAAAAAGACGGAACCTACGGTTATGTTCTGAATAATAAAACAATTGAACAACTGCAGGCGGATGGTTCTATTGTTCTTGTCGGAAATGATGTTGCCAATGCGGAAGCAACATATGAAAACAGTGGTACGGCAGGAAAATCCGAGCCTGTTGTATCGCTTGAATTTACAAAAGATGGTACAACGAAGTTTGCAAATGCAACGACAGAAGCATACAAAAACGGAGAATCCATCGGTATATATTATGATGGAAATTTTGTAAGCGTACCAAAGGTTGAGGCGGCAATTACAGATGGTAAGGCTGTAATCAATGGTATGTCGGATTTCAGTGAAGCACAGAACCTGGCATCTACGATTCGAATCGGTGGTCTGAAACTGCAGTTGACAGAACTGCGTTCCAATGTAGTTGGTGCGCAGCTTGGTTCCAATGCGATTCATTCCAGTTTGATAGCAGCGGTTGTCGGTTTTGTCTTGATTGTTGTTTTTTTGCTCTCTGTTTATCGTTTGCTTGGACTTGCAGCAAGTATAGCACTTTCTTTTTATTGCGGATTTGTGATTGTATTGTTATCAGCATTTAATATAACGCTTACACTTCCGGGAGTTGCAGGAATAGTACTCTCTATCGGTATGGCGGTAGATGCCAACGTTCTGGTCTTTGCCCGAATAAAAGAAGAAATCATGGCGGGCAAGAGTGTTAAGAAAGCCATGGAACTTGGTTATCATAAGGCACTTTCCGCTATTCTGGATGGCAATATTACAACCCTGATTGCTGCTGCGGTATTGGGACTTCGTGGCACCGGATCCGTAAAGGGATTTGCACAGACACTGGCGCTTGGTATTTTTGTTTCCATGTTTACAGCCTTGTTTGTTACAAGAGGAATTTCTTCTGTTTTCTATAAGCTTGGTTTTGAAAAAGAAAAATGGTATGGCAGGGCAAAAGAACATAAAAATATTCCATTTATCAAGAATAGAAAATATTTTTATATTGCATCTATTTTGCTGATGTTAATTGGTTTTGGCGCAATGGCATATCATGGTGCAACAGGAACCGGGATGATGAATTACAGTCTTGATTTTGTCGGCGGTACAGCAACGACGGTTACGTTTAATGAGAACTGGACAACGGAAAAACTGGATCAGGAAGTGGTTCCGAAGATTGAAAACACAACGGGTGTGAAATCGGTTCAGGTACAGACAGTTTCAGGGACAAATCAGGTGGTATTTAAGACAACAATGCTTGGTGTGGATCAACGTGAAGCTTTGAATAAAATGTTGGAATCTGATTACAAAGTAGCTGCAGATAATGTTGCAGCGGAGACAATCAGTTCAACGATCAGTAATGAGGCGACATCTGATGCCATTTCTGCAATGATCATGGCACTCATCCTGATGCTTATCTATATTTGGATCAGATTCAAGGATTTCAAGTTTGGATCCAGTGCAATCATTGCGCTTGGACATGATGCACTGATGGTGGTAACCTGCTATGCACTTACCCGAATTGAAGTAGGCGGTACTTTTATTGCAGCGGTGCTGACAATCATCGGTTATTCCATTAATGATACAATTGTTACATTTGATCGTATTCGTGAGAACCAGCATACCATTACGACGAATGAACAGCGGGCGGAGCTGATTGATCGCAGTATTACGCAGACGCTTTCACGAAGTCTGTTTACATCTCTGACGACATTCTTTATGATCTTGACGTTGTATGTATTTGGTGTAAGAGATATTAAAGACTTTGCATTGCCATTAATGGTTGGTGTCATCAGTGGTACATATTCATCAATCTGTGTAGCATCACCGTTATGGTATGATATGAAGAAAATCAAAAAGCACTGATAAATGCGCAGAGCCAAATCTGCAGAATGCACCCGTGTAAGAGGCTGTACGAAGCTTCTTTCATGGGTGCTATTTGATTAAGTGAGGATTTTACATGACAAAATGGATGGTAGCCGCCAAGAAGGCTGATTTTAAACAGATAGCAGAGCAGAATCATATCAGTATGATTCTGGCAAGACTGATTCGAAATCGGGATATAACAGAAAATACACAGATCGAACAATATTTGTATGGAAAAATAGATCATTTGCACGATCCGCATAAAATGACAGATATGGATAAGGCAGCTGCGGTTTTGAAGGAAAAAATCATTTCCGGTAAACAGATTCGTATAATCGGCGATTATGATGTGGATGGGATTTGCTCTACCTATATTTTATTTTCAGGAATTAGTTTTTTGGGAGGCCTTGTCAGCTGCGAACTACCGGATAGAATTCATGACGGGTATGGACTTAATGAATCGCTTATAGCAAGTGCATTACAGGCAGGTACTGATACGATCCTTACCTGTGATAATGGTATTGCAGCGGCAGCCGAAATTGGATTTGCCAAAAAAAATGGTATGACTGTAGTTGTAACAGATCATCATGAAGTACCTTTTGACACTGATGGGGAGGGTAATAGAAATGAAATTTTACCTCCTGCAGATGCGATAGTTGATCCCAAACGTGCAGAGGAGAAGTATCCTTTTACAGAAATCTGTGGAGCAGTTGTGGCATACAAACTGATTCAGGTTCTTCTGGAACAAGGGACAGAAACATTGTCGTATAAAGAAGATGAAAAAGTAAAACTCCTGAATGAACTTCTGGAATTTGCTGCACTTGCCACTGTATGTGATGTGATGGAACTGAAAGATGAGAACAGAATCATTGTAAAGGAAGGAATAAAGCAAATGCAGAAATCCGGGAACATTGGATTGAAAGCACTGATTCATGTAAACGGACTGGATGAAAAGAAAATAAGCTGTTACCATCTCGGATTTATCCTTGGACCTTGCCTGAATGCAACGGGAAGGCTTGACAGTGCCATGCGGGCACTGAATCTTCTGATGACACCAAGCAGTCAGGAAGCAGCAACAATTGCGGGAGATTTGAAAGCACTCAATGACAGTCGAAAGGAAATGACAGCAAAATGTGTTGCACAGGCAATTGCAGAAGTGGAGAAAAAAGGGCAGATTCCAAAAGTTCTGGTTATTTATCTGCCTGAATGTCATGAGGCAATTGCGGGAATTGTTGCAGGTAGAGTCAGGGAAAAATATGGCAGACCTACACTGATTCTTACAGATGCGGAAGATGGTGTAAAAGGATCTGCACGTTCTATTCCCGCATACGATATGTATCAGGAACTTTCAGCATGCAGTATATTGTTTACGAAATTCGGCGGACACAAAATGGCAGCAGGATTATCTATGCGGAAAGAAGATATCGGGTGTTTACGTGAAAAACTGAACGCATCGTGCAGGTTGGAGGAAGATGATTTTCAGGAGGTCCTGCATATTGATATGGAGATGCCGCTGCTGTATGCAAATGACAAGCTGGTCAGGGAAATGTCGCTTCTGGAACCGTTTGGAAACGGAAATTCCCGTCCCATATTCGCAATCAGAAATGTAAAGCTTCTGTCAGGGAAAATTCTGGGAAAGAATCAAAACTGTGCAAAGTATAAGATCATGGATGAAAATGGAATGAAATATGATATGATCTATTTTGGAGATATGAACAGATGGATCAAGTTTTTAAAAGAAAAATTTGGAAGTGGTGTAGAAGAGAAATTGAACAGTGGGATACCGATGGAACAGACAGTGAAAATCAATCTGGCTTATTATCCGGATATCAACTGTTATCAGGGAAGGGAATCCATACAGATTGTAATGACCGATTTCCTGTAAGAACAACCACAAAAGCCCTCACATAAATGTGGGGGCCCTGCGGTTTTCTTATGAGGGGGAGATAGTGAGTTCATCAACTATCCTGTATCTAATATAACTGTTAATTGTGTTCAAATTGTGTTCAAATTTTGAAAAAAAAATTAAATGCGGAAATGAGGCCTGATAATGAAACTGAACGAATTACTGGAAAAACTGGAATACAAGGCAACTGTCGGAAATACGGAGAAAACGGCAGATACTGCCAATATTGAAATAAGTGAAGTGGTTAATGATTCCAGAAAAATTACAGCAGGATGTCTTTTTATTTGTGTAAAGGGAGCTAATTTTGATGGACATATGTTTGCAGCTGCAGCACAGGAAAAAGGTGCTGCAGCAATCATTACGCAGGAAGAGGTAGAACTTCCCGGTGAAGCACAGATAACAGTTGTGCGTGTGGAAGATACCCGGTACGCTATGGCTTTCATTTCAGCGGCATATTTTGGAAACCCGGCACAAAAGCTTAAGACAATCGGGATTACGGGCACAAAAGGCAAGACAACGACCACCTATCTGATTCGCAGCATGCTGGAAAATGCAGGACACAAGGTGGGCCTGATTGGAACGATTGAAGTTTTGATCGGTGAGGAACATATTCCGGCAAGTAATACAACACCGGAATCATATGATCTTCAGATGTATATGCGCAGAATGGTGGATGCCGGATGTGACACGGTGGTAATGGAAGTATCATCACAGGGGCTGATGCTGCATCGCAGTCAGGGTTTTATTTTTGATATTGGTATTTTTACCAATATTGAACCGGATCATATCGGTCCAAATGAACATAAGGATTTTGATGAGTATATGTATTGTAAGGGAATGCTGTTTAGGCAGTGCAGAGTCGGAATAGCGAATGCGGATGATTGCCATATGGAGCAGGTCATGAACGATCATACCTGTACCCTGGAGACATATGGCTTTGGAGAAAGTGCTGATCTTCGTGCTGTTAATCTCGCATATATTCATAAGCCGGGAGAACTGGGCGTATTTTTTGATACAGTTGGTCTGATCAGTCTGCATGCAGAGGTACCGACACCGGGTAAATTCAGTGTATATAATGCACTTTGTGCAATTGCGGTTGCACGGCATTTTGACTGTACTTCGCAGGAAATTACGCAGGCACTCAAGAAAGCAAAAGTCAAGGGCAGAATCGAAATGGTCAAAGTGTCAGATGAGTTTACAATGATGATTGATTATGCGCATAATGCGATGGCACTCAAAAGCCTTTTGTCAACGCTTCGCGATTATCACCCGGCAAGACTGGTATGTCTGTTTGGTTGTGGCGGTAACAGATCCAAGCTGCGCAGATATGAAATGGGAGAGGTCAGTGGCAGACTTGCCGATTTTACTATTATTACGTCTGATAATCCAAGATTTGAAGATCCGATGGATATTATCCATGATATAGAAACCGGAATGAATAAAACAGATGGTAAGTATATTGAAATCCCTGACAGAAAAGAAGCCATTGCCTATGCGATCAACCATGGCGAACAGGGGGATATCATCGTGCTTGCCGGAAAAGGGCATGAAGATTATCAGGAAATATGCGGTGAAAAGCATCATATGGATGAGCGTGAGCTGATTCAGGAAATTCTGGATGAGCGAAAAGAACAGGGAAATAATTGAGCGATACAGAAGACAGTAATAAATCAGAAAATGGAAAAGAAATGTCAGATGCAAATTATGCCAGTATTATTATAGATATTTCACATGAAAAGGTTGACCGGCCTTTCCAGTATAGAATTCCGGAGAATCTGCTTGCAGAGGTGAAGATTGGAACCTGTGTGCAGATTCCTTTTGGCGCGGGCAATCGTCTTCGTAAGGGATATGTGACAGAACTTTCTCACAAACCTGAAATTGCGGAAGACAGAATCAAAGATATCGCAGGCCTATCAGATGAAAATCTTCCGGCAGAAGCGGTTTTTATAAGGCTGGCGGTATGGATGAAAGAGCAGTATGGATCAACTATGATCAATGCTCTGAAAACGGTACTTCCGGCACATAAGAAGCAGAAGGAATTACAACATAAATTTATCGTATGGAAAATGCCGATGCGCGAAGCAAAGGAATTCTATTATGAGTGCGACAGGAAAAAGCAGTATGCACGTGCAAGACTTTTAAAGGAAATGCTGGCAGATCCGGAAGGGCGACTTCCATATGAACTTGTGACAGGGAAATTGAATGTATCGGCTGCAGTACTGAAATCGCTTGCAGATCATGGCGTGATCAGAATCGAACAGGAAAAATATTACCGGAATCCTGTCAGAACAGTCGATGCTGTGAGTATGGATAAGGTATTGAGCGAAGAACAGCAGAATATAGTCGATACGATTACAGAAGATTATGACAATGGGCTGCGTAAAACCTATCTGGTACACGGAATCACAGGAAGCGGAAAGACGGAGGTATATATTGCAGCAATTGAAAAAATAGTTCAGCGTGGGAAACAGGCAATTGTGCTGATTCCGGAAATTGCACTGACCTATCAGACTTTGATGCGGTTTTACCGGCATTTCGGAGACCGGGTATCGGTCATGAATTCAGCATTGTCGCAGGGAGAAAAATTTGATCAGTTTGAACGCGCAAGAAAAGGTGATGTAGACATTATGATTGGCCCCAGATCAGCGCTGTTTACTCCGTTTCCGAATCTGGGACTGATTATTATTGATGAAGAGCATGAACCTGCCTATAAAAGTGAAACGATGCCCAAGTATCATGCAAGAGAGACCGCGGTCGAGCTTGCACATCTGGTACCGGGCGGGGCAAGCGTGGTTCTCGGAAGCGCAACACCTTCACTGGAGTCTTATTACAGGGCACTTCACGGCGAGTATCAGCTGATGGAACTGACCAGAAGACTTACGGGAGGAAGCCTGCCGGAAGTTGAGGTTACAGATCTGCGGGATGAACTGCGGTCAGGAAACCGTTCGGTTTTCAGCAGAGCGCTGCAGAATTATATGCAGGATCGATTACAGAAGCGGGAGCAGACCATGCTGTTTATCAATCGCAGAGGGCTTGCAGGGTTCGTATCCTGCAGAGCCTGTGGGCATGTATTCAAATGTCCGCATTGCGACGTTTCCTTATCAGAGCATCGGGGTGGCAGGCTGGTATGTCATTATTGCGGCTATGAGGAACCTGTAAGCAAAATTTGCCCGGTGTGCGGTTCGAAATATGTATCTGCATTTCGCGCAGGTACGCAGCAAATTGAAAATGAGGTACATCGTCTTTTTCCACAGGCCAAAGTGTTGCGTATGGATGCAGATACGACCAGAACGAAGGACAGCTATGAGAAAATTCTTTCGGCTTTTGCAGGACAGGAAGCGGATATTCTGGTCGGAACACAGATGATTGTAAAAGGACATGATTTTCCAAATGTCACACTTGTAGGAATTCTTGCAGCTGACATGTCACTCAATGCCAGTGATTATCGTGCTGGTGAAAGGACATTTCAGCTCCTGACACAGGCAGCCGGGCGGGCAGGAAGAGGAACACAGGCGGGAAATGTCGTGATACAGACCTATCAACCGGACCATTACAGTATTACGGCAGCTGCCATGCAGAATTATCAGGCTTTTTATGAAGAAGAGATCGGATATCGTGAGCTTTTGCGTTATCCGCCGGCAGCACATATGATGGCGGTTCAGATCTGTGCACAGGATGAAAACGCGGGAATACAGTTTGCGACAAGACTTCGTGCAGGGCTTGAGAATCTGCATGCAGCAGACCTGGTGCTGATCGGGCCTGCATCTGCCGGGATCGGTAAAATAAATGACATATACCGAATGGTCCTGTATGCGAAAAGCGGGGAGTATTCTGTGCTGACCAATATCAAAGATCAAACAGAAGGATATATCAAAAGACTGACAGAAGCCGGCAAGTTCGCGGGACTTCAGGTTCAATTTGACTTTGACCCCATTAATGGGTTTTAATAGTGTGAAAGAAATATGTATATAAATGTGTGAAATATACAGCAGCATTTGTTTTATCAGATACTTATGCCGCAAGAATAAGCAGAAGTGAGGAATGAAGAATGGCTATCAGAACAATCAGAGAATACGGAGATGAAGTACTTACACGTGTGTGTAAGGATGTAAAAGAGATCACACCGAGAATTTCGGAACTGATCGATGATATGTTTGAAACGATGTATGAAGCAAACGGAGTCGGACTTGCAGCACCGCAGGTTGGAATACTGAAACGACTTGTCGTAATTGATACCACAGGAGAAGATCCGCATGTACTGATCAATCCGCAGATTCTTAAGACGGATGGCGAACAGACAGGGTATGAAGGCTGCCTGAGTCTTCCGGGTAAATCGGGAGTTGTGACAAGACCCAATTATGTCAGGGTCAGAGCCTATGATCGGAATATGGAAGTATATGAGCTTGAAGGAACAGAGCTTCTGGCAAGAGCAATCTGTCATGAACTGGATCATCTGGACGGACATATGTACGTGGATATGGTGGAAGGCGAACTGGTTAACAACGAAGATCTGATGCGTGAAGAAGATCAGGAAGAGTAAATGACATGAAGATAGTATATATGGGTACACCGGATTTTTCTGTTGGTGCTCTGGAAGCGCTGATTGCCGCAGGACATGAAATTCTAACGGTTGTGACACAGCCGGACAGACCAAAGGGAAGAAATAAGGAACTGACCGTATCACCGGTAAAAGAATGTGCACAGCGGCATGGATTATCTGTTTTTCAACCACAGAAAATCAAAGCTGCAGAATCAGTGGCATATCTGAAAACATTACAGGCTGATATTTATATTGTGGCGGCATTCGGGCAGATGTTGTCTCAGGAAGTATTGGATATTCCCCGATATGGCTGTGTGAATATTCATGCTTCACTTTTGCCGCAGTACAGAGGTGCAGCGCCCATTCAACAGGTACTTCTGGATGGCAGAACGGAAACCGGAATCACGATCATGCAGATGGATGTCGGATGTGATACAGGAGATATTCTGTTGCAGGAAAAACTGAAAATTACCGAGGATGATACTGCGGGAACACTGTTTGAAAAAATGAGTTCACTTGGAGCAGAATTAATTGTAAAGACTCTTCCGCTGATCGAAGCAGGCACAATTGTACCGGTCAGACAGGATAACAGCCTTAGTTCATCGACGTCAAAAGTTTCCAAGGAAATGGGGCATATACAATGGAAGATGAGCGCACAGGGATTGGTCAGACTGATTCGTGCGATGAGTCCATGGCCGAGTGCATATACCAGGTTGAACGGTAAAATTCTGAAAATCTGGAAAGCAGAGGCTACAGATTCTGCAAAAAACGGCGAACCAGGAAGTATTGCGGAGGTTACAGCAGAATCACTTTCTGTATATACCGGAAAGGGGCAGCTGCGTTTGCAGGAGGTACAGCTGGAAGGAAAACGCAGAATGTGTATTTCGGAGTTCTTAAGAGGAAATCAGCTGGTACCTGGCCAGAAATTTGATACATAACTGTTGATCGGATTGCCATGCACAGGTCATATGTGCGGGAATGAGGAAAAATGTACGGATATTATTACGGATTTGATTATACTTATGTTCTGGTACTGATTGGTGCCATTTTATGTATGTGGGCAAGCTATCGTGTAAACAGTGTCTATAATAAGTATTCACACATACGCAGTGCGTCTGGAATGACAGGAGCAGAAGTTGCGCAGAGGATACTGGATCGAAACGGGGTGCGTGATGTCAGGGTTGAGCATGTGAGCGGAAATCTGACAGATCACTATGATCCACGCACACAGACAGTAAATTTGTCCGACGCGGTATATGGATCGACATCTGTTGCGGCAATCGGTGTGGCAGCACATGAGTGTGGGCATGTCATGCAGCACGAGAGCGGATATATGCCCCTGAAAATAAGAACGGCGCTTGTTCCGGCTGCAAATCTTGGTTCGCAGATCGGATTACCGCTTGTGATCATCGGACTGATTTTTGGGCTCAGCAATTCTTTTATTGCAATTGGTATCTGGATATTTGCACTTGCAGTATTATTTCAGATTGTTACGCTGCCGGTTGAATTCAATGCATCTCACAGAGCACTTGCCATGCTGGAAGAATACGGCATTCTGGGAACGGATGAAGTGGAAGCTTCCAGAAAGGTTCTTGGTGCTGCAGCAATGACTTATGTTGCGGCGGCTGCATCTGCAGTATTACAGCTTCTGAGGCTGATCATGCTGGGTAGACGGAGAGATGACTGAGCAAAATGATAAATGAACGTGAAATAATTCTAAGTATTCTGATGGAAATGGACAGTGGCAGAACATATCGCCACAGTCTTGTCCGGGATGTCCTGAATCAGTATGATTATCTGAATGTGCAGCAGAAAGGAATGATTAAGCGGATTGTGGATGGTGTAACAGAACGGCGTATTACACTTGACTATGTTCTGAATTCTTTTTCGAATACGCCGGTACATAAAATGAAACCGCTTATCCGAAGTCTATTGCGTATGAGTACATATCAGATCCTTTATATGAATGGCATTCCTGATTCTGCGGCTATTAATGAAGCAGTCAAACTTGCGGATAAAAGAAAATTTCAGGCGCTGAAAGGTTTTGTGAACGGGGTTCTGCGGAATATTTCAAGAAATAAGGAAAAAATAGTTTATCCGGAGAAGAGTGAAGCGGATCAGGGAGTACAATATCTGTCGGTCCGATATTCCATGCCGGAAATGTTCTGCCGGATGTGGATGAAGACTTATGGATTTGATCAGACGGAAAAAATTCTGAAAGCCTTTCTGGAAATACGTCCTGTCATGATAAGGATGGATGAGCGTTTTACGGAGGAAGAGATTGATTCGCTGGCGGTCCGGATGCAGGAGGAAGGCGGCGAAAATTTCGAAATCAGGAAAAGCAGTCTTTTGCCTTATGCATATGAGCTTGCACATACAGATAATATCCAATATCTGGCAGGATATGATGAAGGAATGTGGATGGTACAGGATCTCAGCTCGATGCTGGTAACCCAGGCAGCAGGGATACAGAAAGGCAACCGGGTGATTGATGTCTGCAGCGCACCCGGTGGAAAAGCGCTGCATGCAGCGGCTAAGCTGTCAGGAACGGGAAGTGTAATTGCGAGAGATGTATCCGAAGCAAAGTGCAGTCTGATCCTTGAAAATGTGATGCGCATGCATATGGATAATATTGTTGTGCAGGTTCATGATGCAACAATTCCGGATCCATTACTCGAGAATACCGCAGATGTTCTCTACTGTGATCTTCCCTGCTCCGGGCTTGGCATTATCGGACGAAAGAGTGATATTAAATATGGAGTAACTTCGGAAACACTTAATTCGATAACGGATTTGCAGAAGAGAATTATGCAGGCTGTATGGAATTATGTCAGACCGGGGGGCATTCTGATGTACAGTACGTGTACGATCCACCGCGCGGAGAATGAAAAGATGGTACATTGGATCTGTGAACATTTTCCTTTTGAGCCGGTATCCATGGAGAAGGAACTTCCTTCACAACTCATGGAAGAGACCTCTGTCAGAGAGGGCTATCTGCAATTATTGCCAGGACAGTATGGCACCGATGGGTTCTTTTTTGCCAAGCTCAGAAGAAAGCAGCAGGAGGGCGAAGAGAGTGTCTAAAAAAGATATCAAATCACTCACACTGGAAGAACTTTACAAAGAAATTACGGATATGGGTGAACCTGCCTTTCGTGCAAAACAGTTATATGAATGGATGCATGTGAAGCTTGCGGAAAGTTATGAAGAGATGAGCAATATTCCAAAGGCATTGAAAGACAAATGCAGGGAACGGTTCACATATATTTCCCTGCAACAGGTCAGAGTGCAGGAGTCAGCACTGGATGGAACCAGAAAGTTTCTGTTCGGACTCTCAGATGGAAATGTGATTGAAAGTGTCTGGATGAAATACCGGTTCGGGGTAAGTGTCTGTATTTCCTCACAGGTAGGATGCCGTATGGGATGCAGATTCTGTGCATCAACGCTGGATGGACTGGAACGGGACCTGTTGCCTTCAGAGATGCTTGATCAGATTTATTCCATGAGCAGGATCATGGGTGAGAAAGTATCCCGGGTAGTAGTAATGGGAAGCGGAGAACCGCTGGACAATTATGATAATCTGCTTCGTTTTATAAAATTGCTGACCGATGAAAACGGTCTGAATCTGGGACAACGCAATCTGACAGTCAGCACATGCGGGATTGTGCCCAAAATCAGGCAGCTTGCAGAGGAACATCTCCAGATCAACCTTGCGCTTTCACTTCATGCTTCCAGTGATGTCAAGAGAAAACAATTGATGCCGATTGCCATGGAATACAGTCTTTCGGAAGTTATGGATGCCTGCAGGTACTATTTTGAACAGACAGGCAGACAGCTTACATTTGAGTATGCTCTTGTAGGTGGTGTAAATGATACACAGGCAGATGCAACAGATTTGTCTCATCTGCTGCAGGGACTGAACTGTATTGTGAATCTGATTCCGGTGAACCCGATCAAAGAGCGGAATTATGTGGAAACTGGGCATTCTGAGATTGTTGCATTCAAAAATAACTTGAAAAAAGCAAAATAAATGTTACTATAAGAAGGGAAATGGGCAGGGACATTGACGGAGCCTGTGGCCAACTTCGGCGCAGACATCTTCATGAACAGAGCGGCAATTGAGTCCTGTCTCACTTTTTTGTGCATTAATAAATCGGAGGCTTTTTTGTTAAAAACATTTTCTGTTACTGACATTGGAAAGCAAAGAGAACTGAATCAGGATTATGTTTTTTCATCGGAAGAAAGAATTGGCAATCTGTCGAATGTATTCATTGTTGCAGACGGAATGGGCGGACATAATGCAGGTGATTATGCGTCAAGATTTACCGTTGATACAATGGTGGAGGAGATTCGGGGGTCGTTTGAGCAAAGCCCGGTCAAAATTCTGGAGAATGCGATACAGTCTGCCAACAGACAACTGAGAGATCAGGCGGCTGAGAATCCCAAATTGTTTGGGATGGGTACAACAGTTGTAGCAGCAACGCTGATCGGACGCTATCTTCAGGTTGCGAATGTTGGGGACAGCAGACTCTATGTAATTGATGATAAGATCACCCAGATCACAAGAGATCATTCCCTTGTTGAGGAAATGGTACGAATGGGCGGAATTGACAGAGAAACTGCAAAGCTGCATCTGGATAAGAATATTATCACGAGAGCAATCGGTGCAACCGAGCAGATAGATATTGATTTCTTTCAGGTGGAACTCAAACCCGGCGACATCGTACTGATGTGTTCCGATGGCCTGACCAATATGCTGGAGGATGAAGAAATCCGAATGATCATATGCGGGCAGAGAGATATCATCGAGAAGGCACAAAAGCTTGTCGAAGCAGCCAACAACCATGGGGGTAAGGATAACATTGCGGTTATACTTATTGAACCATTTGCTGACAGTACAAGTCTGACGGAGGAATAAATGATTAAGATTGGAATGATCATCGGAGACCGCTATGAGATCCAGGAAAAAATAGGAACAGGCGGAACAGCTGACGTATACAGAGCGCTTGACCGTAAACTGAACAGGCCTGTAGCAATGAAGGTTTTGAAGCAGGAATTCAGCGAGAATGATAATTTTGTGTCCAAATTCCGCTCTGAAGCGCAGTCTGCAGCAGGACTGATGCACCCGAATATTGTGAACGTATATGATGTTGGAAACGAAAAGGGAATTTATTATATCGTCATGGAACTGGTAGACGGTATTACTCTCAAAAAATATATTGAAAAGAAGTCACGTCTGACGGTAAAAGAAGCAGTCAGCATTGCCATACAGGTGGCGATGGGACTGGAAGCGGCACATAATAATCACATTATCCACAGAGATATCAAACCGCAGAACATTATCATATCAAAAGACGGCAAAGTAAAAATGACAGATTTTGGTATTGCAAAGGCGGCTTCCAGCAATACAATTACTTCTAATGTTATGGGATCGGTTCATTATACGTCTCCTGAACAGGCACGTGGCGGATACAGTGATGCCAAGAGTGACATTTATTCACTTGGAGTGACACTATTTGAGATGCTGACAGGGCGTGTACCGTTTAACGGAGATACTACAGTCGCAATTGCAATTATGCATATTCAGGAACCACTTCCTTCACCGAGAGAATTTGTACCGGATCTGCCGATCAGTGTTGAGAAAATTGTTTTAAAATGCTGTCAGAAGAGTCCTGATCGCAGATACCAGAGTGCAGCACTACTGATCGCAGATTTGAAAAGGTCGCTTATTACACCGGATGAGGATTTTGTACAACTGATCGATCCGGATGAAGACGGTGCTACCCGTATTGCTTCTGAAGGTGAACGTCAGATGATCAAACACGGTTCAACCGGTAAGATATCACAGACAGAACAAATGCGTCTGAACAGAGACATCCCGCGTGAAGAACAAAGAGAGAGACGCCGTTTTGTTGATGAAGAAGAGGAAGAGTTAAGACGCAGACGGGAAGACAGCAGAAGAGATCGTAAGGAGCCGCGGTATGAGGATCTTTATGATGAAGAAGAGGAAGATGACGATTATCAGGATGCTCCCGAAAACTCACGCATGGAGAGAGTAACGGTAGTGATCGCAGTAATTGCAGCTCTTTTGGTCGGCGTGATCATTATTTATATGGCAGGGAGAGGATTTGGTGTTTTTGGCAACAGTGGCAGTTCTTCCTCCGGAAATGTTTCGGCATCAGCGGGCAGTGGACAGAGTGGTATAACTGTTCCATCTGTAATTGGACAGTCGTACGCAGAGGCAGTTTCCAATCTGGAAGCCAAAGGATTCAGAGTTGAGAAAAAAGAAGACAGTGAAAGCATAGAAGCAAAAAATACAGTTGTCGCGCAGTCGCCGGAAGGAAATCAGAAAGCACAAAGCGGTGATACAATCACACTTACGGTAAGCACAGGTGAAAATGCAGCGGCAGCAGGAAGCGCCGCATCAGCCAGTTCACAGGATCAGGTAGCAGTTCCGAATGTAATCGGAATGGATGAAGAAACGGCAACACTGACTTTGATTGAGGCAGGCCTGAAAGTGGGATCCGTGACAGAAGTCAGTAATGCAGATGCAAATTTGAACGGTTTGATCTGTAACCAGACGCCTACGGTCGGAACAAAAATCCCGAAGGATTCGGCAGTCAGCCTTGAACTGAGTACAGGACCTGCAGCATCAGTTACATATAGCTATTCAGCCAATATTGAAGCACCGACAGCCGCAGAAGACAGTTCTTATGTCAGTGGCACGACAGTACAGGTTGCGCTGGTCTCTTCAGATGGAACACAGCTCTTGAATACCAGTACTGCCTCTTTCCCGATCACGGTAAATTATACCGGGATCAAGTCGCCGACAGGAGTGCTAAAAATGGTATATGCCATTACAACACCTACAGTAACAGATCCTGCAACAGGAACAACAACCGGGGGGACTACTGCAACACATACCGTTACAAGAGCAATTACATTTACGCAGGCACAATAAGGTTATATAGTCACACAAGACGGATATCCGGATAAAGGGAGTACATGAAGGGAAAAATAATTAAGGGCATTGCAGGATTCTATTATGTTGATACCCCATCGGGAGTGATTTATGAATGCCGTGCAAAGGGAATATTCAGGAATCAGAACATTAAGCCTCTTGTTGGTGATGATGTGGAGATTGACATTATTGACCAGGATAAGATGACGGGGAATGTTACAAACATTTTTCCGAGAAAGAATGTTCTGATCAGACCTCCGGTTGCGAATGTAGATCAGGCAATGATCCTGTTTGCAATTGTCCATCCGAATCCAAGTTATAATCTGCTGGACAGATTTCTGATTATGATGGGACAGCAGAAACTTCCGGTTATAATCTGCTTTAATAAACAGGATATTGCAACAAAGCAAGAGCAGCAGATGCTATCAGATGCTTATGAAAAATGCGGGTACCAGGTCTTATTTATCAGTGTTGCAAAGAGCCGTGGGATTGGAGCACTGCAGGAAGTTCTGCAGGGGAAAACTACGGTAATTGCCGGACCGAGTGGTGTCGGCAAATCCTCGCTGATTAATCTGCTTCATCCGCAGGCCAATATGGAAACAGGTGAGTTAAGCAAAAAGATTGCCAGAGGAAAGAATACGACCAGGCATTCTGAGCTTTTTTGTATAAACAGTATGAAAGGTGAACATTCCACCTATATGATGGATACACCGGGGTTTACGTCCCTTTATCTGAAGGATGTTGCATTGCAGCAATTACGGGATTATTATCCGGAATTTGAACCTTTTGAACCTGCGTGCAGATTCACAGGCTGTTCCCATATTACAGAGCCGGACTGTGCAGTAATCAGAGCTCTTTCTGAGAATAGAATTGCAAAAGTACGATATGATAATTACCGGGTTTTGTATGAAGAATTGAAAAATCAGAAGCCGGTTTACGGAAAGAAGGAAAAAATATGAAATTAGGAATTGTCGGGTTACCAAACGTCGGAAAAAGCACACTGTTCAATTCACTGACCAAGGCAGGTGCGGAAGCCGCAAATTACCCGTTCTGTACAATTGATCCGAATGTCGGTGTGGTTGCAGTACCGGATGTGAGACTCAAGAAACTGGGAGAACTGTATCATTCCAAAAAGGTTACCCCTGCAGCAATTGAATTTGTTGATATTGCGGGACTTGTTAAGGGTGCATCAAAAGGAGAAGGCCTCGGCAATCAGTTCCTGAGCAATATTCGTGAAGTGGATGCAATTGTACATGTTGTGCGCTGCTTTGAAGATACAAACGTAATACATGTGGATGGAAATGTTGATCCGGTAAGAGATATCGAAACCATTAATATTGAACTTGTTTTTTCTGATCTGGAAGTTCTGGAACGCCGTATTGCAAAAGTTGCCAAAACTGCCAGAATGGATAAGGCTGCAGGGAAGGAACTGGATCTTCTGAACCGGATCAAGGCACATCTGGAAGACGGAAAGCTTGCCAAGGATATGGAAATATCCGATGAGGATGATTTGAATCTGATGCAGGGATATAATCTGCTGACATGGAAACCGGTAATTTTTGCCGCAAATGTGAAGGATGATGATCTTGCAGATGACGGAGCAGGTAATCAGCACGTTGCAGCTGTTCGAAAATGGGCGCAGGCAAATGGAAGCGAAGTCTTTGTAATCAGTGCACAGATTGAAGCAGAGATTTCAGAACTGGATGATGCTGAAAAGGCAGAGTTTTTGGAAGGAATGGGACTTACCAAATCGGGACTTGAGAAACTGATTGAAGCAAGTTATCATACACTCGGACTGATGAGTTTCCTGACATCAGGGGAAGATGAGACAAGAGCGTGGACCATCCGGATCGGTACGAAAGCACCACAGGCGGCAGGAAAGATCCATACTGATTTCGAACGCGGTTTTATTAAAGCAGAAGTTATTAATTATCAGGACCTTTTAAATGAAGGATCGCTTGGTGCAGCAAGAGAAAAGGGACTGGTACGTATGGAAGGCAAAGAGTATGTCGTTCAGGACGGGGATGTGATACTGTTCCGTTTCAACGTATGACAGGAGGTTCAGCATGCCGGATATAATGGGTGATATGGATATTGCGTTTCCACATTTGGGAATATATTTAAAAAATGTTCCAAAGAGTTTTGAAATTTTTGGCTTTCGGATTGCTTTTTATGGTGTAATTATTGGAATCGGTGTTCTGCTGGCAGTATTACTTGTCTCAAAAATTGCAGATAAGACGGGACAGGATTCGGATTCCTACTGGGATTTATCCATCTATCTGATCATTTTCTCTATTATAGGTGCACGGCTGTATTATGTTGTTTTTGCATGGAATACATATAAGGACAATCTGATCAGTATATTCTTTATCCGTAATGGCGGGCTTGCAATTTATGGTGGTGTGATAGCCGGATTCCTGACATTAGCCGTGTATGTGAAGATTCATAAGAAAAGCTATCGGCAGATGGCAGACACAGGCGTATACGGACTGGTTCTTGGGCAGATGATCGGCAGATGGGGGAATTTTACCAATCGGGAAGCCTTTGGACAGTACACGGACAGCCTTCTGGCAATGCGTCTTCCCAAAGACATGGTGCGCCAGAATGAGATCGCAGAGAGTATCGCATCGCATATCGTACAGGGAACCAATTATATACAGGTACATCCTACTTTTTTATATGAAAGCCTGTGGAATCTGTGTCTTCTGATATTGATGCTGTTTTATCTGAAACATAAAAAGTTCCATGGAGAGATATGTCTTTTATATCTGGGCGGATATGGTCTTGGGAGAGCATGGATCGAAGGACTCCGGACTGATCAGCTTCTGATTCCCGGAACAATGGTAGCTGTTTCACAGGTGCTTGCACTTTGCCTTGTTGTTGCTGCTGTGATAACGGATATTGCAGTCCGGGTCCGGCTTCACCAAAATGGAGGAAGGCTTGCGTCTGATATCCTGGTTGATGAACAGAATGTCAGAGACCTGGAAAATAAAAGAAAAGCAGAAGCGGAAAAGCAGACAGAAGAAAAGTGAAAAAAAAAATAAATTTTTTTTATCTGAAACATTTCCATATATGTTGTATCAATCAATTTACTCAAGCACAAGATGATGTAAAAAAGCGCCTTGCAGAAACCTGCAAGGCGCTTTTTTACGTGTAGTGGCGGCGTTTCACAGGTTGCCAACAAAAGTTTTTTGATATAAAATCAGATTAGGTGGTAAAAAGTGGCTGAAAGTGGATGAAAGTGGTAAAAAAGTGGGCACAATGTTCAAGGGAGAGTATAGTCATGCAATTGATGCAAAAGGAAGACTGATCATCCCCTCAAAATTCCGTGAGATTCTCGGAAACGAGTTTGTCGTTACAAAGGGATTTGATGGATGTCTGTTTGTTTTTGCCAATGAGGGCTGGGAACAGTTTGAAGCCAAATTACAGGCATTACCGCTTGATAAACCGGAAGCAAGACAGCTTGGCAGATTTTTTATTGCAGGAGCAATTGATGCGGAAGTAGACAAACAGGGAAGAATATTGTTGCCCGGTAACCTTCTGAGTTATGCGGCGATTGAAAAGGAAGCGGTTGTAGCTGGTGTGGGAAACCGCGTTGAAATATGGAGCAGTGAGAGATGGTCGGATACAACGACTTTTGAAGATATTAATGATATTGCAGCAAAAATGAGTGAATGGGGATTAAGTATCTGATTCTTACGGGAAGAGAGTTACAACAGGGGTGAAAAATGGAGTTTAAACATGCATCCGTACTTCTTGCGGAGACGTTGGATAATCTGAATATCAAGCCGGATGGACTTTACCTGGACGGAACGCTTGGGGGTGGAGGACATTCCTATCATATTGCCGAGAAACTCACAGCCGGAGGAAGACTGATCGGGATAGATCAGGATGAAGAAGCCATTGCTGCTGCAACAAAACGCCTGGAACCGTTCAGTGATCGCGTAACAATTATCAGGGATAATTATGAAAATGCTGTTACAAGATTACGGGAAATCGGAATAACAGGAGTAGACGGGATATTGCTGGATCTGGGAGTATCTTCCTATCAGCTTGATAATGTGCAGCGTGGATTTTCCTATAAGTTTGATACGGAGCTGGATATGCGTATGGATACCAGGCAGAATCTTTCAGCCCGCGATATTGTGAATACCTGGTCAGAAATGGAAATTTACCATATTATACGTGATTATGGAGAAGATCAGTTTGCCAAGAATATTGCCAAACATATTGTAATGGCGAGAAAAGATAAGCCGATCGAGACAACAGGGCAGCTGAATGAAATCATTCATGCGGCAATTCCGGCGAAGATGCGTGAACGCGGCGGGCATCCATCCAAAAAAACATTTCAGGCAATCCGAATTGCCTGTAACAGAGAATTGGATGTTTTACAGAATTCGCTCGATGGTATGATTGATTTTCTGAATCCACAGGGGAGAATTTGTGTTATTACTTTCCATTCCCTTGAGGATCGTATTGTAAAAGTGAATTTCAGAAAAAATGAGAATCCATGTACCTGTCCGCCGGAATTCCCGGTCTGTATCTGTGGGAATATTTCAAAAGGCAGGGTTATTACGAGAAAACCGGTTCTTCCTACGGAAGAAGAACTTTCAGAAAATAAGCGTTCCAAGAGTGCAAAACTTCGAGCATTTGAAAAAAAGGGATAATGGAAAAGAAATTATGAGGAAGGGGGACAGATAACCATGGCTACCAGTCAGGGAAGACGTATGCAATATAGCGGAAGCACTACAGGACGTACCGTTTATGTCAATGGAAATGCCGTAAGACAGGCAGAGCCGGATTATGTGCAGGTACATTCCAGACGTACTGCAAATCATACCAATCACAGGGCACGCCATATGACTTTTGGTTATCTCCTCTTTTTGTCTGGCGCATTGATTCTTGCAGGACTGATTCTGACGTGGTATATTACAATGCAGTCAGAAATAACCAACAGTGTAAAACATATATCCACACTGGAGAGCCAGCTGAATGAATTGAAGCAGGAAAACGATGAGGCATATAATAAAGCGAACAGCAGTCGTGACCTGGAAGAAATCAAAAAAATTGCGATTCAGGAATATGGCATGCAGTATGCAGATCAGGGACAGATTGTTACCTATTCTGATGAAGGCGGAAATGATTATGTTCGCCAGAATGCAGATATTCCGGATGCTTCTGGAAAATAGGAAGGCAATACGGTTATAAAATGAAACAGAATGGGAAAAAGCAGAAATTCACGGTCGGAATGAAAAAAAAGCTTGTGGTAATGTTTATTATCATTTTGCTGGTTTTTGTGGGACTATGTGCGAAACTTGTATTGATCAATAAGGATAAAGGGGCAGAGTATAAGAAGCAGGTGCTGTCGCAGCAGCAGTATGATTCGAAGACGCTGCCCTTTCGACGTGGTGAAATCACGGATAAGAACGGAACCATTCTCGCGGTAAGCGAGAAAGTCTACAGTGTAATACTGGATGCAAAACAGTTGCTTTCCAGTAAGGAAAATGTTGATCCTACGGTCAAGGCTCTTGTTGGAAACTTTGGTTTGAAAGAGAGTGATTTAAAACAGTATCTGAATGATAATCCTTCTTCCCAGTATTATGTTTTAAAAAAGAAGCTGCCTTATGATCAGATAGCAAAATTCAAAGAAATGCAAACACCCGGGACAGACAGTTATAATGATAAGATTCAGGGAGTCTGGTTTGAAGAAAGCTATGTGAGAAATTATCCGAACGGTTCTCTTGCATGTGATCTGATCGGGTTTACGACAAGTGATAACAACGGGCAATACGGGCTGGAGGAATATTACAATAATACGCTTTCAGGGACACCCGGCAGGGAATATGGTTATCTGGACGATGATTCCAATCTGGAGCGGACAACAATTGCCGCGGAGGATGGGGACAGTCTTGTCACATCGATAGACGGGAATATACAGACAATTGTGGAGAAATATCTGCAGAAGTTCAATGATGAGCATAAAGATGGTGCACATCCCGGAAACGGAGCAAACAATGTCGGCTGTGTCGTAATGGATATTCACACGGGAAATATTCTTGCAATGGCAAGTTATCCCAAGTATGATCTGAATGACACCAAAAACATCCAGAATCTGATTGGTATGCGGATGATGGATGATAAAGGAAACAAAGTCGAGATTACAGATACAGAGCCGGGATATATTACAGCGGATAATGTCAGTACGCTGAAGGGAGACCAGCTTTATCAGAATTACAATGCATTATGGAAGAATTTCTGTATTTCAGATACCTATGAACCCGGATCTGTTGCAAAGCCGTTTACAGTTGCAGCAGGACTGGAATCGGGAAGTATTACCGGAAATGAAGTATACCAGTGCAACGGATTTCTGCATGTCGGAGATTATGATATCAAATGCCATAATGTATATGGACATGGTGCAGTATCGGTTGAGCGGGGAATTGAGGTATCCTGCAATGTTGCAATGATGTATGTTGCACAGGCGACAGGTGTTCAGAACTTTACCAAATTCCAGCAGATTTTCGGATTTGGACTTAAGACGAATATTGATCTTGCAGGGGAAGCAAGGACCCAGGGACTTACCTATACGGCAGAAAATATGGGACCGACAGAACTTGCCACCTGTTCTTTCGGACAGGGCTTTAACGTTTCCATGGTTGAGATGATTTCGGCATTTTGTTCCCTAGTTAATGGAGGGTATTATTATGAACCGCATGTGGTCAGCAAAATAGTAAGTCCAAGTGGAGCAACGGTACAGAACATTGAACCCAGAATCCTTCGCCAGACCGTATCACAGACGACTTCAGACAAAATAATTGAATTCTGTGATCAGGTAGTAGCGGGACCGGAAGGAACCGGTAAAACAGCAAGACCGGCCGGTTATATGATTGGTGGTAAGACAGGAACCGCAGAGACCGTTCCGAGAAATAAAAAGGATTATGTTGTATCTTTTATGGGGTATGCCCCTGCAAAAGATCCGCAGATCGCAATTTATGTTGTTGTGGACAGACCCAATGTTATCATTCAGGATGATGCAAAGTTCGCTACCGGAATTGTCAGAAACATTTTGACTGAAGTTATGCCATATCTGAACTTTCCGATGACAGAAGCACTTTCCGATGAGGAAAAAGCAGAACTGGAGCAGCTGAAGGAAGAGTCTGTGACAACAGCTGCGGTAGCATCTTCAGGGGATTCTTCTGATGCTTCCTCTTCGGCTTCTTCAGACAGTTCCGCATCATCAGCATCTGCCGCTACTTCTGATGCGGCAGCCGCGGGAACCGGCAATCAGGTATGGAAAACATTTGACGTTGATCCTGCAACGGGATATTATGTTGATCCGAATACAGGCAATCTGATTGATCCCGAAACAGGAGATGTTGTCAACGGATCGGTTATGAGTGGTATTGATGATTCTGCTGATGCGGCAACCGGTTCGGCAGCCGGTTCCGCAACAAGTAAGTGAGGATAAATAGAATGAATTTTGTTACAGAAAATATTCTTCCGGTTATAGCATCTTTTTTGATCAGTGTACTTTTGGGACCGATTGTAATTCCATTTTTGCATAAATTGAAAGTGGGACAGACAGAAAGAGAGGAAGGTCTTCGGTCACATCAGAAGAAGACAGGAACACCGACAATGGGCGGAGTCATTTTTCTGATTCCGGTTTTGATGATTTCTCTTTTTTATGTCGGAGAATGTCCGGAAATTGTTGCGGTACTGATTCTGACATTTGGGTATGGCGCAATTGGTTTTGCAGATGATTTTATTAAAGTTGTGCTGCACAGAAATCTGGGACTGCGGGCATGGCAGAAGTTGCTGGCACAGTTTGGTGTTACGGGGATTTTTGCTGTATATCTGCTAAACTGTACGGATATTACACTTGCAATGCAGCTTCCTTTTACAGACAAAATGTTGGATTTCGGATGGATGAATATTCCGATTCTGTTTTTTATTGCACTTGGAACAGCCAACGGAACGAATTTTACAGATGGGGTAGATGGACTTTGCGGATCGGTAACGGCTGTTGTTGCAGCATTTTTTGCGGTAGCTGCACTCCATCTGGGAAGCAGTGTGTCGCCTGTTGCCTGTTCACTGCTGGGCGCTCTGCTGGGCTATCTGTGTTATAATGTTTACCCGGGAAAGGTCATGATGGGAGACACCGGATCACTTGCAATTGGGGGCTTCGTAACGGCAATTGCCTATGTCCTGCATTTGCCGATTTTTATTGTAATCGTCGGATTTATCTATGCACTGGAAGATATATCAGTTATGCTGCAGGTAAGTTATTTTAAAATAACACATGGAAAAAGAATTTTTAAAATGGCACCGATTCATCATCATTTTGAATTGTGCGGATGGTCAGAGACAAGAGTTGTTAATGTTTTTACGACAATAACGATTCTGATGGCTCTGATTGCATATGCCGCAATGCTGTGATCATTTCGCATAAAATAGATAGAAAGGCAGATGAATTAACATGTCAAAAATAGATTTATACGGCGAAAAGGTACTGGTAATCGGGTCGGGACTTAGTGGAATCGGAGCAGTTAAACTTTTAAGAGAAGCAGGGGCAATAACGGTTTTACTGGATGAAAACGAGAAAGTAGTCGTTTCGGATATCAGAAGCAGGTTGGGAGAAACGGACAGTGCGGATACCCGGATCATTATCGGAAAACTGCAGGATGATATGATAGCACAATTTACACTTGCAGTTCCCAGTCCGGCAGTTCCGCTTGATTCAGAAATCATTTGCAGATTAAGGGATCATCAGGTCAGAATCTGGAGTGAAATTGAACTGGCATATAACTATGCACAGGGAAGATTGATTGCAATCACAGGTACGAACGGTAAAACGACAACTACAACACTTGTCGGAGAAATTATGAAGGCTTATTACAGTTCTGTTTTTGTTGTCGGAAATATCGGGTATTCCTATGCAGGCCAGGCCAGAAGTACACAAAGTGATTCGGTTACCGTTGCTGAAATCAGCAGTTTTCAATTGGAGGCGGTTGAGAATTTTCATGCAAATGTGTCAGCAATTCTGAATATTACACCGGATCATCTCAATCGTCATCATACAATGGAATGCTATGTTCAGATGAAGGAACAGATAGCCAACGGGCAGACACAGGAGGATACATGTGTTCTGAATTATGATAATGACTATACGAGAGCTTTTGGCGAATCCTGTCCTGCAAAAGTTGTTTTTTTCTCATCGCATCAGAAATTGCAGAAGGGACTGTATCTGGATGGAGAGGAAATTATCCTGGCAGGGGACAGTGAGCCGGTCAGGCTGATGAATGTACATGATATGAATCTGGTAGGTCTTTGTAATGTGGAAAATGTTATGGCTGCAATAGCAGTCTCACTGGCAATGCAGGTTCCGATGGAAACAATATTGCGGGTGGTTCGTGCGTTTAAAGCGGTTGAGCATAGGATTGAGTTTGTTGCCACAAAAAGGGGTGTTGATTATTATAATGATTCAAAGGGAACCAATCCGGACGCGGCAATTCAGGGAATCAGAGCAATGAGCAGAAAAACTTATCTGATCGGAGGCGGGTACGATAAGGGCAGTGAGTATGACGAATGGATCGAAAGTTTTGACGGGAAAGTCAAAGAACTGGTTCTGATTGGACAGACAAAGGAAAAAATTGCTGCCTGTGCAGAAAAGCATGGTTATCACCAGATACATTTTGCGGATACATTTGAGGATGCAATGAATTACTGTACCGGGCAGGCACAGTCCGGAGAAGCGGTTTTGCTTTCTCCGGCCTGTGCAAGCTGGGATATGTTTCCAAATTATGAAACGCGTGGCAGGATATTCAAATCATATGTAAATCATCTGGACGACTGATGGCGGGATACAGTACCGGAAGGGAAAAAGGCGTTTATGAATGAGGCGGAGCAGAGGCTGAAAGAAAGATTCAAAAAAGAGTTCTATGTAGATTATGGGCTTATTTTTATTGTGCTCTTTTTGCTGGCATTCGGACTTGTAATGCTGTATTCAACCAGCTCATATGAAGCAAATCTGGAACTTGGTGATTCGACTTATTATTTCAAACATCAGCTTGCGGCAATCGGCGCAGGTGTGGGTGTTATGATCGTATTATCGCATTTCCCAAGTTACAGATTGCTCAGTAAACTTGCCATACCTGCTTACATTGGATCTGCAATTCTTCTTTTCATGGTTATTCCCTTCGGATATACTGCAAACGGAGCAAGAAGGTGGATCAGAATTCTGGGAGTATCTGTTCAGCCGGCCGAGGTGGCGAAAATCGGGATGATTGTCTTTCTGGCCAGTCTGATCTGCAAAATGCAGAAGAATATTGTGCCGAGAAAAGGTTTCTGGTTCGTTATGGCAACACCGCTGCCGATCTGTATCATGGTTTATGGCATTACATCCAATCTGAGCTCTGCAGTCATTATTTTGGGAATCGCATTTCTGATGCTGTTTGTTGCAACTCCGGGATATCGCAGATTTTTTCTGATTATCGGTGGCGGCGTATCATTTGTCGCGGTAATAGTATATGCCATATCAAAGGCAAGTTACTCCAGCGGCATGAACTATCGTTTTGCCCGTGTTCTTGCATGGCTTGATCCGGAAGCATATGCAAGCGGGAAGGGATTTCAGACGCTGCAGGCACTATATGCGATTGGTTCAGGCGGCGTTTTCGGGAAAGGACTTGGACAAAGCATGCAGAAAATGGGGTTCATACCGGAAGCACAGAACGATATGATCTTTTCCATTATCTGTGAGGAACTGGGATTGTTTGGCGCAATAGCGGTAATTATGATGTTTGTTCTGCTGATCTGGAGACTGATGATTATTGCCAATAATGCACCGGATCTTTTCGGGGCACTTCTGGTTGTAGGTGTTATGGGACATATATCTATTCAGGTAATTCTGAATATAGCAGTAGTGACCAATGTAATACCCAATACCGGAATCACACTGCCCTTTATCAGTTATGGAGGATCTGCTGTGCTTCTGCAGCTGGCAGAGATCGGAATTGTTCTGAATGTTGCCAGAAATATTCCCCTAAGCGATTAGACAGGTCGAACGGATGACAAAAAGGAAAAAAATAAAGTACAGAAAAAAAGAGAAAGTATATAAGAAAAAAAACAGGCTGACAGTCAAAAAGACAGTTAATCAGAAGCGGGTATTTTCAAGACCGGTTTTTCATAAGCCGGATTTTGGTAAAGCATTCAGAATGCATAAAAGTTTGCTGATTCTGATCATAACGATATTGATGGGATTACTGGTGGCGCTGGGCGGCCTGATTTATATCAGGTGTAATTATACCGTTACAAATGTTTATGTGGAAGGAAATACATATTACACAGACCAGGAAATTGTAGATATGGTGATGAAGGGCAGATTTTCTCATAACTCGATTTTTCTTGCCATAAAATACAGGGATAAGAGTATCGAAAATGTTCCTTTTGTGGAAAAAATGGATGTGCATATTCTGTCACCTGATACAATCCGGATTAATGTATATGAAAAAGCGCTTGCAGGATATGTGGAATATCTGGGACGATACATGTATTTTGACAGAGAGGGTACAGTAGTAGAAAGCTCCAAGGAAAAAGCGAATGATGTTCCCCAGGTTATGGGGCTGCAGTTCAATTATGTGGTTATGTATAAAAAGCTTCCGGTGGATAATAAAGATATTTTTGCAGAAATTCTTGATATTACGCAGCTTTTGAATAAATATAACCTGAAGGCGGATCGTATTTTTTTTGATTCTGATTACAATGTATATCTGTATTTTGATAAAATAGAAGTCAGTATCGGTAAGGAAGATAATATTGATGAAAAGATCATACAGTTACAGTATATTTTGCCTGATCTTTCCGGTAAGAGCGGAGTTCTTGAAATGAGTGATTACGATGAAAATACAAAAAATGTGACATTCAAACAAAATTCCAGTGGGTAAGATGTTTCGTTAATGTGCTGTATATCGCAAAAAAACAGGTTGATAAATTCGGTAAAAAATTATATCATATCATGGTAAAGAGTTATATGTACCGTGAAGGAGGAGCTGTCTTGCTGGAGATCAAATCGAATGATGCAGAGAATGCCTGCAAAATAATTGTCGTCGGGGTGGGCGGCGCAGGCAACAATGCTGTTAATAGAATGGTTGAAGAGAATATTACAGGAGTAGAGTTTATCGGCATGAATACCGATAAGCAGGCTTTGCAGCTGTGCAAGGCACCCAAGCTCTTACAGATCGGTGAGAAGCTGACCAAAGGACTTGGAGCCGGAGCGCGCCCTGAAGTGGGAGAAAAGGCTGCGGAGGAGAGCTCAGAAGATATTACCGGGGCAATCAAGGGTGCGGACATGGTGTTCGTAACATGTGGAATGGGTGGTGGAACCGGAACAGGTGCTGCTCCCGTTGTTGCCAAAATTGCGAAGGAAATGGGAATTCTGACAGTAGGTATTGTAACAAAGCCTTTCAGCTTTGAAGCACGTACCAGAATGCAGAATGCACTTGGAGGTATTGAAAATCTCAAGAGCAGTGTGGATACACTGATTGTCATTCCCAATGATAAGCTGCTTCAGATTGTGGACAGACGTACGACAATGCCGGATGCGCTGAAAAAAGCGGATGAAGTATTGCAGCAGGCTGTTCAGGGTATCACTGACCTGATTAATGTACCTGGACTGATCAATCTTGATTTTGCAGATGTTCAGACGGCTATGAAAGGCAAGGGGATTGCCCATATCGGAATCGGTGCAGGGCAGGGTGACCATAAGGCTGCAGATGCAGTTAAACTGGCAGTTGAAAGTCCTCTTCTGGATACCACAATTGCAGGTGCTACAGATGTTATTGTAAATGTGTCAGGTGATATCGGACTGGCAGATGCCTCAGATGCTACGGATTATGTGCGTCAGCTTGCAGGTGAAAATGCCAATATTATCTTTGGTGCAGTGTATGATGAAGCAAGAACAGATTCCTGTAATATTACAGTAATTGCAACAGGAATTGATGATAAGGCCGCTGCAAAAGCGCAGATGGCTGCAGTACAGGCAGCGCAGGCCGCAGTACAGGCGGCAAGGACAACCGCAACACCTTCTACACCTGCACAGACGGTACTTCCAACCGGTAATTTTACAACGCTGACTGCAGCAAGACCATTGGGAACCGGCACAGCAGCGCCTGCAGCACCTGCGCAGAATGCTCCTTTGCCTGCAAGACCGGTGGCAGGGCTGAATCGTCCGGAAAGTGTCAGAAGTACAGTAGAGCCGAAATCACTTAAGATTCCGGAGTTTCTGCAGAGAAAATAATTAAATGAAAGCTGCCGACGGTAGTTGACGAAAAGCATGTCGATTGATTTATTTCGTTTTTAAGAAAGCGGTCAGTTGATATGCTTTTTTATAGTTATCAATTCGGAAAATGTTTTTTAAACTGAAGCTTGCGAAATACGTAAAGCTTAGTGTGTGGAAGAGTGAAAAAAGGAGATAATAGAAATGAAGTGCCCATTTTGCGGAAAAGATGATACCAGAGTAATTGATTCCAGGCCGGCGGATGATAATACATCAATCAGACGCAGGCGTGTCTGTGATTCCTGCGGAAAAAGATTTACCACATATGAAAAGGTTGAGACAATTCCGCTGATTGTTATTAAAAAGGACAATAACCGGGAACCTTATGATCGTGCCAAGATCGAGGCAGGTGTGCTCAGAGCCTGTCACAAAAGACCGGTCAGTGCCCAGCAGATCACGCATCTGGTAGATGAAGTGGAAACGGAGATTTTCAACAGAGAGCAGAAAGAAATTCCGAGCCGTGTAATCGGAGAACTGGTTATGGATAAGATGAAAGATCTTGAACCGGTGGCGTATGTTCGTTTTGCTTCTGTTTACAGAGAATTTAAGGATATCAATACCTTTATGGATGAATTGAAAGAAGTGATCAGTAAGGAAGCAGATGGGACGATACGGGATAATACAGACAAAAGTACACCGCTTCTAAAGAAAGAGTAACTCTTGACATTTATTTAACAAACTCTTATAGTGTTTTTAGAATAAAATATTATCTCAAAGGAAGGATTGTAGCATGATGAAAAGAGGAAGCAGACGAGGGAAGAACCTTGCACTTTTTCTGATCGTGTTAACAACACTGACTATTGCACTGAGCGGATGCGCAGGCGACAAGGCAGAGGATTCTTCAAAAATTACCATCGGAATACCTCAGGATATTGACAGTCTTGACCCCCATAAAGCAGAAGGGGCAGGAACAAGAGAGGTACTGTTTAACATTTATGAAGGACTTGTTAAACCGGATGGAAATGGTAATCTGAACCCTGCTGTAGCCAGTAATTACACGATTTCGGAAGATGGCAAAACGTATACGTTTACGTTGCGTGATGGAATTAAGTTCCATAATGGAAATCCGGTTACGGTGGAGGATATCAAGTATTCAATTGATCGATGTGCCGATACCAGTAAAGGAGATCCTCTGGTATCGGCTTTTTCTAATATTGACAGTGTGAATATTCTGGATCAGTCGCATGTGTCAATTGTTTTAAAGAAAACGGATACCGATTTTCTAAGTTATCTCACAACAGCAATTATTCCAAAGGAGAATACAGATCCTGAAAATAATCCGGTCGGGACGGGTCCGTATATGTATGTATCACGTTCTCCACAGGAAAATATTATTCTGAAGAAGTTTGCTGATTACTGGAACACAGATAATGCGGCACATATTGAAAATGTGACATTTAAAGTAGAGTCCAATGCGGATGCCATTGTAATGGATCTGGAGGGCGGTTCCATTGATATGTTTGCCCGGGTGACCACTACGCAGGCCGCGCAGCTTTCGGATCAGTTTAAAGTATATGAAGGTGAGATGAATCTGGTACAGGCGCTTTATCTGAACAACGCCGTGAAACCCTTTAATGATGTGAAAGTAAGGCAGGCATTATGTTACGCAATTGATAAGCAGGCTGTTCTTGACTTTGTATCAGATGGGAAGGGTGAACTTCTGGGAAGCAGTATATATCCGTCTTTTTCGAAATATTTTGTACCGGAGCTGAATAATACTTATAGTCAGGATTTGGATAAGGCTAAGGCTCTTTTGAAAGAGGCAGGATATCCCGATGGGTTTACATTCACCATTACGGTTCCGTCTAATTATTCCCAGCATATAGATACTGCGCAGGTATTGGCGGAACAGCTTGAAAAAATCGGTGTGAAAGCCAACATTCAGCAGGTGGAATGGAATAATTGGCTCTCTGATGTCTATACAAACCGTAACTATGAAGCAACCGTAATCGGCGTGGATGCTTCCACTCTGAATGCACCGGCGCTGCTTGGCAGATTTGTATCCACGGCAGACAACAACTTTACAAATTATAATAATGCAGATTATGATGCAGCTTATGCAAAAGCGGAAGCAGAAACGGATGACGATAAGAAAACTGCGGACTTCAAGGAATGCGAAACCATTCTTTCCACGGATGCCGCAAATGTCTATATTCAGGATCTTCCGGAATTCGTTGCATTAAATAAGAAATATACAGGGTACGTATTCTATCCGCTATATGCGCAGGATGTCGCAAAGCTCCGTCTTGCGGATGATACGACCGGCAAGTAAAATCATAAAACGAGGAATACACAGATGCGATATGTACTGAAAAAAGTCTTCATGATGGCTCTTACACTGGTCGTTGTTTCTGTCTGTGTTTTCCTCGCTTTTCATGTTATCCCGGGAGATCCTGCGACAAGGCTTTTGGGTACACAGGGAACTCCGGCACAGGTTGAAGCACTGCGGGAGCAGATGGGACTTAAGGATCCATTGTATCAGCAGTATTTCAGATGGGCTGTTTCTTTTTTGCATGGGGATCTTGGAACTTCATATGTCTACAGTCAGTCGGTGTCATCCATGCTGGCATCCAAGATCCCGATTACATTTTCACTTGCAATGATGTCTTTTGTTTTTATGATTCTGATCTCCATTCCGCTTGGAATTTATACCGCCAGGCATGAAAACGGGATGGCAGACCGGATCATCATGACAGTTAATCAGATCATCATGGCGATTCCGCCATTTTTTTCCGGAATTCTGATCACATACATATTTGGCATGATGCTGCATCTGTTCATTCCAGGTGGGTTTATATCGTATGATATAAGTATTGGCGGATTTCTTGGCTATCTGATTTTTCCGGCAATTGCAATAGCCCTTCCCAAAGCTGCAATGGCGACAAAACTTTTGCGTGGATCGGTGATAGATGAGGCATCTAAAGATTATACAAGAACGGCATACAGCCGCGGCAATACGGTAAATGGTGTGTTGTACAGGCACGTACTCCAAAATGCCATGATTCCGGTAATTACCTTTATTGGAATGGCGCTTGCGGATATGGTAGCCGGCAGCATCGTGATCGAGCAGGTGTTTGGAATTCCGGGAATCAGCAGGATCCTGCTGACCTCCATCAGCAACAGGGATTATCCGGTCGTAGAGGCGATTATCATGGGAATTGCAATGCTGGTTATTCTGATAAACTTCCTGGTGGATATGATATACAGAATCATTGATCCCAGAATCAGCGACTGAATCCGGGAAAAGCAGAAGTGCCTGAGAATATCTGCGATTGCAGCTTGGAGGAGAACTTGAGGAAACTTTCGGATTGGACAAAAAGAATGGCGAAATACCATAATGCATATATGACAGCAGGCTGTGTCCTTTCCGGGATTATTCTGCTGATGCTGTTAGTCGGAATCTTTTTTTCACCATATGACCCGACACAGATGGATGCATCTGCAAAGTTGCAGGGAATCTCATGGAAGCATATCATGGGAACGGATCATATGGGGCGGGATGTTTTCAGCCGTGTTCTCTATGGGAGCCGCGTGACCTTAATTATCGCAACCGGTACGGTAGCGATCGGTGCAGGAGCAGGTACCCTGATAGGGGCACTGACCGGCTTCTACGGTGGAATTTTTGATGAAATCATGATGCGGATCATTGATGCGCTTTTTGCATTTCCGAGCGTGCTTCTGGCGCTGGTGTTTGTCAGTCTGTTCAGCACGGGAACGTATGAAGTGATGATTTCACTTGGAATTGCTTTTATTCCGAGTTTTGCAAGAATTGTACGAAGTGAGTTTCTGCGATGTCGAAATATGGATTATGTGAAAAGTGCCAAAATGCAGGGAGCAACGGATCTGCGGATTATTTTTCTGCATATTATGCCGAATATACGGGGTGTGCTTTTATCTTCCATATTGATCGGCTTTAATAATGCTGTGCTTGCAGAAGCCGGACTGAGTTATCTGGGAATCGGCTCACAGCCGCCTTATGCAAGCCTTGGGAAAATGCTCTCAGATGCACAGCAGTATATATTCTCTGCACCTGCATATGTATTCGGTCCGGGAATTGTAATCATTATGATGGTTCTGGGATTTTCCTTTCTCGGGGAAGGCATCAGAAAGGTACAGGGATGATGAGGAAATCATATGAGTGAAGAGATACTTGCCGTGTCTGATTTGCAGATTGAATTTCATGATCATCAGTTTCCGGAAACGGTGGTATATGATTTTGATCTGGAACTGGAAAAGGGTGAAATTGTCGGAATCGTAGGTGAGTCAGGTTCAGGAAAGAGTATGAGTGCACTGGCGATTGCAGGTCTTTTGCCCAGACACAATATGAAAAAAAGTGGAAAAATCATGTATGACGGGCAGAATCTGCTGGTCTGCGACAGAAAGATTCTGCGCAGTTATCAGGGGAACAGGATTGCCATGATTTTTCAGGAACCGATGACTTCGCTGAATCCGGTAAAACGGATCGGCTGGCAGGTAGAAGAAAGTCTTCGGATTCATGTGCCTGAGATGTCCAAAGAGGAACGCAGGCAGAAGGCTGTTTCCATGCTGGAAGCAGTGGGCCTTCATGAATCTGCGAAGGTATATGAGATGTATCCGCATGAACTTTCCGGCGGTATGCGGCAGAGAGTAATGATTGCGGCAGCAATGATTGCAGATCCGGAGATTCTGATTGCAGATGAGCCGACTACTGCGCTGGATGTGACTGTGCAGGCACAGATTGTGGAACTGCTCAGGAAAATCAATCGCGAAAAGGGAACGTCCATTATTTTTATTTCGCATGATCTGAGCCTTGTCAGACAATTGTGCAGAGAGATAATTGTCATGCAGGATGGTCGAATTGTCGAGAGCGGGACAGCGGAGGAAATATTCCGGAATCCGGGACAGGAATATACGAGAAAGCTGATTGCAGCAATACCCAGAGTGGATCTGTCTGTACCACGTTGCAGTGTGCAGAGCAAAGGACTGGGGAGAAATGGAAGGACAGAATAATCTGTCAGAGGATAAATCATGGGATATTCTGAAAAGACAGCAGATGAAATGGAGAGGCAGCGTCCTGCACTCCAGGTATCGCATCTTGACGTTTTTTATAAAAAAAGAAAAGAAAGTTTTCTGAAAAAAGCTGACAGAAAGCAGGCACTATATGATGTTTCCTTTAACCTGCAGGAAGGAGAAGTGCTTGGCCTCGTGGGCGAGAGCGGCTGCGGGAAATCAACGCTTGCCAGAGCCATTGTCGGGATCAATCGGGATTATCAGGGAACCATCATTCAGAAATATCCACGTCCACAGATGATATTTCAGGATCCGTACGGAAGTCTGAATCCTGCCAGAACGGTGGAGTGGCTGCTGAAGGAACCACTGCGTGTCGACAGAAGCCGCAGCTGGTCAGAATCGGAGCAGCAGGAAAGGCTTACAGAAGTTCTGGAACAGATTGAATTTCCCAAGGAACTGCTCTCACGTTATCCGTCGCAGCTTTCCGGCGGACAACGGCAGCGGGTTGCAATTGGTGCAGCACTGATGCAGTCTCCAAGGCTTCTTATTGCAGATGAACCGGTGTCGGCGCTTGATGTAACGATTCAGGCACAGATCATGGAACTGCTTCATTCACTTCATCAGGAGCTGGGGCTGTCCATTCTGTTTATTTCTCATGATCTCAGGGTCGTGTATGAGATGTGTGATCATGTACTGATCATAAAGGATGGCAGAGTTGTCGAATACGGAGAAACGGATGACATATACAGGACGCCGCAGAAAGCATATACCAGACAGCTGCTGAAGGCCGCTGGAATTGAATGACAGGAACAGGTATACAAAGCAGATCAGATTCAAATGATCTGTTTTTTTTTATTTGACAGTGCGCTGTACCGGATGTATATTTGTAAACATATAAATCATATATAAATACTATGATATGAATGCAATGAGTTTTGAAAAGATTTCCGGAGGGAAAAATGGGAGTGAACAGAAAACGTCTGATCAATCAGTTCAAAGAACTTGTTTCAATTGATTCATTATCATTCAAGGAAAGAATAATGGCAGATTATCTGAAAAAAATCTGGTCGGAACAGGGAGTAAATCTTCTGGAGGATGATACTGCAGAAAAAACAGGAGGAAACGCCGGAAACCTTTATGGAATTGTTCCAGGTGAATATATAGAGAAATCGTTGGAAGGTCCGTTGCTGATAGCTGCACATATGGACACAGTTGCCCCTGGACTTGGGAAAAGCGCTAAAGTACATGAGAACGGAAAAATTACGAGTGACGGTACAACCGTGCTGGGAGCAGATGATGCTGCAGCACTTGCGGTTATCTTTGAAGCGATACAGGAACTGCAGGAGGAAAACAGAATGCACCGTGAAGTGCAGCTTTTGTTTACAGTTGCAGAGGAGGCTTATACGGTAGGCGCTTCCTGCTTTGATTTTTCAAGATTTTCTGCGATAGCAGAAGGAGCAGATTTTGCGAGGGAAGCATATGTCCTGGACTGCAGTGATATTATTGGGGCATATTCTGCACAGGAACCGACTTTACTTTCATTTGAAATAACAATACATGGGAAAGCTGCGCATGCAGGGTTTGATCCTGACAAGGGAATCAATGCAATTGCAGTTTCTGCAGCGGCAATCAGTCGAATCAGGCAAGGCTGGGCAAATGACCATACAACACTTAATATCGGAATGATACAGGGAGGAACAGCAACCAACATTGTATCGGATGAAGTAACTGTCAAGGGAGAGATCAGGAGTGCTGTCCATGAAGATGCATTGCAGGTTTATGAAGATGCAATTTCAGTTTTCAAAAAGGAAGCAGACAAACAGGGGGCATCCATAGAAAGTGAAAAGCATGTCCATTTGACCGCATATCATATTGCAGATAATGATTCGGCACTGGTCCGGTACAGAAATGTTCTGACAAAGATGGGAATTCAGCCGTATGCAAAACCATCCTTTGGTGGCAGTGATAATAATGTATTCATCAGAAAAGGCATTCATGGATTGTGTATTTACAATCCCATGCATCAGATTCATACGACGCAGGAGTATACAACGGTAGACGAACTTGTACTTATGACCCAAATTGTAAAGGAACTGATAAAGGAAGTTTGATATAAGATTTTTTTTGAACCAAAAAAAGGTTTTTCATATTAGCACTTAGTTCTATCCTACCATATAATTTCTATAGCAATCATATAGATATGATATGAAACAGGAGGACAGAAAATGAGCTATGGATTTGCATCAAAATGTCTCTACGGAGATGCCGGTGATGATGAAGGAGGCTGTGACTGTTCGGGCGCAGTTGTATTTCCGATTTATCAGTCAGCGACGTTTACACACCCGGAACTTGGCAGAAGCACCGGTTATGATTATTCTCGAGCACAGAATCCGACAAGGGAGCATCTGGAAAAAGTCGTTTCGGCTCTGGAAAACGGGACAGGTGCTGTAGCAATGGCGAGCGGAATGGCAGCAATAGCGGCAGTAATGGAACTGTTTCATTTGGGAGATCACATTATAACAGACATTGATCTGTATGGAGGAAGCATCCGTCTGTTTGATGAGATCGGTGTGAAAAACGGTCTTACCTTTACAAATATAGATTGTTCACAGGACGACGCAGAGTCCTGTATTACAGAACAGACAAAAGCAATTTATATCGAATCACCGACGAATCCGATGATGCATATCGTAGATATCAGGAAAATGGCTGAAACAGCACATCGGCATAAACTGCTTCTGATTGTGGATAACACATTTTTGTCACCGTATTTTCAAAAGCCGATTGAACTTGGAGCAGATCTGGTAATCCACAGTGCAACCAAGTACCTGGCGGGACATAATGATACACTTGCGGGAATTGTGGTTGCGGCGACAAAAGAGCTTTCTGAGAAGCTGCATATGATTGCAATGACAACAGGAGGTGTATTGTCTCCATTTGACAGTTTCCTGGTAACACGTGGAATCCAGACCCTTCCCGTGCGGATGGAAAGAGCACAGGAAAATGCGAAAATAATTGTAAGCTGGCTGGAGAATTGCAGAAGTGTCACCAGAGTTTTTTATCCCGGCATAAAAGGAAGCAGGGGGTATGAAATCTCTGAAAAACAGGCAAGTGGATTTGGGGCAATGATTTCATTTGAAGTTGATCGAATGGAAAGAGTTCCGGAACTTCTTGAAAGAGTCAGACTGATTCATTTTGCAGAAAGTCTTGGCGGAGTCGAAACGCTGATCACATATCCGATCAGGCAGACACACGCATCCGTGCCACAGAAGATTCTGGAAAAAACCGGATTAACAGATCGTATTCTGAGGCTTTCAGTGGGAATCGAGGATATTCAGGATCTGCTGAATGAATTTGAAAGGATATTTGCATAAATGAAAGAAAAAAATCTCAACTTTGACAGACCAATTGAACGCAGAAACACAGAAAGTCTGAAGTATGATTTTGCAGTCAAAAGGGGAAGACCGGAAGATGTACTTCCTTTGTGGGTTGCTGACATGGATTTTCAGACATCAAGCTGCATTCAGGAAGAACTGATCAGAAGAGTACAGCATGGAATCTATGGATACACGGAAACGGATGATGACTATTTTCATGCAGTGTCGGGTTGGATGCGGCGCCGTCATGGTTGGGAAGTACGGAAAAAATGGCTTGTGAAAACGCCGGGCGTGGTTTTTGCGCTTGCTGCATGTATCAGGGCATATACACAGGAGGGAGAAGCGGTTCTGATTCAACAGCCGGTGTATTATCCCTTTTCAGAGGTGATCCGTGATAATGGCAGGAAAACCATCAGCAGCGATCTGATTCAGGATGAAGATGGAAAATATCACATGAATTTTGATGATTTTGAACAGAAGATTATTTCTGAGAAGGTAAAGCTGTTTATCCTGTGCAGTCCGCATAATCCGGTAGGAAGGGTATGGACAGAGGAAGAACTTCGTAAAGCAGGTGAAATCTGTATCAGAAATCATGTCCTGGTAGTGTCGGATGAGATTCACGAGGATTTTTGCTTTGGAGATAATTGCCATCGGGTCTTTGCAGCTTTGGGGCAGGAATTTGCAGATCATTCTGTTACCTGCACTTCACCTGGTAAAACATTCAATCTGGCGGGATTACAGATTTCCAATATTTTCATTTCGAATGACGACCTGAGAAGACGTTTTAAGCATCAGGTTGCAGCAGCCGGTTACAGTCAGGCCAATCTGATGGGAATTGCAGCATGTGAGGCAGCATATCTTTACGGAGACGAATGGTATGCTGCACTGATGACGTATTTATGGGAAAACATTGTGTTTCTGACGCAGTATATCCGACGGGAAATTCCGAAAGTTAAAGTACTTTATCCGGAAGGAACCTATCTGGTTTGGCTTGATTTTCGTGCGCTTGGCCTTTCAGAACAGCAAAGAGAAGATCTTTTGCTGAAAAAAGCAGGGCTCTGGCTTGACAGTGGGGTGGTCTTTGGAAAAAGCGGAGAGGGCTTTGAACGGATCAATATCGCATGTGCAAGAAAAACACTGAAAAAAGCATTGGAGAAGCTGAAGGAGGCGGTAGCGGATGACTTTGCAACAGCTCAGGTATGCAACAGCAGTAGCTGACTATAAATCAATTAATAAGGCTTCACAGATTTTATTCGTCTCGCAGTCTTCTCTTTCATCGGGAATTGCCAATCTGGAACAGGAAATAGGGCTTTCCATTTTTCGCAGGACCAATCATGGTGTTTCAGTCACTCCGGAGGGCGGCGAGTTCCTGATGTATGCCCGTCAGATTGTCGGACAGTATCAGCTGGTAGAAGAAAAGTATGTATTGAAGCAGAACTACGGACAGTCATTTTCGATTTCGACGCAGCACTACACTTTTGCAATAGATGCCTTCATTCATTTTGCAGAGCAGTTCTGCATTGATGATTATCAGTTTGGCATTTATGAATGTCGGACGCAGGAAATTATGGAAAATGTCAGAAATTATAAAAGTGAACTGGGAATTCTATATATTGATGATTTTAACAGAGATATTCTGACGAAACTGTTGGAGGAAAAAGAACTCGAATATAAGGAACTTTTTGACTGCGGGACATATGTACTGATGGCGGACACACATCCGTTAAGCCGGAAAAAACAGCTCAAACTCGAGGAACTTTCCCTGTATCCGTTTCTGTCTTTTGACCAGGGAAATGATCAGTCTTTTTATCTGTCAGAGGAGGTATACAGTACATATGCCTACAGACAGGTGATTAAAACGAGTGATCGCGCAACCATGTTGAATCTGATGAAAGGATTAAACGGGTATACACTCAGTTCGGGTATTCTGGGAGAAGAACTGAACGGAACGAATTATGTTGCAGTACCTTTGTATACAAACAAGAGGATGCATATCGGATATATTCGCAGAAAAGGCAGCGCAATCAGCGGGCTCGGCAGAATCTATATTGAGGAGCTTAATAAGAGCTGTAATATTTACAAGGAGGAGAATGAAGTAAATCGTTCTAATACTTGAAAAAGAAACAGATTTATAATGAATGAAAAAACGGGTACCGGCTATCGTTTACAGCGATAACCGGTACCCGTTTTTTCATATTAGCACAAATCATATAAATCATAGTAAGATACTATGCATACATAAATGTTACAGAAACGATATTTCAAGGCGTTTTGAAAAAATATTTGGAAGGGATGTGCAATGTAAAAAGCACATAGGTAGAGAATATGTCAGTTGTAGCACATGTAACGACGAAGGAAATAGGAAAGAGCGGAAAATTTGAACGCCAGGCGAATCATTTTACAGTGCCATTTGGAAAGAATAAGGGAGAACTTCCGGTTGAATCCGGAAGATATAGACTTTTGTGGGCACCGGTATGCCCATGGGCCAATCGTTCCATTATCGTGCGGCAGCTTCTGGGGCTGGAAAATGCGATAAGCGTTGGAACACTTGATCCGATACGTCCCGATGTTGCATGGAGTGACTGGTCTTTCACTTTGGATGAAGATGATATGGATCCGGTGCTGGGAATTCATTTGCTGAGTGAAGCATACCGGAAAGCAGATCCGGATTATAAAGGAAGATTTACCGTTCCTGCTGTAGTAGATGTTACAACCGGTGCAGTGGTACAAAATGACTATTTTAACCTGACATTGTATCTGGAAACCGCGTGGAAGGAATTTCACAAAGAAGGGGCACCGGATCTGTATCCAGAGAATCTGAAAGGGGATATAGACAGCTTAAATCAGTGGATATTTCATGATGTGAACAATGGCGTATATAAAGCAGGATTTGCAAGAAGCCAGGAGGCATATTCGGAGGCTTATCATCTGGTGTTTTCCGCGTTTGATCTTCTGGAAAAGAGACTTTCCGGAAGCAGATTTCTTTTCGGAGACTATATTACTGAAAGTGATATCAGGTTATATGTTACTCTGGCAAGATTTGATATCGCATATTTTAATGGTTTTCGTGTGAATTATAAAATGCTCAGAGACTATCCCAACTTGTGGGCGTATGCAAGAGATCTTTATGCCGAGCCTGCTTTTGGAAACAATACACACTTTGATGCAATTAAGAAACACTATCATCTGTGTTGTCTGGAAACGAATCCATACAATCTTTTACCAAAAGGACCAGATCCGGAGGCATGGAAAGAACCTGCAGAAAGAGAAAAACTAAGCAATGATCCGAAGCAGAAATTTCGTATTGAACACTAATGCACCGGCAGAAAATGTCAGGAAAGGAAAATAAATGCCTGTTAATACTACATTCAGAGGAATCGATTATTTTGAAAGTACTTTTCGGAATCAGATTAATGCAAACGGTGAAATTGAAAACAGAGAGTTTGTATTTAAAAACAGCTTTGGGGAGGGGGTGGATCAGAATCCGGTTGAAGCCGGAAGGTATCGTATCATATGGATGCCTGGATGCCCGCATGCGCATAAGGTCGTACTGGTATGGAAACTGCTCGGACTTGATAAAGTTATCAGTCTGGGAACAACCGGAATCTTAAGATCGCCAACAGGCTGGGTATTCAGTGAAGATCCGGGAGAAAAAGATCCTGTTCTGCAGGCAGGTTCTGTGCATGAACTTTATTTAAAGACTGATTCTGCATTTACGGGAAGATCAACAGTTCCATTTATAACAGATGTACATACCGGACTGGTAGCCAATAATGATCATTATTATATTCCGATTTATCTGGAAACAGCCTGGAAAAAATATCATAGGGAAGGTGCGCCGGATCTTTATCCCAATGATCTCAGAGAGGATATTGATCAGTTCAATCGTTATATCTATGAGCGTGTAAATCAGGGTTTTTATGAAAGTGGTTTTGCAAGATCACAGGATAAACATGAACTTGGATATGAGCATATTTTTGAAGCACTTGATTTTCTGGAGGAGCATCTTTCAAAAAGAAGATTCCTTTTTGGTGATTTCATTACAGATACGGATTTACGTTTGTTTCCGTCTCTTGTCAGATATCGACAGGCATACCACCAGATATTCAGAGACAATAAAAAGCGGCTGGATGATTATCCCAATCTCTGGGATTATGCAAGAGATATCTATCAGATTCCGGATGTAAGGAGATACACTCCTTTGAATCTGATAAAACTTCATTATCAGACATCTCCGCATCTGCGGGCACTTTTCGGCAATCAGTATGGATTATTTGCAAAAGGTCCGGATAATGAAGACTGGGATCTTCCGACAAACAGAGCAGCGCTTTCTGTGCATCAGAATAAATTCAGATACGAGGATCCGGAATGGATACCTTCAAATAAAACGATTACTGAAGATGACAGGGTAACAGAAATCGGTGAAGAGTTGGAAAAACCGATAAAAAATGCCGGAGAGGCCGTGTCACAACCTTTTTATGAAGCGTATTTTGATCTTGTATTTCATAAACTGCAACTGTTGGATGAAGAACTGGAGCAGAAAAGATACCTGATGGGAGACAGAATCACAAAGGCAGACAGAGAGTTGTATGACATTCTGATCCGGTTCGACATTATATATTATTTTGCCTATAGATTGAATCTTCACAAAATAGAGGATTATGCAAATCTGCGAAGATATGTCAGGGATTTGTATGCAATAAAAGAGTTCAAGGAAAAAACTGATTTTGACAAAATAAAAGAAGAATTTTATGAAAAGCAGAACGAAATTTTAAATCCATATCACATTATACAGCAGGGGCCGGATATGGGCTGGATCACAGATAACAAGGCGGAGGAATGAGATGGAAGTAAGCGCATGCAGCATAAAAGCACATCATGATGGAAAACAGAAAAGGGAAAAACTGAGCGGATTCGGAAAAGTTGCATCCTCAGAAAAAACAAACGAAAAGAGTGATACAGGTGCATTCATCAGACAGCAGAATCGTTTTGATACGCCATTTGGGAATAAAGAGGGAGATCTACCGGTGGAAGCAGGAAGATACAGGCTTCTCTGGACTCCAATCTGTCCCTGGGCGACAAGACAGGTCATTGTGTTGAAACTTCTGGGAATAGATGAAAGCGTGATCGGTATTGGGACAGCCAATCCGATCAGGACGCAGAAAGGGTGGGAGTTTTCTCTTGATCCGAAGGGCGTTGATCCCGTCCTGCAGATCCGATATCTTCCTGAGATTTATGCAGAGACTGACCCTGCATATCAGGGAAGAGCAACCGTACCAACGATTGTCGATGTAAGAACACATAAAGTTGTAAACAATGATTATCATAAAATGAGCAATTACTGGGAGACAGTTTGGAGCCCATTTTGGAAAGAAAATGCTCCGGATTTATATCCACAAAATCTCAGAACCGGGATTGATGCCCTGAATGAAATTCTTTTTGATGAAATAAATAATGGCGTTTACAAGGCAGGGTTTGCCGAAACACAAAGTGAGTATGAGAAGAATTATCAGCTTGTTTTTCATCGTCTTGACTGGCTTGAAGAACATCTTTCCAATAACAGGTTTTTATTTGGCGATCGGCTGACCGATTCAGATATACGGTTATATGTTACGCTTGCACGATTTGACACGGCTTACTATTTTGAATTTCGCCTGAATGGAAAAAGAATCAGAGATTATGACAATCTGTGGAATTATGCAAAGGAGTTATATTCTATTCCGGCGTTTAAAGAAGCAACCGATTTTGATGCCATACGGAAAGGCTATTTTCTGGGTGATGCGGGAACAAATCCTTACCGGATCCTGCCGGAAGGACCGGATGAATTCGTGTGGGAAGAGCCAAATAACAGATCGGAAAAATTTGGACAGATAAAATATCATTATTAATTGATAAAGGGGTGAGATTACAGAATGGAATTAATCAGGGTGACACAGGAGTGGCAGCGTGCAGGGGTTCATTTTGTGCGTGCAGCAGCGATGATAAGAGAATTCGGTGTCAGTCTCGAGGGAGAATTTGCCGAAGATACGTCCGAGTCCGGGTACATTCTGGCTCTGGATGGAAATTATCCGGTTTCTACCTGCAGACTGCATTATCTCGATCAAAAGACGGGCAAGATAGAAAGAGTTGCAACAATTGGTGAATATCGACACAAAGGCTATGGTGCTGCGACGATCAGGGAAGCGGAAAAGTGGATGAAGGAGCAGGGAGTAAAGAAAATTTTTATTAATTCACGGACAGCAGCTGTGCAATTTTATGAGAAGCTTGGTTATGTTCCCGACTGGAATCAGAAGTCAGGAGACGGTGCCTTTGAATGTGTAATGGTCAGCAGAGAATTATGACCATTACAGTGCAGTGTACATGAAAAACAAAAACATAAGAAAAGAGAGAGGATAGAATATGTCAGATGTGTGTGATATCAGTTTGCACAGAAAAAAGGAAAATGAAGCGAAGGGGATCATAAATTATTCAGATGAAGAGGCAGAATTGCATGCCGGAGAAGTCGGGGTATCACCTCGTCCGATGGAAACAAAAAATGAAATTGATGAACGGGGTGCATTTGTCCGCCAGCCAAATGCTTTTATCGTACCATTTGGAGCAAAGGATAACGAGTGGAAAGCAGAAAGGGACAGGTACCGTATCTATTGGGCAAAAGGATGCAACTGGTCCAATCGTCCGATCATTGCAAGAGATATCCTGGGTCTTACGGATATCATATCTGATCAGCTTACGACACCTTCCGGAGAGAGCAATCGATACGGACATGGCTTTGCAGACTCACCAGAGCATAAAGATGCGGCAACAGGAGCTTATTTTTTATCTGAGTTCTACAAAAATGCAGATCCTGACTTTCATGGAAGAGCGACAACACCAACAATAGTAGATGTAAAAAGAAAAATAGCAGTAAATAATGATTACCATCGTCTGAGCAATTATATAGAAGTCCAGTTCAGAAAGTTTCAGCCTGAAAATGCACCGGATCTATATCCCCAAAAGTTCAGAAAAGAAATTGATGAATTGAACGACTGGCTTTTTCCACATATCAATAATGGACATTACAGGATGGCGTTCTGCCAGTCTCTTACCGCATATAATGAAGCTTTTGATGATTTTTATGACAGTATGGAGAAACTGGAAAAGCGACTTTCTGAAAATCGTTTCCTGTTCGGAGATTATATTACGGACAGTGACATCAGATTTTTTGTGACGATTATTCGATGGGATATCAGCTATTTCAGAAATATAGGACCTGTAAAAAAGAGAATTGCAGATTTTCCGAATATATATGCTTATATGAAAGAATTATATCAGATTCCGGCATTTAAGAATGCTACTTATATACGTGAACTTGTACTGGGAAGAGGAAAATCCAATCAGGACAAGGATCTTTTTGCAGACTGGAATACACGGATTGCACCGCAGATCGATTATGAAGCATTATATGCGGATGATGGGAAGAGAGAGCGTCTTTCAGATGATGCACATAAAAATAAATATCTGCAGCATCCGAATGGTGAAACAGCTGAAGACTATCAGAGCGAAATATCTGTCAGCAAATGGAACAGTGTCAGACAGGAAGACCGGGATCCGATTAACACGGAGAATGGTCAGCTATCAACAGATGCCAGCATTAATCCGCTTAAGGGACTTCTGAAAAATATTTATCTGTGATCGTAATATTTTAAAATACCGAGTATATTCCGGTTATTGTCAAAAACGATAACCGGTGTTCGATTTTTACTGTTAACACAATTCATACAAATCATAGTAATATACTAGGCATACACCAATCAGAAAAAACAGGAGAAAAATTATGAAAAAAACAAAAGGAATAGCTGTACTTATAACAACAGTACTTACTTTGACAGCACTTTCAGGATGTGGAAAGAATGCATCTGCAGGAACAGAAAAAACGACTGCAGACAGCAGTGTGCAGAACAGTACGGTACAGAGCAGTGCCGCAAATGAAAGCGGAACATCTGATACAACTGCAACAGCAGGAAGTTCTGTACTGCCTAAAAATGCTGACGCAACAACAATCATTGCAGCTACGAGTGGTGCACCGAATCCATACATCATACAGAACAGTGATGGTTCACTTGGCGGATATGATATTGAGGTATTGAATGCTGTATTTGACAGGCTTCCCCAGTATAATCTCAAATACACAGTAACAGAGTTCGGGTCTGTGTTAACGGGTATTACAAGCGGACAGTTTCAGATTGCAGTAAACAATCTTTCCTATAATAAGGATCGTGCAGCCTCTTATCTGTATTCTTTTCCATATGACAAGGTCTCCTATGTTTTTGTTCAGAAAAAAGATGCGACTCCGATCACTTCACTAAGTGATGCCGGAAGCAAGAAGCTTGTCATGGAAGGCGATGCAGGGGTAAACGTGACCAATGCTGTTGAGAATTATAACAAGAGCAACCCGGACGCACAGATCAAGATCAATTATACAGAAGCTGGAACACAAATAACCTTGCAGCATATAGAAGATGGTACAACTGATTTTGGAATCATTGATAAGGCAATGTATGTGTCTTATGTAAAAACATATGGCTTTAATGATCTGCAGAGTAATGACGTCCCGGCAGACGAACAGGCAGGAATCACAGACGACCTTTATTCCTATTTCCTGTTTGCACAGGACAATGATGCACTCAGACAGGATGTGGATACTGTGCTGAAAGAACTGAAAACGGATGGAACGCTTACAAAGATAGCAGAGAAGTACTACAGTTCAGATCAGGCTCCGGAAGCGGACAAATATGAGAAGACCATCAACTGATATCAAGAATGCATTGATTCATATAGAAAGAACATTAGAATGACAGATCATGAAAAAAGAAAAGTACAAACCAGAATACCTTTGGATCATGTCTGAGAGGAGCATTAATGGGAAAGCTATTTGATGTAAAACTCGTTTTTACAGAAATACCGCAGCTTTTAAAATATTTACCGGTTACGCTTGAACTGACAGGTACTGCATTGATCATCGGATGGCTGCTCGGACTTGTACTTGCAATGGTGAAAATCAAAAAAATTCCGGTATTAACACAGATTTCTGCGTTATTTGTATCGATGGTACGCGGAACCCCGATTATTGTGCAGTTGTATCTGACCTATTTTGGAATTCCCATTTTGCTGAAATATCTGAATTATCAAAATGGTACAGATTATAGCGTTAATGCGGTTCCACCGATTCTGTTCGCAATTGTTGCACTTGGACTGAATCAGGCGGCATTTGATTCGGAAACAATTCGGGCGGCGATTCTTTCTGTTGATAAAGGCCAGGTTGAGGCTGCGAAATCGATTGGAATGTCAGATATGCAGGTTTTACAGAGGGTATTGATTCCACAGGCAATTACTGTGGCAATCCCGTCTTTGGGAAATTCACTGATCGGTCTGGCAAAGGGAACTTCTCTTGCATTTACCTGTTCGGTTGTGGAAATAACAGCAGCAGGGAAAATTCTTGCAGGAAATAACTACAGATATTTCGAAACATATTGTTCTCTTGCAATCATCTATTGGGGACTGACAATTCTGATCGAGAAAACATTTAAGATGATTGAAAAGAAAACCGGTATCCCGGAAGAAGCACCGGAATTAACCGCTGTTCATGAAAAGAAAGAAACGGAAGCAAAAGAAAATTTACAGGAAAAAGAACTGAATGGGATAAGAATCGTATCCTCATAATTGTGATGGAAGGAGAAATCGCAGATGAGCTATATTGAAATTAAAGATCTACATAAATCATATGGAACAAATGTGATTCTTGATGGCGTTGATCTGACGATAGAAAAGGGAGAGGTCGTTGCGGTGATTGGTCCTTCCGGAACCGGAAAATCGACACTTTTAAGATCGCTTAATCGTCTGGAAACTCCTGAGAAAGGGACTTTTTCAATTGATGGAAGTGTTTACGATCTGACAACACACAACAAAAAGGAATTATATGGTCTTCGCCAAAATACGGAAATGGTGTTTCAGCAGTTCAATTTATTCAAAAACCGTGACGTGTTGAAAAATGTCATGGAGGGGCTGATGGTAGTTCAAAAACTGGGAAAAGAAGAAGCCAGAAAAGTTGCCATCGAATATCTTGAGAAGGTAGGACTGGAAGATCATCTTGGACATTATCCAAGACATTTATCAGGCGGACAGCAGCAGCGGGTTGCAATTGCACGTGCACTGGCAATGAAACCCAGGCTGTTATTGATGGATGAACCGACCTCAGCGCTTGATCCGGAGCTTGTGAGTGAGGTACTTGCAACGATCAGACAGGTTGCACAGGCAGGCTATACCATTCTCCTTGTTACACATGAGATGGATTTTGTCAGAAAAGTTGCGAATCGAATTATTTTTCTGGAAAACGGAAGAATTGTATCGCAGGGGACACCGGAAGAGATATTCAATCATCCGGATAACGAAAGATTAAAAGATTTTTTATATAAGATTCATGTGTTTGATGAAGTGGAATACAACATTTGATTCATGGAATTACGCTGGTAAAATAATGCATAATAAATATATGAAAACCGCTTTTATGAAATCATTTCCGGTCATGTGCAGTTACCTGTTTGTCAGTACGGCATATGGACTGATGATGTCTGAGGCAGGATTTCCCTGGTATATTTCGCTGATTATCAGCCTGACGATATATACCGGGGCTTTTCAGTTTGTGCTGATTACTTTTCTGGGAAGCAATACACCTGTCATTACAATTCTTCTGACTGCTTTTCTTATGAATGCAAGGCAATCTTTTTACAGCCTGACTTTTGTCAGTGAATTTAAAGCGTATGCAAAAGAAAAAATGGGATTCGGGAAACTTTTATATATGATTCACACCATGACGGATGAAACCTATGCAGTGAACTGCACCCTGCAGATGGAAAATGCACAAAAGCGGCCTGTTATGTTACGGGTTGCATTTTTAAGCAGATTCTGGTGGATGTGCGGAACGGTTTTGGGAGGAATCGCAGGACAGATAATACCTTTTCATTTGGAAGGAATTGATTTTTGCATGACGGCTTTGTTTATTACGATATTTCTGGATCAGTGGCAGAAAACAGAAAGTCATATTTCAGCACTGACCGGACTGAGTGCGGCATTCTTTGGTCTGCTTTTTTTCGGAAAAAACAATTTCATTCTTCCGGCGCTTGTCATTACCTCTTTTCTGCTGATCATGATGAAAAATATGAAAAGGAAAAAGACAGATGGAACAATATAGAATGGCGGGAATAATTGTAATGGCAGCAGCCGTCACTTTTCTGCTCAGGGCGTTACCTTTTTTGGTATTCAGGAAAAAACAGAGCATGCCGGCAGAACTTGCATATTTGGGAAAGGTGCTTCCTTCTGCTATTATGGCAATTCTGATTGTATATTGTATGCGCAATATCAGTATCTGTAATGCAGACAGCATGGCCATGATTTTGGCGGCGCTGATCACGGCAGTCAGTTATATATGGAAAAGGAATGCTTTTCTGAGTATTGTGGGTGGAACCGCCTTCTATATGCTGTTTTGTCAAAAATAGGAAAATGATTTACATAAAATATACTTCCTCTTTTCAAAATAAAAAAATAAATGTATAATTGGGATTAACTTTTTGGGTAAAAGAACCGATTAATATTACACAGGAGCATGGAAGCTTCCTGTCATATATCAGATTGAAGGGAGGCGAATATTATATGCAGATTGATAATGTTGTTGGTTATTCCAGTTTTATGCAGCATTACGGTTCATACAATATATCGCCTGTTGATAATAAAATCCCTGCTTCTTCGGATGATATTTCCGAAAAGCAGATACAGAAAACGCAGGAGAACACATCACCGGCAGTTTCAGACGAACCTTCGCAGTTTCAACAGGCACCTCGCAAAGATGCTTCACTTGAGGATATTCAGACATCCTTTGGAAACAGCAGTGAAAGTACTTATAATGGATTTGCAGGAAACAGCATTGTTACGCAGGATATGAAAAAAGCCATTTCAGATATGCAGAAGGATCAGGTTCTTCAGGAATATCAGTACTTTGTTGGCGGTTCCAGAAATGGCGGATCACGTGTCATGACCCAGGATGAAGATGGTATGGTTGTTCGGCTGGGATAAAAAGTAAAAAATGGATTTTGAGTTTGAATATTCAAAAGGCAGGGCGGACATATTCCGGTCCGCCTTTTTTATCGCCTGCAGACAGAGAGTATATGCAGGCGATTTTTTATTGCAGTTTATTATGCTTGGAAAACAAAAGTGTTATAGTATATATACTGCAGGTAAGTTGCAACGTTTCTGAAATTAATGAATGTCTGATTGCTTATCAGGGAGAAGAAAAGGATGACAAAACAGGAATATCAGGAAGCGGTTTCTTTTTGGACAGATAAAGAAAAGAACAGTAGAAAAATGGAAGTTACAATGCTTAAAAAGGAAATAGAAAAGTATATTCTGTCGGAAAACACCTGTGCGCTTGCAACAGGATGCGGAGATTATGTCAGATGCACACCAATCGAATATACCTACCATGAAATGCTTTCTGGCTGTTTTCAGAAGGTGGAATGAAATTCCGGGCGCTGCAGGACAACAACAGAGTATCTCTTGCAATATATGACAAATATGCCGGATTTGGGGCACTGCGCGGATTACAGGTAAATGGAACACTTGAGTTGATAGAACCTTTTTCGGAAGAATATTTGAGTGCTGCGGAGTTTAAAAGATTCCGATTACGACCCTGCAGAAAATGAAATCGCCCATGCATTTACTGAAAATCATACCGGAACAGATGGATTATCTGAATTCTGCATTTCGGGACATGGGATATGACAGCAGGCAGCATATTGATTTTACGGACTGAGCATGCGTTTGCAGATGCAGGACGAACAGAATAAAGTAAAAAAAAGGATAAATCCGGCAACTGGCATTTGCCGCAGATGTATGGTATATTTTCTGATAATGGTTGTGCACGATAGCTGCAGTTTACCATGCAGATTGTGACTGGGAGAATAATATTCATGAAACATTACCTTTATCCGGATGCATGTGCAGATTCGGCATATGACATCCCTTATCAGAAAATGTATGATCTGGGGTACCGCGGTATCATATACGATATTGATAATACACTGGTTCCGCATGGAGCACCGGCAGATACACGTGCGATAGAATTGTTTGCAGAGCTTCACAGAATCGGTTTTTGTACGGTACTGATCTCCAACAATAAAGAACCGCGTGTAAAATCTTTTCATGAGCAGGTGGTTTTTACACAGTATATTTATAAAGCAGGTAAACCCTCCGGAAAAAATTACCGGAAAGCAATGGAAATGATGCATACGACAACGGAAAACACTTTTTTTGTCGGAGATCAGATTTTCACAGATATCCTCGGAGCAAAAAAAGCGCAAATTCCATCCTTTCTGGTCAGGCAGATAGATAAAAAAGAAGAAATCCAGATCATTTTGAAAAGAAGGCTGGAATGGATCGTATTGTTCTTTTACAGAAAGTATATGAAAAAACACGGGCAGAAGTGGCCTGATCTGCAGGAGGCAAATCATGCACAATGAGACGGACGCAAATACAAAAACCTGTGGACTGATCGGGCATCCGCTCAGTCATACCCTTTCGCCTCAGATTCACAATATGCTGGCGGAAATGACTGGGATAAATATGGTATATGTACCATTTGACGTGCAGCCGGAGCATCTGGAAAATGTATTACCCGGAGCACTTGCACTTGGTCTTTGGGAATGAATGTAACCATTCCATATAAAAACAGTGTGATCAGGGAATTGCATTCCATAGACCCCTTGGCAGAAAGAATCGGAGCAGTCAATACGCTGGTACGGGAGACGGATGGGAATGGTTTCCGTGGATATAATACGGATATGACAGGGCTGTACAGATCTTTACAACAGGAAAATATTGCAATTGCAGGTGAATCCGTTATTATTCTCGGAGCAGGCGGAGTAGCACGTGCAGTGGCATATCTGTGCGCGGTAAAGGGCGCCGGGCAAATCTATCTGCTGAACAGAACGCGGGATAAGGCCGATAAAATTGCAGCAGAGATCAATGCGGGAGAAAAGAGAGACTGCGTCATATCGATGCAGTTGTCAGATTATAGGGATATTCCTGAGATTTTCGGAAAATATCTGTGCATCCAGTGTACATCAATCGGGATGTATCCCAGGGAAGACAATGCGGTGATTGAGGATGCAGCATTTTACCGTAAGCTGCATACCGGAGTGGATCTGGTTTACAGACCATTTGAGACGCAGTTCTTAAAGCATACGGCGCAATATGGAGCAAAGTGTGTAAGCGGCCTTAAAATGCTCTTATATCAGGCAATTGATGCATTTGAACTCTGGAATCAGGTGCAGATTACGCAGGATCAGGCAGATATGGTTTACAGGAAACTGATCAGAAGCTTTTCTCGAAAAGGCAATATTGTGCTGATCGGCTTTATGGGGAGTGGGAAGTCAACGGTATCGCAGATACTTGCAGATAAACTTGGATATACCTGTATTGACACAGATGTCAATATCGAACAGCAGGCCAAAATGACGATTCGGGATATCTTTGCCAGTAGAGGAGAAGAAGCCTTTCGACAGATGGAGACAGGAAGTCTGCGGGAATTTGCAGAATGCGGCAGAGATAGAATCGTACTTTCTGCAGGCGGCGGACTTCCGCTCAGAGAAGAAAATCGTACGCTGATGCACAGAATCGGGAAGGTTATTTTTCTTCATGCACAACCGCAGACGGTATATGAAAGACTGAAAGATGATCATACCAGACCGCTTCTGCAGGGAGAGAATGTACTGGAGAAAATCGAAAATCTTGAAAAAGAGCGTGAAAAGTATTATCAGATGGCAGCTGATTTTGTGATTACAACAGATCAAAAAACACCGCAGGAAGTTGCGGATGAGATAATCAGATGCACCGCTGGTATGGTACAGGGAGAAGAAGTGTAAAACTTTTTTGTAATATTTTTTCACACAGAAGGTATGCGGCGGAGTACAAACCTTCCGGATCACAGATGAGAAAATGCATGTGCAGACAGCTCACCGTGCGCCTTTTAAATGAAATGCTCCTGCATGGAGGAAAAATGAAAATTCTGGTAATTAATGGACCAAATCTTAATTTTCTGGGTATCCGCGAAAAAAATGTTTATGGATCCAATGATTATGAAACACTTGTAAAAAAAATTGAAAATAAAGCGGCAGAAGCAGGTGCTGATATCGAAGTGTGGCAGTCTAACCATGAGGGTGCCATCATCGATAAGATCCAGAAAGCATATTATGATCATACGGATGCGATTATAATAAATCCCGGTGCATATACACATTATAGCTATGCAATTCATGATGCACTGAAAAGCGTGGAGAATATCCATAAAGTCGAGATTCATATATCAGATATAATGTCAAGGGAGGAATTTCGGAAGGTTTCAGTAACTGCACCGGCCTGCGACCGGCAGATATATGGACATGGACTGGACGGATATCTGGAAGCAATTGACTGGGTTTTGCAAAATAGTTGAAGAATAGATAAAAAAACAGTTGTAAAAATACGTAGCATAGGATAAACTATGTTAGGTTGTTTGATTGTTTATGCTTTTTTAGGAGGATTTTTATATGGTTTCAGCCAGTGATTTCAGAAATGGTGTTACAATTGAAGTAGAAGGAAATGTATATCAGATTATTGAGTTCCAGCATGTTAAACCTGGTAAAGGTGCAGCATTTGTAAGAACCAAGTTGAAGAATATAATCAATGGTGGTGTTACGGAGAGAACTTTCAGACCTACTGAGAAATTCCCGCAGGCTCGTATTGAAAGAAAGATATGCAGTATCTGTATAGTGATGGAGAGCTTTTTAACTTCATGGATACAGAATCTTATGAACAGATTGCAATTAATAAGGAAGTTGTAGGAGATTCTCTTAAGTTCGTTAAAGAAGAGGAAATGGTTAAGATCAATTCCTATAATGGCGGTGTATTTGCTATTGAGCCTCCGCTGTTTGTTGAACTTGTTATTACAGAGACAGAACCTGGCTTCAAAGGTGATACAGCAACCGGCGCATCCAAGCCTGCAACAGTTGAGACTGGCGCTCAGGTTTCCGTTCCGTTATTTGTCAATCAGGGAGATAAGATCAAAATTGATACAAGAACGGGCGAGTACCTTGGTCGTGTCTGATTGTTTTGATTATTAATCTGTAATATATCTTTTTTAATCTAAAATCTGTAAGACGATAGAAAAGTTGAATGACTTTTTTATCGTCTTTTTGTATGCAATCGCATATATTCCAATACCAATTCGGCAAAAATCAAATGTATCAACGGATACAAAAGGGAGCATATATGACATTTATGGAATTCAGTAATGAAATAGTTGAAAATTTATCGGCCTATACAGGAGATCACAGACAGATCAGTATTCGTGAAATCAGAAAGAATAATGGAATTATTCTGCATGGACTTCTGTGGCAAAGAGAAAAAAACAATTGTTCTCCGACAATATATCTGGAAAACTTTTATCAGAAATATCAAAGCGGTATGGAAATGACAAAAATAATGATGGAACTGATTCATGCTTTTGAAGACTATACACCGGATCATATGATTGATATGAGCTTCTTCACAGAATATACACATGCAAAGGATAAAATACTGCTTAAGCTGATCAATTACGAAAGAAACTGCACCATGCTTAAGGATATGCCACATATCAGATATCAGGATCTGGCAATTGTTTTTTATTGCAGGGTGCAGGAAGTGGATGGCGGTATGATCATGATTCATAACAGCCATATGAAAATGTGGCAGGTGACGGAGCAGGAACTGTATGACCGTGCAATTGTAAATACGCCGAAGCTATGCCCGGTATGCCTTTCAAACCTCAGAAGCACAGTTGAAGAAATGCTGGGAGAGGAAGAAAAAGCATCTGATCTGGAAGAAGCCGCTGCAGAGGATGAGATGCAGGTTCTGACCAATCAGTCAAAAATATTCGGTGCGGTCAGTATTCTGTATCCGGATGTTTTACAGAATATTGCAGAACGGATTCAACGTAATCTTTATGTCCTTCCCTCATCAGTTCACGAGGTAATACTGCTTCCGGAGAGAACAGGAGAAAAAGGAACGGAAGAGTCTCTGGCAGAAATTGTAAAAGATGTAAACAGTACAGTCGTGGATACCGAAGATATTCTTGCTGACTCCGTATATTACTATGACAGGGTGAAAAAATCGCTCTCAGTCTGTATCTGATTAAGAGATTATTAAGAAAAAAGCATGGACAAGCCTGTCCCCCTATGGTATTATAATCGGGTATGTAATAAATCTGTAACATTTACAGATTTCATGCACCCGTAGTCTAATGGATAGAACGGAGGCCTCCGACGCCTTTGATGCAGGTTCGATTCCTGTCGGGTGCATTATTTTTTTTATGCAGGCGGGCAAGGAACTGATAAACAGGCCGCTCAGGTCATGAAGTAGAGGTGCGATTATTTATGAAACGAAAGAACAGAAGAAATTCTCATGCTCCATTCAGAAAAAAAGAGATCAGAATATGGGAGTTGATAGTTGATAATAAGAAGAAAGTTATGCCGGTTATCCTGATTATATGTGTTTTGATTACTGTTGCAATCGCTATCCATGCAGGAAAAAGCACATCGACCGAAAAAAAAGCTTCTATGGCTGCTTCTGTCAATGCATCAGGAGAGTATGCTGTACCGGATGCTGCACTTGAATTGAATGCATATCCGGCAGTGAATGAATTGATTGCTGCATACTACAAGGCTTTTGCAAGCGGAGATATTGATACAATCGATTCTATTTCCGAGGGAATGTCACAGACAAGGGAACTGCGGATTAAGGAAAGTGCTAAATTCATAGATTCCATTCCAAAACTGGATGTATACACCAAACCCGGCCCGTTGGAGGGCAGTTACGTTGTGTATGTATATGAAGAAATCAAGTTTAAAGACTATGATACAGCGGTTCCGGGCATGGAATCCATGTACGTATGTACCAAAAAGGACGGAACCTGTTATATCAATTTTGCAGATGACGAAGCAATTTCCGAGTATATTAAGGAAATTTCACTGCAGGATGATGTTGTGGATCTGAATAATAAGGTTGCTACCAAATATAATGAAATGATTGCAGGAGATACGGCACTTGCTGATTTTCTGACAAAATTTACAAATGATCTGAATGAGGCAGTTGGTGAAGCACTTGCATCTGATGCAGCATCATCCTCTTCTGCAGGAGTCGTAGCTGCTTCTTCTGCCAGTTCGGATAGTGCAGCATCGTCAGTTTCTGGAGCATCCTCCTCTTCTGCGGGAACGGCGGCTTCAACAGCAACTGTTTCCACTGAAAAAGTAACCATTGAGGCCACTGATGTTGTGAATATCAGAAGTTCAGACAGCGAGACCGCAGATGTACTCGGAAAGACTGAAGTTGGTGAGAAATATACACAGTTGGAAAGCCTTGCAAACGGTTGGAGTAAGATTTCTTATCAGAATGGTGAAGCATATGTAAAGACGCAGTATTTTAAAACCGCATCTTCTGATAATTCCACCCAGGCTTCCAGTAAAGAACAGACAACCACTACTGAAAAGAAGGATACTGCTTCTTCGGGACAGACAATCAAGAGCAATGGAACAAAGCATGTGAAGGAAACGGTCAGAATTCGTAAGTCTGCAAGTACAGACTCAAAAGTGGTCGCAACTGCATATCAGGGAGATAGTATTGAAGTCGTAAATTTGCAGGCTGATGGCTGGTCAAAGGTAAAATACAATGGCACTTCAGGATATGTAAAGACAGAATATCTGGAAGACTGAGCTTGAGAAAATCAGGAGGCAGCATATGTTTGGAAAAATGAGAGTCGCAATTATGGGTACCGGAGATATTGCCGGTGTAATGGCAAAAACGCTCAGAAAAACACATGGCGTGACTTGTTATGCAGTTGGCTCCAGAGCACAGGCTAAGGCAGATACGTTTGCAAAGGAGCATGGGATTAAAAAGGCTTATGGATCTTATCTGGAGCTGGTATGTGATCCCAGGGTGGATCTGGTTTATGTTGCGACGCCTCATTCTGAACATTTCGCAAACGTGAAACTGGCGATTGATCATGGGAAGGCTGTATTATGTGAAAAGGCTTTTATGCTGAACGAAAAGCAGGCAAAGCAGATTTTTCAGTTTGCAGAAGAAAAAAAGGTTTTTGTATCCGAAGCAATGTGGACACGGTTTTTACCTTTTAATGAAACGATCAGACAGATGATTTCAGGTGGTATGATCGGAGAACCGACTATGCTGACAGCAAATCTTGGTTATAATATTGCCTGGAAACAGCGAATTATGGAACCTTCACTCGGAGGAGGAGCGCTACTTGATATTGGAATTTATCCGCTGAATTTTGCGTCTATGGTATTTGGTGATGATGTGACAGATATTTCATCTATCTGTACATACAACCAGAACGGGCTGGATGAGCAGGACAGTATTACACTTCGATATCGAAACGGACGTATGGCGGTGCTGAATTGTACAACACGCGGGACGTCGGACAGATTCGGAATCATATACGGAACCAAAGGCTATATGGTAGTCGAGAATATAAATAATTATGAAGCACTGACGATATATGAAAATTCCGGGAAAAAGATCGGACATTATAAAAGAAAGCGTCAGATCAGCGGATATGAATATGAGGTACTCGCATGTGTAAGAGCAATAAAGAAGGGATTTCTTGAGTGTCCTGAAATGCCTCATGCAGAATCTCTTAAAATGCTGAATATGATGGATTTTATCCGAAATCAGTTTGGTATAAAGTATCCCTGTGAGATACCGGTTATGATGCGGGAACAGTCCGTAGAAAATGTACAATCCCAAAATGTTGTTCCAAAGATAATGGCGGTAGATGGGAAGAAAGATTCACAGGAAGAAATATCTCCAATGCAGGAAAAAACAATTTCGGATCAGATCAATGCAAACAGAGATGTATTTGCACAGATCGAACAAAGTGATACGCTTTCAAATGATTCTACAGATACAGGTATACAGCAATAATAAGCTGTATACCTGTATTATTGTACAATTTGCCAAAAAAAGAATACAAAAACTTTTACAATTTAGTGCAATAAAGCGACTTGTGTAGAAAAACCTGACAGGCTATAATGAGAAACGGACAAGGGTGTCTGCACAATGGGGCGTAGAGACCATTTATTTTCTTACGCCTTTTTTTATACCTCCGTTTTGGGAATGGGCAGGATGAAAGCGTGGAGAAAGCGTCTCACCTTGAACCAGGTAAGAATCCGGAACAGAATGCCCACATGAGCCGGAATTTTGGCATAGCCAAGGAGGAAGAAAGAAATGTCATATGTTGATGAGGTCTACAGTTATGTTGTGGAAAAGAATCCTGCACAGCCTGAATTTCATCAGGCAGTAAAAGAAGTGTTGGAGTCTCTTCGTGTCGTAATCGAGGCAAATGAGGAAGAATATCGTAAGAGTGCCTTTCTTGAAAGACTCGTGACACCGGAAAGACAGATTCTTTTCAGAGTTCCATGGGTGGATGATGATGGTCAGGTACAGGTAAACAACGGTTTTCGTGTACAGTTCAACTCTGCAATCGGACCGTATAAGGGAGGACTTCGTTTTCATCCTTCCGTTAATCTTGGGATTATCAAGTTCCTGGGATTTGAGCAGGTCTTTAAAAATTCACTTACAGGGCTACCGATCGGTGGTGGAAAAGGTGGTTCGGATTTTGATCCGAAGGGTAAGTCAGACCGCGAAGTGATGGCATTCTGTCAGAGCTTTATGACAGAGTTGTATCGTCATATTGGTGCGGATACCGATGTTCCGGCAGGAGATATTGGTGTTGGCGGTCGTGAGATTGGATTTTTGTATGGTCAGTATAAGAGAATCAGAGATGTATATGAAGGTGTTTTGACCGGAAAAGGACTTACTTACGGAGGATCACTTGCACGTACGGAAGCTACAGGCTATGGACTTTTATACCTGACACAGGAAATGCTCAAGTGTAACGGAATTGATATCAGTGGAAAAACGATTGCTGTTTCCGGTTCAGGAAATGTTGCAATCTATGCAATCCAGAAAGCACAGCAGATGGGTGCAAAAGTTGTTACCTGCTGTGATTCAACAGGATGGATCTATGATGCAGAAGGAATTGATGTTGCACTTCTGAAGGATGTAAAAGAAGTCAGAAGAGCACGTCTGACAGAATATGCTGCAAAGCGTCCTACAGCAAAATACCATGCTGGTAAAGGTGTATGGACGATTAAATGTGATATTGCACTTCCCTGTGCAACACAGAATGAAATTGATATAGATGACGCAAAGACACTTGTTTCCAATGGATGTATTGCAGTATGTGAAGGTGCCAATATGCCTACCACATTGGAAGCAACAAAATATTTTCAGGAGAACAAGGTACTGTTTGTTTGCGGAAAAGCTGCCAATGCCGGCGGTGTAGCAACATCAGCACTTGAGATGAGCCAGAACAGTGAGAGACTGAGATGGACATTTGAAAAAGTTGATACAAAACTGCAGGCAATCATGATCAATATTTTCCATAATCTGGATGATGCGGCAAATAAATATGGTATGCCGGGTGATTATGTAGCAGGTGCCAATATAGCAGGATTTCTAAAAGTGGCAGATGCAATGAAGGCACAGGGTATTGTCTGATCTGGAATAAGACTTTGCATGTGGCGATATGTGCATAAATGAGAATTACGAATCTGTCATAATGATATAATCAAAACGGATGTATGGTTGAAATACCCATATATCCGTTTTTGATTTTAAAGTACAAACATTTTATTAAGAGCATGTGTTTTATTGCTCAGTTCAAAGCGGCAAACAGATATATTCTTTTTGGAATAATCAAGACATATCTGTTTGAATTATTCTTTTGCGGCTTCTTTGAGTGCCTGGATAACTTCATCTTTTGTTGATAAAGACATTACTTTATCTGCCAGAGCGTCTGCTTCGGCTTTTGTCCATTTGGAGATAATGCAGCGTGCAGTCAGAACAAGTACCGGGTTGACACTGTATTCTGTCAGACCAAAAGCAATCAGAAGCGGTATCATGAGCGGGTCTGCAGCAGCTTCTCCGCACATGCCAACAGGGATGCCCGCAGCATTGGCGCATGAAATAATGTGTCTGATTGAACGGAGAACAGAAGGTTGAAATGCAGAGTAGAGGTAGGCAACATCTGCGTTCCCGCGATCCACACTCATGGTATACTGTGTCAGATCATTTGTTCCAATCGAGAAAAAGTCGGCTTCTTTTGCCAGCAGGTCTGCAATCAGGGAAGCAGAAGCTGTTTCAATCATACAACCGATTTCGATGTTGGAATCATAAGCAATTCCTTTTGCATCAAAATCAAGCTTAATGGTGTTGACAAGTTTTTTTACGCTGCGTATTTCATCTACGCAGGTAACAAGAGGCAGCATGATTTTTACTTTTCCGAAGGCACTGGCACGCATTATGGCACGAAGCTGGAGCAGGTATGTATCCGGGTTGCCCAGACAATATCGGACTGCACGGTATCCCAGAAACGGATTATCCTCTTTGGACATATGAAGATATGGAATATCTTTATCACCGCCAATATCAAGCGTACGGATAATAACAGTTTTGTTCTGCATCAGTTTAACAGCTTCTTTATAGGCTTCAAACTGTTCCTCTTCTGAAGGAAGATGATTATTGTCCATAAAAAGAAATTCTGAACGAAACAGGCCGATGCCTTCTCCGTCGCATTCAATTGCTTTTCTGGCATCTTTTGGCGTGCCGATATTGCAGAAAAGTTCACAGATTCTGCCATCTGCGGTTTGTGTTGGTTTGCCGATGAAATGTTTCAGCTCTTCCTGTTTGCGGATAAAATCTTCCCGTTTCGGATATACAGGGACAGAATATCACCATCCGGATTGATGTGTATATTCCCTTCTGTACCATCCACAATTGCAGTATCTTTATCCTTAACAAGAGAGGTAATATTCGGAACACTCAAAACGGCAGGAATTTCAAGGGCACGTGCCAGGATTGCAGAATGTGAGGTTGTTCCGCCAATTTCGGTGATAATACCTGCAACATTTTCTTTAATGATTTGTGAAGTCATGGAAGGTGTCAGAATCTTTTGCAACCAGAATGGTACCTGGGGCTACCGTTCTGATATCAATATCATGAATGCCAAGCAGAATTTTCAAAAGGCTTATTTTGATATCACTGATATCAGAAGCTCTTTGGCGCATCATGTCGTCATCCATTTTGGAGAACATACCAATAAACATATCACAGACTGCTTCTACGGAAGCTTCTGCACATTGCCCGGATACAATCATTTTTTCCATTTCACCTGACATGGTCGGATCAGAGATCATGACCAGATGTCCTTCGAGAATTTCAGCTTCTTTTGAACCGATTCGATTTCGAATGTCATCCGCCATTACAGAAGTTGTTTCAGTAAATTTTGCAACTGCGTCCTGAAAACGTTTTTTTTCAGCATCAATATCCGTTATTTTTACGGGGTCGTATTTCAGTTCATGATCAACAATCACACAGATACTGCCTATACCAATTCCACGGGATGCTGCAATGCCCTGATACATAGTATACCTGCCTTCCTGCAGCATTTATGCTGCCCTTCACAATCTTTGTGTAAAAAAGGAAAAAGGCTGCGAAGATAATGTTCGCAGTCATTTCCGAAATGTTTCTATATTGCATACTGAATCATCAGTCTCCAAGTCCGCTTTCGATCAGTTTGACGGCGGCATCCAGTGCATCATTTTCATCCGGTCCATCACACTGCAGTTCAATTTCAGCACCACATTTGATACAGGCGCTCATTAACATCATAACACTTTTTGCATCATAGGTGTTTCCGTTGAAAATGACTTTTACCGAGCTTGTAAAGGGTGTGACAGTCTGGCTCATGATACTGGCCGGACGCATATGCATGCCCTGTTCATTTGTTACTTTAACGATTTTTGATACCATATTTGTATCCTCCATATAGCTGTATGTTGTTTCAGGTTATCAGGTTAATGAAAAAGCATTTAACTTGCTTTTCCGAATACATCGGATGACTGTGGTATCATCCGATGCAGCAGAAATGAAATTACATATCTGCGACATTCTTTTTCAGAGCACCGAGCATAAAGCAGGTAACAGCAGAGCCAACCAGCCATGCGACGATATACATGAGCGGATTACCAACAGTTGCAAATACGAAAATGCCGCCGTGAGGAGCCATCAGAGTACACTTAAAGAGTGCGGAAAGGAATCCGGCTACACCGGCACCTACAAGTGTGCAGGGGATGACATGAAGCGGATCGGCTGCAGCAAACGGAATTGCACCTTCTGTAATAAAAGAACATGCCATAACAATATTGGTAACAACAGTGCTGCGTTCCGCTTCTGTAAATTTCTGCGGGAAGAACTTGCAGGCAAGTGCAATACCAAGCGGAGGAACCATGCCGCCGGCCATGATAGATGCCATTGCAATATAGCATGCCTGAACGGCGGGATCAGAGTTGGATGCGCCGGCACTGACCATGGAAGCTGCCTGGGCAAGTGCACCGGTACCAAATACATAGGCTGCCTTGTTGATGGGGCCACCCATATCGATTGCCATCATAGCACCCAGAATCAGTCCCATAAGAGCCAGCATGCCTGCATTGGAGAGAGCAGTAAGCATAGCGCTCAAACCTGTATTTACAAGGCCGATCAGTGGATTCAGAACAAAGCACATTACAACGCCTACGATAAAAATACCGCAAAGAGGATAAATCAGCATGGGTTTAATTCCATCCAGAGATTTTGGCATACCGGAGCATAGTTTCTGAAGCAGGAGAACAACATACCCTGCGAGGAAACCGGCTGCAATACCACCCAGGAATCCGGAGACGGTGTTTCCGGAACCGGGATTTGCAAAACCGAAGTTTGCAACAAATCTTGAAAATCCGCCAAGATTGGAAGAGAGACCGCTCCATGATCCGTTTGCATCAACAGAACCGCCCCAGACAGAAAAGTTTGTAACAAGTGCATTACCGTTTGCAGCAAGAAGTCCACCGGCAAAACCTACGGCAAGACCCGGACGATCAGCAATGGAATATGCAATATAACCGGCCAGAACAGGAACCATCAGTCCCATGACGGTACCACCGACATTCTTCAGGAAAGAGGCAAGCGGAGTGCAGCTTCCGAAGTTACTGCCACCGGTTGCACCATATCCGTACAGGGTATCAACCAGAAAGGCGAGAGCAACCAGAATACCACCACCGACAACAAAGGGAAGCATGTGTGAGACACCACTCATCAAGTGTCTGTAGATGGTGTGGCCTGCACCGGATTTTTCGTTACCTGAATCAGCAGAACGTCCGCCTGCATGGTGGTATACAGATACATCGCCACTGATGGCTTTTTTGATCAGTTCGCCGGAGTTGTGTATGGCACTTGCAGTAGAGGTATTGATGACTTTTTTGCCATCAAAACGAGCCATGTCAACTTTTGCATCGCAGGCAAGGATAATACAGTCTGCTTCTGCAATTTCCGTTGCAGTCAGGACATTCTTTGCACCACCTGAACCGTCTGTTTCAACTTTGATAGACAGACCTTCTTCTGCCGCAGCTTTTTCAAGTCCTTCGGCTGCCATGAAAGTATGTGCAATACCGGTAGGGCATGCGGTCACACCAAGGAGTGTGTAATTATTTTTCTTTTTTGATGCGGCTTCTTTTGCCTTGACCTCTGCATCCTTTTCAGATTCCTTCCGGTCTATGATAGAAAGGAACTCGGCAGGAGATGAGGCATTGATCAGATTCTGCGCAAAGTTCTGATCCATCAGCATGGCCATCAATTTGGACAAAACCTCAAGATGTGTGTCTGCAGCACCCTCAGGTGCAGCAATCATAAACAGAAGTTTAGTCGGCATACCATCCATGGAATGAAAATCAACCCCGGAAGGACATGTAACAGCGACAAGACCGGCTTTTTTGGCGGCACCGGATTTGCCATGCGGAACAGCAATTCCCATTCCGATTGCTGTTGACCCCTTTGCTTCTCTTGCAAGGATTGTTTCCTTGAAAGCGGTGGGATCATTCAGGTTTCCGACAGACTGATGCAAAGCAATCAGTTCGTCAATGGCCTGATTCTAATCGGATAAGGAAATACCGATCCGTACCCCGTTGGAACTTAGAAATTCTGAAATTCTCATACGATTCTCCGTTTCTGCGATTTAACGCTTGTTGATAACTCCCCGTTATAATGTCCGGTACAGTTCCCGAATACTTTCAGCGGTGGCCAGTCCGTCTGAAAAAGCAGTGGCACTTCCGGCAGCAGTTCCCATCTTCAAGGCAACATGATAATCCTTGCTTTGCAGATATCCGGCTACAAACCCGGCTACCATGGAATCACCTGCACCGACTGAATTTTTTACGATTCCCTTTGGTACACCGATTCTGATGCGTTCACCGTTTTCTGTAATCAGCATTGCGCCATCTTTTGCCATGGAAACAAGTACATTTCGCGCTCCCGACTGCTGAAGCTTTCTTGCATAGAAATCAATTTCTTCATCTGTCGTAAGCACTTTCCCAAACATTTCACCAAGTTCGTGATTGTTCGGTTTTATCAAAAATGGATGATATTTCAGGACATTTTTAAGAAGGTCCTTTGTTGCATCCACAACAACCAGAACATTTTTTTCTGCAAGTCCTGACAGAATATGTTCGTATACATCATCCGGAAGTGAATTGGGTATACTTCCGGCAAGAATCAGGATATCTCCATCGGCAAGCTGCGTGAGCTTTTGAAAAAGAGCTTCCTGAGACGCACTGCTGATCCTCGGACCCTGTGCATTGATCTCCGTTTCTTTTGCTGCTTTGATCTTGACATTAATACGTGAGATGCCTTCATCCAGAACAATAAAATCAGTATGTATGCCAAGTGCCTGTACGCCTGCTTCAATTGCACGCCCTGTAAATCCGGCAATAAAGCCGAGTGCAGTATTATCATACCCAAGCTGTTTCAGAACAGTTGAAACGTTGATCCCTTTACCGCCGTAATAGAATTCCTCACCTGTAGAGCGGTTTGTCATTCCCGGAATCAGATCATCATCCATGTGGACAACATAATCAAGCGCAGGGTTAAAAGTAACCGTATAAATCATTTTTTGCCTCCATACCGCAAATGCGGCTTCTTACTGCAAATCAGCGATATTTTTATTGCAGATCATTCCAGGGTTTTGATAACAGTCTGATCCATATATGTTTTATCAGGTGATACATCGGTAATGATGCAACAGGCAGAGATTTCAGCAAAAGTGACGGAACTGACCTGGCCGAATTTACTGTGATCAGCAAGGATATAGGTCATATAGGAGTGTCTGATCGCTTCTGCTTTTACCAGAGCTTCATCCACATCGGGGGTAGTATAGCCTGCGGGAACAGAAATCCCATTTGTTCCCATAAAAGCTTTTGTAAAGTGATATTTTCGGATCCCGTCGATACAGTCTGGCCCGATAATGGCTTCTGTGGCTGATTTTACGCGACCTCCGATAATCATGGTATCAAGATTCTTTTCAATCAGTTTTTTTGCATGGACAATTCCGTTTGTAATATATTTTGCTTTCTGATTATTCAGATAGCTGATCAGTTTCAGAGTTGTTGTGCCGGAATCAATATAAACAAAGTCATTGTCCTGTATGAGAGAAGCGGCATATTTACTGATCAGATCCTTTTCTCTTACATTCCGGAGAACTTTAGCTGAAACTTCATCTTCAGTTGTATTGACATCTACCGCATTCAGAGCAGTAGCACCGCCAAAAACCTTGCAAATCCTGTTTTCCAGATCAAGAGCAGTGAGATCACGTCTGATTGTAGCAGCCGAAGTATCCAGAGCTTCCACCAGTTCGGTTACGGTAACAGCTCTTTTTTCATTAATAATTTCTGTTATTTTTTCACGTCGTTCCTCTGTAAGCATGATTGTGATACCTTTCTGTAAATGAATCAGAACATTCTATGTGTTTTCAATATCATGTTAGCATTATAAAAAATCATAGTCAATCACAAATAATCATAAATAAGCAAAAAAATGAAGCGTGATCAATATAATGCAAAAATGAATGATCATAAATAATCATAAAAAATACCAGAGCCTGTTTTTCATAAATGTATAAACCAGATAATTCATTTTTTATAAAGCAGAGTAATAATATAGACAAATTGTGCAACAGTAAATGCAGCAATATTTACAAAAATGAAATCGGTTTCATAATTTCATTGACTTTATTATACGAGTAAGATATTATCATGGTATGAAATCGGTTACAGACATAAAAAATATACATATTTCACTAACTAAAATATTTGATACTGAAAAAATATATAATATATATTGCAAAAAATGAACAAAAAAGTGCAAAATGCATAAAATCAACAACGAAAAAAGGGGAAGAAACATGGCAAAAAGTATCGCGGCCGCTCCGGTCATTCAGAGGAGTGTAAAAAAAATGAGTACGTGGCAGACAATAAAGAAATATCATATTCTTTTGCTGATGTGCTTACCGGCAATTACATTTTTCTTGATTTTTTCATATATTCCTATGCCGGGTGTCTATATTGCGTTTACAAATTTTAAATATAATCTTGGAATCTGGCACAGTCAGTTTGTGGGTTTCAAAAATTTTGAATTTCTGTTTCGCACAGGCGAAATTTGGAAGCTGACCAGAAATACGGTGCTGTATAATCTTGCATTTATCATTCTGGGAAATCTGCTTCAGATATTTATAGCGATTCTTTTGAATGAAATTATGAGTTATGGTTTTAAAAAAGTTACACAGAGTATGATGTTTTTACCACATTTCATATCGGATGTTCTGGTTGGACTTCTTGTTTATAATCTGTTCAATGCAGATTATGGCTTTATCAATTCAATGATCAGGTCATTCGGTGGAGAAGGACTGAATGTATATTCCAATCCAAATGTCTGGCCATGGCTGCTTCCGCTGATTAACCTGTGGAAAGCAACCGGTTATGGATCGGTTGTATATTTTGCAGCTATCTGCGGTATTGATTCTGAAATTGTGGAAGCTTCCAGAGTAGACGGTGCAAATGCATTTCAGAAAATTCGCTATATTATTCTTCCACAGCTGAAAGGCACTGTAATTATTTTGCTGTTGTTTGCAGTAGGCGGCATCCTGAAGGGAAATTTCGGAATGTTTTACAATATTATTGGTAAAAATTCCGTTCTGTATGATACGACGGATATTATTGAGACATTTGTATATCGTTCTCTGATGACGAATTTTAATTTCCAGAATGCCAGTGCGGTGGGGCTGTATCAATCAGTGTTTGGATTCTTCCTGGTAATGATTTGCAATAAAATCGTCAAAAAAATTGATCCGGAATATTCACTGTTCTGAAAACATGGTATCTGAATATAAAATCGTTATGCGCCGGTAAAAGACGCTGAGGTGAGGAGCGATAGGAATATGACAAAAGTAAAAACAGCAGTAAAGGCAAAAAAAGTAAGACTTGATGCTTCGGATAGAATTGTAAGGGGATTTGCATATGTGTTTATTTCATTATTTGCAGCGTTATGTCTGTTTCCGTTTCTTTTGATCGTTGCAACATCATTTTCGTCCGAAAAGTCCATTATGCAGTACGGATTTCAGATCTGGCCGAGAGAATTTTCATTATATGCGTATCAGTTGATTTTTAAAACACCAATGGTAATGATTAAAACATATGGTCTTACGATCGGGCTTACGGTAGCAGGAACGATAATCGGACTGTTTATTGTGGCAATGACAGGATATGCATTGTGCAGACCGGATTTTCCATTCCGGAATGGAATATCATTTTATATCTATTTTACAACTCTGTTCAGTGGCGGCCTTGTACCCTTTTATCTTCTGGTTGTGAAGTATCTTCATCTGAAAGACAGTTATTTTGCAATTTTACTGCCACTTTTAATGTCACCTTGGCTGATTATTCTGATGAAGAATTTTGTAAAAGGTATTCCGTTTGAAATTACAGAATCCGGAAAAATCGATGGTGCAAATGATTTTAAAATCTTTACAAGTCTGATTCTTCCAATGATGACGCCTGGACTTGCAACAATCGGATTGTTCATTGCACTTGGTTACTGGAATGAGTGGTATTATTCCTCGTTGTTCCTTTCTTCCAAAGTGGATGTCAGACCGCTTCAGTATCAACTGTACAGAATTATTAATGAGGTAAATTCACTGAAGAATTCCGTCGCGGGGGCCAATATAGTTGTTACAGATCTACCGGATGAATCACTGAAAATGGCAACAGCAGTATTGGCTACGGGACCGATCATTTTCCTGTATCCATCGGTTCAGAAATATTTTATCTCAGGTATTACGGTAGGGGCAGTAAAAGGTTGAATTTATAAGCAGTTCAAGGTGATCTTTCTTACCATGGGGGTAATGAAGATAGAAAAACACAATAAGAAGGGAGATTTATATGAAAAAGAAAGTTGTTTCAGTTTTACTCTGTGCAACAATGGTAGTATCATTGGCCACAGGCTGTGGCTCTGCTGCAGGGAGCAGTTCAAAAACAGGGAGTTCGGATGCTACGGCATCAGCATCTGCAGATGGCAGTGAGGCTGCTGCAGATACATCCGCATCGGGGGATCAGTGGTTTGCTTCTGATATTGATACTTCCGAACACGTTGTAATCAATTATGTTACAACAGGTAATAAGCCTGATAATGATAATACAACACAGATGCTGGATCAGCTCAATAAGATTCTGACAGAGAAGTGCAATGCTGAAATTCAGATTACCTATATTGAATGGACGGATTATCTGACCAATTACAATCTGCTGCTGTCCTCTCTTGACGGATCAGTTGACCTTGTAGGAACAGCCACAGACTGGCTGGATGCATGGCCAAATGCGAAGAAGGGGGCATTCCTTCCGCTTACCGAAGACATGCTGTCCAAATATTGCCCCAAGACCTATGCACAGGTTTCTGCAGCAAATGACTGGGATTCCTGCAAATATAACGGAGATATTTATCTGATTCCGGAAGATCATTATGCACAATGGACCAATCATGGATTCATGTATCGTGATGATTACGCGAAGGAAGCAGGTCTTACAAGCGGTGTGAATTCCTGGGATGATATGAGTACCTATTTGAAAGTGTAATTAAGAATCATCCGGATATCACACCATGGGATTCTGATGGTACACAGTATACAACAATGGCTTCCGGATGGGTTGCTTCGCATACACCGGCAGTCAGCATAGATGGACTTGGCAGCTATATGTTCTACGGAAAGTCCAAGGATGACCTGTATACGGTATATTCTCCATTTATGGATGATGATACGCTGTATGATTTTGCTGATATGATGAAGAAGTGGAATGATGAAGGGGTTTGGACAAAAGATGTCTTGAATAATACAGGCGCTGCAACCCGTGATGAATTTGCCGCAGGTCAGACAGCTGCAGATCAGCATCATACGCAGACGTGGTATTCTACAGATTCACCAAAGGCAAAAGCAGCAGGATTTGAATGTGGATTCTTCTATTTCGGAAAAGAAACAAAGAACCTCTCCAAACTTTCTGTAACACATGGTGCAATGGCTGTCAGTGCTGCTTCCAAGAATCCGGAGAGAGCACTCATGGTATATGATCTGCTCCGTAATGACCAGGAATGCTATAGACTGTTCAATTATGGTATTGAAGGAAAACAGTACACAGTTACAACAACAGATGGTGTTGATTATCTGACAAGACCGGAAGGATATAAAGAACCTGATGATATGATTGTGACGGATTACTGGTGGGGACGTAATGATGATCTGGAACTTCCGAATGCTACATGGGATAACGAAGGCAAGAAGAAAATGATGGATGAATACGATACATTTGCCATTGCATATCCGTACGGACAGTTTGTTATTGATACAGATCCGATCAGCTCCGAGATTTCCAGTATGTCTGAAGTTTGGGAAACCTATATGCCGCAGATCGCATTTGGACAGAGTAATGATCCGAAAGCACTGGTTGATGAGTTCCGCAGCAAGATGAAGACTGCAGGATATGATGATGTTCTGAAATATATTCAGGATCAGATGACCCAGATGTATGCTAATAAATAATCAAAAAGAGAATAAATAGTATTTGGGGCACCACGCATCTTGCAAGTCGTTTGGAGGCTGTGGTGCCCCTTTTATTGAATAATGAAATGCAGTATGTGAAATACGTCGAAAAAAACGGAGATACTGGTGTGAAAATCCTACTCAGAAAAAATGTAAAATTTATAGAACGGGACGTGGAAGATGCATGGAAAATACGTCTGGATGATGCAGAATGGGATAATGTTATCCTTCCGCATGACTGGGCAGTAGAACAGCCTTTTAATGAATGCAATTCCAGTGGAACAGGATATCTTCCGGGGGGTACGGGATGGTACCGCATTCATTTTGATCTTCCTGAAAATATGCAGGAAAAGAATATTTCCGTTGTTTTCGAGGGAGTTTACAAACATGCACAGGTCTGGTGCAACCAGAATTATCTGGGGCGGTGGGCAAACGGATACACCACATTTGGATTTGATCTGACCGGACTGGTAAGACAAAAGGAAAATGTTCTTGCAATTAAAGTTTCACATGAGGACATTTCAGATTCAAGATGGTATACTGGCACAGGAATTGAAAGACCGGTATATCTGCATATTCAGGAAAAAGTACATGCGCAGGAAATAGAAAGCAAAGTGATAACGCTTGCGGCAGACAGAAGAAGCGCTGCGCTTGAAATTTCAGATGCAATTGTCAACAATTCCTCCTCCAGACAAGTTGTACTGATCAGAAAATATATGGAAGGTGAACTTCTTCTGGAAACAAAAAGAGAGATTGAAGCAGGAGAAGAAGTACTGATATGTTTTCAAAAAAGATTTCCAATCCGAAGCTTTGGTCGATTGATAACCCGCAAATGATACGGTTCAGAACGATTGTAGAACAGGAGAACGGAATCCGTGATGAGATATCTGTCCGCACGGGAATCCGTGTGGCACAGTTCCATCCTGATACAGGATTTCAGCTCAATGGAGAAGAGCTGAAATTAAAAGGTGTGTGCCTGCATGATGACGCAGGTAGTTTTGGAAACGCGGTACCCGAAAATATCTGGAGAAGACGGCTTGTCAAACTTCAGAAGATGGGCGCGAATACGATTCGGATGAGTCATAATCCACATTGTAAAACGTTATACAGATTATGTGATGAAATGGGGTTTCTGGTAATTGATGAATTATTTGATGAATGGCAGGATCCCAAAAATAAGTGGTGGAAGGGTCATAATGTATACCCGCCAAAGCACCAGGGATACTACGCAGATTATCCGCAGTGGTATGAAAAAGATGTAGCGTCGTTTGTAAAAAACAGAAGAAATCATCCTTCCGTTATTTTGTGGAGTATCGGAAATGAAATTGATTATCCCAATGACCCGTATTGTCACAAAAGTTTTCAGGAAATGACGGGAAACAATGATGCAGGGAAACCTCTGCAGGAAAGAGTGTATGATCCGGACAAACCAAACGCTGAAAGACTTGCAGGGTTTGCAGTCAGACTTGTGAATCTTGTAAAAAAATATGATCGTACAAGACCTGTTACACTGGCATCTGCTTTCCCGGAACTTTCATCCGGGACGGGCCTCTTTTCAGCACTGGATGTGATTGGATATAACTATAAGGAAGCGCTTTATGAAGCGGATCACAGACGCTTCCCGAATCAGGCCATTTTCGGGAGTGAAAACGGGCACGATTATGCGGCATGGAAAGCAGTGACGGAACACCAGTATATAGCCGGACAGTGTTTATGGACAGGAATTGATTATCTTGGAGAAACGGCCGGATGGCCTGAGCACGGTTCGCATGCAGGACACTTGACAACTGCAGGGGTTGAAAAGGCAGATTATTATTTCAGACAAAGTCTGTGGAGCAGCTTGCCGATGCTGTATCTGAGTGTATGCAGAGAGCAGGATGCAAAAAACATGGAGCAGCATGGACGCAGCTGGGATTATCCGGAAGGAACACTGGTTACAGCCGAGGTGTACACGAACCTGACATATGCAGAACTTTTTCTGAATGGGAAAAGTCTTGGAAAACTGGAGCAGAAAAACGCAGACGGGAAATTTGTCTGGCGCTTTCCTTTTGAAAAAGGAGAACTGTGTGCTGCGGGGTATGCAGCAAAAGACAAAGAGTTACCCGATCTGACAGACCGGATTCATACACTTGAGAAAAAGTATTGTTTGAAAATGAAATTGCTGGATGAAAACCTGATTGCTGATGGCAGCAGTATCGGACAGATACAGATCAGCATACATGATATGGAAGGCAATCTTCAGACTGATGCGCAGTTGCCGCTGGAGTTGTCAGTAGAAGGAGCAGCGGAATTTCTGCATATGGATAATGGGAATCTTGTGGATACAACACCATATACTTCCAGATACAGGCAAACATGGGGCGGGTACCTGATGCTGTATATCAGAAGTACCGAACAGGCGGGTGAATTTACAGTTACCGCAAAAAGTAAACAAACAGAAAGGCTGCAGTTACATTTTGTAACGATACAGGATATTTTGGGTAATGAAGCAGAGTGAGGTTAAACGTTATGCAGGGGATTGAAATAAAAGACAGATTTTACCTTGATGGTAAGCCCTTTCAACTGATTTCAGGTGCAATTCATTATTTCCGGATAGTGCCGCAGTATTGGAAGGACAGATTGGAAAAATTAAAAGCAATGGGGTGCAATACAGTTGAAACATATATCCCATGGAACATACATGAGCCGGAAAAAGGAAAATTCTGTTTTGAAGGAATGTGCAATATTGGAGAGTTCATCAGCATTGCAGCAAATTTGGGATTATATGTGATTCTGCGTCCTTCACCATATATTTGTGCCGAATGGGAATTTGGAGGATTACCGGCGTGGCTGTTGAAAGAAGACGGGATGAAACTGCGTTGCAGCTATGAACCATATAAAAAGCATGTCAGGGAGTATTATTCTTTTCTGCTTCCATATCTTGCATCCTATCAGCTTGAACAGGGTGGCCCCGTCATTATGATGCAGGTTGAAAACGAATACGGTTACTATGGGGATGATCATGCATATATGGAATGGATGCGGGATCTGATGCAGGAATATGGTATCACGGTTCCTCTTTTTACATCAGATGGCCCGTTTGATGATTCCTTTCAGGCTGGGAAAGTAGAAGGATTATTGCAGACAGGAAATTTCGGGTCAAAGGCACAGGAACGGTTTTCCTTTATGCAAAAGTATGTCGATGGGCCGCTTGCATGCATGGAATTCTGGCTTGGATGGTTTGATAACTGGGGGTGCGGGAAACATCACAGAACCAGTTGCGAAGAGAATACAAAAGATTTTGTCTATATGCTGGATCATGGAAATGTAAACATTTATATGTTTATCGGTGGAACGAATTTCGGATTTATGAACGGATCCAATTATTACGATGCGCTTACTCCGGATGTTACTTCATATGATTATGATGCCATATTGACGGAAGACGGTCAGATTACGGATAAATATAAGGCCTTTCAGAATGAAATAGGAAAACGATATCAGTTACCGCAGGTAGAAATTCATACCGAAATCAGCAGAAAAGCATATGGCATTTTGAAACAGGACGGTTCGATCAGTTTATGGGATGCATTGACCGTTCTGGGACAGGCACATGAAAGTGTCTGTCCGGTAAGCATGGAAAAGCTGGATCAGTCATACGGCTATATCCTTTACCGAACCATACTCAGGGATATGAACAAACTGGAAGAAGTGCGTCTGATGAAGGCAAATGACAGAGCCCAGATTTTTGCTGACGGACACAAAGTTCTGACTTTATATGACAGAGAACTGCTTACTGCGCACAGGCTGGACACCCCGGTAGACATAGCAGAAGAAGGTTGCCAGATCGATATACTGGTTGAAAATATGGGACGTGTCAATTTTGGAGCCTATATGGAACAGCAGCGTAAGGGAATTGATGGAGCAGTATTGTTCAATACGAGGCAACATTTTGGCTATACAATATATCCGCTTGAACTTAAAAATGTTGAATCACTTATATTTCACAATGAGCAGTTACCGGAAGCTGCACCCGCTTTTCACAGGTTCTGTTTTGAAGCACAGGATGCCTGTGATACGTTTATCAATATGACAGGATGGGGAAAAGGATGTGTATGGATCAATGGATTTATGCTGGGACGTTTCTGGGAGGCAGGTCCGCAGAAAACACTTTATACTCCCGGTCCATTGATAAAGAAAGGTAAAAATGAGATAATCATATTCGAAACAGAAGGTACATATCAGAATGAGATTACACTTCAGGCGGAGCCTGATCTTGGACCACAGTGATTGTATTGCAAAACGCCGGGTGTTCAATCAATGAAAGGCATATCTCAAATGGCAGTGAAAAACGTTACGATATATGATATTGCAGAGGAAGCAGATGTATCTCCCGCTACAGTTTCGCGGGTACTGACAGGAAGCGCAAATGTCAGACAGGATAAGAAAAAAAGAGTTGAAGAACTGATTCAGAAATACAATTTCAAACCGAGTGCTGTGGCAAGAAGCCTTACAGATACCAGACGGAAACTGATTGGTATTATTGCCGCAGATGTACGAAATGTCTTTTATGCAGATGTGTATGTTGCGTGTGAAATCGCAGCAGATCAGTTAGGGTATACGGTTCTGTTACTGAATTCATTTGGTATCAGAGAGATGGAAAAAAAGCAATTGGATAAGCTTGTGGAACAGCGGGTGGATGCCGTGATACATCTGGGGGGTGCTGCAGATGATGTGGTATCCAATCCGGATTATGTGGATCATGTCCGTAAAGTAACAGGTACAATTCCCGTGGTTACGACAGGCAAGCTCGACGGAACAAGCGTTTATATGGTACAGATTGATGCGGTAAAGGCAATGGATCTTTTGCTGGAACACCTGGTGGAGAATGGAAACCGCAGAATTGCAATGGTGGGAGGACGTTATGATGTTTTATCCACACATACCAAATATGACAGATTTCTGGAGCGTATGAAGCATTATGAACTTGATCAGAGACCGGAGTATACAGATAACTGGGGAAGTTACAATATTTTTACCGGACAGCAGACAATGGATCAGCTATTTGACAAACTGGAGAAAAAGGGTATGGAGATTCCGGATGCTGTAATAGCAATCAATGATCAAACGGCTATAGGAATCATGAAAAGTATTCAGAATCATGGGTACCGTGTCCCGGAAGATATTTCCGTTGTAAGCTATGACAATATTGACCTGACTAAAGTAGTAGAACCAAATATTACCAGTATTGATTACGGATTTGAGAATTTTGGCAAAAAACTGATACAGACAGCAATCAGTGCAATGGATGGAATAAAACCGGATAAACTGCAGCATATTGCGCCAAAGCTGATCATTAGAAAATCAAGTGATTACAAAAGAGCCTGACTTTGGTCAGGCTCTTTGCACAAAGAACAGGGAATCATTTTGGTATATCGCTGCCCCACACCTCAATCTGCGTCAGCGCAGGAAAAGGAGACGGACCATCAGCCTGTATGAGTTTTGAAATGGTAAGCGAGGTAATGGCTCCGGGGTGAACCGGAAAACACTGCGGCAGAAGGCTGTTTGTAAGTGACAGTGTTTCGGATGTGCCATTGGAGAAATCAATCTGCGCGCTGATCCAGTAATTATCATGCGGATAATCACCACGGAGCGTCAGTCTGATTTTATCAGGCAGAATTTCTCTGCCGAATGAAATGGTGAGCGCGGCTTCAGAATCACGGTTGATTCCCCAGCTCTGATAGGGATATTCACCATGTGCAGTATTTTCAAATATTCCATCTATCGCATTTCTGGCAGCAAAAACGGATTCTCCCCGTGTTTCGACATTTGCACTCGCATGCGGGTAAAAACCGGTATCACCGTGCTGATCATAGGGGTTGCATGCAAGATTTTTTCTGGCGGCAATTTCTTCCGGGAGAGCCATACGTGCACGGATAACGTGCCGATTATATTGAAAGCTTTTTGGACTGTAGACAATTGCCTGTTCCCCAAATGGAATAGAGAAATTGATTTCCCTTTTTTGAATATAGACAAGTGCGGGTGGCATGGTGTCTTCGAACTGAATGATGCAATATCTTCCGGGAGTCCGGATTTCAAGAGCAATACGGTCTCCTTTTTATATTTATTGGTATAGACAAGGCTTACAATTTGATCCGCTTTACAGGTCATCAATGTGTGACCGTTCTTATCCAGTACTTTTAATTTGATATTTTCATCAGACATTTTTTTTCTTTCCTGCGCCTTTGGTATGCGCAAATTGATTTGAAATGTTAGGTAAATGACTTTTATACGAAATAGAGTTACGATCAGAGAATTTCAACTTTGATACTGCCATGAAAAAAGATGTGGATACGGTATAGATAATCCGGCCAGGCAGTCAGGAGGCGGGGATCTTTTATGGGGATTTTTCTACAGCAATTTTTTCCGAGCCGGTTATGCGCAGTTGCGCTGTTTTGCCGACAGACACGGTTTTTGGGGATACAACCGGCTTATACATGGTCATAAATGTAAGGGCAATCGTTCCGGGATAATCGGTCTCATCGCGCAGCGTGAAACTGTGCCTTTCTGAAAAACAGAGATTTCTGTTATAAAAGGATAATCCTGGGACTTCTCCGTGTGCAGCATATGCAGCAGCAATATCCATTGACAGACCGGAACCGTCAGGATAAAGGGATACATTTCCGGCAGCATATTCACTTCCGGCTTGTTGCATGTATGCATTTCCATCCGGATCAAATTCGGGAAGATTATGCCAGGAAGACTGCATTGTCCAGATTTCGTAGCGCCTGGCAGAAAAGGTTTTTGCGGTATAGCTTTCTACACCGATATCAACCAGAACCGGAAGCCCGTCCTTGTATAAAGTAAAACTTCCGGTATCGTTGTGATTATGACTGTCCGCGTTGTTTCCGGCTTTTATGCCGACAGAAAAAGGATCATATTGGCAGATCAGAAGTCCGGTGCGTTCATAAAAATGCGAGCGGTTTTCAGGTCTGATGTGATGCAGCGGGTCAGAAGTATGTGCGGCATGATAGGAACGGATTTCGTTTTCTGTAAAGGAAGTCTGAATATGGTAAAAAAGATTGATCCCTTCACTATCATCGGAAGCGTTCAACCGATAGGGGTCTATATCTGCACAAAAGTTCTGTGCGGCAAAATCGGCTAAAAGGGAACTGGAGATCCTTTTTCCGAACAGATATTCCCGGGCACCGCGATATCCTGCTTTGGGACTGCAGTCTGAGAAATTGAAGTACCAGGGGCCGTCTACATGCATATAGGCTATATATTCTGCCATATTCCGGATCTTCCTGTCAGACCAGGCTTCTTCAAATGTTCCAGGCAGGAGCTGACTGAGGATTTCAAGTGAATTATAAAAAGTAAGCGCTGCATGTCTGTAATACTGCGCACCTTCATTACAACAGCCATCCGTTCCATAATCTTTGAGAAAACAGTCAAGACTGTAGGATGCTTTTTCAATCATCTTTCGGATCATATCCTGTTTTCCGGGATGAAGAAGTGCTGCAGTAATCAGGACATTTTGCGTACACCATGGAGTCCAGTTGCACATGGGTTCATCCTCATTTCCCATCCACCAGAAGTGTGTGGAAAGATAAGGGCGAATAATACGGCGATCCAGTTCTGATTTGATTCGCCTGGGAAGAGAGGGCATAGCGGATGCCAGTTTTTTTTGCAGCAGAAACCAGGTAACTGCAAGAAGTGCACCGGTTTCTGCTGCAAACAGATCGATGATGGGGTGCGCCGGATCAGGGAGCGGAAGCTGTGGGGTATCTCGTTTATAACTGTTATGTGCAGGCAGCTGCCATGCACTTTCTTCCAGAATTGCCCAGATACTGTCACCGATTGCAGGCAGAAAACGATTTTTGTTTTCAACGCATTCTGCCATGACAAGGCAGCAGAGGTTGCGGCGTCTTGCAAAATAGTTTTTTTCGAAATGTGTGCGATTGCCGGTACGTGTAAACTCTGTCCAGAGTGACAGGGAAAGAGGTGGAATTCGTGTTTGAGCAGATTTGCGATATAGAGAGAAACCGGTTTCAAACCAGACATTTTTTGAAGGAAGACTTTCCCATGCCAAACGGTCCGAGACAGGCGCACAGGGGGTCCAATGACCAATTGATGTTATTTTGTTTTTTGAATAAAGTTCATATAACATATTTGTATTCCTCCATAACATGCACAGAATAAAATAACATAAATCTGTCATGTTTGTCGCAGAACATTGAATATATAACAGTTTACAGGATTCAAAGGCGTATTTCAAGTTCCGTATAACCGGATTAAATGCAGAAAGGATAGCAAAATATTATGGAAAAAACAGCACAGATTCTGGCAGAAAGTCAGATAGTGGAAATGAATGAGGCAGAAATCGTACAGGCACTGGAAAAGGCTGCAATGCAGATCCGAATCAATTTACCTTTATATGAGGGTCATTGCCAGAATCATTCCAGCATTTCGGGTATTTATCCGGTATGCGAAAATACGCAATGGACCTGCGGGTTCTGGCCCGGAGAAATCTGGCTGTCCTATGAACTGACCGGAGAAGAAATATATGAAAAGGCAGCGCTTAAGCTGGTAGAAAGCTTCTATGATCGGATTACCAATCAAATAGAGGTAGCACATCATGATATGGGTTTTTTATACAGCCCTTCCTGTGTGGCAGCATACAAACTGGTAAAAAGCGAGACTGCAAAAAAAGCGGCAATTCTTGCAGCAGACCAGCTGATTGGCAGATTTCAGGAAAAAGGTAATTTTATTCAGGCATGGGGAAAAATGGGGGAAGCTGAGAATTACAGATATATTATTGACTGTCTCCTGAACTTACCGCTTCTGTACTGGGCTTCAGAAGTAACAGGAGAACAGAAATATGCACGGATCGCGCATATGCATATTACGACCTGTCTTCAGAATTCATTTCGCCCGGATGGATCGACCTATCATACTTTTTTTATGAATACGGATGGTTCCCCTTCCCACGGAGCAACCTGCCAGGGGTATCGGGATGACAGCTTCTGGGCAAGAGGGCAGGCATGGGGTGTTTATGGCAGTATATTAAGTTACCGGTATACAAAGAATCCGGAATATCTGGAAACATTCAGAAAGGCACTGAATTTCTATCTGACACGTCTTCCGGAAGATCTGGTTCCCTATTGGGACATGGTTTTCACACAGGGGGATGAACCAAGAGATTCCTCTTCTGCAGCGATTGTCTGCTGTGGATTACTGGAAGCAGTAAAATATACAGCAGGGCAGGAAAAAAGAAAATTACCGTACACTTGCAGGAAAAATGATGGCAAGTCTGGTGCATAATTATACAGCGAAGCAAGTAGTCGCCGGGGCAGGGCAGATTCTGCATGGAACATACAGCAAAAAAAGTCCCTATAATACCTGCACACCGGAAGGTGTTGATGAGTATACGAGCTGGGGGGATTATTTTTATATGGAGGCGCTGACAAGAATGAGTAAAGACTGGGAACTGTACTGGTAATAATGGCATAAATAAAGGGAGAAGGAAGAAATGATGAAGATGTGGCAGGAAGAATTTGCAGAAAGTGCATATGATAAGGCTGCGTTTGAGAAAATAATGTTTGCAATGCTGAATCCGCTCAAAACGCTGTATACACCGGAAAAAGCAGGATTACAGATCGGGGAGACAGGAACCACCTATAACAGAAGGACCATCCAGATGGAAGGATTTTCCAGACCGCTTTGGGCGCTTGCACCTTATTGGATGGGCGGGGGAAAGGATTCATCGTTTGCAGAAATATACAGGAAGGGACTGATTGCGGGAACGGATCCGGATAATCCCGAGTACTGGGGAAATCCGGGAGATTATGATCAGCGTTTTGTGGAAATGGCAGCAATTGCATGTGCGATTCTGGAAGTTCCGGCAGAAGTCTGGACCCCTTTGACGGATTTGCAGAAATCAAATCTGGCAGCATGGCTTAACACAATTAATCAGCATCAGCTCCCAGGCTGCAACTGGCTCTTTTTTATGATTCTGGTCAATCTTGCGCTTGACAGCGTCGGTATGCCATGTGATCTGCAGAATATGCATCATGCATTGGAAGAAACCGATAAATGGTACAGAGGGGATGGCTGGTACACAGATGGTCCGGCCGGCATCAAGCCGCAGTCAGATTATTATATTCCATGGGCGCTTCAGTATTATGGCGTTTTATACAGTGTTTTCGGGCAAAAAAGTGATCCCGGAAGGGCAGAGATATATCGCCAGCGTGCAGTGGAATTTGGCAGGCAGTTTGCCTACTGGTTTGATGAAAACGGAGCAGCACTTCCGTATGGGAGAAGTCTGACATACAGATTCGGTCAATGTGCGTTTTATTCTGTATGTATTTTTGCCGGAATTGAACCATTACCGCTGGGGGTTATGAAAGGGATAATTATCCGAAATCTCAACTGGTGGCTGTCTCATAAGATTTTCGACAGAGACGGTGTTTTAACAATTGGATATTGTTACCCGCAGATGTATATGGCAGAACAATATAATGCACCGGGAAGTCCTTATTGGGGAATGAAGACATTTATTCTGATGGCACTTCCAAAAGAGCATCCTTTCTGGCATACAGAACCGTTACCGCTTCCTTCCATGAAACCGCTTATGGTTATGAAATCAGCGGATATGCTGATGCAGAGGCTGCAGGATGGTCAGGTAAATGCATATACCGCAGGGGTGGTTGAAGAATACAGCCACGGACAGTTTCCTGAAAAATATTCGAAATTTGTTTATAATACCAGATTCGGGTTTTCTGCATCCAGAAGTTATGACACAATTGAACAGACCGCACCGGACAGTATGCTTGCTTTTGTAATTGATGGTCATGTTTTTGTCAGACGGCACTGTGAATCCTTTGAAATCAGAGAGGATTGTATGATCAGTGTCTGGCACCCTTTCATGGGAATTACGGTTACAACCTGCATATTTCCAAATGAACAGGGACATGTCAGGAAACATACAATTGAAAGTAACATTTCCTGTCTTGCATATGACTGCGGATTTGCAGTTCCCAGATATGCAAAAGGCTTCTGTCAGGAAGCGGCAGCAGATAAAGCAAATGCACAAAATGAAAAACTGGGCTGCATGGTGATTTGCAATCGTGATAACAATCATATAATTGATGGGAAGGGTGTTGTAATAGGGGCATTTCCGAATACATGCCTTTATGATCCCTGTACCGTTATTCCGGCAATCCGGTATAGTATCCCGGCAGGAACCATACAGATTGAAACGGCAGTGACGACATATACTGCGCAATGACCTGACAGGTACAGTACTTAGTCTTACCGTAAGCGCATGCCTTTTCGGACTTTCAGGCAGGCTTATGGAAAGCCTGAACCTGAGCGACAACGTACTGATGATGGCAGAACAGTATTTTAGAATCTGCATTGCCACTTCGGTTTTACAGGGAATGATGACTGCTGTTTCAGCGGTCCTTCGCAGTTAAGGGAAACCGGTTCCTGCAGTTGCGGCATCTGTTTTCATGAACGCTTTCAATGCGTTATTGGACTGGATCATTGTATTTCGGCCTTTTGAAACTCCCTTACATGGGGTGGGCTGAATTGCCGTTTCTGCAGTTATCAGCAGGTGCTGCGTATTGCGGTTGTTTTGAATATTTCACTTTCCTTCTGCATGTTTATTTTTTACAGACCGCTCATGGAGCTGTTTACCTCCAATACAGATATTATTAATATGGCAAAAGGAATCCTTCTGATTGATATTTTTGTAGAAATCGGGAGAGGATTTAATCATGTTGAAGACAATTCTCTGCGCGGCGCAGGGGATGTGCTTTTTCCAATGATTGTTGCAATTATTTCCTGCTGGTGTATGAGCATTCTTTTTTCATATATTCTGGGGATCCGGTGCAGACTGGGATTGTATGGATGCTGGATTGCGTTTATGATGGATGAAATGTTCAGAGGGATTCTTTTATGGAGACGTTTCCGATCGAGAAAATGGATGAAGAAAAAATCTGATTATGACTGCAACATTTTCATATTCCCAGCTGTATCTATAGCAGAAGGGAAACGGCATAAGAAGTAGAAATATGTCGAAAAGGAGATTGTATATGAATAAGACAGCTGTGATACTAATGGGAATGGGGATATGCATATTCATGACGGGATGTCAGAGATCCGTTCCCGAGGATAATACACCTGTGCATTCTGTGACAGCACAGAGCACAGAAGTATCCTCCGCAGAAAGTGATTCTTCAGAAAAAGCAGATAATGCTGTAAATGATAAAAGTGGAGAAAGCATAACGCAAAACGGAAAGACACTGACAGTGGTTTATGAGAGCAACCCAACGACGGGCTATAGCTGGGAAATTTCCGTTTCGGATCCAAAGGTGATTAAGAATGTATCTGATACTTATCTGGAAGATAATGCGGCAGGAAACAGTGCAACAAACGAGGTAATTTGCGGTAGGGGAGGGTATGAGACATTTGTTTTTGAAGGAACGGGGAAAGGTACAGCAGTCATAACCTTTAACTATGCGCAGCACTGGAAGGGTGGAAATGAGGGAGAAATCAGAACGGTGACGGTTGAAACAGACGACCTGGGAAAGATTTTATCTGTAAAATAAGAAAATGACAAAAACAGTTTGTATCAGACAATTCTATATCGGTTAAACAGGAAGTGTGCATTCTTATGTTGATTGTGATTGCGCCGGATATCTGCAGATGGAAACAGAAAAACTACATAACACGATGGAGAGAAAGTTTTTTTCGATATTTTTTTTGTTCTGTGGGCAAAAAGCATCGAAAAAAGAGAAAAAAACAGTAAAAAAGATGTTTCACGTATTAATCGGGATACTGTGGCGGAAGCGGAAGATGCAATGCAGATAAAGCTTTTTCTGCAAAAATATGGGAATCAGATTCTGCGTTTTTCCTACTCCTATGTACACAATATGGAGGATGCAGAGGACATTTTGCAGGAAACCATGATACGGCTGGTACAGAAAGCACCGAATTTTGAGAACGAAGTGCATGAAAAAGCCTGGTTATTTCAAGTGGCGGGAAATTTGAGCAAGAATCGGATTTCATATAATGCAATCCGAAGAACGGATGAACTGGCGGAGGAACTGGTTGCCGAAAAGAGGGAAGACCTTTCCTTTGTTTGGGAGGCGGTGAAAAAACTGCCCGCGCATCAAAGGAAAATCATACACCTTTTTTATTATGAGGGATATTCTACAGCTGAGATAGGAAAAATACTGAAACAGAAAGAAACAACAGTGCGTTCTGACCTGCACAGAGGCAGAGGGAAGCTGAAGGAAATTCTGAAGGAGGCGTATGATTTTGATGCATAAATATGAAGAGATCATGAATAAAGTCTATGTGACAGAAAACATGCAGGAACGCATCCTGAAAAGAATCAGAAATACGAAAGTTTCTTATCAGGCCAATGCAGCAAAAAAGAGAAAAAGAGAGCGCCTGACAGCGATATTTTGTCTGAGCGCCGCGGCCTGCATTGCTGTTATCGCACTCTATCAGATAAAGCCTCTCAGAATCAGTAATCAGGCAGTGCAGTCACGAACAGCAGGTTATCAGGAAAGTGACCGGATGCAGGCAATATGGAATGTAACGGAATGCAGTTCTGTAAAAGAACTTTCAGACAAAGTGGGATTTGCAGTCAGCGGGATTGATACAGAGAATATACCATTTGCAGTAAAAGAAGTTTCTTATCTTGCATATCCCGATATGCTTGCTGAAGTTAACTACCGCGGGATCGGAGAAGAAGAGGTGTCTTATCGGGAAGGGATAGGAAGCGGAGATGTTTCAGGTGATTATAATTCTTACCAGCAAACAGAAACGATAGACATACAGAATAATGAAATTGTTCTGAAAGGAGAGCAGGGGATATACAGGCTCGCAATATGGCAGAAGGATGGACATGCTTATTCTCTCAGCATTACAGAAGGTGCAGATGAGCGTGTATGGACAAAAATACTGATGTCCGTGCAATAAAATTGTGATACAATTAGACTCAGGTGGAGAGCCACCTGAGTCTAAACGAGGTTGCAGTGCAACCTCGGCACAAAACCAAAGCAGGTGGAGAGCCACCTGAGTCTAAACGAGGTTGCAGTGCAACCTCGGCATAAAACCAAAGCAGGTGGAGTATTATCTGTTTTGAAAAAAATTGAGGGCGGTTACATGGATATCAGCTATTTATTATGGCTGCAGCAGATCAGACAGCACTTGGGTCTGGTGATGGAGCAGCTGTTTACAGGTATATCAGCAATTCCGGGATCACCACTTACAATACTGATTCCCGCATTTCTTTACTGGTGTGTGGATAAAAGTGCAGGACTGTTTCTGATGTTTAATTTCAGCGCCGGCAGAATGTTCAATCAGCTGGTGAAGAATACTGTATGTTGTTACAGACCTTGGATTCGCGATACCAGAATTATCCCGGCACGGGATGCATTACCGGGAGCATCAGGGTATTCCTTTCCCAGTGGGCATACGCAGATTACAACAGCAATTTATGGTGGACTGGGATGGCTTTATCACAAAAAGCATATTATTCTGGCTGTATTGGGTGTTATTTTGCCGCTTCTGGTCGCCTTTTCCAGAAATTATCTGGGCGTTCATACACCGCAGGATGTGATAATGTCTCTCATTGAAAGCATATTTGTTTTATGGTTCTCTGTATATTTTTTCAAATGGATGGAGAACAGACAGGACAGAGCAGGGGTGATGCTTCTTACAGGACTGTCGCTTTCGGCGCTTTTCATAATTTATGTAACGTTTAAACCGTATCCACTGGATTATCAGGGGGGTATTCTATTGGTCGATCCTGTTGATATGCAGGTGGACTGTTATGATGCGGCAGGTTATTTATCAGCACTTATGCTTGGCTGGTTTGCTGAAAAAAAGTATATCCGATATACAACGGAATGCAGTAAAACGGTCAAATTTGTACGAATGCTGATCGGAGTATGCTGTCTCGGAATCGTCTATGCATTCATAATTCCTTTTGTAAGAAATATAATGGATGAACGGTGGGGAGCATTCATGAAAGGATTTCTGTTATATATATTTGTTATTTTTCTGATTCCGGCTGTATTCAGGTGGATACCATCTTTTGACGGAAAAGCGGGAAAAAGGCATACAATATGAAAAGGCAATATTCAGAATGGAGGATTAAGGGTGATTGAACAGACATTGACAAGCGAGCAGACAGATATTCTCGGGGAAGTGGCGAATATCAGTATGGGAAATTCTGCAACAACACTGAGTTTGATGGTAAACAGAAGAGTACGGATCACAACACCAAGCGTCAAGATCATCAGCAGGAGTGCGTCTCTGGATGATTATGAGAAAACCTGTGTATTTGTTCAGATTCATTATATCAAGGGATTGTCAGGGAATAATGTTCTGATTTTAAAAGACCGTGATGTAAAATGTATGACAGATCTGATGATGGGTGGGGATGGAACACATATTGAAGCAGAAATATCTGAATTGCAGCTCAGCGCGGCTTCGGAAGCCATGAATCAGATGATGGGAACAAGTGCAACTTCAATGTCCACCATGTTGAATATTCCAATTGATATCAGTACACCGGTCGTAAATCAGATCGATGTGGAGAGTGTCAAACTATTTGAAAAGATATTTGAGTCAACTGAAGAAAAATTTGTGAAAGTTGCTTTTCGCATGGAAATCGGAGATCTGATTGACTCAACAATGGTACAGCTTTATCCGGTTCATTTTGCGGCCGAAATGTGTGAAAAGTTCAAGGAAGGAAAACTTCAGGGCAGAGTTCCCGTGAAGAAAACAGAGGAATGAATAAAGCGGAAATACAGGAAATAAAAAAGCAGTTTACGCCGGATCGATGTACGATAGATCGTATCTGCGGATGTTATGTGGATCATGAAAAAAATAAAGTTTCGGTATTCAAAACGGCATTCATGTCAATTCCGGAAGAAGAAATGTACAAATATCTCGATATCTTCCAGCATACATTATCCGGAACGGTGGGAAAAAATCTGATCAGCCTTGAATTTCCAACGGATCAGGAAGAAGCCGGAGGCACGCAGGAGTTTTTGATGACTCTCCGTGCAAGTAAACTGGAAGATGATGAACTGATTGATGAGTGTTATGACAAGATTATAGCCAACTATGTGGATCCGGAGAATTATTATATTACGCTGGTGCATGCGGTTTATGATATTCCGGGGGTATCAAGTGACGGGCTTGAGATGGAGGATGCATCAGAGCACGTATATGATTTTCTGCTGTGCAGCATTTGCCCTGTAAAATTGTCAAAGGCAGCGCTTGGTTATAATGAACAGAAAAATGTGATTGAAGATCGCTTTCGCGACTGGGTTGTGGATGGACCTGTAAAAGGATTTCTGTTTCCTGCTTTTATCGAGCGTGATACAGATATTCATAATATGCTGTATTATACAAAAAAGGCAGACGATCTGCAGCCGGAGTTTGTTGAAGCCATGTTTGGCGGGCGTGCTCCTTTGTCTGCACCCGATCAGAAGGATACCTTTGACGCGATCCTGACGGACACGATCGGTAATGATGGCGGTGATTATGAAGTCATGAAGAATATTCATGAAAATCTGAATCTGATGATGGAAGATCATAAGGATGATCCGGAACCGCTGGAACTTGGAAAAGAAGAAGTAAAAAAACTGCTTGCAGACAGCGGTGTTGCACAGGAAAAAATGGAAAAATTTGATGAGAACTATTTTAAATGTGCAGGAGACGAAGATTATCCGTTTCTGGCTACCAATATTGCCAACACGACAAAGTTCGATATTGAGACACCGGATGTTATCATTAAAGTGAAACCTGATCGTGCAGATCTTGTGGAAACGAGAATTATTGACGGACGTCAGTGTCTGATCATCAAGGTAGACGATCATATAGAAGTAAACGGAATCAATGTACGTACGTTGTTAAATGACTGAAAGATAAAAATGATGCAGTGAAAATGATTGTATCATATAAAAGAATGTGCAGTCTGTAATGATTGTATCAAGGGATTTCACAATTTGCTCAAACGCAGGTTGTGAAATTTTTTTATTATTTTTATGAAAACATATTGACAATAAGTAGCAAGCTACCTATCATATAGGCTATGTATCATGCTACATGATAAAGAACAGAATACAAAGGATGTGAAAAATGGAAAAATGGAAACGGGAACGTGATCCGGAAAAAGAACCGCTTGGGTTTAAATTCAAACTGATCCATGAAGGTTTTGAAAAAAATTTCAATGATCAGCTGAAGGATGAGAATCTGACATTTTCACAAATGTCAGTATTGTTTTATCTGATTCGAAATCAGGACCATAAGGTATCCCAGAAAGAATTGTGTGAGGCTCTGCACAGCAGCCACCCGACAGTGATCGGGTTAATCGACAGGCTGCAGGAAAAAGATATGGTTATACGTGTAGTAGATGAAGATAATCATAAGTACAAAAATATTCTGTTGACTCCAAAAGCCATTGATGTTCTGGAAAAAAGAAAGAAGCATCATGAAGTGATGGAAGATCTGCTTGTGAAAGGAATGTCAGGGGAGGAAATCAAAAAGCTGCGCCAATTGCTTGATAAAGTGTATGACAATATGCAGAATATCTGAAAAGAAATGTGGAACAAGTAAAGGTACGAGAGGAAAGAAAAATGGTTAAAACATTACTTGCAGAAGTAAAAGACTTTAAGAAAGATTCTATTTTCACACCGTTTTTTATGATAGGTGAGGTAATTTGTGAGATGATCATCCCGATACTGATGGGTATGATCGTTGATGATGGGATAAGTGCAGGAAATATGGGATTTATTCTGCGAACCGGTGGAATAATGATCGTGATCGCAGTGTTTGGTCTTGTAAGCGGTCTGGGTGGTGCTTTTTTTGGTGCAAGAGCTTCTGCCGGATTTGCAAGAAATCTCAGGAAAAAGATGTATGATAATATACAATCCTTTTCATTTGCCAATATTGATAAATTTTCCACATCAGGACTGGTAACAAGACTTACGACAGACGTTACCAATGTGCAGAATGCGTATATGATGATTCTTCGTATGGCCATGCGTGCACCTGCATCCATGATTGTTGCCATGATCATGTCATTTATCATCAGCCCGAGGCTTGCCAGCATATATCTTGTGGCAGTTTTATTTCTGGGGGTTATTCTGTTTTTTATCATGAACAGTGCAACCAAATATTTCAAACAGGTATTTGAGCGTTATGATGACCTGAATGAAAGCGTACAGGAAAATGTTTCGGCGATCCGTGTTGTTAAGGCATATGTGCGTGAAGATTATGAAAACAATAAATTCAGGAAAGCTGTTTATAATATTTATAAAATGTTTGTGCATGCAGAGAACAATCTGGTTGCCATATCACCGGTCATGATGTCTGTTGTATATATCTGTATTCTTCTGATCAGCTGGATGGGTGCACATATGATCATTGGTTCAACACTCACAACTGGTGAGCTGATGAGCCTTCTGACTTATTGTATGAATATCCTGATGAGTCTGATGATGTTGTCCATGGTCTTTGTCATGATTACAATGTCGGAGGCAAGCGGCAAACGTATTGCAGAAGTAATAGAGGAAAAAAGTTCGCTCCACAACCCGGAAAATCCGGTAAAAAAAGTTGCAGATGGCAGAATTTGTTTTGAACATGTGGATTTTGCATATCATGCGGATTCAAAAGAGGCAGTGCTGAAAGATATTAATCTGGATATTCATGCAGGTGAAAGTATTGGAATCATTGGAGGTACGGGTTCTGCCAAATCAAGTCTTGTTAATCTGATCAGTCGTCTGTACGATACGACAGCCGGACGGGTTATGGTCGGAGGAGAAGATGTCAGAGCATACGATATGGAAGTGCTTCGAAATCAGGTTGCGGTTGTTCTGCAAAAAAATGTGCTCTTCAGCGGAACCATATATGATAACCTCAGATGGGGAGATCAGAATGCAACAGACGAAGAATGCAGAAGAGCGTGCAGACTTGCCTGCGCAGATGAATTTATCGACCGGATGCCGGAAGGATATAACACGTATATTGAACAGGGAGGAGCCAATGTATCAGGCGGACAAAAACAGCGGCTTTGCATTGCAAGAGCGCTGTTGAAAAAACCTAAAATACTGATTCTGGATGACAGTACGAGTGCCGTAGATACTGCAACAGATGCGAAGATCCGGACAGCTTTTGTGCAGGAAATTCCGGATACGACAAAGCTTATCATTGCACAGAGAATTTCAAGCGTAATGGGATGTGACAGAATTATTGTTATGGATAATGGTACCGTAAACGGGTTCGGGACACATGAGGAGCTGCTCCAGAATAATGAAATCTATAAGGAAGTTTATGAATCTCAAACAGGCAGCAGTGGTGATGCAGATTTTGATGAGAAAAAATAAGTGATAGAGAAACGAGGTATAAAATGGCAGAAGAAAAAGTGCGTGAAGTAAAAGGACCGGGACCAAGAGGACAACGAGGTGCGCCACGTCCGAAAATAAAAAATCCCATGAAACTGTTTGGCAGAATCATGCGTTATATATTTCAATATTACAGTATTCAGATGATTCTGGTGGTTGTGTGCATTGTAGTCAGTGTACTTGCAAATGTACAGGGAACGTTGTTTACCAAAACACTGATTGATCAATATATCCAGCCTATGATCGGGCAGTCAGATCCAAGTTATGCGCCGCTTGCGGGGGCGATGCTGCGGGTAGCATGTTTTTATGCAATTGGTGTTGCAGCCGCATTTGCGCAGGCAAAGATTATGGTATATGTCAATCAGGGGACACTTCGAAGACTCAGAGAAGATTTGTTTACACATATGGAGAGTCTTCCGATCAAATATTTTGACACACATGCACACGGTGATATCATGTCGGTTTATACGAATGATATTGACACACTGCGGCAGATGATCAGTCAGAGTATTCCGCAGCTCCTCAACAGTGCAATTACGATTGTCAGTATTGTCGCTATGATGCTGGTACTGAATATTCCGCTTACAGTCCTGACGCTTGCAATGGTTGTATTGATGTTTTTCGTTTCAGGGAAGGCAACAAAGGCTTCCGGAAAGAATTTTATCGCACAGCAGAAAAATATCGGAAAACTGAACGGATACATTGAAGAGATGATGACAGGTCAAAAGGTTGTGAAAGTATTCTGTCATGAAGAGGAAAGTATAAAAGCCTTTGATGCTTATAATGAAGAACTTTTTCAAAGTGCTTTTCGTGCCAATGCTTTTTCCGGTGCACTTGGACCGATCAATGCCCAGCTGGGCAATTTGAGTTATGTGCTGTGTGCCATTGTCGGAGGTGCACTTGCGCTGAATCAGTTTGCAGGTTTTACGGTTGGAGCGCTTGCCAGCTTTCTGACATTCAACAAGAATTTCAGCATGCCGATCAATCAGGTATCCATGCAGTTCAACAGTGTGATTATGGCACTTGCCGGTGCAGAACGTATCTTTGCGCTTTTGGATGAACAGTCCGAAGTGGATGAGGGATATGTTACACTTGTAAATGCAAAAGAAGTAAACGGTCAGCTGACAGAAACAAAAGAGCATACGGGACATTGGGCATGGAGACATTATCATGAGGCGACAGCTTCAACCGAGTACAGACTGATGCAGGGAGATGTAACATTCAACGATGTGGATTTTGGCTATTCAGATGAAAAAATCGTACTGCATAATGTTGTCATGCATGCACATCCCGGACAGAAAATTGCACTTGTCGGATCTACCGGTGCTGGCAAAACAACCATTACGAATCTGATTAACCGCTTTTATGATATCCAGGATGGTAAGATCAGATACGATGATATAAATATAAATAAAATATGCAAAGCAGATCTCAGAAGATCACTTGGAATGGTATTGCAGGATACACATCTGTTTACAGGAACGGTAATGGAAAATATTCGTTATGGAAAACTGGATGCTACAGATGAAGAAGTTATGGCAGCAGCAAGGCTTGCCAATGCAGATGGTTTCATCAGAAGACTTCCGGAAGGCTATGAAACGGAGCTGACAGGAGATGGAGCCAATCTGTCACAGGGACAAAGGCAGCTTCTTGCAATTGCACGTGCTGCAATTGCTGATCCGCCGGTACTGATTCTGGATGAAGCAACAAGTTCCATTGATACACGTACCGAGAAAATTGTACAGGAAGGGATGGATAAGCTGATGTCGGGAAGGACAACCTTTGTGATAGCGCACAGACTTTCAACAGTCCGAAACAGCGATTGTATTATTGTTCTGGAGCAGGGAAGAATTGTTGAACAGGGGACACATGATGAACTGATTGCCAGGAAACAACGTTATTATCAGCTTTATACAGGGAACAAGGTGATTTCTGCATGAATAAACTGATTTATTTGGATCACGCGGCGACAACTGCATGTGACCGGAAAACCATGGAAGCTATGCTTCCATGGTTTTCTGAACAATATGGTAATCCCAGCACCATGTACCATATCGGTGCATCTGCGCAAAGCGCAGTCCGTCATGCAAAAGAGCAGATTGCAGCAACAATCGGATGTGGCTATGAAGAAATTTTTTTTACATGCGGTGGGACAGAATCGGATAACTGGGCTATAAAAGGAATTGCACAGGCATACAGGGATAAAGGAAAGCATATTATAACGACTAAAATAGAGCATCCTGCAGTACTGAACACTTGTAAATGGCTTGCAGAACTGGGATACGAGGTTACCTATCTGGATGTTGACAGGGAAGGCTTTGTCAGCTTACAGGAAGTTGAACGTGCGATTCGACCGGATACAATTCTGATCTCTATAATGTATGCCAATAATGAGATCGGAACGATTGAGCAGATTCACGAGATCGGCGAGATCGCACATTGTCACGGCGTTCTTTTTCATACGGATGCTGTGCAGGCATATGGTCAGATACCTGTTTCTGTACAGAAGAATCATATTGATCTGTTAAGCGCGAGTGGACATAAGTTCTATGGGCCTAAGGGAACCGGATTTCTGTATATCAGAAAAGGTGTACAGATCTGTCAGTTCATGCACGGCGGGCAGCAGGAGAGAGGAAGACGGGCAGGAACGGAGAATGTCTCCGGAATAGTAGGAATCGGAATGGCTGCGGAAGCGGCTGCAGATACACTCAGCATACGTATGGATTCGGAAAGAAAATTGCAAAAATATCTTGTCCATAATATAATGGATAAAATACCCGGTGTAATATGGAATGGACCGGAACCCGGCAGCAGGAATCGCCTTCCGGGAAATATAAATCTGTCCTTTACAGGGATGCCCGCAGAGACAGTAATGATTATGCTGGATATGCAGAGAATCTGTGTTTCGGCGGGATCGGCATGTGCATCCGGGTCAGTGGATCCTTCACATGTTCTTATGGCAATTGGTTGCTCTGAACAGGAGGCGGAATGTTCCCTGCGATTCAGTCTGGGAAAAGAAAATACGATCGATGAAATGGATTGTGTTGTAAAGGCGCTCAGGGAGGCAGCAGACAGAATTCGCAATTGAAAAGACTGCATGCAGGGAGGAACTGGTATGAAAGAAAAAGTGTTGCGTTATGATCTCGCTTTTTCTAAAGGAGAACAAATCGGCATGGAGATATACGAAGACAGGATCAAGTGCCGGGCAACCGAAGAGAAAGCAATTGAGATAACATATCGCGACATGGTATCCTGCAAGCGGTATATTCGTGAATTGTACATTATCAGTAAGGGAATTTCAGATGGAGTATATGGAAACCGGTATATATCGTTCCTGTTTGAAACCAAGGAAACAGCGGCATTTTATTATCAGTTTATTTATAAAAGAGTGTCTGAAGCAACGCAGCTGGAAGAATCGGACGAAGATACAGAAGCAAGTAACAAGCCTGTGTTTACGTTTGCAAGTACAGTCGGTCTGACAGAAGGAAACATGCGTATCTATAATGATAAAATAGTATACAGCGGAAATCTGCAGGACAGGGAATTGGAAGTATATTATGTGGATGTACGGGATGTAATAAAAAGTTTTGGCTGTATCAGGGTTCTGTTTGCAAATGGCAGAAATTTGAGTTTTCAGGTACCCAAAGCACTTTTTCAATCCGTCATGACTTATCTGCAGGAACATGTCAGGGTAGCGGAAGAACGGATACAAAAGAGAGAGTATTAAAAATTCGCATCAGTCAGAACAGAGAATCTGACGGATACGAATTTTTTTGTATAAAACTAGGCTTACATATGCCGTTTATTTTTATTTTGTGATAACGGTGGATTTCGGAACATTAAGACTGTTGTCATAACGCAGCCCACTGTCATCTGTTACGATCTGCCAGTTGGAAATGTGATAGAGAGCAGTGTCTGCCTGACTTGGATAGATAACATCCAGAACTACATGCAGGGACTGGACATCAGAAATTCGAAAATCACAAGAAAGCGTACGTCCCCCGGCAAGATCATAATAGGAAGTGGAATCTTTACTTTGTAAATATGCCTGATGCAGTTTTGCGTCAGAAGAGGCAACAAAGGCTTCCGCCTTATTTGCAGCCTGATAATAGGCAGACGTATGGTCTGCAAGTTTTTTGCTCAGGCGGTAATCGGCATTGGCATTTGCAAGCGAAAGTGTGGCAAAACAAATCAGACAAAGCGTCATAAAGATTAAAAGAATGGAAGAGGTGCCAACCGGCATGCTGTATTTCATCTTATGCTTCATTGGTTTTCTCCTCCTGTATAGTGGTCAGCTGTAATCGTATAGATTACATTCTGCGTTGTATCGGGGATGCTTGTGGTATATATGTTGTGATTCTGTATTGACAGAATGAAAACAGAAGAGACGATAGCAGTAGAATCAGCCGGGGTATTGCAGGAAAAAATACGCGAAGCAGATTCGGACGCAGCTGTCAGTACAACCTCATAGGCTGCATTCTGGATACCTGCAGTATGATCAGTCGGATAAGAGATGGGCTTCCAGTTTTTATCCAGAAAAATGAGGAGAGTTCCTTTTTGCGGGGTCTCTTCATTTACCAGAACGCAGCAGTCCGGATAGATTGCGGACAGATCATTCAGGTTGCCGTCACAACCGGTATAGGCTTCGCTGCAATTCTGAGCCCACATAACAGCATTTGTAAGTGCAACAGAGTGTTGTGCAATAACATGTGCATTGACAAATAATTTCACACATACGGCACCGGTAATGGAAAAGAAAAGGATTGAAATAATCAGTTCCATCAAAAACAATGAGGTTTTGGAATTGGATTCACGGTTCATTGATTTCCGGCTCCTTTTGAAAGATAAATAGAAATATTTGAGTCATCAGGCTCTGTAATTGTAATACAATACAACCTGTCTGCAATCCGGTCTATTTTGAAATTCTTTACCGGAACGATCGGTTGTCCGGATCCGGCAGGAAGGGATGATCCTGTTCGCGCAAGCAGTTCTGTCAGTTTTCCGTTATACTGATACAGATAAGTGGTATATGAAACGTCATTTATTTCCTGAAAAAGCAAAAGAGCAGGCAGCTGATTGATTGTTCCGATCTGCAGGTTCCCGGTAGCGTCCGCCTGGCGTATTTTTTCAGTAACATAAGCATAAGAGGTTCTTGTTTCATAATTCTTTTCCATCAGACTGACGTTACGCTGGTAAACACTTGCGCCAAGTGCGATCAGCATGATTGCCATGAATGCAAATAAAAAAAGCAGCGCAATTACAAACAGGAAATCAATTGTATGTCGATTTTCACTTCGATTATTCATGGCTGCTCCTTATAATTTTTTACTTTTGTGAATCTTTGATATTGATAATAGTGATATCCGGATAAAGATTTGATCCAATGGGCTGATAGTCTACATAGAAAAGCGCTGTATCATACGTAAGACCATAGTGCTGCTGCAGATATGCAAGATTGGGTGGATAAATTCCTTCTACGGCATAACACTGCGCAATATCCCTGTTCAAAGCATTTGTAAGACTTTCCTGCTGTCGCTTTAATGTGTCCTGACCCAGATTCCCAAGTGCATAGACAAAAAGACATATAATCAGAACAGACGCTCCCGTGTACAAATAGATGGATAATTTGCGGATAGTCATAGGATGTTTATAAAACGGTTTTTTATGATAATCAATCGTTTGCCTCACTGTAATAAAATCAGCCGATGTTGGACATGATTCCCATCAGGGGAAGGATGACGGATAAAAGGATCATGCCGGCAATCAGTGACAGGAGAATGACAAGGGTCGGCTCAAGAATTGCAATAACGGTATAGATTCTGCGGTCGGTTTTCTTTTCATAATGATCCGCAATCTGTTTCATGACAATATCCATGGAACCGGAGCGAAAACCGACCAGAACCATTCTGGAATAGAATTGATTGAATATTTCTGATTTCTGGAGCGCTTCGGGAAAGCTTTCACCATCCAGAATCAATTTTTTACAGGTGGCAATTTTCATTGATACAGCAGGATTTTCAACAAGTTTTTTGACAAGATCAAGACTTTGAAAGGTATCCATTCCGCTTGACAGTGTCAGTGCCATGCCGCTTGCAAATCTTCCGGCAGCAATGTCCTGATAAAGCCTTCGGGATGGACCAAAACTGCCCGCAAGCCTGAGAAAAACATAATGGCCTTTATCTGTCCCGGTAAAGAAAAGAAACAACAAAGCAATGCAGATTAAAATGAGTACCAGAACAAAAGAGCCTTCATTCAGGTGTGTGCCAAGTGTAAGGAGAGATTGCGAAAAAGAATTCATACCGGTTCCCAACTGCGCAAATACCTGTGAAATAATAGGAAGTACTTTGGTGATCAGAACCAGAATAACGACAAACATCATTGCAATCATAATGAGCGGATAACTGACGGCACTGCGCAGACTGTCCCGTATATTATCTTCTCTTTCATAATATTCCGAAAGTGCATCCAGAACGCAGTCAAGCGTACCCGATTCCTCTCCGATTGTGATCATGTGAACAACATAGGAAGGGAAAACCTCTGACATTTGAACTGCCACATGAAATTTTTCTCCGCTCTGCAGAACCTGCCGGATTTTTTCAAGTATGATGCGTCCGTTTGAATCAGAAGTGTCAAGCAAAAGAATATCGATCCCTTCTGATGGTGCAATGCCGGATTTGATCAGCATGGACATTTGTCTGCAGAATATGGATATTTCATGATTGGATAGCGTTTTCTGCTTTTTTTTCATAAAGGAAAATCTCCTCATCTCAATAGATATATTTCAATCTGTAATTGGAACTGTCATTCAGAAATGATTTCAGTTCTTTTTCACTTGTTGTGGAGGCAAAGGTGGGATCCATCAGTGACCAGTCTTTTCCGTCAAATTGTATCATGCCGTTTACCCATCCAATATCTGTTATATATGTGCTGATCCAGGCGTGATAGGCAGTACCGGCATATCCGACCTCCATGCGGGTAGGAATCCGCTGAGACCGCAGCATTGCCGTCATGAGAGCTGCATAGTCAAGGCAGATACCCTTTTTGGTGTATAGAACCTCATCCACATCCGGAATATATCCGCTTTGGACGTTTTCTGCTTCATCATAATCATATGTAATATTTGATATTATATAGTCATATATATTTGTAACAACATCAAGATCAGAATCAGCAGAATAGGCCAGTTCAGAAGCTTTTGCAACAGCCTGATCAGTGGCATTGAATGTAACGTACTGGTTTGGATAAAGGAATGGAAGGAACTGGTCTGCCAAAGTTACAGTTATGGCTTGTGAAAATGCGGTAGCATACTGATTTGCGGAAATGTTTTCGTATACATTAATCAGATATTGACCATCTCCTGCGGAAAGCGGGAAAACTTCATCGGCACCGCCATTTCCTGTTTTCAAATTGTATGTATAAGTGACCTGATCCTGTCCTACAATCTGTAATTTTACCTTACTGTTTCTGCCGGTATAACGAACAATAATATATCCCTGTGAAGAATTTGAAGCATCAATGACAGCTGCGTCATTTTGATATACTGCAGTTGTCCCGGGAATGGGAGAGAGACAAACGGGGGTATTGTCACGTGTCCCGCGGACAGCGGTCAAAGCAGACCCGGGAGTAGGTGTGTCACTAATGTGATTTGTGTTTTTTACTGCATTATTACCACACCCGGTCATGCACAGGAGCGTAAGTGCCAGAACGGATAGCAAAAGGAATATTCTGTTGATTGTTTTTTCTATTTTCATATTGTTTTGTATGTCTTCTATTGTGGAGTCAGGAGCAGGTGCAGCACCTGACCATTGGTGTCATATATATAAATATTGGATTCTTCAGATGGATAGGGGAATTGAACGGTATCTTTCCGGGATGCTTTTGCAGCAAAATGCTTACCGGAACTTGTTTGCATGTATGTCCTTTCCAGGTCAATGTTCTGGTCGGATAATCTGATATAAAGATAACCATCAGACTCATAACTGCCAGTCAGTGTGATTACTTCCCCTGAGGCAGAGACTGCTTCAAGAGGCAGAAAACGGGGAACAAAGGCAAGCGGGCACAGCAGGCACAGAATCAGAGCGCAGGTTGCGAGTATAATTGCATGTATATAAGGAGCACGGGTCATTTTCCGGTTCAGCATAAGTTTGTCAACCGGAAGTGTACTTGCAGGCCTGTTGCAGGCGGCAAGCACATTCTGAAGTGTCTGATCGGCAGTATTCGTGTCCATTTTATATTTTTTTTTGCGAAAAAAATTCATAATAAACCTCAATTTTATGTATTCAGAAGCTGCCGGAGATGTTTCTGTGCACTTGCAAGATAACGCTTGACAGAACTGAGTGATATTGACATTGCATCAGCAATACTCTGCAGTTTCATCTCATTAAAAAAATGCATGATAATAATCTGCTGTTCATTGAACGGAAGACTGTCAATGGCAGTTCTGAGCTGTTCTGATTCGGATTTGATACAGGCAGCATTTTCAGGACACATATTAGCATGGCATTCCTCCTGCAGAAAAGCAAAAGCCTCACTGTTTACATCAAAAAATTCATAACGGTTTTATTCTGCTTGGAACTGATGTCATAACATACATGGAAGCAGATCTGGTTCAGCCAGGCAATAAAGAGAGTCGGGTCATTCAGCTTCTGAATATTCTGCAGTGCCGAAATGTAAATTTCCTGTACGGCATCCTGCGCGAGATAGGAGTCCCTCAGATAATGGTAGCAGTAGTTGTATACCTTATTGCAGGTAAGTGTATACAATTCTGCAAAAGCATCATTATCATCGTTCCAGCATGCCATAACAAGTTTGCCGATATAAATGTAATCGGGATCTTTCATATGAGATCGAGGCTCTTTTCGTGGAATAAGGCATATGTTTGAGTAATAAATTCAAAGAAATGTGCAGCATGTGCATTTTGATTCAGCAGACAGGCATAACGGATATGAATGGGAAATTCCGGATTCAAAATATTGTAATTCTGCAATCGTAAAGTGAAGGAATCAAGAAATGAAATGGTTTTTGCATTCGTACAATGATCGATTACGAGAAGAAATTCATTTCCACTGTTTCTTCCGACAAATCCATATTCATTTCCTACCGACTCCAGAATTGTACAAAAATCGGAGATGATGTGATCTCCGATTTCATGTGTCTGTGTCTCATTAATCTCCCGCAGATTACTGATTGCCATAAGAATACAGCCGATATCAGAAATTTTATCGGGTGTGTTAAACTGACTGAAAATAAGATCACAACTGTATCGGTTCGGAATGCCTGTCAGATGATCGAGATAAGCAAGACGATTAAGGTCATGGTCAGTCTGAGCAAGCCTTTTTAAGGACAGAAGATCCAGAAGCGTGTGTGTAAACTCAGTAAGCAAAGTAATCCAGAGAAGGGCACATAAAATCAGCAATTTTTTATCTGAATAAACAAATTCCCTGAAGTCATGGTTTAAATACAGAATCAGGAAACTTGTGCATGCTATTGCAGAAGTGATAATCAATAATACAAGTTTATACAATCGAATGTGATTTAAGTAATTTTTTTTTGATTTCATGAAAGCCTCTCGGTTCAGGCAAAGTAATATATGGCCTGATGCTGCATTATAATTTATATTACTATATTTTAGGCATGAATAAAAGCTGAAAGCGCATTAGAAAAGAGATAAAAAATGTTTTTTCTGACACTTTTTGGCAGAATGGAAAGTCTTATACAAAAGAGATTATATTTTTAAAGGAGAAATGATAGATATGTTGATTGAAAAATATACGCTGACGACAATTGAGGAGGAAGCAGTACCACTCACAGGGACTCCGATTGCAGAGAGTGTGATCGGACATTCCCTTCTTTTGATTATTATGATTGCGTTTATGGTGTTTATAACGGTATGGGTGCTTTTTCAGTATCTGGAAAAATGCAGAGATGCCAGATTTCGACTTGGAGAGATTATGACTGGATACAGTAAGGAAATACTATATCGGCACAGATTTGATTTGAAATGGCTTTCAGATGCATTGTATGAGCAGGAAATGCAGAGAGGCGAAGCAGCCTTTTGGCAAAGCAAAACAGGGAATATATGGTTTGATAATAAATTATAAAATACAGGGAATTGAGAAAAAGATAAAAAGTATGATAAGATAGGTAAGGGAAAATACCCTTACCTTTTTTATTTTGGGAAATGCAAATCCTATTGTTTTTGATATGGTATAAATGGAGAAAAAAATGGCAGAAAAAGTTGTTGTAGGCATGTCAGGAGGAGTAGATTCTTCTGTGGCGGCTTATTTGCTTAAAAAGCAGGGATATGATGTGATCGGTGTAACAATGCAGATCTGGCAGGCAGAGGATACGGATGCTGTTTCCAGAGCAAACGGGTGCTGCGGAATCTCTGCAGTAGATGATGCAAGGCGTGTTGCCGAGCGTCTGGATATCCCATATTATGTAATGAATTTCAGAAAGGAATTTCAGAAGAATGTAATTGATTATTTTACACAGGAGTATTTGCATGGACGTACGCCTAACCCGTGTATTGCATGCAACAGATATGTAAAATGGGAATCTCTGTTGGAAAGAAGTCTGGATATCGGGGCAGATTATATAGCTACAGGACATTATGCCAGAATCGAGCAGCTTGCCAATGGAAGATATGCTGTCAGAGCATCTGTTACCGCAGCCAAGGATCAGACCTATGCATTATATAATCTGACACAGAAGCAGCTGCAGCATACACTTATGCCGATTGGTGAATATGAGAAATCAACTGTGCGTGAGATTGCGCAGGAAGCAGGTCTTCCGGTTGCACATAAGCCGGATTCTCAGGAAATCTGTTTCATTAATGATAATGATTATGCAGGATTTATTGACAGAGAAACAAATGGAAATGTACCGGGAGCCGGTAATTTTGTGACAAAAGACGGGATCATTCTGGGGAGACACGAAGGAATTACACATTATACTGTCGGACAGAGAAAAGGCCTTGGACTTGCCCTGGGGCATCCTGTTTTTGTCACGCAGATCAGACCGGAAACAAATGAAGTGGTAATCGGAGAAAACAGTGATGTATTCGGGACAGAGCTGGACTGTGATCATTTGAATTTCATGGCTGTTCCGGATATATCAGAACCGGTTCAGGTGCTCGCCAAAATCAGGTATTCGCATAAGGGAGCACCTGCCGTAATTGAGAAGACGGGACCAGATTCCATACATGTGACATTTACAGAACCTGTCCGGGCAATCACACCGGGACAGGCAGTGGTTTTTTATACAGGAGAGGATATTCTGGGAGGCGGAACGATCTGCTTATAACCGGTGAAATGAAGGAATGCGGTTTTCAAAAGTGCAATAATCCGTGAAACCGACAGATAACACAATGTCTTTGAGCTGTTCAAAGCAACGTGCTATGTTTTCAGGACTGTGTGCATCGGAACCAAAGGTGATAATTTCTCCACCCAGTTCATGATATCTGCGCAGGATGTCCGTACAGGGATTTGGTTCATGCAGACCACTGTAAAGTGCTTTGGAATTTATATCCAGTCCTTTTCCTGCAGCAATAAGGCGCCTGAGAATTTCATCAATCTGATCCAGATATTTTGCAGCAGAATATGGCTCTGCATTTTCAGGAAGATACCGTACAATATAGTCCAGATGTCCATATACATCATAATCATCAAAGGAAATGATGTTTTCAAGTGTACATGCAAAAAACTCCCGGATGGCAGCCTCTGTGCTCCGGTTCTGATAATACTCGGGGAAAAAGGGATCCGCATGATTGCATACATGCGTGGATGCAATTACAAATTCAAAAGGATAGGATCTGATGTACTGACTGTTTCTGTCAGCAATTTGTGGCTGGAGTCCAAGCTCAATCCCGAAATGAAGATTGATTCTGCCCGAATAAAGCAGCTGACACTTTTTGAAATCAGCAAGATAGCTCTCTGTATCCAGATGAAAAGTACCTGGTTCGAGATGAGGAGAATAGGGATAATCCATATCCATATGTTCTGTAAAACACATCTGGTCAAGTCCCAGTGCGATTCCTTTTTCAATCATTTCACGCATAGGGGCATCGGAATCTCCTGAATGGCAGGAATGCATATGATAATCTGCGGGTAAGGACATGTATGTACACCTTCTTTTCTATATTATATCAGACTGGAAAAAATCTGCTTCCGATATCTTAACACAGTTTTTTATAGAATGTTCTTGAATTTTAGGATAAAGTTCGATAGAATAGGAGTTGCTGATAAAATTTTGTCAATCAAGATAAAGTAACAGCAACCTAATTATATTATTAAAAAATCATTTTAGGAGGAACTTAAAATGGCAGTAAAAGTAGCAATCAATGGTTTTGGTCGTATCGGTCGTCTTGCCTTCAGACAGATGTTCGGACATGAAGGTTCTGAAATTGTTGCAATCAACGATTTAACAGATCCAAAGATGTTAGCTCATCTTTTGAAGTATGATTCTTCACAGGGAAGATATGAATTCGCTGATACAGTAACAGCTGGTGAAGATTCTATCACAGTTAATGGCAAGACAATCAAGATTTACAAAGAAGCAGATGCACACAATCTTCCGTGGGGAGAGCTTGGTGTAGATGTAGTTCTTGAGTGCACAGGTTTCTATACATCCAAGGCTAAGTCACAGGCTCATATCGATGCCGGTGCCAAGAAAGTTGTTATTTCCGCTCCTGCCGGAAATGATCTTCCTACAATCGTTTATAATGTAAACCATGAGACACTGACAGCAGATGATAACATCATTTCTGCAGCATCCTGCACAACAAACTGTCTTGCACCTATGGCTAAGGCTCTGAACGATTTTGCTCCGATTCAGACAGGTATTATGGCTACTATTCATGCTTATACAGGTGATCAGATGGTTCTGGATGGCCCTCACAGAGGCGGCGATCTTAGAAGAGCAAGAGCAGCAGCTGTTAATATTACACCTAACTCAACTGGTGCAGCTAAGGCTATCGGCCTTGTTATCCCTGAACTGCAGGGCAAGCTCATCGGCGCAGCGCAGCGTGTTCCGGTTCCGACAGGATCTACAACACTTCTGTTCGCTGTTGTTAAGTCTTCCAAGGAAATCACACCTGATTCCATCAATGCAGCAATGAAGGCAGCTTCTGATCCGGAGACATTCGGCTACAACACAGACCTGATCGTTTCTTCTGATATCGTTGGAATGAGATTCGGTTCCCTGTTTGATGCAACACAGACAATGGTTAACAAGATCCAGGATGATCTGTATGAAGTACAGGTTGTTTCATGGTATGATAACGAGAATTCTTACACATCTCAGATGGTAAGAACAATCAAGTACTTTGAGAAATTCGTAAAGTAATTTCACGAATGATCAGGTATTAATGCTCAGATCTCAGAGGGGTCCGGCCAATTGGGCCGAACCCCTTTTATTTTAAGAAAAAAATGTGATGGAGGCAAAAGGATGAGTCTTAATAAGAAATCAATTGATGACATTAATGTGAAGGGAAAACGCGTTCTGTGCAGATGCGATTTCAATGTACCGCTTAAGGAAGGAAAGATCACAGATGAAAATCGTCTGGTGGCTGCACTTCCTACAATCAAGAAACTTGTTGCTGATGGCGGAAAGGTTATCCTTTGCTCTCATCTGGGCAAGCCCAAGGGAGAAGCTGTTCCGGCACTTTCTCTTGCACCTGTTGCAGAGAGAATGTCCGTACTGCTTGGACAGAATGTCAAATTCGTTCCGGAAGATAACGTAGTTGGACCAAAGGTTCAGGCTGCCGTTGCGGAAATGAAAGATGGAGATATTATCCTTCTTGAAAATACTCGTTACAGAGCAGAAGAAACCAAAAATGGAGAAGCTTTTTCCAAAGATCTTGCATCTATCTGTGATATTTTCGTTAATGATGCATTTGGAACTGCTCATAGAGCACATTGCTCAAATGTTGGTGTAGCCCAGCTTGTTCCTACAGCAGTTGTGGGTTATCTGATGCAGAAAGAAATTGATTTTCTTGGCAATGCAGTTGAAACACCTGTCAGACCGTTTGTAGCAATTCTTGGTGGTGCGAAGGTAGCGGATAAGCTGAATGTTATTTCCAACCTGCTTGAAAAGTGCGATACACTGATCATCGGTGGTGGTATGGCTTATACATTCCTGAAAGCAGAAGGCTATGAAATCGGAACATCTCTTCTGGATGATACCAAGATTGATTACTGTAAGGAAATGATGGAAAAGGCCAAGAAGCTTGGTAAGCAGCTGCTTCTTCCTGTTGATACCGTTGCAGCGGCAAGTTTCCCGCAGCCGATTGATGCAGAAATTGAAACAGTAACTGTTGATGTCGAGAAAATGCCTTCTGACCTTATGGGTATGGATATCGGACCGAAGACATGTGCGCTTTATACCGATGCAATCAAGTCTGCCAAGACAGTTGTCTGGAACGGACCGATGGGCATATTCGAAAATCCCGTTCTTGCAAAAGGAACCAAGGTAGTTGCTGCAGCACTTGCAGAAACTGATGCAACAACAATCATTGGTGGCGGAGACAGTGCTGCAGCTGTAAACCAGCTTGGATATGGAGACAAAATGTCACATATTTCTACAGGCGGAGGCGCTTCTCTTGAATTCCTGGAAGGAAAAGAACTGCCGGGCGTTGCAGCGGCAAATGACAAGGATTGATTCAAATAATATCCGGATCATTTGAGCTTGCAGCAAAATCCCGATAAATGCATGAGACTGTAAATATGCATGAAAAAACATGGAAATGAGGATGAAAATGGCACGTAAAAAAATTATTGCCGGTAACTGGAAGATGAATATGACTCCTTCAGAAGCGGTAGAATTGATCAATACATTAAAACCACTGGTTCAGACCGAGGAAGCAGATGTTGTATTCTGTGTACCTGCGATTGATATTATCCCTGCAGTGGAAGCTGCAAAGGGATCCAATATTCAGATCGGTGCAGAAAACCTTTACTTTGAGGAAAAAGGCGCTTTTACAGGAGAAATTTCCCCTGAAATGCTGACAGATGCCGGAGTAAAATATGTTGTTATCGGCCACTCAGAGAGAAGACAGTATTTTGCCGAGACAAATGAAACAGTAAATAAGAAGGTTCTGAAAGCATTTGAACATGGCATCACACCGATTGTATGCTGTGGAGAATCACTTGAGCAACGCGAACAGGGCATCACAATTGACTGGATCCGTCAGCAGATCAAGATCGCATTTCTGAATGTAACTGCTGAGCAGGCCAAAACAGCAGTTATTGCTTATGAGCCAATCTGGGCTATTGGAACAGGGAAAACCGCTACATCTGATCAGGCTGAAGAAGTATGCGGTGCCATCCGTAAATGCATCGGTGAAGTTTATGATGAGTCTACAGCAGCAGCAATCCGTATTCAGTACGGCGGATCTGTAAATGCAAAGACAGCTGCAGAACTTTTTACAAAACCTGATATTGATGGAGGTCTTGTAGGAGGAGCATCACTTAAACCGGAATTTGGAGAAATCGTTAACTGGCACTAAGAAAGTCCATATTAACAGGAGATGTAAATCCCGGGGAATCTCCCTGTCTTTAGACGGGGAGATTCTTTTTTTAGAAGATAATATGCATTATCTGAAATAATGCAAGCTTCATATATGTATAGAAATAAAATCCTTTAGAAACATTTTGTATGTATATGAGGTTTGCCTGCAAATTCGAGAGAGTCTGATATGAAAATAGTGATTTTTAGTGATACGCATGGAAAACAGGATCTGATGAAACAGATTATCGAAAAAGAAAAACCTTTTGAAGTGATGGTGCACGCGGGAGATATGGAAGACCAGGTCAGCGGGATACTTGGCTATACTGATTATCAGATCAGAATCGTTGCGGGAAACTGCGATTATGGACTTGGCTATTCACGTGAACTGTTTTTTGATCTGGACAGATATCATGTCTTATTGACACATGGAAATATGTGCGGCGCTATGCACTGCAATGCAGCACAAAATCTTGAACCTTTAAAAAAATACGCGCAAAATAAGGGTGCAGATATTTTAATCTTTGGACACACGCATGTGCCGAAAATTGAACGGGATGGGGAACTTCTATGTATCAATCCCGGCAGCCTTTCACTTCCGAGGCAGGAAAATCATAAACCAAGCTATGCGGTGTTGAAGATTGAAAATGGAAAAACAGAGTGTGAAATTAAATATGTGCATAGAATCTGATATCTATCTAAAGGAAAAAACTGAAAAACTGTTAAACTGGTATGCAGAGCATAAAAGAATACTTCCATGGAGAAGCGATCCTTCACCATATCATGTCTGGCTGTCGGAAATTATGTTGCAGCAGACCAGAGTGGAAGCAGTAAAAGATTATTATGAACGTTTTTTGAGGGAAATTCCTGATATTGCAGCCTTGGCAGAAGCTGAAGAAGAACGGCTTTTAAAGCTCTGGGAAGGACTGGGATATTATTCCAGAATTCGAAACATGCAAAAAGCGGCGCGTTTGATAATGCAGGAATACGCAGGCGTACTGCCGGATTCGTATGAAGAATTGCTGCGTCTTCCGGGAATTGGAAGTTATACCGCAGGTGCAATCAGTTCAATTGCATATGGGAAAGCTGTTCCTGCAGTAGATGGAAATGTTTTACGTGTACTTGCAAGATCTGAAAAAGATGCCAGGGATATTTCAGAGGCAGCAACAAAAAAAGCTGTTTTTGCGCAGCAATATGCATCGCTTCCTTCCGCACATTTATGTGGTGCATATAATCAGGCGCTGATGGATCTTGGTGCAGGAGTCTGTTTACCGACAGGAAAGCCCAAATGTATGGAATGTCCATGGGAGGATATATGTAAGGCACATGCTGACTCCTGTGAAATGGAGTATCCGGTTAAAAAAGCTTTGAAAGCAAGAAAAATTCAGGAGCGAACAATTTTACTGTTGCAGGATAAACAGCGCATTGTGATTCGGAAAAGGCCTTCCAGTGGACTTTTGGCTGGCATGTATGAATATCTGAATCTGGAAGGAAATCTGACACCGGATGAAGTACGCAGGTATCTTGCTGATGCAGGAATTCATTCTCTTCGCATTACACCGATTGTATCTGCCAAACATATTTTTACCCATCTGGAATGGCATATGACAGGGTATTTTGTATATGTGGATGAACTGTCTGATTTTTGCCCGCAGGACATGGATGCAATTCTGGTCAGCACAAAACAGTTGCTGGAGAAATATCCGATCCCGGGAGCGTTTCGTGCATATACAGAATACATAAAAAACAAAAAGGAGTACTGATATATGGAAAATGATAATATTATTCTGATTGGTATGCCGGCTTCAGGTAAAAGCACGGTGGGTGTTATTCTTGCAAAAATTATCGGTTATCAGTTTATGGACTCTGATCTTGTGATACAGGAACAGGAAGGCAGAAAACTGCATGAAATTATAACAGAAGACGGAATAGAAGGTTTTCTGACTTTGGAAGAACAGATAAATGCCAAAATAGAAGCAGAACATACAGTCATTGCAACCGGTGGAAGTGTCATATATGGAAAACTTGCGATGGAACATTTTAAAAAAATAGGGACAATCGTATATTTGCAGGTGGAATATGAGGAATTGATGAATCGATTGCATAATATCAGACAAAGAGGTGTTGTAGTACGACCCGGGCAGACGATGGAAGATTTGTATCAGGAAAGAAGTGCGTTGTACAGTCAATATGCCGATATTGTAATTCAGGAAAAAAACGGCACTCCTGAGCAGGTAATAGCAGAAATTATCAGTGAAATGAAAATCTGAGTATGATTGACAGTGTACATCCGTGCGTGTAAAATACATAACAGATGCTATTGATATAATTTCTCCAAACTTGCTGCAGACAGCAGGAAAATCAGAAAGGCTTGGTATGCCATGTCCAGAAAAGCGACGATAACACAGAAAGAAATTGTAAATGCAGCATTTAAGATAACACGAAAAGAGGGATTTGAGCAGATTACTTCGCGCAGACTTGCAGCCGCTGCAGGATGTTCAACACAGCCGATTTTTCGTATTTATGAAAATATGGATGCACTTAAAAAAGATGTTTATGAAAAAGCAGCTTCATATTATGAAGAATATTATGCGGATTATGTGAAAACACATGAGACCCCATTTATTGATCTTGGTATGGCATATATCAATTTTGCAAGAAAATATCCACATTTGTTTCGATTGCTTTTTCTTTCCGATCACTCTCAAAATGCAAAGAGCATGTATGATCTGATCAATGGAAGCAGTGATGAGGTGGTTGCTGAAATAAAACGTGCAGCAGGTAAAGGCGCGCATAATTCTGATCAGCTGTTTATGAAAATGTGGATCTATATTCATGGTGCAGCCTGTATGGCGGTTACAGGGGATTATGATCTGGAAGATACTGAGACGGTTGAAATGCTGGAATCTGCTTATTCATCTTTTTCCAAAGCAGTGGAGTAAGCAGTAAATGGAGGCAGATGCATCCGTTATGGAAGACAGGGATCTTATTACCAGAATCAATGAAGCTTATGCACATATGAGTAAGGGCAGAAAAGCAATTGCGGTTTATGTAACAGAACATGCACAACAGGCGGCGTTTATGACTGCTGCTGAGCTTGGAAAGGCTGTAGCAACAAGCGAGTCTACTGTTGTAAGATTTGCCATGTATCTGGGATATGACGGATATCCGGAGTTTCAGCATGCACTTGCGCTACTGGTGCAGGATGAAATGGACAGTATCAAAAAAATCAGAGCGCATTATGCAAAAAGCAGTGATGCTGAAGTGATGCATACCGTGCTCCTTGCGGACAGCGACAGAATCCGTGATACTGCTGCAAAAATGGATGCAGCAGCATTTCAGCTTGCGGTTGATCTGATTCTGCAGGCTGAGCATGTATATATCATAGGGGTTCGCAGTTGTCAGCCGTTGGCAGGCTTTCTGCATTTTTATCTCAATATGATAAGAGGAAATAATGTACTGGTTGGAACGACCAGTACAAGTGAAATGTTTGAGCAGCTGATGAGAGTGGGTTCGGATGATGTGGTTATTGGGATCAGTTTTCCGCGATACTCGATGCGAACGCTTAAATGTATGGAATTTGCAAATGACCGCAATGCGCATGTGATTACACTGACAGATTCTGTTCATTCACCTATGAATCTTTACTCGTCCTGCAATCTTCTTGCAGAGAGTTCGAATATTTCCGTTGTGGATTCTCTTGTGGCACCACTTAGTCTGATTAACGCACTTGTAGTGACACTTTGTCTAAAGGCACCGGATACGGTACGTGCAAATTTAAAAATGCTTGAAAAAACATGGAATAATTATCAGGTATATCTGAATGATGAAATCAATTTTGTCGGAGAAGATCCATTTCCGGATCATTTGGCCAAAAAACAGGGAAAGAAAATTAATATATGAAAAAAATAGCGGTAATTGGCTGCGGTGCGGCCGGTATGATGGCGGCGGCTGCTGCAGCAGAAAATGGTGCTGCGGTTACAATATATGAAAAGAATGAAAAGCCGGGGAAAAAGCTTTTTATTACAGGAAAAGGACGGTGTAATCTGACCAATACCTGCGATACAGAGGATTTTTTTTCAAATGTGTGTCACAATGCCAAATTTCTGTATAGTGCAGTATATGGTTATGACAAGGATTTTGTAATGGATTTTTTTGAGAAAAACGGCTGTGCGCTGAAAGAAGAACGGGGAGGAAGAGTTTTTCCGGTATCAGATCATTCATCTGATGTAATCAGGACATTGATACATGTATTGCAGGAATTGCAGGTACAGATACGATATAACAGTATGGTAACAAAGATTACATATCAGGATGGCGCGGTTAGCATGATTACTGTGAACGGAAAAGAAAAGATAACGGTTGATGCGGTAATTGTCTGCACCGGAGGCCTTTCTTATGAGAGTACAGGCTCTTCGGGCGATGGATACCGCTTTGCAGCAGAGGCGGGGCACAGCATAATTGAACAGACCCCTTCACTTGTACCGTTTACGGTCAAAGAACCCTGGTGTACGCAGCTACAGGGATTATCACTGAAAAATGTAAGTATACAGATGGAACGTTCAGGGGATGATACAAGTACAAAGAGCAGGAAAAGCAAAATTGTATATGAAGGTTTTGGCGAAATGCTTTTTACACATTTTGGAGTCAGCGGTCCACTTATTCTGACTGCCAGTACCTGTTACGAACCGGGAACGGAAATGACGCTGCATCTGGATTTGAAACCGGCACTTTCACAGGAACAGCTGGATAAAAGAATTTTGCGCGATTTCGAAGAAGGATTGAATAAACAATTCGGGAATATTCTGGGCGGACTTTTTCCTGCAAAGCTGATTCCTGTCATAATCAGTTTGTCGGGAATTGATCCGGAAAAAAGAGTAAATGATATTTCCAGGCAGGAGCGGCAACTTCTGGTACAGCTGACGAAGAATATGACAATGACGGTAACCGGAACAAGGGGATATCCGGAAGCTATTATAACAAGAGGCGGGGTGAATGTGAAAGAAATAAATGCCTCGACTATGGAATCAAAGATTTGCAGAGGCCTGTATTTTGCAGGAGAAATAATGGACCTGGATGCTGTGACGGGCGGATTTAATCTGCAGATTGCCTGGTCAACCGGCCATCTTGCCGGAGTAAATGCTGCGGCAGAAGCGTGATATGAGAGATAACAGAAATCAGGAGGAACATAATTGTAATGAGTCATAATATTGCCATTGACGGGCCTGCAGGAGCAGGAAAAAGTACGATTGCGAAAATTGTTGCAAAGACATTATCTTTTATTTATGTGGACACGGGTGCAATGTACCGTGCGATGGCGTTATATATGCTGCGCTGCGGAATAAATCCTTCAGACAGTGAGTCAGTCAGCCGGGAATGCCATAATGTTGATATTACAATCTGTCATGAAAACGGAGAGCAGGTCGTTCTTTTGAACGGAGAAAATGTGAATGGACAGATCCGTACGGAGGAAGTGGGAAATATGGCATCTGCAATCAGCGTGAACGGTGATGTAAGAAAAAAACTGGTAGAACTGCAGCAGATACTTGCACGGAAAGCCGATGTTGTTATGGATGGAAGGGATATCGGAACGGTTGTTCTGCCGGATGCGCAGGTTAAAATATATCTGACAGCAAGTGCACATGTTCGTGCGCTTCGCAGATTTACGGAACTTCAGGCAAAAAAGGAAATATGCAGTGTTACTGAGATAGAAAAAGATATCGAGGAACGCGATCAGAGAGATATGACTCGTGAGATATCTCCGCTTAAACAGGCAGAGGATGCAGTTTTACTGGATTCTTCTGATATGACAATTGAACAGGTTGCACAAACAATTATTGATCTGTATCAGAAAAAACAGGAAATGGAAAATGACTATTTATGCACTGTAAAAAGGAAAAAGCGAAATGAAGATCATTGTAGCTGAACATGCGGGATTTTGCTTTGGGGTTACCAAGGCAGTTGAAACGGTATATGAACAGATCGGGAAAAAAAGCAATTTATACACATATGGACCGATCATACATAATGAAAGCGTTGTAGCAGATCTGGAGCGTAAGAACGTGAAAGTTGTAAATACACCGGAAGAATTGGCGGAGATTAAGAATGGCACAATTGTGATCCGGTCGCATGGGGTATCGCGCAGTGTTTACAATCAGATCAAAAGTCAGGGACTTGAATGCGTAGATGCTACATGTCCATTTGTTAAAAGAATTCACACAATTGTGGATGAAGAAAGCGCAAAAGGCAAGACTATCATAGTAATCGGTAATCCGACACATCCTGAAGTGGAGGGAATTGTGGGTTGGACGAATGGTCCGGTTTTTGTGATAGAAACGCCTGAAGAAGCTGAAAAATTCAAGGTTTCTGCTGATACAGAGATCTGTCTTGTTTCCCAGACAACGTATAATTATAATAAATTTAAAGATACAGTTGAAATTTTTAAGCAAAAAGGGTACAATATTAATATTGTGAATACTATATGTAGCGCAACGGAAGAACGACAGACCGAAGCCGACAGGATTGCCGGCGAGGTGGACGCGATGATAGTAATCGGAGGGGCACACAGTTCCAATACGAGGAAATTGTATGAGATATGCAGCAAAAAATGTGCACATACATACTTTATCCAAACGGTGGATGATTTGCCCGGTGAGTTTCCGCAGGAAGTCAAAACTGTAGGAATAACCGCAGGGGCATCAACCCCAAAGAATATAATCGAGGAGGTTCAGACATATGTCAGAACAAAATCAGACATTTGAACAAATGTTAAACGAATCATTTAAGACAATCCACACAGGGGAGGTTGTTGAAGGTACTGTTATTGATGTAAAACCCGATGAGATTATCTTAAATATCGGATATAAAGCAGACGGTATTCTTACCAAGAGCGAATATAGCAACGATAACAGCGTTGATTTTGCAGCTATTATCCATGTTGGCGATAAGATGGACGTGAAAGTACTGAAGACCAATGATGCAGACGGACAGGTTATTCTTTCTTATAAGAGATTGGCACTTGATCGTGGCAATAAGAGAATTGAGGATGCATTTAACAACAAGGAAGTTCTTACAGCAAAAGTTGTACAGGTTCTTGAAGGTGGTCTTGTAGTTGTTGTGGATGAAGTCAGAATCTTTATTCCGGCAAGTCTTGTATCAGATACATATGAAAAAGATCTGACCAAGTACGACGGACAGGAAATTGAGTTTGTTGTAACCGAATATAATCCTAAGAGAAGAAGATATATCGGAAACAGAAGAATGCTTGTATCTGCTGAGAAAGCTGAGAAAGCAAAAGAATTGTTTGACAATATCAAGGCTGGCGATGTTGTTGAAGGAACCGTTAAGAATGTAACAGATTTTGGCGCATTTATTGACCTTGGCGGTGCAGACGGACTTCTTCATATCTCTGAAATGTCATGGGGACGTGTTGAGAATCCAAAGAAGGTATTCAAGGTTGGGGATCAGGTTAAAGTTCTGATTAAGAGTATTGATGGCAAGAAGATTGCATTGAGCAGAAAGTTTGATAATGAGAATCCATGGAAGGATGCAACAGAGAAATATGCAGTAGGTAATGTGGTTACAGGTACTGTTGCAAGAATGACAGATTTTGGTGCATTTGTTGAACTTGAGCCTGGTATTGATGCGCTTCTTCATGTTTCTCAGATTGCAAAGGAACACATTGATAAGCCATCTGATGTATTAAAGGTTGGACAGGAAGTTACAGCAAAGATTGTTGATTTCAACGAGGATGATAAGAAAATCAGTCTGAGCATCAAAGCTATGTTGGCTCCTGATAAAGCCGATGATCAGGAAGACGGCGATGTTGTATCCGTTGATATTGATCAGGTAATTTCAGATCAGAAAAACGATCAGGAGTGATCGTTCGGATAAAAAGGACTGTTGCACGGTGTGCGATAGTCCTTTTTTAAAATATGAGAGACTCTGTCAGAAAAATGGAGGAGACATATCACATGGAATATGATTATGAATGGTTCAAGAAATCTGTTTTCAGTCTGACAAGGATTGACCTGAATGCCTATAAGGAAAAGCAAATGAAACGGCGTATTGATACGCTGATTGGAAAATATGGTATTGCAGGATATGATAAATTCATGGATAGATTGAAAACAGATAAAGATGTTTTAGATACATTTGTAACCTATCTGACAATCAATGTATCTGAGTTCTTCAGAAATGTGGATCAGTGGAACCTGATGGACAAAGAAATGGTTCCTGAGCTGATGCAGAAATTTGGTAAAAATCTGAAGATCTGGAGTGCGGCCTGTTCCACAGGAGATGAACCGTACACAATAGTAATGCTTTTGTCCCAACATTTGCCTCTTAATCAGATCAGTGTTCTGGCAACAGACCTGGATTCGGTAGCACTTGAAAAAGCAAAAGCCGGAGTATACGCTGCAAAAGAAATTATGGGAGTGCCGGAGGATCTGAAAAGAAAGTATTTTACGCAGGAAGGCAGTACATATCGAATTTCTGATGAGATCAAAAGCCGTGTGACATTTAAACGTGCTGATTTGTTAAGGGATCCATATCCTTCCGACTATCATCTGATCGTGTGCCGTAATGTATTGATATACTTTACAGAAGAAGCCAAAGATGAAACTTTCCGGAAATTTTATAATGCGCTTGCTCCACAGGGAATCCTTTTTATTGGAAGTACGGAGCAGATCATTAATTACAGAGACATGGGATTTCAGCGTAAAAATTCTTTTTATTATGAGAAATCAAAGTAATAACCATATTGCTTGAAAAAAGTAAGAAAATATGAAAAAAAAGACTGCGGAGAGAAGAATCTTTCACCACAGTCTTATTTTTATAACAAAATCATACCGATTCAAAAATATGTCCGAGTATATGAATGGCATATAGACTCATTGCGGTACGATTTTTCTTAAATGTATCAGTCAGTTCAAAATACAGTTCAGAAGACTTATATTCTTTTTGAAAAAAGGAGTGAAAACCAGATCCCATTCGCGAAGGAACTGACCCGGTTTTCTGGTATAACAGTTGGAGGCACTGGCTTGCATACGGTATGCACGATCGACAAATTCGGCAACACTTTTATGAATAGCCTGGTCTTCTTCTGGAAGGTAATAATAATCCTTATAGTTCGAATAGAAATATTTCAGTTCATCTTCTATGAGCGGAACGCGAAGCGTACCGGTATTTTTATTCAATTGAAAAAAGCATCCGTCTATATTGCTTCCGATTGGAACCGGGAGTGTTGTCTGTAATGAAAGTTTCATAAAAAGTTCCTGCCTGCGTATACCGGCATAATCATTATAAAAATTTGCCTGAACTTTTAAGGCACGAATCGGAAGAATCGAATCAATATCTTTTTCAGACGAAATGGCATCACAGGGTAACTGCAAAGGTGGAAGATTTCTGATATTCTGAAAAAAATCATGATAAGAAAGGATCGGAAGCAGCCGAAACATACCCCGTACATCATCTGCATTGTGCAGTGTCAGAAGACGATATACTTCTTCACAGGGGTGCGCAAGATAATCTTTGTAAACTGAAATCAGTTGACCGCCGTTATAAATGTCTTCCCGATCAATTCCCAAAAAAGTTCTATCGTTTTCTGCTTGCAGTCGGGCAAACCCAAAAGATTTTTGTATGGTGAGACTCTTTTATAGATATCTATGGAAACAAAATCCGCAAATGGATATGGCAGAGCATACAGATCACATTTTGCCTGCAGATATGGAAGATCGAACCGGTTACCATTAAAATGGATGAGCGTATGGAAAGAGCGTGAAAAAGCAATAAGGGCAGATAAAAGCTCCTGCTCCTGTGAATGCTGATCTGCAAACCATTGTCTAAGTTGCCAGGTTCCATCCATATAAAATGCACAGCCGATCAGATACAGCGAAGATGTTTTGGCACTCAGCCCGGTTGTTTCAATATCAAGAAAAAGAATATCTTCTTTTGATGTGATAGATATGCAAAGGGATAAGGGCAATCGGATGTCTGGGAAGCATCAATTGTTTCTGTTATAATTTTCATAATATGTTTCAGCACTTCCATTCCTGTTTTTCATTATTTTACCATGTTTTTATAATGAATGGAAAATAAAAAACAAACGAAAAATCAGACAATTCATTAAAGTGCGCAGAATATACATATTTAAATTAAGAATTCTATAGATGTTTTATTTCAGAAATAGTATATTAGTACTATTGGCAGTTTGGGCTGCCTGTTAAGCAACCATTATGAAAGAAGGTTAATAAAAGATGGCGAAACTAACTTTTGCAGGAGGAATTCATCCTTATGAGGGAAAAGAACTGACAAAGGACAAACCCATTAAGACCGTATTGCCAAAGGGAGATCTTGTATATCCGGTACAGCAGCACATCGGAGCTCCTGCAGTACCGATTGTAGCTGTTGGAGATTCTGTTCTTGCAGGTCAGAAGATTGCAGAGGCGGCCGGGTTTGTTTCTGCGCCGGTGTATGCAACGGTATCCGGTACAGTAAAGGCAATCGAACCCAGGAGGCTTGCAACGGGTACGATGTGTGAAAGTATTGTTGTTGCAAATGACGGGCAGTACAGGGAAGTGGAATGGCCGCAGGTCAGGCCGCTTGATGATATGACAGCTGAAGAGAAAATCGCAGCAGTTCGTGAGGCCGGTGTAGTCGGAATGGGCGGTGCAGGGTTTCCGACTGCAGTAAAACTTTCTCCTAAGGAACCGGAAAAAATTGAATATGTGATTGCAAACTGTTCCGAATGTGAACCATATTTAACCTCAGATTACAGGCGTATGATTGAGGAACCGGAGCTGGTACTTGGCGGTCTGAAATTGCAGTCAGTATTTTTCCCAATGCAAGAGGCATTCTTGCTATCGAGGATAATAAACCTGATGCAATTGCAAAATTCAGGGAACTGACGAAAGATGAACCGAAGATAAGCGTAAAACCTCTGCAGACAAAATATCCACAGGGGGCAGAAAGAATGTTGATCTATGCCTGCACAGGCAGAAAAATCAATTCTTCCATGCTGCCGGCAGATGTAGGCTGCATTGTTGATAATGTAGATACCCTTTGCGCTATTAATAAAGCGGTAGTGCAGGGGAAACCTCTGATGGAAAGAATTGTTACCATTACGGGCGATGCAATTGTTGATCCCTGTAATTACAGAGTCAGAATCGGAACCAATTACAGGGAACTGATTGATGACGCGGGTGGTTTTGTTTCTGCCCCTGCAAAAATCATTTCAGGAGGACCCATGATGGGCTTTGCTGTATTTGATCTGGATATTCCTACGACCAAAACAGCATCAGCACTTACCTGCCTGACAAAAGACGCAGTATCGGAAATGGCACCGAGTGCATGTATTAATTGCGGAAAATGTGCAGAAGTATGTCCGGGCGGTCTGATTCCCAAAATACTTGCAGATGCTGCCGAGCATGGTGATGCGGATACATTTATGAGAGAATATGGCATGGAATGCTGCGAATGCGGGTGCTGCAGTTATATCTGCCCTGCAAGGCGTCAGATGACGCAGCTTATCAAGGGGATGAGAAAAATCCAGCTTGCAAATAAGAAGAAAAAGTGAGGAGGTCATTCATACGATGAGTGAGATGATGAAAGTATCATCCAACCCGCATGTCAGAAGCAGGGTTACCACATCCAATATCATGATGTGGGTGGTAATATCGCTTCTTCCGGCTGCCGGGTATGGAATATACAACTTTGGCATTGATGCACTGATTATTTTACTGCTTTCTGTTGCATCTACGGTACTGACAGAACTGATATATGAGAAGTGTATGCACAAGCCGGTTACGGTTGGAGATTATTCTGCAGTTGTAACAGGACTTTTGCTGGGAATGAATCTGCCGTCTACCGTTCCGTGGTGGATTCCGGTTATCGGTGGCATGTTTGCCATTCTGGTAGTCAAAATGATATTTGGCGGACTGGGTCAGAATTTTATGAATCCGGCATTGGGAGCCAGATGTTTCCTGTTGATTTCATTTCCTGCGCTTATGACCAACTTCGTGACGGATACTTATACCGGAGCGACGCCGCTTGCGGCAATGAAAAACGGTGACACTGTAAACGTTCTGGATATGATTATCGGAAGAACAGGCGGTACAATCGGTGAAACATCAATGATAGCCATTGTAATCGGAGCCTGTATCCTGATTATGCTGGGAATCATTGATTTAAAAATCCCGGGGACCTATATTGCGTCCTTTGTGATATTCATCTGCCTGTTTGGCGGACATGGATTTGATCCGGTTTACATTTCTGCCCAGCTTGCCGGTGGCGGATTGATGCTTGGTGCATTTTTCATGGCAACGGACTATGTTACCAGTCCGATTACTGATAAGGGAAAGTACATTTATGGAATATTTCTTGGTGTTATGACTGGAATTCTCAGATGCTACGGTTCTTCGGCAGAGGGAGTATCCTATGCCATCATTCTGGGTAATCTTCTGGTTCCGCTGATTGAGCGGTACACGATGCCTAAGGCATTTGGTATCCGAAAGGAGGCAAAGAAGCATGAGTGAAACGAAGCAGATGCTGAAAAATGCCATGATCCTGTTTATAATCACACTTGTAGCAGGTGTATTACTGGGCATTGTATATCAGGTGACAAAGGCACCGATTGCGTATCAGGAACAACTTGCACAAACAAAAGCCAATCAGGAAGTATTTCCGGATGCAGATTCTTTTGCAGATGCTGACCTTGATACGGCGCAGGTAAAGAAAATTCTGGAGGGTGATGCGGCATATGCAAAGGTCGGTATCGACAGTGTGAAGATTGCAAAAGATGCCTCTGGAAAAGCAATCGGTTATGTACTGCAGATTTCCTCCGGTGGATATGCAGATGACATTGTTTTTACGATGGGACTTACAAATGACGGAACATTGAATGGTATATCACTCATTTCAATCAGTGAAACACCAGGTCTGGGAATGAATGCGCAAAAAGTTCTGGTTCCGCAGTTTAATTCTGTTCAGACAGGGATAATCTGTTTGAGGTGACAAAGACGAAAAAAGCATCCGATAATCAGATTGAGGCGATTTCCGGTGCGACCATTACATCAAAAGCAGTAACAAACGGTGTGAACGCGGGTGTACTGTATTTTCAGAATGTTTTGAAAGGAGCACAGTCATGAGCGGAGAAAAGAAAAAAGGCGCTTTGGGACTTCAGATGGACTCCCCGATGGAACGTGTTTTCAATGGTCTGATTGTTGAGAATCCTACGCTTGTTTTAATGATTGGAATGTGTCCGACACTTGCAGTCACAACATCTGCCATCAATGGTATTACCATGGGACTTGCCACTACTTTTGTTCTGGCGCTTAGTAATGCGGTGATTGCTCTTTTACATAAAATCATTCCGGATACAGTCAGAATACCTGCATTTATTGTGGTAATTGCATCCTTTGTCACATTGGTACAGCTTCTTCTGGCAGCGTATATACCATCTTTAAATGATGCACTTGGTGTTTATATACCTTTGATTGTTGTAAACTGTATTATTTTTGGAAGAGCGGAAGCGTATGCTTCCAAACATGCTGTCGTTCCGTCATTCTTTGATGGAATCGGTATGGGACTCGGATTTACCTGTGCGATTACCTGTATTGGTCTGGTACGTGAATTGATCGGAAGTGGCACGGCATTCAATATTCAGATTCTGGGAGAAGGAACCGTTATTCCGGGATCTGTCGGAAATTTTCTGGCAATGTATCAGCCGGTCAGAATTTTTGTTATGCAGGCAGGCGCTTTCTTTGTACTGGCATGTCTGATTGCTTTTATGAACCGTGTTAAGAGAAACATGGCGGCAAAAGGTAAGGATACTTCCAAATTCGGGGTTGGCGGATGCTGTACGGTAAATACAGCAGGAGCACCTGTAAAGATAAATGCAGAGAAGAAGGAGGAAGATAAATGAAAACGATAGGTGAGCTGTTAACGATTCTTGTTACTTCTTCATTGATCAATAATGTTGTATTGAGTCAGTTTTTGGGGCTGTGTCCTTTTCTTGGGGTTTCCAAAAAAACCAATACGGCACTTGGAATGGGTCTTGCTCTGACATTTGTTATTACATTATCCTCTGCTGTTTGCGGTTTGATTTACAAATTTATTCTGATTCCGCTTGATATGGGTTATTTGCAGACAATTGTATTCATTCTGATTATTGCGATGCTGGTACAGTTTGTTGAAATGGTTCTTAAGAAATACATGGTATCTCTTTATAAGGCACTTGGTGTATATCTTCCCCTGATTACAACTAACTGTGCGGTTCTTGGTGTCGCACTGCTCAATGTTCAGAGTGATTACAATATTGTTCAGGGAGTTGTAAACGGTTTTGCAACTGCGATTGGTTTTACAATTGCGATTGTGATCATGGCAGGGATAAGAGAAAAAATGTATTACAATGATGTACCGGAATCATTTAAGGGAATGCCGATTGTACTGATTACGGCAGGGCTTATGGCAATTGCGTTTACCGGGTTTTCCGGCCTTCGCTGAAACTGGTAAAATAAGGAGACTGTAGATTATGATTAGTGGTATTATGATTGCAACGCTCATCGTTGCAGGCATCGGAATCCTGATCGGTCTGATTCTGGGAGTTGCGGCGATTAAGCTTCATGTAGACGTAGATGAAAAGGAACAGGCAGTTCTGGAGGCACTTCCGGGAAATAACTGTGGCGGATGCGGATTCCCCGGATGTTCAGGTTGTGCAGCTGCAATTGCAAAGAAAGAAGCTCCGGCGAATCAATGCCCTGTTGGAGGCGCTCCGGTTGCAGCTGCAATTGCTGAAATTATGGGTGAAGATGCAGGAGTCAGTACACATATGGTAGCATATGTACATTGTGGCGGAGACTGTGAAAAAGCTGCGCAAAGATATGAATATACAGGAGTTGCAGATTGTCGTATCATGAGTCAGGCTCCTGGGTCAGGACCAAAGACCTGCGAGTATGGATGTCTTGGCGGTGGAAGCTGTGTGAATGTTTGTCAGTTTGATGCAATTCATATTGTGAATGGAATTGCAGTTGTTGATAAGGATGCGTGTAAGGCATGTCAGAAATGCATTCATATTTGTCCCCGTCATCTGATTGACCTGATTCCTTATACTGCGACAGAAGTCGTGACCTGTATGTCCAAAGATAAGGGTGCAGTGGTTAATCAATATTGTAAAGCCGGATGTATCGCATGTCATATCTGTGAAAAAAACTGTCCATCCGATGCAATTAAGGTTACAGATAATATTGCACATATTGATCAGGAGAAATGCACGCATTGTGGTATCTGTGCAGAGAAATGCCCCAAAAAGGCAATTTGTGTCATTTGATTATGAAATGTCTTTGTAAAACGTTAAATAAAAAACAGCAAAAGGGATAATCACCTTTTGCTGTTTTTATATTAAGATAGATTTCTATTTTCGCGGAAATCCGCTTGAGTAATGCAGTTGGTCATCTTTTGTGATAAAGACAGCCTCTGTACCGGGAATTGATTCGATCAGTTTCATACCTTTATCCAGACCCAGAATAAAGCAGGTGGTTGAAAGGCCATCACCGTCCACAGATTCATCCGATAGAATCGTCACACCGACAAGATCTGTCTCTACCGGATATCCGGTAGCAGAGTCAAGAATATGAAAATACATCTTGCCATTTTGTTCAAAGTAACGTTCATAGCTGCCGGAAGATACGAGTGATCGATCAGAAGCAGACACGGTTGTTATATAGGTACTGTTATCGGCAAACGGCTTCTGTATTCCGATTGTAAAATCAGATCCATCAGGCTTTTTGCCAACCAGCAGGACATTACCGCCAAGATTAATGATTGCACTGGTAACGCCTTCCTTTTTCAGATATTTTTTTAACTGATCAGCAATGTAACCCTTTGCAATTGCGCCAAGATCCAACTGGGTACACGGATCAGAAAGCCTTACGGTATCTGCAGATGAATCAAGTGCTATGTCCTTGTAGGAGACGTGTTTTAGTGCTTCTGTAATTTCTTTTTCATCCGGCACCGGACCGGGGGTATTTCCGGAGAAATTCCAGAGGCTGCTGACACCGCCAATTGTCGGATCAAAACGGCCATTTGTAAGATCTGCATAAAAAAGTGCTTTCTGCAAAAGAGAAAACGTTTCAGGATCCACTTTTACCGTTTTACCTGCGGCATGATTAATGTTCCATATATCACTGTTTTCCTTTGTGGCGGATAAAAGATTATCATAATGCGAACATATTTTCATGCATTCGTCCAAAAGGTTTTCATTTGAATTATCATATATTTTGATATCGATAACGGTATCAAAATAGAAGCCTGTTCTGCTGATCGGTTCAGCCGGTACGGCAGTGCAGCCGGTTAAAATAAAACAGAAAACAAAGAATAGAGCAAAAAAGGAAAGCGGATATTTGTACAGGTGTTTCGTATTGATATACATAAAGTATCCTTTAAATGTCGGCTTGGTTTTCGGATTGCGCGGTAAGATTTTTGGGAAAAGTATAGGTACTGATTTTGGGAGATATGGAAATGCGGGTATAAATTTCAGCATACTCGCTCGGACTGATCCCTTCAACATAATTTTGGATATAATTTACAGATACTCCTTTTTTATGAAGAATATCCGCAGCTTTATTATAGGCAATGGCTGCTTCGGTTTCTGTCCGATAGGTTCCGATGATATAATTCCCTTTTATATGAATTATAGATTTATAACGTACAAATCCGGATTCAGCAAATTGTCTGACACCATGATATCGGTTCAGGATGATGATATTTTCATAACGCAAATCAGTGGGATCGCCGTTTGCAAAGCGGTAATCCCGTCCGATAACGGCATGACTTTTGATGCCATATCGGTTCAGAATATTGACCTGACTGCCATAGTCTGCAACAAACAGATGAGAACCGCGTTTCATGATTTTGTGTGAGGAATAATAGAAAAGATCATCAATATCAAATTTCAGGACCGTATGCACAGAAAGATAGTATGAAAAAAATCTTTTTCCCATGTAGATCGGAGTCGGAATATAGATACCGTTGTCCTTGAAATTGGCAAGGACGATACATTTTTCAAAGGAGAGAACGGAGTTCTTTTTCCATCCTGAAATTTTCCAGGTGCTGCTTTGCAGAATATGGCAGGCATAGAGATAAGCATGATGCGCAGCAGAGGCACTTTGGTAGGAGCCGAGAGAAATGTGTTTTTGACGAAAAGTGACGGATGCACGGTATGAGCAGGTTCCATCAGAAAGCGCTGTTTCATATACTCCCGGGTATTTTTTTTGCTTCTTCATTTTTGTCCTGTCCCTGCTTTTTTGTAAAAAACGTGCAGAAAGTTAATTTTGTATGGTTTCTTAAGTGGAAATTTTATGGTATACTTCATAGCTATAAGCTATTCTGATTACAAATCTGCTTTCTATTTTAACAGCGCAGGCGGCAGTTGAAAAGAGATGTTGAGGAGAGAAAAATGATGGATGTTTTGTATAGCAGTACCAGAGGCGCGAATGTGAAGATAAAGGCTTCAGAAGCAATTTTAAGAGGACTTGCTCCTGACGGGGGACTGTTTGTACCGGATCATATTCCGCATCTGGACAAGACACTGAATGAAATTGCAAACATGGATTATCAGCAGACGGCATATGAAGTCATGAAACTGCTTTTGACGGATTATACAGAAGAAGAGCTGAAATTCTGTATCAGTCATGCCTATGATTCCAAATTTGACTCTCCTGAGATCGCGCCTATGACGCAGGCAGATGGTGCCTATTATCTGGAATTATATCATGGAAAGACAATTGCGTTTAAAGATATGGCATTATCCATTTTACCTTATCTGATGACAACTGCAGCGAAAAAAAATCATGCAAAGAATGAGATTGTTATTTTGACAGCGACAAGTGGCGATACAGGAAAGGCAGCCCTCGCAGGCTTTGCAGATGTTCCGGGAACAAAAATTATTGTTTTTTATCCCAAAAACGGTGTAAGTCCCATACAGGAAAAACAGATGGTTACGCAAAAAGGTGATAATACCTGCGTAGTCGGTATTGATGGCAATTTTGATGATGCACAGACAGGTGTGAAAAAACTTTTTACAGATGAAAAACTTGCAGCAGAAATGGAACAGGCGGGGTTTCAGTTTTCATCTGCAAATTCGATCAATATCGGTCGTCTGATACCGCAGATTGTATATTATGTATATGCATATACGAGACTTCTTGGTGAAGGCAGAATTGCAGAGGGAGATGCCATTAATGCTGTTGTTCCGACAGGGAATTTCGGTAATATTCTGGCGGCGTATTATGCCAAACAGATGGGACTTCCGATTCATAAACTGATCTGTGCATCTAATTCCAACCGTGTTCTTTTTGATTTCTTCCAGACGGGTGCATACGACAGAAATCGTGATTTTATGCTGACAAGTTCTCCTTCGATGGATATTTTGATTTCCTCAAATCTGGAAAGACTGATTTATCATATAGCAGGAGATGATGCCGGAAAAGATGCTGCATATATGCAGAAACTTTCTGCGCAGGGAAGATATGAAATTTCAGATGAAATGCGCACGCGGCTTTCTGATTTCTATGGCGGATTTGCTACAGAAGAGGAAACGGCGCAGGCAATTCGCAGCCTTTATGAATCTACCGGTTATGTGATTGATACCCATACTGCAGTAGCTTCCTCAGTATATGCAGGGTACAGAAGAGAAACACAGGATGATACGGTAACAGTAATTGCTTCTACAGCAAGTCCATTCAAATTTACACACGCAGTCATGGCAGCAATCGGACAGGCAGATGAGGGAGCAGATGACTTTGCACTTGCTGATCGGTTGGCTCAAATGGCGGGGCTTAGTGTTCCGGATGCGGTAGAATCGATTCGAAATGCAGATATTTGTCATAAAACAGTTTGTGGCAGGAATGAAATGGAAAAAGTGGTAAAGGATTTTCTGCATATGTGATTTTGCAGGAAACTGTAAGGTAACTGAATATTTCTGGTCTGAAAGGAGTGAAGAAAATGGCAGAAGAAGAAAATATCTACTCGAAAGTAACCCCTGAAATTATTGATCTTGCACATTTGGGTGAGCGTGCAGATATGATTGATACAGAGCTTTTTACAAAGTTTGATGTAAAAAGAGGTTTGCGTGATCTGAACGGTAAGGGTGTTCTGACAGGGCTGACTCATATTTCAGATATCCGTGCGACCAGAGAAGTAGATGGTGAAACGGTACCGGCAGACGGCGAACTTTTTTACAGAGGATATAATGTCAAAGATCTGATCAGAGGTTTTACTGCTGATAAAAGATTCGGATTTGAAGAAGTAACTTACCTTCTGTTGTTCGGAGAACTTCCGTCTGAGGTACAACTTAAGGAATTTCAGGATCTGCTTTTTTTCTACAGAAGTCTTCCTACCAGTTTTGTACGGGATATCATTATGAAGGCACCAAGTAAGGATATGATGAATACACTGGCAAGAAGTGTACTTACATTATACTCTTATGATGAAAAGGCGGATGATACATCACTTCCGAACGTGTTGCGGCAGTGTATGCAGTTGATCAGTCTGTTTCCGCTTTTATCAATTTACGGATATCAGGCATACAATCATTATCATGAGGGTAACAGTCTGGTAATTCATACACCAAGAACGGATCTGTCGACTGCAGAGAATATTCTGTATCTGCTTCGTCCAGACAGTCAGTATACGGAGCTGGAAGCAAGACTTCTGGATGTATGTCTTGTTTTGCATATGGAGCATGGAGGCGGTAATAATTCCTCTTTTACAACACGTGTTGTGACATCTTCACTTACGGATACCTATTCTGTGATTGCAGCGGCAATCGGATCATTAAAGGGACCTCGTCATGGAGGCGCCAATATCAAGGTTGTCCAGATGTTTGATCAGATGGAACAGGATCTTCCGGATTGGGAAGATGAGGATGCACTCAGAAAGTATCTTGACAGGCTTTTGAATAAGGATGCGTTTGACAAGTCCGGTCTCATATATGGTGTCGGACATGCGATCTATTCCAAATCAGATCCACGAGCGATGGTACTGAAGTCATTTGTTCAGCAGCTTGCAGTGGAGAAAGGGCTCGAGAAGGAATACGCTTTGTATGAGAGAGTGGAGCGGCTTGCACCGGAGGTAATCAGCGGAGAACGTAAAATGTATAAAGGTGTCAGTGTGAATGTTGACTTCTATTCCGGATTTGTGTATAAGATGTTAGGTCTTCCGATGGAACTTTATACACCGATTTTTGCAATGGCAAGAATTGTTGGCTGGAGTGCGCACAGAATGGAAGAACTTGTAAACAACGGAAAGATCATCAGACCGGCATATAAACCGGTTGGTCCGCATATGGCATATGTTCCGATTGATAAGAGGGTATGACTGTTTGAAAGAATGAAAAACGTCTCAGAGAGGACTCTTTGAGGCGTTTTTTATGATTATGAAATCAGTTTATTGTAAAGCCGAATCATTGACAGTAGTATAAAGAGACGGTCATTGATCGGGAGAAAGGTGAGACAACGGGAATGAAAAATAAAAAAATCATGGACAGACTGGCGCTTCTTCGGAACAGAATGGAAGAATATGGGATTGATTATTATATGATGCCTACTTCGGATTTTCATAATTCAGAATATGCTGCAGACTTTTTCAAAGTCAGAGAATATTTTAGCAATTTTACAGGATCAAATGGTACATTGGTAGTTGCAAAAGAATGGGCCGGAATGTGGACCGACGGCAGATATTTTATTCAGGCGGAACGTGAAATGGAAGGTACAGGAATAACACTTTATCGTATGATGAATGAAGGCGTGCCGACAATCAATGCATATTTGCGGGAGAATATGCAAAACGGTCAGTGCCTTGGATTTGACGGAAGAGTTATTTCAGCAGAGATTGGAGAAGAACTGGAAGCAGATCTGGCTGAAAAAAATATACGTTTTCGGTTTGATCAGGATCTTGCCGAAGAAGTCTGGACAGACCGGCCGCAGCTTCCCTGCCACGATCTGTATGTGCTTTCGGATGCGCTTTGCGGAAAGTCATTTGCGCAGAAGACAGCGGAGGTGCGCAAACAGATGCAGGAGTATAAAACAGATGCATATCTTCTGTGTAAACTGGATGATATCATGTGGCTGACAAATTTGCGTGGAAATGATGTGGAATGCAATCCGGTCGGTCTGTCTTATGCATTTCTGACTATGGATACCTTTTATTTGTTTGTACAGCCGGGAGAGGTAACCGATAAAGTACATGAATATTGTGCTGAAAATGAAATTGTAATAAAGAATTACAATGAGATAATTCCTTTTTTACAGGCGTATAAGTATAACGGAAAGGTATTGTTTGATAAACGTAACGTGAATTACACGACATATCGTGCACTTACGGATCATGCGAAGAAAAATGGCTGTGGTGTACGTGACGAAAAAGACCCTACTGCGATGATGAAAGCTATAAAAAACGAGACAGAGCTTCGAAATATTGAAGAAGTTTATCTTCGTGACAGTGCAGCTTTGTGTAAGTTTATTTATTGGGTAAAGAAAAATGCAGGTAAAATACCAATGACAGAGTATTCTGCAGCGATGTATCTGGATGATTTGCGCAGCAGGATTCCCGGGTTTATTGAGCTTTCTTTTCCTACGATCAGTGCATATGGTGCCAATGCTGCCATGATGCATTATGAAGCAACAAAAGATATATACAGTGAAATAAAGCCGGAAGGTATGCTCCTGGTAGATTCCGGTGCAACCTATATGGGTGGAACGACAGATGTGACAAGGACAATTGTTCTTGGTAAGATCAGTCCGGAGATCAGAAAGCATTTTACAGCAGTGGCAATCGGAATGCTGCAACTTGCAAACTGTAAATTTCTGCAGGGATGCTATGGACGCAATCTGGACATCATGGCAAGGCAACCTGTCTGGAATCTGAATATTGATTATAAATGCGGTACCGGGCATGGAATCGGGTATATGCTCAACGTACATGAAGGACCCCAGAATATCCGCTGGGCTATGCGACCGGGACTGGAAGATGCTGTTCTGATGCCGGGCATGATTGTATCAGATGAACCGGGGGTTTATATCGAAGGCAGTCATGGAATACGCACCGAGAATATTCTGGAAGTGGTTGCGGGTGAAAAAAACGGAGATGGACAGTTTCTTCATTTTAATCAGTTGACCTATGCACCGATTGATCTGGAAGCAATTGATAAGAATGATATGCAGCCCAGAGATATCGAGGCGTTAAATTCATATCATGAAGCAGTATACACAAAGATTGCACCGCTGATTGAAGAAGTGGAAATACGGGAATGGCTCAGAGAACAGACACAGGCAATATAAGTGTTACATAACTGTTTTTTGGAATACTTGTGCGGCAGCTTGTATGATGAAGGAGACGGGTTCTCCAAAAGTAAGGTCTTGTCAAAAAGTCTTTTCCGGATATAATAAGAAGTAGGAGATGTCTTCGTGACGTTTCCGCCTGGGGTGCTCGGCAACTCCTGTGTGTTTTGAACCTACATTTACTTTAAACGGGAATCCTAAATTTCTTTTGTTAATGTCACGCCTTCGGCCCTGCACATGTGCAGACCAGCTACGGGAGAGGAAGACAGCGATAAGAGCTGCGGTAACCCACCTGGCATAAGCTAGGAGTCAAAATACAGGAACCGGCATCATCGGGTTACAAAGTATAATTTACTGCAAAAGGAAGGTCGCATTCGCAACCTTCCTTTTGCAGGTTTTAGGAAGAAAAAGGACTATTTGCGGGGAGAACGTATGAAAACAAAAAAGGGACTGACCAGACTGGCATTTGATTTTGCAGATAAAATGGCCAGAAAAAATATTGGCGCATTTGCCGCCAGTACGGCATTTTTCTTTTTTCTGTCATTGATACCGATTCTGGTGCTGTTGTCATCCCTTCTTCCATATACACATTTGCGGGAGATTGATTTGATTAATGCGATTACAGCATTAACGCCTGATATTGCTGATGGTATGGTAACGCAGATCATTCAGGAGGCATATGAGAAATCAGGCGGCATTTTATCTGTTTCCATCATTGTGACGATATGGTCGGCAGCAAAAGGAATGCTGGCATTGATCAATGGAATGAACGCAATTTATGAAGTAGAAGAACACAGAAATTATTTTTATCTTCGTTTTATTGCTTCAATATATACGGCTGCGATGATGGTTCTTGTTGTACTGATGCTTTTGTTGCTGGTTTTTGGTGGAATCTTCAGACGGTTTCTGGATGCGAGCTTTCCTGAACTCCACTTTTTGACACTGATCCTGATACACAGCAGAGTCTTGATCGTGATTGCACTTGCAATTCTGTTATTTGCACTGATCTATACCTATATTCCCAGTATCAAGCAGAAGTTTCTGTATCAGCTTCCCGGCGCTGTGTTTTCTGCAGTCGCATGGGGAATTTTCTCTTTTTTCTTTTCTTTATTTGTCACACACGTGCAATCCTACAGCGCGTACTATGGAAGTCTTGCAACGCTTGTTATTACAATGTTCTGGTTGTACTGCTGCGTTTACATTCTGATGATCGGCGGACATATTAATTGCTATTTTCATCCGGCTGTAAAGGTCCTGTATACAGAATATCATCATAATCGTGTCAGGAAAAAAATAGATCGAAAAATCGGAAGAGGGCATTAAATATGGGTGGTTCATTTAACTGCACTGGTGTATAATTGTACTATGAAATGTGATAGCGGATCGGAAATATCAATTGCATGGTATTCAGGCTGTTTTATTTGCGACAAAGTTGTGGTGCGCGGACAATGGCACAGAAATGAGGAATTGGATGGATAAAATGATGGAATATTGGAATGCACTGGAAGAAAATGAGTTTGATGGAAAGAAAGTGGCCTTTGTTGCTGCAATTTGTGTTCTTGCCGGAATTGTCATCGGTATGCTGATCAGCCCGAGGAAAACTAGAATTCATAATTATAACGAATGCAGTGACGATTGTGATTGTGACTGCAGTGATGATTGCGATTGTGACTGCAGTTGCGGAAAGTAAAATCGGTCTTGACTTTTGTAGCAGACGAAACTAAAATATTAAACATAAAATGCAGTGAAGGTGTCGTACATACCGGATGAATCCGGCATACGGACAAGACTTATTTTCCTGTGGAAACAGAAAGAGACAGAAGGTCATCGGCTGAAAGCCTTCTGAGGTAAAGATAAGATCTGAAAATTCGCACCGGAGCAGTTCAGAAGAAGCAGATATGGAATAAGGTCTGTGGTAGTCTGAAACGTGAACGCACGTTACGCGTATTAAGTGCCTGTCATAAAACAGGAATCAGGGTGGTACCACGGAGTGAATTCGTCCCTTGCATCTTTGCAGATGCAGGGGACTTTTTGCGTGCATAAGCAGAGTCATGTGGCAGTGCGATCGTTTGCGTGCTTGCACAGGCAAAAGATTGCGGTGACATATGACGAGCAAAGAGGCCGAGGAATCGAAGATTCCGCAGGTGGTGTCTGCTTATGCAGACAAAGCAGGGAGCAGAGCCATGTGCGCAGCACAAGGTCGCCGGATTTTGGAAGTGTATGAGCATCAGGATGGCAAAGGAGAAAGAATATATGATGAAGGAAAAACTGGATCAGATCAGAGAAGAAGCTCTTAAACAGATCAGAGAAACGGAAAGTTCAGAGAAACTGAATGATATCAGAGTTGCTTTTCTTGGAAAAAAGGGCGAGTTGACAGGAATCTTAAAGAGTATGAAAGATGTAGCTCCGGAAGAACGACCAAAGGTTGGACAGATGGTAAATGACACAAGGGCTGAGATTGAGAAAGTTCTTGAGGAATCCAGAAATAAAATGGAGTCTGCAATCCGTGAAGCCAGAATGAAAGCAGAGGTTATCGATGTAACACTGCCGGCCAAGAAAAATAAAGTGGGACACAGACATCCCAATACCATAGCGCTGGAAGAAGTGGAACGCGTTTTTGTAGGAATGGGCTATGAAGTTGTAGAGGGACCAGAAGTAGAGAAGGATTATTACAATTTTGAAGCGTTGAATATTCCGGCAGACCATCCGGCAAAGGATGAACAGGATACTTTTTATATCAATGCCGATTTGCTTCTGAGAACGCAAACTTCCTCCACACAGGTACATGAAATGGAAAAAGGACGAATTCCGATCAAGATGATTGCACCGGGAAGAGTGTTTCGTGCAGATGAAGTTGATGCAACGCATTCTCCATCGTTTCATCAGGTAGAAGGGCTTGTTGTAGATAAAGACATTACTTTTGCAGACTTGAAGGGAACACTGGCGGAATTTTCAAAACAGATTTTCGGACCGGATACAAAAGTAAAATTCAGACCGCATCATTTTCCGTTTACAGAACCCAGTGCCGAAATGGATGTCAGTTGTTTTAAATGTGGCGGAAAGGGTTGCAGATTCTGTAAAGGAGAAGGATGGATTGAAATCCTTGGATGTGGCATGGTGCATCCCCATGTTCTTGAGATGAGCGGGATAGATCCCAAAGAATATACCGGTTTTGCATTTGGGGTTGGACTGGAAAGAATCGCGCTCCTGAAATATGAAATTGACGATATGCGTTTGTTATACGAGAACGATATCCGTTTTCTGAAACAGTTTTAATGAGTTGTCAGAAAAAACACATGTGTTTTCGAATCTGAAAACAGAAGCACATCATAAATATTCAGAATTTTTCGGAGGAAAATAAATGAACGCATCATTATCATGGATAAAGGCATATGTTCCGGATCTAAATTGTACCGACCAAGAATTTTTTGATGCAATGACTCTTTCAGGAACAAAGGGTGAAAGCTATACGAGATTGGATAGAAATCTTGAAAAAATCGTTGTTGGTCAGATAGAAAGTATTGAAGCACATCCTGACGCAGAAAAGCTTGTGATATGTCAGGTTAATATTGGAACGGAAACGGTTCAGATCGTAACGGGAGCCGGCAATATGAAGACCGGAGACAAGGTTCCGGTAGTACTTGACGGGGGGCGTGTAGCAGGCGGGCATGATGGAAGCGCCATGCCGCAGGATGGAATCAAAATCAGTGCCGGAAAGCTCAGAGGGATTCCCAGTAACGGAATGATGTGTTCCATTGAAGAACTTGGCTCCAGCAGGGAATTTTATCCGGAAGCGCCGGAAGACGGACTGTATATTTTTGAGAATGATGTACAGGTTGGATCAGATGCTGCAGAAGTTCTTGGCCTTCGGGATACGGTTTTTGAATATGAGGTCACATCAAACAGAGTGGATTGTTACAGTATTCTGGGAATTGCAAGAGAAGCTGCAGCAACTTACAATCTGCCTTTTTACATGCCACAGATTCAGGTTGAGGAGACTGCAGAAAAGACGTCAGATTATATTTCCGTAGAAGTGAAAGATACCGATCTTTGCAGCAGATACTGTGCAAGAGTTGTAACGGATATCAGGATTGCCCCGTCACCGAAGTGGATGCAGAGAAGACTGGCTTCCTGTGGTATCAGACCAATCAATAATCTGGTTGATATTACGAACTATATCATGCTTGAATATGGCCAGCCGATGCACGCGTATAATCTGGATACTGTTGCAGGACATCATATTATTGTGAAAAGAGCAGCCGAAGGAGAGACATTCACAACACTTGACGGGCAGGATAGAAGGCTTGATTCTGAAGTTCTGATGATCTGTGATGCAGAAAAGGAAATCGGTATAGCGGGTATCATGGGTGGTGAGAATTCGATGATCACGGATGATGTAAAAACGGTTCTGTTTGAGGCAGCAACTTTTAATGGCCCCAATATCAGAAAGAGCGCAAAGAGAATCGGACTCAGAACCGATGCATCAGGTTATTTCGAAAAAGGTCTCGATCCGACCAATGCCGTGGATGCCATTAATCGTGCCTGCCAGTTGATTACGGAATTGGGATGCGGAAAAGTGACAAAGGGTATTGTGGAAGAAGGACTCCCGCTTGCACCGTTCAAGAAAATAGCGCTTGAACCAGAAAGAATCAATGCACTTCTGGGAACGGATATCAGCAGAGATGATATGGTTGCTATTTTAAAGCGTGAGCAGATCAGTGTGGAGGGGGAAGAAATTGTCATCCCAAGTTTTCGTCAGGATCTGAATCAGATGTGTGATATCGCAGAAGAGATAGCAAGATTCTATGGATATGATAAGATACCTTCAACGCTTCCGGAAAGCAGTGCAACAACGGGAAAACTGACATTTAAGATGAGGGTGGAGGCAAAAGCACGTGAAGTAGCGCAGTTCTGCGGATTTTCGCAGGCATATACCTATTCATTTGAAAGCCCGAAAGTGTTTGATAAACTTTTGCTGCCGGAAGATGCAGCAGAAAGGCAGTGCATTCGCATATCCAATCCCCTTGGAGAGGATTTCTCAGTGATGAGAACCATTTCTCTGAATGGAATCCTGACATCGCTTGCAACGAATTACAACAGGAGAAACAAGGATGTCCGTTTATATGAGATGGGGAATATATATTTGGCGAAACAACTTCCAATGACAGAACTTCCGGATGAAAGAATGCAGCTGACACTCGGCTTTTATGGTGAAGGTGATTTTTACAGCATGAAGGGCGTGATTGAAGAACTGCTTGATAGTATTGGCATGTTGGATAAGGTTGAATATGATCCAAGGGCGGAGAAACCATTTTTACATCCCGGAAGACAGGCAAAGGTAGTATACGATGGAGAAATGCTGGGTTATCTGGGTCAGGTTCACCCGCAGGTCTGTGATAATTATGGTATTGATACACATGTTTATATTGCAGTGATTGATATGCCGGCAGTCATGCTACATGCATCTTTTGATCGCATTTATACGGGTATTGCCAGATTCCCGGCAGTAACAAGAGATATCAGTATGGTGGTCCCGAGGGAAATTCTTGCAGGTGAAATTGAACGTATGATACGTTTACGAGGTGGAAAGATCCTGGAATCACTGGAATTGTTTGATATATATGAAGGTGCGCAAATTAAACCGGGTTACAAATCAATGGCATATTCACTGAGCTTTAGAGATAAGGAAAAAACGCTTTCCGATGAAGAAGTCAGTATGGCAATGAAAAAGATTCTGAATGGTCTTGAAGGTTTGAAGATTGAGCTCAGAAGTTAAAAAAGTAACGGGATAATATTTATGATAAATGCCTGCCGGTAATGTTCCGACAGGCATTTACCGTAAAGGGGATGGAAAACCGCATTGTTCCGGAGATTGTCATATTGTATAATAGCAGAAAAGAATGCTATAATTGGAGAGTCGTTCACAGAACGAAAATCAATGAAAAACAGTGGTGTGTTAAGTTTGAAGCATATGATTTTCAAACACAGGATTTATGCTGCGCATAATCCCGAACCATCAGCTAATACGTAAGTACAGTCGCAGCATGAGGTGAAAAATGAACAGAAAAAACACATGGGCAGCTTATGAACATAAGCAGGTCAAAGAAGCAGATCAATTTGCAGAGGATTACAAGGCATTTCTGAACAATGCCAAAACGGAAAGAGAAGCAATTGACAGTATAGTAAATGAAATTGAAGCACACGGATATACGGAACTGGGGAAATTGCAGGCTGCAAATAAAAAGCTTGAAAAAGGCGATAAAGTTTATAGTGTATGGATGAATAAATCAATTGTGATGTTCCAGATCGGTTTCGATAAAATGGAAAATGGAATGAATATTCTGGGGGCACATATCGACTCCCCCAGGTTGGATGTGAAACAAAATCCACTATATGAAGAAGGCGGATTTGCGTATCTTGATACACACTATTATGGCGGAATCAAAAAATATCAGTACGTTGCGCTCCCGCTTGCGCTTCATGGTGTAATTGTCAGAAACGATGGGACGACTGTGCAGTTGAATGTAGGGGAGGATGAAGATGACCCGGTATTTTTTATATCTGATCTTTTGATTCATCTTGCACAGGATCAGATGGGTAAAAAGGCCTCCGAAGTAGTTGAAGGGGAAGCGCTTGACCTGATCATCGGGAACAAGCCGCTTGTTATTGAAAATACAGAAAAAGAAAAAGCCGAGAAGAAAAATGAAAAACTGACACCTGGGCAGCAGTATGCAATGGATGCTGAAAAGGCAGAAGGCGATGAAAAAAAGAAAGTTTCAGGTGCGGTAAGACGTGGAATTCTTGCAATCCTGAAAGATAATTATGGTGTGGAAGAGAATGACTTTATTTCCGCGGAACTTGAAATTGTTCCTGCAGGGAAAGCAAGGGATGCCGGTTTTGACAGATCCATGGTTCTTGCATATGGACAGGATGACAGAGTATGTGCCTATCCTTCTATGAGAGCGATTCTGGCAGCACATAATCTGAAGAGAACAGCATGTTGTATTCTTGTGGATAAAGAAGAGATTGGCAGTGTCGGTGCAACCGGTATGCAGTCCAGATTTTTTGAGAATGCAGTTGCAGAAGTAATGAATTTAACAGGTGAGTACAGTGATCTGAGACTCAGAAGATGTCTTGCCAATTCCTGCATGTTGTCTTCCGATGTCAGCTGTGCATTTGATCCAAGCTATGCCTCCGTATTTGAAAGTAAGAATGTTGCATATCTGGGTGGCGGAATGGTGTTTAATAAATACACGGGTGTTCGAGGAAAATCAGGTTCTAATGATGCCAATGCTGAATACATCGCGCATATTCGTAATATTTTTGATAAGGAGAAAATCAATTTCCAGACCTCTGAGCTTGGGAAAGTAGATGTGGGTGGTGGCGGAACAATTGCATACATTCTGGCACTTTATGGAATGAATGTAATTGACAGTGGTGTTCCGGTATTGAATATGCATGCACCCTGGGAAGCAACTTCAAAAGCAGATATTTATGAAGCACTTCGTGGTTATATTGCATTTCTTGAAAAAGCAGACTTGAGAAATGAGTAAGGAATATTTGATGTCAGAAGAAAAAATAAGTAAACAGGAAGATCCGATGCTCGGACTCCGAACCTCAGATTACAGTTTTGATCTGCCACAGGAACTGATTGCACAGGATCCGTTGGAAGATCGCGCAGCATCCAGACTTTTGGTCCTGGATAAAAATACCGGTAAAACCGCACATCATATCTTCCGGGAAATTATTGATTATCTAAATCCCGGAGATTGCCTCGTACTGAACAATACGAAGGTTATTCCGGCAAGACTTCTGGGAAGTAAAAAAGATACCGGAGCAGCGGTGGAGATACTGCTTTTAAAAAGAAAAGAAAATGATATCTGGGAAACACTTGTCAGGCCGGGAAAGAAGCTTCGACCTGGCGCGGAAGTGGTATTTGGAGACGGGTCGCTCAATGCAAAAATTCTGGATGTGATTGATGACGGAAACCGTCTGGTCCAATTCAGCTATGAAGGGATATTTGAGGAAGTGCTGGATCGTCTTGGTGAAATGCCTCTTCCACCCTATATCACGCATAAGTTGCAGAATCCGGAAATGTATCAGACGGTATATGCGCAGTATGAAGGATCTGCAGCAGCGCCTACGGCAGGACTTCATTTTACAAAAGAGCTTTTGGACAGCATAGAACAAAAAGGGATCAACCTTGCATATGTGACACTGCATGTCGGACTCGGAACATTCCGACCGGTCAAAGTGGATAATGTTAAGGAACATCACATGCATACGGAGTGGTATCAGGTAACCCGGGAGGCGGCAGACAAAATAAACAGAGCACATGATAACGGCCACCGTGTCATCTGCGTGGGAACGACGAGTTGCAGAACGGTAGAAAGCGCCGCAGATGAGAATGGACGACTTCATGCGTGTGCCGACAATACTTCTATTTTTATTTATCCGGGATTTCATTTTAAGGTGCTGGACTGCCTGATCACAAACTTTCATCTGCCGGAGTCAACGCTTGTCATGTTGGTTTCTGCTCTTGCCGGGAGAGATAATATTCTTCAGGCATATCAGGAAGCGATTCAGGAGAGATATAGATTTTTTAGCTTTGGCGATGCAATGTTTATTACAGACCAGATGCTTTTACAGGATCATAAAAGCGATAACTGACCTTCTTACTTTACAAAAAAACGTGTAAGAGATATAGTTAAATCAATATTTCATATAATGCAGCGTCGTGTGATAAAGGGGTGGATTATGGAAGAAAGAAGAAACAGTAAGAGGCTTGGTTTGTCGGGAGAACTCATAATTAAGGCATTGGATAAGGATTCTGTACCCGAAAGTGTTGCAATTAAAATTGTAAATTGTTCTGGATCAGGGCTTGGCTTTGAATGTGGATGCCAGTTGACGCTTGGCAATAATTATGAAGCGTATATTACGATATGGACACACGAAGTGCTTCATGTTTTTTTACAGGTTGTGCGCGGAGAGCAGATGAAGGACATCTATAATTATGGATGCATTTTTATTGGTATGCCTGATTCAGACAGACAGAGAATAGCGGTATATGAGACAGTGGAGGAACTTGTACCACACATAGATCAGAGTGTAGAATAAATGTAGCTTTGCTGCAGGAAAGAAGAAAAGATAACAGTGAAGATTGCGGTAGTAGGTACCGGATATGTGGGATTATCCAATTCCATTCTTCTGGCACAACATAATGAAGTATATGCAGTAGATATCATCCAGGAAAAGGTTGATATGATCAATCAGAGGAAATCGCCTATTGTGGACAGAGAGATTCAGGATTATCTGTCAAGGGGGAATCTGAATCTGAAGGCAACAGTAAATGCTTCAACGGCATATGCAGGAGCTGATTTTGTCATTGTTTCCACACCCACTAATTATGATGAAAAGAAAAATTATTTTGATACTTCATCGGTGGAATCAGTTATTACGCAGGTGCGTGAAGAAAACAAAGATGCATTTATTATTGTAAAATCGACAGTTCCGGTTGGCTATACACAGCAAATGCGTGAGGAGTACGGTACAGATCATATCCTTTTTTCACCTGAATTTCTAAGGGAGGGTCATGCGCTTTACGACAATCTCTATCCATCCAGAATTATTGTGGGATACGATATTGATAGTATTTCTGCAACGGAACATGCGCATATTTTCACGGATCTTTTGCATGAAGGCGCGATCAAGAAGGATATTCCTACTTTGTATATGAATTCTACAGAGGCAGAATCAGTAAAGCTTTTTGCAAATACGTATCTTGCGCTCAGAGTTTCTTTTTTCAATGAACTGGATACCTATGCTGAGGTGAGAGGACTTGATACCAAACAGATTATAGAAGGGGTATGTCTGGATTCCAGAATCGGAACACAGTACAATAATCCATCCTTTGGCTATGGTGGCTATTGTCTGCCCAAGGATACCAAACAGCTACTTGCAAACTATGATGAGGTACCTAATAATCTGATATCAGCCATAGTAGATGCCAATCGTACCAGAAAGGATTTCATCGCAGATCGTATTATTGATAAGAAACCCGGGTTGGTAGGTGTATATAGACTTACAATGAAGGCAAATTCAGATAACTTCAGACAGTCGTCCATTCAGGGAGTTATGAAGCGCATCAAAGCAAAGGGGATTGAGGTTGTTGTATATGAACCTGCGTTGAAGGATGATGAATTTTTTCATTCAAAGGTGATACATGATCTGGATGCGTTTAAGAAAAAATGTGATCTGATTGTCGCAAATAGAATTACAGATGAAATTGCAGATGTAAAGGATAAGGTATATACAAGAGATTTATTCCGTGAGGATTAAGCTTAAGAGAAGGTTATAAAATATAAAAGCAAGACGCTGCAATAATGTGACGTCTTGCTTTTTTGTATATAGGCTTTAGCCTGTTGAGGATGCGGGAGTTTCTCCCAACGGAGAAACGGGAGCGTCCGAAACATAAATCCACCCGCTATGCGGGTGAGAGTCAAACGTTATACGAAAAATCACCTTTCCGTTACAATATAGGTGTCCAAGCCAATACTGCAGAAAGGAAAGGTGATTTTATGGCAAACAAAGCCAATGATATGGCACATACGAAATGGATGTGCAAGTACCACATTGTCTTTACCCCAAAGTATAGACGAAAAATTATTTATAATCAATACAAGGAGGATTTGCGGGATATCATAAAACAGTTATGCAGGTATAAAGGGGTAACAACCATAGAAGGACACCTCATGCCAGATCATATACATATGCTTGTAAGTATCCCTCCAAAGATAAGCGTATCGAGTTTCATGGGATATTTAAAAGGTAAGTCAGCACTAATGATGTTTGATAAACATGCAAATCTGAAGTACAAATTTGGGAACAGACATTTCTGGTCAGAGGGGTATTATGTCAGTACGGTAGGATTGAATGAAGATACTATAAAGAAATACATTCAAGATCAAGAAAAAAGCGATATTCTACAGGATAAGTTAAGTGTCAAAGAGTATGAAGACCCTTTTAAGGGTCAGGAGTAAGTAGTACGAACACCCCTTAAGGGGTGGCAACGAGTCAAGAGCAATTTGGCTTGAACAAAGTGAAAGCCAGCGCCTTGAGACGCTGGCCTAGCAACAAGGGCTTATAGCCCGCTCGTCGAGCCACCCGTTTTACGGGTGGGAGCGACTAAGATTATCTTGTAAGATTGCTCAGGTCACGGAAAAAAGTGGGATACGAAATATTAACGCATGTTTCATCTTTGATTTTTGTAGAACCTTCTGCGACCAAAGAAGCAACAGCAAAGCTCATGGCAATCCGATGATCGAGATGTGGATCAATTTCAGCACCATGCAGAGGGTTTCCACCGTGAATTATCATACCATCATCCATTTCCTGAATATCACAGCCCATTTTTTTCAGATTATCACACACAACATGGATACGGTTGGATTCTTTGACTTTCAGTTCGGCAGCATCTTTAATAATAGTTTCGCAGTCTGCGGTCGCAGCAAGAACTGCAATGATGGGAAGCTCATCAATTAATGTAGGGATAATCTTTCCGACAATCTCGAACTTTCCGTTTGCATTTCCATGAAGAGGACTGTATCGGACGAGAAGGTCAGCGCGGGGCTCAAAAGAATGATCTTCATTCTGTACAGTGATATCAGCCCCCATCTGTTTCAGAACACACAGAATACCGGCACGTGTTTTGTTGATGCCAACATTATGAATCAGAATTTCAGAACCGGGAATCATCAAAGCTGCAGCAATAAAGTAGGCGGCGGATGAAATATCTCCCGGAACATTGATCCGAAGTCCCTGTAAAGGGGTACCGGGATGTAAAACAGCAGCAGCGCCGCCGGATACGTCAATGGAATTATGAATATCTGCGCCATACGCACGCAGCATAATTTCAGTATGATTACGGCTCAGCGCCGGTTCATACACGACGGTATCACCGGAAGCATATAATCCCGCAAGCAGAATGCATGATTTTACCTGTGCGGAAGAGATGGAATCATGATAAGTGATTCCATGAAGAGAGCGTCCGTCGATGTGAAGCGGGCAGCAGTTGTTTTTTTTTGGTACTTGTGATACTGGCACCCATTGCAGACAGGGGTTTGATGATTCGATCCATAGGACGGGTTTCAATGGAAGAATCTCCGGTCAGATCAGTAGAAAAAGACTGTGCAGCAAGGATGCCGGCAATGAGCCTGGTAGTTGTGCCGCTATTTGCCGTATAAAGAGGAGAAATTGGAGCATTTAAACCATGAAGCCCTTTACCATGAACGGTTATAGTCGGGACACCGTTTACCGGCCGATAGGAATGATCAATCTGAATTCCCATTTTTTGAAAGCAGTCAATGGTGGCAAGACAGTCTGCACTTTCCAGAAAACCGGTAATTTCAGAAGTTCCGCTTGCAAGGGAGCTGAACATAATGCTTCTGTGTGAAATGGATTTGTCTCCCGGAACTGATAATTCGCCACGAAGTGGATGTGAAAGTTGGTTTAATGTAAGCATAAAATGTCCGTTCCTTTCTCTGATCATATTTTTAGGTAACGTTCCACCTGATGAACACTATGATATCACATAACCATGCGATTTCAAAAGTTCTGAGGCAACAAATATGTCTTTTTCCTCATGAAATTCAATTCGGAGAGTACCGCGTTCATATTCACGGTTATGAACGATGCCAATGTTTCGGATGTTTATATAATGTACGGCAAGGAGAGTAGCAACAGCGGCCAGCATTCCCGGCTGATCTGCAATATCAACATGAAGTGCATAGACTTTTTTGATGGGACCGCTTGATACATCAATAAAAGAATCTCTGTATTTTCTTGCGGAATCAAATAGATTATATAAGGTATTGGAATCCTGTTCATCAATGGCTGTTCTCATATTTGAAAGCGCGGAAATATATTCAGAGAGCAAAGCGGATATATTTGTCCCATTTGTCAGACAGATCTGTTGCCACATAACAGGTGAAGAAGACGATATTCTTGTAATATCCTTGAACCCCCCTGCAGCAATCATTTTCATCAGTCCGTCAGGAGAATCGCTTTCATGGATCAGATTGACCAGACAGGCAGAAATAACATGAGGGAGATGACTGATTGCAGCAGTAATATAGTCATGTTGTTCATAACTCACAACAAGAGGTAAAGCTCCCATTTTTTTTACAAGATCATAATAATCTTCCAGACGTTTTTCGCTTGTCAGAGATGTCTTGGTCAGAATATAATATGCATTTTCCAAAAGCTGTGCTTTGGAATTCTGAAAACCAACCCTTTCGGTTCCTGTCATCGGATGTCCGCCGATAAACTGTTCATCCAGACCCAGTTCATGAATATGAAGATGAATATCGGTTTTAACACTTCCGATATCTGTCAAAGTTGTTCCGGAATTTAGAAAAGGTTTTAATAAAAGCAGATTCTGATCATTAATCTCTACCGGAGCACATAAGAAAATATAGTTGCAGTCGGTAAATGAAGCATCGATTTGATTGACGGTTATGTCAGCTATGCCTTCTTCTTTTGCAAGAGCAAGCGAGTCATCATTGGGGTCATATGCAATAATCTTTGTGTCGGGAGCTCCTTCTTTCAGGGCTCTTGCGATAGAGCCTCCGATCAGACCAAGCCCGATAAAGCCACAGACGGTATTGTTCATAAGAATCCTCATTTCGAAACAGTGTAATATTATATTTGCTGCTTATACTACTGTAAGAATATTACAGTTTTTTATCAGAAAGAGCAGCATAGGGTTTTAAACTCTGCATCAGATCATCAAAATGTTCAAAGTTAAGAGACTGTGCACCATCTGAAAGCGCATGCGCAGGATCACTGTGTACTTCAATTTCAAGCCCGTCAGCACCACATGCGGCTGCAGCAAGAGACATCGGTTTGATATATTTATAATTTCCGGTAGCGTGAGAAGGATCCACGATGATCGGGAGATGTGTGCGTTCTCTCAAAACGGGAACAGCAGACAGATCAAGCGTATTGCGCGTTGCTGTTTCGTAGGTCCTGATTCCACGTTCACACAAAACAACGTTTGGATTTCCTTCTGACATAATATATTCAGCAGCATTAAGCCACTCATCTATTGTAGCACACATCCCGCGCTTTAACAGAACAGGCATTTTGGTACGACCGGCTTCTTTCAGTAAAATGAAATTCTGCATATTTCTGGCACCGATCTGCAGCATATCAACATAACGGGCAGCAGCTTCGATGGCTTCTGCACTGATTACTTCCGTAACCGTGGCAAGTCCGGTTTCGGTTCCTGCTTCCTGCAGATATTTCAGACCTTCTTCTTCCAGACCCTGAAAAGAATAAGGGCTGGTGCGAGGTTTGTACGCACCGCCGCGCAGCATGGTAGCACCGGCACTTTTAACGGCTTTTGCAATCGTAATCAGTTGTTCCTCTGATTCAACAGCACAGGGACCTGCCATAACTGTAAAGGTATCAGGACCGATATCTATTTTTCCGGCGTGCACAGTCGTTGGCTCCGGATGAAATTTGCGATTGGCAAGTTTATAGGTTTCTGTTACAGGAACGATACGGTCCACACCCCGGAAACTCAAAAGATTTTCTGTCGCAAGCTTTGATTTATCGCCTACAACACCGATGATTGTAAGTTCTTCCCCTTTGGAAAGATGTACCTGCAGACCTGCTCCTTTAATGTATTCTACAATTGTCTGGATGCTGGATTCGGCGGCATCCGGTTTCATGACGATGATCATTTTTTTTCCATCCTTTTCCAGTGCGTTGCACCTTGATTATAAGCTGATATTCGCACTATAACACGTCAACGTGCGAAAGTCAAATGGATATGATTTGTCAATTTGAAAATATTAAAAAAGAAATTGTGCAATTCGATTCAATTAGCTTGTATTGCATGTACAATTTTAGTAAAATATACACATAAGCTACAAAGAGAATTGCAGAAATATCTTATATTTTACCTAAAAAAGTCTGACTGGAGGACAAGATATGAACGTTTACACAACTGACAAAATTCGTAACGTAGTATTGCTTGGACATGGCGGATGCGGTAAGACAAGTCTTGCGGAAGCAATGGCCTACCTGGCTGGAATTACTTCCAGAATGGGAAAAGTTGTTGATGGAAATACATTAAGTGATTTTGATAAGGAAGAGCAGAAACGTAAAATTTCCATCAGTACAACAATGATACCCATGGAGTGGGGAGACTGTAAGATCAATTTACTGGATACGCCCGGCTTTTTTGATTTTGTTGGTGAAGTAGAGGAGGCAATCAGTGTAGCAGATGCAGCCATTATTGTTGTATCGGGTAAAACAGGAATTGAGGTAGGAACACAAAAAGCATGGGAGTTATGTGAACAGTACAAACTTCCGCGAATGATTTTTGTATCTGATATGGATATAGATGATGTATCCTACAGACAGGTCGTACAGGACATGACTGATCTGTATGGTAAAAAGATGGCACCGTTTAATCTTCCGATTCGTGAAGATGAAAAGTTTGTGGGTTATGTGAATGTGATACAGGAAAAGGGATTTCGCTGGGAAGGAAAAGAAGTATCGGAATGTGAAGTGCCGGAATATAATAAGGCAAATCTCAAATTGTGCAGAGATACCCTTATGGAAGCCGTTGCGGAAACTTCAGAAGCAATGATGGACAGATATTTTAACGGAGAAACTTTTTCAGAAGCAGAGATCCGTTCAGCACTTCGTTCAAATGTATGCGACGGAACGATAGTTCCGATCGAGATGGGTTCGAGTATTATGGGACAGGGGATATATACATTATTGGACGATATTGTCAAATATCTGCCAAGTCCGGAGAATCGTAAAATGTCCGGAATTAATTTAAAAACAAATGAAATTTTTGAAAGTGATTTTGATTTCTCAAAACCCAAAACGGCTTTTGTATTTAAGACAGTCATAGATCCTTTTATCGGGAAATATTCGATGATCAAAGTACGGTCCGGAGTCCTGAAAACAGATGATGTTCTTTATGATTCCAACAAAGATCAGGAGATGAAAATCGGGAAACTGTATATTTTACAGGGAAATAAAACAATTGAGGTACCGGAACTGCATGCAGGTGATCTGGGCGCACTTGCAAAAACGGAAGCGTCAACAGGCGATACGCTTTCTACAAAACTTTTTCCCGTACAGTATGCCAAAATGAATATTTCCGAACCCTATACGGCAATGCGATATCATGCACAGAATAAGGCTGATATTGATAAAATTGCACAGGCACTTGCAAAACTGACGGCAGAAGATCCAACCATGAAAGTCATAAACGACGGAGAAAACCATCAATCCCTGATTTATGGAATGGGAGATCTGCATCTGGAAATCATTGCAAGTAAAATGCTGAATGAGTATAAAGTAGGAATTGATCTTACGAAACCCAAAGTTGCTTTCCGTGAAACCATCCGGAAACAATCCGATGTGGAATATAAATATAAAAAGCAAACCGGAGGGCATGGACAATATGGACATGTCAAGATGCGGTTCGAGCCATCCGGTGATGTAACAAAGCCATATGTTTTTGCCCAGGAAGTGGTTGGCGGAGCAGTTCCCAAAAACTTTTTCCCTGCAGTTGAAAAGGGGATTGCTGAATCCGTACAAAGGGGGCCTCTTGCAGCTTATCCGGTAGTAGGCGTAAAAGCAGTTTTGTATGATGGTTCTTATCATCCGGTAGACTCCTCTGAAATGGCATTTAAAGTGGCTGCAAGCCAGGCATTCAAGAAGGGATTTATGGACGCAACGCCGGTTCTTTTGGAGCCGATTGCAAATCTGAAGGTTACTGTGCCGGATGGCTATACCGGAGATGTTATGGGAGATTTGAATAAACGGCGTGCAAGGGTAACAGGAATGAATCCGACAAGTGGCGGCAGGCAGGTTGTTGAAGCGGATGTTCCAATGACGGAACTGTTCGGATATTGTACGCAGCTGCGTTCCATGACAGGCGGAAGCGGAGATTTTGAATATCATTTTGCCAGATATGAGCAGGCGCCTTCAGATGTGCAGGAAAAGGAAATTGCAGCAAGGGCAGATAAGGTTGCGGCAGAAAATGTGGAAGAATAACTTATAAATTAAATACGGATACAATAAAGCGGTGTACAGGGACTGTTGCTTTATCCCTGTACACCGTTTTATTGTATGGATAGAAGTGCGTCACAGCATAGATACAAATTTGAGTCTGTTATGTATACGACCGTATTGCAGCATTTGAAAAATGCATTTTACAGCGATAAGAACATGTGATTGTACATATTGCTCAGAAACAGAATGTGTAATCTGGTAAAAAATAGTATTGAAAAAGAAATATAAATATTTATAATAAAATCAACTAAATAATTTACATTCAAATTTACATATTTTTATATTGTAATGAGAGACAGGAATGAAAAAGAGATCGATACAAAATAATCAGTGACAGAGGTGAGATGAAATTGAAGATAAATATCAAACAGATCAGTGATAAAACGGGATTTTCGCCTGCAACGGTATCCAATGCGCTGAATCAAAAGCATGGGGTTAACAGAGAGACCGCAGAGGTTATTATCAGGACGGCGCGGGAACTTGGATATATGGCAGGAGACAGTATTCACAAAATCAAACTGGTTGTATATCGCAGAACGGGTTTGATTATTGATGGAACACCCTTTTTTACACAGTTGATCAATGGTTTTGAAAAAGAATGCAGACTTGCCGGCTATGAAATGTCAATCATGTATCTGGACAGATGGGGAGAAGAATTTGAGGAACAGGTGCATCAGTTACTCACAGACATTTCCTGTGGAGTTGTACTGTTGGGATCCGAACTGATGGAAGATGATCTGGATTTTTTCAAGGATACCGCGTGCAAGTTTATGACTTTTGATTACTGGAGCACGGATATGCGTTACAACGGTGTGACAATTAACAACATTGATTCCGTAAATGCTGCGGTTAACTATCTGATCGCACACGGGCATAAACGTATCGGATACCTGTATGGTGATTTCCGCATTCGTGCATTCTGCGAAAGAGAGTCCGGTTATGATATGGCGCTTGCAGCACACGGGCTGAAAAGTGCTGAAGGCGACCGGATTGAACTTGCGACCACAATGGATGGGGCATATGCAGATATGAAAAAATATCTGGAGCAAAAAAAAGATTTACCGACAGCGTTTTTTGCTGATAACGATATGATCGCACTTGGCGCAATGAAAGCAATGCAGGAAGCCGGAATTCGTATACCGGAGGATGTGTCAGTCATTGGTTTCGATGATCTGCCTTTTAGCCAGATCAGTTCTCCAAGGCTGACCAGTATGAAAGTACCCAAGCAGGAAATGGGTGAGCAGGCGGCCAGATGTATGATCGAGATACTCAAAAATGAACATCCGGCTATTACCAGAATTCAGATCGGAACAGAGTTTATGGAACGGGATTCCGTTGCAACCATATGAAAGAAAGAGAAAGGACTTGAAAAAATGATGGAAACAAAAAAGGTAAAAATTGGATTTGCACCGACCAGAAGATCAATCTTTTCCGCACCGGACGCATTGAAATATGCGGATCTGACAAGAGAAAAACTGAATGAAATGGGCATCGATTATGTTGACATCCGTGACTGTAATGAAGAGGGACTGTTATATGATGATGCAGGACTTGAGAAAATACTGAAAAAATTCAGGGAAGAAAAGGTAGACGGACTGTTCATTCCGCATGAGAATTTCGGAACAGAATATGAATGTGCAAGGCTGGCAAAAGAGTTGAATGTACCGGTCCTTTTGTGGGGACCAAGAGACGAAAGACCGGATGAAAACGGCGTGAGGCTGCGTGATTCACAATGCGGACTCTTCGCAACAGGAAAAGTACTCAGAAGATTCCGGATACCTTTTACGTATATGACGAACTGCCGTTTAAGTGATCCTGAATTTGAACGCGGGGTTCGTGATTTTGTCAGTGTATGCAGTGTTGTCAGAACATTTCGTCATATCAGAATTTTGCAGATTGCCCCGCGCCCGTTTGATTTCTGGAGCACGATGTGCAACGAAGGAGAACTGCTTGAAAAGTTTAATATTCAGCTCTCTCCGATTCCAATGACAGAATTGGTAGAAGCGGTAAAAGCGGCCAAAGCCGAACAGACGGGTGTCAGACAGACAATGCAGTACTGCCGGGATTGCATGAATGTAGAAATCAGGGACGAACAGCTGGAAAATGTTGCAGCTTTAAAAGAAGCCATGGAATCTCTGGTGCATCAATATGGCTGTAATGCAGTTGCAATTCAGTGCTGGAATGCCTTACAGACAGAACTTGGAATTATGCCCTGTGCGGCAAACTCACTTTTAAACGAAGAGGGGATTCCGACTGTATGCGAAACAGATATTCATGGTGCAATTACGGCGCTCATGGCAGAGGCGGCAGCAATGGGAGAACAGAGAAGCTTTTTTGCTGACTGGACTGTCCGTCATCCGGATAATGAGAATGGCGAACTGTTGCAGCACTGCGGTCCCTGGCCGATTTCTGTTGCAAAAGAGAAACCTTCGATCACCTATCCGCTGGCATTTGATTATCCGGGGGCAGTAGCGGCGCAGGCAAAGCATGGAGACGTGACGCTTTGCAGGTTTGATGGAGATAACGGGGAATATTCCCTGCTTTTGGGACATGCAAAGGGAATTGACGGACCTTATACAAAGGGAACCTACCTCTGGGTGGAAGTAGCAAATCTGAAGCGACTGGAGGCAAAAATCGTGGAGGGACCTTACATTCATCACTGCGTAGGCATTCACAAAGATATTGTTCCGGTGTTATATGAGGCATGCAAATATATCGGTGTAAAGCCGGATCTGTATGATCCGATTGAAGAAGAGGTAAAGGCATACCTTCGCGGAGAATGAACGGATAGATCATGGATGTGTCTTTGAAGAAAGGAAAAGGAAATGAATACCAATAATTTGACTGCATTATCATTTGATCTTCGAAAAAATGTGATGGATATCATCAGAGCGGGTGGAGGCGGACATGTCGGAGGTGATATGTCCGTGATGGATATTCTGGTTACTTTATATTTTCAGGAAATGAACATTTCACCTGAGAATCAGGATGATCCGGACAGAGATCGTTTTATCATGAGCAAAGGGCATTCTGTAGAAGCCCTGTATGCCGTGCTTGCAGAAAAAGGTTTTTTTCCCGTTTGCAGAAGTACGAAATACATTTTCACAGTTTGGTTCACCCTATATCGGACATCCCAATAATCATCTGCCCGGAATAGAAATGAATTCGGGATCACTTGGACATGGGCTCCCGGTTGCAGTTGGAATGGCACTTGCAGGCAAAATGAATCACCAGAAATACCGTGTTTATGTTGTCATGGGTGACGGAGAACTTGCAGAAGGTTCTGTTTGGGAAGGCGCCATGAGTGCACATAATTACGGACTGGATAATCTTTGTGCGGCTATCGACCGTAATCATTTGCAGATATCAGGCAATACGGAAGATGTTATGAAACAGGACAGTCAGGCAGAACGCTGGAAGGCTTTTGGGTGGAATGTGATTGAGGTGCAGAATGGGAACAGTATCCCGGAACTGGAAAAAGCATTTGCAGAAGCCAGAGCGCATCAAAATGATCCGACTGTTCTGATTGCGAATACTGTCAAAGGATTTGGATCACCGGTAATGGAGAATAAGGCAGCATGGCATCATAAAGTACCATCGATTGAGGAGTATACACAGATCATGAAGGATCTGGAAGCAAGGAAGGAGGCTGCATTATAATGGCAAATTCAATTTCAAACAGACAGGTAATCTGTGAAGTCCTTATGGAACATGCACAGACCGACACTGAAATTGTAGTTTTATGTTCAGATTCCAGAGGAAGTGCTTCCATGACTCCTTTTGCAGATCAATATCAGGAACAGTTTGTAGAAGCGGGAATTGCAGAGCAGGATCTGGTAGGAATGGCGGCAGGCCTTGCAAAATGTGGTAAAAAATCCTATGCGTTTTCTCCTGCATGCTTTATTTCTACAAGAAGCTATGAACAGTGCAAGATTGACTGTGCATATTCTGACACGAATGTCAAATTAATAGGAATAAGCGGCGGTATCAGCTATGGGGCATTGGGAATGAGTCATCACAGTGCACAGGATATTGCAGCACTGAGTGCGATTCCGAACATGCGGGTATATTTGCCAAGTGACAGACATCTGACAAGGCATCTGATGGAAGCACTTCTGCAGGATAAAAAATGTGCATATGTCAGAACCGGGAGGAATCCGGTAGAAGATATATATGAAAGTGATGAAGCATGTCCGTTTTCCATGAATCATGCTAATATACTAATGGAAGGTACAGATGTGGCCATCATTGCGTGTGGAGAGATGGTCCTGCCGTCATATCGAGCAGCACAGGAGCTTAATATGGAAGGGATCCACGCAAGTGTAGTTGATATGTATTGTATCAAACCCCTTGATACGGCAACGGTTCTGAAAGTGGCACGGCAGGCAAAAGTCGTAATCACAGTAGAAGAGCATTCTTATTTTGGAGGGCTTGGTTCAATGGTTGCGCAGGTTGTCAGTGAGAATTGTCCGCGCAGAGTGAAGTGTCTTGCGCTTCCGGATGCGCCGGTTATTACCGGATCCTCACAGGAAGTATTTGATTATTATGGTTTAAATGCAGTAGGTATTGCACAGACGGTCAGGGAACAGCTGTCAATATCGTGAGTATTACTGTATGGGAAGGTATTGGGTTATGGAGCAATATATAATCGGAATTGACCAGAGTACACAGGGAACCAAGGCCATCCTTTTTGATGAAAACGGCAGAATAATGGAACGGGAAGATCTGGCACATCGCCAGATCATAAATGAAAAAGGCTGGGTGGAGCATGATCCGGAAGAAATATACAGAAATACGATACAGGTTGTAAAAAATCTTGTAAATCGCAGTAATATCAATAAAAGAAATATTGCAGGGGTTGGTATCAGTAATCAGCGGGAAACAGCGCTTGCGTGGGACAAAGTGAGCGGAAAAGCATTTTATAATGCGATCGTCTGGCAGTGCGCCAGAGGCGAACTGATAGCAGAGCAGGTAAGGCTTGACGGATATGCAGAACCAATCAGAATGAAAACGGGTTTGAAGCTTTCACCATATTTTTCTGCTGCCAAATTTGCATGGATCATGCAGAATATAGAGGAAGCAGGAAACGCATCAGAAAATGGAACGCTTTGTCTTGGTACAATTGACAGCTGGCTGATTTATCGTCTGACAGGGGGAAAAGAATTTCGCGCTGACTATTCCAACAGCTGCAGAACACAGTTGTTTAATATTAATACGCTGCAATGGGATACGGAGATCTGCAGGATTTTTGGTATTCCGATTCGTGCATTACCGGAAGTGACGCCATCAGATGCATATTTTGGAGAAACGGATTTTGAGGGATTTCTGGATCATCCGGTACCGATTCATGGGGTGATGGGAGATTCGCATGCGGCACTTTTCGGACAGGGCTGTCTGCAGCCCGGTATGATCAAAGCAACCTATGGGACAGGCTCCTCCATCATGATGAATGTAGGTGACAAACCGGTTTTTTCCTCCAGTGGAGTAGTGTCGTCGCTTGCATGGTTTATGGGGGGAAAACCGCAGTATGTTCTGGAAGGAAATATTAATTATGCAGGCGCAGTAATCAGCTGGCTTATTAATGATGTGCAGCTGATCGGAAACCCTTCAGAAGCTTCTGTGATGCCGCTTTTGGCTAATCAGGATGACCATACCTATCTGGTTCCGGCTTTTTCAGGAATCGGAGCCCCCTACTGGGTATCGGATGCGACTGCAACCATGACAGGAATGACACGTACAACAGGCAGAAATGAGATTGTTAAGGCAGGGGTGGAGTGTATCGCATATCAGATCACGGACATCGTAAATGCCATGCGCCTGGATGCCGGGACGCAGAATGGTTTACAGCAACTGCGTGTTGACGGAGGACCGACGAGAAACTCGTATTTGATGCAGTTTCAGGCAGACATGCTTCATTCGGATGTTCAGGTTGCAAACGTGGAAGAGCTTTCCGGGATAGGAGCAGCGTTCTGCGCAGGAATTGCGCTCGGAATCTATGATGCGAATCAGATTTTTCAGAATATTCAGAGAACGACTTATTCACCCCGGATGCCTGAAAAAAAGCGTGATGAGAAAATGAAGGGCTGGAAACAGGCTGTAGAACTTGTTGTCAGAGCAGTTTAATAGAAAACAAAAGTGAGGATTAAGGATGCAAAAAAATCTTTTATTCGGAGCAGCTTATTATCCCGAATATATGCCATATGAACGAATCGATACCGATTTTTCCATGATGAAAAAGGCAGGAATGAATGTGATCCGCGTAGCAGAGTCTACATGGAGTACATTGGAGCCAAAAGACGGAGAATTTGATTATACGTATATCGATCAGATTCTGAAAAAGGCAGAAGAATATGGACTGCAGGTTATTGTCGGAACGCCGACTTACGCGATTCCTTCCTGGATGGCAGATGCGCATCCGGAGGTCATGGTTATGACTGCTGCAGGCAGACAGATTTATGGCAGACGACAGATTATGGATATAACAGATCCGGTTTTTCTGCGGTATGCGGAGCGCGTGATCAGAAAACTGATATCGCACGTGGCAGACCATTCCTGCGTAATCGGCTATCAGATTGATAATGAGACAAAATATTATGATAATTCATCGGAATTATTACATCAGAAATTCAGAGAACATCTGCAACAGAAATTTGGTACAACTGAAAAGCTCAATCAGGCATATGGTCTTGCCTATTGGAGTAATTCCATTTCTGACTGGGAACATTTTCCCAATCCGGACGGAACGATCAATGCAGGAATCGCAGGAGAGTATGACCGCTTCCGCAGACATCTGGTAACAGAATATCTGCAGTGGCAGGCGGATATTGTTTCAGAGTATAAAAGTAAGGAGCAGTTTATTACACAGAATTTTGATTTTGACTGGAAGGGCTATTCCTATGGTGTACAGACGGATGTCAATCATTATGAGGCTTCATCAGCAGTAACACTTGCCGGCTGTGATATTTATCACCCTTCTCAGGATGCGCTGACCGGTGCGGAAATTGCTTTTGGCGGAGATATGACGAGATGTCTGAAGATGCAGCCTTACCTGACAATTGAAACGCAGGCACAGGCTTTTAAGCCGTGGACGCCATATCCGGGGCAGCTTCATCTGCAGGCATACAGCCATCTTGCAAGTGGTGCAATCGGCATGATGTACTGGAACTGGCACTCTATCCATAACAGTATGGAAACTTACTGGAAGGGTGTACTGAGCCATGATCTGCAGGAAAATCCGGTTTATCTGGAAGCCTGTCAGATTGGAACAGAATGGAAAAAACTCTCCCCCGAGCTTCAGGGAATGAAAAAAGAAAATCGCGTGGCATTGTTAGTAGATAATCATTCGCTGACAGCACTGAAATGGTTCGGCATCGACCCTGCATTTACGTATAATGACGCAGTCCGGCTTGCCTATGACAGCCTCTATGAACTGAACATTGAATGCGACATTCTGGATGTCAATGCACTGAATACGATGGGAACCGGGCAGTATGATATGCTCATCACCCCTGCTCTTTACAGCGCAACAGAAGAGACGATTCATAATCTGAAAGCTTTTGCTGCAGCAGGCGGTGTTCTTGTCAGCACGCTCAGGAGCTTTGTATCAGATGATCACTTCAGTGTATATCCGGATCTGGCACCACATGCGATGAATGATGTTTTTGGCATGTATTATCAGGAAATTGCGGATCCGGGAAAAACAACAGTAGAAGGTAGTCCTGCAAAATATATGTTGGAACTGCTGCAGGTAACGGATGCTGAGGTGCTGATGCAATATGAGCATAAGTACTGGGGCGCATATGCCGCGGTCACTGAAAATACATTTGGAAAAGGGAAGGCATATTATATCGGAACGGTAGCGGATAAGAAGATATGGAAGAAAATATTTGCAAAAGCCAGAAAGGATGTTTTTGTAATTCATCCGGACAGGCAAAGACCCCTGTCGGAAAATTATGAATGGCCGGTTATCATACGAAACGGAATGAGAACCGATGGCAGCATGTTACATTACATCATGAATTACAGTGAACAGGAACAGGCAATTGACTGCCCCTATGCACAGGTAAAAGATCTTTTGACGGAGCAGATCTTTGCCAAAGGAGATGTCATAAATCTGCACGACTGGGATGTAAAGGTAATGAAGCAGACAGGAAAAATGGATGACTGAAAAAGCAGCAGGAAAGATACCATGCAGTTATGCATGATATAGTGGATGGATCAGCATATGAAAAAATGGAATTATATTTTTGATGTACCGGATAATAAGAAAGTTCGTATGATCGTTTCTACAGATTGTAAAAATGAAGCGGATGACCAGTTTGCATTGGCTCATCATATTATGACACCGAAGTTTATAATAAAGGGAATTGTGGGTGCTCATTTTAATATGAACCCGCAGGAATATGGAGACGGGCATACGGCGCAGGCCAGTGTAGAAGAAGTACACAAGGTATTACGGCTGATGGACGTAGATGATATGTATGATGTTTATAAAGGTGCAGAATATCCGCTTGCAGATGAGAAGAAACCGCAGGAATCGGAGGGTGCCCGATTTATCATTGCCGAAGCCATGCGGGAAGATTCACATCCTTTATTCATAGCATGTCAGGGCGCAGTAACGGATCTTGCTGCAGCAATACTCATAGAACCCCGTATTTGTACGCGTATGACCGCAATCTGGATTGGGGGCGGAAAATATCCGAATGGCGGGTTTGAGTTTAATTGCAAACAGGACATTGCAGCGGCAAATGTTCTGATGAGATCACAGATGCCGGTATGGCAGATCCCGATTACAGTTTATAAACAGATGGCAGTGACACTTGCAGAACTGCAGCTGAATGTCAGCCCCTGCGGGAAAATAGGGAAATATCTGGTAGATCAGATGGTTGCATTTAATGATAAATGTGCCGGTTATCAGCAGTGGCCGCATGGTGAAATATGGGGACTTGGAGACAGCCCGACAATCGGGGTGCTGCTGGAAGAAAGTGAAAAAGATGATATCTATGATATGGTAGAAGCTCCGGATATCAGTTATGATGATATGACTTATTCATACACAAATCATAATCGGAAGATCCGTGTCTATAATCAGGTTAATGCCAGATTGATCTTGGGTGATCTGTTCGCCAAACTGAAAATCAATTACGGAACATGACTTTTTGTGAGTCTGTACTGCCTTCTTATTCCGGCAGTGCAGACTTATTTTTTTCCGCTGTTTCGAAAGCCCGATCGATAACTGCTGGGTGTTTGACCGGTGATCTTTTTGAACTGTTTATGGAAATAGGTATCGTTGGCAAATCCGCAGGCTTCGCTGATTTCCGACAATGATTTATCGGTAGCGGACAGGAGTTTTCTTGCAAGTGCGATTCGTTCCTCATTAATGTAGGAAGATAGCACTTTACCGGATTCTTTGTGGAACAGATAGGAAAGGTAATCAGGTGACACATGAACGGCATCGGCGATGTTGGTCCGGTCCAGATCGCATTCAGAAAGATGGGTACGGATATATTGAAAGATGGAACCCATCATGGAGTCAGGTACTTTTTTTGTCTGTATCAGTTCGGATATGGCTGTAAAAAGCTGTTCTGCCCAGTGCAGAAAAGCTTCCGGAGTGGATAGTACCTGGGACAGATCGCCGGATTGTTCTGTCAGGATAACCGCTTCGGTGGTAGGAATTTTCTGTTCCGAAAATAAATTGAAGATCATATGGAGCAGACCATAATATGCATTGTTTATATCTTTGACAGAAAAAACGGATTTCTGACCATAAAACTGATACTTCAGTTCCAGTAAAACATCTTCGGGGCGACCCTTGATCAGCCAACCGGACCATTTTGAGAGCGTTTCATCTGAAAAAGCAGTATTGTCAGAAAGCGCCGAACGCCCTCCGCCGGCAGGGACAGCTGTATCCATAATGAAAACGACCTGACTGTTTCTTGTCAGAAGCTGCGAAGCATAGCGGTGCAGCAGTTCATAAGCATAGGATGCCGAATAAAGAGGTGCTTCTGCAAACATATACAAAGCAAAGCGCAAATCCGCATAGGATGCGGCAAGCGTCTGGATGAGCTCATGAAAGGCTTTTTTCAGCTCGTTTTCATTATGAAGCGTATCAAGCTGTGTGCTGATCATATAACCCTGATCCCCCATATCGGTACAAAAAGAAGGCATGGGAAAAGAGTTTTGCAACATAAGGACAAGTGTCTCAAAAGCAATCTTTTCACGTGGATCAGGCATGGTGGAAAGATCAGGAGCGGATATTTTCAGATAGCTGAAATAGTAATTTGCAGATAAAAAGGTTTCCGGAATTTCATATTTTTCCATATATTGCGTAATCGCATCCGGATTTGGGTTTATGATTCCACGATATAAATCACGCCAGAAAGCAAGCTGCTTGATCTGAAGTGAACCTTTTTTTGATTTTTTTTCTTTTGCAAGTTTTTGTTGTACTTCCTCTAAAGCGGCGGTCAATTCGTTTATATCGGCAGGTTTCAGAATATAACGATAGACCTGAAGACCAATGGCACTTTGCGCATAATTGAAATCAGCATGACCGGTCAACAGGAGATTAATGGAATGATAACCGTTTTCCTTTATCCACTTGATCAGGGCTAATCCGCTTTCTTTTGGCATTTCCACATCAGCCAAAAGAATATCAACAGAGTATTGTTCGTAGATTTTGCGAGCCTGTTCAGCACTGTAGGCTTCATAAATCTGTGTAATCCCGAGCGCTTCCCAGTCCAGGCTGCTCTTTACGCCCTGTACAAGGTAATATTCATCATCAACAATCAGTATACTGGACATTATTTAATCCTGGCCTTTCCAGATAATGAGAATAATATATTTCATTTTTGTGTTTCCGGGGTATATGCAACAAAGGGAATATCGATTTCAGTCCGTGCGCCCATGCCGGGTTCATTGGAGAGATGCAGAACTGCGGTATTGTCGTAATATAACCGGAGTCTTTTTATTAAATTGGATATCCCGATTTTGGTTCCTGCACAGGAGCCTGCCAATATCTGATCATCCGGATGATTATATTTGTCCAGAATTTCCTGCGGATAGCCGCTTCCGGAATCGATATGTGTAATGATCAGTCTTTTTTCATCATTTCGATTTATGATATGAATACTGAGTGTAAGTTTTAAGGGTTCCCCCATGACAAGGTTGAGTTTGAAAGTGTTCTCTGTGATCATGATCAGAATCAGGGGGAATACCATTGCGTTTCGTACTTCATCATCAATATCACTGCAAAAAGTTATGCATCCGGGGAAACGCAGGCTGGTAAGTTCAATGTAATTTTTTTCATAATGCAGTTCCCGGTCAAGCGGAACTTTGTCTTCCGTGCTGAGCGTATAGCGCAAATGTTCTGATAGGGTTACGATCATTCGTTTGATCAGGTCAGCATGTTCTCTGGTGCCATCTGTCAGATAGGAAATGGTATTAAGACAGTTGATCAGAAAGTGCGGCGCTACCTGTGATTTCAGATATTGCAGTTCAAACGTTTTTTTCTGCAGATTTTCTTCATACACATCAATTTTGAGCTGCTGAATGGTATCGATCATCTGATTGTAAGATTCAGAGATCTCCAGGATTTCGCTGCAGGGCTGATCAGAGGTATTGATTCGGCTGTCCATATTTCCACCTGCAAGTGATTTGGTAACAGAGACAAGGGGATCAATAGATTCTTTTATAAATTGCGATAACAACCGGTTAACCAGCCAGAATAGAACTACGGTACAAAAAAGAAGGAAAATCAGGATTCGTCCGAGAGAAAGGATAGGCATATCCACCTGACTGAGTGGAATCATGGCAGTAATAAAATAATCACAGTAAGTAAGTGAAACAGATACAGCCATATAACGCCTGCCCTGGTAATGGAGTACCGCATAATGCTCTAAAGTCCTGGAAACCGGAATATTTAATGGATTTGTAGAATCTACATTGAGCGGTCTGCCCTGTTTATTGACAAAGAGTATATCTGCTCCCTGATCCTGCAGACGGGTCAGCGCAGAGGAGAGGGTGTCAGTATCTGTCCATGCGCCTACGATACTTTTATTCAGAACAAAAAAGTTTACAAAATAATTTTTTCCCTGATAGGGATACAAAACCCATTTGGTACTTGTTTTGGATGAAAGAACCGAAGGCTTGGCATTACTGAGACTATTGCGCAGATAACCCGAAAAACCATCATTCTGAAAAGAACTTTTCTGATTTTCAACCCAGGTTCCGTTATTTGGGAAATAACAGTAAAGTCCGAGTATATTCGGAAAAGAACGCAGATTGGTATCAAACAGGCGGTTGATTCCGGATATACTGCCGTAGTGCTCCTGCGGATTATCTGTTCCGCTGAGGGTACTGATGTCGGTATTGTAATTGTTGATTTCCACCAGATAATAATCAACACTTTTGAGGTTCGTACTGAGTTCTGTATTATACATTTCAAGTGTCTGTCTGATCTCATCATATACGCGGCTGCGCATACTGAAGGTGAAAAAGAGCGAGTACAGGAAGAAACCTACCACCTGCAGAAGCATTAAAATGCGCATAATCTGACTCAGACGTTTACGAAATGAGTATATTTTATTACGAGACATACGGTTGTACTCCGTTTCTTTTTGTGATTACCGCTTGATATGGACAAAATGCTGTGTGGCAAAAGCAATTTGCCAGACAAATCCGTCATCCTAACCGAGGGAAAAAGCAAAACATCTAAGAATTGTTTATAAACATCCAATAAAAGTTCAATAAACAAAGCAAAGTATATAATACAATATTACCAGTGAAAGTACAAAATGTATTATATGAATTCGGAATAAAGGAGGCGCATGCAATGGCAAACGCTGTTACAGCCACAAAAAGAAAACAGGGGAGCACAAAGGCAAAGCTAAAAAGATACCTTCCACTTTACCTGATGTTTTTACCCGGAGGAATTTATTTATTCATTAATAATTATATACCGATGGCGGGAATTATTGTTGCATTTAAAAATTATAATGCCAGGCAGGGAATCTGGGGAAGTGCGTTTTGCGGATTGAAGAATTTCGAATTCCTTTTTGCAACACCGGATGCGGTTGTTATTACCAGAAATACAATATTGTATAATCTTGTATTCATAATATTGAATACAGTACTTGGTATCATCTTTGCAATATTTATCTGTGATGCATTGAACAAGAAACTGAAAAAAGCATATCAGAGTGCAATCCTTTTTCCATATCTGATGTCTGCAGTTATTTTGGGATATATTGTATTTGCTTTTTTAAGTCAGAGTACCGGTATTGTAAACAATACAATACTTCCGGCATTTGGAATCAGCCCGATTGACTGGTATTCAAAAGCAAAGTATTGGCCGGTGATTCTGGTCATTGCAAATACGTGGAAGGGAGTAGGCTATGGATGTCTGATTTACATATCTTCGATAAACGGGATTGATCCCTCTTTATACGAAGCCGCAGAACTGGACAGTGCAACCAAGTGGCAGCAGATCAAATTTATTACGCTTCCGTTCCTGAAACCTACCGTGATCACGCTTACACTCATGAGCGTTGGAAGAATTTTCTATTCCGATTTTGGGTTGTTTTATCAGGTACCACGTAATTCAGGCCTGTTATATGCAACAACAAATGTTATTGATACTTATGTTTATCGCGGACTGATGCAGTCAGGTAATGTGGGAATGTCAGCCGCAGCAGGTTTTTATCAGTCTCTGATCGGATTTATCATTGTTCTTGCGGCCAATGCTATTGTACGTAAAACCAATGAAGAAAGTGCATTATTCTAAGGAGGATTCCATGAAAAAGAAAGTATTTTCACCTTATCAGATAGTATCGAATGGAGTCATGATATTGGTGTCGATCTGTGTGATCCTGCCATTTCTGTTATTATTCATGTCATCCATAACAGCAGAGTCAGTACTGGTTGCAGATGGATATTCTTTCTGGCCCAAACAGATTTCATTTGCTTCATATGCATATATCGTCAAATCCGGGGGACAGATTCTGAAAGCATACGGTATCAGTATTTTAGTTACAATTATCGGAACGCTGATCAATGTAATACTGTCGGCACTGATGGCATATCCGCTTGCGGTTCGTAATCTGCCGGGCAGAAGAATTATGATGTTTTATGTATTTTTTACCATGCTGTTCAACGGTGGAATTGTTCCTTCCTACTTAATGTGGAGCGGAGCATTTCATGTTAAGGATACGATTTTCGCACAGCTTCTTCCGAATTTGCTGTTAAGTGCATGGAACGTCATGATGATGCGGACATATTTTATGACCAGTATTCCGGATTCTTTGTATGAGGCAGCCGAAATAGACGGTGCATCACAGTTTACGATTTTCAGACAGATCGTTCTTCCCCTTGGTAAACCGATACTTGTTACGATGGGAACCTTTGCAGGTCTTTCCTACTGGAATGACTGGACAAACGGTTTGTATTACATTGTAAAGAACAAGGATTTATATAATATTCAGAATTTGCTCAATAACATGGTTTCCAATATACAATATCTGTCGCAGAGTTCAAATTCGAATATGTCTTCGGCACTATCTACGATACCAACGACAGGAATTCAGATGGCGATTGCCTTTGTTGCAATTTTGCCGATCATGCTGATATTTCCGCTTTTTTCAAAATATTACGCTAAGGGAATTACCCTTGGTGCAGTGAAAGGTTGATACTCTGTCTTCATTATTGAATAGACAGCAATCATATCAGAAACATAATAAGGAGGGTTTTTATGAAGAGAAAGTTATTGGCAATGACATTGGTGATGGCAGTTACGGCAGGAATGCTTACCGGCTGCGGCGGCAGTACCGCAAAATCACCGGCAGCGGCATCCGGCAGCAGTCAGGCGTCTGGGAGCGCATCTGCAGCATCGACAGATTCAGCTGTTACAAAGACAGCGGCCGGAGAGTACACAGAGAAGAATCCCTATCATCTGACATTTGCCTACATTGAGTTTTATCAACAGGATGAAACGGAGAGAAAGGCTGTACAGGATGCACTGAATGCATATATGATACCGACCTATCATATTGAAGTTGAATTTCTTCCATTACAGTATGCAGAGTATCAGTCTACAATACAGTTGATGATTTCCGGAGGCGATGCACTGGATGTCATGCCTATATATTACACCTATGCTTCGAGCTGGATCGGTATGAATGGTATTGTAGATATGACACCATACATGAATACGGCAGATGGACAGAAAATCATTGATGCACTTGGCAAAGACAATGCATATGTAGGAACCATGGGTAAGACATTATTTGGTTTCCCTGCAAACAAAGAATCTGTAGAACTTGGCGGATTGTGCATGAGAGCAGATATCTGCGATGCGCTTGGCCTTACAGATAAGTATAAGCTGACAGCAGATGGTGATGAGTATACCGGGCAGGTATACAGTTGGGATGTCGCTACAGAGATTTTCAAAGAAGTGAAAGATAAATATCCGGATATGATTCCGCTTTATCTGCAGGGAAGTTCCAGTGCAATGAGAAGATTTGCATTTTTTGATGAACTGGCAGATCAGTTCGGTACCCTTGATTGGGAAGCAGACCATGATTCTACAACAGTTGTAAATGAATTTGCGACAGATACATATAAAAATGCAGTAACAAGACTGGCACAGTGGTATGATGCAGGATATATCTACAAGGATGCGGCAACGGATACACAGGGTTCTGCAACTATGATGAAAGCCGGAAATACCTTCAGTTATCCTTCTGCAATCAAACCTGGATTTCTTGCGGAAGCAGATGCGGCAAACGGACAGAAATGTTATGCAATGTATTTTGGAAATGATGTAGAAGGCGGGTATTCAACCACAAATGTCAGTTTCTTTGATACGGGAATCGCTTCCAACAGTGCTGACCCGGAAATGGCATTTAAATTTATTTCAGCTCTTTACAGTGATCCGACCGTTATGAATTTCTGGCAGTATGGTATTGAAGGTAAGGATTATAAGGTTCTGGATGATGGAACTGCCTATTATCCGGAAGGAACCGATGATACCAATTACAAATATCATCAGAATACCGGATGGTGCATGGGCAATCAGTTCAATTCTTATGTATGGAATAACGGAACCAAGACACCTGATTACTGGAGCAAGTTAAAGGCACATAATAACTGGGCACAGTATTCACCCGCTTATGGATTTATGTGGGACAGCACGCAGTATCAGACACAGCTGACAGCACTCAATAATGCACTTTCAACTTACAGACCGGCACTGGAAACAGGATCGGAAGGTGTTGCAAATGTGGAATCCACACTGAAACAACTCAATGATGCGTTGGAAGCAGCAGGGCTTCAGACGGTTATGGATGCCAAGCAGCAGCAGCTAAATGACTGGCTTAAGACAAACGGTGCGGCAAAGACACCGCAGTCTAACCTGGATACCATCGCAGGTGCCGCAGGAGTTGTAACAAAATAATAAGAAGAAAACAATTTCAGTAAAACAGACATCCTCCGGGACCCTAATAAGGCAGGAGGAGGTTTTTCCTTGGAAGATATGCTGCAGGACTGGATTCGTAAGAGAGGATATGGTATATGAGTATGGAATTGTACGACTGCACAACACAGTGTATGTCTCATCCAATCGGATTGGATGCAAAAAATCCGGAATTTGCATGGAAACTGCAGAGTGAAAATGAAAATGTAATGCAGAAAAGTTACCATATCACGGTAAGAAAAGAAAAAGACGGCGAGGTAGTTTGGGACAGTGGAATTGTCTGGAGCAGACAATCAGTCGGAATAAAGTATGAGGGTACTGAACTTGTACCATGTACCGCTTATGTTTGGCGTGTAATTGTAATGACAGAACAAAATGAAAAAGCTGAATGCATGGAACAGAAATGGGAAACAGGTTTTCTGGATACATCCATGAAGGCCTGGAACGGTGCAAAATGGATCGGACCATCCGAATATACATTGTGTGCAGATGTCAGAAGTGTTTTTGGAGTCAATATGCATTTTCGTATTGGAAAAGGCAGTAGCTGCGCAGGTCTTATAATTGGCAGAAATGACAGGAGAATAAAAGAACGGGAAAATTATTTCCGGTTTGACATAGATATCAGGCAGATGCCGGCAAAACTTTTGATATACCGGGTAGGAATCAGTGAAAAAGATAAGGAAGATCAACCGATTGCCGAGCTGCCGGTGGTAGATTATGACAGCATATATCATGAACAGATTATCACACAGACCAATCAATATGCAGAACATACGCTGGATGTGAAAATAACCGGAAATTGCGCATATACTTCTGTTGATGGTAAGCGAATTGATGTGACGACCTTATCTTTTCCCTGGGGAGAATCTGCGGAAGCACCAAGGCAGCTGAATCCGTTTGGCAACAATGATGTGAATACCTATCCGAGGCTGAATGAGATCGGATTTTATGTACCAGCAGGGCAGGAAGCTTTTTTTGATCTGCTGGAAGTCAGAAATTTAAGAAAACCATATGCCATTGTTTTTTCTGATCATACACATTATGAAATAAAAGCAGATCAAAAAGCGGTATTGAAGACGTTGAATCCGAGTCATACCTCGATACCGATGCTGAGAAGTATTTTCAGGGTATCATCCGATAAAGAAAAGCAGGTTGAAAAGGCAAGACTTTATGCTACTGCACGTGGTATTTATGAATGCAGGATCAATGGAGAAGAAATTACAGAGACATTTTTTAATCCGGGCGCAACGCAGTACGACAGACATATCCAGTATCAGACATATGACATAACAGATCAGATCACAGCGGGAGACAATGCAGTCGGTATTGTTCTGGCATCCGGTTGGTGGAGTGATGCGCAGACATATGTGTTGGGAAACTATAATTATTATGGTGACAGGGAGTCTTTTCTGGGTAAAATTGTAATTACCTACACAGACGGATCAGAGAAGATTTACGTTACGGATACCAAAAACTGGAAATATTGCGGGAACGGACCGTGGACATATGCCGGTTTCTTTCATGGGGAGCATTATGATGCCGTTTGTGGAGAATATTTTCGCGATTTTTCAGAAGTGTCATTTCAATCCGATTCCAATTGGACGAAGCCGGAAGAAATAGCAGTGATTCCAATTTATGAAGACGAAGTACAGTCTATGGGAAAGGTTTTTCACTGGCCTGCAGTAAACTGCAGTGAACCGGAACTGATCGGACAGATCGGATCAGGTGTCGGAGTGGTAGGTGAACTGACTGCCGTCAGTGTCAATGAAGTGCAGCCGGGCGTATATATTTACGATATGGGAGTAAATGTTGCAGGAATCCCCAAAGTAAGACTGTATGGCAATCGGGCGGAGCAGGCACAGCTGCGCTATGCAGAGGTTTTATGTCCGGATCTCCCGGAATTTGCCGGCAGGGCAGGGACATTGATGGTAGAAAATCTGCGTGATGCAGATTGTACAGACAGATTTGTTTTTGCAGGTAACCCGGAAGGGGAACTGTATATGCCGCAGTTTACCTTTCATGGGTATCGTTATATTGAGATCAGCGGTGTAAAGCATCCATCAGATTTATCGGAAATAAAGCTGTTACAGCTTTCCTCGGTAAGCAACCTGACAGGAAATATGCAGGTATCCAATCCACTGGTAAACCGCTTTCTTGCAAATGTAATGCGATCAATGCGATCCAATTTTATCAGCATTCCGACAGATTGTCCGCAACGCAACGAACGAATGGGATGGAATGGAGATACATCGATTTTTGCCAGATCAGCAACTTTTTATGCTGATGTGAGGTTGTTTTATGAAAACTGGCTGATGGATGCAAGAGATCTGCAGGAGCAAAATGGAAGATATACTGATATTGCGCCGATTGGCGGCGGATTCGGAGGCTATACCTATGACAGTGCACCACTCCACGTTGCATGGGAACTGTATCAGCAATATGCAGATATACGGGTAATATGGGATAATTATGATTCCATGACGAAATATATGGATTATTCGGCGAAAAAATGGGAGAAAGGAGATCTGAAAGGTCCGATGACGCTTGGAGACTGGCTGGCACCGGAAGAAACAGATATTTCCCTGATCTGCCATGCATTTTATGGTTATAATGCCCGCATCATGTCAAAAATGGCAAAGGCGATTGGCAGGCAGGCGGATGCTCAAAAATACCGGCAGTTGTATGATGAGCTGAAAGAATCGTTCAATCGGCAATATCTGGATCACAAAACAGGAAAGACAAAAGAGCATACCCAGTGTTCTTATGCATTACCGCTTTCCTATGGAATGATCACCGAATCAAATTTTACCAAAGTCGGTGCACAGCTTGCAGCAAAAACAAAGGAAATCGGGTACCTTGTACAAACCGGCTTTTTTGGAACTGCTCCGCTTTGCCCGATGCTGACGGAAACTGGATATGTTAAGGATGCATATCGACTGATGGAACAGACAAAATGCCCGTCATGGCTGTATCCGGTAACACAGGGTGCAACTTCGGTATGGGAACGCTGGGATTCTTATACAGAAGAAGATGGCTTTGGAGGACACAATAATATGAATTCCTTTAATCATTATTCTCTGGGGGCGGTATCGGAATGGTTTTACCGGTATGTTCTGGGAATTCGCCGGGATGAGGATCATCCCGGTTATCAGCATTTTACTGCGAAGCCGGAAATTGCAGTATGGAAATATGCAAAAGGAGGATTTGAGTCTCCATTTGGAAGAATCGAAGCCTCGTGGGAACGGATAGAAGAACGGACAATATCCCGGGAACATTTGAAAAAATACCGTTATCAATTGACTGTTCCGGCCAATACTTCTGCAACAGTAGTCCTGCAGGATGGGAGCATGAGGAATGTCGGGAGCGGAACATACGAATTCCTATATGAAATTACAGAATGATTCAGATAGAAAATGTACAGGATCAGTGTACAAAAACAGAAAAGGAGAATTTTATGGAACAGGTTTATAATCCCTATTTACCGTTGCATGAATATGTACCGGATGGAGAACCACACATATTTGATGGAAGAGTATATATTTACGGTTCACATGATGCTGCGGATGCCAAAGTATATTGTCCGGGGAATTATGTAACATGGTCAGCCCCGGTAAATAATTTACGTGACTGGAGATATGAAGGGGAAATTTATCGAAGGGATCAGGATCCCAGTAATAGCAATGACAAAATGCAGCTCTGGGCACCGGATGTCACCAAGGGTCCGGATGGCAGGTATTACTTATATTATTGTTTTTCTTTTTATCCCGAAATCGGGGTCGCAGTGAGTGATTCTCCTGCAGGGCCGTTTTCTTTTCTGGGACATGTAAAGTATCCGGAGCATATTCTGCAGGGGAAGACACTACAGGAATATATGCCGTTTGATCCTGCAGTACTGACTGATGATGACGGGAGAGTATATTTGTATTATGGCTTTGCACCTGCGCAGGAAAAAGAGATGCAGGTGCCCGAATTTGATGCGGAAGAAATCAGTAAAATGCCGGAATATAACCGCGAGATGATGAAAATTCTCAGTAATGTCCATTTTGGAGAAAACAGTATGGCAGTAGAGCTGGAACCGGATATGGTAACAATGAAAGAGACACCGCAGATTTGTATCCCAGGCGGACATCACACGATGGGAACCGGATTTGAAGGGCATGGATTTTTTGAAGCTTCTTCTATCCGGAAAATCAAAGGAAAGTACTATTTTGTTTATTCCAGTCACAAAAGCCATGAACTCTGTTATGCAATCAGTGATCATCCAATGCATGGATATGTATATGGCGGAACAATTGTTTCCAATGGAGATATTGGTTTAAATGGCAGAACGATGCCGGTATATACACTGGGGAATAACCATGGCGGTATTGCGCAGACTGGGGATGATTACTATATTTTTTATCACAGGCAGACAGCAGGAAGCGAGTTTTCCAGGCAGGGCTGCGCTGAGAAAATACAGATTCAGTCAGATGGAAGCATTTCACAGGTTGCAATTACAAGCTGTGGACTCAACGGCGCTCCACTATCCGGAAGCGGTATATATCCTGCAGCAATTGCCTGTCACATGACTTCCGAAAACACCAGGAACTATATTGATTATGCAGATCCGGTTATGAAACAGCAGACGCGTATTGTGGAACAGCAGAATGTATCATATATAACAGATATTACCGGCAAAACGTTGCTTGGATACAAATATTTTGTATTTCAAAAGGCAGGTAGACTTTTACTGGAACTTCGCAGTAAATCAGCGACAGAATTTATGGGGAGCATTACCATCAGTACCGATGAAGAAGAACGGGAAGTAATCGGCAGAAAGCAGTTTACCGATGAGAATAAGTTCTGCGAAAGCTCCTGGCATATCGTTGCAATACCATTGACTGTTACAGATGGGGTTCATGCTTTATATCTGCACTTTGCGGGAACCGGAAGTCTTGAACTTAAAAATATGGGTTTTGTATCCTGATTTTACATGTTACAATCAAAGTCAGGTGGATATTTATGTAAAGCAGTATGAATATTGCTATCCACTGATGCTGATATGAAATAGATGTAAGAAGAAAGAAGGAACAGAACATGAAATTTCAGGACATGCCCTATGAACGGGTCGATATGGAACAGCTGAAAAAGGATTTTGTACAGCTTGAACAGGATTTTGAGCAGGCAAATTCAGGAGAAGAACAGTTTGCGGTACATCAGAAATTTTACCGGCTGACTGACCATGTTATGACTGAAATGACGATTGCAGAGATTCGCCATGATGTTGATATGACGGATGAATATTACAGTAATGAACAGGACTATTATGATGAAAACGGACCGATTTTCCGTAATCTGATGGTTTCCTATCAGACAAAACTCTATCACTCACAGTTCAGACCATATCTGGAAGAAAAGATTGGCTCTGTTGCATTCAAAAACATCGAACTTGCCATGAAATCTGTGGATGAGAAAATATTGCCGCTTATGCAGGAAGAAAATCAGCTGCAGACAAGATACAATAAGCTTCTTGCTACAGCAAAAATTGATTGGAATGGTGAGATTCTCAACCTTTCTCTGATGGATCCCTATCTGCATCATCAGGATAGAAAAGTGCGTATGGATGCATGGAAAAAATATTCTGATTTCTTTGCATCAAACAAGGAAGAACTGGATGATATATACGATCAGCTGGTAAAAAACAGGACAAAGCAGGCACGTGAACTGGGATATGATAATTATCTGACACTTGGCTATTATCGGATGAACCGAAACTGTTATGACAGAAGTGATGTACAGCAGTTCAGAGAACAGGTAAAGCGGGATTTTGTGCCATTTGCCGAGAAACTGCATGAAAGACGCAGACGCAGACTTGGTATTGATCAGCTTCATTTTGAAGATGAGGGAGTATATTTTACAAACGGAAATCCGGCACCTGTCGGTGATCCGCAGCAGATTCTTGATGCGGGACGTAAAATGTATCAGGAACTTTCAAATGAAACAGCCGAATTTATGAATTTTATGTGCGACAATGATTTATTTGATGTGCTTGGGCGTAAAACCAAAAAAACCGGTGGATATATGACTTATCTGCCGGATTATAAAGCACCGTTCATTTTCGCAAATTTCAACGGAACCAGTGCAGATGCGGATGTGATTACACATGAGTGCGGGCATGCATTCCAGGGATTTGTAGTAGCGCAGGATCCGATTCGGGAACATGCGGATATCACCATGGAAACAGCTGAAACACACTCCATGTCCATGGAATTTTTTACGGAACCATGGATGAATTTGTTCTTTGGTGCACGTGCTGCAGATTATGTGGACATGCATTTTGAAGATTCCTGTATTTTTATTCCGTACGGAACCATGGTAGATGAATTTCAGGATATTATATATGCGAATCCGGAACTGACACCAAAACAGAGAGATGAAGTATGGCGTGATCTGGAGCGTCAGTACAAACCACATCTTGATTATTCCGGAAATGAATATTTTGAACAGGGCGGTTTCTGGCAAAAACAGCATCATATCTATGATTGTCCATTATATTATATTGATTATTGTATTGCGCAGACAGATGCACTTCAGTACAAAGCATGGATGGACAAGGATTATAAGGCTGCATGGGATAGTTATCTCAGACTGTGTAAGTTGTCAGCTTCTGATTTTTTCACAGGTCTTTTGCCACAGGCAGGACTGCATAATCCATTTGAGGACGGGTGTCTTAAGAACGTGGTTGATCAGTTGGAGACTACAATGAAACTCTGAATATACAGAATGCTGCAAGTTTAAAAATTACGATACAATTAATATCCATTTCGACAAATCCCTATTTTATTATGCTACGATTCATATCAGTTGCAGATGATTTGTGGGGAAAACTGCCGAAAGGGATATATGACAGAAAAAAATACAAGGCTTGCACAATATCTGAGATTATTAAGAGAAAGTCATGAGAATACGCAGGATGAGCTTGCATCTATGCTCGGGGTGACAAGGCAGACATATTCTCATTATGAAAACTGCAGGTTGGTGCCGTCCACAGAAACGCTATATCGAATAGCTGTTTTTTATGGAATTCCGATAGAAAAAATGATTCGGATTGCAGTGGATAACAAGTTGGATGGGCAGCTGATTGCAGAAGATAATCCGTATTACGATTCGGATATGCTATCTGATCAGACAGGACATGTGAAAACGCTTGCGAGACATCAGGCATACAGTGAGTTTCTGGATGCACTTTCGAAAAGTAACAGGAAACCCAAAGATCTTGCGATGGAAGAAATACGGTTTTATTTTGAGCACTTATGTCAGGAAGATCAGGAGCTGATCAGAGAATTGCTGCAGAGTCTGTATATGGCATCCAACAATAGAAAAAAAGAATGAGTCAGAAAACTCTGTCGATGTGAAACGAATCGACAGAGTTTTTTATGAAATAAAAACAGAAGTAAATGAGAATCTTGACATAAATGGTATGAGTGTATACAATTATACCCAAGTACTGAATTACGTATGATAACCGTCTGCAGACCGGTGCATCAGAGACGATCGCTGGCGGGAAAGTGCTGTCATGAGGCAGCTGCAGGAGGTAGCATGAAACAGGATAACAATACATTTCAGAATCGACCGGTATCCATGAACGAGAAAAATAATCTGCTCAAAATAGAAGAGCATATGTACATTCTCGATGATGTAAAGAAACCAAACGTATTCCGGAATATGTTTCCATATGAAGATATTCCCAAAATTCCCTTTAATGACAGAATTGTTCCACATAATATGCCACGGGATATCTGGATCACTGATACGACTTTCAGAGACGGACAACAGTCCAGAGCGCCATATTCTACAGAACAGATCGTAAGAATATATGATATGCTGCATGAACTTGGCGGACCAAACGGAATGATCCGTCAGAGCGAATTTTTTTTATATAGTAAAAAGGATCGGGATGCGGTTGTAAAATGTATGGATAGGGGATACCAGTTTCCTGAAGTTACCAGCTGGATTCGTGCAAGTCAGGATGATTTCAAACTGGTCAGGGAAATCGGAATGAAAGAGACCGGTATACTGGTAAGCTGCTCCGATTATCATATATTTCTAAAACTGAAGATGACAAGGAAACAGGCGATGGAACACTATTTGAGTGTAATCCGCTCCTGTCTGGAAGAGGGAATCAGTCCCAGATGTCATCTGGAAGACATCACCAGAGCAGATATCTATGGGTTTGTTGTACCATTTTGCATCGAACTTATGAAAATGAAAGATGAATATAATATTCCCATAAAAGTGCGTGCATGTGATACAATGGGATACGGTGTCAATTTTTCCGGTGCTGTTATTCCCAGAAGTGTGCAGGGAATCATATATGCACTGAATACCAATGGCGGCGTGCCAAGTGATCTGATGGAATGGCATGGTCATAATGATTTTTATAAAGCAGTGACCAACTCAACAACAGCGTGGCTGTATGGCTGCAGTTCGGTTAATACCTCGTTGTTTGGAATCGGTGAAAGAACAGGCAACACACCACTCGAGGCAATGGTATTTGAGTATGCACAGCTCAAGGGTACATTGAATGGAATGGATACAACAGTGATCACTGATCTTGCGGAATATTATGAAAAAGAGATTGGTTTTCATATTCCGGCACAGACTCCGTTTGTTGGGAAAAATTTCAATGTAACAAGAGCGGGAATTCATGCAGACGGACTACTTAAGAATGAAGAAATCTATAATATTTTTGATACAGATAAATTCCTGAAACGTCCACCTGTCAGTGCGGTATCCAATACATCAGGACTTGCCGGAATTGCACATTGGATCAATACCTATTTCAGATTAAAGGGTGATCAGGCGCTTGAAAAAACATCGCCTCTTGTGATTGAAATTAAAGAGTGGGTGGATCAGGAATATGCAGATGGTCGTGTCACTGTTATGACGGATGAAGAGCTTCTGAAGGAAATCACTTCAGTTGAGAAGAAACTTGGAATTTCACTTGCTAAGATAGCAGAGGCAGAAACGGAAAAAGACAGAAAATAGTTTTAGCAGAGCCGGAGCGTATCCGGCTTATTTGCCGCTACACAGAGGCAACTGGAGGTTAGATGGAAAGTAACGAATTAAAGCAGGAAGAGATTGATAAGTATTCACTCAGAGGACGTGTTTTTCATAAAATCAGAGACGACATTCTGAGTGGAAAGTACAAGGACCATGAAGAACTGAAGGAAGTAGCAATCGGAAATGAACTTGGGGTCAGCAGGACGCCGGTTCGAGAAGCGTTTCGCCAGTTGGAACTCGAGGGGTTGATTCAGATCATACCGAATCGCGGTGCGTATGTAACCGGAATTAAGGCGAAGGACGTGAAAGATATTTATATGATCCGTTCCAAACTGGAAGGACTTTGTGCCAGATGGGCAACAGAACATATTACAAATGAACAGATGGAGGAAATGGAAGAAAACATCTATCTGGCAGAATTTCATGCCTCGAAAGGCCATATGGATCAGATTGCCGAGTTGGATAATCGTTTCCATAATATTTTATATGAATCATGTGATTCCAAAATGCTGGAGCATCTTTTAAAGGATTTTCACCAGTATGTATGGCGTGTTCGCCAGAAAACGCTGGCAAGTGCAAGAGGCCCGGTCTCCAATCATGAGCATAGAGAAATTATGGAGGCAATAAAGGATCATAATGCAGATCTGGCAGAAGAACTTGCTAATCAGCATATGGTCAATGCATATGATAATATGGTCAGGAATGGTCTGTATGATATTTATAAGGATGAAAAAGACGAGTAAAGGAGCCTTAAAAGAGTGAAAAAGATTGCAATGACTACGCCGATCGTTGAAATGGATGGAGATGAGATGACCAGGGTTCTATGGCATCTGATTAAAGAACATCTTCTGACTCCCTATATTGATCTGAAAACGGAGTACTATGATCTTGGCCTGAAACACAGAGATGAGACAGATGATCAGGTCACGATTGACAGCGCAAATGCAACCCTGCAATACGGTGTTGCTGTCAAATGTGCTACAATTACACCCAACGCCGAACGTGTTACGGAGTATGATCTGAAAAAAATGTGGAAGAGTCCGAATGGTACCATTCGTGCAATTCTTGATGGAACAGTATTCCGGACACCCATTATGGTAAAGGGAATTGAACCGTGTGTGAAAAACTGGGAGAGCCCGATTACACTTGCGCGTCACGCATATGGTGATGTCTACAAGAATTCTGAAATTCGGGTTCCGGGAGCAGGAACAGCAGAACTTGTTTTTTCTGCCGCAGATGGTACAGAGATAAGGGAAGTAATTCAGAAATTCGAGGGCCCCGGAATTATTCAGGGAATACATAATACCGATGAATCTATCACAAGCTTTGCAAAGGCATGTTTTCAGTATGCACTGGATGAGAAGAAAGAACTCTGGTTTGGAACAAAGGATACAATCAGTAAGATTTATGACAGACATTTTCGCGAAATATTTGAAGATGTATATCAGAGTGAGTATAAAGAAAAATTTGATCGTGCAGGTCTGACTTATTTCTATACACTGATTGATGATGCAGTAGCGCGTGTTATGAAGTCAAGGGGCGGTTTTATCTGGGCATGTAAGAATTATGACGGAGATGTCATGAGTGATATGGTTTCTTCTGCATTTGGTTCTCTTGCGATGATGACATCCGTTTTGGTTTCACCAAGTGGAGTCTATGAGTATGAGGCTGCGCATGGAACCGTACAGAAGCATTATTATAAGCACTTGAAGGGGGAAGAGACCTCCACCAACCCGGTCGCAACAATTTTTGCATGGAGCGGAGCACTCAGAAAGCGCGGAGAACTGGATGGAAATTCGGAACTTCAGGATTTTGCAGACAGACTTGAAAAAGCAACACTCGGAACAATTGAATCAGGTGAAATGACAAAGGATCTTGCATTGATCACAACACTGGACGATGTAACAGCATTAAATACAGAAGATTTTATTCTGGCAATTCAGAAAAATCTGGAGGCTTAAAAAGTTTCAGGATGGTTGAATATCAACCATCCTGAAACTTTTTTCATATAGGCTTTAGCCTGTTGAGGATGCGGGAGTTTCTCCCAACGGAGAAACGGGAGCGTCCGAAACATAAATCCACCCGCTATGCGGGTGAGAGTCAAAACGTTATACGAAAAATCACCTTTCCGTTACAATATAGGTGTCCAAGCCAATACTGCAGAAAGGAAAGGTGATTTTATGGCAAACAAAGCCAATGATATGGCACATACGAAATGGATGTGCAAGTACCACATTGTCTTTACCCCAAAGTATAGACGAAAAATTATTTATAATCAATACAAGGAGGATTTGCGGGATATCATAAAACAGTTATGCAGGTATAAAGGGGTAACAACCATAGAAGGACACCTCATGCCAGATCATATACATATGCTTGTAAGTATCCCTCCAAAGATAAGCGTATCGAGTTTCATGGGATATTTAAAAGGTAAGTCAGCACTAATGATGTTTGATAAACATGCAAATCTGAAGTACAAATTTGGGAACAGACATTTCTGGTCAGAGGGGTATTATGTCAGTACGGTAGGATTGAATGAAGATACTATAAAGAAATACATTCAAGATCAAGAAAAAAGCGATATTCTACAGGATAAGTTAAGTGTCAAAGAGTATGAAGACCCTTTTAAGGGTCAGGAGTAAGTAGTACGAACACCCCTTAAGGGGTGGCAACGAGTCAAGAGCAATTTGGCTTGAACAAAGTGAAAGCCAGCGCCTTGAGACGCTGGCCTAGCAACAAGGGCTTATAGCCCGCTCGTCGAGCCACCCGTTTTACGGGTGGGAGCGACTTCAGACAGGAGCGTCCATTCGTCATAGAGCGACACAAGTTCTGTCTGTATATTTTCCTGTTCATCTGAAAGCCCACGAAGTTTTGAAAGATCCGTTGCAATTTTCGGATCAGACATTAATAAATTAATTTCATTATTTCTATCTTCCAGTTCTGTGATTTTTTCTTCGCATTTTTTCAGGGCAGTCTCTATTTTTCGCTTTCTTGCCTGTTCCTCTTTTTGTGCTTTCCAGTCTGTCTGACCCGAAGAAACATTTTCCGGGGGCGCACCTTTTTGCAGCGTAACAGGTGCAGAAGGATGATTGTTGGAGAGTAATCCGGTTGCAGTATCGTCAGCAAAAGCGCCTGCAGGTGTCAGTGCATTTTGGGAAGATCCATATTGGAAACTGTTTGACAAAGGAACAGAAGACGGCTGCACAGAAAACTGCTCCGACAGGAGTCGTGACATGATTTCTGTCTGATGTTCCAGATAATAATCATAGTTACCGATATAATTTACAAGCATTCCATGTGTAAGATCCAGTATTCTTGTTGCAGTCCGATTGATAAAATAGCGATCATGGCTGACATACAGAACCGTTCCTTCATAACCGTTGATTGCACTTTCAAGGACTTCCTTACTTGTTATATCAAGGTGATTTGTCGGTTCATCCAAAAGAAGCAGATTGGCTTCTGAAAGCATTAATTTTGCAAGGGACATTCTTCCTTTTTCCCCGCCGCTTAAATCACCGATCCGTTTGAAAACATCTTCTCCTGTAAACAGGAAAGCAGCAAGTGTGCCACGGATTTGTGTATTGCTTAATGTCGGATAGTCATCCGATATTTCTGTAAAAAGATTTTTTTCATCATGCAGAACGTGGTGTTCCTGATCATAATATCCAATTGCCACCTTTGTTCCAAGCGTTATTTTTCCGTTGTCTGCAGGGAGAAGACGATTGATGATTTTCAGAAGTGTTGTTTTACCGGTTCCGTTATCTCCAATGATCGCAACATGCTCTCCCCGGCGGATATCAAAGGAAATATTCTGAAACAGATGAGCATCTCCGAAAGATTTTGAAAGTGATTCCACATGCAGAACATCATTTCCGCTGATGCAGGAAGGGGTCAATGCGATTCGCATGTCATCACGCACTTCGGTCGGCTTTTCAATCACTTCGATCTTGTCCAGCATCTTTTCGCGGCTTTCGGCACGTTTGATTGATTTTTCACGATTAAAGGATTTCAGTTTGGCAATTACTTCTTTTTGATGTTTGATTTCCTGTTGCTGACTGATATAGGTATGCCACGCAACTGCCCGCAGATGCTCTTTTTCACGGGCGTAAAAAGTATAGTTTCCATTAAAAGCAGAAGCTTTTGTCTGATCTATTTCGATGATTTTACCGGCAATACGATCCAGAAAATAGCGATCATGTGATACGATCAGGACAGCGCCTTTATAATTCAACAGATAGGTTTCCAGCCAACGGATCGAATTCATATCCAGATGGTTGGTCGGTTCATCCAGAATGATCAGGCTGGGATTCTGGAGCAGGAGTTTACCAAGTGCAACACGGGTTTTCTGACCACCTGACAGTGTGGAAATAATTTTATCAAATTCCTCCTCGGCAAATCCCAGTCCCTTTGCAACACCAATGATTTCACTTTTCCATGCATACCCGTTTTCCAGAAGAAAACAATGTGTCATGACCGCGTAATCATCCATAAGACGGGTCAAATCTTCGTCATGCAGCAGTTTCATCTGTTCTTCTGCATCACGGATTTTTTCTTCCAGTGTTATAATATCTTTTTTTACTTCCTTCAGTTCTTCCCAAATTGTATGACTGGTGTCAAGGTTTTGATTTTGTGCCAGATATCCGACAGTTGTATCCTTTGCAAATGTAATCTCACCGGAATCAGCGGAAAGTTCACCGATAATCAGTTTTAAAAGAGTTGTTTTACCAGCACCGTTTATACCGACAATTGCTGCTTTTTCATTATTTTCTATATGAAAAGATATATTCTGCAGAATATCCTTGCCGTCGAAGGATTTACAGACGTCGTGACAGGATAGGATCATATCTAGTTCCTTTCTTTTTCGATATTTATAGTATAACAGAAAAATGTTTTTCATCACGCATCATACACTTTACAGCGCAGCCTTGCAAGTGCCTTGCAGGGTAAGACACTTTACACCGATTTTACTTCTGCTTGACAGGAAAGTGGTATCGGAATAAAAAAAATAGAGATAGGATAAATTTATACTATAAAAAAGGTAAAAAAAGAGGAAAAACTTGATGCTGTAATGGTAATCTTTTACAATAAAGATGATTCCAGCATACAAAATGAATCGGAGGGGACGGAAAACGATGAATTCGATGATTTATATAGTAGAAGATGATAAAAATATATGTGAAATTGAGAGTTATGCCCTTAAAAACTCAGGATACAGTACAGAGAGTTTTCTGGATGCGAAAAGTTTTTTTGCTGCAATGGAAGATAAAATTCCGGATCTGGTACTTCTGGATGTGATGCTGCCGGATGAAGACGGACTTGAAATCGTTGGAAAGATGCGGCATAACTATCGGACCAACAGAGTCCCGATTATGCTGGTTACTGCCAAAACAACAGAAATTGATAAAGTTAAGGGACTGGATATAGGTGCTGACGATTATCTGACGAAGCCGTTTGGTGTTATGGAACTGATCTCCAGAGTCAAGGCACTTTTACGCCGCAGTCAGAGTCTTATGGATGAGGCGGTTCTGACATATGGAAATATTCGACTGGATGCGGATAAAAGAACAGTTTATGCAGATGAAGAGATTTGTGAGCTGACCTATAAGGAGTTCGAGCTGCTCAGGCTGCTGATGGCTAATGCGGGGAATGTGCTCAGCAGAGGTCTGATCATGGAAAAAATATGGGGAACAGATTTTGAGGGAGAATCCAGGACGCTTGATATGCATATCAAGACGCTCAGACAAAAACTTGGAGAGCAGGGCAATCATATCAGAACAGTTAGAAATGTTGGTTATCAGATGGAGTGATACGAGGGGACAGAGCGAAGCGGATGAAAAGAAAAATCAATATGCAGTTTATTCTACTTGCAGTACTTGCAATCGCAACAACGGTACTCATTCTGACAGGGGTTTTTTACGAGGCATTTCAGAAAGAAGTATTGAGTAATCTGCAGACCAGTGCACGTGTTCTTGTGGGAACAAATGTATTTAATGATATGGATCATATTACGTATGATTCTTCCAATAAAAATCTCCGGATTACCATAATTTCCAAAGACGGGACTGTATTGTATGATAATGAGGCCAATGTAACGGATATGGATAATCATGGCAATCGTCCGGAAGTGGAAGCAGCATTTTCTGCCGGTGCCGGAAGTGCAATCAGACATTCAGCTACGCTCCAAAAAAATTCATTTTATTATGCTACGCTTCTAAAAAACGGATGTGTACTGCGTGTTGCGAAAGAGGCTGACAGTATCTGGAGCCTGTATTGGGATATCATACCGCTTGTTTTGATTATAACGGTCGCATTGATGTTGATCGCAATGCTCCTGTCACACTTCCTTACCAAGAGTATTGTTGCACCGGTTGAACAGCTTGCCAGAAATATGGAACAGCTTGGGAGTCAGAAAACATATAAGGAATTACAGCCGTTTATTGACACGATTGTAAAACAGCATGAAGATCTCAAGAAAAATGCTTCCATACGTCAGGAATTTTCTGCAAACGTTTCACATGAGCTGAAGACCCCGCTTACATCCATATCGGGATATTCTGAGCTGATTGAAAGCGGAATCGCCGGGGATGCCGATACACAGAGATTTGCAGGTGAAATACATAGAAATGCAAACAGGCTTCTTACGCTTATCAATGATACACTTCGACTTTCAGAAATGGATGTGGCACAGGAAGTCCCAGAGATGGCAGATGTTGATCTCTATCAGATTGCACAGAATGTGATGGGAACACTGCAGCTTAACGCACAAAGTCATGAGATTACATTACATATTCAGGGACAGAGCGCAGTGGTGCGTGCGAACCGGATGATGATGGAAGAACTGATATATAATCTGACAGACAATGCAATCCGTTACAATAACAGGGGCGGGAAGGTAGAAGTAAGTGTATATCCAAAGGATGAGCAGGTAGAACTTATGGTAAGTGATACCGGGATCGGGATATCTCCGGAACATCAGCAGCGGATCTTTGAACGTTTTTACAGAGTAGATAAGAGCAGATCCAAACAGACGGGCGGAACAGGGCTTGGACTTGCAATCGTAAAGCATATTGTGGCACAGCATCAGGCACAGCTTCAACTGGAGAGTGAACTGGGAAAAGGAACGAAGATCAAAGTGATCTTTCCCGGAAAAAAACAACTATAAAGAGTGATGTAATAAAAACTTCTGCTACAGAACAAATAGCAGAAGTTTTTATTTGGATGGGAATCGTGTAAGTACAATTTGACATTATTTTAACATAACTTTATAATTGATTGTAGAATTATTAACAATCATACTGTGGGTACAGGAGGATTACATAAATGGACGAAAAGGAAATTTCCCAGGCTGTTATAAGCCGCCTGCCCCGCTATTTCAGATATCTTGGTGAATTGAAAGAACGCGGCATTGAAAGGATATCATCACAGGAACTGAGTGATATCATGAAAGTGACAGCTTCTCAGATCAGACAGGATTTCAATAATTTTGGCGGATTCGGGCAGCAGGGGTATGGTTATAATGTGGAATATCTGTATGAAGAAATCAGTAAAATACTGGGAATAGACAAACAGCACCAGCTGATCATCATCGGGGTAGGAAATCTGGGACAGGCACTCACAAATTATACCAATTTTAACAGGCGCGGATTTGTATTTAAAGGTGCATTCGACTGTAACCCAAGCCTGTATGGAATGAAGATTCGCGGTGTGGAAGTTCGCCCGACACAGGAAATAGAAGACTTTATACGAGTCAATAATATTGATATTGCAGTACTGACGATACCCAAAGAACAGGCAGTACCGATGGCAGAACGTCTTGTGAATTGCGGAATAAAGGCTATCTGGAACTTTGCGCATGTAGATCTGGATGTGCCGGAGAGTGTTCAGGTTGAAAATGTACATTTATCTGACAGTCTTATGAAATTGTCTTATAATATAACCAGATACGAAAAAAATATAAAATGCAGATAAAATGTAAGACAGGCAGATAAGAGGCGTTGTATGTCCAGAGAAGATGAAGTATATATTCCGGCACTTGAAGGAAAAGATATTCCGATCCTGACACTGGATCATAAGTGGCAGATGCTTTTTGGCGAGAAAGGAATGTCTTCTGAAATTCATGAAATGGCAGATCAGCTCCAGAAAATGATTGATCGTCAGAGTGAACTTCGGGAGAAATCCAAGGAAATCAAACGATTAAAAAACAGACTGATGGGAGAAATCATTGGTCTGCGGGATCGTCTTGGACAGGAGGAATCCGGACCGGTAGGACAGTCGGCAGAAAAGAAACTCAATGAACACACCAGATTGATTGCGGAATGTAATGATAAGCTGGAAGCCCAACAGGATGAACTGATCGAACTTCCCAGAAATATTTATCAGCTCAATTATAAGCTGATGCTTGCAACGATGCAGGTCTGTTATGAACGAATGCATGATAATACAGAGGAAATCAACCGCATTGATGCATGGCTCAGAGAAATCCGGGTTCAGCTTAAGAAAGAGATTATTCACAAGCAGGAAGGCGAGATTGAGAACTTCAGTCTTTACTCTTATATGCACCAGATTTTCGGGCCGGAAGTAATTGAGATTTTTGATATGAAATATGATCCGGATAAAAAACATCCGATTCGGACACCGAATCGTGCTTCAAAAAAAGCAGTTTTGGAATGAGAAATCTGATTATATTCTGATGAGGTGTTTTGATATGCAGTATTTGGTTACAGCACAGGAAATGAAAAAATGTGACAGAAATACAATAAAGTGTTTTGGCATGGATAGTATGGTGCTTATGGAACGTGCTGCACTTGCTGCCGCTGCAAGAGTATATGAATGGACAGAAAAAACACACAATACGACCAGGGCACTGCGTGTCCTGGTCGTATTTGGGCATGGTAATAATGCAGGGGATGGAATTGCAATCGGAAGAATATTGGGACAACATGGATATAAGGTCAGTTTCATGCAGGTGGGAAATAATCCGGAGGATTCAGAAGAAACAGCCAGACAAATGAAAATCATTCAGGCATATGGATACCAGATTGACACTTTTTCCAATATAAGAGAAAACATATCACAGGTTGATTGGGATATCATAATAGATGCAATGTTCGGAATCGGTTGTAACAGACCGTTGGAAAACGAATATGCACAGACGGTTGCGATGATTGAAACGAATAAATTAAGAAACGGGGATAATCTGCTCGTCTGTTCCGTGGATATGCCTTCCGGAATCAGCAGTGATAATGGCCAGGTATGTGGAACAGCTGTACATGCGGACATCACAGTCACCTTTAATTATGCCAAAATCGGTCAGATGATGTATCCGGGCTGCACATACGTGGGGAAGCTGTACGTGGAAGATGCAGGAATTTCAAAAGAAGGGTTTATGGGTGAGATGCCCAAAGCTTTTTTTTATGATGAAGACGCAAAAGAGCTTCTTCCGGAGAGAAATGAATGGGGAAATAAATCAACTTTCGGACGAATTCTTGTTATTGCGGGAAACAGTGAAATAAGTGGCGCGTGCACCATGTGTGCAATGACCTGCTACAGAAGCGGAGCCGGAATGGTGAGAGTTCTGACAGCGCAGGAAAACAGGGAAACACTTCAGACGACCTTGCCGGAAGCATTACTGGATACTTATGGCGCGGATGAAAGCGCGGATAATCTCCAGAATATTGCAAAAATGCTGCGGAAGGCAATGGAATGGTCTTCTGTAATCTGTATGGGGCCGGGAATCGGAACAGGTACAATTGCAAAGTATATGCTGCAGATTGTTCTGACAGAGTATGAACATAATCTGATTCTGGATGCAGATGCATTAAACATCCTTTCGATGGATAAAGAAATGGAAAGTCTGGCAGGTACTTTTTCATCGGAAAAAAAGTGGCTGATCATGACTCCGCACGTTGCTGAGTTTGCAAGACTGTATGGAAGCACAACCAGAGAATGTAAGGCAAATATTCTGAACTGGCCCGCAGAACTGAGCCGCAAATATCATTGTTCCATCATATGTAAAGATGCACGTTCTGTTGTAACAGATGAAAAGGGAAATCGTCTGTATATCAATGTCAGCGGAAACAGTGGTATGGCAACTGCAGGAAGCGGAGATGTACTGACCGGGTTATTAGGTGCGCTTGGAGCAATGGGAATGGACGGGTATACAACAGCCTGCATTGGCTGCTACCTGCATGGAGCTGCAGGTGATATTGCTGCGAAAGAATATGGAGAATATTATATGCTTGCAGGCGATATTATGCGGTCGCTGCAAAATGTTTTTCCGCAGAAATGAAAGTTCAAATATATCAGAAATGGAGAGCAGGCAAAATGCTGGAAGATAAGGAACGTGTATGTGCAAAAATCGATCTGGATATAATACTGCAGAATTTGCAGAATATGCATGCGGTGTTACCGGAATATACCAAGATGATGGCAGTGATTAAAACAGACGGTTACGGGTATGGTGCATTACCGATCGCAGAAATGCTGGAGGAGGAATCTTTTATATGGGGTTATGCGACAGCAACACCGGAGGAAGCATTTGAACTGCGGGATGGAGGAGTTCATAAACCCATACTTGTTCTGGGATATACCTTTCCGTATGCATATGAACGGATGATCAAAGAACAGATACGTCCGGCGGTCTTCAGATACGATATGCTGATGGCTTTGAATGAGGTGGCTTTACAGCATGGGACAGATGAAGATGGCAAAAAGTTTCCGATTCACATTGCAGTGGATACCGGAATGTCAAGAATCGGTGTAAGACCCGATGATAACGGAGTCGAATTTCTGAACAAAGCACTGGAATGCAGAGGTCTGGAAGTGGAAGGCATTTTTACTCATTTTGCAAGAGCTGATGAAGCTGACTTATCAGATGCGCATTGCAAAAAGAGCTCTTTTGAAGAATTTCTTTCAAAAGCGGAAGCAGAGACAGGTTATCATATTCCGATTCAGCATTGTGCCAACAGTGCCAGCATTATCGATATGCCGGAAGCAAGTATGGATATGGTACGTGCAGGTGTTACCATGTATGGAATGTGGCCATCTGATGAAGTGTCCAGAAATAAGGTCCAGATACAGCCTGCATTGTCTCTGGTCAGTCATATTGTATACATTAAGGTTGTTCCTGCAGGTACCCCTGTAAGCTATGGTGGAACATATGTAACGCAGAAGGAGACCAAAATCGCTACTATTCCGGTTGGTTATGGAGATGGTTATCCCCGGAGTCTTTCCGGGAAAGGATATGTTCTGATCAGAGGGTGCAGGGCACCGATTCTGGGCAGAGTATGCATGGATCAGTTTATGGTGGATGTATCTGAAGTTCCGGAAGTATCAGAAGGAGATGAGACCGTACTGATCGGAAAAAATGGCGGGCACGAAATTACAATCGAAGAACTTGGAGATCTGAGCGGAAGGTTTAATTATGAACTTTCCTGCGACCTGAATAAGCGGATTCCGCGGGTCTATATCAGAAATGGACAAGTTGTGGATAGATAATAAAAACGTCTTTGCTGTGCTTCAGCGAAGGCGTTTTTTAATTTTGTCATATTGGATATTGATTTCCTGGAGTGCATTGGTATCTCCGTCCATATTATCGGGATGATAGAGTTTTACAAGCGTGTGATATTTCCTTTCAGCGCTGTCTGGGGACGTACAACCGGCAAAAAAATCAAAACCGTTTCCTGTCGGAGCATTATTGACAGCTGCCGTATTTTTTTTCTGCTCGTGCTGGTCATCATCATGATAGGTATAATCACTTGTTTCATCATCCTCTTCTTCATCCTCTGAATCTTCATAAAACTGATCCAGCTTCCGACGGGTAGTTGAATTAATACGATCTCTTCGAAAAGGCCTGTGTGCAGAAAAGAAATTCTGACTGGAATCTTCCGGATCAAATTCTTCTGATTCGTCCATATCATCATAGTCATCATAATAATCGTTATCATCTTCATCACGGTAATGATCATTATGGCAATCTTCATCGTCATAATCTTCAAAATCCTCATGATGGCGACGTAACCATTTTCGGTATACACGATCATAATGCCGATCCCCTACATCCGGGAAAAGAGCATAGAAGCGATCTGTAATCTGAGAAAATGGGGAAACTTTCCCCACAATGCTTCGCAGAAGATAGCACAGGAGGTCAATGCCTGCACTTACCGTCAACCAAAGGACGGCGGAACGGAAAGATGATATAAACAAAAGAGAGCCAAGTACAGGAACAGTCAGAATCAGGGTAAAAAGAACAATGAGATAATAAACAGGTGTTCCGCGATAACCCGCCACAGAAGAATTCCACCATGTTGCGAGCTGTTCGAAAAAGAAGGTTGAGACAGTATAGTCAGGATGAAACGGGAAAACAGAAGGAAGCGGGTCACGCTTTAAAATAAGATCTGCAGCCTGCAGAAGGTAAATGGCTGTAAAAAGGCAGCCGGTGACCGGAAGAATCGTCAGCAAAAGACGAATCAGCTTCCAGAACATGCGGATAAAGAAAAAAATCATGGAAAAAATACCTTTTACAATGCCGGCAAGAACATTTACAATTGCTGACACAATCATACTGATAATCATATCATAACCTCAATCCAGTTTATAATAGCATTGTAATTGAAAAAGGCATCATTCGCAAGCTTCTTGACGGGATAGAAGGCAGATGATATAGTTTAATGTGATATTTTACGGGATTTCTCTGTAAAAAAATGCATATCGTATATGCACAAAAGGAGATGACTTTATGGATGATGGTGGGCCTTCTGCCACTGCTTTTTATTTATCATAATACTTCTGGCAGATATATTGATTTATGGATTTGGAGCTGCGGTACATAATCTCAGAAGTGATGATATTGAAAAGAAGGCACAGGAAAACGGAAACGACAGAAAAAGTGTTATTTTACTCAGAATATTGAATAACCCATCGGGATATGTCAATACAGTACAGCTGGCAGTTATGGTGATCAATCTGATTATAGGCAGATGGTATCTGGAGTATCTGGGAAGTCTTTTTACAGGATGGTTTGGATACAGCACTTCTTTCCTGGTGAGGTTTGCTGCGGAGATACTGGCAGGAGTAATCCTGGTTTATGTGATAATGACGATCGGGGTACTTTTACCCAAGCGGTTGGCATCAAGAAATCCTGAGAAATGGGCATACGCCTGTGTGGGTATGATTAATTTGATTCTCACAATATTCTATCCTATGGTTAGATTGATATCGGATACGACAAGCGGAATTCTGCATCTTATGGGTATCAGAGATGAGTCTGCAGAAGCAGATGTAACGGAGGAAGAAATCCGTTCGATGGTTACCGAAGGTCAGGAACAGGGCGTATTGCAGGATTCTGAAGCAGATATGATCACCAATATTTTTGAATTTTCAGATAAACAGGCCAAAGACATCATGACACATCGCAATACTATGGTCGGTATAGATGGAAATATGAATCTGCGTGATGCGATCGCATTTATGCTGGAAAAAAACAACAGCAGATTTCCGGTATATCTTGATAACATTGATCATATTATCGGGATATTACATATTCGTGATGCGATGAAGAAACTGTCTGAAAATGAAAAGGATGCAAGCTCAATAAGCAGGATCAAGGGATTGCTTCGTCAACCGATGTATGTTCCGGAAACAAAGAATATTGATGCTCTTTTTCACAGCATGCAGCTGACAAAAACGCAGATGGTGATCGTCATAGATGAATATGGTCAGACTTCCGGTCTGGTATCCATGGAAGATATTCTGGAAGAGATTGTCGGGAATATCCTGGACGAATACGATGAAGACGAGGATTATATCGAATCAACGGATAACGCAAATGAATTTATCATTGAAGGAAAAACGCCGTTGGAGGATCTGGAAGACAAATTCGGAATATCATTTGATCAGGAGGAATATGAAACACTTAATGGTCTTCTGATAGCAAAACTGGATCGGATTCCAAATGATGATGAGGATTTCAGTGTTGATATGAATGGGTATAATTTCAAAATTCTGATGGTCAGAAACCACATGATTCAGAGCGTACTGGTAACAAAACTGCTGGAAGAAAATGAACCTGCAGATAAAAAACAGACAGAAAAATCACAGGAACAGTAAAATAAAAAGTAAAGGATATCTGGAAAGGAAAACAGAAATGTCAGGACATTCAAAATTTGCCAATATTAAACACAAGAAAGAGAGAAATGACGCTGCAAAGGGTAAGGTATTTACCATTATAGGAAGAGAAATTGCGGTAGCGGTTAAGGAAGGAGGGTCTGATCCCCTTAATAACTTTAAACTTGCTACGGTTATTGCGAAAGCAAAGGCTAATAATATGCCGAATGATACAATTGACAGAGGTATCAAGAAAGCGGCAGGTGAAGCAGGCAGTGTTGACTATAAAACAATTACTTATGAAGGATATGGTCCTGGCGGAACAGCAATCATTGTAGAAACGCTGACAGATAATACCAATCGTACTGCGGCTAATGTGAAAAGTGCCTTTAACAAAGGAAATGGAAGTATTGGTACACCGGGTTGTGTATCGTTTATGTTTGATAAAAAGGGTCAGATTCTGATTGATAAGGAAGAATGCGGTAAAGAGGCAGATGATCTTATGATGATGGTTCTGGATGCAGGAGCAGATGATTTTAGGGAAGAGGATGACAGTTATGAAGTTCTGACGGCGCCGGAAGCTTTTCAGGCTGTTGTGGAAGCTCTTGAAAAGAGAAAATCACCCCTGCATCTGCAGAAATCACGATGATTCCGCAGAATTATGTTGAAGTAAAAGATGAAAATGATATTAAGTACATTGAACGGATTCTGGATCTTCTGGATGAGGATGACGACGTTCAGGCCGTCTACCATAACTGGGATGACAGTCAGAATGATGATTGAATAACGCAATGACTGATAAATGATAATACCCCGCTTCTTAAGGCGGGGTATTTGATCCATATGGGAATGTTGGCAGATTTGACAGACGAAACGAAAAGGAGTCCCGAAAATGGCATGGAAGAAGACCTGGCCCGGATATATAATCTGGGCTGTATATACAGCATATAATATTTTGCTGGTGGCGATGTTCAGCTATTTTTCGGGACTGTTTCCATTGGAACATAAGATAGCTTTTACAGTTGGGTTCTCAGCACTTACGCTTGCAGGCGCAGCGGTATTTTCTTTTCTGTGTGGTAAACTTTCAGATCATTATGCTGAAAAAATCAGAATCGGATTCCGGGTTCGTCTTTTTGATGTACTGGCTGTTATCCTGATGTTCTGTACCGCAGCAGGTGTCAGACTGCAAATCTTATCGGAAGGACATTATCAGATTCTGGAAAATGCTTCGCTTTATAAAGCGGCAGAGATTTTAGCCAAAGGTTCAGCAATATCACAGGGTAACAGTTTGACTTTTTTGTATGAATCAATGCTCAGAACAGTTTTGATATTTACCGGAAATACGCCGGCTGCTGCGGTGGTTTTTCAGATGATATTGCAGCTTATGCTGTTTCTGGCACTCTATATGGTAATTCGTGTGGCAATGGGACATATTCCTGCGTTTTTGACTGTTACAGCACAGTGTTTCATGCCGCTTTATTTGAACCAGACGGGGAAACTTGATATAGTAACACTTTTTTATCTGCTGTTTTTTATAGAACTTCTTTTAATCATTTTATTCCTGAAGGGGCTGCAGGAGCGTAAATATAACGGATGGATATGGGGATTCTGGTATTTGCTGCTGGGAATCATAACAGGGCTTATGCTGTATCTTGATGCAGGAACAAGTGTGATTTTGGGATTACTTTTTTCCGCTTTTTTTCTTAAAAATACAACGCCGTTTTCTGTATTACGCAAATTGCTTTTGATTTTTGGAGGTGCTGCATCAGGATTTATTCTGATGCTTACGCAGGAATCCGGCTTTGATTTTATTCAGGTGGCATTGGAAAACTGGCTGCAAATTTATTTCAGAAGTTTGAATAAGATTGATTTTTTCAGTGTATATACAGAATACAGAATATTATATTTGTTGATCGGACTGCTTATGTTCACAGGATGTATCGGCTTTTTTCGAAACAGGAAAGAAGACCATATTACACCATGGATGCTTTTGATGCTTCTGATCACGGGGATTACACCATTTATGGGACCAACTATGATGAACGGACAACAGATTGTTACATTTTTTTACGCTGTTTTGGCAGGAGGAGGAATAGCTGAGATGATCACACCTGTGAAGAAAGATAATTATGGAGATCTGTTCGAAGAGGAAACAAGGGAAGAATTAAAGGAAGACCAAAGCATGGAAATGAATGAAACGTACAGAATGAAGGGAAAAGAAGAAAAAAACGAATATAAGGCAGCAGAACCAAAGCGTTATGTACCGGAGGGAATGGTTTTGCCGGTTGGGGAGGAAGATACAGATGAAAATCTGCAGCCCAGGATGAAAATGCCCGATATTAATGATATGGGACAGATATCTCTGAACAGAGAAGGAAAGATTTCGCTGAACAGAGCCGAGGAAAAAAATGCAGATAAGTCAGAGAAAACCGATGCAGAGGCAGAATTTGATTTTGCGATAAAGGAAAATGATGATTTTGATCTGTAGGTGATCGAAAGCATAATATAAACATAATATCTGATTCGAGAGGATCACGAGAGGTGGCATACTGTTTTATGAGAATTGAAGAACTTGGAGCATATGAGATAATAGAAAAAAAGCACATTTCTGATTTGAATTCCGAAAGTTACATTTTGAAACACAGAAAAACAGGAGCGCGCATAGCCATTCTGTCCAATGATGATGAAAACAAAGTTTTTTATATCGGTTTTCGCACACCGCCAACCGATTCAACCGGTGTCGCTCATATTATAGAACATACTGTGCTTTGCGGATCGAGGGATTTTCCGATTAAGGATCCTTTTATTGAACTTGCAAAAGGCTCACTGAATACATTCCTGAATGCAATGACCTATCCGGACAAGACCGTATATCCGGTTGCCAGCTGTAATGACGCGGATTTTCAAAATCTGCTGCATGTATATCTGGATGCAGTGTTTTATCCCAATATATATAAAACGGATAAAATATTTAAGCAGGAAGGCTGGCATTATGAAATAGAGGATGAGCATTCCGATCTGATAATTAATGGGGTTGTTTATAATGAGATGAAAGGAGCGTTTTCTTCTCCTGATGATGTATTGGACAGAGAGATTTTAAATTCCCTTTTTCCGGATACAACATATGCGATTGAATCCGGCGGTGACCCGGATGTAATTCCGGATCTGACCTATCAGCAATATCTGGATTTTCATAAAAAGTATTATCATCCGTCCAACAGCTATATTTATCTTTATGGTAATATGGATATGGCGGAGAAACTGCAGTATATTGACGAAAATTATTTATCTGCGTTTGCACAGCAAAAGGTAGATTCTGAAGTGCCTTTACAGATTGCATTTGAAAAACCGATCGAAATTCATAAACAGTATTCTATCATGCAGGAAGAATCGGAAAAGGAAAATACATATCTGTCTTATAATGCCTGTGTTGGTACAAGTCTTGACAGAAAGTTATATATTGCCTTTGATGTACTTGATTATGCACTTTGTTCTGCTCCGGGAGCGGTTTTAAAGAAAGCATTGATCAATAAGGGAATTGGCAGGGATGTTTACAGCGAATATGAAAATGGCATAAGACAGCCGTTTTTTTCTGTTGTCGCCAAAAATGCAGATCCGGAACAGAAAGAAGAGTTTGTCAGAACAATCAGAGAATGTCTTACGGAACAGGTACAAAAGGGACTGGATAAGAAAGCGCTTCTGGCCGGAATTAATTATGATGAATTCAAATACCGTGAGGCGGATTTCGGACGTTTTCCAAAAGGGTTATTATATGGACTTCAGGTTCTTGACAGCTGGCTTTATGATGACAGGCAGCCCTGGATTCATATTGAAGCCGGAGATACCTTTAAACAGTTGAAAGAAGAGGTAAAGGGAAAATATTTTGAGGGTCTGATTCAAAAATATCTTCTGGATAATTCGCATGAAACAATTCTGCTTCTGGAACCTGTCAAAAACCTCACACAGAAAAAAGACGAGGCACTTCGCAGTAAACTGGCAGAATACAGAGCCAGTCTTTCTGCTGACGAGATTAACCGGATAATCAGTGAAACGAGAGAGCTGAAAGAATATCAGGAGGCACCGGATAAACCGGAAGATCTTGCCAGAATACCGCTTTTGACACGTGCAGACATGAAAAAGGAAGCTGAGCAGTTTCATAATGCGGTCCGATACGCAGGTAAGACCAAAATATTGTTTCATGATATTTATACAAATGGAATCGGTTATTTGAATTTTATTTTTGATATGAAGGATGTTCCGGAAGATCTGTTCCCGTATGCTGGAATTCTCAAAACAGTTCTTGGAATGGTAGATACACAGCATTATACATATGGTGATCTGTATAATGAGATTAATATCAGAACAGGTGGAATAAATGCTTCCGTTAATACTTATTCTGAACAGGCAAGACCAAAGCATTACATGACAACTTTTGAAATCAGTGTAAAAGTATTGCATGAAAATCTTCACTGGGCGTTTGAACTGTTGCAGGAAATACTTTTGTATTCAAAGATTGATGACAAAAAACGTCTGAAAGAAATTCTGGATGAGAAAAAGTCTCATATGCAGTCAGCGTTGACTTCGGCGGGACATCAGACAGCAGCAGTACGTGCATTATCATATGTATCACAAACAGCAAGAATTTCAGACATGATGAGCGGAATTGATGCGTACAGACTGGTTGAAAAGCTGTGTGATGATTACAGTGAAAAAGCGCACCATGCTCTTGCAGAGAAACTGATAAGACTTGCAAAGATTCTGTTCAGAGGCGATAATCTGATGTTGGATTATACGACACCGGAGGATGATTATGCCGGAATTGAACTGCAGACGCAAACGTTTGTAAAGGCTCTTTATCAAAAGGATGAGCAAAAAGGCGGATTTGTAAGTGAGCCCGGCAAAAAGAATGAAGCGTTTCAAACTGCAGGTCAGGTTCAGTATGTATGCCGCGCCGGGAATTTCAGGGAAAAAGGGCTGCCATACACAGGGGCGCTCCGTGTACTGAAGGTTATGATGGGATATGATTATCTCTGGACAAACATTCGCGTCAAGGGCGGGGCATATGGCTGTATGAGCGGTTATTCCAGAAACGGAGACGCATATTTTGTAACATACAGAGATCCCCATTTGAAGAGAAGCATAGAAGTATTTGAAAAGACTTCTGCTTATCTGCGCAGTTATGACGCCGATGAACGCACCATTACACAGTTTATCATAGGAGCAATTGGCGATCTGGATACACCCAAGACACCCAGTGCGAAAGGAACATATGCACTTTCCGCATATCTTTGCGGACTGTCTATGGAGGACATTCAGAAAGACCGAAATGAACTTCTGTCCGTTTCAGTGGAGACAATCCGGCGGATGGCAGATTATGTGGATGCATTTTTGCGGGATGATTGCATCTGCGTGGTTGGAAGCAGTGAGAAGATCAAACAGGACAGCAGGCTTTTTGACAGTATTGATCAATTGATCAGGTCAGGTTCGGAGCAAGAGGAAGAATGAGCAGAATGCACTGATAGGAGGGCTGTGATGAAAAAGCGTAGACTTGGGTTATTTATGTTTCTGGTTGTGGGGACACTACTTGCAGGATGTGGCAGCAGTTCAGATAAGAGCGCCACAGGAACATATCAGTCGGATAGTCTGTATCAGTCTGAAGGGACAAACGATCAGACGATGCAGACGGAAAAGGCAGCTCCGCAGGAAAATGCATCCGGAGTTACAGCCGCAGATGCATCACAGAACAAGGAAGAAGTAAAACCTGATTCATCCAGAAAACTGATTACGACCATGAATATATCTGCAGAAACAGAAGATATGGATGTGCTGCTTGATAAAGTGAATGCAAAAGTGAAGGCATTGGGTGGATATGTAGAATCAAGCAGTATCAGTAACGGAACAGCAGATTATCTTGATCATACAAATCGCTCGGCGAGTTTGACAATTCGTATTCCGGCAGACCAGCTGGATGGCCTTTTGAATGATATGCAGAATATATCCAATATTGTTCAGCAGAGCAGAAATGTTCAGGACGTGACACTTGATTATGTGGATACCGAAAGCCATCAGAAAGCGCTTAAGGCAGAAGAAAAGCGTTTGATGGAGATTATGGAACAGGCATCCAGCGTGGAAGATGTTATTGCGGTGGAACAACAGCTTACGGAAGTCAGGTATCAGCTCGAAAGTATCGAGTCGCAACTTCGGGTATATGATAATCAGATTGATTACAGTACGGTATATCTGGATATCAGTGAGGTGACGGCTTATACCGAACCTGAACCCGAAAATGTTCCGGACAGGATCATAACCGGCTTCAAAAGTAATCTGAAAGCAGTTGGTTATGGGCTTATGAATCTGGGAATATGGGTGATCATACATATTCCGCAACTCCTGATCTTTGCCGGTTTGTGTTGGCTTCTGTTGCTTTTTTTTCGCAGACGGCTCAAAAAAAATGCCGGTCTTGCAGGAAAAAAAGGGATATGGAAGAAAAAAAATAAATCTGAAAAATCCGGGATGAATCAGGAAAACGGAAACGATGAAAAAGAGCAGGAAAAACAAGTGAAACAGGAAGACCCTGAGAAAAAGGAATAAAAATGACAGAAGCAGATAATTTTAAAACAGGTTTTATTGCACTGATCGGAAGACCGAATGTCGGGAAATCAACTTTGATGAATCAGATGATCGGACAGAAAATTGCGATTACATCCGATAAGCCACAGACGACGAGAGGCAGAATCCAGACAGTATATACGGACGAGATCAGCCAGATGATTTTTCTGGATACGCCGGGAATCCATGAATCCAAGAATAAGCTTGGGGAATATATGCTGCGTATCGCACAGAAGACACTGGATGATGTTGATCTGGTATTGTGGCTGGTTGAACCAAGCAGCTTTATCGGTGCAGGAGAACAGTATATTATTGATCAGCTGAAGAACTGCAGCAAACCTGTTATTCTGGTCATTAATAAAGTTGATACAGTAGAGTATCAGAAGCTTCTGACTTATATTGACTGTTATCGCAAGGCAATGGATTTTGCCGAGATCGTTCCGGTATCTGCTTTGAAGAGAGATAATATTGATACGCTCAAGAACTGTATTCGCAAATATTTGCCATATGGTCCTGCCTTTTATGATGAAGATACCGTAACGGATCAGCCGGAAAGACAGATTGCAGCTGAGATTATCAGAGAAAAAGCACTCAGGCTCTTGCAGGACGAAGTGCCGCATGGAATTGCCGTTTCAATAGAAAAAATGCGGATAAGGCCGGATGGAATCATGAATATTGATGCCACAATCATCTGTGAGCGAGATTCTCATAAAGGAATCATAATCGGAAAAAGCGGTTCCATGCTAAAAAGAATCGGCACACAATCCCGCATTGATATTGAGAAAATGGTGGAACATAAGGTTAATTTGCAGATATGGGTTAAAGTACGTAAAAACTGGCGGGATGACATGTTGCAGATGAAAAATCTGGGATATGATATGAAGAATGAATGATTGCTGAGGATTTTGAGCCGGGCAGCTTTTATCTGCCCGGTTTTTTCAGGAGAAAAAACAGATGTATAATCTTATTGAACTGAAGGGAATGGTTTTAAAACATGCCCCTGTGGGAGATTATGACTGGATTGTTACGATCCTGACGTTGGAGCGCGGTAAGATAACTGCATTTGCGCGGGGGGCCAGGAAACCCAACAGTCACCTTGCAGGTGCGGTGGAGCCGTTTTGCTTTGGAACGTTCAAAATGTTTGAGGGAAGAACCGCTTATAATATTGCGGAAGCTGATATCACGAATTATTTTGAGGAATTTCGCAGGAATCTGGAAGCAGCCTGTTACGGAACTTTTTTTCTGGAACTCGCAGATTATTACACAAGAGAAAATAATGACGAAACAGAACTGCTGGGATTATTATACTTATCCCTGCGCGCATTGGGAAAAGAAAATCTTCCCAACAGTCTGGTCCGTTGTATTTATGAGATTCGTTCATTGGCAATTAATGGAGAATTTCCGGGGATGCCCCAGGAACGAATTTGGAATGAAACGACAGAGTATGCGGTTGATTTCATTGTTCAGACACAACAGGAGAAGTTGTTTACTTTTTGTTTGAGTGAACAGATCCTGAAAGAATTATGTGATATTACCGAAATCTATCGAAGAAAATTTATTGACAGACCGATGAAAAGTCTGGAGATGCTCTGTGTATTTGAAGCAGGTGTTGAAAAACCATAACAAGTCGGATATAATAACTTTGTTTCTGCGCACAAAAAAAGAGTGATTTTATCAGGATGCACAGAAGAGGCGGAGAAATGGGAAAGGTCAGTTGGAAAAGAATAGAAATCACGGCAGGAATTCTTATATTATTAGTCGTTCTGTCGGGATGTGGCTCCTATAATGCAGCCAGATCAAAGGTTACGACAATATCGGTGAACAGAAGCGGAGTTATTGTAAATGCAATTATTGAGGACTTTTCGCAGTCCTATTATGATGTTACGGAACTGAAAAAAACAGTTGACTCTGAAATAAATGATTATAACAGTGCAAAGGGAGATGATCTGATCAAACTTAAAAAACTTGCACAGGATGGTAATCAGGTCAGGGTAATTATGACCTTTCACTCAGCAGAGGATTTCGCTGATTTTAATCAGGAAACCTTTTTTTATGGTACAGCAGAATCTGCAAAAGAAGGTGGAATAGAAGTGCCGGAAAGCCTATGCGATGCAGATGGAAAAACGGTACAGTTATCTGCCATTAAGGACTATGCAAAAAGACATGTAATCGTTACGGCAGATAAATCGCAGATCGTAACACCCTATCCGATCGAGTATGTTTCGGCGGGTGTGAAGCTGATCAGTGAAACACAGGCAGATCTTTCAGCAGTAAAAGATGAGACGATATATCTTTTACTGGAGAAATAGAAAAGTATATACAATTTGACCGGAGGAAAATGATGGAAAAATCAGCTAAGACAATGGATAAAATTATTGCGCTTGCAAAGAACCGGGGATTTATTTATCCGGGTTCTGAAATTTATGGTGGTCTTGCAAATACATGGGACTACGGAAGCCTTGGCGTTGAACTGAAAAACAACGTCAAAAAGGCCTGGTGGCAGAAGTTTATTCAGGAGAGTCCTTATAATGTAGGGGTAGATTGTGCGATTCTGATGAATCCGCAGACCTGGATTGCGAGCGGGCACCTTTCCAGCTTCTCCGATCCGCTGATGGACTGTAAGGAGTGTCATGAAAGATTTCGTGCAGATAAAATTATCGAAGATTTTGCACAGGCAAATGGTATAGTCCTGGAGGGATCAGTAGATGCATGGAGTCAGGAACAGATGAAGAGCTTTATTGAAGAACACAATGTTCCCTGTCCGACCTGCGGTAAGCATAATTTTACAGATATCCGTCAGTTTAACCTGATGTTCAAGACGTTTCAGGGGGTTACGGAAGATGCCAAAAACACGGTATACCTCAGACCGGAAACGGCACAGGGAATTTTTGTTAATTTCAAAAATGTGCAGCGTACTACCAGAAAGAAAATTCCTTTTGGGATAGGTCAGATCGGTAAGTCTTTCAGAAATGAGATTACACCCGGCAATTTCACTTTCAGAACAAGAGAGTTTGAACAGATGGAAATGGAGTTCTTCTGTGAACCTGATACCGATCTGGAGTGGTTTTCCTATTGGAGAAAATTCTGCATTGAATGGCTGAAATCCCTTGGCATGCAGGAAGACGAAATGCGTGTCCGTGATCATGAACAGGAAGAACTGTCTTTTTATTCCAAAGCAACCTCAGATATTGAATTTATGTTCCCATTTGGATGGGGAGAACTTTGGGGAATAGCAGATCGTACGAATTATGATTTGTCCAGACATCAGGAGATATCAGGGCAGGATCTGACATATTTTGATGATGTAAAGAATACAAGATATATTCCTTATGTAATTGAACCTTCACTGGGAGCAGATCGTGTTGTACTGGCATTTTTGTGCGGAGCGTATGACGAGGAAACAATCGGAGAAGGGGATGTGAGAACTGTCCTCCACCTGCATCCGGCACTGGCACCTGTAAAGATCGGTATTCTGCCGCTTTCCAAGAAACTCAATGAAGGTGCAGAAAAAATATACGCACAGCTCAGTAAGAAATACAATTGTGATTTTGATGATCGTGGAAATATCGGCAAGCGTTACCGCCGCCAGGATGAAATCGGGACACCGTTCTGTATTACCTATGATTTTGATTCAGAGACAGACGCAAAAGTAACAGTTCGTTTCCGTGACAGCATGGAGCAGGAGCGTATTGCAATTGATGCTTTGGATGCATATTTTGCAGATAAATTTACGTTCTGATTATTGTACCTGAAAAAAATAGAAGATCATGCGGCATTCGACTTGAATGCCGCATTGTAAAAGAAGAGGCCAAGCATGAAAAAATACAGTGTCAATGAGTTAAGACAGATGTATCTGCGCTTTTTTGAAAGCAAGGGACACCTTCGCATGAATAGTTTTTCACTGGTACCGCATAACGATAACAGTTTATTGATTATCAATTCCGGTATGGCACCATTGAAACCATATTTTACGGGACAGGAAATTCCGCCCAGACGCAGAGTGACCACGTGTCAGAAATGTATTCGTACCGGAGATATTGAAAATGTAGGGAAAACTGCCAGGCATGGTACTTTTTTTGAAATGCTGGGTAATTTCTCCTTTGGGGATTATTTTAAGGATGAAGCAATTCCGTGGGCATGGGAATTTCTGACAGAAGTAGTAGGACTTGATCCGAACAGATTATATCCGTCGGTTTATGTGGATGATCAGGCAGCATTTGACCTCTGGCATGACAAAATGGGTATTGCGGAGAATCGCATTTTCAAATTCGGTAAGGAAGATAATTTCTGGGAACATGGTTCTGGCCCCTGTGGTCCTTGTACAGAGATTTATTATGACCGCGGAGAAAAATATGGCTGTGGAAAACCTGGCTGTACAGTAGGTTGTGATTGCGATCGTTATATGGAAATCTGGAATGTTGTTTTCTCGCAGTTCAATAACGATGGACACGGTAATTATACAGATCTGGCACAGAAAAACATTGATACGGGAATGGGACTGGAACGTCTTGCAATTGCAGTGCAGGATGTTGAGACTATTTTTGATATTGATACAATGCAGGCACTGCGTGATAAGGTGTGCAGTATTGCAAAGAAGAAATATCAGCAAAGTGATAAGGATGATGTATCGATCAGAGTAATTGTGGATCATATTCGTTCTGCAACCTTTATGATTTCCGATGGCATCATGCCTTCCAACGAAGGACGTGGATATGTTCTTCGCCGTATTATCCGCCGTGCAGACAGGCACGGAAGACTGCTTGGTATTGAAGGCGGATTCCTGACAAAGCTTGCGGACGCTGTAATTGAAGGAAGTAAAGATGGATATCCGGAACTTGCTGAAAAAAGAGATTTCATTGTCAGTGTAATAGACCAGGAAGAAAGTAAATTTGAAAAAACGATCGATCAGGGACTTGAAATTCTGTCACAGCTGGAACAGAAGCTGGAAAACAGTGGTGAAAGCAGGCTGTCTGGAGAAGATGCATTTAAGCTGTACGACACCTATGGATTCCCGCTTGACCTGACAAAAGAAATTCTGGAAGAAAAAAATATTTCTGTGGATGAAACGTCCTTTAATTCTGCGATGAAAAAGCAAAAGGATACGGCACGTAAAGCGCGTAAAACAACGAATTATATGGGTGCGGATGCGACGATTTATGAGCAGATGGATGCGGCGGTGAATTCTGTTTATGTCGGATACGACAAAACAGTTGCCGAAGCAAAAATAGTTGCCATGGCACAACTCTATGCAGCAGAAGCGGATGCACAGGACGAGATAACCGATGCACTGACGGATGGGATGACAGGCGCAATCATTACAGATCAGACACCTTTTTACGGAACGATGGGTGGGCAGATTGGAGATATTGGAATCATTGAAACTGCTACAGGCAGATTTGAAGTAAAGGATACACTGCATGTTGCAGGATCCAAAATTGCACATGTCGGTATTGTTACAAAAGGAATGTTTCGTACCGGTGATCAGGTAACAATGAGCGTTGATACAGACAATCATATGAAAATCTGCAGAAATCACAGTGCGACACATTTACTGCAGAAGGCACTTCGTGAGGTTCTTGGGACACACGTTGAGCAGGCCGGTTCTTATCAGGATGCAGGAAGAACACGTTTTGATTTCAGCCATTTCAAGCCGATGACAGCAGAGGAAATTGAAAAAGTTGAAAAAATTGTAAATGAAAAGATCAGCGAAGGTCTTTCTGTTATCACAGATGTTATGAGTCTGGAAGATGCAAAAAAGACAGGTGCGATGGCATTGTTCGGAGAAAAATACGGTGAAAGTGTCCGCGTTGTCAAAATGGGAGACTTTTCAACAGAACTTTGTGGTGGTACACATGTCACAAACACCAGTCAGATCGGACAGTTTAAGATACTTTCCGAAAGTGGTGTTGCTGCCGGAGTCAGAAGAATAGAAGCCCTGACTGGTAGCAACGTAAGAGCGTATTATGCACAACTGGAAACAGAAATGAAAGAAGCAGCAGCACTTTTGAAAACAACGCCTTCTGATCTGACCGAGCATATCAGAAAAATGCAGGAAGAATTAAAAGACGTCAGAAGTGAAAATGAATCGTTAAAGAGCAGTGCAGCCAAAGAGGCACTTGGTGATGTAATGGACAGGGTGCAGGAGATTAAAGGTGTAAAGCTTCTTGCGGCATCGATGAAAGATGTTGATATGAATGGGCTGCGTGAGCTTGGTGATCAGATGAAGGAAAAACTGGGAGATGGTGTTGTCGTTCTCATTTCCGAATCTGATGGCAGGGTAAGTCTGATTGCGATGGCGACAGATGCGGCAATGAATAAAGGTGCGCATGCAGGTAATCTGGTCAAAACGATTGCACCGATTGTTGGCGGCGGCGGTGGCGGAAGACCCAATATGGCACAGGCAGGCGGTAAGAATCCGGCAGGAATTGAAAACGCCATCCTGGAAGCAGCAAAAGCACTTGAAAGTCAGCTTGTCTAAAAAAGTTTTGTACTTCATTTTTTATTCTGAAATACTTGACGAAAAAGAATAGTATGGTATAATATGTGATGTTATATGGGTTAATGCCCATAAAAAATAACAAATAACCCAATCAGTCAAGTGCTTGAAGGGACTGAAGGGAGGGTAAGAAGAGTATGTCTACAGTAATCGTAAAAGAAAGCGAAACTTTGGATAGCGCGCTGCGCCGTTTTAAGAGAAGTTGTGCAAAAGCTGGAATTCAGCAGGAGATTCGTAAAAGAGAACATTACGAGAAACCAAGTGTAAAACGTAAAAAGAAATCTGAAGCTGCAAGAAAACGTAAATATAATTGATGTAAACGAGAAGTCCCTTGGTTTAGATATAAATCAGGGACTTTTCTTTTTTCTGATATCTTTGGTCTGTCTGGGAGGAAGGTATATGTGGTCAAGAGAACTGTTCGGAACAGATGTTTACCATATTGTTTCAGCATTTATTATATATAGTGTTTTAGGCTGGGGAGTAGAATCACTTTATATGTCCTTTTGCAACAAAAAAATCACAAACAGAGGTTTTGGGAAAGGACCTTTTTGTCCGATTTATGGATTTGGAGGTGTTATGGGTTATATGATACTGCATCCTCTTTCGGGAAGTCTTTTTCGCCTTTATTTTGCAGGAGCAATTCTTGCGACAGGATTTGAGTTTCTTGTTGGCATCATGATGAAAGGGGCATTTGGAGAGATCTGGTGGGATTACAACGATAAGAAAATGAATTATAAAGGTATAATTTGTCTGGAAAGCACGATTGCATGGGGATTTTATGCTGTATTTATCATTCGTGTACTCAATGGCAGTGTAAATCATTTTATCAATACATGGAGTATGAGAACGGGTGTTTTGATTTGCCAGATGATTATTTTACTTGTTGTAATAGATTATGCAATTCAGCTCAGTATTATTTTCCGGAAATCCGGTATCAGCCTTCGAACGGAAAAGAAAAAAATCATAATGAAATGCAAAGATTTTCGGGCGAGGTGGCTCTGATATCATAAATAACAATCCGCCATACGGGAGAAATACATGCAGACAGTTGGAATGGTACTTGTCATAGCACTTATTGTTTTGGTTACAGGAATTATCTGGCATGATATGCACCATTTTGTAATAAGAAAATATGAACTTAATTCGGTAAAACTGAAGCATGATCTCCGAATCTGCCTTTTGAGTGATTTGCATGGTAAAGATTACGGACACGGCAATCAGGCTTTGCTTGCAGCAATTGATCAGGCTGGTCCGGAGCTGATACTTGTTGCCGGTGACATGATAACGTTTGGACAAAAAGACATGCGCGGGTATGACAACGCTGTAAATTTTTTAGCTGCTTTATCCCAAAAATATCCTGTCTATCTAGGCAACGGCAATCATGAATGCAAACTGGAAGCATATGCTGAGAACATGGGCGATTATTATTCGCAATATGCAGATAGACTGGAAGCAGCAGGTGTCAGGATCCTGCGCAATGAATCGGTTGCTGTTCCGGATATGAATATTTGTATTACTGGTCTTGAAATGGATCCTTTTTATTACCGTCGTTTTTATAAGCATAAAATGACAGAGAACTATCTTGCTGATACAATCGGGCATGCTTCAAAGGATATTTTTCAGATATTGATTGCACATAACCCAATGTATTTTGAAGAGTATGCTGCGTGGGGAGCCGAGCTTACGGTTTCCGGTCATGTGCATGGCGGAATTGTAAAACTTCCGTTTATAGGTGGCGTGATTTCTCCGGCGTTGATCCTTTTTCCAAAATATGATGGTGGAAGATATGATACGCTGGGTAAAACCTTGATACTCAGCCGTGGGTTGGGAACACATTCCATTCCGGTCAGAATGTTTAATCCGGGAGAAATAGTGGTAATTGATTTAAAGAAAACCAGTGAAACAGTATAAATCAGAATGTCTCAGAAAACGGCAGAAGATTGGGAAATGGTATATTATGGCATTAGAAGTCAAATTACAGGTGTTTGAAGGTCCGTTGGATCTATTACTGCATCTGATTGATAAAAACAAAGTCGATATTTATGATATTCCGATTGTGACGATTACAGAACAGTATATGGAATATATCAGACATATGCAGCATGATGACATGGAAGTTACCAGTGAGTTTCTTGTCATGGCAGCAACGCTCATTGATATCAAATGCAGAATGCTTCTTCCCAAGGAAGTGAATGAGGAAGGTGAAGAAGAGGATCCACGTGCCGAGCTTGTTGAAAAATTATTGGAATATAAAATGTACAAATTTATGTCATATGAGCTGCGGGACAGACAGGTCAATGCTGACCTGTTTTTTTACCGAAAAAAGGAAATCCCGGATGAAATTCAGAAATATGAGGCACCTATTGATTATCAGGCTTTGATTGGATCAAATAATCTCGCAGCATTGAATGAAATTTTTCAACAGCTTTTAAAACGCCAGGAAGACAGGGTTGATCCTGTGCGAAGTAAATTTGGAAAAATAGAAAAAGAAGAAATAGATATGGATCAGAAAACGCTGTATGTGAAGGATTATATACATAATCATCCCATATTCAGCTTTCGTGAGCTTTTGGAAAAGCAGCACAGCAAAAGTGAAATTATTGTTACTTTTTTGGTTATACTGGAAGCAATGAAGCTTGGAGAGGTTCTGATTGAACAGCAGGAGGCATTTGGCGATATTACGATAAAAGCAAGGAGTGCAGTCAATGAATAGGGAAGAGGGAGCAGCAGCAATAGAAGCAATTCTGTTTACTATGGGAGAGTCGGTTGAGGTTGACAGACTTGCAAAGGCTCTTGATGAAAGCGAACGTGAGATAAGAGACCAGATTACCTGCCTGAAGGAAAAATATCAGAATCCGGATAGTGGAATCGGAATCATTGAAATGGAAAATGCAGTCCAATTGTGTACCAAGAAGGAAATGTACGATTATTTGATCAGAATTGCAAGTACACCGAAAAGAAATATTCTTACAGAAGCTTTACTGGAGACATTGTCAATCGTGGCATATAAACAGCCGGTGACAAAGCTCGAGGTGGAGAGGATCAGAGGTGTAAACAGTGATCATGCGGTAAATCGTCTTGTTGAGTTTGGCCTTGTAACAGAGCTGGGGAGGATGGATGCACCAGGACGGCCTCTTTTGTTTGGCACAACGCAGGAATTTCTGCGAAGTTTTGGCGTTCGTTCGCTGGAAGAACTTCCTTCGTTGGATGCAGTTAAGGTGGAAGAGTTTAAACAGGAAGCAGAAAAAGAAGCGGATGTAAAACTCGATATTTGATTAATTTATCTGAAATGTAGAATAATAGGGAATAATATGGCAAAAATCAGATGTTTTCAACAAAGGTTATGCTATATTATTCCCTTTGTTTGTGATATACTATATTCTGACTTAAGTTGCGGCAATATTTATGTATTTTTGGACTGTAGCTGAATATTGCAGCCCTAGATGGCAACACATATTTCATACGGAGGTTAAGGAAATGAGTAGTTCTTCACAAGCGAGTCAAAGAATCAATGCTTTACTCGATGAAAACAGTTTCGTTGAGATTGGTGCACTTGTAACTGCAAGAAGCACGGATTTTAATCTGAAACAGGTAGAAACCCCGTCCGATGGTGTAGTGACCGGATATGGAGTGATCGATGGGAACCTTGTATATGTATACAGCCAGGATGCAAGCGTCCTTGGAGGTTCTGTCGGAGAAATGCATGCAAAAAAAATTACCAGACTGTATGATCTTGCCCTGAAGACCGGTTCTCCGGTTATTGGTCTGATTGATTCCACAGGAATGAGATTACAGGAAGCAACAGATGCGTTGAATGCCTTCGGAGAAATTTATATGAAGCAGATTGAGGCATCTGGTGTAATTCCACAGATTACAGCGATTTTCGGATCGTGTGGAGGAGGACTTGCACTGATTCCTACACTGACTGATTTCACATTTATGGAGAAAGATAAAGCAAAATTGTTTGTAAATTCTCCAAATGCGCTGGAAGGCAACTTTGAAGACAAATGTGATACTGCGTCGTCTGTTTTTCAGGGTACAAAGGCTGGAATTATTGATAGTGCCACAGGTGAAAATGAAATCTATATGCAAATCAGGGAGCTTGTTTCCCTTCTTCCATCCAATAATGAAGATACAGATTCTTATGAAGAATGCACGGATGATTTGAACAGGACATGCGATGGCCTGGATAATATTGCAGCTGATACTGCAATGGCATTTCGTCAGATTTCTGATAATGGTGTATTTTTTGAAACAAAATGTAATTATGCAAAAGAAATGGTTACAGGTTTTATCAAGTTGAATGGCGCAACTGTAGGAGCACTTGGAAATCGTACAGTTGTTTATGATGAAAATGGTGGAGTTGCGGAAAAATTTGATGCGGTTCTGACAGCACATGGCTGTGAAAAAGCAGCAGAATTTGTTGCATTCTGTGATGCATTTGATATTCCGGTTCTTTCGCTTACGAATACAACAGGATATGCGGCAACAAAGTGCGAAGAAAGACACATTGCGCGCAATGCTGCAAAACTGGTATATGCTTTTGCAAATGCAACGATTCCCAAGGTAAACTTAATTACCGGGAAGGCACTTGGAAGCGCATATGTTGTTATGAACTCCAAGTCTGTCGGAGCAGATATTACAATATGTTGGCCGGATGCGGAAATCGGGACAATGGAAGCGGATATGGCTGCAAAAATCATCTGTGATGGCAAGGACGCAGATACTGTCGCTGCATGTGCACAAGAGTACACCAAGCTTCAGAACAGCGCACTCAGTGCTGCAAGAAGAGGCTATGTGGATGAAATTGTTGAACCTGCCGACACCAGAAAATATGTAATCGGTGCTTTTGAAATGCTCTTTACAAAGAGGGAAGAACGTCCTGCCAAGAAACACGGAACAGTCTAAGGAGGGAGCGCTCAAAATGAAGAGTAAATTACTGGTACTTGGTGCATCTGTGATGTGCCTGACCGGACTGACCGGTTGCAGTTCTGAGTTTGCAGTTGAAATGGAACATGCGGGACTGAACACGCTTTTGGGTATGGGAATGGCTTTTTTCGTACTGATCATTATTAGTCTTGTGATTTCATGCTTTCCATTGGTTCTCGGTGGACATAATAAAAAAGAAGTAAAGAAAACCGAAAAGATCACAACAGAGCAGGCAATCGATCATACCATAAGCCAGATTGAAGAACAGGAAGAAATGGCAGATGATGCTGAACTGGTAGCAGTTATTTCTGCTGCAATTGCAGCTTTTGAAGGCACATCACATACAGAAGGATTTCAAGTTCGTTCAATCAGAAAAGTGAATAAGAGAAACTGGAAGAAATAATCTGAAAGACATAGTATTGTAAAGAAAAATGAATATTCATTCATCAGGAGGATTTGGATCATGAAGAACTATACAATTACCGTAAATGGAAATGTATATGATGTTACAGTTGAAGAAGGCGCATCTGTCGGATCAGTAGCAGCACCGGCAGCACCCAAAGCACCGGTAGCTCCTAAAGCGCCTGCAGCTCCTGCAAAAAAGAGTACGGGTGCAGGAAGCATTCATGTTGAGGCTGGTGCAGCAGGCAAGGTACTTAAGATCAATGCCAGCGTTGGGCAGGCAGTAAAAGCAGGTGATGCAGTTGTTACGATTGAATCAATGAAGATGGAAATTCCTATGGTTGCACCCAAAGATGGAACAGTTGCAAGTATTGATGTTGCAGTAGGAGATTCAGTTGAAGCCGGACAGATTCTTGCAACATTAAACTGAAGGTTACATTTTATGGGAGGTCATTAAATGGATTACATTGCTAATACCCTGTCAAATCTTTGGCATCAGACAGCGTTTACAACAATGACACCGGGAAACTATGCAATGATCTGTGTTGCATTTCTTTTTCTGTATCTTGCTATTCGCTGGGATTTTGAACCATTATTGTTGGTACCAATTTCTTTTGGTATGCTGCTTGTTAATATTTATCCGGATATCATGCTCAGCATTGAAGATTCCTCTAACGGAGTAGGTGGTTTGCTTTATTATTTTTACATGCTTGATAAATGGGCAATACTTCCTTCCCTGATTTTTCTGGGAGTGGGAGCAATGACAGATTTTGGGCCGTTGATTGCTAATCCATCCAGTTTTTTGATGGGTGCAGCAGCACAGTTTGGTATCTTTTCAGCATATTTCCTTGCAATTGCAATGGGATTTAATGATCAGGAGGCAGCTGCCATTTCTATCATCGGCGGTGCGGATGGACCGACATCTATCTTCCTTGCGACCAAACTGAATCAGACTGCGATCCTTGGACCGATTGCGGTAGCGGCATATTCCTACATGTCGCTGGTTCCAATCATTCAGCCTCCTGTTATGAAACTGATGACGACCAAAAAGGAAAGAATGATTAAAATGGAACAGCTTCGTCCTGTTTCCAAGCTTGAAAGAATTCTTTTTCCGATTGTCGTTACGGTAGTTGTATGTATGATTTTGCCGACAACAGCACCGCTTGTAGGCATGCTGATGCTGGGAAATCTTTTCCGTGAAAGCGGAGTTGTCAGACAGCTTCAGGAGACAGCTTCCAACGCGATGATGTATATTGTTGTCATACTTCTTGGAACATCGGTAGGTGCAACCACGAGTGCGCAGGCATTTTTGAACACAACGACCATAAAGATTGTCGTACTTGGACTCATTGCTTTTATTGTAGGAACGGCAGGCGGTGTATTCCTTGGGAAAATTATGTGTCTTGTTACACATGGCAAGATTAATCCGCTTATCGGATCGGCTGGGGTATCGGCAGTACCGATGGCAGCGAGAGTATCACAGAAAGTTGGAGCTGAATATGATCCTACAAACTTCCTGCTGATGCATGCTATGGGGCCGAACGTTGCAGGCGTTGTTGGAACTGCGGTTGTCGCAGGTACCTTTATGGCAGTTTTTGGTGTATTTTGATTTGAATTTGAAATGTGATTTTTGGATTTGATTTGCAGAAAAGCTTATCAGATCATACATATGGAATGGAGGAAATTATGGCAGATATAGAGAAAAGACCTGTTGGCATCACTGAAACGGTTCTTCGTGATGCACATCAGTCATTAATTGCGACCAGAATGCCTACTGAAATTATGCTTCCGATCATTGATACAATGGATCAGGTTGGATATCATGCGGTAGAATGCTGGGGAGGTGCAACATTTGATGCGTCTCTTCGTTTCCTGAAAGAGGATCCATGGGAAAGACTGAGAAAGTTAAGAGCAGGATTTAAGCATACAAAACTGCAGATGCTGCTTCGTGGACAGAATATTTTAGGATACAAGAATTATCCGGACGATGTAGTGGAATACTTTGTACAGAAGTCAATTGCAAATGGTATTGATATTATTCGTATTTTTGATTGCCTGAATGATATGCGTAATCTTGAAACCTCTGTTAAAACCTGCAAAAAGGAAGGCGGGCATGCACAGGTAACACTGGTATACACATTGGGAGATGCCTATACGGAAGATTACTGGATGAATATCTGTAAAACCATTGAATCAATGGGTGCAGACTCAATCTGTATTAAGGATATGTCAGGACTGCTGCTTCCCTACGAAGCAGAGAGACTGGTTAAGGCAATGAAACGTGCTACATCACTTCCGATTGAACTTCATACGCATTACACGTCAGGGGTTGCCAGCATGACATATATGAAGGCGGTTGAAGCAGGTGCAGATATTATTGATACTGCAATTTCCCCGTTTTCAATGGGAACATCTCAGCCGGCAACAGAGGTTATGGTTGAAGCATTTAAGGGAACTCCTTATGATACAGGTCTTGATCAGCAGATTCTTGCAAAGATTGCAGATCATTTTAAACCATACAGAGAAGAGTGTCTCAAGAATGGTCTTATGGATGTAAAGATGCTTGGCGTTGATATTATGACATTGATGTATCAGGTTCCAGGCGGAATGCTTTCCAATATGGTTAAGCAGCTCAAAGAGCAGAATGCTTCTGATAAATATCAGGCTGTTCTGGAAGAAATTCCGAGAGTGCGTAAAGAATTCGGAGAACCGCCGCTCGTTACTCCTTCTTCACAGATTGTAGGAACACAGGCTGTTATGAACGTGCTGATGGGAGAAAGATATAAGGTTGCAACAGATCAGACCAAAGATCTTCTTTCAGGAAGATATGGCGAGACGGTTAAGCCGTTTGATGCAGAGGTACAGAAGAAGATTATCGGAGATCGTGATGTAATTACCTGCCGACCGGCGGATCTTCTGGAACCGGGACTTCCTAAATTTGAAGAAGAAGTTAAAGAATGGAAGCAGCAGGATGAAGATACACTTTCCTATGCTTTATTCCCACAGGTTGCTGTTGAATTCTTTAAATATCGTCTGGCGCAGCAAAAAAAAGTAGACCTTGAAAAAGCAGATACAAAGAATGGAGCATATCCGGCCTGAATAACTGCATGTAAATAGAAAATGCTAGAAATGGCCCTTGTAAGTTATGCTTGATTTTAACTTACGGGGCTATTTTTAGATATGTACGCTTTTTTTGATTGCAAACCATTGTTGTGGTAAACTGTTTTTATACTACTAACTCAAAATTATGAAGATTGGATGACTAATTCAATATGCAGGAATTCAGAAGACATCGAATTGAAAAGAGAAGTCTGATGGAACATCGGGGTGTTGAGCTTCGGAAGTCTGACAGAGGCCGGCAGGCGCTTGCCCTTGACGAAATCAATGGCTATCGGATAAGGCCTGGATATTACGAAATCTATGGTGCGACAGTGATGACGGATGGGATAAATTTCACTGTCTATTCGAATGGTGCAACAGGTATTTCGTTAATGCTATATCATCGTGGTGAAAAAAATCCCTATGTGATGATTCCTTTTCCTGAAAGCTATCGAATTGGAAAAGTCTTTTCCATGGTGGTATTCGGATTAAATATTGAAGATCTGGAATATTGTTATTCTGTCGATGGCCCATGGGATCCGGAACGTGGACTCTTATTTGATAAAAGTCATCCACTTCTTGATCCTTATGCAAAGGCAGTATCCGGACAGCGAATCTGGGGGCAGAATGCAAATCCAAATGGTGCCTACAGAGCAAGAGTTGTCAGGAACAATTTTGAATGGAATGCTATGCAGCAACTGCAAATTCCAATGAGTGATTCCATTATTTATGAAATGCATGTAAGAGGATTCACAAAAGACATCTCTTCTGGAGTAAAGTTTCCGGGAACCTTTGAAGGCGTTATAGAAAAAATAGCTTATCTCAAACACCTTGGAGTTACAGCAATTGAATTAATGCCTATTTTTGAATTTGATGAAACAAGAGATAAGCGGGAAGTAAAAGGAAGAACACTGCTTGATTACTGGGGATATAATACAGTCAGTTTTTTTGCTCCAAATACCGGATATGCCTCGACGGGTGAGTATAATTGTGAAGGCGTAGAACTTAAAACGCTTATTAAGGAACTTAAGGAAAGCGGAATAGAGGTAATTCTTGATGTTGTATTTAATCACACAGCAGAAGGAAATGAAGGCGGCTCTATTATTTCTTTTAAAGGATTTGACAACAACATTTATTATATGCTTACACCAGATGGAAAATATTACAATTTCAGCGGCTGTGGCAATACACTGAACTGTAATCATCCCATTGTACAGGAAATGATTGTACGTTGTCTCAGGTATTGGGTGGAAGAGTACAGAGTAGATGGATTCCGTTTTGATCTTGCCAGTATTCTCGGCAGAAATGAAGACGGTTCTCCTATGATGCGTCCGCCACTGATTCAGAGACTGGCCTATGACCCGATTTTACGTGATACAAAATTAATTGCTGAAGCGTGGGATGCAGGAGGAATGTATCAGGTTGGAAGTTTCCCTGCATGGAAAAGATGGGCAGAGTGGAACGGAAGGTACAGAGATGATATCAGAGCATATTTGAAAGGTGAATACTGGGCGGCACCAGATGCAGTAAAGAGAATTACGGGTTCATTGGATTTATATGGCGGGGAATATGTAGGCTACAATTCGTCTATCAATTTCCTGACTTGTCATGACGGATTTTCTCTTTACGATTTGTATGCATATAACAGCAAACACAATGAGGCAAACGGTTGGAATAATACAGATGGAAATGATGATAATCGCAGCTGGAATTGCGGTGTTGAAGGATATACCGATAATGAAAAAATTATGGAACTTCGTTTTAAAATGATGCGAAACGCCATTACGGTTCTGATGTGCAGCAGAGGTACGCCAATGATTCTGGCGGGTGATGAATTTGGTAATACGCAGTATGGTAATAACAATGCTTATTGCCAGGATAATCGGATTTCGTGGTTAGACTGGAGCCTGATTGAAAAAAATGGAAAATTTTATGATTTTTACAGGAATATGATACAGTTCAGAAGAAAACATCCTGCAATCAGAAAGGAACTTACAGAAGCAAGATGTGGGCTTCCTTTTGTAAGTTCAAATGTGGAAGATCCTCAAAATCAGAATATTACAAAAGATTCAAAAGTAATTTGCATATTATATGCCGGTTATTGTAAGGAAAAAGGGCATGATGATATTGTTTATATGGCAATCAATGTTTTTTGGGAAGATGTTCCGATAAAACTTCCATCCTTACCGGGAGGCGGATATTGGTCTATGAGCGTGAATACGGCTGCAGAAGACAGTAAGTATTTTTATAATCGTCCGCAACCATTAACACAGGAAAAATGGCTTCTTTGTGCCAGAAGTGTCAGCGTGTTCATAGGTTCATACGAAGAAGGATATTTGCAGTAAAAGAAAAGGAATGTAAGACGATGGGCATTCAGGAAAATGATAATTTGGAAACGCAGGCTGATTTGAGTGAAGAAGAAACGCTTTGTGCTGGTGGATTTCAGTTCCTTTCGAAAGAAGATGCTGAAAAAGCACGTATTGATGAGCGCAAATTGGAATATCTCGATAATCATGTGAATTGCAACAGTTTGTCAGGCGTACAGGCCGTTTACGAAAAAGCAATTGAAAACAGAATATTCAAATCTCCGATCGGTTGGGTATATTTGCAGAATTTGAGAAAACAGATGATTGCGCTTGGTGCTGAACCGGATTCCATTACACCGATCCCTGTTCTGGTTGCTTTTTCTCATGTACCCCAGCAGGATGATTATTTTCCAAAACAACGAATTCAGAGATTGCCGGAAAAGAAAAAGTTTCCCGCTTTACTTTTTTCACTGATCTGCAATGCTGTTCTTGTTGTACTTGTCATAGCAATGTTTTTTATAGCCGATACAGGTGAAGCGGATAATATATTGAATTATAAAAGAAATGTTACAAACAGATATGCGTCCTGGGATCAGGAAATTACGCAAAGAGAAAATGCTGTGCGTGAAAAAGAGAGAGAACTTGGTTTATCCAATGTGGAAGCAACAAACAATCCTGCGCAGATGAATTCTTCGATTGGAGATTCGAAGTAAAAGATGATCACATTTATGACATAATTCCGTTATATACTTGAAGCATACAATGGAAAGGGAATGGTACGATATATGGACAGACTCAAGATTCTTGTTGTAGATGATGAGAGCAGAATGAGAAAACTTGTGAGAGATTTTCTTGTAAAAAGCAATTTCGAGGTTTTGGAGGCGGAAGACGGCAGTCAGGCTGTTGATATTTTTTTTGCAGACAAAGATGTAGCGCTTATTATTCTGGATGTTATGATGCCTAAAATGGATGGTTGGGAAGTATGCAGAGAAATCCGGGCATATTCAAAGGTGCCGATTATTATGCTGACTGCTAAAGCAGATGAACGAGATGAGCTGCAGGGCTTTGATCTTGGTGTGGATGAATATATAGCCAAGCCATTTAGTCCAAAGATTCTGGTTGCACGTGTGGATGCGATTCTTCGCAGAACCAAACAGATTTCACAGGATGATATACTGGAAGCAGGAGGAATTATAATTAATAAAGCGGCACATAGCGTTACAATAGATGGAAAAATGATTGATTTAAGTTATAAAGAGTTTGAACTTCTGACATATTTTCTTGAAAATCGCGGAATAGCACTTTCAAGAGAAAATATCTTAAATAATGTATGGAATTATGATTATTTTGGAGATGCCAGAACAATAGACACCCATGTAAAAAAACTGCGCGGAAAAATGGGCGACAAAGGTGACATGATAAAAACAATCTGGGGAATGGGGTATAAATTTGAAGAGAACTGATCATGTCAAATACCCGTTAAGACACCAGTTCAGTTTGCTTTTTTTAGCACTGCTTGCAGGAATGATCGTGATTAGTCTGGTTTTGAACGATACTCTTTTAGAGCAGTATTATGTGCATAATAAAACAAAGGTTATGAATGCAGCTTATAAAAGTATTAATGATGCAGCAAACAGTGGTGATATTTCTTCTGAAGGGTTTGATATTGAACTTCGTAAAATATGTGAGAAATACAATATAGATGTGATTGTTCTTGATGCGGATTCTCAAACCGTTAAATCTTCTTCAAATGACAGTTCCTTTCTTGCAAAAAGGTTGTGGGATAATTTGTTGCAAATGGGTGCAGGAGCTTCTTCCGGTGAAGACACCCATGTGCTTCAGAAAACAGACCATTATACGCTTCAGCTTGGCACAGATGGAAGAACAGAAACCAAATATATGGAAGAATGGGGATTCCTTGATAATGGCAATATTTTTCTGATCAGAAGTGCATTGGATGGAATAAAGGACAGTGCGGAAATATCCAATCGTTTTATGACATATGTCGGTGTTTTAATTGCTTTTTTAGGAGGAATACTTTCTTTTGTAATTGCACGGAAAATAACGCGTCCGATTACAGAATTAACTGATATTTCAGAGAAAATGAAAAATCTGGATTTTGAGGCAAAATATCAGGATAAAGGGAAAAATGAACTGGATCTTCTTGGCAGAAATATTAATGAACTGTCTGAAACACTTGAAGTGACTATTTCTGAACTTAAAACGGCTAATAATGAATTGAAACAGGATATTGCGCATAAAAATAAAATAGATGAAATGAGAAAAGAGTTTCTTTCCAATGTATCACATGAGCTGAAGACTCCGATAGCTCTCATACAGGGGTATGCGGAGGGTTTACAGGCGGATGTTAATGATGATGCGGAAAGCAGAGATTTTTACTGTGAAGTTATTATTGATGAAGCCACCAAAATGAATGAGATGGTAAAAAAACTGCTTACATTGAATCAGATAGAATTTGGAAATGATGTTGTATCGATGGAAAGATTTGATATTGTTGATCTGATCAATAACTATCTTAAATCTGCTGAAATCCTCGCCAGACAAAAAAACGCCACTGTAAAAATGGATCAGTATGATCCGATTTTTGTATGGGCTGATGAGTTTAAAATTGAAGAAATAATTCAAAATTATTATAGTAATGCCATCAATCATCTGGAAGGTGAAAAAATTATTGAAATTCGACTCAGAAAGCAAAATAATACGGTGAGAGTCAGTGTATTCAATACTGGTTTACCAATTCCGGAAGACTGTATCGATCATATATGGGAAAAATTTTATAAGGTTGATAAAGCACGCACAAGAGAGTATGGCGGAAGTGGCGTTGGATTATCAATTGTTAAGGCAATTATGGACTCTATGCATCAGAAATATGGAGTACAGAATTATGATAATGGCGTAGAATTTTGGTTTGAACTGGAAACCAAATAAAGAAATAGAAATTCTCGGAATATTGAAATTCGTATGATATGATTCTGTCCTGAGATGGGAAAATGTGATATGATTGCTTTAGACAGAATGCAATTTGTCTAATATTTTTATACGCATAATATGAGGGTAAATATGAAACATAATGTATTAGGTATTTTGACATCGATTGTTTTGTTGACGACAATCACAGGTTGCGGCGCTTCATATCCGAATCTGACACAGGAGCAGTATGATCAAACGGTTGATTATGCTGCGGGATTGCTTATGAAATATTCCAATAACAACATTGACAGATTAACAGATGTTGCAGTTTCAACATCTGCAGATACATCAGAAGAATCGGTATCGGATTCTTCTGAGAATGGTTATTCATTGACAGATGCAGGAAACAATAGTAGTGCAGCAGTGTCGGTACAGGCAGATTCCATACAGAATAGTTCATCGACAGCATCTACAGATGCACAGGATAACCTGAACGATTCGCAGGATGAGACTGCCAAAATGTTGAATGGAATTTTATTGAAATATAATGGCTATTCTGTTATGAATGCATATCCGGCTGATGATGCACAGGGAGCGGTATCTGTTGATAAGGGAATGAAACTTCTTATTTTGAATTTTACGATTTCCAATCATACAACAAAGGAAATCAAACTTAATATGGCTAAAAAACAAGCCTCTTTTTTGATTTCTGTAAATGGCGAAAAGCAGGGATATACGATGGTAACAATGTTAGATAATGATTTAACTACCTATCAGGGTTCTGTTCCGGCAGGAAAGAGCACGGATCTTGTTTTGCTTTTGGATTTGCCGGAGAGCATAGCCAAGTCGGCCAATACACTTGGGATTACAATGAAAATTGATAACCAGACAAGTTCCTATATTCTTGAATGAATTTATACATGTAAGTCTGTATGAAAAGATGCCATTGCAGGCATCTTTTTTGTATTTAAAATATAAACTCAGGAGAAAGCTGAAAAGGTTGATTTTGCAAGGAACTGTCGGGTAAACATAACGATTTATTGAATTATAATACACATTATAAAAATATATGGAAAAAGATTGTAAAATTTGGTTGACAATCTACACCCTCAGTGATATATTTATATTCGTTGCTGATGCAGCACCGATAAAAACCTCGGAAAGCTCACCAGGAGCGGATTGACAAAGAACTTTAATCTTTAAAAGCACCTTGACAAATAAACAGTAATGCAACCCTGAAAAATTCCAAAAAGCAGATAAGATCTGCAGAGAATAATTCAGAACAACCAGCTTTCATACAACCAAGCCGGGCGTATGAGAGAAAAAGTAAAAAAACGGACAGAGTCAGCAAATGATTCTGGCCGGATCGAATAATAAACTGAGAGTTCGATCCTGGCTCAGGATGAACGCTGGCGGCGTGCCTAACACATGCAAGTCGAACGGAGTTATTGAATTGAGACCTTCGGGTGGATATATAATAACTTAGTGGCGGACGGGTGAGTAACGCGTGGGTAACCTGCCCTATACCGGGGGATAGCAGTTGGAAACGACTGATAATACCGCATAAGCGCACAGTATCGCATGATACAGTGTGAAAATTTCCGGAGGTATAGGATGGACCCGCGTCAGATTAGCCAGTTGGCAGGGTAACGGCCTACCAAAGCAACGATCTGTAGCCGGCCTGAGAGGGCGGACGGCCACATTGGGACTGAGACACGGCCCAAACTCCTACGGGAGGCAGCAGTGGGGGATATTGCACAATGGGGGAAACCCTGATGCAGCGACGCCGCGTGAGTGAAGAAGTATTTCGGTATGTAAAGCTCTATCAGCAGGGAAGAAAGACCCGCAAGGGGGATGACGGTACCTGAGTAAGAAGCCCCGGCTAACTACGTGCCAGCAGCCGCGGTAATACGTAGGGGGCAAGCGTTATCCGGATTTACTGGGTGTAAAGGGAGCGCAGACGGTTATGCAAGTCTGGAGTGAAACCCCACAGCTCAACTGTGGGCTTGCTTTGGAAACTGTGTAACTAGAGTACTGGAGAGGTAAGCGGAATTCCTAGTGTAGCGGTGAAATGCGTAGATATTAGGAGGAACACCGGTGGCGAAGGCGGCTTACTGGACAGCAACTGACGTTGAGGCTCGAAGGCGTGGGGAGCAAACAGGATTAGATACCCTGGTAGTCCACGCGGTAAACGATGAATACTAGGTGTTGGGGGACATAGTCCTTCAGTGCCGCAGCAAACGCAATAAGTATTCCACCTGGGGAGTACGTTCGCAAGAATGAAACTCAAAGGAATTGACGGGGACCCGCACAAGCGGTGGAGCATGTGGTTTAATTCGAAGCAACGCGAAGAACCTTACCAGATCTTGAGATCCAGATGAATGACGGGCAATGCCGTCAGCCCTTCGGGGCATCTGAGACAGGTGGTGCATGGTTGTCGTCAGCTCGTGTCGTGAGATGTTGGGTTAAGTCCCGCAACGAGCGCAACCCTTGTCCATAGTAGCCAGCAGTAAGATGGGCACTCTATGGAGACTGCCAGGGATAACCTGGAGGAAGGTGGGGATGACGTCAAATCATCATGCCCCTTATGATCTGGGCCACACACGTGCTACAATGTCGTAAACAAAGGGACGCAACCCCGCGAGGGCAAGCAAATCCCAAAAATAACGACCCAGTTCGGACTGCAGGCTGCAACCCGCCTGCACGAAGCTGGAATCGCTAGTAATCGCAGATCAGAATGCTGCGGTGAATACGTTCCCGGGTCTTGTACACACCGCCCGTCACACCATGGGAGTCGGAAATGCCCGAAGTCAGTGACCCAACCGTAAGGAGGGAGCTGCCGAAGGCAGGTCAGATAACTGGGGTGAAGTCGTAACAAGGTAGCCGTATCAGAAGGTGCGGCTGGATCACCTCCTTTCTAAGGAAAGAAACGAAAGCGGAATGAAGTAGGGGATTGCATTACTGTTTAGATGTCAAAAAGGCATCAGAAAGATTCTGGTGGCGATGCGCTTCGGGGAGACACCCGTTCCCATCCCGAACACGACGGTTAAGACCGGAGCGGCCGAAAGTACTATACTGGTAACGGTATGGGAGGATAGGTGGTCGCCAGATTTAAAAAAAAGAAAATGGGCTTATAGCTCAGCTGGTTAGAGCGCACGCCTGATAAGCGTGAGGTCGGTGGTTCGAGTCCACTTAAGCCCAGTTAAGTAATATAAGTTAAATATATTGTCCCAAATGGGGGTGTAGCTCAGCTGGGAGAGCACCTGCCTTGCAAGCAGGGGGTCAAGAGTTCGAATCTCTCCATCTCCATTCAGTTCGAAAGAACTGATATGAATATAATTTCATAAGTAAGCTGTAACAGCAGTTTACGAGGCCTTACCATAAGGCCTGTTCGTACCTTGAAAACCGAATACTGACTAGATTTATATCAGATAACTACGATATAAGACATCGAAAATATCCAGAAACAAACTTCTTAATAGAAGAGGAATAAAAGATTTTATCGATTGATCGCTCAAGAGATAGAATCAAACGAGACCTGTGAGAACAGGGATCAAGAGAACTGAGGTTATAGACCAGTTCCTATATAGAAGATAGATCAACGACTGAAGGCGTGTACCGAGACCGTTTACGGGCTCGTATATCAATTACCGGAGGGAATTGATATTGGTCAAGCTATATAGGGCGCAGGGCGGATGCCTTGGCACTAAGAGCCGATGAAAGACGTGATAAGCTGCGAAAAGCTGCGGGGAGTGGCAAATACACAATGATCCGCGGATATCTGAATGGGGCAACCCACCTGGAAAGACTCCAGGTACTGCATACTGAATAAATAGGTATGCAGAGGGAACCCGGTGAACTGAAACATCTAAGTAGCCGGAGGAAGAGAAAACAAAAGTGATTCCGCCAGTAGCGGCGAGCGAACGCGGAAGAGCCCAAACCATCGTGCTTGCATGATGGGGTTCGGACTGTATAATCGATCTTAATAGGGTAATAGAAAGGTCCTGGAAAGACCTGCCAGAGAGGGTGAAAGCCCCGTATATGAAACCCGACAAAGCGAGACAGGATCCAGAGTACCACGAGACACGAGAAACCTTGTGGGAATGCGCGGGGACCACCCCGTAAGGCTAAATACTACTTAGTGACCGATAGCGAATAGTACCGTGAGGGAAAGGTGAAAAGGACCCCGGGAGGGGAGTGAAAGAGAACCTGAAACCCTGTGCCTGCAAGCTGCGAAAGCACCATATGAGTGTAATCGCGTACTTTTTGTAGAACGGTCCGGCGAGTTATGTATGCGGGCAAGGTTAAGTATCAAAGATACGGCAGCCGCAGGGAAACCGAGTGTGAATAGTGCGACAGTCGGCATACATAGACCCGAAACCGGGTGATCTACCCATGGACAGAATGAAGCGGCCGTAAAAGGCTGTGGAGGTTCGAACACACATCCGTTGAAAAGGGTGGTGATGAGCTGTGGGTAGGGGAGAAATTCCAATCGAACCCGGAGATAGCTGGTTCTCCCCGAAATAGCTTTAGGGCTAGCCCTGTAGCATACCAGATGGAGGTAGAGCACTGAACATCCGAGGGGGCTTCACCGCTTACCAAAGATCATCAAACTTCGAATGCCATACTGGAAGAGCGCAGGAGTCAGACTGCACGAGATAAGTTGGGTAGTCAAAAGGGAAAGAGCCCAGATCCACAGCTAAGGTCCCAAAGTGCGTGTTAAGTGGAAAAGGATGTGGGATTTCATAGACAGCTAGGATGTTGGCTCAGAAGCAGCCACACATTCAAAGAGTGCGTAATAGCTCACTAGCCGAGAGGTCCTGCGCCGAAAATTACCGGGGCTGAAACACGACACCGAAGCTTGGGAATGTGTCATATCTACGGGTATGACAGATTGGTAGGGGAGCATTTTCACCAGCGTAGAAACTGTACCGATAAGGAGCAGCGGAGCGGTGAAAAGAGAGAATGCCGGAATGAGTAGCGAGAATGAGGTGAGAATCCTCATGGCCGAATATCCAAGGATTCCAGGGTAAAGCTGATCTGCCCTGGGGAAGTCGGGACCTAAGACGAGGCCTAACGGCGTAGTCGATGGACAGCAGGTTGATATTCCTGCACTGGATATGGACAGAACATGTGGGGACACAGGAAATAAGGGTGTGCCAGGAGAGAAGCCTGGTAGAAGCATGGCGCGTGATACGGGAGAAATGCCCGTAAAGGAGCGTGCTGTGTGACAAGGAGCGAAATTAAAGTAGCGAAGTACTCAGAGGGCCTGTCGAGAAAAGCCACTATATTAGAAGATCCATATCTACCCGTACCGTAAACCGACACAGGTGGATGGGGAGAGAATCCCAAGGCCGACGGGAGAAGCATTGTTAAGGAACTCGGCAAAATGTCCCCGTAACTTCGGGATAAGGGGAGCCTGCATCGAAGGATGCAGGCCGCAGAGAAGAGGTTCAAGCAACTGTTTAGCAAAAACACAGGTCTATGCGAAACCGAAAGGTGAGGTATATGGGCTGACGCCTGCCCGGTGCTGGAAGGTCAAGGGGAGTGCTCAGGAGCAATCCGAAGGTGCGAACTCAAGCCCCAGTAAACGGCGGCCGTAACTATAACGGTCCTAAGGTAGCGAAATTCCTTGTCGGGTAAGTTCCGACCCGCACGAAAGGCGTAATGATTTGAATACTGTCTCGGCAATGCACCCGGTGAAATTGAAGTACCAGTGAAGATGCTGGTTACCCGCGCCAGGACGGAAAGACCCCATGGAGCTTTACTCCAGCTTGATACTGGGATCCGGTATTGTATGTACAGGATAGGTGGGAGGCTAAGAGAATAGGACGTCAGTCTTATTGGAGCCGCTGTTGGGATACCACCCTTACCGTACTGGATTTCTAACCATGGATCGTGAAACCGGTCCGGGGACAATGTCTGGCGGGGAGTTTGACTGGGGCGGTCGCCTCCGAAAGAGTATCGGAGGCGCTCAAAGGTTCCTTCAGGATGGACGGAAACCATCCGGAGAGTGCAAAGGCATAAGGGAGCCTGACTGTGACACCGACAGGTGGAACAGGTACGAAAGTAGGACTTAGTGATCCGGTGGTATGAAAGTGGGATTGCCATCGCTCAACGGATAAAAGCTACCCTGGGGATAACAGGCTTATCACTCCCAAGAGTTCACATCGACGGAGTGGTTTGGCACCTCGATGTCGGCTCATCGCATCCTGGGGCTGTAGCAGGTCCCAAGGGTTGGGCTGTTCGCCCATTAAAGCGGTACGCGAGCTGGGTTCAGAACGTCGTGAGACAGTTCGGTCCCTATCCGGCGCGGGCGTAGGATATCTGAGAGGAGCTGTCCTTAGTACGAGAGGACCGGGATGGACAGACCGCTGGTGTATCTGCTGCACTGTCAAGTGCATAAGGCAGGGTAGCCACGTCTGGACGGGATAAACGCTGAAGGCATCTAAGCGTGAAGCCCCCCTCAAGATGAGATATCCCCTAGCAATAGGTAAGACCCCTTGGAGAGTACGAGGTTGATAGGCACAGTGTGTAAGTACCGTAAGGTATTCAGCTGATGTGTACTAATAGGTCGAGGGCTTGACCAAAATGGATAAAGATGGTATAGATCTGAAAGTCAGTATTCGGTTTTGAAGGTATGAATATTAAGGTAAAAGACTCTTGTTGTAGAGTCTTTTTTATTTTATATGTTTATTTGTTTGAAATTATGGTATACTATATTAAATTGGTACATTATTTTAGATCCTGTATTTAATATTCTGGTATATGATATTTGATGCATCAATTGCTCAATTATTTTCTTTACGAGGTGAAAAAAATGGAAACAAAGATATTGTTGGAAAATGGTACAAATGAGTTGGAAGTACTTGAGTTCAAGATTGATGAACATTGTTATGGTATTAATGTTGCAAAAATCAAAGAAATCATCACTTACCAAAATGTCACACCAGTTCCAAATGCACATCCTAGTATTGAGGGTATTTTTATGCCGCGAGATACAATGATTACTGCAATTGATCTTAGAAATTGTTTACAGAGAGGTACTTCAAAACCTGGTGGATTATTTATTGTTACAAATTTTAATAAACTTGATATTGCATTTCATGTTGATTCAGTTGTCGGTATTCATAGAGTATCCTGGGCTGATATTATCAAGCCAAATGCAACAATTTCAAAAACAGAAGAGAGTATTTCAACAGGAATAATAAAATTTGAAGACCGCTTGATTATTATTCTTGATTTTGAAAAAATTGTTTCGGATATTAATCCAAATACAGGATTAAATGTTGATGCACTTGCAGATATAGGACCAAGAACACGAAATGATATTCCTATTGTTCTGGCAGAGGATTCGCAACTTTTGAATAAATTGATTGTCGAATCACTTCATAAAGCCGGTTATGATAATGTACGCCATTTTGAAAATGGTAAACTTGCATATGATTTTATTACAGAGTGTAAAAATAAAAATCAACTTGATAATGTGAAATGTATTATAACTGATATTGAAAATGCCTATTATGGATGGACATAGACTGACAAAGCTTGTTAAGAGCGATGATGCTACAAAAGGTATTCCACTTGTTATATTCTCATCTCTCGTGAATGAAGAAATGAGAAGAAAGGGTGAGGCTTTAGGTGCTGATCGTCAGATGTCTAAGCCGGAAATTGGTAATCTTGTTTCAGTGATTGATGAACTTGTTCATATCAGTGGCAGCAAGAATTAAATTGTAATTGGAAACTCCCTTTGTAGATACGGTCGCTTTATAGATTAATGGCTGTGTATATAGAGGGAGTATTTTATTATTAAAGATTGGGAGTATTGGAATTATGTACGCACAATTGGCAAGCGCTGTTGAAAGTGCAGAGATGGTCTTGATTGGAATAGGTGAGGAATGGAAGTATAGTTTTGACACTATGTGGAAAGATTCATTATACGCGGGTATATTGGAAAAAGCTATTGATGAATATAAATGGATGATTCCATATCTTGAATATATATATATGCATGATCATATTACAGATTATGATAAAAGTGCATATGGTGAATTGTATAATCTGGTCAGGAATAAGAATTACTTTGTTATTTCAACTTGTTTAGATCGAAAAGCATATGAGTATGGATTCTCAATGGAAAAGTGTGTATTTCCATGCGGAAGTTATGAGTATTTGCAATCTATAAATAATAATAAAAATGAAATTGTGAAAGCCGTTGAATCCGATACATTTAATATTTTGATATCTGATTTACATATGCTTTTGAATGGAAAAAAGAAAATATGTGATATAAATAAGCCAATCCTGAATGGCGAGGAAATGATTTTCAATCAAAAACGTGTGGAATGGTTTGATGTGAATTATAATGAAACAGCATATCAGGATCAGTGGCAGATATATATGAATTGGATTGCAAAATCATTAAATCATGAAATGTTGATTTTAGAACTGGGAGTAGGTTTTGATTTTCCATCGGTTATTCGATGGCCATTTGAAAAAATTGCTTTGATAAATAAAAAGGCATATATGATACGTGTTCATGAGAAAATGTATCAGCTTACGGCAGATATAAAAGATAAAGCTATTTCGGTGCCAATTAATTCCGTATCTTATATTATGCAGGAGAAACATGAAGATGAAGTCAAAGAATGAAGAATATCTTGATGATTTATTAAAATCTGTTACACATAAAAAAGTGGTTCACAACAGTACCGTTTCATCAAATGAAAATCATACTATGAAGTCGGAATCAAGGAATCCTGAAGAGATATTAAGCGGTGATGATATGCTTTCTGATGATGAAAATGAAGATTTTAAGGCAATTAATGAATTATTGGCACAGGCTGATAACAATGAGATTATTGATGACAGTCTTGTACAGGTATTGGATTCTTTTTCTGCGGATGATGGAATAGCTGCACCTAAAATAAAAGTGGGTACTAACCCTGCTCTGTTTGATACCAGAGATGAAGAAGAACGTAAACTTGATGAAGCAATTGCAAATGCTGAACAGTTTTTTTCTGAAAAAACTAATAAAGATGTAGATGTAGTGCAGAAAGAATCTATGGCAGAAAATGATGCCGTTGAGAATACAATGCCTGATTTTTCAGAAGAAGTCAAGGATATTGGGGAAGGCCTTTTAAAGGAAGAGAAGGCAGAATGGATGTTGCCGGATAGCAAGGGAAATGGGTTAGAAACATTACTATCGAATCAATTTGATACGAATGAATATTCAGAAGATAAAGTGCAGCAAACTACGAATGTATTGAATAGTAAAATGCAGAGACAAAACATACAAGATTCAATAGAAGATTTAGAAAGCGACAGATCTTCTGAACTGAATTTTTTGAATGATGAATCTGAAAATATGTTAAATGATGCTGATATAAACCTTGATGATATGTTTGAACAGATGGATGCATTTAAAGAGCAGTCAGGACCAGAAAATCAGTATATTAGCGAGGAAATGCAAGAAAAGAATGCAAATTATGATTCTGAAGAGAAGGTAGTGGAATCATTAGATGAAAATAGTGATTTAGATAGTGATCTTGGAAAAGAAAAAAAACACTCTGATTTTGAAAAAAAAGAAAATATAAAAGCTGAGGATACTGATAACATTGCGGGGACAGATGAAGCATACACTACAGATAAAATGGATAACGCCGCAAGAACAGAAAGTGTAGAGGAAGCAGGTAATGTTGAGATAGCAGATGGCGTAGAAAATGCAGATAGTGCAAATCAAACTGAAGCAAGAGCAGAAAACACAGAAAACACAGAAAACACAGAAAACGCAGAAAACATAGAAAACGCAGAAAACATAGAAAACATAGAAAACATAGAAAACATAGAAAACATAGAAAACACAGAAAGCACAGAAAGCACAGAAAGAGCAGATAATGCAGAAAGAGAAGAGGATAGTGATATAATCGATAATATAGAAAAAGAAGTTGATACCAAAAAACTGGATGACATAGAAAAAATAGATAATACTGGGGAGATAAGTAATATTGGGGAAAATGGGAGTCAGGGTCTGCAATCAGAAGAAACAGATATTGCAGAGTTGGATGCGTTGATGAGCAGTTTGTCAGAGGACAATGTTGATCAATTGGATGATAAAGAAAATGTGAAATCAGACGCGTTAAAAGAAAATTCAGGAGAAAATGAAGATGATTTCTTTAATGGGTTAACTGAAGATGAAGCAGAAGAAAGTTTTTCAGAAAAAGATTCTGAAGAAAACCCTGAGATTGAAAATGATGAAGATAGTCTTGAAGAACAGTCATTGGAAGATGCACTTGCAGAGCATATTGATGTGGCAGAACTTGCAGATGAAAGTAGTGAAATTGATTCTGAGACAGAAAAAAAGCAGAAAAAAGCCGGAAGGAAAAAAGAAAGTAAGAAAGCAGACATTTCTGAAGGAAAAAAAGAAGGTATTTTTACAAAGTTTTTTCATTTACTTTTTGAGCCACTGGAACCTGAAGATGAGAAGACTTATGCAGAGAACAATGAGCTGGCAAGTCTGTCTGCCGAAAATCAACAAGTGTTGGATGAATTAGAAAATGAAAAGAAAGCAGAATTAGCTGAAGGAAAAAAGAAAAAGGATAAAGTTAAAAAAGAAAAAAAGGTAAAAGAAAAGAAACCTCCGAAACCTAAAAAAGAAAAGAAGGAAAAGCCGAAAAAGGAACCTAAGATTCCAAATCCTGAGGATTTGAGGCCTTTAAAGAAAATTCCTCCTAAGAAAATTATTATTTCTTTTGTTTTTGCAATAACATTTGGAGTGCTTTTGATGCTTCCTTCAATTGTTCTACCTGAGAAAACAGTGATCAGCGAGGCTGAGGTATGCTATGCACAAGGAGATTATCTGACTGCATATAAAAATCTTTACGGAAAAACGAATCTTTCAGAAATGGATCATGCAATTTATGAGAAAGCTCGTGCAATTGCAAGAATGCAGCATTTTTATAAATCATATGTTGCATATACCAGTATGAAAAAACCTGTTGAAGCATTAAATTCTTTGATGAAAGGCGTTAGTCTCTATCCTGAAATTCTAAAAGAAGCACAGGCAACCGGTGATAATGTTGTTGAAAATGAAGTAAATAAAGCATATGATAACATTAAATCGGCGCTGATGCAGACATATGGTATATCACCGGATCAGTCTGAAGAGATTCTTGCACTGCAAGATGATACAGAGTATACCATTCGCCTGCAGGAAATAGCAGGAGTACGCTGAGCGCACGAAATAATCAGGAGAATGCGGGACAGCGCACGCAACAACAAGAAGATGGTAGCAATCATTGATTATGATGCAGGAAACATTAAGAGTGTAGAAAAAGCATTTCAGTTTCTTGGAAAAGATGTATGTGTTACAAGCAATCCAAAAGAAATATATCAGGCAGATCACGTTGTGTTACCTGGAGTCGGATCATATGGTGATGCAATGTGTAAGCTAAAAGAATATGATCTGGCAGATGTAATTCGTGAAGTTACCATAAAAGAAATTCCTTTTTTGGGAATATGCCTGGGTATGCAACTCCTTTTTGATTACAGTGAGGAATCAAGCGGAGTCTGTGGCCTGGGCATTTTGCGTGGAAAAATCATACGGATTCCGGCGGACGAGGGACATAAAGTTCCGCAAATCGGATGGAACAATTTACAATATCCACATAAAGGTAGACTTTTTAAAAATATTTCAGAAAATTCATATGTTTATTTTGTACATTCATATTATCTTCATGCTGCTGATCCGCAGATTGTCAAAGCAACGACAGAGTATGGTGTATGTATTGATGCTTCAATAGAAGCGGGAAATGTATTTGCCTGTCAGTTTCATCCTGAAAAAAGTTCAGAAGTGGGCATGCAGATTCTTACAAATTTTCTGGAGGTATAGAGAATGCTGACAAAAAGAATTATTCCATGCTTGGATGTGAAAGACGGAAGGGTTGTAAAAGGAATCAATTTTGTGAACTTAAAAGATGCAGGAGATCCGGTATCTGTGGGAGAAGCATATTCGAAGGCAGGCGCAGATGAACTGGTTTTCCTTGATATAACAGCAACATCCGATGCCAGAAAAACAGTGGCAGATATGGTTCGTAAGGTTGCAGAAAGAGTATTCATTCCATTTACAGTTGGCGGAGGAATTCGTGCGGTGGAGGATTTCAGAGCGATGCTGCGTGAAGGTGCAGATAAATGTGCAATTAATTCTGCAGCTATTAATAATCCGGATCTGATATCAGAAGCTGCTGATAAATTTGGAAGTCAGTGCGTTGTTGTTGCAATTGATGCAAGAAAGAAAAAAGATGGAAGTGGATGGAATGTATATAAGAACGGAGGCCGTATTGATACAGAAATTGATGCAGAACGGTGGGCAATACAGGCAGAACGTCTGGGAGCAGGTGAAATTCTTCTGACCAGTATGGATTGTGATGGTACAAAATCCGGATACGATATTGAACTTACAAGAACAATTGCAGACAGTGTTGCAATCCCTGTGATAGCATCAGGAGGTGCGGGTACCTGTGTGCATTTTTATGAGGCTTTGATGCAGGGACATGCGGATGCAGCGCTTGCGGCATCTCTTTTTCATTATAAAGAGCTTGAAATCAGAGAAGTAAAAGAGTATCTGGCGGATAGAAATATACCGGTGAGACGCGGATAGATACATATATGATCGGGCATAGGGAGAAAAGAAAATGGCAATGATATCAAATGATTGGCTGGAAGCGGTTGGAGATGAATTTCACAAACCGTATTATTCCGGTTTGTACAGATTTATACAGGAGGAATACAGCACACATGTAGTTTATCCCCCGGCAGATGATATATTTAATGCATTTCATTTTACACCACTTAAAGATGTGAAAGTCCTTATTCTGGGGCAGGATCCATATCACGAGGAAGGGCAGGCACACGGACTTGCTTTTTCTGTTTTGACTGGACAAGATATACCACCTTCATTGGTCAATATATATCAGGAGCTTCATGATGATCTTGGATGCAGTATTCCGGATAATGGTTATTTAAAAAAATGGGCAGATCAGGGAGTTCTGTTGTTAAACACTGTATTGACTGTACGGGCACATCAGGCAAACTCACATCAGGGAAAAGGATGGGAAAAATTTACAGATGCAATTATTCAGGCTGTGAATGCACAGGACAGACCCATTGTATGTATGTTGTGGGGGAGACCTGCGCAAAGTAAAAAACCAATGCTGACAAATCCGAAACACTTAATTCTGGAGGCTCCACATCCCAGTCCATTATCAGCTTATCGAGGCTTTTTTGGTTGTAAACATTTCAGTCGATGTAATGATTATTTAGTTAATAATGGATTACAACCGATTGATTGGCAAATTGAAAATGTGAAATAAAAAAAGCTGTACTTTATCACGGAAAAGTAGTAACTTAATAAAGTGCGATAACCCGAAGGTTGGAGCAGGTCTATATAAAAATCAATATTGGCCGGAAATAGAAGGAGAATTTATGAAAAAACCATTTGTGACGAAGCAACAGATTGAAGAAATTGCAGAAAAATACCCGACGCCTTTTTATCTTTATGATGAAAAAGGGATTGTTGAGAATGTCAGAGCGTTGTACAAAGCTTTTTCATGGAATAAGGGGTTTAAAGAGTATTTTGCAGTAAAGGCAACTCCAAATCCTATATGATGGAATTGTTATTGAAGGAAGGCTGTGGATTTGACTGTTCATCTAATACAGAATTGATTCTTAGCAAAGCTGTAGGGGCATGTGGAAGTAAGATCATGTTTTCATCAAATGATACGCCTGCTGAAGAGTATTATTATGCAAATGAGATTGGTGCAATTATAAATCTGGATGATATAACGCATATTGATTTTCTGGAGAAAATAGTCGGGAAGCTTCCGGAAACATTGTCATGCAGATTTAATCCTGGCGGACTTTTTAAAATGAGTAACGGAATTATGGATAACCCAGGAGATTCCAAATATGGGATGACAGAAGAGCAGATCAGGGAAGCATTTATTTTGCTGCAGGAAAAAGGAGTAAAACATTTTGGATTACATGCTTTTCTTGCAAGTAATACAGTGACAAATGAGTATTATCCGATGCTTGCGGCTCAACTGTTTGAGCTTGCAGTAAGATTGCATAAAGAAACAGGTGCTGATATTCGGTTTATCAATTTGTCAGGTGGAGTCGGAATTCCCTATCAGCCGGATCAGGAAGGAAATGATATTGCGCAAATCGGGGCAGGTGTGAGAGAAAAGTTTGAACAGATTTTTACTCCTGCAGGAATGGAAGATATTGCAATTTATACGGAGCTTGGAAGGTTTATGCTGGGACCTTACGGTGCACTTGTGACAAAGGCAATTCATGAAAAGCATATATATAAAGAGTATATTGGAGTTGACGCATGTGCTGTTAATCTTATGAGACCGGCTATGTATGGTGCATATCATCATATTACAGTTATGGGAAAAGAAAATGAGCCTTGTGATCATCTCTATGATGTGACAGGATCGCTTTGTGAGAATAATGATAAATTTGCAATTGATCGTAAGCTTCCCAAAATAGAAATGGGTGATTATCTGTTCATTCATGATACCGGCGCGCATGGCTTTTCCATGGGTTATAATTATAATGGAAAGCTTTGGAGTTCAGAACTTCTGCTGAAAACGGACGGAAGTGTTGAAATGATACGGAGAGCAGAAACAGCAAGAGATTATTTTGCGACATTTGATTGTCTCCCGGTATATAAAGAGCTGAATCGTATAATGGAAAATAAAAAAATCTGATAAAGAAAAAAGAAAAGTTTTACTGTGAATATCTTGTTAATTGCAGGAGTTTGTAGTATGATATCGACAATGCATATTTGTATACAATTATCCAAACATGTCGGAGGAGTGTCATATGTCTTTATCTTTATCAAAAAAAGCGCAGGCGGTTAAGCCATCATCAACATTGGGAATTACAGCAAAAGTAAAAGAATTGAAAGCAGAGGGTGTAGATGTTGTCGGGTTTGGTGCCGGAGAGCCGGATTTCAATACACCTGAAAATATCTGTGATGCGGCAATTGCTGCGATAAAAGAGGGATTTACAAAATATACACCTGCTTCTGGTACCAATGAACTTAAAAAGGCTGTATGTAAAAAATTTGAAGAGTTTAACCGTCTTCATTATGAGCCTGCTCAGATTGTAATCAGCAATGGTGGAAAACATTCCCTTTCAAATATTTTTGATGCAATTTTAAATCAGGGAGATGAAGTGATCATTCCGGGACCATATTGGCTTAGTTACCCGGAGATGGTAAAACTTTCAGACGGCATTCCGGTGATTGTATATGGAACAAAGGAAAACGAGTATAAAGTAACCGCAGATCAGATTGAACAGGCAGTTACAGCAAAAACGAAAGCACTTGTTCTGAATTCACCCAATAATCCGACTGGTATGATTTATACAAGGGATGAACTGCAGAAAATAGCAGATCTGGCTGTAAAATATGATTTTTATGTAGTATCAGATGAAATGTATGAGTATTTAATTTATGGAGATGAAAAACATATCAGTATTGCATCTCTGGGAGAAGAAATATATAAAAGGACTTTGACCTGCAGCGGACTTTCAAAGAGTTATGCGATGACCGGCTGGAGAATCGGATATGTAGGAGCTCCTCTGCAGATTGCAAAGCTTATGGGAGCAATCCAGTCACATGCGACTTCCAATCCCAATTCTATTGCGCAAAAGGCAGCTTATGAAGCATTGACAGGACAACAGGAGACTGTTGCTGCCATGTGTGAGGAATTTAATAAACGCAGAATTTATATGTTTGAACGTCTTTCAAAAATGCCTCATATTCAGATTTTTGAACCACGTGGCGCATTTTATGCATTTGTAGATATTTCAGAGCTTCTGGAAATGAGTTATAAAGGGAATCCGGTGAGTGATGGACAGAATCTTGCGCAGATTTTACTAAGTGATTATCATGTGGCAGTTGTGCCTTGTGATGATTTTGGTTACCCGAATCATGTCAGACTGTCTTATGCGATCAGTCAGGAGCAGATTGAAAAGGGACTTGACAGGATAGAAAACTTTATTATTGATCTGAAATAATGTGGCAGAAGGAAAGCATGAAAAATGAGATCAGAGAATTTATTGAGTATCTGCATAATGTAAGACATACGGCAGAAAATACAGTTGCTTCTTACCAAAGAGATTTACAGCAACTGTATGATTATCTGACTGGAAGGGGAACTGCAAGCTGGAGTGAAGTGACAGAGGACATGCTTTCAGAGTATATCAGCATGCTTTCAGAACAGCATTTTGCTGCAGCAACTATTTCAAGGCATATTGCTTCTATAAAATCTTTTTTTCATTTTCTTATGGAAAATGGAGATGTGAAAGAAGATACTGCATATATTCTGAAAGCACCAAAAGTAGAAAAAAAGCTTCCGAGAGTACTTACACCCGCAGAAGTGGATTTGCTTTTAATGCAGCCGGATAATGATACGGCAAAAGGAAAACGGGACCATGCAATGCTGGAACTTTTGTATGCAACAGGGATGCGTGTTACGGAGTTAATTTCTTTGAAAGTGGATGATCTTGATTTTAGAATTAATTGTGTCATTTGTCATTATGGTAATAAAGAAAGAATAATACCTTTTGGGCAGAAAGCGAGAGAGGCTCTCCTGGGGTATCTGAAAGATGCACGTGATGGAATGCTGCAGGGAAGAAATGAAAATGTATTATTTCTGAATTGCGCAGATGGAAAATCCATGAGCAGACAGGGATTCTGGAAACTTTTAAAAGTATATGCACAAAAAGCAGAGATTAAAGCTGATATTACACCTTATACAGTAAGGCATACTTTCGCAGCACATCTTCTGGAAAATGGTGCAGATTTGAAATCTGTTCAGGAGATGCTTGGGCATGCTGATATTTCTACAACAGCGAGGTACGCAGGAAGCAGACATAATTATATCAGAGAGATATATGAAAGAGCCCAGATCCGCGGATAAAAATGAAACAAATAATGCCCCTGACAGTCACATTTTATGTAACTGTCAGGGGCATTTTAGTTCTTTTTTATGACAGATCAGCAATTTCATATAAAAGTTTTTCTGTGTCATTCCAGCTCAGACAGGGATCAGTAATTGATTTTCCATAGATTCCTTCCCCGATTTTCTGGCAGCCTTCTTCAATATAGCTTTCAATCATTACGCCTTTGACAAGATTATGTATTTTGGAGCTGTGATTTCTGCTATGAAGAACTTCCTTTACAATTCGTATCTGTTCACGGAATAATTTATTGGAATTACTGTGGTTGGCATCTACAATCACAGAAGGATTGATAATATCTCTTGCTTCATATAATGATGCAAGAAGATCAAGATCTTCATAATGATAGTTGGCAGTATTACGTCCATGCATATTTGTCGCACCGCGAAGTACACAGTGTGTGAGCGGATTTCCGTTAGTCTGTACTTCATAACCTCGATATACAAAAGAATGCGGATGTTGTGCGGCATAAACGGAGTTCAGCATAACAGTAAGATTTCCACTCGTAGGATTTTTCATTCCTGCAGGAACATCAAAACCACTGGCGGTCATACGGTGCTGTTGATCTTCTACAGAGCGGGCGCCGATTGCAACATAGGATAAAATATCGGATACATATCCCCAATTATCGGGGTATAGCATTTCATCAGCCGCAGTGAGACCGGAAACCTCAATTGCATGAATCTGCATATGGCGCATGGCAATCAGACCCGCATGAAAATCAGTTTTCCCCTCCGGGTCAGGCTGTGAGGTGATTCCCTTATATCCTTCCCCGGTTGTTCTTGGCTTATTGGTGTAAATTCTCGGAATCAGGATCAGACGATCTTTGACCTGATCATTCATTTCTGCAAGTCTTGTAACGTAATCACAGACGGAATCTTCGTTATCTGCAGAACATGGACCCACAATTACAATAAATTTATCACTTTTTCCGGTAAAAACATCTGAAATTTCCTGATCCCGGCTTCTTTTTATTGCAGCAAGTTTAGGTGCAAGTGGAAACTCTCGTATAATTTCATCAGGGGTTGGAAGTTGTTGTATATATTTGAATGACATGGTTTTCCTCCTGGAATAATCTGCGCAAATTCAGCAGATTTGTTGTGGCATGGTGTGTTTATGATTGGGTCAGAAAGCTTTTTATGCCTTTTGACATTATACCATGCTTTTCATATTAAGAAAGACTGTGATTTTGTCATTATATTACAGAAAAAGTAACAGCCGGCTGGTCTTTTCAAGATTAATTATGGTATGGTATTCTTCGTCGGAAAGTGAAAAGAGAGAAGCTATCCTGCGATCAATATCATTATATAAGGCAAGCCGTTGATTTGTGTTTGATGAGGCTGAGAGTTGTATTGTCAGTTCTGCGATTTTATTTTGAAGCGGAATATCGCAACATGGAATTGGAAGCTGTTCAATCGCAGAACGCAGAACTTTGACACTATGGAATGTCCTGCTGTAATAAAACTGCATAATGCGGGAATTAAGTACTGCCATGATGTATCGCATTCTGATTCCCGGAAGATGCGGAATCAGAATGTTGCAACTATTCAAAGAAAGCAGTTGTTGATTATCATATGCAAAAATGAGTTCACTGGAAATAAAACGATAAAAAAGCTTTTCGGCAGCGCGATAAAATTTTTCAGGTGCTGTCTGTTGAAAAATGGCAGCATTATAAGAAATATAAGCCTGGGGTGGCGTAATACCATATCGAAAGATATTACTTCCCCGTAAAATCGGTTCATTTTCATCTTTCTTTTCGGAACAGATCAACTGATCATTTGAACCGGTAACAATTCCCATTGCAAAATCAGCATTATGTAAAAGATTCAAAATATGAGGATTTGATTTCATCTTTTCAACAATCTCATATGCATAATTATCACAAAGAAGATGAAAATTCTCCGGTGTCGGATTATGATCTACTGAAATGGAGAAATTCTGTCCCGGAAGCTGCACCATTATGGGAGAAGGAGATTGTATTTGTATCCGGTTCTGCACTTCAAGAATGATGCAGGGGCACTGTACTCCTTTAAAAGCATCACCCAGATATGCAAGAAACCGGAAAAAGGTTTTGTCATATATAAGTTGTCTGCAGGGTAAATGCTTTTTTACCTGCAAAAGCGTTTCCGGAAGTACAAAAGAAAGAATTCCGTTTGGCTTAAGATGTAAAAGCGATTGTTCAATAAAAAGAGCGTAGGATTCCGGATGTGCATTCCGGGCACACTGGTATTGTGTTCGCAAAGCAGTAAGTTCCACAGAAGAGAAATCACTGCCCCAGGGAGGATTGCCGATAATAAAGTCATAAAGTGGTATTTTCTGAGAAATAGAATTTGAACATGACTCGAAAGGGGAAAAATCGTGCACAAGCCAGTTCATGACTTTCAAATTATTACAGATCGTCTGCACTTCAGAATCATTCTTTACTGAAAAATGCATGGCAAGATTAATTCGCGCAATGGAAATGGCAATTGCATCAATATCACATCCATAAATATTCGCAAGATGAAAAGCAGAAGGCAGATGAAGCAAAAAACCTCCGGTGCCGCAACTGGGATCCAGTAAGGTAACAGAAGAATTACAGGAACTGACAGGAAGATGATCTATCAGTTTGTGAATGACGGAAAACGGGGTGTAGTATGCACCGAAAGCCTTTCTGTTACCAATATTATGAAGAGATGTATACAGCAGACCTAAGGTGTCTTCACCGCGCATGTAATGATAAACAGGAGGTTCCACGTTTGGAAAATCCTGCTGATACATAGAACGTATCAGGGAAGTGATTTCCGAGGATTTCAGATGCACCGGAATAAGATAATCTATCAGAATATGAGCGGAAATTCCTGCATCTGTCATCAATTGCAGAGCACAATCACACAACAATAACTGAAGCTGATCCGAAGTGAGTTTGGCAGGTAAATTCTGCAGAAGTTTATTGACGGTATCATAACAGGAACAATCAGAAACGGGATAAGAAGCATCGGTGCCGTTTCCGGAAATATATTTCTTATTCCTGCGGGATTTCAGAACCAGAGAAGTACCGTTTTGGAGAGAATTTTTTAACAAATCAACAGTAGAAGAGGAAAAAAGCGGAAAGATGGAATCAGAAGCTGATTGTGGGACCAGTTTACCAAGACGAACCCAGTTTCTGCCGGTAGCAGTAGAAATACACAGTATCTTACATACTTCAGAAAGAGTCAGTAAGGTTTCCATACCAGTTTACCATTCCAACTTATCCGCATCCTTGATTTTGACGCGTTTCCCATTCAAATTCATATATCCGTCTTCCAATTCTGTATGAACGATATATTGAGCCGGGTGCTCGGTATCTCCATGTTGAATATTCTTTTTAGGATCAGCGAATTTGGGAGCCACGGGGATTTTGGGCTCTCTGGATGTATTAACAGGCGCGGAAGTCTCCGGCAGCTGCTTTCTGCGTTTTGTAAAAAATATAGCTGCAATAAAAATAGCTACAATAATAATATCTGCCATATGAAAACCTCCAATAAATTCGTGTATTGTCATTCCATTATATCAAATGAGAGACCCGGATACAAATATCATTTTGGTCAGGAGTGTGTTGTGGTACAATCAGATTCAGGTGAAAATTCACCTGAGTCTGATTGAGATTGTTGCAAAGAATAAATGGAAATGAGGTTTATATATGAGAGACTTGGATTATTTGAAACTTCTGGGAAGAGAATTTCCAAATGCGAGAAAAGCAAGTGCAGAGATCATTAATCTCAGGGCAATTTGCGGACTCCCCAAAGGCACGGAATATTTTTTTTCCGATCTGCATGGTGAGTATAGAAGCTTTATTCATTTACTGAAGAGTTCATCCGGAATTATCCGCGCTAAAATTGAAGAAACCTTCGGCAATATGATGTCGGAACAGGAGCAGCTCGAGCTTGCCAATCTGATATATTATCCGGATCGTATTCTGACAGAATGCAGGCATGATGATAAGGATACGAGCGAGTGGCAGCGGATCACAATCAATCGACTTGTTCGAATCTGCCGTGTTGTTGGATCCAAATATACACGATATAAGGTACGCAGTAAAATACCTGCAGATTTTGCCAATGCGATAGATGAATTGCTACATCTGGATGGGAATGATCCGGATAAAAAGGTGTACTACCAGGAAATTCTGAATGCAATTGTAGATATTGGTGTAGGAGATGACTTTATTGTGGCACTCAGTGAATTGATTCAGAATCTGACGATTGATTCGTTACATATAATCGGAGATATTTTTGACAGAGGTCCGCGTGCAGATATTATTATGAAAGAGCTGATGGATTTTCATGATGTGGATATTCAATGGGGAAATCATGATATCAGCTGGATGGGGGCAGCATCCGGCAATACGGCCTGCATTGCCAATGTGTTAAGGATAGCAACATCTTACAATTCCTTTGATGTTCTTGAAGATGGATATGGCATTAATCTGAGGCCACTTAGCATGTATGCGGCAGAAGTTTATGCGGATGACCCGTGTACGTGTTTCAAACCGCATCTTCTGGATGAAAATTTCTATGATTCTGTAAATCCCGAACTTGCTGCAAAGATGTGTAAGGCAATCACAATCATTCAGCTCAAACTGGAAGGAAAACTGATCATGGCGCATCCGGAATATGAGCTGGAAGACCGGCTGCTTCTGGATAAGATAAATTATGATGCCGGTACAGTCAGAATTGGAGAAAAGGATTATCCGTTAAAAGATCATTTTTTTCCTTCTGTTGATCCGGCGCATCCTTATGAATTGACAGAAAGAGAACAGAAGCTTGTGAATACACTCAGACTCAGTTTTGTTCATTCTCAGATACTGAACGAGCATATGCGTTTCATATATTCACATGGAGCAATGTATAAAATCTGTAATGGGAATCTGTTATATCATGGATGTATTCCGATGAATCCGGATGGCAGTTTTATGGAGATCAAAACACCGGAAGGTGTTTTCAGTGCAAGATCACTTATGGATTATATAGGAAAGAAAGCTGTTGATGCATATTTTCTGGATGAAAAGGAACACCCTGCTGAAAAACAGAATGCAAGTGATCTGATGTGGTATTTATGGTGCGGGCCTAAATCTCCTTTATTTGGAAAGGATAAAATCACAACTTTTGAAAACTGTTTTGTGGATGAGCCTGTACTTTGTGTAGAAAAATATAATCCTTATTACAGTTTTTCAAGAGAAGAGACATATGTAGACCGGATATTGGAGGAATTTGGGCTTGGAACAGAGGGAGCACACATTATAAACGGACACGTTCCTGTAAAAGTTAAAAAAGGAGAAAATCCCGTTAAGGCAAACGGAAAATTATTTATTATTGATGGAGGGCTTTCAAAAGCATATCATGCAAAAACCGGAATTGCAGGATACACTTTGATATACAATTCACATCATCTTGCACTTGCGGCGCATCGTCCGTATCAGCCTGGAAAAGAAAATACGCCGGAGATTGAAATTGTTGAAAGAATGCGGGAGCGTGTTCGAATGAAGGATACGGATCTGGGAATCAGTCTTCTGAACAGAATAGAGGATTTGCAGGAATTATTGGCAGCTTATCGGGGAGGAATGATCAAGGAAACAGATTAATAAGAACGTATGTTTGCAATAAAACCTGAAACGTGCTACCATAAAGACAGAAAAATTTCATTATGCTGAGATGAATGTGTAATGATAATGGGGAGGTACGTGCAGTAGATGGAAAAAAGTAATGCAGAAGAGTTGACAGGTTGCGATAAGCAGTCTTTTCTGATGATTATGAAGAACGCGGGATATGAGGCTGAAATGGATGGAAGTGGTATTCCAATGGTCGTATGTAGAACGATAACGGATATGAATGCTGTAATCCCGGCAATACGAAAACTCGTAAAAAATAATAAATATAAAGGTAGTTTTGGTGTACGCGGACCAAGAAAAACGGATATTGGAAATATTTCAGAAAAATTGCAGAAGGAAAAAGAAGCAGGGTGATTTCACACTCTTTTCGAAATACAGTCACAGAGTTTTCACATGATTTTTTTAGCATGGTATGTATCAAAAGGAAAACCGGGTATGTGGGTGAAGTGCATGGATGCGAAAAAATGTGACTGACGAGGAGAAATGAAATGACAGAAAAGAACAGCAGAAAAAGAAGCAAAGTGAAGGCAGTTATTCTGGCGGCAGCGCTCAGTGTAAGTATGATGTTCGCAGTGACGGCATGTGGTTCATCAACAGATACGAATACACAGCAGGCAGCAAGTGTACAGCAGGAGTCAAGCATGCCTGATACAACAATTGCAGCGACACAGAGCACTACAACCGCTTCGGCGGATGCTTCCAGCGAGACGGCAGATGGAACATATGTCGGTAAGATAACATCCATTTCAGATACTTCCATAACAGTTTCCGTTATGGGACAGGGCATGCAGGGAGGACCAGGAGCAGGAAACTCAGGACAGGCACCGGATGCATCCCAGCCATCAGATAAAGCGCCAGATGGCGGTTCCGGAATGCAGCCAGGTGGAGATGGAAAAGGTGGTCCGAAAGATGGTGCAGGCAAGGGAGCTTCTGATCAAAAACCTGGAGATGGTGCAGGGCAGGGAGAATCCGGAATGCAGCCTGGTAACGGAGGTTCCATGGAAGCTCCGCAGGGAGAGGAAATGACTTTCACGGTAACGGCAGATCAGGTTTCAGGGCTTGCATCCGGCGATATGGTTACCGTAACAGTTGCAAACGGAACGGTTTCGTCTGTTGAAAAGGCACAGGCACCAGAACCCGCAGCAGATGCTTCTGCAAGTGAGTAATAAAGTTTTTTACAGTAGTATGTATATGCCACCGGCTTTTACGCCGGTGGTTTTTTGTGGTATTATAGACCGATATATGGAATACTGGTATAAGGACAGGAAAGAAGGTACCGGAAGGATGAAAAAGGAACTGCTTCAGAATCAGAATAACTGGTATAAGGGAAATCTGCATATGCATACAACACGCTCTGATGGCAAAGTAACACCTGAAGAAGCGAAAAAAATATATTATCAGGCGGGGTATGATTTTATTGCTTTGACAGATCATAGAAGACCAGGCATGGAAGAACAATATAATGGGATGCTGTTGCTTCCGGGAGTTGAGTGGGATACGGGGAATGCCCAGGATATACCAGTATATCATATCATCGGGGTAGGAATGAACAGAAGCATGAATTTGTCATATGAAGAAGGATTGCCCAAACCACAGAAAATGATAGATGAAATTACTGCTGCGGGTGGGATAGCGATACTGGCGCATCCACACTGGTCACTGATGAATCCGGATGAGATGAGACAGTTGTATGGTTTATCAGGCGCGGAAATATATAATTCGGTTTCAGGAGTACCATTTAATCCAAGAAGAGCAGATTCATCTCTCTATTTTGATTTATGGGCAGGCGCGGGAATGATGATTCCTGCAATGGCAGCAGATGATGCACATTACTATGCAGGAGATCAGACCAGATCATACATTATGGTCAATGCACCGCAGTGTTCCAGAAACAGTCTGGTAGATGCAATCCGTAAAGGTGATTTCTATGCAAGCCAGGGTCCTGAGATATACAGTATTACAAGAGATGAGGATACCATTCATGTATCTTGCTCACAGGATGTAAAAACAATAATTTTTAACAGCCATATGCCATGGGCCGAGAATCGTGTGCAACAGATCAGTAATGGAGAAGCAGCATACAGATATAGTAAGGGAGATCAATATATCAGAATTGAATTGATTGATGCAGAAGGAAAAATGGCCTGGAGTTCACCTTATTTGGTTGATTAACAGATGGATAAAAAAATATGTTCAACATAAAATCTTTGTGCTATGATATTTATGTTGTAAAAAGTTATCCAGGGAGTATAGCTCAGCCGGGAGAGCGTTCGCCTCACACGCGAGAGGTCACGGGTTCGAGCCCCGTTGCGCCCACACGAAAAGTGCCTATTTTAGGCACTTTTTTATTACAATAAAAGAAACTTTTTTGTATCGGAAACACATTTTTTCAATATACGGAAGACAGGTGTTTGATGTATAATGAAAAGGTAACAAAAATGCCTGTTACAATATAGGAATGGCAGTGCAAAATCATCAGCTTATGCTGGATTACAGGAGTGTGATTTATATTGTGTATAATCCGTAGAAATCTTGATTTGGTAGAATCACGAATACAGGCAGCATGCGTGAAAAGTGGAAGAAATCGCGATGAAGTTACTTTGATTGCCGTCAGTAAAACCAAGCCGGTTTCAGATATTCGTGAAGCCATGAAGTGTGGTATTACGGTATTTGGTGAGAATAAGGTGCAGGAACTGCGGGATAAAACCGCTGAAATTACCGAGCCGCTCCATTGGCATATGATCGGACATTTACAGGCCAATAAAGTGAAATATCTGCCGGGAAAAACAGATCTGATTCATTCATTGGATAATCTGAAGCTGGCAGCAGAGATTGAAAAACAGGCTGAAAAAAATGATATGGTCATGGATGTTCTCTGCGAAGTCAATATGGCAGGGGAGGACACAAAGTTTGGGCTGGCACCGGAACAGGTGGAAGATTTCCTGAACAGAGTATCGGATATGCAACATATGCGGGTTAAAGGGCTGATGACGATTGCACCATATACAGAAGATCCGGAATCAAACAGAATATATTTCAGAAAACTCAAAGAGCTTATGATCCGAATGAATGACAGGAAGATATTATCAGAATCTATGGATACGCTTTCCATGGGAATGACAGGGGATTATGAAACAGCAATTGAAGAAGGAGCTACTTTTGTAAGGGTTGGAACCGGAATTTTCGGGGCACGAAGTTACAACATATAGACAATATACAGATCGTAAAATGCAGTCTGACAGACAACTTGGGACGGAACAAAATCGGGGATAGAAAACTTATGGTCAGAAAACATTTTAACTTTTACGGAATCGTGCAGGGAGTAGGTTTTCGCTACAGAGCAGTGCAGGCAGCACAGATGCTTGGACTGACAGGCTGCATCAGCAATGAGTCCGATGGCAGTGTTTCAATGGAAGTGCAGGGAGATTCGGACAGCATTGATCGGATGACAGAAATTTTGCAGCAGGGAACATATATAGAAATTGATCGGATCGAGGTCAGTGTATTATCGCCTCAAGAGCATGAAACAGGATTTCATGTTTTGGATTACTGAAGACTTCGAGAGGATAAAAAATGCAGCAGGAAACCATTGATATTATTCGTAGTGTTTTTGAAGGCTTTGCTGAAACATCTGATAACAGTTATATGTTTATATGCGATTTGAACAGACGTTTTTCCAGATGGTCAAAGAATGCGGAAGCATACTTTGGACTTCCCTGCGAAAACATGCAGGATGCAGAAGCAAAATGGGAAGAACGGATACACCCGGATGACCGCAGAATCTATTATGACGGGATTGAGAAACTCAAAAAGGGTACATCGGATTTTCATGAAGCGGAATACAGAGTATTAAACAAAAGCAACCGATATGTTGTATGCAGCTGTAAAGGAAAAATCATTCGAAATGAGCTGGGAGAGCGGATAATCTTTCTTGGAACGATTTATAATCATTCGATTGGAGATACACTGGATTCTGTAACCGGATTATTAAGCATGCGGAGATTTCTTGAGATACTGGAACAGTTCAGATGCAAAGGGGAAAAATATATTGTTTTGCTGATCGGACTACAGAATTTTCTTCAGATTAATAATTTATATGGTCTCAATTTTGGAAACAGTATTCTTGAGAAAATCGCACAGCTGTTATTGCAATACAAAGACAGAGGTGTTGTTTTCAGAACAGAGGGAACAAAATTCGCTATCGCTTCTACGAAATTGACATTGGAAGAAATGAAACAGATTTACAGTGAAATCCAGAATGTCCTCAAATATGATCTGGAAGTTGCAGAAGTACATATATCTCTTGAAACCGGAGCAGGAATTGTAATTGCAGATGATAGGGAGATCAACGTGCAGGCTATTTATACCTGCGCAAGGTATGCACTGGACCATTCCAAGAAGCAGGAACATGGAAATCCGGTAGTGTTGCAAAATGATTATCTGCACGATAATCGTCGGGGAATCAAAAAAGTAAATGTTGTCCGCAGTTGTATTACACAGGGATTTCGTGGATTTTATCTGTGTTATCAGCCGCTTGTATCAGTAAAAAGCGGAAAAATGACCGGAATGGAAGCACTTCTTAGGTGGAAAGGAGATCCATACGGAAATGTTTCTCCGAACGAATTTATTCCGTGGCTGGAAAAAGATCCGATTTTCTATGATCTTGGGAATTGGATTCTTAGGCAGGCGATGATAGAAGGAAAAAGAGTGCAAAAGGATTTTCCGAAATTCCAGATGCATGTTAATCTTGCCTACACACAGCTTGAAAGAGAAGAATTTCGAACAGATCTGCTTAACATAATTGAAGAAACCGGCTTTCCACCTGAAAATCTGTGTCTGGAACTGACGGAAAGATGCAGACTGCTCAAAATGGAACAGCTGCGGGATGTAATGATTTTTTTTAAAACACATGGGATGCAGATTGCATTGGATGATTTCGGAATCGGTTTTTCATCTTTGAATCTGCTCAGGGAGTTTCCGGTTGATTGTATCAAGATTGACAGAAGCTTTGTCACAGATATTACAGAAGACATTTCATATCAATATCTTGTGCAGGCAGTTACAGAATGTGCGCACAATTTACATGTGAATGTTTGTGTTGAGGGAATTGAAGATGAACGGCTGTTTGATTTTATCAGTACGAATTTCGATATAACAACTTTACAGGGATACTATTTTTTCGTACCTGTTCCGATAGAGGAATATGTGAAACTTTCTATATATCATAAATGATTTGATCATCATATCTTTATAAGCATGATTCATGCATTACAAAGAAGAGAGCAACCATATGTATATGAGAAAGGGATAAAATGATGGCAGAGAAGTTACAGAAAGAGATTACACTCGAAGATCTGAATTTATTAATAGACACGGGACATATCTACCGTTTTCGTTTTGCACTTAACCGGGAAGTGTATATTATCAGTAACCATAAGCCGACCAGGGTTATGGTTACTGATATGTCAGTGAAACAAATTCAACTGAACGGGCAGTGGTATACAGAAGAAGAAATTAAAAGGATAGGAGGAGTATTTGATTCTGAGTTTGCAGCGCTCCGTTCCATTACAGAAAACTGAGATTAATGTTTGTCAGAAGTAATCTTTCCATTTGCAATCGTATCTTCCACCCACAGCCTGAGTGATTCTACAGAGAGAGAGATTTTGCTCAGCTGTTCCTGAATTTTTTGGAAATCAGTCATTTCATCTTTACCTATTTTGCCATCTGCTGTAATTTCAATCAGACGATCGCGGTGTTTATCTATGGTGTTCAGAGAAGCAAGCATTTCCAGAACAATCTGTGAAAGATCTTTTGGCTGAATTTCAGGAACATATTCACGACCGATCGGACATTCATGGGAACAGAAATAGTTACACAGATTCGGTTTTTTATATGCATCCGCCATAACCATAACCTCATCCGGATGTGCAAGTGATTTCTCACTTTCTATTTTTTCAATGCGGTCGGCAGAGATACATCCCATCCGTTCGCTTGCAGCTTCTCTTGTGAGTTCCAGTTCCTCACGGCTGAGCTGATAGATGTTTTTATCTTTTTTGATTGATTTTTTTCCCAAAGTAATATCCTCCCTATGGACAACTGCAAATGCAGGCGTTTGAACTATCGTTATTATATACGCTGCCATGCGTTTAGGCAATGCATTGGATAATATATGCATTGCTTGAAAAATAAAAGACAGGAGAAATGTGACATGAAAACAGCAATTGTATATTATTCCAAACATCATGGAAACACCAGGAAGTTATTGGATGCGATTACCAGAGATCATGAGGTAACGTTGATCAATGCAGCTGAAAAGGAAGCAGAAAGAGATTTGTCTGCGTACGACAGAATTGGATTTGCCTCTGGAATATATTACTCTTCCTTTGCAAAACCATTATTGAAATACGCGAAGGAAAATTTGCCAAAAGGACGGAAAACATTTCTGATTTATACCTGCGGTTCCAAAAAGAACAGCAGGAAGTATACGCAGGAGATTCATCAGATTATTATCGAAAAGGGAAGTGGACTTTTTGGAAGTTACGGATGCTACGGGCATGATTCCTTTGGACCACTCAAACTGGTTGGCGGAATCAGAAAGCATCATCCCGATCAGAATGAAATAGATGGAGCAATCAAATTCTATAACGGGTTGTCTAAAAAAGACTTGAAATAAAATGTATCAGCAATCCGCTTATTATGAGAGCAGAAAGTATTGCAAGCGCAAAACGGAAATCCATTCTTCCCATGTTAACTCCTTTTTGTTGCTGTGTTTTTGGCTATTATAGCATGTTTTTTGGGCGTATTGCGTAAATGAAAAAGAAATTCTATCTGATGGAGATAATAATAATATGATTATTCATGTATGGGAAAAGGCAACACAGGATGGAGACGGCAGCAGTGAGCGTCCGTTTCGCTCAATTACGGAGGCTGCAAGAGTAGCAGAGCCGGGAGATGAAGTAATTGTTGCTCCCGGTATTTACAGAGAATATGTTGATCCGCAGCACGCAGGCCTTCCGGATCATAGAATTATTTATCGTTCAGAAAAAGTAAATGGAGCAGTTATTACAGGTGCGGAAAGAGTAACCTGCTGGGAAAAGTCCGGCAGTATATACAGAGCAGAGATCCCGAACAGCCTGTTTGGTTCATACAATCCTTATACGACTACCGTGCATGGTGACTGGTACTGGGCAACTGTACCGGCACATACGGGAGAAGTCTATCTGAATGGCAATTCATTATATGAAGTGGAAAGTCTGGATCAGGTACAGAATCCTGTTCCGAACAGGTCTTCATGGAAACCTGAAGATACGGTTTATACCTGGTATACACAGCAAAGTACAGATGGCAGTAAAACCATTCTATGGGCAAACTTTCAGGAATTAGATCCCAACAGAGAATATGTTGAAATTAATGTCAGAAGAAACTGTTTTTATCCTTCCAGAGAAGGAATCGGTTATATTACTTTATCCGGATTTACCATCTGTCAGGCGGCTACGCAGTGGGCACCTCCGACTGCTTATCAGGATGGAATGGTAGGACCGCACTGGTCGAAAGGCTGGATTATTGAAAATTGCAATATTTCGCATTCCAAGTGCAGCGGAATTTCTCTTGGAAAATACTTACAGCCTGGAAACGATAACAAATGGACAACACGGTTTGTAAAGGATGGAGCACAGACTGAACGAGAGGCAATCTGCCAGGCACAAAGAGAAGGATGGTCAAAAGAGAATATCGGCTCCCATATTATTCGCTGCTGTGACATTCATGATTGCGGGCAGACAGGAATTGTCGGTCATTTGGGTGGTGTCTTTTCTTTGATCGAAGATAACCATATTCATCATATTAATAACAAGCAGAATCTGGCAGGTGCTGAAATTGGCGGTATCAAGATGCATGCCGCAATTGATGTTATGATCAGAAGAAATCATATCGATCATTGTACAAGAGGATTATGGCTTGACTGGCAGGCACAGGGCACTAGAGTATCACAGAATCTGTTCCACGATAATGTTCCTCCCCAGGGAACTATAATCAACACAGGACTGGCGCTTGGTGAAGATATTTTTGTTGAAGTTTCACACGGACCTACACTGATTGATCATAATCTTCTCCTATCCGATATTGCCTGCAGACTCAGCACGCAGGGATTTGCACTTGTTCATAATCTGATAGCCGGATCTTTTTCTTATGTTGGGAATGGTACCGACAATGGTGGGAAAGCATTTCCGACACCTCGTTATACGCCTTATCATGTGCCGCATCAGACAGAAATTGCCGGATTTATGACGATTCTGCATGGGGATGCACGATTTTATAATAACATTTTTGTACAAAAAGAAATCAGATCCGATCTGCAGACCTATGTACAAAGCGTAGGACAGGATCATATTAATTCCTATCAGTTTGGCTGCGGAACATTTCCTTATGACGGGTATCCGACAGCCGCTGAATATTTTGGAAGGTTTGATGCACATAGTTATGAACGATATGATTCTACAGACAGATATTATGATCATCTTCCGGTATATACAGGTGGAAATATATTTTTCAATGGGGCAAGACCCTGTGATACTGAAAAAGATGCTGTTGTGGAGGAAAATGCGGTTACATTGATTCTGGATCAGGAAAAGGGAGAAACGGTACTGCGAACCGACTTGTATGAATATCTGCAAAAGCAGCAGGAAAGCAAAATGGTATCAACCGAAATGCTGGGAGAAGCATTTGAACCGGAGCAAAGGTTTGAAAATCCGGATGGAACGGATATTCTTTTTGACAGGGATTTTTTTGGAACACACAGGGAGGTTTTTCCGCTTGCAGGGCCGTTTGAACTGCCACAACAGATATACCGGCTTCCGGAACGCCCTGTATGCATGGAAAAAGATAATTCCCGGAGAATTTCAGAGGATCGGGATAACGGAGCCGAACAGAATATTACGCATAAACAGATACAAGCAGATATTGCTTTGACAGGTTGTGAACAGCTGTGCATGATTGAGGCTGATAAAGAACATTTTGTGCAGGAAATATTCATCCAGGATAATATGGCATGGATCCATTTCGTGGGAGAAAAAGGACTTTTTGAACTGGATTGCGAATACGGAATTTCGCATTATATCAACGAATGGGAAGTGGAAGTTGCAGATTCAGCTGATGTACGCCAGACTGCAGGAGGGTATGCAATTGCAGGAAGTGTAACAGGACTTCTGGAAATACTTCGAAAAAAATCCGCCAGAAATCCGGAGGAAATATCTTCCGTCATGGCAGGAAAGGCTGCACCTATTCTGGAAAAAAACGGAATTATCATGCGCTTTACACCGCAACACATCAAATTTATAAGAGACCGCAAATTTATTACGCTTTCACAGGCAGCAGAAGCTGAGTGCAGTGTTTTATCTGAGGTTGTGGCTGAGGTTTTGGAGTAAGAGAAATATGAGTGAGGCACTGGTCAAACATCAGAATTTTGCTAAAAATTCAGGGGTTCATGAAAGGAGCCAACATGCAGATCAATTCATTTCGACATAGCGGAACAACAGATTCAAATGCTACTCAAAGAGAATATGATAATCGTATGATTGCCAGAAAGGCAGCCAGAGAGGGAATTGTTCTGTTACAGAATGATGATAATGTACTTCCGCTTTTGAGTGGAAGTATGATCGCTCTTTTCGGAAGTGGCGCCGGACGTACAATTAAAGGCGGAACAGGTTCCGGAGATGTGAACGAGAGAGAAAATGTTTCCATATATCAGGGATTGATCAATGCGGGATTTTCTGTAAGCAGTGCAGAGTGGATACAGGACTACAATGAAAGGTATACACAGGCAAGGCTGACATGGAAGAAACGGATTATTGAAAAAGCCGGTGGAGATCTTGGATCCATGCGATTTTTTGAAGCTTACGCATCCAATGCGTTTGAAATGCCGGATGGCAGAACAATCACCCAGGCAGATGTACAGGGCGCAGAAACAGCAATTTATGTATTAAGCAGGATCGCCGGAGAAGGAGCGGATCGATATGAAAAAAAAGGTGATTACGAGCCTACTGACCATGAAATAGAAGATTTAGAAACGTTGGGCAGACTGGTAAAGCATATTATTCTGATACTCAATGTCGGAGGACAGGTGGATTTGCAGAAAATCTGCAGAATGCCAAACGTTCAGGCGATGCTGATGATTGCACAGCCCGGAATGGAAGGCGGGAATGCTGTGGCGGATATTTTATCGGGTAAAGAAACACCATCCGGCAAACTGACTGACACCTGGGCAGTTGATTATCATGATTATCCAAATGCAGATACATTCAGCCATCAAAATGCAGATACTGCAACGGAAAAATATGAAGAAGGGATATATGTCGGCTATCGATATTTTGACAGTTTTGCGGTTAAACCGATGTTTCCGTTCGGATACGGATTATCCTACACGACATTTGAAGTACGTGGTCAATATGTAATGGTCAATACGGAACGCGTGCAGGTTGTTGTGACGGTGACCAACACGGGAGCAAAATATTCCGGCCGGGAAGTCGTCCAGGTTTATGCAACCTGTCCGCAGGGAGGAATGCCCAAAGAATATAAGCGATTATGTGCATTTGACAAGACGCGTCTCCTGGCTCCTGGTGAAAAGCAGACGATGACAATTACCTTTTCTGCAAAGGCGCTGGCTTCTTTCAGTGAAGAAAAAAGTGCATGGATTGTAGAAAAGGGATTGTATGGCATATGGATCGGAAATTCTTCGGCGGATATAGATTTATGTGGTGTCCTTTCCACTGCGGAAGATGCAATATTGGAAAAAGTGCAGCATATCTGTCCGATGCAGGAGACACTGAAGGAAATCAGGCGCCCGGATGATATCGCACATCGCATGGAACAGGCATGGTATCAGATTGCTACGCAAAAACGAATCAATGCAATTCCATTCAAACCGGCGCAGGAAAAGAAAAAAGTATACCAGGAAGATGAATTGGATAGACTGGCATCTGAAAAGGCCAAAACATTGACTGCGGAACAGATGATCCCGTTATTGATCGGAGAAATCAGCCAGGCACAGGGAGCCCTTGGTGCTGCGGGAATCCGGGTTCCGGGTGCTGCGGGAGAAACCAGCAGTGCACTTTTGGATAAAAATATCGCGGCTGTTTCGATGGCGGATGGACCTGCCGGATTACGGCTTGTCAAGGATTATGAAGTGGATCCGGAAAGCGATATGGTATACAGCAGTGGTATGGCAGGAAGCCTGGAAGGTGGCTTTTTTGCAGAAAAACAAGTACATGCAGATGCAGTGCATTATTATCAGTATTGTACCGCTTTTCCGGTAGGCACACTCTTGGCACAGAGTTGGGATACAACGCTTCTGGAACTGGTAGGACAGGCTGTGGCAAAGGAAATGGAAGAGTTGCATATAGGCTGGTGGCTGGCACCGGGCATGAACATTCACAGAAATCCGCTTTGCGGCAGAAATTTTGAATATTATTCGGAAGATCCGCTTGTCAGCGGATTTATGGCTGCAGCGATGACAAAAGGGGTTCAGAGTGGAAAAGGGGTTGGAACAACCATTAAACATTTTGCCTGTAACAATCAGGAAGATAACAGAATGGGTTCGAACAGTATTGTATCCGAAAGAACACTCAGAGAAATTTATCTGCGTGGATTTGAAATAGCAGTAAAGATGGCGCAGCCCATGGCAATCATGACTTCCTACAATGAAATAAACGGTGTACATTCTGCGAATAACAGAGATATCTGTACGGTAGCGGCAAGAATGGAATGGGGATTCAAGGGAATTATCATGACGGACTGGACAACAACATTCCCAAATGGTGGGAGTGAGTCATGGGAATGTGTATGGGCAGGAAATGATCTGATCATGCCGGGCTATCCCCCGGATGCAGAGAATATAAAACGTGCATTGGAAGATGGCAGACTGACAGAAAAAGAGATCAGAGCTTGTGCAGAGCGCATGATCAATGTGATATACCGGACACTTGGTTATCAGGATGCTGTCAGCTATCAGACGAGATTCTGATATATATGAGGATATAATGATAGTACTTCATGCAGAGAACCGGAAAAGCTGAAGCTTTTCCGGTTCTTTGTGTACGTAAATAAAGCGGAAAGAAACAGTCTGATCATAGATTGCCGCACTATTGTAATCGTGATAAAATCAGATATAGGTAAAAATCAGAAAATGGGTAATTAATCAAAAAGGAAAGAAAAATAGATGGAACGTAACAGTAAATGGTATCAGCTGGATAATGCAGCTAAAATTATTCCTTCGACGGCAAGGGGCGGGAATACAAGAGTATTTCGCATTACCTGTGAATTAAAGGAAGAAGTGGATCCTCAGATTCTGCAGAATGCACTTGATCAGACGATTATTGATTTTCCACATTTTAATTGTGTACTTCGCAAAGGTCTCTTCTGGTATTATCTGGATGCCAGAAACTTACATGCAAAGGTTATGCAGGATAATCTTCCGGCCTGCAGTCCGATTTATTTTGAGGGAAGAAAGAATTTGCTATATCGTGTCAATTATTTCAGCAAACGGATCAATCTGGAAATGTTCCATGTACTGGCAGACGGTACGGGAGCATTTGTCTTTTTCAGAGCACTGATATCATGTTATCTTTCTATGCGGTATGGTCTTGAAATATCAGATGAAACAGGAGAAACTTCTTCCAAAACGGAAAAGACCACTGATGCATTCAGACAGTTTTATCAGCATCAGAAGGGGTTGAAGCAGTTGAAAGAGATGTCCGGACAGAAAGCATATCAGCTCAAGGGTGAATGGGATGAGAATATGTTACCCCATCTGATTGAAGGAACGGTATCGGCAAGCCGTTTTGTAGAAGTTGCGCATGATTATCATACCTCAGTCGGTATACTTGCGACATCAGTTTATATTGCGGCAGTCATTGATGAAATGTCATTACGGGATCAGAAAAAACCGATTGTAGTAAGCGTGCCGGTTAATCTCAGAAAATATTTTCCGTCAGATACAACGCGCAATTTTTTTGGGGTTATCAATATATCATACATGCCGGAAAAGTACGATGGAAGTTTGAAAAGCATTATTGAAGAGGTCAAGTCTTCTTTTCAATGCCAGTTATCGCAGGATCGTATTTTGCAGACGATGAATTCTTATGCGGCACTTGAGCATAATATTGCGATAAAGATGGTACCTCTTTTTATTAAAGATCTTGCTATCTGGGGATTAAACAGCAGAGCAAAAAGTGGGGTTACCAGCACGATGTCAAATCTTGGAAATATTGAAATGCCACTGCAGACAGTACCCTATATTGACAGATTTTGTGCATTTATGACTGCACCGTCCGAACAGATATGCATTTCTTCTTTTCAGGATAAAATGGTTTTTGGGGAAGTTACTGCATATACAACGCATGAAGTCATGCTGCATTTTTTCAGAAGACTTGCGGATATGGATATTCCGGTGGAACTGGCATCAAATGATTACGATATGGAACCGGAACATATAACAGCTCATTTGCATAAAAAAGAAAGGAGCAGGGATGCAGTATTGTCCAAAATGTAAAATACAGATCAGAGGGAACAAGGCATGCTGCCCGCTCTGTCAGGGGAAACTCACAAAGGATCCGCAGGATCCTGCATTTCCTGCATTGAAGCATCGAATTGTGACAAGCTTTTCCATCATAAAGGTGTCAACGTTTCTGTTTCTGGTACTTGAAATCATAATGGGAACGATCGGATACCTGAGTAAGTATGAACTTAACAAATCTCTTCCATGGGTATCACTTGTGATGATAGGAGCGCTTGTGGCCTGGGTGGATCTGATTGTAGCAATGTATCTGCGTAATAATATTCTGAAAATCGTTACGGTAGAGGTTTATGTTGCAATGATCGTTTATTATGTGATTGATGTCTATACCGGATTTGCAGGATGGTCTGTAATGTGGATGATACCGGCAACATTCTTTGGACTTGCAATTGTGACAGTCTGTATCGGCAGAATGACGCGCATGAGGCTGGAAGATTATATTTTTTATCTTGCTACGGATGCGGTATTATGTATGTTGCAGATCATTCCCATGGCACAGGGCAGAAATGCTTTTGAATGGCCGGCTGTCATATGCATGGCAATCTATCTGATCCTGGCGGCTGGAGCGGTCATTTTCCGTTTCCGTGATTTGAAGAATGCTTCAGCGAAGTATTTTAACGTATGAAAAAAACATCACAGAAAAGCAGAAGTAATAAATTTAATCTCAGTCAGGGACTGGCATTTGCATATCGTGCCGGTGATTTTGTCGAGAATTCTATCGGGAAAACAATTGCGGACACAGCTCTTGCGGCACCGGTTCTGGAAGGTGAACCGCAGATGAGAACGTGGTACAGAGTTTTAATTCCAGCTGGGGTTTCAGGAGATGGTTCTGAATACTATATTTATATTAAAAAGGCAGCATCTGATCATTTGTGCCTGTTTTTTTCAGGCGGCGGAGTTGCCTGGAATGAATATACTGCGGCAAGGCCCGTGACCGGTGGAAAAGTAGTGGCAGGAATGCCAAATTATTACTGGAATAATCTGCGGCCATTTACGCAGATTATGAATATACATACCGGGATTACGGAGACGGCTAATCCGCTCAATCCTTTTAATGACTGGAATTTTGTAATCATAACTTACGCAACAGGTGATTTTCATGTCGGGAATAATAATTTTCCATATGAAGCAGAGGATGGATCAGAGCAGGTTGTACATTTTCACGGGTATCGTAATTTTCAGGAAGCAATGAAAATTTCTGCGAAATTATTTCCGGATCCAGACAAACTTTTAATCGCAGGTGACAGCGCAGGTGCATTTGCGGTGCCGGCGTTGTCGGGAGAAATTATGGAACAGACGTATTCCGGATGCCTTGACGTCACGCTTTTTTCAGATAGCGGACAGCTGTGTTACAGCCACTGGAAAAGAACAGCCCGGGATATCTGGAAGGCAAAAGAGGATATCTGGAAATCCATTCGTACCCCTAATATTACGATGGACTGGTATCACAGTTTATATGAAAAATACGGAGACAGAATCAGATATCTGTATGCAAGTTCCACACATGATTATCTGCTCAGTGCATATTATAATGATGTAACCTATAGGAAGTATCATACAGATGCAGATGTACAGGAGGCCTTTTTCCATCAGCTGCAGGAGATGGTAAACGATTTCAAAGCGATGACTCCAAAATGCGGTGTTTTTATAAATGACTGGAAGAATATGATGGTCATGAAAACGGGACTTCACGGAGGAACCGTACACACAGCAGTGCGGCAGCTGAATTTTTACCTGAAAGCCAGATCTGGTGTTACCATGGTACAGTGGCTTTTTGATGCCGTAAATGGAAAGGTGTATGATGCAGGGATGGACCTGTTGGAGGAGAATGATCATGAAAAGAAATTTTAAGATGCGAATCAGCTATGATGGAACCAGATATCAGGGTTGGGAGCATCAGCCTACTACAGATATGACGATACAGGGCAAAATTGAAACTGTTCTGAGTAAAATGGTTGATATGCCGGAGGGCAAGGTAGTGGATGTGATTGCTGCGGGTCGCACAGATGCAGGCGTGCATGCAAAGGGAATGATCGCAAATGTGCAGCTCGATACAGCAATGACGGAAGAACAGATTCTTGCCTATGCAAACAGATATCTTCCGGAAGATATCTGTATCGATGAATTAAAGGCTGCGTCTGATCGCTTTCATGCCAGATATAATGCTATAGGTAAGACTTACTGTTACAGCTGCTATTATGGAACAGCGAAACCTGTGTTTGATCGAAAATATGTAACAGTTCTGGAAGAAATGCCGGATGTAGAGCAGATGAAGAAGGCAGCCGTTTTTCTGATGGGAACGCATGATTATAAAAGCTATTGCAGTAATCCGCGTATGAAAAAAACAACCGTGCGAAGTGTGGATTCAATCAGAATCAGTCAGAATGGACCATATATTCATATCTATTTTCATGGAAACGGTTTTTTGCAGAATATGGTACGTATTATGACAGGGACACTTCTGGAGGTGGGATTTGGAAGGATGAAACCGGAACAGGTGAAGGAAATCCTTGAGGCAGGTGATCGCAAACTGGCAGGACCGACAGCAAAACCATGCGGACTGTGTCTGATGGAAGTTGATTACTGAGAAATCAATACGATTGTTGCGGGGAACAGATGATGAACCTGATACAGAAAATCTCAGGATTTTTTTTGAAAGATGTGGAAAATAATAACGAGACAAAGCAGGCAGCGGTTCTTGTAAGAATTCTGTCTTTTGTCATGGGGATTTATTTCCTTTTCCAGGTAATTGTTTTTTGCATAACGGGAGACCTGCTGCTGGATGTACTTTCGGTAGTCTGTCTTGCCGGATATGTACATTCATTTATTGGAACCTACAAAGAGCGAACCAGAGAAGTAAGATATTTTATTATTGCGCTTACGCTTCTTTGGATTGTAATATATGTATATCTGCTGGGCTGGGATTTTGGGGTGCAGCATTTTCTGTTTGTTCTTTTGATTTTCATTCTACTGACCAGCTATTTTGGAACAGCTAAAAAGGTGCTGGTTACGGTTGGGTTGTGCGCTATCCGGTTATCCTTGTATTTATATACGTTTTTTTATCTTCCTGTTAAAGCAATCGAGAACGGTAATGGCATTTTCTTTCAGAGTGTCAATACGATTTTGATCTTTACAGCAGTTGCATGGATGATCATATTTGTAAGCGGACATTCCCTGGTGATGGAAAAAAAACTGATCGACTACAATGAAAAAATTCGTCAGCTTGCAGATATCGATCCATTGACGGGATTATTGAATCGGCGGGGAATTATTGAAAAACTGATGCAAATTGCACCGGAAGGGAAACGCTGGGATACAGAATACATTAATATTGCGATCGGGGATATTGATTTTTTCAAACAGGTCAATGATACCTATGGACATGAGGCAGGAGATGTTGTTTTACAGAAACTTGGAGAAATATTGCAGGACTTTATGAGTAAGAATGGTTTTATTGCAAGATGGGGAGGAGAAGAGTTCCTTTTTGTTTTTCACGGAATAAATGGCGATGACAGTATGCATAAGCTGGAAGAACTTCGTAAAATAATTGCAGCCATGCAGATCGAGCATGAAAATCAGATTATCAGAATTACAATAACGATAGGATTACAGGAGCATATGGCTGGTGACAGTGTGGAACATACGATTATCGAGGCAGATAAAAAACTGTATATCGGGAAACAGACCGGAAGAAATAAAGTTGTATTTTAAAATATGAGAAAAGAAAGTGAAAAACTTCTGTTGCGGTAGGGGATACTCCTGCTGCAACGGAAGTTTTTTTATAACAGAGATCCGGAACGGAATAAGAAAATGGAATGCAGAAATGTTTGCTTTATATTATCTGGCAGACAACGGCACTTCCTGCATTTTGCGAGCAAGAATCCGGCGAATGATAAAGTAACATACCAGATGTGCCAGTGCGGTAAGAAACCAGCTGGCAGGGTAGCTGAGATACAGGACAAAAAGGCTGTGATACTGCACAAATATCGTATAAATCCATATAATGCGGAATCCGCAGGCACCAAGAAGTGAAACGATCATAGGAACAGTTGAATATCCAAGCCCGCGCAGACTGCCGCACAGGGTATCCATAACACCACAGAGCAGATAGGTGGTACAGATCACAGACATCCGCTGCAGCCCAAAGTCGATAGCCTGTGGATCAGAGGTATAGATATGAAGAAGCGGCTGCCCAAACAGATAAAAACAGTTTCCCATAACGAGTCCGATTATAAATACGGTAGCCAGACAGGTTCGCAGCACCTTCCCGATGCGCTTATACTCTCCGGCACCAAAATTCTGACTGGTGAAGGAAACGCAGGCCTGATAAATGGAATTCATGGACATATATACGAATCCTTCCAGATTTGATGCTGCAGCATTCCCTGCCATGGCAATTGCACCGAATGAATTGATGGAAGACTGGATCAAAACATTGGAAAGTGCAAAAATCATGCCCTGTAATCCTGCCGGAACACCAAGCTGTAAGATTCGAATCAGTTTATTTCTGGTAATACGTAACCGGGAAGGTATAAAACGGTAACTTTCTGCCGCCTGCATCAGACATCTTGTAATCAGTACAGCTGAAACCGTTTCAGAAATAACAGTTGCAATTGCAACACCGGCAACATCCAGATGCAACACGATAACAAAAAACAGGTTCAATATAACGTTGATAATGCCGCTGATGACCAGATAGTAAAGCGGGCGTCTGGTATCACCGATTGCCCGTAGAATTGCACTTCCAAGATTATATATAAGCAGAGAAGGGGCTCCCAAAAAGTATATTTTCATATACAAGGTAGATAATCCGATTACTTCTGCAGGAGATCCCATGGCCAGAAGAATGGGACGTGAAATAAGAATCCCGATGACCATAATCAGGATACCACCGATAATACTGATCATGGCAGCAGTATGAACGGTCTCACTCATATCACGATCCTGTCCGGCAGCATAGTAGCGTGCGGCCAGAACATTTACACCAACGGCAAGCCCCATAAAGAGACTGACGATCAGATTGATCACAGAACCGGTCGATCCGACAGCTGCAATGGAATTTGGTCCGGAGAACTGACCGACAACAACAACATCCGCAGCATTGAACAGCAGCTGGAGAATACTGGAGCACATCAGAGGAATCGAGAAAAGCAGAATTTTACCAGCAAGCGGACCATGTATCATATCTATTTCATATTTATTTTTACTCATTTATTAATCTTCCGTTCCGGGAAACGTTACTTCACCACTTAGATTGACTGAAAAATAATCACGGATTTCGCTCATGCGCTGTGTCTGACCCAGAACCCACATCAGTTTGGTCATTGCGGCTTCTGTTGTCATGTCATAAGCCTGCAACACACCGCCCTCAAGACTTCGTCTGCCGGTTTCATAAACGGAAAGACTGCTTCCTTCATAGCGGCACTGCGTACCTACAACAACCGTGATTCCCTGCGCGATCAGTTCACTGACCGCAGTAATAAAGTCGTGTTTGAAGAAAGGCATTCCACCAAGGCCGTATGCTTCGATATAGATACCACGATAACCCTGTTCAGCGATACTGCGCAGCATGCTCCGGTGGATACCGGGATAAAGCTTGAGCAGGAAAACCTGATCAGAATATTTTGTGCGCAGTTTGAAAACACCATGCCGCTCAGGCAGAACATGTCTGTGTATATGCATACCCTGGGAGCTGATTTCCGCAACGTACGGATGGTTAACACTTTCAAAAGCATCGAAACTGAGTGTACGGACTTTTGACGCACGGCTTCCGAGAATAACTTTACGGTTAAAAGCGACAAAAACACCTGGGAATCCACTTGCAGCCATATATATGGCACAGCGGCAATTTTCCATTGCATCGGCAACAGGGTGTGTAATAGACAGCTGTGAACCGGTAATTACAACCGGGATATTAATGTTTTGCAGCATGAAGGACAGCATGGAAGAGGTATAGGCAAGGGTATCGGTTCCGTGTATAACCACTATGCCGTCATATTTTGTCCGTACTTCTCCAATCTTTGCGGCAAGAGCAGACCAGTCTTCTGGGAAGATATTGGCACTGTCAAGGGAACAGAAATCCATCAGTGCAAGTTTGGTATCACCGGAAACCATGCGAAGCTCTTTGAGCATTTCTTCCGTACTCAGACCCGGAGCCAGACCGTTTTCCTTCATGACAGACGAAAGCGTTCCACCGGTATTGATGATCAGAATATTTTTTGTTGACATTTTTTCAGCTCCTGTGCAATTTACAAATGTGCTTTCATTATCCTCTTTTTGTACGTTTCTGTAAATAATGGAGAATGAAAAGAAATGTGGGAATAAATAATATACAAATACTTGCTCAAATCAAAAACCTGATTACAATGTTATCAGTTAAAAACAAACTTTTGCATATCTGTATGCAAAAAAACACTTTTTCGGGAGGAAATATAAATGCTGTATGGAGCGCTGGAAGCGGGCGGAACAAAAATGGTCTGCGCAATAGGAAATGAAAAAGGAGAAATACTGGAGCAGATATCGATTCCGACTACAACACCCCAAGAGACGATGCCTCCGATCATTGAATATTTTCAGAATAGGGAAATTGCTGCAATCGGTGTGGCATGTTTTGGACCGGTTGATCTGAATCTGCAGTCACAGACATATGGGTGTATTTTACAGACACCCAAGATCGCCTGGCGTGGATTTGATATGGTGGGCTGCATTCGTGATGCACTTCATATTCCGGTTGGATTTGATACGGATGTGAACGGTTCTCTTCTTGGAGAAGCAACCTGGGGCTGTGCAAAGGGACTTGAGAATGCGGTTTATTTTACAATCGGAACAGGAATCGGTGCAGGTATCATGACAAATGGGAAGATGCTGCACGGCATGTTACACCCGGAAGCGGGGCATTTCATGCTGTCGGTTCGTTCCGATGATACTTACAAAGGAAGATGTCCATCACACGGAACCTGTCTGGAAGGCATGGCAGCAGGTCCTGCAATTGAGGAACGATGGGGTGCATCTGCAAAGGAACTTGCAGACAGACCCGAGGTATGGGATCTGGAAAGCTATTATCTGGCCCAGGCAGTTGTGAGCTGTGTGATGCTTCTCAGTCCGCAGATCATTATTTTCGGCGGAGGCGTTATGCATCAGCAACAGTTATTTCCGCTGATTCGGCAAAAGAGTCTGGAAATGATCAACGGATATATTCAGACACCTTTACTCGAAGATATGGAACATTATATTGTTCCGGCCAGTCTGAATGACAATCAGGGAATTATGGGATGTATTCGTCTTGCAATGGACGCACAGGTTTAAAATGATGAGAACGAAATTGTTTATAGAAAAGCATGCAAAATTCCTTTTTTTTGTACTTTGTGTACTTTTTTATATCGTTTTTGCAATTGCAGACGGGCCGGTCTGGTGCAGAGATTCAGCAAGCTATGCAACTATGGGAGCAAGCAGAGAACCTGGGTATCCGCTTTTTTTACTTTTTTTTCGAACCGTTTTCGGAGAAACCAGGCAGTTATATGGCGAACCTGTTTATCTTTTTCCGGTAATACTGGTGCAGAGCCTTTTATGGGGATATGCTGCGTGGAAACTTGGAATTACGGTATATGAAGAATTTGCAGCGGCAGGACAGAAGAAACATGCAGGAGCAGCCTGCTTTTTTGCTGCCGGATTACAAATGGCAGTACCTTTGCTGAATCGTTTTGCTGCAATTCGTGGTTCCATGTACTCAGAAAGCATTATGACAGAAAGTCTGGCAATGCCGCTTTATGTACTTTTGAGTATTCATATCTGGAAATGGATGCGTTATGAGAAAAAAATGGATTATGGTATGGTTTTACTGGACTGCTTTTTGCTGATCAGTATAAGAAAGCAGATGATGATCGGGCTCTTCCTTTTTCTTGCCGTTTCCTTTTTGAAAAATGTCATCCGCAGTAACAGGATTGGGATAAAAAGTGGAATTGGAAAATTTATACTGTCTCTTTTTCTGAGCATTCTGGTTCTGACTCTCGCAAATGGATTTGATCATTCCTATAATTTTATTTTGCGGGGAGTATGGATGGAACATACGGGAAATTCAAAAGCAGTGCTCTGTACACTTCTTTTTTCATCTGATGAGAGTGATGCAGTGCTGTTTGATCATTATGGGACGCTGGATGAAAAAGCGCTTTTTCTTGATATTATCGGACAGGCTCAGAGCAAAGGACTTCTGATCGGACAGGTACCAAAAGGTGCAGACTGGGTAACTTTAGCGGAGCATTATGCAGATAGTTATGATGTGATCGGATTCGAAATCGAACAACCGGTCATACGCAGTTATGTGAAAGCACATTATGATCTGGATGATTTGCAGGCAGAAAGAAAGATGGATGAGATCGGGGCAGATATTGCAGGCGTTTTGATACATCAGGATAAAAGAGATCTTCTCAAAGTATATGCTGCAAATCTGATTAAGGGACTTATCTGTTCTGATGCAAGAGTAATGCCTGTATTGAATGGACTTGGACTCCTTTTTTATCTTTTTTATCTTTTTCTCTATATTTTGGTGCTGCGACGCAGACATATGGCGGTGGCACAGGCAGCAGAAGTCGTACTTGGCGGAATTTTACTCAATACGATTGTTGTTGGTGCAATCATTTTTCCGCAGCCAAGATATATGGCATACGGAATGGGATTATTTTATCTGATATTGTTATTGATGTCATATGTATTATTTGTGGATGATCAAAAGAAAAGCGGAACATAATTTTTATTTTGCGTACTGATATCCGTTCAGGCTTTTAATGGGATAAACTTTCTGATGAATCCGTTTTTGATGTAAAAAGCATATATTTGTAAGCATGAATCCCAGAAAAGCGCCGGCTGTATTGGATAGAATATCATCAATCTGACAATATCCGCGACCTGTAATCAGCTGCATGATTTCAAGGCTGACACTCCCCATAAATGCCATTCCGATACAATAGAAAGGGTTCCGCATACTTGGCAGGATAAGGGGAATCAGCAGTCCATATGGCAGGAACATGAGAATGTTTTCTACAAAACTGGCATTTTCACCGACAGAAACGCCTAAAATGGAAAAAGGATACAGTTCTATTCCGGAACGGGAACCGGATTGTCTGGAAAAGAAAGCCTGTATTAATAGCACAGTCAGATAGATACTCATAAGAAAGCAAAGGAAAACTTTCTTATGAGTTATTTTTTTGTGCAGAAAAAAATAAATGAACCGAATTATCAGGGTGAAAAAAAATCCCAATAAAATGCCATATGGGAGATATTGAATCGGTTCTTTCAAATCCTGTATGATTTTTAAAGTCAGCTCGATAACAGAGAACATGGACGGTCCTTTCGTAATAAAAAAGTGTGGAAAAGTTGTTATTATCGTACAGGGAATACTTTAAAAATACCTAAAAGAATCATTAAGAAAAATAGAAATTATACTTCAGATAGTGTATAATAAAAGCAAGATGAATCAGGAAAATAATCATGGAATAGGCATGGTGGAAAGTGAAGTTTTTTCTTTATGATATTTGATTTTAAGAGACCAATGGCTGAAGATGCTTCTTTTTTGGCTCCTTTTTTTGTTCTTCGTCCCAATAAAACCTGTGACAGTGGTTGGATTGATACGTTTATATGGTCGGATTATTACAGAATCCGATATTGTATTGTTGATAACAAAGCGCTTTTTCTTTTGATGCAGGATGGTGAAGAATATTTTGCTGCGATGCCCTATTGCAGACAGGAAGAACTGCCCTTTTATTTTAAGGCGTTTGAACAGTATTTTAATGAAGAACTGCATAAACCGTTTAAGATCTATCTTGCAGATGATGAGGCAGTTGCTTTTTTAAGACTACAGGATAATCCCGATTATTATGTGAAAGAAGAGGAAGACCTGAAGGATTATCTGTATGATGCGGATGAATTAAGAACACTTCCAGGCAAGAAATTCCAGAAAAAAAGAAATCTTGTGCACAAATTTGAAAGAGAATACGAAGGAAGATATGAATATCGTACTTTACGGTGTGAAGATCGTCCGCAGATCATGCAGTTCCTGAAAAAATGGTTTTCTGATCGCATGCAGCAGGAAACAGATTCTGAAAAAACGCTGGAATATGAATACCGTGGAATTGAAGAAATATTGCAGAAGTGTTGTCAGTTGCAATATCGTATGGGCGGGGTGCTTGTTGATGGGGAGCTGGAGGCGTTTAGCATTGGTGCCTATAATGAACCGGAGAAAATGGCCTGTGTCAGTGTAGAAAAAGCGAATACCGGAATACAGGGAATATATCAGGTGATTAATCAGCAGTTTCTGATACATGAATTTCCGGATGCGCAAATTGTGAACAGAGAAGATGATTTGGGGCTGGAAGGCCTTCGTAAGGCAAAGCAAAGTTACAATCCAATTGGATATGAACGTAAATTTATGGTCCTTCAGAAAAATTTTCAAGGGTATATGAATGAACTGATTGATCATTATGAGGCAGAGATTCAGAAATATGGCACAGAACATTGATATGGAACTTATGAGCCCCAAGATTGCTGCAGATATGAAAAGCGGGAAGATCAGAATACTGACGGACGTTGAGGAAAAAAAGCATACAAGGATATTGTATGAAGAGGCTTTTGATGATCCGAAAGCCTTTGTAGACTATTATTATGATGAAAAATGTATTGATAATATTATTATAACAGAGCAGGATGCGGGAGATATTGTATCCATGTGCCATATGAATCCATATCATCTTATGGTAAAGGGGCAGCTGATTCAGAGCTATTATCTTGTTGCAGTTGCAACGAAACGGACGAGGCGACATGAAGGGCATATGTCAGAGGTTCTTTTCGCAGCTTTTGACAGAATGAACAGTGACAAAATTCCATTTTGTTATCTGCTTCCCGTTACAGAAGAAATTTATGAATGGATGGGATTTGAACGAATTTGCGATTATGCAGCAAATACAGAAGAAGATTATGAGCAGATCAGAAAAAAATACGATATTTACTGTTTCAGAGACAGTGTTTATAAAAGAAGGCATGATATAGAAAAAAGACTTTCTGCAAGTGATGCTGGAGAATTACTGCCGGAACACCCAGTCATAATGGCAAAGATAATCAATCTTGCATCGTTCATAGCAATGAGCGGATTGAACGCAGATGCAACAGAAAAGGATTGTCTTGCATGGCTGAGACAGCAGAAAATATATATATGTGAGGAGGTATGATTTTAGTTCAGCTATAAAAATTTATACAACAAAATTCGGGAGGCATTTTAAATGAAAAACGCAAAGCGTGAACAGGAAAACAAAATCAGTGCATTAAAATCTGTACGGGGAAAAACGATCATTCTTGTAGATATCGTTATACTGATCATGATGATTGTCCTGCTGGCTAATGTTGTACCAAAAGCACAGAGATCCATGAAAAATGCGACACAGAATTACCTTGCAGATATGGCCCTTGCTTACGGCACAATGATTGAAAATGAATGTGCTGACAATGGTAATGAGACGGAACTCACGCCGGATGAACTGAAATCGCAACTTGCAGAAGTCGGGGTAAAGGGAATTAAATCAAGTTATGCATATGTGGTTGATAAGAATGCAACCATGCTGTATCATCCGACTGCATCCAAAATCGGACAGCCGGTTGAAAATACTGTAGTAAAAGGACTTGTTGCGCAGATTCAGGCTGGAACAATACCGGAGAGCAGTGTGACGTCATACAACTTTAATAGTGTGATCAAATATGCATCCTATTATGTTGCGCCTGACGGAGCTTTTATTCTGGTTATCTCTGCTGATGAGAGTGAGGTCATGAAACCGGTCAATGATATGTTCTCAAGCAGTGTTGTGATAGGGATAATTGTTGCAATATTTATGGGAATTATATGTTCGCTGATTGTAAGAAAAATCTTACAACCGATCGGACTGATGACTTCATTTATTACCAAGATGACAAATCTGGATTTTACGGAAGACAAAACAGGAAAGCAACTTGCTGCACGCCAGGATGAATTTGGATATATGGCAAGGGCAATTGATCAGTTACAGAAAAAACTTGCAAGTACAATTGACCGGATTAAGGGACAGAGCAGTAAACTGTATTCTTCTTCAGACGGTATGTATAAGAACGCTTATAGCATGAGTGAGACATCCGAGCAGGTGGATAAGGCAGTTTCCGAGATTGCAGAAGGTGCATCTTCACAGGCAGGTGAGACACAGAAAGCCACAGAAAATGTTATTACCATTGGCAATATGATTGAAGAAGCAAGTCAGGAAGTAAAGGATTTAAATGAGATGGCTTCCGGTATGCAAAATTCCAATCAGGTTGCAATTGGAATTCTGCAGGAACTTGGAAGTGTAAATGAACAGACACGCAATTCTATCGGAGATATTGCCAGACAGACAGTAACGACAAATGAATCTGCTTCCAAGATTCGCGAGGTAACAGGCCTGATCACAGAAATTGCAGAAGAAACAAATCTGCTGTCATTGAATGCATCAATTGAAGCTGCAAGGGCCGGAGATGCAGGAAGAGGCTTTGCAGTTGTTGCGTCACAGATCCAGAAACTTGCGGATCAGTCAAGTTCTTCTGCAAAACAGATTGAAGAAATTGTAGATCGTCTTATTTCTGATTCAGAGCAGGCGGTTGCAACAATGGATCAGGTAAAAGCAATTATTTCGAAACAAAGCGAGGATGTGGAACGGACGGGAAACGCATTTGGTGAAGTTTCGGAAGGCATAAAGAATTCTATGAGTGTGATACAGAGTATTTCTGAGAAAGTTCGGACAATGGATGAAGCACGTGTCAATGTTGTTGATACAGTACAGAATCTGACTGCAATTGCAGAAGAAAATGCAGCAAGCACGCAGGAGTCATCTGCATCGGTAACTTCTATCACAGGGATAGCGGTAAATATTGAACAGAGTTCAGGTGATCTCAAACAGATAGCAATGGATCTGGATGAAGACATGAAGGAATTCAAGTATTGATTTAGTCGCTCCCACCCGTAAAACGGGTGGCTCGACGAGCGGGCTATAAGCCCTTGTTGCTAGGCCAGCGTCTCAAGGCGCTGGCTTTCACTTTGTTCAAGCCAAATTGCTCTTGACTCGTTGCCACCCCTTAAGGGGTGTTCGTACTACTTACTCCTGACCCTTAAAAGGGTCTTCATACTCTTTGACACTTAACTTATCCTGTAGAATATCGCTTTTTTCTTGATCTTGAATGTATTTCTTTATAGTATCTTCATTCAATCCTACCGTACTGACATAATACCCCTCTGACCAGAAATGTCTGTTCCCAAATTTGTACTTCAGATTTGCATGTTTATCAAACATCATTAGTGCTGACTTACCTTTTAAATATCCCATGAAACTCGATACGCTTATCTTTGGAGGGATACTTACAAGCATATGTATATGATCTGGCATGAGGTGTCCTTCTATGATTGTTACCCCTTTATAACTGCATAACTGTTTTATGATATCCCGCAAATCCTCCTTGTATTGATTGTAAATAATTTTTCGTCTATACTTTGGGGTAAAGACAATGTGGTACTTGCACATCCATTTCGTATGTGCCATATCATTGGCTTTGTTTGCCATAAAATCACCTTTCCTTTCTGCAATATTGGCTTGGACACCTATATTGTAACGGAAAGGTGATTTTTCGTATAACGTTTTGACTCTCACCCGCATAGCGGGTGGATTTATGTTTCGGACGCTCCCGTTTCTCCGTTGGGAGAAACTCCCGCATCCTCAACAGGCTAAAGCCTATATTAACAACAGAGCCGAAGGAAAATCGGCTCTGTTGTTTCACAGAAAATTCGGAAATTACCTGTTGATTTTTTACTGATTTTATAGTAGGCTAAAAGTTAGCAGTTATATCAAAATATACGTCAATAGCAACATGGCATAGCTGTGCGTATGCCTATCGTTGAAATAATCCCAAAAAAACCGGATTGTGATATAGTAGTATTTTTTGTGCTATATGTTGTGTAATATTGGATGGACAGAAATGGAGTACAATGAGAGAAAAATATGAGTCTTTAAGTTTGGCTGATCTGAGAGAAATAGCCAAAATCCGTGGGATCAAAGGCACTTCGGTTATGAAAAAGGCTGAAATTATTGATGTTATGGTAGCTATGGATGAAAAAGAAGCGGTAGAAAAGAATCCGGAGAAGAAAGTGAGTATTCAGGAAGATACCAGACAGGGGAAAGACCCGGATAAGAGAGAATTCAGACATGCAGAGCACAGACAGACAGAACATCCTGTAACAAAAAAGAAGATATCGGTCAAAAAGGCAATGGGGGACACTCCGGTAAGTACGACTGCACCTCAGGAAAGATATAAAGAGGAACAGCCAATTTCGGAAAAAGCCGAAAATAGCGCTATAGTACCTGCGGCTGCAACTGCATTGCAGGAAAAAGAAGAAAATGAAAACAGGCTCACGCAAAACAATGTACAGCCTGAAGCGGTCAGAGAAGATGAAGGAGTATCTGCCGATGGTATTCTGGAAGTTATGCAGGATGGTTACGGGTTTATCCGATGTGAAAACTATCTTCCTGGAGAAAATGATGTATATGTGGCACCCGGTGTAATACGAAGGTTTAATTTGAAAACGGGAGACGTTTTGCACGGAATCAGTCGTGTAAAGTCGCAAAATGAGAAATTCGGTGCATTGATTCGTTTGAAATCCATAAATGGCTATCTTCCCGAAGTTGCAGCAAAGCGCTGTAATTTTGAGAATATGACACCCATTTTCCCAAATTCCAAATTGACATTGGAAACGACAAGTTCCACAGTTGCAATGCGAATAATGGATCTGATCTGTCCGATTGGAAAAGGGCAGAGAGGAATGATCGTTTCACCGCCCAAAGCAGGGAAAACGACACTTCTCAAAGAGGTTGCCAAATCAATCAGAAAGAATTATCCTTCTGTTCATTTAATCATTCTGCTGATTGATGAACGACCGGAAGAAGTTACAGATATCAAGGAAACCATCGAAGGACCGGGGGCAGAAGTGATATATTCTACTTTTGATGAACTTCCGGAACATCACAAACGTGTTGCTGAAATGGTTATTGAACGAGCCAAAAGACTGGTAGAACACAAACAGGATGTAATGATTTTACTGGATTCCATTACAAGACTTACCCGTGCATATAATCAGGTAGTGCCACCCTCTGGAAGAACACTTTCCGGAGGTTTGGATCCTGCTGCGCTTCATATGCCAAAGCGCTTTTTTGGTGCCGCACGCAATATGCGGGAAGGCGGGAGTCTTACAATTCTTGCAACAGCTCTGATTGAGACGGGTTCCAAGATGGATGATGTTGTATATGAAGAATTTAAGGGAACGGGAAACATGGAAATGATTTTGGACAGAAAACTGCAGGAAAAGCGTATATTCCCGGCAATCAATATTCCAAAATCCAGTACCAGAAGAGAAGATCTTTTACTTTCTTCCGAGGAACTGGAAGCAGTAAATCGCATGCGAAAGAACTTTAACGGGATGAAGGCAGATGATGCCGTTGATCAGGTCATCAATTTATTTTCAAAGACCAGAAATAATTCTGATTTTGTAAAAATGCTTGAAAAACAGATGATGTAAAAGTATTACAGTATAGAAATAGAAATGTGAATAGAAAGAAAAGCCATAGGAAAATTTCCTTTGGCTTTTTTGTATGTGTAAAAATATTTAATCCTTTAAAAAAATATTTTCATTGCAGAAAATCCAAACAAAAAAAGCCTTTTCAGGCTTTTGGGAGGAGGGACCGTTCGGTGGGGAGCCGAACGGTCCGGTATGAAAAAAGTTTTGTTGGGGGAGTCAGAAACATTTTCTGTTTCTGATGATATTATCATAAAAAATGTTTGTGTATACAATATGGACAGTTTATAAATTAAAAATAAAAAGACTCGAAATTAAATATAAAATATGACGAAAATATGTAAATTATTTCGAAATGTTTTAAGCTTGTTAAGCCATCTGTGCCTGAAGAACAAATATTGCTTTTTGTCCATTGATACGTTTTTGGAATAGCGCTAGACTTAAAACGACATGTGAAAAGAATGATTTTCATAACATGATTATTTGCCAGAATAACTGGCGGGAGGTTAACTGAAAATGGCAGAAAGTATTGCACATAAGGCAGAGCGGAAAGCATTTGAAGTTGCAATTGACGCAGCATTGAAGCATGCTGATAAGGATCGTGAAAAAGCAATGTTGCAGTTTATTGATCTGATGGAAAAAATCCTGGGTGATACCTGGAGCCCGGCAGCATATGAGGCACTGCGAAAGGTGTATCAGGATCCGGATAGCAAATGGAACAGATTTACCAATGATCTTTTTGATACAGTAGATCATAAAATGCTTAAGACAGCAGCTTTGAATCTTGGTTATGAAGCAGGGTTCAGAGGCTATAAGACAACAAAAGAAAATGCGAAAAAATATGGCTGCAGTATACCATGGATTCTTCTTTTTGACCCGACAAGTGCCTGTAATCTGCATTGCACAGGTTGCTGGGCTGCTGAATACGGTCATCAGATGAGTCTTTCTTATGAAGATATGGACAGTATCGTTACCCAGGGAGAGGATCTTGGTATTCATGTTTTCTTTATGACAGGCGGAGAACCAACGGTACGCAAAGATGATATTTTCAAATTGTGCAAAAAGCATAATCATAGCTTCTTTGAAGCGTATACCAACGGAACGCTGATTGATGAGGAATTCTGTCAGAATTGTCTTGCAGTAGGAAACTTTATGGTAAATATTTCGCTGGAGGGTTTTGAGGATAGCAACGATGAGAGAAGAGGAGCGGGTGATTATCAGAAAGTACTTGCTGCAATGGATCTGCTCAAATCACACAAAATAGCATTTGGTTTATCAATTTGCTATACAAGTGCAAATTATAAAACAGTAACAAGTGATGAATTCCTGGATATGTGCATTGCACATGGCGTAAAATATATCTGGTATTTCCATTATATGCCGGTAGGTAATGCTGCATCTCCGGAACTTCTTCTGACTCCGCAGCAGAGAGAATATATGTATCACCGTGTACGTGAAATCAGAGGCTTTAAAGGCGGAAAACCTGTATTTGCAGTTGATTTTCAAAATGATGGTGAATTTATACACGGATGTATCGCAGGCGGGAAATACTATTGCCATATCAATCCGAACGGAGATGTGGAACCCTGTGTATTTATTCACTATTCACAGGCCAATATACATGATAAATCTTTGCTGGAATGCTTTCAGCAGCCGCTTTTCAAAGCATATCAGGAAGGGCAGCCTTTTAATGATAACCTTTTACAGCCTTGTCCGATGCTTGAAAATCCCGAGAAACTGCGTGAAATTGTTAAAAACAGGCGCCAAGTCTACTGATATGGAATCGACAGAGGACGTTGAACATTTGTGCAGTAAATGTGACCAGTATGCACAGGAGTGGGCAGTTAAGGCTGCAGAACTGTGGAATAGATGATGTCCTGATTTTCCAACAGGAAATTTCCGGAATGCAGACAGGAATGAAATCTGATTTCAAAAGACTAAGAACAGGTATGGTAGGAAAAGAGAAAGTGCAACCGCTTCTCTTTTTTTATGGTAAAGTTTTCAATGATGGATTATAATCAGATTCAGATGCAGAGGAATCTGCGAATGGATTATTATGTTTTAAGGAGTGTATAAGGGGAATGGCTAAAATCATTTTAACGGGAGATCGCCCAACGGGAAAGCTTCATGTAGGACATTATGTGGGATCGTTGAAACGCCGTGTGGAGTTACAAAACGCAGGAGAGTTTGACAAAATATTTATTATGATCGCCGATGCACAGGCACTTACTGATAATGCGGAAAATCCCGAAAAAAGTCAGGCAGAATGTGATAGAAGTGGCACTTGACTATCTCGCGTGCGGGCTTGATCCGCAGAAGGCAAATCTGTTTATCCAGTCACAAATTCCAGAGCTCACGGAACTGAGTTTTTATTATATGGATCTTGTTACCGTATCGAGATTGCAGAGAAATCCTACGGTAAAGTCAGAAATTCAGATGCGTAATTTTGAAACCAGTATTCCGGTTGGTTTTTTCACTTATCCGATCAGCCAGGCTGCAGATATAACTGCATTTAAAGCTACTACGGTTCCGGTGGGTGAGGATCAGGAACCTATGCTTGAGCAGTGCAAGGAAATTGTGCGCAAATTCAATTCGGTTTATGGAGAGACCTTGGTCGAACCTGAAATTCTGTTGCCTGATAATCGGGCATGTCTGAGACTGCCGGGAACAGATGGAAAGGCCAAGATGAGTAAATCTCTTGGAAATTGTATCTATTTATCAGAAGAACCGGATTCTATTCAGAAAAAGGTCATGAGTATGTTTACAGATCCGAACCATCTTCGGGTAGAGGATCCCGGAAAAGTCGAAGACAATCCGGTTTTCGTTTATCTGGATGCGTTTGCCACAGATGCCTATTTTGAAGAATTTCTTCCTGCGTACCAGAACCTGGATGAATTAAAGGCACATTATCAGAAAGGTGGGTTGGGTGATGTGAAAGTTAAAAAGTTCTTGAATCAGGTCATTCAGGCGGAACTGGAACCCATCAGAAAGCGCAGACAACAATACCAGAAGGATATTCCATATATCTATGAAATACTGAAAAAAGGCAGTGAGACAGCGGAGCAGGCTGCAGCACAGACGCTCAGCGAAGTAAAACGCGCAATGAAGATAAATTATTTTGATGATGCGGAACTGATTGCAATGCAGTCCGCAAAATATCAGGATGCCGAAGAAAAATAGTGGCATGGCAGAAAGTCGGGGGGGCGATTTTCTGTGCAGATTGGATAAGAAAGGTATGGGCTTTTTTATGAAAAACATTCTGTTTGTTGCATCAGAGGGGGTTCCGTTTATTAAAACAGGCGGTTTGGCGGATGTTGTGGGATCATTGCCAAAGTATATTGACCGTCAGTATTTTGATGTCAGAGTAGTTCTGCCAAAGTATAATGTATGTCACAGGAAATGAAAGACCGAATGGAATATGTAACAAATTTCTATATGGATTTTCATTGGAAACGTGAATATGTAGGAGTATTTAAGGCAGAAACCGATGGAGTGGTTTATTATTTCATAGATAATGAGTTCTACTTCCCTGGATTCAAACCTTATGGCGATGATGCGCTTTTTGAAATTGAGAAGTTTGCATTCTTTTCCAAAGCGGCACTTTCCATACTACCGGTAATTGGATTTAAACCGGATATTATTCATTGTCATGACTGGCAGACCGGTCTGATACCGGTATATTTAAAAGAACGGTTTCAGGGGAATGAATTTTTCCGTGGAATGAAAGCAGTTATGACAATTCACAATCTTAAATTTCAGGGACGGTGGGATAAAAAAGAAGTTCAGGATATTACAGGACTTCCGGATTACTTCTTTGTTCCGGATAAACTGGAGATGTTTGGAGATGCAGATCTGCTTAAGGGAGGAATCGTATACGCTGATGCAATTACCACGGTCAGTGAGACCTATGCGGAAGAAATTAAGACAAAATTTTACGGTGAAAACCTGGATGGGCTGCTTACAACAAGGGCGAAAGATTTGCGCGGAATTGTAAATGGTATAGATTACGGAGATTTTAATCCGACTGCAGATAAATTTATCGATTTTCCTTATGATGCGATTACTTTTCGAAAAGAAAAATCAAAAAACAAACTTGCACTGCAGAAAGAGCTTGGTCTTGCACAGGATGAAAAATGTTTCATGATCGGTATTGTGTCAAGATTGACGGATCAGAAGGGACTGGATCTGATTACCTGTGTTCTGGATGAATGTGTCAGGATGCAATACAGATTGTTGTTCTTGGAACCGGAACAGAACAGTATGAAAATATGTTCCGCCACTTTGCATGGAAATACAGTGACAGAGTTTCTGCAAATATTTATTATTCAGAACCGATGTCTCACAAAATATATGCGGCTTCCGATGCATTTCTGATGCCTTCTTTGTTTGAACCATGCGGGTTGAGTCAGCTTATGGCACTTCGTTATGGAACCATACCGATTGTGCGTCAGACTGGTGGACTAAAGGATACGGTTGAACCTTATAATAAGTTTGAGGGAACAGGAACCGGATTTGGCTTCCTGAATTATAATGCGCACGAAATGATGCAGACGGTTCGTGAAGCAGAATCTCTTTTCTATGATAAGAAGCGCGAATGGAATAAGATGATAGACCGCGCGATGGCAGTAGATTTCTCGTGGAAAATGTCAGCAAACAAGTACCAGGAAATGTATGATTGGCTTATGCCATAGAACTTGTATAACTGTTTGAAAAGTAGTAGTCTGTCAAAAGGCATGTTACCGTTACAAATCATTATAGGATACAGGCAGGCAGGTGATCCCTGCCTGCTTGTAGGTTTAGGAAAGATATTTTTATGGGTAATCGAAAAAATGGCGTATTTATGCAGGCCGGAATTCTGGCAGCGGCAGGAATTATTGTCAGAATCATCGGCCTTTTATATGGAAGTCCACTTACAGGGATCATTGGAGATGAGGGAAACGGGTATTACAGTCAGGCATATAACTGCTATACAATTATATTGTTGATCTCATCCTACAGTATTCCGTCTGCGATATCCAAAGTGATTGCACAAAAACTCGGGGTAGGTGAATACCGTAATGCACAGCGTATTTTTCATTGCGCGCTGATTTATGTCATTGTGGTAGGCGGTGCAGCGAGTCTTTTGATGTTTTTCGGAGCTGGACTTCTGGTAGAAGGAAATTCAATTCCGGTATTGAAAATTTTTGCGCCTACCATTTTTTTCTTTGGTCTTCTGGGCGTTTTAAGGGGCTATTTTCAGGCACACAAAACAATGATGCAGACATCTGTTTCACAGATTATTGAGCAGCTCTGCAATGCAATAGTCAGTCTGAGTGCAGCATATTTGCTGATGCGGATGGTGAGCGGTTCAGATGCTACAACCAAGGCAGTATACGGGGCAATCGGAAGTGCAATTGGAACCGGATCGGGAGTAATTGCGGCACTTTTGTTTATGTGGATGGTATACAATCTGAATCGGGAGACGATTACGAAAAGGATTACATATGATCGACATCCGGTGGACAGCTACCGGAAAAATTTTCAAAACAATTGTAATGATTGTGACGCCTTTTATTCTGAGCACATTTATATATAATTTTACAACAATGCTGGATCAGACCATTTTTACAAAAATTATGATTTATGGTAAGGGTTTTGCAGAGAAAGAAGTAGCCACAAGTTATGGGATTTTTTTCCAGAAAAGCAGTTGTCATTTCCAATATTCCAATTGCACTTGCTTCTGCAATGTCCTCGGCGATGATGCCAAGTATTGCTTCAAATTATGCGAAAGGCCTTAAGACAGAGACTGCGCAACTTGTGAACCGTGTGATCAGGATGACAATGCTGATAGCAATTCCGTCTGCAATTGGCCTGATGGCATTATCGAAGCCTGTAATGATGCTGTTGTTTCCACAGCGCGCATCACTTGATCAGGCATCCGTACTATTAATGGGAATGTCGGTTACAGTAATTTTCTACTCTCTTTCGACAGTGACCAATGCTGTCCTGCAGGGAATCGGAAAAGTAAATATTCCGGTCATAAATGCTGCAATTTCATTGTGCATTCAGGCAGCGGCGCTTGCAGCAATATTGTATCTGACTGATTTTGATAATCTTGCGCTTGTGGTTGCAACGGTTCTGTACTCACTTCTGATGTGCATCCTGAATGGAGTAGCAGTGGAACACAATCTAACGATACGTCAGAATGTGATTAAGACATATATTATGCCGCTTGTCGCATCAGCCGTGATGGGGGGTGTTGTGTGGCTCGTTTATCAGGGATTTTTTGCGGCTCTTGGGATGGTACTTGGAGAAGGGTATTTTGCGAATTTGCTTGCAACTGCAGTGGCTATTTTTATAGCACCACTTGTATATGCTGCAGTACTGATCAAAACCGGAACAGTGAATCAGGAAGAACTGCTCAGTTTTCCGAAGGGATACAAAATTGTATCACTTGTAAAAAAATTTCATCTTATGTAAAAAATAAAAAAGGCATTTCAGCCTGATTTGGAGATTATTCATGGATATTGTAACATTATTTGTTCTTGCAGTAGGATTATCAATGGACGCGCTTGCAGTTGCAATTTGCAAGGGACTTGCGCTTCGAAAATGGAAGTTCAGAAATGCAGTTATCGTTGGGTTATGGTTTGGAGGATTTCAGGCACTCATGCCGGTATTTGGATACATTCTGGGTAGTCAGTTTGCAGGCAGAATACAGAAAATCGATCACTGGATTGCATTTGTTCTGCTGACACTGATCGGCGCGAATATGATCAGGGAAGCACTTGGAGAAGATGGAAATGAAGAATCAGAAGAAGCACCGTGTGAAACGGATTCGCTTTCTTTCAAAAGCATGCTTCTTCTGGCGATAGCAACAAGTATTGATGCATTGGCGGTAGGTGTGACATTTGCTTTTTTAAAGGTAAACATTATCATGGCAGCTTCTTTTATCGGAGTTACGACCTTCATTATTTCTGCTGTCGGAGTTTATATTGGATGCAGATTTGGAACAAAGTTTGAATCCAAAGCAGAACTTTCTGGTGGTATTATACTGATTCTGCTTGGCATAAAGATTTTGCTGGAGCACCTCGGAATCCTGTTGTAAAAGAATTACAGCAGTTTTAAACCTGCAATTTCAGGAGCTATGACCATGGAAAAATTGGTATAGTATACCACAAAACCAGGCTTACTGCCGTTTGGCTTTTTAACATTTTTACGTTGCAGATAATCTACTTCAACTTTATCCTGACTTTTGGCTTTTGAATAAAAGGCAGCAAGCGCAGCAGCTTCCTCAAAGGCACGGTCTGGGACATCCCGGCCATTGGTCTGTAAAACAACATGGGAACCCGGCATTCCTTTTGCATGGAACCACCAGTCGCCGCCATTGGCAAATTTGAAAGTCAGTTCATCATTTTGAAAGTTATTTTTTCCAACGTACAGATCAAAACCATCACTGGAAAGATAATGAAAAGGTTTGCTGGTAATTTTTATCTTTTTTGCATTTTTTCCGCCTTTTCGATGAATATAGCCTGCGGATATCAGTTCCTCTTTTATTTCTACCAGATCTTCTTCCTGCAGCGCAATATCAAGTGCCGTGCTGATGGATTCAAGATGATCAATTTCAGCCTTCACTTCAACCGTTAGGGTTGCAAGCATTTCATAGGTACGTTTCAGTTTGGCATAACGGTCATAATACTTTTTGGCATTCTGAGCAGGCGTCAAAGTGCTGTCAAGCGGTATGGTAATGTCTTCACCGGTATGATAATCATTAACGGTCAATGATTTAGCTTTGGGAGGCGTATTGTATCCATATACGGTCAATAATTCTCCATAATTTCGATACTTCTCCTTTTTTTCCGTATCTTTCATCTGTGCCAGCTGCAGATCATATTTACGTATCGTACGTTCCAAAGCGGTTGCAACAATTTTGCGAAGATCGACAGATTTTTGCCGAATTCTTGTTACGGTGTTTTTTTCTGCATAATAGTGTTCCAGAAGAACAGACATGGCCGAATATTTTCTTACCGTGTAATCGGAGGAATCTGAATAGACAGTGAGCGGAATGGCCGCATATTCTATGGGTTTATTTTGTTCATAAATAACGCATGGATTAAAACTACCGTTCTTTATATCATTCAGAATGGAATCAAAAGCAGTATAAAGAGATGCCATCTGTGCGGTGTCAAGGGCAGCGGTCGGAAGATCGGCATCAATTCCGGCACGATAGCAGATTTCCTGGGATACTATGCTGGAAAGACCCGTATAACTGCCATAAATTGCTTTATAAACAGGAGAGGCCTTGGCGTGAATCCGTTCAGAAAAAGCAGCAGCATCCGTTGAAAGCGGATCCAGTTTGTCCTGTGTTTCGGGAACAAAGTAATCACGACCAGGCAGAACCTCGCGGACAGAGCTGATTGAAGCAGGAATTCGTTTAATAGAATCAATAATGATATTATTTTCATCAATAAAAATGATATTGCTGTATTTTCCCATCAGTTCAATCAGAAGTGTTTTTGTTTTTAAGTCGCCCATTTCATCTAAATGGTCAATACTGATTCGTACAATTCGTTCAAGCCCGGGCTGAGTAATGGATCTGATCCGGCCGTTCTGAATGTGTTTTCTGAGCAGCATACAAAATCCTGGAGCAGTCATGGGACTGTTTTTATTTTCATCAGACATATAGATGAGTGGCAGAGAAGCGTCAGCCGATAAATACAGTCGGTGCTGGCGCCCTTTTTCAGCAGTCGTTTTAACTGTCAGCAGAAGCTCATCACTCTCTGTCTGTGCAATTTTATAGATTCTTCCGTCTGTCAGTTCATCTGAGAGTTCCTTTACTATATTTGCAACGGTAATTCCATCAAAAGCCATATCTTTCCTCGTTTCCTGACCGGAGTTGATATTTAAGATGATATCAGAGTTTCCGGCATTTCTTCTGATAATAATAGCAGGAAACTATGGAAATGAAAATATGATTTGCAGTTGTATATTTTTATCAGAAATAAATAAAAAAGAGAAAGAAACAGCATACAGGCAAGAATTACATTGACGCAAAAGCAGCTCTATCATATAATAAAAAATGTATGTACTCTTTTCGAAATTGGAGGACTTCATAATGGTAAGCAGTATGACAGGCTTTGGGAAAAGCGAATTTACCGATGGACAGCGCAGATATGCGGTCGAGATCAAGTCTGTAAACAACAGATATCTTGATATGAATATCAAGATGCCAAAGGTTTTCAATGCTTTGGAATCTGAGATCCGCGGTGAATTGAAAAAGTATATGAAACGCGGTAAGGTTGATGTATATATTACCTATGAAGATCTGACGGAATCAGGTTCAAGAGTTCAGTATAATAAAGAAATCGCGCAGGAATATATGAATTGCCTTTCTGAAATGGCACAGGATTTTGGTTTGGAAAGCGATGTGAGGATTTCGCTTCTGTCAAGATTTCCGGAAGTATTGACAACGGAAGATGCAGAAATGGATGAGGAAACGCTTTGGGAGCCTTTGCAACATGCAATACGGCAGGCCGGGATACAGTTTGCTGCTGCACGAAGCAGAGAAGGGGAGTTTCTGAAAAAGGATCTGGAGAGTAAACTTGACAGAATGCTTGAGAATGTTGATTTTATAACGGAGCGTTCGCCGGTGATTGTTGAGGAATACAGGCAGAATCTTCGGAATAAGGTAAGTGAACTTCTGGAAGATACCAAGATCGATGAAGGAAGACTTCTGATGGAAGTAACGATATATGCCGATAAAGTTTGTGTGGATGAGGAACTGGTAAGACTTCGCAGTCATATCAGTGCCGTAAAGCAGGCTTTGGATAAAGGCGACGATCAGAATGGTATCGGGCGTAAACTTGATTTCCTTGCACAGGAAATGAATCGGGAAGCCAATACAACATTATCGAAGACATCAGATCTGGAGATATCAAACAGAGCGATTGATCTCAAAACAGATATTGAGAAGGTTCGTGAACAGATACAGAATATCGAGTAGTATGGAGCGGCAGTGAACAGATTTATTCATATTGGATTTGGAAATATCGTTAATGCAGGAAAAATCATAAGTATCGTCAGTCCGGATGCAGCACCGGTAAAACGTATGGTGCAGAAAGCAAAGGAAGAAGGCGCTGCCATTGATGCAACACAGGGAAGAAAAACAAAGGCTGTGCTTGTGATGGAGAACGGGATGCTGGTGTTATCAGCACTTTTGCCTGAGACGATAGCTGCAAGAGTACAGACAGAAAGTGATGATACAGATGAAGCGTAAGGGACTTATTGTTGTTGTGTCTGGATTTTCCGGAACAGGAAAAGGCACACTTATGAAAGCTTTGACAGCCAGATATGATTGTTATGCGTTATCGGTGTCAGCAACGACCAGAGATCCCAGACCTGGTGAAAAAGAGGGCAGCGAATACTTTTTCATATCAGATTCGGAGTTTGAAAAAATGATTGAAGAAGATGCGTTGGTTGAACATGCAGGATATTGTCATCATTATTATGGCACACCCAAAAAATTTGTCGAAGAACAGATCAGCATTGGTAAGGATGTAATTCTGGAAATTGAGATACAGGGAGCCCTGCAAATTAAAAAGAAATTTCCGGAGGCACTTTTGCTTTTTGTGATGCCTCCAAATGTTCCGGAACTGGAAAGCAGACTCAGAGGAAGAGGCACTGAAACGGATGAGGTGATTCATGAAAGAATGCTTCGTGCCAAGACGGAAGCAGAAGGAATAGAACAATATGATTATATCATTATCAATGATCAGTTGGATGAATGTGTAGAACAGACGCATGCAGTGATTGAAGCAGCGCATTATACACCGTTCAGAAATGAACAGTTTATTGAGGAAATCAGACAACAACTGGATGAACTGATCTGATCTTTGATCGGAAACAGACAGCAGATATTAGTGTAAAATCATGCAGCAGTGATGTTGCCATATAAAAAGGAGTAAAAAACATGATACATCCATCTTATGTAGATCTTATGAAGGTAGTAAATAAAGGGGTTGAAGAAGGCGAAGAACCTGTTATCAGCAGCAGATATTCTGTTGTTATGGCTACTGCAAAACGTGCGAGACAGATCATTGCGGGAGATGAACCGCTTGTTAAGACAAAGGCAAAAGAAAAACCGCTCAGTATTGCAGTAAGAGAACTGGATCAGGGGCAGATTCGTATTTTGTCCGATGAAGAAAAGAAAGCAATGGAAGAGAAAAATCAGGCCAATGCAGATACAATGGAACAGAATGCAACAGAGAATGAAGACGAGAAGAACAATTGATGAAAGTATTATTTGTATCACTTGGCTGTGATAAAACAGGGTAGACTCTGAGGTGATGCTTGGAATGCTTTCCAGTCGCGGATATGAGTTTACGGATGATGAAGAACTTGCAGAAGCAGCTGTTGTGAATACCTGTTGTTTTATCAATGATGCCAAGGAAGAAAGTGTTAACACAATACTGGAGCTTGCAGAACGAAAAAAAGCAGGTCAGTTGAAAGCGCTTCTGGTAACAGGATGTCTTGCACAACGTTACAGAGAAGAAATTCAAAAGGAAATTCCGGAAGTAGATGAGATTCTTGGGACCACGGCAATTGATAAGATTGCAGCAGCCCTGGATCAGGCACTTGCAGGACAGAATGGAACTTTTTTTGACAGCATTGATAATATTCCTGTCGGAGACAGAAAACGTGTATTGACAACAGGGGGTCAGTTTGGCTATCTTAAGATAGCCGAAGGCTGTAACAAGTGCTGTACGTATTGTATTATTCCAAAGGTGCGTGGACATTACAGAAGTGTTCCGATGGAGCAACTGATCGCAGAAGCCGGGAAGCTGGCTGAAGCAGGTGTCAGAGAATTGATCCTTGTTGCACAGGAGACAACTCTCTACGGCACAGATTTGTATGGCAGTAAAAAATTACCGGAATTACTCCATAGTTTATGCAGAATTAATGGATTTGAATGGATTCGCATCCTATACTGTTATCCGGAAGAAATCACGGAAGAACTGATCCAGACGATTAAAACAGAGCCAAAGATATGCCATTATCTGGATATGCCGATTCAGAGCGGATCAGATGAAATTCTCAGAAAAATGGGCAGAAAAACAAATCAGACAGAAATCAGAACACTTGTAAAACATTTGCGTGCCGAAATCCCGGATATTTGTATTCGGACAACGCTGATTACGGGCTTTCCAGGTGAAACGACAGCGGATCAGAGTCAGACAATGCAAATGGTAAAAGATCTCAGGTTTGACAGACTTGGCGTATTTACATATTCTGCAGAGGAAGATACTCCTGCAGCAGATATGCCGGAGCAGATTTCTGAAAGATTGAAAAAGACGAGACGTACCAGAATCATGAAGCTGCAGCAGGAGATAGCATTTGAGACTGCAGAGGACATGATCGGAAGAACTGTCAGAGCTGTAATTGAAGGAAGAATCACAGATAAAGATCCCGAGGATGACGGTGATACCTATGTGGGCAGAACATATAAGGATGCGCCGGATATTGATGGATATGTATTTATTGGTGGTGTAAATCATGAGTTGATCAGCGGAGATTTCGTGAATGTTAAAATCACGGGTTCTCACGATTATGATCTGATTGGAGAATTAGAATGAACCTTCCGAATAAATTAACTTTGTTTCGTGTAATACTGATCCCTTTTTTTGTAGTATTTATGTTGGTAAATGTTACGGGTAATGCTGATAAATGGATTGCACTTATCATTTTTATTATTGCAAGTTTGACGGATTTGCTTGACGGGAAGATTGCAAGGAAGTACAATCTGATCACTGATTTCGGAAAATTTATGGATCCACTTGCAGACAAGTTGCTTGTATGTTCTGCGCTGATCTGTCTCGTGAGTCTTAACAAGATTCCGGCATGGATTGTAATCATCATCATTGCAAGAGAGTTCATTATCAGCGGATTCAGGCTGATTGCAGCAGATAATGGTCGTGTTATTGCAGCAAGTTACTGGGGGAAATTCAAGACAACTTTTCAAATGATTATGGTAATTCTAATGATTGCCGATATATCACAGCTGTTCATCCTGACACAGATTATTATGTATGCGGCACTTATTCTTACAGTTGTGTCGTTGGTTGACTATCTGGTTAAGAATAAGGATGTTATGAGTGGTGAAGTGTGATCTTCGTATTTGAACATTTCAGAAAGATATGGATAAAGAATGACAGATAATGAAAAACTGGTGCGGCTTCTGCAGGAAAGAAAAATGAGTGTTACAACTGCAGAATCGTGTACCGGAGGGCTGGTTGCAGCAGAGATTACCGATGTGGAAGGCTCTTCAGAGGTCTTTCGCAGAGGTTTTATAACGTACTGCGATGAGGCCAAGCATGAAATGCTGGGTGTACCGTATGAAATATTACTGGAACATACGGCGGTAAGTCAGCAAACAGCAGAAGCAATGGTAAGAGGGGCAGCAGGAAAAACACAGGCAGACTGTGCAATTTCAGTGACAGGCATTGCAGGTCCGGGCGGCGGAACAGAATTACAGCCGGTTGGTCTGGTTTATATAGGTTTATATGTACAGGGAATGGTAATCGTTGAAAGGCATTTATTCGATGGTGACCGAAGAGAAGTTCGCAGGCAGGCCGCAGAGCGTGCTATCCATGGAATGCTGGAGCTGATCTAGCTGAAAGAGGAGAGAGAGCACTCGCAGGCTTTGCCTGTTTTTGTTGTGTGCAGATTTATGCAGATGGCATAAGAGAGTCGTACGGGTGCACATGGGGCTTGTTAACCAGGCAGAAATGCTGAATGGTTCCGGATATGTCTCCGGATGTGTTGACAGCGGAAATGAAAACCGCAAAATGAATAGGTTGTGTGAAAACAGATTTTCACACCGGACTCTGTGTCACAGACACAAAGTCGCAATGAGCTGGGAAACAGCGTAGAAATGAGGATTGTATGACGTTAGAGAAAAACAATGAAGTAACAGAGAACATCGAAATGAATGAAAATGCTGATAATATCGTGACAGAAGAAAAAAAGGAAACACGCATTCGTTATGATCAATCAGGTCTTGATGAAAAGATTATTCATGCCGTAACAGAAATGGGATTTGAATTTATGTCTCCCATCCAGGAAGCGGCTATTCCTGTAATGATGGAAGGCAAAGATATTATCGGACAGGCGCAGACAGGAACCGGAAAGACAGCAGCATTTGGTATTCCGCTTCTTCAGAAAATAGATGCAGCGGATAAACATCTTCAGGCAATCGTTCTATGCCCGACAAGAGAACTTGCCATGCAGGCTGCAGATGATATTCACGATTTTGCAAAATATATGCCGGGAGTAAAAGTACTTGCAGTTTATGGCGGTCAGGATATTTCCAGACAGATTCGTGCACTTTCGGCTGGCGTTCAGGTTGTTGTAGGAACACCGGGACGTGTTATGGATCATATGCGTCGTCATACGTTAAAGCCACAGACTGTAAAGTTTTTTGTTCTGGATGAAGCGGATGAAATGCTTGATATGGGATTTCGCGAAGACATTGAAACGATTCTGAAGGAAATGCCACAAGAGCGTCAGACAGCACTTTTTTCAGCAACCATGCCCAAACCGATTCTGGATATTACCAATCAGTATCAGCATGATGCAAAATATATCCGTATGACACCGAATGAAATTACGGTATCTTCAATAGAACAGGCATATTATCGGATTGCACACAAGGATAAAGAGGAAGTTCTTGCGAGACTGCTTGATTTCTATCAGCCGAAACGTGCATTGATTTTCTGTAATACCAAACGTATGGTAGATCAGCTTTCGGAAACACTTAAAAACAGAGGTTACCAGGCAGAGGGATTACATGGCGATTTGTCCCAGAATCAGCGTGATACTGTTATGAATATGTTCAGAGGGGGACGAATCAGTCTTCTTCTCGCAACAGATGTTGCGGCAAGAGGCATTGATGTCAGCAATGTAGATTGTGTATTTAATTTTGATATCCCGGAGGATATTGAATACTATGTACACAGAATCGGTCGTACAGGTCGTGCCGGAAAAAGCGGAAAGTCCTTTACACTTGTATCCGGACGTGAGATGTACAAGCTTCGTGATATTGAAAGAATCTGTCATACCAAGATTGAGGAAAGACAGATTCCGACTGCAAAAGAGATTACAAAGTCTAAGTCTCACAAAGTTTTTGCTGAAGTAATTGATATTATTGAAAATGGAGATATTGATTCTACTTTGGAGTTTGTCCAGAAGAAAGTGGAAGAAGGAGAATATACTGCGGAGCAGCTTGCAGCCGGATTCATGAGATTGAAGATGGGTAAAGATATTGAAGATCTGAAATTTGAACGTGAGTCATCTGGTAACGGAGGACGCTTTAGCGGCGGCAGAGGTGAAGGCGGACGTGGAAGAAATCGTGACTTTAGCCGTGGTGGGAGAAGCGAAGGCGGACGTGGCAGAAGCGAAGGCAGCCGAAGCAGAAGTGAAGGCGGACGCGGAAAATATGAGGGTAAGCCGGCAGAAGGCGGTCGCGGAAAATATGAAGGAAAGTCAGAAGGCGGGCGTGGCAGAAGTTATGGTGAGCATAATGGCAGACCTGATGAAAGACGCGGTAATAGACCGGAAGGAGAACGCTTTACCAGAAAAGATAAAGATAAGAATGGAAAGAGTGTTCATTTTTCAGAAGTAAGCGAAAAAATGTTGGGCGGTATAACCAAGAAATATACAAGGAAGCCTGGTGAAACAAAGGCTTACGGAGAAAAAAAGACCAGATCTTATGGGGATTCAGAGCATAAGTCTGAACGTTTCTATGGAAAAGATGAACATGCAGGACGTACTTTTGAAGGAAAGACCGACAAAAAGAAAAAGCGTGACAGAATGCCACAGTCAGGATTCAGCGCACCTTCTGACCGTGTGACTATCAAAACACGCGGGACAGATGGTAAGTTTTACGAGTGAAATCAGTGAAATAAATTAGTCGACAGAGTAACGCTTTCTCTACAATATAGGCAGTCCGGTCTGATCTGTGCAACGCGATCAGATTGAACTGCCTTTTTATAGTAGTATAAAGTTAGAAAACTTACAATATAAGTTCCTGACCATGAACACGAAGCCACATACGGCATTCTTTGTAATCAGGGATAAGCGAACTGACAACGTCCCAGAATGCAGGAGAATGATTCATATGAATCAAATGGCAAAGTTCATGAACAACTACATAGTCCAGAATATGTGGCGGAGCCAACATCAGCCGCCAGTTAAAGGAAAGCGTACCCGAGGAAGTACAGCTTCCCCAACGGGTTTTCTGATCGCGTATGGTAATTTTTTTATGATGAACGGCTAGCTGAGATTCATAAAAAAGCACCCTTTTGGGAAGATATTCTGTGGCTGCGCGGCGGTATCTTTTCTCCAGAAGTTTCTGCTGGGCATCTGAGTAAGGGGAGGGAGAGCGCAAACTGGCGGCATAAAGTGCCTCTGATCGTTTGGTAAGAATCCAGTCAGATTTGCCTTGAATAAGTTCTGAGATCATTATTCCGGAAACCTGAAGCGGGGCACGCACGGTAACAGAACCTTTTTGGTCCACAGAGATGGAATAGCTTTTTCGTTCGGATCTGACAATTTTACAGGTAATATCCGCAGTGGAACCATCGGAAAGTCTTGTATGCAGATGATAGTCAGATAGGAAGGATACAGATTTTGCTGACATATATGAATAACCTTTCCTGTTTGAAATCTATGATTTCAGAGTATTACAGCATTTTATAAAAAAGTCAAGAAAGCATAAAATGGGTAAAAACGGCATACTACTTTTCAATTGCAGAAAGGTAGTGTTAGAATATTAGGAATATATGATTATTTGAATGAAAAAGCAGTAGAAAAAGGGAATAGAAAAAAAGAAAATGAAACAGGAAAAAACAGAAAAAGGAAATCAGATGGATAAAGAACAGCTAATCAGAGAAACAGAACTTTTTGTATTGGATATGGATGGTACATTTTATCTGGGAGACAGAATTTTGGATGGAGCATTATTTTTTCTGGAACAGATAGAAAAAAGTGGAAAGAAGTACATTTTTTTTACAAATAATTCCTCACAATCTGCAGAAAAATATATCAGTAAACTTGCAGGAATGAATTGTCATATCAGACGGAGTCAGATCATGACATCAGGAGATGTTATGATTCGGTTTCTGAAAACATATTATTCCGAAAAAAAAGTATTTCTTCTTGGGACAAAGCCTCTTGCAGAAAGTTTCAGAGAAGGAGATATCATTCTGGATGAAGAGCAGCCTGATATAGTTGTTGTAGGTTTTGATCAGACACTTACATACGAAAAGCTGACGAAAGCATGCACATTTATTCGAAACGGAGCACTTTTCCTCGCAACGCATCTGGATATTAATTGTCCGGTCGAAGGCGGCTTTATTCCTGATTGCGGAGCAATCTGTGCTGCCATTTCTCTTTCAACAGGTGTGAAACCCAGATATGTTGGGAAACCATTCAAAGAAACGGTTGATATGATCATGGATGCAACAGGAGTTTGCAGAGAGAACAGCACTTTTGTGGGAGACAGGCTTTATACGGATGTTGCAACGGGTGTACAAAACGGAGCAAAAGGGGTACTTGTTTTGACTGGTGAAACAAAACCGGAGGATGTAGCACATTCTGATATACAGCCTGACGCAGTCTATGAATCAGTAGGTGAAATGGGACATATACTGGAAACAATGAACTGATACCCAAAGTGTGACGGAAGAGACTGCAAACTTGTATATCTGCATAACCCATGTTAAGATAGGCTGAAGTTTGCAACAGAATAACAGAAATAAACATTTGGAGTCTTTATCTATGAAAAAAAGTGATAAAAAAAAGAAAGCGAAGGATCCTGCAATTGAAAAAATATTGCTTCGCGTGCAGATTATTGGAATGATTGTCATGGGCGTTGCGATTGCAGCCGGAATTTTCCTGTTATATCAGAGTCTTCCGGTGGTTCGTGTCAAACGTGCACTGCAGAAAGGAAATGCATATTCTGCCAATGCTGATTATCAGGATGCAGTTACTGCATATCAGGCGGCAATTTCGCTTGATTCAACCTCAGTGCAGGCGTATCAGAATATGGCGACCGCATATCTGAGTCTTAAGGATATCAAATCCGCAAAGAGTACCTTGTATACCGGATGGGAAAACACACAGAATGAAGAACTGTTTTCAAATTATCTGACAGTCAGTCTGAATGAGGCAGTTACGCAGATGAATACCGGGACAGCAACCCTGGACACCGTTTCACAGATCGTGGATATTCTGGAAAAAGATCCGGATCATGCCGATGCACTGCAAGTATTGGATAAGGCATATGACTACACCATGCTCAGAGATGATGAGAATGGTATAAATGTAATATTCTGGACAACGGAAGCGGAAGCATCTTCTTTTTCACAATATTCGGATATCATGAAAAGATTGGTCCAATTATATAAGAAGTATCCATCTGACGGATTAAAAAAAGATATACTGAAATATCTTGAGCCGGCAGGCGGAAAAGTATGGTTTACCTTATCAGATGCAAAGTCTTATGAAGAAATACTTACCCTTGCACATAGTGATCTGGGGGATACAAATGGTACAACTTCACTTTTGAACTGTATTCAGGATGCACAAAATGAATTAAAACTTTTTCAGGATATTTTCACACAGATGGATGCCGGAACGTTGGAAGCAGCAAGAGATTTTATTACAGGAGATATCTATACCGGTGTAAAGAAGAAGTTTACTGAAGGACAGAATGGAGTTTGGGAGAATTCTTCAGAAATCCCGGTTAGCAGAGAAGGAATTGTTCTGACAGATGATCAGACAAACGGATGGACATATCATTTTATGAATTTTGGAGAGAATCCGGAAACCAAGGGGATGATTACTGTCTGGACGACCGGAATCAAAGACGACGGGGTAGAACATATACAGATGTCCTATGAACCTGCAGAAGTAAACAATACCTATTATCCGCATACACAGTATACAATCAGCTATATATACAGTAATGTAAGCGTAAACGGCAAGCTTGTTCCCAAAATGAATTATCGTCTGGATACCACTGTTTATCAGTCAGAAGGTGAAACTACCAAGAATTCGATTGGAGACTGGGGCGGTGAAAATGAATGGACACTTGATTTTAACAATCTTTCATATCTGAGTAAAAAATAAAAACAGATTGGAAAAGGTGTATAAGAATGGAACTTATAAATCATAAGTGTATCATTGTTTCAGCAGGTGATTTTCAGCCGGTAGATTTGAACAGAACAGATGGTGATTTTCTGATTGCCTGTGATGCAGGGTTTTCTTATCTTGAAAATATGGGAATTCTGCCGGATCTGATTGTGGGAGATTTTGATTCTCTTTATGAGATCGGGCCACAATATGAAGAAATGCTGGAAGAAATCAGGAAGCAGAATCCGGAGAGCGTTTTGCAGTTGGATGTGCATAAGGATGATACTGATACGATGAAAGCAGTTCGAATCGGACTGGAAAAGGGATATCGCAGATTCTATTTGTACGGTGCACTTGGCGGTAAAAGACTGGATCATACGCTTGCAAATATGCAGACACTTTTATTTATTAAACATCATGGCGCGGTTGGTTATATTATGGAAAGCAATCAGCTTCTGCTGATTGCAGAGAATGAAACGATCCATTTTCATACCGGAATGACAGGTACATTATCTGTTTTTGTAATGGGAGATCAGGCGGATGGGGTTACAGAAAGAGGTTTGCAGTATGGACTAGATCATGTAACGCTGACCAATGATTATCCAATTGGTGTCAGTAATGAATTTATTGCTGAGGAAGCAGCAGAAGTTACGGTAGAACATGGTACTCTTTTGATTACAGTAAATTGGGATTCACAGAAATAAAAGATTTTCTGTAAAAAATGAACGACCCTGAAAAGTAAGTTTTTTGTCTGACTTTTCGAGGCCGTTCTTTTTATGAATTGAAATATGATAAAGACGGATTTGATACCAAATAACGAACAGGTAAGAAATGTTTACATCCCTGCGGCAGTATCAGTATCCTGACTGACGCCAAGCGCATGAGAGAACTGTGCCATATAAAGTCTGTAATAGGCACCTTTTTTGGCGAGCAGTTCGTCATGCGAACCTTCTTCGATGATGTGTGCATTATCAACTACGAAAATTCGATTTGCTTTCCGTATGGTACTGAGTCTGTGTGCAACAACAAAACTGGTTCTTCCTTTTAGTAAAACATCAATTCCTTTTTGCACCAGGAGTTCTGTTTGTGTATCAATACTGCTGGTTGCCTCATCCAGAATCAGAATCTTTGGCATACTGATCATTGTTCTTGCAAAAGCAAGTAACTGTTTCTGGCCGATAGAAAGACCGCCACCTCGCTCAGAAAGTTCTGTATCATATCCGTCTTTCAGCTGCATAATAAAGTCATGTGCATTGACTGCTTTCGCAGCTGCAATTACTTCTTCGTCTGTTGCATCAAGCTTACCATAACGGATATTTTCCTTTACGGTACCGGTAAAAAGAAAGCTGTCCTGTGTCATGATTCCCATCTGACTGCGCAGGCTTTCAATGGTGACATTTCTGACATCCTTGCCGTCAATCATAACCTGACCGTTTTGTACATCATAGAAACGGCTGATCAGAGATACAATAGTCGTTTTTCCGGCACCAGTTGGACCTACCAGGGCAATTGTTTCACCCGGATCAATGTGGAAGGTGACATCATCCAATACTTTTGTTTTGTCATCATAACTGAAGGAAACATGATCAAAGGTTACATCTCCGTTGATCGGCGGCATCTCTGCAACATCATCTCCATTTGTAATTTCAGATGGGGTATCCATAATTTCGAATACACGCTCTGCACCTGCAATATTTGTGATCAGCTGATTATAGAAATTACTCAGATTCATAATCGGATTCCAGAACATGGAGATATAGGAACTGAATGCAACCAGAAGACCAACCTGTTTTGTCCCAATGCCAAGAACAGCAATTCCGACATAAAACATGGAGATAGATCCGAGTCCCCAACAAAAATCAATAACAGAATTAAAGCCGTCTGCAATGCGTACCGCATCCATAAAGCTGTCACGGTGTTCTTTGAGCAGTCCCTTAAAAGTAGTTCTTGTTTCGGGTTCTGCCGTAAAACTCTGTATGATTCGAATACCGGACATATCTTCATGAATGTAAGCATTCAAATTAGAAGATTTTTTACGAAAAATAAGCCAGCGTTTATGTGCTTTAACCTGAATCAACCAGATTCCGATTGCCATAATCGGAATAGAGATCAGTGAGGCGGCAGCAAGGCGCGGATTTTTGATAAACATGATAATTACAACCGCAATGACGGTAACAGCATCCGGTAAAAGGGTTGTTACAAAATTATTGAGGACATCTTTTAACGAATTGATATCTCCGATAATGCGGGAGAGAATCTTACCGTTTGGCCTTGAATCAAAAAAGTGGAAATCCAGGGTCTGAATATGTGTATAGAGTTCCTGACGTATTGTCAGAAGGACTTTATTGCAGACACCGGCCATCATATACATACGAAAACGAATCAACAGCACCATCGTACCATTTAAAATGATTGCAAGAATTGCCAGGTGCAATAGTCCTTTGAAATCACCTGACTGGATGTGATTATCAATTGCCGATTCCATGATCAGTGGGTTGATCAGAGAAACGGTAGATGCATAAGCCATAATGAGCAGGACAATAATAATCTGCTTCTTATAGGCCAGAAGATAGGATAGAAGACGTTTTAATGTAACGGTATTGGATACACCGGAACTTTTTTCATCTTCCCGAAATGAATTAACTGCCATAGGGTAACTCCTTTTACAGACAAGTAGGTTTAGTATAATGTAAGTGTTTCATAATGCAATCAGGCATTTTTCATTCCAATGGTTGCCTGAGCAAGGATATCGCCATATTGTGCGCAGAAAGTCTGATAGTAAAGGCCCTTTGCAGCAAGGAGAGATTTGTGCGTACCTCGTTCTGCAATACTGCCGTGATCGAGAATGATGATTTCATCAGCATCCTGAACAGAACTGATCCTGTGCGCGATAATGATTTTTGTAGTTCCATGCAGTGACTGGAGTGTGTTCTGGATTTCCTGTTCTGTTTCCATGTCCAAGGCGGAAGTGGAGTCATCAAGGACCAGAATCGGATCTTTTTTTGCAAGCGCGCGTGCAATGGAAATACGCTGTTTCTGACCACCGGATAGTCCGACTCCGCGTTCACCGATAACGGTATCATACTGTTCATCCATATTTTCGATAAACTCGTTTGCCTGTGCCATGTGGGAAGCTCTGCGAACCGCATCTTTATCAAGACTGTTCTTTTTTCCAAGTTTCACATTTTCATTAATGGTATCAGAAAACAAAAATACATCCTGCATGACCATGGAGACTGATCCGCGAAGCTGAGAAAGCGAAAGCGTACGAATATCGGTTCCGTCAATCAGAATCTTCCCTGCAGTTGCATCATAAAGCCGTTGCAGCAGATAAACAATGGAACTTTTTCCGGCACCGGTTGTTCCCATAATACCGATTGTATGCCCGGCAGGAACATGGAAAGAAATATCGTGCAGAATTTCAAATCCATCTTCTTTATGAAAGCTGACATGATCAAAAGCAATATCACCGGTCAGCGGATTCAGGACGGTCGGATTCTCAGGTTCTGTAACAGTGGGCTTTACTTCATAAATCTTCTTTAACTTCTTATTGGACGCAATGGAAGAGGAAAGCGCGTTTGTCAGCCAGCCAAGCATTTCCATTGGCCATACGATATTGTATGAATATTCAACAAAAGCCCCCAACTGCCCAAGTGTCATCTGGTCATGAATTACAAACCAACCACCGAAAAGCAGACTCAAAATAGGAAGAAGAGCAGTAATCAGTGTAATGAATGGATAATACTGTACGAAAACCTTTGACTGTTTCATATTCAGATCATAGTACTTCTGATTGTGAGACAGAAATTTGCCGATTTCGAACTTCTCTCTTGCGAAAGCCTTAACCGTACGTACGCCTGCAAGATTTTCTTCTGCAACGGTATTCAGTACGGAATTCTCATCGCTGATTGCTTCATATACGCTTCCAAGCTTATTTTCCATGGAAACGGCGATAAAAGCAGCGATTGCCATTCCAATAGTCGGGATGATGGTCAAACGGGCATTCAGGTTGATCATGCAGACAAGAACAATTGCGGTATGGAGAACCACTTCGATCAGAAGCATGGATACAAAGTTCAAACCGTCCCAGATGCGATCAACATCATCCTTTACTCTGGCCATCAGTTCGCCGGTATTTGTTTTGTCAAAATAGTCAGCAGAAAGCCCCTGTATATGGTCAAACAAATGAAAACGCATGTCAGCTGCTATTTTTGAACTGGTACGGTCAAACAGATATTCTTTGGTGTACTGGAAAACGGCCCGACCTATACCAACGACCAGAATACCCAGTAAAAGCCATTTCAACTGTGAAATCTGCCCTGCAACAATGACATTGTCAATGATGCGCTGTGTCAGTTGCGGAGAGAACATGTCCAGACTGACACTGATAATCATGGATAGAATGGCAAAAAAATAAGGCCACTTGTTTTCCATGATATAGTTGGAAATTTTTTTCATAAATTCCTCATTTCTGTGCAGGAGATACAATTTTGAACACAAAAGTTCTACCAAATGCACGGATATTTTGTATATGCAATGCTTTGCATCTTTACTCTGACTTTATCGGTTTATAAAGGTAAAGTCAATATAGCAGTAGTTTAATCTTTGGCTACTGTACAGTGATCGGAGACATGATATAATACAAACAGATGCAGTCGGAGAGCCGACTGCATCTGTGCGAGATTGCAAGGCAATCTCGGGAAAAAACTGCAGTCGGAGAGAAGGCAGCATCTGTGCATAAAATGAAATGACAGGAGACAAATATATATGAAAATAACGGTAAATGAAGTCGGATATATTTTGGATGCAGCAAAGGTTGCTGTCAGTGATCATAAATCAGAATTCAGAATAATTGATATATTAAAAGAAGAAAGCGTACCGTGTCAGATCAGAATCAAAGAGTGCGGCATGCAGGAGACTGCAGGCGAAGAAGCCGTTCAGATCGATTTCACGGATTTAAATAAAAACGGCAGCTTTTGCATTGAAGCTGCGGATGGAACCAGAAGTCCCGTTTTTAAAATAGAAAGACATGTATATAAGACCTTGAAAAATGCTTTACTTAAAGCATTTTATTTTCAGCGTTGCGGAATGGAATTGAAACAGGAATTTGCATCATCTTATGTTCATCCGGCCTGTCATTTACAGGAAGCACATTTGTATGAAAATCCTTCCGTTACGGTACAGATTAAAGGTGGATGGCATGATGCAGGTGATTACGGAAGATATACGACAGCGGCTGCTGTGGCAGTGGCACATTTGCTATATGCATTTGAACGTTTTCCGGAAAGCTTTTCAGAAAGTGTGAACATTCCGGAGTCCGGTAACGGCATGCCGGATGTGCTGAATGAATGCCTGTATGAACTGGAATTTCTGATGCAGATGCAGGCTTCTGACGGAGGCGTATATCATAAGATTACAACGAAACGGCATGCTGATTTCATTATGCCACAGGAGGATCAGGCAGAACTGATTATATATCCGGTTTCATCAATGGCTACAGCTGATTTTGCTGCAGTAATGTCTCTTGCATCAAGAGTTTATGCAGAATATGACCCGATTTTTGCGCGGGATGCAATGCATTGTGCAGCAGATGCAGGACAATGGCTTGCAAAGTATCAGGATTGTGTAGGATTTACGAATCCGGAAGGCTGCAATACAGGAGAATACGGAGATGAATCGGATGTGGATGAGCGGCTCTGGGCTTTTTCAGAACTGCTCAGAACAGATTATGAAATTCGGAATGAAAATGATCATTCCATGATGGCGGGTATGCCACAGAAGATGTCCAGACAGAGATTATATCAATTAGAAGTATTACAGTTGCTGGATCAGTGCCTGGAAAAAGATGCTGCTGATACAGCGAAAGGAATCTTTTCAGACGGATTCGGCTGGTCGGAGGTACAGGAATTTTCTGCACTGGCGCTTTTATTTGATGAGAGGATGACGGCAGGAGGAGAAATCCTGAAGAAAATATCTGCACAGCTATATAATAAAGCAGACAGACTGCTTCAAATGCAGGAACAAAATGGATATCTGGTTGCCATGAGACCGCAGGATTTTGTCTGGGGCAGTAATATGGTGGTTACCAATCGGGCGGATCTGCTGATTACAGCATCACTTTTTGCGGAACGTGAAATTGAAATGGATGAGGCGGGTGTGAATTTTGATCAGACCGGATTAATCAAAGTGATTGAATACAGCATACACAATGCCCGGGAACCGATCAGAATGACAGAATCTGAACTTGCAAATAAAAAAGAGAAAATTTCCCAATATAAAGCTGCAGCAATAGAGCATCTGCATTATATTACCGGTCGCAATCCAATGGATATCTGTTACATAACCGGGGTAGGAGAACATTCATTTTCTCATCCGCATAACAGACCAAGTTCCTGTGATGGAATTGCACGCGCCATTCCGGGGCAGATGAGTGGAGGACCTTGTTGTCCGCCACTTGATGAAACGGGGATGAAAATGATTCCGAAGGACGCAGCACCCATGAAATGCTATGTGGATGATGACAGGTGTTATTCTCTGAATGAGATTGCAATCTATTGGAATTCTTCAGCTTTGTTTCTGACAGCTTTTTGTGACAGATAATATGCAGAAAAGCGCCAAAAGCGCAGAAATGTGAAAAAATATGATTACCATACTGGCAAAGTTGTTTATTAAGGATTATGGTCAGACAGGAAAACAGGAAGTACGTCTGAAATATGGTACACTTAGCGGAATTGTCGGAATATGCTTTAATATTATTCTTTTTTTGATTAAACTGATTGCGGGTATACTGAGCGGGTCAATCGCTATAATGGCGGATGCTTTCAATAATCTTTCAGATGCAGGTTCATCGGTTGTTACCATAATAGGATTCCGGGTGGCAGGTCAGAAACCGGATGAAGAACATCCATTCGGACACGGTAGAATTGAATATATTGCAGGACTGATTGTTGCCATGTTCATTATTGTTATGGCGGTAGAACTGATGCAGACTTCTGTGAATAAAATCATGCATCCTGCGGCAACTGAATTCAGCATTTTGATTGCAGCAATATTGATGATATCGATTTCTGTGAAATTATACATGTTTTATTACAATCTTTTGCTGGCAAGACAGATTGACAGTGAGGTCATACGTTCAACAGCCACAGACAGCATATCCGATGTGGTAGCAACAACGGTTGTTCTTTTGACCTCAGTATTCAGTGATCATACAGGGATACTGATTGATGGATATTGCGGCATTGCGGTTGGACTTTTTATATTGAAAGAGGGATTGGATGCATTAAAATCTACGGTCAGCCCATTGCTTGGGGAACCACCGACAAGGGAGTTTGTGGAAGAAGTAGAGGAAACAGTCATGCAATATGAAGGAATTCTCGGGGTACATGATCTGATCGTACATAATTATGGCCCCATGAATATTATGATGTCTCTGCATGCAGAAGTTTCAGCGGAAGGAACACTTCTGGAGGCACATGATCTGATTGATTCCATCGAACATGATCTGAATGAGAAATACCATTGTAACTGCGTGATTCATATGGATCCTGTTTCTACGCAGGATCCGGATACCAACCAAATGAGAGAATATGTCCAAAATGTATTGAAACAGCTTGATGAGAACCTTCAGTTTCATGATTTCAGAATCATACATACCAAGCAGCAGAAAAAAGCAGCGTTTGACGTACTGATCCCTTTTCATTACAGCAAGAGTGATGTGGAAATCATGCAGTATCTGAAAGAAAAAATCAGAGAATACAGTTGTGAACTGGGTTGTGAAATTACAATTGATAAGGTTTCGGAAGAAAAAAACAGTAAGCATGACGGGTTTCGTTAATATCTTGTCAATCAAGAGGGATTACGATATAATGAAACGCGGATGAAAGCGATAGTGGTTCAATTGCGAAGTGGAGGAATAAACGATGAGAGGATATAAGCCAACCGTTCTGATGATTATGGACGGATATGGATTAAATGACAGAAAAGACGGAAATGCAGTTGCTATGGCAAATACACCTGTAGTGGATGGATTGATGAGAGACTACCCTTTTGTAAAAGGTAATGCCAGCGGACTTGCAGTAGGACTGCCGGATGGTCAAATGGGAAATTCCGAGGTCGGGCATATGAACATGGGTGCCGGTCGTGTCGTATATCAGGAGCTTACCAGAATTACGAAATCAATTGCGGACGGTGATTTTTTTGAAAACGAAGCATTAATGGCGGCAATGAAGAATTGTAAAGAAAAAGATTCTTCGCTTCATATGTTTGGTCTGGTATCAGATGGAGGAGTACACAGCCATCTGACGCATCTTTTTGGATTGCTGGAAATGGCAAAGCGGAACGGACTCAAGAAAGTATACGTTCACTGCTTTCTGGATGGTCGTGATACACCGCCAAAGAGCGGGGCAGATTTCGTGCAACAGCTGGAAGACAAGATGAAAGAACTTGGCGTTGGCGAAGTGGGTATGATTTCCGGTCGCTATTATGCGATGGACAGAGATAATAACTATGACAGAGTTATGAAGGCATATGATGCACTGACAAAGGGAGAAGGGGTTACTGCTTCCAGCGCACATGAGGCTATTTTGCAGTCGTATGACAAAGATGAAACAGATGAATTCATGCTTCCTACTGTTGTAATGAAAAGTGGGCATCCGGTTGCAACCGTTCAGGATGGTGATTCTGTGATATTCTTCAATTTCCGTCCTGACAGAGCAAGAGAAATGACACATTGTTTCTGTGATGACAATTTTGATAAGTTTGCGAGAGGACCGAGGAAAGATATTACTTTTGTAACCTTTACGGATTATGATCCGCTGATCATCAATAAACAGGTAGCATTTAAAAAAGTACTTCTGACAAATACATTTGGAGAATGGCTTGCTGCTAAAGGAAAGAAACAGGCGCGTATTGCTGAAACAGAGAAATATGCACATGTTACGTTTTTCTTTAATGGTGGGGTTGAGAAACCAAATGAAGGTGAAGATCGTATTCTTGTTAACAGCCCCAAGGATGTTGCAACCTATGATTTGAAACCGGAAATGAGTGCTCCGCAGGTTTGTGAAAAACTAATTGATGCGATTGCATCTCAAAAATACGATGTGATTATTATTAATTTTGCAAATCCGGATATGGTGGGTCATACAGGAGTCATTCCTGCGGCGATTAAGGCTGTCGAAACGGTTGATGCGTGTGTCGGAAAAGTTGTTGAGGAAATAAAAAAAGTAAATGGGACAATGTTTATCTGTGCTGATCATGGAAACTGTGAACAGATGATTGATTATGAAACAGGTGAGCCTTATACTGCACATACCACGAATCCGGTTCCTTTTATTCTGGTTAATTACGATCCGGCTTATACACTTCGGGAAGGTGGATGTCTTGCTGATATTATTCCCACATTGATCGAATGTATGGGAGAGGATAAACCGGAAGAAATGACCGGGAAAAGTCTGCTGATCAGAAAGTAAACCTGTAAGAAGCATTTTGGGCAGGCCTGTGTGGATTAATGATTCACATAGGCCTGCTTTTTGGAATAATTAATCCCGAATTATTCATGAGAGGGCAATTCTCCCTAAAAATTCAGGTTTCTGTTTTTTGAACTTTTAAGCATCTCATGTAATTGTATTTTCTTCTAAAAAAGGGTATAAAATCCCTGTATTCACTCAAAATTACATGTTCTGCTGTCAATGTCCAGTGTTGTTGCTATTCCAGCTTGGGCTGTAGTCCTCGTATGTTTTCCAAGGTTTCATAGAATTCATCTTTATAAGGGCAGCTGCTACAAAGCTTGAATGTTATATATCTTGCTGAACGAACTACCTTAGCGGCAATCTTCAGCAGTTTCAAACGAATGGTGTCAATCTGCTGTCTTCTCATTTTTGCAGATAATGCTAATCGTTTAAACCAGTTAAATATGTTGTATGCTAGTGCATGAATCTGAAGACGGTTTGCATTTACGATCTTAGAAGAGCTGCTTACCGCTGCAAAATCAAAACCATTTTTACTTTCTTTGATGAAGTTCTCCATGGTGCCACGCTTGCAGTAGAATCTGATTACCTGTTCCGGTTCAGAGTCCATGTTTGTTACAATGAATGTGTACATATGGACAATCTGCTCTGTAGGCTTTTCAATTTTGCATACAACACGACGAGGATAGTCCCATGAGCCTGCCTGATACATGAATTCACCATAACAGACTGCATAAGAAACCATGTCCTTTTTGGTCTGTTCTGTAAGCTGTTCCTCAATATCAGAGGCTAAATTACGTAGTATGCCATTCTCTTTTAATCGGATGGCATAAGAAACTCCATTGGTTTCGCACTGATGATAGAGCTCTGGTTTGGTAAATCCACTGTCGCCTCTGAGAAGTAACGGAATATCTGGATAGTCATCACCGAATTCATCCAAAAGAGGCTGTAGGAAATCCATTACACCGGTTGATGAATAGTCAGTGCCATCACGCAATTCTATTTTCAAGAGGTCACCTGTAATGCCATCATAACAGACCAGAGGATGATAACCATGATTCTGATAGTGGAAGTTAAATCCTTCCCCTTCCTGATGTCCGTAGGTATTCAGAAGAGTAGAATCCAGATCCAGCAGAATTATTTCAGGTTTCTTAATAGAATACATAACTTTTCTGAAACGACGCATCAGAGTATAGAACTGATTCAATGAATCCTCGTCCATACGATTGAAAAATCTTGAAAGAGTCGGTTGCGATGCAAGCGCCTTCTTAACTAGAATAGCGGTCAAGATTGGATCTTTAGTTAGTTCATCTGCGCAGTCGTCTTCAAAATATGCTCCAAGTATTTGGTAGATTACTTGCCAGAGATTTTCGTCATCCTTGTGATAGCGGAAGGATGCGGTATCATTGGTTTTGAATTCTGATTTCAGAAGTTTCACAAAACCAAGTTTGCAGGCGAATTCTTTAATCAGAAGCAGTCCTGCATCGGAGGATAAATCACCTCCATCAAAATTTATTTTCAGATATTTATTGCTTTCTAAAGTGGTGTCTTTTAAAATGGGCATAAGGGCTTCTCCTTTTGTTATATTTTTAGGCTTCGACACCTTAAGTTTAACAAATTAGAAGTCCTTTTTGTATGTAATTTTTCTTCACCTGCTAGGTGAAAGCAAAAAGTATCAAAAACACTGTAACTATGCGGCGTAAGCCACTGCTGGACGAATTATCATGAATAATTCGGGTTAATGTTTTTATAAAAAAGACTTTTTATTGTATATAAGATAGGAAGAGTTGAATTAAAATCAGGAAAGCATATATGTAGTCGTTTAGAATACGAAAAAAAGCGAAAAAAGACAAAAAAAGAACAAAATTAATATTTATTTATATTAATTGATTATTTATGTATTACTATTCATGAAAATAATAAAAGATTGCATTACGTAAACCTATCAAAACGTTCATTTAAGAAAGAAAACAGCAAGTTGCATTTAAGAATTTATATGAACTTTTATACCTTTAATTGTGTATAAAAATTCACAAAGTGTCCGCCATACAAAGACATCTGTTTGCACGTTCTTGACACAACAGCAGAAATAGGCTATATTCTCAAAGTATGTGTATTTGTGTGACGGATAGTAGTCCGAAAACATTGAGCAAATACACTGCGGCTCTTATTAATGACCCTTGTATACATGAATGCGGGGATGTGGTATAGAACAATATGACAGGAAAATATCGAAAAAATTATGAATATAAAGATTTTACAGATGAAAATGGAAATGCTTCTGTACAGCTGGTCTACATCGGAAAATATTATAGAAACCCGTTAACGGTATTACAGCAGCGTACACTTGGAAAGAAAAGTATCTTCTTTTCAATGGGGTGCCTGTTGATGTTTCTGATTGCGGGAATGTGCAGTTCCGGTGCCGGCAGAAATTTTCTTGTTACGGTTCCTTATGTAATCAGTTTTCTTTCTATCGCCTATTTTATTATGGGATCTTTTGCGATATGCAAAATGAAAGAATCATTGGAAGAAGAGCAATATGAGAAGAGCATTGGCCGTACAGCCAGAAGTTCAATCATGACAGGATTTCTGAGTGCAGTAACACTGATTTGTGATATCGTGTTTCTGATTGGTTCAGGAAGTCAGATGAAACTGCCTGGTGATATTGTTTTTCTATTTGCAGAGTTAATTTTATTCACGCTTGCTGTTTATTATTTTCGGAGCTGTAAAGAAGCGCTAAACAGCGTGAAAGCAGAATGAATGCAGATTCAACCAGCACTTATGCTGTTGAACATAAAAGATAAAGGAGAGGAATTATGAAAAAGAGATTTACAAGAATGCTGTCTCTTGGTTTGGTCGGTGCAATGGCTATTTCGATGACTGCTTGCGGCAGTGCCAATACCAAATCAGCAACAGGAGCCTCTGCATCTGCGGATCAGACATCCGGCAGCAGCAAATCGGAAAGTGTTTCTGATACACCGCTTGTCATTGGAGAAGATCCGTTTTCACAGAAATTCAGTCCGTTTTTTGCTACAACAGTTCCTGATGTGCACGTTATGTCACTTGTATGTCCAACGATTTATGGCGTAGACAGACAGGGACAGATTGTTAATAAGGGTATTGAGGGTGAAACACGCTCTTATAATGGAACAGATTATACCTATACCAGTCTTGCGGATGTATCCGTAAATAAAGATGATGCAAAAAAAGAAACAGTGTATGACATCAAATTGCGTGAGGATGCAACCTTTAGCGATGGTGAACCCGTTACGGCGGATGATTTGATTTTTACTTATTATGTATTGGCAGATACGGATTATGATGGATCTGCTTCCATTTACTCTCTTCCAATCAGAGGAATGAAGAATTATCGTGCAAATTCCACCGTGGCTGATTCAATCACAGATGATGATATCAGTAAGGCACTGAAGGATATGCCGGCTGATCTGGCTTCCAAGATCACATCAGATGTGATAACACCTCTTTTACAGTCAGAGGCGCAGTTCTGCAAGGATAATCTGGATTCCCTTAAGGATACCTATAAGGTAAAGACAGCAGAAGAACTGTTTGCAGCATTGTATGCTACTCCGATGGATAAGAAGTATTCTGCAGATGGAAAAGACTTTGATACCATTATTGCGGATACAGCAAAGCTTTATGGAACAGATTACAAGACACTTGCTACAAACTATGGCGATGCAAGCTATCTGGATAAGGACGCATACAATACAGCGCAGACTTATCTGGTAGAGAAGAAGAGAGCTGCCGGTGAAGGCGAAGAAGTTCCGAATATTGAAGGAATCAAGAAGGTTGGTGATCATGAGATAACCGTTACAACAGACGGCTATGATGCAACAACGATATATTCTCTTGGCATTAATCTTGGTGCACTTCATTATTATGGTGATAAGAGCCAGTATGATTATGACAATAATAAGTTCGGATTCACAAGAGGGGATCTTTCAGCTCTTCGTGAAAAGACAACAAAGCCTCTTGGTTATGGCCCTTATAAATTTGATAAATATGAAAATAAAGTTGTTTACATGACTGCAAATGACACGTACTTTGCAGGTGCTCCAAAGGTTAAGAATCTGCAGTGCAAGGAAACACAGGAAGCAGATAATATTCCTGGCGTTCAGCAGGGAACCATTGATATGGTAGAAGCATCCGGGTCAAAAGATGCTTTTGATCAGATTAAAGGAATCAATTCCAATGGGGAATTGACCGGCGATAAGATCGGAACTGATACAATTGATTATCTTGGATATGGTTATATCGGAATCAATGCAGACCTGATCCGTGTTGGTGATAAGAGTGACTCCGAAGCATCAAAGGATCTTAGAAAAGCACTTGCTACCATTATTTCAGTATATCGTGATGTAAATATCAATACCTATTATGGTGATGCAGCAACTGTAATTAATTATCCGATTTCAAGTGTTTCATGGGCATCTCCGCAGAAATCAGATGATGGATACCAGGTTGCATACTCAACAGATGTAGATGGTAATCCGATTTATACAGATGGTATGTCTGCAGATGATAAGTATACGGCAGCAAAGAAGGCAGCACTTGGATATTTTGCGGCAGCAGGGTATACGGTTTCCGGCGACAAAATCACAGAAGCCCCCAAAGGTGCTCCGATGGAAGCAGAGATTATGATTGGCGGAGGCGGAAATGGTGATCACCCGTCATATGGTATTCTGACAGATGCAAAGGAAGCTCTTGGAGAACTTGGTTTTACACTGGATATCAATGATCTGGCTGATGGGGCAACAATGTGGGATGTACTGGATGCCAATACCAATCAGTTGTGGTGTGCAGCATGGCAGGCAACTCCTGATCCGGATATGTACCAGGTATATTATTCAAGTAATGCAGTAGGTAAGGGTGGTACAAATTCCAACCATTATAATATTGCAGACTCCGACCTGGATGATATGATCATGGAAGCAAGAACAAGTGATGATCAGGAATACAGAAAGCAGCTTTATAAACAGTGCCTGGATACAATTCTCGACTGGGCTGTTGAAATCCCGATTTACCAGAGACAGAACTGCACGATTTATTCTGTTGAACGTGTCAGCGCGGATTCTATGCCAAAAGACCAGACTTCTTATTACGGGTGGAGAGATGAAATTCAGAACATTTCTATGAATTGAATTTTGACATCGTGATGTACAGACAAGACACAATGTGTTTCAGGAGGAACCCACCTGCTTTTGTGGGTTCTTTCCTTGTCTGAAATGAGAACAGAAATTTTTTCTGTTTTCATTTCAGATAAAACTATCTGAAGTAATATGCAGGAGAGTATAGATATGAGAAAATACATTTTAAAAAGGCTTGGAATCAGTTTGATCATCCTGTTCTTCGTTGCGTTGATCATTTATTCCATCATGCGCTGTATGCCATCTTCCTATGTGGAATCTCTGGCCAGACAGATGTCTCAGAAGCCGGGTGCCAAGAGTTATCAGGAGTGGCTGGATCAGCTTAATAAAGCGTATGGACTGGATGTTGGTATCGTTCCGGGTTATATTCACTGGCTTGGACAGGCAGTGCGCGGAAACTTTGGAGATTCCTGGTATTGGAATGTTCCGGTTCTGACAAAATTCAAACAGGTAATCTGGTATTCTTTTGCGTTGGCATTATGTGCTTCCATTCTGGAATATGCGATTGCAATTCCACTTGGAATCATTTCTGCCAGAAAACAGTATAGTCATACAGATTATGCAGTAACAGTAATTGCATTGATCGGTATTTCACTTCCCAGCTTCTTCTTTGCAACAATTTTGAAGTATATTTTCTCTGTGAAATTGGGCTGGTTTGATTTATACGGAATTGTTGGAAGAAATCATGAGACATATGGACCTTTTCTGCAGTTTCTTGATATCTGCAAACATATGATACTTCCCATTCTGACTTTAACAATTGTCAGCATGGGATCCATGATGCGATATACCCGAACGAATATGCTTGAAGTTCTGAATTCGGATTATATCAGAACGGCCAGAGCGAAAGGCCTTTCAGAGCATCGGGTAATATACCACCATGCATTTCGCAATACGCTGATTCCGATTATTACGATTATCGGTGGATCACTTCCCGGATTATTTGGCGGAGCGCTTATTACAGAGACGCTGTTTCAGATTCCCGGAATCGGGTACACCGGATATCAGTGCATGACACAGGGCGATATTCCATTCTCTATGTTCTACCTCGTATTCATTGCGGTATTATCGCTTCTTGGAAACTTGCTGGCAGATGTTCTGTATGCGGTTGTTGATCCGCGTGTACGTATAAATTAAGAAGGGTGGTCCAGAATTATTATGTCGAACAATACGAATAGCGCAGACGACAGACAGGGCACTTTGGATGACGAGTCCAGGGTACGTGTACTTTCTCCGGGGATGTTGGTTGCAAAAAGATTTTTCCGTAACCGACTTGCAATGATTGGTTTATTTATCATTGTTGCAATGTTTATTTTCTCTTTTATTGGCGGAGTAGTGTCTCCGTATGGAGAGGCTCAGGTATTCCGTACCGTAAAAGAAACGATGACAGATTATGCCGGTGCTTCCTATAATGAAGATTATAAATTCACCATGGCAGACGGACAGAAACTTTCAGAAATGGCACAGTCCAAGTTTGTTCTTGCAGTCCATGATGAAGCAAAGAATTTTGAAGCAAAAGATCAGACATATACTCTGGAAAAGCTTGGTAATGATTTTTACAGAATATATGGAGCAGGTACCGTTGCAGATGTAACATATATGAGAAAGCTTTACACATATGCAGATACAGATGCTTCCTTTACAGATGATGTCAAGGCTGCTTTTGAAAAGGCCAACAATGCAGGACAGACAGAATTTGAAGTAAATGGAAACCATTATCAGATCACGGTTTCAGGAAGAACGATTACTGTAACATCAGATAGGGAGCTTGCAATTGCTTCAAAATATGTATTCAATGTTTATACGCAGGGGACAGAGCTGTCTTATGACTTCAAGTGTCAGGCTGAGCAGGCACTCAATGCTGCACAGTCTTCATTTCAGGCAGATGGCAACAAGTATACGATTGATATTGACGCAGCCAATGACAGAGCTGTTATCAGCGATGCAGGCGGCAAACAGTATGCGCTGATGTCTCATTTTGCAGTAAGTTCGTCAACAAACGGCGTTTTCCTTTCTGTTGGATATATTGAGGCGGCAGAAGAGGCCATTACGGCAAAAGAGAAAACGTTTACCTATAAGGATACAGATGGGAAAGAGATTACATATACACTCGAGCAGAAAAATGCACAGTATGTGATTCGCAACTATCAGAAGACACAATTGAATGATAATTATTCATCTCCTTCGTTGAAGCATCTTTGCGGAACCGATGGAAATGGAATGGATATTATGACCAGGCTGATGTTTGGCGGACGCGTTTCTCTTATGATCGGATTTGTTGTTATTTTTATCGAACTTTTTATCGGTGTGATACTTGGTGGTATTGCAGGATTTTTTGGCGGATGGGTTGATAATATTATTATGCGAATCGTTGATATATTTTATTGTATTCCCGCTATGCCGCTCTATATTATTCTGGGATCTATCATGGACAAAATGAAAGTTGATCCGAAAATACGTATTTATTTCCTGTGCATTGTTCTTGGCGTTTTGGGATGGGCAAGCATTGCACGTATGGTCAGAGGGCAGATATTATCGCTTCGCGAACAGGAATTCATGGTTGCAGCTGAAGCAACCGGCATCAGTACTTACCGCAGAATATTCATGCATCTGATTCCAAACGTTATTCCACAGTTGATTGTGGTTGCAACAATGGGACTGGGAGATGTTATTCTGACAGAAGCGACGTTGAGTTTTCTTGGTCTTGGGGTTAAATACCCGTATGCTTCATGGGGAAATATTATTAATGCTGTTAATGATTCTTATATCATGTCTACTTACTGGTTTGTATGGATTCCTGCCGGAATGTTGATTTTGTTGACGGTTCTGGGATTCAACTTTATCGGTGATGGATTAAGAGATGCATTTGATCCGAAGATGAAACGCTGAGGTGTAAGGAGACTGCGATGGCTAAGAAAAAAGATGTAAATTATATATCGGCAAAGGAAGCCCGTGCGATTTCCAGCAGAAATAGAAAAATCACAGGGCAGATTGAAAAGAAAAGGAACAGAAAGCATATTCCGGAATCTGAGTATGTGACGAAAATGAGAGATGAGAATAACATCGTTGAATTTGATGATGTGCATACCTATTTCTTTTCAGATATCGGAACGGTAAAGTCTGTAAACGGCGTATCGTTTGATATCCCCAAAGGGAAAACGGTTGGTGTAGTAGGAGAGTCAGGGTGCGGTAAATCTGTAACAAGTCTTTCTTTGCTGCAACTTGTGCAAAGACCGCAGGGCCAGACAGTAAAGGGAGAAATTCGTTTTAATGAAGGAAACGGGAGAGCCATTAATGTAGTCGCAACACCGACCGAGGTTATGCAGAAGCTTCGTGGAGCACAGATGTCGATGATTTTCCAGGAACCCATGACGAGCTTGAACCCCGTTTTCAGAATCGGCGCGCAGGTTGACGAAGTAATCAAACTTCATAATCCTGAAATGACTGAAGAATCGGTCAAGAAGAGAACGCTTGAAATGTTTGAAAAGGTTGGGATTGCAAACATTGAAGGGGTATATATGATGTATCCGCATGAGCTTTCAGGTGGTATGCGCCAGCGTATCATGATTGCCATGGCACTTGCCTGTGATCCGCAACTGATTATTGCCGATGAACCTACAACAGCACTGGATGTTACGATTCAGGCACAGATTCTGGATCTTCTCAGAAACCTGAAAGAGGAGATAAATTCTTCTATCATGCTGATTACGCATGATCTTGGTGTGATAGCGGAAATGGCCGATTATGTCGTTGTCATGTATGCAGGAAGAGTTGTAGAACGGGGAACAGCGCAGGATATTTTCAAAGATCCCAGGCACCCATATACAATTGGACTGATGCATTCCAAGCCGGTTGTAGGAAAAGATGTTGATAGATTGTATAGTATCCCGGGTCAGGTTCCGAATCCGATTGACATGCCTGATTACTGTTATTTCAGGGATCGTTGCGAAATGCAGGTAGAAGGATGTGCAGGAAAGTATCCTGATCTGTATCAGATATCGGACACACATTTTGTCAGTTGTTATCATTGTATGGGATGCCCTGTAGCAGCAACATTTGATCAGAGTACGGAGGCAGACTATGAATAATGAAGCAGAAAAGAAACCGATAGAACAGATGATACATAATGAAGATAATATTCTGGAAGTCAGTCATTTAAAGAAATATTTTCCAATCGGTGGAAGTGTTCTGACAAAGAGCAAGGGATATGTCAAGGCTGTGGATGATGTCAGCTTTAATATAAAGCGTGGTACGACCATGGGACTTGTTGGTGAGTCCGGTTGTGGGAAATCAACAGCAGGCAGAACAATTTTACGTTTGATTCAGAAAACGGAAGGTACCGTTCTTTTTAATGGGACAGACGTAAATACACTGAATCGTAAGGCGATGAATGATATGCGCACCAAGATGCAGATCATTTTTCAGGATCCCTATTCCAGTCTTTCACCCAGACTGCCTGTTGGAGAAATCATTGCAGAAGCAGTAAGAGAGCATCATCTGGTGCCCAAAAGGAATCTGGATGAGTATATAACCAAAATCATGAATAACTGTGGGTTACAGGAATATCATAAAGATCGTTATCCGCATGAATTTTCGGGCGGACAGAGACAGAGAATCTGTATTGCAAGAGCACTTGCATTAAACCCTGAATTTATTGTCTGTGATGAACCCGTTTCTGCATTGGATGTTTCCATTCAGGCACAGATCATTAATTTATTGAAGGATTTGCAGAAAGAGCATAATCTGACTTATTTGTTTATTTCGCATGATCTGTCTGTTGTAGAGCATATTTCTGATACAATTGGTGTAATGTATCTTGGAAGCCTTGTTGAAACAGGAAGTAAGGATGATATTTTTGCGAAACCGTTGCATCCTTATACGCAGGCACTTTTCAGTGCGATTCCGATTCCGGATCCGGATGCGAAGATGAATCGTATTATTCTGGAAGGCAGCATTCCTTCTCCTGCAAATCCGCCGGAGGGATGTAAGTTTCATACGCGGTGCAGCAAATGCATGGAAATATGCAAGCATGTTGTGCCTGAAACAAAAGATATGGGAAATGGACATTGCGTTCGCTGTCACTTATATGATGCTTAAAAGCGGAAATGAATCAGTAATATGTATAATACCAAAGGAGGTGAAGAGAAATCTTCATCTCTTTTTTTGAGAGAAAATGCACCATATTGAAAACGCAATTGCGTTTTCATGTGCGTATTTATGCAGGACAATCGTGTAAACATGTAAATTTATTACGAAAGAAAATTTAGAATAATAATATTTTTTTTTGAAAAGAAAGAATGCATTTTAATGTATAAAAATGCAGTTTACATAAACCAAAAGCTAAATTGATCAAATTTATTCATGTATAGATGTATAATAATTCAAAAATGATAAAAAAAGAATGAGCAGGAAACCCAAAAGTATGCATAAGGTATCTTGACAGATTTATGCAGGCACTATAAAATGGTAAATCATCAAGATAATACGTGTATACAAAGTGCTTATCTACTTTGCTATTAAAATGTAATACCGGTGCAGTGTGGCGCAGGTGCCAGCACCGGTTTCTTATTTACATAACACGTTAAAAGACTAAAGTGTTGTAGCGTTGACGCGCCGACGTCCGAATGGGACAGTGAAGGTGGCTACAGTACTGCAAAGGAGTGAATTGTTTTGACAAAATATGTAGTGAAAAGAGTATTATTGGCGATCGTTACAATGTTTTTGATTTGCCTGATCACATTCTTTGCTATGAATGCGATCCCAGGAGGTCCTTTTAATGGCGAGAAAGCCAAGTCTCCGGCGATAATGAAAGTATTAAATGAAAGATACAATCTGGATAAACCAGTCATTGTACAGTTTGGGTATTATATGAAGAATCTTCTTCATGGAGATTTCGGTGTATCTTTGAAGACCGGACGTGATATCCGGCAAACGATCAATGAATCTTTTGTTGTATCTGCAAGAATCGGAGCATGGGCTATGCTGATTGCCATTATTGTAGGAATCGTGCTGGGCAGTATAGCAGCACTGATGCGAAATAAATGGCCGGATCGTGTGATCGTTTTTTTTGCAACGCTTGCGACTGCAATGCCGAGTTTTGTTTTGGCATCTTTGCTGCTCCTGCTGTTTTGCATTAAACTCAAATGGATTCCGGTTTGGAATTCTACAAATCATAACTACATCTTGCCGGTATTATCACTTTCATTGTATCCCATGGCATATATTACGCGTCTGACCAAGACCAGCATGCTGGATGTTCTGGGACAGGATTATATCAGAACAGCAAGGGCAAAGGGAGTTGCTGCCTGGAAGGTGATTTTTAAGCATGGTCTTCGCAATGCACTTATTCCGGTAATTACATATGTCGGACCAATGACGGCATCCATTCTGACGGGAAGTCTTGTTATTGAAAAGATATTTACGATCGGAGGCCTTGGTTCAAAATTTGTCGACTGTATTACGAACAGGGATTACACCATGATTATGGGAACGACGATCTTTCTGGCAACGCTTATGGTCGTCATGAACCTGTTAAGCGATCTTGTTTACAAGCTGGTTGATCCTCGTATCAAACTGGAGTAAACAGCAGATAGTGGAACTGAGCATGCAAATCGTATTAATACTGAATGGTTAGGAGTATATATAAAATGGCTACAGAAAATAATGTTAATGATCTGCCGCTTCCAAAGAAGAATCCACTAAGTCTGCAGATTGATCTTTCAAAATTTGAAAAGGCAAGTGAAGAAGAAAAGAAACAGCAGGAGGTTATGAGTGAGTCGACCACTTTCTTTAAAGATGGCATGCGTAAACTCATGAAAAATCCACTTGCTGTAGGTAGTATTATCATTCTGATTCTGATTATTCTGATGATGATTGTAACACCGCATATTGTTCCGTATGGCTATGCACAGATTATTACGGTAAATGGTCAGCGTGATGGCGGAGCCAAGAATCTTGCCCCGTTTACCTATTCCAAAATGGAGCAGGCATATATTGCACAGGGTGGTAAAGTCTTTCCGCATATTATGGGAACAGATGAGCTTTCCAGAGATTATTTTGTTCGTGTTGTATATGGAACGAGAGTATCGTTTATGGTTGGTGTATTTGCAAGTCTGATCGTACTTATCATCGGAGTGTTTTATGGATCCATTTCGGGTTATGCCGGTGGTAAGATTGATATGATCATGATGCGTATTGTTGATATTATCTACTCGCTTCCGGATCTTCTGGTTATCATCCTTTTGGCGGTAGTATTCAAAGAAACACTTGATTTCAGCAAGGTCCCCGTTTTGCAAAAACTGGGAGCAAATATGATATCCATGTTCCTGGTATTCGGACTTCTATATTGGGTTGGTATGGCAAGACTGGTAAGAGGTCAGATCCTGACAATCAAGGAAAATGAATATGTTCTTGCAGCACGCGCCATTGGTGCAAAGCCCGGGAGAATCATATGGCGTCATATTCTGCCAAACTGTATCAGCATTATAATCATCTCAACGGCATTGGAAATTCCTGCTGCAATCTTTACAGAAAGTTACCTGAGTTTCATTGGCCTTGGCGTTGCACTTCCGATGCCATCACTTGGATCACTTGCAAGCGATGCACGTTCCGGACTGCAGTCATATCCGCTTAAGCTGGTGTTCCCGGCAATCATGATCGTGCTTATCGTTCTGGCCTTTAACCTTCTGGGGGATGGTCTTCGTGATGCATTTGATCCTAAGCTCAGAAAGTAATTGATGAAAGGTATGGATATCAAAATGGATGTTTCAACTATAAATGTTGAAGAGAAAGTCAAAAAAAATGAAGAGGATTGTGTTCTGAGTGTCAGAAATCTGCATACATCCTTTTTTACAGATGCAGGTGAAGTCAGCGCCGTAAATGGTGTTTCCTTTAATCTTGCAAAAGGTAAGATCCTTGGAATTGTTGGAGAGTCCGGTTCCGGGAAAAGTGTAACGGCATATTCCATTATGCAGATTCTTGCTGATACAGGAAAAGTTACCGAAGGAAAGATTCTATACAAGGGTAAAAATGTTCTTGATTTTGGCAAAAAGGAAATGCATGATTTCCGCGGAGATAAGTGCAGTATTATTTTTCAGGATCCGATGACGAGTTTGAATCCGACTTTTACAATCGGTTCTCAGATCAATGAAGCAATTATGCTTCATACTGAACGTAAGCACAAGAAAGAAGCAACCGAGCGCTCTATTGAACTTTTGCAGATGGTTGGCGTAAATGAACCGGAAAAAAGAATTAAACAATATCCACATGAATTATCGGGTGGTATGAGACAGCGTGTTATGATTGCCATGGCACTTGCCTGTGAACCGGACATCCTGATAGCAGATGAACCGACTACTGCGCTTGATGTTACCATTCAGGCACAGATTCTGGAGCTGATGAAGGACCTGCAGAATAAAATGGGAATGGCCATTATTCTGGTAACACATGATCTTGGTGTCATTGCTTCCATGTGTGACGAAATCATCGTTATGTATGGCGGACGTGTATGTGAGAGAGGTACTGCGGAAGACATCTTCTACAGAGCAAGTCATGAGTACACGAAAGGTCTTCTTCGTTCCATTCCCAATATCGGTAATATGAAAGAGCGACTTATCCCGATTGCAGGCAGTCCGATCAATCTTCTGAATATGCCAAAGGGATGCGCATTCTGTTCTCGTTGTGATAATGCACTTAAGATCTGCCTTGAGCAGGTACCGGATGAAATTCAGATGCCGGATGGACATTATGCATCCTGCTGGCTGAATGTAAAAAAACAGCTCGAGGAGGATAACGCAAATGGCGAGCAGTGAATACTTGGTTGAAGTAAAGGATTTAAAAGAATATTTTCCTATCAAAACCGGTCTTTTCGGGACTTCATTTCTGAAAGCAGTTGACGGTGTGAGTTTTAATATCAAACCTGGAGAAACGCTTGGACTGGTAGGTGAGTCAGGTTGTGGAAAAACAACAGTCGGAAGAACACTTTTACGATTGTATGAGCCAACCGGGGGTGAGTTTCATTTTGACGGTCAGTTGGTAACGGATAAGAATATTACTGATTTACGCAAACAGATGCAGATGGTTTTTCAGGATCCGTATTCATCTTTGAATCCCCGTATGACAGTAGAAGATATTATAGGGGAACCGCTCGATGTTCATAAGATGTACAGTAATCGTGCAGAAAGAAGAGAAAAGATACTGCACCTGATGGAACTGGTTGGACTCAATGCAGAACATGCAGCACGTTATGCACATGAATTTTCAGGTGGACAGAGGCAGCGTATCGGTATTGCAAGAGCGCTTGCTGTTAATCCGAGATTTATTGTCTGCGATGAGCCTGTCAGCGCACTGGATGTTTCCATTCAGGCGCAGGTTATCAATATGTTTGAAGATTTGCAGGAAAAACTTGGGGTGGCATATCTTTTTATTGCCCATGATCTTTTGGTCGTACATCATATTTCACAGAGAATTGCAGTGATGTATCTTGGCAGAATCGTGGAAATTGCAGATTCAGATGAGCTTAACAGTCATCCGATTCATCCTTATACATTATCACTTTTGTCCGCAGTACCGGTACCGGATCCCAAAATTGCCAAAGAAAGCAAACGTATTATTCTGGACGGAGATGTACCCAGTCCGATGCACATGCCTACAGGATGTCCTTTCCGGACAAGATGCAGATATGCAACACAGCATTGTGCAGAAGAATGTCCAACGCTTACTGATCGGGGAAATGGACATATGGTTGCCTGCTTTGAAAAATAATTTGTGATAGTTCCGGATCGACATACCGCCGATTCGAAATTAAATAGAAACCTTAAGCACATAAGGAGGGAAAGTTTATGAAGAAGTTTACAGCAATGCTGCTTGTTGGTGTTATGACCGCAGGTATGTTGGCTGGTTGTGGTTCATCTACCAGCAGTACAGCTACATCCGGCGCAAGTAATGAGACAGCAGAAACAGCCGAAACAGCAGGAAGCGATGCTTCCACAACAGAGACTGCATCCAGCAGTGCAGCACCCGACTGGTCAGGTTATGATTCACTTGTGAAAGAAATCAAATCTGATACGGATCTCGTGGATCGTGAAGCCAAGATGCATCAGGCAGAAGATATGCTGATGGCTACAGGCGCAATCATGCCGATTTATTACTATAATGATCTTTATATGCAGAAGACAAATGTGGATAAAATTTATTCTACAATCTTCGGCACAAAGTTCTTTATGTATGCAACAAAGACAGGCTCAGACAGTGATAAGGTTCTTAAACTTTGTCTTGCAAGTGAACCGGATCACCTCGACCCGGCACTGAACTCCTCGGTAGATGGTGCATGCCTTGCATCAAATGCATTTGTTGGTCTTTATACAAATGATAAGGACGGAAAAGTCATACCGGCACTTGCTGATGGGGACCCACAGATCAGTGATGACGGACTTACCTATACGGTAACCCTGAAGGATGGTCTGAAATGGAGCGATGGTTCAGCTCTTACAGCAAAGGACTTTGAGTATTCATGGAAGAGAGCTGCAAATCCGAATACAGCGGCAGATTATGCTTATCTGTATGATCTTTTTGCAAAAGACGGTGATGATATCAATGTAAAAGCAAGTGATGACGGCAAGACTCTTACATGGACGCTTACATCCCCTTGCCCATATATGATGAGCCTTCTTGCATTCCCTGTATTCATGCCGGTTCCACAGGCTGCGGTAGAAGCTGCATCTGATTGGGAAAGCAATCCGGGATCATGGGCAAGCGAAGCAGGATTTGTTACAGATGGTGCCTATACACTCAAAACATGGAATCACAATGAATCTATGGTATATGTAAAGAATCCGAATTACTATGATGCAGCAAATGTAACGATGGATGAACTTGATTTCATGCTCAGTTCTGATGATACGGCAATGCTTGCAGCATACAATGCAGGGGATCTTGATTATATCGATTCTGTTCCGAATGATGAAATTGCAAAACTGAAGACACAGCCTGATTTCCATGTTGCTGACAATCTTGGAACGTATTATGTAGGCTTCAATGTTAACAGTGCGCTGTTTGATGGCAAAACACCTGAGCAGGCTTCTGATATGCGTCTTGCACTTAGCTATCTGGTTGATCGTAAATCGATCGTTGATAATATCGGACAGACCAATCAGGAAGTTGCTACCTCCTTTATTCCTTCCGGTATGAGTGATGGCCATGGTGGTGTCTTTAAGACAGATGATGATGCATATAAGTATCCTGTAAATGGCGGATATTATGATCCGGCAGTAAGTGTTGATAAGGCAGTAGAGCTTCTTAAGAAAGCAGGTTATACATTTGATGACAATAATATGCTTTCAGCTGATACGCCGATCAATATCACATATCTGACAAATGACGGTACAGGACATGTTGCCATTGCACAGCAGATTCAGCAGGATTTTGCACAGATCGGTATTACAATGGATATTCAACAGGAAGACTGGCAGACATTCCTGAACGATCGTAAATCTGGAAACTTTGATGTTGCTCGTGAAGGCTGGCTTGCAGATTATGATGATCCGGTTAACATGCTTGAAATTTTCACATCAGATTCTGGAAATAATGATATGCAGCTTGGTAAGTAATTTACGGCTGAAAAAATGAGCCATGCAAATCTTTTAGTTGGATTTGCATGGCTTTTTATGTAAAAGAAGTACTTTATTTATAAAATATACTTATAAAAAAATGCCGTAAGATTTTGGTGTGAATATAGAAAATGTTATAGATTTTCGCAGCCCGCATTTATGATTTATACTAGAAAAGACATAATACTATATTGAAAAAAGTATTTTTATATGCTAAACTAACATAGATTTGTGCAGAAGGTTAGTGCAATGCAGCCATAAAGCTGAGCATTTAAAAGATTATAGAAGGGTACGGGTATTATCATGAGTTCTACTGTTATAGGATACATTCTTGCAGGAGTATATACTTTGATTTCACTGGTTCTTGTTGTTATCATTTTGATGCAGCAGGGCAAACCACAGGGGCTGGGAGCAATTACCGGAAGTGCGGTAGAAACATATTGGACAAAGAATAAAGGACGTTCAAGAGAAGGAATGCAGAAAAAAATCACTGTTGTGTTATCGGTACTTTTTTTTGTTCTTTCGCTTCTTATTGATATGAAACTGTTCTGAACTATATGGATTTCATGGCACTCTGTTAAAGAGTGCCTTTAATTTTTTTAGGAGAAAAGAAAGAGACAGGACTCAGGACAGCCCTGCAGGAGAATATGACGAAGAAAGAAAATAGTGAAAAAGGCAGTACAAAAAAAAACAGTAACTTTTGAAGGAACAACAAATCGCAGAGCGCTTGTAAAAGAGCTGATGCATGATCCGATGTATGTTCCGATGAAAGAGAAGGAAATAGCTGCTTTTTTACGGGTAGGAAAAGAAGACAGGGATGAATTGAAAAATATTTTGCTTTCATTGGAGAATGATGGCGAAATTGAATGCACATCCCGTGGGCGTTATAAAGTGGCTGAAGCAGGACTGATCGGACAGTTTATCAGTAACGCTAAAGGTTTTGGCTTTGTAATGATCGAAGGGCGTGAGGAAGATATCTTCATTCCTGAAGATGCTACCGGTGGTGCATTTTTAATGGATACCGTTGCAGTTGAGCTGAAAGAGGAAAAGGCCGGTAAAAGAGTAGAAGGCAGAATCCGTAAAATAATTATGCGGGGAATGACGGAAGTTGTCGGAACATGGCAGAGCAGTAGAAATTTTGGATTTGTCATACCGGATAATAATAAGATACCAAATGATATATTTGTCCCAACAGAACGCAGTAAGGGAGCGGTAGACGGAGACAAGGTTGTCGTAACAATTACTGATTACGGAGATCCCGAAAATGGACGTAAGCCGGAGGGAAAGATCAGTGAAATTATCGGAAATATCAATGATCCGGGAGTTGATATCCTTTCGATCGTGAAGGGATATGATCTGCCGCTTGCTTTTCCGGAGCGTGTTATGAATCAGGCAGAGCGGACAGCAGATGCTGTAAATGATGCGGACAGAGAAGGGCGAATGGATCTGCGTGGTATGCAGATGGTAACAATAGACGGCGAAGACGCAAAAGATCTGGATGATGCCGTAAGTCTGCATGTTGAGAATGGTTTATATCATTTGGGTGTTCACATAGCAGATGTATCCAATTATGTGCAGGAGAATTCTGCGCTTGATAAAGAGGCACTTAATCGGGGAACCAGTGTATATCTGGTTGACCGTGTGATTCCCATGTTACCGCATAAACTTTCCAATGGAATCTGTTCTCTGAATCACGGAGAAGATCGTCTTGCGATGAGTTGTCTGATGACAATTAATCAGCGCGGCGACGTGATCGATCACCAGATCGTGGAATCCGTGATCAATGTCGACGAGCGGATGACATACACCAGTGTTGCCAAAATACTGGATGATAAAGATCCGGATGAATGTACAAAATATGATCGTCTGGTTCCGATGTTCGAAGAGATGCAGGAACTTGCATCAATTTTACACAAAAAGAGAATGGAACGGGGATCAATTGATTTTGATTTTCCGGAAACCAAGATACTTTTGGACAAAGACGGAAATCCAATCGAGATAAAGCCATATGAGCGCAATACCGCGACCAATCTGATCGAAGATTTTATGCTGATTGCAAATGAAACGGTTGCACAACATTTTTTCTGGTTGGAACTTCCGTTTGTATATCGCACACATGAGCAGCCTGATCCTGACAGAATCAGCAATCTGACAGCCTTTATCAGGAATTTCGGGTATCATCTGAAAACGCAGCAGGATGATATTCATCCAAAAGAAATTCAAAAGCTTCTGTCCCAGATTCAAGGCAGCAGTGAAGAAGCAATCATTAGCAGGCTTGCTTTGCGCAGTATGATGCAGGCCAAGTATACGACAGAGTGCACCGGGCATTTTGGCCTTGCAACGGATTATTATTGTCATTTTACCTCACCGATCAGACGTTACCCGGATCTGCAGATTCACAGGATCATCAAGGATCAGCTTCGCGGGAGAATGAATGAGAACAGAATTGCGCATTATAAAGAAATTCTTCCGGAAGTGGCAAAACATGCTTCTGAAACGGAGCGTCGTGCAGATGAAGCGGAACGGGAAACCGATAAACTCAAGAAAGCACAGTTTATGGAAGCGCATGTCGGAGAAGTATTTGAAGGTGTTGTTTCCGGTGTGACCGGCTGGGGAATGTTTGTAGAACTGGAAAATACCTGTGAAGGGCTGATTCGTGCTGCCGCCATGGAAGATGACTTCTATATTTTTGATGCGGGAAGTTACAGCCTGGTCGGAGAATCTACAGGAAAAACATATAAGCTTGGGCAGCGCCTGAAAGTGCGGGTTGCAGGAGCCGACCGGATGACACGGACGATTGATTTCAAACTATGGGAGGATGGAGAAACAACTGAAAATCGTGAACCGAGACTGCCCAGAGAAGTGAAACGCAGGAAGAAACGGGTTATGATTGCGGGTGATCCATATGAACTTCGAGGTAAGAAGGATAGCGAATCAGATTCTGATCAACCTGACAAAAAAGCAATACTTGAAAATTATGTACCGGATTCCAGAACCGGAGAACTTCAGCCCAAACACGTTAAACATGAAAAGGGGCATGGTGGCAGAAAAGCAGCAGGAAGCTATGGAAATAAGTCTGAAGGCGGATATGGTAATAAATCCGGAAAAGGAAAAAAGAAATCCGGAGAGAAGCGGACAGAAAATATAGAAAAAGCAGGTAAATCAGAGAAAAAGAAAACGGCTGAGGATACAACCGGGCGTAAAGTCTATGCGGTTCATAGGTATAAGAAGTCTGCTACTTCAAAAGCTGCAAGAAATGCACAGGGTAAAAGGAACTGACAGATATGGCAGAAGAAAAAATCAAACTGATAACGAATAATAAAAAAGCATATCATGATTATTTTATTGAAGAAAAGCATGAAGCCGGAATTTCACTTGTTGGGACGGAAGTAAAGTCCATCCGTATGGGTAAATGCAGCATTAAGGAAGCTTTTATTCTCTTTCAGGGAAATGAAGCAATAATCTGCGGAATGAATGTGAGCCCTTATGAGAAAGGCAATATCTTTAACAAAGATCCGCTGCGTGTCAGAAAGCTTTTGATGCACAAAGAAGAAATTATGAAGTTGGAACAGCAGATCAAAGTAAAAGGATATACACTGGTTCCGCTTCAGGTTTATTTCAAAAATGGAAAGGTAAAGATAGAGGTTGGTCTTGCCAAAGGTAAGAAGCTTTATGATAAGCGGGAAGATATGGCCAAGAAAGATCAGCAGCGTGCCGCAGAGAAAGAATTCAAGGTAAGATTGCGGTAATAGCTTATATAGAACAGTTAATGGTAAGCAAGCAGCAATTGACTGTTTCTGTAAGCCGGAAAGATATTATCCGTGTTGCCGGAATTTCATCCGATACCGGATTAATAGAATCTTTATAAAATTATACCGGCAGGCTCTTGCTCAAAGATGCCATGCCGGATATAATACTAATAGCACAGAAACATTTGTATCATAATTACATAAGGGCTAGTAAAGGTTTCGACAGGGGTTTTGAAACTGGAGAAGCTATCCGCGGGATGGTGGCGATATACCTCAAATTAAATTTAAACGCTGAAGATAATTTAGCAATCGCAGCCTAACGGCTGCCGTCAGCCTCGATACACCTACATATTAAGTAACTGACGTCAAACTTGTAGGAAACGACACAGCTTAAGCTTTGCGGCTGCGGGCGTAACATGAAGCTACCAAACGGACATGGGCGTATGCTTCCGTATCCGGGCGGGAACAGGGGAACAGATCCTCACAATAGCTTACTATGATAGTAGAAGGACAGCGGATGGGCTTTTGGACACGGGTTCGACTCCCGTCTAGTCCACTTTGAGAAGTCTTTTCTCATGTGGCAGACAAGTGGTTTTATTTGTAACAGTAAACAGAACGTCTTTTTCAATCATATAGGTTGATTGGAAAAGGCGTTTTTTACATGGAGATTTCCGGTTATTAAGTCAATAGATGTGCTTTTTATATAAACATATGCGGGTTTGATGCTCGGGTTGCATTTTTCTAAAATCATGTCAACTTGACAGCCAATACTCAGAATTCTATTCTGAATATATTGTGTGATTTTATTTTTGTAAAATAGGAATGTGAAAGAGAGAAAAAATGACAAAGATTGATCTGATCACCGGGTTTCTGGGTGCAGGGAAAACTGAGTTTATTAAAAAATATGCACGTTTTCTGATGGAGCAGGGGGAACATATCTGCATTCTGGAGAATGACTTTGGCGCAGTAAATGTTGATATGGTTCTTTTGCATGATCTGTTAGGAGAAAAGTGTGATCTGGAAATGATCATCGGCGGAGATGGCGCCCAGGCTCACAAAAGAAGATTCAGAACCAAACTGATTGCGATGGGAATGAAGGGATACGACAGAGTGCTGATGGAGCCATCCGGCATCTTTGATATGGATGAATTTTTTGATGCATTATATGAGGAACCGTTGGATCAGTGGTATCAGGCAGAAAATATTATAACGATTATAGACGCAGGACTTGCGGATCATATTTCTGAAGCATCCGAGTATCTGCTTGCATCGGAGACGGCTTGTGCCGGGAAAGTTGTTTTCAGCAAATGTCAGAATGTTACACCTGATAAAGCAGCAGGAACACTTGCACAGGTGAACAGTGCATTGGAAAAATACCATTGTCAGAGAAAATTTGAGTTGGAAGATATTCTAACCCGGGATTGGAATGATCTGACAACAGAAGATTTTATGAAACTTAAATCCTGCGGATACATGCATGCCGATATTGGCAGGATACCGGTTGATTTTGAGAAAGCATACGGAACGCAGTTTTTCTTTGGATTGTCGCTTTCCGAAGAGGAACTGATGGCAGGATGTGCCGGAATATTTAATGATCAGGCATGTGGGAATGTGATCAGAATAAAGGGCTTTGTGCAGGAAGGAGATGCGTACAGAGAAATCAATGCAACCAGAGAAGGAACAGAAACAAAAATAATTTCTGTCGGCCAGGAAGTATTGATTGTAATCGGCGAAAACCTGAATAAGGACAGAATCGAAGGATATCTGACAAATGAAAGGAATGACAACGCAAAATGAAAGAAATTGCCGCAGAAGAAGCAAGGCCTGAAGATTCACAAAGAGAAAAAATACAAAGAGAAGAATTCAAAATAGAAGAATTACAAACAGAAGATTCACAACCAGAAAAATCCCAACCAGAAGAATTACAAAAAGAAGTTTTGAAAATAGAAGATTTACAAATAGAAGAGTCCCAAGCAAAAGAAACACAAATGGAAGGATCCCCAACAGAAGGATCCCCAACAGAAAAATTCCCAACAGAAAAATTCCCAACAGAAAAATCTCAAATAGAAAAGCTGCAGGCAGAAAAAATATATGGAGAGGAAAATCAGTCTTCAGAGAAATCACCCGCGCAGCCTTCAGAGAAATCGCACACTGCACGGAAAAAGCACACAGGTTTATATGGTGCAGGTCTGTTATGGGCCGGGTTACTTCTGGTATGGGCCAAATTTATGCAGACGGCTGCACAGTTATGCATGTACGGAGCCGTCAGAAGACATCTTCCGATTCTGATGCTCTGCGGGGCAATCATTCTGGTTTGGTTTCTGTTATGGACATTGGGATATTTCCTCATACTTAAACCGATTCTTCGAAAGAAAATCACCGGAAAATGGATCATGATGTTTAAACTGTTTTTTGCAGCAGAATTGATGGCTTTTATTCTGATTACAGCTTTTTATGGCAGACAGATTGCAGGGAGTGCCATGCATTACTCGGGAAAACTGGCATGGGAGATTGATAGTCTGCTGAACTGGAAAAATGTATCCCTGAAACATAATAATGTTTATACGGATGGTGCAGGAGGGATTTTTGATGATCTGGATCAAAAGATGGACTTACCGGATGATCTTTACATCATAAACCGCTTTATGATTCAATATGATCAGGATGGAAAAATTACCGGTATTGATGGATTTTTTTGCGGAAAAAGTAAGAACGGGCAGGAAAAAACATGGTTGCTTACCTATAATGGAAAAGGCAGTATGAAAGTACGGGAGTCAGAAGCAGATGCTGCAGATGCAGCCTATCTGACAAAAGAAAGACGCATTAAGCCAATGCTCGAAATTATCCGTGCAGCAGATCTGAAAAAGGACACACTTGCCATGATACAGAAATATCCGGAAGATTCGTTTGAACTTCTTTATTATGGTTACCGGAATGCAGGGGCAGATGGAATCGTACCGGTTCTGGGAGAATCGGCAGGGTTTTCCGATGGACTTTATCTGGGGAATACATCTGGTTATGAAGTATCTCTCTCCATACCCGGAAAAGAGGATACTATTATTCCTGTCCGTTACCTGGACACAAGACCATAAAAAGATATCATTGGAGGATAGAAAATGGCAATACGGATTATTTTGTGGTGCAGTATTATCTGGATTGCACCGCTGATCTGTTTTTTATTAAAAAAAGAAGCTAAAAATAAAACCAATATTGTTGCAGGCGTGACGATTCCAAAGGAAATGCTGGAAAATGATCTTGTGAAAGAGGAATTAAAGCGCTATAACAGGCAGCAGAATCTGCTGTGTGTGATCCTGTTATTATCTGCGATTCCCGGTATTTTTGCAGGTAAATTCGACGTATCAATGACACTCTGGTGTATATGGATATTGCCTTGCATTTTTTTTACCATATTTTCTTTTTGCACGCTGTAATGCCGCTATGAAGAAAATCAAATTGCAGCAGGGGTGGGGATTAGCAGAAGGCGGATTGGATGGTTGCACAGATGAAGATGACAAGTGGATCTGGGGACTGTTTTATTATGATCAGTCGAATCGGGATTTGCTTGTAGATGGCAGAATTGGTACAAATGTAACACTGAATATGGCGCGAACTGCAAGTAAGGTGATTATGGCGTTTACAGTAGTTCTGTTACTTGCGATTCCTTTTTTTATTCCGGTTACGAATGCGATTCTGGACAAGCCGCCGGTAATATCTGCAGGTGATGGAACGGTTACGGCAGTCAGCGGGGGAACAAAATATGCTGTTTCGGCGGATCATATGAAAGAGGTACAATTGCTGAACGAATTACCGGAACATCTGGTTCGCAAATTTGGAACAGGAATGGAGGATCTGTTGAAAGGGCGGTTTTCATCCGATATAACAGGAGAAGTGAAAGTTTGTCTTGATCCGACGTGTCCCCCTTTTCTGCTGATTTCGACAGAAGATGGCAGTACGTATCTTTTTGGGTCAAGAGAACAGGGTAAAATAGAACAGATCTATACAGCGTTGCAAAAGAGGTGACAGATATGAACACTGAGCAAAATGTAAAGATGACCTATTCCAGCATCATCATAATGGAGGGAAAGCCTGCAGTAGCAGTAACATTTGAGCGTGGACAGGATTTGGCAGAGGGGACGATCCCATCCGGCAGGATACGCAAGAATAATGGATTTTCAGAGGAAGAAGTACAACAGCTTTCAGCATATCTGATACAAAATCAGGAAGAGATTATGCGCGAAGCAAAAAAGATATCATCGCTGAAACATTTGTTTTCAGAAAAAAAGAATGAAAGAGATGGAGAAAGTTTTGGAACAACAGTATGAATATTGTACAAATATAAGAGATCAGAAGGATCTCCGTGACGGCTTCAATGAACTGACAAGGAAAACATTCTGTTTTGACTTCACAACGTGGTATCAGATGGGGCAATGGAACAAATACAAGTACATTCCACATGTACTGATCTGCAATGACAAAGTGGTATCTAATGTTTCAGCCAATGTTATGCAGTTTTATGTAAATGGCCAGATCAAAAAATATATTCAGCTCGGCACCGTTATGACTGATCCGGAATATCGCGGGCAGGGATTTAACAGGTATCTGATGGAGGCAGTTCTGGAAGAATATGCAGGGAAAGTGGACGGAATCTATCTCTTTGGAAATGACAGTGTTCTGGATTATTATCCCAAATTTGGATTTCGTGCTGTGCAGGAACATTCTTTTGGAATCACAAATGATTCTGAAAAATGGCAGCAGACAGAACCATATGCTTTGAAAAAGGCAGATATGCAGAATAAGGATACCTTTGCAGGCTGGTACGATACAATTGTAAGATCAGACCGAGCAGGGGGAGATAAAAATCCGGAAGATGCTTTTTATATGTTCGATAATGTTGGACTATATGAATTCTGGTTAAGTCATGGATATGGAGATAAAGTATATTATATTCCGGAAACTGACTCATATGTCATTGCAGACGTGAAAGATGCGAAACTGACAGTTTATCAGACTTTTGGCAATTGTGAGATCGATATTTTCAGAGTAAAGGATTATTTTGCACAAAGTACTTCTGTATCAGAAATTGAACTGGGATATACCCCGGCCCGAAGAGATAGCTATACAGTAAATGAGCATAGAGAAGCAGATTGTACACTTTTTTTGATCGGAGATGATTTGGCAGAATTCGGAACAAAGGCCTGCATGTTTCCGGTTTTATCGCATGCGTGAGAAAAGATAAAATGAAAGAAGATTTTGAAAGAGTTCTGGAACAGTCCAGAGAACTGGAGACAATCCGATTACATCAGAATCCCGCAGATATGGTACGGGAAGAATTTTGTCTGACAATGGAAATCGAGCATTCCTTACAGGAAGGAACCTTTTCTTTTCCGGAAGCTGCGCAGACAGAAAAAAACAAGCGTATTCTGATCAGAACGCAGAACTACTTTTCTGCCAAGGTTCATTTGCAGGAAGAGGGGCTTTATTTTCACTGCCATGATTTTGTTGAATTGTTATATGTATACAGGGGGCATTGCAGGCAATATCTGGAGAATATGGAATGTGCCATGGAATTGCAGGAGGGAGACCTTTTTCTTCTGAATCAGAATGTAATACATGGAATATTGCAGGAAGACGAGAATGCTATTCTGATTAAAATAATTATTCCGGTTTGTTTATTGGAAAATGCTTTTATTCAAAATCTGGATCACGAAAATGCAGTCTATACCTTCCTTTCGGAAGCCCGAGAGGCAGGGGCTGATATCTATCACTATATTCATATGCATTGTGTTTCGGAAAAAGTACAAAAGCTGATCATACAGATGATGTGGGAATTTTACGGTCAGGATAAGCTGTATGAAGAAGCTGAAAAAAGCTATCTTCAGCTCTTGTTATTATGCTTACGAGAGAAAAGTCCGGGATGGAGGAGTGTACCTATCCTGTTGCAAAACATACGATGAAAATCAGGCAGATCATTTCGTACTTATATGAGCACAGTGACACAATTACGCTGCACGAACTTGCGCATCATTATTCTTTTAATCAAAGTTATCTGAGTCGTATGATTCATTTAAATTGTGGAGTCTCTTTTCAGAAACTGCTTGGTGAATGCAGATTGGAGAAGGCGGCGGAACTGCTGTTGCATTCCGGAGATTCTGTAGAGAAGATCGCAGGACTTGTCGGATATGATAATCCGGTTCCCATATATCGCGGATTTCAAAACAAATATCATATGTCACCATCTGAATTTCGTAAAAGGTGTGGGGTTCCACTGAATCAGGAAAAAGTAAAATGAATATAGATAAGAGTAAATAACAGAATATGGTTTTGAAAACTCCCACCTGATAGAATGAAACGAATTCGAAAGGTGGGATCTTTATGCCACAAAAACAATATAGAAATAGACTGGAAGAAAAAAACACCAGAAAACTGATATGGAGTATGTGTACACAGACGACGCTATCAATTCTGATTTATAATATATACATGCTTACGGATACTTTATATGTTTCCAGGGGGATTGGAAGTGTCGCGGGAGGTGCGATCGGAATATATACGCCTGCAGGAATGCTGATAAACGGAATTACATCAACACTTGCGACCGGGAGCAGTTCCTGTATATCACGTAAACTTGGAGAACAGGATAGTACAAACAGTAAGGCTGTCATCGGATGCGCTGTATGGGTTTGGATTTTGTGTGCTGCTGTGATTACGGCAGCAGGTATGCTTTTTTTGAACCCGATTCTGTCTCTTCTTGGATGTACAGCTGAAATATATCCGTATGCGGTGGTATACTGCAGAATTATGTTTGCGGGGACGATTCTTTCAACCGGTTTTTCGGGAATCATGCGTGCAGAAGGGGATATTGCATATGCAACGCAGCAGTGGTGTATACCTGTTATGATCAATATGCTGCTGGATCCGCTTTTTATATTCGTTTTTCATTGGGGAATCGCAGGAGCAGCATTAGCAACGGTATTGGCACAGCTTTATTCTGTCATAAACAGTATTTACTATTTCTTTTTTCGTAAAGCGACACCCTGCCGGATTATGATCCGGGATATTTGCTGGAACCCAAAAGCATTTCTGGAAATCATGCAAATAGGAATGCCATCGCTTCTGAACAGCATCTGTCAGAGCCTGACGGGAACAATCGGCAATCAGATTCTGGGACAGGTCGGTGGAGCGCAGGCAATCAGTGTCTATACGGTTATTTCCCGTATACTGTCTTTTCTGACAACACCATATGCAGGTATCATGCAGGGAATTCAGCCAATACTGGGATACGACTATGGAAGGAAGCGGTGGGACAGGCTAGGACAGACTGTTCAGTATGCATTTCGGATTGCTGCCGTTTACGGAATTTTGATCTGGCTTTGCAGTCAGATCATGACAGTACAGCTGCTGCAGATTTTTATAAAGGATCCATTTATTGTTGCAAAAGGAGAAATTGCACTTCGCATATTGAGTACGGGACTTTTGACAGGTGGGATTCTGCCGATTGTACAGGCATGTTTTCAGGCGTACGGTTTTGGTAAAAGGGTTTTACAGAACGGAATGATCAGTATATTGCTGATAAAGCTTCCACTGATACTCATTACCGGATATCTGGGACAGATTACAGTTGTATGGGCAGGGTTTGCGCTTGGCGATCTGCTGACAGCATTTCTTGCAATCGGAATGTATTCCCGGTATATAAGAAAAAATGTTTTTGATTAAAATATGAATGATAATACGGAAAAACAAGGAGAAGAAACAATGGAGAGTATGACCAAAAACAGACAGGATAAAGCAGTATTGGGGCGGATGGTAGAAAAAGTCTTTGCACCGGTGGAAATGACAGGATATCAGGAACTGACCGAAGGCTATTATAATGTGGCATATGCGCTCACATTAAGTGATGGACGCGAAGTTATTTTGAAGGTTGCACCCCGCCCGGATGTCAGAATTATGAGCTATGAACGAAACATTATGCGAAGTGAAGTGGATGCCATGTGGATGGTAGCAGATGATCCGGATATTCCGGCACCAAAGGTACTGGGATATGATGATTCCTGTTCCATTTGTGATTCTCCCTGTTTTTTCATGGAAAAGCTTTCGGGAAGCAGTCTGAATGCCATTCATGAAAAGTTGTCGGAAGATGAAATCAGTCAAATACATATGCAGTCCGGAAAAATTCTGCAGAAGGTGAATCAGATCAGATGCCCGGCCTTTGGATATCCGGGACAGCCGTTGTTTCAGGGGGATAACTGGTACCTTGTATTTCGAAGGATGCTGGAGGCAGGGATTGGTGATGCAGAGGCAGGAGGGGTAGATTTGAAAATATCGGTTCCGGAGCTTTGGGATATGCTGGAGCGAGATAAAAATTATTTTGATGAAATAACGCAGCCGTATCTGGTTCACTGGGATTGCTGGGATGGAAATATCTTTACTGAACATGGTAAAATTACGGGAATAATAGACTGGGAAAGATGCCTGTGGGCAGATCCGCTTATGGAAGTCGGATTTCGGACTTTCTTCCGCAATACTTCATTTATGGAAGGGTATGGAATGGAAAAACTCTCCGATAGAGAGTATCGGCGTGCATTATGGTATGATGTTTACATGATGATCCTTGTATCACTGGAGTGTGAATATCGAAAATATGATACCATGGAAATGTATGATTATGCAGTCGGAGTGCTGCAGAAGCAGGTAAAAGAGTTACAAACGGTATAAGAATTGTGCGGCACCAGCGCGAATCAGAATATAACAGGAAGTTCAAAACAGCGGCCTTGATCTTTTGATCAGACTGCTGTTTTGGCGCAGAAAAAGATATTGACAGCAGAATGTATGTTCGAATATTATGTATATATGCGGCAATAAACGGAAGGGGTAAATGGATGAAGAGAGAACTTGGAATTGCAAGATGTGGACTGGCATGTTGTCTGTGCTCGGAGAATGACAGCTGCGGAGGATGTGATTCAGGGAACTGCAAAGGGACAGAGAGCTGTGAAAACAGGAAATGCTCAATGCAGAAGCAAATCAGTCATTGTTATGATTGTGATGAAGAATGCAGGAAGGGACTCCTTTATAAAAATAAGCCCTATGCTTTTAATTTGTTTGTAAAAAGATATGGAGAAAAAGAACTCCTGGATTGCCTGGAAAGAAATGAAGAGAACGGAGTCGTCTATCATAGAAGCGGAATCAGCGGAGATTATGATGATTTTGATGATGCGGAGAAGCTGATTGCATTTATTCAGACAGGCAAACGATAAAAGCAGGGGAAGAGGAGAAAATGGGGAACGAAGAGCACAATTATATCAATATTACACCGGAAAATTTAGCGAATGAGCATTTGTGCTGTATTATACGAAGTAAGAAAAAACATCCCGGAGTGGAAGCCAAAAGAGCATGGCTGGCCGAGAGACTTACAGAAGGACATGTCTTTCGGAAACTGAATGCGAAGGCTACTGCTTTCATTGAATATGCACCTCTTGAAAAAGCATGGGTTCCTTTAAGAGGTGACAATTTCTATTATATATATTGTCTTTGGACATACGGAGAATCCAGAGGAAAAGGATATGGAAAAGAACTGATGGAATACTGCATTTCAGATGCAAAAGCTGCGGGAAAGTCCGGAATTTGCATGCTTGGATCTGAGAAGCAGAAAGCATGGTTGACAGATCAGCGTTTTGCAAAAAAATACGGGTTCAGGGTTGTAGATACAACAGAAACGGGATATGAACTTCTGGCGCTTTCTTTTGATGGTACAGAACCGGAGTTTACACAGAAAGCCAAAGTCTCCCGGATAGAAAATGAGGAGCTGACCATTTATTATGATATGCAGTGTCCATATGTACAGCAAAGTATCGATGGAATAAAGAGATATTGTGATGATAATCAGGTTCTGGTATCATTTATACAAATTGATACGTTGGAAAAAGCCAAGGATTTACCTGGTGTTTTTAATAACTGGGCAGTATTTTACAAAGGCAGATTTGAAACCGTGAATCTGGTTGGAGGCAATAGTTTGGAACGGATTCTGAAAAAAAACAGATAAAAATTGGGGAAAAGTTGTATGTATGAACGAATGCTTGATCGAACAGAAAAACCGACAGAAACAGCTTTTATACATTATTGTGGAGAAGCAGAAACATTATTTGAAAATATAGATGCTTTTCTGCTGACAGATCTTGGTACGGAGAGAATGCTCAGATTTCCATATGGTAATCGCTATGGTTGGGGGATGAAGTATTATATTAAAAGTAAACATATCTGTGATATTTTCGCAGAAAAAGGTGCTTTTACGGTAATGCTCAGGATGACAGATCCGCAATTCGAAGAAGTATATTCCGAGGTAACTGCTGATACAAAAGAATATATTGATCAGCGTTATCCCTGCGGAGAAGGCGGCTGGATTCATTATCGGGTTAGTTCAGAGCAGCATCTGGATGATGCAAAGAAACTGCTGCGCTGCAAAGTTCAGAAAAAAGTTATTACGGGGAGAAAAGAATGACTGGTAACCGCATTAAAGTAAGCAGTATCAATGATCACATCTGGTTGCTGAATGATAACAATGAGGCAACCGGATATGTTATAGCAGGGAGTGAGAGAGCACTCATCATTGATACAATGAACGGATATGAAGATGTAGCGGCAATTGCCAAATCAATCACCACATTACCACTTACAGTTGTAAATACACATGGACATCCGGATCATATATATGGGAATATTTTTTTTGAGGAAGCTTATATTAATCCCAGGGATATGGCCCTTGCAGCACATCATTATGCGCAGCCACCCTTTTTTGACATCATGCAGAAAACAGGGAAGAAGCCGGCGACATTTCTGCCGGTACAGGAAGGAGATACCTTCGATCTGGGCGGGTTGGTGCTGGAAGTGTATGAACTTGCCGGACATACCCCGGGAGGGATCGTTCTGCTGGATAGAAAAGACAGAATCCTGTTCACAGGAGACAGCATAATTGAGCAGTGCTGGATGCAGATGGAAGAATCGCTGCCGATGGATATATTCGCGGCATCTTTACGCAAAATAGAAAAATTTCGGAATGCGTTTGATTATATTCTCTCGGGACATGCACAGGGGCTCATCGGTGCAGAAATTGTGGAAGCACAGAGATGTGCAGTAGAAGAGGTTGCAGCAGGAAAATGTGAAGGTGACGAACCATATCATTGGTTTGACGGGTGCTGTATGGCACATCCGTTTCAGAATAATGCGGCAAGGAAAATTGTATATAAAATCTGGAAAGAATTGCAGATTGATCGTAAGAACTATGATCCGGATGCGGAGGCAAACGGAAGTGTTTATCATCGCGTAGCCTGTAGGGGGATTATCTGTCAGAACGGGAAATATCTGATGATCCGTTCTAAATACGGAGATTATAAATTTCCCGGAGGCGGATGGGAAAAAGGAGAAAATTATTTACAGACTTTATTCCGTGAAGTGCAGGAAGAAACAGGGTACCATGTTATTGCAGACAGCATCCGGGATGCCTATTTTGTAACAGAAAAGAGGAAAGGTGATCCCGAAGCACTTTTAATTATGAAAAACCTGTATTTTTATTGTGATGTGGAAATACAGGCAGGAAATCGAAATCTGGATGAATACGAGAAAGAATATGAATACGAAGTGATTTGGACAGATTTGCAGGCAGCTGTGCAGGGAAATGAAAAACTCGCAGAAAACACATTAACACCCTGGGCAGCAAGGGAAGAAATGATTATGGGAGACTTGATGGAGAAGCCGATAAATGGATAATAATGTGATTCACACAGAACATATGATACTGTATCCCCTGACGGAAAACGAGATGGAAACAGTTATCAGTAAAGAGACAGATGATGGAATGAAGCAGGCATATTCAGAAATGCTTGCAGGCTGTAAAGAAAAACCGGAGCAGAGAATATGGTATGCGATTTGGAATATGCAGTTAAATGATGGCAGCAATACCATTATCGGAGATTATGCATTCAAAGGTCTGGATGAAAACGGAATGGTTGAAATCGGTTATGGTATAAAAGAACCTTATGAAAGTAAAGGCTATATGACAGAAGCAGTGACAGCAGCGGTGAAGTGGGCAAGGATGCAGCCCGGAGTAAAAACGGTGGAAGCTGAGACGGATCCGGACAATAAAGCGTCACAAAGGGTATTGGAAAAAGCGGGATTTATGCCGAATGGTGTAATGGGAAAAGAGGGGCCGAGATTTTATTATGCGCAACAGTAAGATGGTTTTATTGGTCATTGATACACAAAAACTGATTATGAATAATCAGTTATATAACTTTGATTTTTTTACACAAAATGTGGCAAAACTGATTTCCGCTGCAAGAGAAAGCCATGTGGAAGTGATCTATGTGCGACATGATGACGGAGAAGGTGAAGCACTTACAAAAGGCAAAAAAGGTTTTGAAATTGCAGATGAGTTTACACCGCTTTCCGTAGAAAAAATATTTGATAAAACGGTGAACAGTGCATTTAAGGAAAGCGGATTGCTGGAATACCTGATAGAAAAGGGAATAGAAAAAGTAATTATAACAGGACTGCAGACAGATTACTGCATTGACGCATCTGTAAAATGCGCTTTTGAACATGGATTTGAAGTCATTATTCCTGCAAATGCCAATACAACGGAAGACAACTCGTATATGACGGGAGAAAAAACGTACCGTTATTACAATGAAATGATGTGGGATGGCAGATATGGTAAATGTGAACCACTGGAGGACGTTATCGCATTAATGAAGGAAGAGTAAATATGATCACATTAAATGATTATCTTTATACGGGAGATACTGTCTTTCGTATTATCCAGAAATACAGCAGAGATTTGCGCGAGGATGCAAAAAAAAACCATAACGAGCTGGATCTGGTACATGTCAATTTTCTGATTCAGATCAATGAACTTCTGGAGCATAATGAATTTTTGACTTCACAGTCTCAGAAATTACGCGATTTTTATATGTATATGGTCAAAAAGTATCCGTATCTGGCATTTGCTTTCAAAGGACGAATCAAATCACTGATTCGTGCAGAAGAGAAATTCAATGGATATATAGTTGAATATATATATGAATATTTTAAAGAGCATAAGACCTATCCATCCATACAGGATCTGAAAAACAGGCTCAGCTGTTTTCGTGATCTGATTGCCTATCGCATTATCATTTCACTTCCCAAGTGTCAGACAAATGATTTGAACAATCGTGAAAATGAAGAAATCAGATATTTATATGAAATTGCAAACATACTGCCTGCATTTCTGGAAGAGAGAGGTTTCACTGTGGAAACAGCGGGAGGGATGAATGAAAGTACGTCCCCGCTTCTGCAGGATACAGTAAGAGGTTATTATCGGGATTATATCTGTGAGGAAAGTCTGAATGGTTATCAGTCTCTTCATATTACCTTTTATGATAACAGTGCAAGGTGTTACATGGAAGTTCAACTGCGAACCAAGGAAATGGATGATTATGCAGAAATCGGACCTGCCAATCATCTGGGATATGAGAAGCAGCAGGAAAGAGACCGTTCCAGACGGGATCTGATTCCAAGAGGAGAATGTGTTTATTTTGATGATGCATACGAAAGAGGAATGCTGTTGCGGAATCTGGAGCTCAAAGATCTTGATGTAAATATGTTTGCAGCAGTAAACAACAGTCTGATCAATGATGGGTGTGGTTTATACAGAGGACGTTTGATTCTGCCATATGAACATCTGTCCAGATTTCAGAGTGATGCACAGACTTTTCACGATGAAGCAACCTGAAGTTGCGGCAACTGTTTATATTGCAACAATGGGGTGGTTCTGAATGCTGCTTTTGCATGCTACCATATAGAAAAAAAGGAGGCAGCAAAAATGAGTTTAGGAGAAAATATTCAGTATTTGAGACAGATCAACAATATTACACAGGAGGCGTTGGCGGAGAGTTTATCTGTTTCCAGGCAAACAATATCCAAGTGGGAGACGAATCAGGTTTACCCTGAAATTCCGAAACTGATTGAAATGGGAAAAATATTTCATTGCAAGTTGGATGAACTTCTGAATGAAGACATTCGGAAAATGCAGGAAGCTTATTCGGAAATTGTAATAAAAAAGGTGGATGCTTTTCGTATGGCGCGTTATGTGATGATCACGCCGAATCCGGAAGATGATGTAAATGCTTACATGGATAAATGGGAAATGAAAAGCGGATTGCATGAAATCCCCGGATATGAGTCAAAACGTATCGGATGGGATTTCCCATTTGTATCCCCGGAGCAGCAGACAAGATTTGGAATGCGCGGCTATGTTTCGGCATGCATTCTTCCGGAAGGATTTGAGCCCAAGTGCCAGGGAACAGAGATTGTGAGTCAGGAAAGTGCGAATTACGCCTGCATTACGATTCGGGATCCCTTTTCCAGAGCGTTTGAACTGATACCGGGGGCATATAAGAAGATACTCAAATATCTTGGCGCAAACGGTTTTAAGGAAACAACCAGTGGAGATTTCATTTCCTGCTTTGAGCATGTTTATGAAAAAGATGAGGTCTGCTATATGGAAGTATATATTCATACAGATGCGGTAGGACAGGCAAATCTGCATACTTTTTGAATGGATGGAGTTTTCCTTTTGAGAGAATCATGAGAGCTCATGGTACCGATCGGATAAACAGGAATGAGGGGGAGAAAATGGCAGTAACATTTGATTCATATTGCGGTCTTAGCTGTGCTGACTGTACATACAAAGAAACAATGAACTGTGGAGGATGTATTGCAACAAAGGGAAATCCTTTTCATGGCAAATGTGAAGTTGCAGAATGTGCAAAAACGCGTGGGAAAAGGTTTTGCGGAGAATGCGAAAACATTCTTTCCTGCGATATTCTAAAACGGTATTCGTATGATGAGACAAATGGTGATCATGGGGAAAGAATTGATAACTGCCAGAGAATTAAGACAGCGCTTGTAAAAGAAGCAAGAGAAGGGATTAATCCGGTCAGTGTCTGCGGTCATCATTGTGATTATTGTTTTATGGGACAATGGTGCGGCGGATGCAGAAGCAGTTATAATTGTTGCTCCTATGCTACGTTATTTGAAGATGGAAAATGTCCGAATGTAAAATGTGCAGAAGCAAAACAGCTTTCCGGTTGTTTTGAATGTACTGAGCTAGCAGATTGCAAAAAAGGGTATTACAGTAAAGAAGAGGAATATACAGCCAAAGCAACAGCATTCTTTATTCAAAAGTATGGAGAAACGGTTTATACGCAGGCACTCAAAAATGCAATTGAAGACGGAGTAAATTATGCCGGATCATTTGACGAGACGGGAAGCGTGGAAGCTGCATTCAGACTCCTGGAAAAGTATATTCTTCCAGAAAGTAAATAACATATCACAGCAATAAAATAGTTTTGATAAAAAAGAGCTGGTGCAAAATAGCGGGATAATATAAAGCTGCTATACATGCAACAACTCTTTTTGCATATTGGAATGTCAGCCAGGAAAATACCGGATAAGCAATATTGCCATAATTCAGGATAAGCAATATTGGAATAATTCAGGACTGGGTTTTGGTATCGGTATATTTTAAAACAACAAAATGTAATGCCAGAAACAGGGTAATGTAAATACAACAACATAAAAGATATTTTGGCAGTGCAAGTTCCAGATTTGGATTATTGGAACGCATACCGATACAAAATAGTGAGTAGGGCAGCAGATAACCATAACCTTTTGCAGTAAGGATCAGTCCGGTAAAGCCGCCGAAAAAGCTGATACCGATCGGAATGGCAAAGTTATGAATGATCAGTGACAGGAGACTTTGCAGTGTGCATATGGTGATACTGCCGAGGAACCCGCATATGAGCCAATTGAATAGACTATGAGGAAGAGGAGTATGCAGCCCAAGCATTATTCCGGAAAAAATGAAAAGTAAAGCGATCCAAATGATTTCCAGAGCCATCAATATAATAATAACTGCGAGCTTTTCAAAAACAAGACGGGAATATGACTCATTTGTCATGACCAGATTCCAGTTGGTGCCAGCATGTTCTGTTCGCCACAGACAACTTGCAATCAGTGCAATAAGCGGGGAGATGAACAGAAAACTCAGAAAGAGTGTGTGCTGTGTCCAGAGAGATTCCCACGTAAAGGACAGGACACCCAGGTTACTTTTAAAATTAATGGTACCGATAATGGCTGAAATCAGGGGCAACAGAATAAAAGGAATCCATACGGGAGATCTTTTCAGTTTGATCATTTCTATCGGGAGGCGGGTTTGCAGGGTATGACTTCTTTTTGTTTCCTGGTGCTGCACAGGGAGATGGCCTTCTTCCATTTTTTCATATATTTTTTGACCGGCGCAGGTCAGCAGAAGGATCCATAACAGGCAGACCATATAGGGAAAACGAAATGGCGAAGAATAAAAAAGCGAAATCAGCCTGGTATGGCTGTCATAGTCCATGCCCACAAACATGGTGATTCCACTGATTCCCCAAGGCGTGTAATATAAAAAAGAGAATGGCAGATACATGATGAAAAGACCAAACAGTGAGCCTGCCAGTCCGGTAGAGAAGGATACATACTGATTGTGAAACAAAAGAGACAGATTACTTTGTAATAAATACAGAATAAAGCATACCAGAAACACATTGCACCCGGTTCGTACAAAATCTGCTGCAGGAAACGGTATATGAATTCCGATTACAAAGCAAAGCAAAATTAAAGAAAGCATTTCAATCAGAGAAAAAAGGAGAGAAAAAAAGAGACCATATAAAATTTTTCCATAGTAAATGGCTTTTTTGGATGTAATCGATTCAAGAATTTTCCACATGTTTGACTTGTGTTCCAGATCCATGACATTGCTGGCAAGAACCGCCCACAGAGCGGGTAACAGAATGGTGTTCATCAGCGGCAGACGATAGAAGAGAGCAAGCCACATCTGTTCAGGAAGTACAGAAGCAGTGTCATGCAGCCCATTATAAAGCATCAGACTGATCAGTAAATCGGTTATTATAAGCAGCAGAAAATTGTGCATGTGACGCTCTTTGTAAAATTCCAGCTGAAAACATTTCGTGATAGAATTATTTAAAAATTTTTTCATTTTTTCTTTCTTCTTTCTGGTGAGTTTTTTGATTCGGATGCCGGTTATTTGCCGGAGTGTTCAGTCAGGGTCAAAAAGATATCTTCCAGATGTTGCCCCTGGCAGGCGAGATCAGATAAACGCCCTTCATAAACCATTTCACCCTGATTGATAATACCAACTGAATCAGCCAGTTGTTCGATTTCACTCAGTAAATGACTGGAAATCAGGATCGTCATATCACGATCTGTTACAAAGCTTTTGAGCAGACAGCGCATTTCCTGTATTCCGGCAGGATCCAGACCATTTGTAGGCTCATCCAGAATCAGTATTTTGGGATTTCCCAAAAGTGCCATTGCGAGACCAAGACGCTGCTTCATACCCAGAGAATAGTTTTTCAGTTTCTTGTCACGCTGCTGATAGAGATCTACAACCTTAAGGACATCACCGATCTGTGAAAAGGGAACATTTTTCAGTTTTGCGACAATCTGCATATTTTCCAGTCCGGTCAGATGGGCATAACCACTTGGATTTTCGATCAAACTGCCAATTTCACGCAGCGACTTCAGGCGAGTGCGTTCTGTCAGGGATTGTCCGCAGATAGAGATTGTTCCGCTGTCAGGACGAATCAGACCCAGAAGCAGTTTTAAGGTTGTTGTCTTTCCGGCACCATTCGGCCCCAGAAATCCATAAATTCCAGTTTGTGGAATATGAAGATTAATATCTCTGATACGATAGTCAGCTCCGTGTTTTTGGTTAAATGTTCTGTTGTAATAATGTATCGTTCCATATTCGTTTATTTCCTTTCTGTTTTGCATGATGATTTTATTAACGCTTTTTGATATCACAAGCTTTTTGACAGACTTTATTGTAGCCACTCGACATTATGACAGGTTTGCGATTACCTTATGTTTACTTTAAGAAAGCCGATGCAGATAGAACCCTGCGTGCGTATATGGTATTCTGGAACAGTAAAATCAGTTAAAAAAATAACCGGAGGCGGAAAATGAAAATTTCTGATTGTCATATCTTACTGGTAGATGATGAAAAGAATTTGTTATATATGGTTCGCGATTTATTAAAAGAGGAAGGATACAGTGCAGTGGATACAGCAGTGTCCTGTAAAGAAGCTGAAAAAAAGCTGACAGAAAATCAGTATGCACTTGTGATTCTGGATGTGATGCTGCCGGATGGAAATGGGTTTTCTTTTTTTCAGGAACAGATCAGAGAGAAAGATTACAGTGGGATACCGGTAATCTTTCTTTCCGCACGGGATGAAAATGAGGCAAAACTCAAAGGTTTGGGTCTTGGCGCAGATGATTACATTACCAAACCTTTTTTGCCACAGGAATTAATGCTGCGTGTGAAGGCTGTTTTGATGCGGACATACCGACTGGAAGAAATACAGCAGGATCTGCAACTACAGAATGTGATGATTCGATTTGATGACAGCACGATCATTCGAGATGGAAAGGTACAGACTATGACAGCGAAAGAATATATGCTGCTCAGAAAACTGGCGGAAAATAAAGGTAAAATTGTATCGATTGATTCTCTTTGTGATACACTTTGGCCGGATGGAAGTTACGGACTGGAAAGTTCACTGATGGTTCATATCAGACATATCAGAGAAAAGATAGAGGCTGATCCATCCAGACCGGAACATTTGATCACCATGCGTGGTCTGGGGTATAAATTATGTTGAAAATACGAAATATTCTGAGTGGTCTTGTTCTTCTTTTACTTACAGCGTTTGTTCTGTTTATATTGGAAATCGGGATTTTGTATCAGGTCAGTTATCATTATAATATGAATGCAAGAATATACAGTCATGAAGTTACCGGATTTGTTACAATTGCAGATGAAAAAGGCAAAACGGTTGTTACATTATCAAAAGAGGGAGAAAAAAAGCTGACAGAATGCAGTGCGTTTCTTTTTGTTTTGAATGAAAACGGCAAAATAATTTATGATTATCAGGTACCCGGAGAACTGATTCATGATTATTCATTGACGGAGGTTGCATCTTTTACCAGGTGGTATCTTTCAGATTACCCGGTTACAACGGTCATTATGGGAGAGAATCTTGTAATTGTGGGATATCCCAGAAACAGCATGTGGAAATATCAGATCAATCAATCCCTTATATATACGCAGGCGATTACATGGATATATCCTTTACTGGTGCTGGTAAATATCGTTACCATAATTCTGGTATCTGTGCTGCGGACACGATTTCTGGCAGGTAAAAAAGAACAGGAAAGGACAGAATGGATTGCAGGCGTATCACATGATATTCGTACGCCATTGACAATTGTTCTTGGAAATGCAAATTCTTTAAAAGAAAAACTTCCGGAAGGGGAAAACGCAAAAAAAGCTGAAATGATCGAACGGGAGGCACTTCGCATACGCGCACTGATATCCAATCTGAATACATCCAATAAACTGGCTTATGGAATCGGGAAATGGGAGAGGCAGGAAGTGAATCTGTCTGCTTTGCTCAGAAGTGAAATGATAGAAATGATAAACAGAGGACTTCCGGAGCATTATGCAGTCGAACTGGAAATAGATGAGATGCTGGAAAATCTGATCGTAAAGGGAGACCGCATGCTAATACAAAGACTACTGGAAAATCTGATAGATAATGCAGTTGTCCATAATCCACAGGGGTGTCACATCAGAGTCGGTTTACAGCTACGACAGCGAATCAGACCTTTTACAAAGAAGTATCTGTTGTACGTTGCAGACGATGGAAGTGGCGTATCAGCACAGCAGTTGAGAAAGCTGTCTGCAGGTATGCAGGAATCCAAACTTGCAGAACATGGTTTGGGAACAAGACTGGTGAAACAGATTGCAAAATATCATCACTGGAGGATCCGGTTTTGTGCAAACAGTCCGTCCGGTTTGATCTGTATGATAGATTTGTAAAAAGTATAAATAAAAAATGAAATCTGCCGCAGAGGTATTGACTTGGAGTAAGGTTAAGGTTGTAGTATCTTCAAAGAGAGCTCTGAAAGGCGGAAATTTCTGATGAAGTATGATTTTGATTCATTAACGGATAGGAAAGGTACGTATTCGCTGAAATGGAATACAGGAAATGAACAGGAACTGCCGATGTGGGTGGCAGATATGGATTTTGCGACTGCACCGGAGATTGTGGATGCAATCTGTAAACGTGCCAGCCATGGGATATTTGGGTATAGTTATGTACCGGATACCTGGAGAAATGCATTCAGCTCCTGGTGGAAGCTGAATCACAATTATGAAATAGATCCGCAGTGGCTTGTTTTTGCAACCGGTGTGGTACCCGCAATTTCATCGCTTGTTCGCAAAATGACAACGATCGGTGATAATGTGCTGGTACAGACACCGGTTTACAATATCTTTTTCAATTCCATTGTAAATAACGGACGTCACATTCTGGAAAGTCCATTGATTTATGACGGAACGAATTATCATATTGATTATGCAGATCTGGAGGAAAAACTTTCTGATCCGCAGACAACCATGATGCTGCTTTGCAATCCGCACAACCCGATCGGCAGAATATGGGACATGCAGACCCTTGCCCAAATTGGCGAACTGTGCTGGAAGCATCATGTACTGGTAGTTTCAGATGAAATTCACTGCGATCTGACAGATCCGGGATTATCTTATATACCTTTTTCATCCGTATCTGCACATTGTGCAGATAACAGTATCACCTGTCTGTCGGCAACAAAAGCTTTTAACATGGCAGGACTCCAGGCCGCTGCGATTATGGTTCCCAATCTGCAGCTTCGCGAGAAAGCGGAAAGAGGACTGAATACGGATGAAGTCGCAGAACCCAATGCTTTTGCAGTTGATGCCACGATTGCAGCTTTTTCGGAAGGAAGGCCGTGGCTTTTGGAACTGCAGAATTATATTTATGCCAATAAAAAAATGGTAAGTGAATTTCTGGAAAAAGAACTTCCGACTGTTCATCTGGTACCATCACAGGCTACTTATCTTCTATGGCTGGATTGCAGCCGAATCGGAGTAAGCTCCGGGAAGCTTGCAGAATCCATTCGCAGCAGTACGGGACTGTGGCTTGCCGCGGGATATGAATATGGTCATTGCGGCGATGCATTTCTACGAATGAATATCGCGACACAGCGAAGCCGGGTTGCGGATGGACTTGCACGTTTAAAAAAGGGAATGGACAGGATCACGGATAAATCCATATGATTGTTTTGATTACTGAAAGGGAAAATGAATATGAAGAAAGAAATTAAGCAGAAAATTCTGACGGGAGAGCGTGCTCTTTTTATGGCACACGATCTGCAGATTTCTGATTCGATTTTTACAGATGGAGAGTCACCACTTAAGGAAAGTCATGACATAGATGTAAACGGGAGCATGTTTAAATGGAAATACCCGCTCTGGTATTGCAAGAACGTGAATATAAAGGATACGACATGGTTTGACATGGCAAGGGCAGGGGTGTGGTATACAGACCATATACGTGTTGAGAATGCAATCATTGAAGCACCGAAGAATTTCCGCAGATGCAGTGACGTAACACTAAAGAATGTTACATTTCCCAATGCTTCAGAGACTTTATGGAACTGTAATGACCTTCATATGGAGAATGTAACGGCAAAAGGTGATTATTTTGCAATGAATGACCGGAATGTTCAGATCAGCGGACTGAATCTGATCGGCAATTATAGTTTTGACGGAGTAAGCAATGTGGAGATTCACAATGCAAAGATGTTGTCAAAAGATTCTTTCTGGAACAGTGAGAATGTGACGGTTTATGATTCCTTTATTTCAGGGGAATACCTGGGATGGAATGCCAGAAATCTGACACTGATTAACTGTACGATCGAGAGTCTGCAGGGAATGTGCTATATTGATAATCTTGTCATGAAGAACTGCAAGCTGATCAATACAACACTGGCATTTGAGTACTCATCGGTTGATGCGGAGATTACGAGTAAGATTGACAGTGTCATGAATCCTGAAAGCGGCGTGATCCGGGCAGAACATATTGATGAACTGATTATTGAGAAGGATAAAGTTGATCCGTCCAAAACCAGGATTGTCTGCACAAACTAAAAAAAGATACCCTAATAATTTCTGTATCATCTGAACAGCCTCATTCATATAAATCGTTTCTGCAACAGATAAGTTGAAACGGTTTAGCGGGAATGGGGCTGTTTTTTTGAATATAGATATAAGTAATAATTATAACCAGAAATAAGTTTTTGGAATTTTACAGCGGAAGATACACATGATAATATTCACTTATCCTATAAAACAGGTAGGAAAAATAATAAACGCATAAAAGCTAATGAAACGGAGGGATTTATGAGAAAATCATATTGTAAAAACATAAATGAAATGAACAGATTAGAAAACGTACTCGGCGAAATGATATCAGAAAAATGATCAGAATGATTATAACTTAAATATTGAGTAATGGAAATGGAAGAAGGAACAGAAAACGGAACAGAAATGGAAAAGGAGAAAAGATATGGGAAAACTGAAATATGATGAAAGAAAATTACACTTTGAGACATTACAGCTACACGTCGGTCAGGAACAGCCGGATCCTGTAACGGATGCAAGAGCAGTTCCGATTTATCAGACTTCTTCGTATGTGTTTCACAATTCAGATCATGCAGAAGCCAGATTTGCACTTCAGGATGCCGGCAATATCTATGGACGGCTGACGAATCCGACAGAGGATGTGTTTGAGAAAAGGATTGCAGCGCTGGAAGGCGGGATTGCAGCACTTGCAGTCGGATCCGGTGCAGCAGCGGTTACCTATGCAATTGAAAACATTACCAGAGCAGGTGATCATATTGTTGCTGCTGAGAATATATATGGCGGAACCTATAATCTGCTGGCACATACACTGACCGATTACGGCGTAACGACAACTTTTGTGAATGCATTGAATCCGCAGGGCTTTGCAGATGCAATACAGGAAAATACCAAATTAATTTTCATTGAAACACTTGGAAATCCCAATTCCGATGTGGTTGATATTGCGGCAATTGCAGAAGTTGCACATGCACATGGGCTTCCGCTTATCATTGATAATACCTTTGGAACACCTTATCTGATTCGGCCGATTGAATATGGTGCAGACATTGTGGTACACTCTGCAACAAAATTTATCGGCGGGCATGGAACTACAATAGGCGGGGTGATTATCGATGCGGGAAAATTTGATTGGAACGCATCCGATAAGTTTCCGCAATTGACGAAACCCAATGCAAGTTATCATGGTATCAGTTTTGTTCAGGCAGCAGGTGCTGCTGCCTATATAACCAGAATCAGAGCAATTCTGCTGCGGGATACCGGTGCAACACTCAGTCCGTTTCATGCATGGATTTTTTTGCAGGGACTGGAAACACTTTCGCTTCGTGTGGAACGTCAGGTAGAAAATACCCTGAAAGTTGTTCAGTATTTAAATGAACACCCGCAGGTTGAAAAGGTACATCATCCGTCTGTGTCAGAGGATCCGGAGCAGAAGAGACTATACACAAAGTATTTTCCAAATGGAGGTGGCTCCATTTTTACTTTCGAAATTAAAGGAGATGCTAGAAAAGCAAAGGACTTCATCGATCAGCTTGAATTATTCTCCCTTCTGGCAAATGTTGCAGATGTAAAATCTCTGGTGATCCATCCGGCATCGACAACACATTCGGAAATGAGCAGGGAAGAACTCGAAAAGGTGGGGATATATCCGAATACGATCAGACTTTCCATCGGAACCGAGCATATTGATGATATTCTTCAGGATCTGGATGAAGCTTTTAAAGCTGTTTTGTGATTTTATTTGAAAAAATGTTTTCTGCTTGTCATGATCATGAGCATATGCTATTATAAATAAAGTTAGCAATTGCTAACAAGATGCAATATAATTATATTGAAATCTCCTACCTGAAAGTCGTTCGTGTCTTGCCAACACGAGCGGCTTGCTTTTTATATCGGAAGGTGCCATTTTACAGCAAAAAAGCTGGACAAAAAAGTTAGCTGGTACTAACATGAAGACAGGAATTTGGGAAAGGAAAGAAATTCATGCATGAGTCTGGCGAAGATTATATTGAAACAATATACCTGTTAAAAAAAAGAAACGGCTCGGTACGTTCTATAGATGTTGCACAGGAACTGGGCTTTAGCAGGCCAAGTGTGTCAAGAGCAGTGAGTCTTCTGAAAGAAAACGGTTATATTTCCATGACACAGGACGGTTTTCTGGAACTGACAAAAGAGGGAGAGCAGAAGGCGGAAAGTGTGTATGACAGGCATACCAATCTTACTGATTTTCTGATCCTGACAACAGGCGTTGATGAGAAAACTGCTGAGACAGACGCCTGCAGGATTGAACACATTATCAGCCAGGACACGTTTCTGGGAATTAAGAAGTATTTGCGGGAATATGGGCAAAACAGAAAATCTGAATAAAGGAACGGGGATAAAAATGCTTCCAGAGAAATTTACAGAACGGATGCGGAATATGTTAGGGGCAGAATATGAAGCCTTTATGGAGAGCTTTTCGGAAGAAAAATATCAGGCACTGCGAATGAATCCACAGAAAGCAGATTCTGATTTTGTGAATAAAAAAACATTTCATCTGGAACAGGTTAACTGGGAACCGAATGGATATAGGTATGAAGCACAGGACCAGCCGGGGAAACATCCCTACCATGAAGCGGGACTTTATTATATTCAGGAGCCAAGTGCGATGGCACCGGTTCATTATCTGGATGTACAACCGGGGGACAAGGTACTTGATTTGTGTGCTGCGCCCGGAGGAAAGAGTACACAGATCGCTGCTGCAATGTCAGGTGAGGGAATACTTGTCAGTAATGAAATAAATGCTGCGAGGGCAAAGATTCTTTCGCTTAATGTGGAACGCATGGGTGTCCGAAATGCAATGGTGACAAACGAGACGCCGGAAAAGCTTTCCGGTTTCTTTGAAGCATGGTTTGACCGTATTCTGGTGGATGCACCCTGCTCAGGCGAAGGTATGTTCCGTAAAAATGAGGAAGCATGTCTGGAATGGAGCCCTGAGAATGTGATGATGTGCGCAGAACGCCAAAAAAGTATTCTGGACTGCGCTGCCGGAATGCTTGCACCGGGAGGGCGCATGGTGTATTCTACCTGTACCTTTGCACCCGAAGAAGATGAGGGAAGTATCAGTAGTTTTTTGCATCGGCATACCGATTTTCACATTTTAAAGGTAGACTCCTTTCAGGGAATGTCAGTGGGACATCCGGAATGGATTTCGGATCCGGCACCCGGAATAGAGAATACGCTGCGTCTCTGGCCTTATTTACTCAAAGGAGAAGGACATTTCCTGGCAGTACTGGAAAGGGATGGGGAATTACGGCAAAGAGGCAGCTGCAGTTACTGTCCAAATGGATTACAGAAGGGAATACGGGAAAAGGACTGTAAACCATGGCTTTCCTTCCGCAGTACTTTTTTGCAGAATTTCCCGGCGGGAACATTGTTTTTATATGGAGAGCAATTATATCTTGCGCCTGCGGGGATGCCATCCACAGATCATTTGAAAGTGCTTCGTCCGGGACTGCATCTGGGAACCCTCAAAAAAGATCGCTTTGAACCTTCGCATGCACTTGCACTGACATTGAAACCGGAAGATGTCAGATACAGTATGGATCTTGCTTCCGGAAGTCCTGAAATTAAAGCTTTTCTGAATGGACAGACGCTTCAGGGAACGGAGAATGCAGGCTGGAATTTGATTACAGTGGATGGTTACAGTATCGGATGGGGGAAGTGCGCCGGCAAAATAATGAAAAATCATTATCCAAAAGGATTAAGAATCAGTTTCTGAATTGACGAGGCTGTCACAGTGACATAAAATAAAAGAAGATACATAATTCTGATCATCTGTAGATATATGGGAGCGAAGCATGAGAAAAAATCATATTTCCGATGACGAACGAGAAATGATGAAAAAAATGCCCGGCTATATCCAGGTATATTATTATCATGAGAAAGTCTTTCAACTGGAGCTTATGACAGAAATGATGTATCATGCCATGGGCGGCACAACAGAAGCGACAGAAGCGTATTATGATGAATCAAAAGAGGAACTGATTCATCCGAATGACAGGGAAAAGCTGTATGCAACAATGGAGAAATCTCTTTTGTCTCATACTGAACTGTATGCAGATTTAAGACTCAGGAAGATAAATGAACATCGTTACCAATGGTATCGTACCGGAATCAGCGGTAAGAGTATCGGAGATGATGAAGCACTTATTTATCTGTCCTTTGTTAACATCAGTGATCTGCAGGCAAGGAACGTTATACAGCAGGAGCAGAGTGAGAACCGGGACAGTTTACTGGAGACCATTCTCAATACGACACAGACCCCTATTTTCTGGAAGGATGAACATAGAAGATTTGTTGGTGCAAATCGGGCATTTCTTGATTATTATGGATTTTTGTCCCAGGACAGTATTGTCGGAAAAACGGATGAAGATATGGGCTGGCATCCGGATCCGATGCAGTTCAAGGATGATGAAGAAAATGTTCTGCAGGGTACTTCTACCTATCTGGTACACGGTAAATGCAGAAGACGTGGTGAGATCAGAGAAATACTGGCCAGTAAAAGCCCAATCTATTGCAATGGAAGGGTTGCGGGATTAGTCGGAAGTTTTATCGATATAACCGACAATTACAGGCAGGACAGAAAGATCGCAACATTAAATGATCAGCTCAATGAGGCGGTTGAAAGAGAACGTCTCTCTAATAGAGCGATCAATGAGTTTTTATCGAGGATCGGACATGAGATCAAAACGCCGATGAATGCAATTATCGGTTTTTCGCATCTTGCCATTGAAAAAACAGATTCAATGGATATGAAAGATTATCTTCATAAAATTGCGATATCAGGAGAGTATCTGCTGGGAATTATCAATGACGTGGTTGATCTGCGGAAGATTGAAGGCGGGGAGATGACCCTGGCACCAAAGAGGTGCAGCCTGCATGAAGTCCTCAGTACAGTGAATGCAATGGTTGAACCGCTGGCGCGGGCAAGAAATATTACATATACAGTAAAAGAAGAAAATATCAAGACGCATTATGCAGTCTGTGATCAGCGAAGAGTGGAACAGATACTGATCAATATATTGAATAACGCAGTGCGTTTTACAGATGCAGGCGGATATGTTGAACTTTCGATCAGGCAGGAAACATTTTCTGACAGAATTAAGGTCATATTCACCGTCAAAGACAGCGGCTGCGGAATGAGTCCGGAGTTTCTGCTGCGACTCTTCCAGCCTTTTTCACAGGAAAATCGTGATCCCTCCAGATATGGCACTGGCACAGGTCTTGGACTTGCCATTTCAAAAAGATTTGCCCGCCTGATGGGCGGAGATATTGTTGCAGAGAGCAGTGAGGGGAAGGGCAGCGTATTTACCGCTACGATCATGGTCGGATTGTGCAATCAGGAAGAAAAAGATGCCGTTCGAAGTGAAGTAAACAATGCGGGTGAAGATAATGCATCTCTTTATGGGAAGCGGATTCTGATTGCTGAGGATAATGAACTGAATGTGGAAGTTATTACAGGATTACTGGAACAGATTCAGATTCAGGTTGATACTGCCGCAAACGGCAGTGAAGCAATCGAAATGTTCAGTCAGTCCCAGACTGGTGATTATGATGCAATTTTAATGGATCTGCAGATGCCCGTCATGGATGGATATGAAGCAACAGAACAGATTCGCAGCCTTGAGCGGGATGATGCAACACAAATACCGATCATAGCGATGTCTGCAGATATTTTTGAGGAAAGCGCGAATACAGCGCTTGAAAGGGGAATGGACGGATATATTTCCAAACCGCTTAACAATGATCAGCTCTTCAGAACATTGAAAAAACTGATCAACAGAGAGAAAAACCAGTGAATCAGATAAAGATAGATACGTGGGATGAATCGGAGACAAAAAGCAGTCTTGCCTCCGATTCTCGCATGTTTATGAAACGGAAAAGATACAGAGGATAATATGATTATCAGAACAATTACAGAGATGGTTACAGATACACGTGAAAAATGCGTCATTGATGTCAGAGAACAGAAAGACTTTGAAACAGAGTCTTACCCCGGGGCACTCCATATTTTCTGGGAAGATTTTATGGAACATCTGGAAGAAGTACCAAAGGACAGACCGGTTTATCTTTTATGTTATTCAGGGAGACGTTCGGAAGAAATTGCAGAGAAGCTGCAGCAGGAAGGATATGAAATATATAGCATTGAAGGTGGATATTATTCCTGGCTGCGTTTAAAAATAGAAAATTTCATGCAGGATGAAAAAGCAGCAGAAGAGCGTTGCAGAGAAATCGAACACAGTATTATCAAGAAATTTCGTAAAGAGATCTGGAGCCAGTTTACAAAAGCGCTGAATGAATATGATATGATTCAGGAAGGCGATAAAATAGCGGTGTGTATCTCAGGTGGAAAAGATTCCATGCTGATGGCAAAACTGTTTCAGGAATTGCATAAGCATGGAAACCGGAATTTTGATGTGGTATATCTGGTTATGAATCCCGGATACAATGACATCAATTACCAGACCATTTTGAACAATGCAAAGTTGATGCAGGTACCAATTACTGTTTTTCATTCTGAAATTTATAATATTGTGGCCAAAGAGGGAGAATCCCCCTGTTATCTGTGTGCCCGGATGCGAAGGGGAGCATTGTACAGCAAAGCACAGGAACTTGGCTGTAACAAAATTGCACTGGGACATCACTATGATGATGTAATTGAGACGATCATGATGGGAATGTTATACAGTGGTCAGGTACAGACGATGATGCCCAAGCTGCATGCTTCCAATTTTGAATCCATGGAACTGATCAGACCTCTTTATCTCATCAGAGAGGAAGATATCATCAAATGGAGAGATTACCATGCACTTCACTTTATTCAGTGTGCATGCAGATTTACTGAGAATTGTGCTTCCTGCGGCGGAACGGAAAAAGGTTCAAAGCGTGCAGAAATCAAGCAGCTGATCAGAGAGCTCAGACAAAAGAGTCCTTTTATCGAAAGCAATATATTCAAAAGTGTTGAAAATGTACATCTGAACACCGTCATATGTTATAAGACATCTGATGGCAGGAAACATCATTTCCTGGATCACTATTCTGAAAGCTCTGATCTGGAAAAAGAGCAGGAAAACAACACGTAAATGAGGACATAAAAGATGGCAGAAGAAAAAAACAGTGTATATGTGGTAGGTCATAGAAATCCGGACACGGATTCAATCTGTGCGGCAATTGCATATGCGAATCTCAAATGCAGAATAACGGGTTTAACATACGAAGCCAGAAGAGCAGGAAATCTGAATGAGGAAACGCAGTTTGTCCTGAAAAAATTTGGTGTTAAGGCACCGAAGTTTCTGGGAGACGTCAGGACGCAGGTGCGCGATATGGAGATTCGCAGGCTGGAAGGCGCTTCAGAAGAAATGTCTCTCAAAAAGGCCTGGGAAAAAATGAAAGATGCGGGTGTTGTAACATTATGTATTACAAAAGGCAAAGAACTGGAAGGACTGATTACGACCGGAGACATTGTCACAACATATATGGATGTTTATGATTCGGATATTCTTTCCAGTGCAGAAACGGGATATCGGAACATTGTTGAGACTCTTGCAGGTAAACTGATCGTCGGAAATATGGATGATTGTGTGGAAAAGGGTAAAGTTGTTGTTGCAGCAGCGAGTCCGGAAATTATGGAAACACTGATCAGACCCGGGGATATTGTTATTCTGGGAAACAGGTATGAGACGCAGCTGTGTGCGATTGAAATGAATGCCAGTTGTCTGATTGTCTGTGAAGGAGCAGATATTGCAGCAACGATTCAGAAACAGGCACAGGAACATAATTGCAGGATCATTGTGTCGCCGCATGACACTTTTACAGTTGCAAGACTGATCAATCAGAGTATGCCGATTCGTTATTTTATGAAGAAGGATAACCTGATTGCATTTCATATGGATGATTATATAGAGGATATTCAGCAGGTAATGGCACAGATGAGACATCGCTATTTTCCTGTTCTGGATGAAAAAAATCATTATGTCGGTATGATTTCACGAAGAAATTTTCTGGGTGCACGCAAAAAACAGATTATTCTGGTAGATCATAATGAAAAAAATCAGGCGGTCCAGGGAATGGAAAGCGCTGAAATACTGGAAATCATAGATCATCACAGACTCGGCACAGTAGAAACAGCAGGTCCCGTTTTCTTCCGGAATCAGCCCCTTGGTTCGACATCAACGATCGTATATCTGATGTATCTGGAAAATCATATTGAACTCGATCCGACAATTGCAGGACTGCTGTGTGCAGCGATTATTTCGGATACACTGATGTATCGTTCTCCGACCTGCACAGCGGTAGATAGAAAAGCAGGGTCAGATCTGGCTCAGATTGCAGGAATCGAGGAAGAAGCGTTTGCAAAGGAGATGTTTCGTGCAGGCAGTAATCTGGGTGCAAAGAGTGCGGATGAAATCATACATCAGGATTTCAAGAAATTTACGGTCGATAATCAGACCATTGGAATCGGACAGATCAATTCCATGAGTGCAGAGGAACTTTCGGAAATCAAAGAAAAGGTAATACCGGCACTTGAAACGGAAATGCAGCAGGATGGACTTGAAATGATTTTTTTCATGTTGACCAATATTTTACGGGAATCTTCCGAAATTGTATTTGCGGGAACAAAAGCCGGCAGTATATTGGAAAATGGGTTCGGCGTATCAGCGGGTGAACAAAGTGTCCTTTTGAACGGTGTCGTTTCAAGGAAAAAGCAGCTTCTTCCGATTATTGTGGAGACATTACAACTGTAAGAATATAAGTAAGAAAAGTATAGGAGAATTATGTTAAATCAGTTTTCGAGAACACAACTGCTGGTGGGAAAAGAATCTCTGGATAAACTGCAAAACAGCAGAGTTGCAATATTTGGAATTGGCGGAGTCGGAGGATATACGGTTGAAGCGCTCGCAAGGAGCGGTATCGGTACATTTGATCTGATTGATGATGATAAAGTATGTCTGACAAATCTGAACAGACAGATTCTGGCGCTTCACAGTACCATCGGAAAATATAAAGTAGATGTGATGGAAGAGCGTATTCATGATATTAATCCGGATGCGGTCGTATATAAGCATCGCTGCTTTTACCTGCCGGAAACGAGTAATGAATTTGATTTTTCGGCATATGATTATGTTGTAGACTGTGTAGATACGGTCACTGCCAAAATAGATATCATAATAAAAGCCGGGCAGGCAAAGGTTCCTGTGATCAGTTGCATGGGAGCCGGAAACAAAATGGATCCCTCGGCATTGACTGTGTCCGATATATATAAAACTTCTATGGATCCACTTGCAAGAGTCATGCGCAGAGAACTGAAAAAAAGAGGAATCAAAAAACTGAAAGTTGTGTATTCCAGAGAAAAGGCGCTCAGGCCGCTGGATGATATGTCCGTCAGTTGCAGGACAAATTGTGTATGTCCGCCTGGCGCAGCGCGTAAATGCACAGAACGACGCGATATTCCGGGCAGTACATCTTTTGTGCCGTCGGTTGCGGGACTGATTCTGGCAGGCGAGGTGGTAAAGGACCTGATCAAAGAAGAATTTGCGGCAGCAAGAACAGAACAGCAAAATCCATCTGAAAATGAGGGAGAAAGTAAAACATGAAAAACATCCTGAAGCTGTTCACCTCTGACATGAAGAGACTGATCCGTAATATCTTTGCTTTTGTCATTGCGGTGGGACTTTGTATTCTGCCATCTTTATATGCGGGGTTCAATATTTATTCCAACTGGGATCCGTATGCCAATACCTCCAACATCAGAGTTGCGGTCGCAACAGATGATAAGGGTTACACGATGGAAGACGGCACAAAAAAAAATATGGGTGCTGATGTCGTAGATGAGTTAAAAGAAAATAAGAAGATCGGCTGGGTTTTCACCAATGCAGATGATGCACTGGAAGGGGTATCCAGTGGAAAATATTATGCGGCAGTAGTCATTCATGAAGATTTTACTAAAAGTATGGTAAATGTATTTGAAAACGAGAATACGGATCCTACCATTACCTATTACGAAAATGAAAAAAAGAATGCAGTTGCGACCAAGATTACAGATACTGCAGTTGCTACATTGAAACAGAGTATCAATGAAAAATTTGTTGAAACTCTGGCCAGCAGTCTGTTTAAAAAAACCAATAGCGTTGCAGATGAAATGCAATCAGATGGCGGACTGAATACGCTGGAGCAGAAACTGCGCAATATGAGCAGTTCACTTCAGGAATACAATGACACACTTGCAACTTTTGATCAGGGAAATGCGTCACTGGTGGCAGCAATTGATGCGGCGAAGAAGAGAATTGATCCGGAGCGGGCAGATATAGCCATGACGCAGCAGGATCTGCAGACATCCCTTGCGGATCTGCAGAAAGACAGAACACTGGACAATCTGAATCTGGCACAGTTTGGGGAAAATCTCTCTGATGGACTTGGAGCCATGCAGTTGCAAATGGGTGTTTTACAGGCTGATATGGATGACATTATGAAGGCGGAAGATCTGCAGGCAGCAAACAAAGCAGCGTTGCAGGCAGCCGTTGATGCAGCAAGGCTTGAACTCTACCTGCTGGATCTGGAAGATAAGCTGACAGATCTGGAAAATAATGAAAACACACCGGATGAGGTTAAACCCTCCATTACCAAAATGAAGGATACTATTTCCGGACTGGAAAATAATACAACCAATATACAGGATGCACTGAATAATGCCGGAGTTGATACGGGTCAGGTTAAGAAAGCGCTGAATGATAAAGGAATTGATACAACTGCAGCAGAACAGGCGCTTGCAGCAATTGAATCCAAAAAAGGCGATTACAGTGTTTCTCCTCCAAAGTCACTTGCTGCAATGAAGAAGGCACTGGCAACCTGTTCAGATGATATTTCCAATATGTTTGCGATATACAAATATGCACTTGAACCACAGGGCAGCCAGGCAAAAGAGTGGCTTGAAAAGGTTCTGGTGCAGTCAAATGATCTTTTGTCAACGGTTGATCAGGAACTTTCTGATATGGGAACCATGTATGATGGGATAAATTCTACAGTTGATACAGCAGGGATCTCACTTAAGGAAATGCAGAATGCAATTGATTCCACAACAGACAGATTGTCCGAAATGCTGGATAAAATTGAAAAGGTAAAAAGTGAGGACTGGGTCAATTCACTGATTCATTTCATGCAGGGGGATCCGACAACCTATGGTGAATATTTTGCAGCACCGGTGGATGTGTCAACAGAAGAAGTATATCCGATTGCAAACTACGGTTCTGCTATGACCCCTTTTTATACTGTTCTTGCTTTATGGGTTGGGGCACTCATTCTGACAGCACTGATCAAGGTAAAGGCTGATCCGGGTAAAATTCCGGGCATTACACAGATGCAGCTGTTTTTCGGGCGATATTTGTTTTTCTTTGTAATGGGACAGGTGCAGGCCCTGATCGTTGTTCTGGGAGACATCTTTTTATTACATTGTCAGATTCTCAATTATGGAGCATTCTGGCTGGCAGCAGCAGAAACGAGTTTCGTTTTCACATTGCTTATATATTCGCTTACAATTTCTTTTGGGGATGTTGGCAAAGCACTTGCAGTTGTTATTATGGTTATTCAGATTGCCGGATCGGGAGGAACCTATCCAATTGAATTGTTACCGGGGGTTTATAGACAAATCTATATCTTCTTCCCTTTTCCATACGCAATCAATGCGATGCGTGAAACAATCGGCGGAAGATACGGAAACACATATCTGGTCAATATGCTGGAACTTCTGATATTTGCAGGGGCAGGGCTGTTGATTGGCCTTGTAATACGTAAACCATTCGTAGGATTGAATCATTATATGGAAAAACGTATGGAAGATACCAAACTGATGTAAGAGAGGCAGTTACGGAATGTCAAATAAAAAGAAAAAAGCGAATAAACGCAGTAAAAGAAATATAAACAGTGCGAAAAGCACAAACAATACAGCCGGTTCTGCGCTTTCTGATGCTGAAGCAAGAGAAGGACGTTTTGAACGACTCTATGATCAGCTGTCAGAATATGAAAAAAATCTGCATATTATGAATCAGAAGAGAATCAAAATCGGAATGAAATGCTTTCTGATCATTCCGACTGCAATCCTTGGCCTTTTGTTTCTAACGGGAAGCAATAAGATCGTTTTTCTGATTATGTGGATCATATCGCTGTTCGGATTGTCTTTTTATCTGATCGGAGTAGAATATGTAGATTACCAGCTCCAGATCAAATTAAACGAATGGAGTGAAGCCGAAAAGCAGGAAGTTAAGATGTTACTTAGTGTTGACATGATTGAGATGGGTGGGAATATCAAGGGAAATATCAGACAGGCATTTCGGGATCTGAAACAGGAGGTTAAACCGGATGAAAAACATTCTTAAGATATTTCTGATTGATTCCGGGAGAATACTCTCGAATGTTGTTGCGCTGGTTGTAATCATGGGACTTTGTGTATTACCATCATTATATGCATGGTTCAACATTTTTTCCAATTGGGATCCATATGGTCAGGAATCTACATCCAACCTGCAGATAGCCGTTTTTTCGGAAGATTCCGGTGACAGAATTGCAGGGGAAGATGTAAATATCGGCACAAATGTACTGGAAGGGCTGAAAGCAAATAAAACAATCGGGTGGGTATTTGTCGACAACAGAAAGGATGCGGTAGAGGGAGTACATAGTGGCAAATATTATGCGGCGCTTGTAATTCCTGAGAATTTCACAAAGGATATGATCAGTTTTATCGGAGGAACAGTAGCACATCCGTCGATTACATATTATGAAAATGATAAAAAAAATGCCATTGCCCCCAAAATCACAGCGAAAGCAAAGACAGCAGTGCAGGAACAGGTAAATGCGACATTCATCACAACGCTTGCGAAAGCTATGGTGGGAACAGGTAAAGTCCTTACAGCGACAGACAGCAGCGGAAACAATCCTCTGGATTCCGGAATTAATACATTGAATGATATTGATACCGAACTGGATGTATATATTGCAGTGATGTCATCTTTTGTTCAAATTACTGATTCTGGACAGAATCTGATTAATACTTCACAAAGCATGCTCCCCGGAGTAAAAGATACATTCGGACAAAGTCAGGCAATGATCAGCAGCATGAAAACGCTTTTGAATCTGTCGGGTCAGACGGAGCATTATGCAGGGGATATGTTCTCACTGACAATGGAGGCGGTTATCAGCAGCATGGACGATATTCGCAGTGGCATATCACAGGATCGTGATACGATTAAGAGTACCGGAGAAACCGTTGATGCAGCCACAAAGACCGGTATTCAGACAGCAGCAGAACTTCTGGCTGATACCAGCAGTATGTTTGACAGTAACGTACAGGCTATCATAGGGTCAGATGCGGAAGCAAATAAGCAGATTGCAGATATACGTGCGCAGCTTAAGGAGGTACAGTCCAATCTGAAGATAATTGCTGAAAAAAGCAATCTGACGGTAGCGGATACCAATACACTGATCGATGAATCAATCAGTACACTTGGAACTGCAATATCTGAAATGAAGGATCTTGAGGCAACCTATGAAACAAACATTGAGCCGCAGTTTGATAAATCAATGGATGCGGCACAGAATTCACTGACGCGCGCAACTTCTTCACTCCAGAGTCTGGATTCGGATTTTGATATGGTTTCGCCTGTACTGGCAGCGTATTACAATTCAATCGGAAGCGGACAGGGAAATCTGAAAGATTCGCTGAAATCAGCACAAAGCCTGGACAATGAGGTTGAGCGTTTACGGAATGCACTCACAAAAATCAGGGATGATAAACAGTATCAGGAGCTGCTCAAAATGCTCCGTGAGGATCCGGATTCGCTTGGAGCGTTTATTGCATCTCCCGTTAATCTGGAAACAAAGCAGATTTATCCGATTGCAACATATGGCTCGGCCATGACACCTTTTTATACAGTCCTGGCGTTATGGGTTGGGGCATTGATTCTTGTGGCGATTGTTCATGTTAAGGTGGAACCGATTGACGGAATGAATATAAAACCCTACCAGGCTTTTTTTGGAAGATACATGCTGTTTTTTGTGGTTGGACAGATACAAACGCTGATTACGGTATTCGGAGATCTTTTTTATATCAGAATCCAATGTGAGAACCCTTTTCTGTTCTGGCTGGCAGGTGCAGTTACAAGCCTGACCTTTACCCTTTTTATCTACTCTTTGACGGTAGCATTTCAGAATATCGGGGAAGCGCTTGCCGTTGTCATTATGGTAATTCAGGTTGCGGGAGCAGGTGGAACTTTTCCGATTGAGGTTCTACCAAAAGCATATCAGGTGATGTACAAATTTTTGCCATTCCCTTATGCCATGAACTGCATGCGTGAAACAATAGGAGGGATGTACAGAAATGATTACTGGAAATATCTCATGCATCTGAGTGCTTATATTGTCGTGGCATTGTTTATCGGACTGGCACTTGGCAGACCGTTCCGAAGTCTGAATCGAATGATTGACAAGAGCAAGGAACAGGCGGAGATTATGTTATAAAAAATGAAAATTGGTATTAATAATACTGAAATATGACCGATATAAGAAATAGGATTATCAGATTTACCTAAAAAATGGCTATTGGAGTCACGGATGTCTCGGATAGCAACAGGAGGGGACTCATGGTCAGATCTTTATATTCAGCTGTTTCCGGATTAAATACGCACATGAATGAAATGGATGTGATAGGTAATAATATTGCAAATGTAAATACAACTGCATATAAATCCCAATCACTTTCTTTTAGCGATATGCTGTATCAGACGACCAGAAATTCTTCAGCAGCGACAGCAACAATGGGATCGGTAAATGCAAGGCAGATCGGTCTTGGCAGCAAAACAGGTGCAATTGCAACAAATATTTCCGCGCAGGGAGCAGTACAGACAACCAACCTGCCGTTTGATATGATGATCAGCGGAAATTCCTTTTTCATAGTAAATAACGGAGCAGAAAATCTGTATACAAGGGATGGCACATTTACAGTAAATGATGCCGGAGATCTTGTTACCAGATCAAACGGGTATTATGTTCAGGGGTGGACTTCTTCAGATGGAAAAACGGTAGCAGCAACGGGTGCAACAGCTAAATTGTCGCTTATAAATGCTGCAAACAAAACTTCAGCGGCGCAGTCTACCACAGCTGAGACTTTCTCCGGGAATATTGACGGAAAGGAATCTGCTCTTTCAGCAAGTACAGGCAAGACTGTTACGGCAGGCGTCTATGGGTCTGATGGTAAAAACTATACATTGAGTTTTAAATTAACAGATGCAGGGGACAGTGACAGTTCAACCTATACCATGACACTTGCCGGAGTGACAGATGCTTCCGGTAACAGTGTTACACTTCCTGCAAACGCTGATATTAATCTGAAATATAATTCTTCAGATGGTAAACTGGTAAGTGCAAATGGTGCAGCTTCCGGAATTGTATCGATCAATTTGCCGGCGAGTGTGGGAGGAAGCTTATCACTTGATTTTTCTGCTTCAACCAATTATGCAGGAACAACGGGCGCATCGACTATCAAGACTGCAATGGGAGATACGGACGGAAACGGAGCAGGCAGACCGGAAGGAACAATGAATGGGATTACCGTATCCAAAAACGGAATGATTAATGCGACTTATTCGAATGGCGATAAAAAAGTTTTATGTCAGATCGCAGTTGCAGAATTTGCAAATGCTTCAGGACTTGAAAAAGCCGGTGATAATCTGTATCAGGCAACCCCAAATTCAGGTGCGGCACAGACGATGGATGTCACCAAAGACGGCGGATCTATTGCAACGGGCGTGTTAGAGGCGAGCAATGTTGATCTTGCTGATGAATTTACGCGTATGATTACTGCACAAAGGGGATTTCAGGCAAACAGCCGTGTCATTACGACGACAGATACCATGCTGTCTGAACTGAAACAGATGAAGGGGTGATTCCTGCATTAACCATGGATCAGATTGAGATTGCAATACAGTTTATATCAGAATTGATACTATTATATACATAGGTGGAAGCGAAATGAGCCTTAGTAAAAAGAGAATTGTGGTCAAGGTTGGAACATCGACATTGACCAATGAACAGGGAAATATTGATATTCATGAAATGGATTTGCTGTGCAGGGCACTCTCCGGTATAGAAAATATGGGATATGATCTGGTACTTGTTTCTTCCGGAGCAATTGCGGTCGGAGCAAATAAAATGCGTCTGCAGCAAAAACCGAAAGACTTGCGTTTGAAACAGGCGGCTGCGGCAGTGGGGCAATGTGAACTGATGCATTTGTATGACAAACTGTTTCAGGAATATGGCAGAATGGCTGGACAGATTCTGCTGAACAGTGACGATGTGGAAGTACCGGAGCGCAGAGATAATCTGAAAAATACATTTGATGCGCTGCTTGAAAATCATATTATTCCGATCGTAAACGAAAATGATTCTGTCAGTCATGTTGAGATTGAATCAGATCAGAAACTCTTTTCGGATAATGATATGTTATCGGCAGTTGTTGCAATTTTCTGCAATGCATCCAAGTTGATCATTTTATCTGACATTGATGGATTGTATGATTGTAATCCCAATACACACAGCAATGCCAAATTGATCAGCAGGGTAGAAAAAATTGATGAAAAAATCAGGTCTCTTGCAGAAGGATCAGGCTCCAACCGTGGGACAGGCGGAATGATTACCAAACTGGATGCCGCTGAACTTGCAACTTCCAGAGGTATTGATGTATTGATTACGCATGGGCACAAACCTGAACTTTTATATGATATTATTGAGAAGAAGAAGGTCGGAACACTGTTTGTTGCAAAGGAAACAGATCAGGAAAGCTGATTTTATGATTGTTTCCACATAAAAAACGCTCAATGAAAGAAGTTTTTTCTTTCATTGAGCGTTTTTTTACGAAAAAATCAGGGTGGTCAGTCAGATATTTCCTTCATGGTATTTGTCGTATATTTCATTCAGGTATGTTTTTACCATTTCGATATTTGCCATATCACGCAGATCTTCATTGCCCATTCCGATTGCAATTTCATCAGCAAGAAGCAGCATATCATATACTTTGAGTTTAAATGTATTGCGATCCATTTCATCAATATTGATATGTACAAGAGGAGATCCAAGCTTCAGGGTGATGTTATCGTCGGAAATTCCTGTTTCCATGATTTTTGTTACCGGATCGAAGTTTACATACAGAATCAGTTTTTCTTTTTCATGCTTTTTTAATGTAATCGCTGTCTGGTGACTGGACTCCATCCATTCATAATAATCCGCAATATCCGGATTCATAAGATACTGGGTAAGTTCTTCTCTGTGTTTTTCGATATACTGCAAATAACTGCTGGCATTTGGACCTGTATAGGTGCAATCCACCTTGAGACCGTTTTCTGTTTTAATAAGCTTGCATTTTTCTGCAACTTCTCTTATTTTCAGTGAAACATTATCGTTTCCGATTTGCTTAAGTGTACCTGATTCTACAACCTGTTTGAATTCCATAAATCCTCTTTCCCGCGAATCCCTTTTGGCTGGTTTGCATGTACCGGGTTCGCATATTGCAACACATTTGTCTTTCAGAAATCTTCACATAGTATAGCATAAAGGTGCCAAAAATGGTATACTTGTCCATGTCGGATTTCTGATTTTTGTAAAAACAGAAAGTTTTTCCGAAAATAAAATTGTTGACGGGTATGGAATGGCATCAGGAAAGAGAACATATAATAAAAAGAAAAAAACAACAGGAACAGCAACGAAAAGAGGAAAGGGAAAAGGGCAGTCATACAGAGAAAATGAGCCTTTAAACTATGCACTTCGCAGTGAGATATTGATTATTGTGCTGCTGGCGCTGATGTTGTTCCTTTTTCTATGTAATTTTGGTGTTTGCGGCAGCTTTGGAAATATGATGAGCAGCATAATGTTCGGTATTTTCGGGTTTATGGCGTATTTCACACCGATTCTGATTTTTTTTGCGGTTGTTTTTTATATATCCAATAATGGTTCAGTGGCAGCAATCCGTAAGATTATTGCGGGGGTGGTGCTGGCACTTCTGTTTGGCATACTTGCAGAAATGATCAGTGGCAGAATGGTAACATATGAGGATTATGTTCTGTTGACCATTTACACAGATGCTGCTGCCGGAAAAAACGGAGGCGGTGTGCTGGCGGGATCACTGTGTTACCTTTGCTATCACACACTATCGATGGCAGGAACTGTTATATTGATTCTTGTACTTGGTACAATCAGCATTGTTGTTCTGACAGAACGATCGGTAATTGCAGGACTGCGTAGTGGCGGACATCGTGTAATAGAGCGGGCAGGGGAAGATGCACAGGATTATCGCCGTCAGATGGAAGAGCATCGAATCCGAAACGAAGAAAGAAAATCCAGAATCATGGAAGAAAAGAAACTTGCACTGGAGCAGAAAGAGGATGAAAAAATTCTCCGGATGAACCGGAAAGCAAGCGGAATTACGGCTGCAATAGATTTAAAAAAAGAGGAAGAAGTTCAGAAAGAGGAGCCTGACAAACAGACAGCTGCTCCTTCTTCTGTAAAAAAAGTATTTATTCCGGAAGAAAATGAGATTCATGATGATATTCATGAAATCACGATACATACGCATATGCAGACGGACGTTGAGAAGGACGGACAAAGAGTCATTCATACCGGGCCGATGATTCATGCCTATGAAAATATAAATGATGTTCCATCCTTGCCTGAACAGCCGGAATACACAGGCGAAACAGAGCAGGAAGAATGTCTGCAGGAGGAACAGATACAGCCGATTACAGCAACAGAGGAAGAGGCAGGTACAGAAGATGACGGACTATGCCGGAAAACGGGAATGCCGGCAACAGCAGCGCGCCTGCAGGCGGTACTTCCGGGAGAGGATTTGCCTGATATTCCGATTCACAGAGAATGCGCAGAGATAAATGACGGATATACGGTTCATACGCAGGATCATATTTCCCCAGCAAAAAAATCGCAGCAGATTGACTCGCATGCATCCGCACCAATTCTGGTTCCTGAGCCGGGAATGCCGCAGGGAGGCAGGGGACTGTCGCAGAGCTCTGAACGGGTATCCGGTAGTGGAATACAGCAGGAAATTACACAGAAAGAATCGGCTCCGCCCAGAAAATATGTTTTTCCGCCTCTTTCACTTTTGAAAAAGGGTATAAAGAATACAAATACAGATTCGGAGAAGCAGCTGAAAGAAACTGCTATGAAACTGGAAAAAACCTTAAAAACGTTTGGGGTGAATGTTACGGTAACAGATATCAGTCAGGGGCCTGCGGTTACGCGATATGAGCTGCAGCCGGAAGTCGGGGTTAAGGTCAGCAAGATTGTTAATCTGTCTGATGATATTAAATTGAATCTTGCAGCTACTGACATTCGAATTGAAGCACCTATTCCGGGAAAACCTGCGGTCGGAATTGAGGTTCCGAACAAAGAAAACTCGATGGTTGCATTGCGCGATTTGTTTGAGTCAGAAGAGTTTCAACATTTTACATCCCGCCTTGCATTTGCAGTCGGTAAGGATATTGCAGGCAAAACGGTTGTTACGGATATTGCCAAAATGCCGCATCTTCTTATTGCCGGTGCAACCGGTTCAGGTAAGTCAGTCTGTATCAATACGATGATTTTGAGTCTGCTTTATAAGTCTACTCCGGAAGAGGTCAGATTGATCATGATAGACCCGAAGGTTGTAGAACTGAGTATATACAATGGCATTCCGCATTTGCTCATACCGGTTGTTACGGATCCCAAAAAAGCTGCTGCGGCTTTAAACTGGGCAGTACAGGAAATGACTACCAGATACAAAAAGTTTGCAGATGCAGAGGTACGGGATCTTAAGGGTTATAATGAGTATGTGCAGGCACATGCGGGAGAAGATGAGAGTCTTGTCCGTATGCCACAGATAGTTATTATTGTAGATGAACTGGCAGATTTGATGATGGTATCAGCCAATGAGGTGGAAGAGGCAATCTGCCGTTTGGCGCAGCTCGCCAGAGCCGCAGGAATTCATTTGATTATTGCAACGCAGAGACCTTCCGTTGATGTTATTACGGGACTGATCAAGGCTAATATGCCCAGCAGAATTGCATTTGCAGTATCAAGCGGAACAGATTCCAGAACCATTCTTGATATGAATGGAGCAGAAAAACTACTTGGAAAAGGTGATATGCTGTTCTATCCGCAAAATTATTCCAAACCGGTACGGATACAGGGAGCTTTCGTGTCTGATCAGGAAATTCAGGGGATTACGGATTTCCTCAAAAAACAGACCGCTGAAACAGCATACAGCAGTGATGTTCAGGAAGAAATTCAAAATATTCAGGGAGCAGGTACAGTGGGAGCTTCAGATTCTGAAAATCCGGATCTGGATGAATATTTTGCAGATGCGGGAAGATTTATTATTGAAAAAGATAAAGCATCTATCGGAATGTTGCAGCGTGTGTTTAAAATCGGATTTAACCGCGCAGCCAGAATCATGGATCAGCTCTGTGATGCAGGGGTAGTAGGGGAAGAGGAAGGCACAAAGCCCAGAAAAGTACTGATGAGCAAAGAAGAGTTTGAGCAGATGGAGGAAGATTATGAAAACGGACATTGAAATTGCGCAGGAAGCAGTGAAACTTCCAATTGTAGAGGTTGCAGCAAGGGTTGGAATCGAAGAAGATGATCTTGAAATGTATGGCAAATACAAAGCAAAACTGACGGAAGAATATCTGACCAAAATCAATCAGAATAAAAAAGGAAAACTGATTCTTGTCACAGCAATCAATCCGACTCCGGCCGGCGAAGGCAAAACAACGACAAGCGTGGGACTTGGTGATGCAATGAACCGGCTTGGTTACAATACAATGATTGCACTTAGGGAACCTTCTCTTGGACCGTGTTTTGGCATAAAGGGCGGTGCAGCCGGAGGAGGCTATGCGCAGGTTGTTCCAATGGAGGATTTAAACCTGCATTTCACGGGTGATTTTCATGCAATCACATCTGCCAATAATCTTCTGGCAGCACTTCTGGATAATCATATTCAACAGGGAAATGAGCTTGGAATTGATACCAGACAGATCGTATGGAAAAGATGCGAAGATATGAATGATCGCGTACTCCGCAATATAGTGATAGGTATGGGCTCAAAAGGAGACGGGGTAGTACGTGAGGATCATTTTGTTATTACTGTGGCTTCAGAAATCATGGCGGTTCTATGTCTTGCAACTGACATGAAGGATTTGAAAGCGCGACTGGCCAGAATCATTGTAGCGTATACTTATGATGGAAGTCCTGTTACGGCGCAGGATATCAAAGCAGTCGGTTCCATGGCAGCTCTCCTGAAGGATGCAATCAAACCCAATCTTGTGCAGACACTTGAACATACTCCCGTCATCGTACATGGGGGGCCTTTTGCAAACATCGCACATGGTTGCAATTCTGTTCGTGCAACCGAAACAGCGCTGCACCTTGCAGATTATGTTGTGACAGAAGCCGGCTTCGGAGCAGATCTTGGAGCAGAAAAGTTTCTGGATATCAAATGTCGTACAGCGGGATTACACCCGGATGCCTGTGTTCTGGTCGCAACTATTCGTGCACTGAAATACAATGGCGGTGTAGACAAGGCAAATCTTGCGACAGAGAATCTGGATGCATTACAGAAGGGAATTGTTAATCTGGAGAAGCATATTGAAAACATTCAGCAATATGGCGTTCCTGTTATTGTGACATTGAATTCATTTCTGACAGATACAGCTGCTGAAATTGAGTTTGTCAGAAATTTCTGTAAGGAAAGAAATTGTGATTTTGCGTTATCTGAAGTATGGGCAAAAGGCGGAGAAGGCGGAGAAGAGCTTGCAAAAGAGGTAATTCGGACAATTACAAATAAAGAGAGCCATTATGCACCTATTTATACCGATGATATGTCTCTTACAAATAAAATTTATGCGATTGCAACAAAAATATATGGTGCAGATGATGTTGCCTATACTCCTGCAGCAAAAAAGCAGCTTGCACGTATTACAGAGCTGGGGTATGGAAATCTTCCGATCTGTATGGCCAAGACACAGTATTCACTTTCGGATGATCCCAAAAAGATCGGCAGACCAAGAAATTTTGATATAACAGTAAGAGAAGCGTATGTGTCTGCAGGAGCCGGATTTGTTGTTGCGCTGACAGGTTCAATTGTTACAATGCCGGGACTGCCGAAAAGACCTGCTGCATTTGATATTGATGTGGATGACAATGGTAAAATCGTTGGTTTATTTTGAAAACAGTAATCATATTTTTACAGGAGAACTAACGGAAAGGACAGATATATGAGCGCAGCAGTGATTGATGGAAAGGCGATTTCCGCCCGGATTAAGGATGAACTTAAGGAAAAAGTACAAAGAATCAGGGAGAACAGGAATATTGAAATCACGCTGGCAGTTGTACTGGTTGGAGAAGATCCTGCTTCACAGGTTTATGTAAGGAATAAGAAAAAAGCCTGTGAATATATCGGGTTTTGTTCTGTTTCATATGAGCTTTCCCAAAATACTTCTCAGGCTAAACTTCTGGAACTGATTGAAGAATTGAATGAACGGGAAGATATAGATGGAATTCTGGTACAGATGCCTTTACCGGAACAGATTGATGAAAAAGTTATCATTCGGGCAATCCGTCCATCCAAAGATGTGGATGGATTTCATCCGCAAAATGTCGGTGCTCTTTGCATTGGAGAACCTGGATTTGTATCCTGTACGCCGGCTGGAATTATCCAGTTGCTCAGACGTTCCGGAATTGAAATGTCAGGCAGGGAATGCGTGATTGTAGGAAGAAGCAATATTGTCGGGAAACCGATGGCAATGCTGATGCTGCGTGAAAATGCAACCGTAACAGTGGCGCATTCCAAAACATCAGATCTGAAACAAGTATGTAAAAGAGCAGATATTCTGATTGCGGCAATCGGAAAGGCAAAGATGATTACTGCAGATTATATCAAGGAAGGCGCGACAGTTATTGATGTAGGCATTAATCGTGATCCTGAAACAGGCAAATTGCAGGGAGATGTGGATTACGAAAATGTACGCGAGCATGCAGGGGCTATTACCCCGGTACCTGGCGGAGTAGGTCCAATGACGATTGCAATGCTGATGAATAACTGCTATGAAGCAGCTGCAATGAATGGAAAAATCTGAAGCAGAAGATGGAGTTTCATGAATGAAGTGTCCGAACTGTGGTAAGGATGTTCCGGAAGGACATCTGTACTGTGAAGATTGTGGTGCAGAGATCAAGATTGTTCCGGAGTTTGATCCTGAAGTTGAAAATAGAATAAGTGAGACTTTGTCAGACATGGCAGACTCGATCAATCCGGATAAAGAGAGTCCGGATGAGGAAAAAACGGTTTTCTGAAAGCGAACCTGCAAGGAGACGGATTCTGAAAGCACTGCGTAAAATTGTGCGCAAACTAAGGCATGATGCAGTTGTCTGGATGGTTTTGGGACTTGCGGCAATTGCAGCAGGTCTGTGCTTTATTGTTTTGCATGTTCCGCAACAGAAAACGGCGCAGTATTATGTCAGCCTTGCGGAAACTGCAAGTTCTCACAATAATTATAATGAAGCAATTACTGATCTGGAGCAGGCATACCAGATCAATGAAAAGGATTCTGCTGTTATTTTTCTTCTGGCAACATATCAGATGAAGTTACAGCAACCCGCAAAAGCGGTTGCGATTTTACAGCGGATTTTGAATTCAGCAGCATTTAATGAAGAAGAAATGCAAAAAGCATATGAAGAGATTATAAAAATCTATGAGTCGGAAGAGGATTATGCTGCGATTCATACATTATTGGAAGACAGTCAGAATGATACACTGATGCGGGAATATGCTGAATATCTTCCTCAGACACCTTCTTTTTCTGTTGCAGGGGGAGATTTTGAAGACAAAGTATCGGTGGAACTGAAAGATTCTTCTGACGGAACGGTTTATTATACGATCAATGGCGATACGCCTACTGCAAAGGATATCAAATATGACAATGCGATCAGCCTTGATGAAAGCGGTGACTATCTGATTCAGGCAGTCCTGATTAACAGCTATGGAATCAGCAGTGATACCGTTTCAGAAGAATATCATGTTGTTCTTAATCTTCCATCTGCTCCGCAGGTAATGGAAAAAAGTGGTAATTATACACAGGATACCATGATCGTGGCAGTTGCTGATGCGGGCTGTACCATTTTTTATACAACGGATAAAAGTACGCCGACCATGAAATCAGAACAGTATGTTTCTCCGATTTCCATGCCGTATGGAGATTCAACCTTCAGATTTATTGCATATGACAGTAAGGGGAATGCCAGTAAGATTACCAGTTGCTCCTATCATCTGAGTTATCTGAAACAGATCACCGAGGATCAGGCTATTGCTGCAGTCATCAGTGCATTGATGCAGCAGGATGTGCTGCTGGATGCAAAAGGAAAGGTCCGCGGCCTTGACGGGAAAAATGTGTATGTGGTTGATTCCGTCATCAATGTTGTGGATTCCGGGGAATATTACGCAATTTCAGAATATCATGAGTACAATAACGGAAGTCGTGAAAAGACGAATTATATGTACGCAGTCAGTACACAGACCGGTGCAGTCAGCAGGATGTCCTATGATTCATCCGGAAAATATTTTCTTGTGAATATGGCAAGATAGAAGTAAAAAAATGATGATTCAAAAATGAAAGTATTTTTACAGTATTGCTTTATCTGCAGATACACGATATTATGTAAGACAAATATTATCAGGATGGCACATCGCTTGCTCGCGGTGACCGGATAGAAAGAGAAAGAGGATAAAAAATGTTCAAGATTTTAGAAGCAAAAGAACTTGCTGCAAGCATCTTTGAGATGGTAGTAGAAGCTCCGCGTGTAGCTGGAACATGTCTTCCCGGCCAGTTTCTGATCATCAGAGCTGATTCAGATGGGGAGAGAATCCCGCTCACGATCTGCGATTATGATCGTGAAAAGGGAACTGTTGAAATTGTTGTTCAGGCAGTTGGTGCAGAAACACAGAAGCTTTCAGATTTGAAAGCAGGAGACAGTCTGGCAGATGTAGTAGGCCCTTTGGGAAATCCTTCTGACCTTGTGTATGAGGATATTGAGGAACTGAAAAAAAAGAGTTTTGTTTTTATTGCCGGTGGAGTCGGTACTGCTCCGGTTTATCCGCAGTGCAAATGGCTGAAAGAACACGGAATCATACCGGATTGCATTATTGGTGCCAAAAATAAGGATCTGGTAATTTTGGAAGATAAACTCAGAGAAGTCAGTAATCTGTATGTAACGACAGATGATGGCAGTTATGGCAGAAGCGGCATGGTAACGAAATGCCTGCAGGATCTGGTAGCAGAAGGAAAACACTATGATCATTGTGTGGCGATTGGCCCGATGATTATGATGAAATTTGTATGCAAACTGACTAAAGAACTGAATATTCCTACCGTGATCAGTATGAATCCGATTATGGTGGATGGTACAGGTATGTGTGGAGCCTGCCGTCTGACAGTCGGTCAGGAAGTAAAGTTTGCCTGTGTGGACGGACCGGAGTTTGATGGACATCTGGTTGATTTTGATCAGGCGATGAATCGTATGAAATTATACAAAACAGAAGAAGGCAGACAGATCCTTGAACTGAAAGAGGGAGATTCACATCATGGCGGATGTGGAGTTTGCTGATCAGAACTGCAGTTTGAATAGATCATTTTCAGAAACGGAGATTATTGGAATGGACGTATTAAAGAAGGTACCGGTTCGAGAACAGGATCCAAAGGTACGCGCGACCAATTTCGAAGAGGTTTGCTATGGATATAATAAAGAAGAAGCAGAGGAAGAAGCGCTCAGGTGTTTGAACTGTCCTAATCCGCAATGTGTGAAAGGTTGTCCTGTTGCAATTGAGATTCCGCAGTTTATTGAGGAAGTAAAAAAAGGAAATGTGGAACAGGCTTATCAGATTATCAGCAGATCGTCTGCACTTCCATCGGTATGCGGAAGAGTTTGCCCACAGGAAAGTCAGTGTGAAGGCAAATGTATCCGCCAATATAAAGGAGATGCAGTTTCAATCGGCAAACTGGAGAGGTATGTTGCTGACACGGCAAGAGCAATGGGTATCATGCCTGAAGGCGCAAAGGAAAAGAAAACGCAGAGAGTTGCGGTTATCGGTTCCGGACCATCCGGGCTTACCTGTGCCGGAGATCTTGCAAAGATGGGATATGATGTGACGATTTTTGAGGCACTTCACGAAGCAGGCGGCGTTCTTGTTTATGGAATTCCTGAATTTCGTCTTCCCAAAGATGCTGTTGTAAAAAAGGAAATTGATAATGTCAGGGCTCTTGGAGTGAAGATTGAAACAGATGTTGTTGTAGGAAAATCCGTAACAATTGATTCTCTGATGGAGAATGAGGGATTTGATGCGGTATTCATTGGTTCGGGTGCGGGACTGCCCAGATTTATGAATATTCCGGGAGAGCAGAGTCTTGGCGTGTTTTCTGCCAATGAATTTCTAACCAGAAGTAACCTGATGAAAGCATTTCTGGAAGGATCCACAACTCCGATTATGCGTCCTAAAAAATGCGTTGTTGTCGGTGGTGGAAATGTTGCAATGGATTCTGCAAGGACAGCACTTCGCCTGGGCGCGGAAGTGCACATTGTATATCGCAGAAGTGAGGAAGAACTTCCGGCCAGAAAAGAGGAAGTGGGACATGCAAAGGAAGAAGGAATTGTATTTGATCTTCTGACCAATCCGATTGAAATTCTTGCAGACGAGAATGGTTGGGTAAGAGGTATCAGATGTATTCGTATGGAACTTGGGGAGCCGGATGAATCCGGAAGAAGGAGCCCGGTAGAAATTGCCGGTTCCGAGTTTGAAATTGCATGTGACAGCGTGATTATTGCAATCGGAACATCTCCGAATCCACTTATTTCAGCTACGACAGATGGACTTACTGTGAATAGAAGAAGGTGTATTGTTGCAGAAGAAGAGAATGGGCAAACTTCCAAAAAAGGGGTGTTTGCGGGCGGAGATGCAGTTACAGGAGCAGCAACCGTTATTCTGGCAATGGGTGCAGGAAAAGCGGCAGCAAAAGGAATAGATGCATATTTGAAAACACTTTGACTTTTACAGGACATTTTGTTGACTGCCATATCTGTATGATGCGGATATGGCAGTTTATTTTTACCTAAAGATAAATTCATGCTATAATAACAAATACAGGTGTCGAAGCGCAAATTACACCTCTCAGAGGGATATGGATGAATCATAAGGATAGACAGAGAATATGGATTACTGCGGGGATTATTCTTGCAATTCTGATTCTCTTAATCATTACAATTGCGGTCGGAAAAACCAACCAGAATAACAGCACGGATGAAGCATCCATGCTGAAATCGGATATTGCAGCTTATGCAGACAGTCAGAAGCAGAGTATCCGATCGACTGCCGAAGAAACAATGCAGACACCGAAAGGCAATGCTCTTATGTCAGCAGATCCTGTGCAGAAAAAGCAGAGAAATGATGTCTCCGGAAATTCTCTTTATGAAACGACAGGAGCAACTTTCAGAGATAAAAGTAAGTATGCCGAACTGAAATATGATACACAAAAGCAGCTTGCAGAAATGATGACGTATTGGTCTCAGAATAATATGGATGCAGTATATGATCTTGTCAGTCTGGACAGATATGAAGCAATGTCCGCATCTCTTTCAGAAAGTAATTATCTATATTACGGAGATAAGGATGCATCGGGAACACCGGATGGAACCGGAATTGCGGTATATGCGCAGGATCAGTATTATTATGGCAGCTGGTCAAAGGGCATAAGAAGCGGGCAGGGAGAATGGTATCAGTTTTATCCAAAGGATTCTGATAATGTTGTCGCGCTGCATATGTATTCTGGTGCCTGGGCAAATGATCTTCCAAATGGATCCGGACAGGAACATTATGATTTTAATCTGAACAAAATGGATGGCGTTTCTTTTTATCCGCAGAATGTAATTGGAGATTTTGCAGATGGATATTATAATGGAAAAATGTATGTGATTACGCAGGATCAAAGCGGGAAAACAACAGAATGGTATGGCACCTGTGATAAGGGGGTCTGGACAGCGCTTGGAAACAGTGATCCGCAGAAGAAGATTCCGGTATTGTATCAGTCTGATCAGAAAGAACACTATATCTGGATGTCGGAAGCGGCAAATAGAAACTACCGGGTTGAAAATCTGATTGCGGAAAGATAAGCAGGATAATTACGAAAGGAGACAAAGATAGTATGAGTTATCAAAGCAGCGAAGAACAGGCCAAAGATAACCATTCATCAGCATATATGCTATTGTTTTTTGGAATTATCGGTTTGATGGCTGATGCGGCTGTGTTTGTAATAAATCCAATGAGAATGCCCGTTTTTAATCAATATCTTTCTTTTGGTGTAATGGGTGCACTTTTTATCCTTTTTATCGTAATGGGAGGTTTATCCATGCGAAGCTATCAACGGCTTAATCGGAAGGCAGATGAGGAAAATTCTCTTAAGAAAGCTTTGGAAGACTGGTGTCAGGCAAACCTGACGCAGGAAACGATTGACCTGAACTGTGTAGAAGATCAGGATGCAGAGGATTCACAGACAGAAGGAATATATTTTTTGCGTACTGGTTATATGAAAGAACAGATTCAGAAAAAATTTCTAAATCTGGATGAGGATCTTTTGGATCATTTTGTTGATACCTATTATACTGAATTGTATGGAGAACAGTGATAGATTTGAGTAGAGTTACGATTATCTGCGTTGGAAGAATCAAAGAAAAATACTGGAAAGATGCGATAGATGAATATACAAAACGTCTAAGCAGATACTGCAGGCTGGAAATAGTAGAAGTGCAGGATGAGAAAACACCGGAAAATGCTCCGTCTGCAATTGAGGACCAGATTCGGGAAAAAGAAGGCGTACGAATATCCAAATATCTTGATCCGCAGGCTGCTGTTTTTGCACTTGCGATTGAAGGAAAAAAATTTGATTCGCCGGGATTCGCCAGGCAGATCAGCAGGGTTGGCGTGAACGGGCAGAGTCATATACAGTTTATTATAGGTGGTTCACTTGGTCTGCATCCGAATGTACTCAAACAGGCAAATGAACTGATCAGCTTTTCAGATCTGACATTTCCGCATCAGATGATGCGTGTAATTCTTTTGGAACAAATATATCGTGGATATAAAATAATAAGCGGAGAGCCATATCACAAATGAATGATGTAACGGAAATGAAATTGTCAATGCCTTTGCGGGATATGCAGAATGTTTTTGGCGGCAATGACAATTATATGAAAAAAATTGAAGATAATCTGCATGTGGAAATTATTGACCGGAATGGAGAACTTCATATTATTGGAGGCCGTGAAGAGGTTGCAAGAGCATCTGCAGTGATTCATCAGTTATCCAAGCTCAGCAGCAGGGGATCGGAGATTGAAGAGCAAAGTGTGAATTATGCAATATCTCTGAAAAAAGAACAGCAGGAAGAGGAAACAGATCAAAACAACAATGTTCTTTTGGAAATCGATAAGGATTGCATTTGCCATACAATAAACGGAAAACCTGTTAAACCGAAAACGCTTGGACAGAAAAAGTATGTGGATGATATCCGAAATCACATGATAACATTTGGTCTTGGCCCTGCGGGAACCGGTAAAACGTATCTTGGAATGGCAATGGCGATTACGGCATTTCAGAAGGAAGAGGTCAGCAGAATCATATTGACAAGGCCGGCGATTGAAGCAGGTGAGAAACTGGGATTTTTACCGGGAGATCTGCAGAGTAAGGTTGATCCGTACCTCAGACCCTTATATGATGCCCTGTATCAGATTATGGGAACAGAAAATTTTCTGAAAAATACTGAAAAAGGTCTGATTGAAGTTGCACCTCTTGCCTATATGCGTGGGAGAACACTTGATAATGCATTTATTATTCTGGATGAAGCACAGAACACAACGCCTGCGCAGATGAAAATGTTTTTGACACGTATCGGATTTGGATCAAAGGTAATCATAACAGGAGATGCCACCCAAAAGGACCTGGCTCCCGATGCACGCTCGGGTTTGGATGTTGCACAATCGGTATTGCGTGGGATTGATGATATTGCTTTTTGTCATCTTACGAGTAAAGATGTTGTCAGACATCCACTCGTGCAGAAGATAGTTAAGGCATATGAAGATTATGAAAAACATGAAACGGGAAGGAAAAAGCGCAGTTCTGTAAAAAATTCGGAGCGCAGGATCAGACATGCCAATGGATCAGAACAGTAAGATGAAGAAGAAAAATCACAGTTCCATACAGATGGTACTTTTATTTGTTTTCACAGGTGCAATTGCGGCTTCATTTTCCATACTCTATCAGAAAAATATTGAGGAGACGCAGCGCAATGTTTTTGTAATGCTCATGGGAGCAGGAACGTTGATTTTTATGCTTGTGGATGCAACACGTAAAGAGACACTGTCATATGATAACAGGAGACATCGTGTTCGCTTTCTGGTTCTTTTTGCTGTATGTCTGATTATTGCTGCAATCCTGCCACTGATCAGTTATGCAATTTGGCCCTATCTGGTAATATTCGTTTTACTCGGCTTATTTTCCAATATGCAGATCGGTCTGTTCAGTGGTGCGTTTTTGCTGATGGTATCCGTACTGCTTGAAAAAAATGGTGGTTACGGTGAATTCTTTTTATATTTTATGGCAGGAGCAGTTGCGCTTACGTTGTTCCAGAATCTGGATGAGGAAATTAAAGTAGGAATTCCTGTTTTTATTTCACTTTTGATGCTTGGCGTTTTACTTGTTGCATATCATATTTTGTTTATGAACATGACATTTTCTCTTGGGATTTTTGTTTTTCCGGTTCTCAATCTGATTATCAGTTTGATTCTGCTGCTGATTCTGATCAATATTTTCAGCAGAGTAACGATACGCTGCGGAACAGACATGTATATGGAAGTAAATGATCCTGAATTTATTCTGCTTGTAAGATTGAAGGAAAAAAACAGGGAAGAGTATTACAGGGCGATTCATACTGCATATCTTGCAGAAAGGATTGCAATGAACCTCGGACTGGATCAACGTGCAGTGAAAACCTGTGCATATTATCACAGAGCGGGACTTTTGGAAGGTACCAATTCGTGGGAATCGGTTCAAAAATATTGTAAGGAATATCACTTTCCCGAAAAATCGGTAGATTTGATGGAAGAATACTATAACCATCCTGCAGGAAGTGTATCAACAGAATTGGCTGTTATTATGGTATGTGAAACAGTTGTTGCTTCCATTATGTATATTTTTGGAAAAGATCATGAAGCAAAGATCAGTTATGATGAATTGATTGATCGGATTTATCAGAAAAAAACAGAGTCCGGAGAATTCAGAAACAGCAGTATGACACTTTATGAAATGAACAGAATGAAAGAACTGCTGAAAAAGGAGAAACTATATTATGATTTTCTTCGTTGAGAATGAAGTAGATGCGATGTTTGATTTTGACCCTGAAAAGATTGCAAAAGAGGTATGTGAGGCTGTATTGAAAGAGGAAGGCTGTCCATATGATGTTGAAATAAATATGATCATTACGGATGATGATGGAATTCATGAAATGAATCGTGAATTTCGAAATATAGATAATCCTACAGATGTGTTATCTTTTCCCAATGTTTCCTATACAAAGCCTGCTGACTTTTCTGTAATGGAAGGGGAACAGAAAAATGACTGTATGGATCCGGATACAGGGAAAATTATGCTTGGCGATATTGTAATTAATGAAAAGCGCGTACGTGAACAGGCACAGAATTATGGACATAGCCAGAAAAGAGAGTTTGCATTTCTGACGGCGCATAGTATGCTGCATTTGTGCGGATATGATCATATGGAACCGGATGAAGCAGCAACCATGGAAGAAAAACAGACATATATTCTTGAAAGTCTTGGTATTACAAGAGATTAGGCAGATCCTTGGAAAGGCATGGAATGATTTATGAAGCATCGAACTGATTTACATAAAGTAAGACCGGACATGATTTCCAGAGCAGTACTTTTATCCATGTCAGTCTTTATGATAATCAGAATCATTATGGTATATATGATTGGGGAGTCAGGCGTGGGGATGCTTGGAGCCCCTTTTGAGGTATATGCAATCGGGTGCGGAGTTTTCCTGTATTCGTATGAACGTGCCGTGGACAGCATGATTCGTCTCAGGTCACGGAGAGAGCAATATCTGAATGCTGAATATGGAATGAAGATTGCAATGAAATGGGCATTTTGTTCGGGAATGATCACCGGAATTCTGATTCTGTGTCTTTCGATTCCGCTTGCGAGAATTTTTTTTGAAATGCCGAAAGGATATCTTGCACTTGCGGTATCAGGAATCTGTATCATATTAATGAGCGTACAGGGGGCAATGAGAGGGTATCTCCTGGGATTCGGAGCACCAAATTCTGTTTTGCATTCTATGATGCTGCAATCTGTGTCATCAATCATTCTGTCGGCTGTTTTGGCACAGTTGTTTTATCGATATGGACTGCGTGTAAATGCAATTCTCAGACAGGAAGACTGTGCACCTGCCTATGGTGCACTTGGTGTCATGTGTGGGATGGCGCTTTCTTTATTACTTAACTTTCTGTATTGTCTGGTTATATATAAGATTCGTAAAGGGCAGATCAGAGACAGGATTAATAATGGCGCGCCTCGTTATCTGGATTCTCATGTTGGAATCGGGAGCAATTTGAAAGCACTGATTACGATTACTACTGTGTTCAGCTTTTTAACACTTGTGGACCAGAAAATATACTTTGTGTTTGCCGGAATGCGGAAGAATGCAGGAGATCTGGTCGCAAACTGGGGGATTTATTACGGCAGTTATATGGGAGTTGTTTTTTTAATCGCATTTATCTGTACCATTTTTTTCGTGAAAGGCTGCTATCAGTTCAGTGCGCAGATGACTCATTCAGACATTACCATGGCAAATGAACAGCTGGGAGCAATGATTCATTATCAGACTCTTTTATTGATTCCCGTGACGGCGTTTACCGCCATCATGGCAGAGCCAATTCAGACTGCTTTTTTTGGAATTCCAAATGATAGTGCAGTTGGTATGACTTCTTTTGGAAGCATGGCGATTTTTTTTGTGTCATTTGCGCTTACGGCATCCTGCGTTATGCTGCGCCTTCGTAAAACAGTGATAGTGGTTGTGAATGTATTATTGTCAGCCGTGGTGCATGTTGCTGTTTTGCTGTGTATGACAATCATGGCAGGACTTGGGTTGCATGCAGTGATTCTTGCGGTTATGGCAATGCTGGCTTTTTATGATCTGATCAGTCTGATGGAGTTATCCAAAATGATTCATTACAGACAGGAACTTCTCAGAACTTTTGCCGTGACGCTTATCAGTGCAGGAGCTGGCGCACTTGTAATATATTTCCTGAACGGAGTTCTGATTGATCTGATTGGGGAGATTCTTTCGATCTTTGTTTGTCTTATTACCGGAATGATTATATATGGTGTGCTGTTGATTGTACTACGCGGTATATCTGAGTATGAACTCTATGCTGTTCCGGGTGGATCCTTATATATCAGTCTGGCCAAAAAACTTCATTTGATGGGTTGAAGGGAGAGTAAAACATGCCGGAAAAAGTAATTGTTGCGGGAGCAGGTGCTTCCGGTATGTGTGCCGCTATTGTCTGCGCCCGCGCTGGAGCCGAAGTGACGATAATTGAAAAGTCAGATACTGCAGGGAAAAAGCTCTCAATGACAGGAAATGGAAGATGTAATCTGTCTAATACAAATATGCATGTGGGATGTTATAATCCGCAGGCAAGAGACAGAATGCAAAACTGGCTTGAAAAATATGGTGTAGAAGAAACAATACAATTTTTTCATTCTCTTGGTATCGCAATCAGAAACGAAGATGGTTATTTATATCCTTTCTCCGGGCAGGCGAATACGGTTGCAGATGTACTTCGAAAAGAGAATGAACGTCTTGGCGTTCCGATTATTTATCATACACAGGTCAAAGAGATTTTACCGGGGACGAAGATGCGCAGGTACGGTGTACGTACGAACGGAGCATTTTATGAAGCAGACAGTGTGATACTGGCCATGGGAGGAAATTCAGGGCCCAAAATCACGATGTCAACAGGAGATGGTTATTATATTGCACAGAAACTGGGACTCCATTTGACAGACAGAACGCCGGGACTTGTACAGCTTAAGAGTTCGGATCCGGCGCTTCCGGCTGAAGCAGGCGTACGGATGGAGGCAAAAGTGACTTTCTATGCAGGGGAAAAGAAACTTGCAGAGGAAACAGGGGAAGTTCAGTTTACAAAAAGCGGATTATCTGGAATTCCGGTTATGCAGGCAAGTGAATATGTGGCTCGCGCACTTGCAAATGGAGAAAAAGTCCATGCTGAAATTGATTTTTTTCCAGGCTATACAGAGGATCAGTTCCGGTGCCTGACAGAGAATATCCTTTTACTAAAGGATCAGAGAAGTATAACCGAAATGCTGGAGGGAGTCTGCAATTCACATATAAATGATATGATTTTGAAAAAACTTGCAATAGATTCCGGGTGCCGTTCAGATCAGTTGACTGATCCGAATCTGAAAAAAATACTATGTGAATACCGACAGGTCAGAATCCCGATAACGGAAACGGGAACTTTTCAGCAGTCACAGGTAACCGCAGGCGGAATTTGCCTGCAGGATCTGACAGATGAACTGGAGGCTGTAAATATGCCCGGGATATATTGTGTCGGGGAACTGACAGATGTGGATGGACGCTGTGGAGGGTATAATCTGCAGTGGGCATGGATGAGCGGAAGTATTGCGGGCAGTTCTGCTGCCGGAAGGAAACGGATAGATTAATGATCAGAATCAGCCAGATTAAAATACATAATAATGGACAATTGAAGGGGTATAAAAATGGAATTGCAGAGCCGGGTATGCTTCAAAAACAGTTAAAAATACAGGCTGCAAAACTCCTGAGGATAAGCGAAGAACAGATTCAAAGCATTCGAATTGTAAAGCATTCCATTGATGCCAGAAAGAAACCTGAGATTTATGATATATATGCACTGGATGTAAAACTGATAAAAGGAAATGATGCAGAAGTGATTGCAAGGTCACATTGTCATCAGGCTGGTGTTTATACAGAAAATGAGTATCATTTCCCCAAAACAGGTAAGGATAAGATGCAGAGTCGCCCGGTCATAGTCGGAGCAGGTCCTGCGGGACTTTTCTGTGCCTATCAGCTTGCGCTGCATGGATACAGACCAATTCTTCTGGAACGGGGAAGCAGTGTTGAGAAGCGTCAGCAGGACGTGGAGAAATTCTGGCAGACCGGTCAGCTTGATTCGTCTTCCAATGTGCAGTTTGGTGAAGGTGGGGCAGGAACATTTTCAGATGGTAAATTAAATACGCTTGTAAAGGATAAGGACGGAAGAGGAAGAGAAGTACTCCGAATTTTTACGGATGCAGGTGCCCCGGAGGATATTCAGTATGAAAGCAAGCCTCATATTGGAACAGATATTCTGATAAAAGTGATAAAAAATATGCGACTTTTTTTGCTTGCACATGGTGCGGAAATACGGTTTGAAACACAGGTGACCGGACTGATCATGGAACAGCAGGATAGTGGAGAGCAGAAATACAGAATAGCAGGCGTTCATACTACAGCCGGAGATGTGATGACACAGACACTTGTGTTGGCAATCGGACATAGTGCAAGAGACACTTTTACGCAATTGTACAGTGATGGCATTCACATGGAATCGAAAGCTTTTGCAGTTGGACTGCGTGTAGAACATCCGCAGAAGGTGATCAATCAGTCACAGTATGCGATGGGAGAGCCTGAGAGTCTTCCCCCTTCACCGTACAAATTAGCAGTTACAACGAAAAACGGAAGAGGGGTATATTCGTTTTGCATGTGTCCGGGCGGATATGTGGTAAATGCCTCTTCGGAAGAAGGAAGACTTGCAGTAAACGGAATGAGTTATCATTCCAGAAACAGTCATAATGCAAACAGTGCAATTATCGTATCTGTAACACCGGAAGATTATGGTGCAGAAGGACCACTTGCCGGAGTGGAGTTTCAGCGCAGGCTGGAAGAAAAAGCTTATCAGATTGGAAATGGAAAGATTCCGGTAGAATATTTTGAAGACTTCAGCAAAAATGAAGTCACAAAAGAACGGGGAAACTGGAACAAACCGTGCATCAAGGGGGATTATACGTTTGCTGAGGTACATACCATTCTTCCGCCTGTGCTCAGCACTGCATTGATTGAAGGAATGGAACATTTCGGACATATTATTCAGGGATTCGATGCACCGGATACATTGCTTGAAGGTGTGGAAAGCAGGACATCTTCTCCTGTCCGTATTACAAGAGGAGAAAATTTTGAATCGGTAAATACGCAAGGATTGTATCCCTGCGGTGAAGGCGCCGGTTATGCCGGAGGGATTATGTCAGCGGCAATGGATGGAATTCGGATTGCAGAAATAATTGCAGCGCAGTTTTGTCCGGAGCAGAGTTAAAGGGGATCAGGTGTGAAAAAAGAAGATTATCGAAAGCTTGCGCTGGAACGCAGAGACCGTCTGACACCGGAAGAGCGCATAGATAAAGCAGGAAGATTATGGTCGGACTGATGGCCACAGAGAACTGGAAAAAAGCGGAAAAAGTACTGGTCTACTGCTCTTACCTGACAGAAGTTTCCACTGTGGATTTGATTGCCCAGGCTATTCATGCACACAAAAAAGTATACTGCCCGAAAATAACAGATCAGACAAACAGGCAAATGGAGTTTTACAGAATATATTCACAAAAGGATTTGAAACCCGGTTTCAAGGGTATCGCGGAACCTGTCACACAGGAAAAATATATTGCAAATGATTTTTCTGATTCTGAGAAAGGCGTTACGCTTGTTATACTGCCCGGAACCGCATTTGATCATAAAGGTAACCGGATAGGCTACAATGGGGGATATTATGACCGTTATCTGATGCGTATTCCATATGCATCCAGGGTAGCGGTAGCTTTTTCCTGTCAGATTTTTGCAGAAACATTACCGGTTGAACCATATGATGTAAAGGCAGATATGATTATTACGGAAGATCATATTTTTCGCTGAGAGATGAAATATTTTCAGAAATCATCTATAATAGAGATGGAAATTTGATGTTTTGCAAAGCAGTCAAAGGAGGTTCATAATGAAAAAATTTGGATATATAGTACCAATCATATTAATTGCAGCAGGTATACTGGCAGGCTGCGGTTCGGGACAGGCAGTACAGGGAGCCTCTTCAGAAACGTCATCTGCAGTACAAACTTCATCCGCCGCAGTTGCACAGACCTCTGCGCAGGCGGCCGTTTCCGATTCGGAAGCGGCAAATGAAGCACAGGGCGTAATCATTGATGCCAGTATGAATCAGGTAACAATACAGACAACAAAGGAACGACAGATACTTCATGCTGGATGATAATTCAAATACTTCCGGTCTGGCAAATGGAATGCTCCTCGGACACGGTATTGATGTGACATATGCAGTGGAAAATAAAGTCATGACACTTGTTTCCGTAAAGGATGCAGATACCAGTATAACTGATTATGATGCGCTTGCAGCTGCAGGAGATGTCATTCTGACTGTTGAGAGTAAAAATCTGGATTCATTAAAGGAAATGTGTACCTATCCTGTTTATGTTGGAATCGGTAAAGGGAAAGAGATTAAAGTGCGGATGACTTTTCTGCAGCATATCAGGCGAGTGATATATTTACCGATTCATTGGTAACATCAGTATCATCTGCTGATCTGATGAGCATAGAGATTACAGAAAAAGGGCTTGTCATTTCCGGAAATGGCGCTGCACCCAATATTACCATGAATAAAAGTGACAAAGGGATGTGGCAGATTACGGGAATCAATTACTGATACAGAAGGGGCGATTTAACAGGATGAGCAATTTGACAGAAATGGGACAAAAAGCAGTTGCCGCAAAATACGATTTGCAGAAAACCGGAACAGAAAAGAAAAACCTGGCACTTTGTGAGATCGCTGCGGCCCTCAGAAACAATAGCAGCGATCTGATTGCGGCAAATCAGATCGATCTTGCGGCTGGAAAAGAAAAACAAATGCATCAGGGACTTCTGGATCGTCTCATGCTTGACGAAAAACGGATTGACGCTATGGCTGCAGGACTGGAACAGGTAGCATTGCTGCCGGATCCTGTCGGAGAGGAACTGGAACATTTTGTAAGACCGAATGGACTGCAGATCACGAAAGTGCGTGTTCCAATTGGTGTGATTGGAATCATATATGAGTCCAGACCCAATGTAACAGCAGATGCATTCAGTTTATGTTTTAAATCAGGGAATGCAGTAATCTTAAAAGGCGGAAGTGATGCCATCCATTCCAATGTTGTGATTACTTCTATCATAAGAAATACGCTTGTTTCCTGTGGAATTAACCCGGATGTTCTGCAACTGATTGAAGATACGGATCGCAGTATCGTTCAGAAATTTATGAAAATGAATGAATATGTAGATGTTCTGATTCCAAGAGGCAGTGCCGGTCTGATCCGAAATGTGGTTGAGAACAGTACCATTCCCGTAATTGAAACGGGAACCGGAAACTGTCATATCTATGTGGATGAACAGGCAGATTTTGAAAAGGCGATCCCTATTATCATAAATGCCAAGACACAGCGGATCGGAGTATGCAATGCAGCGGAGTCACTTGTGATTCATGAGGAAATCAGTGACGTATTTCTGCCCCTTCTTGCAAAAGAGATGCATGCGCATCATGTAGAAATGCGTGGTGATGCAGATACAAGAAAAATACTGCCGGATGTGATCCCCGCAACACAGGAAGATTTTGGAAAAGAATATCTTGATTACATTATTTCCATCAAGACAGTTAAAAGTCTGGATGAAGCAATCGAACATATCAATCAATATAACACAGGACATTCTGAGACGATTATAACGGAGAATCAGGAGCATGCAGACAGATTTTTGCATGAGATTGATGCAGCCTGTGTATATGTGAATGCATCCACCAGATTTACGGATGGCTTCGAGTTCGGCTTTGGTGCAGAAATCGGAATCAGTACACAGAAGCTGCATGCCAGAGGACCTATGGGATTAAAAGAATTAACATCCTATAAGTATGAAATCATTGGAAACGGGCAGATCAGAGGCTGACGATTCGTTTGGGAGACAGATAAAAATGACAGATACGCAGGGAAATCTGCTGAAGGCAAAAGAAGAGATTATCAGTGTCGGCAGACAATTACATGATAAGGGACTACTTGTCAGAACATGGGGAAATATCAGCAGCCGAATTGATGAGTCGCATTTTCTGATTACACCAAGCGGGATTCGATATGAAGATTTAACGCCGGAGAGAATCGTTACCGTTAATATGCAGGATTTGAGTTTTGAAGGCAAGACGGTACCATCCAGTGAGAAAGCAGTTCATGCGGTTTGTTATCAGGAACGCAAAAATGTTCAGTTTATCGTTCATACCCATCAGGTTTATGCTTCCTGTGCAGGAGCACTGGGACTGCATGAAATAAGTGCAGAATATGGAGAAGATGATATCTGTATTCCCTGCGCTGCATATGCACTTCCGGGGACACAGAAACTGGCAGAGAATGTGAGAGACACCATTCGGCATCATATGGGAGCAGATGGGATCATTATGTCTAACCATGGAACAATCTGTATGGGCGAAAGCAGTGAGATGGCAGTTGAAGAAGCTGTTAAAATGGAAATTGCAGCAAACAGTTTTCTGATGGAAAGATGTAATACAGATATCAGACACAGTATCTGCGAAGGATACAGCAGCCATCTGGAAGGAAAGGAAATCATATATTCCGAACCGGATACACCGGAGCGTATCAGAAGAATTCATAAAGAAATTTATTCCCGCAGACAGGATATAAAATATATTGTGCATAATAAATCGGAAGGAATATTATTAACCTCCAGAAGAACTGTGCACATGAAACCGTTGCTGGATGATTTTGCGCAGCTGATTGGAACCGGTGTAAATGTTCCGTTGAACGTACATGGCAGAGACGGAGAAAATCTGCATATCAGAAAAAATGTAAATGCTGTTTTCGTATTGAATGATGGAGCGTATTGTCTTGGGAAAACAAGAGATGATGCGGAAGCGGTTGCGATTGTACTGGATAAAGGCTGTATTGCACAGATTGCGGCAACCAGATATGGAGAAGGTCATTTCCTGTCCTGGATTGATTGTCTGAAAATGAATTATCATTATAGAAATGCTTATGCAAAACTTGCTGACGCAGTATCGGCAGATTAATAATCTGCCGATTTTACCTGCATCCAGTAGTCATTGTACATCCGGTCGCCTTTTTCTCCGAGATAACGGTAGGTTTCCGTATCAATCGTATTCAGATCCGGAAAAGCGACTTTGGAATTACGAATATCGGCATCTGAAATTTCAGCCTGTGCCTTTTTGTTTGGCGTTGAATAAGTAATGTATTCAAAATTCTTAAGTGCAATATCATCTCTGCACATGTAATTGATCCACTTCAGAGCATTTTCCCGATTTTTTGAATCTTTTGTAATTACCCATGAATCAATCCAGATATTGGTGCCTTCTTTTGGAACCACATATTCCAGATCAGGATTTTCACGCTTGGTATAGATGGCTTCGCCTGAATAAATGACACCCAGAGCAGCTTCATTTCCAATCATTTTATCACGGACCTGATCAACTACATATGCCTGGACAAGTGGCTTTTGTGCGATCAGATCTGCAGTAGCTTTTTCCAGCTCAGATTTATCTGTTGTGTTGGCAGAATAACCGTTTTTCTTGAGCGCAACCATATATGCATCCCGAACCGAATCCTGCATGAGAATTTCACCTTTGTATTTTTTATTCCAAAGGATATTCCAACTGTCTACCGGATCACTGACCATAGTTTTATTATACAGTATACCAACCGTACCCCAGCAATATGGGACGGAATATTTATTCCCGGCATCAAACTGCTGCGCTTTATCCCAGTATTCCTGACCGATGTTTGCTTTTGCATCCGGAATTTTACTGTAATCAAGCGGTTGAACCAGATCAGTATCAATCATTTTCTGAATCATGTAATCGGAAGGACAGATAACATCATAAGCAGAATCATCCTGCGCAATTTTGGCATACATAATCTCATTTGATTCAAACATATCATAAATAACCTTGATTCCGGTTTCCTGTTCAAAGGAAGTAATTACATCCGGATCAATATACTCACCCCAGTTATATACATATAATTTGCCGTTTGCAGCTGCAGTACCATCAGAACTTGCACATCCACTCAGAAGAGCGGCGGTTGTACCTGCGGCAATCAGTAATACGGCGAATAATTTTTTCATGGCAAACCCCATTTCTTTTTACCTATTTATGCATAAATTTGATTTTTTTGGGAAATCTGTTAATGATCAACAACAGAAGTAACACAACAATAAATATGATGGCTGAAAGCGCGTAAATTTCAGGTTGAATACCTCTCTTTACCTCATTATAAATGAGTGTTGAGAGCGTATCAAAGCCGGAACCTTTTGTGAAATATGTAACAATAAAATCATCGAGAGACATGGTAAATGCCATGAGTGCACCGGAGATGATTGCAGGAACCAGGTCAGGCAATACTGTTTTGGTAAAAGCAGTAAAAGGAGAGGCACCAAGATCAAGCGCAGCTTCATACACAGAAGGATTGATTTCTTTCATTCTTGGCATGACACTCAGCATGACAAAAGGTATGTTGAAAGTAATATGTGCAAAAAGCACAGTCACAAAACCGGTACTGATATTCATCGCGCGGAACAGGAGCATGAGGGAGATACCGGTAACAATGTCTGCATTGATCATCGGAATATTTGTAATGCCCATTATAATGGTTCGTGAACGGCGTTTGAGCCCCATCATTGCAACACAGGTCACGGTACCGATCAGCGTAGCAAAAAGTGTTGCGATCAAAGCTATGACCAGGGTATTAATCAGGGCATCCATAACTTCGGAATCACTTAGCAGATTGAAATACCATTCCAGCGTAAAGCCTCCCCATTTTGATCTTGATTTACTTGCATTGAAAGACAGAACAATCAGCGCAGCAATCGGAGCATACATGAAAATAAAAATCATGGAGAGATAAATATGTTCAAAGGTCTTTTTCATATTCAGAGATTCTCCTTCCGATCCGCAATGGCAGAGACGATCATATTGGCCAGAATGAAGATCATCAAAATGATAGATAAGCCACTTCCAAGATGCCAGTCATATGCAACCGTAAATTCCTGTTCGATGACATTTCCGATCAGAAGGACCTTGGAGCCGCCCAGCATCGAACTGATGGCAAATGTTGTAAGTGCGGGAATGAAAACCATTGTAATACCGCTTATGATACCAGGAACAGAAAGCGGAAGCGTTACACGCAAAAATGTCTGGAATGAACTGGCACCCAGGTCACGTGCCGCATTGATTACATTGTCATCAATTTTGCTCAGTGAATTGTAAATCGGCAGGATCATAAAGGGCAGGAAATTATAGACCATTCCGATTACGATAGCAGCCGGTGTATTAATGATGTATACAGGTGGAAGATGCAGTACGCTTAAAATATCATTTAATACACCTTTTCGTTCCAATAAAGTCATCCATGTCAGGGTGCGGAGCAGGAAATTCATCCACATGGGAAGAATGAAAAGAGTCAGAATAAATTCATGATGACCCAGTTTCATATCTGCCAGAATCATGCATAAAGGATATGCCAGCAAGAAGCAGACCACAGTACTGACAATACCCAGTTCAAAAGCCAGAAGCAGTGACTTGAAGTAGGCAGGCTGTATGATATAGGAGATATTCTGAAGAGTAAAGGAACCGGCTTCATTGGTGAAACCATAATAAAAAATCATTCCCAGGGGCACCAGTATAAAAATGAATGCCCAGGCAAGATAGGGAGATGCCATAAGGCGAGATGTTTTTCCTTTTTTATACATTTTCGCTGATTGCCTCCTCGTCTTCCGATGCAGGACGGTTCATGATCTGAATATTGAAAGGATCCACGCTGATGCCGACTGTGGTACCGGGAGCAGACATGCGGGTAGAATGAACGAGCCATTCAAAGCCGCCCGCTTCAACAGTCATTTCATAGTGTACGCCCTTGAAAATAATGTGTGTTACAACACCACACAAAGAACAGTTCTCGGGTCTGACCAGTTCCACATCTTCCGGACGAATTACAACGTCAACCGGTTTATTTACACCAAAATCTTTATCGACACAGGCGAATTTTGCTCCCAGAATATCAACCAGTTCATCACATACCATGGTAGCAGGTATGATATTGCTGTCTCCAATGAAATCGGCAACAAATGCATTTTCAGGTTCATTGTATATCTTTTCAGGGGAACCTTCCTGTTGAATATAACCCTGATTCATAACGACAATGTGGTCTGACATCGTAAGCGCTTCTTCCTGATCATGGGTTACATATAAAAAAGTAATGCCCAGTTCATTTTTGAGACGAATCAGTTCATATTGCATATCCTGGCGCAGTTTTAAATCAAGTGCACCAAGCGGCTCGTCCAGAAGAAGAACCTTGGGTTCATTTACAATTGCGCGTGCGATTGCGATACGCTGCTGCTGTCCCCCGGAAAGAGAATCAGGCATGCGATGCTCAAAACCTTCCAGATTGACCAGCTTCAACGCATATTTTATTTTATCGTTGATGTAAGACTGTGTTTTGTTTTTGATTTTAAGACCAAAAGCAATATTTTCAGCAATATCAAGATGCGTAAAAAGTGCATATTTCTGAAAAACAGTATTCAGCATCCTTTTATTGGGAGCAAGTTCTGTAATATTTTGTCCGTCAAAAATAACATTTCCCTTGTCCGGTTTTTCAAAGCCGCCGAGAATACGAAGCGTTGTTGTTTTACCACAGCCGCTCGGCCCAAGAAGTGTTACAAAAGAGTTTTCGTGTATGGACAAATTCAGGTCATCCAGAATCATTTGTCCATCATAAGATTTGGAAATGTGCTCTAAAAGAATCAGATCCTTGCTCATAATTTATGGCTCCTTAGAAGGTATAATATAGGCGGATTAAAAACTGGGGGGACTGCTGACCCAAATGATGACAGCTCCGTTTTTTTCATTTGCTTTGATATAATGTTGTTTATCCGGTTTGAAATAAAAGGATTCACCTTTTTTGGCTCTGACAATGCGGCGGCCCAGAATAATCTGAATGCTTCCGGAAAGTACATAACCGAATTCTTCGCCTTCATGCGGATTGTCAGGATAGGTTGAACCTCCGGGTGCAAGAGTCAGACGGATCGGCTCGATAATATTTTTCTGCGCATTCGGGATAATCCATTCTATTTTGTTGTGAAGTTCTTCATCTTTTTTTTCAAAATAATCATTCTGATGAAAAACAATCTGGTCATCATTGGTTTCATCTGTAAAAAAAGATGACAGGTCTGTTCCCAGACATTGCAGAATATCCATCAGTGTTGCTATGGAAGGAGACGTATGATCGCGCTCGACCTGTGAAATAAATCCTTTGGTAAGCTCACAGCGGTCAGCCAGTTCTTCCTGTGTCAGGTTCTTCTGTATCCGAAGTTCCTTGATTCTGTGACCGATATCCATTTTATTATCCCCTTTTTTAATTGAAAAAAATGTCGGAAGTCATGCTATAAATAAACTAAAAGTTTAATAATGCTAAACTCAACGATGTATATTATACAATTCATACAGAGCATGTCAATCGTTATGAGACAGATTTGTAAAAAAATGCAGAAAATCATTTAACAAGCGTTTTTATTTATGCTAAACTCATAATGACAGGGATTCGCAGGAATAAAGGAATCATTTCAGGAGGCATAGATTTTCATGGCAAAAGAAAACAAAGAAGTAAACAGCAGTGATCGTTTTGTAGCCTATGTATCAAGCTATACAAATGGTACAGGGGATAAATATGGAATTCGTGTATATGATGTTGATACAAAGAACGGTCGTATGGTGGAAAAGGAAAAAGTCAAAATCACAAATTCCTCTTATATCGCGCAGTCACATGATTGCACACATCTGTATTCCATTACTGATTTTGGGGTAGAAGCGTACAGAATTGAACAAGACGGACTTCTTACAATGATAAACGAAGCATCCATTAATGGCATGAGAGGGTGTTACCTTTCCACTGACTATGAAGATAAGTTCCTGTTCTGCGCAGGCTACCATGATGGAAAAATTACAGTTTTGCGGTTAAATAAAGATGGAAGTATCGGTGAAATTACGGATGAAATATATCAGAAGGGTTTGGGATCAGCAGCAGGACGTAATCACAAACCACATGTGCAATGTGTGAAGATGACAAGGGATAATAAATTCCTGTGTGCTGCAGATCTTGGTATGGATCGCATCAATATATATTCTTTGAATCATGAAACAGGGAAATTACAATCGGTAGATATCATACATTGCGATCAGGAATCCGCACCAAGACATCTTAAATTCTCAGGCGATGGAAGATTCCTTTACGTTGTACACGAGCAAAAAAATACAGTGGAAGTTTATTCTTATAAAGAAGAAAATGATATACCGGAATTTGAAAAAATACAGACGATTCCAACATGTGAAACGGATGATACACAGGGAATTGCAACCAGTGCACTCAATTTTTCAGAAGATTTCAACTATCTGCTCAGTTCTTCCGTAGGAGAAAATGATGTGGATATTTATCGGGTTGATAAAGAAACGGGGCTTCTGAAAAAGATCCTGGGGTTGCCTGTTGCTGGTGAATATCCTAAGGATGCAGCTCTTTTTCCGGATAACAGACATCTGGTATCTCTGAATCATGAATCAAATGATATGACATTCTTTACAGTTAACATGGAAAAAGGAACACTGGTTATGAATGGGGCTGCAATCAAAGTTGATCAGCCGAACTGCATTGTGTTTCACAAAATCTGATAAATATATACTTTGATAAATCGAATGGATGCTATTATTCATTAATAAAATGTATGTTGTACAGAAAAATGTACTGAAAAATATCGACCTCCCATTGTGAATCTTTGGATCCGGCAATGGGAGGTCGATATTTTATAGAAAAGATTTCAGTATCATTGAAGGAAAAAGTCAGGATCTGTGATAAAAATCTGTCAGATAGGACGCACGCGCAGTCATATTTGACATCATGGCATCCAGAATTGTAATGGCGCACATACATTCTACCACAACGACAGCACGTGGGACGACAACAGGATCATGTCTGCCATGTATATTGACGCTGACAGGTTCGCCTGTCTGTGTTACTGTGTGCTGTGTTTGAGAAATAGAAGGGGTCGGTTTGATAAAACAGCGAAGGATAATATTGGATCCGTCACTGATTCCGCCCAAAATGCCGCCTGCATGATTAGATGTTTTAATGATATGATTGTTCTCAGAAGCAAATTCATCATTATCCTCTGATCCGAGATAGTTGGAAACGGCGCAGCCGTCACCTATTTCAACTGCTTTTACGGCTCCGATTCCCATTACGGCATTTGCAAGCATGGCATCCAGTTTACGAAATACCGGATCCCCGATACCTGCAGGTACACCGTGCATGACGCATTCAATTATCCCGCCGGCCGAATTTTCCTGCTGCCTGCACTCCGAAATATATTGTATGGCGCGCGCATTGGCATCTGCATCGGGCATTCCGGTAGCACTTTTCAGAATTTGATCTCGATCAAATTTTGCATGATCAATCTGAACCGGACCGATACTGTGGGTGTACGCACAGACATCAACTCCCATTTGTGCCAGCATTTTGGCACAGACTGCACCGGCAGCTACGCGGCCGATTGTTTCTCTTCCGGAAGATCTGCCGCCGCCTCTGTAATCACGAAAACCATACTTCATATCATAGGTATAATCCGCATGACCGGGTCTGTAGTATCCTGCAATATCGCGATAGTCATCTGAATGCTGTGAAGTGTTGCGCACAAGGACAGAAATGGGAGTACCGGTAGTACGCCCTTCAAAAACACCGGAAAGTATCTCGACAAGATCGGCTTCTTTTCTGGGAGTAGCAGCCTCTGACTGACCGGGTTTCCTGCGATCCAGGTATTTCTGGATATCGGATACACACAGATTCATTCCGGCTGGAAATCCGTCCAGAGTTGCCCCAAGCGCCGGACCATGAGATTCCCCCCATGTTGTAATGCTGAGATGATTACCATATGATGAACCGGCCATAAATTACTCCTTCTTTTTTGACATAGATTTTTCGCATTTTTGTGATACCGATACAGAGCCATGTTCGAAATTTGCTGTGCAAATTCCTCACTGTGGCGTATCCGCCACATGAATATATATATAAACGTGCTTTTGAATGCAAGCATTCCACGCACTTATATATATTTCGCATTTTTGTGATACCGATACAGAGCCATGCTCGAAATTTGCTGTGCAAATTCCTCGCTGTGGCGTATCCGCCACATGAATATATATATAAACGTGCTTTTGAATGCAAGCATTCCACGCACTTATATATATTTCGCATTTTTGTGATACCGATATAGAGCCATGCTCGAAATTTGCTGTGCAAATTCCTCACTGTGGCGTATCCGCCACATGAATATATATATAAACGTGCTTTTGAATGCAAGCATTCCACGCACTTATATATATTTCGCATTTTTGTGATACCGATACAGAGCCATGCTCGAAATTTGCTGTGCAAATTCCTCACTGTGGCGTATCCGCCACATGAATATATATATAAACGTGCTTTTGAATGCAAGCATTCCACGCACTTTTTTATATATATTCGCATGGCTCTGTATGAATTACATTATATGAAAGATTTTGAGAAAAGCAAATGATGAAAGTTATCATTATTTGAATAAATAGTTAAAAAAAGCTATAAAAACGCAAAATTATGTAATATAATGTAATTATGTTGTATCGACTATCCGCGGGGAAATATTCGATTATATGAGTAAACTTCATCAGACAAGACCACCTTTCAGAGAACGCGTTATTAAAAAGGTTGGTAAAGCCGTAAAAAAACATAAGAAGCTATACATCCCAGGTGTAATCGTAATTAGTTTTACGATTGTATTAGATGAGTGTGCGAAAATTTTTTATAAAAATCCCAAAAAGCTGCTCAGTATCGTCTGTGTATTGTTATGTTTTGTTTCCAGCAGCAGTTTTTCTTATCCCGTTTTGCCTTTAAATGCTATATTTGTTTCTACACAAAATGCTTCATCTGTTGCAATCAGTGCGGACCGGATGCCACAGGCATCTGAACCGTCTCAGATAGCAGAAGTGGATGCGGCAGTTGCTGTATCGTCTGATCTGTCAGAAGATGAAGATTATGATGAAGAGCAGGAAAGCGGAAAGGTAAGCGAACAGGATCAATATCATCTTACAGATATTCTGGGCTCCGAGAATTCAGATGCAATAACCGGACAGGACAGTGCGGCGACTGCAATTAGCGAGCAGGAGAACTTCAGTGCGGATGACTGGAAACTTATTCTGATCAACAAACAGCATCCGATTCCGGATGATTATGTATTCCCGATGAGTAATATTAAAGGTAATATGTATTGTGACAAAAGAATTCTGAGCAGCCTGCTTACAATGTTCAAGGCAGCACAGAGGGATGGCGTTAATCTGGTTATCTGCTCACCGTATAGAAGTGAAGTGCGTCAGGAAAAGCTTTTTACCCGTAAAATTGCCACTTATATGAATGACGGAATGGCATACATGGATGCTTATACAAAAGCAGCGCAGGCAGTAACGATTCCCGGATCAAGTGAGCATCAGGTCGGACTTGCAATTGATATCATATCGGACGATTATTCCTATCTGGATGATGGATTCGGCAAGACAAAGGCAGGAGAATGGCTTTCGGAGAACAGCAGTAAATTTGGATTTATTCTGCGTTATCCTGCGGGCAAAGAGAATATTACGGGGATCGAATATGAACCCTGGCATTTCCGGTACGTAGGGCCGGATGCCGCAGATGTGATAGCAAAGCATAAGATCACACTGGAAGAGTTCTGGATGGAATATATATACAACTGAAAATAGGAAAACATGGAGTGTTTATGTATCATTTATTAAAAACAGAAGACCGCGCCAAGCGCGGAGAACTGGTGACTGTTCATGGAACGATCCAGACACCGGTATTTATGAACGTTGCGACTGTTGCAGCGATTAAAGGCGGTTTATCAACAGAAGATTTAGAAACAATCGGGACGCAGGTAGTGCTTGCCAATACTTATCATCTGCACCTTAGACCCGGTGATGACGTGATATACAGGATGGGCGGATTGCACAGATTTATGTCATGCAATAAGCCCATTCTTACTGATTCCGGAGGGTTTCAGGTTTTTTCACTTGCAAAGATGAGGAAAATACATGAGGAAGGTGTTTATTTCCATTCACACATTGACGGACACCCCTTATTCATGGGACCGGAAGAAAGTATGCGGATTCAGTCTCATATCGGATCTACGATTGCCATGGCTTTTGATGAATGTCCTTCCAGCAGAGCGGATCATGAATATGTACAGCAGTCTGTTGACAGAACAACAAGATGGCTTGCAAGATGTCAGGCAGAAATGAAACGTCTGAATAATCTGGACGGTACAGTCAATCCGAACCAGATGCTTTTTGGAATCAATCAGGGAGCAATTTTTGATGATATTCGTATTGAACATGCAAAACGGATTTCAGAAATGGAACTGGATGGTTATGCAGTCGGAGGACTGGCAGTCGGAGAAACGCATGAGCAGATGTATCATGTACTGGAAACAGTAGTACCATATCTGCCGCAGAATAAACCTACTTATCTGATGGGAGTCGGAACACCTGGGAATATTCTGGAAGGCGTAGAACGCGGGATCGATTTCTTTGATTGTGTATACCCGAGCAGAAACGGGAGGCACGGGCATCTGTATACCAACAAGGGCAAAATCAATCTGATGAATGCGCGATATGAACTGGATGAAAGACCGATTGAAGAAGGCTGCCAGTGTCCTGTCTGCCGCAGATACAGCAGAGCGTATATCAGACATCTCCTGAAAGCGGGAGAGATGCTCGGTATGCGTTTGTGTGTCATGCACAATCTGTATTTTTATAATACCATGATGGCAGAAATCCGTAAATCTCTTGATGATGGAGAATTTGCGGCATATAAGAAACGCAAACTTGCAGGAATGATGGAAGAGGAAGAAGAGAACAGCATGCGGTATGATATTGCCAAAAACTGGCGCAAAGGCTGAGAACAGAAATAATTCTTGTTTTTATCAGAATAATTGTGTATCATTGTAAAAGTAATTAATACATCGTGTTTATTTGGAGGCATTGCAAATGGGTATTCTTTTGACATCGACAGGAACTTCCGCGACCAGCTCAGGTATTTTCTGGGTAATCTATATTGTCGCAATTTTCGGATTTATTTATTTCTTTTTTATGCGTCCGCAGAAAAAAGAACAGAAGCAGAAGGCAGCACTTTTATCTTCGCTTGCTGTTGGAGACAGCGTCAGAACAACCGGAGGTTTTATCGGAACCGTCATTGATATTAATGATGATATGGTAATCGTAGAGTTCGGTAATAACAGAAATTGCCGTATTCCTATGGTAAGAGAGGCAATCGTTGAGATCGAGAAGCCTGAGGATGCCGTTAAGCCGGTAGAAACAAAGGCTGACAACAAAAAGGATAAAGAAAAGAAGACGAAATAAATCCTTTTAACAGGGATGATTTGAAACCGGGTGCCAGTTCTCTGTCACCCGGTTTTTTTACATAAAAACTCCGAAAAAGCTATTTTTATATCGGCCTACATTAATTATGCACCTTGTTTTTTTGCATAAAGTAATATAATATGTAGTGAAGTTTTATGCTGTGACGTATCAGAGCAAGCTTGATATTACTGCAGCAGTGAACCAGGAGGAGCGGAAATGAAGTTAAATATTACCTGTATTCCGGGAGATGGAATTGGACCTGAAATTGTTACGGAAGCAAAAAAAGTATTAAATCAGGCAGCAAAAATTTATGGTCATGAAATGATCTATACAGATATTCTGATGGGAGGTGCCTCTATTGATAAATACGGGATACCTCTTACAGATGAAGCAATTATAACTGCAAAATCAGCAGATGCTGTTTTGATGGGGTCAATTGGAGGAAATACTGCAACATCACCCTGGTATAAACTTGCACCCGAGTGCAGACCGGAGGCTGGGCTGCTGAAGATTCGGAAAGAACTGAATCTGTTCGCTAATCTCAGACCTGCGTATCTTTATCCGGAACTGAAGGAAGCCTGCCCGCTGAAAGAGTCAACGGGTGACAAAGGGTTTGATCTTCTGATCATGCGCGAGCTGACAGGTGGTTTATATTTTGGAAAACGCCATACAGAAGTAATTGACGGACAGAGAGTTGCAACAGATACACTTGTATATTCAGAATCGGAGATCAGGCGAATTGCCATTCGCGCTTTTGATGTCGCGATGAAGAGACGTAAGAAGGTAACCAGTGTAGACAAGGCCAATGTACTGGATTCCTCAAGATTATGGAGAAGCGTTGTGGAAGATGTTGCAGCTGATTATCCTGAAGTTGAATTATCGCATATGCTGGTTGATAATTGTGCAATGCAGCTGGTACATGATCCGGCGCAGTTCGATGTGATTCTGACGGAAAATATGTTTGGAGATATTCTTTCGGATGAGGCCAGTATGATCACAGGGTCAATTGGTATGCTTTCAAGTGCATCACTGAATGATACAAGTTTTGGTCTGTATGAGCCGAGCCATGGATCCGCGCCTGATATTGCCGGCAAAGATATTGCAAATCCGATTGCAACTGTTTTGTCAGCTGCGATGATGCTTCGGTATTCTTTTAATCTTGACAGGGAAGCTGATGCTGTAGAAAATGCTGTCAGAAAAGTGCTGCAGGAAGGCTACAGAACTTCAGATTTGATATTGAAGGGAGACATTTCCACAAAAGCCTGTGGTTGTTGTAAAATGGGAGATTTGATCGCGGAGAGAGTATTCTGACGATCTATGGGGGATCATGAAAATAAATCAGACAGAATCTGTTTCGGGGAAAAAAGAAGAATCGGAATTCAGATTTGAAGCATGGGAAAGACTGATACAAAGTCCGGAGAATATGGCTGCTGCAATTTTTATTCTGGCTATGGCAGTATATTATCTGTGGCGCATGCTGTTCCTTACGCCGTGGTATGATGAATTGTATACCTATTACTATTTTATCAGTCGTGGTCCGCTGTATGCAGCAATACACTGGCCTTTGCCAAATAATCATGTCGGCTACTCTGTTCTCTCATCTGTTCTGAACCTGACTGGAAATTCATATATCGGGTTACGGGGCATATCCTGGCTTTGTGCAGTATCGAATCTGATCATTTTATATAAAATCAGTCAGTTCTTTTTTAATGACTGGCTGCCTTTATGTACGATAGTGATATACAGTTCCCTGCAGATGGTAAATGTTTTGTCTGTTCAGGGAAGAGGATATACGCTTTCTACGTTATGTTTTCTGCTTACAATGAAGGTACTTTCAGATCTCAGCAGGATTGGGTACAAACAGATTTCACGTTATGTTTTTCTGATTATACTTTTGACGTTGGGCCTTTATACAGTACCCAGCAGTGTATATTGGGTAGTACCTCTGTGTTTTGCCACGATACTGTATCTGATCATTAATGGATATAGAATCAGGAAAGTAAGTGGGGGGACTGGGAAAAAACAAGTATCTTAGACAAATGATTCGCATTCTGACAGCGGGGGTGATTGCAGCATTTGTAACCACTTTTTTGTATCTTGTAATATGGCTGGCAGTCGGTTCAAATCTGATCATGAAAGATGAAAACAGCAGTATGTATGGGCTTGGACATGTGGATATTATTCTTCGCGCTCCCTTATCGGTAGCACACCGGGGTCTGCAATATATGCTGTCATCTCCTTATATTCAGAGTGTTCCGCAAAAAGGTTTTTTACCGGCGTTTGGGAACTGGGTCATCAGTCTGAATGAACAGTTTCTTCCCGGTGGTGGAATTATTCTTCTGCTGATACTGATAGCTGCTATATCGATTACCATCAGTGGTTGTGTATTCCACTTTGAAGAAAGCCATACCTGTTTCAGACTGCTGATCAGCTGTACTGCTCTTTTTATGCCGCTGATGCTTCTGGTACAAAGAAAGCTTCCCTATTACAGAGTGTTTTCCTATTATGGTATTATTGTTGCTTTATCCATCAGTATTCTGATTCAATATATTATTCTAATCCTGCGAAGGTTGTATGAACGCATGGTAAGGAACAGAACGAACCGCAAAAACAGTATTATTTCCCGCAAGTGGCATGTCATTCTGCCGGTTGTTTTTGCATTTGCAGTTATGTTGATACAAACCTTTAATCCGATGTATTTTGCACAACTCGGTGAAAGAGAGAATCTGGCATATCAGGCGTTACTGATGGCCAATCTTTCACAGCGTGCCAATCCGTGTGTGTGTGATACAGATCAGCAATATCTGATGAAATTTGGCTGGGATATGAATTGTGATAATACGCAGATTGAAAATTCAGACTGTGTGATTCTGGATCGGAATATGTTGAAAAAGGGCTATAATGGAGAAGATGTCTGGAAATTCTATCAGACCTATGAAACAATTCCATGGGATTATATTAATACAATGCATATCATATATGAAAACAAGGATTTCGTTCTATATGTAAAATAAATACAGCAAAGGAGATAACAACTATGAACAGTGATCGTGTCATGAGAGGTATCCAGCAGGCTCCGCACAGAAGTCTGTTTAACGCACTTGGGTTTACGGAAGAGGAACGGAGAAAACCGCTGATTGGTATTGTAAGTTCACAAAGTGAGATCATTCCGGGACATATGGAACTGGATCGGATTGCAGAAGCGGTGAAGCTTGGAATTGCAGAAGCCGGTGGTATGCCTGTTGTTGTTCCTGCCATTGCGGTGTGTGACGGCATTGCCATGGGACATGTCGGAATGAAATATTCGCTTGTTACCAGAGATCTGATTGCAGACAGTACAGAATGTCTTGCGCTTGCGCATGCTTTTGATGGCATGGTTATGATTCCGAACTGTGATAAGAATGTTCCGGGACTTCTGATGGCTGCAGCAAGAGTGAACATACCTACTGTATTTGTTTCAGGGGGGCCTATGATGGCAGGACGCGTGGATGGCAAAAAGAGAAGTCTGTCCAGCATGTTTGAAGCAGTCGGGAGTGTCGCGGCTGGTACAATGACACAGGAAAAGCTTGCAGAATATGAAGAGAAGGTATGTCCGACCTGCGGATCCTGTTCTGGAATGTATACGGCTAATTCCATGAACTGTCTGACAGAAGCGATCGGTATGGGACTGCGCGGCAACGGAACGATTCCGGCTGTTTATTCAGCACGAATCCGGTTGGCCAAAAAAGCAGGATACCAGATCATGGAACTGATCGAAAAGGATATCCGGCCAAAAGATATTATGACCAGAGATGCCTTTATGAATGCACTGGCAATTGATATGGCACTTGGCTGTTCCACCAATACGATGCTTCATTTACCTGCAATTGCGCATGAAGCAGGTGTTGAGATCAACATGGAAATGGCAAATGAAATCTCTGACCGTACACCGAATCTGTGTCATCTTGCACCGGCAGGACATACCTATATGGAGGATTTGAACGAGGCAGGTGGCGTTTATGCGGTAATGAAAGAATTGGATAAGAAAAAGCTGATCAAAACTGATCTGATGACCTGTACCGGGAAGACAGTTGCTGAAAATCTCGAAGGAGTGGTTAATATGGATCCGGAGGTAATCAGGCCAATTGATAATCCTTACATGCCCAATGGCGGAATCGCTGTTCTGAAGGGAAATCTTGCACCGGATACGGGAATTGTAAAACGTTCAGCAGTTGCCCCGGAGATGATGGTACATGAAGGTCCTGCAAGAGTATTTGACTGTGAAGAAGATGCAATTGCAGCAATTCTTGGCGGCAAAATTGTTGCGGGTGATGTTGTAGTAATTCGCTATGAGGGACCCAAAGGGGGACCGGGTATGCGTGAGATGCTGAATCCGACATCTGCAATTGCAGGAATGGGACTGGGTTCGAGCGTTGCACTGATTACAGATGGAAGATTTTCCGGTGCCAGCCGTGGCGCATCCATCGGACATGTATCGCCGGAAGCAGCAGTTGGCGGACCAATTGCACTTGTACAGGAGGGTGATATCATACGGGTAGATATTCCGGGGAATGCACTGGATATGAAAGTATCTGATACGGAAATTGCTAGACGCCGGGCAGAATGGAAACCAAGACAGCCTAAAATTACGACCGGATATCTTTCCAGATATGTTCAAATGGTAACCAGCGGTAATCGCGGCGCAATACTGGAAGTTCCCAAAGCAGATTAAGGATAGGAGAAAAGAGGTTAGCAATGAGGTTAACTGGAGCACAGATCGTACTGGAATGTCTGAAAGAACAGGGAGTTGACACGATTTTTGGCTATCCGGGCGGAACAATACTGAATGTATATGATGAAATCTATAAGCATGCGGATGAATTTACACATATTCTGACTTCTCATGAACAGGGAGCGGCACATGCGGCAGATGGCTATGCAAGAGCAACGGGTAAAGTCGGTGTCTGCATGGCAACAAGTGGTCCCGGGTCCACAAATCTGGTAACCGGAATTGCTACCGCATATATGGATTCGGTTCCGATTGTTGCGATTACGTGTAATGTCAACTTGCCCCTTCTTGGCAAGGACTCTTTTCAGGAAGTCGATATAGCAGGAATAACCATGCCCATTACCAAGCATGGTTATATTGTTAAAAATGTAGATATTCTGGCAGATACACTGCGCAAAGCATTTGCAATTGCCAAAACAGGAAGACCGGGACCGGTACTCGTTGATATTACGAAGGATGTTACGGCACAGAGCTGTGAATATGAGCCGGTTCAGATTTCTGATCCCAAACCGGAAAAAAATTACACACAGGAGGATATTGCGTGTGCGGTTAACATGATTAAGGCGGCAAAAAAGCCGTTTATTTATGTTGGCGGAGGAGCAACCATTTCAGGCGCTTCTGAGGAACTGGAAAAATTTGCACAGATCATAGAGTCTCCTGTTTGTGATACGCTGATGGGAAAAGGTGCATTTGACGGACATCATCCGTTATATACGGGAATGATCGGTATGCATGGTACAAAAGCATCCAATTATGGTGTAAGTGAATGCGACCTTCTGATTGCACTTGGAGCAAGGTTTTCGGATCGAGTAGTTGGAAATGCCAGGGCATTTGCAAAGAATGCAAAAGTATTGCAGTTTGATATTGATGCTGCAGAAATCAATAAGAATATTCATACGGATGGTTCTGTAGTAGGTGATCTGAAGCAGATTCTGACAGATGTAAATGCACAGCTGACGAAGCAGGATCATACAGAATGGCTGGCAGAGATCGATGCATTCAAAGAAAAGTTCCCGCTTAATTATGATCAGAGCAAGCTGACCTGTCCCTATATCATGGAAGAACTGGATCGTGTGACAGGCGGAAGTGCAATTGTTTCTACGGACGTCGGACAGCATCAGATGTGGGCTGCGCAATATTACAAATACAGAGAACCCAGAACATTTCTGACATCCGGAGGACTTGGGACAATGGGATACGGACTTGGAGCATGTATTGGTGCAAAAGTCGGAAAACCGGATAAGATCTGTGTTAATATTGCAGGAGACGGATGCTTCCGGATGAATATGAACGAACTTGCAACAGCCAGCAGATATCATCTGCCCATCATTGAGATTATTATAGACAATCATGTTCTTGGTATGGTAAGGCAGTGGCAGACACTTTTCTATGGAAAACGCTATTCACAGACAGTTTTCAATGATAATATAGATTATTGTAAGGTTGCGGAAGGACTCGGCTGTACTGCAGTCAGAATAACCCGAAGAGAAGAAGTAGGGCCTGCAATTGAAAAAGCAATTGCAGAAAACAAACCGGTTGTATTGGACTGTATGATTGAAGCAGACGATAAGGTGTTTCCGATGGTTCCTGCCGGAGCACCGATCAGTGAGGCATTTGATGCAAAGGATCTTGCTGCGAAAAAGGATTAAGGATTATTATCATGAGAGCTACTGCCGGTAAATGGCTGGGTACCATATTGATGATTGTTCTGCTGATACTGGTGACAGGTTATCTGACGTTGTCACTGTATTACATGAATCGTTTTCCATATGGCACCTGGATCAATCAGATTTACTGTACCGGAAAGAGCGTGGAGCAGGTTGGCGACATACTCTCACAGCAGAACGAATATAAAGGGATTACCGTGACAGATAAAAAAGGTGATACCTTTATTATTCGTGCGTCTGATATCGGACTCCGGGCAGATTATATGACAACGCTTCAGAAAGACATGGATATGCAGAATCCGTTTGCCTGGGGGATTCATCTGATGAAAGGCAGTTACAGAAATATCACTGCTGACTATTTTTTTGATACGGATCAATTGAATCGTATAATCAGTAAGTGGCCTCTCTGGGATAAATCTGATTCGGACAGGACTGTCACTATTGTTTCTACGCAGAACGGATATCAGTTACAGAATCAGATGACGGATATTCCTGTAAAAAGCAGTATTATGGAGGCTGTCCGAAATGCAATTGCATCCGGTAAAAAGGAATTGAATCTTGCAGACATTGCAGGGTGTTATCAGGACCAGAAACTGACAGAAAGCATGCAATCTGTTTGCAATACCTATAGTAAAATTGCAAAACTGCAGAGCTTTAATATGACCTATCTGTTTGGAACACAGAAAAAGGATATTGATGCAGCTGCCATATCGGGATGGTTTGTAACACAGCCAGAACTGGAAAAAGTGCGTAAGGAAAAAAAACAGAAGAGCAATCCCGGAAGCAGTCTCTTTATTGCAGCGGGAAAAGAAATACCGTTTCCCGAAGATTACAGGATTGAAAACGGCTTTGTAACAGATGCACAGGGGCAACTTCTGATCAGTGAAGCTGCCATGTATTCTTTTCTGCAGGAAATGTTCGGGCAATATGATACAATAGGAAGCACCAGACAGTTTCAGGCTACAAGCGGGAGAAACATAACGGTTGCGGGCGGAACCTACGGGAATGAGATCGATCTGGCGGAAGAATATTCCTATCTGAAAAATGCATTCATGAGCGGAAAGAGCGGACAGCGGATTCCCCAGTATATTGCACATGCATTGGAGCAGGGAACAGATGATATCGGCGGAACTTATATTGAAGTGGATATGAAGGATCAAAAATTATATTATTATGAAAACAGAAAGCTTCTGGTCACGATGCCTGTCGTGACCGGAAGCGTCAAAATGCACAGGCAGACACCGGAAGGTGTATATTATGTATACAGTAAGAAAAGAGACAAAGTTCTGAGAGGGCAGGGCTATGCCTCTTTTGTGCACTACTGGATGGCAGTGTATAAGGGAGTCGGAATTCATGATGCATCCTGGAGAGATGAATTCGGAGGAGAAATATACGAAACCGGAGGTTCTCATGGGTGCATCAATGGACCGGGTGAACAAATCAGCAAACTTTACGGAATGGTTAAAACGGGGACACCGGTCATTCTGTTTGACTGAGAGAGTCGAAAAAAGAAAAACGGATGGTAGAACTGACAATGGGGATAAGCTTAGATGCATACAGTAAAATTCCGGTAATCATACCGGCTTATCAACCGGATGAGGAAATGATCGGAGTGATACGCGAACTGCGGCAGAATGGAGTCAGCAATATTATTGTTGTGGATGATGGGAGCGGAGCAGCATATACAGAGTTTTTTCAGCGGGCAAAAGAAGAATATGGCTGCAGCCTGATTCATCATGCAGAGAATCTTGGAAAAGGAAGAGCGCTCAAAAGTGCTTTTAATATGATTCTCGATAGTGAGGACGAAATACTGGGATGTGTGACAATGGATTGCAGAGGGAGCTTTTTTTGCTCTGATATTCTTAAAGTAATGGATGAACTGGCAGCACATCCTACAGATCTGATCATGGGTAAGCGCATTCTTGATGTGAGCCGGATGACAAAAAAATCAAGGGCTGGTAATAAAGTCTTACAGCTTTCCTTTCATTACCTGGTTGGAATTCTGGTGACGGATGTACAGTCAGGATTACGGGGGATTCCGCTTTCCTATATGAGAAAGCTGATGAATGTAAAAGGGGAACGATATGAATTTGATACGAATATGCTGATCAATTGTAAGAAATGCTCTGTTATTGTTCGTGAAGTTCCGCTCGAAACCGTATATTCTGCCAGAAGGAATCAGGAACAATATCGTGCCATTCGGGATAATTTATCGATCTACCTGACGTTTGCAACTTATATTTTCACATCCATGTTTGCAAGTATTGTGGATCTCATTCTCTTCATGATTTTTTGCGATATGCTTGGCAGATTCCATGTCCTTTCCGGTACACAGATGTATGTTGTAATTGCAACTGCAATGGCGCGCTGCGTTTCTGCTACTGTAAATTACAGATTGAATTACCGGATTGTATTTAGAACAAAAAGTGCGCAGACAAGCACTTTTGCAAAATGGGTTATTTTGTGTATTGTACAGATGGCAATGAGTGCGACGGCAGTATCTGTTTTGCATGGTCTGATCGGCGGACCGGAGATCCTGTTCAAAATTCCGGTTGATTTCTGTTTATTCTTTTTCAGTTATTATTTTTCACGGGAATTTGTATATCAATAGCTTGAATGTTTCCGTATTATCGGAAATAGTAATGAATGCAGTACTTCATACAAAAATCAGGACAACTCCGGTATTTATGGAGTTGTCTTTTTTTGTGATTAAAAGACTACATATATTTATAGACAGAAAGACTGTGGATTTTTGAAAAAATGCAGGCGTTTACATTTATATTATAAAAAACAGCTGAAAATGTTCTTGAGACATATGATAATAAATTTTGTCGATTACATAATGAAGTTATAATGAAAAATAAAGAGAGATAAATATATATAGGATAGTGTCAAGATTTTTTCGCAAAAACAATTTTAGATAAATATAGATAAAGAAATATTCATATATAAAGGTATATATAAAGAAATAAATATCTAAAGAAATAAATATCTAAAGAGATAAACATATAAAGATAAAAATAAAGACAAATCTATTAAAATGTATGATAAAAATAGTTATTAGTAAAAAGAAAATGAATAAAAAACAATGAAAAAATCAAACAGAAATCGAATAATATATCTTTAAAATCATAAAATACATTTTTTATCAGAGCAAAAAACCAGTAATTGCATATTAAAATTAAAAAAAATAGAATGCATATAAAATTAATAATGTATTTATAAAATCAATATTTACTGTAATAAATTCAAACATAGAGTATAAATATACATACAACAAAAATAAAAAGCGCAAAAAGTAAAAATATGAATTTGAAATAATTTGAAAATAAATAATTAAATAACAAATATTATGAAAAGACATATTGACAAAAAATATAATGAGAATAAAATGAAAATATAATCAAAACAATACAACACCATAATACAGACAAAGGTGTCAGGTGACGGAGGAAAAGAAAAATGTCCAGAGTATATAATTTTTCAGCTGGTCCGGCGGTATTACCGGAAGAGGTATTAAAGCAGGCGGCAAGTGAAATGCTTGATTATCAGGGATGCGGGATGTCAATCAATGAGATGAGTCATCGTTCCAAGACCTTTGATGGTGTGATTCAGACAGCAGAGCAGGATCTTCGTGAGCTGATGAATATTCCGGATAATTATAAGGTCCTTTTCCTGCAGGGCGGTGCAAGCCAGCAGTTTGCAGCAATTCCGATGAACCTGATGAAGAATAAAAAAGCCGCATATATTATTACAGGACAGTGGGCAAAAAAGGCATATCAGGAAGCACAGAAATACGGAGAAGCAGTTGCGGGTAGCATCCAGTGCAGATAAGACATTCTCTTACATACCGGACTGTTCAGATCTGGATATTCCGGAAGATGCAGATTATGTATATATTTGCGAGAACAATACAATTTATGGAACTAAATTTCATACACTTCCCAATACCAAGGGACATGATCTGGTTGCAGATGTTTCTTCCTGCTTTTTGTCAGAACCGGTAGATGTTTCCAAATATGGCATTATCTATGGCGGCGTACAGAAGAATGTCGGACCGGCAGGTATGGTGATCAGCATCATTCGTGAAGATCTGATTCGAGATGATGTTATGCCATTTTGCCCTACCATGCTGAAGTTTAAGACACAGGCAGATAATGGATCTCTGTATAATACACCGAATTGCTGGAGTATTTATATGTGCGGACTCGTATTTAAATGGCTCAAGGCACAGGGCGGTCTTACAGAAATGAAGAAGCGTAATGAGGAAAAGGCAGCCATTTTATATGACTATCTGGATCAGAGCGCAATGTTCCATGGAACCGTTCGGAAAGAGGATCGTTCGCTGATGAATGTGCCGTTTATAACAGACAGTGAAGAGCTCAATGCCAGGTTTATTGCAGAAGCAACAAAAGCCGGGTTTGTAAGTCTGAAAGGACACAGAACGGTTGGCGGAATGAGAGCGAGCATCTATAATGCGATGCCAAAGGAAGGCATTCAGAAACTTGTAGACTTTATGGCTGATTTTGAAAAAAACAACAGGTAAATTTTTATCGACAGTGAAAAAGGAGAACAAGATGTATCAGTATAAATGTTTGAATCCAATTGCGAAGATCGGTCTGAATAATTTCTCGGATCAGTTCGAGGCGGTTGATAATGTAGATGATGCACACGGCATTCTTGTCAGAAGCGCACAGATGCTGGAAATGGAATTTTCTGATAAGCTCTTATGTATTGCACGCGCTGGAGCCGGTGTAAACAACATTCCACTGGAAAAATGTGCAGAAAAGGGAATTGTTGTATTTAATACACCGGGTGCAAATGCAAATGGCGTTAAGGAAATGGTTATAGCAGCGATGCTTCTGGCATCCAGAGATATCATCGGCGGTGTGGAATGGGTTAAATCCAATGCAGGTGATCCGGAAATTGCGAAACTGACAGAAAAAGCCAAGAAAAAGTTTGCAGGAACCGAGATCATGGGTAAGAAACTCGGAATCATAGGTCTTGGTGCAATCGGTGTACGTGTTGCCAATGCAGCCAAAAATCTCGGGATGGATGTATATGGATATGATCCATATCTGTCTGTTGATGCAGCATGGAGTTTGTCCAGTGATGTCAAACATGTTACCAATGTGGATGATATTTATTCCAAATGCGACATCATTACCGTCCATGTTCCGGCACTGGATGCGACCAAAGGAATGATCAATGCAGCGGCAATTGCGAAGATGAAAAAAGGTGTGATCCTTCTGAATCTCGCAAGAGATATTCTGGCAAACGAAGCAGATGTCCTTTCCGGAATCAATTCCGGAAAAATCTGCAGATATGTAACAGATTTCCCGAACAGTACGATTGCAGGACATGACGGTTGTATTGTGATACCGCACCTGGGAGCATCTACCGAAGAGTCAGAAGATAACTGTGCAGTCAAAGCGGTTATCGAGATGATGAACTATCTGGAAAATGGTAATATCAATAACAGTGTAAATTATCCGAATTGTGACATGGGGATTTGTGTCAAACCCAGAATTGCTATTTTTCATAAAAATATTGCCAATATGATCAGTCAGTTTACCAATCGGATTGGTTCCGCAGGTTATAATATTTCGGATATGACCAATAAGTCAAAAGGTGACCTTGCCTATACAATGATCGATTGTGAGACAGAAATTACGGATGATTTAATCAAAAGTCTTTCTGAAATTGATGGTGTATATCGTGTCAGAGTTGTAAAGAAATCGATTTAAAAAATTTAAACGGGGCAGCCACTTGCGGTGGCTGCTTTTTACTGCTTTACGTTGAATACAGGTAATCAGCCTAACAGGCTGAAAAAGGAGCGAAATGGCGAAAATCAGGCCCTTTGAAGCAATCAGACCACGCGCTGAACTGGTAGAACATGTTGCTGCACTGCCGTACGATGTATACGATACTGCAGAAGCCAGAATACAGACACAAAAGGAACCGCTTTCTTTCTTGGCAATAGATCGTCCGGAGACACAGTTTGAACCGGATTGTGACATGTATGCTGATCGAATATATACAAAGGCGCATGATCTTTTATGGGAACAGATCCGGCAGGGGATTTTGTACGGGATCAGTCGAAATGTTATTATATCTATGAACAATCCATAACGAACGCGCACAGACCGGAATTGTCGGATGTGCAGCAATAGATGATTATATAAGCGGTGTGATCAAAAAGCATGAAAATACCAGACAGGAAAAGGAACAGGACAGAATCCGGCATGTGGATGCCTGTAATGCCCAGACAGGGCCGATATTTCTGTGTTACAGGGACAGGCAGGAAATTGATGCATGCGTGGAACGGATAAAAAGACACAGGAACCAATATACAACTTTACGTCTGTTGATCAGGTGCATAACCGTGTATGGAAGGTATCGGCGGAACAGGATATTCTTTTTCTGCTGAATGCATTTGAACAGATCGGGGAAATATATATTGCAGATGGCCATCACAGATGCGCTTCTGCAGTTAAGGTCGGACTGAAAAGAAGACAGGAAGATCCGATGCCGACAGGGAATAAAGAATATGACTTTTTCCTCTCTGTATTGTTTCCGGATAACCAGCTGATGATCATGGATTATAATCGTGTTGTCAGAGATCTTAACGGAATGGATGCGGAAGCTTTTCTGCAGAAGATCAGCGGGAATTTTCAAATCAGCAAACCGCAGGCAAATGTAATAGTGCCGGCAGCGAAAGGGCAGTTCGGATTGTATCTGGAAAATAAATGGTATCTGTTGGAAGCAGCAAAGGATATTTGTTCTGCAGATGTGGTTGAAGGACTGGATGTGTCAATATTGCAAAGATACATTCTGGAACCTGTTCTTGGCATTAAAGATCCGCGAACGGATAAACGCATAGACTTTGTAGGAGGAATCAGAGGGACGGAAGAACTTGAACGCAGATGTCATGACGATATGAGAATTGCCTTTACAATGTATCCGACTTCCATACAGGAGCTATTTCGCGTAGCGGACGCAGACAGGCTGATGCCGCCTAAATCAACGTGGTTTGAACCGAAACTTCTCAGCGGTTTATTTATTCACGATATTATGAATTAATGGTACAATTGGATTCAGATGGATGACCATCTGAATCTATTTTTTCATTGAACCAATATTGCAATTTCAGAGAAGGAGATCAAAGGTGAATAATAAACTCTATAAACTGATGAACTGGCCTGAAATAGAAGAAATCATTTATTCGGACGGAGACAATCCGCACAGGATCCTTGGTGCGCATAAGGTGGGAAATTCACTTCTGATCCAGACCTTTCAGCCGGATGCGAAGAATGTCACAGTGGTAACAGAGGAAAATGGTAAGAAATATGAAATGGAACTTGCAGATGAAGCAGGATTTTATGCGGCGCTGGTTCCGGTTAAGGAAGGAACGCGTTATCATTATGAAATAACGAATGAACGGGGAGAGAATACCGATTTATATGACCCGTACTTTTTTGAACCTTTGTTGGACAGGGAGGACTGCATTAAATTTAACAGTGGCATACATTACCACATTGATAACAGGTTGGGCGCCCATCCAATGAAAAGAGACGGGATACGCGGTGTGAATTTTGCAGTCTGGGCACCGGAAGCCTCCAGAGTGAGTGTAATCGGTAACTTTAATAACTGGGATGGACGAATTCATCAGATGCGCAGGCTGGAACCGACAGGGATATTTGAAATATTTGTTCCTGAAGTAAATGTCGGAGATGAATATCAGTTTGAAATTCGGATTAAGAGCGGATTGATATACAGAAGACCTGACCCATATATGCTACGCTGTAAGGATATGTCAGGAGAAATATCCATTGTCAGTGAGATCGGAATAATCTCATGGGAGGATGATGACTGGATTACAGCCAGGAAGAAATATAATAAACAGGAATCGCCGCTTTCCATCTGCGAGATGGCACTGGACCGTATTGCAGAGGAGTGTGCGCTCGCAGGAGAAAGTACCAACTATCGTAATCTTGCTCAGTATGTATGCAGACATATGAAAGCCTGTGGGTTTAATGCGTTGGAACTGCTTCCCGTTATGGAACATACAGAACAGCATAGATATGATGTGACGGGGTATTTTGCGCTCAAATCCGCGTATGGTACCGCACAGGATTTTATGGCTTTTGTGAACGAGATGCACAAAGACGGAATTCGTGTGATTTTGGATTTTCCTGTGACTTTTTTCCAGAAAACAGAAACCGGACTGGCATGTTATGACGGAAGCTGTCTCTATGAATACACAGATCCTGCCAAAGCCATGCAGCCTGGAACGGACCGTCTGATTTTTGATTATGGTCGGAAACAGGTAACAAATTATTTATTGTCCTGTGCACTTTTCTGGATAGAGAATTTTCATATTGACGGTCTTCGACTGACTGATATTTCGAAAGCACTTTATCTTGATTATGACAGAAAGCCCGGCGAGTGGACTCCTAATATTATGGTGGAAATGAGAATCTGGAAGCAGTTGATTTTGTCAAGCATCTGGTTTCCATGGTCAACAAAGTGGATCCCGGACTTCTGATGATCACAAAGGAAACAGCCTGCTGGCCGCAGCTGACAGACAGTCAGGAGAATGGCGGACTGGGATTTGACTACAAATGGAATAATGGATGGACACATGATTATCTGGGATATATACAAAATGACCCGATCTATCGTTCGGCACACCATAATGAATTGACGTTCAGTATCATTTACTGTTATACCGAACGATTCATTCTGACTTTTTCACATGAAGATATCGGCGGATACAGCGCACTCAAATCCATGATGCCGGGGAATGAAGAACAGCGTCAGGCAGGTGTACGCATGTCCTTTGCATATCTGATGACGCATCCGGGCAAAAAATGATTTATCATGGGAAAGAGAATCTGCCGGAAAAAGAAAATCTGCAGATGCAGCACTTTATCAGTGATCTGAACAGAATGTATTTCGAACATCCTGCATTGTATGAATATGATCATTCAGAGGAAGGCTTTGAATGGATCAACTGCATGGCGGCAGAACTCTGTATGCTTTCCTTCATCCGAAGAGGCAAACAGGATGATGACGTTTTGCTGGTTGTCATGAATATGGCGGGGATTGACAGAGAATTTACCATCGGCGTTCCAAGTGACGGAAGGTATCAGGAAATACTTTGTACGGATGATGCTTCCTATGGCGGAAGCGGGATGGTTAACGATAGGAAAATTGAACCGGTCAGAAAAGAATGTGACGGAAGACAGTATTCCATCAACATCCACATGGCTCCGCTTTCACTCAGCGTCTTTTCCTTTACGACATTTACGGAGCAGGAGAAACAGATCAGACGCATCAGAGAAGAAGCACAAATGCAGATGGAACAGGAACGGGAGACCAGAAAACAGGTACTGATCACCCGGAAACAGCAGGAGGAAGAGAAACTTCTGAATGCACTGAAAAAGAAATATGAAGAGGAACTTGCGCAGCAGGAAAAGGCAATTCAGGATAAATATGTAAAGATCGAAGAGGAACAGATCTACAGTATTGTCACTGAAATGCAGCAGAACAGTGAAACGGGAAAAAAGCAGTTTCCGGAAATCACAGCACTGATAAAAAAACGCAGAAGCCAGGAACAGCAGGGAAAAAGACGACTGAAAAAAGCAACAGTAGCAAAAAAGCAACAGAAAAAAAGAATACAAAAGAAACGTAAGCAGCTTATAAAAGCTGATATACGAATATGAGGATCAGAATGTTCATATTGGATACAACAGTGCTGCTGACTGCCGGTGCAGCCAGCAGTACACTGGAAGCGGAAACGCAGAAAAACAATTGATACAATTTCAGAGGTGACAGGGCAGGATGTTGATCCGGGTGCTCTGAAGCAGTTTATGGACGAACTGCCCAATAAAGCAACACAGCTGGGAATCAAGGTCGTGATCGCAGTGATCGTGATACTTGTTTCCCTTCAGATTATTCGTTTTTTGACGAAAGTCATGCGCAAATCCATGGAGAGAACAAAAGCAGATGAGAGCAGTATTCATTTCATCTGTTCTTTTGTAAAGATTGTACTGGAAATTCTGCTCGCATTTGGTGTTGCCGCGGCTTTTGGAATGGATACGGCAAGTATTGTGGCGCTGCTTGGTTCTGCCGGTGTAGCCATCGGACTTGCTGTACAGGGGAGTCTGTCCAACCTGGCAGGTGGTATCATGATCCTGCTGCTCAAACCGTTTCGCCTTGCTGATTACATTATAGAAGATTGCAAAGGACATGAAGGAACGGTAAAAGAAATTTCACTGTTCAACACCAAACTGATCACGCCGGATAATAAAATTATCGTTCTTCCAAACGGAACACTTGCCAATACCTCATTGACCAATGCTACCGGAAATGATACCCGCATGGTCGAAATAAAGGTTGCAGCTGCCTATGATACAGATATCCGTATTGCCAGAAAGGTTTTGCATAAGGCAATGGAGGAATGTAAGTGGACACTTGCTGATCAGGAAAGAGTTGTCTATGTGGATGAACTGGGAGACAATGGTATCACACTTGGCGTTCGCTGTTGGGTAAAGGCGGAACATTTTCTGGAAACCAAATGGGAACTGAATGAAAAGATTAAGAATGCATTTGATGAAGCACATATCTCCATTCCATTTCCGCAGCTTGACGTTCACATGAAGCAGGAGAATCAAATAGACTAAATTCATGTACTTTTTTGTTATTTACTCTTGCCAAACAATGCTCTGACAGTTATAATTGTTTTTGTTCCTGCGAAAAAAGCAGGACAAGTGCTGGAATAGCGCAGTTGGTAGCGCAACTGATTCGTAATCAGTAGGTCGTCGGTTCAAGTCCGATTTCCAGCTCGTATAAGCCACAAACCTTATGTAAAATGAGGTTTGTGGCTTTTTTGATGTGAAGATCATAAAATAACTTGCAAATGATTTCTTTTGTGATAAACTGGTCAAAAGGTTAAATGCAGAGAAAAGAAACAGTATATGACAGGTGGATTTCAGAGAGAGAATGGATGGTGTGAATTCTTATGAGACCTGCACAGAAGGCGTCTTTGAGCAGCGGGGTGAATGAACAGTAGCTACCGACGGGATATTCCAACGTTATATGGGATGAGATATAGGATTCCGAGAATCCCTGTATCTTTCAGAGTGCAGACCTGGTCTGTAATTAGGTGGAACCGCGATATATTCGTCCTAAGCATATGTTTTTACATATGCCTGGGACTTTTTTTATACCCAATTATAAAAAGTGTAGGAGGAAAAGAAGATGGCAGAAAAAAGAAGTTTTACAATGGAAGAACTGGTTGCATATTGCAACCAATACGGATTTATTTTTCAGGGCAGTGAAATATATGGGGGACTTGCAAACACCTGGGATTACGGTCCGCTTGGAACACGTCTGAAAAATAATATCAAAGATGCATGGCGTTATTTTTTCATACAGAAAAGAGACAACAGTTATGAGATAGATGCAGATATTCTGATGAATCCAACCGTATGGGAGGCAAGTGGCCATCTTGCGGGATTCACAGATCCGTTACTGGACTGTAAGGAGTGCAAGACCAGATACCGTGCGGATAATCTGATTCAGACTTATTCTGATACAGCGGATGTCGATAACATGACGCAGGACGAAATGATGGCGTATATCAAAGAGCATGAAGTAAAGTGTCCGGTATGCGGAAAATCCAATTTCACAGACATTCGGCAGTTCAATCTCATGTTTGCAACGCAGAGAGGTGTAACGCAGAATAATAACAGTATGATATTTCTTCGCCCGGAAAATGCGCAGGGTGAGTATGTCAATTATCTGAATACAATGCGTACGACAAGAGCAAAACTGCCATTCAGTATTGGACAGATCGGAAAAGCCTTTCGCAATGAGATAACACCGGGAAATTTCACCTTTCGTACGATTGAATTTGAGCAGATGGAGTACCAGACTTTCTGCAAAAAAGGGACAGACGAAGAGACCTATCAGTTCTTTAAGCAATATGGAATGGATTTTTTTTGTATATATTGGATTGTCAGCAGATAAACTGCGGTTCCATGACCATGAGAAGCTGGCACATTATGCAAAAGAAGCCTGTGATATCGAATATTTATTTCCATTTGGCTGGGGTGAAATCAATGGTACACACAATAGAACAGATTTTGACTTATCCAGGCATGAAGAATTTTCCGGAAAATCAATGGCGTTCATGGATGAAGAGACAAAAGAAAAGTACATTCCGTATATCATAGAATCTACCTATGGACTGGACCGAATCGTCCTGTCACTCTTATTTGAGAATCTGCATGAGGAATATATCGCGGAGAATGACAGCCGGGTGGTGCTGAATATAAAACCTTCGCTTGCACCCGTCAAAGTCAGTATCTTACCGCTGATCAAGAAAAGACACAGCGAAAGGGCACATGAAATATATCGGGAATTGAAAGAAAAATGGATGGTATCCTATGATGAGACCGGAAGTATCGGGAAACGTTATCGCAGAGGTGATGCCGTCGGAATACCATATGCAATTACGATTGATGATGATACAATAGAACAAAATATGGTAACGATTCGAGACAGGGATAGCATGCAGCAGGATAAAATCGCTCTTTCTGAGCTGAAAGATTATTTGTCGGTGCGGCTGTAATACAGGTATACAATTTTAAAGCTTTTTCAAATTTCAGGTTGTATTTACACTTATCATATGATAATCTCTTTATAACTTTTGTGCTTTAACACGAAGACGTACAGAAGCAGCTACGAAACAGGAAAGGATATAATATGGCGCAGTTATGGGGCGGACGTTTTACCAAACAGATTGATGAACTGGCGTGGAATTTCAATGCATCAATCTCGTTTGATAAGCGCCTGATGGATCAGGATATAGAAGGAAGCATCGCACATGTGACCATGCTGGCAAAGCAGGGAATCATCACAGACGATGAGAAAAAAAGTATCATAGATGGCCTTGGCGCCATTAAAAAAGAAGTGGAAAGAGGAAGCCTTCAGATTACAGGTGAATATGAGGATATTCACAGTTTTCTGGAGTCCAATCTGATCAAAAGGATTGGAGATGCCGGCAAAAAAATGCATACAGGAAGATCCAGAAATGATCAGGTTGCTCTGGATATGCGTCTTTATACAAGATTACAGGTACTGGAAACGGCAGACCGTTTATATGAGATGCTAGAAACACTGCAGCAGATCATGCGGGACAATCTGCATACCTATATGCCAGGGTTTACACATTTACAGAAGGCGCAGCCGGTAACACTTGCGCATCATCTGGGTGCCTATTTTGAAATGTTTCGGCGCGACAGTCTCAGAATGAAAGATATTCATGCGAGAATGAATTATTGTCCGCTTGGATCCGGAGCACTCGCAGGAACGACTTATCCGCTTGACCGGGATTATACCGCGCAGCTCCTTGGATTTGACGGTCCGACTCTGAACAGTATGGATTCGGTATCAGACAGAGATTACCTCATAGAATTTCTGGCAGCACTTGCTGCCGTTATGATGCATCTGTCCAGATTCAGTGAAGAGGTTATCATCTGGAATTCCAATGAATATCGTTTTGTGGAAATCGATGATGCCTATTCGACCGGCAGCAGCATCATGCCACAGAAGAAGAACCCTGATATCGCAGAACTGGTACGTGGCAAGACAGGACGTGTATATGGCGATTTAATGTCACTTCTGACTACCATGAAGGGAATTCCGCTTGCTTATGATAAGGATATGCAGGAGGACAAGGAAGCAGCATTTGATGCAATTGATACGGTACAGCATTGTCTGACACTTTTTACCGATATGATCCGTACCATGAAATTCAACAGGGATATTATGGAAAAGAGCGCAATGCGCGGCTTTACCAATGCAACGGATGCAGCTGATTACCTTGTCGTAAAGGGTGTTCCGTTTCGGGATGCACATGCTGTGATCGGGAGAATCGTTCTTTTTTGTATCGAGAAAGGCTGCAGCATTGATGAACTGAGCCTGGAGCAGCTACAGGAATATGCACCGCAGTTTGGTGAAGATGTATATGAGGCGATCAGTCTCAAGACCTGTGTGGAGAAGAGACTGACAGTTGGAGCACCGGGACCGGATGCAATGGAAAAGGTACTGGCATATAATGATACTTTTTTGAAAAAATTCTGGAGTAAAACTATCGAAAGAAAAGAAATATAAAAAGATAGCTAAAGCATTGGGTGTGTACATATCTTGGTATCATGCGTCGGCATTTCTGAGGTAAACAGATGGATAACAAAGAGAAACTTATAAATTTTTTTGACGCTGAGAACAAAAGAGATTGGATAACATATCGTAAGTTTCTCTCCAAAGATATAATATGGGAACTGCATTCCACACAAGTTGAAATGATTAATGGAATAGACAATTATCTGAACACTATGATAGAAGCATACCAAGATAGTGATGATAATTTTATATGCGAATCAATGTATTTAAACAATGAACAGAGTCGCATTGTTGCGCTCCTGGTGAACAGTTGTGGCAAACGTTCATGTGATATTTTCGAGTTTTCTGATGGACTTATTATAAAAGAATATGAATACATATTAGGATGACGATCCAAATTGAAATCTACGTGAAAAATGGTTTATAATTACCTATATAATACGACAGAATGAATTATGACATGTATGCTATGAATAAAAAGATAGATAGCAGTGTAAGAGGAGGAAATGAAAAATGAGTGAAAAGTTAAAAGTTGCAGTCCTTGGCGGAACCGGAATGGTAGGACAGAGATTCATTTCTATTCTGAATAACCATCCATGGTTTGAGGTAACCACCATTGCAGCAAGCCCGCGTTCAGCAGGTCAGACCTATGAGGAATCCGTCGGCAACAGATGGAAGATGGATGAGCCGATCCCGGATGCAATCAGGAATATCGTAATCAGGGATGTTGAGGATGTAAAAAATGTATCTGCAGACGTAGATTTTGTATTGTCGGCAGTTAACATGTCCAAAGATGAGATCAAGCATATTGAAGAAGAGTATGCCAAAACAGAAACACCTGTTGTTTCCAATAACAGTGCGCACAGATGGACACCGGATGTTCCGATGATCATCCCGGAGATCAATCCCGAGCATGCTGAAGTAATTGCATATCAGAGAAAGAGACTTGGTACACAAAAGGGATTCATTGCAGTGAAACCGAACTGCTCGATTCAAAGCTATACGCCGGCACTGACTGCGTGGAAAGAGTTTGAACCCTACGAAGTCGTTGCAACGACCTATCAGGCAATTTCCGGTGCAGGTAAGAACTTTGCTGAATGGCCTGAAATGATTGGAAACGTAATTCCGTATATTGCGGGTGAAGAAGAGAAGAGTGAAAAGGAACCGCTTCGGATCTGGGGACATATTGAAAACGGAGAGATTGTTCCGGCAGTCAGTCCTGTAATTACCTGTCAGTGTATCCGTATTCCGGTTCTCTATGGTCATACGGCTGCTGCCTTTGTCAAGTTCCGCAAAAAGGCAACCAAAGAACAGCTGATCGAAAGGCTGGTTAACTTCAGCGGAGAACCACAGAAGCTGAATCTTCCAAGTGCACCCAAACAGTTCATTCAGTACATGGAAGAAGACAACAGACCGCAGGTAACAATGGATGTTAATTATGAAGGCGGAATGGGTGTCAGCATCGGCAGACTTCGTGAAGACAGTATCTATGACTGGAAGTTCGTAGGCCTTTCTCATAATACGCTGCGTGGAGCGGCAGGTGGCGCGGTAGAGTGTGCCGAGCTCTTGAAGGCCAAAGGATACATCACTGCAAAATAAAAAAAGATATGAAAAAACGATAATTCTGATTGACAGACAACACACCTTTTCGCTATACTAAAATAATCTCTTTGCGCTGCATTACATTCCCTTCGGGGTGCGAGATCAACAGTACAAACTGAGCAGGCGATGCCCGAGAGGGCGTGGGGCTGGGCTACTCACAAGTGGCAGCAGAATGTAAATATCATACATCTGCGGGACAGTGGTATGTTCCGTAGGTGTTTTTTTATACCTTTTTACGGAATATATGACCTCAATGGAGTGCCATAGGAGAAAATCATGTTACGTCCATGAGACGGAAAACGGAGGATCTTTTTATGACAGATACCACAAGAGCAACCGGACTTACTTCATCAGAAGTCCATGACAGACAGCAGCAATTCGGTAAAAATGAACTGACTGCACAGAAAAAGCAGAACTTTTTTTTCAAGTTATTGCACATTCTCTGTGAGCCAATGTTCCTGTTACTGATTATTGCGGCTGTCATTTATTTTATTCTCGGAGAACCCAGAGACGGCAGTGTCATGCTGGTGTTCGTCATCGGTATGATCAGTATCGATGTGATACAGGAATGGAAGACAGACAAAACGCTGAATGCGCTGCGGGATTTATCAGCGCCGCATATCCGTGTCATTCGTGACGGGCAGGAACAGCAGATTGCAAGTGCGGATCTGGTTCCGGGGGATCTGATGCTGATTCAGGAGGGTGTGAAGATTCCGGCAGATGGAACAGTTCTGTCCTGTGCAGATCTTTGTGTAGATGAGTCTTCGCTTACAGGAGAGGCAGAAGGTGTCTGGAAGATTCCGACAGAAAAAGCAGCGGAGTCAAAGGATTACTGGCGTAAGGATTACTGTTATGCAGGTACACTTGTGACACAGGGAACGGCAACCGTTGAAGTTGTCAAAATCGGTGCACAGACAGAATACGGCAAAATCGGAATGGGCGTTGCCAAAGCCCCGCAGGAAGATACACCGCTGCAGAAGCAGACGGGCAAACTGGTTAAGACCTGTGCAGTGATTGCGGGATTTCTATTTGTTATTGTTGGAGTCTTTACCTGGTTCAATATACCGGATCATAAATTTACGGATCGCCTGATTGAAAGCATTCTCTCAGGAGTGACACTTGCGATGGCCATGATACCGGAAGAATTCCCTGTTATTCTGACCGTGTTCCTGTCCATGGGAGCATGGCGCCTTGCCAGGAAAAATTCACTGGTTCGCAAACTGCCAAGCGTGGAAACGCTGGGAGCGGTTTCTGCTTTGTGTGTTGATAAAACGGGAACCATTACAATGAACCGGATGACGGTACAGGAAATCTGGGCAAATGCAGTATCGGAACATAATCTGATCGAGACAATGGGCCTTGGTTGTGAAACCGATGCCTATGATCCCATGGAAAAAGCGATGCTCTCGTTTTGTGAAAAAAATGGTATCAGCAGAGAAAGTCTGTTTGGAAATGAATTCCTATCAGAATATGCCTTTACCAATGAACTGAAAATGATGGGTCATGTCTGGAGAAAAGACGGTAAAATCGTAATTGCTGCAAAGGGCAGTCCGGAACGTATCCTGACGATCTGTGACATGACAGAGCAGGAACGCCTTGCAGCAGAGGAACAGATCAGGAGGTTATCTTCGGAAGGCCTTCGGGTCATTGCCGTTGCTACCGGATATCCTGAAAATGAGCAGGCAATACCTGCTGCTATTACAGACTGCCATTTAACGCTTCTGGGACTTGTGGGACTTGCCGATCCGCCGCGTGAAAGCGTGAAGGATGATATTGCTGTATGCTGCAAAGCAGGCATCCGCGTTGTCATGATCACAGGCGATAATGGAATTACAGCTTCTGCAATTGCACGCAAAATCGGCATCCCCGGCAGTGATCATATTATTACAGGTGAAATGCTGGAGCAGATGTCTGAGGCGGAACTGCATGAAGCCGTAAAGAACGTATCCATCTTTTCCCGTGTTATCCCGGAACATAAAATGCGGATCGTCAAAGCGTTTAAGGAAAACGGAGAAATTGTAGCAATGACGGGAGACGGTGTCAACGATGCGCCGGCACTTAAATATGCAGATATCGGAATTGCAATGGGAAAGCGTGGAAGTGAAGTATCAAGAGAAGCGGCAGATCTGATTCTGATGGATGACAACTTTACGACGATTGTTGAAACCGTTCACGACGGACGCAGAATTTATGATAACATCCGGAAGGCTGTCGGTTATGTATTTACGATTCATATTCCGATCGCAGCAGCATCTCTTCTGGCACCTTTTCTGGGAATTGCACCATCGGCTCTGCTCCTGCTGCCGCTTCATGTAGTACTGTTGGAAATTATAATTGATCCTACCTGCTCGATTGTTCTGGAACGGCAGCCTGCAGAGCGGGATGTTATGGACAGAAAACCGCGTGATCCAAAGGAAAAATTATTAACAGCAGGACTTCTTGGTAAAAGTATCCTGCAGGGCATCGTGGTCTTTGCTGCTTCCTTTGGTGCCTATTATTGGAAACTGGGTGGAAATGCAGAAAATGCATCATCTGCAAGAGCAATGGGATTAGCAATTATCATGCTGGCCAATCTGTTCCTCGTACAGGTTGGTAGTTCTGACAGAGATTTCGTATTTGAATCCATGAAAAGACTGGCACGTGACAAGGTTATGTGGCTTGTCAATATCGGAACCCTCGCGTTACTTGGTCTGATTCTGTATACGCCGCTTGCAGAGCATCTCAGACTGGCACCTCTTTCACTGGAGGATGCTTTAACGGCTTTGCTTCTGGCAGCAGTATCCGTATTGTGGTATGAAATTGTCAAACTGGTAAAAAGACTTTCAAAATGAGCTGAAATCTGATTGAAAAGGACTTGTTGAGCTGTTCGTATGGGGAGTATGTAGCGTATCCGATACGAACAGCCGGCAGGTCCTTTTGCTATTAATTTGCAGATAAGGTAAAATGCATCCGGAGTATATTGATATAGAAAAGAATATAGAAAAAAATATATAAAAAGGATTTTTCAGGGGAACAAAATGGAACGCATCAGATTAAAGAAAATCAGTATTTTATCATATAACATATGTTATGGACAGGTACCGGACAGATCGGATGAAGTGGAACAACAGCTGATAATCACATCAGATGGAAAAGTTGCCTTCAGCGCTTTTTGCTTTGGAGAAGGGTTCGATCACTTTACGGAGGGTCGCAAGACGGATTGCACAATCGGGCAGGAACAGGCACAGAGCATTCTGCAAAGCATAGCCGCACTTTTGCAGTCTCCGGATATGGAACTGAAAATGGACGATGGAATCTGGACGGTTCAGGCAATCGCTGAGAATGGAGAGACCTTTGAAAAAGAAGGTTCTCTTGTGGATGTTTTCAAAGAAGGAATCAGCCTGTCGAAATACATTCGCAAAAGACTTCCGATTGAGAAGCTGTGGCTCTTTGGAGAACAGCCGGAGGGAGAAGATAACAGAGACAGTGCGGTCACACTGGATGATTTCCCAAAGGGATGAAAAAATGTTGTAAGTAAATGAACCTTTTTTACTTTCCGTTACTCTTATATACAGATGCATCAATAATGACAGGAGGTAAAAATTTGGAAGACAAAGAACTGGTCAGTCGTATTAAGACAGGAGACAAGTCTGCTTTTGATGAACTGTATGATAAGTATCATTTGTCACTGTACCGGAATGCTTATCTGATTACAGGCAGGCAGCAGGATGCGGAGGATGTTCTGCAGGAAACATTTGTCACGGCTTTTTTCCATATGAAGGAGCTCAAAAATGCAGACAGTCTCAAAGCATGGCTCTTTCGCATTATGACAAGACAGGCAGTCAAAAGCTGTAAAAAGGGTACAAGAGAAATTCCGGATGAGACAGTGGTCGAGCAGAGCGACTTGCGAACACTTGCAGACCATGAAGAATATGATCATGCAGAGCGGATCGCACGCCGGAATGAGATGCAGAAGCTTCTTTCGGAGATTGACTACAAACATCGTGAAGTGATCGTATTGTATTATTATGAAGAAATGTCTGTTTCGGAAATTGCAAAGACACTTGGATGTTTTGAAGGAACGGTAAAGTCCAGGCTGCATGCTGCAAGAGATTTGATGAAAGAGGTACTGGTGAATACGGAGACAGATTTCTTTGTACAGAGCAGGGAGGTAGCACGTCATGCGTAAGTTAACAGATGGAACATCAGATCGAAATATAACAGATGAAAAAATCAGTATGGAACTTGATAAAATTACCAGAGATGTGTATCCTTCCGATTTTTGCCGGAAAAAGATTCATAATCATATCGGACGTACGGAGGTGGAAACAATGCGGATTAAGAAAAGAATCAAAAAAGCAGCAGTTCTGAAAGCAGCTGCGATTGTAGCAGCATGTGTAATGGTTTCCGGGGGCGCAGCATATGCGGCAGGAAACATTGTCGGAATATCTTCCAGCAGCAGTGCCGGAATTGATTACAAGAATTATTCAGATGTTGCCACAGCGGAACAGAAAGCCGGATACCAGGCAAATATTCCGGAGAATTTCCAGAACGGCTATCAGTTTGCAGGACTGACCATGTCAGATGTTTCAGATAATGATGAAGATGGCAATAAGCTGAATCAGAGAAAAGGACTGGACATTGATTATGCAAAAGCAGGTCAGGATAACGTGATGCTGGATATCTCACCGGTATCCCTTCAGCAGGACGATGCAACTGCAGCCGCAAATGCAACCAAGACCAGACAGGTTGGCGATATTACGCTCTGCTATGATAAAACAGAGTACATGTTTGTTCCCGCGGACTATAAGCCGACAGATGCAGAACTGAACAGAGAAAAAACAGATCCGCATTTCACCATCAGTTATGGCAGCGACAAGGTTGAACATCAGATCATGGCAAATGTCAGCTTCACAATGAACGGACTCAGCTATTGTATGCTGGTCATGAATGCAGATACCATTACAGCAGAAGATATGCTGGATATGGGAGCAGAAATTGTGAATATGGCAAAGTAAAAAATATAGTAGCTTTTGTACAGAAAGATAATGAAGCCTGCTTTTCCCGGAGATGGGAGAGGCAGGTTTTTTGATAATGTAATTTTTTTTGAATTTACCAATATTTTTATGAAATTGCATTGATTGTGTACGCAATAGTGATAAAATTAGAGTATTCAAATTTGATATGAAATATATAAATGTTGTCAACAGATTAACTGCCCAATGCAGATAATCAGGCGACAGAGCTTATTATTCAGTGCTTATTGGATCAAATGGATTATTCAGAAAAAGCGCAAAGACGGATGATGGAAAATATGTCTGTAGCCATTGCTGGAATCTATGAAAAGCAGATGAAGAATTTATGCTTAGAAAATAGAAATATCTGCAGTTTATCGGGAGAAATTTAAGTGAAAATATTTACAAAGCAATTATGAATGGAGGAAAAGTGCAAAATGATACCAAGTGAAAAACATCTTCTTGATCTACTTTCAAATAATGATGTGACATTTTTTATACCGCCTTACCAAAGAAATTATGAATGGGGTAAAGAACAATGTGAAGTATTTTTGACAGATCTAAAGAAGACAGCAAAAAAAATAGTGAGGGAAAAGTAGAAGAACATTTTTTTGGAACAGTTACCTTTTTTTCTACAGGGGGAGGGACATTTGAACCTAAGAAACTTGTTCTTATTGATGGACAACAACGAGTAACGACAACAATGCTGTTTCTTTTAGCGCTTCGCGATGTCGCAGAAGATAATAATATCAAAATACAGATAGAGAAAAGATATTTAAAAAATGAAAATGTATCAGATGACTCTGAATACAAAATTAAGCTGAAGCAGGTTGAGACAGACTGGCAAGTATATTGTGACCTTATTCTTGGAAAGACTATAACCGATAAGGAAAAACTATCTGCAATATATCAGAATTATATTTTCTTTTGTCAAAAAATAAAGCAACTACGGGAAGAATTATGGAATTTAGATGAAATGATTACTTATGGGCTAGCAAAATTCAGTGTGGTAACTGTTGAACTTGAACCAGAAAAAAATTCTTGGGAGAATCCTCAGGAAATTTTTGAGTCCATGAATTCCCTTGGAAAACCACTTACGCTTGCCGATCTTGTACGCAACTATTTACTTCTTGGTAAAGATCCTGATAAGCAGAATCATCTTTATAAGAACTACTGGATGCACATAGAAGAAAAACTATCTGGTCACGTATCTAGCTTCATTCGGGATTACATGCAACTTGTATCAGGACGTGCATATAAACAGGCTACAGAGCATAATTATAAGGAATTATATGCTGATTTTAAGGATCAGTTTACCAATAAGAGTACGGAAGAACTTCTGACTGATCTGTGTGAGTACTCTGATTATTACGCTTGTATTATAAATACAGATGAGAATAGTACTGGATATACTAATATTGATAAAAAACTTGAAGATATTATGGTTGTTGGTGTATCAACAGCATACTCCTTTATCATGGGGCTTTATAAATCTTGGAAAAGCAATAGGATTGTAACAAACGATTTTGCTGAAATACTGGATGCTCTTATCATATATTTTTTACGACGCAGATTATCATCCCTTACAAGTGGTGAGAACAAAGCAATTCCTGCACTGGTAAAAAAAATTCCAGATATTGAGTATTCTACTTTAAGAAAAAAGAAGATGTTTGAAATTCTTGCAAAACAGGAGAATAGTCTTCGGCTTCCAAATGATGCAGAAGTTGAAAGACAGACTATGGCGCTTAATTTTTATAATTTCCGTCTTTGTAAGTTTGTCCTTTCACTGATAGAGGAAATGCTTACGAAATCAAGACCTGATATGTCTGATCCAAACCTTCAGATAGAACATATTATGCCACAAAAGATGAGTAATGACTGGAATATAGAGCTTGGACCTGATGCACAGAACGTACATGATAAATATGTTAATAATATAGGTAATCTTACACTTATTCGTCATAATCAGGAACTTGGCAATAAGAAGTTCGCTGATAAAAAAGAAACTTATGATAGCAAATCTGGGCTCCAAATAGCGCGTGAAGAGATTACAAATCGAACTAAATGGAATAAGGCAAGTATTGAAAATCGGACAAAGTGGATTATTGGTTATATGCTTTCATCTGTCATTCCTATTCCAGATGATATGCGTAAGACAAATAATTTTGATAGCACTCGAAAGAAGGGACTATCTTTCGTCGAATTACAGTTAATAGGTCAGACGATAAACTATGTGAAGGACATATCAATAGTGGTAACGGTTGTGAACGATACAGAGGTTGAATTTGAAGGTAGAAAATGGAAATTGTCTCCTCTTACTTGCGAAATAGAAAAAAGACGTGGTACGGTTAATGCATCAGGTGCCTATCAGGGTGCGCAGTATTGGGAATATGATGGAATCATTCTTGCAGATATAATGTAACTATATTAGAAATAGAAAATTTATTGGTTAGTGAACATATGAGAAAAGTGAGTAATATGCAATGGCTGTTGCGATTTTTATGATATTTTTATATGAATACAAACAAATTATTTGATATTTTTGTGGCAAGAAGGATGCCAATCAAGAAATGGTAAAAGATGCCATTGAGCAGGGGTAGAAATATAAAATTCTAATACCTTGATTACACTTCGGAGAAAGAAAATTTATGAAAAACACCGGATATTTCTATATGTGTAGTCTGTATGAAATGATAAGAATTATTATGTAATGGGATATTTCAGAAAGGCATCAGGTACTCGGAAACTTCCTAATCGGCAGAATTCATGAGTTGATGATTCATTTGGAGGTAAGTATCTGTAGACTTAGATATCGAAGAATATGTAAATTATTCAATTTGTATGTTTAGTTGAAATAAAGTGAAATTTACACTGAAATGCTGGAATAATATGATTCGCTATGCAATTGACCGGTCTGTGGAAGCTATTATCACATGGGAATCCTTTGAGGATACATCCAAGGTTATTGTAACGGATGGTTCGATATTTTATGGGGAGTTTCAGTTTGTTGGAAAGCTTAAAATTGTAAACTCAAAATCAGTAGCTAAAGAATATAAGTAATATGATGTGTTATTATATAAATCAGGATAAATTGGGAGAATAAGAATGAGCAGTTTTGTAAAGGTTGATAAAATGACAGAACAATTGATTTCAATTTTATGCGCTGGCTATAAGGGAAATTATGTTATAAAGAGTGATGATGTAGAGATTCCAAAATATATGAATAGTAATTTGAAAACATTATTTAATGTGCTTCAAGAACATGGACTAATTTCCGGATATTCCTATTATATTTCAGGAAATTGGTTATTAAACATATATCCGTGTTTATTTACCTACTTTGAGGATAATAAAGAAAATATGAAAAAAGAATCTTACAATGTAAATAATTTCTATGGCAATTTGGCAGGAGTGCAAATTCAGCAAGGAACATCTAATTCTCAACAGACACAAAAAAATGCAAGGCAGTTTGATTTTGAGGAAGTGGATCGAATTGTTAAAAATATAAAAAAATATGATGATATGTTTGATACAGAATTTGGTGATAAAGCGGTGGAACTTCGTGCAAAGTTGAATGATATTGAAACTTTACTTTCTTCAAAGCAAGATCCATGTAAAATTAGAATGCTTTTATTGGATATTAAAAATTTAGCAATAGGAATAGGTGGAAGCTTAATTGCTTCTGGTATTGTTTCTCAAATTCCACATTTTTGAAAGGCAATCATTATGGATGGAATAATTATAGAATTAGAAAGAGAAGCTATAAATGAAGATGTCAGTATTGAAATATTACTGAGAAAAGCTTATTTAGTTGCTAGAAAGTTAAAATTCACAAATTGCAATAACAAGTTGGACACCCTCCACTAGGCAGTCGTCTTGTAGATTTGGTCAAGTTCATCTTCAAAGACTTCATCCGGGGTTCGGTATCCCAGAATTTTTCTCGGAAGACAGTTACACCAGGTCTCGATATCTGAGATTTGTTGGCTTGTAAAGTTATCAATCCTCTTCCCATTAGGGATGAACCTTCGAATGAGACCGTTATGTCGCTCTACTGTAGCTTTATCACAGGATGTGTAGGGATGAGCGAAGTACACAAGGGTATCAGATATCTTCTCAAGATCCGCAAGATCAGCAAACTCGGATCCGTTGTCAGTGGTGATGGTTTTGAATACTTTACTGAAGTGCTCGCTGTAGGTTTCCCTGAGCAACTCTATTGCATTCATGACACACGCTGATGTTTTGTCAGCAATTGGAATCATCAGGAATTCCCGGCTCTTTCGTTCTGCAAGTGTAAGCAGGACCTGATCATCACGGGTCTTGGAACCAAGAACAAGGTCACATTCCCAATGCCCAAATTCTTCGCGGGATTCTATCTCCCCAGGGCGCTCTTCAATACTGCGCCCCAGCTTTTTCTTGTTGGCGCGAACACGGTGTTTTTTGGTTTTACGCTTAAGTTTTTCAGGAAGGCTATGGTTTTTGATCCCGAACAGTCCAAGATCTACGTATCGATACAGTGTTTTGGTACATACAATCTGATCCCTGGTGAAATCGCCATCCACAACTGCCCGTCCTGCACATGAATCAAGAGACCAGCAGTCTTTTGTGAAATGCCTGATAACGTAGTCCAGAAAAGCAGACTTGCTTAAAAAGTCATAATGCCTGCAACAGTTCTTTCTGTTATTCTGATAGGCCTCCTGACCGGCAGATGCTTTGTAACGGATCACATTACCGTGATACATTTTTACAGAACCACGTGCTATTTCATTCGATATAGTGCTCGGGGAGCAGTCAATCTCACGAGCGATGGCACGGACGGAATAATGGTCTTTGTACCGTATCTGAATAATAACTCGCTCCTCATAGGAAAGATGTTTACCTTTCTTGCGGGAAGTTATGGTAGAATTGGGGTAGTCCATGGTGGCGGTTCTCCTTGTAGATGTAGGTTTTGGTGATTTACATTCTACCAAAGACCCTGCCATGGATCTTTATATTATTCAGATGTCCAAGTTGATTTTACAATCGGCGGAAAGTTAAAATTACAGAACTTTGAAGATTGGATTAAGAAAGAGCAAAATGGATATAATGGTAATATTCCAGAATATAGATTTATTGCCGGAGAATGTAAAGCATGGAATCCAATAAGAGGATGGATTCCAATGGTACTGCCTGCAAAAACTGCAGACAAGGTATCAAGAATACCTATGGACATTTCGATATCTGCTCTTTGGGACACGTATATGACAAGTGAAGGAACGGAAATTTGTTATAGTATAAGTGGAGAATTGACTGAAAAGTTTAATAATGCCGCAACGGATGGTTTTCAAACGAAATATGCTTTTTTTTCATCAAAAAGTGAACTATATAGGATAATCAGCACCGTAAGAAATAAAATACTAGATTGGGCTTTATTTCTTGAAGAAAATGGGATAGAAGGCAAGGAACTTACATTTACAGACAATGAGAAAAAAATAGCTTCAGATACAAAAATAACTCAACTTTCCCACCAGCATAACTGTGGAAAACGCTTGATTTTTCAAGTAAAACAACTTCATAAATCGGTGCCTTGACATTAAAATAGCACCAAATCTTTGGTATAATAAGTTCACCACAAACATTACCATACAAAGAAAGGTGCTGAACTTATGATATACCAAAATACCCAAAATGAAAATCCTCAAAATCAGTTTTCTTATGCTCTAAAGGAACTTCAAATCGGAAAACTACTACGAAAATCCAACATTACAAAATCTTGTGGTATTTCTGCGTATGAGGTATTTCAATTTTTACTACTTTTAGCTTTTCAGGGAAAGAACCTGTTTCGTTTCCTGAATTCGAAACATAAAGAGCTGGCAGTTTCAAAGAATACTTATTATCGTTTTCTCAATGAAACTTCCTATAACTGGAGCAGGTTTCTTTTGCTCCTTGCAGTTAAAGTCACTACTGCATTTGATTCGCTTACCCGACCAGAGCGGGTAAAAGTCCTGGTTTTAGATGATTCTGTTATCAAACGTAATCGCAGCAAAACGGTAGAACTGCTTGCACGTGTCTTTGACCATGTGGAGCACAAATATCAGAAAGGTTTTACACTCCTTACACTTGGCTGGTCTGACGGATATAGTTTTATTCCAACTGGATTCAACATGCTTTCTTCCGCGGAAAAAAGCAACCGTTACAACGAAGTATCTTCTGACATGGATCATCGTACAAATGGCTATAGATTTCGTAAGGAAAGTATGATGCATAAAACGGATGCTGCAATTCTTTTGATAAATAATGCACTGAATGCTGGTATAAAAGCGGATTATGTCCTTATGGACACCTGGTTCACCACAGAGCCAATGATCAAAGAGATCCTAAAAGCAGGCATGGATGCCATCGGTATGGTCAAGCAGTTAAAACAGCGTTATACCTATCAGGGCAAGCAATACACCCTCTCAGAATTAAAGAGATTTGTAAGTTTTGCAGGTGCTAGAAACATCTTTGGTTCATTGGTGGTCACAACCAAAGCCGGGATACCAGTTAAGATTGTATTTGTACGAAATCGAAACAAGAAAAGCGAATGCTTATATATCCTAAGCACAGATGCTTCGCTGGAAGATGCAGAAATCGTACGTATTTATGGAAATAGATGGTCAATCGAATGCTTCTTTAAATCATCTAAATCTTTCTTGAAGTTAGGCACTGAATTTCAGAGCCATAATTATGGGGCAATGGTAAGCCATACAGCCATTGTATTCACAAGATACACCATTCTAGAATGGATTCGCCGGAACCGAAACGATGAGAAAACGTATGGCGAATTATTTTTCATGTTCTGTGAAGATATCCAGGACATAGATTTAACCAATGCACTTCAAAGCCTGATGGCTTTGTTTGTGGAACACATAGGGGTATTATCAGCAGATATCACATCCTTCATCAAAAGTAAAGTCACTGAATGGATGATGTCTCAAGCCTCATTTATACAGGCTTTATTTGGAAATGTTTGCTGGGAAAGTTGAGAAAATAATAAATAATTATACAAATAATTTTTTTTCAACGGTCACAGAAATGGAGATAGGACAAGGAAATAAGAAAGAATAATTTGTAAAGGTTATTATTGAATAGTGGTTACGGAATTAGTAAATAAAATTATTTTGCAATTGATTAAAAGCATATTTTCAAATTTCATAAGGATTTGAGTACCATTTTGAGGCGGAATAAGTGTATGAAAATCAAATATCCATTTTTTTGAGCACTATTTTGAGACAAGACTGATGGTCTCATTCAGACTATTGATCAGAGTAGATAAGAAGATCAGTAGACAATAATATGTAGAATAGTATTTCATGGTTATAGAAAGAGCAAATCTGAAGAGATAGAAAAATTTATTAAAAAATATTGTATTCCTCTATTTGTGTTACAAAAGGAAGATAAAAGTCAGGAAACCAAACCCATGGAAAAAGGAAATGTTCTGGTAATCGGAAATTCCGGTGTTGGCAAATCGACACTGATCAATGCTGTTCTGGGGGAATCTCTTGCAGAGACCAGCTGCGGAGCGGAAGGCACTACAAAAGAGCTGAAGATATATGAAAACACTGAACTTCCATTCAGATTAATCGATACAGCCGGCTTTGAGCCATCCTGGCTGAAAGAATTCCAGGCAATTCAGGCTATGAAGAAATGGTCGAAAGAATCCATTGATGATAAGAAAAGTGATAATAAGATCAGTGCAATCTGGTTCTGCATCGACGGGACTTCCAGAAAGCTGTTCGGCAAGACAATCAGTAATCTGTCAAAAGCGACCAGAATGTGGGAATCGGTTCCGATTATTGTTGTTATCACAAAGTCCTATTCTGTTCCCGAACGAAAAGAAAATATAAAGATGGTGGAAGATGCTTTTGCCGGACAGAAGGATGTTAAAAATCTGAAAGGCATCATACCGCTTGTGGCGGCGACCTACGTACTCAATGATGCGGCATATGCTGCACCGGAGGGAATAACGGAACTCATTGATAAAACAAATGAAATTCTGCCTGAGGGGATTCGTGCAGCAGAACATGATATATACAGTTATAAGTTAAAGCGAAAAAACGTTATGGCACAAAGTGTGATCGGTACCGCAACAACCGCAGGCATAATTGTAGGTGCGGTTCCGATTCCGTTCGCGGATGCGATGATCCTGACACCGACTGAAGTCGTGGAAGTAAACGCACTTGGGGTGGTGTATGAGATTGGGAAAGATGAGAAATCAAAGCGCTTTATCAATTCCATCATTGAAGTCGGAACGGTAGGTGCAGCTGCAAAAGCTTCCATCAGCGCCATCAAGGCGATTCCGGGCATTAATATCGCCGCATCTGTTTTAAACGCAGTCATTGCAGGCGTTTTTGTTGCGACAATCGGAGAAACCTCGAAATATCTGTTTGAACAGGTTTATACCGGGAAGCGGACATTGGATGATATTGACTGGGCACAAAAAATCCTTGCATCAAAATTAACGAATGAGGCACTGGAAAAGGTAACGAAAATACTGAGCAGTGTGTCAGATAAGGCAGATGTGAAAGAAATTGCAGAGCTGGTGAAAAAACTGTTCACAGGAACTTGATTTTTTGACAGATATGAATGAGAAATATACTATTCTAAAGTTTTGGAGAAGTACGATATGTATACAAACAGTGAAATTATGCGGATTGCGATGCAGCAGTCGGCAATGGATATCAATTGCAGGGCGGAAGATTTTCTTGCAGATACAAATGTTTTTGTCCGCTTAGAGCTTGGACCGGATGCACGCAGATATTACAAGGAACCAATTGCATGTAATCTGGTATCCTATGGAAATAATATTGTTGTTTCCACGAAGGATGCATACAGAGATATTGTGACGGAATATGTTGGTAAATATGAATTTTTTCATTGTTTTGAAACACCCAACATGCACTGGCTGGATCAGCACATGGAGCAGCAGGGACAGAAAGTCTGCTTTATGGCGGAATATTTTTTACCGGACATGCGCAAAATCAAACGTTTATCCTGTGCATACGAGATCAAAATTCTGGAGCAGAAGGATTTTGCTGATTTCTATCTGCCGGAGTGGGGGAATGCTTTGTGCAGGGACAGAAAAGAACTTGATGTACTGGGTGTCGGAGCTTATGAGGATGATCGCCTGATCGGACTTGCGGGGTGCTCCGCTGATTGCGACCGGATGTGGCAGATCGGAATCGATGTGTTGCCGGAGTATCGCAGAAAAGGCATTGCGGCTGCACTGACAAGTAACCTTGCTGTTACGGCGCTGGAGCGGGACATTGTGCCATTTTACTGCTGTGCCTGGTCCAATATCCGATCAGCCAGAAATGCCGTTACGAGCGGATTTGTACCTGCATGGGCAGAGATGACGCTGAAACCCATCGAAGTTGTGGAAGAAATGAATAAGTGATTTTTCAAAAAAATAAAGGCCCGAATGAGAGGGGGACAATGGCGTATCAGATGATACATATGGAAGTCGCATACAGGCTATTGGACAGACTTCCATGGATTAAGGAGAAAGCAGATTTTATTCTGGGTTCTGTTGCACCTGACAGTGTTCATATGAGTCCGGCATATCAGGTATCGATGAAAGAAAAATCGCATCTTTTTAACGGAAGCGGTGAATGGGGAAATACCGAAGACTATGGAAATTGGGACCGGAACATCCGTACCTTTTGGCAGAATCAGGGGCAGCAGGAGTCTGACAGCAGAGATTTTGCGGCGGGGGTATGTGTACACTGCTGGACAGATCTGATATATGCAAGAGATGTCTGGATGAAACTTCGCCATCAGTACACGCCCGTAATAGGATTTGATGCTTTTCAGAAAAAATATTATATTGAAGCGCGCGGCATTGATCTCTGGTTATGGCAGAACAGTAGCAATACCCCTGAAATCAGAAAAATGCTGGAAGCAGGAGAAATACAGGAATTGTCAGGATTTTTCAATCGGAAGGATATGGAGAAAATAAAGGAAAATCTTCTGTATCATCAATATCAGGCGGAACCTGTTGCAGTTTCGGATTATCAATATGTACCCAAAGCGGTGATCAGTGATTTTCTGGCAGCTGCTTCAAATGAAATTGCTGCATATTTTGATCAGATGAATCCAGATATGAGGAGATGAAAAACGATGATGGAATTACCGGAAAGCTATCTACTTTCGAATCAGATAACAAAGGCATTAAGCGGCAAAATGATTTCTACGATAGAGGTGCTTCGGACGCCTCATAAATTTGCGTTCTTTAAAGGTGATAATATACAGGCATATCCGGAGCTGCTGGAAGGGAAGACGATCCAGGGGGCATGTTTCCGGGGCGGTATGCTTGAAATCGATACGGAAGATGCGATGATCATTTTTTCTGACGGAGTAACACCCAGATATTACACTGACAGAACGCAGTTTCCGCAAAATCATCAGTTTGCACTTTATTTTGACGATGAAACGGCGATGATCTGTTCGATCCGAATGTATGGATTCATTCAGGTATGTCGTAAAGGAGAATCGACAGAAGAGTATTATGTATCATCTTTGACCAAGCCGAATCCCCTCACGGATGAATTTACCTATGACTATTTTCGCAATTTATATCCTGCAAATAAAAGCATATCCGCAAAAGCGTTTCTGGCTACAGAACAGCGAATTCCCGGTCTTGGGAACGGGGTACTGCAGGACATTTTGTGGGATGCAGGGATCGATCCCAGATATAAGCTGACAGAAGAGGATGAAGCGGTTTTTCATACACTTTATGATTCGCTTCGGAAGATGATCCGGAAAATGTGCGAAGATGGCGGGCGTGATACGGAGCAGGATCTTTACGGAAATCCCGGCGGGTATGTTTCTCAGCTGAGCAAAAAATCACTTGGTGAACCCTGTATGAAGTGCGGGACACTCATTCATAAAGCTGCGTACATGGGTGGAACGGTGTATTTCTGCGAGCATTGTCAGAAAAGGGAATCAGGGAAGGCATAATATACAGGATAATAAAGATTGAAGCGGTACGCATAAAGCTGCCGCTTCTTTTTCATATACAGGCTACTTTATACCAGATCCGTATTGATTCGATTTTGACAGCAAAATATAATGAAAAAAATGATGGGAGGTGATTATTATGCAGTTTAATAAAAGGATGACATACAGTAACAAGGAAAAGAAGGTGATGGCAGTTTAGCCTTCATATAACGGAGGAAATAATGTTCAGCAGATTAAGCGATTATTTAGTAAAACCAGAACTATATGAACCAGGTACCGGGGCATTCTGGGATGACGATTATATTTCAAAGAAAATGTTGGAAGCGCATCTCAATCCTGAGTGGGATGCCGCAACACGTAAAAAGGACTTTGTTGTGGAATCTGTAAAATGGATTACTTCTATGGCACAGCCTGCGCAATTTCCGCAATTGCTGGATTTGGGCTGTGGACCGGGTATATATGCAGAACTTTTTCACAAGGCGGGGTATACGGTAACAGGTATTGATTTCTCAAAACGTTCGATCGCATATGCGCAGGAACAAACGTTACTGAATAAGAGCAATATTCAGTATTTTTACCGGAACTACCTGACGATAGACTATCATGAGCAGTTTGATGTAATCACATTGATTTATTGTGATTACGCTCCGCTGTCTGTCACAGACAGGCTTATTTTGATGGAAAAAGTGTATCGGGCATTAAAGCCGAACGGGAAGTTTATTTTTGATGTGTTTACGCCCCGTATGCGAAAAGCGGAAAATCACAGTTGGTATTACAGCGAAAAAAACGGCTTTTGGAGTGACCAGCCTCATGTTTGTCTGGATTCTGTTTATCAATATGATGATGAAGACAATACGGAACTGCGGCAGTCAGTCGTGTTAACAGAAAATTCAGTGAATTGTTATAACGTATGGGATCATTTTTTTACGAAGGAAAAACTGACAGCAGAAGTTCAGACAGCCGGGTTTAAATCATTCGAATTTTATGGTGATGTCGCCGGGCGGGAATACTCTGATGCGGGAGAAACCATTTGCGCCGTTTTAACAAGGTAAGAGTTTGAGAAGTTTGCAGTCGTTCTCCTGGTGGGAACGGCTGTTTTACTGCTATAATAATAAAAAATGCCATATTGCGTTATGAAATCAGAATAATATGTTTATTGAAAATAGAGGCAATATGAATCGGAGAAAAAATGCAGCAGATAAGTGAAAAGTATAAGAATGAAATCAATACTTTAGTTGACTTTTGCGGGATAAGGGACGTGCCGGAATTGACCGGAACTGAATTAAAAAGAAAATACGGATTTGAAAAAGCAGATGTCATGGTTCTGTTTGGGGGAAGCATTCTCTGCGGTGGAGATGTTCTTGCCAAAGCAATGCAAAACAATGTTGCAGAAAAATATATTATTGTCGGTGGTGCCGGGCATACTACACCGATGCTGCGTGACAAAATGCATGAAATTTTTCAGGACTGGAACACCACGGAGCTCAGCGAAGCAGAATTGTTCAAGGGATATCTTCAAAGAAAATATTCGCTACAGGTTGATTATATTGAAGAAAAGTCCAGTAACTGTGGAAATAATATAACACTGCTATTAAAGCTTATGAAAGATAACGGAGTAAAATGCAATTCCATTATTCTCTGTCAGGATGCTACGATGCAGCGCAGAATGGATGCTGCATTAAGAAAATATCATAATGACTGGACAATTATCAATTATGCAGCTTATCAGGTACATGTAACTGATAGCATGGGTGTATTGATATATGAGGATATACCTGCCGGAATGTGGGATATGGAAAGGTATGTTACGCTGCTGATGGGAGAAATTCCACGTCTTACAGATGATAAAGATGGATATGGACCAAATGGAGCCGGATTCATTTTTCATGTAAATGTGCCGGCTGATGTTACCAACGCATTTATTACTTTAAAAGAGTATAAAAAAGATTTTGTCAGAGAAGCCAATCCTGAATTCAGGGACAGTCTATAACTGGAAGAGTGAAAAATATATTTCTGTAGAATTATCTTATATAAATCGTGCGAAGGTGAATCACTCATAAAATCCCGGACCTTTCGCACGGAGTATGTTACAAAAATGTTACAAAGTGGTTGAATAGAAAACGAAAAAGTCATAGACTATTCAAAGAAATATATTATATATACAAAAATGTATTAAAGTTTAAATGACTTAATGTGCATTTTTGCTGTCGCTCCCCTCGCGGGAGCGTGGATTGAAATTTTCTACAGGTACTACAATACCCGTATTAAGTGTGTCGCTCCCCTCGCGGGAGCGTGGATTGAAATCTTAATTATTGTTACCGTTCCCTGCTTTCCACCAAGTCGCTCCCCTCGCGGGAGCGTGGATTGAAATAGCAGATGTTATCGGAAACAATGAAATATTAGATTGTCGCTCCCCTCGCGGGAGCGTGGATTGAAATATAGAATAACACGGAAGGAGTAAGAGAGGATTTGGTCGCTCCCCTCGCGGGAGCGTGGATTGAAATAATAAATACTGCTGACGTTCAAATCGTAGATGCCGTCGCTCCCCTCGCGGGAGCGTGGATTGAAATCCTAGCTTCGTTTGTTTTAGGTGATAAAGTATAGGGAGGGTCGCTCCCCTCGCGGGAGCGTGGATTGAAATTGTTGCGTCAAGGTATGCCTTTGTGAGCTTTGAAGTCGCTCCCCTCGCGGGAGCGTGGATTGAAATCAGTCTTACGTCATCTATATCCCATGTAATTTTGTCGCTCCCCTCGCGGGAGCGTGGATTGAAATCTGTTGAAATAACCGTATTCTTAAATTTATTGAGTCGCTCCCCTCGCGGGAGCGTGGATTGAAATAAACATAATCCTATATTCTGCTCTTACATCTAACGTCGCTCCCCTCGCGGGAGCGTGGATTGAAATTCGCAGGGGCAGTTTGTGATGGATAGAAAGACTGTCGCTCCCCTCGCGGGAGCGTGGATTGAAATACTTCTTGTCATAACCCTGTCTCTGTTTTCTGCAGTCGCTCCCCTCGCGGGAGCGTGGATTGAAATGTTTCTGGTGTTGTCCGGAAGCTCTCTGTATCTCTGTCGCTCCCCTCGCGGGAGCGTGGATTGAAATTCCCGCTGTATCACGCACAAAAGTGGCAGCTTTGGTCGCTCCCCTCGCGGGAGCGTGGATTGAAATTCTTGACTTTGCTACAATTTCTTCTGGCGTATAGTCGCTCCCCTCGCGGGAGCGTGGATTGAAATTCTAATCTGCTCAGGTGTCAGTCCCAAATCTTCGGTCGCTCCCCTCGCGGGAGCGTGGATTGAAATTCTCTTCCGACTTTGCGGATTGATTATTTTATAATGTCGCTCCCCTCGCGGGAGCGTGGATTGAAATTGAAGCGTATTTATATTGACCCGCTGAGATAACCGTCGCTCCCCTCGCGGGAGCGTGGATTGAAATTTAATTACAATTGGACTAATCGTAGCCATCATCTTGTCGCTCCCCTCGCGGGAGCGTGGATTGAAATACAGCATATCTTTTAATTGTACTTAGTCCGCTGTGGTCGCTCCCCTCGCGGGAGCGTGGATTGAAATAAGTCAGACAACCCTTTCTGAATTACAAGCTCGGTCGCTCCCCTCGCGGGAGCGTGGATTGAAATTTTTTTTACGCCTGTGTAATTGTGTCATTTGTTGTGGTCGCTCCCCTCGCGGGAGCGTGGATTGAAATCAGCAGATGTTGTAGGGAATAACGAAATATTGGGTCGCTCCCCTCGCGGGAGCGTGGATTGAAATCTTTATGCGCTTCTGTTCATATTTGTCGAGTTTAGTCGCTCCCCTCGCGGGAGCGTGGATTGAAATTCTAAAATGTTTTCGCAGAGCCGCACTCCGTTTCGTCGCTCCCCTCGCGGGAGCGTGGATTGAAATGTTTAATGTTTTAATATTTTTCACTGCGCCACGCGTCGCTCCCCTCGCGGGAGCGTGGATTGAAATATCTGCTGCCAGTAATGCCTCTCCATGTACATGTCGTCGCTCCCCTCGCGGGAGCGTGGATTGAAATCTTGAAAATTCTCTTAAGTGTATATACCATAATAGTCGCTCCCCTCGCGGGAGCGTGGATTGAAATTCCACTGTCCAAGTCCTTTGAATCTTCCGTAGTTGTCGCTCCCCTCGCGGGAGCGTGGATTGAAATTCCATATGTTGTGGGTATATTGCATGATGTATGGTCGCTCCCCTCGCGGGAGCGTGGATTGAAATAAACAACCGGAATTGTTTTTGGATCTGGACAATAGTCGCTCCCCTCGCGGGAGCGTGGATTGAAATATCTAAGTCTAAAAGTCCATTCGACCCATTAACGTCGCTCCCCTCGCGGGAGCGTGGATTGAAATCATCAGACGGCCATCTTCTTTTGCTCTGACAATTGTCGCTCCCCTCGCGGGAGCGTGGATTGAAATCGTCAAGATAATGCATATAGACAATTCGTTTATCTGTCGCTCCCCTCGCGGGAGCGTGGATTGAAATATTTTTCCGGAGGAAACAGATATATGTCTCATGCGTCGCTCCCCTCGCGGGAGCGTGGATTGAAATCTTACGATGGTAGTTCAAACACAATGTCTATTAGTCGCTCCCCTCGCGGGAGCGTGGATTGAAATCCTTTACGTGATCTCCTACCTTAAATTTTCCCATGTCGCTCCCCTCGCGGGAGCGTGGATTGAAATCGCATATCATTGGTATTGCCATACTATATAGGTGTCGCTCCCCTCGCGGGAGCGTGGATTGAAATATTGTTTGCAGTGTGTATTTTATCGTTAATGCCAGTCGCTCCCCTCGCGGGAGCGTGGATTGAAATAAGACATCCTGCTGTTGCCAGAGAAAGAAGTTGCAGTCGCTCCCCTCGCGGGAGCGTGGATTGAAATCACTGCTACTTTTTTTTGCGGGTGTTGAAGTTACTGTCGCTCCCCTCGCGGGAGCGTGGATTGAAATACTGGTATCGCCAGAGTCATTCTTGTCATCCCTGGTCGCTCCCCTCGCGGGAGCGTGGATTGAAATAATAAATGCTTTTACTTGTGCAGCGGTTGCCATTGTCGCTCCCCTCGCGGGAGCGTGGATTGAAATCGTCTGTAAAAAGTGTTAACTCTAAAAATCTATAGGTCGCTCCCCTCGCGGGAGCGTGGATTGAAATTCCGGTATTATGCAACCCGATTAAGTAATATACAGTCGCTCCCCTCGCGGGAGCGTGGATTGAAATCCTGTCGGATGAATTATCAAGCCTAGAATGGCAGTCGCTCCCCTCGCGGGAGCGTGGATTGAAATAGGGCGGTGCATCAATTGAATACAAGGTTGATACATGTCGCTCCCCTCGCGGGAGCGTGGATTGAAATATCCTTACGTCTGTGATCATATCCTGTGTTATTTTGTCGCTCCCCTCGCGGGAGCGTGGATTGAAATGCCAGACTTATCAGACAATATACAGTTGCTGAAGTCGCTCCCCTCGCGGGAGCGTGGATTGAAATAGTATCAAATGGGAAACCTTACCATTGCGGAAGTGTCGCTCCCCTCGCGGGAGCGTGGATTGAAATATAACGAGACAGGGGGCGTGGGATGGTAATTGTAAGTCGCTCCCCTCGCGGGAGCGTGGATTGAAATAATAATTCTCTTTTCTATATATAACTTATGTAAGGTCGCTCCCCTCGCGGGAGCGTGGATTGAAATATTGAAGTATCAATGAAATGCCGCAAGTTTTCTCGTCGCTCCCCTCTCGGGAGCGTGGATTGAAATAGCACTTGGCCCATATTGGGACGGCGGAATGATACGTCGCTCCCCTCTCGGGAGCGATAGTTATGTTTTTTTTATTGATTAATATAAACCGGAAACAGATTTTGGAGGAGTTGTTTTTACATAACAGTCAGATGATAAAGGAGTCACATGGATATAGACTGGAAGATCGTAACCGAAAATCAGGGGCAGTTCCTTGATTTTTCAGTTAATACGAATCCCTTTGGTATTCCGCCCAAAATAGAACAGAGCAGCGGAGATTTTGTCTCCACCTTTGGATTTTATCCGGATTCGAAATGTCAGACTTTACGGAAAGCTCTTTCTGAGAAATACAGCATTCCACCTGAATTTATTTACTGCGGGAGTGGAGCAGACGACATTATATACCGGCTGGTATTTGCTTTACATCCAAAGAGAGCGCTGATTCTGGAACCAACTTTTGAGGAATATGGTCGTGCGCTATCCTTAACGGGTTGTGAAATCAGTCACTTTCAATTGACGGAAAAACAGAATTTTCACCTGGATATAGAGCATTTTTTATCTGCCATAGATCGAATTGACATTCTATTCATATGTAATCCGAACAATCCAACCGGGCAGCTGATTAAACATGAAGATATAGTACAGATACTGAAAAAATGCGAAAAAAATAATGTCATCTGCGTGGTGGATGAGTGCTTTATGGAGATGCTACAGGACTGGAGAACGTTGTCAGTCAAACAGGAGAGCAAATCGTACCCCCAATTGGTTGTGGTTGATGCTTTTACAAAAACGTATGCAATACCGGAGCTTCGCCTGGGGTTTGCTGTTACGCAAAGAAGAGAATTGCTTGATGATATGCAATCATTTGGGCAGGAATTCAATGTATCTGCAACGGCTCAGTTGGCCGGTCTTATAGCCATTTCCGACACACAATACATGGAAAAGACCTATGCGCTGCTTGAGGAAGAACGCAGCTGGTTGACGAAACGTTTTCATGATTTGGGAATTTGTACTTATCCGGACGTTGCAAATTTCTTTTTAGCGAAAGCATCGGTTATCGGGTTCAATGAACTTTTGCTGGCACGGGGGATTAAAGTAAGGGACTGTTCAAATTTCTATGGGCTTGGCAGCGCATATTGCCGTTTTGCAATACGTATCAACTTCCAGCGCAAAGTAACGCTCAATAAAAGTTGAAAAAGAAAATGCTTTAAAACGTTGAAAATACGCCGTTTTAAGACGGAAAAACTTGCAAAATTCTCTATATGTGGTATAATTATGAGTAGAAAGTAACACTCAAATATGCCGCGGAGGTGAAGCCCATGTACATGGATTGCGAGATTGAAATTCCGGATGTCCCGGGCAAAATAAACCAGGTAAAAAAAGGTAATACAATCTACATCAGATATGTTGTTGGCAGGACATATCATGCAGATAAAAAATATAACATTCCAGATCAGAGAATTATAGGAAAGAGATCGGACAGAAATCCTGATATGATGATCCCAAATGAAAACTTTCTAAAGTACTTTGGAGATGTGGAACTACCGGACAAAAAGCGAAATGCTAATCGAAGCAGCTGTCTTCGGATTGGAACATTCATTGTTATTAGAAAGATTATCGAGGATTATGAACTGTCTCAGATCCTTTCCAAATACTTTGGCATAAAGGATAGTGGATTATTACTTGACCTTGCAGCTTATTCTATAACAGCAGAGAATAACGCCGCACAGTATTATCCGGATTATGCCTTCAACCATCCGCTTTTTACAAAAGGAATGCATATATACAGTGATTCCAGGATATCTGATTTCTTCGCATCGGTGACAGATGACCAGCGTGTTGGATTCCTGAATGAGTGGAATGCAAACAGAGACCACAGGGAGAAGATATACATTTCCTATGATTCCACCAATAAGAACTGCCAGGCGGGAGAATTGGAACTTGTGGAGTTCGGACATCCGAAGGAAGACAAGGGACTTCCTGTATTTAATTATTCTATCGCATATGATACTGACAACAGGGAACCGCTCTTTTATGAGCAGTATCCCGGAAGTATTGTAGATATATCACAGCTACAGTTCATGCTCCAGAAAGTTCAGGGGTATGGATATAGGCAAGTGGGATTCATACTGGACAGAGGATATTTCTGTAAGGAAAATATTAAGTACATGGATCAGTGCGGATATGATTTTATTATCATGGTAAAAGGGATGAATTCCCTGGTGCGAGATTTAATCCTGGAAAACAAAGGTAAGTTTGAAAATATCAGAGAATACAGTATCAGACAGTATAAGTGTTCTGGTATGACTGTAAAAAGGCAACTGTACTCTTCTGATGAGGAGGAAAGATATTTCCACATATATTATTCAGACCAGAAGGCATGTGCAGAGCATGAGCAGGTGGAAGGCAAGATTTACAGGATGATGAAATACTTAAACAGCATCAAAGGACAGAAAGTAAATGTTGGTGATGGATTTAAAGAGTATTTTCATCTCGAAATCTATGAGCAGGATGGAACATTTCTTTATGCAAGAGAGAAAACTGAGGCAGTTCAAAGAGAGATTGACCTTGGCGGATACTTTGTGATTGTGACATCAAAAAAAATGTCAGCAAAGGAAGCTCTGGAGCTTTATAAGAGCAGGGATGTTTCGGAGAAACTATTCCGTGGTGACAAGTCTTATCTTGGAAATAGGAGCCTGCGAGTGCAATCAGATGAGGCAGCATCAGCAAAAATATTTATTGAATTCATTGCATTAATCGTTAGATGTAAGATGTACACATGCTTAAAAGATGAGATGGAAAAGCTTGATAAGAAACCTAACTTCATGACAGTCCCTGCAGCAATCCGGGAGCTGGATAAGCTGGAGATGATAAGGCAGACAGATGGCAGATACCGATTAGATCATGCAGTGACAGCAACGCAGAAAATGATATTGAAAGCGTTTGATATGGATGCAGATTTGATTAGGAAAAATGCTAATGAGCTTAGCAGTATGCTGATGGACTATGACAATGAACTTACCGGGGAGAATTAAAGATGGCAAGACCAGGAAAAGATGGAAATACAACTATTGAAGATCAGATTACAAGGCAGGAAGATGCAGTTGCAAAAGCCAAGGCAAAGTATGATGCAGAGGTAGTAAAACTGAAAGATTTGTATGCGAAGAAAGATGAGATCAAGAAGAAAGAATTGCTTAAGGCAGTAGAAAACAGCGAGAGAAGCTACGAGGAAATCATGGAATTTCTGGGAGGACAGGGGAAATGACACTATCAGAAGAAGATGGAAAGCTTTATTATGAACTCTGGCTGCCACTGATGGATTATGTGAATGATAAATACAAAGTAAGAAAAGAACTCGGCAAAATGAAAGGTGCAGATAGCTTAAATCCAGAGGATGTAAAAACAGTATCGGATAAGCTATGTGAAAATATAGCGGTCATTGATGAATATCTTCAGGAACATCAGGAACTGCCGGAAGAACATAAAAATATCATTGCTGGATGGAAGCGATTTAGAAGAGGCAGATTTATCATGGAGCGCCACCTGAAAGGCGGAACAATGATGATCTCGATGGAAGATGAAAATGTGTATCAAGTCGTTGGAATCATTACAAGTATAGAAGAAATGTTTTATTATGCACCAATGCCACTCATGGTTGAAGCAACGTTAATGCCGTATAAAAATGTTATTATTACAGATGGATTAATCATGCCGTACAATCTGATGATTGGTGGCAACATGACGAAGACATTTAGGGATGTTTACATGGATGCAAAACGGTCAGGTGCAATTAAAAAATCACTCTAATATGACCTTTGAGTGAGAAAAAGACAGGAAGTTAAGAATACGGCGTCACGAAGAAAATGCATCTCTGATCAATGTCTTAAAAAGCATGAAAGATGAAAACGTATGGTAAGGCAAGCCAAATCAGCATTGGCAAAGTGATTATCTCATAAGATGGAGGAAGGCAGCATTTTGAATTCATATAACTTAAACCTTATACGGGATTTGCCTAAAAGTGATTTGCACAGCCACGCGGGACGTGGAGGAAATATCAAGTATATAGAAAAATGGGCAGGGGTTAAAATAATACCGAACAATAGGCCGTTTGAATCGTTGTCCGATATGCAGAGCTGGTTTGTGAATAATGTGAAATGCCATTACCCGGGTATTGAAGGTTATCTGAAACGAATAGAAGCGGCGTTTGTTCAGGCCGCGGACGATAACATCAGGGTTCTGACGCTGAGTTATGGGATTGATGAAATCAATTTTCTGGGAGGTATGGTTCCATTTATAAAAACGATGGAGAATTTCAGTACCAGGTTTGCTCCCGATACACTGTTCTTGCCGGAACTGGCTTTGGGACGTGAGCAGGATGTTGATTATGTTGCAACGCGGCTTGACGAAATATTCTCTTACGGATGGTTCAAATCTATCGATATCTGTAATGATGAGTTTGCGCAACCGATATCCAATTTCAAGAATATCTACAGGAAAGCCGGGGCTGCCGGTCTTAAGCGCAGAGCGCATGTTGGAGAATTCGGAAGTGCGGATGATGTAATGGAAGCGGTTGAAGAGTTGGAGCTGGATGAAGTTCATCACGGGATAGCCGCTGCAGGATCCGAACATGTCATGAAATTTTTGTCTGATAACAAAATCCGGCTCAACATTTGCCCTACCAGCAATGTTATGCTCAAAACAGCAGAAAGCTACGCTACTCATCCGATACGCATTCTATATGATCACGGAATACCGGTAACGATCAATACGGATGATCTGCTGATCTTCAATCAGAGTGTTTCGGAAGAGTATATTAATTTGTATCGTTCCAATTTAATGACAGCTGATGAACTGGAAGTTATAAGACTGACCGGTCTTCAATATATGCAAAAAGAAAAATAAATAATTTATATAACGTTTATATAGTGACGTAAAACAAACGCATTCATGAATCTGGACGAGCGGCGGAAGAAATGAAAACCATTATAACCGGCGCATATTTATTTCTGAAAAATGTTTTAGGTTGAACCATTGAGATGCCTGATGCTATCATACGGATATGGAAATGAGAGAGGGGTGAGTCCAATGGTAAAATAATTTTTTCAGATATGCGCGCATATTATTTAATAGAAATACAAAGTGGCAGGAGGTTCCAAAATGTGTACAAGTTTTGCAGTATATGGTCAGAAAAAAACTGTTTATGGAATGACCTTTGATACGGATGAAATTGATCTGAAATTAAAGGTCAACAGTTATAATGATATGAACTATTTTTTCTTTGCAGGATTTGCAGGTGACGGCTTTGCAGACATTGCAGGGTTTAACAGTGAAGGTCTTTTTGTCTGCACGCAGGCAGTGGAATATGGACCTGAATTTAAAGCAGGCTGTGATGAAAATGACTGGTACGCTTTTTCTATTTTTGGTGATGTAATAAAGAAAACAGGAAAAGCATCCGAATTTAATGAAATTTCCGGTGGCAGAGTGATCGCTTATCCGAGAAATCCGTTATATCCGCATTTGGGATTGCATACGCTTGTTGCAGATAAAAATGGTGATGCATTTATTATCGAAGAAGGAAATGGTAAAAACGTAGTATGTCCCATACAGGACAAGCTGATCGTTATGACAAATTTCCCAAATGGAAATTTTGTGGGATCGGATTATGATAAAGTATCCGGAATGGGTGCAGATAGATATATCCGTGCGTATGCATATATTCAAGAGCATATTCATGATTTTGACGTAAAGGAAGCCTTTGATATTCTGGGCAAAACGAGTCAGGCAAATACCCTTTGCTCAATCGTATATGATCCATCTGAAAATGAAATATATATCAATTTCAAAAAAGATTTCAGTAAAAAATGGAAGATTTCTATTACAGAAAAGACAATTCAATCCATGGATGGATTTTTATGTAGTAATAAGATTCAACTTACAAATGGTGAGATATTGGTAAATGATCTTCTTAGCCTGTATAAATGAAAACTTTTTAGAAGAATAGATAGAAAAACAGTTTTTTTAATATGTATGATAATTTGGCTTAGGGAATAAACATCCGTTTGGGTGAATGTTTCCCGGGCCTTTTTTGATGCTTTTTAATCATTCTATTTTATTGAAAAACATTGTTTGTGTACGTAATAGTGATAAAATGGTAGTGTTGTGTATGATATTATAAAAATGTATTTAAAGAAGGAATAAATGAGAGAAAAAACAGAAAATTCCATCAGACCATTTATTGCTCATACAAGAAAAGCAACAGGCAAGGAGAAGGCCTATATTGCATTGGATGAATCCGGTGCAGAGGTGTCGATTGAAATACAAACCATAAAAGAACATCTGGAAAATACGGCAACCCTTGCAACCGGCTTTGCATCGAAATTTGCTGCCGGGCAGATAGCCGGTCAGATTGGGCTCATGCATGATATCGGGAAATATTCGGAAGCTTTCCAAAAACGCATATGGGAGAATGGAAGAAAATGTGACCATACATCAGCCGGTGCACAGGAAATTATGGGGGTAAATGGTGATCCGTTTGGCCGTATTGCTGCCTACTGTATTGCAGGACATCATGCAGGATTGATGAATGGTGGAGCAGAATCTGATTCAAATGATATTGTGAGAAGTCTCGAAGCACGATTAAAGAAGAAACTTGAAGGAAACCTGGATTATCAGAAATATATGGAAGATATTCAACCTGTAAAATTATCTGCAGCAAAGCCTGTAAAGTGTCTTACTATATTAAAGACACAGAATGGGTTTTTTAGCATGGCTTTTTGGATCAGAATGTTGTTTTCCTGTCTGGTTGATGCAGATTTTCTTGATACGGAGAAATTTGTAAATTATGGAAAAAATTACAGAAATACCGGGGAACCGCTGCATATTCTGAGGGAGAAGCTTGATAAATATATTCAGGAGAAGAAATGGCTGGATGGAAGTCAGGGCATTAATGCTTTACGAAGTGGTATATTGAAAAACTGCATTGAAAAAGGAAAAAAGACTGATAAGAACCTGTTTTCGCTGACGGTTCCAACCGGAGGTGGTAAAACAGTTGCGTCACTTGCATTTGCATTGAATCATGCCGTTTCAAAAGGGAAAGATCGGATTATATATGTAATACCTTATTGTCACGCGGCAAATTATAGTTCCTACCTACTGCAGTTTTGCCGCAAACTAAATTCGTATATTTATTTTTATATCTACTACAGCGTGCCGTGTATGACTGCATGCTTTTTTCGTTGCTGATATTGACCATTCTCATTGATTTCTGTATATTCTTTTCGTAGCAATAAAAAAAGAGAAAGAACAGCCCCGACCAAAGTTCGTTCCTTCTCTCAACAAAGTCGCTGTGCCAAGTCCGGGATCAAGTCCCACTAGTATAACGTCCGATAATTAACTGGACTGTTCGAGTAGCAACGTATCAGTTCCAATTTCTTCGGTAATATCAACATCGTCAAGTTTGTATTTCCAGTGATATACAACAGGGTGTTCATTTACCTCATCAAAATATCTGTGTATTCTGGAAATAAGTTCTTCCTTTGTTTTAACACGTATTCCCCGAAGCATTTGACGGGTCATTTTACTGAAGAATCCTTCTACAAGATTGAGCCAGGATCCGTGCTTTGGGGTGAACACAAACTCGAATCGCCCAGGTAGTGTTGCAAGAAAGCGCCGGGTTTCAACGGATGTATGTACTTTTAAATTATCAAGGACGATGCGGATTTTATCCCCGGCAGGATACTTGTCATCAAGTATCCTGAGGAATTTTATGTAATCCTTGCTGTTATGTGTTTCACTAACCAATGGTATTGCTTCTCCTGTCTGCAGATCTATCGCTGTTAAAAGAGAAACTGTACCAAGACGCTTGTATTCATAATCACGTTGTATTGCACCGTTACTGCCATTCGGAAGGAGGTCATCTGATGTCGTAGAGATTGCCTGAACGCCAGGTTTTTCATCATAAGAAAGAACGTGCACAGCCTCATCATCTTCAAACGGAACCAACTGTCCATTTTTATCGAACTGCATTGAAAGCTGCTTATATACAAGCAATACATTGTGCATCTTACGATCAAAATCAGGATCGCGCTGTTCACAATAATAGTTAATGCGGAATGGCTTGATTTCAGCATCATCCAATATTTTATGTACGGTACTCTTATTAACGGTAGATAGTCTTGTGTAACCGGATGCTTCAGCAGTGAGGTTCACGTGTGCGGTTAATTTTGCATATGTCCAGGTTTCTGCGGCATACCCGAAGTCAGTTGGTTTTTTACATGCAATGTTTATAATCCAGGTCTTTTCATCATCCGTGATCTCAGCATTCCGTCCGCGACCAGGTGCATCGAACAGAGCATTTTCAACACCACCCTCTTTATATTTTTTAAGGCAGAGCATAACGCTTTTCCGGTTCATACCGATCAATGCAGCTATGTCATCAATTGGTTTTCCATCTGCTTTGAGGATTAAGATTCTTGCACGTTCTGCTGTTTGTGCCTGAATGGTGCGCGCGCGCATTTGAGATTCAAGATATTTGCGGTCCTCTATTGATAATTCTATTGATGATGCTGTTCTGCCCATGATAAACCTCCAGGAATATGTTCTTGAAGGTATTATATCATAGTTGGGATATATGGTCCATTTATTTAAAGGACGATATACTAGTAAGGCGTCATGCGCAACCACTGTTATGATAAGAAAAAACTCACTTTTTTGCAAGTTAATTCGTATAAAAATTTCATCAAAGTCCATTTTTAATGCATTCATGGATCAATTCATACCTCAACTTGAACCCTGTCCGGTCTGTGAAGCGAAGGGTACTTGCCATATCCATGACTACTACGGCAGAAATATCATCGACTTTCGCTATGGTCACCTGGTCAAGGATAACCTCTGCATCATGCGTGTATTCTGTGACAACTGCGAGCATGCACATGCTGTTCTGCCAGACATTATCATTCCTTATTCCAGCTATGGCCTGTTCTTCGTTCTTCGCGTCCTTGCTGAGTTCTTCGCCCATCTTCATACAGTTGAACAGATCTGTGAACGATATAATATATCTGAAAACCAGCTCCGCAAATGGATCTCTCTTTGGAAGCTGCATAAAGAGCAATGGCTTGGGCTTTTAAATGATTCTGAAACCTCTGACCTTGCCTTGCTGAAACGCCTATGTAGCAAGGATAAGTTCTCCTCATTTTCTCAGGAATTTACTCTCCATATGTCACATACATTTCTTCAGTCGCATCGGAATCCTATCTTAAAGAGACCTGCAAACGCACGATACCATCAGCACGCCTTTTCTCCTGATTACGATATCTGGTGACCACACGACTGATGAATGGTGCAATGCACTTTTCCCCCTTATCATGTAGAAAACACTTAAGGAGGGCTCTGTTTTATGAGTAAAGAAACCGAAACAACAAAAAATGATGCGCTGGTAGCTCAGTTCCGCTTCGCCATGATAGCTCCTGTGATTCAGGGGCTTTTTCCTGACGTCTCTGCAACGGCTTACTATAAGCGTGTAACCGAACATCCGCTGACTCTTCCTAATGGAACCGTCGTCCAATACAGTTACAAGACTCTTGAAAAATGGAAGTCTCTGTATCTTCGCGGTGGACTTGATGCACTGATACCAACAACCAGATCTGATAAAGGTATTTCGCGTGCCTTAAATGATGAGGCTATTAACGAAATCTATCGTGTCAAACAGGAACATCCTCGTATGAACGCAACTCAAATCCATGATTACCTGATTCGTGAATCATTTCTTTCTGCATCCGTCAGTGTTGACTCCGTCCAGCGATTCGTTAAGAACAATGATCTGAAATCTGCAAGAGATCCCAACCTTAGAGACCGTAAAGCCTATGAAGAAGACGAATTCGGTAAGATCTGGCAGGCTGATACCTGCTATCTTCCATACATTACAGAAGATGGCAAAACAAGACGCGTATACTGCATCATGATTATCGATGATCATTCCCGCCTCTTAGTTGGCGGTGAACTTTTCTACAACGATAATGCCTACAACTTTCAGAAAGTCCTAAAACAGGCCGTTTCCACCTACGGAATTCCAGATAAACTTTATGTCGATAACGGCTGTAGTTACAGTAATGAGCAGCTTTCCATGATCTGTGTATCCTTAGGCGTTTTGCTTTTACACACTAAAATAAGAGATGGGGCCAGTAAAGGCAAGGTAGAACGCCATTTCAGAACGTTAAAAGAAAGATGGTTATATACCCTTGATATCAGCAAGATCACTTCTCTTGCCCAGTTCAATGAGATGTTGAAGGACTACATGCGCTCTTACAACACGACATTTCACCGCGGAATTGATGCAACTCCTATGGAACGCTTCCACAATTCAAAGGATCATCCTCAGTGTCCGCAATCTCGCGAATGGCTTGATGATTGTTTCTATAACCGCATTACTCGTAAAGTCCGCAAGGGATTCTACGATTACCATTGACAACGTCTGCTACGATGTTCCAATGCAGTTCATCTCTGCCAAGGTGGATATCCGTTTTCTTCCTGATGACATGGATGCCGCATATATCCTGATGGATAATACAAAATTTCCAATACGAACAACGAACCGCAATGAAAATGCCCACACCAAACGTAATAATACAAAGCCAGCTATCGACTACTCTAAGATCGGAGGGACCCGCTAATGTTCAACTCTTTTTATGGGCTATCTTACAATCCCTTTGATAAACAGCAGATCCATGAAAAAGATCACTTTGTTTCAAACGACTTCACCGAAATGATCCATCGTCTGAATTACCTAAAAGAAATCCGTGGAATTGGCGTATTCACTGCCAGACCGGGTATGGGTAAATCTTACGCACTCCGGTGCTTTGCATCCAGCCTGAACCCAAGCTTATATCACATGGAATACATGTGCCTTTCCACCATTAGTGTTGCTGATTTTTACAAACAGCTCTGTTCCATACTTGGAGTCAGTGAAAAAGGGGGAAAGCCTGCGATGTTTGCAGCCATACGTGAGCAGATCACATATCTTTATAAAGAGAAGCGACAGCCATTACTGCTTGCAATTGATGAAGCACAATACCTGAATACCGGCATTCTCAATGACATAAAGATGCTGATGAATTACGGTTATGATTCTGTAAACTACTTCACTATGATTCTCTGTGGAGAATCGCACCTGAATGATACTCTTCGCAAACCAGTCCATGAGGCACTTCGTCAACGAATCACTGTTCATTACAACTATAATGGTCTCTCTGATGATGAAGTTGGAAAATATGTTCTTCATAAACTCCATCTGGCCGGTGCCGCTGATTCGATTATTGATACCGCTGCACTATCAGCAGTTCATAGTTATACCCAGGGAAATCCTCGTCTGATTGATAATCTCATGACCGACGCACTTATGATTGGTTCTCAGTTAGAAAAAGCAGTAATCAATGCTGATGTCATCCACGATGCTGTTGAGAATCAGGGACTTTATTGATGAAATCTTTAGTTTTCAATGTTCAAGGCTGTGATCACAACCGTGGTCATGGCCTTATCTGAAAAGCAGAAAAACTGCTCCTCAGATAAGACTACGACAGTGTGCGGTGATTCCTCTGAGAGTTTGCAGTTACCTACCAAACCGCACAGTCGGGGATGTGAAAGCACCTACAATAAAGTGCTGTTCACACCTCCCACAATGTGCCGTCTGACACCTTATTGTTCAATTATTGACCAGACAGTTGAGAAATTTACTGAAATTCTGGGTGAAGAGAATGTGTTGGCGCATTATTCGGAAGCTGAGTTTGAAGAAATGGATAATGAGGGTGAGGATGTAGAAAAGAATCCAAAGATACTTGCAACAGAGAATTGGGATAAGCCGGTTGTTGTGACAACTGCTGTCCAGTTCTTCGAGTCTCTTTTTGCGTGCAGGACATCAAAGTGCAGGAAACTGCACAATATCGCCAATGCAGTTGTAATCTTTGATGAAGCACAGACACTCCCCAAACCATATCTGAAACCCTGCATTGCAGCAATCATGGAACTTGCCTGCAATTATCGAACATCCTGTGTTTTCTGTACAGCCACGCAGCCGGCACTTGACAGATACATCGGCAAATATTTGGTTGATCGCAAACCGGCGGATTATGAAATTGAGGAAATCTGTCAGGGCACAGAGGAACTTTACCAGTCATTTAAGCGTGTGACATATAGGAAGCTTGGATTGTTGACGGATGAACAGCTTGCGGAACGCCTGTCGAAATGTGACCAGGTACTTTGTATTGTAACAACGCGCAGACAGGCAGAGCAGGTCTACCATCTGTTGCCACAGGAAGAAACCTGTCACTTGTCTAAATGTATGACTTCTGAGCATATAAAAAGTGTTTTGAAAACAATACATGAAAGACTGGATGCGGGGAAAACCATGTCGCGTGGTAGCCACCAGTCTTGTTGAAGCGGGTGTAGATCTGGATTTTCCGATTGTTTACAGAGCCAAATCCGGACTTGATAATCTCATTCAGGCAGGCGGGCGCTGTAACCGTGAAGGGAAGAAAGCGGCAAAAGACAGTATCGTATATGTCTTTGATCCGGAAGAAAAATATTATAAGCATTTTCCGGATGAAATGAAGTTTGCGGCATCGTGTATGGAACTTGCGACCCGCGACACAGAAGATATTGCCGGAAAACAATGTTGTGAAAAAATATTTTGATACAATTTATAATCTTTCAGATGGAGAAGGGCAGTCCGGAGAAGATAAACTTGATCGCAAAAATATTATTTCTGCTTTTGAAGAAAGTAAGAAAATGGAATTTCCATTTGCAGATGTTGCAAAAGTCTTTAAGCTGATTGATAACGATACCATAACTGTATTTGTACCCAGGGATGATTTCAGCCGGAAACTGGCAGAAAAAATGCAGATAAAGAATGCGCCGATGACGGCGGCTGAATATAGAACGATAGGAAAATACTGCGTTAATGTGTATCAGGAAAACTTCAAAAAGATTATTCAGTCGGTTAACGTGGTTGGTGAACGTTTAGCAGTTTTGGCTGTGCCAAATCTATATGATGAAAATACAGGATTGAAATTTGAGGATGCAGGCGGATTTGGTTTGTTCGCATAAAGTAAAAGGGTTGTCCTTTCTGAAAAGAAAGGACAACCCTTTAATACAATAATGTAAATGCTAATATTTCAATCCACTCTATTATGATAGAGACACAAGTTTATTATATAAGATTTTGTGATAGAAAGCAATTTCATTAGAATTTATATAATATAAATACTAATGAATATTTTTATTGACATTTACGAAATACAGAACTAATATATACATATAAATAAAACAAACACAGAAAGGAGATGAAAGTATTGAGTTACGGATTACAAGTCGAGGTTTTTGGGATATATGCTCTCTTTAGTCGTCCTGAGCTGAAATCTGAAAGAATGTCGTATGAAGTTATAACACCATCAGCGGCAAGAGGAATACTGGAATCCATTTACTGGCATCCAGGTCTGGAAGTGAAGATTGATCGTATTCACGTCATGAACAAGATTCAGTTCACAAACATTCGCAGAAATGAAGTCAAAAGTAAGGCAAGTCTCCAACAGGTAAAACGAATGATGAATGGAGGCCCTGCACCAATGATTGTGACGAGTAACGATATTATGCAGCGTGCATCCACGATGCTGCGGGATGTTCACTATGTAATTGACGCACACTTCGAAATGACCAATAAGGCAACGCCCTCCGATAATGAAGGAAAGTTCAAGGATATCTTCAGAAGACGATTGGAAAAAGGAGAGGCATATTCACAGCCTTATTTTGGATGCCGCGAATTTCCTGCACATTTCAGAGCGTGGGAAGGCGGAGATGTACCGACATGCGGCGAAACAAGGGATTTGGGGTTGATGTTATATGATATGGATTACAGCGATCCGCAAAACATTAAACCCATGTTCTTCATGGCACGGCTCGAAAACGGCGTAATGCAGGTTGCAGGAGAGAAGGTGCTGACATGATATTACAGTCACTTGCAGAGCAGTACGATGCGCTGGCAGAACGAGAGAAAGTCAGTAAAATTGGGTGGAGTAATGCAAAGGTTTCATATGCACTTGTTCTTGATGCACAGGGGCAGTTGATTGAAATGATTTCATTAAAGGTATTATCACCGGATGGTAAAAAGTCCTTTCCCGCGCAGCTCTGGGTTCCGGAACAGGTCAAAAAAGCCTCTGGTATAAAATCCAATTTCCTTTGTGAGAATGCATCCTATTTCCTTGGATATGACAATAAAGGAAAGCCTGATCGGACAATGCAATGTTTCGAAGCTGCGAAAGAGCTGCATCATGAAATATTGGATGAGATTCACAACAGTAATGCAGAACGCATTTTGAAATTCTTTGATATATGGGATGCGGAACAGGCAGTATCGAATGAATATATTGTACCGATTTTAAAGGATCTGGATGCCGGTGCCAATCTGGTTTTTTCCGATGAAAGTGGAAATTATCTTCATAAGGATAAAGAAATCGCAGATGCATGGAAGCGATATAAGTCAGAAAAATCATCAGATGCAGAAAAAGAGAGATGCCTGGTTACAGGAGAACTTGCACCCATTGCAATACTGCACCCATCAATCAAGGGCATCAGGGGAGCGCAGTCATCGGGTGCATCACTTGTTTCCTTTAATGCAGCATCAAGTGAATCATATGGAAAAGATGGTGAACAGGGTAAAAATGCACCGGTAAGCGAACTGGCAGCATTCAAATATGGTGCTGCACTGAATTATATGATCGCAGATACAAAGCATGTGCAGTATATTGGAGATACTGCGCTGGTGTACTGGGCAGAGGATGCAGATCCCATTTATCAGGATATCTTCAGTGCGTCTTTATACGGTGATGATGATACCATTTCAGATGATGAGCTGCATGCAATTATGAGACAGATCGGAACAGGCGGAGATTTCAATGCAGATGGAATGAGAGTCAAATACAGTAATAAATTCTATATTTTGGGGTTGTCACCAAATGCTGCGAGGCTTTCCGTCAGGTTATTTTTGCAAAGCGAATTCGGAGAAATGATGCAGAATCTGAACACCCATAATAAGAGACTTGAAATTGTACAGCCTATGGGAACGGAGAAAAAGCTTCCGATCTGGATGCTTCTAAATGAAACTGCAAATCAGAACGCAAGTAACAAAACACCTCCGGCGCCAATGGCTGGAGCTGTTCTCAGATCTATTATTCTGAATCTTCGATATCCGGAGTCACTATATGAAATGATACTGCTGAGAATTCGGGCGGAACATGATATCAATTGGAAAAAAGCAGCGATTATCAAAGCCTTTTTCCTGAAAAACAGCAAAGAAAATGACAAGATGAGGGAGGTATTAACGGTGAACGTAAGTGAAAGTAAATACGAGCCATATGTGCTGGGAAGATTGTTTGCAATTCTGGAAATGGTTCAAAAAACAGCAAATCCGGGAATCAAGGCAACGATCAGGGACAAATATTTTACAAGTGCAGCATCAACTCCTGCACATATTTTTCCGATTCTGCTGAGTTTAGCGCAGCATCATCTGAAGAAAATGAGTGATGGCTCAAGCGTGTATTATGACAAGCTTTTGACACAGGTGCAGAATATGATTGAAGATGTACAGTATCCTGCGAGATTGAATCTGAACGATCAGGGTGCATTTTATCTTGGCTATTATCATGAAAAGCAGGCTCTTTATACAAAATCAGAAAAGAATGTGGAGGAAGAGATCAATGAGTGATGTAATCAAAAACCGGTATGAATTTGTAGTTTATTTTGATGTGATGAATGGCAATCCGAATGGGGACCCGGATGCAGGTAATATGCCGCGAGTTGATCCTGAAACAGGCCTTGGAATTGTGACAGATGTATGCCTGAAGCGCAAGATACGTAATTATATTGAGACAGTTAAAGAGGATGCTGCCGGATATCGTATTTATATCAAAAAGGATGTTCCGCTGAACAGAAGTGATAATGAAGCGTTTCAGAAGCTTGGAATAGAAGATGCAGCAGGTGATAAAGAACTAAAGAAGAAAATCAAGGAACTCAAAAAAGATGAGAATGTAGATGCTGTAGTACGTGATTATATGTGCAGTGAATTCTTTGATATCAGAACATTTGGTGCAGTAGTTACAACGGCAGTAAAAGGGGCACTTAATTGTGGACAGGTAAGGGGCCCGGTGCAGCTCAGTTTTGCGAGATCGGTTGATCCGATTGTTGCACAGGAAGTTGCCATTACAAGAGTTGCCATTACAACAGAAGCGGATGCCGAGAATAAAAGTAATGAAATGGGTTCAAAGTATATTGTGCCTTACGGTCTTTACAGATGTGAGGGGTATATATCCGCAAATCTTGCAAGAAAAACAACCGGATTTTCGGAGGAAGATCTGAATCTTTTATGGGATGCGATTGTAAATATGTTTGAATATGACAGATCATCTTTACGCGGGCAGATGGCGGTTCGTAAATTGATTATTTTCAAACATGATACAGAACTTGGCTGTGCACCTGCACACAAATTATTTGATCTGGTTCATGCTGAGAAAAAAGATGATGTTGAATTCCCCAGAAGTATCAGTGATTATTTAATTACCATTGATGAAGCACGGATTCCAAACGGTATCACCGTTGAGCAGAGAGACTAAATGAAAAAGGAAATTCCGGAAGAAGATTACAGGCAATTATCTGAATTGCAGCACTATATTTTTTGCAGGAGACAGTGGGCACTGATTCATGTGGAACAGCAGTGGAATGAGAATTTGCTGACAACGCAGGGGGAACTCATGCATGAACGTGTGCACAATGATGATCTGACGGAACTGCGTGGAGACAAACTTGTTGTACGTGGTATGCGCGTGAAGTCGGATGCACTTGCTGTGACCGGAATATGTGATGTGGTTGAATTTACACAAAGCGAAGATGGCATTACACTGCATGGGCGGGAAGGCAAATGGCTTCCCCGCCCTGTAGAGTATAAACATGGAAAAGAGAAGAAAGATGATTCAGATGCATTGCAGCTATGCGGACAGGCAATGTGCCTGGAGGAAATGCTATGCTGTACCATTTTATCCGGAGATCTTTTCTATGGGGAACCGCATCGCAGAGTAACGGTTGACTTTACACAGGAACTGCGAAGTGAAGTAACAAGTGCGCTTGGTGAGATGAATGAACTGTTTCAAAAAGGATATACGCCAAAGGTGCGAAAAAGTAAATCCTGCGCGGCATGTTCGTTAAAGGATGTTTGTCTGCCGGAAATGGAGACACTGTCTGCGGCAAAGTATATTAAACAAATGATTGATGAATAAAGAAATAGAACACGCATGGGATAGGTTGAAAAGTGGACATTTTTCAATTGGCAGTTTGCGCGTTGTACAAAGCTACCAGAAATTGGAAAGCATATGGGTATTATAATGAGAAAACTGTTAAACTCTTTATTTGTACTGAGTCCGGAAAGTTATCTTTCGCTGAAAAATGATAATGTTGTCATTCATGCAGAGGATGGGAACAGCAAAATGATCCCGCTGATTGGATTGGAGAGCATTTTGTGTTTTTCATATAAGGGTGCTAGCCCGGAACTGATTGGAAAGTGTGCACAAAATGGTATTACTATTACTTTTTTAACGCCAAATGGGGCATATCTTGCAACTGCCAGTGGACGCTCTATCGGGAATGTTCTTCTTCGGAAGATGCAGTACAAAATATCTAATGATGAAAAAGAGAGCTGCAAAGTCGCAAGGTACATGATACTGGGGAAAATATACAATTGCAGATACTGTATAGATCGAACCGTAAGAGATCATGCGCTGAGAGTGGACAGCGACAATCTGCAAAAGGCATCGGACTATTTGAAGGATGTTTATCGTAATATTCTGGATGTGTCTGATCTGGATGAACTGCGTGGAATAGAAGGAAGTGCGGCAACACAGTATTTTGGTGTGTTTAATGATTTGATTCTTAATCAGAAAGAAACGTTCTTTTTCAGTGGGAGATCCAGACGCCCGCCACTTGACAGGGTTAATGCAATGCTCTCTTTTGGCTATACGCTTTTAACTCATGATTGTGCGGCGGCAATGGAAAGCGTAGGACTTGATTCGTATGTAGGATTTATGCATCGGGACAGACCGGGCAGAATGTCCGGAGCGCTTGATTTGATGGAAGAGTTACGGTGCATTTTCGTAGACCGCTTTGTACTGACACTGATTAATACAAAAGCAATTTCCCCGCGAAACTTTGATTTGTCGGAAAATGGTGCTGTACTGCTGAATGAAGACGGACGCAAGGTGTTCCTGACAGCTTGGCAGGAGAGAAAAAGAGAAGAAATCGTACATCCATATTTGAAAGAAAAAATTCAGTGGGGGCTTGTTCCCTATGTACAGGCATTACTGCTTGCCAGATTTTTCAGAGGAGACTGTGATGCTTATCCGCCATTTCTGTGGAAATAAGTGAATCGAGGTAAATATGTTTGTTCTGGTCACATATGATGTAAATACAGAAACTGCTGCCGGCAAAAAGCGTTTGAGACATGTAGCAAAAGAGTGTGAAAAGTATGGACAAAGGGTACAGTGCTCAGTATTTGAATGTGTACTGGATGCATCTCAGAATGAGATATTGAAAGCATCTCTATGTAAGATAATTGATATGGAAAAAGACAGCATTCGATTCTACTCTCTTGGTCAAAAATATGAATCGAAGGTTCAGCAATTTGGAAAAAACAGAGGGTTTGAAGCAGAAGGCACATTGATTTTTTGAAATGAACTTCAAAAAAATGGAATGAGATTAATTCGTGCGAAGTCCAATCGCTCATAAAATCCCGGACCTTTCGCACGGAGTTTGTTACGAAAATGTTACAAAGACAATTGACTTTATTAGAAAAAGTAAGAGATTGTACAAATGAATGTATGTACTAAACAAAAATGCACCGAGTCTAATACGACTTATTGTGCATTTTTGCTGTCGCTCCCTTCGCGGGAGCGTGGATTGAAATTTCTCCATCAATTACGTTTGTCCACTTATCAAGCGTCGCTCCCTTCGCGGGAGCGTGGATTGAAATATAATACGCTTCTTTCTTCCGACTTATTCGGATGTCGCTCCCTTCGCGGGAGCGTGGATTGAAATAAGATGGAACATACCACAATGTTATTAAAGGCTTAGTCGCTCCCTTCGCGGGAGCGTGGATTGAAATAGAAAATAGCCCCCATTCCCTGCCTATTATCTCGAGTCGCTCCCTTCGCGGGAGCGTGGATTGAAATCTTATTAATCTCAAATCCTATCCATTGTCTGTTTAGTCGCTCCCTTCGCGGGAGCGTGGATTGAAATAGAGAAAGAAGCACAGGAAATGCTTGCTGCTGCGTCGCTCCCTTCGCGGGAGCGTGGATTGAAATTGTCCAAATTAGATTTCCTTCATCGTCATATACAGTCGCTCCCTTCGCGGGAGCGTGGATTGAAATCCGTTTTTGTCGTTGCCTTGCCTTTGATATATAACGTCGCTCCCTTCGCGGGAGCGTGGATTGAAATTACAAGAGAGTCCTGCACAAATTTGGATGCGCAAGGTCGCTCCCTTCGCGGGAGCGTGGATTGAAATATAAAATATTATAAAAAACATATTGACAAGGTATAGTCGCTCCCTTCGCGGGAGCGTGGATTGAAATACGCAATATGGATCAAAATCAGGTATCATATACAAGTCGCTCCCTTCGCGGGAGCGTGGATTGAAATAATAGAAGGTAGAATGGCATTGTTTGATTATCTGGTCGCTCCCTTCGCGGGAGCGTGGATTGAAATTCAAAAATATTTATTAAGAATGTATTATTTTTTGTCGCTCCCTTCGCGGGAGCGTGGATTGAAATAATATAGATTTATGCCATAACAATATAAAAGTGTGTCGCTCCCTTCGCGGGAGCGTGGATTGAAATAACATTATATGTTCCGGTTGATGTCACAGACGCTGTCGCTCCCTTCGCGGGAGCGTGGATTGAAATCCTCACGGAATATACTATGTCATTGTACTATTGTGTCGCTCCCTTCGCGGGAGCGTGGATTGAAATATATGTATTATAAGTATGCAGAACTAGGTACATAGTCGCTCCCTTCGCGGGAGCGTGGATTGAAATATTTATAATTAGAACACAATAAAAAAGAGGACTAGGTCGCTCCCTTCGCGGGAGCGTGGATTGAAATTACAAACTGCATAAGTTCTTCTATACGCATTTTTGTCGCTCCCTTCGCGGGAGCGTGGATTGAAATAAAGGAATATATCTATAATTAGTAAGTTCAATAGTCGCTCCCTTCGCGGGAGCGTGGATTGAAATATGTTTTTTCTGCCTCCGATTATAATGTTTCACAATGTCGCTCCCTTCGCGGGAGCGTGGATTGAAATGCTATGATAAATACTAAATGGGTAATCTTTTTTGTCGCTCCCTTCGCGGGAGCGTGGATTGAAATAGAAAATACCCCCTATCCCCTGCCTATTGTTTCGATGTCGCTCCCTTCGCGGGAGCGTGGATTGAAATTCAAGACCGGCGGCAAAGGGTCAGCCATATGCTCAGGTCGCTCCCTTCGCGGGAGCGTGGATTGAAATCTCCGTCCTCGTTGCCAATATCGAAATTGTTGTTGGGGTCGCTCCCTTCGCGGGAGCGTGGATTGAAATAGTCCAGTTATTACCAACATGGAAACTAAAATCTGTCGCTCCCTTCGCGGGAGCGTGGATTGAAATATGATGAGAACGAAAACAGATTAAAAGCTAAAATGTCGCTCCCTTCGCGGGAGCGTGGATTGAAATTAAACCAATAAACTTAATATTAGGAAACTGTTTGTCGCTCCCTTCGCGGGAGCGTGGATTGAAATACACAATTCAGACGATTATAGCAGAAGACAGACGTCGCTCCCTTCGCGGGAGCGTGGATTGAAATATTATACATACATTTAATAAGATTTGTCAAGCCATGTCGCTCCCTTCGCGGGAGCGTGGATTGAAATATTATATAATTGATTGACAAATAAAATCATTATAGTCGCTCCCTTCGCGGGAGCGTGGATTGAAATGTCAATTGATGTAATTATAGCCGTTTTTGGGTACGTCGCTCCCTTCGCGGGAGCGTGGATTGAAATACGTGAAACATTAAATTGTTTAATGTAATAAATAGTCGCTCCCTTCGCGGGAGCGTGGATTGAAATTTGCAAAAGGAAACGAACTTGCACAGGCAAAATAGTCGCTCCCTTCGCGGGAGCGTGGATTGAAATAAATTCTTTTGCGTTATCCGGTACAATAAACGCTACGTCGCTCCCTTCGCGGGAGCGTGGATTGAAATTGAAACTCAACCACTAATAAGCAAGATAATTGAGTCGCTCCCTTCGCGGGAGCGTGGATTGAAATCGGTTGATTTCTCTGGAGCGGTAATGGTCTTCGGTCGCTCCCTTCGCGGGAGCGTGGATTGAAATAAATTGGAACACACCGGCTGTGTCACCTTCCCTGGTCGCTCCCTTCGCGGGAGCGTGGATTGAAATGCATAGTGTATTAATCTATTCAGGCACATTTGAGAGTCGCTCCCTTCGCGGGAGCGTGGATTGAAATACATATGTTTTCACGATTATACCTCTCTTTCATGTCGCTCCCTTCGCGGGAGCGTGGATTGAAATCGTTACTGGAATCCATGGAGATTTTTGCAGTTCGTCGCTCCCTTCGCGGGAGCGTGGATTGAAATATATACCCTGCGTCTCCATGCCAAAAGGTTTTCGGTCGCTCCCTTCGCGGGAGCGTGGATTGAAATTCCGAAGTTTCCGAAATTGAACGTCTGCAAAAATCGTCGCTCCCTTCGCGGGAGCGTGGATTGAAATATCTACAAATGGAAGCGCCAGCTCTCTGATTGCCGTCGCTCCCTTCGCGGGAGCGTGGATTGAAATCCATCGTAACTTTTTTGTCCATTTGTAGACGCCGTCGCTCCCTTCGCGGGAGCGTGGATTGAAATCTATTCCTTTGTAATATCTTGATGTTACCGTTGAAGGTCGCTCCCTTCGCGGGAGCGTGGATTGAAATCATTGCATATCATCATAGGGTGTGCATATGTTGCAGTCGCTCCCTTCGCGGGAGCGTGGATTGAAATATGAAAGGCGGGAACCTTATGAATAACAATAATAGTCGCTCCCTTCGCGGGAGCGTGGATTGAAATAATATCGGACAGGTCAATGCTTTTTGCTGCATGTCGCTCCCTTCGCGGGAGCGTGGATTGAAATAAAAAACGGCCATAACTTTATCGGGGATTACAACGTCGCTCCCTTCGCGGGAGCGTGGATTGAAATTTATGCCCTTGTCGCACGATATCACGACTGGTATGTCGCTCCCTTCGCGGGAGCGTGGATTGAAATCACGCAGTTTGCAGTGCTTCTGTACCGCCTTTTTGTCGCTCCCTTCGCGGGAGCGTGGATTGAAATCGATTACATCTGTTGAGATATCTATGGTATCATTTGGTCGCTCCCTTCGCGGGAGCGTGGATTGAAAATCCGACATGCAAGTGCTGTCATATCCAAATTACTGCAGATCCCCTTTTTGGGAGCAACAGTTAAAATGAAGGAGAATCCTGCATCGGTGTCCTATACAAATGATTGTTTTTTGTGAAGTTGTAAGTGTAGGAGGCGATTATACTCCGCGCAGATAGCAAATCCCAATATGAAATTTTACTGTGTAAATGATAATATTTGTCCGTTTTTGACTGCTACACATGATGGATAAAGTGATTCTATTTTAGTTGAATAGAGGGTTTGAGCAATGATTGGCGCCAAGTAAATCAATTTTTTAAAGAATATTAAGCATAGTAAAATTATTAATGATATAGGATACTGTAACTTACCCGGAAAGCCATCCAAACTCCACAAAAATCACTGCGGGATCATTGTTTTTCCAATATCCCACGCTTTCCCGATATTTGCACCTACACTGTAATAACCGGAATCATTTACGGAGAATAAAATTGGATTGGTTTTCATGATATCAGGAGAACCGTTTGACAGATATTTTTCTTCGGAAAATGATTCCAGTATTTTTCCGATAAAAAGAACATTACTTCCTTCAAGTTCAAATTCATGAACTACTTCACATGCAATATTAATGGCACATTCTTCGATCATTGGAATCTTACCGGATATATCATAAAATGTGTGGAATATGGCTGATTTATCAATATCTTTCCCGGAGACCAGTCCGCAATAATCAGTTTCCTTCAATATTTCTACTGATGGAATGTTGACGCTGAAGGTCTTAAGTTCTTTTATACCGGAAGTGCTGTAATGCAGTTTATTGAGTGAGATAAACAGCATAGCAGGGCTGCGGTTGGCAATTCCTGCGTATGTGACATTCAGATAATTTGGCGCTCCATTAATTGTGGTTCCAACCAATATGGTAGGACTGGGATAGAAACAGTTTTGACTTCCCAATGAAATTTTTTTCATCATCAAAATCCTCCTTTTATGTTTGCATAAGGGAATGTTATACTAAATCCGAATGTAAAACGAGTACCGACTTATAAGTGTGATACTGAGCTGAAGGTAAGTAATATCGGAGTGAGATGATATGGAAAAAAGAGAGAAATATATCTGTCCGATTGATTTTACAATGAGTCTGATTGGTGATAAATGGAGCATGTGGATTTTATGGAGTCTGCAGGATGGTCCACTGCGATTTGGAGAATTGAAGCGCATTATTCCCGGTATTACGGAAAAGATGCTGACACAGCAACTAAAAAAGTTTGAAAAAAACAAAATAATTTTGCGCAAAGTTTATCCGGAAGTCCCGCCTAAAGTGGAATATCGTTTAACACGGCATGGGGAGAGTTTGCGACCGATCATAACAGCGGTGAAACAGTGGGGTGAAACGCACCTGATGATACAGGATGAACCGGATTCATTGACCAAAGAGGAAGTATAGATGATTTTAAGTGTGAGTCGTAGAACGGATATCCCCTGTTATTATTCTGACTGGTTCTATAACAGGATCAAAGAGGGATTTGTTTATGTGAGAAATCCCATGAATGATCATCAGATCAGCAGGATCAGTCTTTCTCCGAAAGTAGTGGACTGTATTGTCTTCTGGACGAAGAATCCGGAGAAAATGCTGGCGCGTATGGATGAACTGGCGGCGTATCAATACTATTTTCAGTTCACACTTACCGGGTACGGAACAGACATGGAACCCAATGTTCCGCATAAGAAAAATCATATGATTCAGGTTTTCAGGCAGTTATCTGAGAAAATCGGTGCGGACAGAGTGGTATGGCGTTATGACCCGATTATTTTCTCTGACATCTATACACCGGCGTATCATTTGCGGGCTTTTCGTCAGCTTGCAGAGGCTTTGCAGGGCTATACACAGAAGTGCATCATCAGCTTTGTTGATATATATGCCAGGAACAGGACCAGAATGGATACCCTGCATCTGCAGGAACCGGGCAGTGCAGAATTTCATTTTTTCCTTTCTGAAATCAGTAAAATTGCAGCGGATCATCATATGGAGATTGCAACCTGTGCGGAGAAGGCTGATCTGGAAGCGTATGGTATAAAGCACAATTCCTGTATTGATAAAGACATGATCGAAAAAATATTGGACTGCAGGATTCAGGTTGACAGGGATAAGAGTCAACGGTTAGAATGCGGTTGTATTGAAAGCATTGATATCGGTACATATAATACCTGTCTGAACGGATGTATTTATTGCTATGCAAATTACAGCGATGAGAATGTCAGAAGGAATTGTGTGAATTATGATCCGGCATCTCCGATTCTTTTTGGTGAGATTCGTGCAGAGGATAAAGTAAGTGAACGGAACGTGAAGTCTGTCAGGACTGATCAGATTTCCATGTTTGAAATGAAATGAGAATCTGTTTGAAAAATTTTCAGGATGAAGAAGGAGCGTTTTTATGTATCAGTCTGTGGAAGACACAATCAATATGGTAAAAGAGAAATTTCCAGATCAGCACATTGCATCGGTTTTTGAAAACTGTTATCGTGATACGATTGAGAAAACAATTAAAAAAGAACCGGATGGTTCATCTTTTGTCATAACGGGGGACATTCCGGCAATGTGGCTGCGTGATTCCACCTGCCAGGTAAGACCATACCTGATGCTGACACGTGATGATGAAGAGCTTGCAGATGTAATTGAAGGGGTTATCAGAAGACAATTTTACTGTATCAACAGAGACCCTTATGCAAATGCATTTAATGAAACAGATAATGGAAATTGCTACATGCATGACCAAACGGATATGAAACCGATTTTATGGGAAAGAAAATATGAACTGGATTCGATTTGTTTTCCGATCCAGTTGTCATGGCTTTTCTGGAAAAATTCTTCCCGTATTTCTCATTTTGATGAGCAGTGGAAATCTGCAATAGATAAGATTATGACAGTATTGGAAACGGAACAGTATCATGAGAGCAGATCTGATTATCGTTTTCAGAGACCGGAGCATCCCTTTCCGGATACACTTTCACGAGATGGAAAAGGCGCACTGGTAAAGGAAGGCATCGGACTTGTATGGTCCGGGTTCAGACCAAGTGATGATGCCTGTACCTATGGGTATCTGATTCCCAGCAATATGCTGCTGGTGGTTGTCATGGGATATCTGGCAGAGATTGCCGATACGATATATCAGGACAAAGCACTTTCCGATCGTGCCGCCAAACTGTCAGAAAAGGTCAGGTCAGCAATTGAAAAAGAAGGTGTGATCAATTACTACGGTGACAGATTTTATGCCTATGAAGTAGATGGATTCGGGCAATATCTGTTAATGGACGATTCCAATCTGCCAAGTCTTTTGGCAGCACCTTATATCGGATATTGCAGCGCGGACGATCCGCTTTATAGTGCAACACAGAAAGCGATTTTAAGCGAACGGAATCCGTATTTTTACAGCGGAAAAAGTCTGACAGGAATCGGAAGCCCGCATACACCCGCCGGATTCGTATGGGATATTTCGCTTGCCATGCAGGGGCTTGTCACATCGGACAGGGAAGAGAAGATGCGCAGAATAAATGAAATGCTGCACAATGACGGCGGGACCGGATATATGCATGAAAGTATCAACTGTAATGACAGTTCAGATTATACACGTCCCTGGTTTTCGTGGGCAAATGCAATGTATTGTGAACTGGTATTGGATTATCTGGGATATGGTATAAATCGGACGAATGAATGAAATAATGGAATGGAAATATCCGGTATGTGACAGCTGTGTAATGCTTCTATATGATTGCACGGCTGTTTTTATGTAACAGGGAAATGTATCCTGTTATACAAAAATGTTCTGCTTTATCCTTTAGTGAGGCAAACATTCATTGATATTTATGCAACATGTATACACAATTTTAAAAACATAATAGAATAGTATCAGAAATGCATATTATAAGCATAGAAAAACATATATTTTAAGAATATTATATAAATATAACCAAAAGATGCAGGAGAAAGCAATGCAAAATATAAACAATTAACAAAAATGAATACTGAAACTGAAATGCCTGCATCTACACTCAGATGGGAGGATCTAAATGAAGAAGAAATTTCTATCAATCCTTTTAGCAACGTCTATGGTGGTGAGTTTAGCAGCCTGCGGCAGTACTGCAACAGGCACAAAGAACGGAGATGCAGCTTCAGCCGGGAGCGGGGCAACCAGTGGTTCAGGAACCGGTGGTATTCAGAAGTGGGTTGGTGCTGCAGATGAAAAAGAAGATTCAACCCCGGGTACAAATGATGATCGTGCTTTTAAAAAATTTGATCATGTAGTGGAAGTTCATATCGGAGAACAGATTGATGCTGCGGATAAGACACTTCCGAAGGGTGATTCTGCCGATAATAATCAATATACAAGGTATTTGCTGGATAATTATAATATCAAGATCGTTGCTGACTGGACAGCAGGAAACGCAGCTGATTTTCAGCAGAAGGTTTCGTTGGCAATTGCATCGGCATCACTTCCGGATGCGGTGGTTGTACCAAACAGAAATTATCTTGTGCAGGCTGCAAGAGCAGGACTTCTTGCCGACATGGGGGATACGTTTAATCAGTATGCATCGAAACAGGTAAAGGAAATTGTTGAAACGACCAATGGAAGGGCATTTACCAATGCTACTGTAGATGATGTTTTTTTATGCTTTACCCAATATAACGGTTGATACAGATGGCGTATATATTTATTTTATCCGTCAGGACTGGCTTGATAAGCTTGGACTTGAAGTTCCGAAGACTGTAGAAGAACTGGGTAATGTTGCACAGAAATTTAAGGATGCGGGATACAGCAAAGATTATGCGATTGCAGGAATTGACAATGGAGGAAGAACCTATTCGAATTTTCTGAATTCTTCCAATAACGGTTATGGTTTTGATGCACTTTATCAGGCATTTGGAGCAACTCCCGGATATTTCCTCAAAGATGGATCCGGTAAGATTTACTGGGGAACAACAACGGATGAAATGAAGAATGCGCTTACAACGCTTCATGACTGGTATGCAAAAGGATTGATCAATCCGGAAATCGGGACAACAACCAATGGTGACAATGCCAATAATGTGAAAAACGGAACATGCGGTATTTTCATGGGACCATGGTGGAGCCTTGGATATGGCAACGGAGATTCTTTCAAAAATGATAACAATGCTAACTGGCAGGCATATCCCCTTTATAACAAAGATGGAAAATGGGATATTCACATGAAAGATATCGGAACCACGTATACTGTAGTCAATAAGAATGCTTCTGATGATGTGAAAAAAGCAATTGTCATAATCAATAACGTGCTTGTTCGTGACGAATCAACTTTTGATACATCGGTTGCAATTGGATGGTATCCGCTGCGTAATACAATGGCTGCGGCTGATGAATGCGAACATGAATATAAAGCATTGACAAGCATTTTGAAAAAGGAGACAAAGGTAGAAGATTATCAGACAGGCGGAAGTTTGTACAACGGATTATACAAAAACATGGCCAATGATGCGCAGCAGCTATCAAGTGTTATTTCCGGTTCATATGATCCAACCAAGAGACTGAATGTAACAGATATGGACGTCAATACCAATAATGGACAGTTTAATCGTTATTATGCGATTCTGATTGGCGACAGACCATATGCAACACTGACTCCTGACAAGAAAATATATTCTGAATTGTATTACACGATTGATGGAATGGATACCTACTGGACACAGGTATCAGACATGGAAGATCAATCGGTTCTGCAGTTTATTACAGGGGCAAAGAGTTTAAATGACTGGGATCAGTTCTGCAGCGACTGGCATGCACAGGGTGGAGATCAGATTTTGCAGTTGGTAAGCGATTATCTTGCAAAATAGATCCTGCCCGCAGAATGAAATTTATACATCATGCTGAATAACTTTGGGCCGGGGCGGGGAACTCTCCTTTGCCCCGGTTCTTAAATTATGAAGGACTAAGTGCTGAGAAAGGTTGCAGATATGAACAAGACGAGAAAAGGAATTCCCAATTGGGTTCCATATACGCTTATGGTCTTACCGGGATTTATATGGCTGATTATGTTCTCTATTGTGCCGATGGTTGGCGTTGTGATGGCTTTTGAAGATTATATTCCGACGAAAGGCTGGTTTGGTTCTCCATGGGTGGGAATGAAGTGGTTCAATTATCTGTGGGTTATACCGGATGCCAGAAGAGCACTGCGCAACACGCTGGTGATTGCAATCTGGAAGCTTGTACTGAATATTATTGTTCCTCTTGTTTTTGCACTGCTTTTAAATGAAGTTCGGCAAATGAAATTCAAAAAGTCAGTTCAGACGATCGTATATCTTCCGCATTTTGTTTCATGGGTCATTATGGGTAATATTATTATCAATATTTTTTCTACGAACGGGATCTTCAATACAGTTGTTGCAGCCTTAGGCGGTCAAAAGACATTGGTCATGACAATTCCGCAGACATTTCAGGCAGTTCTGATCGGAACGGATGTCTGGAAGGAATTTGGCTATAATTCTGTTATTTATCTTGCAGCACTGACAGGAATCAGCCCGAATTTATATGAAGCAGCTGCCATTGACGGTGCTAATAAATGGAAGTCGACTTTACATGTTACACTTCCGGGGCTATTACCAACGGTTGTTTTGCTTTGTACGCTTTCTATGGGAAATATTCTGAATGCAGGTTTTGATCAGGTGTTCAATATGTATAATCAGTTGGTTATGAATACAGGAGATATTATCGATACCTATGTTTATCGTGTTGGTATTACAAATATGCAGTTTTCACTTGCTACGGCAGCAGGATTGTTTAAATCAGTTGTCAGTTTCATTATGATCGTAATTTCATACTTGCTTGCATATAAGTTTGCAGACTATTCGATATTCTGACGGGAGGTGCATTGGTATGAATATGATACAGAGCCGGACTCTGGGGGCGCGTTTTCTCAGAGCTCTGAACATTTTGATTCTTGCAGTGCTTGCCTTCAGCTGTTTTTATCCATTGTGGTATACACTTTGTGTATCTTTATCGTCAAAAGTGGCAGCAGAGGGCGGATTGATTACGCTCTATCCGATTGGTGTCAATACGGATTCCTACAAGATGATCATGGAAGACGGTGCTTTCTGGACTTCTTTTGTGATTTCAATCAAACGAGTGTTTTTTGGAACAATTTGGACGATGATCGTTATCATCATGATGGCCTATCCGCTTTCAAAATCAAAGAGGCAGTATAAGCCCAGAAATATTCTGATGTGGATTCTGATCTTTTGCATGCTGTTTAACGGAGGAACCATTCCGTGGTTCATTACAGTCAAAAATTATGGACTGATTGATACGATGGCAGCTCTTGTTTTGTCAGGTTCCGTCCCGGTTTTTAATGTTATTTTACTGATGAATTTTTTCCGGAATCTTCCAAATGATCTGGAAGAAGCTGCCGTTGTAGATGGAGCCGGACCCTGGACGATTTTATGGAAAATTGTTGTACCATGTTCGATGCCGGTTATTGCAACGGTGGTTCTGTTTACATCAGTCGGGTATTGGAATGAGTACTTCCAGGGGCTGGTGTTGATGAACAAGGAAACACATTATCCGCTGCAAACTTATATTCGCCAGATTACAGTTCAGATTCCGGTTGGAGTAACTCTTACAACTGAACAGTATCAGGCACTGGCAGCGCATTCCAATAAATCTCTTGAGGCTGCAAAAGTATTTATTGCACTTGTTCCGATGCTGGTTATATATCCATTTTTACAAAAATATTTTGTTACCGGAATAACACTTGGTGCGGTAAAAGAATGAGCAACGCGGCACAAATCCCCAATCGGCTTTGAGATGCTGATTGGGGATTTGTATATACCAATATTTACTTCTGACAGTATACAGCAATTGCTTCCTGTACAAATTTGCCGCAGCCTGTGCCGCCCGCCGCATCGATGTTTTGTGTGAATTCTCCGCCGCACCCGTACATCTGTCCAAGACTGAACAGAATCTCGGGCGTACACTGATAAAAATATGTGGTGATATAATCCTGTAATACCTTTACCTGCGCCTGGACAGAAGGTTCAGAAGCAGGAAGCGCCATAAGAGACCCGAATTCTGTGAATATTTTCATCATATTTTCTGTAATTTCCTGTTCCTGCTGTTTGCTGCGTCCCTTACTTTTCTTTTCAAATTCCTGATAGGCAGGGGTTTGTCCCCATTGTTTCTTTGCTTCTTTGGCATATTCATCTAATTTGTGTGTATCAAATGCTTTAAAATCCATTGTTTTTCCTCCTGTTAATTTCAAACCGCTGGCAAATGTGATCAGGTTCTCCAGATGTTCTTTTTTGAGTGTCAGAAGTGCAATCTGCTGGGTAAGCGCTTGTTACGGTCAAAGTCAGGACCTTGGAGAATCCGCTGAATGTCATCAAGCGGAAATTCCAGCTCTCGAAACAGCAGTATTTCCTGCAGGCGCTCCAGAGCTGTATCGTCATACAGCCGGTAGCCGTTTTTCTGCAATTTCTGTTGGAGGTAGCAGTCCGATCTGATCATAGTAGTGAAGTGTCCGGATACTTACGCCACTTAGTTTGCTTACTTCATTTACGGTTCTATTCGCCATTATCTTTTGCACTCCTTTGTTATGGTTGAATCACGTGTTCATAGATGTTCATAGATAGAGCATAAACCATGACGCTGCGTCATGGTCAAGATATATTTTCACCGTTTATATGTTTTTTATTATACGAATATTCTAACCGTAGAATTGCGATGAGCAGTTTTTTGCATATTTTGAAATGATTATTCTGTATCAAAAAGGGAGCTGAAAAAATTATTTTTCATGCTCCCTTTCGATGTAATTATATTATCACAAAAACGGCGAAAAATCAAGACTTTAAAGCATTCCGGCATAGTGATATACTCGCATTTCAGATAACAGAATTACCATGAAACGATTATGTGACAAAGGGTGCCGCGCAGACACAGAAATGAGGTTCAAAGATGGATGAAAACTGGATGGAGCAGTTTCAGAAGCAGAATCTGACTACACAGCTGTTATTGACCAACCAATACACGGAAAAGTATGGTCTGGTACTGACGCAGGAGGATACGGAACTGATTCTGGAAGGCCGAAAAAATGCATTGCAGGAGCAGCGCAGGGTGGAATTCGGGGAGAGCATTCTGCCCAGAATCATTTTTGAGTTTTGTGATTCTGCCTATGTCAGGCAGGATAATTATACGCAGACACTGCTGCGGCTGCAGGAGATTTTTTTCCTGTATAAAAATGAAATGGAGGATGAAATTACAGATGATGAACTGTTGCACTTCATGAAGGAGCAGTTCGAGACAATCTGTTACGGTGATCTGGAATATCTGGAAGGCACCTGCCTGACAGGATTTGCAGAGGCGATCCGTGCAGGCTATCGGGGTTATAAGGAGTCGGAAGGTTATGGGGAATATGCGCAGTTTGATGCGGTACCGCGCTGGGATTATAACCTGTATCTGGAAACGCTGAAGGAACTTTTCTGGGAGTGAGTCCATGCGGGCAGGCGGATAATAGAGAACGGACAGCAGAAAAAGGAGATGAATGGGCGTGATGGCAGAATGTGGTTATACAATGGAGGAGCTTGTTCCGCTTGTCGGTAAACTTGCAGGCAGATATGCGGGTTATGAGAGTTCTTCAGTGAGTTATGAAAAAGCACAGCAGCTGATGGAAGCTGTAATATACTGCATTTGTGAGGCGCAGAAGGCATCGGAGGCGAACCGTACTGAAGTATTACATACCGGAACAGGAGCAAAGAGCGCAGAAAGGGACTATCAGATCGGGCTGGATAAGGTGAAAGAGAAAGTCAACAGGGCTCTGCAGCTGTTCAACAGGATCACGGATAATTTCTATTTTGCAGGTAATCAGGTGCTCGCGGATACTGTGCTTAAAGGCATGCCTGCATTCTTTAAGTGGTATGATATCGAGTATGCACCCCAGGATACGATCCTGACACTGGACTATCCGGTACTGCGTGACCTTACCGGATACTGTGGTGTGGATGCCATATATGAGTATCTGCGCTGCATTGAGCTGGAACAGTATTTTCTGAAGCATTCAGATTCCAAATTGACAGCACAGGCTCTGGCACGCCGGGGGTTTGGAGATTCGGAACAGGTCGGCAATCTGTGTGAAGCGGTGCTGGAGGATATGATATATACTTCTTTGCAGGGACGTAAGATGGCAGAACAGGAGAGAAACAGGCTGGGGGATCAGATCCTGGAACATCTGCAGAAGACGTTTGCACAAACGGAACTGACAGAATACCTGAAAACTGCAATTAATGATATCCTGCACCGGTATGCCTGTATGACAGAATAGAAAAAGTACCGGCAGAATTTCCCCGGCGTTAAAAAGTAGAAGATATTGCATGAAAGATGTATGATAAATACAATCATGATTATATTTATATATATCAAAGGGGAATCTTTCAGATGGTGAAGACCAGGCAAAGTGAACTGGAACAGCTTGATTTATATTACAAAAGTCAGGACAGCAGTATAGTGGTGCTGTACTATCCCTGCGGGACAGATCCGTTTCCGTTACTGGATGAGTATACGCAGGATCGGGTCTGCTCCTATTATCTGGCGCGGGCTGCATCTGACAGGCAACAGCGCCATCTTTGGGGACTGGAACTGAAGGCAAAGGGAATGTCGATTGCCAGATGGCCGTCTTATGATGAAATCCTTTATGTGATACATAAGGGGGCGGGAAATGCACCTTTGATCCTGATGATTGAACACTTTGAATACCTTTTTCATGAAAAAAATGATTTTTTTGCGGCATTGATCAGGCTGACACAGCAGAGTAAAGGCAATGGAAAAGTGGTTGTATTGCTGATGACCGATCAGGTCGTATATGCGCAGCAGCATATGCTGGATGAAATCGGTGATGCGGCGCAGGAGATCAGCGGGCTGGTCAGATTACGGGATGTTCCGTTTTATGAACTGCTGAATGGTCCGGGTGAAAGCTCTTTTCGAACGATGTTTCTGTTCTATGGGACAGTTGGCGGGCAGACACTGCGGCTGTCCTGTTTTGATCCGCATAAAAGTTATAAAGAGAATATCTGCAGGCAGTTGCTGGCACCCAACGGTTTGCTTCGGATTCAGGTACAGAAACTGCTGGATGGGCAACTGCGTGAGCCTTCTGTTTACAATACGATTTTGTGTGAAATGGCAGCGGGAAATGACAAGTTAAATGATATTTTTCATGTAACAGGATTCCCAAGAGCCAAGATTGCAGTCTATCTTAAAAATCTGATGCAGCTGGAACTTGTGGAAAAAGTTTTTTCATATGGAAATACAGGTATCCGCAATACACGCAAAGGTGTCTACCGGATAAAAGATCCGCTTATTTCATTCTGGTTTCGTTTCGTGTATCCGTGGGAAAGCAATCTGAAACTGATGCCGGAAGAGAAGTTTTATGATATATTTATATCTGCCGGATTGCAGAAACATATGAACCGTTGTTTTGCCGGTATATGCAAAGAATGGATCCTGCGTCAGAATACTGCGGGGAAATTACCGGTCCGTATAGCGGAGTATGGTGCATGGGAAGGTAAGGACGGCAACATTGACTTTGTCGGTCAGGCAGAGGACGGCGATACCGTTCTTGGAGTGTGTGCATGGGACAGAGTGCAGACAGCAGCAGATCTTGCGTGGCTATTATCCTGTGAAAAAAAGGCGGGACTGAATGGGAAATATATTTATTTCTTTTCCGGAGCAGGGTTTGATACCGCACTGATCAGCATTGCGCAGCAGGAACAGGGGAGAATCAGATTGACAGGTATGGAAGAATTACAGAATGAGTAAAAAAGTATATATTGCAGAAAAACCAAGTGTGGCAAAGGCCTTTGGCGAGGCACTTGCACATGCATATCATTATGATTACCGCAAAGCTGACGGATACTGGGAGTCGGACGAGGCGATTATTACCTGGTGCGTCGGACATCTGGTTACGATGAGCTATCCGGAAGTTTATGATGAGAAATATAAAAAGTGGTCACTGGAAACGATTCCCTTTATTCCGGAGCAGTTTCGTTATGAAGTGATTGAAGATGTCAGAAAACAGTTTAATATTGTCAGTTCTCTTCTGACACGTGCCGATGTGGATACGATTTATATCTGTACCGACTCAGGAAGAGAAGGTGAGTATATTTACCGTCTAGTGGATGAGCAGGCACATGTGGAAGGCAAGATCAGAAAGCGGGTGTGGATCGATTCCCAGACAGAAGAGGAGATTCTGCGCGGAATCAGCCAGGCAAAGGATGATTCTGCTTATGACGCTCTTGGCGCGGCAGCATATCTGCGTGCCAAAGAGGATTATCTGATGGGAATCAATTTTTCCCGCGCACTGACACTCAAATATGGTTATTCGATCAAGACTTATCTGAATACCCCCAAGTGCGTGATTTCAGTAGGTCGTGTTATGACATGCGTTCTGGGAATCGTGGTCGATCGTGAACGTGAGATTCGTGATTTTGTCAAAACACCTTTTTACCGTGTCATGTCTGGAATGGATTTTGGTAATCGTACCGGAGATGCGGAGTGGCATGTCGGAGAACAGAGCAGATATTTCCAATCACCTGAGCTGTACAGTGAGAAGGGATTTCGGGAACAGAAAAGTGCGCAGGCACTGATTGATTCACTCGGAGAACTTCCTGGGCAGGCACTGGTAGAGAAAACAGAGAAGAAAAAAGAAGTGAAGAACCCGCCTCTTTTATATAATCTTGCAGAGCTGCAGAATGACTGCTCCAGATTCTTCAAAATCAATCCGGATGAGACACTTGCCATCGCACAGGAACTTTATGAAAAGAAGATGACAACCTATCCCAGAACGGATGCAAGAGTTCTTTCCACTGCGATTTCCAAAGTGATCGACCAGAATATAACCGGACTGATGCAATATGAGCCTGCATCAATCTTTGCAAAGGCTGTTCTGCAGCATGCGTCCTATAAAGGAATTGCCAAAACAAGATATGTAAATGATAAGGCAATCACCGATCACTATGCAATTATTCCAACCGGGCAGGGATTGCAGAATCTGAAGTCGCTTAGTCCGACGGCAGCAAAAGTCTATGAGATCATTGTACGAAGATTCCTGGCTGTTTTCTATCCGCCGGCCACCTATCAGAAGGTGTCGATCGTATGGGCGGTGCAGGTACCGGAAACGGATTATACAGAGCATTTTTATTCCGGGTTTAAGGTCTTGACCGGTAAAGGATATCTGCATGTGATGGATTATTCTTTTTTCAAAAAGAAAGAGGAACAGCAGGCAGAAAGCAGTCCGGAAGAAGCGGAAAACGAAAACAGTGATGAAGAAACAGAAATGACAGATGAGGAGTTCTTTGAAGAACTCAAAAAGCTGAAAAAGGGCAGTGTGGTTCCGCTGAAAGAATTGAATGTAAAGGAAGGCGAAACAGCGCCTCCCAAACGTTACAATTCAGGAACAATCATTCTGACGATGGAAAATGCCGGTCAGTTCATTGAGGATGATGAACTGCGCGCGCAGATCAAAGGAAGTGGAATCGGAACATCCGCAACCCGTGCCGGAATTCTGACCAAACTGGTCAATATTCATTATCTGAATCTGAACAAGAAGACACAGATCATTACGCCGACGCAGTTGGGAGAAATGATTTATGAAACGGTTACCTGTTCCATGAAGCCAATGCTCAACCCGTCACTGACCGCCAGCTGGGAAAAGGGACTGACAGCTGTTTCAGAAGGTGAGATTACGGAAGCGGAATATATGAAGAAACTGGATGATTTTGTCAGAAGAAGAACCAACCAGGCCAAGCAAAGCGATTACCGCGGCGCACTCAAATCAAGATTTGATCAGGTGTCCGTTAATTATAAAAAGAAATGAGGCATATAAATGGAAGAATTTACAGTAGCAAATATGTATGATTTAAATGAAACAATTGCTGTGTCACTTTTTGATGGCGTGACATATCCATGGGAGGTGCTGCCTAAAATCAAGGATTTTATCGCAGAACTTGGGCCAAAGCTTCCCAAAGACAGATTTGAAGAGCGTGCGCCGCACGTTTGGATCGCAAAGTCCGCAAAGGTTTTTGACAGTGCATATCTGGGAGAATATCTGATTGTAGATGAAGAGGCAGAGATCCGCCAGTGTGCCTTTATCCGTGGGAACGCAATCGTCGGAAAGGGCGCCGTGGTCGGCAATTCCACAGAACTCAAAAATGTGGTTCTGTTTAATAAAGTGCAGGTCCCGCATTATAATTATGTGGGTGATTCCATACTTGGTAATTATTCTCACATGGGTGCAGGCTCCATTACCTCCAATGTGAAGAGTGATAAAAAACTGGTTGTTGTAAAAAACGGCAGCGAACAGATCGAGACAGGCTTTAAAAAGTTTGGTGCAATGCTGGGAGATCATGTTGAAGTTGGCTGCAACAGCGTATTGAATCCTGGAACCGTGATCGGCAGATGGAGCAATATATACCCGACGTCCTGTGTCAGAGGCTGCATTCCTGCGCATCATATCTATAAGGATCAGGAGCATATTGTTGCCAAAACAGAAGACTGAGTTTAATTTTGATATTTTTTTAACGCAGGGGACTGGATTTTTTATGCCAAATATGCGAGAATAAAAAACGGCGCACGGCTATGCGCCGACTGCATTGTTATGCAGATTATTATGCAGGTAGTAAATGCACTACTTTATAATACGAAAGGAGATTTCACATGATTTACACAAAAGAAGTCGAAGATATGTGCAAGGTTCATCAGGATGTGCATCACGGATGCGCTCCGATTCCTGAAGAAGCAAAATGGGTAAAAGCAAGAGAAATTAAAGATATTTCCGGATTTACACACGGCGTAGGCTGGTGTGCTCCGCAGCAGGGTGCCTGCAAGCTTTCTCTGAACGTTAAGGAAGGTATTATTCAGGAAGCACTTGTTGAGACAATCGGCTGCTCCGGTATGACACAGTCAGCTGCAATGGCAGGAGAAGTTCTTCCGGGTCTTACTGTTATGGAAGCACTGAACACCGACCTTGTATGCGATGCTATTAATACAGCTATGAGAGAACTGTTCCTTCAGATCGTTTATGGTCGTTCCCAGTCAGCATTTTCAGAAGGTGGTCTTGCTGTTGGTGCAGGCCTTGAAGATCTTGGCAAGGGTCTTCGTTCTCAGGTTGGTACGATTTACAGTACACTTGAAAAGGGTCCCAGATATCTTGAAATGACAGATGGTTATATGACTGATCTGGCACTTGATGCAGAGGATAATATCATCGGATATAAGTTCATCAACTTTGGTAAGATGATGGATTTCATCAAAAAGGGTGATGCTCCGGCAGACGCTTATGAGAAGGCAAAGGGTCAGTATGGCCGTGTTGCTGATGCTGTCAAATTTATTGATCCGAGAAAAGAATAATCGAAGGAGGAAAAAATAATGGCTTTATTTGAATCTTATGAAAGACGTATTGATAAAATCAATGAAGTACTTCAGAGCTATGGCATTTCTTCCATCGAAGAAGCTAAGAAGATCACTGATGATGCCGGCCTGAATGTATATGATCTTGTTAAGGGCGTTCAGCCTATCTGTTTTGAAAATGCCTGCTGGGCATATACAGTAGGTGCAGCAATTGCAATCAGGAAGGGCTGTCACAGAGCTGCTGATGCAGCAGCAGCAATCGGAGAAGGACTGCAGAGCTTCTGTATCCCCGGTTCTGTAGCAGATCAGCGCAAGGTTGGTCTGGGACATGGTAACCTTGGTAAGATGCTTCTGGAAGAAGAGACAGAATGCTTTGCATTCCTTGCAGGACATGAGTCTTTTGCAGCAGCAGAAGGTGCGATCGGTATCGCTACAAAGGCTAACAAGGTTCGTCAGAAACCCCTTCGTGTTATCCTGAACGGTCTTGGAAAAGATGCAGCACAGGTCATCTCCCGTATTAACGGATTCACATTCGTTGAGACAGAGATGGATTATTACACAGGCAAGGTTAAGATCGTTAAGGAAGTTCCTTACAGCACAGGCGACAGAGCAAAGGTTAAGTGCTATGGCGCAAATGATGTTACAGAAGGTGTTTCCATTATGTGGCACGAGAATGTTGATGTTTCCATTACCGGTAACTCAACCAACCCGACACGTTTCCAGCACCCGGTAGCAGGTACTTACAAGAAGGAAAGACTGGAAGCCGGCAAGAAGTATTTCTCAGTAGCATCAGGCGGCGGCACAGGCCGTACCCTTCATCCTGATAACATGGCTGCAGGCCCGGCTTCTTACGGCTTTACCGATACACTTGGCCGTATGCATTCCGATGCACAGTTTGCAGGTTCCTCATCTGTTCCGGCTCATGTAGAAATGATGGGTCTGATCGGTATGGGCAACAACCCGATGGTTGGCGCAACCGTTTCTCTGGCTGTTTCTATCGAAGAAGCTGCCAAGGCAGGAAAGTTTTAAGGAATAGCGCATTTACAGGCGCTGGCAGATATAAGAAGTAACACAGAATAGCATGAAAAAATGCCAGTAACTAACAAGTAACATACAGGTAACTGACAGACGTAACTAACAAAGAGGGCAGCCACAATGGCCGCCCTCTTATCATTTGATTTTCTCAATCTCAGCAGCAAGCTGCTGCATAGTTCTATGCGTGTACACACGCTCTGTTATATCCTCAATCTCATGTCCCACAATCATTTTAAGCATGTACTCGTCAACGCCCGCCTCTTTGGCGTTTGTGATAAATGTATGTCTGGTATCATGCGGCTTGTGATCCATTTTGAGCTTGCGCATGACCTTATTAAACCGCGCGCGGTATTTATCATACGTGAGACTTATGCCGGTCTGGCTGGTCTCGTCCGTAAATAAGGTATCAGCGCCGAGGGCAACGGCCTTGTCATACTCTGCCTGCACCAGATCACGCACCCTGCTGTGCATGGGCACCATTCTGTTACGGCCTGCGTCTGACTTGAGCCCGCCGGTATATACCCAGTGCTCAAGGTCAATATCTACCACCTTGAGTACGGCAAGCTCTTGAGGCCGCCAGCCGGAGTATATGCCTATAAGGATCATGGGCACGAACGGCAGCGCGGTATTATCATAGAGTGTCTGTACCTCTGCCACAGAGAACGGTATACGTACAATCTGCGCTTTTTCACGTTTTACGCCGTCGCATAGCTGGGCATAGTCTTTATCGACTATTTCATTTTTCATAGCCCAGCGGTACAGCATGTTGAATATGCTTTTCATACGCTGCTTTGTACTGTTACCGGTATCGGCAGCCTTTATTGTGCCCTCAAGGTGCGACACTCGTATATCACGTATGCGCATATTATAGAGAGGCTCGCAATACTTCCATGCGCAGGTGATCGTGCGCACGCTGCTACGGTTTGAGAGCGTCAAAAAGTAGTCAGCAGACCATTTATCGTATGCCTGCTCAAAGGTCATGCTGCTGGCATGCAGGTCGTAAGGATTTTCACGGTACGCCGCCAGAGCAAGCAGAGCGTCCTGCTTTGTCTTAAAGTATCCTATAGTAGCGTATTGCTGCTTACGCTGCTTTGTATCCATATCCACAGCCCAGCCAGTCGTTACCCTTGCAATATATGGGCAGCGCCTCTTACCGGACAGCTTATATACTGAGCCGTAGCCGTTTGGGAGTTTCATAAAACCGCCTTTCTGGGCATAAAAAATGCCTACACTAAAGTGCAGGCGTATGATATAATGTTTTTGTCGATAGACACTACAGCATACGCCTTGAGCCTATGTTGGGAGTCAAGCCCTTACCATTGCACTGGTAGGGGCTTTTTCTTTATGTCACACCGTCCAAGTATGACCGCAGCTCTGGCATACACACATGCTTTTATGAGTTGTCTTTGTTACATAGCTCTTAGGCTTGAATATCGCAATAATAAGCATGGGGAGTGTGAGAAACAACCAGAGGATAGGCTGCAACCACCAGCCGACAAGCAGCCAGTATATAGGGTGATGCTTTTTCTTGAGCTTTGTTTCGCTCACTACCTGCACATTAACATTTTCGCTGCCACATTTAGGACATTTCATATAATCCACCTTTCTGGCCGGAGCCAAGACATTTATAATATTATCCATAACGGCGAAAGAGAGGCACATTATGGAGATACAACTATGGGAGCTGCGAGACCGTCGCAACATGTCGCTGCGTGATCTGGAGCAGGCAAGCGGGGTAAGCAAAAGCGAGATAAATGCCATTGAGAACCACAGGGCAAGCCCGCGCGTCGATACGCTGGAGCTGCTGGCAGCAGGTCTGGAGATCGACATTACCGAACTGATTAAATTATAAGCTGTTGCATGCGCCAAGTATAGGCTTTACGGCCATACGTCCATAATGCAGGACGATATGCCCGGATGCATTGCACCGGCTGCCCCATTGCAATATGATAAAGAAAAGGGGGCAAGCATATGGAGCAACTAAAGCACCGGATCATTGCGGCACTGGATGGCTGCACGCCGGATCAGCTCAAAACAATTTTACAGTTCATTTTAGGGATAAAGGGCAGCAAATAGCTGCTCTTTATTTTTTGCTCAGCTTATCAACAAAAGCCTTTACCTGTGCCCACTCTTCCGGTGATAACTGCCCCAGAGCAATAAAGACACCGTTTATGAAATCATCATTCTGCCCCAGCGCGTTACCGACAATCTGCGCTGCCATTTCCTGCCTACTCAATTCTACGAACATTTGACCGGTTCCGGTGCGCAGCCATTCAGCATTCACATTAAATTCACGAGAAATAGCAAGTACCATTTGCTCAGTAAGCCCTCTGTCCCCACTTTCAATCTTAGATATAGCAGCGGCAGTAACGCCAAGCCTCTTGCCGAAAGCGTCTTGACTGAGGCCAAGCCCAGAATTGCGGAGCTCTTTCATTCTGTCGTTTTCCGTCATGGATAAAATCCCCTTTCTATTAAGTAATTCAATCTTATATCAAAACATTGGCATAGTCAATATTATTTGCAAAAATGTATTGACATAGTTAACTTTGCCAAGTATAATAATGGCATAGTCAATAAAGAGGGCAACAACGACAAGCCCACACAGCGAAAGAGAGGCAGCAAAATGGAAGAAAAACAGATAGAAGAGGCAAAAGCAGCAAGGAAAGAAATACTCAACACGCTTTTTAGATACGAATACTGGTTTGCAAATGAAATGATTAAGTACGAGCAGGAAGATGCGGACTTTACAGAGAAATGCAAAGAAAGCGAGAAGAGAGCAGTAAATGGGGAAAGCATAGAGATTTTAGTAAGCACCGCAAGCAACAATGCAAGAGTGATGAAAGGGTGTCTGAAAGAAACAACACTTGCAATCAGATACTTAAAAGACGAGGAAAACGCAGAATACATAGAAATGTGGCAGCTGGCAGCAATACAGGCGCTGCTGGATAGATGCAAAAAAGACAAGGTTATACCATTCGACATGCCAGCAACAGTGATGGTAATACTGGGAATGTGGGACGAGTTGAAACTACAGTAACAATGGCAGGGCGGCCAGTGAGCCGCCCGCAGCGAAAGAGAGGCAGACATGGCAACAGACAAGGAAATGCAGCAGTGGTACGCCAAGGAAACGGCAGTAACGCTGACAAATAAGCAGTGGAGTGATTTAACATGCTACATACTTATGACAACCAAGTACAGAGAGGGTGAGCGCAAGTGCTGGGAAGAGCTGGGAGCGGAGAAAAATGCAGACGGCAGCGCAATGTTTCCGAACGCAGCAGGAAATATGGAATTCTGGCAGGAAAAAGAGCAGGCACTAAAGGAAATAAGCGGAATTATTGATGCACGCGAGAGATAACAGAGCAGGGCGGCAGGGAGCCGCCCAGAAAGGGGCAGCAAGCCATGAAGAGATTAAAGCGTAACACAGTACAGGAGAACACGAACCAGACACCGGCAGCAGGCATGGGAGAGTTTGAGAGCCTCATGCAGCAGGTATCACAGCTGCCGGAAGACAAGCGGCAGGCAGTAGGCTTTTACGTACAGGGCTTTCTGGCGGCAAACAGCAGAAAGCAGCCTGTAGCCTAATGCCTGCTATTATTGTGCCATTCAATGCAGGCAGCTGCAAAGACTGCATATATCACGAGGAAAAATATGATACATGCAGCAACGCAGAATATGCAAAGAACATATATAAAGTGGCCTGCGTCTGGCACAGGTGTAGATATTTCAAGGCGAAAGAGAGGACGGCATGGACGAAATAGAGGACAAAGTACGGCAGCGAATAAAAAAGCTGCAAGCTCTTGCGGAGCGCGGAGTAGGCGGCGAAGCAACGACGGCAAGAAAAAAGATAGAGCAGCTCATGGGTAAGTACGGCATACAGTCTTTGGACGAGCTGGCAGAGGAAAAGGCTGAGTATTTTCTTTTCTCGTACAACGGAGAGCTGGAGAAAATACTGCTGAAACAGTGCATGTATAAGGTCATAGGATACGAGCACGGCGGCAGGGAATACTACCATACAACTGGTTATAGGCAAAAAGTGGGAGTGTACTGCACGAAAGCGCAGCGCATTGAGATTGAGTTAGAGTTTGATTTTCATAAAAATATATTCAGATTAGAGGCAAGAGACTTTCTTATTGCATATATACGCAAACAGGAACTATTCCCAGAGGATGCACCGGTAGAACACGTCAGCACTGATGATTTATCAGAGGAAGACTTAAAAAGTATCATGCTGGCAAACGCCATAAAGAAGAGGCAGCGCGCAGAACTTATAGAGGATAAAGGGGGCAGCCGGACATGAGAAAAGTAAAACCACGTAAGGCAGTCGTATATATTGCCGGCAAGATCACCGGAGACAAGCACTACCTCAAGAAGTTTGCAAAGGTAGAGCGCAGACTGCGTAAGGCGGGGTACGAAGTAATCAACCCTGCAAGGCTCAATGCCAATTACGAGCTGGAATATGAGCAGTACATGCATATCTGCTACGCATGGATTGACATAGCAGACTGCATATACTTTCTGCCGGACTGGCAGGAAAGCAACGGAGCCAGAAGCGAGAACGCATATGCCAAGAGGCGCGGGAAATTTACCATACACGAAAGGCGGCAGGATCATGAAAAAAGCAGGTAACGCAATCACGACTGCTGAAGCCGCCCAGATCATTGACGCAAGCCCACAGTTTGTGCGGGTAGCCATGCAGCAGGGCAAGCTGCCAATAGGCACGGCAATCAAAATGAGCAGCCAGTGGACGTACAACATATCTGCTTCACTGCTGGCAGCATATACAGGCAAGGACGTAATAGCCGAGCTGGCACGCCTCAGAGGCACGGCATGACACCGGAGATTAAGACCGCATACGACAATGCATGGAGCATAGAAAATAAGCCGGACGACGGCAGCAGCCTCACGTATGTAGGCGAGTACGAGGGCAAAGGTTTTGTATTTGATTTTTACATAGACAGCCAGTGCCGGTACTGGTACGCGACAAAGTACCTGCAACCGGACGGCACGTATAAAGATGCCAGAGAATACGGCACAGCGAAAGAGAGGCACAGGACATATGGAAGTAGTAAAAAGCGGTAATTTTAATCTAAAGCAGATCGCAGAGAGCGGCCAGTGCTTTAGATGGCAGCAGCTGGACAAAGAGGGCAACAGGTATCTGATTGTAACAGGCAGACATTACACAGTGGCAACCCAGACGGCTGCCGACGAGATCACACTTACATGCACACCGGAAGAGCTGGCGGCGGTCTGGTGGCCGTACTTTGACCTTGATAACCATGCATATAAGATGCTGACCGGATACGCAGCGCAGGAAGACGACAGACTTATAAGAGAGGCAGCCGCAGAGTTTGGCGGCATAAGGATACTGCGGCAGGATACGTGGGAAATGATTATAAGTTTTATCGTATCCCAGAATAACAACATACCGCGCATTAAGCAGGCCATTGCACTTATGACTGCACTTTACGGTGAGCCTCTGGGCTATGTGCCATGTAAATATTACGACAATGACGAGGCGTATGCCGTGACATTCCCTGCACCGGATCAGCTGGACACTCTGGACAAGGTTGCAGGGCTGGGGCTGGGATACAGAGACAAGTATATTGCAGATATGGCTGCATACATCAGAAGCTACCCAGACTATATACGTTTCAGCAAGACGTTTTCATACGAACTGCTGCATGACACCCTCCTGGAGCACATAGGCATAGGCGATAAAGTGGCAGACTGCATTGCACTGTACGGGTACCATTGCCTTGAGGCATACCCAGTGGACACATGGGTGCGTAAGATTAACCAGCACTTTGGCAGCAGCCACTATATCCAGCATAAATACGGACAGTACGCAGGCATTATGCAGCAGTATCTATACGCCTACGCACGCAAGCATAATTTATACGCTGCACAGCAGCAGAAAGAGGGAAACAATGAGCGAGCAATTTGATTTACTGGTAAAGCAGGTGGACGAGCTGGCAGAGGCCGAGCTTGTCAGCGCAAACCAGAGGTTTGCAGGTTTTGCAAGCGCACACGAGGCATATGCGGTAACACAGGAAGAGCTGGAAGAGGCAATATATGCAACCAACCAGACAGGGGCAAGAGTACAACGCCTGTGGGAGAAAACCAAGCGTAATGCAAACATGGTAGAAAAAGGCATTGAAGTACAGAAAGTATGCGAGTGCGCAGAGAATGCTGCTGCCGAAATGATCCAGCTTGCAGCAATGGCAAAGAAGTGGCGCACTTCCGGCGTTGCTGCATATCCTACTGAGATCAAAGCAGCAGCGACTGAGCAGTATTGCAGCCAAGACGATACAGACACATCAAAGCAGCTGCATCTGTCTGGCAGCAAGACGTATGAAAAACCAGTGCTTGAAGAGACGCAGAACGCTGAAAGCGAGAAGATACTGCGGGGTGCGTGCAATGTATAAGCAGATACCAATTATGCACTGTTCTGATTTTATCGAGGCCGCAACCATAGAGACTGCATGCTTTAAGACTGAGTATGAGGACAACCGGACAGGGGAGAAGCTCAAAGGCAAGTGCTATGTACTGCTTGAGCCTCAGTACGACGAGCCCACAGACGCACTGGAGAAAATCAGACGGCTGTATGCAGTAATGGGGTACAAGATCACGACGGCAGAATTTGACGGATACCGCCAGACAGATGCATCTGCGCTGGGCATATACGAGGCGGGCAAAGAGATAACGCCGCCAGAGCCGCAGCCGGAAGACGAAGAGGGAGACGAGCAGGAAGATGGATACGAGCAGGACGAATGGGTACACTGACCTGCACAGTAAAGCAGGCATATGCGGAGAACTGGCAGCAGCCGAGAACATCACAGAAATATATGGCATACCATTTGACGGCTACAGGCTGGAGCTGCTGACATATCACCGCAACGATAAAGGCAGCACGGACAATATAACAGTGCTGGTACCTGCCGAGGCAATGGACATGGATACAGTACCGGATAGCGGGGTAATTGATGGCGGCACGAAAATGATTGTTATAGGCAAGGCACAGAGCCTGTACGACTTTAAGACTGACACGGTACTTATATTCGTGCTGGCCGAGTATTGCGGCGTTGCACACGAGCAGGTGGAGATACAGGACGCAGTGGAAGTGCTGGGAGAGATCAGCAAGCCTGTAGTTACCAGAGAAACACCCAGCGGCCTGCACATCACAGAGCTTATGCTGCGGGTGCCGTCCATGCTGCACGGTGGATACAGTTATTTGCCTATAGTCTGCTGGCAGGCAGAGGCAGACGAGGCAGCAGGCTGGGATATGGGCGACAAGATCAGCGTGCGCGGACGTATGCAGAGCCGCACTTATATTAAGGTAGTGAGAGGCGAGGCAACAGAGAGGATTGCGCGGGAGATCAGCGCGCGGAAAGTGACGAGGGTAAAACATGTTTATCAAGATTTATAAGAGTAAGGCCAGATTGACAGGGTACTGGGCAGTACCGGTAACAGCAAAGACCAAGAAGCAGCTGAAAGAAAACGTTGCAGCAGTAAAAGTGCTCAATGCAATGGACACTACACTACAGCAGGCAGCAGAACAGGACGACCTGCGCAAGACACTCATACAGTACGGCATTACAGTGGGCTATATTATCGGCCTTGCAAACAGCGACATTATCACAACAGACCAAGCGCGCGAGCTGGGCGCAGCAACACAGTCGAAGTGTAACAGATACATGGAGCCAATAATTGCACACTGCAAGCTGCTGGATAGCAACAGGCTACTGTGCGTTATCAATATGATTGAGGGGGGCAGACATATGAGCAGCAAAAGCAAAATGGTGCGCATGGTGATGCACAACAGGGCACAGAGGCTGAGCCAGAACGGTAAGCGCGGGAAGTCAGACAAGATATTTAAGACGCTCATGCAGGGCTATGGAGTGGTAACAGGGAAGACCAGCGAGGCCAAGGCAGGGAGAAAACAGCCAAGCAGCGCAGAGATACTGGAGAAGATAAGAAAATTAGAAGCAGAGCGCAAAAAGGGGTAATAAAAAGCCCCTGCGGCGTGGGGACGCTGCAAGGGTTATGCTGCACATACATAAAATACAAAACTGATAAATACAGTATAAGGTATGTGTAGCAAAAAGTCAAGAAAACTGAGGCTTTCGAGCCTCTTGCGACTTGATAAAAAGTATTACCCAACCGACAGGGGGTAAGAATATTGCCACACATACAAGCAGTGACTATAGCAGGCAGAACGATTGAGGTAGAGAAGTATTACAGTAGCCGGTATCACAAAAAAGGGATAGTAAGAGGGGACAAAGTAAAGCCCACTACTGAGCAGCAGAAAGCATGCAATAAGCGTAAGGCAGAGAAAAAGCTGCGGCGTATACTCAATGCAAACTATGGTACAGGTGACTACCACATAGTGCTTGACTATATCAGACATAAGGGAGAGCCGGACAGAACCAGAGACCAGATGCGGCAGGACATAGCAATATTCTGGCGGGAAATGAGAAAGCAGTATAAGGCAGCAGGCATAGAGCTCAAATATGTGCACGTCATGGAGATAGGCAAAAAGGGGGCAAGGCATCACCACATAGTAGTGCCAAAGATAAGCACAGACATAATACAGCAGTGCTGGTATAAAGCGAATGAGCAGCACAACCGCATTAAGGTATTCCCGCTGGACGATACAGGCAATTACGCAGACCTTGCAGCATATCTTATCAAGTACACAGATAAGACCGTAGGCACAGACACAGAGGATGAGCTACAGGGTAAGCGGTGGAACGGTAGCAAAAATCTGATACACCCAGAGCCGAAAATCGAGATCATAAAAGAAAGCGACTGGATGAAAGCAGAGGCAAGGCCATTAAAAGGCTATTACGTTGTCAAGGACAGCATAAGCAAGGGCATTAACAGCCCAGATTATTACGGATATGGGTATTTCCGCTACACAATGGTGCGGCTGAAATCATAGAAAGGGGGTAAGTATGTGGGCAATCATAACGGCAGCAGTAACACTGATGGCAGCAGGCATATATGGACTGGCAAAGGCCATAGAAAACGTAGCCTCAGAACAGCTGCATTACAGGAATTGAGGCGCTTGCATTTCTGGTTATACGAGAGGCAGGACTGCCACAGCTGCTGCATGGTATGTAAATATTATTTATCGTGCAGGCAGGATATGGAGAGCATAAAAAGTATGAGAAACGTAAACATTGAAAGCGAGGCAGGTGCGCAGGAAACACTCATAAGCTGGTGCGAGATCAGAGCACAGAGATACCCAGAGCTTCGGTTATTGTATCACATACCTAACGGCGGCAAGCGGGACGCGCGCACAGCTATAGCACTGCGCAGGCAGGGAGTAAAAGCAGGCGTACCAGACCTGCATTTACCAGTGGCAAGGGGCGGCTATCACGGCCTATATATCGAGCTCAAGGTAGGCAAGAACAAGCAGACAGAATTGCAGAGACAATGGCAGCATGATCTGCAAAAGCAAGGATACAAAAGCATAGTGTGCTACGGATGGCAGCAGGCAGCAGAGGCAATTATTGAGTATCTGGAATGCGGAACATTAAAAACAGGATCACAGAGCGCCGGAGCGAGCGCAGCGGCAGAGGTATTAAGACCTGCCACATGAGAGAAAGGACGGCAACAGAATGGAGAAAAGACCAAGGATATTAAGCGTGTGGAACTTAAAGGGCGGCGTAGGCAAGACATACACAGCCACCAACATTGCAGCGGAGTTATCACACAGATACCAGTACCACGTACTGCTCGTGGACAATGACAAGCAGGGCAATCTGAGCAGACGCTTTAATTGCTACAAGCCGGATATGCTGAGCGGCACAGCTCAGATGCTGACGCATGGCGCAGCAGCACCAGAGATAGTGCATACAGGCACAGGCATTGACATAATACCAGCCAATATGTCACTCGTGGGTGCAACATGGCAGACAATAGCAGAGGGCTCAGCAGATAGCGCAGACAGATATTTGAGCCTCAGAAAGCTGGCAGATTATGACTATATCATTATCGACAATCCACCAGATATTGCCATTAACGTTATAGACGCACTTGTAGCAAGCCATTACGTGATTGTGCCGGTCAAGATAGACAGCTGGAGCCTTGAGGGATACGACAACGTTGCTGAGCTTATAGGACAGGCACAGCAGATCAACACAGAGCTTAGACTGCTGGGAACGGTAGCAACTCAGTACCACAGGTCATATGTGAGCGATAACAGCGGCATGAAGTGGCTGCAAGAGCATACCAATGTGCTGGGCACTATCAGATACAGCAGCAAGGCCGTAGAAAACACATTCAGCGAGTGCATAGCTGCCAGTGACTACAGCTCAAGGTCTGCGGTTGCAATAGATTATAAAAAGCTCGTGCCTCAGATCATAGCCGCAATGGACGCGGCAGAAAGGCAGGCACGATAATGGGAGCATTTAACATGATGGACTTGTTAGGGGCAGCAGCGCAGCCACAGAAGAGCACAGAGGGATACAGTGAGGTAATGCTTAGCCCATACGACGTGCAGGAAAGTGCAAGTAACTTTTATTCGCAGGACGGTATAGAGGAACTTGCACACAGCTTTCTGGCAGTAGGGCAGCAGGCACCCACAGTGCTGGCAAAGGTAGGCGATACATACCGCATTGTATCCGGTCACAGACGCAACAAGGCAAACATATGGCTGATTGAGCACGGATACGAGCAGTACAGGCAGGTAAAGTACCTGTACAGGGAAATGACAGAGCCGGTATTTGAGCTATCGCTGCTCATAGGCAATGCATATAACCGTGAGCTGACAGCATACGAAAAGACAGAGCAGGTGCAGCGCCTCAAAGATGCGCTCATAAAGGTACGCGATACGGACGGTGTGCAGATCACAGGCAGACTGCGATACATCATTGCAGACATACTGGGAGAGAGCCCCACGAACGTAGCACGTATGGAACAGATCAACAAAAACGCCACGCCGGAAGTAAAGGACAAGCTGCAAAGCGGACAGATGGGAGTTACGGCAGCATATGAGGCAAGTAAGCTGCCGGAAGAAAAGCAGAAAGAAATTACCGAGGACTTAGACGCAGCTGGAGACAGAGCAAAGGCCATAGCAAAGGACATACAGGAGACGGCCAAGGAAACAGCCCGCCAGGCAAAGGCAGCCATTAAGCAGGCGGCAGCAGATGCAGTACAGGTGGCAGCAGCCGGAGCAGCAACGGCAGCAACAGAAGCAGCTGCGGCAGCAGTCGAGGCAGTAAGCAGCACAGTGTCCGAAGCGGACACCAGAAACAGCGGAAAGTACGAGGAAAACCGCAGCTATGAGTACATGGGCAGGCAGGTATTTGACACGAACACAGGCGAGATAGTCGGCGTTGTGCTGTATGAGAATAAAGGCAGCGGCGCGGTATATGTCATGGTAAGCCTCTGCCCGCCAAGAGTATACGCATATGACGGATGGCAGCATTTGAAACAGGCACCAGACCAGACAGAATACAAGTTTGAAAAATTAGGGCAGATATTTGATGATGGAGAGGGACAGAACGCAGGCTAAAGTAAACAGGGAAATGAAAGCCTTGCGAAAAGCAGGGCACTATATGCAACTGGAAAAGACAGGCGGCCTGCATAATTACGCAACAGACCATAAGCCGTATGAGTGTACGCCGTCTGTATACGGATCGAGGCGAGACCATGAACAGAAGACAGAAAAAGAAGCAATACAAAAAGATGCACGGATACAACCCGCCAAAAGACCAAGAGCAGAGCTTTGAGCAGATATGCAAGAGCATGAGCATAACGCCAGAGCAGGCAGAGCGAATAATGCATATGTACCAGACACTTGCAGATGCAGTATTGCAGGCGGCAGCGGATGCAACAGAGGCAATAGGCAAGGTGTTTATAGGCATAGCAACCGGATTGAGAGAAAGCGAGGGAAACAATGAACATGACAGCAATTATCATTACAGCAATAATCTGCACCACACTGGTGGTACTGTGCGGAAAGAGTGGTAAGAAATGAACCATTGCGAGCTGACAGGCAGACTGACGAGAGAACCAGAAGTAAGATACGGCGGGCAGGATAACCATACTGCCATTGCAAGAATGAGCATTGCAGTACAGGACAATAAGGACACTGATTTTATCAACGTAAAAGCACTGGGTAAGCTGGGCGAATGGACAGAGAAGTACCTGCACAAAAGCATGAAGATTGAGGCAGGCGGTAAGATCAAGACAGGCAGCTACACAAATAAGCAGGGAAATAAGGTGTACTACACAGAAGTGCTGGCAAGTGAGCTGCACTTTGCAGAGACTAAAGCAGAGGCAGCAGCACATGGACAGACAGCAGATACAGACGGCTTTATGGATATACCGGACGGCGAACAGGAAGAGCTGCCGTTTAATTAAAGGGGGCACATAACATGCAGATAAGTGAGGAAGAGCTACAGGCCATGCTGACAAAGGCGGCAGCAGCAGGCGTAAGAGAATACAACAGACAGCTGGATAAAGACCATAAGCGCAGTAAGTACCATGATACCTATATGCTCATGAAGTCATACAGTGACGCTGTATATCACATGGAGCATGCCATATCAGAGGGCAACCAGCTGGAGCTGCCAGACATAACACCGGAAGAGCAGGACACTTATCTGCGCAGTATAAGACGTACACGGTTTAGAACAATGCTGATGCTCAGCCACATTGACAAGGCACTGGACGAAGTAAAGAGACGGCGCACGGCAGTAGGCAGAGAGGTTGAGTATGAAGCGTTTGAGCTTTACTTTGTGCAGCGTGAGACATACGAGCAGATAGCCGAGGAACTGAGCACAGGCAAGAATACACCGAGGCGCTGGGTAACAGGGATACTGAACGAGCTTAACGTGCTGCTATGGGGAATTGACGATAACCAGTACGCTGGTTGAGCCGTGGTAAAAAGATGGGGTTTTAATGGGCAGTATCAAGGGCTATGATGATAGCATAAAAATAGCAGCGAGAGCATAACCCTTGCTGCTATTTTTATATAGCGAGGTGAGCAATGAAGTGGTGGGCAGAATGGTTCTACAAGTCGGACGCATGGAGAGAGACGCGAGCAAAGTATATGCAGTCACAGCAGAACATATGCGAGCGCTGCGGTGGATCCTGCAAAGATATGTCACCACAGGGTATGGCTCACGCCAGACAACATACATGATACAAGCGTAAGCCTCAACTATGAGAACCTTGAAGCCTTATGCCAGACGTGCCACAACAAAGAACATCATAGCAATTATGCAGCCGAGGGCTGCACACTCTGCTACCAATACGACGAAGACGGCAACATTATCCCTACGCCCCCGTTAAAAAACGCAAGTGTAGGGAGATAGTAACCGAGGTGGGAGTTCAATTTTATCCTGCAAGGTCATGCGTGTGTGGTGTAGTAGGGGGTGGGGTATAGCAAAAGAGGTGATTATATGGCGACAAGCAAGAACCTTGCAAAAGATGCGCTGATAAGCAAGGAAAAGCGGAGACTTAAAGCGATATTTAAGGACTTAGACGACAACAAAAAGAAACTTGTTACGCCGCTGATTGAAAAGGCCGCATTTATGTCGGTGGAGCTGGACGAACTGCAAATAACCATAGCAAAAAAAGGATTTACCGAGAAATACAAAAACGGTGAGAACCAGTACGGCACCAAGCGCAGCCCAGATGCTGACGTTTACATTGCATTGAGCAAAAACTATGCAGCAATCATTAAACAGCTGACAGACTTAGTACCTGCGGCAAAGCGCAAAAACAGTAAACTTGCCGCGCTGCGTAATGAGTAGCAGTAAGGCCACACCGGCACCGTATGCAAATTATATATATGAGTATTATGCAGGTATTACGAGCGGCCAGATAATCGTAGGCCGGTGGATACTGGCAATTTACAAAATCATCATATCCGGTCTGGAGAAACAGCAATATTTCTTTGACGCGAAGAAAGCAAATAAGGCAATCCAATTTATACAGGGTTTCTGTCACCACAGCCAGACGCGGTGCGACCTCATTACGCTGGAGCTATGGCAGCGGGCAATGGTAAGCGTCATGTTTGGCATAGTTGATAGCGACGGCCTGCGGGTTTTCCGCGAAATATTTATTGTTATCGGACGTAAGAACGGCAAGAGCTTATTTGCGTCTGCAATCATTGCTTACATGGTTTACCTTGATCCAGAATACGGCCAAGAAATCTATTGCCTTGCACCGAAACTGGAGCAGGCAGCAAAGGTATATGATGCATTCTACCAGATGGTACAGGCAGAGCCGGAGCTTTCAGAGCTGGCAAAAAAACGCCGCTCAGACATTTACTATGACGAGACCAACAGCTTTGTAAAGCCTATTGCATTCAACGCAAAGAAGTCGGATGGTTTCAACCCACAGCTTACTGTGTGCGACGAGATAGCCGCATGGTCTGGAGACCAAGGACTAAAACAGTACGAAGTCATGAAATCAGCTTTAGGCGCACGCAGTCAGCCAATGCTGCTGAGCATAAGCACTGCCGGATATATCAACGACGGCATATACGACGAGCTTATGAACCGCGCAACGTCATTCCTAAAGGGCAATAGTAAAGAGCACAGGCTGCTGCCATTTATCTACCAGATTGACGACGCGGAAAAGTGGCAGGATATGAACGAGCTGCGCAAGGCCAACCCCAACATGGGTGTATCTGTACAGGAAAGCTATTTCCGCGAAGAAATGGCAATAGCCGAGCAGAGCGCAAGCAAAAAAGCAGAGTTTCTCTGCAAGTATTGCAACATTAAGCAGAACAGCTCACAGGCATGGCTCGACTATATGCTTGTGGACAAGGCAGGCAGTAAATACAGCATTGAGGACTTTACAGACTGTTATGCAGTCGGCGGCATTGATCTGTCACAGACGACAGACCTTACAGCTGCCAGCGTAGTAATTGAGCGCAGCGGCAAGCTATATGCATTTACTCAGTTCTTTATGCCAGCAAACCAGATTGAGCGGCTACAGGCAAGAGACGGCGTACCATATGACATTTTTGTGCGTAAAGGCTATATCACGCCGAGCGGTGATAACTATGTGGACTACCACGACGTTTTCAACTGGTTTGTAATGCTCAAAGAAAAAATACCGCATATATGTACTTGAGGTAGGGTACGACCGGTACAGTGCGCAGTATCTGGTGGACGACATGAAGCAGTACGGTTTTCACATGGACGACGTATGGCAAGGCGAGAACCTCACGCCTGTAGTCAAAGAGTTTGAGGGCATTATAAAAGACGGCAACTTTAAGATAGCCGGAAACAACAACCTGCTGAAAGGCCACATGCTCAACGTCGCAATGAAACAGAATATTGAAACGCGCAGGATACGGCCTGTGAAGATTGAGAGCAGGGCGCACATAGATGGCTTTGTTTCTGTCATTGACGCAATGACAGTGCGGCAGAAATATTACAGTGAAGTAGGCGAAATGCTCAAGAACGCAGCATGAAAGGGGGCGAGCTAAACGAGCTTAAAAGACATAGTATTTAAGGGCACAAAGAAAGATACGCAGCTGGGCAGCTACTTCCGGCTGCTGGATGGATACACGCCGATATTTTCGACGTATCGTGGCGGCGTATACGAAATGGACTTGACGCGCACCGCAGTGAACAGGTTTGCAACATTTGCAAGCAAATTCAAACCGCAGATAAATGGCAGCGCGGCCAAGAGCTTAGAGAGGACGCTGCAATTTAAGCCCAACCCGCTTATGGATACAACGAAATTTATAGCGAGGGTTGCAACCATACTGGAAGTCGAGAACACGGCATTTATCGTGCCGATTGAAGACGACTACGGCAGGCTCTGCGGGTGGTATCCGATATTGCCAAGCCTCACAGAACTGGTGCAATTTGATGGGGTGATGTACCTGCGGTATACATTTGCATCTGGAGATAAAGCAGCCGTAGAGTTTGAGCGCTGCGGTATTCTTACACAGTGCCAGTATCTGTCTGATATATGGGGCGAGAAAAACGACGTATTGCAGCCTACCATGCAGCTGATACAGACCAGCAATGAGAGTATTATAAACGCAGTGAAAAACAGTGCAAATGTGCGGTTTCTTGCAAAGATTACAAACTTTGTAAAGCCGGAAGACATTAAGAAAGAGCGGCAGCGGTTCACCGAGGAAAACTTGAGCGCAAGCAATACGTCCGGCATGATCCTGTACGACAATAAATTTGACAACCTCACGCCGGTAGAGAGCAAGCCATATACGCCGAATGCATTGCAGACACAGCAGATAAATGAAAATGTTTGCACGCACTTTGGCACGAATATGGACATATTGCAGAATAAATACACAGAAGATCAGTTTAACGCATATTACGAGGGCAAGCTGGAGCCTTTCGCATTGCAGCTATCACTTGTCATGACGAATATGACATTTACGCAGCGAGAAATTGCCTGCGGAAATGAAATTGTATTTTCCGCGAACCGCCTACAGTATGCGAGCAACACAACAAAGCTGTCCGTAAGCACCGGAATGTTTGACCGTGGACTGTTCAGCGTCAACGACGTAATGGACGTGTGGAACATGCCGACACGAGAAGATGGAGACAAGCATTTTATACGCAAGGAATACATGGAGATAACACCAGTAGAGGACGCACCAGAAACAGCGGAACCGGATCATACAGAAGAGCCGGAACCGGAACCAACACCGGCAGCAGAACCCGCACCAGATGGAGCAGGCAGCGGGCAGCAGGCCGGACAGACAACACAAGGGGGTGAGGACAATGCCATTTAAGGCACAAGAAAGAGAATACAGAGCACTTGCAGCGCCGCTTGCAGTACCGGTTGAGGGCGCAAGCAAAAGAATTGAAAGCGATTTTTATGTTGAGGGCTATGCCTCGACATTTACCGTACCATATCTGCTATTTGAGGACGTGGACGGTACCAAGTATTACGAATGTGTAGACCGTAATGCACTGGTAGGCTGCGATATGAGCGACGTTATCATGATGTACAACCATGAGGGCAGAGTATATGCCCGCCAGAGCAACGGCAGCCTCATTGTAGAGCCGAACGATAAAGGCATATTTATTGCAGCTGATCTGAGCCGCACAGCACTCGCACAGAGCCTATACGAAGACATTAAGGCAGGCATGCTAACCAAAATGTCATGGGCATTTACGATTGACTACGCAAACGGCGGCGACACATGGGAAGATACAGCAGACGGCGGCGTATTACACCGCATTTGCAAAGTTAAAAAAATGTATGACGTGTCAGCAGTAAACTTACCAGCTGATAACGATACAGATATAAGCGCAAGGTCTTTAATCAAGGGGAGAACCGACTTAAAGCAGCTGGAGCAGCTGGAGAAGCGCAAGGCAATACTGGAACTGAAAACCAAAATACTTACAATGTGAGGTAAAAAGGATGAAAACATTACAGGAAATTGAGGCAAGACTTGCAGAAATCAACGCAGAGCTGAACACCAGAGGCAAAGACCTTACTGCTGAGCAGCTCACAGCATTAGAGACAGAAGTGCAGCAGCTTGAAGAGCAGCGCACAGTACTGAGAGACGCAGAAACACGCAGACAGGGGCTGCTTGAACGTATTGCAAAAGGACAGGGAACTTCCACACCGGCAGTACCGGTTGCACCGGCAGCAAGAACAGCAGCGGCAGCAGCTGAGAATGATGCACACGACACCGTAGAGTATCGCAAGGCATTCATGAATTACGTATGCCGTGGGGTTGAAATCCCTATGGAACTGAGAGCAGCCGAGACAACGACTACAGCAAACGCAGGCGCAGTAGTTCCTACGTCTCTGCTGAATGAGATCATCACAAAGCTGGAAAGCTACGGCAGCCTCTTTACAAAGGTGCGTAAGCTCAATGTGCAGGGTGGCGTATCCATTCCGATTGTAGACCTTAAACCTACAGCACACTGGATTGCAGACGGAGCAGCAAGCGACGACCAGAAAGTAGACGCAGACAAAGCCGTAACATTCAACTACTACGGTCTGGAATGCAAGATTGCACAGTCTATTCTCAGCAATGTTGTATCTTTGCAGGCATTCAACGACTTATTTATCCCGCTGGCAACAGAGGCCATGATGAAAGCCATTGAAATTGCAATCATCAAGGGCACAGGCAGCGGGCAGCCTCTGGGCGTGTCGGTTGATCCTCGTATTATCACAGACCTTGCAGCCAGCAATGTAATTACCCTTACGCCTGCCGAAATGAAGACATGGGCAGGATGGCACACAAAGGTAAAAGCAAAGATCAAGAAAGCGTACCAGAACGGTGAGTTTATCATGGCGCAGGGCACGTATGACGGATACATTGACGGCATGGTAGACACGAACGGCCAGCCTGTAGCACGTACAAACTACGGCATTGACGGCGTGGAGACATACCGCTTTATGGGCAAGCTCGTTGATACAGTCGAGGCTGACGTTATCGCAGACTATGACAGCGCAGCAACTGGGGACGTGATCGCCGTTTACATGAACCCCACTGACTATGTTATCAATACCAACATGGAAATGACGGCAACAAAGTGGACAGACAACGATACAAACAAGATCAAGAATAAGCTGCTCATGATCTGCGACGGCAAGGCAGCTGATGTAAACGGCATGCTTATTATTAAGAAAGGCGCAACAGCATAATATCTGCTGAAAAAGCAGCAACAGAAAGTGAGGTAGTAACATGGCAGCAAAGAAACCAGCAGCAACTACACCGGAAGATATGCAGCCGGAAGTAACAGCACCGGAAACAGAAGCAGTGCAGAAACCGGAAGAGCAGGCAGAGGCAGCAGGCACGGTATCAATCAAAGTCATTGAGGACTACGACAGCATTGTAGACCACAAGACACACAGAGTGGGTGAAACCATTGACAACGTAGCGACTGAGCGCGCCGAGTATCTGGTGAGCAGGAAACTGGTAGAAATTATTTAAGGGTAAGGGGTGGCTACGGCTGCCCCTTATTTTAAGCGAGGCGATAATATGGCGACCATACTTACAGACAAGATGCGCAACGCTGTACGGCTGAGCAGTAAGGCAGATGCACTGACAGAAGAGATTAACGATTGCATTGCAGCATGTGAGAAAGACCTCACAAACGCAGGCATTGCAACCGTAGACGAAACCGACGCGCTCATAGTTAGGGCTGTGACGCTGTACGTAAAGGCTGAGTTTGGGTTTTCGGACAAAGCGGCAGACTTCAAAGCGGCATACAACGCATTAAAACAGTCATTGCTACTATCTGGAGACTACAACACGGCAACAGGCAGCTGATATGCCAGCATGGGCAGACACGATAGACCTTATTGCAGTAACAGCACCAGAGCAGCGTATAAACAGCGACGGTATCCCTAACGCGGCCACAGAAACACCGCGTACTGTATTCTGCGACGCTACAGCAGTAGGCTATAACGAATTTTACAAATCACAGATTGCGGGGTATGAGGGAGTAACCAAGACCACAGTACACAAAGCAGACTATGCAGGCGAGAAGCTCGCGGAGTACAACGGTCAGAGGTACACGATAATCAAAACATACCCAGTAAGTGAGGACTTAATAGAGCTCACAATGAGCGATATTAAGCAAGAAAGCAGTGCTTAAATGGCAAACTTTGAGACAGTTGGACTGGATGAACTGGAGCAGCAGTTTAGGCAGGGAGACGAGGCGGCAGGCAAACTGCTGGAAGAGATCGTAAACGCCCAGACAGATATAGTGCTCAAGGCTCAACAGGACGAAATAGCCAGCATGTTATATGATACTGGCGGTTTTCAGAAGAGCCTCAAGGCAGGAAACATTGTGCACACCGCAACCGAATGCTATAGAGAAATACAGCCGGATGGACGCGCACCACATACGGCAGACTATGGCGGCGGTGGAAATAAGAGAAAAGGCAAAAGCCAAAAGGGTAACGTGCGTTATGCTACTATCGGCTGGATATACGAATATGGTACCAGCAGCATAGCAGCAAGGCCGTGGCTGACTTCCGCAAACGCGAAAGCAGAACCAGAGGCACAGGAAAAAGCACAGGAAATATGGAACGAGAAGAGCGTAGGACAGTAAAAGCGAGGCGATAGAATGAGCCTACAGGACATTATTACAAGCGCAGGCTTTTCTGCACAGCGGCTGGTATACACAGGGAATAAGCCCAAGACGTATGTTACGTGGCAGCAGGTTATAGCGCAGCCTATCATGCATGCAGACGACGGCAGCAGCATTGATGCTGTGACGTACAGGGTAACACTGTTTACCAAGCTGACAGACTATAGCAGCACAGCAGATAAGCTGGTAAATGCGCTCAAAGATGCAGGGTATTACATATGCAGCAGGGACGCAGAGAACTACGAAAGCGATACCGGTTACTATATGATGCCCATAACAATACAGGAATTAAAGGAGTGATATTATGACAATCGGACTGAAAGACCTTTATTACAGCCTTATCACAGAGGCTGACGGCAAAGAGACATACGGCGCGCCTGTAGCACTTGCGGCAGCAATCAGCGCAGACCTTTCTGTAGCAACAGCAACAGGCCAGCTTTTTGCAGACGACGCAGTAAGTGAGGACGTAGCGGAGTTTGTAAGCGCGACACTCAAACTGGGCGTAAAAGACATTGGAAATGATGCAGCCGCTGTACTCTTAGGCCAGAAGCTCGACAAAGACGGTGTACTCTGGGCGAATAAGGACGACGTTGCACCGTATGTGGCAATCGGTTTCAGAGCAAAGAAGAGCGGCAACAACTATAAATATATCTGGATGCGCAAAGGTAAGTTTGCAGTACCCAGCGAAAAATACAACACCAAGGCTGACAAGATCACATTCAACACGTCTGAAATCGACGGTACTTTTATTGCCGACAGCGACGGAAACTGGAAATCTGACTACACAGGTCTGGAGACCACAACAAAAGCAAAGGCATGGTTTACAGCGGTGCCGACATTTGCAACCACAGCAACGGCGTAAGTATCCGAACCGGACACAGCACATACAGAAAGGAGCAGGGCATAGCATGAGGCTATGCCCTATTTTATTTTATGAGCGAAATCAAAAACGGTATTTATGAATTTACAATCTGCGGCAAAAACTTTGGGCTGCTTTTCTCACTCAACGCAATGGATGAAATGCAGGACAAACTGGGCGGCTTTGACATGCTGCCGGAAGTATTCAACCCCAAAAACAAAGAATGGATAAAAGACACAATCTGGCTTTTTACGCTGCTTATCAATAGTGCAGCAGAATTGCAGGACTATCTGAACGGCACGGAGACAAAAAAAGTAACCGAGCACGAAATCGGCATGCTCGTGAATACCGGTAATATCGACGAAGTGAAAAACGCTATATATGCCGCGTTTGCTATCGGCACATATGCGGAGAATGAACATAACGAAACAGAAGACACGGACACTGGAGAGGGTGAAGAAAAAAACTTGACAGGCGGGCAGAACTGATTGACGTAGCCCGCCTACTATATATAGCCACGCAGGTACTGAACTATTCGGAGAAACAGGCATGGTGCAAAACACCGTATCAGATTATTAAGTTTTTCCGCATCTGGAAAGAAATGCATGGCTACAAGACAGCTGAGCAGTCGCCCCAGATGGATGATATAGACATTGCGTTAGGGGGCTTATAAATGGCAGAAAAAGAAGTAAAAACCAGAGTAGGCATAAGCGGCGAGGACGCATACAAAGAGGCATGCAAAAATATCAATAACAACCTCAAGGAAATGCGAAGCGAAATGAAATACGTTACCGCCGAGTATAAAGACAATGCCGACAGCACAGAGGCGCTGCGAGCCAAACAGAACGTGCTCAATAAAGAGTTTGAAGAGCAGAAGAAAAAAGTATCTGAAACAGAAGCTATGCTGAAAAAGTACGACGAGGCAGGCCAAAGCAGCAGCGAGGCAGCACAGAAGCTGCGGACAGCATTAAACTATCAAAAAGCAGAGCTTGCAGGAACATCAAGCGAACTGAATAAAGCAGCAGACGCCTTGCAGAACGCCGACAAGGATACAGGTACGCTCGACAAAGACATGAAAACTTTAGGCAATACCGCAGCAGACAACAGCGGTAAATTTGACGGATTTACAGAAAAGCTGAAAAACATTGCCGGAGTAATCGGAAAGGGAGCCGTAGCAATAGGCACGGCGGCAGCAGGCGCGGCCTCTGGCCTTGCAGCAATGAGCGTATCGGCTGCCGGAACCGCCGACGACTTAGGCACTATGTCGGTCAATACCGGTATAAGTACGGACAACCTGCAAAAGTATAAGTATGCGCTCAACTTTGTTGACGGTGATCTGGATACGCTTACAAAGACCATGAATAAACAGTCTTTGCAAATGGTATCAGCAGCAAATGGCAATAAAAATCTGTCTGCGGAGTATGAAAAGTTGGGCGTATCACTCAAAAACGCAGACGGCAGCTTTAGGAATAGTGAAGACGTATACTGGGACGTTATCGACGGCCTCAAAGGCGTAAAAGACGAAACAGAGCGCAATGCTATGGCAAACGACCTGCTGGGCAAGAGCAGTAAAGACCTGCGCACAGTAATCGAGGCAGGCAGTAAGACATTTAAGAGTTACGGCCAAGAAGCTGAGAACATGGGCATTATCATGAGCAAGCAGAACGTTGAGGCTTTCGGAAAGTTTCAAGATAAGCTCGATACGCTGAGTGCTGCAATGGGTGGCCTCAAGAACGCAGGCGCTGCCATTGCACTTCCATTTCTGGGCGAGCTGGCAGGCAGCGGCATACAGCTGCTGGGACAGTTCACGAAAGGCATACAGGATGCAAACGGCGATATGGGCAAGATGGCAACCGTAATAGGTGACACACTGAGCGGTGCCGTCAAACTGATAGCCGAGAAACTGCCGGAATTTATAAAGATGGGTATTACGGTAGTCAATAGCCTTGTATCCGGCATAACAGAAAACCTGCCAGTAATCATAAACGGCGCTATACAGATCATATCTACACTGGGGCAGGGAATAATGCAGTTGCTGCCTCAATTACTGAGCGCCGCGCTGCAAATTGTCATAACTTTGGCAAACGGACTGGCCGACGCGCTGCCCTCACTCATACCGCAAATTGTCAATATGATGCTATATATTGTGCAGACTTTGCTTGACAATCTGCCGAAATTGATAGATGCCGCGCTACGGATCATACAGGCGCTGGCCGAGGGACTTATTGCTGCACTGCCTGTTCTGGCAGAGCAGCTGCCTCAGATCATCATACAAATTATTACGACGCTGACAACTGAGCTGCCCAAAATAATAGCTTGCAGCGCCGATATTATCACGGCTCTGGTAGACGGACTAATACAGGCGTTGCCTATATTGATAGAGTATCTGCCACAGATCGTTATTGCACTTGTAACTGGCATTGCAGCCTGCATACCGCAGATATTGAAGAGCGGCAAGCAGATCGTAGAGACACTCATTAACGCGCTGAAAGAATTACCGGCATTGCTTGCGGCAACATTACTGCCATGCGTAACAAAGCTGGTGGAATGGGGCGAAAAAATGAAAGAAAACGCCCAGACCAAAATGCTGGCGCTTGTAAACGCAATCATAGAACGTATCAAAGATTTACCCGCAAAGATGTGGGCAATATTCCTGCAATGCGTAACGAAACTGGCAGAATGGGGCAATAACATGAAGACCAAAGCAGAGCAGGGCATGGCTGCCGTAGCAAACGGTATCATAAACGCATTTACATCATTACCGAGCAAGCTGGCAGAGGTGGGAAAAAACCTCGTACAAGGTCTGTGGAACGGCATAAATGATGCAACAGGCTGGATAATCGACAAAATAAAGAGCTTTGGCGACGCAGTGATGAAAGGCTTGAAAGACTTTTTCGGCATCAAGTCGCCAAGTAAAAAAATGCGTGACGAAGTGGGCAAGTTCCTTGCTCAAGGTATAGGTGTAGGGTTTACGGATGAAATGGCGCGTATATCGCAGGATATGCAGGCAGCAATACCGACAGACTTTACGGCAAGCGGCACCATGAATTACACCAGTACCGGTACACCGCAGGGAAATGACGGTACAGGCAGCAGCTCTGGCGTGCATATCACCCAGAACATATACGCAAATGAGACCAGCTACGCAGAGCAGCAGAAACAGGCCGCAAAGCAGTACAGGCTGATAGCAAGGACGGTGTAATATGGCAGACTATGAAATACTGATATACACAAACAGCAGGGGCGAAACACTTGTGTTTAGCCCCCTGTCTACCCTGCATACGAACGTGGCAAACGACGTAACCGGTCTGGGAGACATAAGCAATACAATTTTCACGAGCAGCAGCATGGCGCAGGATGGCGAGACGTACATAGGCCAGAAATTTGACATAAGACCTATCACAATCAAGGGCACAATCAACAGCACCAACAAAGATACCGTGTTGGAGATACGCCGAAAGATGCAGAAAATACTCAATCCGAAGCTATCAGCAACACTGACCTATGTATACAAGACATACACGCGAGTAATTGACGTAAAAGCCGAGGACACGCCGGTATTTGCACGTAAGGCAGTATTTACGACATTCACAATTAAACTTACCTGCTGCTCACCATTCTGGCGCAAGGACGCAGAGAATAAGGACGACATTGCAGCATGGGTTGCAGAGTTTGAGTTTCCGCTGGAGATCGACGCAACAGACGGCGTAGAGTTTGGATACAGAGAGCCCAGCCTTATTGTGGACGTATACAATGAGGGCGACGTAGAGACAGATATGCGCATAGAGTTTAGAGCGACAGGGACATTGACAAACCCGCTGCTGCTCAACGTCAATACAGGCGAGTATGTCCAGATCAACGCAACAATGCAGGCAGGCGACAAGATCACAGTAACGACCAAGTACGGAGAAAAAGGCGCGGTGCTGCTGAGAGGCACGACAGAAACTAACTACTTCCGGTATGTGGACGTGGACAGTACATTTATGCAGCTGGCAATAGGCGACAACGTATTCAGATACAATGCCGCAAGCGGTCTGGACGCGCTGGAAGTCACAATATACCACAGTGACAAGTATCTGGGCGTATAAGGGGGCAGACATGGAGCTTAAAGTTTATAACAGAGAGCTTGTACCTCTGGGGATAATCGACGAAGTGAACAGCCTTATCTGGAGCGGCTCATACTGGCAAGAGGGATCATACGACGACGTAAAGGTGCTGGCACCGCGCACGGACAATAACAATGAGCTGCTGGTAAAGGGCAACATACTGGTAAAGCATGGGGATGATGCAGAATACACCGACGCGGACGGCAATACATGGCGCAGAGGCTGCCAGATCACCTATAAGCACATCACCAGAGACGAGAAAGGCGTAGAACAGATCGAAGTACAGGGCTGCACACTTAAAAAGTGGCTGAGTAAGCGCGTTATAACAACGCAGATCATAACGACGGCCACAGGGCAGAATATCATAAATAAAATCGTAGCCGACAATATGGGCAGCAATGCGGCAGCAGGCAGGCAGTTTACCCAGTTTGAAATGCTGCCGCAGGACACTATAGCAGGCGACCAGATAGAGTACAGCAACGAGGCGTACATTAACTGCGGGCTTGAGATATTTAACCGTGCCGTAGCCTCAAAGCTGGGCTATGACATACTGGTATGCGAGCGCAAGCAGAAATATGGTTTCTGGCTGTACAAAGGCAAAGACCTCACGGCCACGAATACGGCAGGCAATACGCCCTGCATATTTTCGCGCGACTTTGATAATGTCAGCGAGCAGGAATACACCGAAAGCATAGAGAACATGAAAAATGCAATCTATGTACAGGGAACCGCCAAGGACGACACCAGCGCAGCACCACTACAAGAAATTGCCGGATCAGATACCGGTTACGATAGAGACGAGGTATTTTTAAGCGCAGCAGACATAAGCTGGACGGCAACAGACGACACAGGCACAGAGATCACACTTACAGATGCTCAGTATATCGAGCTGCTAAAGACCAAGGGAGCCACAGAGCTGGCAAACTATGGCGAGATAATAAACTTTGTCTCGACCATAAATACGAGCTCAAACCTGCAATATAAAAAGGACTTTCATGTAGGCGACCAGATAACCTGCGTAGAAAAGAACTGGGGCATTAAGATTGATGCACGTATTATCAAGGTTGCGCAGACCTACCAGAGCGGTAAGACAGAGACAGAGGTAACGTTTGGCGAGAGCCTGCCGACATTGATGCAACAAATAAGGAAAGCGAGGTAAGAGGATGGCAGAAAGCTATTTCCCTTTTAACAGCGTATCTGGAGACCGGAAGTATAAAGCCGAGGACTTTGCCGCATACTTTGCACAGTTTCTGGGTAACGGCGTATTTTACGCAAGCTCAGAGGCGTTGAAACTGAAAGAGAGCGCAGACATGACCGTATCTTTACAGGCTGGCGGTGCTTTTATTGCTGGCCGTGGATACATCAACAGCACAGCACTCAGCTTTACACTCGACACCGCAGACGGATCACTGAACCGGATAGACAGGCTTGCGATACGCTGCGACTACAGCACAAGAAAGATATATGCAGTGATCCACAAAGGCACATACTCAGCAAATCCGGTAGCAACAGACCTGCAACGCGACGCTGATGCATACGAGCTGGCTATTGCAGATGTGTACGTGGGTAAAGGTGTACTCAAGATCACGCAGGCAAACATTACAGACCAGAGACTTAACACCACTGTATGCGGTATCGTAACCGGTCTGGTGACACAGGCAGACACAACAGACATTTTCAACGAGTTTGAAAGCTATCTGACACAGTTTAAGGCTACATATGTGACAGATTTTAACCAGTGGGTAGCTGAGCATGAAACAGACTGGACAACATGGAGCAACGACCAGAAAACGAGCTTTTCCGCATGGGTGGACAGCATAAAGAACATACTGGACGACGCGGCAGCAGGAAAGCTGGAGCTTGAAATTGAGGCATTGCAGACGAGGGCAACCAATCTGGAGAGCAGCAAAGCAGAGCAGGTATTAAAAGACGTAAACGACACAACCAAGGGGTACAGCCTGTTTATACAGAGCGGCACGCTTTGGGTAAAGAGAGTGTCATAAAGAAAGCGAGGGAAACATGGAAGTAGGCGAAAGCTACGAAATTGCGAAAGAGGAAACAAGCCAAGAGATACTTGCAACAGTCAAAAAGGTGGGCGGTATCCCACCAGCGAACATGCGCAGCATGAGTGTACAGATAGGTGACGGCTGCCTCAAGATCAAGTTTAAGGAACCGGCAGACACGGTTATTGACAGCCAGCTGCTCTGCACAGTAAAAGGGTGCCGCGTAATCTATAAAGCAGGCAGCGCACCCACAGACGAGACAGACGGCACACTTGCCGTAGACAATACGGAGCTGGGGAAATACGTAGACACGGCGCTTACAATCAGCGGCCTTACAAATGGCACAGCATATTACGTGGGATTTTTCCCATACTCAGACTATGGACTGTATAACCGCAATGCGGCCAACATTACAAGCGGTACGCCGCAGGCATACATACTGTACGGATATAAAAAGGCAAAGGCAGACAGCGGAGCAGCCAGCCGCATTACTTACCTCGAAATGGCGGCAGGCATGACGGCAGCAGGCATGGACTTCACAAACGATAAATTTAGCTTTGGCAGCTGGGAAAATGCATTTTTCATGCCAAAGCCTTACATGGTAAAGACAGCGGGCACGCTTGACTACGAACTGGATCACGACGACCAGACAAAGAAGATTGACGGCAGCACAGCGTCTGACATTTCAAACAGCTCATATGATGGCAATGCAATGTCTGTATTCCCTACAATCTGGCTTTATCAGTATGAAGATACCGACTACGAATACAACTATATCTGCAATATCCAGCTGAACAGCAACTATCATGCATACGCGCACCAGAGAGAAGACGGAACTATTGCAGAGTGGGTTGCAATCGGCATGTTTGATGCATCTGCGGTATCGAGTAAATACAGATCACTTGCAGGGCTCACGCCGACCGTAAGCACCACGGCAGACCAAGAGGTTGCATATGCACATGCAACAGGCGCTGCATACGATTTAGGCACATGGGCACAGTGGAACCTTGTAAATACCCTGCTCACGCTCATAGGTAAAGGCTGCAACAGCCAAGCAATTTACGGATATGGCAACGGCAATACAAGTGCTGCACTGGCAACCGGTACGCTCAAGGCAAAGCCTATGTTTTACGGAAAAGCAGAGGCCAGCAGCACAGGCACAGCTGTAAAGGTGTTCTATCTCGAAAACTGGTGGGGTAATATCTGGCAGAGAATACAGGGACTGCTGAACGTAAACGGCACGATTTACACGAAAATGACGAGACCGTATAACTGGACAGGCAGCGGATACACCAATACCGGCCTCACACCTGCCGGAACCTCTGGCGGTTATATCAGCAAGTGCAAGTGTAATAACAGCTATGGCACAATGCCTTACACTGCATCTGGCAGCGCAACGACATACGAATGCGACGGCTTATGGTTCAACAACTCGCAGGTAGACGTGGCGCTGATGGGTGGCCGCTGGGGCGATGCCGCGCTTTGCGGTGCGTCCTACGTCGCTCTGGGTAGTGTCGCCTCGGGTGCGGGCACGGACATCGGCGCGCGCTTTTCTTTACAACAGCCTGCTGCGTAAGCAGCTGCGGGGGCAAGGGGTGGCTAACCCCAGAGCAAATACAGCTATAGACAATACAATAACGGTTATGCGGCGCGCTTTGGCGCTGATGGGTGGCAACTGGAGCAATGCCGCGCTTTGCGGTGCGTCCTACGTCAATCTGAATAATGTCGCCTCGAATACGAACACGAACATCGGCGCGCGCTTTTCTTATTATTTTTATATTGATAATGCGCCGCATAATCGTAAGCACTTGCTTGAAATAATACCGATAAAGGACATGCCCAGTAGGAAACGACAGGCATGTAGGTGATAAGAAAACGAGAACGTATAAGCACTTATACGATAAAATGCTCGACAGAGCATTTATAGGCCGTATGATCGACGAAGCAGCCAGAAGAAAGACAGGGCGTATTGATGTACGGCGCGTAGTGGAGAACAAAGAACACTATATTGATGTTATTTACAATATGATCCAGACAGAAAGCTACGTGCCGCATATGCCCAGAGCAACCGTAATAACTGAGGGCACCAGACCAAAGAACAGGACAATACGAAAGATAAGGTTTTTCGACCAGATCATACACCACATGGTAATAAACAGCTGCATGGAAGTGCTGAGCAATGGCATGTACACATATTGCTGCGGCTCAGTGCCACATAGAGGCACCCAGTATGCACAAAGGCACATAGAGCGCTGGCTGCGCACAGACAGAAGCAATACGAAATACTGCGCGCAGATGGATATACACCATTTCTTTGACAGCGTAGACCATGACGTACTCAAGGGTATGCTTACCAAGAAGATAGCAGACGAGCGTATGCTGCATCTGCTCTTTATGATAATTGACAGCTGCCCAGATGGCCTGCCGCTGGGATACTTTACGAGCCAGTGGCTTGCAAACTTTATGCTGCAAGACTTAGACCACATCATAAAAGAGCAGCTGCATATTAAGTATTACGTACGGTATATGGACGACATTATTTTATTCTCTGGCAATAAAAAACAGCTGCATAAAGCTGTAGCAATCATTACAGAGTATCTGGAGAGCATAAAGCTCACCGTAAAGGGCAATTATCAAGTATTTAGGATGGAGTACACCGACCGAAAAGGAAAGCACAGAGGCAGGGCACTGGACTTTCTGGGATACCGGTACTATAGGGACCACACAGAGCTGCGCAAAAGCCTCATGCTGCGAATAACACGCACAGCCAAGAGAATAGGAAAGAAGCAAAAGCCCACGTTTTACGACGCTACAGTAATGCTGTCATACATGGGATGGATAGAAAGCAGCGACACATATAATGTATATCTTAGGTACATAAAACCGTACATAGATATAAAACAGCTCATTAAAATAGTGGTTAAAAAATCAAAAGAAAGGAACGGTGCAAAGAATGGTACAGATCAACTGGCAGAACGTCACCGGAACGCAGGAGACAGAGCCGCAGGCAGTGGACAAGACAAGCAGCCCAAGCTGCATATATCTGCGCAAGGACATTACAAAGGTAGAAACAACAAGCGGAACGCAGACAGTAACAATGTGGTCTTATAAAGAGGCCGCACTGACAGCGGAAGAGTACGAAGAGTACGAGCAGGAGCTTGCGGAGCTTGAGAGCCCAGCAATAGAGGCATTACGGCAGGAAAACACACAGCTTATGGACAGCATTGCTGATATATACGAGCAGCTTGCAGCCCAGAAAGAGGCAACAACAGCAGTACAGGCAGCTATTGCAGACGTATACGAAGCGGTTGCAGCAAAGTAAGCAGCCGAGAAAGTGAGGGTAAAATGGAATATATCTATGAAAATCTGGTAGTACATGGCCTCAGAACTCTGGAGCAGATCGCGAGCAGGGCACCCAGCAAGCTGGTGCCTACAGCAGTGCTGCTTATTATCCACAAGGAAAAGGGCATTGCAGACGTACCGGCAGCGTATAAAGACGCTACCATTGCTGCGCTGAAAGCAGAGGGATACGACGAAAACGGAGATTTATTATAACAGGGGGCAGATATGACAGCAGGCGAAATTATTTCATTATGTGCCTTATGCGTAGCTACCCTTATGCTCGTTGTGAACGCTTACAATGTGCATAAGTCGCAGGCCAAGGCAGAACAGGAGCGACAGAAAGACGGAGAGAAAGAGCTTAAAGAGGACACAGCACAACAGACCGGTATCATGATTGCGCTTGACAATATCAAGAACATGCTTACGGACATAAAAGTAGAAATCAACACAGTAAGGCTGGACACCAAGGACAACCACGACCGCATTATTATTGCCGAGCAGTCGCTGAAAAGCGAGCACAAGCGTATTGATACTCACGAGGACAGACTGAACCATATCGAGGACGTACTACGTGATGCAGCAAAAAAGGAATAAAGAAAAGCGGCGTACATTATGGCAATATGTGACCGCACAGCATAAGAGAGCGAAAAAAAGCGCCAGTCTGGACGTTGACGGCATGAACGTCATAGGCTGGCTCTGGGAGTTTTCAAAAAAAGTAGTAGTGCTGAGCACTGGGCTGTATCTGGTAGCATTTATGTACAGCCTGCTCATGTGCTACAAGGCCATATTGCTGGTGGGTGATGCCACGGCACTGGACACACTCATTACAGAGACAAACGAAACATTTAGGGTGGTAGTTGGCGGCTATCTGGTAAAGGCAGGCATAGAAAATGCCTGCAAGATAATCGTATACAGAATGTCACTCAAGAACCCACAAAGTAAAAGCCTGCTGCCAGACGACAACATTACACCACAAGAGGGTGCAGGCGGTCTGATGGACGACGCAGACTACATAGAAAGCGAGGATACGACGGCATGAACATGGATAATATCATTTTTTACGCAGCGGCAGCACTAATTGCAGTACTGGTACTGACACTCATTACAAATATCATTGTAGCGGTAACAAAGCAGGCAGTAGCGTGGGGCAAAATTCCTACGCAGGCATGGGTATTCCTGGTATCAATGGTACTGACATTTGCAGCAGCCGGAGCAGCAGCCGGATACTTCCATGTTGCAATGATCTGGTATTACTGGGTAGCTGTGGCCGTGCTGGGCTTTATGGTATGCTATGCCGCCATGTACGGATACGATAACCTGTATAGCCAGATTAAAGATACCATTGCAAAGGCACGCGAGATCATTGCAGGCAGCAAGAGCGATAAAGGAAAAGAGGCATAATATGACAAAGGACGTATTTATTAAGACACTGGCAGCGCTGGCGCAGGCAGAATGCAAGAAACGTGATAGATGGATACTTCCGAGCGTATGCATTGCACAGGCAGCACTTGAAACCGGATGGGGGCGCAGCTCACTGATGGTAAAAGCAAACGCTTTCTTTGGCATTAAGGCTGGCACGAGCTGGAAAGGAAAGGTATACAGTGCCAAAACGCAGGAATGTTACGACGGACGTACATATACCACAATCAATGACCTGTTCAGAGCATACGACAGCCTTGCAGACAGCGTTGCAGACTATTACGACCTGCTGACAAAAAACGCCAGATATGCCAAGGCATGCAACTGCAAGGACGCAAAAGCGACCATTACAGCAATCAGACAGGCAGGCTACGCCACCAGCCCTACGTACATTACAAACGTAATGAACGTAATCACAAGCAACAACTTAACCAAGTACGACAGCTTCGCAGCGGTTCCGACAGGGACGACGGCAGCCACGGCAAAGACCAGCACGGCAGCAAAGACCTACACCGTGAAATCTGGCGACAACCTCACCAAGATTGCAAGAGCAAACAGCACCACGGTTGCTGCAATCCTCAAGGACAACAAAAAGAAGTACCCGCGCATGACAGCCAACTTTATTATGGTGGGCTGGGTGCTTACCGTATGACGGAGCCAGAGGCCATAAGCACAGTGACAGCCTATGCTATATGTGATAACAGCATGGGCTGCACGCTATGCCCAATGTATGACGCAGACAGGAGCACAGAAGAGCAGCAAAACATTTGTAGTAAATCTATTGACTATAGTAGTCTGAATAGTGCTATAATAGCATTACGCGGGATAGAAAAGAGCAGCTCAAAATAACACATATATGTGCAGGTAAAAGCCAAGTAACACACAAACGGCCTCAGAAACGCCGAAAAACGGCATGCCACAGTTTCTATCGAAGAAGCTGCCAAGGCGGGTAAGTTCTGATTGTGTAAATATATACAAAACATATTTTTGGTAAGAAAATAGTGTTTTGCCCACATTTTGCCCACAGGGGTTTCTGATGTGGGTTATAAAATAGAAAAGAAATTGTGTACATTGCGTGCACAGTTTCTTTTTTTGCAACTCCGATTGAAGAAAAAACATACACATGTTATATTAATATCATGCACAGGATATATGAAATCACGAAAGACTGATCATATTCCTGCAGCAAAAGATATACCTACAAAGGGGCAGGAGGAAAGCAATGGATATAAAGGCGATGTTCAGATTCAGTTATGGTCTGTATGTTCTGACGGCACAGGAAAATGGTTTTGACAATGGTTGTATCGTCAATACTGCAATTCAGGTAACGGATACACCGAACAAAATAACTGTTACAGTAAATAAGGCGAATAAAACCTGTGAGATGATTCATGCAACGGGTCAATTTAATGTCTGCATGCTTTCGGAAAATGCACCATTTGATGTTTTCAAAAACTTTGGATTTCAGAGTGGCAAAACGGCAGATAAATTTGCAGATTTTGCGCAAAAAGCCAGAAGCGAAAACGGATTATATTATATAACAGATTATGCAAATGCATATGTGTCAGGGAAGGTAATTCAGGAAGTTGATATGGATACACATATCATGTTCATTGCAGAAGTTCCGGATGCAGTCATTTTGTCTGATGTACCTTCTGTAACCTATACCTTTTACCAGATGAATATCAAACCCAAGCCGCAGGCAGCACCTGCTGCAGAAAAAGGAAAGACCAAATGGGTATGCCGTATTTGTGGATTCATTTATGAAGGTGAGGAGCTTCCTCCGGATTATATCTGCCCGATCTGTAAGCATGGCGTACAGGATTTCGAAAAGATAACGGTTTGAAAATGCTGATGTTGAATATCAGTTTGCGGAAGTAAAAACTGCATTTGATATTTGGAATAACAAAGGATCCGAAACTGAAATGATCGCAGATACCGACAACAGAAGATCATTTCAGTATATGGGTCTTTTTTTATGAATTGCTACAGTAACTTTTTGAATTAATCAAAAACTGTATAAAATGTATGATAAATTTTTTTATTTTTATTGATATTTTTTTATCAAATATGATGCATTTAATGCTATAATAAATGGTCATCTCTGAGGAAAGACTATATAAATAGAACAAAATGCGGGGCAGGAGGTGTCTGATGCTTTCTATATATCTGTGTCAAAAAGATGAGACAATTGCTGATGCAATTCAGAAAATGAATGAGAATGATCCGGATGGCAAAAAATATGCGGTTGATGAAACGGCAGACAGATGCTATGTGGGAGATGAACGTTTCGCAAATGCAACCAAACTGATTAACTGTCGAAATTGCTATTATGCAGTTCGTGAAGTTAACTGACAGAAATGCCGGCACATCGTATGTGATGGTATACTTATGAACGGAGGACGAAACAGTTGGAACGAACAGAGAATAAAATGGGTACAATGCCGGTGAAGCAGCTGATCATCGCAATGTCACTTCCGATGATGATCTCAATGCTGGTACAGGCACTATACAATGTGGTTGACAGTATTTTTGTGGCACAGATCGAAGAGGATGCGCTGACAGCCGTTACACTTGCATTCCCGATGCAGAATCTGATGATTGCGGTAGGAGCAGGTACCGGAGTAGGTATCAATGCACTGTTATCCAAAGCGCTTGGCGAAAAACGCTTTGATAAATCAGATGCAGCTGCAAATACAGGTATATTTTTAAGCTTTTTGAATTTTATTGCATTTCTTGTAATCGGCTTTTTGCTTTCAGAACCGTTTATCCGTACACAGACGGCGGATCCGAAGATTATTGCATATGGTACGACGTATCTCAGAATCTGCTGTTGTATGTCAGTTGGTGTTTTTTTTCAGATTACTTTCGAAAGACTTCTGCAGTCAACCGGACGTACTTTTTACAGTATGATCTCACAGCTGACCGGTGCAGTGATTAATATTATTATGGATCCGATCGTGATTTTTGGACTTTTGGGATGCCCCAAAATGGGGGTCGCAGGTGCGGCATATGCAACGGTTCTGGGACAGGTAGTTGCTTCTTTTCTGGGATTATATATGAATCTGAAGGTGAATAAGGATATCACCATATCACTTAAGGAGATTCTTCGGCCTGAAAGGGACATTATCAAAGCAATATATGCTGTTGGCGTACCTTCTATTCTGATGATGTCAATTGGTTCTCTGATGACATATCTGATGAACCGTATCCTGATTGTTTTTTCTACAACGACTGCAGCAGTCTTTGGCGTATATTTTAAATTACAGAGCTTTTTCTTTATGCCTGTATTTGGGCTGAATAATGGTCTGATTCCGGTACTGGCATATAATTATGGTGCGAGGAATAAGGAACGGATCAGTGAGTCATTAAAATTTGCAATGATGCTTGCGGTTGTAATTATGCTGGTTGGGATGATCGTGTTTGAGGTTATTCCGGGACAGTTACTGGGAATGTTCAATGCATCAGATGATATGAAACAGATTGGTATTCCTGCGCTTCGCATTATCTGTCTGTCATTTCCTCTTGCAGGGTTCAGTATTGCGATGGGATCCATTTTTCAGGCATTTTCAGAAAGTATTTATTCGTTGATCATATCAATTGGCAGACAGCTTGTGGTACTGATTCCCATCGCATGGCTTTTGTCACTGACAGGGAACGTTAATCTGGTGTGGTGGGCTTTCCCTGTTGCAGAACTTGTTTCACTTGTTCTGTCAGTTTTCTTTTTCAAACGGTTATACTTCAGAACGGTAAAGACACTTTGAACAAAAATGAAAAAATAATTTGTGCATATTTTAATTTTATATTTTGTTCATACATAGTTAACAAAAAAAGATTTATAATTGAAAAGTAAACTGCGATTGCGCAGTTATGGAGGAACAGAAACGGAATGAGTATTGGCGAACGACTGAACGAACTTCTTACGGAAGATAAAACAGCAATACCGGTCAATATCGGATTTGGACCGGAAGGCTTTTTTAACATTAACAGATCGGTTCTTTATTCCTGGGGAATTATACTTGTTTTTTTCTTATTGTGTATTTTCCTGACCGGAAATATGAGACTGCATCATATCAGTAAGAGACAGCTGATTGCTGAAACAATTGTTGTCAAGCTAAGAGGACTGGTTTCCGGGCTGCTCGGTTCATTTGGAGCACGATATACAGATTATATTCTGACAGTGCTGCTATATATCGCACTTAGTAATCTGGTGGGCGTGGTTGGACTTGTTCCGCCAACAATGGATTTGAACGTTACAATTGCACTTGCATTAATGAGTATCGTTCTGATTGAGGCAGCCGGAATTCAGAAAAAGGGAACAGGCGGGTGGCTGAAAGCCTTTACAGAGCCGGTTTGGATTGTTACTCCAATGAATATTCTGGAGTTGGGAATCAGACCATTATCACTTTGTATGCGGTTATTTGGAAATGTTCTTGGTGCAACAGTTATAATGGAACTGATCAAAATGGCGGTTCCCATGTTTATTCCTGCGCTTGCGAGCCTGTATTTTGATTTTTTTGATGGTTTGATTCAGGCATATGTATTTATTTTCCTTACTTCTTTATATATTAAAGAAGCAACGGAATAAAAACGGTAACACGGAAGTTACATTATTCCTTGTACATAAAATTGAATATGAGAGATTTGAAAGGAGATATTTATTATGGATTTAACAGCGATTGGAGCCGGAATTGCCGCATTTACAGGCATCGGGGCAGGCATTGGAATCGGTATTGCTACAGCAAAGGCAACAGATGCGGTTGCAAGACAGCCGGAGGCCAGCAATAAGATTATGATGATGCTTCTTCTGGGATGTGCGCTGGCAGAAGCAACTGCGATTTATGGTCTCGTTGTTGCACTTATGCTGATTTTTGTGAAGTGATTTCGTAGTAAAAAGCCTGCGTAAGCAGGCAAAAAAAGGGGATAGAGCTGTGCTGAATGTAAATTTCAACATTGTATATACAATTATAAATATATTGATTCTTTTCTTTATCTTTCGTGTCTTTCTGTTTAAGCGGGTAGACAAAGTACTGAAAGCACGAAATGATGAGGTTGAGAATGCGACTGTGGCTGCGGACAGGAAGAGTCATGATGCTGATGAAGCAAAAGCAAAGTACGATAATGACATTCAAAAACTGGAAGACGAGAAGGAAGGTATCATTTCTGAGTCCAGAGAGAAAGGTTATCGTGAGTATGCTCAGATTGTAGCAAATGCAAAAGTCGAGGCGGGCAGTATTATCGAAGACGCCAAAAAAACGGCTCAGATTGAGAGCGAAAGACAAAGACGCATTTATGAAGCGGAAATTACCGATATGGTAGTAAATGCTGCGTCTAAGATTGCTGCTGGTTCACATAGTGAACAGCAAGATAATGAACTTTATAACAGGTTCATAGATGAGGCTGGTGATGAAGAAAAATGAGCCAGGACAGTTTTTGGAATAATGATTTACACAGTACATTAGACAATTATTGCAAGGCAGAAATCAGATATGCAAATACGAAACCATCTGATGAACAACTGCAGAAAATCAGTGAAATGCTTTGCAAGAAGATGGAAGTTGAAAAAGTAGATATCATGCCGATTCAGGATGATTCTGTCGGCGGTGGATTCATTATCAAATGTGGTAATTTTGAATATGACTGGAGTGACAGAGGGCGTGCAGAACAGTTACGTGATATGCTCAAAGGTGTTAAGCGCCAGGGAACAACTTCTTCTCCCCATATTATCAGCATTTTGAAAAACCATGTGGAAGATTTCAGACTGGAACTACAGGATCGTGAAGTAGGAAACGTACTTTGGGTTGGTGATGGAATTGCCAATGTCAAAGGATGCGGACATGCGTTCTATGGTGAGATCATTCAGTTTGAAGATGGTACAAAAGGTATGGTACAGGATATTCGTGAAGATCATATCGGATGTATTTTGTTTGGAGATGATGCCGGAATCCGTCAATCCAGTAAGGCAGTCAGAACATATAAGCAGGCAGGTATTCCGGTAGGAAACGATTTTGTCGGAAGAGTGATCAATGCACTTGGCGAGCCTTTGGATGAAGGCGGTCCGATAGAAGCAGATGGATACCGTGCCGTTGAAGAACCAGCGCCTGGTATTGTTGACAGACAGTCTGTAAACCAACCAATGGAGACAGGTATTCTTTCAATTGATACGATGTTCCCGATCGGTCGCGGACAACGTGAGTTAATTATCGGAGATCGTCAGACCGGAAAAACTTCGATTGCAATGGATACGATTCTGAACCAGAAGGGGAAGGATGTAATCTGCATTTATGTTGCAATCGGGCAGAAAGCGTCTACGGTTGCCAGACTGATCACAACTTTGAAAAAAGCAAAAGCAATGGAATATACTACAATTGTCTGTGCAACGGCATCAGATCCCGCACCGCTACAGTATATTGCGCCTTATGCAGGTGCTGCACTTGCTGAGTACTTTATGTATCAGGGTAAGGACGTATTGATTGTTTATGATGATTTATCCAAGCATGCGGTTGCCTACAGATCACTTTCCCTTTTGCTGGAACGCTCTCCTGGACGAGAAGCATATCCGGGCGATGTATTTTATCTGCATTCGAGACTGTTGGAACGTTCAAGTAAACTGTCCAAAGAACTTGGCGGCGGTTCCATTACAGCACTTCCGATTATTGAAACACAGGCAGGAGATGTTTCTGCCTACATTCCGACAAATGTAATATCTATTACAGATGGACAGATATTCCTGGAGAGTGATTTGTTTTTCGAAGGAATGCGTCCCGCTGTAAATGTCGGACTTTCAGTATCCCGTGTTGGTAGTGATGCGCAGACCAAGGCAATGAAAAAAGCTGCCGGAAGCATCCGAATTGACCTCGCACAGTATCGTGAAATGGCTGTCTTCACACAGTTCAGTTCTGATTTGGATGAAACAACCAAGAAACAGCTGATGCATGGCAAGGTATTGATGGAACTTTTGAAACAGCCGCTTGGTCATCCGTTACAGATGCATGAACAGGTTATCACACTGGTATGTGCAAATGGCGGTAAGCTTGATAACATCCCGGTTGGAGAGATAAAGCATTTTCAACAGGAACTGCTTACTTACTTTGAAAACCAGCAGCCGGATGTAATTATTGAACTTGAAAATGGTAAAGATTTGAGTGATGAATTAAGAAAACGCATTTTAAAGACTGCTGATGCCTATCTTGCGATATATAATTATCAAAAGGAACAGGCGATAGCAGAAGCTTCTGCCGCAAAGGTGCAGACAACTGCGGAATCAAAGCAGTAACTGTTCCCGAATGGCAGTAATATGATGCAGAGGTTGAAACTTGGCAAACATCAAAGAAATACAGGATCGGATTAAAAGCGTAAATGATACGATGAAGATCACAAGTGCCATGTATATGATCTCATCCAATAAACTTCGCAAGGCAAGGAAAATGTTGGCTGAAACAGAACCTTTTTTCTATTCTGTGCAGGGAATGTTTTCACGTGTCGTTCGACATGTACCGGCTGACACACAGGATATCTTTCTGGATATGCATAGTGATATTCCGAAAGAAAAGAGAAAAAAGGGCTATATTGTTCTGACAGATGATAAGGGTCTTGCAGGTGCTTATAACCATAATGTTCTTAAAATCGCAGAGGAACATGTCAGAAATGATGGACCTGACTGGAGATTATATGTTGTCGGTGAAATGGGTCGTCAGTATTTTCTGAATAAAAGAATCCCTGTTGATGAACAGTTTCATTTTACAGCGCAAAATCCGACACTGTCACGTGCTAGAAATATTTCATCCAGAATTCTTGATGATTATATGAATCAGGAATTGGATGAGGTATATATGATTTATACAACAATGAAGAATTCGATTGTCTGTGAAACACAGTTTTTCAAGTTGCTGCCTTTGGACAGGAAAGATGCAATGGCCAACGACCAGAATATTGTGAAAGCAGCAAGTGCTGCAAGGCAGGAAGAATTTCTTATGACACCAAGTCCGGAAGCAGTCCTTGATAATATCGTTCCGAGTTTGGTGACCGGTTTTATATATGGGGCATTGGTAGAAGCGTATTGCAGTGTACAAAATTCAAGAATGATGGCAATGGACTCTGCAAACAAGAATGCAAAATCGATGATTCATGAGCTTACAATGAAATATAACAGAGAACGGCAGGGAATGATCACGCAGGAAATTACTGAGGTCGCCAGTGGCGCAAAAGCATTGAAACGAGCCAAACAGGCGTTGGAAGAACAGAATGCAATGCGGCAGAAAGAAATGGAAGCGATCATGCAGGAAGAGGGAAATTAATTGAAAAACGGAAGAATTATTCAGGTCATGGGGCCTGTAGTAGATGTTCAGTTTGAAGACAATGATTTGCCTTACATCAGAGATGCGCTGGAGGTTGATAACAGCGGCAAAAAGTGTGTTATGGAAGTTGCCCAGCATATTGGAAATAACTCTGTCAGATGTATTATGCTGAGTGCAACGGAAGGACTATCCCGGGACATGGAAGTAACAGCAACAGGTTCTTCCATAACAGTTCCTGTTGGAGAGAAAACACTGGGAAGATTATTTAATGTAATTGGCGAAACCATCGATAAAGGGGAAGATCTTTCAAACGAAGAACGATGGAGCATTCACAGAAAACCACCGGAATTGATCGATCAGAGCCCGGTTGTGGAAGTACTGGAAACCGGTATTAAAGTAATTGACTTGCTTGCTCCTTATGCAAAAGGTGGTAAGATAGGTTTGTTCGGAGGCGCCGGTGTAGGTAAGACCGTTTTGATTCAGGAACTGATTCAGAATATTGCTACGGAACATGGTGGCTATTCTATTTTTACCGGTGTTGGAGAACGATCCAGAGAAGGAAATGATCTTTGGACAGAGATGAAAGGTTCAGGCGTTCTGCAGAAAACCGCATTGGTATTCGGACAGATGAATGAGCCACCGGGAGCAAGAATGAGAGTTGCTGAGACCGGGCTTACAATGGCTGAATATTTTCGTGATGTCAAGCATCAGGATGTTCTTTTATTCATTGATAATATTTTCAGATTTATTCAGGCAGGCTCCGAAGTATCTTCACTTTTGGGACGTATGCCTTCAGCAGTAGGTTATCAGCCTACACTTGCTACGGATCTTGGTGAGTTGCAGGAACGTATTGCTTCTACCAGATCAGGTTCTGTTACATCCGTTCAGGCGGTTTATGTGCCGGCAGATGATCTGACTGATCCTGCACCGGCAACTACTTTTGCACATCTGGATGCTACTACGGTTTTATCCCGTAAGATTGTAGAACAGGGAATTTATCCTGCAGTAGATCCGCTCGCATCCTCCAGCCGTATTCTGGAAGCAGAGGTAGTTGGTCAGGAACATTATGATGTTGCTATTAAGGTTCAGGAAATGCTGCAGAAGTATAAGGAATTGCAGGATATTATTGCAATACTTGGAATGGAAGAACTTGGCGAAGAAGATAAGATGACAGTATTTCGTGCCAGAAAAATTCAAAGATTTCTGTCACAGCCGTTTCATGTTGCCGAGCATTTTACCAATGTACCGGGTAAATTTGTTCCGTTGAAGGAAACCATACGCGGTTTCAAAATGATTGTTGATGGTGAGATGGACGAATATCCGGAGAGTGCTTTCTTTAATGTGGGCACAATTGATGATGTCATTGCAAAGGCCAAAGAACTTGAGAAAGAATAAAGAGGGCTGCATATGAGCACAGATACACATACATTCGGACTTAAGGTCATGTCAATTAATGGAGTGTTTTTCGATGATAGATGCAGAAATGTGATTCTTCCGTGTATTGACGGCGAAATGTCGCTTATGGCTCATCATGAAGAAATGTTTCTGGCCATATATGATGGAACCATGCGCATTCAGAAGGAAGATAATTCCTGGATTGAAGCTGTAGTTGGGATCGGGTCTGCACAAATGGCGAATAATCGTTGTATGATTCTGGTAGATACGGTTGAGCGACCGGAAGATATTGATATCAGACGTGCACAGGAAGCGCTGGAAGCTGCAGAAGAGAAAATTCGGCAGAAAAATTCCATACAGGAATATAAGATGTCGCAGGCGGCTATGGCAAGAGCGCTTAGCAGATTAAAGCTTGCGTCCAAGTATAATCTGCATTAATTATTCTTGAAACAATATATGAAAAGAACGCGCAGAAGCATTATGATAAAATGTTTCTGCGCGTTCTTTTTCTGTAAAGACATATAATTGAAATGAAAATTATTCCTGTGAAACGGAAGCATCCGGAGAACTGCTTTGTGCTGTAGCGGAGGATGCTGCAATGGAAGATTGTGAATCTTCATCCGGAATAGTTGTAAAATTATAGGTATCCTGCGTTGTAACAGTAATCCCTTCTCCGGATGGAACTTCGCCGTGAAGAATCATGATCATATACTGTACACGATTGTTGGCACGTTCGTAATATTGAACGGCCAGATCTGCACTGTCTTTATTGTATGTGCCATCATATGCCTGATGGTAAGCAGCTACAGCCTGGTCCATATAACTTGCAGACTCTGTTGCAAGGTCACCGAGAGAAGAGAATTCATCCGGAATCTGATATGAAGCCATCTTTTGAAATTCTGCATTCATTCCATCAAGATCTGCAAGGAGATCCTGTGTTGCTGTTTCAGAGTTGGGATCAATTTCATTGATCGCATCGTTATAGCCGGAAACTGCATCAAAAAAAGCATTCATATTTGTTTTGTAGGTTTCAAGATCACTGCTTTTGGATCCGCATCCTGTAAGAAAAAGTGTGGACAGACATATTACAGTGCATACACAGGCAATTCTATTAATTGTTTTTTTCAGCAATTTACTACCCCCTGATTAAAATACATCAGTTTTTAATTTATCACACATGGATAAGCCGGTCAATTGTAGTTTGTGACATATTGTGCTAACATTATTGAAAAATCAACATATAGGAGCTTAGATGCATTGTGATGGATACTTCTGATAATCGTTTTTTATACATGGTAAAAGGAATTGCCTGTATCATGGTCATATTGATCCACGTAAAGTTTCCGGGCAATTTGGGAACAATCAGTGAGACCCTTGCACGTTTTGCTGTACCTATGTTTTTTGCTGTATCAGGAAGATTTCTGCTTCATGATCATGAAGATGTGGATAAAGATCCGATCAGGAGAAGTGTTCATATCAGATTGATCCATACAATACGGATTACATTTGTTGCCTGGGGTATATATACATTACTCAACTTTCCCAGCAGATATTTCCAAATAAAGCCTGAATAAATAAGGCTTGAGACATCATCCATTTGGTTACTTTACTTTTGATCAAGGATGTGATGTCTGCTGATAAGGTTGAAATGTGTTCCACAAACAAAGCCATTAGGCTTTGCAGTGCATTGGTTAAATCCATGTCCTGAATATCTTCACAGAACATGAAAAACAACTCGCCATACGTTTTCTGGTCATTTTGATTTCTACGAATCCACTCCAGAATGATATATCTGGTAAATACAATGGTTGTATGGCTTACCATTGCGCCATAATTATGGCTCTGAAATTCAGTGCCTAACTTCAAGAAAGATTTAGATGATTTGAAAAAACATTCTATCGTCCATCTATTTCCATAAATACGTACGATTTCTGCATCACTTAGCGATACATCAGTGCTTAAGATATATAGACATTCACTTTTCTTATTGCGGTTTCGTACAAATACAATCTTTGCAGGAATTCCTGTCTTGGTTGTAACTACTATTGAACCAAAAATATTTCTGGCACCTTCAAAGCTTACAAATTTCTTTAATTCAGGAAGTTTGTATTGCTTACCTTTATAGGTATAACGCTGTTTTAACTGTTTCACCATACCTATGGCATCTATGCCAGTTGCAAGAATATCTGCAATCATTGGCTCCGTAGTAAACCATGTGTCCATAAGGACATAATCAGCTTTAACGCCTGCTTTTAGGGTATTCTTTATTAAGAGAATAGCTGCTTCTGTTTTGTGTATCATACTTTTTTTACGGAATTTGTATCCGTTTGTACGATGATCAATTTGAGATGACACTTCATTGTAACGGTTGCTCTTATTTGCAGAAGAAAGCATGTTGAAACCAGTTGGGATAAAGCTGTATCCATCTGACCAACCAAGTGTAAGAAGTGTAAATCCTTTTTGAAACTTGTGTTCTACATGGTCATAAATGCGAGCAAGAAGCTCTACCGAATTACTACGATTGCGCTTAATAACAGAATCATCAAGAATAAGAACCTTTACTCTTTCTGGTCTTGTAAGCGTATCAAATGTCGTTGTCACTTTAACAGCCAGGAGCAGAAGAAACTTGCTCCAGTTATAGGAAGTTTCATTCAGAAAGCGATAATACGTATTCTTTGAAACAGCCTGATCTTTATGTTTAGAATTCAGGAAACGAAATAGATTTTTTCCCTGAAATGCTAACAGTAGTAAAAATTGAAATACCTCATATGCGGAAATACCACAGGATTTTGTAATGTTGGATTTGCGCATCAGTTTTCCGATTTGAAGTTCTTCAAGAGCATCAGAAAATCTATTTGGGGTATAGTCATTTTGGTTCATTTGATTTATCATAAGATTAGCACCTCTTCTGTATTTGGTTTATTTGATGTGGTAATCTTATTATACCAAAGATTAGGTGCTATTTTATTGTCAATGAACCAATTAAAACAATTAATTTGCTTGATAAATCAAGCATTCACGCCAGCTTTGCTGGTGGGAAAGTTGAGTACATTATATTCTCTTATATATATGTTATCCTGCGGAGCAGGATTTTCCGGCTGGATTCATGAAAAATATAATCTGTTTGAATTTTCAAGATTGCTTTTGTTTAATTCAGGTAAGTTTATATACGATTATTCTTATACTTTTGATCATCTGTGGTATTTGTTTGCGCTGCTCTATGTTTATTTTCTGATATGGATATTTGCGGGGGCAGTCAGAAAAATGAGCGGTCCGTTGATCGTGATTCTGGGCGGACTTCTGATGTTTGGGGAATTGCTGCAGAAAGTGTATCCGGTTCGGCTTTTTGGAATAGGCATTTCCACATGGTACGTGATGCGTAACTGGTTGTTTATCGGAATTCCATTTATGATGTTGGGAATCAGGTTTCATATGTTTATACAGACAGAAAAAGGCAGAAAACTTGTAAAGCAAAAGGTATTATGGGATATTTTTCTGTTTTGCGGAATCATTTGCTGCATCTTTGAATGTTTTTTTGCAGGTCAGACAGAGGTATATATCGGTTCATGGATTATCGTGATATCGCTGCTTTTTTTATCAGAAAGTCAGAGAGAAAAAGGATGGAATATTCTGGTCGGAATCGGCAAATATTTGTCAGCGGATGTTTATATATGGCATGTGCTGGTGCTGTCGCTTATCGGAGTTGTATCAGTAAATTCGGGATGGGATCAGAGCCTGTGGTGGAACTGGATTAAACCTCTGCTCGTTATAGCGGTTACATTATTATCATCAAAAATACTGTGCACTGTAAAACAGCGCAGAAATGGGACAATATGACAAAAACGGAATTTCGTGATTTACTAATCTGTGATCATCCTGTTTTACTGGATGGCGCAACCGGTACAAATTTAATGAAAGCGGGAATGCCGGCGGGAGTATGTCCGGAACGCTGGATACTGGATCATGCTGAGGTGATAAAAAAACTGCAGCGGGAATATGCGGCTGCAGGAAGCAATATCGTATATGCTCCGACCTTTACCGCTAACCGGATCAAGCTGAAAGAATATGGGCTTGCAGATCAGATTGAAGAGATCAATTCGGAACTGGTTCATCTGACTGCTGAAGCAGTTGATTGCAGGGCGCTGATTGCAGGTGACCTGACGATGACAGGCAGGCAGCTTTCACCGATTGGAGATCTTGATTTCGAAGAACTTGTGGATGTATACAAGGAACAGATTACGGCACTGGTACATGCAGGTGTCGATCTACTGGTTGTTGAGACCATGATGAGTCTGCAGGAATGCCGTGCGGCAGTAATTGCAGCAAAGGAGACAACCGATATTCCGGTTATGGTATCACTTACATTTGAAGCAGACGGCAGAACGCTTTTTGGAAGCGATGCGGCATCCGCGGCGATCGTTCTGGAAAGTCTTGGTGTATGTGCGGTTGGAGCCAACTGTTCAACGGGTCCGGATCGGATGCAGGATATTATCCGGAGTATGGCTGCTGTTACAACCATACCAATTATAGCAAAGCCCAATGCGGGACTTCCTTCTGTTGCACCGGATGGAACAACTGAATATGATATGGATGCAGAATCATTTGCCTGGAATATGGAGCGATTGCTGCAATGCGGGGCTTCCGTTCTGGGAGGTTGCTGCGGAACGACGCCGGCGTATATTGCACTTTTACATGAAAAACTGAAAGATATAAAGCTATCCGAAATAAAAGATGTCGAGAATAACTTTGTCAGACGCAGAAAAAACGGTGTTCGTTATCTGACTTCTGAGCGTGCTTATAAGGAATTTGGACTCAACGATCCTTTTATGATAGTTGGTGAACGGATTAATCCGACAGGTAAAAAGAAACTGCAGGCTCAGCTGCGTGAAGACAATCTGGATATGGTATGTGATTTTGCCCAACAACAGGAGGCTTCCGGAGCAGCTGTTCTTGACGTAAACGTTGGCATGAGCGGGGTGGATGAATGTGCACTTATGCAAAAAGTAATAGATGAAATTACAATGCTGACACCACTTCCCCTGTGCATTGATTCAAGTGATATGCAGACAATGGAAAATGCACTCAGACGTTATCCCGGCAGAGCACTGATCAATTCTGTTTCACTTGAAAAGGGAAAAGCTGAAAAGTTTTTGCCGCTTGCACATAAATATGGTGCAATGTTCATACTGCTGCCGATCGGGATTAATGGATTGCCAAAAAGTAACGCAGAAAAGATAGAAACGATTCAACAACTGACATCATTGGCCAGAGAATATGGACTTTGCAAGGAGGATATTATTGTAGACGGACTGGTTGCTACAGTTGGAGCGGACCCGGATGCTGCAATAAACACGCTTGATACCATTCAATATTGTCATGATCACGGTTATGCGACAATTTGCGGGCTTTCGAATATTTCCTTTGGACTTCCCCAGAGAAGCTACATTAACACGGCTTTTCTGACAATGGCGATTGCGAGAGGACTGACAATGGCAATCGCCAATCCGTCGCAGGAGCTTTTAATTAACAGTGCTTTTGCCTCTGATCTGCTGTGTCATAAAGAAGAATCAGATGTTCTCTATATTCAGAGAATGCAGCGATATGATGCGGAAGGACCGGAACTCGGCAACCGGAATGCAGATAATATCCGCAATACGATGTCGGATGCTGGTATTGCTACAGATCAGGACAATCTGTCGTGCAAAATGATGGATCAGCTATATCAGGATATATTAAAAGGCTCTAAGAGAACGATTCTGAAAGATACTGAGCGTGCGGTACAAAATGGTTGTATCCCGCAGGAGATTCTGAGTCAGACGCTGATGCCTGCCATAAATAAAGTCGGAGAATTGTTTGATCAGGGCGTATATTTTCTTCCTCAGCTTATTTCCAGTGCAGAGGCTATGAAAATGTCTATTGAATTTTTGGAACCTTTTCTTAAAACAGGAGAGGAACAGGGACAGGAAATGCCGGCTGTTGTTATTGCAACGGTACATGGAGATGTGCATGATATCGGCAAAAATCTGGTAGCTCTCATGCTGAAAAATTATGGATTTCGTGTAACAGATCTGGGAAAAGATGTTCCTGCACAGAAAATAGTACAGACAGCAATTGCCGAACATGCAAGTGTGATCGCGCTTTCAGCACTTATGACAACAACCATGCAGGAAATGAAGAATGTAATTCATGTGGCAAAGCAGATGAACTGTCATGCCAGAATTTTGATTGGCGGAGCAGTCGTCACACAGGACTATGCAGATGAAATCGGTGCAGATGGATATGCGGATGATGCAGCGGATGCTGTACGTGTTGTGAAGCGAATATTGAATATACAGGACGGGAGATAAGAAAATATGACAGGTGCAGATACAATTGTAAAATGTCTTGAAGAAGAAGGCGTGGAGGTTCTATTTGGTTATCCGGGTGCTGCCATTTGTCCTTTTTACAACAGCCTTTTGCATTCCGATATCAGGTCAATTCTGATCAGAACGGAACAGAATGCTGCGCACAGTGCAAGCGGATATGCCAGAATCAGTGGCAAGCCAGGAGTTTGTGTTGTTACTTCGGGTCCAGGGGCAACGAATCTGATTACCGGTGTTGCAACTGCTTTTGCAGACAGTATTCCTCTGATCTGTATTACGGGACAGGTGAACAGCTCCATGATCGGAAGTGATGTGTTTCAGGAAGCAGATATAACGGGAGCGGTAGAGTCTTTTGTTAAATACAGTTATCTGATCAGAAAGGCTGAGGATATTCCGCATATATTTAAAGAGGCGTTTTATATTGCCAATACCGGAAGAAAGGGCCCTGTACTGATTGATATTCCATGTGATATTCAGGAAGAAATGGTCACGAAATTTACCTATCCTGATAATGTGAGTATGCGAACCTATAAACCTACGGTGAATGGTAATATGGTTCAGATAAAGAAAGTAATTCGTGAAATAGCGCGTGCCAAAAGACCGATCATGTGTGTAGGAGGCGGTGTTGCCCTTAGCAATGCGGTAGAAGAAATCCGTGAATTTGCAGTAAGGTATCAGATTCCGGTGGTTTCGACCATGATGGGAATAGGCGTCATGCCATCACAAAATCCACTTTACTTTGGCATGGTGGGAAATAACGGAAGACATTTTGCCAACAGAGCACTGAATGAGTCAGATCTTTTACTGATGGTCGGAGCAAGAGTTGCAGACAGAGCAGTGAACAGACCTGACCTGATCACAGAAAATAAGGTTATGGTGCATATTGATGTGGATCCTGCAGAAATCGGCAAAAATGTCGGCCCAACAATTCCACTGGTTGGTGATATCAGACACATTTTTGATGCGATTCTGCAGCAGGATATTTCGGCAGAACCGCATACAGAATGGCTTGCTTCTTTACAAAATTACAGGAACACCATGACTGAAAAAAGACCTGTGATTGATCCTGCATATGCAGATCCGGAATCTTTTATCAGAATTTTATCAGATAAAATGGAGGATAATGCGGTTTATGTTGCGGATGTTGGTCAGAATCAGATATGGTCGACTGCCTTTTGCAACATACGCGGAGACGGAAGATTTCTGACATCAGGTGGAATGGGAACAATGGGGTATGCTATTCCGGCTGCGCTGGGAGCTAAAATTGCAGATTCGGGCAGGCAGGTTGTTGCGGTCTGCGGCGATGGTTCATTTCAAATGTCTATGATGGAACTGGGAACGATGACACAACATGATATTCATATTAAGATTGTTGTGATACGTAATAATTATCTTGGTATGGTAAGAGAATATCAACATTATACCTATCAGGATCATTATACCGTTGTGGATATTGCAGGCAAACCTGATTTGGACAAAATAGCACAGGCTTATGGACTTCCCTACCTGCGTGTGGATGGAAAAAGCAATGTGGAAAGTACAATCAATGAATTTCTGCAAAATGATGAATCAATGCTGATGGAAGTTCTGGTGGATCCCAGTGATCTGGTCAGAGTGTAAGGAGGTATGAGTATGAAACGGATATATTCAGTATTGGTAGAGAATCAGGCAGGTGTATTGTGTAAAGTGGCAGGATTATTTTCCAGAAGATGTTTTAATATTGATTCACTTGCAGTTGGAGAGACGGATTCCAGGGATGTTTCCTGTATGACAATTGTCAGCAGCGGAGATGAACGTACAATTGAACAGATTGAGAAACAACTTAATAAAAAACTGGATGTCATTAAGGTGAAAACGTTTCCCGAAGGAGCAGGCATCAGCAGAGAACTGATGCTGGTCAAAGTGAAATATAATCCGGGGAACAGACGTGATATTATGGAAAATTGTGAAATCATGAAAGCACAGATTGTAGATATGTCTACGACAATGATGATGATACAGATATGTGATACACCGGAGCGCATTCAGTTGTTCCTGAGTATGCTTAAAAGTATCAGCATTGTGGAAGTGGCACGAACTGGAACATTGGCACTTCCCAAATGTATCGAAAAGTAATGTATTTTAATCTGATAGAAATAGGAAGAAAACTCTCTGTTATTTGAAATTCGGAAGGCATTATCTGTTTTCGGAATGGTATAAATACGGAGAGCTTTTTTTATAGAAACTGCTGAAAAGACAGACGCACAAAGGATCTCAACAAAGTTGATCTATTTTAATGTATAAATTTAACATGTTAAAGTCTTAAAAACTTAAAGTGAAAAAGCATTTTACTGTTGACTTATCAAAATTACGTGCCTATAATGTGACTTAAATCAGTTGAAAACGATAAAAATGTAAAAATATCAATTGATATGATTTTACACTTTAAAGTCATAAAGAATTCGCATGGATAAAGGGGATCGGAATGCAGAAAAAAGTATTTCAGTTATTGGTGGATAATACATCCGGTGTTCTGAGCAGAATATCAGGTCTGTTTTCAAGACGCGGATATAATATTGAAAGTATTACAGCTGGTGTGACGGCAGATCCCAGATATACCCGAATCACGATTGTTACATCCGGTGATGATGAAATACTGGATCAGATTGAAAAACAGGTTGCAAAACTGGTGGATGTCAGAGATATCCATGAACTCAAGCCGGATGAAAGTGTATACAGGGAACTTGCACTGATTAAGGTAAGAGCGGGAGCCGAGCAGCGGGAAGGAATTCTGGCCATTGCCAATATTTTCAGAGGAAATATCATAGATGTGGCTCCGGAAAGTCTGATTATTGAAATAACAGGCAATCAGTCCAAGCTGGATGCTTTTATCAAACTGCTTGATGGATACGAAATACTGGAACTTGCCAGAACAGGTATAGCGGGACTGGGAAGAGGAATTGAAAATGTAGTCTATCTCGATGAATAAGAGAGTTGACAATAATAAACGTATGGAGGAAATGATATTATGGCACAGGAAGCACGTATTTTCTATCAGGAAGATTGTAACCTTTCTTTACTGGAAGGTAAGACCATTGCTATTATCGGGTATGGCAGTCAGGGACATGCACATGCCCTTAACTTGAAGGATTCCGGTTGTAACGTTATTGTCGGTCTGTATGAGGGATCCAAGTCAAAGGAAAAGGCACAGGCACAGGGTCTTAAAGTATATCCGACAGCACAGGCAGCAAAGATGGCAGATATCATCATGGTTCTGATCAATGATGAGAAGCAGGCCAAGATGTATAAGGAAGATATTGAGCCTAATTTGAAGGCCGGCGATATGCTGATGTTTGCACATGGTTTCAATATTCATTATGGTCTGATCAATCCGCCCAAGGATGTGGATGTTACCATGATTGCACCGAAAGCACCGGGACATACCGTTCGTTCCGAGTATCAGGCAGGTAAGGGAACGCCTTGTCTGGTTGCTGTTCATCAGGATGCTACCGGTAAGGCACTTGAAATGGCACTTGCATATGGCGCAGGTCTTGGCGGAGCAAGAGCAGGGCTTCTGGAGACAACTTTCAGAACAGAGACAGAGACAGATCTCTTTGGAGAACAGGCTGTTTTGTGTGGCGGTGTATGTGCACTGATGCAGACCGGTTTTGAAACACTTTGTGAGGCAGGATATGATCCGAGAAATGCATATTTTGAATGTATCCACGAAATGAAACTGATTGTTGATCTGATTTACCAGTCAGGCTTTGCAGGAATGAGATATTCTATTTCGAATACAGCTGAATATGGCGATTATGTAACAGGACCGAAACTGATCACACCTGAGACCAAAAAGACAATGAAGAAAATTCTGGCGGATATTCAGGATGGAACTTTTGCAAAAGAATTCCTGCTTGATATGTCTGATGCAGGTGGTCAGGTTCATTTCCAGATGATGAGAAAGCTGCATGCAGAACATCCTTCAGAAAAGGTTGGAGCAGAAATCCGTAAGCTTTACAGCTGGAACAATGAGAACGATAAGCTTATCAATAACTGATTCTGATATTGAAAAGCGGTTTTTTTTTTAGGATAATATGAGAAGAGTGCCATTTCCGAATTACGGATGACACTCTTTCTTCATGAGGAGATTAATGTGCGGACATTTATGAAAATGGGATGTCATTGCATTTTCATTTCAGGATTTTCATGATAGGATGAGGATGAAACAGATATCTGATGGGGGAATAACCGAGAAAGGTCGCGTTTACCAGACATGAATAGTGTACTTGAAAAATCAGAAAATTCTGATAAGAAAGAAAATGATACAATCAGCATTTCTGCAGCAATGGAAACAAAGAATGAAGGAAGAAAGATACCAAAGGGAATTCAGCTCTTTATCATGGGATTCCTGATGTATGTTATTGCGGCATTGCCGATTATTATTCGGCATGGAGGTCTTTTTTTCTATTATGGAGACTATAATGTACAGCAGGTACCGTTCTATATTCTGGCGCATCGTGCAGTCAGGAGCGGACAGTTTTTCTGGAACTGGAATCTGGATCTGGGAGGATCACTGATTGGAGACCTGTCTTTTTATCTGATGGGGAGTCCATTCTTTTGGCTGACGATTCCTTTTCCGGAACATTTTTTGCCGTATATGATGCCGCTTTTAATGGGACTCAAATATGCAACTGCGACAGTAACCGCTTATTATTATATCAGAAGATATACCAGACGTTCCAGGGCGGCTCAGATTGGAGCATTGTTATATGCTTTTTCCGGCTTTAATGCATGTAATATTGTATTTAATCATTTTACTGATGTGGTAGCTTTTTTTCCGTTGCTGCTGATTGCATTGATGATCTGATGCAGATAGACCACCACAAAAACAATGAAAAATTTGTAAACGGCGGTTTTAAGTGGGTGCGTTTTGTGCTTACGGTAACACTTATTTCTGTGATCAATTACTACTTTTTCTTTGGACAGGTTCTGTTTCTGGTGCTGTATGCATGTATCAGATATATAAGAGGTAACTCTTTCAAAACAGTTCGTTACATGATCATACGCGCATTGACAGGCGGTATCCTTGGTGTGGGCATTGCCGGATTTTATCTGGTGATGGCACTTGGTGGTGTTGCAGGAAATACACGTCTTGATAATATTCTTCTGGGTTATGATCTGCTCGTATATCCTAGTGCCAAGATGTATTTTGATATCTTCAAGAGCATGATTATGATTCCGGATATCATTGGAAAAGGGACGCTTTTTTATACGACAACGGTTTAAAAATGCTTCCCTTGCAGTATATCTTCCGATGTTTGGCATTGCAGGAGTAGTTGCCTATTGTATTGCGCACAAAAAAGACTGGAAGAAGACACTTATTCTGAGTTGTCTGGTCATTGCGATGATACCGTTCATGAATGCAACTTTTTCACTGCTTAATTCACAGTACTATGCAAGATGGTTCTATATGCCTATTTTGTTCATGTCGATTATGACGGTTCAAATGCTTGAGCATGATGAACATGAAGATATGCGGGCCGGGACTTTGGCGACAATCATATCCTTCTTGCTGATGGTTGTAGTCGCATTACTGCCTTCCAGGGATGATGACGGCAATATTGTTTATAATGCCATGGCTGAAAATAAGTTGATGTTCTGGCATAATGTGGCTGTGACAGCAGTAATCAGTATTGCACTGATACTTATTATATTCCTCATCCGGAACCGCAGAATGCGTGTGCTGGTTACATATGTTGCGACAATCGCATCCTGTATTGCCTGCACGATGATGATGCTGATCAACGGAAGCAGTCTGATCAGTGATTATGGAATGCAGGAATGGCAGATGCAGATGCTTGATACAAAACCCGATGTAGATGTATCAGATCAGTTTGGCAGAGGAGAAACAGACAGCACATCAACAAATTATGAAATGGTATGGGGAATTCCAACCATCCACTGCTTTTTGAGTACCGTTCCTTCTGAAATTTTTAATTTTTATGAGGGAGCAGCAGGAATTACCAGAACAGTAGAATCGGATGTGCCGATAGAAAGAATCGGACTTCGTGCAATCCTTTCTTCCAAGTACTATATGGAAAACTCTGATATTAATAAAGACGGAGATTTTGTAAAGGGAAAAGGCATCATTGATTATATGCAGCTGGGTGAGAACAGTGTGCAGAATGGGTTTACGATTTATGAGAATATGAATTATATTCCGATGGGATTTACTTTTGATTATTATGTACCGCAGTCAAGTTGGGACACCCTGAATAAGGCAGATGCGGACAAATCACTTGTAAAAGCAATTATTCTGAGTGATGAAGATGCAGCCAGGTATGGCAGTCTGATGCAGAAACTGCCGCAGGAAGAAATCACTTCAGAAGCGATGTCAAATGAAGATTTTGCAGATGAATGCAATGCCAGAGCGCAGACTGCATGTACAAAGTTCCGAACGACAAAAGATGGATTTGTTGCAACAACATCCAATCTTCCGGCAGAGAACCTGGTATTCTTTTCTGTTCCCAATATGGCAGGCTTTACAGCAACGGTAGATGGTCAGAAAACGGATATCATTACTGCAGATTACGGGCTTATGGCAATTGATGTTCCTGCCGGTGTACATGAGATTCGTGTCAGCTATCTGCCGCAGGGTTTTTACCTTGGAATGTTGATTTCCATCATTTCGATTATGCTATTGCTGTGTTATATTTTGAAGATTCGCAGAAACAGAAATGGTGCGGCTTATACGGAAGTGACAGAAGGAAATGAAGGAATTTTGGCACCCAATCCTGTTCCTGAAACATCTTCTACAGAGAGCAGTATATCTGAAAATAGTAAAACAGCTCAAAATATTAATTATAATCAAGAAAAGTGTTAAATATATTATGTGTTTTGATTTTCATAACTGTGCTATTCTTACTTCATAATAATTTGACATGCCAAAGCAGTTCATGGGACTACACAGCAAAGGACATGATCAGTGATTGGCAGAATGGAGATCAGACATGGGAATGACTATGAGTCAGAAAATTCTGGCAAAACATGCAGGCCTGGATTATGTGGAAGCAGGTCAGCTGATTGAAGCAAAGCTCGATCTGGTTTTGGGAAATGATATTACAAGTCCGGTTGCAATTAAAGAGATGGACAAATTCAAACATGCAGGTGTTTTTGATAAAGACAAAATTGCACTTGTACCGGATCATTTTGTACCAAACAAAGATATCAAATCTGCTGAAAACTGCAAATGTGTAAGAGAATTTGCACGCAGAAATCAGATTACCAATTATTTTGAAGTGGGACAGATGGGAATTGAACATGCTCTTTTGCCTGAACAGGGACTTACGGTAGCAGGTGATCTGATTATCGGAGCAGATTCCCATACCTGTACATATGGTGCACTTGGTGCATTTTCAACGGGAGTCGGTTCTACAGATATGGCGGCAGGTATGGCTACCGGCAAAGCATGGTTTAAGGTACCTTCTGCAATGCGTTTTCATCTGACCGGCAAACCGGCAAAATGGATCAGCGGAAAAGACGTGATTCTTCATATTATCGGTATGATCGGGGTTGATGGAGCACTCTATCAGTCGATGGAATTTACAGGCGAAGGTGTACAGAATCTGTCAATGGATGATCGGTTTACCATTGCAAATATGGCAATTGAAGCAGGCGGAAAAAATGGAATTTTTCCGGTGGATGACCTTGCAGTTCAATATATGCAGGAACATGCCCCCGGCAAAAAATATGAAATTTTTGAAGCAGATGCGGACGCCGTTTATGAAAAAGAGTATACAATTGATCTTTCTGCGCTTGGCAGTACGGTTGCTTTTCCGCACTTACCGGAGAACGCCAGAACATTTGATGAGATGGAAGAAATTCCGATTGATCAGGTAGTCATCGGTTCCTGCACGAACGGAAGAATCAGCGATCTTCGCATTGCGGCACAGATTCTGAGTGGCAGACATGTTGCACCTGGTATGCGCTGTATTGTAATCCCTGCGACGCAGAAAATATATCTGCAGGCAATGGAAGAAGGACTGTTGCGGACATTTATTGAAGCGGGTGCGGTTGTATCAACACCTACCTGTGGACCTTGTCTTGGCGGATATATGGGAATTCTTGCAAGTGGTGAAAGATGCGTTTCGACAACGAATCGTAATTTTGTGGGACGTATGGGGGCAATTGACTCTGAGGTTTATCTGGCATCTCCGGCGGTTGCAGCTGCGAGTGCAGTAACAGGCAGGATCTCACAGCCATCAGAACTGTAAAATATGGATTCGGGAGGCAGAAAAATATGAAATCAGCAAATGGAACCGTTTTTAAATATGGAGATAATGTTGATACTGATGTGATTATTCCGGCACGGTATCTGAATACAACAGATCCGACAGAACTTGCACAGCATTGCATGGAAGACATTGATCAGGATTTTATCAAAAGAGTAAAGCCTGGAGATATAATTGTTGCAAATAAGAATTTTGGTTGCGGTTCATCCAGGGAACATGCGCCGATTGCGATAAAAGCCGCAGGTGTCAGCTGCGTAATCGCAGAAACCTTTGCCCGAATTTTTTATAGAAACAGTATTAACATCGGACTTCCGATCGTGGAATGCCCTGAGGCAGCAAAAGAAATTATGGCCGGGGACAGTGTCAGTGTAAATTTTGATACGGGTATCATTACGGATGAGACATCAGGTAAAACATATCAGGGGCAGGCATTCCCTGCTTTCATGCAAAAAATCATTGATTCGGAAGGTTTGATCAACTATATCAACGCATCAAATTAATGATTGAGCAAATCATATACGATGGGTTTATAAAAAAGCTTTTTTTCGTTTTTGCATATGAAACACCTATGCAAAAGACAGGAAAATAAGCTTTTTTCTTTATTTTTTCTGCAATCTATATTATGATAATAAACAGTGCGAATTGATCAACCAGAATATATTGGATTGGAAGTTTGCCTTGTTTGAAAATAGGAAAGGCAAGAAAATTGATGAAAGAGAACAGACTTTTTTGTGTGATTCCCTGCTATAATGAGCAGGAAGTTCTGCCGGAAACCTCAAAAAGACTCAAAAGCAAGATGCAGCAGTTGATTGCAGAAGGCAAAATTTCTTCTGACAGCAGGGTTGTTTATGTAAATGATGGTTCAAAAGATACCACATGGGAACTGATCAGCCGGTTGCATGCAGAAGATCCGCTTTTCCAGGGAATCAATCTCAGCAGGAATCGTGGGCATCAGAATGCTCTGATTGCAGGACTTATGACTGTCCGGCAGATTTGTGATATGGCAATTTCCATGGATGCCGATTTGCAGGATGACATTAACGCAATGGATGAAATGATTGATAAATATCTTGCAGGTACGGATATTGTTTACGGAGTCCGTTCCAGCAGAGCAAAAGATACTTTTTTTAAGAAGTTTACTGCAGAAAGCTTCTATAAGATGATGAATGCGCTTGGAGCCAATACGGTATATAATCATGCAGATTACCGTCTCATGAGTAAACGTGCACTGGACGGACTTTCACAGTTTCATGAGGTAAATCTGTTCCTGCGTGGCATGGTTCCAATGGTCGGTTATTCTTCTGATGTTGTTTATTATGAAAGGGCAGAACGCTTTGCGGGAGAAAGTAAGTATCCTTTGAAAAAGATGCTGCAGTTTGCTTCAGAGGGCATCACTTCGCTTAGCACCAAACCGATCCGTATGATTACGGGACTTGGCTTCTTCATTTTTCTGATCAGCATAATCGTACTGGTATATTGTCTGATTCGCTATGCGCATGGGAATACGATTCAGGGATGGACGACAACTGTTCTGTCTGTATGGGCAATTGGTGGCCTGATCATGATATCGCTGGGGATCATTGGTGAATATATCGGTAAAATTTATCTGGAGAGCAAAGCACGTCCCAGATTCATTATTGAAGCATATCTGAAGGATACAGCAGATGAAGTAAATCTGAATGATCATATAAATTAATCAGAATTTGAGAGGATAGAAAATGTCAAACGAAGAAAATAAGCCGGAAGGCTGTTCAGGCAGTTGTGAATCCTGCGGAGAAAGTTGCGGTTCCAGAACAAATCCGCAAAGTATGAAGGTTACGCCTGGAGCAAATACGCATGTTAAAAAGGTAATTGGTATTGTCAGTGGTAAGGGCGGCGTCGGGAAGAGCTTTGTGACCGGACTTGCAGCTTGCAGTATGAATAAAAAGGGTTATAAGACAGCAATTCTGGATGCTGATATCACGGGACCTTCCATACCGAAGATGTTTGGACTCTCTTCAGTAAAGGAAGTAGATGAAAATGGAGCGATTCTGCCGGCGAAATCTGAGGGTGGAATAGAAGTAATGTCTCTTAATTTACTGATGGAGCATGATACGGATCCTGTTGTGTGGAGAGGTCCGGTCATTGCAAATGTAGTGAAACAGTTCTGGGCTGAGGTCAACTGGGGGGATGTGGATTACATGTTTGTTGATATGCCTCCGGGAACGGGGGATGTTCCGTTGACAGTTTTCCAGTCACTTCCGGTAGATGGTATTATTGTTGTTTCCACACCGCAGGAACTGGTTTCCATGATTGTTGAGAAAGCGGTTAATATGGCAGCAATGATGGATATTCCGGTAATCGGTCTGGTTGAGAATATGAGTTATATGAAATGTCCGCATTGCGGAGAGCTGATTTCTATATTTGGAGAGAGCAACATTGAAGCTTATGCTGCCGGAAAGGGTTTGGATGTTGTCGGGAGACTTCCGCTTGATCCAGCTTTTGCTGCACTTTGTGACGCAGGAAAGATTGAAGATTACGAAGAAGATTATCTTGATAGCCTGACCTACAAGATCAGTGCGCTTCTTGAAAGTGAGCAGTAAGTAATTTATATAAAATAGCCGGCAGAAGTCTGCCGGCTATTTCGTCAAAGATGAGAATGAGGCATATGTATGAAACTGAAGCCGGATAAAACACAGATAACATGGGGAATCACTATTTTTTTAACTGCTGTTATGGCACTCCTTTTTTACTATCTGCTATTTCATGGTGGAAATATCGCAAGTGGAATTCATGTAATAACACATTCCATGATGGCAATCCTGTATGGGGTAATAATTGCCTATGTGATGTCTCCAACTTTGAATTTCATTGAAAAAAAGATGTTGATTCCAATTTATGGTAAATGTGGAATCAGCTTTGATAAGCATGAGAATCCCAAAAAAAGAAAACAGATGCGTAAAATATCTGTTTTCATGACAATTGCTTTTTTACTTCTGATACTTTATGCATTACTTGCAGTAATCATTCCGCAATTAATCAAAAGTATTCGGGAGATCGTATATAATTTTCCTATTTATATTAATAATATCAATGAATATGCAAATAAATATCTGGCAACTAATCCGGAGCTTTCAAAGACAGTAGATGGTGCACTTTCAAATATTACAGCAAGGATCAATGAATATGTCAAAAATTCGGTTGTTCCCAATATGTCAACTATTCTGCAGATTATATCCAGAAGATTTGCGGATCTGATCGGTGGAATTTTCAACTGGATCATCGGTATTATTGTGGCAATATACCTTTTGAATTCGAAAGAAATGTTCTGCGGACAGGGAAAGAAAATGGCATATGCATTCTTTAATGAAAATGTTGCCAATGAAATTATCAGTTCCTTTCGCTTTGTTCACTATACCTTTATCGGATTTATAACAGGAAAAATTGTAGATTCGATCATTATCGGAATCATGTGCTTTATTGGAGCCATGATGCTGAAAATCCCTTATCCGGTTCTGATATCGGTAATTGTCGGGGTAACAAATATTATTCCTTTTTTCGGACCATATATCGGTGCAGTTGTCGGCGGACTTCTTCTTGTAATGATCAATCCGGTCGCAGCGCTTGTATATCTGATTTTTGTTATTATACTGCAGCAATTTGACGGAAATATACTGGGGCCGAAAATTCTGGGAGATTCGACTGGACTATCAAGTTTTTGGGTTATTTTTTCGATTATGCTGTTTGGAAGTATCTTTGGTTTTGCAGGCTGGATTGTAGGCGTTCCGGTATTTGCCGTGTTCTATGCTTTTGTAAGACGAGTTACCAATCATTTTCTTCATAAGCGTGGATTGAGCACTGATACAGAGAGTTATATTGATGTTGCATATATGGAATCAGGTGAATTCAGACCGATCGGAAATCAGGATAATAACAGATTTCATGCGCAGAAACCGGAATCCAGCTGGAGAAAAATTTTTCATATCAAGAGGCATAACAATAAAAAAGATCAAGCTGATATGAAGTAAAGTGTGCAAGAATGAAAGCTTGACACGCCGGCCTTTTGCACTATAATGTAATTTATTAACACTTTATAGTGCTAAAATCGTAAAGTAAATGTATCGAAAGGAAGTAATCAGGTATGGGAAAGAAGAACATTGATTGGGCAAACATCGGATTTGGTTACATGAAGACAGATAACAGGTATGTCTCTAATTATAAGAACGGGGCCTGGGATAATGGTGTCATTACCACAGACGATAAAGTCGTACTCAGTGAATGCGCGGGTGTTCTTCAGTATTCCCAGTCCTGTTTTGAGGGGCTTAAGGCTTATGAAACAAAGGAAGGTAAAATAGTTACCTTCCGTCCTGATCTGAATGCAAAACGTATGTGTGATTCTGCAAAAAGGCTTGAGATGCCTGTATTTTCGGAAGAACGTTTTATGGACGCGGTTGATCAGGTGGTAGCGGCCAACGCAGATTGGATTCCGCCTTATGGAAGTGGCGCAACGCTTTATATTCGCCCGGTCATGTATGGCACAAATGAAGTAATCGGTGTAAAACCTGCAGATGAATATCAGTTCAGGATGTTCTGTACTCCCGTTGGTCCTTATTTTAAAGGCGGAGCAAAGCCTATTGTCGTTAAGGTCAGCGATTTTGACAGAGCGGCACCGCATGGTACCGGAAATATCAAGGCAGGACTGAATTATGCAATGAGTCTTCATGCGATTGTAACGGCACATGCGGAAGGATTTGCAGAGAATGTATATCTTGATCCTGCAACCAGAACAACGATTGAAGAAACCGGTGGTGCAAATATCATTTTTGTTGATGCAGATGGCAATCTTGTGGTTCCGCAGTCTGCTTCGGATTCGATTCTCCCTTCTATTACGCGTCGTTCTATTGTACAGGTGGCAAAAGATTATCTTGGACTGAAAGTGGAGGAACGAATTGTAAAACTGGCTGAAGTAGGAAACTTCCGTGAAATGGGATTGTGTGGAACTGCAGCGGTCATCAGTCCGGTAGGAAAAATCAATGATCATGGCACCGAAATATGTTTTGCAAGTGGAATGGACGATATGGGACCGGTTATCAAAAAGCTGTATGATACGTTGACAGGCATTCAGATGGGACGTATTGAAGCACCGGCGGGCTGGATTCATGAAATTCCCGTAAAATAAGCAAAGTTTATTTTTGATATGAATAATTTAATCCAGCATAACTGGAATACAAGACAAAAAATCCACCCGGGAAATCTTTCGGGGTGGATTTTTTGTCTTATATAGAAGTTTTATTTATCGAATACGGAAGAAAAGGCACCATAATAGGAAACGGGTTCCTGATGTGCATACAAATGTGCTGTATTTCCGAGAGTCTGAATTCTGAAATAAGCAGCATCATTTATTCTTTTTTCAGAATTTACAACAGTGACAGAAGTTGGAGCCAGAAAGGTTCCCTGCCAGAGCATGACGGGCGAAACACCGATCAGGTGTGCAAGTATGACACAGATTACACCAAGATGAGCGAAAAAAACAAGGGTGGGTTCATTGCCTGGTGATTCTTTTTGTTCTTTAACACGATACAGTTCACCGTCCCGGTAATAACCATATTTTGTCAGCAGTACATCCAGCGCATTGCATACATCATGCCAGGCGGTTCCGATTTCGGGATTGGTACGATAAAGGGGAGTCCGGTACCAGTTATTCTTATCATAATATAAAGGATCTTTCGTAAAATATTCAGGCATCAGATCCCATGGAACTCCGTAGCGTCCGGTGACGGGATCAGTAATGGAATAGTCAAACTCTTTTAGCCATTCGCATACAGTCGCTTTCTGACCTGCTTTTATCAATGAAGGTGCAGCAGTGTCCCGGGCGCGTCCGAGAGGAGAACTGTAGCAATGCGTAATATTCCATGAAGCAATCCGCTCAGAAAGGAATTCTGCTTCCCGTTCTCCTTTTGGCGTTAACCCGTCAATATCATAGTCGGGTTCGGCATGTCTGATGAATATAAGTCTCATGGCTGTCTTCCTCTTTCTTTTTATAGAATGGATGTTATTGGTATAATTCGAACATATTTTCTTAACAAGACTATGAATCTATGTTAGAATAAATTTATGTAAAAAGCAATTATCAAAGAGGAATCAAATGGACGAGAATATGTTTTTTTCTCAGCTTATGGAGCTGCTGAAAGAAGAAAATGACAGTAAGACTGAACTTTTTTTGAAAAAGTATCTGACCTGGGCTGATGAAAATAAGAAATATGAATTTTATATTATTGTCTGTCAAAATCTGATTTCTTTGTACCGATCCATAAAGAATTTGCAGAAGGCAATGAATGTATGTGAAGACATGCTGATGCTCATGAATGAATTACATCTGGAATCAGAGCCTGTATATGCAGATGCACTGGTAATGGTTGCGGCTGTTTATCGGGAAGCAGGAGAATTTGATGAAGCTGTAGGTCTTTATCTGTCTGCACGACCTATCTATATAACAGATTCAGATAAATGCAGGCAGGATTCCGGTTATCTGGAAATGCTGATTGGACTTGGAGAATGCTGTTCGCGTACAGATAAAGCTGAGCAGGGACTTGGGGCATATGAAGAAGCGGTATCTTTTATTGCAGAACATTATGGCAGGAACGATGCCTATAGAGTTGTAGCAGGAAACTGTGCCGTGATTTGTGATTTGCTGGAAGATTCTGAGAAAGCTTCTTATTACAGAAAAGAAATGCAATATGAAAAACAGGAATGAAAAAAAGAATGATGGCAAATCGGAAACTTTTTGCGGAAGGCGACGTGCAGATCTTGTGCTGATCATAATAATTACAGTATCAGCTTTTTTTCTGATGCTGCTTCTACAGCGCGGTACAAAAGGAGAAAGAGCTGTTGTACTGATTGATGGAAAAGAAACTGAAAGTTTTGATCTGGCACAGGATCGGACGTTCACAATCAGTACGGAGAATGGTGGTAAAAATGTACTGGTCATTTCGAATGGAACATGCTATATGAAGGAGTCAAATTGTCCGGATCACATCTGTGTAAAGGAAGGTGTGATCAGCAGAAAGGGGCAGAGCATCATTTGTTTGCCGCATCACCTGGTTATTCAGATCACGGGGGGCAGAGACAATGAAATTGATGCAACAGTCAGGTAATCCAAAATGCAATTACGTTTAAAAATTTCGCAGACAGGTCTGCTCCTTGCGGTTTCACTTATTCTTTCTTATATTGAATCGGTTCTTCCTTTCAATTTCGGGATTCCGGGAATGAAACTGGGACTTCCGAATCTGGCAATTGTCCTGGCTCTATATCTGTTTGGCTGGAAGGAAGCACTTTTAATCAATATCAGCAGAATTGTGCTTTCTGGTTTTATGTTTGGGAATCTGGCCGGAATCCTTTTTTCTCTGGCGGGTGCTTCTGTGAGTTTTATTTTTATGCAGGCCGCAAAGAAGAGCAAATGGTTCAGCGCAGGCGGAGTCAGTATAATCGGAGGTGTGATGCATAATGCAGGGCAATTGCTGATTGCTGTTCTGGTTGTAAATACAGTCGGAATTCTGTATTATCTTCCAATATTATTGATAGCAGGTATGATTACAGGCGGACTGATCGGAATTATTGCAATGAAAACAATACCGTATCTTCGTAAGCTGGTATATGAACCAGGCAAAGAGACGGATTACGAGTAAAACGGGATGGGATAAGATGATAGCATTTGTAAATGGAATCACAGCAGAAATTGAGATGGATCATGTTGTTGTGGACGTAGGTGGAATCGGCTACAGCGTATATATTTCTCCGGCTACAGCCGATCGGATGCCCGGGATTGGAGAACCGGTCATGCTTCATACATTTATGAGTGTGAAGGAAGATGGAGTCAGTCTTTATGGATTTTTGACAAAGGATGAACTGAAGGTGTTCAAACTGCTGATTACAGTAAACGGGATCGGACCCAAAGGTGGATTATCAATTTTATCGGCACTTGGTACAGATGATCTGCGTTTTGCCATATTATCAGGTGATGCAAGAACCATTGCAAGGGCACCCGGAGTGGGCAAGAAAACAGCGGAGCGTCTGGTACTTGAGCTGCATGATAAGATTTCCAATGATGATATTATCAATGGTAATGCAGGTTCTTTTGCTCAGAATAATATACCGCAGACAGATTCTACCGCGCGGGATGAAACGGTGGAAGCACTTGTAGCACTTGGATATAATGCAACAGATGCAATGCACGCGGTCAGAAAAATCATGGCAGAAGGGCAAAATACAGAAATGGATACAGAGCAGCTCTTAAAAACGGCACTGAAGGAAATGTTCTGAAAGACAGGATGACACAGCTATGGGAAATCGTACAATACAGACAAGCAGGAATATGGATGCGGGATATACAGGTGAAGATCAGCCGGTTGAAGGTTCACTCCGTCCCAGACATTTGAATGAATATATTGGTCAGGAAAAAATCAGAACAAGTCTGAAAATATATATTGAAGCTGCAAAGCAAAGAAAGGAAGGTCTTGATCATCTGCTTTTTTATGGACCACCGGGACTTGGGAAAACAACGCTGGCAGGGATCATTGCTAATGAAATGGGTGTCAATATTAAAATTACAAGTGGTCCTGCAATTGAGAAACCCGGAGAAATGGCAGCAATTTTGAACAATCTGCAGGAAGGTGATATCCTTTTTATCGATGAAATTCACAGACTGAACAGACAGGTGGAAGAGGTATTATATCCTGCAATGGAAGACTTCGCGATTGACATCATGATCGGTAAGGGACCAACGGCAAGATCAATTCGGCTCGATCTTCCGAAATTCACACTGGTAGGTGCAACTACAAGAGCAGGGATGCTTTCTGCACCGCTTCGTGATCGTTTCGGAATGATTCACAGAATGGAATTCTATTCCACAAAAGAACTATGTGAGATTATCATGCAGTCGGCAAAAGTTCTGGATGTTGAGGTGAAAAGGACCGGTGCGGAAGAAATGGCACGAAGGAGCCGTGGAACGCCCAGACTTGCGAACCGGATACTTAAACGTGTGAGAGATTATGCGCAGGTTAAGCACAGCAGTGAGATCAATGATGAAATTGTAATGGAAGCACTTCAGCTGATGGATGTGGATGAACTCGGACTGGATCATACGGATCATAATATTCTGTGCACGATGATTGATAAATTTTCCGGTGGTCCGGTTGGACTGGATACACTTGCGGCAGCGATCGGTGAGGATGCCGGAACCATTGAAGACGTATATGAGCCGTACCTGATCAAAAGCGGCATGATCAACCGAACGCCCAGAGGACGTGTGGTTACCGAACTTGCATACCATCATTTGGGACTTGAAAACACTTCTGAGAGTGATATATAATTGGAATCAGCTGTAATGGAAGCTTTGATGGGAATGGACATGCTTCACGAGGAGAGTAGGGATGGCGTTAAAGACTGATACGGAAGTGATCATTGGGGGCAAGGTATTTACACTCAGTGGAAATGAAAGCGAGGAATACCTTCAGAAGGTTGCAAATTACATTAATAATAAGATTGCAGAGTATGCAAAAGTAGAAGGCTTTAAAAGGCAACCGATCGATGTCCAGAATGTGCTGATGGAGCTGAATATTGCGGATGATTATTTCAAGGCAAAGAAGCAGATTGAAATTCTGCAGGAACAGGCTGAAGAAAAAGAAAAAGAACTGTATGATTTGAAACATGAACTGATTGCTGCGCAGATCAAACTGGAAAATACAGAGAAGAATATGAAAGATCTGCAGACCGACTTAAATGAAGATTCCAAAAAGATCATACAGATGGAAACAGAACTTAAAAGCTATAAGAAAAAGTGATGAGATAAAGGGGCTGTCTGATTAAGACAGCCTTATCTTTTGGAATTTCGGGTGAATCATGCAAAAAACAGAACTGCTCGCTCCGGCGGGAAATTATGAATCCATGACAGGTGCTTTTGCTGCAGGTGCAGATGCCGTATATTTGGGCGGAACCAGATTTGGTGCAAGAGCATATGCAGATAATTTTGATGAGGAACAGACCGTCAAAGCAATTCATTATGCACACCTGCATGGTAAAAAAATATATATGACCATTAATACGCTTGTAAAAGAGCAGGAAATTGCTCTTTTGGGAGAGTTTGTACAGCCATACGCTGATGCGGGGTTAGATGGCGCAATTGTGCAGGATTTTGGGGTTGCCTGCTATCTGCGGGAGCATTTTCCAAAGATTGCACTTCATGCAAGTACACAAATGGCAGTAACCGGCGTTTATGGTGCACAAATGCTCAAACAAGCAGGGTTCACACGTGTTGTTCCTGCAAGAGAACTTGGTTTATCTGAAATGACGAATATACATCAGAAAGCAGATATTGAAGTGGAAGCATTTATACATGGGGCAATGTGCTATTCCTATTCCGGTATGTGTCTGTTCAGCAGTATTGTAGGAGGCAGAAGCGGTAACAGAGGTCGCTGCGCGCAGCCTTGCAGACTTGCCTATAAAATGGATTCTGACCAGGCGACATGTTACCCGCTCAGTTTAAAAGACATGTGTACGGTTGAAATTCTACCGAAACTGATAGAGGCTGGTATTTCTTCCTTTAAAATTGAAGGACGTATGAAAAAGCCGGAGTATGTGGCAGGGGTAACAGCAATATACCGCAAATACATTGACCGTTATCTGGCAGATCCGAATGCTCTCTATCATGTAGAGACGCAGGATATGGAGATGCTCCGTTCTTTATATCTGCGTACAGATATCAGTACAGGTTATTATGAGCAGCACAATGGCAGGAATATGGTAACAATGTCTGAACCGGGTTATCATGGAAGCAGTGAGGAACTTCTTGCTAAAATCCGGGCTGAATACCTTAATACGGAAAAGAAAATTGCGGTACAGCTTTTTTGCAGACTTAAGACGGGAGAACCTTCCTACATTGAACTGAAGGCAGGCACAGTACAGGTAAATGCTACCGGAAGTATTGTGCAATATGCGCAAAAACGTCCGATGACTGTTGCAGATATTGAAAAGCAGCTTGATCGGTTTGGAAACAGTCCTTTTCTGCTTTCTGAAATGAAAGTGGAGCTTGAAAAGACAGAACAGGGTATTTTCATGCCTGTCAGCGAATTGAATGATTTGCGCAGACAGGTATGTGAAGAACTGGAGAGAAGATTACTGGAGGCAAATGAAAACTGACAGAAGAATATGCATATCGGTATCAGATGCAGTACAACTTGCAAGCGTGTACAAGTCAGGGATTGCCGTTGATGAAATTATGATGGATCTCTCTCTGGTACTTTCTTATCTCGAAAAAGACGTATCAGGAAATGAACTCGAACAGCTGATGAAAAAAGGAATCGAATATGATATCATGCTTCCATGGATTATGCGGGAGGAAGATCATAATCCAATTGTTCATGATATGGAAATAGTACTGGAAAATGGATACAGACTTGGATTTTCAGGTGTTCTGGTCAGAAATCTGGAGGAGCTTGCATTTCTGAATCTGCATGGATATCAGGGTAAGATTATTACAGATTACGGAATATATTTATGGAATCATGAAGCACTTGCTTTTTTGGAAAAAGATGATTTCGGAAAAAGAAGATTTGATGTATACAGTTTTCCACTTGAACTGAACAGTCATGAAATCCGTAATCTGAGACAGTCGTCAACTTCAGACCTGCCAGCGGCAATTTGTCTGTATGGTAGAATTCCGATGATGATCAGTGCCGGATGCATTCGAAAAACGCAGGGAAAATGCACAGGCCAAAAGGGACAAAATTACAATGTGACAGCACAACTGACGGACAGAATAAAGCATACACTTCCGGTGACCTGTTTCTGCAGATATTGTTATAATGTGATTTGGAACAATGTGCCGCTGTCACTTCACAAACAGTTTAAAGATATCAGCAGAATGCAGATGGCCGAGGTGTTTCGAATCGATCTGCAAATGGAGAATACACAAGAGGCAGACGCGGTTCTTGCATTCTGGAAAGCAATCTTACAAAATGAACAGACGGGGAATCCGCCATATGATGATTATACGACAGGTCATTTCAAACGCGGAGCAGAGTAATTGATGGAATTATATATTACAGAACTTTCAAAATATCTGATATGTTTTCTGATGATAGGCTATGTGGCGGTTTCTTTTCTGGTGTTTTTGTTTAAATCGGAAGAGGAAAGAGCGGGATTTTATATCTTTCAGAATATTCTGATGCTGATGATACAACTGTTATGTTTTTTGCAGATCGAAACAAGAACAGGAGATCTGGCTTATCTTTTTTTCTATGGTTTCCAGTTGATTATCCTGATGGCCACGATCGTATTGTTTCATTTACTCTATCCGGATGGAAATCGGCTGATTATCAATAATATGTGTATGCTTTTGATGATTGGAATGGTGATGCTCATCAGAATTGATTCTGCAAAAGCAATTAAGCAGTTCGTGATTGCTACAGGGTCTATTATAATTGCTTTTCTGATACCACAGCTGATATACAGGTGGAATTTTCTGAAACGCTTTACCTGGTTGTATGGAATTGTGGGGGCATCAGCACTCGGAGTTGTACTGATTCTCGGCTCAGTCACGAATGGGTCAAAGATATCCTTTACAGTTGCAGGCGTTACTTTTCAGCCATCTGAATTTGTGAAGATTATATTTGTTTTTTTTCTTGCTGCTGCTTTTTATGAATCAACTTCTTTTTTACAGATTCTGCTTACCGGGGTATTCGCCGCAGCGCATGTGCTCATTCTGGTAATTTCCAAAGATCTTGGCAGTGCGGTTATTTTCTTTATGGTGTACATCTGTATGGTCTTTGTGGCAACTGGAAATCCATTATATCTGATTGCCGGACTGATGGGAGGCGGTGCATCTTCCTATGCCGCCTATAAATTATTTGCACATGTTCAGGTACGTGTACAGGCATGGAAAGATCCCTGGAGTACGATTGATTCTACCGGTTACCAGATTACACAGTCTTTGTTCGGAATCAGCAGTGGTGGGTGGTTTGGACTTGGTGTCTTTGGCGGAACACCAAAGACGATTCCATATGTAGAGGATGATTTTATTTTTTCTGCAATTGCAGAAGAACTTGGAATTATTTTTGCAGTATGCATGGTTCTTGTATGCGTCAGTATTTTCCTGATGTTTTTATATCAGGCATACCGGATCCGTGATCTGTTTTACAGGCTGATTGCTTTTGGCTTTGGTATAACATATATTTTTCAGGTGTTTCTGACCGTTGGAGGCGGATGCAAATTTATTCCCCTGACAGGGGTAACTTTGCCGCTTGTCAGCTATGGCGGGACATCCGTTCTGACTACGATCATGATGTTTGCGATATTTGAAGGAATATGTATGCTGCAGACCGAAGAACAAAATGAGACAATGATGCGCAGAAACCATCGCCGCAGGGAGAGCAGAAACTGATATGAAGAATAGGAATGACAGACCTGTAAAACATAGAGGGACGTATGATGATCCCATAGATTTGAGTTATTCCAATGAGGATGCGGATGAAGACAGATATGATCCGGGTGAGTATGAAGATCGATTGGACCAATATGACAGGGAATATAAAGAGAAAAATGTAAGGCGTAAATATAAAAAGAAAAAGAAGAAAGCATATTCTATTGTTTTTATTGCAGCATTATTTGTGTGTCTGATGAGTTCCATGTTGTTTTATGTATGCTATTATTCTGCAGTAAACAAGCAGAAACTGATTAACAACAGTTACAACGGCAGACAGCAGATTCTTCTGGCACAGAATACCAGAGGGTCGATTCTGGCTGCCGACGGGACAATTCTGGCACATACCGTAACAGATTCAACAGGGAAAGAAATCAGACAGTATCCTTTCAGCAATGAATTTGCACATGTAGTAGGATATGCTTCACAGGGCAGAGCCGGTGTTGAGGCAATGGCAAATTATTATCTGATTAATTCCAATGTATCCATAGCAGAAAAAGCGAAAGATGATGCTTCCAAAGAAAAATATCCGGGAGATAATGTATATACAACTTTAAATACACAACTGCAGGAGATTGCATATAAATCACTTGGGGTATATCGTGGTGCAGTCGTTGTATCGGATCCCAAAACCGGTGCAATTCTTGCGATGGTTTCCAAACCGGATTTTGACCCAAATGAAATTGATCAGGAATGGGATGCGCTTGTAAAAGATAAAGATAATTCGGAACTTCTGAATCGTGCAACACAGGGTCTTTATCCTCCCGGTTCCACGTTTAAAATCATGACTTCACTGGAATATATCAGAGAGAATCCCGATACCTATCAGAATTATTCGTTTACCTGTACGGGATCTCTGACACACGGAGCAGATACCATCAAGTGTTTTCACGGAGAAAGACATGGTAAACTTGATTTTTTCGGATCTTTTGCCAAGTCCTGTAATTCTTCTTATGCAAATATCGGACTGACACTTGACCGCGCAAGTTTCAAGAATACCCTGACAGATTTAATGTTCAATTCTGAACTTCCGCTTGAAATGAATTACAGTAAGAGCACCGCAATTTCAGAACAGACAACCGCTGATTCCGACATGATGCAGTTGGCAATCGGACAGGGGAAAACGGCAATGACCCCCATACATTTGAATATGATCACTTGTGCAATTGCAAATGGCGGGGATCTGATGAAGCCATATCTGATTGACCGAGTGGAATCTGCGACCGGCAAAACGGTAGAAAAATTTGATTCACAGAATTATAAGACATTGATGACAGCAAAAGAAGCAGCAATTCTGACGCAGATGATGGAAGGCGTTGTACAGAAGGGAACTGCGACCAAATTAAAGGGATTGTCGTACACTGCTGCCGGGAAAACAGGATCTGCCGAATACAGCAATCTCACAAATGATTCCCATGCATGGTTTACGGGCTTTGCTCCTGCTGAAAATCCGCAGATCTGTGTTACAATCATCATTGAAAAGGCCGGATCTGGTGGCGAATATGCAGTTCCGGTTGCGAAAAGAATTTTTGATGCATATTTTGTGAAATAGACTTTTCTGTGAAATATACTTTTGACATAAATTCAATATACAGAGTCAATTGTGATATTCGGAAACTGTGCAAGATCGATCAGTGTACTGCTGTTCAGTTCTTTTACCATGGGACGGGAGAGTGCAGGTTCATTGATCAGAATAACTTCTGCATTTCTGCCATCACTCAGATGCACATTCATGCCCAGTTGAGACTGTGCAATGTGCATCAGAATGGGTTTTATGAGAGAGGCGTCATAACGGGCAAATCCTTCTTTTTCATAATTTGCAATAACCTGAAAAGGGTTCAGCATCGGGCGGTATACCCGATACGATGTCATGGCTTCATAGGAATCCACGATTGCGATCACCCTTGCGAATAAATCTATTTTTTCTCCTGAAATACCGGAAGGATATCCGGAGCCATCCATACGTTCATGGTGCATCAGCGCAGACCTTGCAATGTGTCTGTCCCATGGAAGCTCTCGTAGAACCTCGTATCCTTTAGCAGCATGCTGTCTGACGACACAATATTCTTCGGGTGTAAGTTTGCCCGGTTTCCACAGAAGATTATATGGAAGCCAGAGCTTACCGATGTCATAGACAAATGCACATTTGATGAGCAGTGCGATGTCCGGAGTCGGAAGAGCCAGCCAGGTACCGAATACACCTGCGATCAGCGCTGAATTCAGACAATGTGCATGTGTCATATCATCGTTTCCGGGCAGCATATTATACAGATAATCCAGAAGCTGTTCTCCGGTAGAGGTGCAGATGATAATATTCTGGTATACTTTCATCAGATTATCCATATTGATTGGAATATTATTCATTACAAAATTGACCATATAGGTCTTGTAAACGGGAAAAAGTTTTTGATAATTCTCGTCGAATTTCCGGAAACCTTCACTCAACCTTATTTTTTCAAAATGTGTGGTTGCAAAGTCAATTTCTTCTTTGATCGGAACAACAAGAATAGAATGGCGAGCCAGTTTTTCTATAATAGATTCTGTGATTTTAGTATTTGCAGAGACAATCACTTCATTTTTATAGCTGAGAACATCTTCTGCGGTGATCATTCCGGGTCTCAGTTCCATTCGTGTGATGCTTTTCATTATTCATTCCCTCTGGGCAGAAAATATGTGTTATAATCAGATTCAGGTAAAATATTACCTTATAATTCTAACACAGATAGTGTGGCAATAAATAGATTTTTTGAGATAATTGGATGAAAAATAGAAAATATTGCACTTTTTACAGAAATTTGTATATCGGTGAATCGGTAAAACGTCCCAAACATGTTAAATGGAAGCTGGAGCATGGTGCGGGTCAGTTTACCATATATTGTGTGACAGGAGCACAGACAGAAAGTGATCAGCTGGACATTCTGCATTGTGCGTTTTTAAAGCAGCCGTATTATGCTGTTCATCCTCCGGTTGTGTACGCAATAGCAGGAAGTTATGAAGAGGCGGTGGATCTGATTGTCCGGATTTCAGATGAAGCATTGGCCTGTGGACTTGGAGGGCAGCTTCGAACCTATCTGGACAGGAATGTTCAAACATAATCTAAGGAGCAGAATGATAGAATGCTGACAGTAGTTCTGACTATATTGAAAATTATTGGAATCATACTTTTGATCATTCTGGGCATGATCTTGTTGGTTCTTTTTGTTCCGATCAGATATTCTGTTGATGCAGAAATTCCACAGAAGGATCTTTCTGATGGAATTGATGAACATTTTCAGGATGGAATAATGTGTAATGTCCGGATTACCTGGCTGTTACACCTGATCAGAGCCTGTGTGAAGTATCCTGCAGCAAAATCTTTTTCTGTAAAAATTCTCTTCTTTACCATTTTTCCGCGCAGGCGGCAGAAGCAAAAGAAATCGGTAGAAGATGCAGAGAGAAAAGCAGATATTTTAAAAAACAAGAAACAGGAGGCAGAACCAGGTTCGGATGAAGAAGAAATGCCGGTTCCGAATGAGATATCTGATGAGTCTGTTTTCTCGGAAGACAAAAGTGAAAACTGGGATAAATATCAGCCGGAAAATGTAGCTGGTGCGGGGGGAAATGCCCAATCGCGGAAGTTCGAAGACGAAGAGAAAGAAAAAAATAAAGAAGAAAATATAGAAGAAAACATTAATACAGCAAACCCCGAACAGGAAAGAAAACGATTTTTGATTTTTGGCGAAAATGCAAAGATATTGCACTACATATCTGGAACTTTCTGAGAAATCAACAAAATGTGTTAAAAAAAACCTGGTATACAATATCTCGTATTTGTGATAAAATTTCTTTGATTAAAGAAACGTTGGAAAGTGATATATTTCAGCGTGCATGGAAGATTGCTTCTTTACAGCTTTTGAAAGTCTGGAAGCAGCTCCGCCCGGGTATTTGTAATGTTACCATTATATATGGAACAGGGGATCCGGCATTGACAGCACAGATATTGGGAATATATGCAATGATGTACCCGGCTCTACCGGATGGAATCAGTGTGGATGCTGATTTTAATACAGCGGTGATCGGGGGCACAGCTCATATCAGAGGTAAAATTACATTATTCAGGTTACTCTGGTGTGCAGCAGTAATATATTTTAATAAAGACATCAGAAAAATATACAGAAGATTTCGCAAAATTCTAAAGCGATGAGTTTGTATATAGGCGAAAGGCGGAGAATATCATGGGAGATAATAATTTTACAGGAGTTGTGGACTCTCTTATGAAAGGATTGAATACCATTCTTTCAACGAAAACAGTTGTTGGTGAAGCAACAAAAATCGGGGATACAATTATCGTACCGCTTGTCGATGTTTCTTTTGGCGTGGGCGCAGGGGCAAAAAATGCTGATAAGAAAGACAGCGGTATGGGTGCTATTGGGGCAAGGATGTCACCAAGCGCCGTTCTGGTCATCAAAAATGGTTCTACAAAGCTTGTGAATATCAAAAATCAGGATGCGGTAACAAAGATTCTGGATCTTGTGCCGGATGTTGTGGACAAGCTTTCTGCAGGCAAGAAGAACATGATGGATGACGATGATGCTGTTGATATAGCTTTTCCGGACAAGGATGACGACGAAAAGTAATGCCCGTCGGGGGAAATATCCATGGAGAAAAAATTCAGCAAGGAAGATATCATTAAAAATGGCGATTCTGATGAATTATATGAGTTAAGAATGTGGCTTTTCAAGGAAAGTTGCAGGCTGGAAAATCAGGAAAGTACTTTGGATGATCGTTTTGCGAGGCTGGAAGCAGATGAAAAGAAATTTCGGGAAGAAGCTTCGGCCATGAAGAAGGAAATTGCACTTCAGGAGGGAAAACTTCGTAAGGATGCAGCTTTTTTTGACCAGAAACTGGCGATTCTACGGAAGGGATATGATGATCTGAATGAAGATCGTCATAAACTGGAAGAGGAAAAAAAGCGCATTGAAAAAGAAAAGGAATATATGAATGAAGCGGTATATGACGGAAAAGAACTCTTATTTCGAGGTGTTCATAATCAGCTTTCATTGAAGAAGCGATATAAGGATCTGCTAAAGATTTTTCATCCGGATAATCTATGCGGAGACCGTGAGGTAGTACAGATTATTAATGCTGAATATACAAATTTGAATCAGGAATTTGATGTAAGTATGAAAGCATAAATAAAAGAAAGCACATTACAGAGAGAAAGTATTGCGTTTCAATTGTAAGAGGTTGAAGACGGTACGATTTTACTGTATGTGTCTTTTTTTATGTCATATGCAAAAGATGTACAGACTACTGAACAAAAAACTCTATTTTCAAAAATAAAAGTATCACTATATTCAGAGATTGCATATGGATACAAAAAAGACACTGCAGTAAAGCAGTGTCTTTAAATGATGATCAGTATTATGCTCTTTCAACTAATTTGGATCTCATACAACTTGTACAAACATTCATTCTCTTTGTCTCACCGTTAATCTTAACAGCAACACGCTGAACATTTGAATTCCAAGCTCTGTTAGATCTTCTATGAGAATGGCTTACGTTGTTACCGAAATGAACGCCTTTGCCACAAACTTCACATTTAGCCATTTTGACACCTCCTTATAAGCCATGTTTTCTAATCAGATACCAGTGCAGACTTACAATTTGTCCGCAACAGTGATATATTATCAGAAACAATGGCAGAATGCAAGTGAAAGTTTTGAAATTAGAGGTTTATTTTTTTATTTGCAGCGCTTATAATAATCTATATATGCGAAAACTCAGGAAGGGCAGTCACCGCATTCAGAAAGCGGAATGAACTGTACACTTCGGAAAGGCATGGAGAATATGAAAGCTTCTTCTATGAATACACATATGGGCAACATATCCATAGACAGTGAAGTAATTGCGCAATACGCAGGCGCAGTAGCTATGGAGTGTTTTGGCATCGTAGGTATGGCAAATGTAAGTGTGAAGGATGGTCTTGTTAACCTTCTGAAAATGGACAGTATGACAAAAGGGATCAATGTGGTAGTCAATCCCAATCATAAACTGATTCTTGATTTTCATGTAATAGTATCATATGGTGTAAGTATTTCCGCTGTTGCGGATAACCTGATTGATAATGTGAAGTACAAGGTGGAGGAATTCACCGGACTTGAAATTGAGAAAATAAATATTTATGTTGAGGGCGTCCGGGTCATTGATTGATATTACCGGATTTAGGAGGATTTTACATTGAATACCAACACAATAGATGCCGGAATGCTGGCTAAAATGTTTCTGGCAGGGGCCAGAAATCTTGAGGCAAAAAAAGAATGGATTAATGAACTGAATGTTTTTCCTGTCCCGGATGGAGATACCGGAACAAACATGACAATGACAATTATGGCGGCTGCAAAGGAGGTTGCATCGTCTGATCAGACCGATATGGCAGTTGTCTGTAAATGCATTTCATCCGGTTCGCTTCGTGGAGCAAGAGGAAATTCAGGTGTTATTCTGTCTCAGCTGTTACGTGGATTTACAAAGGTTGTTAAGGATCATGATTCAATTGATTGTATGCTCACTGCAGAAGGATTTGAAAAAGCAGTTGAAACTGCATACAAAGCTGTTATGAAGCCCAAAGAGGGAACAATACTGACTGTGGCGAAGGGAGCAAGCGAAAAAGCACGTGAGCTTGCAAATGAAGGCGTTACAGATTTAACGGTATTTATTGATGAAATCATAAAATATGCAGATGAAGTTCTTGCAAAGACTCCGGATATGCTGCCGGTTTTGAAACAGGCAGGGGTAGTTGATTCAGGCGGACAGGGACTGGTACAGTTTCTGAAAGGTGCATATGATGCATTCCTTGGCAAAGAGATTGATCTGACTATTCCGGAAACAGAGATGCAGCATGAGGAGTCTGCTGCTGATCAGGAAGAAACAGAAGAGATAAAATTTGGGTATTGTACGGAATTTATTATTTTGCTTCATTCAAAGCTTAACGTGAAACAGGAAATGGATCTGAAATCTTTTCTGGAATCAATCGGAGACAGTATTGTAATGGTTACTGATGATGAGATATGTAAGATTCATGTGCACACCAATGACCCCGGACTTGCGATCCAGAAGGCACTGCTTTATGGACAGCTGTCTAATTTAAAGATTGACAATATGCGTATGGAACATCGTGAGAAGCTTTTTCATATGAATCAGGATGGCTCCGCAAAACAGATCGAAACGGAAATTTCCGGAATGGCAGAAAAAACGCCTGCAAAACCTGTCGAACATGAAGTTCCGCATGGAAAGGAAATTCCGATTCAGGAAGATATTCCGGTTGAAAAAAAGAAATTCGGATTTGTCACAGTATGTGCAGGTCCCGGTCTTGCAGATATATTCAGAAGTCTTGGTGTTGATTATGTAATTGAAGGGGGACAGACAATGAACCCCAGCACAGAGGACATTCTGAATGCAGTAGAGAAAGTAAATGCAGATACTGTATTTGTTCTCCCCAATAATAAGAACATTATCATGGCGGCAAAGCAGGCAGCAGAACTTGTGGAAGACAGGAAAGTGGTTGTGGTACCAACCAAAACCATTCCGCAGGGTGTTACCGCGGTTATTAATTTTGTTCCCGATCAGTCCATGGAAGAAAATGCGGAATGTATGAGTGACGCAATCAGCGTAGTCAGTACCGGAGAAGTCACCTATGCAGTCAGAGATACTGTGATTGATAATATTTCAATCAGGCAGGGTGACTATATGGGCATTGGTGATTCGGGAATCCTGTCGGTAGGATCAGAAATTGAAAATGTGACATTTGAAATGCTGCAGAAATTCATGTCAGAGGATAAAGAGCTGATCAGTATATATTATGGAGCTGATATTTCGGAAGAAAACGCGGAGCAGCTCCGGAATCGTGTTGCAGAAGTATTCGGTTCCTGTGATGTAGAACTGCAGTATGGCGGTCAGCCGATTTACTATTACATTGTTTCTGCGGAATAAAATAAACTGAATGGATAAAAAGAGCCGCGTGGATCGATGCAGGAATGCCACACGGCTCTTTTTGGGTGAAAGCGGATGAATAAGGATGCCTTAAAACAAACAGTTGTATCACTCAAGGGAATTGGAGAAAAAACAGGAAAGCTTTTTGAAAAATGCGGTATCACATATATAGAAGATCTGCTTTCCTATTATCCAAGAACATATGATGCTTTTGAAAAAACGGTCGCTGTCGGTGATGCCGTACCGGGGCATATCTGTGCGGTCAGATGTGTGATCACAGGAAACATGATGAGCCGTCATGTTCGAAATCTTGCTATTTTATCTTTTGATGCTGCTGATGTGACTGGTAAGATCCGGTTTACTTATTTCAATATGCCATATCTTCGTAATTCTCTTAAATCAGGTAATTACTATATATTCAGAGGGATGCTCGAAAAAAAAGGAAATTCACTGATCATGGAACAGGCCAGGATATATAAAGATGAAGAATATGCACGTTTAATCGATACGCTTCAACCAAGATATCCGTTGATAAAGGGTATGACGAATCATATGTTTATCAAAGCTGTGAAGCAGGCACTTACAGATGCTGTATATTTGCAGGATCCGCTTCCGAAAGTGATCAGGGATGAAATCGGATTGATCGATTATCGTGATGCAGTTTGCAAAATTCATTTTCCGGGCAGTATTTCTGAATTTGAAGAAGCACGCAGACGACTTTCTTTTGATGAATTTTTCCAGTTCATATTAAAACTGCGATTATTGAAAATGGCGGAGGATGAGACGGTAAATGAGGCTGTTATGATGGAGGTGGCTGATACCGAAAGGCTGATTGAAACACTTCCGTATCAGCTGACAAAAGCACAGCGGGTGGTCTGGCAGGAGATTAGAGAAGATCTTTCCGGGATGCATGTAATGAATCGTCTGATTCAGGGAGACGTCGGATCCGGAAAGACGATTCTGGCTTTTCTGGCACTTCTTATGACTGCGGCAAATGGTTATCAGGGCGCAATGATGGCTCCGACGGAGGTTCTTGCAAGGCAGCATTTTGAATCACTGAAAGAAATGACAGAACAATATCATTTGCCAATAAGACCTGTTTTACTGACAGGAGCTGTTTCTGCAAAAGATAAGCGGGAAATCAGAGATCTGATCAAATCAGGTGCATATAATTGCGTGATTGGGACAAATGCACTCATTCAGGATTCCGTTGAATATCATAATCTGGCACTTGTGATTACAGATGAACAGCACAGGTTTGGTGTAAGGCAAAGAGAGCGGTTCGCAGGAAAAGGCAATCAGACACATGTGCTTGCAATGAGTGCCACGCCTATTCCACGAACGCTTGCCATCATTTTGTATGGAGATCTTCATATTTCTGTTTTGAATGAACTGCCTGCAGGCAGAATGCCTGTAAAAAATTGTGTTGTTGGGACACAATATCGTGAAACAGCTTATAAATTCATTGTTTCTGAAGTAAAAAAAGGACATCAGGCATACGTGATTTGTCCAATGATTGAAGAAGGCGAAATGGATGGGGTTGAAAATGTTACAGATTATGCTGCAAAAATGCAGGAATTACTTCCCGCGCAGATTCAGATTGGTATATTGCATGGCAAAATGAAACCGTCTGATAAGGATCGAATCATGGAAGCATATGCGGCGCATCAGATTGACGTTCTGGTATCCACTACAGTAATAGAGGTTGGAATCAATGTACCAAATGCTACGGTCATGCTGATTGAAAATGCCGAACATTTCGGGCTGGCACAGCTCCATCAGCTCAGAGGCCGTGTAGGAAGAGGAAAAGATCAATCTTATTGCATTTTCATAAATACATCGGACAAAGAAGAAGCTTCCAAACGTCTGGATATTATGAATCATTCCAATGACGGGTTTGAGATTGCAGAAGAAGATTTAAAACAGCGTGGACCCGGCGACCTGTTTGGCATCAGGCAAAGTGGAGATCTGAACTTTCAGATTGGAGATATTTACCGCGATTCTGATTTGGTGAAAATGGCAGCGGTTCAGGCCGATAAGATATTACTGAATGATCCTGATCTTTCCGGTAAAGAAAATGTATTTTTGAGAGAGACGGTTATTACGCGCGGACTAAAATCAGTTGACTTTAAAACCTTATGAAAGTAAGATGGTAATGTTAAGCTGATTGAATAAGATAGGGCTTAAATGCCCTTTTGAATATTGAAGTGCGTGATAAGAGTATTTGCTTCAATATTCATTTTAAAAAGAAAAATCTTAGGGATGAGGGAAAATATGTCAAAAGTAGCAGTCATTACCGACAGTAACAGCGGGATCACACAGAAGCAGGCAGCTGAACTGGGAATATATGTGGTTCCGATGCCATTTCGCATAGCGGAGACGGACTACCTTGAAGATATCAATCTTTCTCAGGAGGCGTTTTATCAGAAATTAAATGACGATGAAGTGGTATCAACCAGTCAACCGTCACCGGAAGATCTGATGAAAACCTGGGATAAAGTTCTGAAAGAATATGACGAACTTGTCTATATACCTATGAGCAGCGGACTGAGCGGTTCCTGTCAGAGTGCGTTTACTTTTTCACAGGAATATGATGGAAAAGTCTGTGTGGTTGATAATCAGAGAATATCTGTAACACAAAGACAATCGGTACTGGATGCCATCGAAATGGCAAAGCATGATTATGCAGCCCGGCAGATTAAAGAAAAACTGGAAGAAGTAAAATTTCATTCCAGTATATACATTATGCTGGATACGTTGCATTATCTCAAAAAGGGCGGGAGAATTACACCTGCTGCTGCTGCGCTTGGAACGATTCTCAGACTGAAACCGGTATTGACCATTCAGGGAGAAAAACTGGATGCTTTTGCAAAAGCCAGAACTTCAGCGCAGGGACGAAAGCTCATGATCAATGCAATGAAAGATGATTTTGAAAAGAGATTCGGCGGAATGGACAGTCAGCATGTATGGCTGGAAATGGCGTATACCTATGACAGAGAAAGTGCAGAAAGTTTTAGAAAAGAAGTACAGGAGGCTTTTCCTGGTTACGAAATTCATATGGATCCGCTTGCATTAAGTGTTTCCTGTCATATTGGACCGGGTGCACTTGCAATTGCCTGCTCCGAAAAAATAGATCTGTAAGTAAAGGAAGTTAGATATTATGGCACAGAATCACGAATACGATGCATCGAGCATTACGGTACTGGAAGGCCTTGAAGCAGTACGTAAGAGACCGGGAATGTACATAGGAAGCGTGTCTACACGCGGGCTCAATCACCTGGTATATGAGATTGTAGATAACGCGGTAGATGAGCATCTGGCAGGATATTGCTCACACATTCATGTAACACTGGAACAGGACGGCTCTGCAACGGTCGAAGATAACGGAAGAGGAATCCCGGTTGGTATGCATGCAAAAGGCATTACTGCTGAAAGAGTTGTTTTTACCATATTGCATGCAGGCGGTAAGTTTGATAACAATGCGTATAAAACCTCAGGTGGTCTGCATGGCGTTGGCTCTTCGGTAGTAAATGCACTTTCCATCCGCATGAAGGTCAGGATCAAAACCGGCGGTTCAATATATGAAGATATTTATGAACGCGGTATTCCGGTTACGAAACTGGAGAAGGGACTTCTGCCGGAAATCGGGAAAACAAAAGAAACAGGAACCACCGTTAATTTCCTTCCGGATGATACGATTTTTGAAAAAACAAGATTTAAGGAAGATGAAATAAAAAGCAGATTACATGAAACTGCGTATCTGAATCCGAATCTTACAATCATATATGATGACAGGCGTCCTGAAAGTGCGGAGCATGTTGAATATCATGAGCCTGAGGGAATTACCGGATTTATTAAGGACATGAATCAGTCGAGAGAGAGTATCCATGATGTAATCTCCTTTAAAGGTGAAAGTGAGAATATATCTGTAGAAGTGGCATTTCAGTATGTAAATGAATTCCATGAAGACGTGCTTGGTTTCTGCAATAATATTTATAATGCAGAAGGCGGAACGCATCTGACCGGATTCAAGACCATATTTACAACAATCATAAATAATTATGCGCGTGAACTGAACATCTTAAAGGAAAAGGATGCCAATTTCACGGGCGCGGATGTCCGGAACGGTATGACAGCTGTTGTGTCAATCAAACATCCGGATCCCCGATTTGAAGGACAGACGAAGACCAAACTGGATAATCAGGATGCTGCGAAAATTGTTTCCAAGGTAACAGGGGAAGAACTGACCAGATTCTTTGACCGCAACCTTGAAACACTCAAAGCAATTATCGGCTGTGCCGAAAAAGCAGCAAAGATACGTAAGTCAGAAGAAAAGTCCAAAACAAACCTGTTGACAAAGCAGAAATATTCCTTTGATTCCAATGGCAAGCTTGCCAATTGTGTCAGCCGCGAAGCAGACAAATGTGAAATATTCATTGTAGAGGGAGATTCTGCAGGAGGTAGTGCCAAGATGGCCAGAAACCGTATGTTTCAGGCTATTCTGCCAATCCGTGGAAAAATTTTGAATGTAGAAAAGGCAAGTATCGATAAAATACTGGCAAATGCAGAAATCAAAACAATGATTAACGCATTTGGCTGTGGCTTTTCAGAAGGGTATGGGAATGATTTTGATATTACGAAGCTTCGCTATGATAAGATCATAATCCTGGCAGATGCCGATGTAGATGGTGAACATATTGCAACCCTTCTGCTGACTTTATTTTATCGGTTTATGCCGCAGCTGATCTATGAAGGACATGTTTATATTGCAATGCCGCCTTTATATAAGGTTATGCCCGCAAGAGGTCAGGAAGAATATCTGTATGATGATAAAGCACTTGAAAAATACAGAAAGACACACAAAGGTTCTTTTACGCTGCAAAGATATAAGGGACTTGGAGAAATGGATCCACAGCAGTTATGGGAAACAACACTCGATCCGCAGAAACGTTTGATGCGTGCGGTTGAGATCGAAGATGCCAAAATGGCGTCACAGATGACAGAACTGTTGATGGGACAGGATGTTTCTCCCAGACGTGATTTCATCTATTCCCATGCTACTGATGCAACACTTGATATATAAAATGATATGAAAATAATGATGAGGTTAAGTTGTGGAAGATAAAATTATCAGAAGTGAATATTCTGAAATCATGCAGAAATCATTCATTGATTATGCGATGAGTGTTATTGTAGCCCGTGCGCTTCCTGATATCCGGGATGGACTCAAACCTGTTCAGCGAAGAACATTGTACGATATGTATGAACTGGGAATCCGGTATGACAGACCATATCGAAAGAGTGCACGTATCGTTGGTGATACGATGGGTAAATATCATCCGCATGGGGACAGTTCCATATATGATTGCCTGGTGGTCATGGCACAGGATTTCAAAAAAATTCTTCCAATGGTTGACGGACATGGTAACTTTGGCACAATTGAAGGCGATGGGGCTGCCGCCATGCGATATACGGAAGCAAGACTTGCAAAGGTCACCCAGGAGAATTTTCTGGGGGATCTGGATAAAGATGTTGTTGATTTTGTCCCGAATTTTGATGAGACAGAAACAGAACCATCTGTTCTTCCGGTTAAGATCCCAAATTTTCTGATCAATGGATCAGAAGGTATTGCGGTTGGAATGACAACGAGTACACCGCCTCACAATCTTGCAGAAGTACTGGATGCGGAAATTGCTTTTATGCAAGACAATACGCTTACAACAAAAGACCTGATGAAATATATCAAGGGACCGGATTTTCCGACCGGTGGAATTGTCATTAATAAAGATGACTTACGTCAGATATACGAAACAGGAATGGGCAAGATACGTGTTCGCGGAAAAGTGACTACCGAACAGGGTAAGAATGGTCATATTAATCTGATTGTGACAGAAATTCCCTATACCATGATTGGAATGGGAATCGGAAAATTTCTTTCTGATGTTGCAGCCCTTGCTGAAAATAAAGTTACAAATGATATTATTGATATATCGAATCAGTCTTCCAAGGAAGGCATTCGTATTGTCATTGAATTGAAAAAGGATACAAACGTAGAGAATTTCACGAATCTTTTATACAAGAAGACCAAACTGGAAGATACGTTTGGCGTCAACATGCTTGCCATTGATCATGGAAGACCGGAAACCATGAGCTTGCAGCAAATCATGCAGGCATGTGTTGATTTTCAGTTTGTGACAGCCAGAAGAAAATATACAACGCTTCTGAATAAAGAACAGAGCCGGAAAGAAATACAGGAAGGTTTGATCAAAGCCTGCAATGTGATTGATCTTGTAATCGAAATCCTACGCGGATCCAAAGATCGTGCGGTGGCTAAAGAGTGTCTGGTGCATGGAACAACGACTGGCATTCACTTTAAATCACGTGAATCTGAAGTGATGGCTGCACAGCTGATGTTCTCAGAGGCGCAGGCGGATGCAATTCTGGAAATGCGTTTGTATAAGCTGATCGGTCTGGAATTGGATGCTTTAATAAAAGAACATGAAGAAACAGTTGCCAATATATACAGGTATGAAGATATACTGGAAGACAGAGAAGCAATGTCCATGGTCATTCAGAATGAACTGACGGAGATCAGAAAACAGTATCAGGCTAAAAGAAAAACGGTAATTGACAACTGTGCAGATGCCGTTTATGAAGAGAAGGCACTGGAAGAAATTGATGTAGCATTTATCATGGACAGGTTTGGTTACGCAAAAACAATCGATGCCGGAACCTATGACAAAAATCTTGAAACGATCAGAAGCGAGTTTCGATTCAGTTTCTTATGTAAGAATACAGGTAAGATATGCATTTTTACAAATGCAGGACAGCTTCATACACTGCGTGTACAGGATCTTCCGCAGGAAAAAATGCGGGATAAAGGTATTCCGATTGATAATATCAGTAATTATGATTCAGCCAGAGAAGAGATTATTACAGCAGTCAGTCAGTCAGATTTAAATTTGTATCGATTGATGTTTGTAACAAAGACAGCAATGATCAAGGTTGTTGATGGCGGTGAATTTGATGTTGCCAAGAAACTGGTTGCTGCAACCAAGCTGCTTGAGCAGGATGAAGTTGTAAGTGTTGCTGTTCTTCGTGACCAGAAAACAATTGTATTACAGACAGAAGAAGGCTTTTTCCTGCGGTTTCAGATTGATGAAATTCCGGAAAAGAAAAAAGCTGCTATCGGAGTCCGTGGAATGCGTCTGGGTAAAAAAGATTTTATCAGAGATGTATATTATCTGGAAAATGAACAGGAAAAAGCAATTGAATATAACGGTAAGCAGCTGGAGCTCAGTCATCTGAAGATCAGTGGCAGAGATACAAAGGGAACAAAGATCAGGATCTGACAGGAGGTCATATGAGAGTAATTGCAGGATCAGCCAGACGGCTTGTACTTGTGACACCGGATGGAGAGAATACACGTCCGACACAGGACAGAATCAAGGAAACTTTGTTTAATATGATTCAAAATGAGGTTCCGGGGTGTGTTTTCGTAGATTTATTTGCCGGAAGCGGCGGAATCGGTATCGAAGCACTTTCACGGGGAGCGTTAAAGGCTTATTTTGTTGAAAATGCTGCAGAACCATATAAATGTATACAAACCAATCTACATACAACGCGTTTTGAAGAAGTGGCAACTGTTTTAAAACAGGATGTAACTTTGGCACTGCGCGGAATCCATGAAAAAGAAGTTGATATTGTTTATCTGGATCCGCCATATGAAGCAGGCCTTTATGACAGGACACTTGCGCAGTTACAGGAAATGCCCTATGTCACCGAAAATACATTCCTGATTGCTGAAGCACCCCTGAATATGGACTTTGATTTTGCAGAAACGTTTGGTTTTAGAATTATAAAAGAAAAAGAATATAAAACGAATAAACACGTTTTTTTAAAGCGCGTCTGATAAGGAAGGCAGATATATGAAGACTGCAGTTTATCCCGGAAGTTTTGACCCGGTAACGTTTGGACATATGGATATTATCCGCAGAGCAGCAGTAATGTTCGATCATCTTGTTGTAACGGTGATGAACAACTCGTCCAAGAGTCCATTGTTTTCTGTAGATGAACGTGTTAAGATATTACAGGAAGTAACGAAGGATCTGCCCAATGTTGAGATTGATTTCTATGACGGTCTTATGATCGATTATTGCAGGGAAAAGAAAATACATATTGTGATTCGGGGGCTTCGTGCTATAACGGATTTTGAATATGAGCTGCAGATCGCGCAGACAAACAAGGAACTTTCACACGACAGTGTTGATACCGTATTTTTGACTACCAATCTGCGTTATTCCTATTTAAGCAGCTCAACGGTAAAGGAAGTTGCAGGTTATCGTGGAGATGTATCGGAATGTGTTCCCGAGTTTGTGCAGAAACTTCTTTATCGGAAATTCGGAATTGATCCGGAAAATGTAAGGGGAGAAAACAGATGAGCAGCAGAATAGAACAATTAATCGATGAAATTGAGACTTATATCGATCATTGTAAGTATCAACCTCTTTCCAATACCAAGATTATCGTTAATAAGGATGAAATTGACGAACTGCTGAGGGAGTTAAGATCCAAAACACCGGATGAAATTAAACGATATCAGAAAATTATAACCAATAAAGAGGCGATTCTGAATGATGCCCGTCAGAAAGCACAGGCACTGATTGATGAGGCAACGGTACATACAAATGAACTGATTAATGAACACGAAATCATGCAGCAGGCTTATGCGCAGGCAAATGAAGTCGTCAGTTCCGCAGCCAGACAGGCGCAGGAAGTTCTGGGCAGAGCTACAAACGAAGCGAATTCAATGAAAGCTGCTGCCGTACAATATACAGACCAGTTACTTGCGGAAGTTGAACAAATCCTCATGAAGTCAATTGATTCAACCAATTCACATTATGAGAGTCTTCTTTCTGAATTAACCAATTACTGTGAAACGGTCAAATCTAACAGAGCAGATTTATATCCGCCGGAGCCGGTACGTGCAGCACAGTCATTTTCTGCAAATGCAGCGAATGTACAAATGGAAGCAGCACAGATACAGACTATTCCAGTAGATAACGGGGCTGTACAGCAAGGTGCAGATCCGCTGAATCTTGATCTGTTATAAAAAAGATATAGCAAACTTGATAGAGGGCGACCGTTTTATATGATCTTATATAATCGGTCGCTTTCTTTTCGGAATTCATAGATTTTATATCAAAAAAAGAATTGGAGAAATAATGAAAACAAACAGATTTGCAGGTATTATTTTAGCCGGAATTTTCCTGATTACAGGAATTGCCGGATTTACAAAAGATACGATGAAGGTAGAGGCGGCAGATCCGGTTGTAATCTGCATTGATCCGGGACATGGTGGAACAGGCGGAAGAAATCTTGGGGCACAGTATAATGGAATCAGTGAGAAACAGGTGACACTGATTACCGCAAATGCAATGAAAACTGAATTGGAAAAATATGATAATGTAAAAGTTTATCTTACAAGAACAACAGATAAGGAAATGTCTTTGCAGGCACGTGCTGATTATGCAAAGTCGGTTGGTGCAGATTTTCTTTTCTGTCTTCATTTTAATTCTTCTGTTCAGCATGATCTTTATGGGTCAGAAGTATGGGTATCCGGATACGGCTCCATGTATCAGAAGGGATATAGCTTTGCAAATGCAGAAATAGCACAGCTTCAGGCATTGGGCATATATCAGCGCGGAATCAAGACCAAATTGGGAAGTCAGGGAGATTATTATGGTATATTGCGCTTCGCAACCGCAGATGCGGTTCCCTGCGCACTGATTGAACACTGTTATGTTGATCATGGTGTGGATCTTTCTTTTTTGAAAAAGACAACTTCGTATGAACAACTCGGTAAAGCAGATGCTACAGCAGCTGCAGAATACTTTCATCTGAAATCGGCAGCGCTCGGGGTAGACTACTCCGGATATCAGAATGTGTCTGTTGCAATGCCTGCAGTTCCCGTAGCAGACGACCTTACAGCTCCCGAAGTCTGTAAAATCAATTCTGCAGTGTATGACAAAAAAACGGGAACTGTCACAGCCAGTATAACGGCAAAGGATTCAGGAAGTCCGATTATCTATTATTCTTATAGTTTTGATGGTGGCAAAACATATTCCTACCTTCTGCCATGGAATCGAACGAAGGATACTGACACAGTGTCCATTCCAAATCCTGCTAAAGCAACATCCCTGATTGTACGTGCGCACAATCAATATGATTTCTTTACCCCAAGCAGTGCCGTAACCATAAAATAAGCAAAAATTTTGCATAGAAAAGATGACAGGAGTCAGATGCAGCGAATAGATAAATTTTTATGCGATCAGAATCTGGGTACACGGAAACAGGTAAAAGAATATATAAAAAACGGAATGATATCTGTTAATGGAGCTGTAATCAAAAAACCTGAGCAACACATTGATGAAGCAGTGGATGAAATATGTTTTGGGGGAAAGATTTTAAATTATGCCAGATATCATTATTATATGTTGTATAAGCCTCAAAACGTGGTATCTGCAACAACAGATAATAAAAGTATGACAGTTGTCGATCTTCTGAAGAAAGAAAATGTCAGGAATTTAGCACCTGTCGGACGTCTGGATAAGGATACAGAAGGCCTTCTTCTGATGACAGACGATGGGACACTGACACATAATCTGCTTTCACCCAGAAAGCATGTTGATAAGGATTATGAAGTGCATCTGGCACATGAAATTACGGATGAAGATCTTCAGAAACTGGAAGATGGAGTTGATATCGGTGATGAACAGAAAACGCTTCCTGCACGTACCTGTCGCGACCAGATGGATGCGGATGGACGAAATGTCATTCATCTGATACTGCATGAAGGTCGTTTCCATCAGGTCAAACGAATGCTGGAAGCTGTTGGAAATGAAGTCCTTTTTCTGAAAAGAATTTCAATGGGAAATCTGGTTCTGGATGATACATTACAGCCTGGAGAATATCGGGAACTGACAGAACAGGAGTTGCAGGATCTTCGACAATAGTATAAATGGAAAGAAAACAGGAAAAGTATGCAAAATGGAATAAATATTAAAGAACTGGAAGCAGTTATTTTTGATCTGGATGGTTCTCTTGTGGATTCCATGTGGATGTGGAAAAAAATAGATATGGAATATCTTGAACGTTATGGGATTTCTCTGCCGGAAAATCTGCAGCAGGAGATAGAAGGTATGAGCTTTGTTGAAACAGCCGGATATTTTAAGGAACATTTTCAGATTCCGGATTCGATTGAAGAAATCGGGGAAACCTGGAATCGTATGGCCTGGGACAAATATATGTATGAAGTTCCTTTGAAACCCGGGGTAATGGATTTTCTGCATACCTGTCGCAGCCATCAGATCAAACTTGGTATCGCATCAAGCAATTCCAGTGCGCTTATTATGAATGTACTGGAGGCACATCATATCAGGGGATTTTTTGACTGTATCAAATCCGGGACAGATGTGATCAAGGGCAAACCGGCTCCGGATATTTATCTGCATGTTGCAAAAGAACTGAATGTGAATCCGCAGAATTGTCTTGTTTTTGAGGATATTACGCAAGGCATTCTTGCAGGGAAAAGTGCCGGTATGAAAGTATGCGCAGTGGAAGATGCCTATTCATCTGAACAATGGGAAGAAAAAATACGTCTGGCAGATTTATATATCAGCAGTTATGACGAACTGACTGCATGAAATACAGAAGGGAATAAGTGCAAAATGAAGAAGCGGTTAAAAAAGGGAGAATTTGGATATATTACTGCTATGAAGAAAAGTTCCGTTATCCGATCAATTATTTCCGTAGGTTCTTGCGTTATGATTTTCCTGATCGGACTTGCCATTAATCATACCAATAAAAGTGCATTCAGTATCATTGCGGCACTTGGATGTCTTCCGGCAGGTTGGAGCGTTGTTAATATGATTATGTTTCTGCGTGCAGGAAACTGTGGCACAGAGGCGCATTTGGAAATTGAGAATCATAAAGGGGGTTTGCTGATTTTATATGATCTTGAAATGACATCAGAAAATGCCAATTATGCGATTTCTGCTGCAACGGTTCTGGATAAAAATGTTTGCTGCTATACAGAAGACAGAAATCTGGATGCAACTGATTGTGAGAAACATATTTTGCTGCAGATCAGTCAAAGCGGATATTCAGACTATACCGTAAAGGTCTTTTCGGATCTTCAGAAGTTCTGTGATCGTCTGGATCAGTTGGAATTATTGCGGGTGAAAAAGAATATTGATCCTTTTGCGATTGAAGCTGCATGGGTTAACGGAACAACACAAACCGCTGCGTCTGTTTTGCAGTCAATTTCACTCTAAAAACAAATTGAGGATAAGTGCAAAATATGAAAGAAATTATTGTACGTGAAAACGAAGCCGGAAAACGTCTGGACAGACTGCTGATGCAGTATCTGTCAGAGGCGTCTTCCGGTTTTTTGTATAAAATGCTTCGAAAAAAGAATATAACACTGAATGGGAAAAAAGCAAATGGGACAGAAAAACTGATTTGCGGAGATGTGATAAAAATTTTCATGGCAGAAGATACCATTTGTAAATTTGGGAATCAGATGCTGAAATCTGCATCTCAATCCGGTGGAGAAGCCGAACAGATCAAACCGTTTCTGGATGCCTTTCAGAAATTGCACGGAATAGAAATTTTGTACGAAAACCATCATGTTGTATTTGTAAATAAGCCTTCGGGAATTCTTTCTCAAAAAGCAGAAATGCAGGATTGCAGTTTAAATGAATGGTTCATTGGCTATTTGATTCAAGAGGGTAATTTGTCGCCCGAGAGCCTTCTTACCTACAAACCTTCCATCTGTAATCGGATCGACCGGAATACAAGTGGCATTGTGATTTGTGCCAAGACACTTGCCGGTGCGCAGAGAATGTCTGAGATGCTCAAAGGCAGAACAATCTCGAAATTTTACAGAACAATCGTATCGGGAATTGTAGAGGAACCGGCACATATTCATGCAAGAATAATCAAAAACGAAAAAAGCAATACGGTCAGGATTCTGCCATGGAAAGAAGATGGCGCCGGTGATCCGATCGAAACAGCGTATCGGCCTATATCAGTAAATTATAAAGAGAAGCTTACAAGTCTGGAAGTGGAGCTTTTGACAGGCAAAACACACCAGATTCGTGCACAGCTTGCAAGTACAGGGCATCCTTTGGTGGGAGATTTCAAATATGGTAACGTAAAAGTGAATGAGAAGTTCAGGTCTGAATATGGTCTTCGATCCCAATTGCTGCATAGCTACCGCCTCCAGTTTCCTGTTATGGATGAGCCGTTTACAGATTTATCCCGAAAAGAAATTGTTGCACCGATTCCTGAACTGATGCAACAGATCATACAGGATAAGTTTCATAATTAAAAAGTAAAAAAGGAGAATCATGAATGGCAACCTGGAATTCAAGAGGTTTGCGAGGATCTACCCTTGAGGAACTGATCAACCGTACAAATGAACGTTATCTGGAAGATGGGCTGGCACTGATTCAGAAGATTCCGACGCCGATTACGCCAATCAATATTGACAAGACTACCAGGCATATTACACTTGCTTATTTTGATCAGAAAAGTACGGTTGACTATATCGGTGTTGTACAGGGTATTCCAATCTGTTTTGATGCAAAAGAATGTGCATGTGATACGTTTTCACTTGAAAATATACATTCTCATCAGGTTTCCTTTATGGAGAATTTTGAAAGACAGGATGGAATCGCTTTTTTTCTGATTTATTATACAGGCAGAGAACAGATGTATTATTTACCGTTTCGCCATTTGAAAATTTTCTGGGATCGTGCACAGGCAGGCGGAAGAAAAAGCTTTCGGTTTGATGAACTGGATCCGGACTATTGTATCGGAAGTGCTTCCAGAGAAGTTTTTGTTCCATATCTGGAGATATTGCAAAAGGATCTGAATGCCAGGGAAAATGATTGACAAGTATGTTTCTATCCTGTATACTGCCATTAGTTTAGTTTGATATCACACTACCATAGTAAAGCGACAGAGTGAGGGCACGATGAGCAGAGAGCTGGTACATACGCCTGAAGGTGTAAGAGATATTTATGGAAAAGAATGCATAGACCGTGAGATTATACAGGGACTGGTGCATGGGGCCATAAAGCGTTTCGGTTATCAGGACATTAATACACCGACTTTTGAATTCTTTGATGTGTTTGCTGAAGAAATCAGTGCAACAAATGCAAAAGAACTTTATAAATTTTTTGACAAAGAAGGGAATACGCTGGTTCTGAGACCGGATTTTACCCCTTCTGTTGCGAGATGCGTTTCGAAATATTTTCTGGAAGAAGAATGCCCGATCAGAATCTGTTACAGTGGTAATACATTTACCAATACAACCAGACTGCAGGGGAAGCTTCGTGAGTACATGCAGATGGGTGCGGAGCTGATGAATGATGACTCTGTAGAAGCAGACGCGGAAATGATTGCAATGATGATTCAGGCACTTCTGGATACCGGGCTGACAGAATTTCAGGTTAATGTTGGTGATGCAGATTATTATAAAGGCATTTGCGAAGAAGCAGGAATGACAGAAGAAACAGAGGCTGAATTAAGAGAACAGATTGCAGGTAAAAATTATTTTGCAGCGGAAAAAATACTGATAGACGGAGAGGTAGCTGAAAAATACAGAAATATGCTGTTGAAAGTCTCTGAATTTGCAGGATCGGTGGATGAACTGGAAAAAGCTGCAGGTCAGGTTAATAATAAGCGGAGCATGGATGCAGTAGACAGGCTGCAGGCACTTTACAATGTACTGTGCCTCTACGGATTTGAGAAGTATGTTTCTTTTGATCTGAGCATGCTCAGTCAGTATAATTATTATACCGGCGTTATTTTTAAGGCATATACCTATGGTGTAGGAGATGCGATTGCAAAGGGCGGTCGTTATGATGATCTTCTGATGAAATTTGGAAAAGGTGCGCCGGCAATCGGCTTCATGATTGTGATTGACGATCTGATGAGTGCATTGTATCGACAGGGCATTCATATCCAAAGCAGGGCTGATAAAGTTGTGCTCACATATACAGCATCGGAATATGCGTCCGTGCTTGCAAAAGCGCAGATACTTCGCCAAAAGGGTGAAAATGTTGTGCTTCAGAAAAAAATACCGGAGGATACTGTATGAGATATCTTACTTTTGCGCTTGGCAAAGGGCGTCTGGTGAGCAGTACAATGGAGCTGCTTGATAAATGCGGAATCCGATGTGATGAAGTGACAGATAAGCATACCAGAAAGCTGATATTTACAAATGAAGAGCTGAAGCTGCGTTTTTTTCTTGCAAAGGGGCCTGATGTTCCAACCTACGTAGAATATGGGGCTGCAGACATCGGAATTGTAGGAGAGGATACGATTCTGGAGGAAAAACGGCGTGTCTATGAGGTCCTTGATCTGGGATTTGGAAAATGCCGCATGTGTGTATGTGGCCCGCATGAAGCAAAAGAACTTCTGGATCATCATGAACTGATCCGCGTAGCCAGCAAATATCCGAATATTGCGAAAGAATATTTTTATAATCAGAAACATCAGACAGTCGATATCATTAAATTAAACGGTTCAGTTGAACTCGGACCGATTGTACATTTAAGTGATGTGATTGTTGATATTGTAGAAACCGGATCCACATTAAAGGAAAACGGACTGGAGGTTTTGGAAGAAATCTGTCCGTTATCGGCAAGGATGATTGTAAATCAGGTCAGTATGCAGATGGAAACAGAACGCATTCGCAGGCTGATCAGTGCCATGAAGGAGAATCTCTGATGAAAATTATTGATCTGAATGAAAAAACCAAAGCTGAACTTCTGGATAATCTTCTCAGACGCAGTCCTGCAAACTATACAGAGTATGAGAATACAGTAGCAGAGATCATCCGAAATGTACGAGAAGGCAAAGACAAAGCACTTTTTGAATATACAGAAAAATTTGATCATACAAAGATGGATGCTGCGCATATTCGTGTTCAGCCGCAGGAAATCCTTGCTGCATACGACAGCCTTGATCCGGAACTGATCCGTGTCATGAAAAAAAGTGCTGAAAATATCAGAATTTTTCACGAAAAACAAAAACGTAACAGCTGGATCGAAACAAAAGATGACGGAAGTATTCTTGGACAGAGAATTATCCCGATTGAAATATCGGGCGTATATGTTCCCGGCGGAAAAGCAGCATATCCATCCAGTGTTCTGATGAATGTTATACCTGCCAAAGTTGCAGGTGTGCGGCGTATCATTATGACAACACCTCCGCAAAAAGATGGCAGTATCAATCCTGGAACACTTGCAGCAGCTGATATAGCCGGGGTTACGGAAATTTATAAAGTCGGAGGCGCACAGGCTATCGCAGCAATGGCTTTTGGTACAGAGAGTGTACCGAAAGTCGATAAGATTACAGGTCCCGGTAATATTTTTGTTGCACTTGCCAAAAAGCCTGTTTTGGTTATGTCAGTATTGATTCCATTGCAGGGCCGAGTGAAATTCTGGTAATTGCGGATGAAACTGCCAATCCCCGTTATGTTGCAGCAGATCTTCTTTCCCAGGCAGAGCATGATGAAATGGCAAGTGCCATACTCATTACCACCAGTAAACTGCTTGCAGAGCAGGTGTCAGAGGAAATCGAAGCTTTTCTGACAAAACTGTCCAGAGCAGATATTATCAGGAAATCGCTTGACAGCTATGGATATACCTTTCTGGCAGATAATATGGCCGAAGCAGTTGAAGCTGCAAATGCTATTGCATCAGAGCATCTTGAGATCATAACGAGAAATCCTTATGAGGTCATGACGGGTATCAGAAATGCAGGAGCTATATTTCTGGGAGCTTATTCATCTGAGCCGCTGGGCGATTATTATGCAGGCCCCAATCATATTTTGCCTACCAACAGGACTGCAAGATTCTTTTCACCGTTATCGGTAGATGATTTTGTGAAAAAAACAAGTCTGATATCCTATTCGGAACAGGCACTGCGGGATGCACACGAAGATATTGAACTTTTTGCAAAAAGCGAGGGACTTACTGCACATGCAAACAGTATTGCGGTTCGGTTTGAATGATGCCGATTGACCAAACCGGTCTATCCGTTGATGTATTCCGACTAAATCAGTCAAAACATAAAGCGGAGACTTAACCGGTCAATTAAATATTTCGGGCTGATTCAACAGGAACATCTGTTATAAGAAGTCTGATGTTATGGCAGTACAATCTGAATTGCAGTTAACAGCTGCCAGGAGAATAATATGAGCCGAATTGGGAAGGTACATCGTAAAACAGGAGAAACTGACATTGAGATTTCACTCGATTTAGATGGAAGCGGTGTATGTCAGATTGACACAGGAATAGGTTTTTTTGACCATATGCTCTCTGCATTTGCAAGACATGGTCTGTTTGATCTTACGGTTAAAGCAAAAGGCGACCTGCATGTGGATGGTCATCATACCGTGGAAGATACCGGTATCGTGCTGGGAGAAGCCATTGCCGCGGCAATCGGTGATAAAAAAGGTATTCGAAGGTATGGCTCCATGATACTTCCCATGGATGAATCACTGGTGCTATGTGCAGCAGATCTCTGCGGAAGACCTTATCTGGTCATGGATGCACATTTTGAAGCTCCTATGGTGGGGGATTTCGATACGGAACTGGTTCATGAATTCTTTTATGCGGTATCTTATGCGGCCGCTATGAATCTTCATTTACGTGTTTTGACAGGCAGTAATGCGCACCATATGATTGAAGCGATGTTCAAGGCATTTGCAAAAGCCCTGGACGAGGCATCTTCCTTTGATCCGCGTATAACGGATGTTCTCAGTACCAAAGGTAGTCTTTGATACATAAATCAGAAATGAGGATTAATTCATGATAAAGAAATTTGTACCATGTATCTTTCTACGGAACGAAAAAGCTGTTGCAGGTTTTTTTGATGATACGGTAATAAGCGAGAATCCGACTGCACTTGCCATACAGTATAATGATGACGGATGTGATGCATTAATTGTTTTCGATCTTTCGGATAATGATATGCAGCATGATGCTGCAATTGATATGATACAGGATATCTGTTCTGAAACGGATGTCCCTGTGACAGGTGCAGGAAACATTAAACGGATGGAGGATGTGAAAAAGCTTCTTTATGCCGGTTGCAAACGTGCTGCACTCAACTTTGCAAAACAGGGAAATATAGATATTCTGGAGGAGGTTTCACAGAAATTCGGGAAGGACAGAATTACGGTATGTTATACTTTGCAGGATCCTGTAGCGGATAACAGTGCATTGATTTTACAATATGCATCCGAACTGATCCTGATTGACGCGGATATGGCACAAAAACCATTGCTTTCTGAACTTCCCAATATTCTATGTATGACAGAAGCAGGCGAATCTTTTATTCTGCAGAGTTTATCAGAAAAAGGCATTTCGGGGATAACGGGTCCTGCAATGAATCTGCTGGAAGATCGGATGACCGAAATGAAGCAGCACGGTAAGAAAAGCGGGCTGGAAATGAATGTTTTGAACCCATCTTTTGACTGGTCTGATTTTAAGTATAACAATGATGGTCATGTGACTGTTGTTGTTCAGGATTACCGCACAAATGAAGTGCTGATGGTTGCCTATATGAATGAAGAAGCGTACCGCAAAACCCTCGAAACCGGTCGCATGACGTACTATAGCAGAAGCAGGGATGAATTATGGATAAAGGGTGGGACAAGCGGACATTATCAATATGTGAAATCACTCACAGCTGATTGTGACATGGATACCATTCTTGCAAAAGTCAAGCAGATTGGAGCTGCCTGCCATACCGGAAGTTACTCCTGCTTTTTCAATGAAATTGCTGCAAAAGAGTACCATGAAAAAAATCCGCAGAAGGTACTGGATAAAGTATATGAAGTAATTGCGGATCGGAAGGAGCATCCGAAGGAAGGCTCCTATACGAATTATCTTTTTGACAAAGGACTTGATAAGATACTGAAAAAATGTGGAGAAGAAGCTACCGAAATTGTAATTGCTGCCAAAAATCCCAACAGCAAGGAAATTGTATATGAAATGTCAGATTTTCTTTATCATATGATGGTATTGATGGCTGAAAAGGGTGTATCCTGGAATGATATTACGGATGAACTTGCGAGACGGTGACGGTTATTCACAGTTTACGCATATAAAACAGAAATTTGCAGATTCCTGTAACCTATGTTAAATTAAAAGAACGGGCTGTCAGCCCTGTTCCATAAACAGAACATCAAGACAGCCGGGTATCGTTTTATTCAGATATCATGGGCTGTCTTTTCTGAATAAGGATATGCGGTTGATTTAGCAGATCTGCTGATACTGATCTGATGGATATGATATAAAAGAAAACCGAAATGAGGAAACGTATGAATGAAAAACTTGCGCTGTCAGATGATATTCTACTGAGTATTGAGAAACCGGAGCGCTACATTGGCAGTGAGATCAACAGTGTTATAAAAAACAGGGACGAAGTGAAACTTCGCTTTGCATTTTGTTTTCCTGATGTATATGAAATCGGGATGTCACATTTGGGGATACAGATATTGTATGGTTTGTTTAACTCTTATCCGGATGTATGGTGTGAAAGGGTTTATTCACCATGGACAGATCTGGATCGTATGATGAGGGATAATCATATTCCGCTTTTTGCACTGGAATCTCAGGACCCGGTCAGAGATTTTGATTTTCTGGGTTTTACGCTTCAGTACGAAATGTGCTATACAAACATTCTACAGGTGCTTGATCTTTCCGGGATTCCGCTTTTATCGGCGGAGCGAACCTGGGATGATCCGATTGTGATCGGCGGCGGTCCCTGCAGTTACAATCCGGAACCGATTGCAGATTTTTTTGATCTGTTCTATATCGGCGAAGGCGAGACGATGTACCGGACGCTGTTCGATTTATATGAAAAGGCAAAAGCAGATGGCATCTCCAGACATGATTTTCTGGTTATGTGTGCAAAGCTGCCGGGTATCTATGTGCCTTCTTTATACCTTGTAACTTACAATGAGGATGGGACAATCAAGGCAATGACTCCTATAGCGGATGGTGTGCCGGATCACGTATCCAAGGAAATGGTGACGGATATATCGGACTGTTATTATCCCATGAATCCCGTTGTTCCGTTTATTAAAGCGACGCAGGACCGTGTCGTTCTTGAAATTATGCGTGGTTGTATCAGAGGGTGCCGTTTCTGCCAGGCCGGACAGCTGTACAGACCGCTCAGAGAGCGGGATGCGAAAGTTCTGGAACAGTATGCAATTCAGATGCTCAAAAGCACCGGACAGGAAGAGATATCTCTGAGTTCTTTGAGCTCAAGTGATTATTCACAGTTGCCGGAACTGGTAGATTTTCTGATCAAAGAGTGCGGAGATCGCAAAATTAATATCTCGTTACCTTCACTTCGAATTGATGCATTTTCGCTGGATGTTATGAATAAAGTGCAGGATGTACGGAAAAGTTCTCTGACATTTGCCCCGGAAGCAGGTTCACAGAGACTTCGTGATGTTATCAATAAGGGACTTACGGAAGAAGATATTCTGCATGGCGCACATGATGCTTTTGTGGGAGGATGGAACCGTGTAAAACTTTATTTTATGCTCGGGCTTCCGACTGAAACAGAAGAAGATATCGCGGGTATCGGTGACATTGCAAATAAAATAGCTGCAGAGTATTTTGATACACTTCCAAAGGAAAAAAGAGGCGGCAGAACAATTGAAATTGTTGCCAGTACATCCTTTTTTGTTCCCAAACCTTTTACACCGTTTCAATGGGCCCCGATGAATACAAAAGAAGAGTTTCTGGATAAAGCAAATCAGACAAGAAGAGGCATCATGTCACAACTGAATCAGAAACATATCAAATATAACTGGCATGAAGCGGATGCCAGTATGATGGAAGGCGTCTTTGCGCGTGGAGACAGAAAACTCTGTAAAGTTATCATGGATGCTTATCATAAGGGCTGCATCTATGATGCATGGGGAGAATATTTCAAATTCGATACCTGGATGGAAACCTTCCGGGAAGATGGTGTGGATCCGTTTTTTTATACGACCAGGAAACGTGAGCAGGATGAAATTTTCCCATGGGATATTCTGGACTGCGGCGTAGACAAGAAGTTTTTATATCGGGAATGGCAGAATGCACTTTCGGAAAAAGTATCGCCAAACTGCAGGAAGCAGTGTCTGGGGTGCGGAGCCAGAAAATATGACACCGGTGTATGCATGGAGGAACGGGAATGAATAAGGTCAGATTGAAATTTTCAAAAAACGGACCGATCCGTTTCATTGGTCATCTGGACGTGATGCGTTATTTTCAAAAGGTAAACCGCAGAGCAGAAGTGGATATAAAACATTCAGAAGGTTACAGCCCGCATCAGATATTATCTTTCGCGCTTCCGTTAAGTGTTGGGGCAACAAGTGATGGCGAATATCTGGATATGACGCTGAACAGTCTGGACAGTATAGAGAATCTGATTACGCGTATGAACGCAGTCATGCATGAGGGTATTGTAATCACAGATGGAAAAGAACTTCCGGAAATAACGCCAAAGGCTATGACAATCGTTGCAGCAGCAGAATATCTGGTTTCGTTCAGGCAGGGGAAAGAACCGGACTGCGATTGGGAAAGGCTTCTGATGGAATATTATTCTTCGGAACATATGGAAACACAGAAGAAGACCAAATCCGGAGAAAAAACAATTGATATGAAAACATTAATATACCGGATGGAAGTCACGCCGGAACACGGGGTGCATATGCTTGTCAGTGCCGGCAGTGTTGACCATCTGAAACCTTCGCTGATCATGGAAAGCTTTTTGCATACGCAAAATGAGGAACTGAAGCCTTTTGCATTATCTGTGCACCGGATTGATACTTATCTGCAGGGGCAGGATGAAAGCGGAACTTATATTGAACCGCTGATCTGCAGAGAAGAAGACGGGAAAAGAGTATATCTATGAATCAGATTATTGTTACGTCGCTAAATGGGGCATCTGTATACTGTGCAATCTTACAGGACAGACTGGAATATCTGGAATGGGATGCACAGGATCAGACAGATGAAATATGCATCGGGCGTGTTGAAAATATCGTTGAAAATATACACGCTGCTTTTGTTCGGTATGAGAAAGAAAAAACAGGTTATCTTTCTTTGAAAGATGTTGTTCCAGGAGCTGTTCTGAACAGGTCTTTTCAGGAAAAAGACAAACTTCGCTGCGGAGATGAGATCGCTGTACAAATTAAATCGGCAGCACTTAAGACCAAACAGCCTCATTTATCCTGCCAGCTCAGTCTGGCCGGAAAATATGCGGTACTGACATTTGGTAAAAGAGGAATCGGATGTTCCTTGAAATTACAAGACAATGTACGTGAGAAACTGATTCAATTTGTCAGAGATGGTTTAACTGCAGAAAGCCCAATACTGAAGGAATATGGAATTTTACTTCGTACGGAAGCTGGAAATACGGATACGGACCCGGCAGATGTCCTAAAAGATATTGATGCCATGTACCAGCGAATGTCAAAAATACTTTTGCAGGCGAGGTCACTTACTTCTTTCAGCATTCTTTATCAAAAAGATGAACTTACGGCGGTGAACGATCATTTGATGAATCTATATCATTTTTGCTGTAAAGCCGGAACACAGCCAGATGATCTGCTTATTCTGACAGATAAGATTCTGATGCGCGATACATTAAATCAGAGCGACCCTTAAGAAAATTCATCCGGAGATTGAAATTGCATATCGGGATCCTTCCGAAAGCGATTTGAGAATTCTGTATGGGCTCCCTGCCAAAATTGAAGATTGCATGAAAAAGAAAGTCTGGCTGAAGTCCGGAGGATATTTAATCATAGAACAGACCGAAGCTATGAATGTGATTGATGTCAACAGTGGTAAAAACATTACAGGAAAGCAGAATATTTTTGCAAAAGTCAATATGGAAGCAGCCGAAGAATGTATGAGGCAGATTCGCCTGCGTAATCTTTCCGGTATGATTCTGATTGATTTTATCAACATGGAACAGGTGCAGGAATATACCGATTTGGAAGCCGAGATCAGAAGACTGTGCCAACTTGATCCGGTTATGATTCATTTTATAGATTTTACGGGACTTGGTATTGCGGAGCTCACCAGAGTAAAAAAGGCAAATCACTTATTGACAATCAGAATAACCAATGATATTATAATCAAGTATGCCGCTTAACGAGGCATAAGTGGGTCTGTTTATATATGACTCCGCCATAGTTAGCGAGTTTTGAGAGAAGGAGGTACCTTATGTACGCAATTATTGTTACAGGTGGAAAGCAGTACAAGGTTTCCGAAGGCGATGTGATCAAGGTTGAGAAGCTTGATGTTGAAGCTGGCAAGAAGATTACTTTTGATCAGGTAATCGCAGTAAACGATGACACAATTCTTAAGGTTGCTGGTGATGTTGCAGATGCTAAAGTTGATGCAACTGTTATGGATCAGGGACGTGGTAAGAAGGTTATTGTTTATAAGTACAAGAGAAAGACTGGCTATCACAAGAAAAATGGTCACAGACAGTCTTTTACACAGGTTAAGATTGATAAGATTACAATGTAATTGATCAGTCACCCTGAAGATGCAGAAGTTTGAATATTGAATGTGAATAAACAATGACAGAAATAATTATTTTTAAAACATCCAAAGGACTTTTTAAAGGATTTAAATGCAATGGGCATGCCGGGTTTGCCGATTATGGTAAAGATGTGGTGTGTGCCGCAGTTTCAGTCCTTACAATTAATACAATCAATTCTATCGATCAGCTGACCGGAGATCAGATTGTTGTGTCAGAGGATGGAAATGCAGGAATTATTTCCTGTCACTTCAAAAATGATATTTCGGAGAAGACAGATCTGCTGATGCAGTCATTTGAGCTTGGAGTCAACAGTGTTTACAAACAATATGGGAAGAAGTACTTAAATATTAAAATCAAGGAGGTGTAAGCTATGTTAAATATGAACCTTCAATTTTTTGCTCATAAAAAGGGAGTAGGTTCTACCAAAAATGGTAGAGATTCCGAATCCAAGAGACTTGGAGCAAAAAGAGCAGATGGACAATTCGTAAAAGCTGGAAATATTCTTTACAGACAGCGTGGAACACATATTCATCCTGGCGTTAATGTTGGTATCGGAAGCGATGATACATTATTCGCTCTGATTGACGGCGTGGTCAGATTTGAGCGTAAAGGCAGAGATAAGACTCAGGCCAGCGTTCGTCCGGTCGAGAATAAGTAATAATTGCGAATTATCACTCTGGGCTCCAAACAGTTTTGTTTGGAGCCCTTTTTAACAGCTATGCAATATGGGAGATTTTGAAATGCCAGAATTTGTAGACAGAGCCAAAATATTTGTCAGAAGTGGAAAAGGTGGCGATGGCCATGTGTCTTTTCTACGTGAAAAATTTGTAGCCAACGGAGGCCCGAATGGCGGAGACGGCGGAAAAGGCGGGGATGTGATCGTAGAAATTGATGACGGTCTTAATACGCTTGCAGATTTTCATTATGGCGGAAAATATAAAGCTGAAAACGGTGAAGATGGCGGAAAAAAACGATGTTCCGGTAAGAGTGGTGCTGATATTATAATCAGAATTCCAGAAGGAACAGTTATAAAAGAAGCATCAACCGGTAAAGTAATTGGTGATATGTCCGGAACAAATCGCAGAATGATTCTATTGACAGGCGGTCGTGGCGGTAAGGGTAATATGCATTATGCAACTCCAACGATGCAGGCACCCAAGTATGCACAGCCGGGAGAAGAAGCCAAGGAACTGGCGCTGCTTCTTGAACTGAAAGTGATTGCAGATGTTGGTCTTGTAGGGTTTCCCAATGTCGGAAAATCAACTTTTTTGTCTAAAGTATCCAATGCAAAGCCAAAGATTGCAAATTATCATTTTACGACATTAACGCCTACGCTTGGTGTTGTGGATTTGAATGATGCAAGAGGATTTGTTGTTGCGGATATTCCGGGGTTGATTGAAGGCGCTTCTGAAGGAGTTGGACTCGGACACGAATTTCTGCGTCATATCGAACGCACCAGAATGATCATTCACATTGTAGATGCAGCAGCTACAGAGGGACGTGATCCGATTGAAGACATTTATGCGATTAACAAAGAACTTGCAAATTATAATTCTGACATTTCAAAAAAGCCCCAAGTGATTGCTGCGAACAAGATAGATATGTTGCCGGAAGGCGAAAAAGCTGAGATTATCCAAAAAATCCGAAATGAGTTTGAACCTAAGGGAATCAAAGTTTTTGCAACATCAACACTTGCTGGAAATGGACTTCAGGAGTTGTTATACTATGTAAGCAGAACACTTTCTGAAATCAATCTTAAGCCGGTTGTATTTGAACAGGAATTTTTCCCGGAAACAATGATGGGTAAAAAAGAGGGGGCTGTTACAGTTTCCTATGACAGTAAGGCACATGAATATATTGTTGAAGGTCCTATGATTGAAAAAATGCTTGGATATACCAATCTTGACTCGGAAAAGGGATTTGCTTTTTTCCAGAAATTCCTGCAAGACAACGGAATTTTGGATCAGCTTGAAGCATTACATATTCATGATGGTGATACTGTTCGAATGTATGGCCTCAGTTTTGATTATTATAAGAATTCACAGGCAGAAACACATTCAGAAGAAGACAATTCAGAAGATGAAGATTCAAAAGACGAAGATTCAAAAGATGAAAATTAAAAACTATCATCCGCTATATATTTATGATTAAAATATATCGTCATGAAATTGAACTGTTTATTACATGACAGAATGGAGTATATATGACATTTACAAGCAAACAAAGGGCTTATCTGAGAAGCCTTTCTGCTGATCTGGATCCTGTTTTCCAGATTGGTAAAGGTGGGGTTTCACCTGAAGTAACAGATGCTGTAGCAGAAGTGTTTAATACAAGAGAACTGATCAAAATAACAATATTAAAGAATTGTACGGAAGATATCCATGAAGTTGCAATTACTATTTCTGAACGTACACGTTCAGATCTGATTCAGGTAATTGGACGGAAGGTCGTTTTGTATAAACCTTTTCATGAAAATCCCAAAATCATTCTTCCGCGCAATTGATATACCAATATATATCAGATATATATGACTGATTTTTCAGAATTCAATATAAAAAGATATGTTTGGAGATGATATCAGATGAAAAACCGTAAAATCGGAATTATGGGAGGAACATTCAATCCTATACACAATGCTCATCTTTTATTAGCAGAAAATGCAAGGGAACAATTTGGTCTGGACCGAATTATATTTATTCCCAGTGGACAATCCTATATGAAGGAACACGAGGTCATTCCATCAGGAGAACTTCGTTATCAACTGGTTAAAATGGCAATTCAGGAAAATCCATATTTTACCTGTTCCAGATTGGAAATTGACAGGCCAGGTAGAACCTATACGGTAGATACACTTCGTGAATTAAAGAAAATGTATCCGGGAGATGAACTGTTCTTTATTGCGGGTGCTGACAGTCTGTGCAGTATGGAACAATGGTATCAATTTGAAAATATTTTTGAACTTGCTGCGATTCTGGTTGCAGTTCGTGATGAGATGGACGAAACAAAACTGGATGATATCATTACCCATATGAAGACAACCTATCGTGCTGATATTCGTATGATTATGACAGAAAGAATGGATATTTCTTCTACCATAATTCGTGAGAAAATAAGAAATGCAAAATCAGTCAGATATTTGCTTCCTAAAGAATGTGCAGAATATATTTGTTTGAAAAATATATATTCGTATGAATGGGAGGCATCCTGTTGAAGACGATTGAAATATCACAAAAACTGCGTCATGATATGGAAAAAGTGTTAACAGAAGATCGTTTCGATCATACACTTGGCGTTGCTTATACTTCGGCTGCTATGGCATTTCAATACGATATTGATGTTCAAAAAGCAATATCAGCAGGAATGCTGCACGATTGTGCAAAGTGTCTTTCACATGAGGAACGTTTGAAAATCTGCAAAAAAAATGATATTGCTGTATCCGATGTTGAACTTCGTAATCCTGCACTTTTACACGCAAAAGTGGGTGCGTTTATAGCAGAAAATCAGTATGCCATCTCAGATTCTGAAATATTGGATGCAATCAGGTACCATACAACAGGCAGGCCTGCAATGACATTATTGGATAAGATCATTTTTACTGCGGATTTTATTGAGCCAAACAGAAAAAATATTCAGGATATCAATATGATTCGAAAAGAAGCATTTACTGATATCGACAAATGTGTAAAGCATATTCTGCATGATACGTTAATTTATCTGGATACAATCGGCGGAGAATGTGATCCTACCACACAGGAAACCTATAATTATTATATGGCGTTGTAATATAAAAGAAAGACATGAGGAATAAAATGTACGATAAAGCAAAAGAAATGGCTCATTTGGCAATTGAAGCACTGGAAGATACAAAAGCAGAAGATATCAGAGTGATTGATATCAGTGATGTATCTACACTTGCAGATTGTTTTATTATAGCAAACGGAAGCAACAGAAGTCAGGTTCAGGCATTGCGTGACCATGTAGAAGAGAAACTCGGAAGAGCAGGATACCTTGTAAAAAATGTTGAAGGGTATGAAAACGCAAATTGGATTCTGATGGACTTTGGTGATTTAATTGTACATATTTTTGATCGTGAGAATCGTCTTTTCTTTGATTTGGAGCGAATCTGGCGTGATGGAAAACAAATCGATGCTGAAGAACTGATGAAATAAGGAAATATAAAATAACAGATATGTTATTTTTGCTTTTTATAATTTTCCCCAAAATGATAAAAAAGATCCGAACTAAAATGTCATACAAACGACAAATTAGTCCGGATCTTTTTGTTATATGTTACTTTGAGAAACCTATTTAAAATCACTTATTTATATAGGCGTAAAACACCAAAAACCTTACCCAGAATCTGACAATTTTCTACAATAATCGGATCCATTTCATCATTTTCAGGTTGAAGACGAATATGCCCTTTTTCTTTATAATAAGTCTTTACTGTTGCAGAATCATCAATTAATGCTACAACTTTTTCTCCATTCTCAGCTGTATTGCATGCATGAACAAAAAGCATATCTCCATTAAAAATTCCGGCATTGATCATAGAATTTCCCTTTACATTTACAATAAAGGAATCCCCTTTGGGACACATGGAAACCGGAATTGGAATGTAATTATCAATATTCTCTTCCGCCAGAATAGGGGTTCCGGCAGCAACCTGACCCACAACCGGGATATTTACCATTTCGGTACGAATCATTTGAAAACTGTCATCACAGATTTCGATTGCTCTGGGTTTAGTGGGATCTCTTCTGATGTATCCGTTTTTTTCAAGTGTTTCAAGGTGTGAGTGGACAGAAGATGTTGATTTGAGATTAACAGCTTCACAAATTTCTCTTACTGCCGGAGGAAAACCCCTCTCCAAAATCTGACTCTTTATATATTCCAGAATCTCGCGTTGTTTAGCTGATATTTTCCCATTTGCCATAATAAGCTTTCCTCCATATCCATCTTTTATAAAATAATATATCAATCAGAAGATAAGCAATTTGTATTATATATATTTATAAATTACAGCTATTTTCTGATAAATGCATGATTGTACAAAAATATTATATCATAATAAAACAGAAAAGCAAACATATATTCAGAAAATTTGTTCGCTTTTTCGTCTTAAAAGCATTGACATACGAAAATATGTTCGATATAATAAACAATCATAAAGAACAAATGTTCCCAACTAATGTTCGTATCGTTTGTTCGAGTATATATTATTACAGAAACCTTTCTGAAAGAAAGAGGTGAAGACGATGAGCAATGCAATGATAGCTGCCGCAAGTTTATACCATGATCCAAGGTTTTTTAATCAAAGTGAAATTCGTATCAGAAATAATAAAATTGTTCGTCAGAGGGAACTTAGAAAGCATCTTCTGATATTCGCCATTATTTTATTTTCCATTAGCTTCATTTTAGTATTCTGGAGAATGGGACTGATGTCTGATGCACATACGGAAGATCAGGCAATCTCATATAAATATTATAAAAGTGTTTCAGTTGCATATGGAGATTCTTTATGGGATATTGCAAAGGAGAATATTTCGTATGATCATTATAAAAATATAAATATTTATCTGGATGAAGTCAGATCAATCAATCATTTATCAGATGATAACATTAATGCAGGATCAAATTTGATTATTCCATATTATTCCGATAAATTCGTTCAATAACATATTTGGAGATTGAGGAATGAATATCAAATCAAAAAAAAGTAAAGAGATAATAGATAATAGATGTGCACAATTTTGGATGAAATCTGCATATTTTTCACAATGACCGTGTGATATATTGGAATAGTACCAATGAAAAATTTGATGCAGATGATTTTACAAAAGCTAATTGGCTATATCCCGGTTAGTGGCTTATAGAAATTGAACGTTTAGAGTTTTTTGAAAACCTAAATGATTAGCTGTAAGGAATTCAGATACCATTGTTTGACAGTATCTGAATTCCTTATTTTTTTCAAACCATATATATGTTTGGAATATTGCAAATCCAGATCGTGTGTAATAGAATAAGTAACTAAACGTAAAATGATGCAATTTGAAAGGATCATATCATGAAAACCAAACATGTTGAAGTATGTCAATATAATCCAAATGGAAAAATGCTTTTTTGAACATAAAAAATGAACTTCAAACGGTGTTGGGAAATTATGCAATTGCAATCGAACATGTCGGAAGTACTTCTGTTGAGGGACTTGCGGCAAAGCCTATAATTGATATCGATATAGTTATATCGGATTATTCTGTGTTGGAGGAAGTTGTCCGGAGACTTAGTAAAATCGGATATGAACATGAAGGAAATCTGGGAATTGAAGGAAGAGAAGCTTTTCGGTATGAAGGCAAATGTAAACGGCAAGTACTTTCCGGCAAAAAATGGAAATTATTTTCCAGCAGTTTCTGGCAAATAAAATCCAGCACTTTTTGGTATAGCACCCGCGGAATAATCCGCGGGATTTTTTATTGAAATGGCAATCCTTCGTCTGATGAAAGTGCTACTTGATATAAGATGGCACCATCTGGCTGCTGAACTGGTTCATCATCAGACCATCCGTAATAATCCATTGCAAATTTACGTGTTTCTTCCGGGCTCATTCCTTTGGTATGCTGGCGGATATATTCTTCATCTCGATACACGGTCAGGAATTCCACCGGAACCTGTCCATCCGCCCAGGCATCACATGTATTCTCATACACGCTATGTCCGTCCTTTACCCATTCACGCAGGGCACGCATTTCCTTCTTTGTCATAACAGTTTCTTTTATGTATTTCTCATACTGAGTGGTAAGTAATTCTTCCACCTCAGGAGATAAGTGCTTATTAAATTTCATCACCTGTCTGTCCTTTCTCTAAAAATGATTTTCGGTTTTCCAACCGATAGCTTTTTCCTGACATCTGTATCCGATCACATCGGTATGACAGCCGGTCGAGGATTGCCGTAGCTAATGCTGCGTCATCCAGGAATTCAGCCCATTCCTCAAATCCTTTGTTCGTAGTTATGATGATTGAAGTTTGTTCCTGCAGTTCTGATATGAGCTGGAAGAACAGGTTGCCTTCTGTAGAAGTGATTGGAAGATATCCAACTTCATCTATAACCAGAAGATTTGACTTATGTATCCGGTTCATTTTCGCTTTGCTTCGACGATCAATCTCACAGGTACGCAGACACTGCATTAATGACTGCATTGTTGTATAACTGGCTTTATATCCTTCCTCACAGGCATGATAGGCAAGTGCGATTGCCATATGGGTCTTGCCTACTCCGGGCGGACCGGAAAGTATGAGATTATAAAGGCCGTCAATCCATGTCAGTTCTGACAGCTGGTTCAGCTGCTTCTTTGTAATCGACTGACAAAAGCTGAGATCAAAATCCTTCAGATACTTTGGATATGGAAATCCAGCTTCTTTAATTCTTTTTTCTTTTGCTTTATCCTGTCGGTAACGTATTTCACTGCCAAGCACATCTTGTAAGAAGGTCACATAGCTCGATTCCCCTGTTTCTGCTGTATGAATCAAGGTTTCTAACCCATTCTTTGTGTGTATCAGCCCCAGCGATGATGCATAGGTCCTGATTTCCTGTAGATTATCCATTTACAACACTCCTTTCCATTGCCTGCTCATACACTCCTAAATTGCGGATCTCCGGTGTATTTCCCCGATACTTGGACGGAAGTGCTGTTAAATTTTCTTTCTTCTTTGGTGCTGTTTTCAACTGATCCAGATAGATAATACTGGATTTTAACTCCCCGGCAGAATACAGTTCTTTTTCTGAGCAGTAGTGAAGCCCCTGAATTAACAGTTCCACATCCCATTCTTCAAAGAGTTTTCTGATCACGCCAAGCTGATCCCTGTAATAGCGGGGCTTTGCCTGATGGATATGTTCCAAAAATGGAGAAACCAGTTCGTCTTTCTGAAACAACTGCTGAATAAGACATTCCTGTTCCTGCAATGACTTGCTTTTATCCCGGTCATCCCGTTTCTGACCAATCAGTTTTCCCTTTTCATGACACAGCGGATGGGTTGCATATATTTCTCCCGTCAGGGTGTCTGTGATGGAGACTGTTTCATCTGAAACGACCATGAATACACGTTTTCCGGGACTGTATGTTCCTTTAGGAACCCGATAACGATTCCCTTTGTATAAAACGATGTTGTCTTTTCTCACCTGATAATCTATACTGTCATTAGCAGCCACAACGAAGCTGTATTCAGATACTGGTATCAGGTGTTCCTTTTCGAGAGTAAACACCTCTGCCGGTATCTTTTTTGTTGTCCCATGCTCTTTTTTATTCCCTGTTCTCTTAAGCCAGGCGATACAGTCTGCATTGAAGCTGCCGATATCCCTGAAAATGCGGTGCTCTGCGAATCCATGCTTGGCATACTTCACGACATTTTCAATCAGTCCCTTGGATTCGGGATCTGCCCCATGACATAAAAAAATATCAAACTTCACCTCATTTACATAGTTCTGGAATCCTTCTGTATAGATGATGTCACCATTATTCTCACTGACTGCAAGGATCTTATCCTGATCATAGACCATTTCCCGTGGACGTCCACCGAAAAAAGCAAAGGCTTTGATATGCGCCTGTACAAAGGTATCTGTTGTAAATGGTCTTTCCTGCCACAGAATAAACTTGTAACGGGAATGTGTCATGACCATTCCAAAGCAGTAGACCTTTTTATGCCGGCCGCTTAATGTTTCCAGACTTATTTCTCCCATATCGACCTGGGCCTGTTGCCCTGATGGCAGTTCATCCATTGCTTCATACTGTCTTGATGTTTCCGGCTTCTTGATATCGTATTCCTCCCGGATAGATTTCACATAGTCTCTGAAACATCGTTCCTGAAAATCGAGTGTTTCCAGACAGGTACGTTCCTTGATCCAGTCATAAAGCTGTGCTGCCGACATGTCTGGATATTTCAGCAGACATTCTAATACAAAGTCCTTATGGGGATCCGCTTTCTTTTCTCTGGTCTTGGCAGATTCGACTCGTGCAGCGTAGGCTTCTGGAGTCATATCCCAGTAAACACCAACCGTTTCCCGGTTGATTCCCAGCTTTCTGGCAGTCTGGCTCTTATTAAATTTCTTTCTTTTGTATTCTTGGATCTTATAGTAATCCATCCATTTAACCATCCTTTCTTCACCTCCGAATGACAGTATATCATTCGATGATGCTCAGTAATAGTTGCTGGATTTTATTTGCCTAAATCTGCTGGTTATAGTTTACCACTTACAGCAAAGAGCATTTGCAAAAACATCATCTTTATGTATGTCCACAAGATTCGGTAGAATTAAATCGACACATTCTTTTTCGGGAATATTTACGGATGCATCCGGAAGCAGTCAGAGAATATGGAAATATAAAATTGAAAGGTGCAGCACTATATCCATATGATATTGATCGATATATTGAAAACAAATCTCCGTTTATTGAAAAAATCTATTCAGAAATTGGATTGAATGATTGTGAATGAAGAATGTAAAATTAAAATTAAAATATATAGAAAGAAATAAAAAAGACAAAGTGAGTTGAAGTAGAAAATGGAGGTATTAGTTTTAGAAAATAGCATTAAATTGATACCAATGACATCAGAGCTATATCATAAAGAAAGAATGAATTATATAGCAGATCCAATGATGTGTGACATACCATATGTATACGACAAAGAAAATGCTCAAAAAGTTTTTGATAAAAAAATTAATGATAAAAAAAGAAGATGGTTTGCAATAGTGCAAAATACTGATGTAATAGGGGATGTGTATTATAAAAACATAAACTTTGAAAAAAAATCAGGAGTACTTTCCATTGCGCTGAAACAAGATATTCATAAAGGAAAAGGATATGGTACGGCAATAGAAAGGAAAATACTGGAATATGGCGTAAATCAATTGGGTTTGCGAATTGTATATGCTGATGCAGTTTTGAGGAATACCCGTAGTCAGCATGTTCTTGAAAAAGTGGGTTTTAAGTATATAACTGAGGACAGTGATTTTAAATATTATGAATACATCAAAAAATAATGAACTATATTTAAATGAATAAATCAATCATCTTCAGATCACGTAAATAAAGTTTTTTTTGATCTGATTTAAAAAATTTTTTTTGGTTATTTTGGTGGGTTATTTTTGAGTATCATGCAAATCTTCCCGTAAACGAATAACCCTGGCTGCTTTTCTACGATTGGTATCATCAATCGCAGCATAGTGCTTTCGGGTGGTATTTACGTCTTTATGCCCCAGAACATCTGCAACAAGGTATATATCCCCAGTTTCATTATAGAGATTCGTACCAAAGGTACTGCGAAGCTTGTGTGGGGTGATCTTTTTAAGTGTGGTTACATTGCCGGCATATTTTTTAACAAGATTTTCAACAGAGCGCACTACAATACGCCTGTTCTGAAGCGATAAAAAAAGTGCATTTTCACTCCCGGATGCAGGAATAATCTGATTGCGTTCTACCAGGTAATCTTTCAAAGCCTTCTCTACTTCATCTCCAAAATATACAATCGTATCATAACCACCTTTGCGATGAATATTTAGTCCATTATTGTCAAAATTAATGTCTGTGAGATCAAGGCCTACACATTCAGAAACTCGAATTCCTGTTCCAAGAAGAAGTGTAATAAGCGCAACATCACGCAGTTTTGTCTTGGAATGATATTTCTGCTGTGATTTTGTCAACTTGTCGCCATTTTCGACTTTATCCAACATAATTGCAACTTCATCAGGTTCGAGTCTGATAATGGCTTTTTCATGCATTTTGGGCATATTGATAAGAGATGGTGGGTTAGTGGTGATCAGTTCGGCTTTATAGAAGTAGTTGTACAGGGAGCGGAGAGCAGATATCTTACGGGCCTTGCCGTGCTCCAGATTCGAAATTTCCTTACCTTCTTTATCATACAAAGAAAGATATTCAAGATATTCTTCAATATCTTCACGTGTAATCTGATCCAGAAGAGAAATTTTGTAATCCGGAATTTCCATCTTTTTGCAGAAGCTGTTCTGTTCATGAAGAAATTCGAAGAATGTTCGAAGATCATAAGCATAACCCAGACGTGTCCTTGCAGAAGTAACTTCTTCAATACCGCGAAAGTATTGTTTACAAAAATGAGGAAGTGTTGTGAGCACTTCCCGCATTTTTGTTATATTAATTTTGTCCTGTTCAGAATAGTATTTTTCGTTGTCTTTAGGGCTATTTTGCATCTTTTTCACCACTAACTATTCGTTAAACCTGTGTTTTGCGAATAGTTATATCACTATCACAATATTAAAATGCGTTTCTACTTTTTTCTTTTTCATAATCTTCTACGAACTGGATGATAAAATTAGCGGTTCCTTCAATCCCAAGTTTGGAAGAATTAACAGTCAGATCATAACTATCAACACGTCCCCATTTTTTGGATGAGTAATAATTATAATAACTCTGACGCTGTTTGTCTTTTCGGTTCATCATATCACGTGCTTTTTCATCAGAAGCAATATCTGCAAAACGCTGCCGTATGCGTTTGATTTTTGTAGCCTCATCTGCCTGTATGAAAACATTGATCACATTTGGAAGATCACTTAACGCATAATCAGCACAACGTCCTACAATAACACAAGGACCTTCAGATGCAATTTTTTTGATTGTGTCAAACTGAGCAAGAAATACTTTATGACTGATAGGCATATCTACAAAACTGGATGAATTATAGCCAAAAGAATAGGTGTCCATCACAAGGTTATACATAAAGGAATTTGTTGGCCGTTCATCGTGATTTTCAAGCATTTCCTGACAGAAACCGCTCTCTCTTGCTACGCGTGCCAGGAGATCTTTATCATAGCATTTAATTTTATAGTGTTCTGCTATCAATTCTCCTATTTCTCTTCCACCGGAACCAAACTCTCTCCCAATTGTAATAATTGTATCCATAGTTGTTCCTCCTGTTCAGATATTGATGATATACTGTCTGATCCGAATCTATTATTTCTCTTTAAGAACCATATTGTATAATTGATGTTCTAATTATTATTATAGTCAGTTTTTTCAGAAAACTCAACAAATATAAACATATCGTTTGTACAAAGAAGAATCAATGCATAGTGTCCAGAAGATGTTGGAAATATTCAGGTAAAGGAGCATCAGTCTCAATATAGTCACCTGTAACAGGATGAATAAATCCAAGCGTTTTGGCATGCAAACATTGGCCTTCCAGTTTCCACTTGGATTTACGATTCGTCGCGTATACTTCATCACCCAGAATCGGATGACCAATATGTGCCATATGAACCCGAATCTGGTGTGTACGACCGGTTTCAAGTTTGCACCATACATATGTCATCTGATCATCTTCAAATCGTTTTATGGTATAATAATGTGTTACAGCATGTTTGGCATGAGGAACATTTACTGCCATTTTTTTTCGGTCAGAAGTACTTCTGCCAATCGGAGCATCAATAATTCCGTTGTCATCCGGAAGAATTCCATAAACAATTGCATGATAGATCCTGCTGATGGAATGTTCCTTGAGCTGCGCAGCAATACTTTGATGTGCAGCATCATTTTTGCATATAATTACAGAACCGGTAGTGTCCTTATCAATACGATGTACAATGCCAGGTCTCAGAACGCCGTTTATGGCTGATAACTGACCTTTACAATGCCACATGACAGCATTAACCAATGTACCATTGTAATGCCCTGCTGCAGGATGTACGACCATGCCCTTAGGCTTGTTTACTACCAGGATATCTCTATCTTCATATAGAATATCCAGTGGAATATCCTCTGCTTCGATGCAAAGCTCCTTTGCTGGAGGTACGAGCATGGATATCTCATCATTTTCACAGACAATTGCACTTGGTTTGATGATTTTTCCATTTAAAGTTACTCTTTTTTCATCCAGCATTTTTTTGATGTAAGTGCGGGAAAAAGAGTCTGATAATGTGCTGAGAACTTTATCGATACGCTCGTTATCGAAATCATCAGTTACAATATAATGGTACAAAATATCACTCATTTGATCTCCCGGTATTTCTTTTGTTGTTTGAAACTTAAGAAATCAAAATCTTTTTCTTTGTATACAAAAAGGAATAACAGAATGAACAATGTTGTTGAAACTGTAACATAGATATCCGCAACATTGAATATCGGGAAATTGATCAAAACAAAATAAATGAAATCAACCACATAATTGTTTCTTAGACGGTCAATCATGTTGCCACATGCACCACTACAAACCATAATTAATAGAACATGCATCATATTGTATTTCTTGTCATCCGGCATCAGAAAAAGAACGTATGCGATAATTACCATGATCATAACTGCTATCAGCACAAAAAATATCTTCTGATTTTGCAACATTCCAAATGCTGCACCTTTATTTTCCAGATAATTCAGTTCGAGAATATTTTTTAGAATCGGAACTGCCGGTTTATCCTTTAGTTTTATAACAGCAAGATATTTTGTAAGTTGATCCAGCAAAACAAGTAAAATAAACAAAATCAGATCAAACAGCAGAAATTTTTTCTTCCTAGTGGATATCTTTTGCATCATTTTCCATCCTTTTTAAGTAAGCAGGGCGATTTCAGTCACCATTTTCAATGTATAGCAGCTCATTTATTGCATTTCTGATTTCATTTTCTGTAACATCAGTATGGATAACGGCCTTTCCAATGCCTTTCAGAAGAATAAAATGCAGGATACCGCAATCCATCTTCTTATCAGACTTCATTAACGCAATAACTTTGTCCGGATCAACATCTTCTACTGTTATTGGCAAATTGAAAGGAACGAACATATCTCTTATTTCATAGTAGTCTTCATCACTGATCATATGTTTTTGCCATGAAATATGTGCAGCAGCAATGCTTCCAAGCGCAACACATTCTCCATGCAGAAGTTCAAACTTGCGGGCTTTCTCAATAGCATGTCCGATGGTATGACCGAAATTCAATAGTGCACGCTCTCCCTGCTCCCGTGGATCTTTTTCAACAACTTCTTTTTTGATTTCACAACTTCTGCGAATCATATATAATAAGGTCTGAGATTCTCTGTCTTCAATTTCATAAATGTGATCAAGCAGCCAGATATAAAAATCCTGATCCTTGATCAAACCGTATTTCATTACTTCAGCAAATCCGGAAGCAAACTGCCGTCCATCCAAAGTTTTTAAAACAGAAATGTTGATATAGACCAAACGTGGCATGTAAAAAGCACCAACCATATTTTTATATCCATCAAAGTCTATGCCTGTTTTGCCTCCTACACTGCTGTCAGTCTGTGATAACAAGGTCGTCGGTATCTGCATAAAGGAAATTCCACGTAAATAAGTCGCTGCACAGAATCCGGTAATATCACCAACAACGCCACCTCCAAGTGCAATCAGTAAATCATGCCTGTCAATATGATTGGTAATTAGGAAGGAAAATATGTCATGGACCGTTTCCAGATTTTTATGCGTTTCTCCGGCTTCAAATTCAAATAAGAAAACATTGTGTGTAGAGGAATCAATTGCATCTCGAACAGACTGCCCATGCAAAGGAGCAATATTTGAATCTGTAATAATGGCAATTTTCCTGTTAATAAACCCCAGTTCATCAATTTTTGCATTCAGATCATTGAAATGATCCGAAAAGAAGATATCATAACATGGCTTGCCTTCATAACTGACGTTTAAACTATCGTTCATGTCCTTTACCCCTTAGGTGTGTCTTTATATAAAAAAAGCAGAAGCAAAGACTGCTTCTGCTGACAAAAGCATGAGACTCAAAATGATCAAATCTGCAACGGACCATCATGTCCTACTGTGTCATCAAAGGAACCATTCAGAATTTCCTGAAAATCTCCGGAAATATCTACGCTGGCAGGTGTAATAATAAAAATATATCTTGATATTTTCTGCAGATTTCCATGAATTGCAAAACAGGAACCGGAAGTGAAGTCAATAATTCTCTGTGCAATATCGACATCAAGACCTTCCAGATTTAACACTACCGTACGATTTGCAAGAAGCGTCTCTGTTATTTCTCTTGCATCTTCTACTGTTGTTGGTTTAATTACGCATACTTCCATGCCTGCTGCTGTCATTGACTTTCTGGTATGTGTGGCCGGCATTGACTTGATAGGAGCTTTTTTTAACTTGTCTTCTGCTATTTCAATTGATGGATCATCTTTTCCGATGGGAGATTTTCTTGCAGCTTCAGCGCCACTTGCATCATAATATGATTCTTCATCGGAATCATAATAATCATCATCTTCACCATTCAGTTTCATGGCGGTTAGGAATTTGTCCATCATGCTCATAATTCATTTCTCCTCATTCAAAATACAATCTGCATATATGATATGAAAGACCGCATTTCTTCTTGTAATTATACAAAGATATTATCGTAGTTTTTGAACCTTGTGTCAATGTTTTTTACCATATGTAAATGGGAACTGCTAAAAGTTCAATAAACATAACCAAAAGATTTTTTATTCATAAATCAAATCGTTTTCCTTAACCGTCGATGTATCCAGAACAATATAATCGTATACATTCAGACCATATTGTGTATTGGATTGAACAATTGAGTATTCATCATTCTGATAAAGAACATTAATTTGCTTGAAGTCAGCATAACCTTTATTGATATTATATACACCAATGAGTGAATCCTGTTGACTGATTGTATATTTCTCAGTTGAATCAGGCTTGATCAGAATGTCTCCTGCGCGAAGTGTCGAATCATCCAGATAGTAAGAAGTGTCCGTCTCATTATATAGCTGTGTTTCAAGAAATTCGGCGGTTTCTTTTCCGTCTTCTGTGTAGGTATCACGCATAACCCCTATTTTGCCATCCTGTCCGGTGGTAATGTATTCTTTTGGAACAACAAAAAAATTTTTCTTTACGATAGATGAATTGGGAATCTTCAGTCCTTTCTGATCTTCTGTAATCAGTTCAATATTAAGAAAACGATCTGTTGCAAATGTAAGCATGGAATTTGTAAAAGTAAGCGTAACAAAAGTGTCACCTGCACCATTTGTATAGCTGCTTACAGAAGCCCAGGATTCATCCTGGTTTTTTAGAAAGCGAACTTTTATATAGCCAAGATCTGTAAGCTCTTTTGCTTTTTTTGCATCAGTTTGAATCGCGATGGACCATGTTTCATTTGTTGATAATTTATAAACAGTATCCCCTGCCTGTACAAGTGCATTATTAACAAGCTGTGTTTTGGAATATTTAGACTCATCAAACATTTCAGCAGTGAGGTTTTCCAGTTTTACAGCTTCATAGCCGTCTGTTGAATAGATAACAATTCCGGTATCTTCTGCATTACAGTAATTAATCGACTGTGCTTTGCTGGTACTGTTCAATGACTTAATATTTTCCAGAATGCTGCTATTGGCAAGCTTCTGTACAGTCCCCTGAAGACTTGTTTTAAAATCATAAACACTATTGAACTGCGCAGGATGAAATCCGGATGAAAAATCGACAATCTGTGATCTGAGTTCACTGAGATTATCGTCAGAAAGCGTAACATCGTTTGTACCTTGTGCTTTCAATTCATCCAAGAGCTGCCCGGATTCATCAATTGTATAAACAAGATTACCGACTGCAACTCTCCTGCCTTCTGATGCAAAATAATTTACATATCCCGCAAGCTTACTTTTGACAATCTCTTCGTCTCTGAGTGCAATCCCCTGATAAATATTATCAGTAGAAAGTGAGCCTTCCATAACTTCATAACCGACAATGTGCTTTGAATTAAAATAGATAAAAACGCAGATCACAACATAAATCAGTATGACTGCAAAGATAATCATACCAATATTAATATTCAGGCTTCTGGGATATTTTGTGACTTTATTTTTTTTATTACCCGGCATATACAACCTACCCTGTATTTCATAATGATGTTTGCAAAAAAGAAAGCCGCGGGAAGAACCGCGGCTTTATCTTAATCAGAGGGAAATAACAACCTTGGACTTGACTGCATCGGGAAGTTCCTGTTCATCCATGGAAATACTTAAAATAAAATCTATATTGAACTTATCACTTAATTTTTCGAGTTTTTCAATTGTTGGGGAAATATTTTTTCCTTCGAGATCCGCTATCTTGAGAAAACTATCAGAATATATCTGTTGAAGATCATGATCTTGAGAAATGATTCCACTTACAAAACCAATAAATTCATCCGCATTTGAAACCATAAATTCAGGAACAACAATCAATCTGACTTTATTATTCAGTTCATACATATGTTTGGTGTTTTTGTCCAGAAAAGCGATATTGCCAAGAATGTTCTTTACTTCAGTATTTACTCTGTCCAGTAAACATTTTGTCTTGCCTTTTCCTTTTTTTCCCACAATCAGTTGAACCATAGCTGTGCCCTCCTTGTTGTAATTACATATTTCAATTATATGTTAAGACTATGTAAAAGACAACCTTAATTAACGATTTTATCCAATAAGGATGTCATCTCGTTATATAAAGTATCGCTGTCTTCCGCACGCATTACGACTGCGATATATGGATTTCCCGATTTGTCTTTTGCAAGAAGGATCAGACAATGTCCTGCAGCATTGGTTGTGCCGGTTTTACCACCAATCACAGTTATATTGGTTGGTGCGTCTTTATCCCCTTTAATATACAGATTGGTTGAATGAATATTTACATCGACTGCTGTTCCACTTTTGCCTGTATATTGTGTTGTATAAGTTGCAGTGTTGATAATCTGCTGAAATTCATCATATTGCATGGCAGCATTAAACATCAGATACATATCGTAAGGGGTAACATAATGATCATCTGCAGTTAAACCATGTGGATTTGCAAAATGGCTACCCGTTGCTCCTATAGAAACAGCTTCCTCATTCATCATTTTAATGAATGCATCCATTGAACCACCAATATTTTCTGCAATCATTACCGCAACATCATTTGCAGAATAGATCAAAAGAAGGTGAAGTGCCTGATCAAGAGTCATCTGATCGCCTTCTTTTAGACCAATCAGCTGTGCACCGCTCTCTGAAATGTATACATCTGATGAAGCAGTAAGAACCTGATCCAATTTACCATATTTAAGAGCAACAAGTGCTGTCATGACTTTTGTAAGACTGGCAGGATTGACCTGTTGATTTACATTAAATGCATATAGTGTTTTCTTATTGTTCAAATCAAAAAGGCCTGCACAGCTTGCCTGTGAAAGCGAAATAGATGAATCAGAAATATTGGAATCAGCTACGCATAGATCAGAAGCAAAGGTATCAACCATTTGGGTGGAAGACCCGCTTTCATATGAGGAAAGCGAGTATTTCATTCGATAGGATCCCGCTCCACAACCTGTTAACATAAGTAAGGCTGTCAGTAATATAGCAATTAACCGACAGCTGTACTTGTACTTTTTATGACTTTTACTTGTACATTTCACGCCACTCAAGATCTCCCCTGTCCAGTGATTTGATCAGCAACTCAGCGGAAGCCAGGTTCGTAGCAACGGGGATATTGTGAACATCACACAGATGCATTACGTTTCCGACATCCGGTTCATGGGACTTTTGAGTCAATGGATCACGCAGGAATATAACAAGATCCACTTCATTATGCTCAATTGCAGCACCGATCTGCTGCTCTCCGCCAAGATGCCCTGCCAGAAACTTATGAACACTCAAATTAGTAACTTCTTCAATCAGGCGACCAGTTGTACCAGTTGCATATAATTCATTTTTACATAAAATCCCCCTGTATGCGATGCAAAAATTCTGCATCAGCTTTTTTTTCGCATCATGCGCAATAAGTGCAATATTCATTGTAACACCCTCCTGTATTTTTTCTGATTAAATCAGTATTTTCTGCTTTGCAGACGAACATTAAGAACAAATCCAATTCCGATATACACACTGACCAATGAAGTCAACCCTGAACTGACAAGTGGCAGAGGAATTCCTGTATTAGGTAAAACACCGGTAGCTACGCCGATATTCATAAATCCCTGAAATCCGATCCAACAAGCCATTCCTGTGGCAATGATCGTACCTGAAACATCCTTTGCTTTTCTGGCAATTCGCAGACATTCCAATGCAATGGCAAGGACAAGTAAAATGACCAGACAGGAACCGATGAATCCAAATTCTTCACCTACAACTGAAAAAATAAAATCTGTCTGAGATTCAGAAATAAACCCTCCATTGAGTACGGAACTGATCTCATTTGTATTGTATCCCTTTCCCTGTAGTTGACCTGAACCGATTGCCATAATGGAATTCAGAGTCTGATATGCCTCAGAGTTAGCATAATCTTCCGGATGTAACCATGCAAGAATACGTTTCTGTTGATAATCATGCAGAAAAGGGCTGTCCGGCTGTACGGCACTGTAAAAGATAAGTGCTGCAGAAGGGATTGCTACCGTCAAAACTCCAGCCACAAGTTTTGGACTGATTCCACCAACAAACATGACCATGCAGAAAATCACAAGAACCATAATACTGGTTGATAGATCCGGTTGTTTAAGAATCAGCACAAGTGGAGGCAATAATAATAATAAACACAGAAAGATAAATTTCAGATTTTTGATTTTATTCTTATACTTCATAATAAACTGCGCATAAAATAAAATCAATAATATTTTGGCAATTTCAGATGGCTGAAATGTGATTCCGAACAGGCGCAGCCATCGCTGCGATCCATTGGTGGAACTCCCGTTTATAATAACCAGAATGAGAAGCACCAGATTCAGAATATAATAAACCCAATAAAAACGCAGCAGTTGCGTATAGTCCAGCAAAGAAATAAATACCATCAGTACAACACCCAGGACAATACCAAGCAGTTGTTTGTTGCGAAGAGATTCATCTGCACTGCTGATGGCAAGTACGCCAATAATGGAGAGGGAAATGGTCAATATGATCAGTAAAAAATCATAATTTTTAAGGCTATATCTTTTTAACATAATACTCCTTCCCAAAATGGTCAGTCTGCATTTGCGGAAGTATTATCCAGTTCCTGTGCAACACCGGAACGAATTTCATCCCGTTCCGATTCGTTATAATAATACTGGAATACATCTTTGGTAATCTGTGCTGCATAACTGGATGAATAACCGTATGCGACTCGTGTCGCAATTGCAATTTCAGGACTTTCATAGGGTGCATATCCAACAAAAAGTGCATGGTTGGCACGATCGGTTCTCTCCTGCGCGGTACCGGTCTTTCCGGCAACATTTACACCAATATTACTGAAATAGGGTTTGGACTCAACAACTTCCCTCATTCCAAGATGAATCGCATTCCAGTCAGACTGGCTCATCTTGATCTGATTTCTGACCGTTGCAGAATAATCCTTCAGAAGATTGCCATCAGAGTCTGTGGTTTTATTAATCAATGTCAGGTTATAACAAGTCCCGCTGTTTGCAACCGTTGTAACATATCTTGCAAGTCCTACTGTCGTATATGAGTTTGTACCCTGTCCGATTGCAGAACGAACTGCATCCTGCGTCGAAACCTGTGGATCGGATTCGTCAATTTCAATACCTGTTTTATCGGTAAGACCATACATATCAGCATATTTTTTCAGTTTTGACAAGCCTAAATCAGATGAATAGGTATTTCCAAGCAGTCCAAGATCGTATCCAACCTGATAAAAGAAATAATTACAGGAATTTTTTATTCCACCGGTAACATTGAGTGATCCATGTGCACTTGGATAAATCCAACATCTGGGACTGGGGGTAATTTTATCAAATTCTCCAACACATGTTATTGTTGAGGTAGTTGAAATCACACCCTCCATAAGCCCTGCTGTTGCAGAAACCATTTTAAAGGTTGATCCGGGAGCTGTTTTCTGCTGTGTAGCATAATTATAGAGCGGCTTGGACAGGTCACTTCTAAGCTCAGAATAATAAGCAGCATCAACACCATTTGCCATTTTGTTATTATCGTAACTTGGATAAGATACCAATGCCAGAATATCGCCATTTTTGACATCCGTAATGACCATAGAGCCTGAACAGGGATCCAGATTAAGTTGTGCAGGTGTGATATCGAGTTGCCTGATTCTGTTCAACATAAATGTATATGCTGATTCTGAACCGGAATCCCATTGTTTTCTTTCTGCGGCACCCAACGTAACTTTTTTCTGTTCAAGAAGTAGCCTGCATGAATCCGTTCCGGTCAAAACACCATCATCAATCATATATTTAAACAATTTCTTATTGAAAGAAACATCATCTTTTAATATATCAAAGACATAGGAAAGTATATGATTATATACTTCTTCTGAGTCAGAATACTGATTGTCCAGATTCAGACCGGAAATGTTGACCCAGTTCTTCGAAATGGCATAATGTAGAAATTCATTCAAAGAAATTGTTTCATCTTTCGTCCATGCGATATAAGTTGCATCATTTTTATCAACAACGTCTGAGTCAAGAATTCCATCGGTATATAGCATTGCAGCAATGTAACTTTCATATATCTGATATTCTTTTGAAAGCTTATCATAAGGGGTTTTTGTTTTTGTAAGTTCAGCATTGAGTTCATCCAAAACGGATTTCTGTTTTTTCGTAAATTTCTGATAAACAGACTTTTCTGTTTCACCCGCATCCTTTTGTGTAAAATGAGTTGTATCGATTACCGTATTGTTAAAGAGTGCATTGTATACATCATATATTGGAATCGTCAGATCACTGGAGTTGGAAACCTTCGGGGCAGTTTTTTCATCACGGATCTTGGAAACCAGAATTCCGGCAAGCCGCTCTTCCAGAATATCATAAGAAGCTTCCTGGAGATCCTTATCTATTGTCAGATAAACATCGTTTCCCGCGACCGGATCAACATAATCGCTTGTTTCGATAACCCGTCCGACCTTATCAACATATACCGTCTCGGAGCCTTTGGTACCCTGTAAAGTCGTTTCCATAGACTGTTCAATGCCAGCTTTTCCAACGGTATCATTTAAATCGTAGGAAGAATTTTCAGCTTTGAGACTTGAAAGTTCATCCTGTGAAACTTTTCCCGTATATCCGATAATCTGTGAAAAATATTGTGCATCAACATATTTTCTTGCAGTATCTTCAACAATAGAAACCCCATTCAGTTCAGAACTGTTCTCCATAACATCTGCAACTGTTTTATCACTTACACTGGTTGCAACTGTAGTATCAATATACTTCTGAAAACTATTCAGATTCATATCATATCTTATGGTCAGAACTTTTAGGAGACGATCATTTGTATATCCAAGACCTGCCACAAAGGTTTTCTTATCATTCGGGTCAGTATAGGCACCTATTCCGAATTTTACAGCAAGATCCTGTACCACTTCTGCTGCAGTTTTTGTTTTTTCTTCATATTTCAGATCAGAAGTAGACAGATGCCCATATACATCAGCCAGAAAACGCATTTTCGCAGTATTTTCTACTGCAAATTCAAAATCATTGTTTTCATCAAGTACAATATTAAAATCACTTACCACCTGATCTCCATTGGCTTCAATCATATCAATCAGTTTATTTACTGTTTTGTTGATTTCCGTATTCCTTCCGGAACCCGTATCATACACATCTTCAATTGTTACGGAATTGGCAAGTTCATTATAGGCAAGCAGATTTCCGTTTCGGTCATATATATTGCCTCTTGTCCCGGAAATTTCTTTTTCTTTCTTGATTCGGAGCTGAAAAGAGTTCAGATAATCTTCGCCATGCACAATCTGAAGATCAAACAGACGAAAGAGCAAAGTTCCTGCACAGAAAAAAGAAAAAATGCGATGATTGTCATTCTGGAGGTAATAAATTTAAGAAATGCTTCTCTTATACTGTTAAACAAATTTTTTCGCACTCCTTTGTATAATCTCATCCAGCCTGGTATTGATCTTAAGTATCAGTGGATAAAGAATCAATGAAACAACAGCAGTATAAACAATTTCAGGAATGATAACATGCAGCATATAGTAGCCGATGTCGAATTTTGCACGCATCAGAAATAACAGAACATAACAGGTAAAGCCATAGATAAAATCGCTTGATAAAATGATACCCAACGGTAAAATGATATTTTCAGGAAAGAATATTTTGTTAAAAACGCCATCGATAAATCCGATATACATATATATCAATGCATAAAAGCCAAGAAAACTCCCGAAAAAGATATCAATAAGAAGACCACAGATAAATCCTGTGACAAGCCCTTCCTTTTCCCCACGCATAATACCTGTTGATGCAGTCAGAATCATCAGCAGATTCGGAACAACTCCGCCAAATGCAATATAGCGGAATAAAGTTGTCTGAAGCAGGAAACATGTAATTATCATAATAAAAGTAACAAGAAATTTTCTCATAGTTCAGTTCTCATTCGTGGATGAACGGCCGGAATCTGCTTGCGCGGAAGAATCAGATGCATCAGCACTACCTGCATTCTGTGCTTCACTTTCTGAAGACACTCCGGAAGATGCGCTAACCGATTGTTTCTTTTGCAGAATTACAAGAACTTCATCCAGATGTTCAAAGTCAACAGCAGGTGTCAGAAGCCCTGATTTAGTCAGATTATTGGAATCAGAATTTAACGTATTGATATATCCGATCAGAATCCCGGGCAGGTATTTGTCACTGATATTTGAAGTGACAACCTTGTCTCCGATTGTGACTTTATCGGCTTCATCCACAAGCTTTGAAAAAGTGATTTCTCCATTTGCATATGTCGTCAGATCACCCGTTACAATCAGATTATCCGAAGATGAAAGAACCATCCCGCTGACAGAAGAATTGTCGGCAATGATCGTCTCAACCTTTGCCCAGTCCGGTCCAACGGAGGTAATTCTGCCCACGAGTCCGCTTCCGGCAATAATATTCATATCTACAGAAATCCCCTCATCCGTGCCCTTGTCTATTACAAAACTGTGATACCAGTTACCGGCATCCTTGGCAATAATTCTTGCACCGATTTTATCATATTGCGAATAGGTGGCATCAAGATCGTATAGCTTTCGTAAATTTGAAAGCTCATATTTCTCCTGCTGTAAATTCGTATTTTCAGTGGTGAGATCATCCACTTTTTTCTGTAACGCATCATTCTCAGATTGAAGCTGATGAATATTGGCAAGATCTTTAGAACGATCGGTCATCCATGTTCCTACTGAAGTAATCCCTTTTTGAAAAGGAACCACAAAACACCCGCTGCTGAGTTTGCAGCACCGGAAAAAATATTTGTATTATATGTAATTATGATTAAACCAATACAGATAATTGTTAAAATAAAGAGGAGATACTTACCGGGTATGGTAAACTTATCTCCCCTTCTTTTTATTACAGGACTCATTTACTCATTCCTTCGATATCATAGGCAAGTGTTTTGTACTGATCATCCTTAATGATTTTGGAAAGACCAATTGCAACCGAGTTAACAGGATTTTCAGACAGATTTACATTCAGTCCGACACCGTTACTAAGTCTCTGCGCAAGGTGACATACCTGTGAAGCACCACCGGTAAGATACAGACCATGCTTGTAGATATCGGCAGCAAGTTCCGGAGGTGTACGTTCCAGTGTGGCTTTGATATTATCCAGAATCGTATCAAAATTCTCGACCAGAGCATTGTTGATGATGTCGGCAGGAATTTCACGTTCTACAGGAAGACCGGTTACAATATCACGACCATATACCAGCGCACCCTTATTCTCTTTTTCAAGATCACGCAGTGAAATTTTAACATTCTCTGCGGTCTTGTTTCCAACAATCAGGCTATATTCTTTACGAATCTGGGAACGAATGGAATCATCAAATTTACGTCCACCGACCTTGATCAGTTTGCTCAGGACGATTCCGCGTAAAGATAAAATGGAAATTTCCGTTGTATCATAGCCTACATTTACGACCAGTACTCCCTGTGAATTCATAACATCCACATTCATACCAAGTCCGTCTGCAATTGCTTTTTCAACGACCATGATTTTCTTTGCTTTTACATTACTTTCACGAATCAGATCGTTAAAAGCACGTTTCTCTACCTGTGTAACATCAGTAGGTACTGCAATATAAAAGTCAACCGGTTTAAGATTGCCTTTCATCTGATCTGTTATGAACAGCTTTACCAGAGTTTCCATATGATTAATATCAGCGATAACACCGTTGTTAAGCGGACTGGATATTTTGATTGTACTGGGAGCCTTTTCATACATTTCATAGGCAGAATCCCCGTAAGCAAATATGGTTGTTTTATTCTGGATGGCAATCATATTTTTTTCAACCATGATACTGTCTGTCGCCTTATTATAAATCTTAATACTGCTGGTACCTAAATCAATTCCGAATACATTATTACTCAAAATAGAATTTCCTCCTATATAAGTTTCTTTTCCTTAAAACTGATATACGTATGGTCACCAATAATAATGTGATCAATCAGGTTGACATCTAAAAGCAAACCTGCCTTTTTCAGTTTATCCGTCACAGAAAGATCTGCGCTGCTGGGTGTAGGATCACCACCGGGATGATTGTGCAAAATCATAATATTTACTGCACCATGAGCCAGTGCATGGATAAACACTTCTCTTGAAGACACCAGGGAACTGTTTACGGTGCCGATTGATAAAACTTTTTCATCCAACAGTTGCAGCCGGTTGTTCAGTGACAGAAGAAGAACCAGTTCCCGTTCTTCATGCCTCATTTTCTCCATATAATGAAGAGCAATTGTTTGTGGCTGTAAAAAAGACAGTTTCTGTCTGGTACATGCCGATGCCATTCTGCGTGACAACTCAGCAATACATTTCAGTTTGACAGCTTTTACTTCTCCAATGCCTTCAATCTTCATCAGATCCTTAACAGAAACATGATACAGACTGTTAAGTCCCTGCTCCTGTCCGCTTCCGAGTGCAATTACCTTTTGGGCAATTTCAACAGGCGTCGTATGTGCAGTTCCTGTTCGAATGATAATTGCAAGAAGTTCCTCTTCTGTAAGACTTTCTGCACCGCATTGCATAAATCGTTCATATGGTAACACAGCTTTGCAGGTTACATTTTCCATCAGCATATTTTTTAATGATCTTCCGGTATTCATTTTCCTCCGCACACTCTCCGGGCGGTTGGAAGAAATAGAAACAAAAAAATATAATATGATGATATTATCAGAGCATTTTATATATGATCAGTCCAAGTGCGATACCGATGATACTGGCAATCGTGATCTTAATGGTCAATCCGAAGGTGATGACAAGGATTCCAAGATCCAGATATAATGGCTGAGTCAGTCCGAATTCCTTACCATAATTCAGAAAAGTTGAAGGGAAAAGACTTCCAACAAAACCTCCGATTACGATACCTGCCAGAATCAGCAGAAAACATGACCAGGAATTTTTTCCGGCCCCGTAACTCTTACTCATGTATGACCTCCAGAAACAGTATAGATATTGATCGAATTCACATTTGGCTTAATCTACCCTATTCTACTACAATTTCTTTTTACTGTATAGATTTTTGGTCAATTAATCCGCGTTCAGCCATAAGTTGAACGGTTTTAAGAATGCCAAATTTTGCATGCGCCCAGGTAAGTCCCCCTTGAAAAAAGACAGAATACGGGGGTTTGATGGGACCGTCAGCCGAAAGTTCAATAGAAGAACCTGAAACAAAAGCACCCGCAGCCATAATGACCTTTGCATCGTATCCCGGCATGTCCCATGGTTCCGGCGTAACATAGGAATCGACGGGTGCAGCTGCCTGAATTCCCTGACAAAAGGCAATTACGCCTTCCGGTTTTCCGAAAGTAATGGCCTGTATGATATCATAACGCTCCTGCGTACTGTCCGGAAGAACGGGAAAACCAAAATGCTCATACAAATTTGCAGCAAAGACAGCTCCTTTAAGCGCATTTGCCGTTACTGTCGGCGCAAGGAACAACCCTTGATAAAACTGCGGCAAAATACCAAGTGAAGCCCCGACTTCTTTTCCAAGGCCGGGAGAAGTAAGCCGAAAAGCTGCATTTTCAATGCATTCTTTTTTCCCCGCGATATATCCTCCGATAGGAGCCAGACCACCTCCGGGGTTTTTGATCAGTGACCCGACTATCATATCGGCGCCAACATCAGAAGGTTCTATTGTCTCAACAAATTCTCCATAACAATTGTCAACCATACATAAAACATCCGGTTTGATCTTTTTGATAAAAGTAATCAGTTCACCTATTTTTTCAACAGAAAGTGTCGGTCTTGTCTGATATCCCTTTGAACGCTGAATGGTTACCAGATGTGTCCTGTCACTAATCGCAGTTCTTATGGAATCATAGTCAAAGCTGCCATCAGCAAGCAAATCTACCTGTCTGTATGTGATTCCATATTCTGCAAGTGAACCTCTTGAGGGACGTATGCCGATGACTTCTTCCAGCGTATCATAAGGCTTCCCCACCGGAGAAAGGAGTTCATCCCCGGGGCGCAGATTACTCATAAGAGCGAGCGCAAGTGCATGCGTTCCACAGGTAATCTGGGGTCTTACAAGTGCATCCTCTGTATGAAAAACAGATGCATAAACGGCCTCCAGCGTATCTCTTCCAAGGTCATTATAACCGTATCCCGTTGTTCCAAGCAGACAGGCCTCTCCAACTTTGTTTTTTTGCATTGCCTGAACCACTTTCAACTGATTATATTCTGCAATTTCATCTATTTTTTCAAAGCGTTCTTTCAGTCCGGTGCATATTTGTTCTCCCAATTCATATACTTCTCTGGAAATCCCCAGTTGCTGATACATTTCCATATTAATCTGATTCATTTCGTTCCTCGTTTCATTATTCTGTATAATTACTTTTGCACTTCCGGAAGTGATGTGACAGGATCATTGATTTGTCTGATCATTTCTTCCAGAATCTGCTGATCATCCCGCATAAATATTTTTTTATCAATCCAGCGTACATCCTTTTCTCTGCGAAACCAGGTCAACTGCCTTTTGGCAAAATGCCTTGTATTGCGTTTGATCAGAAAAACAGCACGATCCAAATCATATTCGTGATTTAAATAAGATAGAATTTCTCTGTAGCCAAGTCCCTGCATGGAAGTCATTTCAGGACTTACGCCCATCTGCAGCAGCTTTTGCACTTCTTCCATAAGCCCTTTCTGTATCATATCATCAACGCGCTGATCGATTCTGCGATACAGTTCATCCCGGTCATCTGTCAGGACGAAATAGCGAAAATCATAGGGAGACCTGCGGGCATGTTCTGCTTCATTATGTTCGGATATACGTGTACCAGTCTTATGATAAAATTCCAGTGCACGGATCACACGCTTCCTGTTATTGGGATGAATCGTATCTGCTGACACCGGATCTACCATGCGCAGCTTTGCATGAAGGGATTCAGGACCGATTTCAGCAGCTTCCTGTTCCAGCATATTGCGGTAGGTCTCATCAGAGTCAGTCTCTGTAAAATCAATTCCATACAATACCGCTTGAATGTAGAACCCGGTACCGCCTGCTATAATCGGAACATGTCCCCGTGCATAAATATCTGTCAGAATTTCATTTACCATATGTTGAAAAATACATACATTAAAATCCTCTGTCGGATCAAGGACATCGATCATATGATGCATGACCCCATCCATTTTCGATTCACTGATCTTGTCTGTTCCGATATTCATGTAGCGATACACCTGCATGGAATCAGCAGAAATAATTTCTCCGCCTATTTTTTTTGCAAGAGCAACTGATAATTTTGTTTTTCCGACCGCTGTAGGACCGGTTAAAATAATCATTTTATTCATCATTACACGATCCGTTTAAATTTCTTGTCAATTTCGTATTTGCTCATTGATACAATGGTTGGACGCCCGTGCGGACAATTATAAGGGTTATCCAATGTCAGCAGTTCATCGATCAGCGCAGACATTTCTTCCGTTGTCATATGCATATTTCCTTTTACTGAAGCTTTACAGGCCATACTTGCAAGTTTTGCAGTTATAACATCGGGATCTTTCAGCCCGCTTTCGTGAGAAAGCTCATCCAAAATATCCATAAACATGGTTTTCGCATTATCACAGCCATACAGCTCTGTCGGAATTTCCCGCATGGCATATTCGTGCCCGCCAAAATCATCAATTTGAAAATGAAGCTGCTCAAAATAATTTCGAAAGGTTTTGAACAGATCTTCTTCCTGTGCACTTAATGTCAGAATAACAGGTGGGTTAATGATCTGACCGGTAAGTGCATTGTCATGATAACGTTTCAGCATACGTTCATAATTTACTTTTTCATGGGCGGCATGCTGATCAACAATAAACATTTTATCCTGAAAAGCAAGGATCCAGTAGGTTTCAAATATCTGTCCAAGGACATGATATTCCGCACGATGTTCTTTGGTGAGCATTTTCTCTTCAAACAGATCCAGCTGAATATCTTTTTGGACAATAATTTGTTCCGAAGCCTTGATAATAGGAGAATGTTTTGCATGCTCGGCAGCTTCCGCCTCTTTTCCGTTTGTATCACCAATTACACGGTTCCATACTGGCGCTCTTCCAGTCGTTTCACATTTATTCTGAGCCCCAGCCGCCGGAAGACAATCTGCGATGATAATCGGTTCCTGCGTAATACCGCTTGCATAAACAGGAGCATGTTCCTGGACCTTATTTTCCTGCAGACGATTGGTCTCAAAGGCTCCGGAAGAGATATCTTTTTTGAAACAATTTTTTCAACAGCTTCTTTTGAAAAGGTACCTGAAAGCGTATTGCTGTTAATCTGTTTTTCATTATGATCGGTTTCATCCAGCGATGCATCCGGAATCATTTCATGATCATGCAAGGTATTGAAAATATTACTGCGGACGAATTCGTATAAAGATGTCTGGTTGTTAAAATGTACTTCCATTTTGGAAGGATGTACATTTATGTCAACCATATCAGGTTCCATCGTAATATGCAGGACAACGAATGGAAATTTATGCTGCATCAGATACTGACGGTAACCCTCTTCCAACGCTTTGGATATCACTTTATCCCGAATGTATCTTCCGTTTACAAAAAAAGTTTCAAAATTGCGATTGGATCGATTAATGACCGGTTTTCCAAGATAGCCTTCCAGAAGAACGCCCTCCTGCTCTACTCGGATTGGCACCAGTGAACAGGCAACATCACGTCCGTAAATGCGATAAATCAGCTCTTTCAGATCACCGTTTCCTGTTGTATGGAATCTATCATCTTTGTTGTTAATAAAATGAAATGATATGGAAGGATTGTCGAGCGCAAGATGCTCCATCAGATCCGCAACATAAGATCCTTCTGTCTGTGGCTGCTTCAAAAACTTTTTTCTGGCTGGTGTATTAAAAAACAGGTTACGCATAATAATGGTTGTGCCACAAGGCGCTCCAATTTCTTCAAAACCGGCTTCTTCTCCGCCATTTACCGAATATCGGATTCCTGTAAGTTCTTCCTGCGTCTTGGTGATCAGATCAACCTGCGCAACTGCCGCAATACTGGAAAGCGCTTCACCACGAAAGCCAAGTGAATGAATCGTAAAAAGATCTTCGATCCGTTCAATCTTACTGGTTGCATGTCGTTTAAACGCTTTTCGAATCTGACTTTTTTCAATACCGCTTCCATTATCCGTGACACGAATCATATCAATACCGCCGCCACGTATTTCTACTGTAATCGCATCAGCCCCGGAATCTATCGCATTTTCCACGAGTTCCTTTACAACACTCGCAGGACGTTCCACCACTTCTCCGGCAGCAATCTGATCAATTGTATTTTTGTCCAGTTCATGAATTTCAGCCATCAGCTATCAGCCCCTTCATCTGCCGCTTCTTTTTTCCAGCGGTTCTTCAGCTCATTCTGAAGCTTGTAGAGTGTGTTCAGTGCATCTACAGGTGTCAGATTTGTAATATCGATGTCTTCCAGTTCTTTGAGAATATCTTCGTCTTTCACAGCATCGAAAAGAGACATTTGATCAATATCAACTGCATCATAATGTTTAACAGGCTTCCTGTCGATTTTGGTATCAACTGTAATATTCTGAACTTTTTCGGTGATATCATTGTCAGAAAGCTGCGCTACGATTTCCTTTGCTCTGTCGATGACCATATCCGGAATGCCTGCAAGTCTTGCAACCTGAATTCCATAACTTTTATCAGCTCCGCCTTTAATGATTTTACGGAGAAAAACAATGTCATCTCCATTTTCTTTAACAGCGATGCAATAATTATTTACATTATCAATTTTACCTTCCAGTTCTGTCAGTTCATGATAATGCGTTGCAAAAAGTGTCTTGGAACCAAGATATTTACGGTTACTGATGTGTTCAATTACAGCCCATGCAATTGCCAGACCGTCGTAAGTAGAGGTTCCGCGTCCTATTTCGTCCAGAATCAGAAGGCTTTTTGCAGTCGCATTGCGAAGAATATTTGCCACTTCATTCATCTCAACCATGAAGGTAGACTGCCCGCTTCCCAGATCATCGGATGCGCCGACCCTGGTAAATATCCTGTCCACAATACCGATATCCGCACTTTTTGCAGGGACAAAGCTTCCGATCTGCGCCATTAATACGATTAATGCAGTCTGACGCATATAAGTGGATTTTCCGGCCATGTTCGGACCGGTAATAACCGAAATACTATGCTTTTTATTATCGAGAAACGTATCATTGGAAATGAACATGTCTGTTGTGTCCATCATCTGTTCCACAACCGGATGTCGACCTTCCCGGATATCAATTACGCCGCGGTCATTCAGACCGGGCTTAGTGAAATGATTGCGCTCTGCAACATAGGCAAGTGAACAATATACATCCAAAACTGCAATTGCTTTTGCTGTTTTCTGTATCCGCTCAATTTCATGAGAAATATGATCACGAATTTTGCAGAATACATCATATTCAAGTGTATTCAGTTTTTCCTCAGCATTTAAAATTGTATCTTCCAGTTCCTTTAGCCTTGGAGTTGAATATCGTTCACAGTTGGTCAGTGTCTGTTTTCGAATGAAATCTTCCGGAACCTTGTCTTTTGCCGAGTTCGTAACCTCAAAAGAATATCCGAATACATTGCTGTATTTGATCCGCAGATTTCTGATCCCGGTTCGTTCACGTGTTTCATCCTCCAGCTGTGCCAGCCAGTTTTTACCGTTTGTTCTGGCTTCCCTGAAATGATCGACATCCGGATCAAAACCATCCCGGATCATTCCGCCTTCCCGGATAATCAGGGGCGGCTCTTCTACAATGGAGCAATTGATCAGATCGTAAATATCCTGCAAAGGATCAATTGCCTCATATATTCTGTCCATCTCTGCATTTCCCTTAAAATCTTCCAGTGCGATGCGAATCGCAGGTAACATTTTAAGCGAATTGCGAAATGCCAGAAGATCTCTTGGGTTTGCTGTTTTGTAACTGATCTTGGACATCAATCGTTCCAGATCATAGATCGGATTCAGATATTCCCGCAGTTCATCTCTTGAAACCGGTTTGGTTACCAGTGAATCTACCGCATCCTGGCGTTTCTTCATCTCATCCATGTCAATCAATGGCTGCTCGATAAAGCTGCGCAGCATACGCGCACCCATCGCGGTCTTTGTTTTATCAAGTACCCACAGAAGCGTTCCTCTTTTTTGCTTGTCACGCATGGTTTCCACCAGTTCAAGGTTACGTCTGGTAGAGCTGTCCAGCAGCATATATTTACTTGTCAGATATGGCATGATGTGCGTAATGTTTGCCAGATCAGATTTCTGCATATCCTGCAGATATTGCAGCAACGATCCTGCAGCAACTGTTCCGAGCGGAAAATCGTCAATTCCAAGTCCGATCAGTGAATTGACCCTGAACTGTTTCATCAGAACATTTTTGTCTGTATCCTCATCAAAATAATGCGCATCCAGAGGATATACGGTGATTCCAAGTCTGCCTTTCAGATCATCCAGATTTGCCCCGCTTAATGTAAAGGCATCATTACAGATGATTTCAGAAGGACTGTACTTAATGATTTCATCCATAATATTACGAAGATGTTCTGCTTCTGTCAGCAAAAAGTCACCTGTTGAAACATCCGCAACCGAAATACCGCTTTTATCATCTCCGTAAAAAATACACATCAGATAATTATTCTTGGTTTCTTCCAGCGATTGAATATTCAGATTTGTGCCCGGTGTAACGATCCGGATTACTTCTCTTTTTACGATTCCTTTTGCAAATTTGGGATCTTCCATCTGCTCACATATTGCCACCTTGTATCCCTTGGATACAAGTTTGTTAAGATACCCGTCAACCGCATGATATGGAATGCCGCACATGGGGGCTCTCTCTTCCAGGCCGCAGGCTTTCCCTGTCAGTGTCAGTTCCAGCTCTTTGGAAGCAATTTCAGCATCCTGAAAGAACATCTCATAAAAATCTCCCAGTCTGTAAAAAAGCAGACAGTCTTTATTTTCTTCTTTTGTTTTAAGATAATGCTGCATCATCGGAGACACATCATCAATATTCGGCTCCGTTATTTTTGATTCCACTAAAGTCTGACCTCACTTCTGTTTTATTGTAAAGGAAGCATGGTACCCATATAATAAAAGCCATGGCATTCATCCAGGTGTACATTTACAAACTGACCGATCAGAGAAGCATCTCCCGGAAAATGTACCAGCGTGTTGTTACTCATTCTGCCGGTCAGAAGTTCTGCATGCTGTTCATTGACCGATTCAACCAGTACATATTCATCCTTCCCAAGCCATCTGACAGACTCTTCTCTTGCTGTTTCCTGGACAACACTTAGGAGCCTGTCAAACCCGCGTCTGACAGTTTCTTCCGGAACCTGATCCGGCATACCGGCAGCAGGTGTTCCGGTACGTTTGGAATAAATAAAGGTAAAGGCATTGTCATAGCGGGCTTTTTTTACGACATCAATTGTTTCATCTATATCCGCATCTGTTTCTCCGGGGAAACCGACAATAATATCCGTTGTAATTGCAACATCCGGAATTTCTCTGCGGATTTTATCGACCAGTGCCAGGTAGGAAGCCTTGGTATAACGTCTGTTCATTCTGTCAAGAATCCTGTCAGATCCTGACTGGAGCGGCAGATGAATATGTCTTGCGACCTTTGGATTATCCCGAATCGTATGAATTAATTCATCTGACAGATCCTTCGGGTGCGAAGTCATAAAGCGAACCCGCTCTATCCCATCTATTTTACATACCTGCGCAAGCAGTTCTGCAAAAGATATTGGATCAGAAAGTTCCTTACCATAGGAATTTACATTCTGTCCAAGCAGCATGATTTCCTTTACACCGTCTTTTGCAAGAGCTTCAATCTCACGCAGAATATCTATAGGAGTTCTGCTGCGTTCGCGCCCCCGTACATAGGGAACAATACAATAACTGCAGAAATTATTGCATCCGAACATGATGTTCACACCGGATTTAAATGCATATTTGCGGCTGACCGGTAAATCTTCCACAATCTGATTGGTATCCTTCCAGATATCAATCACCATACGATCAGAAACGAGCATCGTGCAGATCAGTTCTGCAAATTTAAAAATATTGTGCGTTCCGAAAATCAGATCCACAAAGCGGTAACTTGTCTTTAATTTATCAAGCGCCACCTGCTCCTGCATCATGCATCCGCATACAGCGACCTTCATCCAGGGTTTGTGCTTCTTGATTCCGCCCGCATACCCGAGACGGCCATATAAACGCTGGTCTGCATTGTCCCGAACAGTACAGGTATTATATATAACAAAATCAGAATCTTCTGTTTCGCTTTCCACATAACCGATATCTTTTAATATGCCCATCAGTTTTTCTGAATCGCGGGCATTCATCTGACACCCGAAACAGATTGAACAGGCGGTTAATGGTCTTCCAAGTTCCAGGCTCTGTTCTTTGACGAGCTGTCGCGCTTTCTTAATGTAATAATATTGTCGTGCCGGTTCTTCTGTAGGAGCAGGTCTTAACAAATCGGCTCCGTCTATCATTTCTTCTATATTTATCTCTGTCATAAAAAACTATATTACCTTTCTGCTGCTATAAAAATACGATACATTTACTTATTTTTTTCTTATTTTTTGACTGTTTTCTTTTTAACTGTTTTCTTTGGTACAACAGATGTTTTTGCTTTCGCTGTTTTCGTTCCGTTTTTGCTGATACCCTTTTTATCGGATTTTTCAGCAGATGTTTCTTTCAGTTCAAATTTTCCATATATCTGAACCAGATTGATCAGAATTGAAACTACTTTTTCCATTTCCTGAACAGAAGCATATTCATATTTGCCATGATAATTATATCCGCCTGTACAGAGATTCGGACAGGGAAGTCCACGGAAAGAAAGTGCCGCGCCGTCAGTACCCCCGCGAATCGGATTCTCAATCGGTGTTACATCCGCTTCCTGCATTGCTTTTCTTGCATTTTCAATCAGATGCATGTGCGGCTTTATCTTTTCAATCATATTATAATATGAATCTTCCATGGTCAGCTCAACTGTTCCCTCACCATATTTATGATTCAGATAAGATACGATTTCTTTAAAGCGATTTTTTTTCTCTGAGAATTTGTTCAGATCATGATCTCTGATAATATAATATACAACAGCCATATCACAGGTTCCCTTCATCAGCGTCAGATGATAGAAACCTTCTCTTCCCTGTGTATACATTGGATTATCAAATACCGGAAGCATGGACTGAAATTCATACGCGATCAGGGTTGCATTCCGCATCTTGCCTTTTGCATCACCCGGATGCACACTTCTGCCGTGAATGATCAGTTCTGCTTCTGCAGCATTGAAATTCTCATATTCCAGTTCTCCCAGCTTGCCTCCATCAACGGTATAGGCAAAATCGGCACCGAAACGATAGAGGTCAAAATATCTTGTTCCTTCTCCCACTTCTTCATCCGGGGTGAAACAAATTCGGAGATCACCATGCTTTATTTCGGGATGCGCAATCAGATAAGCAGCCATAGTTAAAATCTCTGATATTCCGGCCTTGTCATCTGCCCCCAGAAGTGTTGTTCCGTCTGTAACGATCAAGGATTCTTTCTTATGAGAAAGCAGTTCCGGGAAATCTTTCGGAGATAGAATGATCTTTTCCTTTTCATTTATAACAATATCTTTACCATCATAGTTCTCTATGATTCTTGGATTTACATTTTTTCCGGTAACTGCGTCAGAGGTATCCATATGTGCAATAAAACCAATCACGGGAACTTTTAAGGCCTTCTGATCGAGGTTTGATGGAATGGTTGCATACAGATAACAATGTTCCTTATCATAAAAAACATCCGCCGCTCCGATTTCCTTCAAATCCTTTTCCAGAATTTTTGCAAGATCATGCTGTTTCATGGTAGAGGGAGATGTATCACTTTTCTCACTGGACTGTGTATCCACTTTTACATATCTTAAAAATCTTTCAATAACCGTTTCCTGGTTCTTATTGCTGCTTTTCATTTCATTTATTGCTCCTTTTTCCTTTATTTGACTGCTTCTATGATAATCAGGATGAATCAGTTCCCGTTCCGAAACATGAAGCCCTTCCAGCATCCGATATACATCGGCTTCCTCCTCCGGAAGATTTGCTACAATACCACGAAGCGCATCTCTGTTTCTGATATAAGTATATGCATTTCCTTTTTTTCCTTCACGAAGCAGTGCTCCTATGTGGTATAGGATATTCATGACCTCGGATGATTGGGAAGCCGGCAGCTTTACAGCTTTTGCCAGTTCCCTGCCTGTAAATGGTTCCGGCAGCATATCAGGTATCAGTTTAATATAATCTGCCGGCGTATTCAGAATATATTCTGCTTCCAGACAGATTGGAATCCGGTCATGTCTGTGTGATCCACGCTTTTTATTATAACTCCATCCGTCCAGTACCCGATATTCTTCGAAATCAATCATCAGAAGCACCAATCGGAAATTGGGATGATTCAGAAAAGTTTTGATCCGGTACAGTTCTTTGAACCCGCGAAAGGGAAGTACCAATAGCGGGTGTTCTGTGCGGCTTGGTAAGCTCTCCTGTATCCGGGTCGATCCAGATCGTCCACTTTCGATATGGCATCGGATAGACAACAGTGACCTGATATTCCGGCAAAAAAGATAAAAGTTTGTCTCTGAGCTTACCAAAATTGCCATTTTGAATCTCAATAATCTGATGATCATAATATATATCTGCAACATAATTGTTGATCGGTATTTCTTTTGCATCTTCACTGGGCGCATAAAAATCTTTGACAACCGTATGAAGCGTCTTTTCCTGTAGTAACCCGATGCTTCTGTGGACTTCTCTTTTTTCTTTTCCTATATATTTCTGAATTGATTTTTGAAAATCGTTCTGTCGTTGTTCCCAGTTATTCATTATTTTTCATTTTTATCCTTATGCAGAAAATCTTTTTTAATATATGCAAAGGTTTTTTCTTCTCCTTCATCCGCCAGCATATGCAGAAACTTTTCCAGCATTTCCTGTGTGTAGGGATGAAGTGGCATCTTTTGCCTGGCCTGCATGTAATAGCGTAGGGGATCAGAAGAAAGATACTGCTTGCCGCGATAGGTTTTACTTGCAGCAACACGGTCTGCAATCATTTCTGCAATATATCGGTCCGGCATTCTGGCAGGCATAACACCAAAAGGTGCATCGCTGTTTCTGGTGCTGAAATCAACCCAGTATTCAAAATGGTGCCGGTTCCTGCCTTTGTGGTGAAGCCATGCCCTGCTGTAGCCTATCACTTCCCGCTCTCTGGCATTGGGACTCCTCGTTCCCTGATAAAAACGACATCCGCTCCAGAATTCCACCGGAGAGTATTTGGACAGATCATGTGTCATTCCCTGCCAATATAAACCCATTTTAAAACATTCCCGACGTACCAGTTTTTTATGATGCCGAATTGTCTGAAAATGACCGATGATATTTTTGAGTTGCAGTCTTGGTATTTCTGCAGTTTCAACATTATGAATATCGTGATTTGTATTAATCTGTTCCATTTTTTATTCCGTTTCATTTGTTTGATCTGTTTCAGCTGTCAGTGATTGTGTTATTTATGATTCCCTTTTAAAATGCCTGCCGTTCTCTGACTTTTGGGAGTTTACATTCTCCCTTTCCTACATAGATGCAAACACTTCTTGCATCACACAATACCTGTTCCTGGTGCAGTAACAGTTCCGGAGTTTCAGATATCTGATCGGAAGCAGTATCAGAGAGCAGATACCATTTCATTTGACCAGGAAGCCTTGGAAGTGCGAAGGTTACAGGCTTCCAGTGCATATTGTATGCAATATAATAAAAAGAGTGATCTGATTCTTTGGGAACATAAAATCCGCAATATAACATTCCAATACTATGACTGTAATTGGAAAGATCCGGTCTCCATGCCTCCATCCCATGATAGGAAAAATCAGGATATCCGCATGCCAGATGATCCATCAGCCGGAACGGATGATTTTGGTGAAACAGCGGGCTTTTATTTCGCAGTTCAGATAAAAAACGGACATAATTCATTATTTCTTCGCCATGTTTTTTTGCGGACCAGTCTATCCATCCGGTAGGATTGTCCTGACAATATGGATTATTGTTTCCATCCTGTGAATTGCAGAATTCATCACCACCAAATAACATGGGAGTTCCCTGTGCCAGAAAGAGCATCGTCAGAATATTTCTGATCTGTCTGTTTCGCAGTTGACAGATGGATTTTTTTCTGCTCGGGCCTTCCACGCCACAGTTCCAACTGCAGTTTTCATCCTGTCCGTCGCAGTTTTCTTCTCCATTTGCTTCATTGTGCTTGTGCTCATAAGAGACCAGATCAGACAAACGAAAGCCGTCATAATTACAGATATAATTTATGGTTCCATGATCAGCAGCATTTAAATGCACGGCATTTAGAAATGCGCCAAGCGTTGCGTCATCGCCTTTGAGAAATCGTCTGGCAGTATACAGAAAATCATCCCTGTATTCTGCCAGGGAGCGAAACGCAGGAGCAGCATGATTTTTGCCATAGACTCTGTCATAATCAAATCCATAATCCATCAGTTTACAGTCTGATAAAATCGGATCAGAAGCAATCATCTGATTGGGGATTCTTGCACCTTTCAGGTGAATCCCATCAATTTCATAGCAAAGAATCCAGAAATGCAGAACATCAATCATTTGCTGTTCAGGTATTGTCTCCGGAAAATAGAACTGGAGAATGATTTCCAGACCGGCTTTATGAAAAGCATCCACCATTCGGTGAAATTCGGCTTTCGGATCCTCCGGATTGCTGCAGTAAGCTGCACGCGGCGTGAAATAGTATCCTTCTGAATATCCCCAGAAATTAATTTTCTTTTTTCCTGACTGAGATGAACGAATGCTGCCATTTTCACTGATCAGATAGGAATCATCTGTTTCGGAAGAAGATGCAGAATTATTTTTTTTATCAAAAGATCCGTTGTATTTCGTTTCATCAACAGACTGCATTTCATATACGGGCATCAGTTCAACAGCGGTCACGCCCAATGACTGCAGATAGGGAATCTTTTGTACCAATCCGTCAAATGTTCCTCGCAGAGGCTGCGCAACACCGGAAGTCGGACTCATTGTATATCCCCTTACATGAACCAGATACAGAAAGCTTTTTTCATATGGTATCTGATTACGACCGGAATTTTTTACAGGATAATTCTCTCCAAAACCGCATCTGAGTTTTTCCTCCGGAACATATTCCCCCCACATTTCCAGTCCGAATATCCGCTGTGCATAAGGATCACAGAAAAGTCTGCCATCTTCGTAAAGCAGATAAGAATCATAATCAGAAGCTGCATCTGTGATTTGTGCACTGTAAACTCTTCCGCAACGATGATCATCGGCCAGAAGAATCAGCTGTTCATGACCTGTTTTTGTGTCATACAGGTTGATACCACAACTGGTACCGCCATGATACTGTGCACTGAAATGCAAATCATTTCCTTGCCTGATACAACCAAAAGGGTAGGGATTACCCGGCAGAACCTGGTATTTATCACTCATATGGTTTCATCCATTCTTTTATCAAAAAAACTGTTTTATATGATTGCGCTTTGCTTTCACGCAAGTGCATAAATTTTCCATCCTGCATCTGATTTTAACACAATATGCTGATGATTGCACCGCATTCCTGAAATGCTGTCTTTTTTTATAAATTATGATACAATTATGCCATGATGAGATATTTCATCAAAATAGAATGTATCCTAAAAACACTTGAAAAGAAAGGTATGGATAAATATGGATTTTTCTGAAATTGCCCAGAAAATGAATCAACGACTTGAAAACGGTGAAGACATCACTGTTGATCTGGATCTGGATGACGGCAGAACCGTTACCTGCACTACCATGATCATTTTGACAGTAGATGCAAAGGATTATATTGTTCTTCTTCCGCTTGACGAAAATGGTCAGAATAACAGTGGTGAGGTATGGTTCTATCAGTATATTCCGGGTGAAGGAGATGAACCTCAACTCGGATATATCAGCGAAGATGAGGAGTATGAAAAGGTTTCAGATGCATTCGATGAATATCTGGACGATGCTGAATTTGATGAATTGATTGAGGAAGATCCTGACGATCAGGATTCTGATGAAACCGACCATAACTGACGAATGCATCTGATCAGTCGGGATGGCAACATCGGATTATCTTTGGTTCCTGTTACGTAAGACAGCATGAGCGTCTGCTTTGCTCTTGTCATTCCGACATAGAGCATGCGGCGCTCTTCTTCTATTTGCATGGGATTAATAGATCTGCGGTTTGGAAGAACGCCTTCGTTCAGATCAGGGAGCCACACAGTATCAAATTCCAGTCCTTTTGAAGCATGCATCGTCAAAAGCCTGATTCCAGTCCGCACTGCATCACACGCTGGAGTGGTTTGTGATTGGATATCTTCTATACATTCTGAAATATGTTTCATAAAAGAATGATAATCAATGTAATTCCTTGCACTTTCCTGCAACCAGTCCATTTTATTTCTGAGCAGTTCTCTCTCACCCGGATTAACTCGCTTTAACGCATAATCTTCATAGCCGATTTCAAATCGTATGTAACGAATTGCCAGAAATGGTCTCAGATGTTTCAGCATTTCGAAGTCGCGAAACAGTTTATTTACAGTTTTCTGCATTTGTGGCTGATCCCGATAAAATTGCAGAATGGTATCCTGTGTAATATTTTCTGAATTTGCAGCACTTTCTCTTTTGATATAACGCAGCGGCTTATTCATAATCATGAAAAAATGCCTTCTTTTCTGGCCTCCGCACGCAAAATCAAGATATGCCAGAATATCCTGTATGACCGGGTCTTCATATTGGGATTTCGTTTTTTCCTGCAGGACATATGGAACACCACTTCCGGCAAACATTTCAGCCATGGCAGCGGCTTCTGCATTTGTTCTGAATATAACCGCACTTTGATTGACACAATCATGATGTTCCTTGAAATAGGAAACAATACCTGCATATTCCATCTGACGGGTCGTGTAAGCATAAGCTTTTACCTGTCCGGTATTTTCCCTTTTTTCTGCTTTCAGTTCTTTCTGATATCGCGTCGTGTTCTCTCCGATAATGTTGTTTGCAACATTCAGAATCGCTTCACAGCATCTGTAATTGATATTCAGAAAAACTTTTTTCATCTGCGGATAATAATCCTCAAAATGCAGCATGATTTCAGGCTTTGAACCGCGAAAACCATAGATTGCCTGATCATCATCTCCCACAATAAAAAGATTCTGTGACGGAAGCGCCAGTATCTGTATAATTGCAAATTGTATCCTGTTAATATCCTGATATTCATCTATCAGAATATATTGAAACATATCCTGCCATTTTTTCCGTAAAGCAGGATTGTTTTGTAAAAGGTGCAGACACGCAAGTATCATATCATCGAAATCAATTTTTCCAAGTTCGATAAGCATCCCCTGATAGGACTCAAAAATACGGATAAAATACTTTTTGAACGGATGTGTATCTTCACATGCATCCGGACCTTTCCCATCATTTTTAATTCTGCTGATTTCTGCCAGGAGCTGTCTGATATTATCAATACTTCCTTCCATCAGTTCGGCATCCTGCGGCATATTATGATACAGATATTCATCTTTCAGATTTTTCAGAATATGTTGCAATATATTGTTTTTTTCTTTTTCGGTGATCAGTTCGAGGCGATTGCCTGACATAGATAAACGGATAATCTGATAAAAAACAGAGTGAAACGTTCCAAAATGAACTTCCGGATATTTCTGGTCTGTCAGCTTCTGGAAACGGCTTTGCATTTCCATTGCAGCAGCTTTGGTAAAAGTAATGACCAGGATGGTCTGTGGATCAATACCGGCATTCTCAATCAGATGCCTGATCCGATGGATGATCACAAAAGTCTTCCCGCTTCCCGGTCCTGCAAGAACCATTGCAGGACCATTTATATGCTCAATTGCAGCAAGCTGTGCGGGATTTCCACTGATCTCCGATGATAGGGGAAAAGTGTTATGATTCAAGTTGTTCAATTCCTTTTCTGATGCGGTTGCAGGTTTCTTCTTTACCTAGAATTTCCATAATTTCCGTTGCACCGCAGGGAGTCATTTCTTTTCCGGATACTGCAATACGAAGCGGCCAAAGTACATAACCGTTCTTATACCCCATGTCTGTCACATAATCTTTTACTGCAGCATAAAGTGCATCATTACTGTATTCTTCCTGCGTTTCCAGCAAAGGTAAAATTTCCTTTAATACAGCAAGACTGGTTACCGCATCGGTCTTCATCTTCTTATTTGTATACAGAACATTGTCATATTCCGGAAGTGTATCAAAGAAGCTGACCATATCCTGTATATCAGGCCATATCTCAATACGTGTCTGAATCATGGCTGCAATTTTATGAAAATCAACATTTTTATGAATTGCTTCCTTCATGTACGGAAGTGCCAACTCAAAAAATCTGTCTTCATCCATTTTTTTGAGATACTCTCCATTCATCCAACGAAGCTTTGTATAATCAAATACTGCAGGAGACTTATTGATTCTGTGATAATCAAACTGTTTCACAAGGTCTGTCAACCCCAGAATCTCGGTATTATCTTCCGGAGACCACCCAAGGAGCGCTACAAAATTAACAACTGCTTCGGAAAGGAATCCCTGCTCAATCAGGTCTTCAAAAGAAGAATGGCCGCTTCTCTTCGACAGCTTGTGATGATCTTCATCCGTGATCAGCGGGCAGTGAACATACTTTGGAACCTCCCATCCGAAAGCATCATAAAGACGATTATATTTCGGAGAAGAAGAAATGTATTCATTACCGCGTACAACATGTGTGATTCCCATCAGATGATCGTCTACCACATTAGCAAAATTGTACGTCGGAAAACCATCGGACTTAATCAGAATCATATCGTCCAGTTCTTTGTTATCGACTGTTATATCACCATAAAGTTCATCATGAAAGGTTGTGGTTCCTGTCGTGGGATTATTTTGCCGGATGACAAAGGGTTTCCCGTCTGCCAGATTTTTGTCGATTTCTTCTTTTGAGAGACGCAGGCAGTGCTTATCATACACATTGATTTCCTTGCCTTCCACAACCTGTGTCAAGCCTGCAAGTCTTTCCGGTGTACAAAAACAGTAATATGCTTCCCCTTTATCAATCAGTTCCTTAGCATATTTCATATAAACGCCTGATTTCTGCCGTTCACTCTGAACATATGGACCAACCGGACCATCGAGATCCGGTCCTTCATCGTGTACAAGTCCTGTATCCTTTAAAGTCTGGTATATAATTTCAACAGCACCTTCCACAAAGCGTTCCTGATCCGTATCTTCAATTCGAAGAATAAAGTCTCCGCCTTCATGCTTTGCGATAAGGTATGCATACAGGGCTGTTCTCAAATTTCCTACATGCATACGACCTGTAGGACTCGGTGCGTATCTTGTTCTGATTTTCATTGCTTGCTTCCTGACCTTTCCATACAATCAAACAGTTCTTTTTTGCATTTAATTAGTCTATCATAAAACATTTAATAAAGAAAATGAAGAGTAAATTTACCCAAAATGCAAATATCGGGAGGTAACGGGAACGCTCTGCGCGTTCTTCCTGTATAAAAAACTCTTCCCCATATAAAACCAATAGGGAAGAGTTTATGATTCCGTTGTCAGAATCCGACTTTATTGATAGAAAGAATCAGTCTGAAGAACCGGTGGATGCACCTGCCGCAGCTGCACTGCTTTCTGTCGTAGCTGCAGATGAAACCTGATTTGTCAGTGAACTGGAATCTGCTGTTGCTGCAATGGTACTCCCGATCATTTCTGAAGATGAAACATCAGATGAATCAGCAGAATTTTTGACGATCAGATCCGTCTGTGACTTATTAAATGCTGTATGAAGTTCACTTGATACCAGGTATACAGTCGTATCATTCCCGATTCTGCAATAATAGCGGGAAGTAGAATCACTGTAATCACCTATATTTACGATGTTCTGCTTACCATCAGATGTTGTTATTGTAACAACGATCGCTGGCGTTTTCAGACCGTACTGATCAAAATTACTTACATTGTCAATCTTGTTGTTTGCAGTAATCTTCTCAATATCTTCCAGCATCGTAGATACTGTATCCTGATCGATCTTTTGTGCTTCATCACTGGAAAGGACCCATGCATCCGCTTTTTTCACCAGATCCGTTTCACCTGATGCCATCGTAATCTTCATCCCGGTAATAGCGGACTTATCAAGTGTAAGTGCAGTATAGGTATCGGTAGAATCTTTCTTATCCTGTACTTTATTATACTGCTTCAGTCCCAGATAACTGCCTGCAAAGATCAGCAGTAAAACCAATATAATAATCAACTGTATTTTCTGTTTTTTCATGATTATATGTCCTCTTTGTCTCCGTTATTTTTTACGGCGAACATTCCAGATTACAATGCCGCTGGCAAGAATTGCAAGTACACTGAGCAGACAGAGCACAATGATCAGCCTTGCATTCTGCGCAGAAATAGTAAGACTTGCGCTGACAGGTTTTGACGGGATTGTGATCATCTTAACATCAAGATCAGCAAGACTGTTCAGCGTATTACCAAACAGTTTGAGATTTACACCGTTTACAACCGTATTGATATCTGAAGTAAATGCATTTGCAGAGGTATAGATGATGGCCGTAGAAGTTTTGTCTGTCAGTGTTTTATCAACTTTCAAAGCAACCGTATACTGACCGACCTTATCACCCGTTGCCTGATCGATTCCTTGTGCATAATCTTCTTTCAGATAAGCTTTTGCTGAGGTCTGCAAAAGAGGGGTATAGGTATATGTCTTATTCGTATCATCATAGGAAAGTGCCTGTGCAAAAGGATAAAGGACATGTCCGCCTGCTGTACTGCTAAGGCCGGAAGTAATATCATTATCTCCCAGAGAAGGATACAAATACAGCCCCGGATACTGCTGCGTTGCAAGATGCATATCCTGATCAGTTTCGACAACCAGTCCTTTATCTTCTGTTACACCATAATATGACAGAATCGTATCAAAATTTGTCATGGCAGCTTCAGTATTAAATGCTGTATTGATCAGAATTTTGCCGCCTTTATCGAGGTAATCCGTTACTTTTTTGGCATCATCTGTCGTAAAGTCTACCGTAGGTGCATTGATGATCAGAAGATTACAGTCATCCGGAACCGCTTCATTCGTACTCAGATCAAGTGAGTCAGAGGACAGATTATATTTGGAAAGTATGGCACTGAAAGATGTATCGATTGATGCCTCATTATGTCCGGTAACCGTATATGCTTTGAGCAGTTCATCCGATTTCAGCGTAACATACTGCAGACCACTTGTAATCTGACCTTCAATATCGAATGCCGAAACCGTACTTTGATAGGTGCTGTAATCAACTGTTGAAACAATCATATCGGAATAAGCGATATACTTATATCTGTTATTTGTAGTATCTGTAATGATAACGCTAAAGGACGGGTCTGTTGTTGAAGAACCGGATGAAGTGGAATCCATATATTTGGATGCAAACTGCGGATTCACAACAGGATCAACATATTGCAGTTTGATCTTGGTGTTTTGGGCGCAATACAGTTTTAAATCTTTGATAATTGCTGTTGCATCTGAATAATTGCTGTAATCCTGTCCTTCCTTTGCCATCAGATAGATGGTAATATCATCTGTAATTCCGGAAGCAACCTCCTTAGACTCCTTGCTGATGGAATATATTCCGCCTGCCGTCACATCGACCTTACGGTAATCATCCGGAATCTGTGCAACTGCCATATTGGCAAATACGACAACTGCAATCATTACAATAATCATGACACTGTTGTATGCGCCAATTCCAAAATTACTTTTGGAAAAAGCATATCTTCTCTTCTGAATGACCTGCACACATAAAAACAGAAATAATGCCGTTAATGTAATAAAATAAATCAGTGCAGTTACATCAAATGTACCGCCTGTGACAGAAGAAAGTCTGCTTCGGAAATTGTAAGTGTCATTCAACAGATTTTTTAAAAAAGAAATGGAAATATTATCATAAAGACTGCTTACAAGGAAACCAATCATAATGATAATAAAGGAAACAACGGCGCTGATGATCTGACTTTCTGTAATTGCAGAGATGAACATACAGATTGCAATAATCATAACCCCATACAGGAAGAAACCGAGAATGGCCGTATATGCCCAGAGAAATGATACATCTCCAAAAAAGGACATTACGATCGGAAGAACACAGGTAACTGCCGTAGGAATTGCAAATACTGCAACGAGAGAGAGAAACTTTCCCATTACAATCTGGCCCACAGTAACCGGTGCTGTCAGAATCAGCTGGTCTGTTTTGGAGTGACGTTCTTCTGCGAATGCACGCATGCACAAAAGAGGAAGACCAAGTGTCAGTCCAAACAACGCTGCACCATCCAGTGTGTTGGAGAGTGTGGTAGACATACTGAGTATGTTATCTACCATAAAAAACAGAAATATAAAAAACAGGATATAGGATACTGCAATCTGTCCGATTACGGTATGGAAGTATGATTTAAACTCTCTTTTGAAAATTGCGATCATTTATTTCTCCTCCTCATTACCGGATGGCTGTTCAGCTTCGGTAGTTGTATTTTCTTCCACTTTTACTTTTTTGCCCGTTTTTTCTTTTTTCCTGTTCGGAACCATACCAGGTGTTTCTGTTGTTACTTTCAGGAAAACATCTTCCAGAGACTTTTCTTCCTGAATCATGGAAAGAACAGGAAGCCCGGCAACTGCCAGAGATTTCGCAATATCAGCCCTGATATCATCAGCGCTGTCTGTTTCAATCGTAACAGCAATACCACCATTGGAATCTTTTACTCCTGCAGTTGTTATCTTGCTTACATGATTGATTCCGGCTACCGCGCCGCGAACAGCAGCTTCGTCTCCCAGAATTGATATCTTGATTGTCATGGTTTTGCTGACCTGCTTTTCCAGTTCAGCAGGAGAACCGCTGGCAACGAGACTTCCATGTGATATGATCATCACTTCATCACAGATTTCACTTACTTCAGAAAGAATATGAGAACTCAGAATCACAATATGATCCTCACGAAGGGAACGGATCAGTGTTCTGATCTCCAGAATCTGCTGCGGATCAAGACCTACGGTAGGTTCATCCAGAATAATCACTTCCGGAAATCCGATAAGCGCCTGTGCAAGTCCGACTCTCTGGCGATAGCCTTTGGAAAGATTACGGATCATTCTGCTCTCATAATCCCCCAGCATTGTCATTTTCAAAATCTTCGCAATCTGATCGCGTCTGTCTTTTTTCGGAACTTTTTTAAGTTCTGCGACAAACAAAAGATACTCTCTGACCGTCATATCAGTATACAAAGGTGGTATTTCAGGAAGATATCCGATACATGCCTTTGCTTTTTCAGGTTCACGAAGAATATCATAATTATTAATTTTAACAGTTCCGCCGGTTGCAGCAATATATCCTGTCATGATATTCATGGTTGTAGATTTTCCGGCACCATTCGGGCCAAGAAATCCATAAATTTTGCCTTTTTCCAGCTTAAATGAAAGATGGTCTACAGCAATCCGTTCGTCGTAGCTTTTTACAATGTTTTCAACCTCAATCAAAGCTTTAACCTCCTGATTTTTATCCTTATTGCAGTGAATGCACCACACAAATATGTAGTTTACTCCTTTTGAAAAATAATTTGTGATAATTTGTACAATAAAATGTGAAAATTCTGTGTTCTTTTGTATAAATGCAAATATTATTTATGCAATTGCAACCAATAAAGGCTATAAAACAAAAGTTTATAATAAAAAACACTGCTTACCAATCTGGTTTTATTGTCCAGTTTCAGGCAGCAGTGCTTTTTATTTTATAGTTTATTCTGTAACAAATATCCGATTATGAAATCCTCAATATAGTTTTACACTCCTCTTGAACGCAAATACTGATCCTCATCTTCTCTGGCAGCAATAAAAGCCTGTTCCAAATCTATCCCATAATAATCGGACAGTCTCATGACCTGCGCTATCACATCCGCCATTTCATTTCCGAGTTTTGCATTCACAACTGCCGTTCGAAGCTGTCAGCTCTTCTTTACTCTTCCCTTCATTTCATACATTCGACTGTCTGCAAGCTTGTATAGCTGCATGGCATTCATTTCCGGATTTTCCTGACTATAAGCACAGCCATAGGATGCACTGAAAACAAGACGTTTGTCCTTACGGCTTTCTTTGGCAAGCAACGCTTCCATTGCAAGAAGGCGATTATCGACCTGTTGTCGGGATTGTCCTGCTAGCATTACAATAAATTCATCGCCGCCCATTCTTCCTACTGTTCCGATCGGTCCAAAACATTTGTCCAGAATTCTTGCAAAACCACTGATCAGCGTATCCCCATAAGTATGTCCATAGGTATCATTAACCTGTTTCAGATGATTCAGGTCCAGACTGATGATTACATAGGGCTTATTTGCCTCATTCAAAAGCTTCATATCCCGTTCACATTTGGTTCTGTTGCTGATCTGGGTCAGCTTATCAACATAAGCGATATTGAGAAGCTGTTCTTTTTCTTTTTGTTGAACCATATTATCCATAATGAAATAAAAATAATTCAGTAAAAGTGATATCACAAAAACAACTGCACCAAGTGGCAGCAAAAGAAAAGAATGATATCCGCCCGGATGAAAATACAGATATTTCTGCAAATTGAACCAGATCAGATCAATGGTCCCTGTCAGCATAAAAACAATCAGTCCTGCCAGCAAAACTCTTTCCTGAAAACGTTGCAACTTTTCCTTTTTGATAAATCCTGACAATATCACAAACATACTGAGCAAAATATCGACGGCATATAATATATGGCAAACGATCAGGAATGTATTTAAATGTATGCCGACAAAATAATGGCATATCAGCACAATCAATACAAACAAAGCATTTATAAAGGAAAGGGATAAGAAGAATTTTCTCTTTCTGCCTGTATATATCTGCACAAAAAGCAGTGTAGTCAAAAGGGGCAGCAAATATAGTGCTAAAAACTCCAGGGTGGAATTATAGATGGCATTCTGCGAAACGATATCCGTATAATTGCCATAACAAAGAAGCCATATACCGATATCCAGTGAAAAAATACCGCTCAGGAACAGTCGCATGAATTGACCATGAATAAAAATGACCGGACAGGAAATAAAAATACCGACAAGTCCAAAAATAATCAGAAAACAGCTGCAGGAAAAAGTGAAAAAGCAGATCCCATTTTATAACGTAAAATGTCTCTTTCACTTCCGATGATCGGACTGTCGAAAGTCGACAAAGTCATATTCTCAAGCGGTGTGATCTCTATTTCTATTTCCTGCCCTGCATCCTGTGCAGATAAAGATATTGTCTGATCACTGTCTCCGATAAATACATTGGTACCGATATCTTCTGTTTTGTACTCATATTTCAATTCATGATTAACAGATATACGAATCGCGCAATAATAGCTGTGAATCCATAAAGTCTCGGGTGCTGTCAGATCGGGTATTGTATTGCTAAGCCGAATCGTCTGCCCTTTTGGAATAATCCCGGTATGCAAATCGGGCAAGGTAATATTTTCAATGTTTCCTCCCTGGTAGGAAACATTCCAGCCGGAAGACATAAATGTCAATTGATCCCTGCTTTTCATCATTTCCGCTTTAATCGGATGATAAATTACTGCAATCACTGTAAAACAAATAAAAGCAAGTCCAAGAGACAGCAGTAATCTTGGAAAAGTCAGTTTTCGTATTCTTGCGGGTACGATTTCATCCATGATTTTTTCAGACATCCTGATTCCCTTTCCTGATTACCCGTTTCCTCAATTCTTTCCCGTTTGAACCAAATCCGCCTTCGCCTCTTATCGTCTGACTCAGATCATCCACTTCTTTAAACATCACGGCAGAAATGGCATGATAACAAGTTGTGCCACTCTTTCTCCCGGAGTAATCTCTCTTGTATGTTCACTGTCATTATGCAGAACAACCATGACCGGTCCACGATAATCAGCATCAATCACGCCAACGCAATTGGCAGGACGAAGAGATTCCTTACACGCAAGACCGCTTCTGGCATAAACAGCACCAAAATATCCCTCCGGAATCTCAAGTGCCAGTCCGGTCGGAATTTTGACGGAATTATGCGGCGTAACGCATAATTTCTCCTGAATATCAGCATATAAATCATACCCGGCCGCATAATCACTTCCCCTCATCGGAATCTGTGCTGTTTCTGTCAGTTTCTTAATACATATTTCCATAAAAAATCTCCTTGAATTTTTTTTTCGGATTTTCTGTGTTCATACAGAAATCCGATATATCAAAATGGCTGCAGGATATATGCTGTATATGCAGGGATATCAAGTCCGCCGCCAAAATCAATTGTCTTTTTCGTGATTAGATCCTGTGCTCTGCCTGCCCGTGCATCAAAATCAGCATGATAGTTTTTTTCATCTGCATTTAAAGCGATCATCACGCGATCATTTGCAGTTTCCCGTTCAAAAATACATTGCCGATTTGTAAGAACAAGAGATTTAAATTCTCCATATTGCATTGCAGGGCTGCTTTTTCTGGCAAAAGATAGTTTTGTCAGATAGTCGGTCAGATCATTCCATTGCGGTTTGTCAAAACAGGGACGAAGTGCCTGATCTCCCTGGGATTTCTCTGCTTTTGTTCCCCATTCACTGCCATAATAGATGGAAGGTATTCCCGGCATACCAAACAGGACAGTATACAGCAGTTTTAAATGTTTGGGATTCTGCAAAAGTGAAGCAATTCTGGTCACATCATGGTTGTCGGCAAAGGACCACAAATGCTTTCCACGGTACAATGTCCAGTTTTCCGGGCCGAACTGCCTTAACAGAGAATGCATGATTTCAAACATATTCATACTGTTAAAACTGGAATATAATCCCTTATAGCATTCATAATTGGTTGCACTGTGACATAATCCATCCCCACAGATTTTTCCATAATCTCCGCCGATCATTTCCCCGACCAGAAAGAAATCATTCTTCCATTTTTCCGATTCATTCCGGAGACGCCTGATAAAGTTCTGATCCATGCAGTATGCCACATCGAGACGAAGTCCGTCAATATCATATTCTCTGATCCACTGCCGGATACTTTCCATCAGATAAGTCACAACTGTTTCATTTTGCAGATTCAGTTTTACCAGATCATAATTTCCTTCCCATCCTTCATACCATAAACCATCGTTCCAGGAATCATTGCCGTTGAGATCCAAATGAAACCAATCTTTATAGATTGATTTCTCACGATTTTGCAGAACATCCTGAAATCCAAAAAAGCCACGTCCGACATGATTAAATACACCATCCAGGATTACACGGATTCCTTCTGCATGAAGTGCATTGCATACAGCAGCAAAATCTGCATTTGTCCCGAGTCTGCTATCAATCGTCCGATAATCTCTTGTGTTATACCCGTGGGTATCGGATTCAAAAACCGGATTAAATAAAACTGCATTTATTCCAAGTTTTTTAAGATGAGGAATCCAGTCTATGATCTTTTGGATGCGATGTGTCTGAATGCCGTCATTTTCATATGGTGCTCCGCAAAAACCCAGCGGATAAATCTGGTAAAAACCGCTTTCATAGGCCCACATATTCAGCAACCTTTCCTTTCAAAAAATGAAATGGTGACGCTCCACCCATATCTGTTAACATTATACCATGATTTCTTTCTTTCATGCAGACCCTCACACAAAAGAGACAGGAAATCTGCATCACACAGCTTTCTGCCTCTTGTTATAACCGTTTATTCTGTTTCAGGTCATAGACTTGTCCGGTCAGTCAATGAAGATAACCTTATAATCTTTTGCTTCAACTGCTGTCTTGAGTACTTCATCTGCAACTTCTGCTGTAAGTGTCACAACAGCAGTGCCCTTTTCATGACTGACTTGTGCCTGTGATACACCGGGAACTTGCTCCAGTGCTGTCTTAACAGTCGCTTCGCAATGTCCGCACATCATACCTTCAATTTTTAATGTTTTCTGATTCATTTTATCACGCTCCTTTATTTTTTCTTTTACCACTCCCTGTTCCGGGAGCAGTTTTATCAGATCTGCAGAATCTGCAGTTCTTTTTTTCATTGCTTTATCTGAATCTGTCCGGTACATATGAAACAGATTCAGACGAAGCGCATTGCTGACTACACAGAAACTGGAAAGACTCATCGCTGCCGCACCAAACATCGGGCTGAGCGTCCATCCAAAGGCATGAATGTAGACCCCTGCCGCAAGTGGTATTCCAATAATATTATATATAAAGGCCCAGAAGAGATTTTCATAAATATTGATCAGTGTTCTGCGACTGAGTCTGATTGCAGCAGGTACATCCAGTAAACTGTTTTTCATCAGTACTACATCTGCGGCATCAATGGCTATATCAGTACCTGCGCCGATTGCAACACCGGTATCTGCTGCGGTAAGTGCCGGCGCATCATTAATGCCGTCTCCTACCATCATGACACGATATCTGGTTTTGAGCTGCCTGATTACCTTCTCTTTTTCATTCGGCAGAACACCCGCAACAACATGATCTACTCCTGCCTGTCCTGCGATTGCTTCAGCAGTCCTTTGATTATCACCTGTCAGCATGATCGTTCTGATTCCCATCTGGTGCATCTGGTTGATTGCCTTTGTGCTTTCAGGACGAATGACATCCGATACCGCAATGATACCCGACAGCAGACCATCTTTGGCAAAAAACAATGGTGTTTTACCTTCTGATGCAAGTTTTTGTGCAGTATTTTGCAATTGCAAAGTGATCTGCGCTTTACTGCTGATAAATGCTTCATTTCCTGCACATAACACTTCTCCGGCAGCAGTTACACCTTCCAGCCCGGTTCCGGGAAAAACAGTAAAATTTTGCAGATTTTCTGCTGTAAGACTTTGATTTTCCGCGTATGTCACAATCGCGCGGGCAAGTGGATGTTCACTCTTTACTTCCAGGGAATAGGCATTCTGTAGCAGTTCCATTTCAGATACCCCGGAAGCAGTTATCATTTCTGTTACTTTTGGCTGCCCGCCTGTTATGGTTCCTGTTTTATCGAGAATAACCACCTGTGTTTTACCTGCTTCTTCAAGCGAAGCAGAAGTTTTGAACATAATTCCGTTTTTGGCTCCCATGCCATTTCCAACCATGATTGCAACAGGCGTTGCAAGCCCGAGTGCACATGGGCAGCTGATTACCAGAACGGCGATTCCTCTTGCAAGTGCATACCCAAAGTCCGCTCCGACAAACAGCCAGATTAAAATGGTCAGTGCAGATAATACAATAACCGTTGGAACAAAAACCGCGGATACACGGTCTGCAATTCTGGCAATGGGTGCCTTGGTTGCCGCAGCATCACTGACCATACGGATAATCTGCGACAAAGTAGTATCTTCGCCTACCCTTGTCGCTCTGCATTTCAGAAATCCAGACTGATTCATGGTGGCAGCACTTACTGTATCGTCTATTGTCTTATCGACCGGTATGCTTTCTCCTGTCAGCGCAGACTCATTCACTGCACTGTTTCCTTCCAGTACCACGGCGTCAACCGGTATGCTTTCTCCCGGTCTTACTACAAAAACGTCACCCGATTTGACCTGTTCGACCGGAACGGTTATTTCCGCGTTGCCCCGCAGAAGAACGGCTGTTTTGGGTGCCAGTTTCATTAATCCTTTTAATGCAGAAGTCGTTTTGCCCTTCGATATGGATTCCAATAACTTTCCGACCGTAATCAGTGTTACAATCATCGCTGCCGATTCAAAATAAAATTCATGCATGTAGTGCATGACCATTTCGGAATTCCCTGCTACCTGCGCATCTGTCATCATCAAAAGTGCAAAAAAACTATAGATAAACGATGCCCCCGATCCAAGCGCCACCAGTGTATCCATGTTGGGCGCTCCGTGTATCATACTTTTAAGCCCACTGATAAAAAATTTCTGGTTGATGACCATAATCAGGATTGCCAGAAACATCTGTACAATTCCCATTGCCACATGATTCTGATTAAAAAAGGTTGGAAGAGGCCAGTTCCACATAACATGCCCCATTGAAAAATATAACAGAACAACAAGAAAAGCACAGGATGCAAGTAGTCTTTTCTTTAAAACCGGCGTCATTGTATCATAAAGTGCCTCTTCCTGCGCCCTATATCCGGACTCATTACTGCCGTTATCTTTGCGCATTTCGGATGCCCCATACCCGGCATCTGTTACCGCTTTTATAATATCAGCTGCAGTTGCATTTCCTTCCACACCCATTGAATTGGTCAGCAGATTTACCGTGCAGGATGTAACACCTGATACACCGGAAACTGCCTTTTCAACCCTTGTCTGGCACGCAGCACAGCTCATTCCCGTCACTGCATATTGTTCCATTCGTTTCTCCTTCCCTGGTTTTTACCGTTTCTGAATCAGTATAATCTACTTCATCAGTTTCTGAAGGGCTTCTACCAGTTCATCCACTGTTTCATCATGTCCGCTTCGGATATCATTTGTTACACATGTTTTAATGTGATTGGATAAAAGTACCTTGGTAAAACTGTTCAGCGCACATCTCGTTGCTGCTACCTGTGTCAGAATATCAATACAATAAGCATCTTTATCAACCATTCCGCGTATTCCGCGTATTTGCCCTTCGATCCGGTTAAGCCGATGTACCAGATCCTTATATTCTGTGTCGGCACGGTCTTTTGTTTTTTCCGACATGGCATATTCCTGTGTCAGTAATGCTTCATGGACAATCTCCGCTTCATCCGGAGTATGACAGCAACTGTGTCCGGCTTTATGAATACGTTCCTTTTTTACATTTTCAGGCTGCTTTTTTGATACTGACATAACAGAATTTCCTTTCCCTGTAAAAGCTGACTTTGTTTTAGTCATCAACCACCAGTTCAACTGGTGGTTTGATATTAGCCCTCATAAGGGCTATGTTACTGCTCGTCCAAAAGAACGGGTATCGCAAGCGATTTCACTGGTCCGCTATAAAGCGGTTTCTTTTGATTCTTCTTTTCTCGTCTCTTCTGCTTGTTCCTTTATATATTTTTGAACTGCTTCATCTGTTATATTACCAATCGTTTCTACATAATATCCCCTTGCCCAAAAAGATTTATCCCATTTGCTTTGAAGTTCTGGGTGTCTATCATAAACCATCAATGTACTTTTTCCTTTTAGATATCCCATAAATTCTGATATACTAAGTTTCGGCGGTATTGCAACACTCAAATGTATATGGTCTATACATACTGCTCCTGCTATTATCTCCACATTCCGATACTTGCATAATGTGCTTATTATTTCCCTAACATCATCTCTGATTTTTCCATATAATACTTTCTTTCTATACTTCGGTATGAATACGATGTGATATTGGCATTTCCATTTTGTATGTGATATGCTTCTATTGTCCAAATGGGACCTCCTCCTGTGTTTGAGTTTGGCTTGCGACACCATTCTCAATATAACACAGGAGGCTTTTTTATATTATCCTCACCGTTTCCAACTATTCCATTCTCCCCAGCATAGCTGGGGGATTAGGATTTTCATTTAGAAACAAACGGAAGCAGATCTGTTTGCTCTGAATTCAATATATACCCTGGTGGGGTATATGACAATTGTAAAACGCCATATTTCATTTTTCTTTTATAATCGACTGTTTATGAAAAAAGTATAAAAAAAAGATGTAACCTACCGGTACACTTTCCAAAAAATAAACCTCTGCTACAATAATAAAATTATGAGATATTATATTGCTGATTGTCACTTTTTCCATGAACAACTAAATAACCAGATGGATCATCGCGGTTTTAATAATGCCGATGAAATGAACAACTATATGATTCAAAAATGGAATAAAAAGGTCCGAAAGAATGACTCGGTTGTTGTTCTTGGTGATTTTTCCTATGGAACACCCGAGCAGAATGCGGAAATTTTCCCGCAACTGCACGGGACAATTTATCTGATCGAAGGTAACCATGACCGATATCTGAAGGATAAGAAATATGCTTCGGATCGTTTTGCATGGATCAAACCCTACGATGAATTACATGATAATCAGAGAAAGGTCATCCTTTCACATTATCCGATCATGTGTTATAACGGACAATATCGTCTGAAAAACAACAAAGAGCCTAAGGTTTATATGCTGTACGGACATGTACATGATACAACAGATCAGCGTCTGATTGAGAAATTTCAGGAAATAACACGCGGGACGATGAAGATGGGACTGGATGAAAAGATGCATCCGATTCCCTGCCACATGATTAATTGTTTCTGTATGTATTCCGATTATACACCACTTTCGCTTGATGAATGGATCGAGAATGACCGCAGACGGATGGAGCAGATCGGCTCCGCACAAAATGAACTGCTTTAAATTTTCTGATGATTCTAGAACAGGATACAATAAAAAAAGCGTATCATACGTTTTGCTTACCCACAGACCAAACTGAATCTTTCGATTTCTGTGGGAAGTGTAACGAATGATACGTTTTTTCAGGCTGATCAGCCTTTTAAACCTCGTGTCTGGCGATCCATATCCTCAACAACAATATCATAAATTTCACCGAGTGTAGAACAGTATTCCAAAACCTTCCAGGGCTCATTGGTATGATAGTGAATTTTGATCATATCTTCATCCCCTACTGCCAGCAGACAATCTCCCTTGAAGTTCTGTGTGAAATACTCGCTGATAACATCCTCATCCAGATCATGACCATCGATTAACAGCTGTGTATCATATTTAAATTCCAGCATCCTGTGCCTCCGCCTTTTTACCATTCAGAATATTCATAAACTCATCTCCTGTAATGGTCTCTTTTTCATAAAGATATGCCGCAAGCTCATTCAGCTTATCCTTATTCTCCAACAGTATACCCTTTGCCTTATCATGCTGCAAGCGTACCAGTTCAATGACTTTTTCATCGATCAGAGACTGCGTTTTTGCCGAGCATGCAAGAGATGCATCACCTCCAAGGTACTGGTTCGTTATGGTTTCAAGCGCTACCATATCAAAATCATCACTCATGCCATATCTGGTGATCATTGCACGTGCAAGTTTGGTTGCCTGTTCGATATCATTGGAAGCCCCGGTTGTTACCGATCCAAACTGTACTTCTTCCGCGGCTCTTCCGCCTGTCAGCGTGGCGATCTTGTTTTCAATCTCTTCTTTGCTCATCAGATAATGATTGCCTTCTTCCTCTACCTGCATGGTATAACCAAGGGCTCCTGATGTACGGGGAATGATTGTTATCTTCTGTACCGGTGCAGAATTCGTCTGTTTTGCAGCTACCAGTGCATGTCCGATTTCATGGTATGCGACTATCTTCTTTTCTTTATCAGTCAGAATTGCATTCTTTTTCTGGTATCCTGCAATTACTACTTCGATACTTTCCTCCAGATCTGCCTGCGTTGCATATCCTCTCTTGTCCCTTACTGCACGGAGTGCAGCTTCATTTACGATATTCGCAAGTTCTGCACCGGATGCACCGGATGCCATTCTTGCTACTTTATTAAAATCTACATCATCTGCAAGTTTGATTTTTTTGGCATGTACTTTCAAAATATCTTCGCGCCCTTTCAGATCAGGAAGTTCAACGGGTACGCGTCTGTCGAAACGTCCAGGCCTTGTAAGTGCCGGGTCCAGCGATTCCGGACGATTGGTTGCCGCCAGAATCACAACCCCATTGTTCGCTTCAAATCCATCCATCTCTGTCAGTAGCTGATTGAGTGTCTGCTCTCTTTCATCATTCCCGCCAAGCTGTCCGTCACGTTTTTTGCCAATGGCATCAATTTCATCGATGAATACGATACAGGGTGCTTTTTCTTTTGCCTGTTTGAACAAATCTCTGACTTTGGAAGCGCCCATACCAACGAACATTTCTACAAATTCAGAACCCGACATGGAAAAGAACGGTACATTCGACTCTCCTGCTACCGCTTTTGCCAGCATCGTTTTACCTGTTCCGGGAGGCCCGACCAATAGAATACCGCGAGGCATGGATGCACCAATTTCCTTATATTTTCCGGGATCATGGAGATAATCTACAATTTCCTTTAAATTTTCTTTTGCTTCCTCTTCTCCTGCAACATCCCCGAATCGGATTCCTTCTGTAGACTGTACATAAACACGGGCATTGCTTTTACCCATTCCAAACATCATGGAATTGGATCCGCCTCCGACTTTATCCATCATTTTGGCTGATAGGAAATGTCCCAAAAGCGCAAAGATGGCAATGGGAACCACCCAGCTTAACAGAAAACTCATAAAAGGTGACATCTGCTGTATGATTTCACTTGAGAAATCAGCACCGGAAGCATACAATCTGTCAACAAGTCCGGGATCATCCATCAGACCGGTTCGATAAACCTGCTTTGTGTCTTTATCTGTAAAAATAATTTCATCAGACTGAATCTGCACTTCACCGATTTGCTTGTCTTTCGTCATAGTCATGAATTTACCATAATCCACTTCCTTGACCGATCGTGCAACAAGCTGCGGTAAAGCAATAAAATTAAACAACAGAAGTATGAGCATTACAACCATATAATAGAATGCCAGTGGCTTTTTGGGTGTTTTTACTTCATTCATAAATCCTTCCCTCACATTTCTTTCCCTTTCGGGAAATTATCTGAAAACATCCTTTGTATATCACAAATATACGATACCTGAATAGCAGATATGAAATTGCATGGGATTATTATAACGTTAGTTTTGCATTACTGCGAGAAAGAAACCATAAATTATTATGAAAAAAGCAGAAATTATTTGCCCGGAATTTCATATATAAATAACAAAAGTGATGTATTTTGAATACACCACTTTTGCATTTTCATTTTTATAGACTATTTAAACTTAGTGATTCTTTTAATTGCTGAATCTTTTTTTCTATTTTTTTTGCTGTTTCTTCAAATGCAGTATCATCTTTTCCGGTTGGATCATCCAGTCCCCAGTCTTCTCTCCTGCTGCATGGCATAACCGGACATTGTACACCACATCCCATGGTCACTACGATATCTACAGCAGGAAGATCCTGCAATCGTTTGGGATATTGCATCTGCATATCAATATTGTAGAGACGCATCATAATCCGGACCGCATCCGGATTGATTCTGTCAGCAATATCCGTCCCCGCCGAATAACATTCCAAGACATCTCCGGCATATTTTCTGCAGAGTGCTTCGGCCATCTGACTGCGACAGGAATTGTGGGTACAGATAAACGCAACTTTGGGTTTATAAATATCAGATTTCACTTTTCCCATCGGTTCCATCTCTCCTTTTTTGTCTGTTTAATATCCCAGTTTATGCAGAAGTTTTTCAATTTCAGAAGGTTGATACACTTTCCCCATAGCAACTACTTTATCATTCACAACAAGTGCAGGTGTTGACATGATCCCATAGGATGCAATAACCGTCATATCTGTAATGTATTCCGCTTCACAGGAAATTCCCATTGCTTTTAGTGCTTCATTTGTGTTTACAAATAATGTATGGCAATTTTTGCATCCGCTTCCAAGCACTCTGATATTATTTATTTTGTTTTTGCCATTGCTTTCAGTTATTTGATCATTCTGATGATTGCCGGTACATGAAGTATTCATTTCTTTTGTTTTTTCTGCATTATCACAACAGTTTTCTTCTTTCTTTTTTCCAAATCCAAATAATGACATTGTAATACCTCCCTGCGTGTTCTTTATAGACGCTATAACGAATTTAACTACAACAGTTTCCGCCGCAGTCGCAGCTGCTCTGTGGCTTACTGCCATTCGTATCTCCAACATAGGAAATTGCATTGACAGGACATTTGTTCTGACAACCATGGCACTGATCAATACAGCCTTCCGGGTATACTACAAGAGGCACAGGCGACTTGCTCTTATCATATACACCATGTTTACAGAAGTCTGAGCAGGTTCCACATTCAATACAGGTTACATAATCAATCACAGGATACCATTTTAAAGACATTTTTATTTTCTCCTTTTTTTTACAGTAATGGTTTCTATTATTTAAATCAAAAATGGTTGCAGGATATTAAAAAGATAGCCGACAATTATAATTCCAATTGTACAGATTGCAATGAAAATTGCCAATAGTTTCGGCCTAACTGCCTTTCGCAGCATGATCATGGAAGGCAGGGAAAGCGTTGTGACAGCCATCATAAACGCCAGGACAGTACCAAGCTGTGCACCTTTGAAAAGAAGTGCTTCTGCAATCGGAATGGTTCCGAAAATATCTGCATACATCGGAACACCGATGAGCGTAGCCAGAATCACACCAAATGGATTCTTCCCTCCAAGTACAGCAGCAACCATGCTTTCCGGAATCCAGTTATGGATAATTGCACCGATACCGACGCCAATCAGAATATAAGGAAAAACTTTCCTGAAAGTACTCACAACCTGATCTTTGGCATATATGATTCTATCCTGCTGTGTTGTTTCCGGAGATTCAACATTTACATTTCCGGCATTTCGGATGAATTCTTCTACATTGGTTTCCAGATGCAGTTTTTCGATAATCGAACCGCCTGTAATCGCGATGATCAATCCGAAGATTACATAGACAACTGCAACTTTCATTCCAAAAATACTCATCAACAGTACCAGACTTCCCAAATCAACCATAGGAGAAGATATCAGGAAGGAAAAAGTTACGCCCAATGGCAGTCCCGCGCTGGTAAAACCAATGAATAAGGGAATGGATGAACAGGAACAAAATGGCGTCACCGTTCCAAGAAGTGCTGCAATGGTATTGGCACCTATCCCATGAAAACGTCCCAGTATCTTTTTACTTCGTTCGGGCGGAAAATAGCTTTGGATATAACTGATCAAAAAAATCAACATGCAAAGTAAAATGGTAATTTTTATGACATCATAAAGAAAAAACTGAATGCTGCCACCTATACGGGATGAAATATCAACTCCTGTTTTTGTAAGAAGAGTCCCGATTATCTGATTCAGCCATTTCATTCCCAGCACCTGGTTTTGAATAAAATCCCAAATATTCACAAATTCCTCATTTCTGTATCGATTATGAAAATTTACGGTTTTCTGTATCAGAAATCGGCTTGCCGTAAATTTTTTTAATCAATATAAATTGATAAATTATTCTAAAAAAAGCCATCTGGAGCAGACAACGTTTATTTAGAACAGTTACATTGCTCTTCCATTCCTGAATTCGGGGTCGTCAACTGACGAAGAAGTAAGACTGCTGACTCCCGACCACTATCAGACAACCGGTAATGTGTCCACTTTCCTTCCTGCCTGCTCTCTACCATTCCGGAATCACAAAGTACCTTCATGTGATAGGAAAGTCCGGACTGTCCGATGTCCATATCTTCCTGCAGAACACAGGCACATTTCTCTCCGCTTCGCAGTCGCTCCAGTATTGCGAGCCTGCGCGGATCGCATAGTGCTTTAAATACTTTTGCATCGTCATCATAAGAATGATTCATTCTTCTCACCTCAAATCAACTTTTATTGATGTATTAATATATACATCTCAAATCAAAAAAAGTCAATCTGATTTTATTTTAATCTGATCTTTATCCTGTATCAATTGGTGCTATGCGAACAGCACATCAAAAATACAATACAAAAACACCACATTCCATTTAAGCGAATGTGGTGTACATACAAAAAATCTATTTTTCTAATTTCGTTTCAGAATTCGCAGATCTGTACCATCATCATGATAAAGACTTTCCTGCGGCGCATCAGCAGCCATCGTTGCAAGTTCGTCACAGCGTTCGTTTTCAGGATGTCCGTTATGTCCTTTTACCCAATGCCATGTAATATGATGAATAGATGCAGCTTTGATCAGACGTTCCCACAATTCCCGATTTTTAACCGGAGATTTTGCACTCGTTTTCCAGCCATTGCGGATCCACCCATCTATCCAGTGTTCATTAAAAGCACTGATAACATACTTGGAATCTGAATACAAATCAATTTCACAGGAACGTGTCAGATTTTCAAGTGCACTGATCACGCCTAAAAGTTCCATTCTGTTATTGGTTGTTTTATCAAACCCGGCACTCAGTTCTTTCTGATGCGTTTCTCCTTTTGAATCCACATAACGCAGAACAGCACCATATCCGCCGGGTCCATCCGGATTACCTCTGGCTGCACCATCTGTATAGATTGATACCTTCATCAATTACTTTTCCAGCCTTTCAAAATTCTCTTTTTTTATTATTAAACTGACCAGCTCCCTGTTTCCAGAAAACGATCTGCCATTGTCTGTGCACTCTCAACAATTCCCTTATCATAACCAAGAATACCCAGAAGCTTTATTGCATTACGATTCTGCGCGGGTCCCGCCTGCAGCTGATAATTAAAGTGTACATCATTATCGGAAACTTCACCTTCAAAATGGTAATTATCATATTGATCCTTGAGCAGTTCTGTCAGTTCAATGTCATGTGTAGCTGCAAAACACTGAATATTCTGATGTGTAAATCCTGCAAGAATTCTGGTTGATGCTGCAATTCGTTCCACAGTATTCGTTCCGCGAAGAACCTCATCTATCATACACAGAACACGGGAGCCGCTCTCTTGCGCTGCATCCAGAATTCGTTTTAAAGACTTGATCTCGACAATGTAATAGCTGTCTCCGCCTACAAGATCATCACGAAGTGCCATAGATGTATAAATACGATAAAGCGGTGCTTTGTATGCTTCCGCAAGCACAGTATGAATGGACTGCGCAAGAATTGTATTAATTGCAACCATTTTCAGAAAGGTTGATTTACCGGAAGCATTTGAACCGGTGATTAACACGCCTCTCTCACAGGTAATTGAATTGGCGATCGGATGTTCCATTCCCGGATGATACATATTATGAATCGACAGTTGCTGCGCAGCAGTAAATGTGGGAATACAGTACCCATTTGCAAGAGATGCCCGATAACAGCCGATTGCGATTTCTGCATCAATTTTTCCAATGATACCAATTATATGATCAATGGTATCCCTATGCTTTTTTACTTCCAGAAACATATGATTGAATTTGATTAAATCAATGTGTGTTATGATTCGAATATAGTCTACCAGAATATCAAGCGGATTACCGCCGGAATTCATTCTCGTGGGAGACATCAATACGCCGGAACCTTTTCGGAATGCTGCCATTTCCTGAATATCTGCAGTCAGATCCGTCATCTCTTTTTCCAGTTCCGGATCTTTAATCCTGCAAAGCAGATCTGCCCCTGATAAGAGCCTCATAATATATGCAAAACTTGAAAGATAAGGATCAATCTGCCCTTTATCTTTGAAATAGGTGACAATATTATATACAACAATAACCAGAAGCATCAAAAAAAACGAACCAAAAGAAAAAAAGCATCCGATTGCAGAAACAACCAAAAGAGCATCAGCTGTCAGATGAACCAGATTCGAACGTTTCCCAAGATTGTCCAGATAATCCAGATAATCATAAATGGAATATTTATTACGATTTGCCATTTTGGTAAAGATAACCTGACAGTCTCTTCGAAGTTTCCCATGTTTCATAAAATATGCAACATGTTGTTCCAGAAGATCAAAATCATCCGTCTGTCCGGGCGTTCTGAGCATATAATACAGATATTCCTGTCCTGCGCCCGAATAACAATAATCCATACGCTGATAAACATCATCCATGGAAAGATCATTCCATGTAATATCATCAATCGCATCTTTCGTTATATGCTTTTCGAAATATTTTGATATATAGAGAAATTTCTTGTAGTCTGTCATCCCTTCAGGAAGTTGACCATAAATGCGCTGCAGCTTATCCCGAAAGTTCTGCTCGGCTTTCTTTTCATTCAGCTGTCCGAGAATCGTTACTGTAATCAAAAATAAAACAATAATAGAAAAAAAGACAACATACTCCATTCACATTCTCCAGTTTCAAAGCAAGTAATACAAAAATTATGCAAGATCAAATACATCCCCAGGCGCAGAAATCTTATAAATCAGATCTCTGTAAGAAGCTCCTGTTTCCGTTTTGAGATACCTGTCAGTCCAGTCATATTTATCCCACATATGCATCGGAAATACTGCCTTTGAAAACGTATGCGTCAAAAAATAATCCATCCCGTAACCATAGGCATCTTTTAATCTGGGATCAAGCGGTACAAAAGAAACATCAAAGCTGCGACCTGAAATAGAATCAATCTGTTCCTTATACTGCGCAGCCATATTCAGATTTTCCTGCTCCGGTTCACCATCCCAGTGCCACCAGTTCAAATCTCCCGCATGATAAATGTGTTTTTCTTCTGCAGTGATCAAAAAAGCTACCCCTTCATCGGTTGATTTCAGACTTTCAATTGTCAGATCTGAATACGTGATCTTGCGATCCGGACGGATAACTGTTACATAATCCTTCAGATCCTTGTCCGTAATACGAAGCCTGGCAAACCAGGTACTGCTTTGACGAATATCATCACTCAGGAAAAAATGGACCTTTGGATACAATTTTACGAGTTCAAAAACTTTCGGTTTAAAATGATCCGGATGTCTGTGAGATGCAAAAACATAAATTGTCTTTTCTGTATTGAACTGTGGCAGAACCCCCTGCGTATAATCAAATATCAGTACGGTGTTGTCCAGTTCAACTGTAAAACAGCTGTGATAAACATAAGTGATACGAAACATATTTTCTTCTTTTTCCTTTCGGTTCGTTGGTTGTTTATGATACGGAAAGTTCATGGTCAATCCGGAACTTTATTTCTTCTGCTTTTGCATATATTTCATCCGGTCTGACTCCGATATGGAATTTACCATCCATATAACGGATCACTCCGTGAATCATTGTCATTTTAACATTTTGCTTGCTGCCACTGTATACAATGTTTTTTGCAATATTGTTAATCGGCTGCATGTTGGGCTGATGCAGATCCAGCATGATCATATCCGCCATTTTGCCTTCTGCAAGATAATCACAGTTTCCAAGTCCCATGGCATGTGCGCCGTTTACCGTTGCCATTTTTAATACTTCCATTGCATTTACGCTGGAAGCATCTTTGTTTCGAAGCTTGGAAAGACCTGTTACCAGAAACATTTCGCGGAACATATCCAGACAATTATTGCTGGCCGGGCCATCTGTACCGATTGCAACAGGAACGCCTGCTTTTATGAACTCAGATATCGGTGCGATCCCGCTTGCAAGCTTTGTATTGGAACCGGGATTGGTAACCGCATACATTTTCTTTTCCTTCAGAATCGCGATATCTTCTGCTGTACAATGAACCAGGTGATAACCGCCTCCGCCAAAATCAAAAAGTCCAAGTGATGCAAGAAATGCCACGGGCGTCATTCCATAACGTTCCCTGCACCCTTCCGTTTCAGAAGCGGTCTCTGCAATATGGGTAAATACAGGGGTTTGATATTTGTGAGCAAGTGTACTGACTTTCTGAAGCAGTTCTCTGGAACAGGTATATTCGGCATGAAAACCGATCATATAGGAATTGAACGGATCTTTGCCATTGATCTCCTGAAACATCTCTTCCACAAATGCCGGTGTCTGACTGAAACTGTTCATCGCACTTACCTGTACACATCGCATTCCCGTTTCCAGACAGGCCTGTGCAATTGACAATGGAGTCAGATACATATCAAAAATAGCGGTCATTCCACTTGTCAGATATTCCAGAATGGCAAGCTTTGTAAGCCAGTATATATCATCTGCAGTCATTTTGGCTTCTACCGGGAAAATCTGCCTGTTCAACCAGTCAGAAAGAGGCATGTCATCTGCTCTGGAACGCATCAGTGTCATAGCCGAGTGTGTATGGGCATTTTTAAAACCAGGCATCAGAAGGTTTTCTTCACAGTCGATCTCTTTGTCCCAAATCAGAACCTTTCCACTGTGCTTTTTATAAAATGAATCGATTTCATCTGTTTTTCCTGCAAAAAGTATTTTTTCATCTTCAATCCATACTTCACCTTTGAAGATTTCTTTTCCCTGTTCCATCGTCAGGACTCTTGCATTATAAAAGCGTGTCTTCATTTTATTGCCCCCAATATGCTTTTACTGATTCATCTTCTTAACAGACTCGGTTACCAGTTTTGCAAAAAGCGGTGCCGCCTTATCTGCTGCTTCCTGAACCTCAATATGATTCAGCGGATTGTCTGTCATCCCGGCTGCCAGATTACTGATACAGGAAATTCCGCAAACTTTCATTCCCATATGATTTGCTGCAATGGCTTCGACAACCGTACTCATACCCACCGCATTAACCCCCATGGAACGAAGGGCTCTGATTTCTGCCGGAGATTCAAAAGACGGGCCTGTCAGCTGACAATAAACACCTTCCCGAAGTGGAATTTGATTATCTTTTGCTGCCGTGCGGATCATATCCTGTAAATCCTTTCTGTATACGGTACTCATATCCGGAAATCTTGTCCCAAGCGCATCGATATTCTGACCCATAAGCGGATTGGGTACAAAATATGAAATCTGGTCTGTAATCAGCATCAGATCACCAGCCTGAAAATCATAATCAATACCGCCGGATGCATTGGTCAGAAATAAAATTTCCGCACCAAGTTTCCCCATCAGTCTGGCCGGAAGCACAACATCTGAAATCGGATAGCCTTCATAGTAATGTACACGGCCTTTCATACATACAACCGGAACATCATCCACGTAACCAAAAATAAATTTCCTGCATGTCCCGGAACTGTTGAAACGGGAAACCCTTTTATATCAGAATAGCTGATTTCCGAAACAATTTTAATATTACTTGCATAGTCTCCAAGACCCGATCCGAGTGTAATTGCTACCTTTGGCTTGAAGTCGGTCACTTTCCTGACTGCATCCACGCATTGCATCAGTTTATCATATACTGTATTGTTTTCCATGCTTTTTTCCTCTCATTTCACTACACAATTATCTGGTCTGCGCCTGAATCTGTTCTGCAAGTTCTTCCAGATAAACATAACGATCCATCAGGGTTTCCAGTTTATCTTCCAGAATCTGTTTTTCTTTTGCCAGCTCATTCAATTTAACAAAATCGGTTGCACAGCCAAGAACAGCTTCCTGCGTCTGCTGAATTTTCTTTTCCAGCTCCGCAATATCCTCTTCAATTGTTTCATATTCTTTTGTTCTTTATAGGTAAACTTCAGCTGATGCGATGCCGTATATACCTTTTTTTCGGGAACAGGGTTCAGTTCAGTTTTATCTGCATTATTCTGATCTCCCCAGGAAAGTCTGCCATCTACACTTTCAGCATGTTCCTGAAAAAAATCTGTATATGACCCGTTATAAAGATGAATGGTGCCCAAAGAGTCAAAGGTCAGCATTCTGCGTGCAACTCTGTCCAGAAAATATCTGTCATGTGAAACCGTTATTACGATTCCGTTGAAAGAATCCAGATAATCCTCCAATATGCACAGCGTCTGTATATCCAGATCATTGGTCGGTTCATCCAGAATCAATACATTCGGTGCCCCCATCAGTACCTTAAGAAGATAGAGCCGTCTGCGCTCTCCTCCGGAAAGCTTTCCGATTTCTGCATATTGCATTGTACCTGTAAACAGGAATTTCTCACACATCTGCGAGGCAGTCACATACCCGTCATCTGTCTGAATATACTCCGCTGTGTCTCTGACATAGTCAATGACACGCTCTTCCATATCCATGGATTCGCTTTCCTGCGCATAATAACCGATTTTGACTGTATCACCGATACTCACACTTCCATCATCCGGTGAAAGTACACCTGTCATAACACGGATCAGTGTTGTCTTTCCACAGCCGTTTGGCCCAAGAATTCCGACACGGTCATTTTTCAGAAAAATAAAGCTGAAATCTTCAAAAAGCGTCCGCTCACCGTAATGTTTGGATATATGTGACAATTCAATTGTTTTCTTGCCTAATCTGGAAGATAATGCACTGATCTCAACATTTGCATCCATTTCAATCTGATCTTCATCACGAAGTGCTTCATACCTCTGAATATGAGCTTTCTGCTTGGTACTGCGGGCTCTTGCCCCACGCTGCATCCATGCAAGTTCCTTGCGCAGAATATTGGCATGCTTATCCTGTGTAGATAATGCAGAAGCAACACGCCCTGCTTTCATCTCCAGAAATCCTTCATAATTGGTATCATAAGTATATATTTTCCCATGATCAATTTCCACAATATGATTGCATACAAGATCCAGAAAATATCTGTCATGCGTAACCATGACAAGTGCCCCTCTATAAGATAGCAGGTATTGCTGTAACCATTCACTCATGGCATTGTCCAGATGATTGGTCGGCTCATCCATCAGCAGTAGGTCACTGCGCGACAGAAGGACACTGCAAAGCGCAGCCTTTTTACGTTGTCCGCCTGATAACTGCGATATTTTTTGAAAAATATCACAAAAACCAAGGCGATTCAAAATACTTTTTGCTTCGCCTTCCAGTTCATATTCCAATTCTTTTGCGGCAATCAGATCGCCTGGATGAATTTTTTTAACATTTTCAGTTACGACATATTCATAAAGAGTCATATCCTGCGGAAAGTCCGGATTTTGCGGCAGGTATCCAATCACGACATGATTGCCTGTGATGATATTCCCGCTGTCGGGTTCTTCTTTACCTGCGATTATTCGAAGAAGAGTTGATTTACCCGTTCCGTTTACGCCGATCACGCCGATTCTGGCACCACTGTCCACACCAAGATCAATATGATCCAGCAGCATTCTGTCTGTATATGACTTTGAAATGTCTTTCATGGATAAAAGATTCGTTGCTTGCATGAACCCATTATATAAGCAATGCAGATAAAACACAAACCTAAACTTCATCAGGTTCCGACAATTCTGCTTCAGAATCAGTTTTAATGATCTGCCCATGAATCACGGGTCTGATCGTTGCTCTTACAGTCTGATCAAAAACATCAATTGCCCCAAGTGCTGCCATACGATTTAACAGGATTTTTTCAAGTGAACCGTCAATTGCAACTGCACGCAGGGAAGACATGATCATCTCACTTCCGGGAGTTTCATCCATACGGATTTCAATCGTATCAGGCGTTTGCGGATGCAAATAGGATATGGCCGGAATATCTTCCTGCATCCTGTTGATATTAAAATAGATATTCAAAGTTCTGCATGCAGCCTCTTCGAGAAAACAGATCTGATTGCGGAGAACAAATCTGCCATATTCATCGGTTGTTCCGATTGTCTTTACTGCAATTCTGTAGATTTCTCCATGCATGTTGATATCTGTCACAGTACTTGATCCATTAAAAGCACATTGCAAAGATATGACATCACAGCCTTCATATAAATCCATATAAAATAAATTTTTTCCACTTTTTCGAAAACCGATTTTACTGATTCCATCCGTAAAATTATTATGTAACACCTGGACCATCAACGGAAACAGTCCGACACCTTTTACATCAAGATCATAGGCAGCCCCATCCAGACAATCCGTCCAGATTCTGCGAAACTGATTCCCGATTCTGCGATAGGAAGTATAAATCTGATTTTTTTCATTGTCCCGGATCAGACGATGTCCTACCAGGCTTTTGCGGCGGCCTGTTCCCTGCGTGACAGGAATCGGACGTCTGTTCCACCCGCCATCCGTAATGATTGCGAGTGCCGGAATCCGACCTGCGATATGTTTGCAGGATGCCTTTAGCATGGTCAGTGCAGACATATCTTCAGAAAGTGCACTGTCTGAAACGGTAAGTGTCTGCATAACCCCCTGAATGATACCTGTCATCGTACCATATTGAAATACTTCGCCATTACCTGCATTGGTTGCCACAACCATGTTTATATCCGGATAGCAGTACACATTCTGTCCAAGCATTCCGTTAAAAGCAAAGGCACCGGCTCTCTCTGCATTTACCCAAAGCTGATAACCATAATGTTCTGCGTTTTCAATTCCCGTTTCTATCTGTGAACCGGTAGATTCCGTAACCCATTTTTCTGATATCAGTTGCTGCCCGTTCCAGTTTCCTTTTTGCAGAAAAAGTTGTCCGAGTTTTGCCATATCTTCTATCCGCATGAACAATCCCCATCCGCCTTTTGTAATTTTCTGCGGACAACTCTCCCAGAAAATGCGGGTGATTCCAAGCGGTTCAAATAACCTTGGTTTCAGATAGTCAAACATACTTTCGCCTGTAATTTCTGTCACAATGGCAGACAACATATAGGAGTTCATACTGTTATATTCAAACTTTGTACCGGGTGCAAACGACACCGATGCCTCCAGAAAACTTTTTCTCCAGTCGTTTCCTGAAATTGCACCACTTTCATTAAACTGCACGCCGCTTGTCATGGTCAGCAGATTCCATACTGTCAGATCTTTCTGACGCAGAATACTCCATATGCTTTTTCTGGAACTGAAAATATCAATGATTTTATCTGTTACATGAAGTTTCCCTTCATCAATCAGAATTCCAATCGCCATACCGGTGATGCTTTTACACATCGAATGTGTAACATGCCAGATATCCATCTGATACGGTGCAAAAGCGGTTTCTCCGATTACATATCCATTCCGCAGAACCATGATTCTATGCATATCACATCCGCTTGTCGTATCAAGCGCTTCCAGAAGCGTACGCAGCTGATTGGATGATATACCCTGTGATTCCGGTGTTTTTCGCTCCAATTTCATCTCTTGTCCTGTCAAATCGGGAAAAGCCGGTTTCTGCGGACTGTAGGATACTTTACTGATTTCACCCGTCTGCCTGTTGATCATTTTGAGCATCAGTTCTCCAACGTACCAGTCTGTCCTTGGCATATATCATCCTCCGTCTTCTGAAAAGCTTTCATAGTAACAGTATACTTGATTCCATTTGTATTATCCATTAAAATGAGGCAATATGAATATGAAAGATTCATAAAAAACAGCTCTGAAACAGCGCATAGAAAAGAGGCATATATTATGTCAGCCACACAGAAAACTCCAACGCTTCTTATTATCGATGGTTCCTCCATGCTCTCTACTTCTTATTATGGAAACCTTCCAAAATCCATTCTTTTTGAAAAAGATGAGGCCAAAAAGCTGGCCCATTATGATGAAATTCTGCATACATCTTCCGGTTTATACACCAATGCGATTTTTACCATGTTCCGTTCCATGCTTGCACTGTTTCGAGCGGTGCAGCCTGAATATACTGTTTTCGTATTTGACAGAACAAGAGATACCTTCCGCAGAACACAGTTACATGCTGAAATGTACAAAGCGCAACGCAAAGAGACACCGGAACCACTGAAACAGCAGTTTGGCGGCATGGAACAGGCCTTAACGGACATCGGATTTAAAGTACTGTCCGGAGACGATTATGAAGCGGATGATTACGCTGCATCCATTGTTCGAAAATTTGAATCACCGGCGCTTCGCATTCTCCTGCATACCAAAGATCACGATTATGAACAGCTGGTCAGTGAACATACAAGATTATGGAGACAGGTTGACAAAGATAAGGCGGAGAAACTAAAGCAGGCATATGGTCTGTTTGCAGGAACCGATGGCTATGCAGATCTTCCGGCAGGAATATTTGAGTATACCCCTGAAATCGTTCTTGCAGAAGAAGGGGTTGCTCCGTTTCAGATTCCGCAGCTATGGGGAATTATCGGAGACCCGAGTGACGGCATTCCCGGATGCAAAGGGGTTGCTTCCGCTGCTGCACCACTGATCCGTGAATATGGTACCATTGAGAATTTGTATGCCGCAATTGATGAATGTGCTGATCACACAGATAAAGAAAAAGCTTTAAACACATTCTGGAAAGAATGGCTCGGAATTTCAAGAAGTCCGATCAGGAATTTAAAAGAAAACCGAAGTGATGTTTTTCTGAGCCGTGATCTGGCCATTATGAAAGATGATATTGAAATATCATATGATTTGAAAGATTTTGTTTTGCCACAGAATAATCAAAAATATATTGATATTCTGCAGCAATATGAGCTGTCTACCATTATTTCGGATATTCAGAAAAAAGGAATCTGCTGATCTGTTATTTCAGTATCATCATAACAAGTGTAATTGTAACAGGTGAAAGCATAGTCGTTACCAGAATTCCTTTTGCAAAGTCTTCCTCTTCCAGTCCAAGCTCCCGGGAAACGATCATCGGCAGATTTCCTGCCGGTACTGCAATCAAAAGCGCTGTAACCTTAAGCAGTAAAGGGTCCGTAACCCATGGACGTATTGCCAGAATGAGCAGTATTGGCATTACCACCATCCGGAGCAGCGTAAATAAATAGATTCTGAGATCCGTAAAAATTTTACGAAACGGCATTGCTGCAACTGATGCGCCAAGCACCAGCATGGAAAGAAAGGTGGTTGCTGAACCTGCATAATTGAGCGTATCTGAAACAACGGAAGGGACATGCGGATTAATCAGATATATCACAATTGTTAAAATGGCAGAAACGGTTCCGACATTGACTACTTTTCGAATCAGGCCGGAACATCCCCTGCTTTTTTTATTTTGATCAGATACTTCGGAATCAGCCGTTTTTTGGTTCAGAATCATCATCCCGCTTGTATAGAACAAAATGTTGTAAACCAGATTGTTGATGGAAACATAAATCAGTGACTGATTGCCAAGAACTGCAAGCGCAAGCGGAATTCCGATGAAACCGACATTTCCATATACCGTCATCATCTGATAAGCATATCTTTTTTCTTTCGGAATGCGCATGATTATGGATATGATCCAACCGATCAGATACGCAGACATATAACACACCGTAAATAATGCGATGCTGCCCATTACCTTTCCGATTGGAATATGTTCCTGTGCAGATAAAGCGGAATGCAGAAGGAGCGCCGGATTCGTAATATTCACGATCAGTGCAGAGATATCCTTTATCGTAAGATCCTTTAAGATTTTTTTACGATAAAGAATACCTCCGATTAAAATCAGAAAACATATTACAATCATTTGTTCAACTATGGTCATTACGCTCATTTGCTTTTTCCCATTCTATCGGTAAAGATTTTCAGATGCCTTGCCTTTGTTTATGCTTTCATATCTTAACTTTCTTGAAAGATTTCTTGCCTTTTCTGACCATTACACCATCGCCCTCAAATTCAGATTTATCAAAAGATGCTGTAAAATCTGCAACTTTTTCATCCTTCAGGGTTACACCCCCCTGCTGTACTGCTCTTCTGGCTTCACTTCTGGAAGGAACCAGTCCTGCAGCAACAAGGATCTGCAGAATATCGATCTTTCCATCCTTGAAATCATCCTCACACAAGGTTACAGTCGGAACGTTTGCATCATCACCACCGCCCGCAAAAAGAGCCTTTGCTCCTGCCTGCGCTTTCTTTGCCTCTTCCTCTCCGTGGACAAGTGCGGTCAGCTCATAAGCAAGAATTTCCTTTGCTTCATTAATCCGGCTATCCTGCCAGGTACTCATTTCATCAATCTGTTCCAATGGAAGGAAGGTCAGCATCCGCAAGCATTTCAGAACATCAGAGTCAGCAACATTTCTCCAGTATTGGAAAAATTCAAACGGAGAAGTCTTATCCGGATCAAGCCATACTGCACCTTTCTGCGTCTTACCCATTTTTTTGCCTTCAGAATTCAGTAAAAGCGTGATCGTCATGGCATATGCATTTTCGCCAAGCTTCTTGCGGATCAGTTCTGTTCCGCCCAGCATGTTGCTCCACTGGTCATCTCCGCCAAATTCCATATTGCAGCCATATTTCTGGTACAACATCAGAAAATCATAGCTTTGCATCAGCATATAATTAAATTCAAGGAAATTCAGTCCCCGTTCCAGCCGCTGCTTATAGCATTCTGCCGCCAACATTTTGTTGACACTGAACTGTGAACCGATATCACGGATAAATTCAACATAATTCAGATTCATGAGCCAGTCGGCATTATTGACCATTAAGGCTTTTCCTTCAGAAAAATCAATGAATCTGCTCATCTGCTTTTTGAAACAGTCACAATTATGCGCAATGGTATCGGTTGTCATCATCTGACGCATATCAGTACGTCCGGAAGGATCACCTATCATTGCTGTCCCGCCTCCAATTAACGCAATTGGCTTGTTCCCAGCCTGCTGCAGTCTTTTCATCAGGCAAAGTGCCATAAAATGACCGACATGAAGAGAATCTGCTGTCGGATCAAATCCGATATAGAACGTTGCCTTTCCATTATTTACCAGTTCCTTGATTTCTTCCTCATCTGTCAGCTGTGCCAGAAGTCCTCTGGCCTTAAGTTCATCAAATACTGTCATACTTTCACCTCATATTCTGATATAATATATTCCGAATGACATAAAACAGGATATTTTTTTGCATAAAAAATCCCATCCTCTGCATTCATTTCCTGCGCAAAGGACGGGATATTATCTCGTGTTACCACCTTTTTTTATACATGACTCACATCATGTACCTCTGTAAGTACGACTCCAAAGAGCGATACTCGTTTGCTGTAACGGGCAATCCCGTCAAAATCTACTCTATCAGAAGTATCCTTCCGACAATTCCACTTTGCGGCTCACGGATGTATTCGAATCTGAAATCCTGCCTGTGCCTCTCATCAGCCGGCAACTCTCTGTTGCAATCCTTCAGATCTTACTTATTCCGGTCAACACCTTTAACATATATGAAATTATAAGAAGCAAAACACTTTTTGTCAACCTTGGATTTATTGACTGATTTTATTCTGATTCTGTTCCTGAAACATGGGACGAACGGAACGGTCTACTGCTTTTAACACAATATAACAGATAAGTGTATCAATCGGCAGCATGATCAGATTGGAAATGATTCTTTCCGGAAGAATCAGCAAAACTGCTTTTTTATAGAGCAGATTCAGCCAAAGCGTATTGCAGCCAATATTCACAAACAGTTTTACCAGAAACTGTGCCAGAAGAATTCGCCATACACTTACCGGTCTGTGATACAAAATCATTCCAAAAAACAATCCACCGAGAATCGCACTGATTGTGAATCCGGGGAAATAGGTACCATCCGGATGCAGCATGAATTTCAAAATATCAAGTGCACCTCCGAATATCCCTCCGATTGCCGGTCCGAACAGATAGGAAACTGCCTGATTGGGAATTCCTGAAAATCCAATCTTGATAAAATCACCTATCCTGATCGTAGTCACATAATTCAGTATAATGGCAAACGCGCACATCATACCGCAGAAAATCACAACTCTCAGACTTTTGAACTCGTTCAGCGAACTAATCCAAAGGTTTGTGTGCAATGTCTCTCCTGCTCTTTTCGTTACCTGTTTAGACATAAAAACACCTCCTTTGCAGTAGTTCCCTATACTACAGCATAAGAAGGTGCCTCTCAGCATCATCATTACAATGTAGCAGCGGGATGCGAATCCGGTACCGCAAGCGTTCTGCTTTTCGTCCGGCTGACAACTCCCTGTTCAGCCAGCACTTCACGCACCGATTTCTACTCTGCTTCTCTTTTGATATATAACATTTATATCTGAGCTTTATTTTAACATGATTTTTTCTAAATACAATCATGAATTTTTTTAGTGAAAATAGTAATCGCAATTACCTGATCTGTACACAAAATATACCAAATTTTTGCTGCTTTTTTTGGTCAGCTTATCTCTACCTTTTTTCTGGACAGAATGATAATATTCTCTTATGGAAACTGTTTTTTGATAAATAGTTTCTATCTATCATACACCGCAGGGAGGTTATATGAAATCATTAACAAAAAGTAAAATCTGGTTTTTTGCAATCGGTCAGTTTGGTTGGAGTCTTTTATCCGGCATTATTTCAAACTGGATGGTTTATATTTATCAACCGGATGTCGCAGGTTCAACACTTTTTATTCCGCAGACCCGCATTGTATTTGGCATTTTTACCATAATTGGTGCAATAACAGCTTTTGGTCGTATTTTTGATGCCATCACAGATCCATGGATTGCATCTTTATCAGATCGTTGCAAGTCAAAACAGGGCCGGCGGATTCCTTTTCTCAAATGGGCATCCATACCGCTTGCTGCAAGTACTGTGTTGGTATTTTGTGCTCCTGTTTCCGGTATTTCATGGATCAATACATTATGGCTTCTTCTCTTTATTGCCTGTTATTATCTTGCCATTACAGCTTATTGTACTCCTTATAATGCGTTGATTTCAGAGCTTGGACACACTCAGAAAGATCGTCTTGCAATCTCTACTGCAATATCCTTTACATTTATTGTGGGTACTGCAGTCTCCATGCAGGCTGCAAATGTCTGGGGAATCTTTATTGCACATGGCATGACACGTATGACAGCAATTCGTGTAACTTTTGTAATTTTTGCAGTCATTGCACTTGTCTGTCTTCTCGTTCCGCCGCTCACGATTCGAGAAAAAGATTATGTTACAACAAAGCCATCTGATGCAGGTGCAGGTGCTTCTCTTGTCAAAACATTTCGAAATCCGGACTTTCGAATTTTTGTTGCTTCCGACATTCTTTACTTTGTAGCGCTTACCATGTTCCAGACAGGACTGACTTTTTTTGTCACCTCCCTTTTGGGACTCGACGAAGGCGTTGCCGGAATGCTTTTTGTAATGATGACCGCACTTTCTCTTTTATTCTATATTCCCATCAATAAACTGGTTCCGCGATTTGGCAAAAAAAAGCTTGTATTATTCGCATTCATGATGTTCTCTCTTGTATATCTCTATACTGCATTTCTGGGTAAAGGGCTGCCGATTTCTCCAATGGTTCAGGGATATATTCTGATTCTGCTTGCATCTCTTCCCATGGCAATTTTCGGTATTTTACCCCAGGCAATTGTTGCAGATGTAGCGGAATCGGATGCCAGAACAACAGGTGAAAATCGGGAAGGAATGTTTTTTGCCGCAAGAACTTTTGCCTTCAAAATTGGTCAAAGTGCTTCCATGCTGATATTCACATCTCTTGCAACCATCGGAAGAGATCCGGTTACAAATGTATCGGATGGATCCGGTTATCGAATCGTTGCCATTACAGCATTCATACTCTGTGCCTGTGGTGGTTTCGTTCTTCGATTCTTCAATGAGAAACGAATTAATGGTATTTTGAACGGAACAATCCAAAAAAAATAAGTACTATAAAAGAATTAAGTGCATATACATAATAAAAAACGGATATCACATGAAGCAGTCAATTTGAAAAGTCAGATTACAATCTGATTTTCAAAAACTTCTCATTCTGATATCCGTCCTTTACTATAAAAACAGTAAATCTTTATACGTTCCATTCCTGACTGTGCAGCTCTATTTTTTTATCCCGAAGCATAAGATCATTAACAGCATCTGCAGCGGATTTACCCTCGAAGAGAACCTCATTGATCTGTTCAACAATAGGCATCTCTACCTGATATTTCATTGCAAGAATACGTGCTGCTTTTGCAGAATAAACCCCTTCCACAACCATCTTTACTTCTTTCATTGCCTCTTCCGCTGTATACCCCTGTCCAATCAATATCCCGGCACGTCTGTTTCTGGAGTGCATGGATGCACAGGTAACAATCAGATCTCCGATTCCACTTAAGCCACAAAAGGTCTCAAACTTGCCACCCATCACGGTTCCAAGACGTGTGATTTCTGCAATTCCTCTTGTAATCAGTGCTGCTTTCGTATTGTCTCCATAGCCAAGGCCATCCGCAATACCGGCTGCAAGTGCAACAACATTTTTGAGTGCAGCCCCCAGTTCTATTCCCTTCCTGTCAGGACTGATATAAACCCGAAAAACATCACACATAAAAATATTCTGAAGAAATTCAGCTGTTTCCTGTCGTTTGGCACCAACAACGATAGTAGTCGGCATGCTGCGCCCTACCTCTTCTGCATGTGAAGGCCCTGATAAGACTGCAATTTCAGCGCCCGGAAGTTCCTGCTCAATTACTTCCGACATAACCAGCAATGTTTTTTCTTCGATTCCTTTTGCACAATTGACAATGATCTGATCTTTTTGCAGATAAGGTTTCATTAAAGCTGCTGTTTCTCTGATATGTGTTGAAGGTACCACCAGAATAAGAATCTGATTTCCCTGCATTACTTTTTGTATGTCTGATGTGAATGTTACACTGTCATCCAAAATCACACCAGGTAGTTTATCTTTGTTTTCATGATCTCTGGAAAGTTTTGTAACGGTTTCTTCTGTTCTGCTCCATACCGTAACTTCATGACCATTTCCAGAAAGCAGGTACGCCAGAGCAATTCCCCAGCTCCCTGCACCGATCACGCCGATCTTTTCCTTCAAATCAGGACCTCCGTTTTATCTTTCTATTTTGATTCATTCTTTTTAAAAATATACGTTTTTCGCTCTGTATGTTTCACAAGCTTTACAATATTGGCACGGTGCTGCCAAAAAGCAAGTGCTGCCATTATCAGCGCAATCACATACATTTCGATCAGATGTCCCTGTGACATTCCGAATACACCATTTTGTCCTTCTATCACGAGTTCAATCAAAAAACCGACATAAATCATTAATGATCCAAGTGATACATAATGTGTCGTCAGGAAGGGAGCCAGAAACATAATCAGAAACATCGGAATAAAAGACCAGTGAAATGCAATTAAAAGTCCGCTGGTAGATGCGATACCTTTCCCGCCTTTAAAATTCAGATAAAAAGGAAAATCATGTCCGATTACGGCTCCGAGTGCCGTATATATTTTCAAAAGATAAATAATATCGGAATGACTTTTCCCGAATAATAATGTCGTAAAAAGAACCGCAAGAATACATTTGATCATGTCCCCGATCAAAACAATAATTCCGGCTTTGGGACCAAGAACACGTAAAGTGTTCGTTGTTCCGGCATTTCCGCTCCCATATTTACGGATATCTATTCCTTTTATTTTGCCGTAAATGTATGCAGTCTGAAATAAACCAAATGCGTATCCAATCAGTATGCAGACAATTCTAATCATGACTATTCGTTCTCTCCTCTTTCACGTGTGATAAATTTCAGCGGTGTGCCTCTGAATCCAAACGCGGCACGAATCTGATTTTCTATATATCTTGTGTATGAGAAATGCATCAGTTTCTTATCATTCACAAAAATAACAAATGTCGGTGGTTTAACTGCTACCTGTGTAATATAGAACACTTTGAGCATGCGTCCTTTGTCAGACGGTGGTTGCTGCATAACCAGTGCCTGCGTCAATATCTCATTGAGGACACCTGTTGCTACACGCATAGCATGATTCTCACTTACAACATCAATTAGTTCGTACAGCTTGGTAAGCCGTTGACCTGTTTGCGCTGAGATAAAAAGAATCTCTGCATATGGCATGAAAGAAAGTGTCTGACGTACCTTTCTGGTAAATTCTCCGACGCTCTTATTATCTTTTTCTATCAGATCCCATTTATTAACGGCAATAATCATTGCCTTTCCACGTTCATGGGCAATTCCCGCAATTTTGGCATCCTGTTCGGTTACACCTTCCTCCGCATTTATGACAAGCACCGCGACATCCGCACGTTCAACCGCACTGACTGTACGCAGAATCATGAACTCTTCCAGTTCTTCTTTAATCTTGTTCTTTCTGCGAAGACCGGCTGTATCGATAAAGGTATATTTCTTATCATGATACTGGATTTCTGTGTCAATTGCATCCCTTGTTGTCCCTGCAACATCGGATACAATCAAACGGTTCTCACCGATCAGCCGATTGATAATGGATGATTTACCAACATTTGGTTTTCCAATGATAGCAACCTTAAGCGTATCATCTTCTTCATCATCCTCAGGCATATCCTTCAAATACTTTACAATTTCTTCCAGAAGATCACCGATACCCATCTGGTTTGCTGCACTGATTGGAAATGGTTCTCCAATACCCAGATTATAGAATTCATAAACATCCATCATGTCCCGCTTGAAACTGTCAACTTTATTAACAGTCAGAATAACCGGCTTACCTGAACGACGCAGAATATCTGCAACCTTTGCATCTGCATCCGTCAGCCCCTGTTTGGAATCCACCATGAACAGAATCACATCCGCAGTATCAATGGCGATCTGTGCCTGTTCCCGCATCTGAGAAAGAATCACATCTTTTGATTCGGGTTCAATACCACCTGTATCTACTAAAGTAAATGTATGATTAAGCCATTCAACATCACGATAAGTCTGTCCCTTGTAACGCCTGGTGTGTCTTTTACAATTGACACGTTTTTTCCTGCAAGTGCATTAAACAATGTTGATTTTCCAACATTTGGTCTTCCGACTACTGCTACTATATTTTTTTCTTTTCATATCCACCACTGCTTCTCTTAGTTTAATATTACAAATATTGTTATTGCATAAACATCTTTTTATATCATATCATGAAATTCCTTGACGTGCCACTGGCGGAATGATAAAACAAAGAGGTAAGAGACAAACCTTTTATGTTTTTTTCTCACATAAAAATCTTTTTTCATAAGAATGGAGTATAACATGCCTGATTTTCACAAACTGGAAGCTACCATGCCGGTTGCTCCGCTAAAACTTGTGGCACTTGATTCTGCCAAAGAACTGGGCGAGAGTGTCAATCATTATCTCAGCGAATTCCGTCACACACTTCACTCTGTTCCATCGGCTGACCCTGTTTTCAAAGATTATGTAAAAGACAATTACCTTCTTCGTTTTGAAACAGACCGTTTTGGAAGCGGCGAAGGAAAAGCAGTCATCAATGAAACAGTCCGTGGTAAAGATCTGTTTATTCTTTTGGATATATGTAATCATAATGTGCCTTATCGCATGAATGGTTTTGTCAATTACAAATCCCCCGATGATCATTATCAGGATTTAAAGAGAGTAATTGCTGCCGTGAATGGTAAAGCACGAAGAATTAATGTTATTATGCCTTTTTTATATGAAGGCAGGCAACACAAAAGGAGTGGACGGGAATCTCTTGATGCTGCTGTCATGTTTGCAGAACTGCACGATATGGGCATTTCCAATTTCATTACTTTTGATGCACATGATCCGCGGATTGCCAATGCAGTTCCGCTTGGTGGCTTCGACAATTTCATGGCTTCCTACCAGTTTCTGAAAGCATTGTTATATAACATTGATGATCTGATTGTTGACAAAGACCATCTGACAGTCATCAGTCCTGACGAAGGTGCACTTGATCGCGCTGTATATTTTGCAAACGTTCTGGGTGCTGATACTGGAATGTTCTATAAACGTCGTGATTATGCGCATGTTGTAAACGGAACCAATCCGATTGTAGCGCATGAATTCCTCGGTTCTAAAATAGAAGGTAAAGATGTAATTATCGTTGATGACATGATTTCATCCGGCTCCAGCATGATAGATACCGCCAAACAGTTAAAAGCAATGCATGCAAAAAGAGTATTTATCTGTACCACTTTCGGTCTTTTACAGATGGTATGGATAAATTTGATGCCGCATATGAAAACGGATATTTTGACAGTGTAATTTCGACCAATCTGATCTATCAGGATCCTGAAATCACAAAACGTCCCTATTATATTGTCGCAGATATGGGAAAATTTCTGGCTACGATTGTCGATTTTCTGAATCACGATGCTTCTATTTCCAATGTTATTACCCCGACAGAAAAAAATACACGAGATCGTTAATAAATATAACCATGGAGAACGTGCGGAAGATGTAATCAAAGACTAGGCATCATCTTCAAAAAAATAGAGGTATGTGGAAAAAATTCTTCCGCATACCTTTATTTTTTCATTGGAATTATAGTACCATATTCTGATAGCTTATCAATATGCCCTGTCAAAAATCAAAATGACTTTGAAAAGATCTCCGTCCAGAACGATTTTTGAACTGGCCATTCTGTGCAGCTGTAAGATTTTTGGCAATGGAGAGCCCAAGTCCGCTTCCTTCCGTACTTCTTGAGGACATCACCTCTTATAAATCTTTCTGTCAGTTCATCCGCATTGATATTTAATTCATTTGCAGAAATATTTTTAATGGAAAAAATCACCTGTTCTCCGTTTTCATTTTTTTCTGTGATCAGATCCATATATACCCTGGTATTTTCAAGTGCATATTTAAAAACGTTATTCAGCAGATTCTCAATAACTCTCCACATATGCCGGCTGTCTGCCATGATAAATACTTCATTCTCAATTGCTTAAATACAGGTCGAAGACCTTTCTGCTCGAATTTCTCATAAAACTCTCCGATAGTCTGATTGATCAGTTCCACCAGATTTATTCGGTTCAAATCAATTGAAATATTACCGGAAGATATCTTGGATGCTTCAACCAGATCAACTGTCAACTGCTTGAGTCTTTGTGATTTTTCATCCAAAACCTGCACATATCCTCTGATCTTTGGATCCTGAATATCTTCCCGTTTGATCAGATCAACATAATTGATGATCGAAGTCAGCGGCGTTTTAATATCGTGTGATACATTTGTGATCAGATCTGCCTTCATCTTCTCATCACGCATGCTGATATCAACTGCTTTTTCAATACCATCTCCAATTGAATTGACTGCTTTTGCAAGAATAATATTATCACCGTGCAGATGGGATGTATCTACTTTATAATTCAGATTCCCATCACGTATTTTCCTGATCCCGTTTACAATATCCTGTCTGTCCAGATTAGACCTGTATATCATGATGCCGATATAAATGTCTACAATTACGGCAAGCATAATTCCAGGAATATCTGCAAGGAACAAAACTCCGTTTACAATCAGAAATAACAGATATGGAATCCATGTTCGAATCACAATATTCCCATTATCCATCGAACGTAATAACAGTTTACGGAATCCCTGGTATGTATGATATAAAAAGCTTCCTGACCATATTTTGCCGGCCTTACCTTTACGGATTAAACTGTAAGGCCAAACAAAATACACAATCGCACAAAAAGCTACTGCACCTGCTGCAAGCGGGAATTCTGCCAGTTGTGTCAGATCGGAATAGCCGCTGAAACCATATATCGCAGTCAGTACCGCGCCGATAATAAACAGACAGATCAAAACCATTACTTCTGTGTATATTCGATCTACCGGTTCCAGGAGTATCCCCCTTTTGCGGTTAAATTTGTTTCATCAGCATATTGATCCGGTAGGTTTTCCTGTGCTTCACCGCTCTTTTTTCGAACTGTTCGTAAACATACCCTTCTTTAGAAATCAGATACAGGGAAAATCAAAAATATAAAAAAATCCGGATGCAATTCCCAATCCCATCAGCTGTTTATGATAGGGTACATATTTAGCAAATCCGATTTTTCCTTCCGTGAAATCATCCTTACATGGGTAATTCTTTGTATCTACACCAATGTATAAACGAATCTGATCCGGATAAGCGTATTCATAATCTTTCAGTATGGTGCGAAGCGTATCTTCTGCAAGCATTGTGTTGGTGCTGTAAGCAAGCTCATAGGGGCAGTAATATATATATTTTCCGAATTTTTCAAATTCCGCCTTGATATCAATTCCGGTCGTTTCTCCTGTAAGATCTCCGACATTTGTGTATACTTCCGTCTTGGCACCAATTGTTCTTGTGATATAATATCGTAAATTTGTATTCTGATAATCATAATATTTTGTATAAGAAAGATACTCTGAATAATTCTGATTCAAATCAGAAGCAGCTTCCTCAACATTTCTGCACAATTCCTGATATTCCTGCCAGCTGGATACAATGTCCTCCAGGTTTTTACCATCAACGGTTTTGTACCTGTTGATTAAAATTGTATGCTTCAGATTTTCCCCATTATCAGCAATACTGTTTCCCGAAACTGTTTTGGTTGTGGAATTGTTTTCCATTTGTGAATTAAGATAACTGTTCATTCCGCCGGAAAAAGTGTTATTTAATAAATGGGTATAGGTTGTCGTATTACTGAGAAATCTCTGACCATTGCCGAACGAGCGATCTTCATATTCAAAACCCGCTCTGGGCCCATTTCAAAAGATCAGAAACTGTATATACTGCAGTTATATAGTCTCCCGGAAGCATTGTATTTCGATTAACATATACGGTAACATCTACTGTTTTGGTTCCATCATATACACCTTCCGTTTCAAGCTGTGAACGGATTGCAGTCAGCCTTACAACATTAGATACCCCGTTCCCGAGTATATTGTTAAAAAGATAGGAGTCTTCATATTTCTTTGATTTATCCGCTTCATGAAGTTCATAGGAATAATCGCCGTTTACACCGGAAATAATCACATTGGATCCTATTATCGTATATACAAGAACCCCGATGGTAATCGCAAAACATCAAGTGCTGCAAGAACCTCAGCCTGTTTCTTTTTTTCCCCGTAATTTGCTTTTTATTCAACGATTACGCCTCCCCTGTTCCATTAAATATCCGCTTCTATTTTGTATCCTACCCCCCATACAACCTTTAGATATCTGGGTTCTTTGGGATTGATTTCTATTTTTTCACGAATATGTCTGATGTGTACTGCAACTGTATTATCCGCACCCACTGCAGTTTCGTTCCAGATATTTTCATAAATCTGATTTATGGAAAAAACTTTTCCCTTATTTCTTACCAGAAATAAAAGAATATTGTATTCCATTGGCGTCATTTTGACAGTTTCGCCATCTATCTGTACTTCTTTGGACTCATCATTGATTGCAAGCCCTCCTACAGTGAAGATCTTACTGTTATCCTGTTCCGGAAGACTTCCGAGTTTGGTATATCTGCGCAAATTTGATTTTACCCGTGCAACCAGTTCCAATGGATTAAACGGCTTGGATATATAATCATCTGCTCCGATATTCAATCCCAGAATTTTGTCCGTATCTTCTGATTTTGCCGACAAAATAATAATCGGAATACTGCTTTTCTCCCGAATTTTCATTGTACAATGTATTCCATCCAGTCTCGGCATCATGATATCAATAATTGCAAGCTGAATCTCATATTCCTGCAACACCTGCAACGCTTCTATTCCGTCATAAGCCTTATATACTGTAAAACCCTCCTGCTGCAGATAAATCTCTATAGCATCTACAATTTCTCTGTCATCATCGCATACCAGAATTCCAGCCATTTTATACTCCTTTGCTGTTTTTCTCTGTTCTTATTGAACCATATCTTTCTTAAGATACAATAAAGATAAATCTTAAGAAATACTTATTTACGACTATTTCTTTATAATTCATTGTTTTAAAGTCAAAAAGGCGGCAAGATTTCCACGTCTGTCATGATCAACACGGTGTGAAAAAAGATAAGAAGAATTACAGCAGGTACATACATCCGTAACACTGATCTGATCAGTGGGAACACCTCCCTGCTCAAGAATAATCCGGTTTGCAAGCCAGAGATCCAGGTTATATTTTCCGTTATCTTTTTTCCTGAGAATGGGATACTGTTCCAGCAAATTTCCAAAATTATTCTGAAAAATACCTGCCACATCTTCTCCGACTTCATAACATGAACCGCAGATCGAAGGCCCGATTCCACATAAACAATCAGATGGTTCCGTTCCGAAAGCATCCTGCATGGCCTCCAATGTCTTTTGCCCCATGCGTCCGGCTGTTCCTTTCCATCCGGAGTGACTTAGCCCGATTGCATGATGCACCGGATCAACAAAATAAAGCGGGGTACAATCTGCATGATACGTTACCAGAATAATGCCCGGAATCCTCTGTAATAAGTCCGTCCACATCAACATAATCTCTTTCTTTTATTATCCCTTTTCCTCGGTCAGCATCGGTCACAAGGCGAACATTTGTTGTATGCGTCTGATATGTGGATACAAAATCCGTTAATGTTCTGCCATGTCCCATAATATCCGCAATTCTGCGATAATTTTCATCGACGTTCTCTTTTATATCACCTCTGGTATAGCTGAAGTTGCTTCTGCATAGCAGCCTTTACTTACGCCTCCGATTCTGCTTGCAAACATATGATCAACAATTCCTGTCTTTTCAAATGCCGGAAATACAAGATAATCCATTCCATTCTGCACTCTTTGTTCCATGACCGGCACGGTACCGCATCTGTTTATCTCAACACATCCCAGTTACATTCCTCTCATTATCTATGATATGGAAAAGCATCTTTAATCCATCGCACACGGATCGCCCCATTTGTATCTGCACTTATTGCAATCACATCAAATCGTATTGCAGTAAAATCATCCATTTTGTACTTTGTTCTGTAATAATCAGCACAGCGGCAGATAATTCTCTGTTTTCTATAATCAACTGCTTCTTCCGGTGCACCATATCTTTTTCCGGATCTGTATTTCACTTCAGTAAATACTGTATATTTACCATCTCTGACTATAATATCAATCTCACCTCTGGCAGATCTGAAATTCCGTTCCAGAATATGCCCGCCACACAATGTTATATATTCACATGCCTGAGACTCATAATTTTGACCTTCATTTCTTTTATTAATCAATCATGATTCCTTCTTTAGAAAATCTTTCGCACTATTATCTTTTGCACGAATTTTATCCATTGCATCTACAAAGACCAGTATTTCAGCTACCACCTCATATAATTCAGGCGGAATCATCTCCCCGATATCCAGTCTGGACAATGTGTCTGCAAGTTTATCATCTGTTCGAACCGGTATCTTTTCTTCTTTTGCTTTTTCAATAATCTTATCAGCCAATGCGCCTTTTCCTGTTGCAATAACTTTAGGTGCATCATCTTCATTTGGATCATAGCCAAGAGCGATTGCCTGTCTTACTTTCTTTTTCCTGTCATGCTCCATTTTTATTTCTCCTTTTTCTTATGCTCTCGCGTCAAAAGAATTATCCGATAAAAGTGTAATCTTTTCACCCTTTTGCAGAAGTTCATCCAAAGCAGCATTTTCCGTTGTTTCATGTGCATCCTGAAGCATCATTTTAACATGCATGGTATATCCACGTTTTTGAAGCCTTTCATCCAGTATGGCAATGTTGGATGCAATCAGATCCAAAGCAGCATCATCGGCCAGATAAAAATTTGTACTGACATTCTGATCTTTCATCTTAACGTAAACATCAAGAGGCCCCAGATGCTCCATATCAAGATGTAGAATTGCACTTACCTGTCCATCTTTGCTTGCAAGGTTCTTTTGATTTGTATAAACATATAAATCACCATGTGCATTCTGACCCTGCATTTTTAAAGGAAGCTGGACATATGCAAACATTTGATTTAACTGATTCATAAACTCCAGATTACCGGATAAATTATTGACACTTTGTGATACCTTTGATTGTGCCCCAACTGTATCAGATAAAATTCTGGTAAGTTCTGCCGTTTGATCATGGAGTCGCTGATAAAGGTTTTCTACATTTTTACGTGACTCCACATCAGCCGGTGCAATCAGCCATTGCTGTGAAATTGCCTTCTGAATCATTCCGGTAAACTGTCTGGAAGAAAAAAATTCTGTCCAGGAATGATCTGCATTTTCTGATGTATGTGCTGTCTGCTGATAGATATCTGCCAGAAGTTTCAATGCCTGCGCAGGATCATTCTGCAGAACTTCTGTCAGATTAATTTGACCTGTCAGGTTTCTGATATCCACATTCGATACATTTAATGATTTAAAAAGAGATATCATATTATCTGCAAAGGAAACCCCTGTCTGCCGCTGCGTCTGCGGATTCTGACCTTGTATATCGGAACGTGCCACATCCATTGTGGGTGCATTTGTACCAGAAGTCTTTGTTTCTGATATGACATCATTTTCCTGTGTCGTTTCTGTTGACAGTGGATCAGTCTGTATTCCGGAGTGTGCCGTAATTATGTCCGGATTTTCACCCGGAACATCTGCCCTGGCAACTGCCCCGGCTATGATTGTAGAAACCTTCACATCCGGACTTGCCTGATTCACAGCTCCTGCTACGTTTTCCTTTAATCTGCCCGCTACCGTATTATTCAATATGTCATTTGTTGTTTCACTGTTTTTTACTTCATTGCCTGTCTGCGCCTGAAATGTTCCTGTTACAGCATCAGCATTCTGCACTGCCGTTCCTTTTGCACAAAAAAGATTCATCAAATCACCATACAAATCCATGGCTCCACTTTGATTTCCCTTTAGAATCATTTCCTGAAAGGCCTCCGGTAGTTCGTTCATAATTGCGCTCATGCTATTTATGACCTGATGTTCATAATTCTGATAATTCTGAAATTGTGCAATATTTTCTTCTGTAATAGGAATATTCAATTTTGTCATCTGTACCAATGAAGCAATATTGGCAGACGGATATTCCATGATACTATGGTTCATCTGAAAAAGGGAATTTCTGTCAACAGACATTCCACTTTCCATCATGTTTTTTACCATTTCCAGTGTCGTATCATTTGCAATCAGGCCAGCAGCATTCAATGCTTTCATCATACTGCTGTCTGCTGCTGTATTTTCATAAAGAGGGCTCAGGGTGACTGTACCGGAAGTGGTACTTCTGACTTCAAAAGAAATATTCTGCCCTGCATTCAGTGCCATATTGCCCTGAAGCCTTGCAGAAACAATAATATTATTTCCTATACTGATTTGTGCTGCTTTTGTACCATCAGACGCAGTACTGACAGATATTACTTTGCCCTGTAATGTCTGTCCGGTACTGAGGGTTGAAAGCTGCGCCTGTGCTCTGTAACTTTCTGACGGGCTTTGAATCTGAACCGTACCGCCGGTTTGTTTTGTGCCGATATAGAGATTATTATCCATCGCTCTCCTCAGATCCGTTACTGTGGGACAAAGTGACCAATAAAAGATCTTCTGTGCAACGGGCATGGACCGTATTTTTTCAATGCAGCAATATGTTCAGCGGAACCGTACCCTTTATTCTGTGCAAATCCATATGCAGGATATTGCGCATCCAGTTCTTTCATAAGACGGTCTCTTGTGACCTTCGCAACAATGCTCGCCGCAGCAATGGATACGCTCTTTGCATCTCCCTTTATAATGGAAATCTGTTCATATGCTTCCAGCTGCGGAATGTGAACTGCATCAATCAATAGAACATCCGGTTTGACGGTAAGTTTGCCAACTGCCTGCGCCATTGCTTCATAATCAGCCTGCAATATATTGATTTCATCTATCCGCGCCGGAGTTGCTGCACCAATACCAACTGCAATTGCCTTTTCCATAATGATATCATACAGTTCTTCTCTCTTTTTTTCGGACAATTGCTTGGAATCATTTAGATACAATATGTCACAATTAGGAGGAAGAATTACAGCACCTGCCATAACCGGACCTGCAAGAGGTCCTCGTCCGACCTCATCAATTCCGCAAATGTAGCCCTTTTCTTCATTCTGACGCTCAAATTCTTCCATTTCATATATTCTAACTTTTTCTTTTTCAAATGCATCCATTTTTTTCTGTGCTGCAGCAATCAGTTTCCTGACACCATCACGTGTATCAGCAGCATAAACATTCAAAATATCCGGTATTTCCTGCAAGGATGCATCTCTGATTTTTTCTTTGATTTCAGCGATTGATTCCATTTATTTAATTTCCCCAAAAGAATGGAACGGGTATATCCTCACCCACGCTTTTCCGATCAGGTCTTTACGTTTAATATTTCCAACCTGCGGATCTCTGCTGTCCATACTGTTATTACGGTTATCTCCCATGACAAAATATTCATCATTGCCCAATGTGATCGGATCAATTGCTCTTCCCGGATCAACAATGACCTCCTTACCATGTGTATCATCCAGTACTTTCCCATCAATATATATTTTACCGCTGTTGTCGATCTGAATGGTTTCGCCTGGTAAACCAATGATTCTCTTGATAAAATAGGTATGATCTTCATATTCAAAAGGAAATACAATAATATCATAACGTTTGGGATCGGTAAAATGATAACTGATCTTATCAACAATCAGAGAATCCTGGTCCTCCAAAGTGGGTTCCATTGACCTTCCATTTACTTCTGTCCGCTGTGCTACAAAATGAATAAACAGAAAAGTCAGACAAAATACCACCACCAGATAAATTATTGTACTGAAAACTTCTTTAAGAATTTTTTTTATCATATAGTTGCCCTCAGGCATGCCTCTTTTCCATTCATTATATCGAACAATATACATATAACACGATTTATTTTATCGCTTCACAAACAGCGATGCAATATTTATCAGATTCATACCGGATTTTCAAGTGTAATTCTGCCAAGCCGCCCGCTTCTGAAATCCTCCAGCAGCATAGCAGCTGCCCGCATCATATCAGGTCTGGCTCCCAATGCATAACAGTTCCGATTGATTGCAATAGCAGTCAAACATGCTGCTTCATCATTGATCAGTTCCTCTTTTTCCCTGCATGCAAGAATCTGCTGTTTTGTAACAGAATAGAGATTTTGTATTACATCCGGATATTTTTCATTCAAAAAGCGAATCAGACTGACTGCCAGTTCTCCTGCATCCAGCTTCTCATCATTCATGGAACCTACCAGTGCAAGATGAAGGCCTACTGTTTCATCATTAAATTTTGGCCATAAAATCCCAGGTGTGTCCAGAAGCTGAATCTGATTTCCCAGCATAATCCATTGCTTTCCTTTTGTCACCCCGGGTTTATTTCCTGTTTTTGCTGAATTTCTTCCTGCAAGATGATTGATAAATGTAGATTTACCAACATTTGGAATTCCAGCAACCATCGCACGAATCGGTCTGTTGATGATACCTTTCTTCTTGTCACGTGCAATTTTTTCAGCACAGGCATCTCTCATTTTATTCTTTATCTCATTTACACCACCGCTTTGACGGGAATTCATCTCCATAACCAAAATCCCTTTTGCGGTAAAATATTCTGTCCATTTTCGGTTCATAATTGGATCCGCAAGGTCTGCCTTGTTCAGGATAATCAATCTGGATTTGTTTTTCCCAAGTTCATCAATGTCCGGATTTCTTCCTGAAAGGGGAAGTCTTGCATCCGTAACTTCAATGATCATATCAACCAGTTTAATATTTTCCTGCATCATCCGAATAGCTTTTGTCATATGCCCCGGATACCATTGATAATTCAATATAAGCCTCCACTCACGTACGTCGTCACGTGTTTCAATTCTTTACAAATCCAGTGCTTCCTTCTTCCCCGCCATAATGATACCATACCTTACCAATAATACTGTTTAACTTTACAGTACCAATATTCGCGCTTCTAGAATCTTCACTGCTATTTCTATTGTCACCAAGCACAAAATACTCATCATCAGTAAGTTTTATTTTGTTTGATGCAATGCCTGCATCTTCCATTTTATCATATAGAGAATCATTACTATCCTGCTCCTGTCCGTTTACATACAATTTACCATCCTTGATCTGAACGGTATCTCCCGGTACAGCAACCACACGTTTAATATAATCATGTGAATTAGCATTTCCATTTGGAAGAAATACAATAATATCCCCGCTTTTGGGTGACATGAACTTATATGCGACCCGATTAATCAATACATCCTGTCCATGATATAAAGTCGGTTCCATGGACTCACCAATCACCTTCGTACGCATTCCAAAAGCCATGACAACAAAAAGCGCCATGAAGATTGCAACAAATGTGTAAAAAATCCAGGAAAATACTTCCCTGATCATTTCAGGCGTGATTTTCTTCTTTTTCTTATAAGATAACATCTGACTACGTCTATTTCTATGCATATCTGCTCCATGAAACAGAAAGGGCAATTACTGTGAAGTAACTGCCCTTATCTCCCGGAAACTTATTTAATAACTTCCTTAATCTTTGCTTTTTTACCTGTAAGACCCTTCAGATAATTCAGCTTTGCTCTTCTTACACGACCATGTCTTACTACTTCAACCTTCTCAACAAGAGGAGAATGAAGTGCCCATGTCTTTTCAACACCGACACCATAAGATTCTTTTCTTACGGTAAAAGTTACTCTGTTTGCACCGCCCTGAATCTTCTTGACAGTTCCTTCAAAAACCTGAACTCTTTCGCGGTTTCCTTCCTTGATCTTACCATATACTTTAACAGTATCTCCGGTATTGAACTCAGGTGCATTTGCATTTAACTGCTCTTTTTCGATGTCTTCAATAATTGTTCCCATGTTTTTTTCTCCTATTCGATGGACGTTCTTAATACCCACTATAAGTAACAGAGGACCGTCTATAATCACAACGCACTATAATATACCATATATTTAGTCAGAGCGTCAAGTATTTCATATTGACTCATAGCAAAATGCCAATATATGACATGAATTTCTGATAAAACTCTTTATGTATCAGCCGGAAAGATTAGATGGTCCAAATCCCAGAGGAAGTATCTGTGACAGGGTATATATTTTATAATTTTCTGCTGAAGTTCCCAGAATGATTTCAAAATCATCTCTGCAAAACTCCCGCATTACCTGCCTGCAGACACCGCATGGCGGACAAATTTCAAGTTTATCCGCCTCTGCCGGTCCTCCTACGATTGCAATTGCACTAAAATCATGATGACCCTCACTGACAGCTTTAAAAAAAGCTGTTCGTTCAGCACAGTTTGCAGGCGTATAGGAAGCATTTTCGATATTACACCCGGTATATACTTTTCCATCTGAAGTAAGAAGCGCTGCACCAACATTAAAATGTGAATATGGCGTATAGGAAAACGCTCTCATACCGAGTGCTTTGCTTATCAAATCCTTATAATCAGTCATTTTATTTTGCCTTTATAAAAGGTTTGCCATTTGCAGCCGGAACTCTTGACTTACCCACAAAGAAGATCAGTGCAAGAATGGTTACAATATACGGAATCATGGAAATCAGATTGGGAGATACAATATTATTCTGACCGATCAATGATTTGATTCCGTTACAGAAACCGAAAATCAGACATCCGACAAGTGCGCCCTGCGGATTAAACTTTCCAAAAATAACAGCAGCAATTGCGATAAATCCCTGTCCTACAATAACACTTGGTCGGAACTGACTTACTGTGGAAAGTGTAACAAATGCACCTCCAAGTCCCGCCAGAAAACCGGAGGTAATAACACAGATATAACGAACCAGACGTACATTTATTCCAAGTGTCTCACATGCTTCCGGATGTTCTCCAACTGCACGCAGCTTCATACCAAATCTCGTCTTAAAGAAAATGAACCAGACAACCAGAACGAGTAACAGACTCAGGTAGGCTGCCGAATAAGTTGAAATAACATTATATCCAAAGGAACCTGCAGGAAACATTCCGTCAAACATTTTAGGAAGTTTACTTGCCGGATCCAGCGATGGGGAATCTGAAGAATTCTCAAACAAAGCTTTGCAGAGGAAAACAGCAAGTCCCGGTCCGATAAAGTTAATCGCCGTACCTGCAATTGTCTGATCTGCATTAAAGGTAATACATACAATCGCATGTAAAACACCGAAACGCTGCACCTGCAAGTCCTCCGCATAAAAAGCCAAGCCAACCGTTACCGGTGTAATAAGCTATAACTGCTCCCACAAATGCACCAATTGTCATCATTCCTTCAATTCCAATATTGATGATACCGCTTCTTTCTGAAAAGCAGGATCCGAGCGCCGCAAGTAAAAGAGGCGGTGTACACACAAGCATTGCATTAATCATCAGTCCGAGGTTTGTAATAAGCATCAGTTCTTACCTCCCTTTCCTCTTGTAAATAAAGCCTTAAATACATGGGAGATTGCAATGAATACAATGATCGTACCCATGATAATGCTGATTACTTCAGCCGGTACATTTACAATTGTAAGTTTATTGCCGCCGTATTTTCATAGCTCCATAGAACAAGCCTGCGAAGATACATCCAATGGGATTGGAGGCACCAATGAGTGCAACTGTAATCCCCTGAAAACCATATTGTTCCTGTGCAGCAAACTGGCTGATACGCTCACCCATGCCAAGGGTCTGCACTGCACCGCCAAGACCTGCAAGCGCACCTGATATCATCATGGAAGTCATGAATATTCTGTTGGAACTGATTCCTGCATATTCAGCAGCTGTTTTACTATATCCTACTGCGCGAAGCTGAAATCCCAACGTCGTCTTTTCCATAATAAACCATACCAGAATCGCTGCACCGATTGCAAGCAGGATACCCCAATTGACATCTGCACATCTTGTTGCCTCAATAATCCATTTTGGAGCAGAAATATGAGCAGTTGCAGCGATATCTCTTGTAGCCTCTCCGCCTTCCGTACGACGGATTCCATCCAGATTTACAACATAATTGGATAAATAGAATGCAATCCAGTTAAACATGATATAGGATAAAACTTCGTTGATTCCACGTTTTATTTTTAAAACGCCTACAATACCACCCCATATAACACCCGCTGCTGTTGCTGCAAGAATTGATAACAGAATGTGAATCGGCGTCGGCGCTTTTACAAAAATTCCAACCATACATGCTGCAAGAGATCCGACAACAAACTGTCCCTCTGCTCCGATATTGAACACGCCTGTTCGAAAAGAGAACGCAACACTGAGTCCTGTCAAAATAAGAGGGCTGGCATATACAATGCTGTAAGTGATAAACTTGGGTTTACTGAAAACGCCTTCAAAAAGCTTTTGATATGCAACCGCCGGATTATTACCAATAGCAAGGAGTAATATCGCACCGACAAGAAATCCGATAGCAATGGCAATCAGTGTATATAATGCATTGCCGTTCAGGATTTTTGATTTCTTATTCATGTTTCTTACCTCCCGCCATCATAAATCCAAGTGTATTTTCATCTGCATCTTTACCGTCCACATTTCCAACAACCTGGCCGTCAAAGATAACGTCAATCTGGTCGGAAAGTCCCATGATTTCATCCAGTTCAAATGAAACAAGAAGAATGGCTTTATTCTTATTGCGCTGCTGTACCAGATATTTATGAACAAACTCTATTGCACCGACATCAAGTCCTCTGGTCGGATTAAATGCAATCAGAAGTTCCGAATCATTTGTTACTTCTCTCGCAATAATAACCTTTTGCTGATTACCACCGGACAATTGTCCTGCCAGTCTCTTTTCACAGCCAACAGGACGAATATCATAATCCTGTATCAGCTGTGTGGCATGCTTGGCAATTTCGTTTTTATGCAGAATTCCTTTTTTTTGCAAACGGTTCCTTATCGTAATTCTGCAGCACCAGATTCTCTGCCACTGTAAAATCCAAAACCAGGCCATGCTTCTGTCTGTCTTCCGGAATGCTTGTGATTCCTTTTTCAAAATGTACTTTGGTGTTTTATTAATAATATTCTCACCATCCATCAGCACTTCACCGGATTCTCCTTTTGACAGACCTGTCAGAATTTCTACAAGCTCTGATTGACCATTTCCGTCAACTCCCGCAAGACCAACGATTTCTCCTTTGCGAACCTTTAGATTAAGCCCTTTCAGGATTTCAACTCCTCTGTAGTCTTTTGCACGAAGATCCTTTACTTCCAGAACAACCGCCCCTGCATCCTGATCCTTCTTATCAACTGTAAAACTTACTTTACGTCCTACCATCATGGAGGCAAGTTCATCTTCATTTGTCGCATCTACATCGACTGTACTGATGTATTGCCCTCTTCTGATAATGGTACAGTTATCTGCAGCCATCTTAATCTCTTTCAGCTTATGTGTAATCAGTAAAACAGACTTTCCATCTGCCGTCAGATTCTGAATAATTTCCATTAACTCAATAATTTCCTGTGGAGTAAGGGAAGCCGTAGGTTCATCCAGTATGAGAATATTGGCACCACGATACAGAACCTTCAGAATTTCCACACGCTGCTGCATGCCAACACTGATATCTTCTACTTTCGCATCCGGATCAACCTTCAGATTATATTTCTCAGAAAGGTCTACTATCTGCTGTCTTGCCTTCTTCAGATCAACAACAACACCTTTCATAGGCTCTTCGCCCAGAATAATGTTTTCTGTTACTGTAAAAGGTTGTACGAGCATAAAATGCTGATGTACCATACCGATTCCAAGTGAAATTGCCTTCTGCGGACTGTCAATGTCAACTTCCTTTCCGTCAATTTCGATCGTTCCTGAAGTCTGATGATACATGCCATAAAGCACATTCATTAATGTGCTTTTCCCTGCACCGTTCTCTCCGAGAATCGCGTGCACTTCCCCTTTGTGGACGGTGAGATTGATATGGTCATTTGCAGTGAAATCGCCAAATTTCTTGACGATATCCTTCATCTGGATAACAATCTGCTTTGCATCCATATTGCTTTTTTTCGCCACGTTTGTGCCTCCCATGATTAAATTATATAATTATGATATCCTGCATCCCCTCTTCATGCGCGGCATCTGCAAGATGCTGCATCAATTCTCCTGACGGGATATTATAATGCGAATAGGCTTCCCGTACCCCCATTGGGCGATAACAGATAAGTTTATATCTGATCTGTGATCTGCTCAGAAAAGGTCTGAGCATACGGGCTGTTTCTCTTACGGTCTGTTCGCAGTTAAAAAGCTCCGGGACCACAACCGTTCGAACCTCATACAATTTATTTCTTTCTGCTAAGTATATCATGTTTTTCAAAACGCTACCATTATCTATTCCGGTAACATTTTGGTGTTCCCTGGCATCCCACGCCTTTATATCAAGCATCACGCCATCTGTGACAGTAAGCAGCTCAGGATAATTTTCAAACAACAGTGAACCGTTACTGTCGAGCAGTGTACCAAGTCCCTCTTCCCTGCAAAGCATCAGCAAATGTGTCAGAAAATCCGGATATGTTGTACATTCGCCACCCGAAATGGTAACGCCTCTGACAAATGGTTTTTGTTTGATAACTTCACTGCATACTTCCTGCGCATTCATCCATCTGATCCTTGGACTGGCTCCATATGTACATGTTTTAATGCAGGTATCACATTTGCAACAAACCAGAGGATCAAAAGTCACCTTTCCTTCCACCATGTGCAGCGCATGCGCAGGGCATTTTCCTACACAATCACCACAGGAAATGCACAGATTTCTGGTTTCCGGATTATGACAATATTTGCAGTCAAATCCACATCCCTGCAAAAAAACAACCGTTCTGTTTCCAGGTCCGTCTACACTGCTAAATGGAAGAATTCGATTAACCGGAACACGATCCTTATCTTCCCTCAAGTTACGCGTCAACGTATTTTCCTCTCCAGAATATGCCCGTTATGCTTTGCTCCAAGTCCTAGCGCTGTTGTATCATGTTTGACATTCTCTCCATGCTCCAGCTTTTCGATTTCGGATTTTTTGACCAGATATCCGGTAATGCGAATCACATCGCTGTCAGAGCCATAAAATGAAAGATAACGGATTTCTTCCTTCATTGCGCCTTTTATGATATCCATAACATATTCCGGATTTCTGTGTACCGTCGCATCAATCGGGAATATATCTCCTGTCCCTGACGGGAAATACTTATGAAATCTTTCACAGTGACGCAGATGGTCAATCAGTTCCTCCGGTTCTTCCCCAATCGGAATTCTTGTTCCCGGCGTTACATTAACGTCAGATGCAATTCCTACCTGTGCATGTAACAGAAAATGTCCGCCTGTTGCTTCACAGTATGGATTTGTATGATTCTGATTGAATGCTGTAATTTTATCCATGATCTGAACAGCAAGATCATCTGCTTCCTTATCATGTCCATAGCGGAGGCTTTTGCCGGACTTTTCCATCAGAATATCGACAGCTTCTGCCATACCTACCATGCCAAACATTGCAGTAAACTTATCTCTGTGTATAAATCCTTCCTTTGCCAGAAAATTGTTTTCAAAAAAGCCGCTTTCCTCTACTTCAAAACGAATTCTGGCATCCATATAATCAGCCATAACCTGACAGACATAAGGAAGTTGATTATTCAAAAAGTCTGCCGTATCTGTAGCTCTCTTGGCAATGTTTCCAAGAATAAGCCTGCTGAGTGTATAAGAACCACCACCATATTTCAGACCATTGTAGCAGCTGGCAATTACATAATCCTCATTCAGTTCACTGACAAACATTTTATGATTGGCAAAGCTGGGTTTTGCACTATGGAGCGCTGTAACAACACATTCACGAAGAAATTCATCCGATGTCTGTTCCTCATCATATTTCATCGAGAGATTTGGAACTGCATCCTGCATCTGTCCAATTACTCTTAAAATAATACTACCGGCTTTCGTAGCTTTCGGCCCGATATTTGCATGACTGAAGGAGTCCAGAATGGTCCGGTCCATATGAATCAGAAAAAGTCGAATGATTTTCTCCGCCTGCGCTTCATCCATATCCTGAACGTAGGGATCCAGAAGTTCATCCAATGCACCCACATAAACAGGATAATTTGTCACACTCGGCACATGTTTATAAAATATCAAAAGAGAATTGACCGCCTCATAAAGATCCTGTGGTGGATCAAGTTGAAGGAATTTGCTTCCCTCCCGCATAAACTTCTGATAATCCGGAACAATATATCTGGGTCTTAAAGGTGCATGCCCTTCTGAAAGATCGCAGATGCATTGTCTATCTATCGGCTGATTCAACAGTTCATCCAAACCATCCGGCAAATCAATTACTTCCAGCAATGAGTCTGCCAGGTTAGCCATTGTGGCAACTTTCTGTTCATGGGTAAGTACAGTGCTCTCTACCGTTTCCAGCATCTGTTTACGTGTTTCATTCACGCGATCCATTCCGATCTCTCTCATCATAATCACTCACACTTTCCATATCTGCATTTCATAAGTTCCAAACATTCCAGAAAGGCTGAACGCTCTGGGAAAAACGGAGCAGAACATTATCTGTCCTGCTCCGCTAAAATTACTCTTTCATCTGATTTCTGATCAATGATCAGTTATCCAGTTCGTATACATCGCCGTATTTAGCTTCAAAATCAGCCTTTGTCTTCGGAACTGTAATTTCTCCGGAAATAATCTTTGCCTTAACATCGTTAACCTTTGTCAAAACATCAGGAGCAATATTGTCAGTTGTAGGAGCAATATCAACACCTGCATCTGCAAGTGTATAAGTTACAACGCCGCCTTTGAATGTTCCTGTAGCACCAAGCTTTGCAACGTCAGATACTGCTGTATCAACACGCTTCATAGCAGATGTAAGAATTGTCTTCGGAGCAATAGAACTCTGGTCAGAGTCAACACCGATTGCCCAGATTCCAGCTTCCTGACATGCATCAATAACGCCAAGACCTGTACCACCTGCTGCATGGAAAATTACATCAGCACCTTTGGCAACCATGTTGTTTGCAGCAGTCTTACCTGCAGCTGTATCTGAGAAGCTGTTGGCATTTGTCTGAAGAACTTTAACCTTCGGATTGGCATCAATGGCACCTGCAAGGTATCCATAACCAAACTGATTCATTGTATCAGTTGACATACCAAGGACAAATCCAATTGTATTGCTCTTTGTTGTAAGTCCGGCAACATAACCTACCAGGTAGGAAGCCTGTGACTGTTCGAACATCAGGCATGTTACATTCGGAAGATCTGAGCAGGATGAATCATCGACAATTGCAAAATGAACATTCGGGTTAGCGGTAGCTTCTTCACGAAGTGCATCAGCAAGCTGATATCCGATACAAACGATCAGATCATAATCTTCATCAACAAATGTCTCGATGTTTGGAATATAATCTGAATCTGCATGAGATTCAAGATAGCTGACATTGTCCTTGCTAAGTCCAAGTTCATCTCTTACTGCCTGTGCGCCTTCCCATGCGGACTGGTTGAAGGAGCCATCATTTACACCGCCTGTATCTGTAACGATACCAAGCTTGAAATCCTTATTGACTTCACCCGTTACGGATGCGTCAGCTGAAGCAGATGCGGTTGCAGATGCTGCTTCAGTAGAAGCTGCTGTTGCAGCGGCTTCTGTTGTTGCTTCTGTACTGGTAGCTGTGGATGCTTCCTGCGTACTTGTAGAAGAACCACAAGCTGCAAGTGAGCAAACCATCATAGCGCTCATCAGTACTGCGAATACTTTCTTTTTCATAGAAACCTCCTTGTAATATGTAAAACCCTTAATTGGGTTTTATCCGGTTATTATGCCCTGTCCTTTCGGATCAGAATTCTGGTAGCCTCAACTGCAGCCTCAATGGCACGTTCCGTATCATGTGCCTGCGGATTGGGAAGCCCCATTTTTGCTCTCTCCTGATTGGCAACTACCAGAAGAACCGTACCAACTCTCACTCTGAGTGTACTCCCGACAATATACATAGCTGCCGATTCCATCTCAGACGCCAATGCACCACATTTAATCCATGCGTCCCATTTATTCAAAAGTTCATAGCCGACCGGTTTTTTCTCCGGTTCATGCTGTCCATAAAACGAATCCTTACACTCTACAACACCAACATGATAAGGATATTTCAAATTTTCAGCTGCCTGCATTAATGCATTTACAATCGTAATATCTGCAACTGCCGGGTACTCAATCGGCGCATATTCTTTGCTGGTTCCTTCCATACGAATTGCACCGCTTGCAATGACCAGATCCCCACCCATAACATCAGTCTGCATACCGCCACAGGTACCGATTCGAATAAAAGTCCTCGCACCACACCTGTAAAGTTCTTCCATGGCAATCGAAGCCGATGGTCCACCTATACCGGTAGAAGAAACACTTACGCGAACACCGTCCAACATTCCCGTGTAGGTTGTAAATTCACGGTTTACTGCCATAAGCCTTGCATCATCAAGAAGCGATGCTATTTTTTCACAGCGTCCCGGATCTCCCGGAAGTATGACATACTCCCCAACCATATCTGAACTGGTGTGTGTATGATATTGAACGCCCGAACCTTCTGTATAATCAACCATGAAAAGACTCCTTTGCTATATTACCGATATCTCATCTGAATTTCAACCACTTTGACATAAAGGCATGCCATTATTGATTGATCTATTTTATCCATTCCTGATTTTTTTTATCACAACTATTATTATTATAAAACATATAAAAGAATTTGTCATCTGATAAATACAAATTAGACAACTCAGCCTTCTTTTTGACTTGCATATTTATGCATATTTCATATATTTTTACAGATTCCTGCATTTTTTTCATTATATTGCCATATCATACTCGTAAAAAACGGCACACCCGCGAAGAGTGCGCCGTTGCAGAACGTATATAATTGTACTGTATAAAATACTGACCTGTCAATCTCATTTTATTCCAATTGCTTATTTTCATTTTTTTTATTCAGATTTCTTTTGCTTAATATCTGACCGATCAAGTCATCTCTCCATGTATATCGTAAAATACATACCAAAGTAATAACCAGAATACAATCCTGACATAATGAAAAACCAAACAACTGTTTCTGATTGTCTGCAAACCCATTTCCAAGAACAGTCATCGGATATTGCATTATGCCAACCCCCATAATAAACAGCAAAATCCATGCCATAACATGCATCACATCTGATCTGCTCCTATTAAAAATCACTTTAATTGCTACCATAAACAAAATCAGATAAATAATTATATACTCCCAAAATGCATTTGGCATCAGACAACTTCTCCAATATTGCCACAATCCCAATCCATCCACCGCATCATGTTCTGTATTGGAATAATCCTGTCCCTTATATACTCTGAATCCTGTATATAACTCCTGCGATGATTTAGCGGCATGATCCAGCATATAATACAGCTTATCAGGGTGTGAAATATACCACTGCAGAATAGTAAAAGTGCTTACGTGATCATAAAATGCAGTTTGTGCCTCTTGCGATAATGGTGCATATACATATTGTGAATCATCTGCAAAATTAACATATTTTCCAATATCTGCCGCCATTTTTGTATCAATTCCAAGCTTTTTCATATCTGCTATGGGATCATCTGAAATCATAAAAATGCCATAGAAATATGCCTGCCATAAAGTATGTTTTTCAGAAACGGAATCTGATGTGCGATCTGATCGAAAGATGCCAAATGCACCACTTATAATGAATGCAGAAATGATTACTGCCACAATTCCCATTAAAACCGCAAAATCATATCGATAAGGTCTGCGATACCATGCGATGATCAGAAGTAACATAGCTGCAAAAGGTACAGACATCAGCATCTGTGCTTTTGCTCCCATCATAATATACAGGGAAACTCCAAGCGAAATATACCAGAATATTTTTCTTGCTGGACTTTTTACTTTCATCATACAAAGATGAAGTGCACAGGTCAGACTCAAAATCATTCCGATCAGGATACAGCTTTCTCCAAACAGACTGTTGTACCAGGTTAAATAGACCTCCCCCATAAACAGCGTACAAAGAAGAACCCCGGCAGCAATTGTATATTTCTTTAAAAGAGGGTACAGATCATATGTCATAATTGTTATACACAATATGGTCAATCCACCCATCAAAAGTGCAAGATACCATGTATTAAGCGGCTGTCCGAAAGGTTCTGTGACCATCCTTACAAGTGACACAAAAAAATAGAGTGTATAAGTCGGTTCCAAAGGTGTCAGTTTCTTCCAGTCAAATGGTTTATCCCATTCATATTCTTCAATAATCTGATGGCTCATCTGACTGTCTGTATTATAATACATATCCCCAGTCCAGGTAATTCCAAGTTGTGCCATCATACGTCCGAAATCACCATTGTTAACACACCCGGGATGGTCTGTTCTCATATAGGTAGATAAGAGCATAAGCAACGCAAGCAAAAAGGTAAATACTGTCACAAGTTTTCTGTTGCCACCGATATAGCTGAATATTTTTCCGATTTTTATGCGAATTGCCGTTCCAATCGGCACTGACATTTCCAATGCAGGTTTTTCCTCTTTGACTTTTTCCTGTAAATCCTCATTTTCAATAACCCACGCCTGAAATTTCAGAATACTCTCAAATAGAACGGTTATACCACATATTAAAAAGCAATCCTGAAAAAAAACGGCTGAAAGTGCATATTGCTGAAACAATGAATATCCGTTTGTCATAACACAAAACGGAAGATATGATACCATTCCTGTGAAATACAGGCACACCGCCATCCCTATATATTTTTTTCTGATCAATAGATATAAAAATACCCCAATTGTCCCTGCCAAAAGCATAACAATATACCACTGATAGCCAGGAAGAAGAAAACGCAGCCAGGAAAGCATTCCGCCATCCGTACGCGTTTGAACATATCCCTTTCCTGCTGATAGCGTCATATTCCTCTGATTTTCATAACTATCAAGCTTTCCAGGCATATTGCTCATGATTTTTTCAAACAGCTTAGGGTGTCTGACATAAAGTATTATTATTTTTTGAATAGAAAGCTTTGCAAACAGTTTTTCTGCCTCATCTGCATTCCGTGGATCATGTACATAACTGCTTTCCTCCTCATAGAACGATTTACCGATATCATGCTGATAAGATAAATCCAATGACAGTTCATTAAGAAGTTCTTTCTGCTCTTCTTCCGATGCTGCGGGAAGAAATGTATTAAACACACTTTCATACATTGAAGCATTTGAAATATAATCTCTATCATTTTCTGCAAGCTTTACAGCACCCCTGCAGCCCGTTAAAACAATTATTATTCCAAGTATCAGGATGAAAAAACGATGCGGTACAATTTTTTGCTTTGCCTGCTTCACAAGCAGTATTATTGTACTCAAAACAACTCCCGGAATAAATACCACCATAGGCGTATCAGCCTTTACAAACAATATACTGACGATGCAAAACAGAATAATCCAAAAATTTCTTTTTTCATATGGGAGTGTCACTGTCACAAGAAATGATCCCACAGCCAGGAGCGCAAAAACAATTACCGCTGCCTGTGGATAAAGTCCTCTCAAAATAGCACAGAAATTGCCATCTGTATAAAGCAGGCAAAGTATTATACCTGGAATAAACCAACATGTTTTTATTATACGATAAAGTCCAAATGAGATCATATACACTGCAATAACCAGTAAAAGCCCCCATACGAAAGCCAATGCGTCCATCTGGAACAATGACTTGGAGAAAAAGCCAAATGCTCTCACCACAGCAATCGCATAAACTGTACTTGCAGCTGCCGCGGGGGTAAACAGCTTCATCCATGAAAAATGTGTATAAGCAAATGAAATAACAGGATGTGTAAATTGAAGATTTCCTGCGTTCAAATCTTCCGCTGTCCAGTTTAACCCATAATTTGCCAAATATGCCTTGTATTGTCCATAATCCACCGGGTATAGTCCTGGATTCTGCAACAGACCAATGACAATGCATATTGCTGCCGCAAGCGCCATGACAAAAGGTCCTGCCATTTCAGGTCTCCAACTTATACGTTCCTTTCTTAATAGGAAAAAACTTTTTCTACTTTTTATGTTACTCATATAACGCCGCCACCTCTTCTGCATTCAATGCAGTCCCGGAAGCAGTCAGACTGCATATATTTACAGTAGAAAACCTGAAAGGTTCACCAATAGATGAACGTTCACATCCCAAATAAAGTTTTCCATCATAAGATGCACAATGACTCTTTACCGTATTCTGCAGCTTCCCGTTAATGTAAACGGAATAAGAATCTTTATCCTTCACAATTGTTATCCCAAGCTTTCGATCAGGTGGAACCGTCAATTCCGTAAACTGCTGTCCAAGTGTAAAATCAAAAGTATAAGCATCGGTTTGACGTACCAGCAGGCCTCTGTAATTTTCCGTATCTTCTGCAAAACAGGAAATCACACTTCCCGTATTTGTGTCAGACCGATCCAGTATCATATTAATTGTCCAGCTTTTGTCTGCTGCATCATATAATTGCATACCTGTATCAATATATGCATTCTTTCCGTTACCTGCAAAGCTTTCACTTAATGTATATCCTATTTTACTTCCTGTTTTTTCAGGTAATACTTTTGCATACACTGGTTTCCAGTTCAATATTTCCTGTTCCGGCATGATTCCCTGTATCAGCTTGAAATTGTAAATCGTAACTCCGGAATATCGAAACAGTTTTCCTGTACTATCCTGCTCACATCCCAGAAGAAGTGGTCCTCCGAATGAATTGCAGGAAGAAACATCTTGATCAAGTACTTTTTGCCCATTTAGATATATGGTATACGCCGACCGGTTTTTCTGTATGATTAATGTAGACACACGATCAGAAGGCATCGTAACATCAATACTTCTTCCACTTCCATATACAATATTCAGCTTTCCTGTTTCAGGACATCTGACAAGAATTCCTCTGTAATCATTAATGTCCTCTGCAAAACAGGAAATATATACATTATCACCGCCTGTTATCTTAGGATCCAGCTGTGCCAGCATCGTCCAGGATTCAAGTGGTTTATTATAAAGACTGATACCGGTATTTACATACTGTTCTGTTCCATCACCGATAAAACAGTTTTTTAATTCGGTAAGTGAATCTGATGAACTTGCGGTATAAATTATTTTATCAGGTTTGGGTGGCAGCTGTGGTGCCCATTCCGTAATCGAAGTTTCATCCAGTGCCTTATCATATACTTCCAGTGCTTTCACCTGCGTTTTACTGTAACGGAACATTGATCCATCCGATGACTGCTGACAACCGATGAGAAAATTCCCATCATATTCACTGATTGAATCAAGGATCATATCGTGCACCATTTTACCATTATAGTAAACTTTCATCTCCTTGCCATTTTTTACAATTCCAAGCATTGCAGTATCCGTTGGATTCAATATTTCAGTTTTAGAATACGACGAGTAACGAATATTCAGATCTCCATCTGTATTATTTCCTACCAGAAGGCCATTATAATTTCCCTCTGTTTCATTAAAACACGAAAACAGCACTTTATCAGCATCTCCTGCTCCCGGATTCTGAATTTCTGCAAGTATTGTCCATGAATCAAGCGGATTTTTATATAATTGCAAACCCGTATCAACATAATCCTGAATGCCATCCCCGTCAAATTGTTGCTGGAGACGATATATAGGTTTATCTGCCTGCATCTTCTTTTTATTCCAAATATGTTGTGAATCCTTTCTTCTGTCCGGAAGGGAGTATTTTGCCATTAGTATTTTCTCGATTGCTCTGGTATATTTGGGTACTCCATATTTGTTAAAATGACCGGAATCAAGAAAATCAGAACTGGGATCAATCCCATAATCTGCATAGCATTCATTAAAGTTGGTAAATCGGATACCGTACTCATATGCAATTTCATTTATCTTTCTGAAACGTTGCTGCTCAAGATCACTGATCGCATAGGGAGATGTTACAAGCTCCAACGAAATATTTTTTTGACGGCAAAGTTCAATAATCATGCGCAGATATTTTTCCTCTTTTTGACCCAGATCTGCTACTCCACTTGTCTGCGTACTGCCTGGAATAGTAATTGGATATACTCTGTCCATCGTTTCATTACTGGTTGCATCAATTCCAATATGCCTATTCCACGGAAAATATTCAAAATCCGTTTCCGTCAATTCTGTATATCTGGTATGGTAAGTCGGAAAGCCAAGTAAAAGCGTTGCTCTGTCCTTTTCAGGTGCTGATGCAATAATCGCGTTAATTTTATTAACAGACATTTTAAGTCCAAGTGTATTTTTTACCTGTAGAACATAATCCGCATAATCGTAACTAAAAGTTGCACCATGAACATCAAAAACGATTACTTTTGGTGTCTGATACTTCAAACAATCTACAAGATAGTAATAGGTATTCCATACAGGCTGTGTACTTCCCCAGCATTTATAACCTGCAATTCCGGCATCATTCCATAAAATCTCTGTACTGACATTCATTCCAACATGGGAAGATCCCAGAAAAAGAACATCTACGGTATCTTTCGGAAGATCATAATAATTCCGCATCGGTAATATTCCATCCTGATATTTAAAGGACAGCACACACATGCTCATCCACAATATTATGCCAAAAATCATCAAACTTAAAAAACCAGATGCCAGGAACTTAAACTTTTTCCCAGTTTTCATGTGTATCCTCATTTCTATGTCTTATAATAAAAATGATTTTTTAATATCAAAATTGAAAATATATAAAACTTCCGGCATTATAGGATGGCCCATATACCCCAAAAATTATAATAGCCAATCCTGCTGCATAATAAAATCCCCAACGGATCGGTAGCGGCTGACGCAATATTCTGTCCCGAATATGAATTCCTTTTTCATGCAGTACGTCCACAATAAGCAAAATCATAATCGCGCAAAAAGTAATCCAGAAATTAATCGCATCAAGACCAAGACTGTAAAGTGTTCCGTCAAACAGCACCCATGGATTAAATACCCGGAAAGCCTGTTTGATCATTGCAAAAGCTGCAGATATTGTCTTTGCCCTGAAAAAGAGCCATGCAAAATCAACCAATATAAATGTAATCAATCTTTGAACCATACGATGTCCCATTGATGCTGTATTGATATGCATAATATGCAGCATTTTTTCACGCAAAGGTTTCAAAATACTTCCCAATATCTGATATACTCCATTCATCCCGCCCCAAAGGACATAGGTCCATGCCGCCCCATGCCATAATCCGCTTACCAAAAATACAACCATTATATTAAAATACTGTCTCTTTTTACCCTTTCGGTTTCCTCCAAGCGTAAAATAGATATAATCCCTGAACCATGATGTAAGCGATATATGCCATCTTCTCCAGAAATCGGCTACTGAAGTTGCCAGATACGGCTGCTCAAAATTCTGTGTAAGTTCAAATCCCAACACTTGTGCAGACCCGAGTGCAATATTTGTATATCCTGCAAAATCACAATATATCTGTATTCCAAAAAAAACAGTTGCAATAACCGGAATCAACCCATCATAAGCTGTATAATAGTTAAAAACCTGATCAATTAAAATTGCCAGTCTGTCTGCAATAACTACCTTGATAAAATATCCCCACAGCATCATCATCAGACCTTTTGAAACACGTTCTATATCAAAAGAATGCTTGTGGTTAAATTGATTCAGAAGCTTTCCTGCCCGTCCAATGGGGCCTGCTGCATTCTGGGGAAAAAAATGAAATAAAAAGCATATATCTAAGCAGATTTCTTTCTGCTCCGATTTTTCCCTGATAAACATCAATTACATAAGAAAGTGCCTGAAATGTATAGAAAGAGATTCCTATTGGAAGCAGAACATCGACTTCTGGAATGTGCAATACCACACCAAACAGTTTTAAAACTGCAACAAAACTTTCTGTCAGAAAATTGGCATATTTGAACCATGCAAGAACTGCAATTACTGTAAGCAGTGTAATAATAACATAAACGATTTTGGGTCCTGTATGCCGGAAACGTTTTTCAATATTTTGTTCATTCTCTTTCCTTGCAATATCAATAAACAAACCGTCTGTGAATGTAATTAAAGTACAGCCAAACAAAAGGATAACATAAGTCGGATTCCAGCACATATAAAAGAAATAGCTCGCAATAAGAAGAAAGATATTCCTGACACGCTGCCATGGTAATGCAAAATATATTATTACAGTAACGGGAAAAAAAATGAGATAGGACAGTGAATTAAAAAGCATACTTTAGCCTTTCTGTAATCTTACATTACTTCTCATCCTTGGCTTTATGTTCTGTACCTGTTACATTTTTTACTGCCTGCTCACTTGCAACAATTGTGATATGACCTTCTTTTAGCGCTTTCTCCATGTCAAACTGTTGCTGAAATGATTCTTCACGTATTTTTTGTATTTTCTCAGTTTCTTCAGCCTGTTCAAAAATAATACGTTTCCGTTCGCTTTCCTGCTGTAGCTCATATTGTCTGCGAAATTTCTTTCTTATCACCCTGTGTGCAGAATTCCGCATAATTCCTGCAAAAGCAACTCCTCCTAATATTGCCAGAAGCGGAAGTACATGATAATGATAACGATTCTGATTCTCCACAAAAGATGCAAAACTACTGTTCCAAGAATCATCAGTATCATAGAATATGTTGCATCAACTTTCTTTCGATATATAATTATTCCGGCAATACCTGCCAATAAAAGCATGGTTGCATAATAAAGATCGCTGATATCCATCATATTATATAAAAATTTTTCTCTTTGTGTTGTCAGATTTTTTTGCTGATCCATAAAAAGAATATTCCAGGATGCCCCATAATCATCATTTCCCCATAAAACTTCAAATTTATGAACAAAAAGATTCAGAAGTACATCCGGATCCGCTTTCAATCTTTGGATTGCAAGATCCCTGCAGGTCAGTTGTGCTTCCTGTGCCGAACCTGTTGCATCAAGTGATTTATATAGATAGGCAGCATCCTCCTTATTCCACCCTCCGTAGCTATCTGTATTAAGTCCTACCAGAAGATTGTATCCAAATGATGAAGTGCCTCCGGATATATCACGATTTACGGTATATGCAGTACCCGCTGTAAAAATTTTGCTTACAGCCAAATACACAAACAAAACAATCAGACATCTTTGCCATCCCATTGCTGTTGCACGACTCCCAAGCGGAATGTCATTTTTGTCTACCACCGGAAGTGTATTTCTGGCATGAATCATACAGAGAATAATCGAGACCACATAAATCATAATCATAGGTCGAATTGTAGCATCAACAGCCATCAGAACACCAAGAAAAATGAGTTCTACAACAACCATCCATGGATGAGAATGTGTATATCCTCTTCCCTGCAGTTGAATCGTGAAAATCAAAACACAAATCACAAACAGAAAAGTAAAGTAATATTCTCCTGCAACAAAATTGTTATAAAGAATCATGGATGGCCAGAAATTGAGTGCCATAAGTGTAAAAAAGGCGCCCATTCTTCCTACCAGTCTTCTTGTTATTATCCAGGATATCAAAACAGTCCCCATTGCAAAGAAAACATTCAGGTACAATGCTGCCATAACACTGTCTCCTGAAAAATGAAACAAAAAAGCCAGAAGACGTGGATAACCAAGGACATGAGGAAAGATAGCCACATAATCACAATAACCTGTTCCAAGTTCCAACAAAGTACCTGCCTTAAGCATCTGGGCAATCTCAAAATATGTTTTATAATCAGATAACGGTTTCATTGGCATATTATTGATATACCATATTCTAATTGCTGTCCCTGATAATATAACCGCAAACACTGATATTGCTTCAATTATCCCTGCAGTCTTTGTATGTCTGCACATTTTCTCTCTCATTCCAAGTCTCGTCCATAGCGTTCCAAACAAAAAAACGAGTATTGTTGCAATGATTATGAACAGCATCCACCGTCCCTTCAGAAGATATGGATATTCCTGTCCATTCCCGAGTTTACCAATCGTGCATGTAAGTGCATACAAAATCACTATCTCATAAATGACCATGGCAAAAATGTTAAACCAGTTACGTCTGATTTTCATCACTTTTCCTCATCGCTCTTACTATTCTTACGAATACGCAGCAGGATCAGAATTACTGCAAGAACAAGAATTGCCATCGCCAATGTAGAAATGAGTGTAAATGCAATTGCATCACTGTTCTTTAATATCTGTTGCATAAGTGTAACGTTTGCTGTGCCTTCCTCTTTCAGGAAAGTGTAATTTTTGGTATCAAGTGTTGAATCAATCAGGAATGCGTCACCTTTAAAATCCCAGCAATTTTCTGCAATTCTTGTATAATTCAGAATATTTTTAAGGGTATCTTCCCCTGATCCGCTCACTACCATAATTGCACGCCCTGAATATTGCGGAGATCTTATGATCTGCATTATTCCAATATCTGACGCATAATTATCTGATAAAAGAAGTTTATCATTACTACTGAATTCTTTTCCGTCATTTGAATATTTAAAGCTGAGTTTGTCATTTATTTTTTTAATATATGAATTATCCTGATATGTTCCTATAACAATTTGATTTGTATCTGAAGTTGCAGGATCAAATTCCGAAGCACGATATACAGATATTTTGCCATAAGGTCCGATACTGTTGCCTTCAAGCGCAATAATTCTTCCTGCCAGGTCAAGCTGCAAAGATGTCATTTTATCCGGTAAAATAACTGCAAGATCATTAAATTTCCCCATTAATTGAAATGGATAAGGTCTCAAATCAAGACTATATTTACTGCTTTGTCCTACCGGAAGAAACAGTGTAGAATCACCTGTAACATATGCCCATGGCATCTCATCCGCACGTTTTGTGCAATACATGTCCTGGATTTCAAGATCAAAAGCAATTTTGATACTGCTTGCATAAGTACCTACGACATCAGCAGGCATAACAAATGAAAGAGAATCTCCATCCGCGTTTTCCTTGTCGAGCTTCTTACTTGCCACCGGAGTATTTCCCCAATAAACCGTAATCATTGATCTCGCAAAATCAAGATTTTTACTGTATCTGAAATTCAGAGATATTTTTCCTCCTTCAGCAAGAACGAATCCTCCTGTTACAGGAAGATAAAGTATCTGCTCCTGTCTGAATGGCCCTACGAATTCCAGTCCAGCATCACCTGTAATCCCTTCTATTGTCTCACTGTCAGCAATTAAATCTGATAAAGATTTATTCTTAATCACTTCACTTGCTGACCCGCTCGGTGCATATGCAAATGTCCGTTTTTCCTGTGATATCCGATCATCATCCATAAGCAAAGCGCATGCTTCATATAAGTCCTGATCTTTACCTGCGGTAAGTACCAGAACATTTCCTGTATCATCTCCATATTCATATACCAATGCACCTTTATTCAGATCATAGGAATTCTCCGGCATTTGGTTCAAAACTTCTTTTGGGAGATGATCTCTTGCTGCAATAATTACCCTGTTACCACCGGAATGCAATGTGTCTATTGTTTTTAATGCAATGTCATCTTCATCGGTTGTTTCATTTCCAAGATCTGCACGAAGTAAAAGTGCTGCCTTCAATTCTTCATCTGATGCATTCACAGGCACATATATCTCACATTTTTTTCCAAATTCATCAACCGTTGACATCATTGGATAAGGATAGAAATTCAAATGATGCTGGGTATCTTTTAGATTGTATCCTGCCTGTATCTGAGAATCTTTGGATATATTAATCCAGTTTGCTCCTGAAAAATCATCCAGACAACCATTATCATCATATAGTCTGACATATCCGGTAATTGCAAAATTGTTATAACCTTCATCCAAAAGTTCCACTGGAATTTTCACATAAGTAACCTGACTTTTCCCATCGTTATACTCAATTTTACAAGAATAGACAGGTGTATTATTTACAAAAAAAGTCATTGATGCAGGTACATCATTTTTTATCAACGGACTGACTGTATATTCAATTGTCGCGTATATATATTGTGTATCCCAATATTTTTCTACCTGAAAAAAGAAACTGGTTGTTTTATATATACCGCTAAATAGCATATCATTCTTAAATTTGAATACTTTAGAATAATCAGCCGCTGCAACATCCGGTGCCACAGTTACAGGTGCCCCTGCATCTGCAGGATCTGTTGCAAGTACGGTTTGACTTATGCTGTCAACCGCATTTTCGTCGTTATCAGATGCCGATTTTCCGGCAACATTTGCATTCTCTTCTTCTGAAGTTCCCTCTGTCCCTGCATCTGAAACTGTCATCTCGGAGGCATCTGCTGTAGCTGCAGTTCCTGCTGAAGTACTTGCCGGATCAGTCTCACTATCAGTACGCTCGCTATATTTTTCATCTATTGCGGCGGCATATACATATCCACTTATTCCTGTTGCCGTTTTTACAATGTACCACCCGTGTCCGTCTGAACCTGTTACACGATCCACTAATGTTACATTCTCTCCTGTTTTCAGTTTGCCGATAATTTCTGAAGAAGTGGATGAATCCGAGCGTATATTGATATCCGCAAGAACTATGCCGGAAGATGCTTCCTGACTTTCCGACTTCTTCGCGGCTTCCGCTTTTATTGCAGGATATAATGCTCCAAACAAAAATACCCCAATCATCAGACAGATTACAATTTTTTGATCTATTCTGCTTTTCAACATACTGCCCTCCAGTTCTTCTGATTATAACTTTGGCATGAAAGAATTTTCATCCGTTTCACCTTCAACATAACGAATTGTCTTATCCCATTTTACTTCCCGGTTAAACACTGCATCAATAAATGAATCTATAAAAGCTTTTAACACAACCAGCACCCACAATTTTGCATATGTGAACATCATCAGGGTCACAAGGGCAAGTGATTCAAGTGTAAACTCATTTTTTTCAAGCGACAAAGTTAACATGGTATTTACTATAAATACCATAATTGCCATTCCCCAGAGTAGTGAGGAAAAGCCTGCCAGCTTTACATGAACAAATCCAAGCATTCCACCTAAAAAAATTATATCTGATATTACAAGCGAAGACAGCATGATTCCATATGTCAATGCATAATAAAGTGTATCCAACCGCATGGGCCCCGCTTTTTTATCAAAGGTATATTTGAAATTTTTAATCAAAACATACAAATTACCGCGAGCCCATCTTACTCTCTGTTTAAACCAGATTTTCAACAAATGTGGTTCCTGTTCCCATGTCACTGCCTGCGGTAGGAGCTTAATGTAATATCCCATTCGATATATACGAAAACTTATTTCTGTATCTTCAGATAATGCCTTATCATCCCATCCGCCGATTTTCTCGATAATGCTTCTTCGAATTACATAATTTGTTCCCGGAATTGTGCAAAGCTTAAAAAAATAGTATCTTCCTGCCTGATTCATACATTGGTGCGTCAATGTTTCAATATTTACAAATCTTGATAAAATAGATGCATTTCTGTTTCTGGTTTTGAATTTTCCTATCACTGCACCAAGTTTCGCATCTGAAACCAGATTTTCGACCAGAATTCTAAGCGCATTTTTTTCGGGGGTATTGTCTGCATCGTAAACTGCTATGACACTTCCTTTTGCAATGGAGAATCCAATATTCAATGCATTTGATTTACCACTTCCGCCAACAACGTCATCTGTACTGATACATATCAATCTTTGATCTGAATGTTTTTGAGCCATATCAGACATGATTGCAACAGTATCATCATTTGAATTATCATTAATCACAATTATTTCATATTTGTCCTTTGGATAATCAAAATCCAGAAGTGCTGTTACTGTTCGTTTTAAAACAAGTGCCTCATTATGCGCAGGGACAAGAATAGATACCATTGGGTACTCGCCCGTTTTTAACGGAATACATCCATCTGTCTTATTACAATGAAGAATATATACCACCCCACCGATTGACAATGCCACGTTTAATGCCATAATTGCCCATATTGCTATAATTGCATATAAAGAAATCAGATCTGCAGCTGAAATGGTTACCACTTCCCTTCATTTATCATCATGATAGAGAAAACGTCTGTGCATCTGTCTTCTCGCAAGGATTGCCAATAGTATAAAAAATGTCAGTACAAATATACTGAACAGAATCAAAACTCTGTTCTGTTTTGCAAGATTCGCAGTTGCACGGTAATATACAGAACGCTGATAATTATACTTTTCCGGATATTTTTCAGATTTAAATGCAATGTTGATTCTTTTTCCATTAACCTGCATCACTCGTCCATCCCACTTCATAACATTACTTTTATTCATGTATACTATATGATTCATATCCTTTAGACTCTGAAGCGGAATTCTGGAATTACGGGCAGCATCGATGGCATTATACAAATCTTTATCTTTCATTGAAATATCAAGATATACAGCTGTCGCACAATAGTCAACATACCCGACTCCGGAATAATCAAGTCCTATAGCCTTTGTCACAAGCTGATTTCCCAGTGAAAGAAATTTTCTGGTAGATATATCTGAAATATTTTGTTTTTCAAATGCATCCGCATCATGAATAAAAAGTGTACGATAACGCCCAAGTGTATCGTGTAGATCCTGATTGTAAATCCATTTTGATGGAATACATAATGCAAGCGGATACACTCCATTATCCCAGTAGCTTAATGTTCCCTGTGTCAATTTGTCCTGAAGTTCTTCTGCCTTGATATCATTTTGTATAATTGGCGCATCCAGAATAATAGCTCCATTCCCAGACTGTGCATATTTTAATACCTGACATAGCTGTTGCATCGCAGGATAATCAGCATGCTGATATATCGGCATGACAGCAAGAACATAATTCATATCTCTGTCTGTCATATATTTTATTATTTTCATTAATCTGTCAGGATCTGTAAACGGGTAGATATTATCTATTACGACATATTCAGAATACTCATGTGGTGCATCCTGATACGGCCAAAGCCATAAAACAGTTTCCTGCATCAGAATTGCCTTTGCAAAGTCACTTTGATAATCCTGTAATGCAATATATCGAACATTACCACATCCCATTACCAACGGTTCTACTGATCCTTCAATAACAATTTTCCCTGATTGATACTTTGCTTTTTGTATAAACTCCGCATCAGAAATATTAACCGCCGCCTGAAATGTATTTTCTCCGGTATAGGTATAAGAAGCAGCAGCACTTACCTCTCCTGATGATACCTTTTCAATCTTTGCTCCCGAAAGATCAGAAAGCGTGTTTACTGTTTTACCAAGCAGCAGAACATGTCCATGATAATTTTTCATTTTACTGGCAAGAGTGCCAGATGATTCTGGCAGCAACCAGACAATAGTATCATACAGATCCGTCACTTCTGCTGCATATTGATCACTGCAGTAATCAACCTGATAACCAAGACTTGTATATACCTGTGCAATAGCACTGACGCTCTTTTTAACACTTTCTGATGTAAGTGCAGGATATATGACAAGAATATCCCCTGATTTCTTTTCTGATACCAATCCCTTTTTTTGCACTTCGCCAGATACAGGATTCAACATATCAATCAGAGAATCTTCTGACTGCTCGCTACTTTCATCCGATGCAGAAGCATAAACATCTACAGACATGAAAGATGTCTGCAAAAAAACAATTATGAAAAATATAAAGAGTCGTGCAAGCAGACCTTTATACTTCATATGCAAGTTCTCCTTCAACTAACTGTTTAAAATGTATTGCATCTTTTTTCAAATCACTGCTGTATTGTTTGTAGGCAATTCGAAATTCAACCCGGAGATTCTCTCCTCTTATCTGATCAAATGCACCTTTTTGCCCAAGCGCATCCAGTAATCTCTTTTTTACAATACCTGCGCCTTCTTCATTTGCATAATATATCACCCCGACTGCACCATCTTTATCCATACTGTATATACTATCTTCAATACGAAGTACATTTTCTGTGATAACAGCAATTCTCTGGCAAATTTCTTCGTACTCTCTCCTTGTCAAAACCTTATGCAGTTCCTCAGGATATCTGAGACGAATGATCATCAGTCCAAAATCAGTATCATGCCGAATACTCAATGCCATAATTCGTTCAAGATTCCAGTACATACTTTTTAAATTCTGCAAACCTGTCAGAGTATCGACAACAGTAAGATCTTCGACCTGCCTGTTTAATATATGATTCACACTTTCCAGTGAAGCATATGACCAAATAAACAAATTTAATCCGCCCAAAACTCCCAGCAACAAAAAGGGCCAAAGATAAGCTGTTTTTTCAATAGAAACATCCTGTGCAGCATATTGATATAATTTGTATGCTGAAAAAGATAATATTTCAAATGCTGTTACAACCGTTGCTGCAGTCTGGGTATGCAGTACCACCAGCATGCCTGTCAGAAAAAGACCTGCCAGCATAATCAGATTCTGATACATCAGACTGTCTGATTCAAATATTACAATTAAACAGGCAATAAAAACGCAGCACATAAAACACAAAATGCCAACGTCCTGTAAAAAAAGTATTTTTGTTGCCGAAGTACTTTTTTTCATGTAATCCTCATTTCCGTGCATCATTCCACACATTATTCATATATCATAATAATATACGCACCTGCTTATTCTTCTGTATCAAGGAAATTCAAACGATGTAATACTTCTGCCATAAATAAAAAGGTAACAAAATCAATACTGATACTGTATATCACATTATATCTTGCCAATTCAGAACTTCCACTCTGCAGAATTATATCTGTAGTAAAAAAGATACCTGATCCGATTGCCATCCAGAATGTATCAACTGCAATGCTACGCCTTCTTGCTGACATCAACACTGTTCTTTTTTTTCTTAACAAAGCACTGTAAATAACTGCAAGGACAACCAGATAGCCAATTGTACCCGGAGCAGAGGTCATCTTAAAATTACTGAAAGAAGAAAACCATGGTGATCTGGCTGCAGGTGCGTTTCCAACACTCATTTCATAATTTCCGATGTAATCTCTTCTGATATTAAATGCAGCTCTTGTACCCAGTTCAATTAATGATATCCATGCTCCAGGATGACCCGCATAATATAGTCCCAGTTTCAAAGTATTATAATGTGGATAAAAATTTTCGATAAGGTCTGCATTTTGTGCAGTCGTAAGCGGATAGTTATCATAGCTTGATGTATCTGTCAAAAGTTCGAATCTACTGTCTATACCAAAACTTTTAAGACTATCAGCAGGATTCATCGATTCAAGAAGGACTCCGCTTGTCATCGCATTCAGCTTGGAATCCAATGTAAATCTGTTTGTTCCGATACCTGTCCCAATTACGGTTCCTGCCATAAGCACTGCTGCTGTAAGTGCCGCTAGAATTCTCACCTGAAGCTCTGCTTGATCCATCATTGTCTGGCGGAGGCAAAATAAAATCAATGCAATAACAACCGCAGTGCAACAATTTTCTGTAAATGCCATTATGATCCCTGCTATCGTCAATCCTGCAAAACTCAATTGATTTAATATTGCATTCTCCCTCTGCAATGAAAGACATAATGCCAGAATATAGATCATCATAATTATAGAAAGTGCATCCGGATAAAGCGAATTGAAAAAAGCAATATAGGAAACATCTCCCAGAATAATGACTCCAAGTATCATCAGGAACACTGCTTCAGAAGGATATCTTACTCTTTCCAAAATCTCCCGTAACAATAAATATGTAGCCGGCAAAAACAAAATTACATAAATCAAAGAGAGAAAACGTATATCAAACAGATTATCTGATGTAAACCAGGTGTCTATCGCCTTAGCCATTTTTATCAAAAAGACATGAAAAGAAACTGCATTCCCGCTTTCTGTCGTATGAAGATATACACGAACAAAATATGCTCCTGTAGGTTGCTTTGTGTCCTGTACCCGATACGCAAGTCCTGCAGCATTCATAATATTTGTAAGAGAACCATCATCCGCAAGACCGGTATAAGCCGGTATAAAAAGCAAAATTACACAAATTATTGCGATTGCAAGCATTCCAAGAAAAGCCGTACGCCCTGGAGAATATACTCCTGCAACTTTCCGGTTAAACCATTGTCTGCTTTTTCTGACAAATCTGATTGCTTCTTTTACCCGATCAGCAATGTCATATCTAAATGATTTATTATGCTGCTCCCCCATTAGCTTTGCCTTCCGTCATGTAAATCTTCTTGATAATTGATATGAAACCACATTTTTTTCTTCCAATATCTGCATGATTTGTATACTTGCTGTTCCATCTCCGTATGGATTGCTTCTTTTTCGCATTTTTTTTTGTTCATTTATATCTGTAAGAAGTTTATATGCTTCAGTGTATATTGATTTTTCATCAGTTCCCGTCAGGCGCAGTGTTCCGGCTTCAACTCCCTCTGGACGTTCTGTTGTATCTCGAAGCACCAGAACTGGTTTACCAAGCGCAGGAGCCTCTTCCTGTATTCCTCCGCTATCTGTCATAATCAGTTCGCTTCTTGCAATAAAATTATGAAAATCAAGTACATCCATAGGTTCCGTCAAACAAATATTATCACATTCATCCAACATACAATGCGCAAGTTTTCTTATTTCAGGATTCATATGCATTGGATATATTATTCTTATATCCGGAATATTTTCTGCCAGCCTTTTAACCGCTGAAAAAATATTCACAAATGGTTTCCCGCTGTTTTCTCTTCTATGAGCTGTCAAAAGAACTAATCTTCCATTGCCTGCCCAATCCAATAACGGGTGTGTATAATCTTCGCGTACTGTATATTTTAACGCATCAATTCCGGTATTCCCGGTGACGTAAATTGTTTCCGGGGAAAAGCCTTCATTGAGCAGATTCAATCTGGCCTGCTGTGTTGGTGCAAAATTCATTTTTGAAACAAGGCTGATGCTTTGCCTGTTAAATTCTTCCGGATATGGTGCCTCCAGATCATAAGTTCGAAGTCCTGCTTCAACATGACCAACCGGTATCTTTAAATAAAAAGCGGCTAACGCAGAAGCATATGCAGTGGAAGTATCTCCATGAACCAGAAGCATATATGGTTTTTCTTTTTCCAGTATTTTTTTCATACCGTTCAATGTTGAAACCGTAATGTCAAATAACGTCTGCTGATCCTTCATAATATTCAAATCATAATCCGGTATCACATGGAAACATTTGAGAACCTGCTTAAGCATCTCACGATGTTGCCCGGTTACACATACAATTACATCAAAAAAGGAATTTTTTTTCAGTTCAATAACAAGCGGACACATCTTTATTGCTTCCGGACGTGTTCCAAACACAAGCATTATTTTGCGCAATCATTTTTCCTTTCTGCGTATACAAGCAAAGGAATAAGCTGATCAAAAGATTCAATTTTATTTGCATCTGCCGTAAACGCTCCGTTATATTCGGATGAGGTATCGTTGATACGATATCTTTCCATTCTTTGTACCGCTTTATTAAACGTCTTTGCATCTCCCATCTTCTGTGCAATCAATGCTGCAAGTCCGTATACAGCAGTGGAATGATACTCATATCCTTTGACTATTGTTCCATCAACATGATACTTTGCCCCAAGGCTGCCACTTTCAACTTTGTCCGCAATCCAGTCAAGCGTATCCTGTTCTACAAGTCCCGCTTCTGCAAGATTATATATTGTATAAAGAGCTTCTGCCATATTCAAATCGTCATGTGAATATTTTCTTGTTCCGTAATTATATGAAGAATAATAAAACGGAAAACGGTCTGATATTCTGGCCTGAGTCAGAATATTCCCGGCTCCTTCCGCAACAGCTTTATATTCTTCTGCTTCTGCGGACATCTGATTTAAGTCACTTAGTGAAAGATAACACATACTGATGTCAGAAGATTTACTATCAACAGAAAAATTGCAGAAATTAACCAAATTATGCTTCTTATCGGTGCATCTTGCATAGATTGCATTTCTTATCTCATCCGCTGGTTTGGCATATTCTCCCCACAATGCGTTTGCATTTCTTAATCCGGACCATATTCTGATATCATCCAACAATGCATTGCAGTCTGCTCTGGTGCCATCCTCATCTACATACCATGCTGCAAGTCCTTCTACTTCAAATCGTTTCTGTGTTGTTTTCCATGCATCTGCAAAAAGATTCCTGTCCTGAATCATAACAGCATACTGCATCATCAGACCCATACTTTCGCTTAATGAATCTTTCCCTGAAGGTGAATCTGTTCCATTACTGTTATTAATATATATCTCACCATCTTTTCCGGACATTTTTTTCTGAACAAAATCAAGTGTAGCTTTATCATAGCCATACAAAGCATTTTGAAGCATTGCCTCAGCTTCACCAGCAGACATTGTATTTGAAGCATACCCTGCAACACATCCATTTTTATCCAATACGATTGCAGTTGGAATCTCCTGTATTCCCCACTGTTTATATGCATTTTCATTCTGATCAAAAATGCAGTCCAAAGATATTCCGAGATCCTCTAATTCATCCTGTGCCGCCTTCACCGTTTCTTTTTCAGGGTTCAGTCTGTCAATCAGCAGAATCTTTACATTGTACTTTTGAGCAAGTTTCTGCATTTCCACTGCCTGACTAAGTTGATTACGACAATCAGGACACCAGCTTGCCCAAAAAATAATCCAAAGAGGTTCTGTTTCATATTGGGAAAGAGATATTTTGTGTCCCTCTGCATCAGAAAAATCCTGCACAGGTGGTTTTTCCCCGATTATAAGATTTTGAGGTAAATAGTCCTCTGGTGCAGAAAGTTTCTCTTCCGTCATTTCTGATCCTGCAATTTCTGCTTCAGAAACCCCAGTTTGAGCTTTATTGCTTATTTCACTGTTTTTCATTTTCATATAAATTATCAAACCGATAATATCTGCAACAATAATGAAAGAAAGAATATAAACTACAAATTTAACTTTTTTATCTGACTTTTTCATTTATTTTATTCTCTCAATCTTCATTAATTCCATATTTTATCAATTTTGTAATTTGTTAAAACAGAAATATTTTTTTAAGCTATATATATTTAATGATAATGACGTGGGTGTCAAAAGTCACTTTCTGAAAATGGCTTTTCACATATAAATCTGTACTTTGACAACTGAATACAACTATGAATCCTGATTTTTATCCAGGTAACGGCAATGAGAAGTGCATATACCTGCCCCTTTGTAATTATTCGGGCTGCAATGCCATACATCTTGTCTTACCCTGTATGAACCGGAACATCTTTATGAAATTGAAGGCAGCAACTTTAAAGCCGAAGAATTGTTTTGTCTTCAGCTTTCCGCGAACCGGCATATGGTCAACGCCGTATTTATTCCGTATGATTGAAGGTACTGTTTCAACACCGTTCCTGATCCTGCCGATCAGCTGCCGTACTTCATCATCCTGCATATTCTTCTGTGCAAGCACTTTGACGCGTGATGCTACTGATATATACATCATTGCCGTGCGCTTTTTCAGAACCGGATTGCATTCTTCCCGGTGTGTGCACTGTGCACATTTTTCACGAAGGAACGATACACGTATGAGGCCTGTCTGGTTGATATAGGAACTGCTTTTGGGTTTATGCCCTGCAGGGCAGCTTATTACAGACTTCCCATCACCGGACAGTGTGAACTCTGACAGAATTCCTTTTGGCTTCCTGCCTGTAAGCCCTGTGGTAAGGACCCCGATGTTTTTCAGTGAGGCCTGCTCCTGTATGTCTTCTCCACTGTACGCACCATCTGCGATGACTGCAACTGTTTCTTCGGAGACTGTGGCATTTTCAATCGCTTCTTTGATAAAGGATGAATCGCTTCGGGTATTTACATCATACTGGTAATTCATGATGACAGACCCGGTTTCCATCAACAGCTTCTGTGATATTGGCTACATAGCCACGGTGCTGTTTCCCTGCTTTGATGCGGTATGTTGCATCCGGGTCTGACGGGTTCTGCAGTACGGATGAATCCATTCCGTCAGCCTTGTCTTTCGGAATAAGATGGCCGTTATCCCCGTCCTTTGTCTGCTCACTTACAGCCCTTTCAAGCAGCTGGTAATCTTCTGTACCATGATAATCTTTTTCACATCTGGGAAGAAGGGATGCAGCGTCATCTATGATCTTTTGAAGACGCTCGCCCTGCGGGGTTCCTTTGTCATAATAGACAACACGGTTCCGGTCATTCGGGTCTGCATAGTGCTCAAGGCCTTCCAGAAATTCTGTATGGCCGTCACGGTGTACTTCTTTCACAAGATTTGAAAGACAGGTGTAAAGCAGTTCGAGACGTCCCATTTTCCGTATGTTTGACTCTATCATCATACTGTCCATACGCTGGATGGACTGGTCGATTTCCATAAATCTGCGGATATGTTCGGAAAGACCGGAGATGCATTCGTGTATCAGGTCCCTGCCGGTTGCAAGCTCGTATGCTGCATTTCTCTCCCTGAAGCGGCTGAAGGTTCTGTCACTGATCGGCTGTTCTTCAAAGCTGGTGGTATGGAGTGCATACTGGAAGCGCAGGTCGAATTCACATTCCTCACGGATTTCATCATCTGTGAGATGCGAGAGTTCTTTCAGGATCAATGCTCCGACAATCACATTAACTGGGGCATTTGGCCTTGAATTCGTTTTCTCACTGTAAAGGGGGGCGAATATCATTTCATCGATATTGACAAAAATGTTGTCAGAAAACGCTTTGGCCCAGGATTTTTCAAGTATGTGAAGTTTACGTTCAGATAAAAAGCCAAGTGCATCAAACAGCGAAAGTTGCTGGGATTCATTTAACAGGAAAGACATTGGGATACCTCACAGGTTATTTGTATTTATGCTATTATTATACTGCGGAGCACACATGTAATTCCATAGTTGTATTCAGTTTTCAAGGTACGTCAGGGTGTTACTTTTGACACCCACGTCATGATAATTTATTTTCCATTAAAATGTCAATAAAATAATCAAAATATTAAATAGTAGTTTCCCAACCAGTGAGACTATATCGACAATGACATAGCCTCAGATGGATGTTTTCTTCAGTGACCTGTTGGTCACATTGATGGTTCTGGCGGAGCTGCCTTCGGTTTGTTTTTGCTGCCCACCGGTCTACCGCGTTTACGCTTTACCAGCTGCTCCGTCTGATCGGATGGTGCCTTAGCCTTCGGACGATTCTTGCTTCCTCTGGGCCTGCCTGGTTTCTTTTTGGGCGGTTCTTCCGGCTTCGGAATGAGATCCAGCTTTTGGAGGACCACCAGGTGAGATGGATTCATCCGTACAAGCTGCCAGTTTTCGCTTCCGACACGTGCTTTCTTCGCTCGGATTAGCACGGAGAGAATCTTTCTGTAGGTGTAATCCTCGAGAAGACCTGCTTTGTCAAAGGCATTGATCAGGCGAAAGGTCAGGAGCGTTGAAAGGAAATCGCAAAACTCACTACCGATCACAGAGTAATCGTCTTGCACGCGGGTCTCATCGAATTCACAGGCGGATTTGTAATACCGCATGACGAGCTCGATCTCCCAGCGGTTGGCATAAGCTTTGTAGGCGATCTCCGGAGGAAGATCCAGATCACACTCAAGCACGATCGTGCCGAAAGTCTTCTGTTTCTCCCTGAGTTTTTCAAGGCTATAGGTCTTTTCCTTCTTTGCCCGGCGCAGCCAGTCACTTTCTTCTTTGGCAGCCTTGGCACTGCTCCGGTAGGAATAGAGCCATTTATCGATACCGACACACTTCTCCTTGCGGCAAGTGATGCCTTCGAAGCCGGGCAGAATCGCCGTGAAGTCCAGCATGGAGTGCCGCGCAATCAGCTTGGAGTTGCGCTTTATCGGATTAAGGTAATGCAGATCCGGATGGCTTTCAAACTCCTTGTGCGCTGCAGATTCCGGGAAGCCTTTATCACCGACGATGATTCCTTTGGTGATCCGGTTCTCCTTGATGAAGGCTTCATAGGAAGTGGCATCCAGCATATTTCCAGGAAAGCACTTGGAGCAGACCGGCTCCATCGCTTCCAGATCGAACGCGAAGAGAACAGAGATATCTCTTGTCCCCTTGATCCGGGCCTTCCTGGAAAAATCAGAGAGAGAATTCACTTTGGATTCATCCGACTTGAGCGTTCCATCAACTAACAAATGGTGATCCAGAGAGACAGAGGCTGTCCGGTTTCTCATAAAGGTAACGATGCGTGACATCGTCTTTCCAAGATCATTCAGAAAGGTCGATACCGTGTTTTTCGATAAGGATACGTCAGGATACAGTTCTGACAAAAAGCTAGTTTCATATGCCTCCTTAAGCTCAAAGTCGCGGATGCCTTTGTCACAGACTCTCAGCAGAGAGATGCAGTAGATCTTCATTGCGTCACGCTGGCTGTATACGGCAAACAGTTCGTTCTGGATACTTTTAAACAATTGGTCGCAGAGGACGACACTGGCCCAATCCTTCAGATCAATCGGTGAAAAAGAAACATCCTGCGGAGCACTCTTTGCGATTGGAACATAGGAACCATCAACGATGTGACCAATCGTAGGACCGTTCACCGGAAGATGACGGCCACCTACGTTTCTGCAGCCGACACGCTGGCGGACAGCGTATAGCTTTTTGTCGCTGCCATAAGCAATGACAACTGTATTCTTTGGACGCGGGACATCCAAAATTTCACGTGGGATCGGCATAGCAGGCCTCCTTTTGTATAGTCTAATAATAACATATATTAGACTATATTTCAAGATAAACATGCCTGAAATGTCGACAGGATTCAAGGTATTTAGTGTCAAAAAGAGGGATTTTCGGCACAATATCTGGCTGAAACGGGCCAACCAGAAGCGAAAATATAGTGATCAACCGAAAAAGCAGGCTTCATATAGGCTGTTATATAGTCTCATCGGTTGGGAAAGTATTAATTAAATATATATGAGAGAATTTCATAATTCATAGGCCTTGATTTTACTGATGTTTCAGAGCATATAAAAAACAACTTACCCCGATCCGATATATATTTTGTCAAATATTATCCACATCGAAAGGAGATAAGTTGCAAAATATGTATCGTCAACAATCATTGATTACTTTAGACCAGTTCTATGAAATGAAACCTCTTTCAAAACTTGAAGCCATTTTAAGCTTCATTGATTATGCGCTTTTTGAAGAAATATTCCCTTATGATGCCCACAAAAGAGGACCCAAAGGTTATTCCAAAAAGCAGTTGTTTACTACTCTCATGGCGATGCCAATAGAGCAGTTATCAGATATAAAGGCATTAGTCATACGCCTTAAATCTGATCCAGTCCTCAGACGCAGTCTTGGTTATGATTACACCAATAATACACCAAGTGCTGCTACTTTGAATCGCTTTATCACTTTGTTATCCGGTACATATATCTTAGAGCGGACATTCCGCAGAATGGTCTGTAAAGCCAGAAAACTTGGACTTATAGCTGGCACCAATGTTGCAATTGATGCCAGCAAGCTGACAGCTTACGAACATGCTGTTCCAAAATCAAGGATTCCTCCGGATAAGCCATCTTTCCCAAACTGGGGCGGTAAACTTGATACCAATGGAAATTTCATCAAATGGTTTGGTTGGAAAATGCATGCTCTGGTTGACACTTACAGTGGTATTCCTATCTCTTATATCATCACACCTGCAAACATCGCAGATATGGATGTTGCTGAAGACCTGATTCAAAAGATGATGGTCGACTACGAAAACGGACTTACCCCAAAGTATTACATGATGGATGCCGGTTACGATAAACCTGACCTATATGCCAGTGTTTATCAGAAGTTTCATGGTCAGGCAATTATTCCCGTCAATTGGAGAAACACCAGGATCCCACCAGAAGGAATCAACATGAATGGTCAGTTAGTCTGTCCCATGAATTATGCTTATGTTTATGGTGGTAATGATAATGGTACCATCAAACTTCTGTGCCCACATGCCTGTGGGAAATGTGATTGTCCGATGGGTTCCTCGTGGTGCACCTCATCGCCAGGTGGCTATGTGGGAAAAGCAAGGATCAGGGATAACCCAAGATTCATCACGGCACCATTTAGGGAAACAAAGGCATTTGAAAATCTATACAATCAACGAACCAGCGTGGAGCGGACGTTCGGCGATTTAAAGGATAATTACAACCTTGATCATATCCGGGTTGCAAAAATGGCAAGGGTAAAAGTCTTTATGGATTTATCTTGTATTGCCCTTATTGCATCCAGACTATCAGATGCAGTCAGCAGGAAAAAATCCAAAGTAGCATAAACAAAGTAATAACTCAACTTTCCCACCCCTATATCGGGAGAGAATGCTTGATTTTTCAAGCAATTTCAGTGGCTCAATTGGTTTATTGACATTAAAATAGCACCATTTCTTTGGTATAATAAGATTAGCGAAATCAATAAAATCCCAAAAGAAAGGTGCTAATCCTATGATAAACCAAATATGCCCAAATGACCATACTCCAGATGCATTTTCTGATGCTTTTAAGAAACTCAAAATCGGAAATCTGATGCGTAAATCCAATATTACAAAATCCTGTGGTATTTCCGCATATGAAGTATTTCATATTCTACTACTGTTGGCGTTTCAGGGCAAGAATCTCTTTCGTTTCCTGAATTCTAAACATAAAGATCAAGCCGTCTCAAAGAATACATACTATCGTTTTCTAAATGAAACTTCCTATAACTGGAGCAAATTTCTCCTGCTCCTGGCTGTTAAAGTTACAACAATCTTTGATACGCTTACCAAACCAGCAAGAGTAAAGGTCCTTATTCTTGATGATTCTGTTATTAAACGCAATCGTAGTAAATCAGTAGAACTTCTTGCACGCATTTATGATCATGTAGAGCATAAATGTCAGAAGGGTTTTACACTCCTTACACTTGGCTGGTCAGATGGATACAGCTTTATTCCAACTGGCTTCAACATGCTTTCTTCTGCGAATAAAAGCAACCGCTACAATGAAGTTTCATCTCAAATTGATCATCGTACAAATGGATACAAACTCCGTAAGGAAAGTATGATGCACAAAACAGATGCAGCTGTTCTCCTAATCAGGAATGCCTTAAAAGCAGGTATTAAAGCTGATTATGTCCTTATGGACACATGGTTTACCGCGGAACCAATGCTTGCAGATATTCTTGAAACCGGTGTGGATGCCATCGGTATGGTTAAACAGCTAAAACAGCATTATACCTATAAGGACAAGAAGTATAAACTTCCTGAACTAAAGAAATTTGTAAGTTTTGAAGGTGCTGGAAATATCTTTGGTTCATTGGTTGTCACAACCAAAACAGAAATTCCTGTAAAGATTGTATTTGTACGAAACCGTAATAAGAAAAGTGAGTGCTTATATATCTTAATGTGACCTCTGCATAAAAGTTACACTAAACGGCATCCATTACCAAGGCATCTGTCTTATGACTTAAGGAATGTCATCAGTTCATCAAAGCTTTTCCCGCTGCTTTGCAGGGCTTTCATGACGAGCTTTGTCTGATACTTTTGCTTTTGTTCCTGCAAAACCTCGAGTTTTGCTGCGGTTTTATCATATTTCTGGTGGAGATTATTTAACTCCTCCTGAATTTTGGCAATCTCAGCATTTATGGATTCGATTGTTCTTACACGTGCCATTGCTCAGACCTCCTTTGATTTATTCATGAGTGGCTGATTGCTGGCCAAAAGATTGCTTATTTCTGCAACTCCCGTCCTGATGCTGTCTTCATTAAGCCCGAAGGCCGACAGAATAATTTTCTGCTTTTTGGTCACTGCATGATCCAAAGCATAGCTGCCATTGTTCCGACGGACCATTTCAATCTTTTCAAGTTCCCTGAGAGCCGCCGGTACAGTCATATAGTTCGGACTGCTTTCAATCTTCAACATGGTCTCCTTCAGGAGGTTGTATATCCGATTCCTGACAATAAGAGCAACAAACTCTATAAATACCTTTGATGACAGTGCCTCTTCAGACTGGACACGCATGCTCTGACATCCGAGAAAAGTCTTATCTGCGCGGAATAACTTTTCAGAAATATCCCTGCCCTTTATACTGAATCAGAGCTTGAAAGGCAGTCATTTTTTCTGAGGTTATGATGCAGAAGTATCCGCAAAGATCCAGCTCTTTCTGGATGACATCGGGTCTTTCCTGTATACCTATGAGCTTCTTTCCCTTGTAATACAGGGAAAAGTAGTGATTGTATGTAGGACCGAATTTTGTGTCAGTTCCGATATGCTTCTCAAGGAACTGATGCATGCTGTCGATGCTCTGTTCTAATCTTTCCCTTTCAGCTGCCTGCTTTGAGGGTTTGTAAAATATATGGAAATACCGGTCATCGGTATCATCCTCATATAACCTGGAGGTGATTGTCATGCCATAAACCTTATAGGCACGGATCGCGCATCTACGGTCAGTCTCAAATGTATTACGTACACTGTCAACCATCGCAGACACAAGAGACTTACAGCCCTTAGCCATTATTATGAATGAGTAATGGTTGGCATCCATGTAACGGATGTTCTCTTTGCTAAAATAGCCACGGTCAAGAATAAAACCTATCTTCTTATAGCCATACGCGATTGCCTTATCGACCATGCATCTGAACTGCGATACATCAGTGATAGAACCCGGATATTCTTCATAAAACAGAGGAACACGATTCGACTTATCAAAGGCAATGGAAACATTGAATACTGGAACACCCTTGTCATCCTTGGCTTTGCCGAATTCGACAAGATCCATGTCTCCAGCCTGGCAGTTCTTGTTAGTGGAATCGTAAGAAACATAAATTCTCTGCTTCTTATCTCTTCCGGTATTCCAGTCATCAAGAAATCCGATGATCTGGTCGCGTCCAATCGATGAGAGCAGCCTGCTGACAGCCGAATCACTGTAAATCTTCATCCGGTCAGAAAACAGCGGATGGCAGAAAGCAAAGTCTGGGTAGTATTGACCAGCATTGTCCTGATCAATGATAGAAAATGCCACAAGATCAAGGAACAGCCTGGCACTTGTGCCAAGACGTTTGAAAAGTATCTTTGGAAGCTGATATTCCTCAAGTACATAACGGATGACAATGTATGAACCGATTCTCATGCAGCAGCTTCTGTCAGCCTCTGAACGTTCTTCAGGAAAGACAGCATCAGGAAAGAATTCCTGATACCTGTCGTTAGGGTACATCCTGCTCGGGTCGGTTGGAACCTGCTTACCGATAATGGTTCTCTTTGGTATGGAATATTGCTTCACGCTGTTATAATCAGTGCCGTATTGGTACAGGATATAAACGGCAGAGCCTTTCTTCTTGGTGATGATCTTACCCTTCACCATGGGAGTCTGAATCGCTGAATCGTAGTACATGTGAGGTCTCCTATTTAGTGTAACCGTTACACTAAATATATCACAGTTCAGCTGACTTTTCAATAGGAGAGCATTAGTATTTATGCGAATTCAAACAGCCTTTTTACTAGTAGAACTTAGTTAGTGTAACTTTTTTGAAGAGTTCACACTTAAGCACCGATATATCACTAAGTGATGCAGAAATCGTACGTATTTATGGAAATAGATGGTCTATTGAGTGTTTCTTCAAAGCATCTAAATCTTTCCTGAAGTTGGGCACTGAATTTCAGAGCCATAATTATGGTGCAATGGTAAGCCATACAACCATAGTATTTACCAGATATATCATTTTGGAATGGATTCGTAGGAACCAAAATGACCAGAAAACGTATGGCGAATTGTTTTTCCTGTTCTGTGAAGATATTCAGGACATGGATTTGAGTAGTGCACTACAAAGCCTGATGGCTTTGTTTGTAGAACATATTTCATCTTTATCAGCAAACATCACATCTTTGTTAAAAAGTAAAGTGAATGAATGGATGGTATCTCAAGCCTCATTTATTCAGGCTCTATTTGGAAATATCTGCTGGGAAAGTTGAGGTAATAATGAAATGGAGGTATCATAATTCAGTTATCCACAATTGATAGCAGTCAGGGAAGGAATTGGTTTAGTGCGCTCTTTTTTCTCCAAAGTTATCCACATGGATTGAAAATGAATTATGAAATTCTCTCATATATTTAAATCGATATATTGATCTTTCTTTCAAAAAAAGTTTTTTGTATTATCACTATCTTTTCAAAAAAGAATGTTTTTGCAAAAACAAAACTTTAAATTTAATAATATGATAAAATAATTCATCATACTTATTATATGTATAAAGAAAAGGAAACTGAACATGAAAAACCTGACTGAACTGCACCTGCATATAGATGGCTCTATACGACCTGCAACCGTCTGGGATCTGGCATGCAGACAAAATATTATTCCTGATGTACCAAATCTTTCTGCCCTGGAAAAAGAGTTGATCGTTCCCGATAACTGTACTGCACTGACCGAGTATCTGGAACGATTTACCCTCCCGCTGCAGGTATTGCAAGAGGCAGATGCCATTACACGTGTTACTTATGAACTTGCAGAGGATCTTGCTGCTGAGAATATTACCTGTGCAGAACTACGATTTGCTCCCGGTTCCTGTACCCGAAAAGGTCTTAAGCAGGAAGAAGCTGTAGAAGCTGCCATTTGCGGCGTTAGGCAAGCCCTGCTGACATATCCGCATCTTCATATCGGTTTGATTTTATGTTGTATGCGTGGTGATCATGATATTGATAATGCAAATAAAGAAACAATCCGACTTGCCGCCAAATATCTTGGAAATGTCGTATGCGCTGTTGATCTTGCAGGTGCAGAAGCGCTTTACCCCACATCTGAATATGAAGGTCTCTTTCGAGAGGCATCTTTGCTGGATATTCCATTTACCATTCATGCCGGTGAAGCCGCAGGTCCTGAGAGTGTCAGAAAAGCGCTTTCTTTTGGTGCATGCAGAATCGGACATGGCATACGCGCAATTGAAGATCCCGCACTTGTCGATTTGCTTGTCAGAAACAATATCACTTTGGAAATCTGTCCCAAAAGCAATTTTGATACAAAATGCTTTTCTGATCCGAATCAATATCCGCTGCGCAGTCTTTTTGATGCCGGAGTTCCTGTAACACTGAACTCAGATAACCGCACAGTATCGGATACCAGTCTTCGTAAGGAAATTGCATATGTGCAGAAACAATACCATTTTACAGATGCGGAAATACAAAAAATGCAGGAATATGCCAAAGAGGCTCTATTCCTGCATCTGTAAAACTTTTCCTATTGTTGGACCCGCTGTCAGTCCATTAATCCATCCATCACATGGATTACCATGATTCCTTCTTCCAGACTGATTTTTTTTACACAGTCTGCAATTGCAGGAATCATAACGGATTCTTCATTGTCCTTACGTTTCATTTCATAAACATCATTTGCACCCGTCTTTATTACATCCGTCAATGTGCCGAGTTCTTTGCCATCTTCATCCGTTATCATGAGTCCGACAAGATCTGCCGTAAAATATTCTCCGGGGGCAAGCTTAATTGCCTGATCCCGCGATATGGTGAGTTCCTTACCCCGAAATCGCTCTACATCATTAATGGAATCCCATCCCTTGAATTTTACGATCACAAACTTCTTGAAAAATTTGACATGTTCGATTTCCAGCTCTTTCATCCCGTCACGTCCGGTATCGAGTGTTACTCTTTTCAGTGTTTTATAACGTTCCGGCTCGTCCGTTGTCGGAAAAACATTTACTTCTCCTGCAAGTCCATGTGTTGATGCAATTACTCCCACCTGAAATCTATCTGTCATTCATTTTCCTTCTTCCTGCGTTTTCTTTTTTCCGGTTTAGGCGGATGTTCTGCAATCCACTTCTCATACAAATCCGGTCTGCGTTGCCGTGTACGTTCAATTGACTGTTCCAGTCTCCATTGATCAACTTTAGCATGATCTCCGGACAGCAGTATCTGCGGTACCTTTCGATCCATCCACACTTCCGGTCTGGAATACTGCGGATATTCCAACAGACCATCGTCAAATGATTCTGTTTCTGCGGATACATCATTATTGAGTACTCCAGGAACAAGTCTTGCTATCGCATCAATCATAACCATAGCCGGAAGTTCTCCTCCTGTCAGGACATAATCTCCAATTGATACATAATCGGTCACGATTGTCTCAAGAACACGTTCATCCACACCTTCATAATGTCCACACAAAAAAATCAAATCGTCCTCTTTGGCAAATGTCTGAGCCATATTCTGCTGAAATACACTGCCCTGCGGAGTAACATAAATTACTCTTGTTTTATGTGAAACGCTATCCGCGTTTTTGTTCTGTATTTTACTTTCAATTGCCTTCCAGCAATCATAAATCGGCTGTGCCTGCATCAGCATACCTGCGCCGCCGCCATAAGTATAATCATCTACCTTGCGATGCTTCAGATCATCCGTATAATCTCTGATATTCACCGCATCAATCGTAATCAGATTATGCTCGACAGCACGCCCAAGGATACTGGTCGTAAGCCCCTGTTCAACCATTTCCGGAAATAATGTCATAATATGAAAATTCATTCATTCTCCGTATTTCTGCTTTTGTATTTTTTCTGTATAAAAAAGCCTGCAGAATGATATCTGCGGGCTTTTTTTGCTTTGTGGCATTCAGACAATTTCAACATCAACTTTGGTATTTTCCTTTGTTGAAGCTGCCTTAACAACAGAACGAATTGCCTTTGCAATACGTCCCTGCTTTCCGATAACCTTGCCCATATCAGAAGCTGCAACATGCAGTTCTATTGTAATATTGCGGCCATCTTCTCTCTCGGTTACCACAACTTCATCCGGATTATCGACAAGCGCTTTTGCAATTACTTCCACTAATTCTTTCATGTGTATGTGTCCACCTCCGGCAATCGGTTAATCGTAAACACCTGGTCGCAGATTATTTTACAATACCAGCCTGTTTGAAGATCTTGCTGACAACTTCTGTCGGCTGAGCTCCGTTTGAAAGCCATTTCTTAGCCAGTTCCGCATCAACCTTGCATGTGCTCGGTTCTGTATTCGGATCAAATGTTCCGATCTCTTCAATAAACTTTCCTGCTACAGGGAATTTGGAATCAGAAACAATAATTCTGTAGAAAGGAGCCTTCTTCTTACCAATTCTCTTTAATCTGATCTTTACTGCCATTTTGAATTTCCTCCGTTGAAAATAAAGTTAATATTTTATCTATATGAATACAGCAAAAGCTGTGAACATATTTAAAAGAATTTTCCACCGCCCATACCCATGGATCCACCCGGTTTTCCGAATCCGCCATGCCCTTTCATCATTCCAGGCATCTGTTTCATCATCTTCTGCGCCTGTGTAAACTGTTTAATAAAACGGTTCACAACAGCAATATCATTTCCCGATCCACTGGCAATACGAAGTTTGCGCTGTGGTGTCAAAAGCTTGGGATTCTTACGTTCAGCAGGTGTCATGCTTAAAACGATAGCTTCCATATGTGCAAGTTCTTTATCATCCGGCATCTGATCCGGATTCATCTTGCCCATACCGGGAAGCATTCCCATAATACTGGCAAGACCTCCCATTTTACGCATCTGCTTCATACTTTCCAGATACATTTCAAAATCAAACTTCCCTTTTTTCATCCGGGAAGCCATCTCGCGGTCTTTGTCCTCGTCTCTTTCCTGATTGGCCTCTACTGCTTTATCAATCAGACTGAGAACATCTCCCATGCCGAGAATTCTGCTGGCCATACGTTCCGGATAAAACTGTTCGAGATCTGAAAGCTTCTCACCCATTCCGACATACAGAATCGGTTTCCCTGTTACTGCTCTTGCAGAAAGTGCTGCACCACCTCGTGTATCACCATCCATTTTAGACAGGATAATTCCGTCAATACCGACCTTATCATTGAATTCAGATGCTACATCAACCGCAGCCTGGCCGGTCATGGCATCAACAACAAGAACTGTCTGATGAACTTCAACTGCAGCCTTGATATCAACCAGCTCCTGCATCATGGATTCATCAATCTGCAAACGGCCTGCCGTATCCAATATGACAACATTCTGATTATGCTTTTGTGCATAATCAATCGAAGCTTTTGCTATTTCAACCGGACTGACATCTGTCCCCATGGAAAAACAATCTACCAGAATTTTTGCAGCATTCACCTGCAACTGTTCAATTGCTGCCGGACGGTAAATATCACAGGCAACCAAAAGCGGGAATTTTCCGCGCGTCTTCAGTTTTCCTGCAATCTTTGCAGCAGCAGTCGTTTTACCGGCACCCTGAAGACCACACATCATGATCACAGTGATGGATTTGCCTGTTTGGAACTGCAATTCTGTTGTCTCTGATCCCATCAGATTCACAAGTTCTTCATTAACGATCTTGATTACCATCTGTCCGGGGTTCAGTCCGTTCAAAACATCCGTACCTACTGCACGTTCCTGCACAGAGCCTATGAACTGTTTTACGACTTTGAAATTGACATCTGCTTCCAGCAGTGCCATTTTTACTTCTTTCAGCGCTGCCCTGACATCATCTTCTGACAACCGGCCTTTGCCGCGAAGGTTTTTGAAAACATTCTGCAGTTTATCGGTAAGACTTTCAAATGCCATTAAGACAGTTCCTCCAAAATTATATCCGAAATTTCTCTGACCTTTATCACAAGATTAGCTTTACTGATTTCGTCATCTGCAGCAACTTCCAGAAGCTGTTGCACTGTTTTTCGAATATCTGCAGATTTTTTAACCATGTGAAGTCGGCTTTCATACTCTTCCAGTGAGCGTGTACAGCGTTTGATCAAATCATGAACACCCTGTTTGCTGATACCCTGTTCCTCTGCAATTTCATTCAGAGACATATCATTGTATACAGCATCTTCATATATTTTACGCTGATGATCTGTCAGAAGATCTCCATAGAAATCGTACAGCAGCCCCTGTTCTACGATTTTCTCCAGTTTTTCCATAATACCTGCTTTCAGAGTTCCTGATCATTAATTTGTGTTCCACGCACCAGAGTATATTACTATATGGTCAATCGGGTGTCAAGTATTTTTTCTTTACCCCCATTATATCCGCACTATTCCTGCACTTGCAGATCATTTTTCAGTTCAGAAGGTAAGATATCAAGCTGTTTCTTGAACGCTCTGCAGAAAGAGGAATAGTCATGAAAACCACTTTCAAGGCTGGCGCTCGTTGCCGGCATCCCTTCCAGAATCAGATTTCTTGCCATTAATATTCTTTTTTCAGAAATATACTGATGAATGGAATAGCCCGTATCCGCCTTAAAGATGCGCATCATATGATATTTACTGATGTAAAAGCGATCTGCAATCTCATCAATAGAAAGATCATCTCCGAGATGTTCCATAATGTATTCAATAATGTCAATGATCTTACGATTATATCTCGCTTCCGGATGAAATGCCGATTCTCCTTTCATACATGCCGCATTCAGTCTGATCAGAAAACGGATCAGATCTGTTCTGGTAAGGAGTTCTCCTGCATAATTCTGTTCTTCAGAGACAATATCCTTGTCCAAAAGCTGCAGATCATTATACAGATCAGCACTGACATTCGCAGGGAAACGCACTACATGTGTCTTACGCTTTCCTGCTTCTTCCAGACAATCTGCAAGAGAATAGGGATGCGCTCCTTCAGCGTAATATCCGGTCAGAAAATCATGCCTGATATAAAGAATAATACGTTCATAATCTTCTGTAAAATCAACAACAGCCTTATGAATGTCATACCGGTTGACCAGTACAAAATCATAAGGCTTTAGTTCATATTCTCTTCCTTCAATAATATACTTTGCATTACCGCGAAGAAAAAGAATGATTTTGTCAAATTCATGATAATGATAGGAAAAATCAATCTTTTTCCTGTCACAGATATGAAAAAACCTGAAGTCCCGGTTCAGATATCCCTGTTGCTGATAATCTCCATCCTGCATCTCTGCCTGTGTCATCGCATTACCAATCCTTTACACTGATATTCAGATCCACTTTACCATCGATTCCATCTATATTTCCTTCTGAAGCATACTGCCATACGCTGAATTCATAAGGAAAATACTGTGGTACATTATAATATGCAATCCATTTATCATATGTCGTCAGTTTTGTAAGATCAAGCAATAGCGTATACGATTTCAAATTACCATATATCATTGGGGTATAGCCTGCTCCTTTTACCGTATCACAGAATATCTGCGTATTTCTGGTAAACTGATCCTGTGTGACCGCTTCCGTTCTTGCCTGATCCTGATCTGCTTTCTCAAGATCAAAAACAACCGGATAAGTTATCTGGTAAGGTTCAATCGTATCCAGAACAAACTTAGCTTCTTCCAACGCTTCATCATCATTTACTGCCTGTGAATAAAAATAGACACCTATCTGAAGGCCATTTGCAAGAGCACCTTCCGCATTCTTGGTAAAATGATCATCCAGCACAATTTTGCCCTCTGAACTTCCACGCGATCCGACACGGATAAAAGCATATTTCACGCCTGCAGCCGCTACCTTTTTCCAGTCAATATCTCCCTGAAACCTGGAAACATCAATCCCAAGTTCTCCTTTTACATTGCCATCGGCACCCTGATAATGCATGATACCACTTTTATCCAAAGCAAAGTCCGTTTCCGAAAAGGAGTTATGCGGAATGTCCTGATTGATCGGAAAAAAATAGTATTTTCCAGCATCTGTTACGACCAGCTGGTCTGTGAAAAGTGAGCGAAACGTATAATTTGTTCCTTTTCCCGATTCCAGATTGTTCTGAATCTGATCCAGAATACTTTGCTTTGTTTCCTTCTCTTTTTGTGCATTACTGCTGTCAACAAGTTCCTGTGCCTGTGACTTGGTATAATATCCTTCTGTATTGAGTGCATCCAATTCACTGCGGAATGCTTCGTTTTCTTTTAAAAGAGACGCATTTTTGAGCAGAATAACAATGCAAAGTGATAATGCAAGCAGTGATACCAGACTCAGAAAAATAATGGATATAATATTTTGTGTATTGCGAAATGCACGATTCGTTTTCTTACTGCCGTTATATTCCATCTCTTCTCCTATATGAACACTACCAGTAACAGGACCATATCAGATTTTTTCTTCAAAATAACTCTTGTAGCCTTCACCAAAGATCTCCGAAGCGCTCGTGACAATCATAAATGCATCCGGATCTTCTTCTTTTACAATACTCTCTGCAAGAGGAGACACACGTTTTTTTACAACACACATGATCACCTTTTTCTGTTTATGGCTATAGGCTCCTTCGCCATAAATATGTGTAACACCAATGTCAAGTTCTTCCAGAAGCCTTCTGGTAATGGGCTCTGAACGATCTGAAATAATATAGAGAAGTCTTGCTTCATCACGACCATATAATACAATATCCAGAATAAATGATGTGATCAATACGGCAAGAAGTGAATAGAGTGCGTCATCAATATTCCCAAATACAAAACCTGCAAAAATAACAACAAAAATATCTGTAATAAAGAATAACATTCCGGTTTTAATATGCGGAAACTTAAGGCGAAGCAGCTTGATTATGATATCAGAACCACCGGTTGTCGCCCCGTGTTTAAATATAACCCCCATTGACCATGCACAGCAGGCACTTCCGATTGTAATTGCAAGAAAAACATCGTGAATCATGTATGCCTGACCATACTGTGCAAACATATTCGTGCTCAGTGAAATAATGCCTGTTGCATATAAAGTAGATATGATAAAACGAAAGCCAAACTTCCATACTCCCAACAATAAAACCGGGATATTCATCAACATGAACCAGGTACCTGTTCCAATTGGTGCAAGACGATTCATTGCAATGGCAACCCCTGTGAATCCTCCCGGAGCCAGATTATTCGGATCACTGAACAGACTGGTTCCAAGACCGTAAACGATGGATGCAATTGTAATAATGATATAATCCATCAGGATTCTTTTAATTTTTTTTCTTTTTTTCATATAAATTTCTATTTTCTCTTATCTTCAGATTTGCGTTCTGACAATTTTAGGCTGATAACCATTTGTTTCAAGTGCATCAATAATCTGCTGCTTATGCTCGGATCCAAAAGCTTCCAGTGTGATACGAAGTTCTACAGCTGCATTTCTGTTAATAGATACAAACTGATTGTGTTCCAGCTTGATAACATTTCCATTCTGCTTTGCAATTACATCAGCGACTGCTGCAAGCTGTCCCGGCTTATCCGGAAGAAGAACCGAAACTGTAAAAATGCGGTTTCTCAGAATCAAACCCTGTTGAACCACACTTGACATGGTTATGACATCCATATTTCCGCCTGAAAGAACAGATACAACTTTCTTATTTTTGAATCTCAGCTGTTTCAATGCTGCAACCGTCAGCAAACCTGAATTTTCAACAACCATTTTATGATTTTCAACCATATCAAGAAATGACACTACCAGATCTTCATCCGGTACTGTAATGATTTCATCAATATTTTCACGGATATATGGGAAGATTTTTGAACCAGGAGTTTTAACAGCAGTCCCATCTGCGATCGTATTTACATGCGGAAGCGTTACAACATGACCTGCTTTAAAAGATTCCTGCATGCAGTTTGCACCGGCAGGTTCTACACCGATTACCATGATATTCGGATTTAAGAGCTTTGCAAGTGTGGAAACGCCTGTTGCCAGTCCACCTCCGCCGATCGGAACCAGAATACAGTCAACTGTAGGAAGTTCTTTAAAGATTTCCATTGCAATCGTTCCCTGCCCGGTTGCAACGTCAAGATCATCAAACGGATGTACAAAGGTATAACCTTTTTCTTCTGCAAGCTTCAGTGCGTAATCACATGCCTCATCATATACATCGCCATGCAGAATGACTTCTGCTCCCAGTGCTTTGGTACGATTTACCTTGATCAGGGGTGTCGTATTAGGCATAACGATCGTTGCCTTTACATGATAACATTTTGCAGCATAGGCAACTCCCTGCGCATGATTGCCTGCAGATGCCGTAATCAATCCTTTTTCACGATCTTCGGGAGACATGGTTGTAATCTTATAATATGCGCCACGGACCTTATATGCGCCTGTTCTTTGCATATTTTCAGGTTTCAGATACACTTTATTTCCTGAAATATCGCTAAGATAATCACTGTATATGAGTTTTGTTTCCAGTGTTACTTTTTTTACAGCCTCACAGGCCTCTTCAAATTTCTCCAGTGTCATTTTCTTTTCTTCAGACATGTCTCTCCTCCGTTTGCTCTTTTCACATAAATAAAGCATTTACAAACTGATCCGGGTCAAAACGCTCCAGATCGTCAATGGCTTCCCCCACGCCAATATATTTTACCGGTATATTTAATTCGGAAACGATCGCAACGGCAATACCGCCCTTTGCTGTTCCGTCCATCTTGGTCAGAACAATGCCTGTCAGGTTTGTTACTTCCCCAAATTCTCTTGCCTGTGAAAGTGCATTCTGTCCTGTCGTCCCATCCAGAACAATAAAATTTTCTCTGCAATAATCCGGAAGTTCACGATCCAGTATCCGGTTCATTTTCTTCAGTTCTTCCATCAGATTCTTTTTGTTATGCAGTCTTCCTGCCGTATCAATGATCAGGATGTCGCTTCCCCTTGATTTTGCCGCATTCACTGCATCATATATAACACTTGCCGGATCCGATCCTTCTTTTCCTGCTATAAGAGGGACTCCTGCCCTGTCAGTCCATTCGTTCAATTGCTCTGTTGCAGCTGCCCGATAGGTATCTGCTGCGGCCACAAGCACTTTTCTGCCCTTTGCTTTAAAAATGGAAGCCAGTTTTCCAACTGAAGTTGTCTTTCCGACTCCATTTACACCAATGACAAAAATGACAGTCTTACGATCTTCGAATTCATAAGCTTTTTCATCTGTCTTCATCTGCTCACGGATATCTTCTACCAGAAGGTTCCTGCAACTTTCCGTATCCGAAATATGCTGATCTTTGACCTGTGTGCGCAGTTCATCAATGATCCTGCTGGTCGCATTCACACCGATATCGCCCATGATCAGCGTTTCTTCCAGTTCCTCATAAAAATCTTCGTCAATACTGGAATAGCCTCGAAATACATTATCGAGACCTTTAACCATGTTATCTCTTGTTTTAGTTAATCCGCCTTTTAGCCGGGAAAAAAATCCACTCACGTCAGTTTGTCAACTCCTTATCAATCAGATTAACACTTACAAGTGCTGAAACGCCCTTTTCCTGCATGGTTATACCATAAAGTCGATCTGCACTATCCATTGTACCACGACGATGCGTAATTACAATAAACTGTGTATATTTCAGTTTATGAAGATACTTTGCAAATCTTACAACATTGTTTTCATCCAGTGCAGCTTCTATTTCATCCAGGAGACAGAACGGGGACGGCTTCAGACTCTGTATCGCAAACAAAAGTGCGATCGCCGTCAATGCCTTCTCTCCACCGGATAACTGCATCATATTCTGCAGCTTCTTTCCCGGTGGCTGTGCTATAATTCGGATTCCCGCTTCCAGAACATCTTCCTCTTCAACGAGTTCAAGGCTTCCTTTTCCGCCGCCAAACATCTCCTTAAAGACTTTATCGAATTCGACATTGATCTTTTTAAACTGCTCGGTAAACTGTTCTCTCATGGAAGAATCCAGTTCAGCAATAATCTCTCGCAGCTGTTGTTCTGCAGTTACAAGATCATCATGCTGGGTTTTCATGAATGTGTATCTCTCCATAAGGTTCTTGTAATCTTCAATTGCATTGACATTGACATCTCCAAGCTTACGGATTGCTTCTTTTAAAGATGTGATTTCCCGTTTCATAGATGCCGTATTGGTCATCTGGGGATCACGCAGGGCGGCAGCATCTGATAATGTGATTTCATACTCATCCCACATATAATTGATCTGTGCCGCAATCATACCTTCAAATTTCTCTTTTTGTACGCCAAGGCGTGTCACGTCCTTATCAAGAGAAGATTTTCTTTCTGACAGATCTTCTCTTGTCTTAAAGAAAGTCTTCTGGCTTGCTGTTAATTCATCCTTCTTCTGCAGTTTGTCTGCAAGTTCCTGTTTGATATCACTTTGTACATTTGCAGAAGAATCAATGGTAGCCCGAATGGCTTCAATATCCTTTTGCTTCTGGGAGAGTTCTTCTGCATTGGCTTTCATATTGTTCAGAATTTCATCCAGATCGACCTGCCTGGCAGATATCTCTCCGTCAATTCGATTCAAATTTTCCTGTTCAAATTCCTGTTTCTGTATAATTCTGGAGGTGTCCAGTTCTCTCGCAGATACTCTTGTATTCTCTTCCTGCTCTTTGATCTGTAACAGCGTCAGTCTGTTCTGCAACTCCTCGATTTTCTCCGTGCAGGTTTTTTCAGTCTGAACAGAGTTTTCAAGAGCCTGCGCTGCTTCTTTCTCCTGCTCAGCAATCTCACGAAGTTTATTTTCAATATCTTCGTTTTCATTTTTTAAATCCGTGAAATTGCCTTCTGCCTCCTTTTTTCTTTCTTCTTCTTTGACAACATTCAGCCTTGCTGTATTTTGTTCAATAAACTTATCCTGTAACTGCGTTTTTGCAGTTTCAAGTGCCACACGCATTTCATTACGGTGCGCTTTGGTCTCCTCGATTTCCTTTTGTAATATAATGATATCATTTTCGTACTGTTTTACATGCGCTGCAAGTTCTTCCATTTCACGGCGTCTTCCGAGCAGATTACTGTTATTTTTAAATGCACCGCCACTGATTGCACCGCCCGGGACCAGAAGTTCTCCTTCCAGCGTAACCATACGAATGCCATAATGGAATTTTCTGGCAATTTTCACTGCATTATCAATATGATCGACAACAACAATTCTTCCCAGCATAGCCTTTGCAACATCACGATATTTTGCATCAGTATGAACCAGTTCATCTGCCATGCCAATTACACCTTTTTCTTTTAGTACTTCAGGTGTCTTAAACTCCTGCGGATCCTTAATGCTGTTCAAAGGCAAAAAGGTAGCACGTCCCGCTTTGGAAGTCTTGAGATATCCGATCATTTTCTTGGCAGTATCTTCATTATCTGTAACAATATTCTGAATATTACCGCCCAAGGCTATCTCAATTGCTGTTTCATATTCAGGCTGCGTCTTAATAATATCTGCAACAACACCGATAATACCTTTTTCGTCCTCCTTGCGCTCCATTACTTTTTTTACGCTTCCGCCATAACCTTCATAGCGTTCCGTCAGATTTACAACTGCCTCGAGTTTGGACTTCTCCTGATGAAAAAGATTCTGTGTTTCACGAAGTTTTGCATCCTTATCCGTCAAAACGGTTTTCATGTCCGTAAGACTCTTTTCCATCTGATTCTGCTGATTGTTCAGTTGACGGATTACCTCATTGATTTTCTCAAATTCTTCTTTTAACAGACGAATGGTTTCTTCCTGTCTGGATTCATCCGATTGTACCCGAACCAGTCTGGATGTCAGTTCTGCTCTGCGGATACTGACCTGCTCCCTCATTGCTTTCAAACTTCCCTGCCTGGATTTGATCGTCGCTCTGGAATTCAAATTATCAATAATTGTACTCTTATATTCTTCGATGCTGTCATTAAGCGAATGAATTGTCTGCATGACCTCATTCAGGGCAAGCGTTGCAGCATCCTTTTTTGCCGTCAGATCAGAAAGTTCTGCATCAGTTTTGGACTTTTCTGCAAGAATTTTTTCTCTTTCTCGTTTTTTTTCTTCTATTTCAGCACACACTGCAGCTTTACGGTTCTGAAAATGCTGGTCACTTCCGGATGCTGATTTTATCTGTTCTTTCAGAATACCAATCTGCCCCTCGAGTTTTTCCTTCATAACACTGGTATCCGTCATTTTTGTTCTTGCATTTTCTATTTCACCATCCAGGGTTTCAAGGACTTCAGCTATTCTGTCATATTCTTCTTTTGCCTGCTCATATTTATGTGCTGTATCGCTCAGATCATCCGCTGCAATTTTATATTTCTGCTCCGCATCATCAAGCTGTTCCTTCAGATGTTCATTATCAAGTAAAAACATATTGACATCGAGTGTTCTCAGCTGTTCTCGGTTTTTAAGATACACCTTTGCGACTTCTGACTGTTTTTCAAGAGGTCCTGTCTGTTTCTCCAGTTCTGAAAGAATATCATTCAATCTTGTCAGATTGACTTTTTCATCTGCAAGTTTCTTAATCGCAGCTTCCTTACGAAGTTTAAATTTAACAATACCGGCTGCCTCATCAAACAGATTGCGACGATCTTCCGGTTTGCTGGAGAGAATCTGATCAATCTGTCCCTGTCCGATAATGGAATACCCCTCTTTGCCGATACCGGTATCGTAAAAAAGCTCATTTACATCCTTTAATCTGCAACTGTTACCATTAATCATATATTCGCTCTCTCCGGAACGATACAACCTTCTGGAGACAGTTACCTCATCATAATCGATTGCAAGGGAATGGTCGGAATTATCAAGTGTAATGGCAACAAAAGCGTAACCCAGCGGCTTACGCATCTCCGTACCGGAAAAAATAACATCCTGCATGGATGCACCACGCAGCTGTTTAATACGCTGCTCTCCCAAAACCCACCTGACAGCATCTGCAACATTGCTCTTTCCGCTTCCGTTGGGTCCTACAATTGCAGTTATCCCGTTATGAAAGTCAAACTTCATCCGATTTGCAAAAGATTTAAATCCATGGATTTCTATACTTTTTAAATACATCAGCGATTACTCTTCAGTGCAAGAATTGCTTCATAGGCAGCTTTTTGCTCTGCCGCCTTTTTGGTTCTTCCTGCACCCTCCCCCATTTTCTTATCATCGATCATTACCACAGTTCTGAATATTTTATCATGTTCAGGACCACTTTCGCCACAAATTTCATAGGAAAGCGAACCACCTTTACTCTGTACCATCTCCTGCAAAATGGATTTGCTGTCATAAAAAATCTGTTTATCTTCCAGATCGGATAAAATAAATCTGTTAATGTATTTCTCTGCTTCTGTAACACCACTGTCAAGGTAGATTGCTCCGATCACAGCTTCCATAACATCTGAAATAATCGAATCTCTGTGCCTTCCTCCGGTTGCTTCTTCGCCTTTTCCAAGCAGGATAAATTCCTCGAGATGAATATCCTGCGCGCAAAAGGCAAGAGCCGCCTCACATACCATGGAAGCACGCTGTTTTGTCATCTGTCCCTCATTCCGATCAGGATAAGTTCTGAACAGGAAGGCACTGGAAACCATTTCCAGGACAGAATCTCCTAAAAACTCCAAACGTTCATAATCAGGTAAATGATTGATTTTCTGTTCATTTGAAAATGAACTGTGTGTCAATGCTTCTACTATCAGTGCATTGTCTTTAAAATGATACCCGATACGTTCTTCCAACCGGGATATGTCTTTTTGTGTAATCATAATATAATGCCCCTCTTTTTAGATTATCATTGTTTTACTTGTGTAAACCAAGCAGGAGGATAGCCGCCTCCGGCTACCCTCCTGCCTGATATTCATACATTTCGGAATTACTTGCCGTTTAATGCTTCTTTGATCAGCTCAACTGCTTCACCGACTGTTGCGATCTTCTCAGCCTTTTCTGCAGGAATCTTGATATCAAATTCATCCTCAATGCCCATAATAATCTGAAATACATCTAAAGAGTCTGCCCCAAGGTCATCAACAAAAGTTGTCTCCATTCTGATTTCCTCCGGGTCAACATTTAACACATTTGCAATGACTTCCTTTAATTTCTCAAATTCCATATTAAAACCATGCCTTTCTCATCCAATTATGCTTCTTTTATATTTCAATCGCAGTATTTTCTGCAATGAATAAATTTACTGATTATCCGCGCTGAGTCTTTCACGAATCTTTTCGCTGACATTCATTTCTTTAAAAATAACACACTGCAGAATTGAATTCTTCACTTCAACAGCTTTTGCACTTCCATGGGTTTTCACAACAAGACCATTTAGTCCCAGCATTGGCGCTCCACCGTATTTTTCCAGATCATAATCCTTAAGCGCTGCCTTTAAAGGTTTCTTGATCAGAAGTGCTCCGATTTTACTGCTCAAACTGCTCATCAGGCCGTTTTTAATAACCTGCATCAGAGACTTTGCAACGCCTTCATACATCTTCAAAACAATGTTTCCGGAAAAAGCCTCGCAGACAATGATATCTGCGCCACCGGCAGGAATATCCCTTGCTTCAATACTTCCGATAAAATTAATATCCGGACAGTTTTTCAATAAAGGATATGTCTCCTTTACAAGTGCATTTCCTTTTTCCTCTTCCGCACCAATATTCAGTATTGCGACAGTAGGCTTCTGAATATGCATGGCATTTTCCATGTATATGGAACCCATTCTGGCAAATTGAACCAGATGCGATGCTCTTGCATCTACATTTGCTCCGCAGTCAATCAAAAGTGATACACCCTTCTGCGTAGGAATAAGCGGTGCCAGAGGAGAGCGTTCCACGCCCTTGATTCTTCCGACAATTACCTGTCCGCCAACCAGGGTAGCTCCTGTGCTGCCTGCAGAAACATATCCATCGCACTCGCCATGCTTGACAAGATATAACGCTTTTACAATTGAAGAATCTTTCTTATTTCGAATTGCCATAACAGGAGGTTCTGCCATATCAATTACTTCTGTTGCATCCACAACCTCAATCCGGCTCTGATCATAGGTATATTTTGCAAGTTCCTGACGCACGGTCGCTTCTTTTCCAACCAGAAAAACCTTAAGCGCCTTACTCTCCTGTACGGCTTCTACCGCACCTTTTACAATTTCCTGCGGTGCATGATCGCCACCCATGGCATCTACCGCTACCTTAACCAGTTCAGACATTTGCTGACCTCCGATTTGTTTTTGCAGAAATCCGCAAATAACTGCAAAATATTCGAACAGTTCCAATATACTAAAACGTCAGACAAAAATCAAGGCTTTCCGACATAGAATCGGAAAGCCTTAAGTTTCGTCTTTAACAACGATTTTGATCTCAGTCTTCAGTTGTAGCAACAACGCTCTTATTTGCGTAGTAACCGCAAGCTTTGCAAACCTTATGTGGCTGCATCAAAGCTCCACAATGACTGCACTTTACAAGTGTAGGAGCGGTCATTTTCCAGTTCGCTCTTCTCTGATCTCTGTGACCTTTGGATGACTTATTCTTTGGGCAGATTGACATTTCAGTAACACCTCCTTACAGCAACCGTATCGTCAATTATTCGCTTTTTGCAAATAACAGTTTACGTAGTTATTTCATTAACACACGTTGACTATTATACCGGCAGTACGTTTGTTTGTCAACAAAAAAGTTACATATTTTTGCACAGTGCATAGGTATCACGTGCAATGGTAAGCTCTTCGTTTGTCGGAATTGCGTATGCCTTTACAACACTGTCCGGTGTGCTTATCATTTTTTCCTTACCGTGTACTTCATTTGCTTCTTCATCTACATGTATTCCGAGATATCCAAGACGATCCAGAACCAGTTTCCGGATCAGCGGACTGTTCTCACCCACACCTGCTGTAAAGCAGATTGCATCAACACCGTCCATTACTGCAACATATGCACCGATATATTTTAATACCTGATAGCTGAAGATATCAATTGCACGAACTGCTCCCGGTACATTCAGAAAATACTTATCTTCCAGATCCCTGAAATCGGATGAAATATCGTCTGACAGTCCATACACCCCTGACTTTTTATTCAGAATCATCATAACTTCTTTTGTACTCATCTGTGTTTTCTGTTCAATCAGTTCTATTACGGATGGATCGATGCTCCCGCATCTGGTTCCCATGATCAGTCCTTCCAGTGGAGTAAGCCCCATGGAAGTATCCATGCACTTGCCATTTTTTACAGCTGAAATACTGGCGCCGTTTCCAAGATGACACACAATAATTTTACTTTCTTCATATTTCTTTCCCATAATCTCTGCACAGCGCCTTGATACATAGGCATGACTGGTTCCATGAAAACCATATCTTCTGATTTTGTATTTGGCATAAAATTCATATGGAAGCCCATACAGATATGCTTCTTCCGGCATTGTCTGATGAAATGCTGTATCAAATACAGCAACCATCGGAATTCCCGGCATCAGCTCCTGACATATCCGCACCCCCATCAGATTAGCAGGATTATGAAGCGGTGCCAGATCACTTACTTCTTCAATTGCCTTTATTACACTTTCATCAATAATTACAGATTTTTTGAAGTTTTCTCCGCCATGTACAATTCGGTGTCCGACTGCCCCGATTTCGTTCAAAGAATGCAAAACATTATATTCGGGGTCTACAAGTACCTGCAATACAAGATCAATTGCTGTTTTATGATCCGGCATCGGGGTCTCTCTCGTTATCTTGTCATGACCGATTACCTTAAAACTGATCTGACTTCCCTCAATACCTATTCTGTCACATAATCCCTTCGCAATCAGCACTTCGTCCTCAGCATTGATCAGCTGAAATTTCAGAGATGAACTTCCGCAATTAATAACCAGAACTTTCATAAGATCCTCCATAATTCAATAGCAGGTTTTCACCCGTCTTTACATATTAAAAAAATGCTACATAACTGCTAACTGCAGTCTCAAAATATCATGTATTCTCCACAGGCAATTTTTTATTGCATCTGTGCCTGTACACACGTCAGCGCAACTACTCCCACAATATCTTCCCAGCTGCAGCCGCGTGACAAATCATTAACCGGTCTTGCGATTCCCTGTAACATTGGGCCATAGGCATCTGCCTTTGCGAGTCTCTGAACAAGCTTGTAACCAATATTTCCGGCATCCAGATTTGGGAATATCAGGACATTCGCATGTCCTGCAACTTCACTTCCGGGAGCCTTGGATTCTGCCACTTCCGGTACAATTGCAGCATCAAGCTGCAGTTCGCCGTCCAGTTTCAGATCCGGATACATTTCATGTGCAATGTGAACGGCCTCAACCACTTTATCAACCAGTACATGTTTTGCACTTCCCTTTGTAGAATGGGATAAAAGTGCAATAGCAGGTTCGGCATCAACCAACTGACGGAAACTACGTGCGCTGCTTCCTGCAATCACTGCCAGTTCTTCTGCTGTAGGATCCTGATTCAGCCCTGCATCTGCAAACAGGAAAGTACCATCTGCGCCATATTCACTACCGGGTACATGTACAATGAAAAATCCTGACACCATTTTTACACCAGGTGCTGTCTTCAATATCTGAAGCGCCGGACGAAGTGTATCTGCCGTTGCATGACATGCTCCTGCAACCAGGCCATCTGCAGCTCCTGTTTTCACCATCATGACGCCATAATAGATACGGTTCTCAGATAAAATTTTTCTGGCTTCTTCTTCTGTCATTCCCTTTGTTTTACGCAATTCAAAAAGAGTACTGACGTATTCTTCAAATTCCGGATCCTTTGCCGGATCTACAATTTTCACTCCTGCAAGATCAACATGAAGTGCTTCCGCCTTTTCCATGATCCCGGTTTCAGATCCTACAAGAATAAGCTTTGCAATACCATCTCTAAGTATATCAGCTGCCGCAAGAAGAGTTCTGTTATCTTCACTTTCCGGCAGAACGATTGTTTTTATGTTTGCCTTTGCTTTCTCTTTGATTCTGTCAATATAAGACATTTTATTATTCCCTTTCTGATGATATAATTAATTACCTATTTCAGTATAACGTTCTTCAACTCGATTACAAGGAAAGATATTTTTTTAACAATGAAAACACTTGGTATTATTACAGAACTCAATCCCATACATAATGGACATAAGCACCTGATGCAGACTGCAAAAGAACAGACAGGTGCTGATTTTGTTGTGCTTATCATGAGTGGAGATTATGTCCAGCGCGGAATCCCCGCTATCATTGACAAATATGAGAGAACCCGTATGGCACTGCAAAACGGAGCCGATCTTGTTCTGGAGCTTCCTGTTTACTATAGTCTTGCCAGTGCGGAATTTTTTGCAAGAGGAGCCATATCGATTCTGGATCGTCTTGGTATCATCGACACACTTGCTTTTGGAAGTGAAAGCGGCAATCTCTCACTTCTCACGGAAATTGCTGTTCTGCTGAATGAAGAACCTGCTGCATTCCAAAACATCCTCAGTGATCAAATGAAAAAAGGGTTTAGTTTTCCTGCTGCGAGGCAGACTGCTATTCTGTCAGCCCTTTCTATGTCTGATGATAAAAATCTGACCGTTTTCTCTGATACCGTCAATCAGGATCAGGCTGCCAATCGCAGAAAAGATCTGATTTCTCCCAATAATATTCTTGGTATTGAATACCTCTGTGCATTGCAGGAGGCGCACAGTTCCATACAGCCCTTTACCATAAAAAGAATCGGTGCCGGTTACCATGACCTGATTAACACTTCTCCAGTATCCGGAGATACAGAAAGTCCGAACTCTTTGCAGATTTCAGGAAGCAGTTCTGTCCCTTCGGCAAGTGCAAGTGGAATACGTCGGCTTTTGCTGGAACAAAAATCAGAAACATCCGCACTCGGAACCAACCATGAAATCCATACGCCTGAGCAGTTACAACATATTTTATATGCTTCCATGCCACCAGACTGTGCAGATCAGCTTCTTGCATGGCCCAGGAAAGTACCCGCCGGCTATCTTACAGCAGATCATTTCTCTGATCTGCTGCGATATAAACTGATCCTGGAAAAAGAATCCGGCTTTGCACGCTATGCTGATATTCATAATGATCTGTCTGACAAAATCATACGAAATCTGTCTGATTTTCATTCTTTTGATACTTTTGCTGCTCTTTTGAAATCAAAGGATCTGACTTATACCAGAATTCAGCGCAGCCTGATGCATATCATTCTGAATATCACGCAGGAGAACCTATGCGAATATGCCGGAGGCGCATTTGATTCCATTACAGGCTATGCCCGTATTCTGGGTTTTCGTAAAGATGCGGCACCTCTTCTTCATAAGATCCGCCAGAATACAGATCTTCCTCTGATCAGCAAACTCGCTGATGCAAAAAAAAATCTTGATCCACTTTCTCTTCGTCTGTTAAATGAAGATATCCGTTCCAGTGAAATCTATGATATGGTATGTGGAAAAATCGGTACCAGTGAATACCGTAAAGAGCTTGTCATTATTTCCTGACAGCAAAAAACCTTTTACAATCCGGCAGTTTGCCAATTGTAAAAGGTTTTTTATCCATAATCATGGAGCCAAAGGGGATCGAACCCTCGACCTCAGCGTTGCGAACGCTGCGCTCTCCCAGCTGAGCTATAGCCCCGTCTATCTCACAACTGTTTTATTGTATCACGACAAAAAGGCATCTTCAAGACCAAGTTTTTACCATTTGCATATTGTCCTGAATTTCTTTCATACGCTTTTGTGTAAGACCTGCCTTCTCTGCACAAACCGGCCAAGATTCCAATGCTATCATTACTTTCTCAAGTGCAGCTTCTGCTTCATTTTTTCTTAAACTGGCATTTCGCGCACACATCCAAAAATCTTTCAATACAAAGTTTTCCCGTTTTCCGTTTATGCTCATCTGATGCATTCTCGTCCATCTTCCTGCCGGATTAAAAGCATATGTAACATCATACGCCGGTGACAAAGACCATTTCCCGCTTCTATCCATCAGAAACGAAATGTTTTTGACATGATCATCATGATTAACTGCAAGCACATTGAATAACATTCTGGTATACAACTGTATCGTATCCATTTTATTGCCTGCAATACGGTTCAGAATCTGAAATGCCTGCTCATAACTGTATACACCATCCAATCTGAAATCATAATGTCCCATCCCTGAGAGTGTCTGCATATGTATTTTTTTTCCTTCATCTGTTCTGTCAAAACGCTTTGTCAGAAAATGATGCCGGCCGTTTTCATTCCATAAAAAGCAATCATTCATAATAATACCGGCTTTTTGTGCCATCAGATAATATGCATATTCTATTCTGGTGTAATCGTTTCCATCACGATCTTCCTTATCACGATTTTCACTGATACCATCAAATTTCAATAAATAATAGGAAAATCCTTTTCCGGCATCAATTTGTCCGGAATGCACTTCCCTGGCTTCTTTGTTCCAGGCAATTACCGCTTTTGCCCGTGCACCTCCCGCAGAAGTACCAATCTGCAGAATCTGTGACAATGCTTTCTGATTAACAGCTTCATTGTCAGGTCTGAAATATCCTTCCAGATGGTCTCTGTTCCGCATTACTTCAGATGCGAGTTCCACAAGCGACTCCATATGAATACCATCTTCATAACCACTTACGCTGTCCATTGCCGGGATGAATTCAAGCGCTCCCATACCCCTTGTTCCGGTATAGCACAGCCGCTCCACGCAGTTCATTGAATCCGTCGCCCTTCCATTCCTTGCAAGCCAGGCATTGATCAGTGCCTGGCCATAGGAATCGGGTAAAGAATCTGCCAAAAGCCCAGGCAAGCCATAGAAGCTATCCGTTGAAAGCGCCGGAAAAGAATAGACGCGTTCGGACAAAGGCATATTGATCGGGGAAAGTTCTATTTTGCTTTTCAGAAAATCATGATCATATTCAAACCGGGCATACCGTTCATCATCCTTTATGGTAACTGCACCAATCGTTGTTCCCCATAAACGTACTGCTGCTGTCGTTATCATTTTTCGTCCCCCACTTCCACTTACTGCCATTTTCCTGTTCTGCTCTTTTGGCAGATGCCCTTTTTCTCGGCTTTCTGTTCTTTTCTCTCAATATTTCCATGGGATGAATATCCTGCTGCGGTATGAAAATATTTAAATCAGAAAGAATATCAAGTGTTCGCATCAGACTGATCAGACTGTCAATTTGTATGGATTTCCCACTTTCAAATCTGGTAATTGTACTAAGTGAAACCCCTGCATTCTCAGAAAGCATTTTCTGTGTCATGCCTTTTGCAACTCGAATCTGCTGCAGTCTCTGTCCAAGTTCTTTTATAATTGCATAATCCGGAATGGTATGATTAATCTCCATATGATCACCTTCCCTCATTCTTATCTGGTATGTTTTCATATTCAACTTCTATATCTATAGCTTATTCTCCTTTGTTTGTTCAGTCAATAACTATTCAAAAAAGAATATTTGTATTCAAATAAGCACGTAACTATTCTTATTTGAATTGTTACGTGCTTATTTCAATAGTTATGTGCCATATAGTTTTTTCATTTTTTCCATTCTTCTCGATGAAATATAATCCGAAAAGATAAAAACCAGTCGGAAAACTCATTTGTTTTCACATGTTTTTTGCTGCCGTTCCTTTTCGATATAGTAACTGATCAGATCAAGATCTTCAGGATAGGTCAGTTTATAATTCGCTCCGACATCAAAATACTGATATCCACGACAGGTCCCCGGAAGCTGGTACGCTGCAAAATAAACGGAAGACTTCACATCAAATGATCTGATCAGTGGCTGATAGCGATATGCCTCAGGTGCCTGTATCAGAAAATAATCTTCCCGTGTCGGAATACCCGGAAGAAAGCTACCCAGTGAATCCGTTATATGCTGACAGGTTTCAATATAATCATATTCATCCAGCAGATCAAAATACTTCTCAAAAACTTCTGCATGGATAAGCGGCCTTGCCGCTTCATGGAAATCACTTTTTCACAGTCCGGATAATGAACCCCGATATAATCCAATGCATTCTGAAAAGATTCTGCTCTTGTACTTCCTCCGCAGACGGTTTCAACCTTATATCTGTTCTGAATCTCCCGCGATTCATATTCCTCTTTTCCAAGAAGCACCAGAAGCGCATCCAGATTGGATGCTCCGCGAAAAGCATCAATTCCGTATGCGATCACTTCTTTTCCATCTATCATCAGAAACTGCTTGGGAACATCAGACTGAAATCTGCTGCCAAGTCCTGCGGCCAATAATATTCCAACATTCTTTACCATTTCATTTTATCCTTTACATTACAAGATCCATGCCGAGAAAATTGATCAGTTTATGAATGACCATCTCCGTCCCTTTACGTACCACTTCATCGGAAGCCCCTGCAATATGCGGTGTGATCAGAAGATTGGGTGCATCCAGCAGAATATGGTTATCCGGGATGGGTTCCTGTGTTACCACATCGATCGCAGCTCCGGCAATCTCCTTCTCCGAAAGTGCCCACACAAGAGCTTCCTCATCAACCAGCCCGCCACGCGCCGCATTGATAAAGAATGCATCTTTCTTCATCATCCTGAACTGTTCATAACTCATCATTTTCTGATTGGTCTTTGTAAGCGGACAATGCAGGGTAACAACATCTGATTCTTTGAGCAGTTCTTCAAAACTTACGCTCTTAACACTCTCGGAAGTAGCCATCGAAGCATCGATCGGATCATATATGATAATATCCATTCCAAAAACAGAAGCCTTTTCCGCAACCTGTCTTCCTACATTTCCGTACCCGACGATGCCAAGCGTCATCATTTTGGGACTTCTTCCACGCAGTGCAACATAAGGACTGTTTTTATCCAGTCCCCAGATCGTATCTTTATACTCAGAAGGAATATCCCGATGATCGGATGTGATCACACGTTCATGTATCAGTTGGTTTGATTTCGTAATATTACGGCACAGATCCAGGATATAACCCATAACCATTTCGGATACCGCAGCAGCATTTCTTCCGGCATTATGTGCCACCATGATATTTCTCTTTCCCGCTTCCTGCAGATCTACAACACTCTTGACTCCGCCTCTGCAGCATATAATCAGTTTGAGTTTGTCAGCAGCATCTATTACGGATGCATTTACGGTTTCAAACTCGGAAATCAGAATATCATAAGGAACAATCTTTTGCGCAAGCGCGGAAGATTCCATGACTTCATGATCAACACAGTATCCTGCTGTGTCAAAATCAATTTCCGGAACTGTTTTTTTCAGAACTTCAACATCCAGTTCTGCTGTTACAAGCGCTCTGTATCTCATACTCCGCTCTCCTCAATAATCTCGCTTATATGCTGCGGTTTTCTCTGATCCACGGGGGGCAGCTTTCTATAATCACCATATACATCACACAGCCACTTATCATAGCAATCCGGAACAGGGAACAGGCGATCGCGGATTGGCATTGTTATTCCGCCTTTGTAATATTCCGAATCATATTCCAATCCCCAGTAATGCGGATGCTGCTGTTCATTCGACAGAAAAAGAGTTTTACTGTCCTCATTTCCCTTATTTTCACAAATCTGTGCCTTTTTATACCACGAAGCAATTTTCTGAAACGGGATGCACCTTCCGATTGCTGACAGAATATGTGCGCCTATGAGACGGATTCCATGAAATTTACTGTAATCAATCACCGGACGATGTCCCATGGCAAGTGCATATAGGATCTGCAGTCTTGTAAGATTCCGCTTATGATGTGGTCCGACATTATCGAATACGAACAGATCCAGTGAAGGATGATTATACCTGCTGTCATAAAAATCTTCATATCCGTATGCTGTATGCGCCATTGTTACTGAAGTATCTGTAATTTTAGATATAAAATCAAAGAACTGCGGATAATCTTCAAACGAAGCAATTTAAATTTGGGATCTGCCTCCTGCGGATAGATTTGAACGAAACGGTCATAATCGGCTCTTTTCATTGCGATATCCACATCATCATCCCATGGGATAAGTCCTGATGCCGGACCGCTCCCAGGAATGTTCCTCCGTGCAGAAAATATTGTATATCATGCTCTTTACAAATTCTGTCCACTTCACACAAAAGTTCATAATTAGACTGATGCAGTCTGTCCAGATAACTATATGCGTCGTTCAAAAAAATATCCTCCGTCAGTCTGATCCGTCAAATAAAAATGCAAATCAGAGATTTATCACGCAAACTTAATACTGTCAAATTCTTCTCTTGGTAAAAATGGAGCCATATCATCCAGTGAAGGCGATGTAATACGCCCATCCGGTAATACTTTGGAAGATGATTTGGGTGCAAAGTTCTGATCCGGATCCACAACTGCCTCAATGATACATGGTCCATCACTTTCAAGCGCTTTTGTCAAAATACTGTCACTCTCATCCTCACCACGAAGTACATAATATCCTACTCCGAAAGCGTCTGCAAGTTTTTCAAAATTGGGAAAACCGACACCGCTTTTTTCATCTATTCCGATGAACGGCGGCTGAAACAGATTACGCTGTGTCTGGCGTATGGAAAGGTAACCATTATTATTCAAAATGATAATCTTCAGATTCAGTTTATTCCAGGCAACTGTTGCAAGCTCCTGCAGGTTCATCATAAAGCTTCCGTCCCCGTCGATACAGACAGTTCTCTTCGTGTTATCCGAAACTGCAACACCAAGTGCGGCAGGAAAACCATATCCCATGGCTGCACATCCTGAATTGGTGAACAGACGCTGTCCCTGTTTGATTTTGCATGCCTGAAAAGTAATGACACAGGCAGCACCGTTTCCGGTGATGATACGATCATCATCTTTGAGTTGTCCAAAGAGCCTTTCTATCAGAACATACGGATTGATCAGTCCCTTTTTATGGTGATATTCCGGTAATACTGCAGGATATTTTTCAACCAGCTGCCGACACCAGGACAGCCATCCGGCATGCTGATTTGCCACTTCATAAGAAGACGTACACATTTTTGCCAGGAAATCCTTTACATCCGCATTGATCGGCATATCCGGATGAACGGTCGGTTTCACCAGTTCTTTTGGATCAATATCTACTACAATTTTATATGCATTACGGGCAAAATCATAATGATTATAGCCGATCATACGAATATTCATCCTGCAGCCGAGCGAAATCAGAAGATCACAATTCTGTATTGCAAAATTTCCAGGTCTTGTCCCTACTGTTCCAGGCATACCCGCAAAAAACGGGCTATCATAAGCAATTACATCATTCGCATTCCATGCTGTTACAACCGGAATCTGCAGTTTTTCAACAAGCTGCAGAAACAATTCATGTGCTCTGCCCAGACGAATTCCTGTTCCGGCAAGAATCAACGGTGCTTTCGCCTGTCTGATTCTGCCTATAACTGCGTCAATTGTCTCCTGTGTTACTTCCGGAACTTCCCATGGATCTTCTGTCTGCGGCTCAAAATGGCTGAGTTTTTCAGGGTCTATCTGTGCGCCCTGCACGTCCAACGGTATATCCAGCCATACCGGACCGCCACGACCTTTTTTCGCCAGATAAAGTGCTTTTTCCAAATGATAGGCGATTGTAAGCGGATCTGTAACCATTACACAGTACTTGGTCATATTCCCGACAGAATGAATAATATCAAACTCCTGATCGCCGAGCTGACGAAGACCCAGCTCCTGACAGGACCAGATCGTCGTTTCCCGTTTTACCTGCCCTGTTAAAACAAACATGGGAATCGAATCCACCCATCCTCCCATTACACCGGTAATCGCATTGGTTCCTCCCGGGCCGCTTGTCACACATACTGCAGCAATATTGCCGCTCATACGGGTATAGCCTTCCGCAGCGATCGCGCAGGCCTGTTCATGATGATTAAATGTGCAGTGCATGCCCTGCTGATGTCCAATCGCATCATCCAGATGCATTGCTCCTCCGCCGGTAACCATGAAACAGTCACTGATTTCGTTTTGTACCAGAAACTCTGCTATATATTTTGCAACTTTTATCATAACAAATGATCCTTTCTGTCAAATATTTACACCACAGTTCTTCGATATCAGCACACTTCATCTATTCTTTGCAGAATTTCCTGTGTGGTATCCGCTACTGCAATACACGGATACTGATCCGGCTTCTCACCTTTTTGATATCCAAATCCAAAGCTGACTGCCAGAAAGTCAACGCCAAGTGCATGTGCGCCCTGTGCATCATTATCCGTATCTCCTACCATCAATACCTGCGACAGATCCGATACTCCGCTTTCATGAATGCATAATTTAATAATATCGCTTTTTTTGAGGCGATTCTCATGATCCGCACCATGCATGATTTCCGTATAACTGTCAAAATGAAAATATTTCAAAAGCGTCAATGCATAATCTTCCCGCTTATAGGTTGCAATTGCTGTTTTTACTTTTCGCTCCCGCAGTCCTGCAAAGACATCATATATTCCGTCATATGGCCTTGCCTGCAACAGCGTATGCTCTTTATATTCATTTCGAAACACAGTTGCAATATCCTGCAGGATATCGCCTTTGAGTCCATATGCATCAGCAAAAGAATTCTGTATCGGTGGTCCGATAAATCTGCAAAGCTGCGCATCTGAGAGTGGTGCAAAATCAAACTGTGCAATCGTATATTTTACAGCAGACAGCACACCTTCTGTCGTATCCAGAAGCGTACCGTCCACATCAAAAATGACCAGTTCATATTTTTTCATCACATGCAGTCCTTCAGATACTTCGTTGTTGTCAGGAAATTAACCCGCAGCTGTCCGGCATTTTTAACCAGAAAGTCCGACATATAGCCATTTAAATATTCAGCCTGCTTTCTTGCAAAATCATATTCCTTACCTTCATCAAAATAATTCTGATCTGTTCCGGAATAACCATCAAAGCCTGCCAGTGTGACATTTGTAATTCCTACCCGCATCATGGTCTTCAGCAGCATCATCAGTGAATTGTCAATAAAACGTGATTCTCTGTCAAGCAGATCACTGACATTGATAATAAAATCAAAAGGCTTACCGGCAGAAGTTATATTGGAGGTTGCTATTTCCTTAAATTCTCCCTTTGATAACGCTGTTGCTACCTGAATATAACGTTTGGAATTACTGAGAAAAACATAATCCGGTACTATTTTTTCAGGAACATAGTTAATGGCAATAACAACAGGTTTCTTATCGTGAACAAACTGCTGCACACAATCCTGCTCAGAAAACATGGTCTTACCCGGTCCAACGATCAGTACCGAGTGTCCGGACAGTTCTTTCCTAAGTCTTTCCGCATCTTCCGTATCATTGATATTTTTGTCCTGATATTCCAGATACAATTGCTCCATATAATCCGCATCATATAATAGCTTCTTTTCACCTTCCAGTCTTCCCAGAAGCTCATTCACCTGATGAATGGATAATGTTTTCTTATTCATCAACTGTTTTACATAACTGGGATGGCAATCATTTGATGCCGCCAGATAGAAAAAGAGATTATATCCCCATGTTGCCGGGGTATAAAACTGCATGATGTTTGCATCGATTGCTTCCAGATACTGACTGATCTGATATTGTTTGCCATACTGGCTGTTCATGTGCATTGCAATCAGTTCAATCGGCGCATTTCCTGCACTTTTCCCCATACCGTACAGGCTACCGTCCACGAGCAGTTCTCTGTCCGTTTCATGTGCCAGCATCGTAATACAATTTGCATATCCCATTTGGAAATTGTTATGACCATGATATCCGATTGCAATCCCGGGATCCAGATTCCGATCCAGTATTCCAAGAAAATGATCCAGATTGTTCTGATGCATCAGTCCATAGGTATCGACCATGGAAACGGCATCCGGCCCCCACTTCATTTGCAAGTCTGATCAAATCCAGCAGCTCTTCGTCTGAATAGGAAGTTACACTTACAAGCTGTGCAAAAACAATATACCCAAGCTTCTTGAGTTCCCTGCAAAACGCAAGTGCCTCCACCCGTAAATGCTTTTTGAAAATAACACGAATACCATCCAGCCAGCTCTCACTCCGTGGCCTGATGTGTTCCAGTGAACAGGTTCCATAATCGATCATGCCAAATACCTTTGCCTGTTTTCTGTCCAGATCACCATATATTCTGGCTACACAATCCGTATCCGGCATAATACTGCGGTTCATATCAAACGGGCGGCGGTCATCCAGAAAACCGATTTCAACAATATCCGTTCCAGCGTCCACCACTCTTTCAAATATACTGACCAGATTGTCATGACCAAATTCCCAGTCATTTACGTAACCACCATCACGCAGCGTGCAATCCAGTAAATTTACTCTTTTCATTTTCTGTCCTCTTTCCTGCAACATCGAAACACACAATAATCTCTACATAAAATTGCTGCGGGTCATATAGAGAAATAATACCCGCAGCCGTCCTTATTTATGATAATAACAATCTGTCAAAAAAACAATACTAAACTGCTTTGTTCATTTTTCTGTATTTTTTACTTATCGCAAGGAGAAAAAAAGCAATTGCAACCAGTCCTGTAATGCTCATAACAGAACCCTCCTTAAAATAAGGATATTGTAGACGGATAACGGTAGTTCCGGGTTCTACATATAATAAATTTCCTCTCCGGGTAATCTTCTGATCTGAGGAAAAAATATCATGATAGGAAAGCGTTGTATTAACCTGCTCCGTATGCAAACCGGATGCTGCAAGACTTTCCCTGTCAGGTGTCTGAATTGTAATCTGATCCGGCGCATAGGTTACTGACATGGGAACAATCACATGACCGGGCAGCGTATCCGTAGAAGTATCTACAATTTCAGACAGGAGCTGCTCCAACGTCGGGTCATGGGTTAAACTGTAAAAAAAGGTAAGATTAAAAGCCACTACCGTAATATTGTCATTTTTGACTGTACCATAAAAAGCAAGTTTCTTATCCAGATCCTCTGCCGTTCCAAGAACCTTATCCAGACCATTTACATAAACTGTTTCCCACGAAGCATATTCCTTCGGAAAAAGATCAAGACTTATTTTCCCAAGCTTTTCCGTTTGAAATTCCGGATAACCATTATGAAATTCGATCGGCTGACATTCTACTCCAAGAAACCGCTGCGTCTGACTGTTCTTATCTACCGGGATTCCATCTGCATAGATTACGACACGAATACCATTTTCACTCAGTTTTGTGACAAGATTCTGTGCGGATTCCAGATCATGATACATAAAATGATCCAGAAATACAATTTTGTAATGCGCAAGCTCATCATAAGTATAGTCATCCAGATAATTATCTGTCATTTCGATTACAGAAGGAAACATTCTGGAAATGTCAGCCGCGGCCGAACCGATTGCAATTCCGGGATAACTGCTGATCAGTCCAAAAGTTCCTGTTATATCATCCATATGATATAAAATATATTCATCATTGCTGTCTTTCTGTGTATATCCGCATGCCAGGGCTGCTTCTTTTGCATCCGTTTCATCAAAACCCTTTCCATGCATGGCGCTTTTTTTCATTATAACCGTATCCGCCCCCAGCATCATCAGTCTGTCAAACATATAACGGTAATCGCCATCTGTCATTGCCTGATTTACCTGGACAATCTGTGCTGCTGTTACCGAAGCTTCCCAGCCTGCTCCAAAAGCACCGGCTTTACTGTCTCCATAATCCGAGATCAGGAAAGCACCTTCTGATCCAAGTGTACTTCCATCCATCAGCGCAATACGCTGCCTCGTCATTCCCTGTGCTTCTGCAATCAGAGTCTCTTTCTGAACCTCACTATACCGCTGCTGTGGCGTTGTTGCAGACATATTTCCATAAATCAGGCTCAGGGAAGGAATCGTATCTGCCACTAACAGAATACAGACCAGAATTACAAATGGCCTTTTCAGTGTCTTCCATTGTAAGAATGAAAAAAGGATCAGGCAAAGCGCTATGGAAATGAAACGAAGCATCCATAAATACTGTCCCCCCGGAAGAGCCTTCAAAAGTGGATATGCAGAACTTGTCGTCCCTGCAAAAATAATAACGGCAGTCCAGAACCCCGGCATTGCCTTTTTCTGCGCTGCTATGATTCCGAACAATGCCAGTAAAAAGGCTGCAAGTCCAAAATAAAACATGGTAGTCGAAGAAAGACGAGCAAGCGGATTGAGTGAATACAGCCCGCTTTGAAAAAAGCCTTTCATAACAGATGAAGTGTTTGACCCTGAATCACCTGAAACCATGCCCCCTTTTACCGATGGATACAAATACAGACCATCTGCCATAAAAGACAGTATCAATCCAAAAATTATATCGATCGCGCGTCCCTGCGTCCCGCAAATTACCCTGTAGGTAATCAGAAAAAGCAAAACCGAAATCGCAATCATTCCTGCATAACCTGCATAGCACAAAACGATAAAGGCAAAAGAAATGACCAACCCTGCCATACTGCCCGCTTTACCATTCTGCAAATAATCATACAGAAACATAATGAATAAGGGCAATACAGTCATGATCAGCGCTCTCGGAAGATTTCCTTCTCCAAACAGTGCATAAAGATTATTGGGCATAAAAAACCATAATGCGCCGATAAAGACACCCAATCCGGTTCTGTTATGTTTCACCCCAATGATTGCCCACGAGAGTGCTCCGAGAGAAAAAATAAGTCCAACAAAAACAACATATCCGTAAAATGCATTTCCCGTTGCTATTGCCTGACAACCGGCCATCAGATATGCGGCAGCAGGTGGCCAGTATCGCATCAGTTCGACACCGTTATACCACATCGGATTATATAAGGGCCATAAATTTCCATTCAAAAGAGAATGATATACATAATCCCCGCGATAAACATGATACATGACATCACTTCCGGATGGATAAAGTCCGTTTTGTGATACAAAAATCATGATCAGTAGCGCCAGGATTTCATATATTATTATTGTCACAATAATTCTGGCTGCTCTTTTCATCTGATTTTTTTCCATCCTATCTGTCATCTGTGTTCATTTCATCCAGCATCCGGTCAATCATCTGATCCATGGATTGTGCGGACTGTCTGCTTATATGACTGATATAGTCTGAATCATTACTATAATCAATCACATAGCTTCTTGTCGGAGTCTCACTTCCTTCAAGCTGTAAGAGTTCTCCACCGGTATCATGTATCACCAGTCTGAGCTGTTCGCCAAAATATTCTGTAATGTTTTCAAGTGTCGGTATAATCAAATTAAAAGGTTCTACATAATTCAGTGTTATATTCTGATACTTGTTAAAGAAACCATTTATGGCATTTTCAAAAAAATTAAATTCCATAAATTCCTTGCGAACAATCAGAATATCAAGGCCAAATTCCCATGTATGCGGATGAACATTTCCCTGCAGTCCTTTGATTGATATGCTGTGGCTGGCATTCAGATATACTTTGAACCTGTATTTTCTGAAGAATCTGTCCTCCATATCTGTACTCCGTTTCATTTTATATTTCGTAGTATGTTAAATCCAGTCAAAATCATCTTTTTTCACATCATCTATATCAAAGTTATTACTATATTCCGTTTTTATCCTGTCTGCAATATCTGAAAGAGTCTGATCCGCTACAGTTTCTTCATCTGAAGTAACTGCAGTTTCTTTGCCCGCTTCCACTGCAGATGCAATTCCAATCACTTCTTTCTGATAGACTTCAGACACATTTTCCTGCTCCCCAACTTCAAAAATACATTCCGAAACAATTGCATATTGTTTCAGAAGATTCATTTTCTCGACTGCGGCTTCTTTTCTGCATTGTACAAAGATCAAAAGCATATGTGAAGCATCCATTTTCATTCGGATCACATTCTGTCCCAGTATTTCCTGGCCTTCATTTATCAGAATCTGATATGTCTTTTCCTCAAAAGGAACAACTGCCATAACCAAAGGTCTGTTTGCACGTTCATTTAATTTTTTTAACATTGTCGGAATAAGAGAGCTGCCAAATATCATGGTCTTGGAATCATACAGATTCTTATTTCGTAATTTTTCATCCAGCTGCTCAATGTTTCTCCTGAGTTCTTCCTGCGTCTGCTGTCCATTGAGGAGCTGCCTTTTCAGACTGTTTACAAGTCTTGCAAGAATAATGACTGCAATTACAAAAATCATCAAAATAACCGCAATCATAATCACAAGGCTGATCTTCGTACTCAGGTATGTATTATTTTCAAGCATAATATCTGCATTGGTCAACAGGCAGATCTGATAATTCTTGTTGTTATAGACAAAAGCTACTCCCGAAGCAATGAATTTCCTGCCGTCAATAATTACCATTGCATGCTTCACCTGATCATTCTGAAGTCCTGTTACAAATTCTCTTGAACTGACAGTGTTATAATAGGTATCTGCTGAAAAACTCTTATACCTGCTTGTTTCCAGTACATCTTTCACGAATACAAGTGTCTCATCGTGTGAAAGCGTCCAATACCTGTTGCTGGAAGAATCAAGCGTTCCCAGTATATTTTGTATAATTTCCGCATCCGTATTCTCAGGCTGCAGATTGATCTGATCCAAAACCAGTTGAACATACCCGTCCTGCTCCTGTGCATAGATCTCCGCTACTCCCTTTTCATAATTATTAATCAGCACCCACGCATATATTGCGGCAAGACATGCAATCCCAAGTGCAATAAATGTAAAAAAAAGTGTAGGAAACATTTTGGAACCATTATTCTTATGCTTCATATACATCTGAATCCTCCGGATTATTTACCACTTCTCTGAACTTTGATAAAACTTTTCTGAAACGAACCGTATCTTTTTTGACAGTGTCTTTAAATGCCATATTTTCTTCCGACAATGTACTGGTACGCCATGCACTGTTGGTATTGATGCTGTTGATAATGCCGGCAAACCGAATAAAAAAAACAAGAAGATTGAAAAACGGAAGCCATATGATCACCCACCACTGTTTCAGATAATATTTACGTACCGCAGGGAAATCTTCCAGGAGTTTCTGTGAAATCAGAAAATAAAGATACCCGCATAGAACATAAAAAGCCATAATCAGTCCGATGGATACAAAAACTATTTTACCGGAGTATCCTATAAACATCAGGTATAAAAGTGCAACATACCAGATAATTCTGGGAAATGCAAAAGTATGATCATACATCAGCGTCTTTACATTACTGTCATTAAACATACGAAGCGGACGAAGTTTACTCTGCGGAAACATTCTGGCGACCTCAAGCGAACCTCTTTGCCAGCGTTGGCGCTGGGTATATAATTTATCCATATTTTCGATCGGACCAACAAAAAAAATTGCGTCTTCGCAGATTTTCACAACCTGATGCTGAATGTATTTCATTTGAAAAGTGATTTCCGTATCTTCACAGATCGTATCGGTATTATATAGCCATGAGTTTCGAAGTGCTGACTTTCTGAATCCCGAAAAAGCACCTGAAAGCGTATAAATAGCATTAAACTCAGATGCATAATTTCTGCCTGCCAGAAACGCCTGTGCATATTCTGTAAATTCCAGCTTGCGCAGAAATCTTGACTTCCATAATGGATAACGCTCAATCTGTTCCGGTATAGTCAGAATCGTACCTGTCATGCAGTTAACAGTCGTGTCTGCCTCAAATTTTCTCACCATACGGGATAATGCGGTCGGTTCCAGCTTTCCATCGCTGTCTATATGAATAATGTATTTTCCTTCACTGTTATAAATCGCCAGATTCAGTGCTCTTGATTTGCCCTGCATTGCATTCAGCCATTGCATACGAAGATCGGAATACTTATCCTGGCATCTTGTATATACATCAAAACTATCATCTTTTCCCTGATTATTTACCAGGAAGACTTTGATACTTCTATTGGGATAATCGGAATCATTAATTGATTTGATGCATTGTTCCAGCGAATCTCTTGAATTGTATACCGGAATAATCAATGTGATTTCAGGATACCTGTCCGGTATCGGAATCTCTTTTCTGGTAAGAATTCCTTTCAACAGTACAAAGAAGCCGCCAATTGCAGGAAACACTTCCATAATGAGTGGAATAATAATCCATGAAATCCAGAAAAAAAAGGGATTTAAAAACTGCGCTGCAAGTTTCATTTTTTCTCATTCTTTCCGTAGGTAAACCGTCCAACCTGCATTCGAACAATATGTGGCTTGGTAAAGATATAGAAATACATAGCCACCTGGAGAAAGTAAAATACGATTCTGCCCACAAAAGTATGCGCGATATAATATACATCTGTGCCATATTCCTTTACCAGCAGACATATAATTGTAATACGAAGCGCATTTCCCAATATGGTATATACTGTCCCCAAAATTCCAACCAGCACCCGTTCACTGACATCGTATACACCAAAAAAAGCCAAAAGGGAAATAAATGCTACTATTTCAATAATTCCGGAGCATTCCAGATCAATTCGCAGGGTTACAGCACTGGTTCCTGCTGTAATAAACAGAACCCCATATTTGAAATATGTGACATATGCACCGGTCAGATTGCCCACGACCCCTGAAATAGCTGCAACAACTCTGGCCAGCGGCATGGTAAGCCACGGTCTGATCAATATCATCTGAATCAGGAATAAACCGATACTCCCTATCATATAAAACCAAAATCCCAGTTTGCTTCTTTTCATTGCAAAAAGTATGTATATCCATAGTGCGATTATGATAACCGCTATCAGATACTTCATCAGTCATATCCTTTCTAAAAAAGCAGGGAACCCCTCTGTTATTCAGAAGAGCTCCCCCTCAGAAGCTTATACTTCATGTCCCCTGCATCTCAAATTCCCAAGGATATTTCTTTTTACGATAGTAGAAAAGCATTGCCGTGGGAATGATACAAATTGTAATGGCAAGCCATGGATTTGTTGATGTTCCTGCTGCATTTAACCATTCCTGTCCTAACCTGTGGAATTGTACCCCAAAAGTTCCGACATCATTTTCCGACAGTCCAAACTGTTTGGCGAGGGTTGCCAGGTCAAACCCATACTCCATCTGGTCAATACCGTTTTTGATTGTTACAGTCATTTTACCGTAACAGGTGTCATGTGGTGAAATATTGTTGATATCTGTTGTTACATTCCATCCTGATATGTCAAAGAGATAAAAGGTATAGGTTCCGTCTGCCAGATTTCTCATGGAACCACCGTTTTTATTTAATGATCCGTCCGGATTCTGATAATACGCCGTTACCCTTTTGGTTTTGCCATAATCATTATTTACTTTTACAGTGAACTCTGTAAATTCATACCCGCCCATCTGAGAAAGATGTTCCGGATGACTGGTATATACATGACCATATGCTGTGCTTCCATCTGTATAAAGTGCACCTTCTGCATCTACCACGCCACTCGGGGTACCTGCTGTATCATATTGAATGACCTGATTGGGATAATTGGTCCAATCGGCATAATCACCATCGATTGAAACGGCTGATTTGTCTCCCGTTCCGGATGTATTACCATTTCCAGAATCAGAGCTTCCTGTATTTCCGCCACTTCCGTCATAATTCGATACATCGCTCACAAAAGTTGATCCAAGGTAATAACCAAATGATATCGCACTTTTGTAATAGGGAAGTGCCGATTTCGGAATGGCTATTTCTCTGCGATAATGCGGATCATCCGAATGCCAGTCTCCACTTTTATAATCCGTTGATACCGTTACGCCTGAAACAGTCTGATCCTGATATTTCACTTCAACCTGACCGTTCCTGAGAACATGTACAATCATAACATTTCCCAGATCAGTCGTAATCGCAAAATTACCGCTGCTGTTTACACCTGACCATGATGCAGCATTGGGCTGATGCTCATCCAGATACAAATATACATAATCTCCGTCAAAAACCATTCCTGCAGCATTTACAAGTCCGTCACTGACACTGCTGGTATCTTCTTTGGTAACGGCATTCCAGTCAGAGAAATCACCGTCCACATGGATTCCTTCAAAACTGCCTTGTGGAGCTACAACTGCAGATGCCCCAAGCAAATTGGAAATACCTGAACTTTCTTCTGATGAAATATTCACAACTGCGGAAGCATCATCCGACATCCCTGATGACGCGCTGTCAGATGAATCTGACACATTTCCCTCTGATGTTCCCGATGAGGCTTTCGCACCTGCTGACATTCCATTTTGGGCATCTGGTATACTACTGTCCGTTCCGGATTCCGGGTTTTCAACTGATGATGCTGCATCCGAATGATCTGTTTCTGCACCTGTCCCTGCAGCATCCTGGCTTTCCTCTGCGCCTTTGTTTTCATCAGCTGCCCCTGCACTATCTGCCCCGCTGTCAGTCAGATCACTGTCCTTACTGGCTTCTGTATTCTGTGACTCTCCTGTAGCAGGATTCTCTGCAGCATTTACAGTCGTCATCTGTGTTGAAGCCAGGAATGGTATGATAAGTGCGATGCTGAAAAAACGTTTTATATTTTTCTTCATCATGATACCCCACTCCTCCTTTCATCCTTCCAAAACTGCCGCTTTGCATTATATTTTCCATAATCATAACAATTATCATATTTTCAAAATATTTGCTTTTTATTATAGCATGTACTTATACAATCATGCAATCAACACAATTATTCTTTACAATATGTGTTACAATGGTTTTTAATTTATGAAATTACCTGCCATATAAAAATGCATCAGACATTTTTCCGGCAGATTATTTGTGGAGATAAAAAATGTCCTTTTTTCAATCCTATTCCTTCCAACGTGCATGTGCTGATATCATAAGACTGTGGGAAAATTACCTGATACCTGCATGTATGGCAGGAGGCATCTGCTCTTTCTGTTACCTTTTGTATGCCATTATCCGTCAAAAGCAGAGGTGGCCTTCTGTCTTCGCATTTCTTCTGGGTATGTACAGTTGTTATGTTTATGCCGCAACCTTTTTTACCCGGGAAATCGGCAGCAAAAATATTGTCAATCTTGTTTTATTTTCTACTATTGATAATCGGCATGCCTGGTTTGCATATGAAAATATGTTCATGATGTTTCCGCTGGGTCTTCTTCTTCCCATCGTATGCCCCCGCGCACGTAAATGGAACATCGGACTTTTTATTGGTTTCCTGATTGCCCTGTTAATAGAAACACTGCAGCATCTGACACGCACCGGACACTTTGAACTGGATGATATTCTGTTTAATGGTCTGGGAGAAGCTGCCGGATGGCTTTTCTATAAACTCATAGCATATCTGATGCACAGGCATGCACTTCACAAACATAAAAACTGACTTCATAAAAAAGCGGATGGTGTAAAAAAACACCATCCGCTTTAATTCCTTATTCAGTTTTAAATAAAATCTTCGCATACCGGGCATCTGCAACCCAAATCCTGATCCGTCTTATCAAATTTCAGATAAACTTCTTCGGGTATTTCAATTCCATCAATATATTTGGAAAGTATATCTTCCGGCTTGCACAAATGCTTCTTAGCTGATAACTTCTTAAACTCATCGTAATCGAAAATTCTGCCTGAACGTACATCCAGCTTGTCACTGTACAAAACAGGAGCTACGATCTCATCGTAAAAAAAGTCATTTCCGATCTTTACAATATCACATACAATTACTTCATTTATTTCTGTACCACAGATATAACAAAACATAATTCTATCCTCTCTTTCATCCAGTATATGGAAAACTTACATCCTGGCATATTTATTATAGTTTATCAGAAAATGAGGGTCAAGAGATATTATATTATTTTCTGCCAGTATTGCCATACCATCTTATTTTATGTATATTATTAATAGCTTTTATATTATATTATATATTTAAGATAGCTATTTTTTCTGTTCGGACAAAATTACGATAATAATTTCAATTTTTGTTTTTTTCAGCATATATTATCGAAATTCTGTTCCTTCAAATGTTTATTCCAAATAGCAAAACAAAGGAGTAATTATCAAAATGAATTCCATAAAAAAAATGCGTAAAAAAAGCAACAGGGAAACCGCGGCAGAAGAAAACGCCCGACTGGAGTATGCATCACTTTATGATGATGATGCAGGTCCAACCGAAGAAGAAAAAAAACAAATGCAGCTTGAAGCCAAAGAAGCTGCTGACTATCGAAAAAAAATTCTTATACGGCAGCGCATGCTCCGATTGATAGCTGCTGTTGCCGCTACTATACTTATTGTTATTGTAATATATTCTTTACATCATAACGAAGATAAAGCAAAAATCGCATCTGTCGCAATTGCAGGAACCTCAGCTTCTGTTACTTTGACACCAAAACTCTCTTCTGCAAACAGTTCTGTGACTGCAGCCTCCCATGTTCTGATAAGTGACGTTTCCGAATCTGCACAGTCCGTAACATCTTCTTCCGCATCAACGCTGTCTTCAGCTGATATTCTATCCGGTATCAGCCACGGTGATTATCACATCTATGATCCAAATGCACCATATCAGAAGGTAAATGAGACAGTAACATCTTCCGGTGACAGTGTGAACCTGCGTACTGTCCCAAGTACAGAAAACGACAGTATGGTCATTGCGAACATTCAGAAAGGTCAGGTACTGACAAGAACCGGAATCGGTAAAAATGGTTGGTCGAGACTCTCCTACAATGGCGAAACCGTATATGCTGTTACCGGTCTTTTGTCCATATACGAAGATACTGCTTCTGCCGCAGCCCCGCAGGCAGCTTCCGAAGCAACCTCTGAAACTGCAAATGCAGAATCTTCAGAAATCGTTACAGTCTCAGTCGAAAAATCACCGACAGCTTCCACAAAAGAGGCCTCTACCATCCGTGCTGTTCCCAAAAAAGATTCATCTCAAAATACGTCCAAAGAGTATACCATTCAGACGGGCAGCGACTCAAAATCTTCCACCATATGGCAAAAAGGAAAAAAAATAGGAACAATACACATTACAAACGAGAATGGAGCAACAGAAAAAATGCTGATCTACGACAGCTATTATTACGATAAAAAAGGACATAAATATCTGAATATATACATCAAAGACAACACCTCTGTCTACAATATCAATGCTGACAACGGCTATATTGATGCAATGAATGAAATGAACTGCTCCGGAATTTACCTGAACAAGTCTGTTTACACATGGTAAAAGAGTCGGTACAAAAACCCGACTCTTTTATATATACTATATTTCTATTTGATAGAATACGCGATCTGTTTCACCGCCACATCTTCCGGAACCGGTCTGCAGAAATAATATCCCTGCACATAATCGCACCCATATTTCTGCAGACGTGACAGCTGATTCTGCTCTTCAATTCCTTCTACCGTAATCTTCATGTCAAGGCAATGTGCTAGCTCAATCAGAATGCCTATGAAATCGTCTTTTCCCTCCTGCAGATAGGTGTCCGTCAAAGTTTTATCAATCTTGATCTTTTCAACAGGGATATAAGTAAGGTAGCTGATGGAAGAATAACCTGTTCCAAAATCATCCAATGTCAGACCGACGCCAATCTTCCTGAAATCAGCAAACAACTTCATAGCCTTATCATTGTTTTCAAGCAGAATGCTTTCCGTAATCTCAATCTCAATCATTTGCGGAGCAACATGGTACTTTCTCAAAAGCCCCTGTAAGTAAGACACATAACCGGTATCCGCCATCTGTCTGCTGGAAAAATTAATGGAAACCGGTAAAGGGACAATTCCACTATCCTGCCATTTTGCAATCTGACGTACCACTTTCTGCGTTACAATACGTCCAATCGACTGGATCAGTTCTGTTCCCTCTGCAACCGGGATAAACTGTCCAGGTGCATAAGAATGATCTTTTAATCGCAAAAGCGCCTCAAATCCCGCAACCTTTCCTGTATAAATATCCACCTGCGGCTGATACAGAATTTCAAACCCATCCTCCCTGCATGCTTTTTGTAATATGCCAATTATTTCATTTTTTTTCAGCATATTATTCTTCATCGTACTGTCAAAACAAGCATATTTATTCTTACCCGAATGCTTACAGGCATACATCGCAAGATCCGCATTTGCAAGCAGCTCAGGAGCTGAATATTCACCATTTACGGAACTTGCAACACCCATACTTGTGCTGATTAAGTGAACCTGATCATGGTATAGAAAAGGTCTTCCCAACTCCTGCCTGACACGATTAACATACAGGCTTGTTTCTTCCGGAGAAACCACAGAAGTAATAAGCAGAAACTCGTCTCCACCAAACCTGGATGCAAAAATGTCCATTTTTTTCATCATTCGATCCAGGCGCTCCCCGATTTCAATCAGAACCGCATCACCAAATGCATGTCCGATGGAATCATTGATTCCTTTAAAATCATCTACATCCAACGCAATCAACGATACCGATGATTTATTTGCCAACAGGGAAGAAAGATGGAAAATCGCTGATTGTCTGTTCGGAAGACCTGTCAGATAGTCATGTTCCGCCTGATAACGGATATGCGCTTCTTTACTTTCCAGTTCTTTCCTGTAATGACGCTGCCTGATATTATCCCACAAAACAGTCAGCACGACGATGAACAATACAAGTGAAACAATGATAATCAGCATCATATATTTTTTGTACTTTACAAAAAAGGATTCTCTTACATTTATGATAACCGCACCGTTTGGTATCATACGTCTGTCAATATGATATTTTTGTATTATTTTATTATCAAAATAATACTTTCCATCTCCATTTTCTCTGATTGGGATCGTAGTAATGTCTGTGCCTGACAAAATACTTCTGGCCATCATTGCAGCAGATTTACCGGATTCCTCATAGGAAACCATTTTGCCGCCCAGGAAGCCATCTCCTACTCCGCCATAGGAACTGCGATAGATCGGAATATGCGCATGTGCAACAGTATACCGGATTCCTTCATTCATCGTATAGGAATTTCCATTCACATCTGTAAAACTGTCCATATACAACAGAATCGTATCATCTCACAATGCTTCCAGTTGTTCAGCATATTGTTTCCAGGTGCAAAGTGAAGTATCAATTGTTTTAAATGTATATTCCGGATAGGTCTTTTCCAGCGCCATAAACTGCTGCAAATCCCCATATCCTGTCGGCGTATCATCATAAATTCCTACGATCTGCTTTGCCTTTGGCTGCATTTTTGTTGCAATTGCAAGCGTTTCCCTGATATACAGTTCCTCTACAATTCCTGTAATATATGGATTATCTCCCGCACTGCGTGCTGTATTCAGATCATTTACACAGAAAAAAACCATTGGTGTATTTTTAAAAAGTTCTTCCTGATGTTTAACAGCAAAACGTAAAGCAGAATCATCTCCCAGAAGGATCAGATCATATTTCTTGCAACGTGTCAGTTTATATTTGAGACTCACGTAAAAATTATTCTCATTCTGCGTGGTATCGTAATTTTTCATATCCATATACTGTGTATCGATCTGAATATTATTTACGGAATCAAAAACCTCACTGATTCCCTTTTTCTGCAATGCAACAGTTGGAAAATCATCGGTATAGGAGCTGATGAACAGAATCCTTTTACCGGAACATGCCGTATTCTGAAGGACTGCCTGCTCATCGCCGTCTGATTCATTGAATTTTGCCACAGCGGCAATCAGAAAAACTGCAAGAAAAACAAAATATGCCGGTAAAATGTATTTTTTATAAATTGTCCATGCCCTGTCATAAGTAAATGAATTTTTCATCAAGAAAAATCTCCTGTCACATTGGATAAATCTATTATATTGATTTTATGGCAGAAATGCAAAAAAATCATTTTCATTTAAGCCGGTAACCGCTTTTAATTGCATGAACGGGACATACATTTTTACAGGCACCACAACGAATACACTCCGGCGAATTAATATTTTCTGTTACATTCACCTGCATCAGACAGGTCTTTTCACAAATCCCACAATGCGTACATTTATCTTTCTCCACCTGCATCTGGTAGATACTGAATCTGTTAAAGAGTCCATATATCGCACCCAACGGACAGATATATTTACAAAACGGCCTGTAAATATGCATGGATGCCACCAGTACCAGAATCAGAATCAATATTTTCCAGGAAAAAAGAACTCCCACCATGCTGCGAAGTCCGGAATTGACAGATACCAGAGGTATTCCGCCTTCAAGCGTTCCTGCCGGACAAATGTACTTGCAGAACCATGGGTCTCCGATTCCATAAGTTCCATGCAGAAATGCCGGTAATAATAGAACAAAAACAACGAGAATCACATATTTCAGATAACGAAGTTTATCATCGATTTTTTTCGGTATTCTCCATTTTCTGACAGGTATCTTGTACAGCAGTTCCTGTAAAAATCCAAAGGGACACAGAAAACCACAAATCAACCTGCCAAATATTGTTCCAAAGAGAATGAGCAGCCCTGTAACATAAAAAGACAGGTTCTTCTGCCTGCCGTTTAATACTGCCTGCAGAGAGCCAATCGGGCATGCACCCAGTGCGCCCGGACAGGAATAGCAATTCAGTCCCGGGACACACACCTGTTTACTTTTCCCCTGCCAGATTTTCCCCTGAAAAAATCCCTTCAGATTTCCATTCATCAACAGCGCGGAGACTGCCTGAATCAAATGGCGCGTTCTTTCCTTCATACACCTCTCCTCCGGCTACTTTCCTTCATCCGATTCCGATGCATTCCAGACAGATATTGACTGCCTTCTGCAAAACAATCTGTGTTTCGCCGGAATATATGCCAATCAAAATCATTCCTGCAGAAAGCAGGAGCAACAGAATTCTGATATATTTTTTCATTTTTCGTCTCCTGCACCTGTCGTAAAATCATTGCGATTTTGCTTCTGTTTATCTGATGTCAGCCGCCCATCAATATCCGAAATGGTTCTGGTTGCAAGATAATCACAGCAGCATCTGTTCATTTCGGAATAAACTTCATCCATGACTTCTGCCATTCCCGATGAAATCTGACAGGGTCTATTGATTTCTCCCGACCGCCACTTCTGGTTGACAGGCCGTTCTGAAAGTGCATGCAACACCTGCAATAAACTGGTTCTGCCGCCGCTTTTTGATATCAGATAGCCACTTCCCTTTCCTTCTGAAGCACTTATCAGTCCTGCTTTATGAAGTTTGGCCATCACCTTGCGAACTCTGGCAGGATTGGTACATATATTTTGGGCCAGTTCCTCACTGGTAACCATTTCTCCTCTGTGATACAGATATACCAGTCCGTGTACTGCCAATGCAAATTCTGCTGTCATTTCATATTCTCCAGTGTCTGATCGATGATCTTCTCCCATTCCTTTTTGCTTTTACTGCCCATATAAGTATCGCCTGTCACATTACCGCTGCCGTCTACAAAAAAAGTGGTCGGAACAGCGTAAATATCACTGAGGCCTGCCTGGATCAAATCCTGTGAAGGAAGTATGTGCAGGTAATCGGCACCTGTCTGTGAAGCGAGTGAGGCCGCATTTGCCACCTGACTCTGTGACCATGTTCCATCCTGCTCCAGGGTATCAATTGGAATCCCTATGATCTGCACTCCCTTATCTTTATATTCTTTGCTCAGTTCTCCAAGCTCAGGCATTTCCTGCAGACATGGGCTGCAATAAGTTGCCCATACATTAATCATGGTCAGTTTATGATCTGCAAAAACATCGGCAGACACCACATTTCCTGCCAAATCTGTTGTCTCAAAAGAACCATATGCGCCTGCTGAAGCATCGGCAGTAGCATCAGCACCGGATGTCTGCTCCGTAGAAGACTGTTCCGGCTGCGTTGTCTGTTCAGAAGACTGTGCTGCTTTTGCATCTGCAGTTGTCTGTGCCTCCGCTGCTGTTCCTGTTTTGGCAGAACATGCCGTCAATGTTCCGCTGCCTGCCAGTATACCCAGCAGCAAAATTCCTGTCATAAAATGTTTTCTCATAATATAATTACCTCCATATTATACTGTAACTATATTGGTTACAGTATAATATGTCAAGCATTTGTAATATTATTAATCCATATTCCTTTTTTTACAAGTGCGTAACCAATCAGGCATTTGATTAATTCGATCATCTGACAACACAGAAACAGAAATGTGATCGGCATATCTGTATAGTGAACCAACACATATGCAAGCGGAATCGAAAATACCCATACAAAGCAGGAATCAAAAAGAAACGTGATAAAAGTCTTACCTCCCGACCTGAGTGTAAAATAGGTGGCATTTTCAAACGCATACATCGGCATGCAACAGGCCGAAACCATAATAAAGGAGGTCGCCAGACTGCGTACTTCATGATCTGTATTGTAGATATTTGGGAAAAATGGTGCTACACATAACATTAGCGCCCCGGAGATCATACAACAGATAACAGCAAAAAAGTCATCTTATAGGCATCTTCCATGACTCCCGTTTTCCTCTGCACCAAGCTCCTGTCCGATCAATATTGCAATAGCACTTCCCATGGCAATGAAAACAATATTAAATACATTTGAAATAGTGGAAGAAATATTCATCGCCGCAATGACTGTCAGACCACGTATGGAATAATTCTGCATCATTACCGCCTGTCCTGCCGCCCAGAGTGTTTCATTTGCCAGAAGGGGAAGGCCCTTTATTGTCATTCTTTTCATCAGTTCTGCAGGAATTTCAAAATGCTTATATGCATCCTCAATAAAACGATTTTTTTCTTTATGCGTATGCGTCCAGATTACAATGATGCCCATTTCAACAAATCTTGACATTACCGTTGCAACGGCAGCTCCTACCACACCAAGTGCAGGTGCGCCAAGCTTACCGTAAATCAGAATATAATTAAAGACCAAATTGACAAGAACTGCAACGATTCCCGCTTTCATCGGTAAAACGGTTTCGTCTGTTTCACGAAGTGTTCCGGCATAAGCCTGCGAAATTGCAAAAGGAAGCATATCAAACAGCATAACAGTCATATACTGCTTCGCATATAAAAGGGTTTGCGCTGAACTCGTTCCCGATCCGTCTTCATGAAGGTATAACTGTATCAGGGATGGTCCCGCTACCACAAATGTCAGAATCCCCAGAAGTGTCAGAACAGCAACAATGATCAGTTTAAAACGAAAACATTCCCTGACACCTTTATGATCTCCCTTGCCATAAAACTGCGCTGCAAAAATGCCGGCACCTGATATCCCGCCAAAAATGCACAGATTATATACAAAAAGAAGCTGGTTGACGATCGCAACCCCTGACATCTGATTGGTTCCAACCTGCCCTACCATTATATTATCAAGCATTCCCACAAAATTTGTGATCCCGTTCTGTATCATGATCGGTATCGCAATCATTAATAAATGTCTGTAAAAATCTTTTGTTCCTATCAGCTTTCTCATGCAAGCATTCCCTTATCCCTTTCAGTTACTCATTCCGTTCTTTTGCCTTCAGTATATCAGAAAATGAGAACAAAAAGCGACAGGGTTTCCGAATTCCCTGTATATTTGTTATTCCATGCCTTCCACTTTATGATAAAACACCCTGATAATCAGATCATAAAGCTGCCCGTCATCACAGGTAAACTCCTCATGTCCGGTTTTACCGACTGCAGTTGTTCCCTGCAAAGAATATATACCGGAAGAATCAAATCCATAACCCATCATGTTGGTAGCCATATAAGTCACTTTAGATGCATCGATGTCTGTAACCATGTATGGTTTAATCAGATTAAAGATATCAAGCACCAGCGAAGGGTTACTGCTCACGCCATGTTTGAGACTACCTGCAAATGCTCCCAGATACTGCTCCTGCCGGAGCAGCCTGGCAGATGCACTGTCAAAAGCATCTTCATTCCTGTATCGAATATAAGTATATGCCTCTTTTCCTGTAAGCTTGACAGTATTCCCTTTGGTCAACCTGTCATCTCCCCATGCTGTACAATCTTCCAGTACATCAACCGTAACTCCTCCTACAGCATCATTGATTTCACTGAATGCACCCATGTTGAGTGCACAATATCCATTGATCGGAAGATTGTAAAAAAGACCGGAAACTGCTTTTTCCTCCCGTTCACAGCTCTGTTCTCTTCCATCTCCATATCCATGCTGCAGACAGATCTGCCCGATTCCGGATCCCACAAATTTACCTTTTGTATCATATACATCAATATCTGTCATTGTATTTCGATTTATGGATATTACTGAAAAAATCTTTTTATCCGGATCAGCCACCAGAAGAAATATGGCATCCGCCTGACCGCCACTGATTCCATTTTGTGCAGTTCTGACCTTTTTCTGATTATCAATTCCCATAATCAGAAATGTCAGAATATTTGTATTATAGGTATAAACATCCCCTTTATATCGAATCCATTCTGCCTGCCAGTTCTCTTCCTGACTGCTTTCTGCCCCGGATATCGAAAGATCCGGTCCGCTGGAAGTGGCATTTGCATATAATTCTTTTCTGCCTACCTGATTCATGATCTGCCAGGCAGCCAGAACGGTTCCCCCCATACACAACGCTACGATCAGAACTGTGACCAGTATCCTGATGAACAACGAAATACCATGGTGCCTGCGATGATGATGCGCATGATGATGTCCTCTCTTATGCTGATGTATCTCCCCATCCTGTACCTGCCTGTCCTGCCCGATTGAAAGATCTTCAATAAACAGATCTTCATCCTCCTGTAACATATCATCTGTTTCCTTATCTTTATTCGTATCCATATTTATACTCCCCGTTCATTTATCCTGTTGATTCCTGTGTTACAAATCCTTGCCAACAGAAAGACAAAATTATACTTATATTATAGCATTATTTGCATTAATGCAATCTTTAATAGCATTTTGATATAATGTGTTATAATGTTTTTACAGAACAGCAAAAATGCTTATCTGACATATATTTTGGGGTAATTTTATGTTATAATTATTCTGTAAAGTTATTTTGCATTATTTATATTATCTTAAACATAAAAAAGGAAGGGAAATTTTATGGTAGAATACACTGGTAGCGGGGAAATTGATCTTTCTGTATTGGAAGCAGCTGATGTAATTGATGTTAACACACTGAAAAAATTTCTGGATAATTTTGCGCTTGGCATGAACTGCGCTGCGGTATCTGTTGACCGCGAAGGAAATGAGATTACCGCACCAAGTTATTATCGTTCTTATTGTCAGGATTTCATCCATAAGTCCCCTACGGGAGACAGCAGATGCGCAGAATGTCATAACCGTATGGGCGAGGAAGCTGCCAAAACAGGTAAGCCTTTTGTGGGTCCCTGCCATGCAGGTCTGACTGATTTTGCCGCGCCGATCATTGTAAACGGGCAGCACCTTGGAACCGTACTAGTATATCGTCCTTTAAATAAATGGACCATATATCCCAACTATGATATAATACCTTCAAGAACATATTCCTGGAGGTTTATCATGGGCAGAACAGCATCATCAATAGAATTATCAATAGAGGACCGCAAATATCTTGAATCTCAAATGCGCGCGCGCACCATTCAGGCACAAACAGCAGAACGTGCAAGAATCTTAATCCTCAAAGCAGATGGAAAACCAATTGATGACATAGCTGCATTGATCGGTATGAACCGGAAAAGCGTTATGCTCTGCCTTAAAAAATATAAAGAGGGTGGTGTTGAAAATGCTCTGTTCGATGCACCTGGTCGCGGACGGAATGCTGAGATCACGGATGATGAAAAGACTTGGATTATAAACATTGCATGTAAAAAACCAACTGACTTCGGGTATGCCGCAGAAACCTGGACATATGCAAAATTAACCGCACACGTGAACCTCACTGCTGAAGCATCCGGTTACACAAGACTATCTACCGTTAATAAGAGTACCGTACATAAAATATTGGATGATGCTGAAATCAAGCCATTCCGCATTAACTATTATTGTGAACAGCGCGATCCTGATTTTGATCGTAAGATGCACAATGTATTGCTTGTATATAAGCAGCTTTCAATGCAGTTCGATAAAAATGGACAGTTGGTTCCGTTTGAAGATGATGAGGCTGTGCACGTTCTTTCTTATGATGAAAAACCTGGCGTTCAGGCAATCTCTACGACATCAGATGACCTCCTTCCGAATGGCAGTAACGGTGCAATACAACGTGATTATGAATACAAGCGTCTTGGTACAGTTTCTCTTTTAACAGCGATAGATCTGCAGACAGGAGAAGCAATACCATTGGTTAGTGAAACACATAACAGCAAGGATTACATAAAATTCCTCAGGATACTTGATGACAAGTATCCTGCCGGGGATAAAATCCGCATCGTCCTTGATAATTTAAAAGTACATACATCCGTTGAAACCCGGCGCTTTCTTGCAACACTACCTGGGCGATTCGAGTTTGTGTTCACCCCAAAGCACGGATCCTGGCTCAATCTTGTAGAAGGATTCTTCAGTAAAATGACCCGTCAAATGCTTCGGGGAATACGTGTTAAAACAAAGGAAGAACTTATTTCCAGAATACACAGATATTTTGATGAGGTAAATGAACACCCTGTTGTATATCACTGGAAATACAAACTTGACGATGTTGATATTACCGAAGAAATTGGAACTGATACGTTGCTACTCGAACAGTCCAGTTAATTATCGGACGTTATACTAGGTGGTCAGATCGTTGATAAGCCTCTGGATGAAAAAAATGTACGAAACATTGCGCATGAGACCAATCTGGATCCGGATGCCTTATGGGCTGCTACGAAAAAAATCGATGTTGTTCCGAAAAAAAACATTGAAGCTGCTGCAGAAGTGTTGTTCATTGTAGTGAATACACTGGCAGAGAACGGTTACAGACAACTTGAAATCAAGCATATGTCAGGTGAACTGGCTGACAATTTCATCCAGATATCTTCCACTGTTGATATGCTTGCCGAATCTGCACAAACCATTACCTTTAACCAACAGGCACTGACGGAACAGATCCAGAGCATTACTGCAACAACCGAGAAGATCACCGCCGTTCTGAAATCAATTGAACAGATTGCCAACAACATTAAGATGATCGGTCTCAATGCCAGTATCGAAGCTGCGCATCTTGGTTCTGCAGGTGCAGGCTTTGCTGTTGTAGCAAAAGAAATTCAGAATCTGTCTCAGAAATCAAAGGGAACTGCGAATGAAATAGCAAATATGAATGAGCAGATTTCAGCAATTATATCCAGTACACTGGAAAAGGCTGATAATACCCTCAAGACAACAGAAGATCAGTCTGCTGCCATGGAAGAGCTTTCCGCAACTACCCAGAATGTAACAACTCTGGCTGAAAAACTGAAGGAACTTTCAAATTAAATCATTATTATGCATAAAAGGAGGCTTTGACAGGACCAAACCTGTCAAAGCCTCTTTTTATATAGGCTTTAGCCTGTTGAGGATGCGGGAGTTTCTCCCAACGGAGAAACGGGAGCGTCCGAAACGTAAATCCACCCGCTATGCGGGTGAGAGTCAAAACGTTATACGAAAAATCACCTTTCCGTTACAATATAGGTGTCCAAGCCAATATTGCAGAAAGGAAAGGTGATTTTATGGCAAACAAAGCCAATGATATGGCACATACGAAATGGATGTGCAAGTACCACATTGTCTTTACCCCAAAGTATAGACGAAAAATTATTTACAATCAATACAAGGAGGATTTGCGGGATATCATAAAACAGTTATGCAGTTATAAAGGGGTAACAATCATAGAAGGACACCTCATGCCAGATCATATACATATGCTTGTAAGTATCCCTCCAAAGATAAGCGTATCGAGTTTCATGGGATATTTAAACGGTAAGTCAGCACTAATGATGTTTGATAAACATGCAAATCTGAAGTACAAATTTGGGAGTGCCGTGCCGGTATCCGAGCCGAGTAAAACCGAAACGCCGGAAGCCCTTGTAACGCGGGCGATTGTGGGATTTTACCACCCATCGAAAAGTACCCCAAAATTGCATTTGACCACAGCTTTGACCACAGACAGTGAAATTTCCAGAAACCGAAAAAGTAAATATCCGGGTGTAGCGCAGTTGGTAGCGCGGGTGGTTTGGGACCATCAGGCCGCAGGTTCGAACCCTGTCACTCGGACCAAAAGCCTCTGAAATCAGTTGATTTCAGAGGCTTTTCCTTATAAAAAGTTCAATTTTCCATATATGCCGGCAGCGCCGCCGTGTACTCTAAATCCGCCTTATTCTTTGTTTATTGCGGCGCAATTCTTGAATTTACGCCGGTTTGATGTTTCCTTGTAATTTGCACCATATTGCCCTATAATAAATTAACGGTAGGCCATGTGCCTGCATCGCCAGCCGTGTGGATTCTCCACGCGGCTGTTTTGTTGCAGGTGATAGCAATTATACGCAGCTTGTCCAATGATAGGTTCGTACCATTAGCCGAAGCTCGATAAATCGGGATTTGTCTTTTTGTTGGATAAATAGATGATGCCGAGAACAATCTACCAGGCTTTAGTTCTTCCTCACCAACATACCCAACGTCATACCACGACTATAAAACTTGAATGTTAATATGCGTTGCTTGTAGCAACGGGCAGGTTCTCATACAATAGTGATAACGACTGAAAGAAGGTTATCTCTAATGTTAAACGAAAACATTAAAGCAATCAGAAAATCAAAAGGACTTTCGCAAGAAGAACTTGCTATCAAGCTGAATGTGGTGCGACAAACAATCTCTAAATGGGAGCAAGGATTGTCAGTTCCTGATTCTGAAATGTTAATCTCCATATCGGAAGTGCTTGAAACACCCGTAAGCACTTTGCTTGGAGAAGCTGTTATTGAGTCAAAAGTTGATGACTTAAAAGCAATTTCAGAAAAACTGGAGATTATAAACTTACAGCTTGCACAAAGGAAAACCACAAGACGAAAAACACTTCATTGGCTACTTATCTCATTGTGTGCGGTCATCGTAATGATTTTTGCGGTCTTGATTGTATTGAATAGTTCCTACTTGGGTTGGAATTATCATGACCCTGAAACCGCCGTTGCCGGAGCAGCTTTTCACGCATTTGAATGGCTGTTTGTCAGATTAGCACCGATTATCCTGATTGGAGCAATTGCTGGAGTTTTCTTAACGCGGAAGAAAGTGTAAAACTGCTCTGCTTTTTTGGGGGACAGTTCGGATTTCAAAATTTCCGTTTATCAAGATGCGTAGTTTGTTTATACTCTAAACCCGGCAAGTGACCATTTTGATCACTTGCCGGGTTGCCCATCACTGAAAAGTCCTATTTTTTCTATGCGGTACTGTGGACATCAGCACAGATACAAATCAGTGGGCCGTTTTGGCCCACTGATTTTGCTTTTCTTATCTATTTTGCCGCCATCGTCCGCCGTATCTCGTCGTAGTATTTTACCACTGTGCTGCGGCTGATGCCGGATTCCGTGGCAATCAAAGCCTTGTTCGTGACCTGCGGGTTGGCGCGCAGATAGGCGGCGATGGCTTTCTCCTTTTTACTCATTCCATCCAGAATGCTATCTGAGTTCTTATCGGCTTTGGCGGCTGCAATTTCCTTTTTCATCTGCACGATCAGCTTTTTTAGCTTCTCCTCGCATTCCTCACGCGTTTTGGCGTATACATTCCTGGCGTGCTTCTTGCCGTCAGGCCACACCGGTGAGTAGCGCCCCTCAAACAGATGGTCGTTGATCTCGCTGATACAGCCAGTGCCGGGCTTGCGCATGCTGCCGCGGTAAGGCTTGAAGTCAGTCATCCTTGGCTTTTCCGGCCGAGCGGGTACAGCCGTCGAATCCTCCTGCTGCTCCACTTTACCAATGCCCCGGTCGATGTTGGCGGCGGCGGATTGACGCATATCGTCCGTGATATGGGTGTAGATGTCCAGCGTGGTGGCCGCCGACACATGACCCAGCATGGCGGAGAGCGTCTTTACATCCATGCCGTTTTGCAGGGACAGGGTGGCAAAAGTGTGCCTTAAATCGTGGAAGCGCACATGCTTGCATTCTGCGTGCTCCAAAATTTTCTGGAGCCGCTTGCGCACCGCACAGGGGGTCATGGGGCAGTCTGCCTTTACCGGCGAGGGAAACATCCACCGGGAGTTCACCGTTGCCCTATACTCCTTCAGTACCGACACCACCGCAGGCGGCATAGCCAGCTTGCGGATGGAGGTCTTGGTTTTCGGCGTGCTGAGCTGTAGCTCACCCTTCACGTCGCAGATCTGCTTGTTTATACTCAGCACGCCGGTCTTGAAGTCCAGATCGTCCCACTGGAGCGCCATCAGCTCACCCCGCCGCAGGCCGGTGGCGAGATCCAGCAGGAACAGTTCGTAGTAGCCCTCTGCCTGGGCTTGGATGAAAAACCGCTGCAGCTCCTCCCGATCCAGCACCTGCATCTCCCTCGCTTTCTTGGGCGGCAGCTTACAGCCGATGGCGGGGTTGGTGCGGATGAGGCCATCCTGCATCGCTTTTTCCAGTGCGGTGCGGCATACGGCGTGGCACATTCTCACCATTCGGTCGGACAGCCCCTCACCGTTTTGGTCGGTGAAGCGCAGGCGGCCGGTCTTTTTAAGCCGTGCGTAAAACTGCTGCAGGTCGTTTTGCGTCAGCTTGTTCAGCGGGATTTTGCCGATCTCCGGCACAATGTGCAGGCGGATGCGGCTCTCATAATTTGCTTGGGTGGTGGGGCGGAGCTTCGGCTTGGGATTGTTGAAGATGCCGCTGTAAAAGTTCGCCACACCGTCCAGATCGTAATTAACCAGCGCAGAGGTGCCGACGATCATGCGATCAGGCAGCTCGTAGTTCTCGCAGCTTTCCCGGCAGCGCTCCGTCAGCTCCGAATAGGTGCGGGCAAATTCCTCCAATTCACCGCAAAACGGGATGTCACAGGTGCTCAGTTCGCCGCGCTTGTTTTTGACGATCACATTGACGCCCAAACTATCGTACTGCATCAGCTTCTTGCCCACGGGCAGCAGATAAAATTCCGGAACGCTCTGCGCGGCGCGGGCAATGCACCAGCACATGAGCATGTTGAAGGAATAGTCCTTTTTTGTGAGTCTTACAAGATGCGTCACATCCATCGTTTTGAAGATGGTGACCATGGGCATGGGCGCGTCGATGTAATATTCGTAGCTCATGGCGCGGTTGGTGGTTTTTGGGTCAACTTCTCTCATTTTGTGTTCTCCGTCCGCTGCTTCAATAATGTTTTCAGTATAACCCCTTGCGTGAGGGTTGGCAACAAAAGCCGAGGGGCAGGGGGTTCAGGATGCTGTAATGGCTTCAGAAAAGCATGACGATCTCTTATTTTCGTGCTATGATAGTTTCACAAGGGGGTGGTCGTATGCAGTTTGGTTTTCTGAATCTGACAGGTTTTCTCATCGTCGCACTGATGATGATTCCCAACTTGATTTACGTACGGCACAATCCTCCTATAGAAAATAAATGCTTCTGCAAGCCGATGCTCATTCTGGAGCAGATTGGTCGGTACGGCTCCATGGCGATGATGGTCTTTCCGCTTTTCGTGTGGGAGTTCGGCTTCAAGTCCCCGGAGGAGCTTGTGATCTGGCTGTTTTTGCTTCCTGCGCTGCTTTTGGCTTATTTCGTTCTTTGGGCGGTCTATTTTCGCAGGCCGTCGCTGCCTGCCGCATTGTGGCTGGCGATCTTGCCCAGTACCATCTTCATTCTGCGGGGCGTTATTTTTCGGCATTGGCTGCTGACGGCATTCGGCGTCGTGTTTGCTGTTGGGCATATCTATATCACTTGGTATAACAACAGGTCGGAGGGGACGGAGAATGAGTAAATATGAGCCGCTTTGGAAGGCAATCGGCGGGCGTACGGAGGACAGCTTCGCGCTGACCTACGCCGAGATTGAGGAGATCCTGGGCTTTCCCATCGACCACGCCTTTCTGATCTTCAAGAAGGAATTGCCCGCCTACGGTTACGAGGTTGGCAAAATCTCCAGGAAGGCGCAGACGGTGGCGTTCAAACGCGGCGTTTGACAAGCGGCTGCGTTTCTGCTATCATCGGCTACACCCATCCACGAAAGGAGAATCACGATGGAAAAATTCATTCCCTTTGAGAAGCTCTCCAAGAGGGAGCAGCAAAAGAGGAACGCCGCACGGCGCGGCAGTTGGTACGGGCTGAACCCCGTGACCCGCAAGCCGGAAAACTCAAAAGCGTATAACAGACGAAAGGCACAGAAATGGAGTGATGGCTCCGGTTCTGTGCCTTTTGCGTTGAGTTCGAAAAATTTGCAAGTTGACTCTTAAAACCGCCTAAAAGTCTGCAATTTTACTTTGAGGGAGCATTACAAATAGACTGATGAAAAAAATAATCAAGAATTGTATTAGGTGCAACCATGGTTTCCGCATCAGAGCCGGGAAAAGAGAGGCTATTGCAGTAACTTTCCTTGAAAGTTGAGCAGTTGTCCATCTGGCGTGTTAAAGAGAATTCCAACTTTATCTCCCGTCACAGTGACTTCAAATGGGATGTCAAGAACCATATCATCCTCAGTTACTTCCGTCTCCAGCGCCATAAACCCCACATCGGTCATAATAAAGCGGAAGGTTCCTTTTCCGCGATAATCCACCTTGACGAGCGGCGCCAGATCGATTCCATTGTCGGGAGACGGTTTTTCGGAATCGGCCGGTTCAAGAGTAAATTCCACTTTTGATACAAGCTGAAGCATTCCGGCGGCAGGCATGCTGCCATCGGATTGCTTGACTCCGATGGACTGAAACATTGCCTGACCTTTGAAAACGTTATTGATCCTTTCCGCCTGCATTTCAAAAGTCATCGTACAATTGGTGCCATCCTGTGCGGTGACATTTTCCATTTTATCGCTGATCTCTATCTTTGCTCCGTCGGAAGCGAACATTTTTTGCGCCTGAATTGTGATAGGGCAACTCGCCTGTACACCGAAGGCACCATTCCGCTTGGCGGTGGCTGTCGTTTGGCCTTTTCAACAGCGGTCACTGTGCCATCGCTCGAGATGGTGGCAACATTCTCGTCCTCAATTGTCCAATGAACATCCGTAACAGATTGTTCTGATGCATTTTGGCATACAAGGGAGGCAGTCTCTCCAACCGAAAGCAGAAGTTCCTCAGGCTGGATGTGAATCGATTCCTCTTGCGCGGAAGAGGAATCGGGCATTGGCGTAGAATTGCCAGTTCCGCAGCCTGTGAGCAGCACAAGCAATAAGAGCAGTACGGCTGATTTTTTCATGGCGTCATTCCTATCCTGTTTTTTATTGATGCTATTGTCCAAACATCATGACTGTTACATCCGTACCGGCATTGCCGTCACACAGCTCAATGTAGATCGTTTTGACGCCGTAGCTGAATACAATCTCCATAGAGTAGTGGCCGCCGTACTCGCCCTCCTTTACGGAAAAGTCTCGCATTCCTGAAAAATGCTGGCGATACAATGGACCGATTTTATCCAGCCATAACCCGTCTTCGGTATAACTGAAAGTCGGATTCGTGAGTACATTCTGCTCATAGCAGTCGAAAGGTGCAGTTAAGGGTATGAAGCCATTTGGGAGCCACAGACATTGGCCCTCCAGTTCGGTTGCAAAGCCACTCGCCCTCGCAATCCTGTTAAGCGCATCCTCTGTCAGCGTAATTCCCGTCATTTGGGTGCCTTGACGCGCAGCTTCCGTCCAATTATCGCTGCCTTCCGGCTGCGGTGCGGTGGAATAAGCATACTCCGCGCGGCATAAGGCAAGGCTCTCCTCATAAACGCGCTCGGTTTGCCCACCGCTTCCAGTGAGCTTTCCCTCTAATACGCCCCCAAAGCTGCTTCCCGGCAGTTCAACGAAAACGGTATCACCGGCAGCCGTAAACAATAGGTTATTGCCCTCGCAGTTTACCGCCGCCATATGCGATAGGGATGAAGTCTGCATACTTCCCATTTGGCCTCCGGCCTTTCGATAGGCCGCCTCGTCAAACGGCAGAAAGTGCAATTGGAGCGGAGTTTCAAATACGCTGCAGTTCCCTGTCAGGGATGCAGCCCCCGGATATGCGCCGACCTTTTCCTCGATACGGGATAAATACAGATTGCCGGCAAAAGAGTCCCCATCCTTTTTGCCAAGGAACAGCATCTGCCAACGATCCTGCAGTTTCTTTGCCTCAGGACTAAGCCCTTTGTCATTGATAGATAAGTACGCCGCATCTGTTTTTGCCGGAAGCAGGGAAGCGGCAGGCAGGTTTTTCATTTCACCTTCCACAGCAGTCACACTGAGCTTGTGAAAGTACAGATAGAGTTTTGCGTGATTATCAGTTACGCTTAGAAGATAGGGAATCTCCTGTACCCCGGCATTCTTTTTCAAAAAATTATAAGGAATTCCAAAATCGAAGGTACTGGTAACGGTATACTGTTCCTGTCGGACGAGTGTGAGAAGTGTACCGTAAAACCGTTGCCCCATGTCGTTTTCCGCCAGTTTATCCAAGGCGGCTTTTGCTTCTGTCCGCACCTCTCCAGGCGATGGATGGGAAAATGTGCTTTTGTAGGAGAGCACGATATATCCGTCCGGCTGCTTTTTTTGTGAGGCTTCATCATAGCCCTGTGGAAATTTACGGGTGATCTCAACATCTCCGCTGTATCCGTCGGCTTCTTTTAGAAAGGCGGCCAACATCTTGCAGACGCCCGGTTCAAAGGTTGGAGCCATGTTCTGCGGGTCTATGATGCTGGCATCAAATACGAATGCCGTATTACCGGACTTTTGACTTACAGGCAGATTGCTGCTCGGCGGCGCTTGAGAGGGACTGACCTGCATAGAGCCTATGCCGGGACCGGGCTGCTCACAGCCGGTCAAAAGCAGAAGCAGGCATAGCGCAAGAGGGAAAAACCCCATCAAAACTTTCTTTCTCATAAACACCGCCTCCAGTTACTACTGTACCTTGAATTTGATATTGCTTAAAATGGCCGTATAGTCGGCAGAAAGAGAATCAAAGCTCTCTGCACTATCGCCGAAGGTAATTACATAGGTTTTGTCCGCAGCAAAGAGATAGACATACAGATACTTCATGTTTATATTACTGACAGAGCAGGTGAAGGTCAGCGATCTGGCATCCTTTTCATCCACCGTGAGCGCCTCAACCTCTCCCTGAACGCTGACGTTATCAAAGGATTTTTTGTAAATTTCAAGCGCCTCCTTCACCACATCATCCAAGGTGGTGCCGGAGAAAGGTTCTGCTTTCACCATAAAGCTTGCAGTGCCTTTCATGTAGTGAACCGGCAGAACCGAGTCTTCATTTTTTGTCCATCCTTCGGGTGGCGTAATCTCAACTGTCACGGTGTCCGCTTGTTTCTGTTGAGATGCCGCGCCCTCTCCGGTTTCGCTGCCCGATCCCCCCGATTCAGTATTCGGAGCGGATGTAGACTGGCCGGAGGCTTCCGGCGAAGGTCCCAAGCCTTTTTGCCCGCAGGCGCATAATGAAGCAGCAATCATGAATGTTAAAATCAGCGTTAAAGATTTTTTCATAAGAACCTCCCCAAAATTAAAACAACGTTATTGAACGGGCTTTGAAACAGTGATCGTAAAGGTTTCTTCTGTATATTGGAGAGTCACGCCAATCCCGTCTGCGTTTGTCGCTCCAAAAGAAATACTGCCATCGGCGTTTGCTTCAAAAGGTTCCTGTGTAAATTCTTCTTTTACGATTTCATAATAGGCTGCGGCATCGGCTTCTTTCACCGATTCCAGCGATACCATGACATAATCGGAGCTGTCCAAGACAGCGGTGATCTTTCCTTCTTTGAACTCCGGAACGCTTTTCGCCAGATCGGATTTTGGCCACTCGTTGCCGCCCGTTGTGAGTTTTTCGCCGTTCTCACCCGTGATGGTCACTTTGTCTCCATCAATATCCACATCACCGCCGCCGGCGTCCTCAAGCATATTCTCCGCGAGCGCCTCTCCGGCTTTTTGCTCCAAATTCTCTTTCACTCCGCACCCGGCGAGCGATAAAAGCAGTATAAATATTAAAAAGCAACCTATCAATTTCTTCATACAGATCCTCCTAACGTTTTATGATGAAAATATGATCCATCTCACTCAGATGGAAGTTCCGCCTTATTTCAGAATGGTAAACCTTCCGATCAGAGGCAGTCGTTTTGCTTTCCCTCCAAATCCATTGATGAGGCCAATAATACCCAGCGCCAGAACAACCACCCCGAAAATCGGCATCAGCATCCACCCGACAACAGGGATGACCCCCAAGATTACATCCCCCACTATGGCTGTGATCAGCAACAGTAAAGACTGATTGGCGTGAAATTTTGCATACTTGGATTCAGGGCAAGCCACCAGCGGCAGGAAAAAAAGCAAATAGGAAAGTCCTGCCATGGTCTTACCTTTTTCAATGTCCTCCGCGGGATAGGTGTCTTCCTGAATCTGTGCAGCTCCCGATCCCGTTACCGCTTCTTGATTTTCAAAATTGTCTTTTTGCTCGGTCATCATCATTACCTCCATCGTTTCAATGTTTGATCAGCCAGCAGTCTTACGTAGGTTTTCAGGGCCATTTTGTCTGTCATGGCGCCTGTGTGCCTTTTCCGTTGATATTGCGGTAGTTGATAATCAGCTCCGCCCTGGATCTGACACCCAATTTTTTGTAGATGTCCGTCATATGAGTATTTGCTGTGGAGTATTTTACCAAAAGCTGTTTCGCGGATTCTTTTAAGGTGAATCCTTCCAAAAGAAGGAGGTACAGCTCATATTCACGGGGGGTAAGCTGAGAAATCCGCTCTCGTTTTTCCTCTTCTGCTATTCCGGGTGTGCCTGCAAAAGAAGGGGGATTGCTGTTTTCGTCTGTTTCATGCGGCGAGTCAATCTCTTTTTTAACAGTTCGCCGCTGACCGAAAGCGCCCCGTTTTTTAAGCTTTTCAAATAATGCCATTCTTTCATCTCCCAAATGCTGTATATGAAGAAGCAATATACTTTCCGCCGAAACGGCCGCCGATGCTTGTCAACAGCGCATTCAAGTCTGCAGTTGGCTTCCGCAGCTGCCGCAGAATTTCGTTCCGGGAGGGTTTTCTGCTCCGCAATTCTTGCACTTGTGCTGGACGGGCGCACTCATGGACGCTCCACAGTGATTGCAAAAGCGTACTCCCTGCGCGTTTTTTTCACCACACACGGGACAAACTGCCAGTGCCAAAGATGCGCCGCAGTTGCTGCAGAATTGACCCGATCCGGCAGGCTTTCCGCAGGAGGGGCAGACCACCGTCTTGCTTTCCAGCTTCCCTTTCCAGACGGTAGCGGTTTCGGCTACCTCGTCGATATTGCGGCGCATGGCCTCTGCCCGCGCTTTCGCCACCGCCACCTCCTGCCGGGGCGCGCAGTCGGTGCAGAGCGTTTCATCTTCGTTGTAGCAGGAATCACACACCCACTGATGACAGCCGTGGCAGCGGTGAAAATGCCGCTGTACTTCATTTTGGGCTCTTTCAAAAGCCTTCTCATGCTCCTTCTGCCATTCGGGGCTCATACCGTCAAATCGCTCGGAAAGGATATCTCCGCCGCGTTCCAGTGAGTAGGCGAGGTCGCTCAATTTGCCGCCGAAGAAGCCCCCCAGAGCGCCAACCCCGCGCGCAAGGCCACTCAATCCTCTGTTCTTTTTATAAGTCTCGGATTCCACGAAGCTGCTTTTAAAACCGTCTTGACACAGGTCACAGTAGAAAGTGAACTGGAATCCGGCTTCCGTGGAGTTGTCTTCAAAATTCCTGGTGAAAGATTGCAGCATAGGTAGTACCCTCATTTCTTCCTTAATTCGATTTTTTTCCCGCAGGCAGTGCATTTCGTGTTTCCAAAAAATTGCGGTGCGCCGCAGCGCGGATTTGGGCAGCGAATCATCAGTGTTCCACCGCATTGCTCGCATCTGTCCTGTACGAAAGTCTGTTCTCCACAGTTGGGACAAGGAACAGCAAGCGGCCTGCCGCAGCTGGAGCAGACAGATTGGCCTTTTTGGATGGGGCGCAGGCAGGTGGGGCAGAGATACCCAAAAGGGCTTCCGCTTTGACAGGCGGGGCAAAAACGTGAATCCGACTCAATAAAGGTTCCGCAGTGGATGCAGGGCTGTTTGTAGCTCGCCATGCTCATACCTCCTGCTTTGCACCGCATTCACCGCAAAAGCGTGTGCCGGGCACCAAAACCGCGCCGCACTTTGGGCAATTGAATACGCCAAGCTTCACGCCGCACTCCTGACAGAACTTTACGCCCTCCAAATTGCGGTAACCGCATTCGGGGACAGACGCACTGCTGCTCCGTTCGCTGTTCTGCCTGCTCCTTTTGTTTCTTTTCCGCTTGAACCGCTTCCAGCTGGGCCTGGGACTCTGCAATATTCGTCTGCACCAACTGAAGCCTACTCTCTAACTCGGGGAAACGGCCCTTAAACTGGGCCAGCGACTGCCTGCCTATGTCGGCGTAAATTGCGGTTTCCTGCTGCTGCAGATCGCTGAGATCCGATTGCGCGCTCATCAGCTTCACGTCCGGATCATCCTGCGGCATAAAACCGGAAAGCCCTTTCATGAGTCCGCCAAACAAATCATTTGCCATTTTGATTCTCCTATCTGAATTGTTTTTTGTACTGTCATTCTGCATAAAAAAATTCCTGCTGCCTATTCATTAACACGCATGACCGCAAAAAAGCTACGCCTCATTAGAACTAATGAGGCGTAGCTTTCAGCTATATTTACGTTAGTTATTTATATAGTCCTTAAAAACCTGCAGCAGTTCGGTACGGCTGTTGATTTTCGTTTTTCGATAAATGCTGGTGCAATAGGTATTCACTGTCGGATAAGCAATGGAAAGGATGCCTGATATCTGGCGCATGGTATATCCCTGCAAAAGCAGTTTGCACACCTGAATCTCTCTTCTGCTCAATCGGTATTTCTGGAAAGCGTGAAGCTGCTCATTGTCTACCTCAGCCTGCTGGGAATCAAGTCCCCAAACGTTGACATATTCCGCGCGCTCCATAATGGGGGATATAAACATAAAAGCGATCATGACCACAACAGAAAAGATGGAGGCGAAAACGGAAAGCTCCAGGGTTCCGCCCATGCTGATAAGAGTCCCCACGGCAATTCCTGATCCCCCGCCAAAGAGGCCGATAAACAGAATATACAGCCTCACATATCGCATGCTGTCGTATTTCTTCCCGATCACGCCCAGTATATAATACATATTAATCATTCCCATCGTGCTGCCAAGCCCGAGCAAAGCAGCAAATGGAACAGTGAGCCCCGGAATGTGGTCGAGAAAGGCGTTGAGCATGAAGCTGATCGCCACACTGGCGAAGGTCATGTTTCCGAGCCAGATATACGCTTTCCTCGTAAAGGTGTAAATCAGGACATAGAGGAGACATCCCGCCAAGCCCCCGATGTAATACCACGTTAAAACGGAGGCACCGACGGTTTCCGCCACTACGTTGAGAATACCCTTGCCCACGCCCTTGCACAAAATCGCGACGGCACAGTTAAAAAGCAGGGAAAGATAGATCCTCCGTTGAAAATGAGGCTGATCCGGCTTCGGCACATGAATATATTCTACAATGTCATTCTTCCTGAAAAAAGCAATGGTGCCCAGAGAAACGGCGAGGATCACGGCGGAGAGAACCCACTCAATGCTTCTTTGCGTATTGAGTTCCAGAAACAATGAGAGCAACTGTATCAGAAGGTTGCTGCCTACGACTGCATAAAGCTTTTCGGTATTGTTGAGCAAAAAGACATAAGGGATCAAAATGCTGATGTTGACGCAGCCCATAGCAATCGAGCTTATGACGGCCGACAAAGTCTGAACATTTGCATTCGGAACCGTAAAAAAGACGCTCATGCCGATGATAATCAGGACTGCTCCGATACGGGCAGTTTTCACGAACCATTCTTTTCGGATGATAAATACAAAGGCTGCGGAGGAGACCAAAGTAATCGAGTGCATCAGTTCACGCAATTGCGTACTGAAGACATTTTCAGTGAGAGGGGAAGCTGTCCACCATGTTGCAAAAGCAATGATCCAGGCGTAATAAAGAATCCAAATCAAAACATAGGGGAGGTTTTGCCGCCTAAGCCATTTTAAATTTACTACGTTATAGTTTACTTCCGCTTCCGCTGGTTTCAGCTCATTTTTTTCCTGACTCATCGGATATTCCATCCCCCAACCTTCAAGTTTGCTGGATTTAAAAGCTGTGCAACATATCACTGCTTGCGTCACAAGCGGGTTCTCAATATGTGCTTTACCTTAAGATGGCGATACTTTTATAACCATTTTTAGGTAGTCGTTAAATATGTTTTTGTCCTTATAAATATAATGATTGCATTCTGCCCACATATAAGGCAGTTCCTGCTGTTCCACATGATCCCAAATCGTATCAACACCGAGAAAATCAAGCTCCTGTGCATAGACAGGTCTTGGTTCCTTGGACATCAAAGAGGCTTTATCGTTCAGCAGGAGGCTGCCGGTCTCTTCATCGTATATATAATGGTACATTGCCTTATTCATGCTGGATTCCTTTTTTGCTTTCTTGCATCCGCTGGCTTATCCGCATCCTTCGGAATGGCCCAGGCTTTGCCAAACTTCGTCAGCCCCGGAATGCGATTTTGAGCACAGAGTACCTACACACGGCGGCGGGTAATGCCCCATTTATCTGCGGCCTCGGTGATTGAAATATAATCCATAATTTCACGCCTCATGTCAAAATGCAAAAAAGCCCTACTTTCGTAGGGCGTATGCCTGGGGCGCAGCTGGCGGCCACCTGACGTTGGAAGGCCCTCGTAGCTTTGCGTCGCCGTCTTTCAACGGCTTTGCCGATAATTCATCATTTTATTTATTATATACCCGTTGGCGAATAGTTGCAATCAAATGCGACGAAAATTGGGAAAGAATTTCCAGACATCTTAGTTCGATATGGTAATCTACGGCGGACAAGACATCTCACAAAATTTGAAGTGTCCGGAATTCCCGGACACTTCAAATCTACATAATATAGTATGAAGTGCCGTTCGGTAGCGGAAATCGCAAAACAATGGGATCTATCCGAGCGTACCGTTCGAAATTGTTGTCAGTGATGAACTATATTGCGAATATACTGACCGCCTCGCGGTTTCTGTTTGCCGTGGGAATGGTGCTGGCAGCCCCGTTTTCTCCCGTGTTTTGGGTCTGTTATCTGGGCGGTGGGGCCAGCGATTTATTGGACGGCCCGGTTGCCCGCGCCCTGCACATTCAGAGCGATGTCGGCGCAACGCTGGACAGTACCGCCGATCTGGTCTTTGCGGCGGCAATTGCCGTTGTGGTTTTGCGAAATGTTCAGCTTCCCGCATGGCTCTGGGTATGCGCCGGGTGCATTGCGGTGGTGCGGCTTGCAGGGTATGGCGTGGGCTTTATAAAATACCGCACGTTTTCCGCCCTGCACACTTATGCGAATAAGGCGACAGGTGCGCTGATCTTTGCATTCCCGATTTTGTACGCGGCGCTGGGGCTGACCGCGTCCGGCGTGATTTTATGTGTGGCGGCGCTTTTCTCCTCCGTGGAGGAGTTTGCGATCACCGTCAGCTCACCCATGTTGAATCGAAATTGCAAAGGGTTCTATCAAAAGGCAGACTTTTTGGCAACACAAAAGGAGCGATGAATAATGGTATGTGAAATCATGAGAGATGAGGACTTTTTGAAGCAGATCTCGGAGCCTGTGACACAGGCGGACATTCCGGTGGCGGACGACCTGCTGGAGACGCTGATCGCCCACAAGGACGGCTGCGTGGGCATGGCGGCGAATATGATCGGCATTTCCAAGCGCATCATCGCCATTGATAATGACGGTGAATACATGGTGATGTTCAATCCTGAAATCATCAAAAAAAACCAACCTTATGACGCCGAGGAGGGCTGTCTGTCGCTAATCGGCACACGCAAGGCGCGGCGCTGGAAGTCCATCAAGGTACGCTGGCAGAACCGGGATTTTCAGGTTCGTATCAAGACCTTCACCGGCTGGACAGCTCAGATTATTCAGCATGAAATCGACCACTGCGAGGGGGTTATCATATGAAACCATGGTTCACCATCGACCAGATTGATGAAAAGACGCACATCATCAGCGAATACCGCCACTGGGAGGAGACCCATTGCTATCTGCTGGAGGGAGACGACCGGGTGCTGCTCATTGACACAGGACTTGGCATCTGCGACATTTCAGCGGAGGTAAAAAAGCTGACGGACAAGCCGGTGACGGCGGTCGCCACACACATCCACTGGGATCATATCGGTGGCCACAAATATTACTCCGACTTCTACGCCCATGAAGCGGAGTTGAACTGGCTTTCCGGCGAGTTTCCCCTGAGCATGGAGACAATTCACTGCATGGTGGTTGACCGCTGTGACCTGCCGAATGGCTACGATGTGGCTACTTACCAGTTCTTTCAGGGAACGCCGACGCGGGTGCTCCATGACGGCGATACCGTCGACCTTGGCGGGAGGGAAATCACCGTGCTCCACACACCGGGGCACTCCCCCGGACATATGTGCTTCTGGGAAGACGCGACAGGGTATCTGTTCACCGGCGACCTGGTCTATAAGGACACGCTCTTTGCCTACGATCCCTCCACCGACCCGCAGGCGTATCTTAAAAGCCTTGAAAAAGTCGCGGTGCTGCCGGTGAAACAGGTGTTTCCCGCCCACCACACGCTGGATATCCAGCCCGAGATTTTGATTCGTATGCGGGACGCATTCCGCGAGCTTGACGCTGAGGGCAAGCTGCATCACGGCAGCGGCACGTTTGACTACGGCGACTGGGCGGTTTGGCTGTAAGCAAACTCAATTCATCGTAAAGGAGGAGCAACCATGGAACTGATTCAAATCACCAAAGAAAACCTTGCCAAGGAGCACATCTGCTGCGCAATCTCCAATGAGAAAGACCCGCAGGTATCGTCCAAGAAGGCGTGGCTGAGCGACCGGCTGGACGACGGCCTCGTCTTTTTGAAGGGCGACGTTCGGGGAAAGTGCTTCGTTGAGTACCTCCCGGCAGAAAAGGCGTGGGCGCCCATCCGCGGGGACGGTTACATGTATATCGACTGCCTGTGGGTGTCTGGGCAGTTTAAGGGGCACGGCTACTCCAATCTTCTGCTGGACGAATGCATCCGGGACAGTCGGGCAAAGGGCAAAAAGGGGCTTGTGATCCTGTCGTCGCCGAAGAAGCTGGGCTTTCTTGCCGACCCCAAATATCTCAAGCACAAGGGCTTTGAGGCAGTGGATTCCGCGCCGCCCTATTTTGAGCTGCTGGCGCTGCCCTTTGAAGTGGACGGGGAAAAGCCGTCCTTCCGCCCGCAGGTGGGGGAGCCGCAGCACACGGAAATGCCCGAGGGGTTTACGCTCTATTACACCAGCCAATGCCCCTTTACGGCAAAGTATGTCCCGCTTTTAGAGCAGGTTGCCAAGGTAAGAAACGTGCCGCTTCAGGCGATTCACATCGAAACCGCGGAGCAGGCGCAGAGCGCGCCGTCGCCGTTCACCACCTTCGCGCTCTACTACAACGGCGCTTTTCTGACCCACGAGATCCAGTCGGAAAAGAAATTTGAGAAAATAATGGACGAGCTGGGCATATAGACGCAGGAGGTTTTTCATGGCGATGTGGAATCCGTGGCGGGGCTGCCACAAATACAGCGAGGGCTGTCGGTTTTGTTACATCCACAAGGGGGACACCCGGCGGGGCGTGGACACGAATGTGGTGACGAAAGCGGACAACTTCTGTGCGCCCGTAGAGCGGTATAAGCGGGGCGACAAAAAGGGCGAATACAAGATGAAAAGCGGAGAAACGGTCTATCTCTGCTTTTCGTCCGATTTCCTGCTGCCCGACGCGGATGAGTGGCGGGTTGAGTGCTGGCGCATGATGCGAGATCGGTCTGACCTGCGGTTCCTCTTTCTGACGAAACGCATTGAGCGCTTAGTGGACTGCGTCCCCGACGACTGGGGCGACGGCTACGAGAATGTGACCGTGGGCTGCACGGTAGAAAATCAGGCGGAGGCAGATAAGCGGCTGACGCTCTTTGATACGCTGCCCATTGTTCATAAAAACATCATTCTTCAGCCGATGCTGGAGGCGATGGACATCGAACGACATCTGGACGGCGTGGAGCTTGTGGTGGTAGGCGGCGAGTCCGACCAAAATGCAAGACCCCTGGACTATGCTTGGGTCTTAGATGTGCGGGAGCAGTGCCTGCGGCAGGGTGTGAAGTTTGAGTTCCGCCAGTGCGGCAGTAATTTCATTAAGGACGGCAAGCTGTATTTGCTTCCTGTCCGTCAGCTGATGTCACAGGCCAGAAAAGCAAACATCAATACATGATTAAGAACCACCTGTGATAGAATTTTAGGGCGCAAATCTTCAACACTTTCAGCAATGATTGTAAGTATAGTTAGAATATTTGACGACAATCTTAAAGATTTCAGGCTTATCAGGTAGTCTATAGCGGCTTTTCCTTTGTTCACAGCCGGTTAGGTCTTGAACTTATTGGTGAACAAGAGCGGGTACGTAGGGTGGATTTGTATGCATCTCTTTTTCAATTTTTATGTTTACTTTGGTGCTACATTGGATTATAATTGTAGCACCAAAGGAAGTGATCTGAATGAATAGACAAGAGCAGCTTGACAAACTGCTTGCCGAAGGTGATGGGATTCTCCAAACTTCGGCTGTGATTGCCGCAGGCTTTCCCAAGCCGGTGTTTTACCAATATATCAGACAAAACGATTTAGAGCAGGCTGCACATGGAATCTATGTTTCCAGAGACGCATGGGTCGATGGAATGTATCTGCTGCACCTGCGCTGTGTACAGGCAGTGTTCTCCCATGAAAGTGCACTGTTCTTCCATGACCTGACTGACCGCGAGCCGTCGCCTTATTCCGTTTCGGTTCAAAGAGGATATAGCCCGACACGATTAAAAGCGGACGGAATTACCGTTTATACAGTGAAAAAGGAGTTGTACCCCATCGGCATTACCAGTGGCAAAACGCCTTTTGGGCATACCGTACCGACCTACGATATGGAACGCACGATCTGTGATTTGATTCGGTGTCGGAACGATATGGAAGTGCAGACATTTCAGGACGCTTTGAAACGATATGCGAAACGAACCGACAAAAATCTGAGTACTCTGATGCGGTACGCAGCACAGTTCCGCGTAGAAAAAGTGTTACGGCGATATTTGGAGGTTCTATTATGATTCAAACTGCAAGGCAGCTCAAGAATTTAATTCGAAACCTGTCCCGAAAAAACGCCGCTGACGCACAAATTCTCTTGCGAAACTATATGATGGAGAGCTTTTTAGAGCGCATTTCTCTTTCTGAGTATCGGGACATATTTATTCTCAAAGGCGGTATGCTGGTGGCTGCTATGGTGGGGCTGGATGCACGTTCCACCATGGATATGGATGCCACGGTTAAGGGTGCGACTGTGTCCGTGAAAGATGTTGAAGACATGGTTGTCAGCATTATTTCCATTCCTCTGGATGATGGTGTGAGCTTTCGTATTAAACAGATTTCAGAAATCATGGACGATGCGGATTACCCTGGTGTTCGTGTAAGTCTGGAAACCGAATTTGACCATGTGATTACACCGCTGAAAATTGACATCTCTACAGGTGATGCCATCACGCCCCGCGAGATACGATACCGTTTTCGCCTGATGCTGGAGGATCGCTCCATTGAGGTGTGGGCATATAATCTTGAAACTGTTCTGGCTGAAAAACTGGAAACGGTGATTACCAGAACCGTCACCAACACCCGAATGCGAGATTTCTATGATATTCACATTTTGCTGGAGCTGCATGGTGAGCGTTTGGACGGGCGCGTTTTGCAGCAGGCATTACAGGCAACTGCCAGTAAAAGAGGGACAAGGGCCAACTTAAATAATGCAGCCCTTGTATTTGATGAGGTAGAGCGTGACGCGACTATGCAAAAACTGTGGAACGCCTACCAGAAGAAGTTTTCCTATGCATCAGATCTGCCGTGGAACACCGTTATGTCCTCTTTACGAAAACTGTACACTTTGACACGAAATCCATAATGTATATTCAACGTGGCGAGTATATCTTAGCTGACCTATTAGAATGAACACTGTACGCAGCACTTCAGCGTTTACGGAGAACGGCATGCAGACTGTTTATTCTTTGTTTACAGCCCCGCAAATTTTGAGCGCTCTGCCCGGTAGATAATCCTTGCATAGCCTCGGCCGCAGAGTTACAATTCGACCGACCAGAGACAAATAGCTGAAACGCAAAACGCTTCCCGCCCAGAGTTGGTTAAAAATACCAACTTTGCGGAAAGAAGTGTTTTGACAACTTCGATTACCATTATTTAGTTATACGGGCAGATTAACCCCTTGCACCACAATGGTTTTTGACCACATAGATTACCACAGTCAGACGTGGAACACGTGGAAACAGTGCTTCAAAGAGTGTCAAAGAGTAAGGAAAACCGAGCGGAAATGACCGGAAATGGCTATAAACGAGTGGAAAAAAGTTTGGACAGCAATTTGGGAACAGACATTTCTGGTCAGAGGGGTATTATGTCAGTACGGTAGGATTGAATGAAGATACTATAAAGAAATACATTCAAGATCAAGAAAAAAGCGATATTCTACAGGATAAGTTAAGTGTCAAAGAGTATGAAGACCCTTTTAAGGGTCAGGAGTAAGTAGTACGAACACCCCTTAAGGGGTGGCAACGAGTCAAGAGCAATTTGGCTTGAACAAAGTGAAAGCCAGCGCCTTGAGACGCTGGCCTAGCAACAAGGGCTTATAGCCCGCTCGTCGAGCCACCCGTTTTACGGGTGGGAGCGACTGCAGCAATTACCTTCTGAACCCTTATGAAAAAACAAACATTGCATTGCGATTTATTTCAATATATCCTCCGGACTGTTCGGCGTGAATAAGAATTTGATTGCCAGGAAAAACAGTTGAAAGTCCAACAAAATCGAATAATTCTGAATATATTCCAGATCAAGACTGAGACGTTCTTCCAGAGACGCATTATATTTCCCATATACCTGCGTGTAACCAATCAGACCTGCTTTCACTTTCATTCTGCATGTATAAAAAGAGAAAAGATTTTTTCTGTTCTGTACCTGTTCTACCGTATCCGGTCTTGGACCTATAAAAGACATTTCGCCCTTCAGAATATTAAACAACTGTGGCAATTCATCCAGCCGCATCCTGCGTACAAAGCTTCCAAACGGCATTATTTCATAATGTAATCCATCTGCTTTTCTGATTTTCTTCATGGTTCTGAATTTCAACAGTTCAAAAACACGTTCATTTCTGGTACAGCGTTTCTGCCTGAAAGGACAGCATCTGCTTGATCACAGCATCTCACATATATGCACATCATCAGCATGACAGGAGAAGTCAGTATGATCAGAAGCAAGGAAACAACAATATCAAGAAGTCTTTTCAGAACACGTTCTTCAATCTGCTCCGGATAGTTGCTCAGCAGATAGATTGATGTATCGAACTGATGCAGTTTCTCAATCCCGCCCAGCAGTACATCTTCCATTTGCGGCATCAGGTACACTCTTATGTTATGCTCATAACAATACCGCAACAGTTCATAGCGTTTTTGATCCGCAACATTCCAGATCACTACACCCGAAGCATATTCTCTGCAAAGTTCTTTGACTTTGTCCATTTCCTGCTGCAAATTGACTGTTTTGACAATATAATACATATCCGCACGCATACTGAATCTGCCAAGGATCGGTTCCACATTGTCCTCATTGCTGATCAGCAGCAGTTCCCTTGCCGGAAATACCGAACGGTAAATGGAATAAAACAGAAAGCTGATAACAAGTGATATCATAACCTGCCATACAACAATCATCATCATTGGTCTTGGGGAAACCAACCAGTTACGCATCAGCGATAACTGGAAATATGTAATTGCATCAACTGTCAGAATTGCAAAAACCTGTGAAAAAAAAGTCGACCCAGGCTTCGACTCCCCAAGTCCGGTTCCTCTATACATTTTTAGAAAAAAGAACATCAGAACAAAATATATTACGAGTACCAACAGGTGTCCTTTGCTGTAGAGTTTTAGTCCTTTTCCAAAATCATAGCCGTCAACACTGATCCTCTGCTGCTGCAGAATCGGATAATACATGTGAAACCAGACATATGCATATACTGCGGTCATGGCAAACAATTCCGCAGCTCCGCTTGAAAGGATCATGATACGATTTTTGGAATCACTTCTGCCATTTACCTTTTTAAACCAGACACGCCGCGTTGTCGCATGAAATGCCCAACGCATCAGATACCACGCTGACAGTAATGTGCCAAATCCTGCAACTCTCCGCAGCAGATTCCATAAACGTTGTACCGCAACCACCTTATTGGCAGATAATGAATTTGCAGATCTGCGATAAACCGTCAATACCCGGTCCATCCCATACGCCGTGATTCCGGTTTTTAATATTTTCCACCAGGTAGCGGTGTCTTCACTTCCAATTTCCGGCATTCGGATCAGATTCTTATCCATGTGCCAGGTGTCAAACATTACCGTTGATGTGAATATTACTGTCTGTGATAATGCCTTTTTAAAATTCAGTTTTCCTGGTACATGAACAATTCTGCCAGTCGGCCTTGCACGCTCATCCCCATATTCATATGAGGTGAAACTGAATGCAGCAGACTTCTGCTTCATAAACAGCAGCTGTTCTTCCAGTTTACTTGCCAGCCACACATCATCCGCATCCAGATATGCGATATATCTGCCCCGTGCAACATTCACCCCCGTATTGCGTGCACGGGCAGCGCCCCCATTGCGGCTTTGCCTGATCAGATGAATTTTGTCAGCATGTGCGCTTTTTCTGATCCGTTCCTTTATCCGTTCATAACTGTTATCCGTTGAACAGTCTTCCACCAAAATCAGTTCCCAGTTCGTATAGGTCTGTTGTTCAACCATATGGATTGTTTCTGCGATATATTCTGCAACATTATATACAGGTACCACGATGCTGACCTGTTCATTTATGCCTCTGTATGCATCCATATTATGTTCCCTTTTCATATTGTCTGCTGTCTGCCCTTATTCTGTCTGTCAGCAATCCTGCTGTAATGCTGCAGCGTCTTTGTCTGTAACAGCTTTGTCTGATATTCTTCCATAAATGCTGCATGCTCAGGTTCTGTCTCCCCGAAGCAGGCAATCTTCTCCTCGATTTGTCCGGCATGAACATATGCCGCTTTTCTGAAACTGCAATCTGCGCAGGATGGTCTTACGCCCAGGCCAGAATTTGCCATTTGATAAAAAGCATCTTTTTCTTTTATGCATACGTATTTTTTTCCATTCTGAAACTGTACGTTCAGGACCTGTTCTTGCGCCGAATCAGTTGTAATAGATACCTCTTTTACCTGCGAACCATATCGGCTGCCAAGCCGGATCAGATAATCACGCCACAGCATTGGTGATACCAGTCCGCTGCACAATACCACTCCGCAGATCAGATTGGCATCATTTCCATGCAAAAAAGACCGGAGACCTGCAATTTGACATGGGTTACCAATAAATAAAACTTCTTTTCCCTGCTGCAGGTAATCACGCACCTGACCCATACATGGATAAACACTGGAAGGAAGCTGCAGGTAATACTGTATCTTCCGTATATCTTCATCGTTTCTCAGAAATCTGTATGACAGCGTATGACAGTCACTGCTCAGTACAGGTGCTGCCACAACCGCGCCATGCATGATCATACTTTGGGCTTTGCTGCGTATTGCAACCAGGCAATGTCCGATCATAATATCCCTGTCTGTCAGAAAAAATGTCTTTTCGCGCTGTTGTGTATAAGGACACACCGCGTCACACTGCCTGCAGTCCAGACAGACTTCACTGTGAATGACCGGATAGGTGAAATGCAGATCATCTCTATCCATTGTAATACCATATTGTTGCGGGCAGGCTTCCATACAAGCCTCACAGCCACAGCATTTTGATTTATCCGGTAACAAAATCATGTCTTTATTCCTTTTTTGTATGTATATTATTAATATACTTATTTTATATTACTATATCATTAGTATCTCTCATAAACAAAAAAATGGCAAAGGTCTCATGCTAAAAACCTTCGCCGTTTTTTCTCCTTTTATTTCTACATATAATTTATATTATTGAATTATACAATAATTAATATAATTAATAGTTGAAATTGTAAATTATTAATCATATAATGACAAAAAACAGAAACCCACAGGAGGTATCAATATGAATAAAAGCAAATCATTACGTGAATCCACACGAATCCTGGAACGAAATCTGGAAGGTATCAATTCATCCGACTGCTGTCTTTGCAGCGTTAGTACTGCACAATGCCACGCTCTCGTAGAAATCGGCAGATCAAAGGATTCCATGTTGAAAGATCTGGCTGCCACACTTCGAATTGATGTCAGCACCGCCAGTAAGATTGTAGATGAATTGGTTAAAAAGAATCTTGTTCTCAGAGAACCATCCGCATCCGATCGCAGAAGTGTTCAAATCAATCTCTCGCCTTCCGGCACAGAAATATTTAATCGAATCGAAAAAGATATGAATGGGATCTTCCGTGACATTCTTGCATATATCAATCCCTCGGAATGCGACATGGTAATGCAATCTCTTTCAATTTATAATCATGCAATCGAACAGTGGAAGGCGGCAAAACAACATGAATGTAACGAATGAACAAATCCTGATAAGAAAATTTAACCCAGATGACTGGAACGCTGTAAAAGAAATTTATCAACAGGGTCTTGACCTGAATATTGCAACCTTCCAGACTGAATGCCCGACTTATACGGACTGGGATCATGGACATTTGCAGGCTTGCAGATTCGTCGCAGTTCTTAACGGAAAAGTAATCGCATTCGCGGTACTCTCTCCAACATCTGCGCGGGTGGTATATCACGGAGTGGTGGAAGTCAGCATCTACCTTGATCAACAATATACCGGCCTGGGAATTGCGACACAACTTCTGCATCACCTGATAAGTGCATCTGAAGAAATCGGCTGCTGGTCACTCTATTCCAGCATTATTGCAGAAAATACAGCCAGTATTGCTCTTCATAAAAAATGCGGGTTCCGTGAAATCGGGTTGAGTATTCCAATGCAATAGTGCATTGTTTCTGCTAATTCAGAGCACCCATTTCCGGAACAACAGAGCATGTCATTCCGGAGTGAGTGCAGTTGATATTTAGTATTCAGATGGAATTTCTATTCCATGCTGTCTGAGAGTATTCTGCAATAGTTCGATATACTCTCGCTGGTGCTGAATTTCAATCCAGTTACCATGGCACAGTTGATCCGCTTCTTCCAGTTCCAACTGTGCAATCTCATAATCAGACCATTTGATACATTTATGGTCTTTGCTAAAAGCGCAATAATCAGTCATGTGCACCGCCTTTCTGGCTAGATTTAAGCCCATGACGTTCTCTCATAGATACGCGGCCGTCAATCATGACTTCATAGGAGTTATGTACAATACGGTCAATGATGGCTTCACTTACGGTTGCATCGCTTTCGTTTCCAATGCGTGTATACCAGCCGCTTGGCTCAAACTGAGTACAAAAGATTACAGAGCCTTTCACGCTTCTGGATTCTATGATTTCCAGAAGCTCACGAGCCTGATCACTTGCAAGAGGAGTAAGTAAAAACTCATCAATAATCAGAAGATTTATTTTCTGATAGGACTTTATCACTTTTTCAAAAGTGCCTTCTCCATGCGCTACAGCCAGTTCATTTAGAAGATCTGGCAAACGGACATAGCTTGCTTTTATAAAGTTCTTACATGCGGCTATACCAAGGGCACAGGCAATATATGTTTTACCATTTCCAGAAGCTCCTTTCAGAATGATATGATGACTGTCTGCTATATACCGACAGGTTGAGAATTCCAGCATCTGGGATTTATCCAAATTTCTGTCTGCGTGATATTCAATATCTTCAACGCAGGCATTCGGATAGCGGAATCCCGCATCACGAATGATTTTCTGGAGTTTTGTGCTTTTACGCTTATCCCATTCTTTGTCGACCAGCATACCAAAGCGGTCTTCAAAAGAAAGATGCTCATAACTTTTAGTATCGTTACATTGATTTTCGAAGGCATCTGCCATGGCAGAAAGCCTCATATCATGTAATTTATCTATTGTTGCCTGTCGTATCATCAGCGCTCACCTCCTTTGAAATAGGAGGCACCACGGGTAATACCATATGTGTTACTTTGTTCTGTCTGGCAGGTTTTTGATGCAGGAACTTTATCCTGACCATTTTTCAGAATAGTTGAAATATTTTTCAAACTTGGACTTGGAGTATATCCTAAGGCTTTCTCACAGGCTTTGTCCAAACGCTCTATCGAATACTTGTCAGCCAGTTTCATCAAGGAAGCACATGGCTTATAGCCCTGTTGTTCAACCTTATGCATATGTAAAAAGTTTTTCACAACAATGAGAGTAGATGTACCAATGCTCTCACCCCATTGAAGGAATGTATCTGTATTATACTCCAGATATTTTCTATGATTTTCAGGCATGTGCTCTGGTAAATAAACTGGATCTTTAGAATAATTCCTACGCACATGTGAAGCAATACGATTGTTATGGTAGAAGACTTCGATGCTGTTTTCGGTTGCACGAATATCAACGGCCTTACCAATAAATTCATAAGGAACAGAATACTTGCAATCCCCGACAGTTATGAGATAATCGGGTTGTACGGTGGCAGTTGACCAGACGGCCGTTTCATACGGGGAAGCGGGCAGTGGCATGAGGAATTCTTTTTCTTCCTCAAGAAATGCTGACAGTCGGCTTCCTTTTCTTTTCTGAAATGGTTTTGCATTGAGTTCTTCCAGTTTTTCTGCTATTGCTGAATTAAGTTCTTCAAAAGAGAAGAACCTGCGGTTACGAAGAGCTGCAAGAATCCAGGTCTCTATTACTTTTACTGTTCCCTCAGCAGTTGGCTTGTCTTTAGGTTTGACAGGTCTTGCTGGGATAATGGCTGTTCCATAATGCTCAGCCATCTCATAATAAGAACGGTTCAGAATCAGTTCTGTCCGAGTGTTCTTGATTACACCTGTTTTTAGGTTATCCGGAACCAAGATACGTGTTACACCTTCAAAATGAGAATACGCATGTACATGAGCAGTAATCCAGTGATTTGACTTCATATCTGGAAATGCTTCTGCATACCCATACATGCTACATGGAAGGCAGGCTACAAACACATAGGCTTTTACTTCTGAACCAGCAGCAACATCAAATACCTTTAATGTATCACCAACCCAGTCAACCTCCATTATTTCGCCAGGCTTGCGGTTAATGCGTAAGGTTGCTTTCTTTGCTGCAGCAAATGCATGGTATTTCTCATTAAACTGTGCATGCTGATAGGGGATGGTGTTCTCCTGTTCACATTTGGTACAGTATTCAGCCCAAAGCAGGGACAGTGTTACACCAGATTTAGCCAGTTCCTGATGGACATACTCAAAATCAGGAAGTTTTCTCCCTTCTCTTGTTGCACGTTCAGGATAAAACAGAATTTCAATATCTCTGTTTGTCAGTACTTCTGGAATAGGCCATTCCAGTTCATGTGTTTCTGATAGCTGTAATACTTCAGAAACCGTGTTACGTGAGCAACGGATGCTGTTTGCAATACCAACGTTGCTAAATTTCAGACTATGAAGTCTGATGATTTCTCGATAATCAACCATGGTTATCGACCTCCTTAATGAATTTACACATAAATCATGTGCATGTATTCATTATAGGGGTTGCACTGGAGAGCGGAAACACCTGCTCTCATCTATCGGAAAGGGGTGCTCTGAATTGTCAGAAAGAGTGCACTTTTCAACTGGAATAATCAATCGGGTATCGCGAAAAAATAGCCAGAGACAGATTCGGAAGTTGGCATAATACCATTCTGTTTGAACGCAGAAGTTCCTTTACATGAAACGTTAAACCGTCAATTTAATCAGCATACGTGTCTCAAAATCCGGTAGTTTTATTCAGCATAAAAAATACCAGCCGGAAAATTTATTTTTCAAACAAATATGGAAGTCTGAAATAATGGAAAAGAGCTTGGATTATTTCAATGAAATTGCTGCCGACTGGGATCAAGTGCGAACAACTTTTTTTTCGGAAAAAGTCAGATAGGTGGCATATGCTCAGGCTGATATTCAAAAGAGAAAAACGGCTGCTGATATTGGTACCGGTACCGGATTTATAACCGAAGGGCTCTTGCAGGAAGGTTTAAATGTCATCGCTGTAGATCAATCCGAAAACATGCTGCAGCATATGGCATGAAATAAACGGTAAGCCGCCTGCCTGCTTACCGCAGGATTAAACAGTACATATAAAGAAAAGGGACAGTAGATCAATTCCCTACTGCTTCTTATTGGGATTTTTCGGAAACCATCCTTTTTGTACCCGTTGCTCCTGTTCTATCAATTCATGTATGCTCCATAGTGAAGAAAATCCTATAATCCCTGTGATGGAAGATAAAGTCACATCAGTTATTCCAATGGATACTCCAATCAGGATCACGCCCGCAAAAAGAAAGACCGGCCACACTTTTTTCCCAAAGTAAAATTCTGTTTTAATTACAATCGGATGAAAAATACCGATTATTAAAAATGCTGAAATTCCTATTACTACTCCACTAAAATTCATATATTTCCTTTCCAATATAAGGATACACGTAAAATTAATCTCTTATAATCTCTGAATCCAAAATGTATTTTCATATCTCTTTCGTATATTGTATCACTGTTTCTTTGAAATTTTTTTTATTTTTCAATACCATTTTAGTACCATTTTATTTACAGTATGCTATATTATACAGAAACATGGAGGCAATAAGCGTGAAATATTTTTCGATAAAAATCTTTCACGCAGAAGGTTTGCGACGGAGCACAAACCTTCCTGATCACAGATGAGAAACTGCATACGCAGATTTCGCATCGCGTGTCTTCGCCGAAAACGCTCTGGCATGGAGAAAAATATGTATAAACTTACTTTGCTGGACCGGACAGCACTATGGAACTATTTATGTCACGAGCCTGAAATGAATCTGTTTTTTCTGGGCGATCTGGAAAATTTTGGTTTTGAATCCGAAAATGTGGAATTCTATGCAATGGACAGATCCGATGAAAAAGATTTTGACTGTGTATTACTAAGATTCCATGATCATTTTCAGTTATACAGCATTTATGAAGATTATAATGCAGAAGCTGTTGCAGCATTTCTTTCAACCTTTTCCGAAGTATTGGATCTCAACGGAAAAGAAAATGTAACCAGCAGGATTGCTCACTTTTTCCCAAAATTCACAATGCGGCCGACCTATATGTCCCGCTGCAACCAGATTCTGACAGATGCGCCGTTACCGGATGGTATCACGATTCGCGCACTGGAAAACTCTGATACACCTGCTGCGATAGATATGTATCTGCTCATTGATGAGTTTGCCAAAACATACCGTAATCAGCGGGAAAAGCAAATCGCGCTCCTGCAGGAAAGTATTGCACGCGGTGAACTGATACTGGGTGCTTTTCAGGCTGACGGCCAGATTGCAGCACTGGGACAAACCACCGCTGCCTACTCGGAAAGCGCCATGATCATCGGTATCGCAACTCATCCGGAAATGCGCGGCCGAGGTATTGCATCTGCCCTTGTCTCAGAACTGTGCACCAGAACATTTGCAAATGGATGCAACTATATCTGCCTGTTCTATGACAATCCCAAAGCCGGTGCCATATACCGCAGAATCGGTTTTACCGAAATCGGGAAATATGTTATGTTCCGATAAATACAAATCGAAATACATAATTTTCAAAAACCGGTAACTTTGTGCAGTTTGAAAAAATACATTTTCTATTTTTTCAGACTGTCATAGCCTTTTCAGCTGCGGTATCCGCATGAATCTGCGTCGTATCAAACACCGGCAGTGATGAATCTTCTGCTGCTATCAATAGTCCAATTTCTGTACAGCCCAGGATAACACCTTCGGCGCCGTTTTCATTCCGTTCATCTCAGATAAACCTTAATATGGTTTCTTCTATTTTCTCTGCTACCCGTTTCACTTCCGTCTTCGTGAACCCATATGGCGCACTGACTTTATACAAATCTTCAAATGAGGGGATTCTTCCATTTCCGTTTATTGTTGTTGCTCTCTCCCCGCCAGTTGAAAAACTGTATGTCAGATCATAGGCCGGTGACAATGACCATCTCATTGTTTTTTCATCAAACAGATAAGTAAAGTTTTTTGAGTGGTCATCCCAGTTATGTGCATATGAATTGAAACACATGCGTCTTATCATTTCCTCTATCTGTTCGCGGTCTTTGGTCAGATAATCGGTAAGTTTCAACAGATCTGCATAATCAAGATTTGGCAACCTGTGCGTTGTTTCAAAAAGTCCACTTACCGTAACCATATGGATTTTTTTCTCATTTTTTCGATCAAACCGAACAGAACCAAAAAACTTTCTGCCACCAGATTCAAAAAGTCTGTGATCAGGAACATTTATTCCGCACGCACTTGCGCACATCATATATTTTTCTTCCTGTTCTCCTATATTTATATTGTCTCCGGCTGCAGGAAATTTCACAAGATACTCTCTACCATCTGCATGCAGCATTACCTTTGGTCTTGCACCACCGGAAGATCCTTCTCTTATAAATAACTCTTCCAGTCCTTCCTGCGGAGCTACTTCTTTCTCAGCAAGAATATCCATGCAAATATCTGAAAGTTTCGATAACTCTGTGTATTTTGATATTTCTGTCTTCATTATCTCCGGAATATATTCCAAGGCACCCATTCCGGAGGTTCCTACAATACAAAGTCTTTCAACCTGATTCAGTTCGTGCGGATCAACCCCTTGTGCCCGCAACATACGGTCAACCAACAGCCGGCCCCACCCATCGGGAAGGCTGTCTGCAAAAACGCCAAACATACCGTCAAAATCCAATTTATTTTCAACAAATATCGAATCATTAAGAGGCATTTTTAACGGGCTGATTGAAAAACCATCAGCCAACCAGTTTTCATTATACTGAAATACATATTTCCCATTTTCAGCCAGTGCCACTCTGCCAACCTTGCGTCCATGGTACAAAACCTCTGCCCTTTTTATGTGTTCCATATTTTCCTCTTATTAATCGTTCAGCGCCTTAGAATAGTCTGGATGATCAAACAGCATGTCAAAATCATTTTCACAGCCCAAAACTGCAGCAATCATTATCATTTTTATAAAAGAAATATCTCCTGTTGCCTCAAATCGTTTAAAGTTGAAAGGCTTACACCAATACGCGAAGCCATCTGCTCCTGTGTGATTTTTTTTCTTTTCCTGATCACCCGCTCCCGCTGCGCTATTTCTTTTGTTCTCTCTACTGGCGTTTTATAATCATATAATAGATCCATCCTGTCAGTTCTCCTGCTTTATGGCTCATATTTGAACTATTCTTTATTTATAATGATATTATATATCATATATGACCCATTTTCAATATTTGAAGCAAGATAGCAGGACAGCGATGAAATTTTTGTATTCGGAAATAGAATTAGCATCTATACTAATTCTTCTCAATCTCGGATAAGGTAACAGAACAGACAATTAAATCATTTCGTTCCCCATTCTCGGAATTAATCCTTCGATTCCGCAGCTTCCCATCCTGTTGAAACCCAAGTTTTTTCAACAAATTTCCTGAAACGGCATTACATTCATTATATTTTGCTTCGATCATATACAATCTTCTATTTACGATATATTCCTGAACAATGCAGCCGACAGACTCAATTGCATAACCATTATTTTGATATTTCTCACCAATTATGTATCCAATCTCACCAATTCCCAATTGTGCATATGGTATGTCTACAGTTATCATTCCAATAATACTATGTGATTCTTTCTTAATAATTTCCCAGGCATTTTCATTTTCAGAAAGAGATGATATCAGTGCCTCCATCTGTGATATATCATACATTGGATATCCCGCAATATACTTGCCCAGTTTCTGATCTTGTCCCCAGCTTCTGAAACATTCATCTGAATCTTCCCGTTCAAATTTGCGCAATAACAATCTTGCTGTTTCAAGCATATGTACACCACCTGTTTTCATATATTTTCATTTCATTTTTTCAGACTGTCATAGCCTTTTCAGCTGCCGTATCCGCATGAATCTGCGTCGTATCAAACACCGGCAGTGATGAATCTTCTGCCGCAATCAATAGTCCAATTTCTGTACAGCCCAGGATAACACCTTCGGCGCCGTTTTCATTCAATTCATCAATGATACGCTGAAACTGTTTTCTGGATGCATCCTTTATCATTCCCAGACACAGTTCTTCGTAAATTACACGATTGACCACTTCTATATCTTCTTCCGCCGGCACCAGAACATCGATTCCCCGCGCAATCAGCCTGTCTTTATAAAACGCCTGCGTCATGGTATATCTGGTTCCAAGCAGACCCACTCTTTTGATATTATTTGCTTCCAGTGCCTCTGCTGTTGCATCAGCAATATGTACAATGGGTATGGCAATCCGCTTCTGCATTGCCGGCACAACTTTATGCATCGTATTGGTACAGATCACAATAAAATCCGCTCCCGCCTGTTCCAGTTTTTTCAGCCGCATCACCCAGAATTTCTGCGCTTGCATCCCAATCTCCGCTTGACTGGCACGCTTCTATTTCTGCAAAATCCACGCTGTAAAGCAGTATCTTTGCAGAATGCAGTCCGCCCATTTTTTTCCTTCACTTTTTCATTGATAATACGATAGTAAGATACCGTGCTCTCCCAGCTCATACCACCAATTAACCCGATTGTCTTCATTCTGTTTCCTCCTGCTCATCAGAAATAGTATCTGTTGCTCTGTTTTGCACTTCCTGACCGATCCAACATGGTATAAAAGTCATCAGGAATGGTATCAGTAAAAAAAATATATTTTCAGCAGATAATGTGATGAAAAAAGCATTCCATTTTCCTCATTTTATGAAGGAATCCAAATTCGTCAAAAAAGGAAATGTTATTGAATAGATCCATCCACATACAAACGCTATTATAAAACGCAGTATTCCTGTATGTTTCTTCATTTTTTCTGTCCATTTTCCTGCAAAATAGAACAATATTATAACCGGTATCACAAGAAAGAAAATAATCGGCAATAAGATTATGGAAAGCAAACCGCCAATTTCTGTGAAAACCATCAGCCCGCATAAAACGATATGCCGGATAATTGGTATTCCAAGTGGCAGCCATACACCAATTTTTTTCTTCATCATGTTCCTACCGGACATATTCCAACACTCCCATCGGCGCATCTATATGCAGAAAATCCAGATGCATATGCTTCCCCTGTCTGATAACTTTTTGCAGTTTGAAAAAAATGTCAAAACCGTCAATAAATCATTTTCACTGATTCCAGGTGCGGCAATAAGATATTTGTCAACTTTCAAATTTCCGAATCAGTGCATCAAATTTGTCCTGCGCCGCTTCAAATGTTCCCATCAGATAACCAGGTTCCTTATTAAATTCTTCCAGCCCCCGATAATAATACATTTTGTGCGCCTCATCAATGATAAACGGCTTGATATTATGTTTTAAACATTCACGGAATAACAGAAGCCTCCCGACTCTCCCATTACCATCCTGAAAAGGGTGAATTCGTTCAAACTGAAAATGGAACCCTGCTACAGATTCAAGTGTTACATTTTCGGAAGCATTGTATTCCGCTACCAAACCAGCCATTTTTTCATGAACAAGTGCCGGTTTACATGTTTCATGGCCACCAATGACATTTGCTTTTTTCTTATAATCACCTACAGAAAACCAGTCTAAACGGCTATCTGATGTACCACTTTTCAGAATTTCATGATATTTTTTAATTAGGCTTTCGGAAAGAGGTTGCATCACAGTATCCAACATATAGTCAAAGCATCTGAAATGATTGGCAGCTTCAATGACATCATCTGTATTTTTCAATCCATCTATTGTATTGGTTTCATATATATATCGTGTCTCATCCTCACTTAGCCTGCTTCCTTCAATGTGATTTGAATTATACGAGAAAAGAACCTGTATTTCGTGATATAGACTTCCTTTCAGCTTCATTTCACGCTCATTCATTAAACGTTTCAAAAAAATACCCGTATCAGGTTCAATCGTAACAATATCCTGGATCTGACACCCAAGATAATTACATATGCTGTTAATGATTTCTAAAGATACAGGCTCATTTTTCCTGAATTTAGCCATGGTACGTGATGATATCTTAAGCTGATTACTGATATCTGTAATTTTCAATCCTTTTTCATGCAGATATGGGATAAGCTTATATGCAATCATATGTGCCTCCAAGAATGTATTTATGTAAATATAATACACCAAATATTTACAAATGTAAACATTTGGTGTATTAGGAGAACAGATAGAAATATTGGATTGATTTATTGAAGGCATTTCATTTTATACCAACTCATCATTGGATCTGCAATATAATTCATTCTTACTTTATAAAACCATTCTCATGTCATCGGAATCAATTTAGTTTTATTTTCTAAAAAGCATTATCTCCTTTTTCGCCTTCACTTTTTCATAAAAATGCGATAATTAGATATCGTCTAATTTTAAATGTTCTATAATATATCTTCCAAAGTTGATGAAATCCATAATCTTTCAATTGGAATTGGTTCTGTCATAATTTTATCCATTTTATTCCCAGATAAATCTACTATTTTCTTCTCTTCTTCTAGTTTTATTTTTCCATACTTCTAACTTCCTAATATAAAGCGATATTCATTTTGATATGCGTATTTTTCAAACTTACAACTCGGTGTATATATTCCTCTATATTTATCTGTTATATATTCAATAACTGTACCTATTTCCGCTAAATCATAATTTGCATTTTTTATATAATTTCCTATTTCTTCTTCCAGCATAAGTCGATTTTAATAATCGAAAAATGAGTCCCAAATAGTTTCATTTTCTCATCTGGCTTAATGATTCTATTATTTTCGTCTATCTGCAACATATAAAAGCAAAGTAGCCTATAACAATTCTGATACACAGAACTAACATACACTGTTCCATTCAATATTTTTTCAAAACGATATTTATTACCATCTTTTTCAAACACTTCACCTTTTGACAGATTGACATATTTTCTTAATTGATCTAAAGAAACATCTAAAATTGTCTCAAATGCACACTCATTTACATCTCCAATTGCATCGTTTCCTTTATAATTTTGATAAAATTTAGGTGACTGAAACCAGAATGTTCCGGCATTCATTGAAGTAATAGCCGTTTCATCGCTAATTTTTATCAAAATCATTTTCTTTTCACCACATACTCTTAATCTATTTTTTTTCATTTCTATTTGATGTCCGCAATTATCACATATTCCATGCTCCGGATAATTGAAAAAAATTTTCTTACACATCATACATTTATATACTTCTTTTGATTTTGAATTCATATTTTTTTTTCCTTTATTACTACTGCACCAAACTTATTAAAGTGAACACTTTATAAGCAATTTATAATGAACCTGATATGCAAAAAAAAATTATGAAAGCAATGATTCATCCCATGTCCAGCCAAAAAACTTTAATTCCAAATTTGAATCAGATATCGTTATCGACCTACCTATGGGTGAAAAGATCTCAATACTCTTACAACTGAAAATAATATCCAACAAAAGCTGCTGCGTAATTGGATAAAAGAATTCCCCTGTTTCCACCGGTGCTTGTCTGCCTGATATCAACCTGACAAGCATTTTGTTAATATAGACGAACCTCCAACTTCTTTCTTCACGCACATCCCAAACGCACATATTCCAATACCCCCATCGGCGTATCCACATGCAGAAAATCCGGAAGTTCCTTTACCGGCTGCGTTGTTCCTTCTTTCAGGTACCAGGTTGCCTGAAGCGCTTTCATACCAAGCTGCTCGGCTGCTTCCAGTTCATGACTGCCGCCGTCACCAACATAGATACATTCATCGGGAAGCACATCCAGTCCGGTCATGCAGCGCTTATATATCTCTTCATCCGGTTTCTGTATTCCCTGTTCATAAGACAAACAGGCGATATCAAAAAATGGAAATAAAACGCTTTGCCTGATCGCTTCTGCCTCTTCCGAAAAGCAGTTGCTGATCAGTCCGATTTTTATCTTTTCCTGTTTCAATGCTGAAAGCATTGGTAGAATATCCGGATGCATATGATTGAAATTTTCACGTTTTGCGGCCAGCCTTTTCTCTGCTGCCATTTTCAGAAGTTTTTCATCATAACAATGATTTTCACGCATGACCAGTTCCAGTGCTTCTTCAAGTGACACTTTTCCAACAGAGCGGTCCGACTCCGTCTGATTCCAGATTTTCAGAAATGCATGCTGTTCCATTCCCAGATCCGCTGCAATCTGCGTTCCGAAATATACCGGACTTTCAAACAGGGTAATCAGTGTTTCATACATATCAAATATCACCGCTTTGACCATTTTGTTTCTCCTCTGCCAGGTTGCCATCGTGCATCGCATATTTACATTTCAGTATAAACGCATTTACAATGATTTTACAGATAAAACTGCACAGCATACAGCAGTGCAAACATGGATACACCGCACCTGGTCCGATTATTCTGCAGAACCGTCAGGACCTCATTTTTCGAAACCCACTGCTTATCCTTTACTTCATTCAAATCGAAACAATCGCTTCTTTATCAACCTTTGCAATATAAAAATGTATGAGGATATCTGAAATTCCATTGCTCGGATTCTGACTGCACATATAGGTCAGCTCCTTTATGTTGCAGCCTGTCTCCTCCATACATTCTCTCCGGGCAGCTGTTTCCGCACACTCACCTGTCTCAATTCGACCTGCCGGAACTTCCCACTCCAGCCTGCCGGTCGCATAACGCCTGGAGGCTATCAGCAAAATCTGTTTCTGCGCATTCACGATCACCGTACATACCGATTCATTCGGAAGATGTACCCTGTGATACTTCTCTATGACCGCTCCATCCGTCATTCTTACCCTGTCAGAGAACAGCGATACCCAATCACTTGCATATATTTCACTGCGTGCGATACAGGTCGGAAAATCATCGCTTTCATTATGGAAACTGCTGCCCTGTATATTTTCTTTTCCGAAAATTTCATGAAATCCTTTTTCCCAGTACTTCTCCGGAATTGCAGGCCATGCACATTCGCCCTGCTCTTCCCGGCAAAGCTGCATTACATTCCGTAAAACAGTTGCATGCGAATATTTCCCTGTCCGCAGTAACTGTTCCGTTACCTGACACCAAAACGGTGCAATCCGGTTCAGATCTGCCTGATACAGGCTATCGATTTCTTTTTCCACATCATAGGTCAGTGAAACAAATTCTTCGTGCCAGCCGGATGTCGTACCATGTAAAATCATGAACTGCGCTTTCCCGCTGCTGTATAGCGGCACACCGACGGCTCCCGGATTGATGACCTTACGATCGCCATGCTGTATGGTTCGCTGTATATGCGTATGCCCGCATAATATCAGTTTCGTATTACACTGATCCATCATTTCGAAAGTTTCTTCCTGATCCGGAACAAACTTGCCACGTGCTGAAAACGGTGAGCCGTGACAGATTGTAATCGGCTCCTGTCCTGCAAACGTTACTTCTTTTGCGATATCAAGCGATGCAAAAAGTCTCTGTCACGCTGTGTCAGATTGTGATAGGTATAATAAAGCGACCCGGTTGTCGAATCATATTTTTTCCACTTCTGTTCAATCGGCTTTGCACTGTCGAGCCAGTAATCTTCCTTGTTTCCCTTAATAAAGGTACACGAATAATTCTTACGCAGTTCATATAGCAGGGTCATCGTCCTTTGCGGAAGCTGAATTCGCCAACGTAATCCCCCAGGAAAATAAAGTTTCTGATATTGCGCTCCAGCACATACCGGACGCACGTTTGAAACGCCTCAAAATTACCATGTATATCTGTCATTACTGCTACATCTATGCCCATCGCTTTCTCCTTTTGCAAAAAAATGATATCTTTTTTCAATCGCTCTGCTTATACAGGATGATGCATTTCAATTCCCTGTTACATAATAAAGGTGTCCCAGGGGCACCTGCAAGAACTTTTTTCTTATTTATTTTTTTGCAAAAAGTGTTAAGCTTTCTTCCGCTTTTCTACTGTTTTTTTGCCAGGAAAAATCCTGCTTCCTTTGTAACATGAAAACCATGTAGCGTCTTTTTCTTCACATATGCTTTGAAATCTGTATAGTTATCTACAATATACTGATTCTGATTGCCGTGGCAGGACAAAACATAAGAAATGATCGGTTCTGCCTCTGTTACACACAGCTCATCTTCATATTGCTGCCAGCTCACTTCTGAAAAATCCGTTTTTAAAAGATCCGCACCGTTTTCTTTTCCAAAAAGGTCATACAGATGCTCCGATGACAGCACGATTCTTTCATCATAGGAAGACATCAGCTCACTGATTTCTTTCATGTGTCTTTTTCCATAGGTCGCAGCAAAAAGGCACCCGCCCGGTATCAGCACACGCGCTATTTCACTGCACGCCTTCCCGATATCGGAGCAGTAAAACAATACATGATTTGCTATTACCATATCAAATGAAGCATCCTGAAATGGCAGTTTCTGACAGTCACAGGTCATATAGGAGAACTGCTTTCTGTCCTTTCCGATCCGGCTTTTTACATCGCGCAGCATCCCGCCCGATATGTCGGAAAGCGTAACCGTGACCCCCTCCGGCAGTTCCTGATTCTGCCACAGCACCCCGTCTCCGCAGCCAACTTCCAGTATGCGCATATTTTTCTTCAGCTTTAGCTGTTCAAATATCCAGGGGAACCAGCCCTGCCTGTTTTGTGAAAAAAGACTATGTAACTGAATTCTTGCGGATATATTGGAAGCATTCTTATACTGATTTTTTAACCCTGCTTCCATTCCTGTCATATGGATCAGTTCCAGCATCTGCGACCAGTCGATATCACGTTCGCTTTCAATTTCATGTGCCGTATTCTGAATCGCTTTCTCTACCAGTTGCAGCTGTTCGATCCGGTCTTCCACCAGTTTGTGCTGGATTTGAAGCGATTCGTTCATATAATGATTATCCGTATTTCGGACAAGCATTTCCTTTATATCGCTCAATGAAAAACCAAGATATTTGAGCAGTAAGATCTGCTGCAGCCGCCCAAAATCCTTATTTGTATACAGCCTCGCTTTTGCATCTGTCAGCGCCGAAGGTTTCAGAATATTTTTTTCATCATAATATCTGAGCGTTTTCTTCGTAATGCCTGATAATTTTGCAAATTCACCCGATGAATAATAGCCTTCCCGCTTCACGCCCCACGCCTTCCTACGCAAAAATGATATTCAGATAGCCCGCATCAAATTTGGCACTCACAATCTCTTTATTACCTATATTACCCGGAATCTGGAACCTGCGCACTTCATTTTTGACAGAAAGAACAATTTCTGTTCCTTCACATTGTAGATCCAGCGCCTCTTTATCTGCAAATGGCAGTAAGATACGAAGCAGGGTTCTGCCATCTTCCATCTGTTCGATCTGATAAATTTCTCTTTTGAACAGCACCTGCAGCGGATCAATATCCGCAAACAGAATGTCTCCCGCTTCCTTCAGAACATCCAGCGAACGAAGTTCTCTGGATAATAACGGCAGTTTCAATTTGGGCACTTCCGAGAAGCTCTGATTGATTTCTTCCAGTCCCTCTTCCTGCATCTGTTTCCATTTTGAAAAATATCCGTCCATTGCTTCCTGCGGAAAAATCCGATTCACGATAATCGCGTCAACATTATAATTATACAGATATAAACAGGTAAAGTTACGTTTTGCTTCACTGATAACGATCTTTTCAGGCGTGGTCACAATACGTAGACTCACGACCTCTTTATTCAGCAGGAGCTTTTGCAACTCTGTAAGCCTGTCCATCAGATAGGTAATATCATCAAACACATTATCCTGCGGCATCGGAATTTTCATTACTGTCTCTACAACCGGACCTGCCACTTTCACTGCTTTGCGCTTCATTGGCAGCACTTTGTTAAAAAGTTCAGAAATACTTTCCGGATATTTCAGGAGCGATAAGGTCTCTCCGGTCGGCGCACAGTCTACAATCAGCGCATCATACTGATTCTGGTTATAGATCTCCAGTATCTTGAACAGGGAAAAGAGCTCCTCCAGTCCCGGAAATACCAGCAGTTCTTCCACTTCTATGCTGTTCTCGCTTCTGCTGGTGAGCAGCTGTTTCAGGTAATCTTTCAGATTCCGCCAGCATTTTTCGCTTTCATGAACCGTATCTATTTCCAGTGCATCGATCTGATCGGTTACCTTTGTGATCTCGTTTCCAAGCTTTAAATCAAATGAATCACCAAGGCTGTGTGCCTGATCGGTACTCATGATCATCACTTTTTTCCCTGCCTCTGCGAGTCTGCATGCAGTTGCTGCGGAGGCGCTTGTCTTACCTACGCCGCCCTTTCCGGTATATATTATCACTCTCATCATATTATTTTCCTTCTCTATCTATCTTTATCAGTCATGTCTTTATCAGTTATTCAATGTTTATCTTCTTCGATTTCGCGTTCGAGGCTCCGGTCTGTGCTTCGCTCTCATTTGATGTGCTGTTTTCTGCCTGTTTCCCATTACTGCCCCCGCTCTGATACTGCATGACTGCGCCTGCAATTTCTACGATCTCTTCCGTAAGCATTTCCTTTATTTCATGTTCGATCACTTCCAGATGTCTGTTGGTACTATCCGGAAACAGCGCATGGATCGCCTTCTTCTGGTATGAACCGGCTTCCCTGATCCGATCTGACATTTCTTTATGCATCTGCACCCACCTCCTTTTCAAACTGAATATTCAGACAATCCGCTTCATATCTGGCACTTGTGATCGTATAGGTTCTAAGCAGATTCGGTAATGGAATGTTGCGCTTGAAATTGCCTATTTTGAGTACTGCATCGGTATTTGTCTGAAAGAAATCAATTTCCTTTTTATCCACAAACGGCAGATGCACCTTCAGTAAATAGCCCAGTTCATTTGTTTCATAGGTCTCTCTGTCTGATATCGCAACCTGTTTGAAAACATCTCCCTTTTCCAGTACATCACTGCAGATCTTTGCAACCGCGCTGCTGCCCCTGATTTCTTCTCCATACCACGGTATGCGGTACATCGGCAGAGCCGCAAAGCTCTGTTCAATCTCCCGGATATAGGTCTCCTGTATTTCGAGCCATTCTGTAAAAAAGGAATTGTGAATGTCCTGCGGTAAAATACGGTTGATATAAATTCCGTCCACATTAAAATTATATAAATTCATATACATATAATTTCTTTTGGTTTCTTCCACGACCATCTTCTCCGGGATCGTAACCAGACGAATACTGGTAACCGCTCTGTCCTTCAGCATCTCCTGCAGCCGGAACATTTCGTAATACACTTTCTCCATGTCATTCATCGCCACCTTATTCGGCATTGTGACCTGAAACATTTTCTTTGAAATTGGTGAAAGCGCACGAACTGCCACTTTCCCGATTGGAAAAAGCTTCTCCATGTACCAGGACAACAGTTCAGGGAATTTGAGAAGCGACAATGTTTCGCCGGTCGGTGCACAGTCTACAATGATTCTTTCATAGGTACCCGCCTTGTATATCCTTGCAATTTTCAAAAGCGCGAACAGCTCTTCCATTCCCGGAATCATACCGAAATTTTCGATATGATCCGCATCAATACCCGGCAGCATATTTTGGATTGCATCCGTCATATCCCGAAAGTCATTTTCCATTACGGTATTGGGATCAATTTCATACAGATCCAGATTTTCCGAATAACTGACCGGTTCATTTCCCAGTTTCATCTCAAAAATATCACCCAGATTATGTGCCATGTCCGTACTGACAAGAAGTGTCTTTACCCCCTGCTCCGCGCTCAGATATGCATGTGCAGAACTGACACAGCTCTTTCCCACACCGCCTTTTCCTGTAAAAATGTAAATGTGACTCATTTCCGCTTCCTCCATTATAAAAATGCAATTCATTTCATTCATCTTGTGAATAGTTCCGTAGTCGAAGTATTTAATCTAAAAAAAAGGAATTTTGCAATTCCTCTTTTGTTTATTCAATTGTGATCTTCCGCACCTTTGTGTGAACTGTATCTTTCAACCGTTCTTCTTTCATAATACTGATAACACGATCCATCATGCGTGTGAATATCTGAATTTCTTCCTGTGAAAAGGACTGCATGATTTTGGAACCATAAAATACAACCTCTTTGATAATGGCCTGAATCTGTGCCTCACCTTTTCCACCCAGTGTAATGGTTACCACGCGTTTATCTTCCTGACTCCTCTGTCTGCTGACCAGTTTCCTTTTTTCCATTCTGGTAATAATCCCGGATGCAGTATTTAAGGGCGCATGAATGTAATCTGCGATCTGCGTCATGTTCACTTCTTTGGACTGATACAGTAACCAGAGAACCAGAATTTCATTCTTGGTACAATCCAGTAAGATATTCTCCCAAAGTTCTGACGAAAGCAAATCCTTTATCTGATCGACATATTGATAAATCTGCTGTTCTATCGTCCCGACACCCAATGGCAATCACCTTCCAAAATATATTTCTTCTCTCGAAGTAATTTAATTCTATATCCGAAGTATTTTTCTGTCAAGGATAAGTTTTCGGATAATGTATTCAGATATCAATCCCTTTACCTTTATACAGGATCAGATATCGCAGATCATACTTTTGTATTCTTCCTTTTGCTTCTTCATTTCCGCCTTAAATTTTGGGGATATCATCGTATAGATCAGAATCATGCTGCCAAACAACATCTCCAGATATCGGATGATCAGGCCAAACTCAGCCGTATAGGGTGCCAGCAGTTGACTGGTAATCAGATTGCTCATCATATGCACCATCGCTCCTGCCATTATGCTCCTGCCTGTTTTTATATAAACGAAAGTAACGATAAAATTGAAAATCGTACACGATGGAATGAACATAACTGCATTGAATAATGAAGTCTGCAGCATATTGTACTGTGCCTGTCCTGGTGTGAAATACCACGGTAAATGCCAGATTGCCCAGACAAATCCCAGAATGAGAGACGCACGCGTAAATCCATAGCGTATCAGCAGTTTATCAAGCGCATTCCTTCCAGATAGCCAACCGGTGAACTGTCTGTTCCTTCAACGTAGTCATACCGGAGGCCGCACTGCGCAAATGCAACCGGATCGTTTCCATCGTATCCGATAAAACAGGCAGCTTTACCCTCCATCGTTTTCTCAAAATCTTCTGCAAGATCCTGCAACTCATGTGAATCCCACATCTGTATCGCAAGTGCAGCCAAAGTTCCCGCATCTTCTTTATCGGCTCTTCTGATCATATGCTTCCTCCGGCCCACAGCCTTTTAATCCTACTGCAATATTTTCATACATCGTGAATATGGAATATCAGTTCAAAGATAGACCAAGCTGATAGGCTTCTTTGAGAACTGCGCTGCTTTGCATACTTCCCTTTTCTGTCATATTGGGAACAGTAATGATACCTTTATCTTCCCATTTCATGTATCCGGTCATTGCCTTATACTGTGCAATGGCTGCCGTATATACATGATCTGCTCCTGAATTCAGCAATAGCGCTGTCTTATTAAAGTGGAATCCAATTGAACCAAATGCATACATACGATCAATAACCGCTTTTAACTGTGCCGTTATATCAAACCAGTATATCGGAGAAGCAAATGCTACCATGTCAGCAGTCGCAATCTTCTCCAGAATATCCTGCATATCATCCTTTTGTATACATTCGCCTTTATGTGTATAACAATATTTACAGCCCAGACACCCATTTATCTGTTTACCGCAAAGATTGATTATCTCAATGTCATTTCCTGCATCCGCAGCACCTCTTGCAAACTCTGCCGACAAAATCTGTGTATTACCGTTTGCTCTTGGGCTGCCGTTTATGATTATGATCTTCATATAAAAAAGCTCCTTCCAAAGTTGGTGCATTCTCAAAATCCGGCAATCTGCACAACACACAAATTGCCGGATCAAATCTGATATCAACTCATATCAGGCAGGAAAAAAGCGTCAAAATAGCCAACCCGCCCTGCATCAGAATGATTTTGGGATTACTTGTGATACTCCCATACAACGCTACAGCAATAATATACAGCAGCAGAAAAACCAGTGCAGTTTTGCTTGCAAACCCAAATACTGCGAGCAGAATCAGAACAGACAGCAGTCCATTATAAATCCCCTGATTCTTGAACAATGTATTGACCGACTTTCTTTTCAGCTCCTCCTGCTCCATGCCAAAGACTTTTGCTGTTTGACCTGATGCTGTTGCAAAGGTTTCCAGATACATAATGTACAGGAATTCTGCTGCAACCAGTATTGCCAGAACTTTTGTAATAATTGACATATAAAGCACCCCCTTCAACAATTTATTTTCTTATGGGACATTTGCCTGTCCTGCACGCCTAAGCATTTTATGTCTGAGACTCTGTTAATCATACGACTTACAGACAGATCCCATATTAGTCTATCATCATTTTTGCAGAAAAAGATGTACTGTGCAACAGCAAATATCAGTTTCTTTGCTGTAACATTTCAGTCTGTTTCGTATCTTCACTTTTTTTCATAAAAAGACATTTCAGCAGAAAAATCCGCTGCAATCAATGATTGATGATACGGAAATGAAAAGGCCGCTCTTTCTTAGCATCTGCAAAAATATTGTATGTCCCGGTAAGTGTATATTCCTTTGCAGCCTGTTCCATCAGTGCAATGCATCCTTCACTCTGGATAGAATTGTATACAGTTATGCCTTTTCTGGATACCGTATAACTTGATGAATCTGCTTTTCAATCTCTACAACAAGCAATCTCAATCACCTGTCAAAATATATATCTTCTGTACTGTCTGGCGTGAACAGAAATTTAATTGCCAGAAAAAACAATTGAAAATCCAACAGAATTGAATAATTCTGAATGTATTCCAAATCAAGGCAGAGACGTTCTTCCAGTGATGCATTATATTTCCCATATACCTGTGCATATCCAATCAGACCGGCCTTCACTTTCATTCTGCAGGAATAAAACGTGTAAAGCTTTTTTCTATCCTGCACCTGTTCAACGGTATCCGGTCTGGGACCTATAAAAGACATTTCTCCCTTCAGAATATTAAACAATTGTGGCAACTCATCCAGTCGCATCCTGCGTAAACGGTTTCCAAACGGTAACATCTCATAATGTATTCCATCCACTGCTCTGATTTTCTTCATCGTACGGAATTTCAACATTTCAAATGCCTTTTCATTTCTGGTACAGCGCTTTTGCCTGAAAAAGACATTATCCGATCCATCAAAAGCCTTTACATATATGCACATCAGCAACATGAACGGAGAAGTCAGTATTATCAATGCTAGAGAAACTACAATGTCAAGAATTCTCTTCGTGACGCGCTCTTCAATCTGTACCGGATAGTTTCTGAGCAGATAAATTGAAGTGTCAAACTGATGTAGTTTCTCAACTCCGCCCAACAGTACGTCTTCCATCTGTGGCATCAGATATACCCTTATATTATTTTCATAACAATATCGCAACAATTCGTAGCGCTTTTGCTCTGTGACATTCCATATTACTACGCCGGAAGCATATTCTCTGCAGAGTTCCCTGACTCTGTCCATTCCCTGTTTTATATTGACCGTTTTAACAATATAATACATATCCGCACGTGAACTGAATCTTCCCAGAATCGGTTCTACGTTGTCTTCATTGCTGATTAAAAGAAGTTCTCTTGCCGGAAATATTGAACGGTAAATCGAATAGAAAAGGAAACTGATAATAAGCGATAAAAAAATCTGCCATGCAACAATTATCAACATCGGCTTTGGAGAAATCAGCCAATTACGCATCAGTGATAACTGAAAATACGTAATTGCATCAACTGTCAAAATTGCAAAAACCTGTGAAAAAAAAGCTGATCCTGGTTTTGATTCTCCCAGATTGGTTCCTCTGTACATTTTCAAAAAAAAGAACATCAGGACAAAATATATTATAAGAACCAGCAAATGTCCTTTGCTGTACAGCTTCAATCCTCTTCCAAAATCATAACCGTCAACACTGATCCTCTGCTGCTGCAAAATCGGATAATATATATGGAACCAGACATATGCATACACTGCAGTCATAGCAAATAATTCCAATGCTCCGCTTGTGAGAATCATGATACGATTTTTGGAATCACTTCTGCTGGTTACCTTTTTAAACCAGATTCGCCTGGTTGTCGCATGAAATGCCCATCGTATCAGATACCAGGCAGACAGTACGATCCCGAATCCTGCAACTTTCCTTAAGAGATTCCATAACCTTTGTACTGCTACTACCTTATTTGCAGAAAGGGAATCTGCAGGTCTTCGATAAATTGTCAGTACCCTGTCCATCCCATATGCCATGATTCCGGTTTTTAATATTTTCCACCATGTGGCAGTATCTTCACTTCCAATTTCCGGCATTTGAATCAGTCTCTTATCCATATGCCAGGTATCAAACATTACTGTTGATGTAAATATTACGGTCTGAGATAATGCCTTTTTGAAAGTCAGTTTCCCCGGTACATGAACAATCCGGCCAGTCGGTACGGCATGCTCATCACCATACTCATATGATGTAAAACTGAATGCCGCTGATTTCTGCTTCATAAACAACAGCTGTTCTTCCAGCTTACTTGCCAGCCACACATCATCCGCATCCAGGTATGCGATATATCTGCCTCTTGCAACATCCACCCCCGTATTACGCGCTCTGGCAGCTCCCCCATTGTGCCCCTGCCGAATCAGATGAATTTTGTCAGCCTGCGTACTTTTCCTGATCCATTCTTTTATTCGTTCATAACTGCCATCTGTAGAACAGTCTTCCACCAGAATCAGTTCCCAGTTCGTATAAGTCTGCTGCTCGACCATCTGAATCGTTTCCGCAATATATTCTGCAACATTATATACGGGTACTACGATGCTGACCATTTCATTCATACCTGTAAATGTATCCATATTATGTCCCTTTTTCATCTTGTCTGCAGACTGTTCCTGTTCTGTCTTTCCGCGATCTTACTGTAATGCTGTAACATCTTTGTCTGTAGCAGCCCCGTCTGATATTCTTCCATAAATGCAGTATGTTCGGTTTCCGTTTCCGTATAGCAGGCAATCTTCCTTTCCACCTCTCCTGTATGTGCATATGCCATTTTCCTGAAACTGCAATCTGCACAGGATGGCCTTATCCCCACCCCTGAATTTGCCATTTGATAAAAAGGATCCTTTTCTTTTATGCATCTATACCTTTTCCCGTTCTGAAACGCTATATTCAGAACATGTACATCTGATGAACCGACTGAAATATATACACTCTTTACCAATGCACCATATCGGCTGCCCAGCCGGATCAGATAATCACGCCACAACATCGGTGATACCAATCCGCCGCACAATACTACACCACAGATCAGATTGGTATACTCTTTCTGTAAAAAAGACTTTAATCCTGCAATATTGCACGGATTACCGATAAATATAACTTCTTTCCCCTGCTGCAAATACCCTCGTATCTGACTCATGCACGGGTAAACACTGGCCGGAAGCTGCAAATAGTACTGTATATTCAATATATCTTCTTCGTTTCGCATACATTTGTACAACAGATTGTGACAGTCATTGCTCAGTACAGGTGCTGCCACAATCCCACCATGCTGGATCACCTCCCGGGCTTTATTGCGTATCGCAACCGATCTATGTCCAACCATGATGTCCTTGTCTGTCAAAAAATCCCTTCCCTTATTTTGCATTTTATAAGGACAAACTGCATCACTTTGCCTCCAGTTAATGCAAATTTCCTTATGAAATACAGGGTAATTAAAATACAAGTCATCTCTGTTCATTGTAATACCATATTGCTGTGGGCAGATTTCCATACAAGCTTCACAACCACAACATTTTGATTTATCTGATAGCGATATCATTTTTTCATCCTCTATGTATATTATTAATATACTTTATCTAAAATAGTATATCATTGATATCTTCTATAAACAAGAAAACGGTGAAGGTTCTATTATTTAGATCCTTCACCGTTTTCCTATAAAATATACATTTTCTATAATTGTCTTCAAAAGATATGCAATTCGTTCCAAAGACAAGCTCAGAAGATTTTATCTGTATTTGCAATATACCGCACAAACACAATTATTCCGATCATAACACCTGCTGTATTGCAGATCCAGTCACATATATCTGTCATTCCAAGACCGGTTATTCCCTGCAAGAGCTCTATCATAGCACTTGTTGCCATACCAAAAACTCCTGTTATCATCACTTTATTAATTACTGAAACATGCATCCGGTTGTTCCTTATGCTCATCCAGGAAATCCATATCGGAATGATATAGCCAAATGGAATAAACAACAAAATATTAAACCCCATTGCAGTTCTGATGTCATATACCTGCATCCGAAAGAAATACTTAAAGATATTCCCTATGATAAACACAACCCCTTTGTGTATCTGTTCTACTGTATGCACAGACCCCGTCCCAATTCTGACCGCGCCGGGAACGTCCATACGCGATAAAAAGGTATAGTAAAAAGTGCAACAAAATAGATTACAGTCATTATCATAATAAAGGAAATCTGCCTCCTGCCAGATGTTCTCTGCCAGCTATATCTAAGCAGAACCGCACCCAGCAGAACCAGAATTGTGAAAAAAACAAAATGCAAAGTTATATTATTTATCTGTATACTCCTTATAAAAGCTTTTGATAAACCAAAATTCCGGAACTATCCGGCTTATATCTACGTGAAAAATTTCATTTCATTTTCGTGCTGTTTTATTAACACAAATTGCAATAACAAGTTGGACACCCTCCACTAGGCAGTCGTCTTGTAGATTTGGTCAAGTTCATCTTCAAAGACTTCATCCGGGGTTCGGTATCCCAGAATTTTTCTCGGAAGACAGTTACACCAGGTCTCGATATCTGAGATTTGTTGGCTTGTAAAGTTATCAATCCTCTTCCCATTAGGGATGAACCTTCGAATGAGACCGTTATGTCGCTCTACTGTAGCTTTATCACAGGATGTGTAGGGATGAGCGAAGTACACAAGGGTATCAGATATCTTCTCAAGATCCGCAAGATCAGCAAACTCGGATCCGTTGTCAGTGGTGATGGTTTTGAATACTTTACTGAAGTGCTCGCTGTAGGTTTCCCTGAGCAACTCTATTGCATTCATGACACACGCTGATGTTTTGTCAGCAATTGGAATCATCAGGAATTCCCGGCTCTTTCGTTCTGCAAGTGTAAGCAGGACCTGATCATCACGGGTCTTGGAACCAAGAACAAGGTCACATTCCCAATGCCCAAATTCTTCGCGGGATTCTATCTCCCCAGGGCGCTCTTCAATACTGCGCCCCAGCTTTTTCTTGTTGGCGCGAACACGGTGTTTTTTGGTTTTACGCTTAAGTTTTTCAGGAAGGCTATGGTTTTTGATCCCGAACAGTCCAAGATCTACGTATCGATACAGTGTTTTGGTACATACAATCTGATCCCTGGTGAAATCGCCATCCACAACTGCCCGTCCTGCACATGAATCAAGAGACCAGCAGTCTTTTGTGAAATGCCTGATAACGTAGTCCAGAAAAGCAGACTTGCTTAAAAAGTCATAATGCCTGCAACAGTTCTTTCTGTTATTCTGATAGGCCTCCTGACCGGCAGATGCTTTGTAACGGATCACATTACCGTGATACATTTTTACAGAACCACGTGCTATTTCATTCGATATAGTGCTCGGGGAGCAGTCAATCTCACGAGCGATGGCACGGACGGAATAATGGTCTTTGTACCGTATAAACGCAACCTTAGGCTTCTCCATTCCACTCTCCTATGTCAAATCACAGCCCGTGATTTAAAATGTCGTTGTACTTCGAATTGTAATATTCCGATTCTTTCTTCTGCACCCATCGATCACGGTCATCACAGATGGCAAGCATCTCATCGGCAATCTCCTCTGCCGATCGCGGTTTTGCGCTGAGTAAATAACCAATCATCCGACTGATTGCTTTGTCTGTCCGAAGCTGCGATGCCAAGGCTACACCGAATTCTTCCGGATAGCCCATTTCAATAAGTGTATTTATAAGCTTTTCTCTCATGAATTTATTTTATCATGCTCCACACCTTTGCGGAGAAATAATCTGAAAATTGAATCTGTAAGAAGTTACATTAGTCTATTTAAAGCGCCGAAAGCAAAAAAACACCCCGGTCAGGCCGAAGGTTTGAAAACCAACGACCCAGCCGGGGTGAACTTTCTCTGATGCTTAACGGCATCGCTACCTATTTTTTCTCAAGGCCATCGCCCTGTTGTTTTCCGCTTCACTCTCACAGAAGTGAATTAGCAGGGCGGCCTCTTTTTTACCCTACTATGGCTGCAAGTTCCTCTTCATCTTCCCCGTAGGTCAGGAAGTTCTGGGCTGCGTAGTAGTAGTCCTCCGCACTTTTCCGAAATTCATCCCGGTCGATCTGCTCCTCCGGTCCCATCCCTTCGTTGATGATTTCAAAATCGTTGCCCTCCGCCAGCTGTCTTACCTTCACGTATTCCTCAAGAAGTTTGTGCGCGACTGTGAATGGCCGTCCCGGTTCATCATCGCGGATGATGTCATTGCCAATGTTCAGGAGGTCTTTGGAATCCGCCTTTTGCAACCGACTTCGATATGCCTCCATCTGAAGATAGGTTTCTTCAGAAATGTCCGGACCATTCATGGTCGCGCGTTCCAGATCTGCAAGTTCCTTGATTGTGTCGTAGTACATTTTGGTTCCTTTCCGGAGCTTCCTGCTCCAAATCCTCGGGCCTTTTTGCGGCCCACCGTTTTTTGTCGTGTTCATTACTCACTCTGTAGGCCGATGAAAGCAACCCGATGAAGTAGACAAAAATGCGCCGACGGCATTGTCAGATGTGGACAATAAGATAGTCCCAAAACTGGAACCTTACGAATCTCCACGTCCATCGCTAAAATAGACACTTGAAGTAAAAAGAAAGAAGGTTTAAATCAAATTGAATGACGATCAGATTTTAAATTTCTTGGGATTAGGGATTGATGTGAAAACTCTCGCTGAGGACCATGATTATTCCGTTGCGCTGAAAGCGCCAGTCCGGAAAGTTAGAAATCACCGGTCCGATAATCGGAAATCAAAAAATTGTATATAATGCGGCGAAGCCGCCAGCACAGTCCCGAAGGGCTGTGCCAGCTATATTTTTGACTGTAACAATGATTCAGTTACTGGGCCAGCTTTGGATCAAGGCCATAGACTTCCCGCATGGAAATATCCTTTTCTGGATTAACGCTTTCGATATGGATCTTGTATGAGTCATAGGAAATCCGATCCATAATGGCATCTGCAAGGGGTGTGTCAGATCCACCAAGTTTGGTGTACCATCCCTCTTCTCTGAACTGAGAGCAGAAGATCGTAGATGAGCGCTTCCGTCTCTTGTGAATAAGTTCCAGAAGGTTGGGGCTGTCATTCTCGGAGATCGGGGTCAAAAGCCATTCATCCAAGATCAGAAGCGTTGGCTTAGTGTATTTCTTAAGAACGTCGGCGAAGTTTTCCTCTTTCCTGGCGGCCTGAAGATCAATGAGCAAGTCCGGCATTCTGACATACTTGACGGTGTAGTAATGCTTACAGGCTTCCATGCCAAATGCGCAGGCAAGGTAGGTCTTTCCACTTCCGGTCGCGCCGGTGATGAAAATGTTGCGGTATTCTATGATATATTCGCATGTTGCCAACCGCTCAATAAGCGCCCGGTTTAGCTTGCGATTGTGTCCATAGTCGATCGCGGCGATAGAAGCATCCGGCTCGTCAAGGTCAGCATTTCTGATCAGTCGCTTAAGACGGTTGCTCTTTCGGGCAGTGTATTCGGCATCAACGAGCATTCCGAAACGGTCTTCAAAAGGCATTTCTTTCATGGATGGATCGTTATTCTGTATGCGGAAAACATCCGCCATTGGGGTCATATGCATTTCTATAAGCTTGTCCAGTGTACTCTGATTGGTCATGATCTGTTACCTCCGTAATGCCGGGCACCGCGTGTGATGCCATACTGGTTAGCGTCATTCTGCTTCTTTTCTGCCGCCTTTTCCTCAGGTACGGCCTTTTCTGAAGCCAGGATGTTCTTTATGCTCTTATAGCTGGGTCTGTTTGAGTACTGCAGAGCCTTTGCACACGCTTTTTCCAGCCTCTGCGGACTTTTCCTTTCCGCAAGCTTTAAAAGTCCCATGCAGGCCCTGTAGGACTGTTGCTCAACCCCGCCGGAGGTAAGCAGGCCGTCAACGACCTTATAAGTATTAATACCGATTGTTTCCGCCCATTTGCGAAAACGGTTACCGTTCCATTCCAGATATTTCTGATGGTCAGGTGGCATATGCTCCAGGACCGTAGAGTACTGTCCCGGGCGGCCATGCAGCCGCTTGTGGGAGGCAATCCTTTTATGATCCTTGAAAATCTCAATTGTCGTGTCCGTCATGCGCACATCGACCTTATCTTTGATATACTGATAAGGCACAGAGTAGTACATCTTGTCTACTGCGATGTGATAGTTGAATTGTACTGTGACAGTACGGTATTCAGCTAATTCATACGGGGTGGCGGGCAATGGCGCCAGTAACGGTTTCTCTTCTTCAAGGAAAAGACTGCGCCTGCTGCATTCCTTTTTCTGGAACTGTCTGGCGTTGTAGGCATCGAGCTTCTTCCGGATGGCGGCGTTTAATCCCGCCAGCGAAAAGAACTGCTCATTCCGTAAAGCAGCAGTGATCCAGGTGGATATCTTGCCTACGGAGCCTTCTACATTCGGTTTGTCCTTGGGACGGCGCACACGAGCCGGCAGGATCGCGACATTATAGTGCTCTGCCATTTCGTGATACGTCGTATTGAGTACCGGTGTATACCAGTCACTCTTTTTGTGATCGACCGCTGTTGTACAGTTATCGGCCACAATCATCGGTGCAGTGCCGCCGAAGAATTCAAACATGTGGACATGGGCCTTGATCCAGTTCCCGGTCCGTTCGTTCATAAATGCTTCGACGAACGTGTACTGGCTGTAGGTCATAACGCCTACAAACAGCCAGCAGTCGGTGAGTTCCCCGGTATCCGGATCGATGATGTGCGCGGGATCTCCCGCCCAGTCAACCTCGATTTGCTCACCCGGTTTTCTGGGGATGTGCATGGTTGCACGGCGCTTCTGTTCATCCCTGCGGATGTATTCGCAGAACTGGGAATACATGAGAGGTTCTTCGCCGACCTGCCGGCATTCCTCGCAGTATTCGATCCACAGAAGCTTTTTGGTGACACCGTTCCGCAAGAGTTCTTTGCGGATGTAGTCATAGTCGGGAAGACGTCTGTCTGTCACCGACTTGTCGCTCGGGAACAGAAGCTCCTCGAGCGCACTGTCGGTCATGCCGAGATCGAGAGGCCATGAGATGTCCATCTCATTTGCCTTATCGATCACGCGCCTGACCGTGTTGCGTGAAACACTGCAGCTGCGTGCAATGTTTCGGTCGCTGAATCCCAGGCTCTTGAGCCGAAGGATCTCACGATACTTGGTCATAATGGTGACCCTCCTTTATCTGTAGTCACGCTGAAGCGTGCACAAACAGTATAAAGGAATGTATGATACAGGAGCCGTCAGAGTGGCTCCGAAACTCCGGAATCAGTGGCTCTCATTCTCCGGAATGGTGGCTCTCAAACTCCGGACAGGTGGCTCCGGAGGGGCCGGAATAATCAATAATGCTCCAGATCTCCTCCGCCACACTTTTCGATGTTTTTACTGCGTGTCCGTAGTCACTGGCGCTTACATCCACGCTGAAACGGACGCGGATCAGGAAAGTGTAATAAAGAAGAACAGCTCCATAGATCACAGATACGACAGCTCGAAAGTTTTTACTACGTAATGAGATACGAAAGCCGAGGATGATGAAGAAGGAGAAGATGATTAGACGTAATAGGAAAATCAATTTCAGTCATCCTTTTCCTGTATTATCTACTCGATTCCTTATTGTCAATATATCATTAAGCTTAGTAGCCATTTCTGTAAAATAATCTTCTAGTTTATCTAGGTCATCTAACAATTCTTTTATGAGAGGTTCTGCCGCTTCTTTTAACTGTGAATACTTTTCTTGAACTTGATTCATTGCTAATTGCGTATAATGTTCTAAATTCTCATCAAAGGATTCCATCCCATAATCATTACTTAAAATTCAATTTGCCTCATAATTGCAGTCATAATGGGTTAAATCATTAAGGTCAGTAAGAAGATTGTTAATTGCTTCATGAGCCTCACCGTATGTTTTAGTATAGTTGTCATAACACTCCGTCAAAGCTATTACTGCATCTGAAGGATTATCATTTAAAGCATAATCATCTATGAGTTCTTTTATCATTTTTAAGGATTCTTCATATTCTTCAATGCCATTTCTAAGCTCATTCAACATAGAAGTTGTTAAACCAGCATGATCTAAATCAAAAACCCATTTATCCTCGAAGTTTGTTTCATAATCAGAGTATGGATAAAAACAACTTTCAAATAATTTGTCCTTATGTTCAGAGCAAAACTTCGCTGCGGCCATTAGATCAGAAACAACAATTATATTTTTCTTCCCAAAATAAGAATAAGATTCATTTATAATGGATGGAAAGACTATATTCTTCATATACTCTATTACGCTTGGATCCGTTGTGATGGTACCGCATTCAATATGCTTACGACTCGCGTCAGAGTAGTTTTCTGATCCGAAATACAACACACTATCTGTCACAATTATTTTGGCATGGTTATCAAAATTAAAAGCAGTAACCATATTTGTACCAAAAAGATCTGGATTGAGTTTATCAATATAGTCTTCAATTAATTTATGTGCATCTGATCTCGGTTTATCACCAAAGTAATTATTATATCTTTTGGGAATATTGGTGACTAAAACCACATTGCTTCCATTATCGCAAGCTTCGCGTAACTTATCCAATAAAACACTTTGTCTCGATCCCACATTGTAAGTAATAACGCCAATAAAAGTAGATGAAGGAAAAGAATCAAGAACCTCTTGGTAAGTGAATTCGTTTTTCCCAATTACAAGTTTTCCATCGTTTAGTTTAAATTCATCCATCTTTATATCTTATAGAAATACTGGAGGCCCCAAAACGTACATCCATGTTCAACACAACTCTGATATTCAATTTCCCTCGCTTGGAAATTCATCCCAGCAATTCCGGATATCAGCAAACTCCTGTTGTCCTTGATTTACCTGTTTCCAAGTGGCAACGCCTGATGTTATGGTTTTTTTCCCCTTCTCTTCCCGCATATATAATGTATGTGCGAGGTTCGAAATACACTTTCGTAAAATAAGCTTTTCTGAAACAGAATCTTCTGAATCAAGCTCCTCAACAGATGTTATGTCTAAGAATTTTGGAAGAGCTCCATCCAGCAACATTATTTGTTCAAATGTATAGCCACCCTTTCTCACAATAAACTCCACACCTCTGACATATGGCGTTACGTCGCGTCCTATGCTCGTAATCAGTGAATTTAACAGCAATTTTTTTACTTCTCCGTCAATGGAAATGCCATATCTATATAATGTGTAAAGAGTACTAACTGCATCTGTCGCATATTGTTTCTTTTTTCCAAAAAGATCCTGTAAATAGCCTTTTTCTCTGTTCTCTTCGTTGAGGCAATAACGTAATAAACTACACGGTATATCGCTTGTTTTAAATAACTCAAACAGATCCTTAACTTCTTCTCCACTATATACTTTATCTGCATCAACCAAATCAGCACTTAGTATTGCCTCACCGATGAGTTGTGCACATTCATTCAAATTATTTCTCGTTGAAAAGTCAGTATATCGATCAAAAAAAGAATCATTTGAAAGTCTATCCGCGAGCTTTGTACAAAACTCGATAAGCACATTTGCAAGCTGAATCACTTGTTGTTCGTTTAATACGTTATTCTGTACATATCCAATGGCCGAAAGAAGATCATTGGTATAGTCAGTATATGCCCCCGGTGTGCAATCCTGCTGAATCTTGTCAATAATTGCCGCCCATTCATCGCCTGAAGGCCGAAGATTTGCTTTTTCTTTCTTCACAAATAAGTTAATTGCAGACGGTAAAAAATACCCTATATAAGGTGTTCCATTCTGGATATTGTCCGGGCTCAGTATGATAGATTCAAAAGTCTTCTGCTCCTCATCTGTAAAGTTGAATATTAAAGAAGCATATATTAATCTGTTGATGGCGGTATGATGATAGTTCTCTTTCTTACAAAATTCGAAAAGTCTTAAAAGTGACAATCTGCGATCATCATTTACAGGAATTTTATAAGAAGTATCCTTGCCATAATTTTTTATCTCATCCTCTTCTTTATCATTTGGAGTCTTTATATTGGCTTGAAACAAAACCTTGTCAAGCCTATCATAGACTAACCACAAGCACTCGGGGTAACGCGAGTCAGAATATGTGCTGTCAGTATACAATGGCAAATCCAAAAACACGTCAGCATCGCCTATTAACTGATCAAGCGGAACACATTTGATGAAGTTTTGTACAAGATCCTTTGCATCGGGCATTCTTCTCTTCTGATCTGCGTCATACATGCTGGATATAACTTTCAGAATGTCGTGGAATCTATCTGAAGAACATCTTGAACAAAGTCTAGCCAATACCTCTGGCAAAATAGATATCGGAAATTCAGCTAAAATATTATTTTCTGATTTTCCATCAGAAGACAAATATTCTGTAAGCGAAGTATTGAATGCCTCAATGCTGGCATCTACCAACTCATCAATAACCTTTGCGGAAATTCGAGCAACATAATTTCTGCTCCACACATTTTTGATGATTTTGTCATCTTGTGAGAGTATTGCTAACACGATAGGATATATAACATTGTAACGTGCTAACCGCTTTGCTGCGCCGAGAACGCCATTCTTATTCACTACATGGCTGAGTCTATAGGGAATACCTGTAGCTTCACGAAATGACAAGAATTCAAAAGCGCACAAAACGTCTTTTGCATCAGGTTGTCCAAAAGTAGTAGAAAACGAAAGAGATCCTATATCGTAATTATGTCTCGTAACCGTTTGCGGCCTATAATAATACTCGTCTGTTAAAAAGGCTGTATATTTCTCATTCTCTTGATCCCATATAAAATCGAGTTCGGAGTCTTTTCTTACTTCATCGATAAAGGCGTTATCATGAGAGTTGGAATCTCTGAACAAAGCACTATCGGCCTGAACTAAATAGTTATACAGAGTTACCATACAACTTTCAATTGAACGGCTCCGAACATCGTTAAGCATTAACTTTCCAGATCCTGCATATCGTATAAAATTAATGGATCTCTGCAGAAGGTCTTTCGCCTCCTGGTACTTCCCAATAATCGCTAAAAGACTAGCCTTTCTTAATGCCCACACTGTTTGATTATTATCGGCATTTATCTTGTTAATTTTTTTGCCTAAATCAGTAAAGTTCAGGTTGTAAATATCATGATAAATCTCCTCATACACAAGACTATTTTCCTCTTCTGTGTCCAATCTCAAGGATGTAATCTTATCATGTAAAGGACTCCAATTCTCCTCGTCACTATCATTTCTATACGCACGAAGCAACGTCAAATAGACATAATGATCTTCTTTTTCAAGATCTTTATTCCTATTCTCAACAGGAATGTCTTCATAATCTTCTATAGCGGAGCGAATATTCTTAAGATGTCCGTTTGTAAATGGGCTTCCTATAATATTATGAAGCCAGCAATATTCATACGTTATTTCAAGTCTGAACTTGATCTTTTCATTATCTGAAAGCTTATCGTCCTCCTCCAGTGCTGCTTTCATATTTTTTTCTTCAGGAACGAACTTCTTTTTTCCATTCTTGACAAGTTTCTTATCGGCGCAAAGATTTTCCAAACTGCCAATAATTCCAGAAACCCTCTCATGTAGCTTATAAGGCGCAAATATCCATCCCGGATATGAGTTATGGATATCTTTCAGAATATCTCTAATTTCCTTTAACGACGGAACTTCATTATGCAAATCGTATACACTGTATCCGGGCCACTTTGTGTGCTTCTTTTCTTTCTCTTTTGTACGATTTACAAGATCTTTGATAAAACGCCTATAAAGTTCTTTATGATATTCATCTTCATCCGGAAGTATGGTCCTATCCTGATATTCTTCAACATCATCAAGAACAATGACTTTTATTTTCTTCGCGAGAAGACTGTTCTCTTTCCTTTTCGGAAAAGCATTATGTGTAATAAGGTAAATCATTGGAGAATTGGGCAGCCCGAGATTGTCATGGATCCACCCTATCCATTTGAGAAAATTCGGATCATCCCCAGAAAAGCCAATAAGGCAGAATGTATTCTCCAGTAATGATTGCTGTACCGTGTTCACAAATGGCGCGTGATCACTTGGGTACTTTCGGAAATCCTCTTCCGTAATAATAAAAGGTCCATTAGACGGGAATGAACCATGGAGCTTTATCAACCGCGGCTTTCCCGCGCTATAAATCAAGTCTTTCTGATCTCGAATTATTTGATACTGCCTATCAGTAACGCTGTTACATGCCCTTTCAAGAAGAGTATCGTAGTTTGTCGTGAACACATCCGACCAGGGAAGACTCATGAGATCAACATGAATATCTGATGGTTTATAGTCATCATCCGCCATCGTTTTCCGGATTGCATCATCAAGGAAAGGCCTTCCGTAGGCCTCCTCTATTTCCTGCGCAACCGTAAGAGTATTCAGGTACTTTCGATGCTCTTCGTCAATATCAAGTTTTTCACAGAATTGGTCAATCAACCCATTCCACATGGGCATTTTTGATTTGACAGTATCATTTGCAGGGTCGGCATTTCTGCTAAAGCCAGCACCCACAAGAATAGCGGCATGCCCAGAAACGAGGCTATTTGCTATTTCATCTATGTAAAGCTGGGACATTGATTTCATGGCAATTCACCTCGCCCTCAAATATTTATACATTAAATATGCATATGCTATACCTTAATATTATCTGACAAATCAATTATACCAGAGAAGTAATACTGCTTCTATCGTTTGTTGATATTCTCGTCATTCCGTTTCCGATACATATTGCATTTCTTTCGCTTGCACGTTCGGAACAACATCGTGATAGATCAGCTGCCGGAAGGCCAACATCATCATGTTATAATCAATGTTCATCCACAGGCGTTCACTAATTCCATACGCAAAAAGGAAGAAGATTGCGATTGCCATCGGTATGTTGTCGTATTTGTACAGATCCCTTATAAGCAGCAAATAAGCAATCGTAACCGCTATGAACACGAGGACGCCAGAGCATATCACAAGATAAGCGTACAAGTTGTCACAAGTCCGGTTTCCAAAAGAAATGCTATGTCCTAAGACAGAAGGCCCGAGAAGCTGGTTGTAATACACTACATTCGTAATCCGTCCTGAAAACGCAGAATCCAAAGCCTTCATTACAGTGGAGCCCTGCTCCATCATATGTGCCGACACAGCAGTTAGGACAGCACATATAATATAGTTCAGCTGTATGAAAATCTGCCAGCCTTTTTTCCTGAACGCATTCGGCCATTTGGCGTAAAACAAAGTAAAGATAAGAAGAGCGATCGAATAAACCTCTGACGTACGGCTTCCAGCAATACGATCTTCAAAAACAAGAATCGCAATGAGCGCCATATAAAGCCAAAAGTGGAACTGCATTCGTGCCAAGTACAAACATTCCAAAATAAGAATAAACACTAAGAGGCCAAAATGATTAGGATTCTGGAATCCCATGCTGTGTCTCATTACCGTGCCGAATGCTGATGTTGTATCGGGAGCAATACCTGCACGCCATAGGAAATACATCAAGACAATTGTTAAATAATACTTTCCCAACCGATGAGACTATATAACAGCCTATATGAAGCCTGCTTTTTCGGTTGATCACTATATTTTCGCTTCTGGTTGGCCCGTTTCAGCCAGATATTGTGCCGAAAATCCCTCTTTTTGACACTAAATACCTTGAATCCTGTCGACATTTCAGGCATGTTTATCTTGAAATATAGTCTAATATATGTTATTATTAGACTATACAAAAGGAGGCCTGCTATGCCGATCCCACGTGAAATTTTGGATGTCCCGCGTCCAAAGAATACAGTTGTCATTGCTTATGGCAGCGACAAAAAGCTATACGCTGTCCGCCAGCGTGTCGGCTGCAGAAACGTAGGTGGCCGTCATCTTCCGGTGAACGGTCCTACGATTGGTCACATCGTTGATGGTTCCTATGTTCCAATCGCAAAGAGTGCTCCGCAGGATGTTTCTTTTTCACCGATTGATCTGAAGGATTGGGCCAGTGTCGTCCTCTGCGACCAATTGTTTAAAAGTATCCAGAACGAACTGTTTGCCGTATACAGCCAGCGTGACGCAATGAAGATCTACTGCATCTCTCTGCTGAGAGTCTGTGACAAAGGCATCCGCGACTTTGAGCTTAAGGAGGCATATGAAACTAGCTTTTTGTCAGAACTGTATCCTGACGTATCCTTATCGAAAAACACGGTATCGACCTTTCTGAATGATCTTGGAAAGACGATGTCACGCATCGTTACCTTTATGAGAAACCGGACAGCCTCTGTCTCTCTGGATCACCATTTGTTAGTTGATGGAACGCTCAAGTCGGATGAATCCAAAGTGAATTCTCTCTCTGATTTTTCCAGGAAGGCCCGGATCAAGGGGACAAGAGATATCTCTGTTCTCTTCGCGTTCGATCTGGAAGCGATGGAGCCGGTCTGCTCCAAGTGCTTTCCTGGAAATATGCTGGATGCCACTTCCTATGAAGCCTTCATCAAGGAGAACCGGATCACCAAAGGAATCATCGTCGGTGATAAAGGCTTCCCGGAATCTGCAGCGCACAAGGAGTTTGAAAGCCATCCGGATCTGCATTACCTTAATCCGATAAAGCGCAACTCCAAGCTGATTGCGCGGCACTCCATGCTGGACTTCACGGCGATTCTGCCCGGCTTCGAAGGCATCACTTGCCGCAAGGAGAAGTGTGTCGGTATCGATAAATGGCTCTATTCCTACCGGAGCAGTGCCAAGGCTGCCAAAGAAGAAAGTGACTGGCTGCGCCGGGCAAAGAAGGAAAAGACCTATAGCCTTGAAAAACTCAGGGAGAAACAGAAGACTTTCGGCACGATCGTGCTTGAGTGTGATCTGGATCTTCCTCCGGAGATCGCCTACAAAGCTTATGCCAACCGCTGGGAGATCGAGCTCGTCATGCGGTATTACAAATCCGCCTGTGAATTCGATGAGACCCGCGTGCAAGACGATTACTCTGTGATCGGTAGTGAGTTTTGCGATTTCCTTTCAACGCTCCTGACCTTTCGCCTGATCAATGCCTTTGACAAAGCAGGTCTTCTCGAGGATTACACCTACAGAAAGATTCTCTCCGTGCTAATCCGAGCGAAGAAAGCACGTGTCGGAAGCGAAAAACTGGCAGCTTGTACGGATGAATCCATCTCACCTGGTGGTCCTCCAAAAGCTGGATCTCATTCCGAAGCCGGAAGAACCGCCCAAAAAGAAACCAGGCAGGCCCAGAGGAAGCAAGAATCGTCCGAAGGCTAAGGCACCATCCGATCAGACGGAGCAGCTGGTAAAGCGTAAACGCGGTAGACCGGTGGGCAGCAAAAACAAACCGAAGGCAGCTCCGCCAGAACCATCAATGTGACCAACAGGTCACTGAAGAAAACATCCATCTGAGGCTATGTCATTGTCGATATAGTCTCACTGGTTGGGAAACTACTAGTTAAAAGTCGAAGAAATACATCGAATTTTATGCACTTATTAAAATCAATATTCTTGGAAACTGTAATCATAAGGATCAGCTTGAAATATCCGTAATCCCCTACCCTGTATCCAATAAAAAGTGACCACAAGATAAGTACAAAGAAAATAATTCCTTCCCTGGCATAGTAATCGTGAAGTCGAGTAAAAAACAAAACCAGTAGAATTGCTATTCCAAAGTAAGTTATATTCTTCAGATATCCGCCGATTCCTGCAATATGTCCAAACATTGCAAATGCATAGAATGTCGTATATGCAAGCAGAAAGAAGAATGTAATCAACTTGTTGCGGTCAACCAATAACATAATAAAACAAACGCCTCCTGTTCAAAATTTAAGCCTTCTGTTTTTCTGAACTCTGTCCTTTTCCAAGAAAATCATTCCAAATGAACTTCCAGTTCAAAACGGCAAAAACGGCAATAGCAACTATCATCTTGACTGCGAAGGTGACCACAATCCCATGAAATGGATGTGCAATAGCGATGCATGCTACGAACATCACAGCTGATTTCCATAAGCTATTTAAGAAAAGACGAACATATACGCCAATTTCTAGCTCTTTGCGTGATTTGATCGTTTGCCACAGCATAACACTGACTTCGGCAAGCACTGTTCCTATGCAGGCTCCATATGCACCATATCTTGGGATGAAGATGCTATTGAAAATCAGATTAATCACAGCGCCAAATATCGTTGATTCCACATAGACGCGATCTTTTCTTGTAGGTATCAGAAACTGGGTCCGTACAACATTTGCCCATGCCGTAAATGGCAGATACAATGCAAGGAAACGCATGATTCCCGCACTCTTTGTAAACTCCGGACCGAACATGATCAATGATATTTCATCAGCAACTGCCCAGATACCGAAGGTCATTGTAGTAGCCATAACCATGGCCAGTTTCATAGACGCCCTAAGAATTGGCTTATATTCTGATTTCTTATTGTTCAGAACATAAGACATTCGAGGCAGCATTACCGTTCCTAATGCCGTTATGACAGATATCGGAATGCTGATGATTTTCTGTGCATTTTCATAATTGCCAAGCTCTACCGTTGACGACAGGCCGCCGATCATAATTTTATCCATGATGGCATAGATTCCATACGCCAGCACCGGGATGAAAAGAACGAGAACCTGTTTGAAGTGACCAAATATCTCACTCCATTTGACCCGTACAACATGAACATATCGATGAAGAATAAAAATCAAGTAAAGCTGGCTGATCAGTGTTGCACTCCCCATGATAGCTGTGTAGATCCAGAGATCATTTCTTGTCCTAACACAAAAAAAAATCAACACCAAGGAAATAACCTTGATCAGAACATTTCGTGATATTGTCAGCTTAAATTTCTCGAGTCCGAAATAGAACCAATTCACATCGAAGCATGTAGAAATTAGGAAAATAGACTGAATTGCGGCAATCTCCCGGTATCTCCTGCAAATAAAGACCACATAGAATATGTACACGGCAAGCGTCACAGTGCTTGTCACCAATTGTAATCCATACATGCTGGAAAACTTTCGGTTCATCTGAGTCTGGTTATCCCGAATTCTGGCGATTTCTCGATTTCCATAGTTATTCATGCCAAGCATTGCAGCCAGCATGAAGAAGTTGACAATCGAATATGTGTAGGAGTAAATTCCTATATTGTTAACGCCCAGCACTCTTGAAATATAGGGTGTTGTAATCAAAGGAAAGATGTATATCAAAAGCTGATATACAACGTTCATTATAAAATTCTTATTCTCACTCTTCATTCGTCGTGTCCAGACTGTCCTTTAAATATTGAATTGCCATATTCTGTAAAATGGGGAGTTCTTTATTATAATAGGAATAATCCACCATCTTCATATAATTAAAATATTCTTTATATTCAATTGGAATCAAGCGATCCTCTATTCCCAATTCTTTTATCAACGTCTTCACTCGATCATCATCGCCGAACATTCCACCATTCTTTATTACCCAGACTCTCTTTCTAAAAATAGTCGAGAAAACGGTGCCGTGAAAAGATGTGGTCATAATCAAAGTTGCATTTTTTATAAGCGTCAGGTACGACCGAGGATTCTCACTTTCCGGAAGTTTAAAACCGGTTCTTTGCATTCCTTTCACATAGAATGTTTTCGTATTAAATGCAATCACAGGAAGATGATATTTTTTCGATACACACTCAACCAAATGTACAATATCCTTCTGATAGGATGGTGAATAGAAGAAAATGTATTTGTCTGGAAGATTCAGACTTTTATCTGCAATCCGATCATAGGCTGAAGCATCTAAAAGCAGCGTAGGATCAAGTAATACAGGAACATCCTTACCAACAAGATCCTTAATCCATCTTTTACCGTTTTCTTCACGAATAGATAGCGCCTTAAAGTCGGAAAGATACGTCTTATATTTTTCCGGGTTATCAGCATATTTCATGACGTTTTTTGCACCAAAAGATGGAGCATAAGCTACCTTTCGCGCTTTCTTTACCCACGGTAAATAATAAGCGTCGTCACCATCTTCGATTGTAATATTCCATACCTGATCGCTTCCCGTGACAACAGAAAAATATCTACTGTCCGTTAGCTGTTTCATACGAGAGTAGGATTCCGGAGACAAGTGAAATTCTGTATTCTTAAACTCTTCAAAGCTGTCAAAATTTTTCTTAATCCTAGCCTTGTATGGAAAGAGAATGATATTCTTTAGGATGTTTTTAATAGAGTTATTTGGTTGGGTCACACTATATAATTGCTTCTGACCAGCATTTGAAAAATCTATTATTTCAGCCTCATAACCTAATTGTTCAATCACGCTTTGCAGGGCAAACGCCTGCAGCATAGAACCACAATTATATGAATGGTGAAATGTAATTATTCCTACACGCTTATCTGTCATAACCTTTTTCTTTCCCGTTTATGCTACCCTCGTTCTTCCCGTTTTCTCTACATTTCAAGAAAATAATATTCATTCTTTCCTGACCGTAATCTGTTTCGAACATTTCTTATTGAATTTAAGAAATCGGTAAAAAGCAATGCCTGATTATCCTTGTGCTTCTCTATTAGTCTGTAAGTGATCTGCACAATTCGCTCTGGATGAACAGTCACGGGAAAACGCTGAAAATACTGTTTCATAGCTTTTGAGTGAAGTTTTTTCATTTCATGTGCTCTTGCATTCCTATCTCTGATCCTGCTTATAAGGAAAAGATACAAGTAGACGCTGTAAGAAAACGAGAAGTTGATGGTATAGTCTATTTTACTTTTTTCAAATTGTCCTGATTCAGACATCAATTTTTCCGCCTTCTGTAAAAACAGAAGATTTGATTTATAAAACTGCGGGTTAAACGTCTTTGTTGATGAGGTGTTGTGGATTCTGTACTTATACAGAGACCTTGTTACAAACTCGAAACTTCCACATTTAATCGCAGCTTCAAGGTTGAACAGGGCATCTTCTCCATTGATCAGATTGCTGTCAAACACAATACTGTTGATGTTCAAAAAGTTTTTATTAAAAATTTTTGAACATGGCGACGCCATGGTCGTCAGGGCATTTTCTTTTCTAATCCCAAAGATGCCCTCTGCAATCGCTTTTTTATTTTCATCCTTTTGATCAAGTTTGCCGGAAAAATAAATAATATCAAGATCCTTGTTAATAACTGAAAAAACGGATTCTTGCCACCCTTGCACCAAGACATCATCCGAATCAACAAACATTACATACTTTCCTGCGGACTCAGATATTCCTCTGTTTCTTGTATATGATACCCCGTGGTTGTCATGATGGAGAACTCGTATATTCGTCCTTTCATACTTCCTGCACTTCTCAAGAGACGAATCTTTTGAACCGTCATCTATAAGAAGAATTTCTGTTTCGGTATTAAGTTCCGGGATGATCGAACCTAAGCAATCATCAATATATTGTTGCGCATTGTAAACGGGAATAATAATAGACAACTTATACATCATTATATCTTTCTTCTGTGATAAGCCATAACCGGTGCTGAAAAATAGATGGACAGGTAGTATTTAATTTTTTCTTTGCCAGAAAAATTCTTCACTTGCGGGGACATCCGTTTTATCTCCCTGCCAACTTTACGTTCCAGATCTGGATGCTCTTTTCTTAATAAATGTGCCCGGTATTTGGCTTCCGTCAAAGTCATCAGGTATGCATTCGCGGCTATGTTATATGATGGGGTATTTTTCAAATCTTCCATTATTAGCCTATATGTTTTCAGCACACTGAACCATTTCAGATTCTTCAGGTTATAAGTGGCGCTATTGCTCACCTGCCGATAAAAATATTGCTTTCCCGAATAAAATACTGCTGTATTGCAGTACCTCACATACTCGACATTAAAGAGAAGATCTTCGCAAATTGCCGCCTTCTCGTTCATGCGTAGCGAATGCTGCTTAATAAGGTTAGCCAGGTAGATTTTCCCCCCAAAAAAACCTTCATATTTTCCCCACAATTGCGCTGTTACCTGATCACCCTTGAATACCTCCGCCGCTCCTTTGGAAAAGTCTGCCGAGTTATATTCTTTTTCTTTTACCACCCCTGTGGCCGCCATCTCCGCATGATATTTTTCCATCATTTGGACTAATATTTCTATATAATCGGGTGCGATAATATCATCAGAATCTACTGGAGCAATGTAAGCCCCAGTACTACGCTCTATCGCATAATTTCGTGAATATGAAACACCATGATTTTCATTATGGAAAACCTGTATACGTGAATCCTTCGACGCATATTTCTCTAATATTTTTTCAGAAGAATCGGTCGATCCATCATTCACAGCCAGTACTTCAAGATTTTTATATGACTGTCCACAGACACTGTCGAGACACTGCTCCAGATATTTTTCAGCATTATAAACTGGGATTATTATACTGACTTTTTCCATATGCTTAATCCCCGGCTTTCAAAACTTTGCTATATACTTTGTCATATTTCGTTGTCATGGCCTTATCAGACAATCTCATCTGTTGAAAATTTTTTATTACTTCTTTATCGATCTTGTTATATTTTTCGCGCAATTTTTTTATTGCTGTGCTAAAGCTCCGGCCATCATCTTGAATAGAGAAGTTCTCCCCAAGATACAAATTTCTTCCCATATCAATTACTTCTCGGTGTGATGGAATATCCGACAAGAAAAGGCCTAAGCCACACGATAGAGCTTCCAACACAGAAATGGAAAATCCCTCTGATCTTGATGCTGATGCATAAATATCGCTGATGTTATAGTAAGCTGCCGGGTCGTCTTGAAAACCCAACAGTTTTATATGGTCATCTGCCATTTGCTCACAAGCTTCTCTTTCTGATCCATCACCCAACAGTACTAGGAATTCATTTATGTTGTGATATTGTACAAAATTTTGTACTAAAAATTGTACATTTTTTCTGAAAGACAAACCACCCGAAAAAACGAACACAACCGCATCTTCCGGTATATTCAGCTCTTTTCTCGTAACAGTGTGCTTTGCTATCTTCGGCTTAATTCCATTACGAATAAATGTCACATTTCTCAGGTACTTCTGCATCACCTGATAGACCGACTTAGAGCATCCAACACAGCAATCCATTTTCTTAAGAGCATCAAGATGCATCTTGATAAAGATTTTCGCCTTCACTTTTCCATATGTCTGAACATAGTCTTCAAACATATTGTTATGAAGAGTGGTGATTTTTTTGGCAGTTGTTTTAGCCCTTGAAGAAAGAATATCCGGAACGATACCATGGGAATGAATGATGTCGAAACTCTCTCTGTGAACAATATCTTGGAATTCTCTGTCTTGTCCCAGCAGGCACTTTGCTCTACTCAACGTCTTGCAGGAATATACCTGAACTCCACCACTTCGAAGGTCAGCAACAATATGCTTATCATTTCCTTCGAAAAGCGTGATCAAAGAAATGTTGTACTGTTTCCTGTCCAGATTTCGTATGATATCCAAGACTACATTGCTCGGGCCATTATTCGTTATGTAGTTGATTACAAATGCAATCTTGATCATTCTTTTCTATCTCTTACCTTTTCCAAGACACTTCATGAAGCTTTTATTTATCTCCCGGCCCCATATTGCTCAGTGTGTACATCATCAGATGATCCATCACCATATGAAGGTCCTCAGAAATCTGCATATTATTTACATTCACATGAATGTAATAGTCCGCAATTTGCTTCATCTTTCCACCGTCATAGCCAACAAGAGCGATTGTTTTTGCACCAATGCTCTTCGCATATTCCATTCCATTGATGACATTCATGCTGTTTCCAGATCCAGATATACCAAAGAAAATATCTCCTGGCTTAATTCTGCCCTTGATCTGATAACGGAAAGTCTCGTCATAGCCGATATCATTGGAAATTGCCATCATGATAGGTGTGTTATCGGAAAGGCACACGAAATTGAATTGTGAGGCCTCATCATTCAAGCCTTTATTAAAATCGCAAACGAAATGGCTGGCGGTTGCTGCCGATCCACCATTTCCACAGATATATGTTGTCTTCCCCTGATCCTTTGCTTCTTCCAGCACGTTCATTACAGTGTTGATCTCCTCAAGGTTGAGAGACTTCACAACTTCCATTTCCTTATCGAGGTACTTCTGAAGCCTTGGCTTATAATCGACTGTGTACATAATCACTTGTATGATAATTCCAGAAGCAAATTACCACTTTTCCTTTCTTTTTGATCTGTGGCTTAATACATTCAGATACTGTGGGACTTTTGATTTTTTTCCTGTAGCTTTGACTACTTTATAGGAGTGTATTGCCGCTACCTTTATCTGAATTGTTTATAGCTGGATGTGCCGGAGATCTTTCTCCTGAGTACTTATATCAATCAAGTCTACGATGATATCCGTTGGTGGTTGCCGCAGTATCGGAACACTTTGAAAGGGAGGTATAACCTCATGTACTACGTTGGCATCGACATCGCCAAACGGGGCCACTTCGCCTCTGTCATATCTTCAGATGGCGAGGTACTCATTAAGCCGTTCAAGTTCACGAATGACAATGATGGCTTCTGTAAGCTGCTTTCTGCACTCGCTCCATACGAATGCGGCAGCCTCATCATTGGTCTTGAATCAACGGCACACTATGGTGACAACCTGGTCGAATTCCTCGTCTCCAGACGCTACCAGGTCTGCGTCATCAACCCCATTCAGACTTCTACGATGCGTAAGAACAACATCCGTAAAACAAAGACTGATAAGGTTGATACCTTCATTATTGCCAAAACACTCATGACTCAGCCTCACAGGTTTTATACTCTGGAGGACATCGACATGATGCACTTAAAGAACCTTGGCCGTTTCCGACAGAAGCTTGTTAAGGACCGCACACGCATTAAGATCCAGTTGACTGCATATGTGGACCGGGTATTCCCTGAGCTTCAGTATTTCTTCAAGGCCGGGCTTCATCAGAAGGGCGTTTATGCCCTCCTTGCAGAGGCACCTACGCCGGAGCTTATCTCTTCCATACATCTGACCCATCTTACGCATCTGCTTGAAGTTGCCTCCCATGGTCACTTCACTAAAGAGCAGGCTAAGGAATTAAGAGTTCTTGCACAGAAGTCTGTCGGTTCCAGCGACAAAGCTTTATCTATTCAGATAACACAGTCCGTTGAGCAGATCGTGTTATTGGATAGCCATGTGAAACAGGTGGAATCTGAAATGACTGAGATAATGCTCGGTCTCGATTCCGTAATCATGACCATTCCCGGTATCGGCTACATTAATGGCGGGATGATCCTGGGCGAGATCGGTGATATTCACCGGTTTGCTGCCCCTAAGCAGCTGCTTGCATTTGCTGGTCTGGATCCCACGGTTTATCAGTCGGGGAATTTCAATGCCAGCCATACCAGAATGTCCAAGCGCGGTTCTACTGCGCTTCGATATGCACTGATAAATGCAGCACACAATGTTGTAAAGAACAATGCAACCTTTAAATCTTATTATGATGCAAAGACTGCTGAAGGCCGGACTCACTACAATGCCCTTGGGCACTGCGCCGGCAAGCTTGTCAGGGTCATCCACAAGATGCTCTCTGACGATGTGGCATTTAACCTCGGGTAAGTTCTGACCCGGTTTACATCGTATTTTTGAAGCACCCTCACGGGAGCCTTATTAAGGTTACCCTTTGAAGCCACAGAAAAGATTTTAATTTTGCCTCAATTTATACTTGATTTTTCATAGCTGGTCTCCCATACTAATGTAACCCCTTATACACTAATTTCCTTACCCCATTCGGCAGCACACAAACCACCGCGTGCGGTACCGCCCCGGTAAGGTAATCACTTCTACTGCTCCACCCACTCTTCAGCATCCACTTGTGGAACCGCAGCATATCCTGCTCATACTTCTTCCCGCCTCTCCTTAAATACATGTCAGCGGGGCTCCTCATATCGAGCAGCACATCTCTCGTATTCTTTGCCTTGTAACCCTTCATAAGCATCCGCACCCAGAGGTAATAATCTTCAAAGAGGTGATAGGTTTCGCGATATCCTCCTGCCTTTTCCACAGCAGACTTCTTGAACATCACACAGGGATGATTCATCGGGTTACGCTTACGGCTATAGGTCCGGATCTCTTCATCTGTGATTGGAACTTCACGCTTGCCAGTTGGATGAGCTGGATCTGTGACGAATTCAGAGACAGTTACAGTTCCGGAGGAAAACGATATGTCTGGGAATTCGCTGAAAAGAGCGATCTGTTTCTCACAACGGTCCGGCCTAGACAGATCATCTGAATCCATTCTCGCCACCAGCTCGTTCTTGCAGACCTTCAATCCCTCATTGAGCGCATTTCCCAGTCCACCATTCTTTTCCAGTTTGTGAACATGAAGCACTGAGCCGAACTTCTCCTGCTCTTCTGTGATCACATCATCAAGGTCTTGATTGAGTGGACCATCACATACAAGAACGAAATCGTCCGTCGGAACGGTCTGGTTCCGCATACTCTCCATTGCCTGTCGTAAATTATTCGGTTGTTCCTTAAAATAAACGGACATCAAGACCGAATACTGCATGTAACTCTTCTCCCCTCATTACATTTCTTCTTTGTCCGGATCTTCGCCGGGCTGTGTTTACCACACGATTCTGTGGCTGTGTATTTTTACATTTCTCTGTGACTATGTATTTCTGTGATCAGCACAGAAATGTCTTCCACACCCCTGTGACCATTTCCCGGTCTCTACTTCTCTCCTCAAACCACTGAAAAAGACGCACCCGATCCCACCTTCTCTATAACCAAAGACATTTCCCCTACACCCCAAAACCTCAGCAAAATAAGTCCTTCCCGGCGATGTCCTCTATGCAAGGGAGTAACTTGAAGATTTCCCATTTTTTCAACTTTTCCCGCTTTTTCTGCCTCGCGGCACTCCAAAAATCCCAAAATACGGACCGTAAGCGTGTGTAAACCCCTTGTTTGTATCAAAAGATTCACTTTTTCAGGCTGGTGGGGTGTAAAAAAGCTAGGAAAATCAAGGGTTCCCAAGGCTGTCTTTGATGAAGAGGAGGTTCACCTTCCTGATTACCCAGATAAAAACCAACAATATCCTAAAACAATAAAAAAGACCGTCCTCTCAGACAGTCTTTCTCACGCTTTCCTGCCCTACGCTTTCCTCTATTTCCGGTTTTCCAGCCTCCGCCGTTGTCTGTCCTTCCGCTACGCCCTCGGTGCTCTCTTTCATAAACAGGATTTTCACCGTGGCAAAGCAGATCTTCACATCTTCAGCCAGACTGGGCTGAGCAATATACATCAGATCCATCAGTAATTTGTCATATGGAGTAGAATTATATTTTCCATAAACCTGGGCATATCCGGTAAGTCCGCACTTACATTGCAGTCTTAAATCAAACTCGGAAAGTGTCTCTCTGTATTGTGCAGCAATTTCCGGTCTCTCAGGTCTTGGTCCTACAATGGACATATCACCCTTTAGAATATTAATCAGTTGAGGAAGTTCATCCATTCTGCATGCACGGATAAAATGTCCGATTGCTGTAATCCGGTCATCCCGCTCACCTGTGGAAAGTCTTGCTATACCATCTTCTTCCGCATTCATTTTCATGGAGCGGAATTTCAGAATATGGAATTTCTTACCATCTCTCGTCAGTCTCACCTGCCTGTAGAAAGCAGTTCCACCATCTGATCGAATGATCAGCGCCAGGATGAGCATCAAAGGGCTTAAAATAATGAGTGTTGCAGCGCTTATTACAATATCTAACATTCTTTTCAGAAGCAGATACTCCAGTGTCGGACTATAGTGATTGACGAGCAGCATCGGTAAACGCATCAGATGCATCTTCTGTGCTCCAGACATAAGCACATCACCAATGCGTGGAATAACGAAAATGGAGATGTGATTTTCTACACAGAATTTGATGATCTGATTACGCTCATGTGAATGCACACAGCATAGAAACACAACACTGGATTTTGGAAGTTCCTGAGCAATATATTCCTGATCTACTGCATCAATTCCTATGGTATCGATGACATCGTATCTTTTATCCAGACCGTTTTCTGCAATCAGATCTTCCAGACCTTCCATTTCATCGAAAATAATAATGGTTTTCTTTCTATGAAAATGTGCGAAATACCAACGATGTGCAAAGCTGCTCCAACAAAAAATTACACAACTTTGCCCTAAGAGACACAATAGCATTGGCAGCACATTCGGAATTCGTCTTGACAGTAATATCGTTACTGCAAACAGAAATGCATCTGCAAGTACTGCTGCAAGATCCTGCGCATAGATAATCTCACTGACTCTGGATATATGAATAAAAAAGCCCTGATATAAATGTGCCAGATAATAATAAGTGATCATAAACAGTGCAATGACCACCCAGTTTCCTTTGTTATAAAAAGGAATGCGATACACATTGGATGCATAGAAATGCATCCATACTCCCCCGAATACTGCTGTGACAGCTATGATATCCAGCAGTTTGATCAACCGGATAATGATTCTTTTTTCCGGATCGGATACTTCTGAACGCAATGTAATCTCCCCCAAAATTAACAACTACAATTTTGTTACAATTTCAATTCCCACATGAACATCTACACTGCTGCCACCAAACATTTCTGTTCGAATAACAGCCTTTCGCTTATGAATATCCAGATATAATATATAACCTTCAAAATCTTTCAGATCTCCCGAGGTGATCCGTACGCTGTCTCCTCTTTGATAAGGTACCTTCGGATCCAGTTCTATTTCACTGATTGCAAAGATATGGTCACCGCGCCTCTGTCCGATTTTCTCTATAAAGCGTTGTTCAGCAGGTTTCAGTGGTATGAATTCGAAAGCTTCTGCGTGAAGCAGATTAGATAGTCTGGGGATATTCCGGAGTTCCTGAAATAGTGCAGTCGGATCAGGAGCCAGTATGAAGATATACCCCGGGAATAGCAGTTCCCGGGTCGTCTGCCACTTTCCTCTGATCCGTCTGTTCATCTGGCGCCTCGGAATAAAAACTTCCGAAAAAAGTTCCGGCGATATCTGTTTTTGCATCAGCTGCACCAGTATCTCTTCCTGAGAAGTAACAGTCTGGATGACATAACATCTGCATTTAGGCCTGGCTTCGCCACTCACATCTGTTTCACTGTGACTCATATCTGTCTCCTTATGTCCCTTTTCACAAATTCCCTGCCCCGCAGCATAAGAACCCATTCCAAGTTCCTGTATATGATCAGCAGACCTTCCACTTCCTGCTTGCTGTCTTTGCTCAAATGTCTTTCAATATTTGTAAATTATATGTTCAACGATTACGTTTTTTTATAATGCTTTACTACTACCTTTATAATTAACCGGAATGCCGTTTCCGGCATTCCGGTACTGCTGTCTCATTTTCTGAGATACCAGTTTAGAACCACATGTTTTCAGAGAAATCATTTAATCATGCATGATTAGATATTTTCTTAATTCCTGTTTCCAAATTACTTGTTGATGACAACGGTAAAGGATCCCATTTCAGTTACAGGAAGTGATACCTTGCCTTTGGTAACTGTTACTACAGTAGCTGTAATTGTGCCATCCTTATGGATCTGGTATACAGTTGCTGTCTTTCCGTCATATTTGTTGCCTACACCAAATGATACCGGCATCGTGCCGAAATTATCGGTAAGTGCAACGCCTGCCTTGTAAAGTCTGAGCTTGAATGTTCCGACAACGGTACCCGGTGTTGTAGCAAGCTGTGCTTTGACATAGTCAGTCAGAACTGTTGTAGCTGCCTCCTTAGCGGGTGCAGATACTGCTGTTCCTACTGCATTCGGAACAGATACTTCATTGTAACTTGCAGAGATCTTTACAGACCCTACTGTTGCGGTAGCTGTACCACTGTTGTCTTTCTGAACTACAATGCTGCTGACTGCCGTGTTGGTGGTTGTAGAACTTGGTGCTGCACATACCGACATGCCAAATGTCATGCTGGCTGCAAGAACACCTGCTACGAGAACTGATAATCTTCTCTTCATAATAATCTTTTACTCTCCTTTCCTCATAATCATGTGGTTATATCAAATCCTTGCGGATGAGATACCTTGCGGTAAACTACTGATGATTCTCTGTTTCGCCGGACAAAGTAGCCTGCACCAGAAATACTTTGCCGTTCTGCTCCGGCACCGGCGTAGAGAGCGTGATCATATTCCAGGTTGCAATGACCTTCTCTTTGATACCTGCATCAAAAACAGCACGCATGTCTCTTGACTGATAGATCCGGTCAATGTAATCGGTAAATTCATTTATGTCATAGCAGTTATAAGTCTTAAGGATATTTTCATCAGTGGACGTATAGGCTGCAAAAACTCTGTATTCATATGTTTTGTTTTTGGTATAGATATAAATATATGGATTTTCCCTGAAAAATTTCTGATCCGCATATGCAGAAAGTCCTGCAAACTGTTCATTCTTACGGGAACTGCTCCCGTAAATTACGGTATTGGGATCCGTGAAATCAAGCTCATTGCCGATATCCGAATGGACACAGCCATAAATACTGTTCTGTCCGTTTGCATCGTGTACATCATAATAATTGGCTTCTGTGGATTTCTGTAAGACAGGAGATGCAAGGGAAGTTCCCGGTATCATAATCCAGGCATAAATATCAGGGTTCTGCGTTGCAAGCACTGTCCAGTCTGGCTTGTAATCCGGAAGTGTTCCTTCCATGGGAATTACAATATCTGTGACATCACCGACAGCCTTTTCTCCTGTATTCAGATCTTCCGGCAGAGCATTCTGTACTTCCTCCTGCCAGGTCTGACTGGAAGCGGAATCAGATACTGCTGCGATGTATGCAGAAGAAGTGCTTGACGCTGCGTCAGCAGTTTCTTTCCGGTTAAAGGGTTTCAGATATAACAGAATATTTATTGCAACCAGAACGGTAAGTGCCCCGGCCCCTGCTGCAAGAATGAATGGCATTCGGGTATTCTTTTTCCTTTTATTTGTTTTTCTGCCTCCGGAACGACTCTGCTCATTCATATATTCTGCCCACCTCATTCATCATTTCTGTTCATTTCAGTTTCGGGTTTTCTCAGTTCGCATCGCTGCCATAGTATTCGCCATAATACTTGCCATAATATTTGCCGTAATATTTACCGTAATAACCTTTGCCACCACCCAGTTCAACTTTGTTCAGCACACATCCCAGAATCTTGCAATCCGCCTTTTTCAGCTGATCTTCTACTTTCTGTGCAAAGTGATAGCTGATGGCACCGCTTTCAAGAACGATAATGGCACCGTCACATTGTGTGGAAATCACCGCACTGTCTATGACAGAACCCAGCGGCGGCGTATCAATAATAATGTAATCGTATATATCACGGGTCTTTGCGAGCATTTCATGAAACTGCGTATTGTTGAGCAGTTCACTCGGATTCGGAGGAACCGGTCCGGAGAAAACCATATTAAAACCTGCCTCATCCGTTTTGCAGATTGCTTCTGAAAGTTGGCATCTTTTTACCAGATAATTAGACAGTCCAAAATGAACCTTACCGCTTTTGAAATGTACTCTCATAACGGATTTGCGCATATCAGCATCAATCAAAAGAACTTTTTTATGATTCTGTGCAAAACTTCGCGCAAGTTGAAAAGAGACTTCCGATTTACCTTCATTTGGTGTACAACTGGTAATTGCAATAACCTTGATATCATTTCCACTGAATTCAATATTGCTGCGCAGTGTCTTATATGCCTCTCTGGTTCGAAAGGCCATTTTGTCATCTTCGAGTATGATTTCCTGCATGTCCTTCTCCTGTTTACAGCTTATTTTTGACCGGTTCGATGTCGAAATTTGTTATGATCTCCATATCGTCCGAATCGATCTCATCATTACGCTCTGCATACCGTTCCAGATCTGATTTGCTGATTTCCTGTGCATCCTTCTCTGTTTCCGGTCTGATTACCGTTTTGTCCCGTTCACCGATTTTATTTTTCTGATGCTTTTTTTTACGTTCCTGTTCCTGCTTTTTCTCTACTTTTTCCTTATTGATCCCTTCATCAAGCGGAATGAGCGAAAGTGTACTGAGTCCAAGATATTTCTCAACATCATCGCTGGTCTTAATGCTGTCATCCAGCACATAACGGATAATAATCAGGGCTGCCATAATCAGGAAGCCGATCAGTCCTGCAACCAACGTCCATTTCGAACAGCTCGGAGCTGATTTGTCTTCCGGCAGATTGGCATCCTCCACAATATTGACTGCATCGATATCCATGACTTTGGTAATATGTGCGGCGGCAACCTCTCTGACATTATTGGCGATCTGCTGTGCCAGTCTGGGGTTCGTATCTGTTACCGTAATGGATACGATCCGCGTATCAGTTGGTGTATCCACCGTGATTTTCTCTTTGAAATCCTCATACCTCATATCAGAAATATTCATATTATGCATTACCGTTTCCAGCACATATCTGCTGGTAATCAGTTCTGCATAATCCTTCGTCAGCTGGGTACTGGTCTGCACGTCATTAAGCGTAACGTTATTGCTGATACCGTCTGATTTGTTCAGAATATATATTTGGTCGTAGACTGGAATTGTTCAGGCAGGACGAATTTACTGAATGCAAAACCCGCAATTGAAAAAAGCAGGGTTATAGCTATAATTGACCAGATATGATGAAAAAGAACTCCAAAAATTTCAAACAGATCGATCTCAATCACATCGTCTGCACTTTTATTCATATTTGTATTTTCAGACATTACAGAACCACCCTCATTTTGTATTGAATCATAATCATCATTGCATATCTTCAGATTTTTGAATTCTGAAGAACCATTCCTGCATGCCCGAAAAGCAGCCGGTCGACATAACTTTCTTCATATTTATAATAAAGATAATCCGCACAGTTTTTCAGATAAGGTGCCCTTCCGCTGTCTCTGTGCGCATCCGTTGCAACAAAATGCACCAGCCCTTCTCTTAACAGTTTATTAACAAATTTTGTATCCGGACGGAACAGATTGGGAACAACAGCATTCGCATTAACCTGAATACAGGTACCAGCTCTTACCAGTTCTTTTGCTCTGTCTACCTGCATAAGCAATGCCTGATAACGTTCCACATGTGCCAGAATCGGTCTGAAACCTTCATAACTGACAGCACTGAGTCCGTCTCTGATATAGGAAAATGCAGAAGAAGGATCAAACTCAATCAGTGCATAGGAAGAACCTGCCAGTGTCATTGCCCGTCCTGTCGAAAGTCGTTCTGGCAGTGTACTGTCATAAAATAGTTCGTTTCCCGGATAGAGTTTGATCTGTATACCATCTCGCTCTGCATTTTGCTGAAGATCGATCAGCCTTTGTTTTATTCCTTCCACAGAAACACATCTGTGTGCAGCGGTATTATGTGGTGTCAGTATGATCGTTTTAATATGATTGTCTGCTGCAATATGAAGCATTTTGAGGCTCATATTCATATCCTTTGCCCCATCATCAACACCAGGCATGATATGACAATGCATATCTGTGTAAAACTTATTCTGATTCATTTAGCCTCCGGCTTATGCTGGCGTTGCCAATTTCCTTTCTGTAATGCATTTCATTCGCCATCTGTATTGTATACATATTATATCCTGTTTTTATATTTAGCTATATTATATATCGTTCAGTGGCAGTATATGCTATTTTTTATATAATTTCAACCAACAAGTGCAATTATTTCTGTCCAAATTATTGTGTCAGGCAAATTCCTGTGATGCAAACACACAAAAAAAAATGCCTTCATAACCGCTTTTCGGGTTCTGAAAACATCTTTTTTCTTAATGGAGTTCTAATTGCAGATTATGACAATTTAAATTTCCTGACTGCTACAATCAGTGCATCAACAGCCTCTTTTACTTTTCCGGTCTCTGTAACCGTATTCCCGGATTCCACCGCCGACTCATTTGCTCTGGCTGCAATATTCGCCGTTCCCTCTGCTCCCTCACTCGTTGCTGTGGCAACTCCTGATACTGCAGAAGTAATATTCTCTATGGAAGCCAGCACTTCCTGAGAAATGGAACTCAGTTCTGTTACAATATCATTTACTTTATCTGCATCAGCTGAATAATCATTTGTTGCAGAAAGCATCTTCTGATAATCCTTCGTCACATCCTCTGATACGAATCCGATCAGTTCCTTTGCATTATCAGACAGATTGGCAACTGCATGAAATACCTGCTGGTTGATTTTCTGCATCTGGTTAACGGTTTGTGTCGATTCATCTGCAAGTTTGCCGATTTCTCCTGCCACAACTGCAAAACCTTTCCCGGCTTCACCTGCTCTGGCCGCTTCAATGGAAGCGTTCAGTGCAAGCAGATTCGTCTGACTTGCTATACTCAGAATACTGCCGGCAAGTTCATTTATTTCTTCTACCGCTTTTGATTCTTCAATTGCCTTCTCCAGTTTCTCCTGAACCTGAAGCCTTACCTGTGTTGCATTTTTTTCTGCCTGCTCAAAATCGGTTTTCAGGCCGATCGCGCGCTGATTGATTTCCACCGCAGTCATTGCACCATCCTGTGCCTTGTG